>Ga0189279_100003_pt1 | contig 1017838 bp, 948 predicted proteins | sample N26B6minimetaG_FD_130324 | JGI IMG/M metagenome (GOLD analysis project Ga0189279, IMG submission 130324) | Marine microbial communities from the Costa Rica Dome - N26 B6 mini metaG | ecosystem: Environmental > Aquatic > Marine > Oceanic > Photic zone | place: Costa Rica: the Eastern Pacific... | reverse complement strand
CGGCGGAATTCGACGATACGATCGAAGAAAAGCGCCCCACCGTTCAGGTCGGCGACCCGTTCACCGAAAAATGCCTGCTGGAAGCCTGCCTTGAGCTGATGGAAACCGGTGCGGTCATCGCCATCCAGGACATGGGTGCGGCCGGTCTTACCTGTTCCGCCGTCGAGATGGGCGCCAGCGGCGACCTCGGCATCGAGCTGGACCTGGACAAGGTTCCGGTGCGCGAAGAACAGATGAGCGCCTACGAAATGATGCTTTCGGAAAGCCAGGAGCGCATGCTCATGGTTCTGCGTCCGGAAAAGGAACACGAAGCCGAAGCCATTTTCAAGAAATGGGGCCTCGACTTCGCCATCGTCGGCAAGACCACCGACACGCTGCGCTTCATCGTCAAGCACCAGGGCGAAGTCGTCGCCGATCTGCCGATCAAGGAACTCGGTGACGAAGCCCCCGAATATGACCGTCCCTGGGTCGAGCCGAAAAAGCGCCCCGTTCTGTCCGCTTCCGAAATCGAGGAACCGGCGGACTATGCCAAAGCTCTCAAGACCCTGGTCGGCAACGCCAACGGCTCGTCCCGCCGCTGGGTCTATGAACAATACGACACGCTGATCCAGGGCAATTCGGCCGCGACGCCTGGCGGTGATGCCGGTGTCATCCGCGTGGAAGGCACCCGCAAGGGCCTGTCCTTCTCCGTTGACGTGACACCGCGCTATTGCGAGGCGGACCCGTTTGAAGGTGGCAAGCAGGCCGTTGCCGAAGTGTGGCGCAACCTGACCGCCGTCGGCTCCGAACCGCTGGCTGCAACCGACAACCTGAATTTCGGCAACCCGGAAAAGCCGGAAATCATGGGCCAGTTCGTCGGCTGCATCAAAGGCATCGGCGAAGCCTGCCGGGAACTCGAGTTCCCGATCGTCTCCGGCAATGTGTCGCTCTACAACGAGACCCATGGCGAAGCGATCCTGCCGACCCCGGCCATTGGCGGTGTCGGCCTGCTGCCGGACGTCACGGTGCGTGCGGGCGCAGCCTTCGTAAACGAAGGTGACGCAATCCTGCTCATCGGTGGCAAGGGCACCCATCTGGGCGCATCCCAGTATCTCGCGGATATTCTGGGTCGCGAGGAAGGCGCTCCGCCGCCGGTCGACCTGGCGGCAGAAAAGCGCCGCGGCACGCTGGTTCGCCAGCTCATCGGCGCGGCTCGTCTGACGGCTGTACACGATATTTCTTCCGGCGGCCTGGGTGTCGCTCTCGCCGAGATGGCGATGTCCAGCGGCATCGGCGCAACGGTCAAGATCGATGGTCCGGCCCATGCCGCGCTCTTCGGTGAAGACCAGGGACGCTACGTCGTCACCGTTTCCCAGGACAAGGTGGAAGCCGTTCTGGAAGACATTCTTGACGGCGGTATCGACGTTCAACAAATCGGCACCACCGGTGGCACGGATTTGACTGTTGAAGGCATACTCACCATATCCGTTGCAAACTTGAAAAAAGCGCACGAAGATTGGTTCCCGAATTACATGGCAACGGCATAAGCCGTTTGACCTTCAGGAACTTAACAACAGGACGGACGCACGATGCCGATGAACGCAAATGAGATCGAGACCCTGATCAAGGCGGCTTTGCCCGATGCTCAGGTCGAGATCCGGGATTTGGCTGGAGACGGCGATCACTATGCAGCGAATGTTGTCTCGGAATCCTTCCGGGGCAAGAGCCGCGTGCAGCAGCATCAGCTGGTTTACGAGGCACTGAAAGGCAACATGGGCGGCGCTTTGCACGCCCTCGCCCTTCAGACCAAGGCACCGGATTGAATTGACACATTGCCGCGCAGGCAGCGCGAGCACTTGAATCTGCCGCCGGATCTCGCCAGATAGGCGGCAAAGAGACAAAGGACGGACCCATGAGCATCCAGGACTGGATCAAGAACGAAGTCGACACCAACGACGTTGTGCTTTTCATGAAAGGCACGCCGAACTTCCCGCAGTGCGGTTTTTCCGGTCAGGTCGTACAGATCCTTGACTATGTTGGCGCTCCTTACAAAGGCATCAATGTTCTGGAAGACGACGATCTGCGCCAGGGCATCAAGGAATTCACCAACTGGCCGACCATTCCGCAGCTCTACGTGAAGGGTGAATTCGTCGGCGGCTGTGACATCATCCGCGAAATGTTCCAGAACCAGGAACTGCAGGGCCTTCTCACCGAAAAAGGCATCGAGACCACTCAGCAGACCGCCTGAGCCGGCTGCAGGTTCCGATCGAGGCTTTTAAGGGGCGGTTTGACCGCCCCTTTTTCGTGTCTGCGGGGTTCCCAACGAGCGTAATTATCGGGAATTGGAGAGCCAGGCTGCGGCTTGAAACGACCGGGATCCCTGGCCGCAGGCGGCTCTCCGATCCCGGCTCGCGCTTCGCTTGTCCGGGATGACGATGGTGAGGGAGAGAGTCGGGCGACGGTTCAAGATGCGCTTTTTGGCGTGTTGAGTTGCGTCTCACCTTCCCGTCATTCCGGACAAGTGAGGCAACGCCGAACGCCGATCCGAAATCCAGACATATTTCGCGCCCGAGGCGCGGCCTTCCATTGAAATTAAGAGTTCGCTTTGCTCACGATGACATCTGGTTTCCGGATCGGCGCGCAGCTTCGCTGCACTTGTCCGGAATGACGGGTGCCAAAAGACATTCCGGAACCATTCGCCGGGTAAATCAGAATGATGCCAACCGGGCTCAAACCCCGTCAAAACCACTTGGACTTGCACTTTATCCAATGTTAACCGGAATCGATTGCGGTCGAATGCAGGCGCCATCTCGGCAAAAATTGCCGAATCACCTAAGCTGAACGCAAGGTGAATGCGGATTTCAGGGTGAGTACAGGTGCGTTCCGCCATTCTCCGACCATATCGCAGGGCTCCATCAAACAGCGGAGCCGGGAAATGGGACCGGGGACAATGAACAAGATTGCAGTTGCTGCCACCTCCACTTTCGTTCTGGCACTTGTCGGAGCCGGCATCGTCATGTCCGGTGGCGTAAAGACTGACGGCGAACTGCGCCGCGTCGACTGCCAGGCGCTCACCATGTTTACACCAGCCAAAGCCAAGAGTGCCGAAGAACTTTGCGCCAACTACGGCGGTGTTGCACTGAAGGATGCCGAGCCCAGCAAGGAAGGCCTCGTAATCCTTGTCCGCAACCAGCCGATGGGCGGATTTGACGGAGAACACACCGTCCGCTGAATTCCGGCGCGATTCAGGCTGAGCGTTCGCTCGCTCAGCACTTGGCAGATGGTGACAGGCATCCCCCGAAACGGGGCCTCATGCCGAATAGATCTGCGAAACAAGAGCGGAAAACGTCTTTGTAAGCTGGCGACTTGAAGAATTCAGGTCTTTTACTCAGTCATCCAGCGTCGTGACCGCATGCGCTGCCACAGGCCCGGCGACATTGTGCAGGTCGACCGATCCGAGCGGGATCGAAGGCAGCCCTGCTTCCAGGGCCACTTCCGCCGTCGCAACGATCTCCTGCCCGATAACCTTGCCGTAATCCCCAAGTCGTGCCGCGATGTTGGCTGCATGGCCGATCACCGTGAAATCAAGCCGCTCCCTTGATCCGACGTTGCCGTAGGTGACCTCACCAAAGGCGATGCCGATGGCACAGTGCATGGAGATGCCCTTAGTGTCCGGGTCTGGCACCTTCAGACGGCGAACGATCTCCTCGGCACTGGCAACTGCTTGCCGGCAAGCCTCTTCCAGGCCGACGCCCGCGGGGAAAATCGCCAGCACTGCATCGCCGATAAATTTCAGGACCTCGCCTTCATGCGCGTTGACGATGTCGGTCGTGACCTCGAAGAACCGGTTGAGTTCACCGACATAGGCTTGCCGGCCAAGTTCCGTTTCCAGCCTGGTGGAATGCCTGAGGTCGCAGAACAGGATCGCCGCGTCGATGACATCGCCGTCCCCGCGCCGGATATCACCGCCCAGAACCCGCGCGCCCGTCCGCTTGCCCAGATAGGTTTCCAGAAGGGATGTCGCATTGGAGGTCAGTGCAAATACTTCGAATAGCCGGCTGATAAGGGCCGAACATTCGAACACCAGTCCGAGGTTTGCCGTGGTGAAACCGGCAGGATGATCCGAAGCGAGGGTCATCACATTGATCCGCCCGTCGGAAAAAGGCAGAGGCATGGCGACGTAGTCGGTAACGCCCTGTTGCCTGAGGTCTTCCATGATCGGGAAATTGAACTCGTCGGGGTTCGAATCGATCTTTTGCCGAATGCCTCCCAAACCGTCGGCCACATGCTGAAGCGGGCTCAGGCGAAAGGCCGGGCTCTCCAGTGTCTCGTAGGACGGAGCAAAGCTCTGTACGGTATCGTCGTCGCGCGTCCACACATAATGACGGCCGGCAATCATCGGGTGCAGTGACCATATCAGGATGCTGATTCGGCAGACGGCTATCCCGTCCTCCACCAGCTTTCGGCCAAGGGCGGCTGTAAGTTCTTCCGGCGTTTTCGCGGCCCAGGCTTCGCGCAGCAGCCAATCGACTGTTGGCCCTGTGATGTTCCCGACAGGCAGTGGATCAATCGGGGCGCCCTGAAAATCGACCCGGCTCGCCACACCCGGCATGAAAGCTACAAGGCCATCAACCGCCTTTCCTTCCGGCAACGCATTGAGATAACTCCAGGCGCCGTTCTCCAGCGTTTCATTGCCGACCCGGACGTGGCTGTAGCTAGCCGTTCCCTTGAACGGGCAGAAGGTTCTGCGCTCTGGAGCGGGTTCGAGGTCTGCCAGAACGTCGTCGCGCGGGAAATAGATCGCAGGTGCAAGCCGGGTTTCATACATCACCCGCGCCTTTGAAGACCGCGCCAGCAACTGGTCCCCCCGCCAGGCCGTCACTTCGCCGGCAAGCGGTTCCACAAGGATCCCGTAGTCGTTCGAGGTTTGCTGCGCGCGCACGGTCATGAAAAAAGAGATATGGAACACATGGCGAGCTGTCCAGTGCGCATGCACGCGCCCCCTCTGCTCACACCTGTGTGGCGGCCCCAGTCGCCGACACTTGCAAAAAACGCATAGGTGGTACCCGGGGCAGACTTCGTGGCAAGCCACGGTTTGACCTCAATTCGCGATTACGCGCTTGTGAGCAGCCAAGGTATGGAAATTGAGACCCCTGTCGGGTACTGAGATTGAATGCGCAACGTCTTGATCACATTGTTGATCTGCTTTTTCGCCGGGGTCACAACCTCCGCAGCCTACACGCATGTTCCAAGAAGCATTCGCGCTCTGGAACGCTCGATGGCAGTGGAAACGGACCTGGCCGCAAAGACAGTGCAATTTACCGCGCATCATGCCCAATGTTGCCAACCGGACAGCCAGACCGGAAAAACCACCAAACCCTTCGGGTGCGGCCCGGATTGCCTGTCTCATTTCTCCGTTGTGGCACTGCAATTCCAATCCGCGGTGACCGGGCCGGAAACCACGTCACCTCCCGTCCTGACGGACGCTCTGCCGTCCGCGGAAGATCAACCTCCCATTAAAGGCTGACAATCCAACGGAACACAAAGTTCCGGCTTAGCCAACACTATTGGAAGGTTGAACGACATCTTGCCGGGGCACAATTGACCGGCATGAGAACAGTTCGCCTGAAAGACAGGAAAAAATCATGAGTCTTCAGGAAAACGGTACACAGGCATCCTATGTCGCGCCTGCATTTCGAACTCAGAAATATCTGAACAGGAACAATCTCTTCATGTTCGGCTGCTGCCTGCTGATGGCGGTGGTGACCGGACTGCTGATCGTTTCCGCACCGACCGGACTGACGGCTGGTGAAGCGTTGCTGCTAGCCGTGCCGATGTTCGGCTGCGTCGCCATGCATGTGATTCTGCATCGTGTCATGGGCAAGCCATGCCATGCGCACGCACGAAAGGAGGCCGACCATGTCTAGAAGACCTTTCGCTTTTGCACTTGCCGGTGGGTTCCTGGCGTTGACCTCGGTCGCTTGGGCTGCGGAAGACAACACAATCACGGTCTACAAGTCACCCTGGTGCGGCTGTTGCGAGCTGTGGACCGAGGCAGTCGAGGCTGCCGGCCACAAGGTCGCCGTTCACGATATGGAAGACCTGAGCTCCATTAAGGCCCAGGCAGGCATTCCCGATGACATGCAGGCCTGCCACACGGCGGTGACCGGCGGTGACCGGAAATACATCATCGAAGGACACGTGCCGCTGGAAGCGGTTGAAAAAATGCTGTCGGAGCGTCCGGACATTCGCGGTATCGCGGTTCCCGGCATGCCCCAGGGGTCGCTCGGCATGGGCGACGACCCGACGGCGCAATACACGGTTTACACCCTCGGCCAGAATCCGGCCGATCCTCCCGTCCCTTATCTAGAAACAGGCCAGTAGCCTTCAAATGACGAACCTTACAAGAAGATCATTTCTTGCCGGGTCGGCGAGCCTTACAGGGCTCGCCGTCAGCGGCTGTATGACGACCGCTCCCCAGCAGCCACTCGCCCCCTGGCAGGATCCGTCCGTCCTTGCCATGTACCGTGCGATGCCGGAAGAGCAGTTTCCGATCCCTGCTCCGGATTTGAAGAAGGTACCGGAACGCTACTACCGCAAACAGGTGGATTATCAGACCAGCGAGAAGGTCGGTACGCTGGTCGTCGACACCAGCAACTACTACCTCTACCTCGTCCAGGAAAACGGCAAGGCGATGCGCTACGGCGTTGGCCTTGGTCGTGCCGGGTTCGAATGGTCCGGCCGGGCGCGGATCGCCCGCAAGGCCGCCTGGCCCAAATGGACACCGCCGGAAGAGATGATCCAGCGGCAGCCGGAACTGGAAAAATGGAGCTGGCGTAACGGCGGCATGCCCCCGGGCATCGAAAACCCGCTGGGTGCAAGAGCGCTCTACATCTTCCAGGGCAACAAGGATACGCTCTACCGCATCCACGGCACGGGCGAATACTGGACAATCGGCTCTGCCGTCTCCAGTGGCTGTGTCCGCCTGATCAACCAGGACGTCATCGATCTTTACAGCCGGGTTGCTGACGGATCCCAGATCGTCGTTTTGTAAGGTTCAAGACACGCTTGCGGAAAAGGGGCCGGCCAGCCGGTCCCTTCGCCATCTCCAGCCATCAGCAATGGCTGGTGCGTCCGCTGCCTGGTATCAGCCTGTAATGGCTTTCAGTTCCAGAAAGTCTTCCAGGCCAAATTCGCCATATTCGCGGCCATTGCCGGACTGCTTGTAACCACCGAACGGCACATCCCAGTCCGGGCTGTTGCCGTTGATATAGACGCTGCCCGCACGCAGTTTGCGGGCTACGCGTTTCGCCCGTTCCGGATCGCCGGTCTGGATATAGGCGGCAAGGCCGTAAGGCGTATCGTTGGCAATCTCGACAGCCTCCTCTTCCGTGTCGAACGGGATCATCACCAGCACGGGCCCGAAGATCTCGTTACGGGCAATCGATATCTGGTTGGTAACATCGGCAAAGACTGTCGGCTGAACGAAATACCCTGTCTCGAACCCCTTCGGTTTGCCTGGACCTCCGGCAACAAGGCGGGCACCGTCTGCCAGACCGCGCTCGATATGGCCCTGGATCTTTTCGTATTGCAGATCGCTGATCACCGGCCCGATGTGATCCCCTTCCTCCGCCGGATCCCCGACCTTGGTTTCCGCCGCAATCTTTCCGGCAAGCGCAATAGCCTCGTCATAGACGCTTCGCTCCACGAGCAGACGGGTCGGAGCATCGCAGGACTGACCCGTGTTGGAAAAGCAGCCCGACAGCGACGTGCGAAGGGCCGTTTCCAGGTCCGCATCCGCAAAGAGCAGATTGGCCGACTTGCCGCCGAGCTCCAGCGCAACACGCTTGACGGTCGGTGCAGCATTCTGACTGACCGCGACGCCGGCACGGGTCGAACCGGTAAAGGACATCATGTCGATATCCGGATGCGAGGACATTGCAGATCCGACACCCGGCCCATCGCCATTTACCAGATTGAAAACACCAGCCGGGCAGCCGGCCTCATCCAGGATCTCGGCGAAGAGAAGCCCGGAGAGCGGCGCAATCTCACTTGGCTTCAGCACCATGGTGCAACCGGCAGCAAGCGCGGGCGCGACCTTTGCCGCAATCTGGTTGATCGGCCAGTTCCAGGGCGTGATCAAGCCACAAACGCCAATCGGCTCGTGCCGCAGCACGCTGCCGCCACGCGGGCTGGGACGTTCGAACACATGATGCTTCAGGGCTTCCAGCGTCGCTTCCAGGTGGCCGGATCCGGCAGGCGTCTGGCTGCCGCGCGCAAAGCTGCGCGGCGCCCCCATTTCAAGCCGGATCGCTTCGTCCATTTCCTCCGACCGGCGATGGTAGATCGCGATGACACGCTCAAGAAGCGCGGCACGTTCCTCGACACTTGTCTCAGACCAATCGGCAAATGCGGCCTTGGCTGCAGCAACCGCCTTGTCCACATCGGCGGCACTGCCCAGGGAGATCACGGCAACCGGCTTTTCCGTCGCCGGGTTGATCACCTCGAGCGTTTTTGCCTCGACCGGATCGACCCAGGATCCACCGATATAGAACTGCCGCTTTTCAATCATCCGCCTGCTGCTTCCCGTCTGTTCAGTTTCATGTCGTCGCCACTTCTTGGCAGAACCTCATATCCGGCTTCTTCCGGCTCCTCGTCAACCATCTCGTCCGGAAAACCCGGTGCCCGGATATCAAGACCGGTTGCATCTTCAAGGCGTTTGATGATGTTGGGCGACAATTCCCGCGGACCATAGCGGTCGATCCCGTCTGCAAAAATCCGGTTGAGAAGCGGCGACACTTCCAGCGGAACCTGATGATCGTCTGCGATTTTCTGGAACAGGCCGATGTCCTTGGCAACAAGATCCATGGTGAAGGAGATGTCGCGCGAGCCGTTGAGGATCACCTGGCTCTCCGTTTCATGGACAAACGAATTACCTGAGGAAATCCGGATCGCCTCATATGCCGTGCCCAGATCCATCCCGGCTGCCTTGCAGGTGGTCAGTGCTTCGACCAAAGACACAAGATTGGCCGTTGCCAGATAGTTGGTAACGACTTTCAGAACAGACGCCGAGCCGATCTCGCCGGTGTGCAGCACGCGCCGCCCCAAAACGGTCAGGAGCGGCAGCATGCGCTCGAAAGTTTCCCGCGGACACCCTGCAAAGATCGAGATATTTCCGGTAGCAGCCCTGTGGCAGCCACCCGAAACCGGGCATTCGATCGCCTCCGCCCCTCTGGCGACAACAAGCCCTGCCAGACGGCGCACTTCGCCGGCATCCGTTGTCGACATTTCCGCCCAGATCCTGCCCGGGCCAATACCTTCCAGAATACCGTCCGGACCTTCCACGACCGCAGCACAGGCTGCCGGACTGGGCAGGCAGGTGATGACGACATCGCAGCTTTCTGCAAGCTCCTTCGGGCTTTCACCACGTCTGGCTCCCCTGGCCGCAAAGCTTTCCATAAGCAGCGGATTGAGGTCCAGCACCATGACGTCAAGACCGTTGCGCAGCAGGCTGCCGGCCAGTTTGCCGCCGACATTGCCCAATCCGATGAAACCGACCCGCATGAGAAGCGCCTTTCGTGAAACAGGGTTTGATGCCCTCACTTTGCGCCTCGCCTATGAAATAGAGAAATGATATTAATTCAGCCAATTACCAAACTATTTTTATGAATGAAGAGAATGTCGGCACTCCCCAATCTCGTATGGCTGAGAAGCTTCGAAGCCGTCAGCCGGCTGGGCGGCTTCACCGCAGCGGGCGCGGAACTCGGCCTCACCCAGGCCGCTGTCAGCACGCACATCAGCGCACTGGAAACCCAGCTCGGCCATCAGCTTTTCGAACGCACGACGCGAAAGCTGGAGCTTACCGCCAGCGGCCGGGCCTATCTGCCGTCGGTACGCAAGGCCTTGCAGGACCTTGCCGTCTCCACGGACAGCCTCTTCGGCAACCGAACGGCCGGCTCCGTAACCATTCGGGCGCCGATTTCCGAAACTGTTCTCATCATTGCCCCAGCCTTGGCGGAGTTTCAGAAAATCCATCCTGAACTGGACATCCGGCTCTTGTCGGCAATCTGGGCCGACACGGCTCTTGAGACCGGCACCGACATCGAGATCCGCCTCGGCACGGGCAACTGGCCCGGTGCGCATGCAGAACCGCTGGGACCGGAAAAGATCGTTCCGGTCTGTCATCCGGGGCTGGCCAAAAGGTTGAAGGAACCGGCGGATCTGATGGATGTTCCACGCATTCACATTCTGGGGTACGACGATCACTGGCCACGTTTTTCTGGAGCCTTCGGACTTGCGCAGCCCTCCACCCGAACCAGCGTCACAGTCGACACTTCCCTCGCCGCGGTTGAACTGGCGGCTGCCGGCGGCGGTGTCGCCCTGCTGCTGGGCAAGGTTGCGGCCCGTCTGGCGGGAAGCGGACGGCTGACGACCCCTCTGGACCCGGGGCTGCCTTCCATGCGCACCCATTACCTGCTGAACCGGGAAAGCTCCTCACCGCGAAAACCGGCGGTTCAACGGGTGGAAACCTGGCTGCGAGACCTGTTTGCAGCATAGGCCGGTAGCTATTCCGGTCAGGTCAAGCGCTCACCTGCGCGCTGGAAGTGGGCAAGAGGCTCATATCGATTTCAATAGATGCACGTCTCCGCGTTCACAGGCATTCACCCCAGCGAAAAACCGATAAGATTTTGCAATCCATTTCTTTTTAGAAGCCCAATCGCTGGGCATACTGGATCCCGGTCTTGTCGCTGGTGCGACAAACCGGGATGACAAGCCAAGGACGTGTGACAATGACGGAGCAGGCTGAGTCTGAGCACTTTCCCGATGCCGCTCCCCAAACCACGTCATGCCATGGCTCGACCATGGCATCCATGCCGATGCAACACGACACGGCAACGCCTATCCATTTGGAATGGCCAGGGAATGGATTGCCGGATCAAGTCCGGCAATGACGAATGGACTGAGGACGAATGGACTGTGTCAGAGCGCTTTCTCGATGCCGCTCCCCAAACCACGTCGTGCCATGGCTCGACCATGGCATCCATGCCGATGCAACACGACACGGCAACGCCTATCCATTTGGAATGGCCAGGGAATGGATTGCCGGATCAATTCCGGCAATGACGAATGGACTGTGTCAGAGCGCTTTCCCGATGCTGCTCCCCAAACCACGTCGTGCCATGGCTCGACCATGGCATCCATGCCGATGCAACACGACTCGGCATCGCCTATCCAATTGGAAAGGCCAGGGAATGGATTGCAGGGTCAAGTCCGGCAATGACGGGGAGCATGGGGGATAAGGTAAGAGGCTATCTGAACGCCGTTGTTTCGGCAGATTCGCCTCAGAAGGTCACTCCGCTGCGAACAGCTTTGCCGTCATCGCCAGGCTTGCGCCACAGGGTTCTTCCGCTTCACCGCGCTCCTCGGACACGCCCTCAGCCGGGCGCAGGTTGACGAAGTCGTAGAGCGAGCGGTCGAGGAGATGCGACGGCCGGGTGTGGCCGAGAGCGCGGGCCATGACGCCAAGGCGGCCGGGTGTTGCCTTTTCCCAGCCCTGCAGCATGCGTTTGACTTCCTCGCGCTGCAGACCGTCCTGCGAGCCGCAGAGATTGCAGGGAATGATCGGGAACTGCATGCCATTGGCAAAGCGTGCGATGTCGCTTTCAGCAGAATATGCAAGCGGGCGGAGCACCAGAAGATCGCCCTCGTCGTTGATCAGCTTGGGCGGCATGGAGGCCAGACGGCCACCGTGGAAGAGGTTCATGAAGAACGTCTCCAGAATATCTTCCCGGTGATGGCCGAGCACGATGGCCTCGCAGCCCTGCTCCCGTGCGATCCTATAAAGAATTCCGCGGCGCAGGCGCGAACACAGCGAACAATAGGTGCGGTGCTCGGGGATCTTGTCAGTGACAATGGAATAGGTGTCTTCGCGCACGATGATGTGCTCGATACGGTTGTCCTCGAAGAATTTCGGCAGGATGTCCGCCGGAAAACCGGGTTGAGCCTGATCCAGATTGCAGGCGATCAGGTCGACCGGCAGCAGCCCCCGCCATTTCAGTTCGATAAGCACCGCCAGCAGCGTGTAACTGTCCTTGCCACCGGACAGGCAGACCAGCCACTTCGGCCGCTTTTCCTGGGAAGCCCCTTCCGGCAGCATCCCGAAGTCGGCAATCGCCTCACGCGCCTGGCGCAAAAGGCGCTTTCGCAGCTTCTTGAACTCGACGCTCGCAGGTGCATTGCGAAGCAATGCGGGTACGTCGATGTCGGTACTGTCGGCAATATCGTTCATTTGAGAAGCTCGGCGGCTTGTTGGGTTCGCTGTCTTTGCGCTGACATAGCGGATCAAGGCTGCCGGGAAAAGGGAAAAGCCGTGCGTATCAGAGGATGGCAGTTCGCTCACTGGAGCTGTTCTTGCCATTTCCCTGCGTATCTCTTCAGCCGAGAAAGACGTTCGCCGCCGCTTCCGCGTGGGCCAGCCTGCTGCCGTTTTTCCGTATCACTGTCCGCCACCAGCAACGCGGCGCCGATACTGGTTCCGGTGAGCGACCCAGCCGACGCTTCAACCGGCCGCCCTGTCGCAGCCTCCAGCATGTCAAGGTAAAGCCCGTTCTGCGCGAACGGCCCCTCCACGACGATTGGACCTTCTGCTCCGGTCATCGCCAGGCACTCCGCCGTCACCAGCGCCAGATAGAAGGACAGAGCCGCAAAGCGTTCGCCGTCGCTCAGGAGCGTCTCATCCACGCTCCAGTGATACTCCCGTCCCTGAAAAGGGCCGGAGCGCGGGTCGACAGCGGGAAAAAGCATGATCTCGCGAGAAAGCACGGTATCAATCTGTTCTTCCGAACAGCCCTTTTCACGTCCCTTCAGGATCATGTCGAACTCACGTCCCCCCATGAACCTTGCCGAAGGCACAGGATCACCGAAAGCGTTGACGTTGATCAGCGTGTCGCGGGACGGATCGAGGAGCACCCGGCCGCCTCCTAGCGCCAGCACGATCACCCAGGTGCCGGTGGAGACGACCGAAAACGGAGGCTTTCGCAGGATCAGATGAGGATAAAGCGACGCGTTGGAATCGTGAATGCCGCAGGCGACCGGAATATCCTTCGGCAATCCGGTCCGGGCCACAACCTCCGGCAGGACGGACCCGAGACGATCACCCGCCTTGCGCACGGGTGCCATCTTCTCCTCCAGCCCGAGCCGGTTCACCAGCGAGGAGAACCGGTTTTCGGACGGGCACCAGAGGTCGGTATGGCAGCCGAGCGAAGTCACTTCGTTGGAAAGAACGCCGGTGAGCTTGTAGGTCCAGTATTGCGGATAGGTCAGAACCGTCGCCACCCGGTCAAGCAGACCCGGGTCCGTTTTCAGTTGCCAGTGGAGTTGCGCTCCCAGATTGAGGCCCATGCCGAGCCTGGGCGACCCGGTTTCGGCAAAGTCCGGCCGGATCGCATCATAGGCGGCCGCCAGGTCGTCAGGGCCGGTGAACTCATAATCGAGCATAGGCGCTGCAAGGCTTCCGTCCGCGTCCAGAAGCACGGCGCTGGCACCATGTGTCGTCACCGACAGGGCATCGATACCATGGGCCTTGTGCAGCTCGGCCAGCGCCTCGCAGATGAAATCCCAGTGCCCCTCCAGGTCGAAATGCGGATAAGGAGGGCCCGGCAGGACCAAGTTGGGCCGCGTCAGGACGCCAAGTTCCCTGCGCTGGTCCAGATCGACCACGGCGACCTTCGCGTTGGTCTTGCCGATATCGATGACGCCCACATTCCGGATCGCTGCCATCAACGCTCAATCCATGTGAAAGACGGTTGTGAGCGGTGTTGCCACTGGTTCGTTGTCCGGCTTGGTTGCCATCACATCGGCCATATGTGCCCACCATTTCCGCATCACCGGGTGGTTCGGCAGATCGTCCATCTTGTGGCCATCCTGACGCCAAAGCACGCCGAAGAGGATGTCGGTCTCGGGATCCAGATGAATTGAATAGTCGCTGATGCCTGCGTCTTTCAGCAAGGCTACCAGTTCCGGCCAGATTTCGTCGTGGCGCTTCCGGTATTCGGCTTCCATGCCCGGGTTGAGCTTCATCTTGAAGGCATATTTTTCCATGGTTCAGGCCTTCCGCTTTGCGAGGACCCGGTGGGCGATGCGCGGCAGGGCAATGACGGCAATCAGCAGCAGACCGATGAAGATCGACATGACGATGCCCGGTACGTTGAGCAGGCCAAACCCGAAGGTGACCATGCCCATGACGAAGGCAGCGATCACCACGCCTGGAATAGAGCCGGAGCCACCGAGAATATTGACGCCGCCCAGCACCACCATTGTCACGATCTCAAGCTCCCAGCCGAAGGCAATCGACGGTCTTGTCGCCCCGAGGCGCGAGGTCAGGCAGATGGCGGCAACACCGGACATAAGCCCCGTGAGCAGGAAAAGCGCGAATTTGACCCGCGGCACGCGAATGCCGGAAAAAAGAGCACCGACCGGATTGTTGCCGACAACATAGACCGCCCGGCCAAAGTTCGTCTTGTGCAGAATGACGGCAAAAACAATGGCCAACAGCGCGAACAGGACGAACTCGAAGGAGATCACCCACCAGACGTAGCCCTGCCCGAAAAAGGCAAAGTCGGACGGATAGCCGGTGTAGGCCTTGTCGCCGAGCACGATATAGGAAATGCCGCGGAACAGGCTCATGGTGCCGATGGTCACCACGATGGACGGCAGGCCTAAGCCGGTCACCAGGAAGCCATTGAAGCCACCGCACAGCAGCCCTGTACCCAGGCCGATCATGACCAGAACCGGCGTATCGGCCCCCATCTGGACGGCAAAGCCCATGGCGGTGGACGAAAGTGCGATGATCGAGGCAACCGAAAGGTCGATCTCGCCGGAAATGATCAACAGCCCCATGGCAAAGGCGATCATCGCCTTTTCCGTGAAGTTGAAGGTCGCGTCGGAGAGGTTCCACGGATCGAGGAAATAAGGCGAGGCAAAGCTGTTCAGCGTGAAGACGGCGACGGCGACCACGAGTAGCAGCAGTTCCCAGCTCACCAGAAACCGCTGCAGCGGCGACTTCAGCCTGTCCGGAATCTGGCGCCCCTGCGCGCCGGTGTCTGGGATGGCGAGGCTCATGCTGCGTGCTCCGCTTTTTTCAGGATCACCCGGCCCTTGGTCCGGTTGGACGTGGCGTTGAAGGCTACGGCGATGATGATCGCGCTGCCGGAAATCGCGAGTTGCCAGAAGGGCGAGATATTGATCACCGGAAGGGCGTTCTTGACGATACCGAGGAACAGCGCACCGAGCAGAGCCCCGCCGACAGACCCGATGCCGCCGGCAATCGAGATCCCGCCGATGACACAGGCCGCAACCACCTCAAGCTCGAAGCCGCCGGCGATATCGACATAGGCAACGGCATAGCGGGCAACCCAGAGATAGCCGGTGAGGCCGGCAAGCGCGCCGGAAATGACATAGGCCGCGCATTGGGTGAGGCCAACATTGATGCCCGTATAGACCGCCGCGTGCGGATTGCCGCCAACGGCAAAGAAAGCCCTGCCAAGTGGAGTTCGCCCGACCAGAACGATGAACCCGATCACGACGGCGATCGCTATCCACGACAGAACCGGCAGGCCAAGCACGACCTCACGCGGGAAGGCCTTGAAGGCGTCACTCATCTCATGGGCGTTGATCCACTCACCGCCGGAAATGACGAAGATGATGCCCCGGTAGATGGTCATTGTGCCAAGGGTGACGACAATGGGCGGAATATCCAGCTTCCAGACAAGCAGTCCATTCGCGAGCCCCATCAAGGCCCCAAGACAGATCGCCAGGGCCAGGATAACCGGCACCGGCAGACCGGGCATGGCCATGTTGAGCATGGCGACCACCATGCCGGTGAGCGCAAGGTTGGCGGCAACGGACAGATCGATACACCGGGTGAGGATCACCACCATCTGGCCGAGGGCCAGAATGATCAGCGGAGCCGTATCGTTGAAGACATTTGCCAGGTTCGAAGGAGCGACGAAGCCGGGAAAGCGGGTGGCGATCGCGAGCACCAGAACCAGGATAGCTCCGGCGAGAATGGTCTCGCGCGATTTCATCAGCGAGCGGATCATGTGCGCACCTCCGTGATGCCGGCAGCCGCCCGCACCAGATGTTCGGGCGACAGGTCAGCGCCTTCAAATTCAGCGGCGATACGCCCCTCCCGCATCACAATTACCCGGTCGGACATGCCGAGAATTTCGGGAATTTCGGACGACACCATGATCACCGCCAGACCTTCGGCGGCCAGTTCCGCCATGAATTCATGCACGGCAGCCTTGGACCCGATGTCGATGCCCTTGGTCGGCTCGTCCAGGATGATCACCCTCGGCTTGGTCGCAAGCCATTTGGCGATGACAACCTTCTGCTGGTTGCCGCCTGAAAGTTCGCCGATATCCTGGTCAAGAGCTGCTGCGCGCAAGTCCAGCCGCCGCGTGTAGTCACGGGCCAGCTTGAATTCCTCCGCAAGCCGCAGGAACCCCTTGCGCGAGGTTTCCTTGAGCGACGGCAGCGAGACATTCTGGAAAATGGGCAGGCCCTTGATGGCCCCCTGTTTGCCCCGATCCTCCGGGACATAGACGATGCCCTGCCGGATGGCCTCGTTGGGATCGCGAATGACGGCGATCCTGTCGTCGATCCGGATTGCCCCCTTGGAAGGCCTGGTCACGCCGAACAGCGCCTGCATGAATTCGCTGCGCCCGGCCCCCACAAGGCCGTAAAACCCAAGGATCTCTCCCGCACGAAGCGTGAAACCGATGTCCTCGAATTCCGTCGGGTGGCAATAGCCGACAACCTTCAGCACTTCCTCACCCAGTTGTGGTGCTCGTTTCGGGAAAACCTGGTCGACCGAGCGACCGACCATGAGCTTGACCAGCTCCTGTTCGGAAACAGCCTCGATCTTGCCTTTGCCGACCATCTGGCCGTCCCGGAAAACCGTGTAGCGGTCCGCGATACGGAAGATCTCGTCGAACTTGTGACTGATGAAGAGGATCGCCTTGCCTTCCGCCTTCAGGCGTTCCACCAGCTCGTAGGTTTCCTCGATTTCCTTGTGGGAGAGCGAGGCGGTCGGCTCATCCATGATGACGATCTTGGCGTCGATGGAGAGCGCCCGGGCAATCGCCACCAGGTGCTTGTTGGCAATACCGAGATCCTTCAGCGTGACATTCGGATCGATCCTGGCGCCGATCCGGTCGAGCAGCGCTTGTGCCTTGCGCAGCATCTCCTTGCGGTCGATCAGCCCGAAACGGGTTTTTGGCGCATGGCCGATGAAAATGTTTTCCGCTACCGACAAATCATCGAAAAGGACGGTTTCCTGATGGATCGCCGTCACCCCTGCCCGGCCCGCGTCCTGAGCGGTGGGAAAGGAAACCGGCGTGCCATTGATCGCGATTGCACCCTCGTCCGGCTGATAGATGCCGGTCAGGATCTTCACGATGGTGGATTTACCCGCGCCGTTTTCCCCCACCAGGGCAGTAACTTCCCCCGGGAACAGCTCCAGCGATACTTCGGAAAGCGCCTTCACGCCCGGGAACGATTTGGAGATACCGCTGAGCGTCAGTACCGGCCCCGCGCCGTCTTCCGTTTGCGGATGCGTGTCCGCTATGCCCTGCGTGTTCGCAAGCATGACCATTTCCCGGAGCCTGGAGTTTCGTTGCTGGTTTCAAAGACCCGGTGCGCATGGCACCGGGTCTGACATGTTTCTATCGTCCGGTCCTGGCGACCAGATTAGAAAATGTCCTTGAAGTCGTCGATGTTGGAGCTGTCATAGACGAACGGGTCCGCCATCGCGCCTTCGTTGCTGTCGTTGAGCGTCAGCGTACCCATACGGCCCATCGGGATTTCCGCACCCGGCTTTGCTTCCGCGGCGCCGGTGGACAGGTTGTAGGCCAGCATGGTCGCCGAATAGCCGAGATCGATCGGGTTCCAGATGGCGAACGACTTGGATGCACCGGATGCGATGTGGCCAGCCATTTCTGACGGCAGGCCGAGCCCGGTCACGTTGACCTGACCGGCTTTTTCGGCGTCGGAGACCGCTTGAGCTGCGGCAACGATGCCCACCGACGTCGGCGCGATGATCGCCTTCAGGTCCGGATAGGTCTGCATCAGGCCCTGGGCTTCACGGTAGGACTTGTCGGCAAGGTCATCACCATAAACGGTGGCGACCACGTTGATGCCCGGATAATTGTCCTTCACCTTGTTCATTTCCTCGATCCAGATGTTCTGGTTCGTGGCGGTTGCGGACGCGGACAGGACGGCGACATCACCGCCATCGGGCAGATGATCGGCGGCCAGCTTGATGATCATGTTGCCGATCAGCGGATTGGACGACGGATTGAGGTGAAGCTGGCGACCTTCCGGCGCAACGCCGCTGTCCCAGGAAATCACGGTAATGCCGCGGTCCATGGCTTTCTTCAGTGCCGGAACCAGGGCGTCCTGATCGTTGGCGGAGATTGCAATGGCATCGACCTTCTGGGCGATCAGCGCGTTGATGACCTCGATCTGACCTTCTGCGGTCGTGTCGGTCGGGCCGGTGTAGATGATCTCGACATCGCCGAGTTCCTTGGCAGCTTCTTCAGCGCCCTTGGCGGCAGCTTCAAAGAAGCCGATGCCGAGCGCCTTGACGACAAGGGCGATGCGTTTTTCCGCGGCACTGGCCGGTGCGGCGATGCAGACGGCGGCGACTGCTGTTGCCGCCAGAAGTGACTTGAGCAATTTCATGGTCTTCCTCCCTAAAGTGCTGCCGGCCCCTCCCAAGGTCCGGACAGTGTGCCGGCTACCCGTTCGAGGTTGCCTTGGTCTGTGCGGCGCTTGTTTCCGCCACGATCAGATGGATGTCGGCCTGTTCCAGCATGTTGGCCGCGCTGTCGGGGATCCTGTCGTCGGTGATGACGGTGGAAATCCGCTCAAGCGGGCACAGAATCAGGCTGGAACGTGCGCTGAATTTCGACGAATCCGCCAGAACCACCAGTTCATCCGCCTGGCCGATCAGCTTCTGCTCGGCCTGAATGAGCAACGGATCGGCCTCCATGAGCCCAAGCGGCCCAAGCCCCTGAGCGCCCATGAACATGCGCGTCGCGTAGAAGTTCCGGGTCACGTCATTGTCGAAGGGGCTCAGGATGATGTTCTGTTCGCGATAGATCACCCCGCCCGAGAGCATGATGGTGTTCTTGGAATTCTTGAGGAGATGCTCGGCAATCGGAAACGAGTTGGTGAACACCTGGCAGCGCTTGGTTGCCAGCGGATGCACCATCTGAAAGGTGGTTGTGCCGCCGTTGATGATGATGGCATCGCCATCCTCGCACAGCTCAACCGCCTTTTGCGCGATTGCGCGTTTCTGAGCGATGTTGATCGTTTCGTTGACACTGAACGGACGCCCCGCCAGCCCGACGAACTGCGGCGGATGAATGCTCTCCGCCCCACCCCGCACGCGGCGCAGCTTCTTCTGTACGTGCAGCTGGGCAATATCACGACGGATGGTCGCTTCTGAGGAATCCGTCAACGCCACCAGCTCCTGCACCGTCACGACCGGACGATCCTGGACTGCGGACAATATGATCCTGTGGCGTTCTTTCTCGTGCATCTGGTCCTCCCATTGATCAAACGTTTCCACCAACACCGGTCAATGTCAATCATAAAAAATCAAAAATGATCATTTTGCAGCGCAATATGATTGATATTGATCGTTTTTGATTGACAACCTGATCCGTTCAAGCGAGTTTCTAAACAACGAGACGCAAGCCGTCAGGCTTACCTGGGAGGAAAAGATGTTGAATTCCGCTGCCGGTTCCCGGCTTGCAAACCTGTGGGATGACCAGAAGGCTTCCGGCATGAGCGAAGCGGAGCTGCTGCTCTATCGCTCCAACCTCCTGGGCTCCGACAAGCGCATCACCAACTACGGTGGCGGCAACACCTCCGCCAAGGCGATGGAAAAGGATCCCCTCACTGGCGATCAGGTCGAGGTACTGTGGGTCAAGGGCTCGGGCGGCGATGTCGGCACCATCAAGATGGATGGCTTTGCGACACTCTACATGGACAAGCTGCGGGCACTTAAAGGGCTCTATCGCGGCGTCGAGTTTGAAGACGAGATGGTCGCCTGCCTGCCCCATTGCACCTTCAACCTGAACCCGCGCGCCGCCTCCATCGACACCCCGCTTCATGCCTATGTGCCGAAAAGCCATGTCGACCATATGCATCCGGACGCAATAATTGCCATTGCCGCGGCAAGCGACAGCAAGGCAATCACGCAGGAGATCTTCGGCGCCGACATCGGCTGGCTGCCCTGGAAGCGCCCGGGCTATGAACTGGGCCTGTGGCTGGAAAAATTCTGCCTGGAAAATCCGGATGCCCGCGGGGTCGTTCTGGAAAGCCACGGACTCTTTACATGGGCTGACGACGCCAGGGCCTGCTACGAAACCACCCTGGAGATCATCAACAAGGCGATTGCCTGGTTTGAGGAAAAGACGGCAGGAAAAGATGCCTTTGGCGGCTCGAAACTCCGCGCCCTGGCCCCATCCGACCGGCGTGCCGTTGCCGCCCGCCTGATGCCCGCAATCCGGGGGATGGTTTCCGGCAAGCAGCATATGGTCGGTCATTTCGACGACAGCGACGCTGTCCTGGAATTCGTCTGCGCCAATGACATGGAAGCCCTTGCCGCCCTCGGCACAAGCTGCCCGGATCATTTCCTGCGCACCAAGATCCGCCCGCTCGTGGTCGATTTCGATCCTGCCACCCCGGACATCGAGGCAACGCTTGCCGGGCTCGGTCAGGCAGCGGAAGCTTACCGTGACGACTATGCGGCCTATTATGACCGCTGCAAGCACGACGACAGCCCTGCCCTTCGCGACCCGAACGCCGTTGTCTACCTGGTGCCGGGCGTTGGCATGATCACCTTCGCCAAGGACAAGGCGACCGCCCGAATTTCTGGCGAATTCTACACCAACGCCATCAACGTCATGCGCGGCGCTTCCAGCGTCTCCACTTACCGCGGCCTGCCGGAACAGGAAGCCTTCGACATCGAATACTGGCTTCTGGAGGAAGCCAAGCTGCAGCGCATGCCCAAACCCAAGAGCCTTGCCGGCAAGATCGCGCTGGTTACTGGCGGCGCCGGCGGCATCGGCTCGGCCACCGCTGAACGCTTCCTGCGCGAAGGCGCCTGTGTGGTGCTGGCCGACATCGACGCGGACGCACTCGGGGCCGCCGCCGACAATCTCACCTTACGTTATTCCAGGGACGTCGTGCGCACAGTGACGATGGATGTCACCAGTGAAGACGCAGTGGCAGACAGCTTTGCCCGAGCGGCACTGGAATTCGGCGGTGTCGACATTCTCGTTTCCAACGCCGGCATCGCATCTTCCGCCCCGATCGAGGACACCACGCTCGACCTGTGGAACCGGAACATGTCGATCCTGTCGACCGGTTATTTCCTGGTGTCCCGTGAGGCCTTCAAGGTGATGAAGACGCAAGGGGTCGGCGGCTCCATCGTTTTCATCGGATCGAAGAACGGCCTCGCCGCGTCTCCAGGTGCCAGCGCCTATTGCACAGCCAAGGCTTCCGAACTGCACCTTGCCCGCTGTCTTGCCCTGGAAGGTGCTCCGGAAGGGATCCGCGTCAATGTGGTCAATCCGGACGCTGTCCTGCGTGGGTCAAAGATCTGGTCCGGTGACTGGCTGAAGGAACGCGCCGAAGCCTACGGCAAGGACACGTCGGAGCTGGAGGAACACTACCGCCAGCGCTCGCTGCTGAAACTGTCCGTGCTGCCGGAAGACATCGCCGAGGCAACCTACTTTTTCGCCTCCGAGTTTTCCGCCAAGTCGACCGGGAACATCATCAACGTCGACGCCGGCAACGTTCAGGCTTTCACACGGTAGCAGTCCTCAAGGTAATCGAACCACATCTTCCCCTCATCCTGAGAAGGACCGTCAGGTCCGTCTCGAAGGATGGGCCACACGATCAGAGCTTGCCGCCCATCCTTCGAGACGCGAGCAGGCTCGCTCCTCAGGATGAGGAAGTGGCTTGTGGGAAGTGATCTTGGAACAAACGGATCGAAGAAAATCCGGGAAAGGATCTTCTCATGATGATCGACACATCGCTGGTCGCCGGAGAAAACGAGACCCGCACCGCCGACCTGAAGCGTGACTATGAATCCCTGGGCGAAAGGCTTGACCGGCGCGGCGTCTCCATCGATGCCATCAAGGCGAAGGTCGCCGCCTATGGCGTCGCGGTGCCGTCCTGGGGTGTCGGCACCGGCGGCACGCGCTTTGCGCGATTTCCCGGCAAGGGCGAACCACGCCATATCTTCGACAAGCTGGAAGATTGCAGCGTCATCCAGCAGCTTACCCGCGCAACACCCAACGTTTCGCTGCACATTCCCTGGGACAAGGCCGACCCGGCGGAGCTGAAGGCCAAGGCAAGTTCGCTCGGGCTTGGCTTTGACGCCATGAACTCCAACACCTTTCAGGATCAGGATGGCCAGCCACTTTCCTACAAGTTCGGCTCGCTCAGCCATACGGATGCCGGCACGCGCAGGCAGGCTGTCGAGCACAATCTGGAATGCATCGAGATCGGCAAGGCCATCGGCTCCAGGGCCCTGACCATCTGGATCGGCGACGGATCGAACTTTCCCGGCCAGGCCAATTTCACACGTCAGTTCGAGCGGTATCTGGATGCGGCAAAAGCCATTTATGCGGAACTGCCGGACGACTGGCGGCTGTTCACCGAGCACAAGATGTATGAGCCGGCTTTCTATTCCACCGTGGTGCAGGACTGGGGCACCAACTACATGATCGCGCAGGAGCTGGGCGAGAAGGCCTACTGCCTTGTCGATCTCGGCCACCATGCCCCCAACGCCAATATCGAGATGATCGTTGCCCGGCTGATCCAGTTCGGCAAGCTCGGCGGTTTCCACTTCAACGACAGCAAGTATGGCGATGACGATCTGGATACGGGCTCGATCGACCCGTATCGGTTGTTCCTGGTGTTCAACGAACTGGTGGACGCCGAAACGCGAAAGGCACCTGGTTTCGATCCCGCGCATATGCTCGACCAGTCTCACAATGTGACCGACCCCATCGAAAGCCTGATGGTCTCCGCCATGGAGGTGCAGCGCGCCTATGCCCAGGCACTGCTGGTCGACAGGTCTGCCCTGGACGGTTTTCAGGACACGAATGACGCCTTGATGGCGACAACCACGCTGAAAACCGCTTTCCGCACCGATGTCGAGCCGATCCTGGCTATGGCAAGATTGGAAAACGGTGGCGCTGTCGACCCTGTTGCGGCCTACCGGAGTGCCGGATACCGGCAGAAGGTCGCGGAGATCCGCCCGGAAGTTTCCGGGGCCGGCGGCGGGATCGTCTGACCCAGGAGTATTGACCAGCAAAGACCGGCCGGGAGGGTTTCCCCTTCCCGGTCAGACAGAGGCGCGAATGAGCGAGACCAGGGCCTCGACTTCCGGGTCGAATTCATCCTTGTTCGGGATCAAAAGCCCGTATCGGCTCATGTGCTCTTCCAGTCTGACCGGCAGAATGCGGATCAGGCCGTTTTCCTGATAGTAGTCGGCAACCGATTGCGGCAGAACAGCCAGCATGTCGCTTTTTCCGACCGCCAGCGTCGTCATCAGCATCGAAGACGTTTCAAGGCCGTAATGCGGTGCGGGCAGATCCGCATGAGCAAAAGCAAGCTCGATCGACATGCGCATCGGGCTGGGCCTTGGCTGAAGGATCCAGCTGAAATCACCAAGGTCCACCAGACTGAGCTGCTTGCTTGGCACCAGAGGATGCGACGGCGCCGCAACGACAGCGAGCCTCTCCTGCCAGAGCGGTTCAAACCGAATACCGGTCATGTCGAGATGTTCCACCGGCCGCCCCAGCACGATATCCAGCGCACCTTCGTTGAGCGCGGAAATGAGATTGTCGGAAGTCGACACCATCAGGCTGATCTGCGGGCCGACATTGGTTTCCATCAGGTTCATCAGAAGCTCGGATACCTGCCCCGGCAAGGCTTCCATGATCGCGCCAAGCCGCACCTTGCCATATTCGCCGCGCTGCATCGCCGACAATTGCGCCTTCAGCCGCCCGGTCTCGGAAATGATCTGGCGGGCATGCCGGGCAACCACCACGCCATAGGCCGTTGGTTTCATGCCCCTGGAAAGACGCTCGAACAGCGTGACCCCGAGCGTGTCCTCCACTTCCTTCAAAAGTTTTGTCGCCCCGGGCTGGGAAAGGTTCAGCTCGCGCGCGGATTCGTGCAGATTGGTCGTGACTTCCAGGCTCGCCACAAGGGCAAGCTGTTTGAACCGCAGGCGAGACAGGATCGCCATGTCGAAGGTTCCATGCATATCGATCGATCCGCTCAGTCGTTGGCGTACCCGCTTGGCGGTCTCAATCGATACCGGATTTTTTCCTTTCCAGACAGTCAAATACCAGGCCTCATGTCTGTGTTTGGACTAACGGACGGCTGACCGCCCGAAGTTTTCCTCACTGCCCCCAGCGCAAAACCAGGGGATCGAGCCGGCGCAGAAGCGTCAGTAGCCTCTCGCGGGCCGACTGCGGCAGCGGGTCAATCGGATGCCGGCAGAAATCGTATTTGATGACACCGCCTTCGACCATCGCCGCCTTGCAGGAGCGCCAGCCGCACAAGCGGTTTTCGTGATTGATGACGGGCAGAACCCGCGCATAGGCATCTGCTGCCTCGTCGGTTTGGCCCGCGTGATAGAGTTCGATGACAGGCTTGATCTGGTCGACGATCATTCCCGAGGTCATCGATCCGCGCGCGCCTGCGTCCAGATCCGCCAGCAACGTGATACCTTCTTCGCCGTCAAATGGGCCTTCGATGGCAGGGCCGCCTTCAGCAATGAGAGACCGCAGCTTGTTGGCAGCCTGCGGGCATTCGATCTTGAAGAGCTTCACCATCTCGATCTCGCGGGCCATCTTCACCAGAAGCGGCACCGGCAAGTCGACGCCGGACAGGGGCGCATCCTGGATCATGATCGGAATGCCAACCTCGCCGACGGCGGCGAATTGATCAAACGTCTGCTGGGCGTTCCCTTTCAAAAGAGCACCGTGATAGGGCGGCATCATCATGACGACGGCTGCGCCAAGCGACTTGGCAAGCTGCGCCCGCTCTACCGCGATCCTTGTCGCGAAATGGCTGATCGTGACGATGACAGGAACGCGGCCGTCGATATGCTCGATGCAAAGCCGTGTCAGCAACTCGCGCTCTGCATCCGACAACAGGAACTGCTCGGAGAAATTCGCCAGAATGCAGATGCCATCCGCGCCCTGGTCGATAAGGCAATCCAGCACGCGGCGCATGCCTGGCTCATCAAGCGAACCGTCTTCGTGAAAGGGTGTCGGGGCGACAGGCCAGATACCGGAATAAGGGGTCATGGGGCTACGTGCTTTTGTCTTTCAGGATAATGGATTAGCTTCCTGCCCCGGTTTGCGGGCCGGAGCAGGAAACCCGAAAGGTCACTCGGCAATGTCGAAATGCTGGAGATGCTTGTCCGTGATCGTGATGCCGAGGCCGGGCAGATCGTCGTCAAGCTGCAGATAGCCGTCCACGGCTTCCGGGTCGCCTTCGAAGATGTAATAGAAGAGCTCGTTGCCGACCTCGACGTCAAAAACCGGAAAATACTCGCTGATCGGACAATTCGTGTTGGCCATGGTCAGATGGTAGTTGTGCATCTGGCCCGCATGGGGAATGACCGGGATCTGGGCAGCTTCGGCAATGGCGTTGATCTTCTGCGCCGCCGTGATGCCGCCAACCCGATTGGTATCATACTGCAGGATGCTGACGGCCTTGCGGTTGATGAGCTCGGCACAGCCGATCACCGAAAACTCGTGCTCGCCGCCTGAAATCGGCACGATGTTCATAGCATTGAGTTCGGCATACCCGGCAACGTCATCGGCAATCACGGGCTCCTCGAGCCAGCGTGGCTCGTAGGGGGCGAGTTTCGGCAACATGCGCTTGGCATAGTCAAGGTTCCAACCCATGTAGCATTCCAGCATGAGGTCATTGTCGTAGCCGATGACCTCGCGAACCGCCTCGACCCGCTTCAGGTTTTCCCGCATGCCCGGCATGCCGTCCTTGGGGCCAAAGCCAAAGCGGGACTTGAAGGCCTTGTAGCCGCCCTTCATTGCCTCCTCGGCTTCCTTCTGCATCGCCTCGATCGACCCGGCGTAGAGCTTGGAATAATAAACCGGGATCTTTTCCTTGGTGCGACCGCCCAGAAGCTTGAAAACCGGCTTGCCGACCAGCTTGCCCATCATGTCCCAGATCGCGATATCGATGGCCGAGATAGCCGTCATGCCGATCCCCTTGCGCCCCCATGCGTGGCTGCGCCGGTACATCTTTTCCCAGATGTAGGCATAGTCGAACGGGTCTTCGCCGATCACCAGTGGTGCATACCAGTCGTCGATGGCCTTCTTGACGACCGAGGGAGCCAACGCGGCGTTACCGATGCCGATGGTGCCGTCTTCTGTCTCGACTTCACATGTCAGCCACTGGTGAAAGCGGAAGGACGACATGGCATCGCCCTTCATCCACAGGGCATCTGAAGCGTTGGTGCAGAAGTTGCCCTGCGGCGGGACCGTCGGACCTTTCCAGGTCCAGACGCGCGTGCGTACGGATTTGATTTTCATATGACTGATCCACTCAATTGGAAATTCGGGAAGTCCGGCGCCGCGTTCCCATGGCGCAGGCAATGTTCCAGGCGTTCCGCATCGGGCCGACATTGGCCGTTCCCTTGCCGCGAATGTCGAAGGCGGTTCCGTGTGCCGGTGTGGTGATCGGGATCGGCAGACCGCCCTGCACCGTCACCCCCTGCCAGAAGCCCAGCAGCTTGATCGCGATCTGCCCCTGATCGTGATAGAGCGTCACGATGGCGTCGAGTTCCTTGGCGACCGCTTTCAGGAAAATGGTGTCGGAGGGATAAGGCCCTTCCACAGGCAGGCCCAGCGCCTTGGCACGTTCGACCGCGGGCGTGATGATCTCGATTTCTTCCGTTCCGAAATTGCCGTTGTCGCCATTGTGCGGATTGAGGCCGCAGACACCGATCCGCGGGGTCTCGAAACCGGCATCCTTCAAGGCCGAATGGATCAGCCGGGCAGCTTCGATGATCTTGTCTTCTGTGATGAGGTCGGCAACATCGCGAAGCGCGACATGGCTCGTCACCCGGCTGGTCCATAGACCGTCCATCACATTGAGTTCCGAAACACTGCCATTGTGGCCCAGCCGGTCGGCAAACCAGTGCAGCTCGTCCGACTGGCTCATGCCGGCCGAATGAAGAGATGCCTTGTTGAGCGGGGCAAAGACCAGCGCATCCGCCTTGCCTGCCCGAACCATGTCGACCCCCATGCCAAGCGTTTCCAGGCAATGTGCACCACCTTCCGCGCTCACCTCGGCACGTTTCCAGCCACCTTCCGGAGCCTTGCCAACCTGCAGGAATGCCGGAACGCCGGACCCTTGCTCGGGTAAAGCAGCCGATGAGACGACCTGATAGTCGAAACAGACACCGGCGATCTCCATGCCGGTTTTCAGCTCTCCCTCGTCTCCAAGGATCAGGATATCCGCCGCCTGGCGGGCTTCCTCCTCGGCGAGAAGCCGGGCGACCAGTTCAGAGCCGATACCCGCCGGGTCGCCAAGGGTCAGAACCAAACGCGGTTTGGGCGTCGTCATTGAATAAACTCCGTCAAAGCAAGGGAAACCTGGGGAACGTAAGTCACCAGAAGCAGGATCAGGGCGAGCACGCCGATGAACGGCAGGTTGGCGCGGGACGTTTCCCAGATGCCCGCCTTGGCAATCGAGCAGGACGTGATCAGCACCGAGGCGACCGGCGGTGTCTGCTGACCGATGGCAAGGTTGAGTGTCACCATGATGCCGAAATGGATCGGGTCGATGCCAACCGCATTCACCAGCGGCATGACCACCGGCACGACCAGGATGATTGCCGCCGCCCCGTGCAGGAACATGCCGAGCACCAGCAAGAGCAGGTTGAGCAAGGCCAGCACGATGAAGGGATTGGTGGTCAGTTCGGTGATCTGCGCGGCCAGTTGCTGCGGCACCTGGGCCTGCGTCAGGAACAGCCCGAGCGCGGCGGATGTTGCCACCAGCAGCATGACCACACCTGTCTGGCTGATACCTTCCAGCATGGTCTTGCGCAGGCGCCGGACATCGAGATCCCGGTAGATGAACAGGCCGATCACCAGGGCCGCCAGCACCGCCAGCCCCGCGCCTTCCGTTGCCGTCACGATACCGGAGAATATGCCGCCCAGGATGATCACCGGCATGGTGAGCGCCCAGAATGCTTCCCGGAAGGTTCTGGCAACGTGGCGAAGGTCGAAGCCTTCAGCACGCGGCAGGTTGTAGCGAACCGCCAGAATATAGGTGACGATCATCAGCAACCCGCCACCGAGAACGCCCGGAACGATACCGGCCACGAACAGCTTCAGCACCGAAGTTTCGGCAATTGCACCATAAAGGATCATGGGAATGGACGGCGGAATGATGATGGCAAGGGACGCCGAAGACGAGGTGATTGCCGCCGCAAGCGTTCGGGAATAGCCGCGTTTCTTCATTTCCGGGATCAGCACCGTACCGGTGGCGGCCACATCCGCCACGGCTGACCCGGAAATTTCGGCAAAGACCATCGAAACACCGATGTTGACCATGCCCAGCCCGCCCCGGACAAAGCCGATGAGAGCAGTGACAAAGTTGATCAGCCTGACGGAAATGCCTGACGTGTTCATCAGGTTACCGGCAAGGATGAACAGCGGAATGGCGATCAGCGGAAATGAGGTCGAGCCCGAATAGAGCGCGATGGCCATGTCGTAGAGCCGGTCCGTACCCGAAGTCAGGACGAACCCGCCGAGAGCGACAATCCCGATTGCCACGGCAATCGGCACGTTGATCAGGATCAGTCCGATGAGGACGATTGTTGTCAGAAGAAGGATCATCGCGTGCCCTCCCGTGCGTGCATGGCCTGGGCCTCTTCTTCAGCCTCGGCAATTGCGTGTTCGATTTCCGCGTGTTCCCGATCAACGCCGGCGGCAGCGTCGCGCAGCGTGCGTGGCAGCGTCAGCAGCGTTCCGATGATCATGAGACCTGAGGTGATAGGGATGACCGATTGCACGATGTCGAGCGTCATCCACGGAAGGCTGAGGAGTGAATCCCACTTGGCAACCGCCAGAACCGCATAGCCGTACCAGGCAACAATTGCGAAGAAGGCGATGACGAGCAGTTCCGAAAAGGCTGTCAAGGCCACCGCCAGTCCTCTCGGCATGGCAGTCACCAGGCCGGAAAAGGACATGTGGTGCCGCATGAAGACAGCGTAGGTCGCACCGAAGTAGGTCAACCAAGCCAGCATCACGCTGGCCAGTTCGTCGTACCAGGACGGCGAAGCCCCCAGGTAGCGCATTGTCGTCGAGTAGATGACCGCTCCCGTCAAGGCGAGCAGAAGTGCGATGCAGACAGCCTCGATTGCGCGCAACAAAAGGCGCTCGAACAAAGCAATCATGGCTCCTCCCAGAGAAATTGCCGGCCGGTTGACCCGGCCGGCTGTTTTGTCAGTGTCTTGTTTGATCAGTCGGCAAGGCTCTGCGCCAGCCCCACCAGCTTGTCGCCACCCTCAACCTTTGCTGCAAAGGCTTCGTAGATCGGCGCAGACGCTGCGATGAAAGCGGACTTGTCGGCCTCGTTCACCTCGACCCCGGCGGCACGCACCTTGTCGACCAGCTCCCTGTCCGCAGTCTCGCCTTCATTGAGCGACCAGTCCTGCACCGAAGCGGCAACTTCGGATACGGCCGTCTTGACGTTTTCCGGCAGCTTGCCCCAGGTTCCGGCACCCGTCGTCAGGTAGGTCGGCGAATAGACGTGACCTGTCAGGCTGAGATACTTCTGAACTTCCTGGAAATTGGCGCCGACAATGTTGGTGAGCGGATTTTCCTGCCCGTCCATCGTGCCGGTCTGCAGGGCCACGAACACTTCCGAAAATGCCATCGGCGTCGGGTTGGAGCCCCACTCTTTGAACATCGCGACACGCCACTCGGAAGACGGTGTACGGATCTTCAGCCCGTCCAGGTCGGCCGGTGTGTTGATCGGGCGGGAGTTGTTCGTGATCTGGCGGAACCCGTTTTCCCAGGTCGAAATCACGTGAAGGCCTGCGGCTTCAGCCTTGGGAGCCAGCTCCGTCTTGACCAGATTTGCGTCGATGGCCTTCAGATGCTCGCGGTCCTTGACGAGGAACGGCATGTCGAACAGGGCGAATTCCGGCGCCACGTTGGTCATGATGGACGAAATCAGGGTGAACTGCACGGTACCGAGACGCAGCTTCTGCATCAGCTCCTTCTCGTCGCCCAGCTGTGCGTCGGCATAGAATTCGACCTTGTCGGCATCGCCGAGACGCGCCTGCAGCTCCTCGGCAAACTTCTGCGCGCTGCGGCCCTGCAAGCTGTTGGAAGCTGCGCCAACGGCAACGATGTAGGTCTCGGCCTGCGCGGGCAGCGCACCGAAAGCAAAGACGGACGCGAGCAGGCCTGCACAAAGGCCCTTATGTATCTTGTTCATTGATGTCTCCTCCACTTGACGGGACCGACGACCGGCGACCGACGTCAACTCCCACCTAAGGGAACCTAGTGAAAGTCCGTTGCCAAGAATAATGGGAAGACAGGATCGACCGATAACCAAATGGAATTGATCACACCTGTTGCGAAAACCATGAGAGCAAGTACCAGCACCTGCTGCAAGCCCGATAGCGGCGGTTTCCGCCCCTTGTCCCAAGCCTAAATGCAGCGTTCTGTAGCCTGATCAACCGAACTTTGGCACAGTCTGGCACTGCCAGAAATCAACCGGAAGGCCCTTGGCGTGAAAGCCCAGTATGTGGAACTGATCGACGCTGTCGCGACCCTTGGAAGCCTGGCCGCGGCCGCGAAGGTCCTTGGGAAATCTCAGCCCGCAATCACCAAGGCGTTGAAGAAGATCGAGGGCGATCTCGGCGTTGTTCTGTTTCACCGGGTGCCGAGCGGCATCGTGCCGACACTGGAAGGCCAGACCGTCATCGACCGCTGCCGCCGCATCCAAAGCGACCTGAAAAAGCTTTCGGAAGATGTCGCCCAGTCACGCGGGCAATATGTCGGCATGATTTCGGTGGTGGTCTCGCCGCTCGCCGCGCTGAAGATCATTCCTCCTGTGCTGCGTCGGTTTCAGAACCGGTTTCCCGGCATCGAGCTGAACATCACCGGAGGCCACGCCCCGAAGGCCTTTCACGCGCTGAGGTCGGGCGAAGCGGATTTCGTCATCGGCCCGGCTCCTGACGGACAGCCCAAGGCAGGGCTTCATGTCGAACCGCTGCTGACGACATCGGTGACCTTCCTTGCCGGCCAGCAGTCCTACCTGAAGGACCTGTCAAAACCGCAGGACCTGTTGAACGCACGATGGGCCGTTATCGGCCCGAGCAGCCGCCGCCCTCTTTTTCAGGACTTCTTCCGCCTGCACGGCCTGCAAGGGCCCGCCCCTGTCATCCGCTCCGATTCGATCCTCAGTATCCTGTCCGTTCTGGAACAGTCCGACATCGTCTGTTCGTTTCCATCGCTCATTGTGGACGAGGTCAGGGAACGGTGGTCCGTGACGGCGCTGCCTGTCGACCTGAGCATGCTGACGGTGGATATTGCCCTTACCTGGACCAAGGAAAGGCTGCTGACGCCTGCGGCCCTCGCCTTTGCAGACATCGTTCGCGAGGAAGGCCGCAATTGCGCTCCCCAGACATGAATAGATATAACCTGAAGTTATATCCATGAGTTCGAGTTAATTGAGGGATATACCTCCGGAGTGCTAGTCTTCCCCCCAAGAAGGCCGCAGAAGCGGCACCTTGGGAGGACATCTGAGTGAATATCCTGTTCGTCATGTACGACCAGCTGCGCTTCGACTATCTGAGCTGCGCGGGACACCCGTATCTGCACACACCGAATTTTGACCGGGTTGCCGCCAGGGGCGTGCGCTTTACCAACGCCTATGTGCAATCCCCCATATGTGGCGCCAGCCGGATGAGCTTCTACACCGGGCGCTATGCGTCCTCCCATGGGGCACAGTGGAATGGCTTCCCGCTCCGGGTCGGCGAACACACGCTCGGCGATCACCTGCGCAAGGCCGGCATGGACTGCTGGCTTATCGGCAAGACGCACATGAAGGTGGATGCGGAAGGCATGACCCGGCTCGGGCTGTCCCCGGACAGCATCATAGGCGCCCGGCAGGCCGAGTGCGGATTTGATGTCTGGGTGCGGGACGACGGGCTCTGGGGCGAAGGGCCGGACGGCTTTTATGACGAAAAACGGTCGCCTTACAACGAATACCTCAAGTCCCGTGGTTATGCGGGAGAGAACCCCTGGGCGGATTTCGCCAACGCCGGCGTCGAAAACGGCGAGAAGGCGTCCGGCTGGATGTTCGACAATGCGGACAAGCCCGCCAATATCCGCGAGGAAGACAGCGAAACACCCTGGCTGACGACCCGCACGATCGAATTCATTGAACAGGCAACTGCACCCTGGTGCGCGCATGTCAGCTACATCAAGCCCCATTGGCCATACATCGTGCCGGCGCCCTACCACGACATGTACGGGCAGAACCACGTTCCCGCCGCGGTCCGCGCCGATGTCGAGCGCGACAATGCGCATCCGGTTTATGCGGCCTTCATGGCCAACAAGATTGCGGCCGCCTTTCAGCAGGAAGATGTGCGCCGGAAGGTCATCCCCGCCTACATGGGCCTGATCAAGCAATGCGACGACCAGCTCGGCAGGCTCCTGGATTACCTGGAAGAGACCGGCCGGATGGAGGACACGATGATCGTGCTCACCTCCGACCACGGCGATTATCTCGGTGACCACTGGCTAGGCGAAAAGGACCTGTTCCACGAGCCTTCCGTCAAGATCCCGATGATCATCTATGATCCCCGTTCCGAAGCCGATGCCACAAGAGGCACCACCTGCGACGCACTGGTGGAGGCGATCGACCTTGCCCCGACATTTCTGGAAGCTGCCGGCGGGGTCGAAGCCGGTCACATTCTGGAAGGCCGCAGTCTGAGCCCCTGGCTGCGCGGGGAGACGCCCGACTGGCGAGAGGCGGTCATCAGCGAATACGACTATTCCGTCACCCCCATGTGCGCCTCCCTTGGCGTCAGCACCAGGGATGCCCGTCTCTTCATGGTGTTCGACGGCCGCTACAAGCTGATCCATGCCGAAGGCGGTTTCCGGCCGATGATGTTCGACCTTGAGAACGATCCGGACGAATTCCACGACCTGGCCAAGGTCGACGGCCATGAGGCCGAGATCGCCCGCATGTACGACCTATTGGCCCGCTGGGGCCGGCGTATGTCGCAGCGCGTGACGCGATCGGATGCCGATATCGCCGCCATGCGCGGCAAGTCCGCCCGGCGCGGTATTCTTCCGTTCCTGAAGGATGGATCGGAAGTGCCGGAGGAACTGACCGAGGCCTATCGCGGCCCTGCCCTGCAGGATCATGTTTCGCCCGTAAAGGGAGGACGTTGAAGTGAGCGCGGCAACAGGCGACACCCCGGCTATTGCCCGTAGCGACAAGTGGATTGCCGACTGTCTCGCCGTGCTTTTCGTGCTCGTGATCGTTACCTATGCGGCCTCCGGCCCGATCACGGATTTTGTCCGCTGGTTCATCGAGACCACAACACAAGGCTTCGATGAACTGTCGCGCCGCGATCAGCGCGCTCTGCTTCGCGACCACTGGCTTGGGGCTGGTTACCGCTCGTTCGAACGATCCTTCCTGCTGCCGACCGGGCTTATCATCGGCCTGCCAATCGTCTTTTCCTTTGCCATCTGTCTGCTGACACTGCACCGGGGCCGCTCCTGGCGCTGGCTCAACTGGGCGCTGACGCTGCTTGCGCTCGCCGCCTTTGTGTCCTGGATGCTGAAGATCTTCGCGACTGACGGCGGTGCGCTGCCAAGCGCCAGCCCCATCGACTTCGTGATGTTCCCGATCGCCACCGCCATTACGCTTTATCTGACCTGGCGCATGTTCGGTGGCTTCATCGTCGCCTTCTGCCTGTTCTGGGTGGTCTATTTCTTCATTCGCGGCTACCTGCCGGACTGGACCGGCATTCTGGCGGGATCCGACTCCACATTCGGGCAGAGCCTGCGCGCCATGGTGTTGAACTTCTGGGCCCAGACCGGCGGCCAGTTCGGTCAGCCCCTGCAGGTCGTCTCCGGCAGCGTGCTGATCTTCATCGTATTCGGTGCGGTGATGATGGCCTCGGGCGCGGGCGACCTGCTGATGAAGATTGCCAACCGGCTCACCGGCGGGCTTGTCGGCGGTGCCGCTCACGCGGCGGTCGCCTCCTCCGCCCTATTCGGGACGCTTTCCGGCGCCGCGATTTCCAACGTGGTCTCCACCGGCGTGATGACCATTCCCGTCATCAAGAAATCCGGCTTCAAGCCGGCGTTCGCCGGGGCTGTGGAAGCTGCCGCTTCCACGGGCGGTCAGATCATGCCGCCGGTGATGGGGGTGGTCGCCTTCTTCGTCGCCGGACAGATCGGGCTGGAATACCGCTACATCGTTGTGGCCGCCATCCTGCCCGCGATCATGTTCTACTTCGCCACCTTCCTGACCGTCTATTTCGAGGCCCGGCGTCTTGGCATCGGGGCCCTGCCGAAGGAGCAACGGCCGCCGCTGACAGGCACGGAATGGGTGCAGTGCCTCGTGTTTGTCGTGCCACTGGGAGTGCTTACCTATTTCCTGTTCAGTCAGCCGTCCGTACCCAAGGCAGGGTTCTACGGCTTTGTTGCCGCCATCGTCTCCGCGCTGGTCCTGTTCCGCGAATTCCGGTCCCGCACACGCCTCTGGCAGGCGTTCGTCAACGCGGGGCGCATGGCGGCTACAATAGTCGTCATCGTTACGGCGATCGGACTGATCGTCGGCCTGATCCAGGTGTCCGGTTTTGCCGGTCGCCTTGCGCTGTTGCTGACACAGCTGGCCAGCGGGCCGCTGCCACTCGTACTGGTGGTCGTTGCCCTCGGCGCCATCGTGCTCGGCATGGGTCTGCCGCCTGGCGCAACCTATTTCATTATCGTGATCGCGCTCTCTTCCGGCATTGATGCGGTTGGTATCCCCGAACTGACGCTGCACCTGTTCGTGGTCTTCTTTGCGGTCATGTCCACGGTTACCCCGCCTGTTGCGCTCGCCGCCTTTGCCGCCGCCCCGATTGCCGGGGCAGACCCGATCCGCACGGGTTTCGAAGCCGCCCGGATCGGCATTGCCGGCTTCCTCATCCCCTTTGTCTTCGTCTATCACCCGGCGGTTCTCTACAAGCTGCAGGTGCTGTTCGCCTGGTTCGGCACCGGCGCGCCGGACAGCAAGGCGATGGTCGATCTCGCGACAGTCTCCTGGGGAGCGTTCTTCTGGATCATCGCCGCTTTCGCGCTCGCCATGTGGTCGATCGCTTCCGCTTTGGCCGGGTTCGACCGGGGGCGCCTGCCGTACTGGGAACGTATATTGCGCATTTGCCTCGGCCTGCTGGTTCTGGTGCCGAACGTGGCCATTGCCGGTGCAGCCGCGGTTCTGATCCTGACGGACCTCGCCTTTCACGCAATGCGGCACCGGAGCCCTGCCGCCGCGCCCAATCCATCACAATGAAAAGAGCAATTTTCCACGGGAGGACGGAATGAAACGATTTGCCCTTACAGCCCTTGCGGGCCTGATGCTGGCCGGCTCTGCGTCGGCTCAAGATACCACGCTCAAGATGCAGACCATCGAGCCAAGCCTCGGTCAGGCAATCACCATGGCGACCTTCGCCAACATCGTGACTGACAAGCTCGACGATGTTTCCATCGAAGTCGCCGGCGGCGGCGCGGCAACGCTGCACCAGATGGAAACCGCTCGCGGCAACCTCGACATGTACATGATCTCGCCGACCATCCACATCCTGATGAGCAACGGTGCGGCCATGTACAAGAACGAGCCGGAAGCCCCGGAACTTGCCAAGAATGTGCAGGTGCTGATGTGGTTCCCCTACGGCCAGTATCACTTCGCCGTTCGTGGTGACAGCGACATCACCGTTCTGGACGACATCGAAGGTGCAACGGTCTTCCTCGGACCGCAAGGTGGCGGTGCGTACAACGCAGCCAAGGGCTGGATCGAGGCCACCACCGGACTAGTCGCCGGTGAGGACTACGACGCCATCAAGGCAAACTGGGCAACCGGCTTCCAGTCCTTCCTGGACGGCAAGGTGGAAATGTATGTCAACGGCTGTATCGACCCGTGCCAGCAGTTCATCCAGTTCACCGAAACCGAGACAGTCCGCTTCATCGGACCGGAAGACGATCAGGGTGAAGGGGTCGACAAGTTCCTCGGCAAGTTCCGCCAGCGGGCTGAAATTCCGGCAGGTCTCTACGAGAACCAGGTGAATGACGGTCCGGTCATGTCCAACGACACGGCAGTCGGGATCGGTGTGCGTGCGGACCTTGACGAAGAACTCGTCTACCGGATCACCAAGGCCTTCTGGGAAAACCTTGGCAGCATCACAACCGATGCCCCCTGGGCCAAGGCCTTGTCGCCAGACTATGCCGCGCAGACACTCGGCACGGCCACCTTCCACCCGGGCGCTGCCCGTTACTACAAGGAAATCGGGGTTCAATAACCGGCGTTAGCCCTGACCGACGAATAGCGGCCAGGCGAATCCACCAAGACCGGGGGTCTCCAGCCGTGAGCGCAGACCCCCGGTAAAGTTGCATCTATCGTTTTTCCGCCAAAACGTTGTACCCTTGTCAGTGCCGGCTGGGGGCAGCGGAAGATACCTGAGACTTTTTACGCGGAAGGTATTGATATGACTGTAACTCTGGATATTCAGCAACCACAGCCGTTTGATTTGGTGGGATCAAGAATACTGATCGCGGGCAATGCGACCGCATTCGAAGGAACCTTGAGCATTCGCGTTTCCGAAGGACACGACGAATATGCTTCCTTCACCCAGGTCGGCTCGCTCGGCCTCAAGCAGTTCCAGGGATATATCGATATCCCGGACACCAACCAGTTTCAGCTCAATCGCCTGTTCCTGACCCTGGCCGACGACACCGGCAACGAAAATGGCCCGTCCGTCGTCATCCCTGTCCTGTTCGGCCCCAGGATCCTGGCGGGATACGGTGGCTGGCAGCCCTACACGGTGAAGTCGGGTGATACCCTGACCAAGATCGCGCAAGACCAGTATGGCAACGGCGACTATCAACCGATCTTCGATGCCAACCAGCACATCCTGAGCAGTCCAAACGTTATTTTCCCGGGTCAGGTTCTTCGAATACCGCGCAACGACATCTGACGCCTGGCATCCGTCTCAAACAAGGGCCGGCAAAAAGAAAAGGCCCGCCAGAGGCGGGCCTTTCCGTCAAACCGTATTCGGCGCTGATTAGCGCGAATAGAACTCGACCACCAGGTTCGGTTCCATCTGTACCGGGTACGGTACGTCAGAGAAGCCCGGAACGCGGGAGTAGGTCGCGGTCATCTTGTTGTGGTCGACGTCGATATAATCCGGAACATCACGCTCTGCGGACTGGGTTGCTTCCAGAACCAGGGCGAGCTGCTTGGACTTCTCACGAACTTCGATCACGTCACCCGGACGGATCTGGTAGCTCGAGATGTTGACGCGCTTGCCGTTCACCTTCACGTGGCCGTGGTTGATGAACTGACGTGCTGCGAAAACGGTCGGGACGAACTTCGCACGGTAGACGATGGCGTCCAGACGGCGCTCCAGCAGGCCGATCAGGTTTTCGGAAGTGTCACCTTTCATACGGGACGCTTCAGCATAAACCTTGCGGAACTGCTTTTCGGAAATGTTGCCGTAGTAGCCTTTCAGCTTCTGCTTTGCGCGGAGCTGAACACCGAAGTCGGACAGCTTGCCCTTGCGGCGCTGGCCGTGCTGACCCGGGCCGTATTCACGCTTGTTGGCCGGGCTCTTCGGACGACCCCAGATGTTTTCGCCCATCCGGCGGTCAATTTTGTACTTAACGCTATGGCGCTTCGACATCGCGGTTTCCTTTGAATTCGCGTTGTTATTTAAAAGGAAACGCGCCCTCCTTTATCGTCACAACCCGTCTTTCGACGGAAAGGTCAGATCGACAGGGACCCGGCTAGACGGCGCCGGCCGGATGCCCACGGGTGCGTAGATCCGGAAGACATTGTCTGCCGGACCGCGCGGAGATACAGGCAGAGCCTTGAAATGTCAATCCGTGCTCCCGGTCCGCTTCGGAAAAGACCCGCCGAACCCGGCCAATTCTGCTTATTTTGTCGGACAAGCAGGCATATTTAACGGTTCAGATGGAATTCATTGCCATAATTTATGACGTAGCGTCCACAAAATGGGGAAAACAATGCATACATTTAGAGATTTTTAATTGCAGCTTTTCACTATGCAATCGCCGTTGCAACCATAGCGAATAATATCAGTGCAACGGGCTGTTCCGAGACCCCATCAAACAACGGAAGCTTATCGGCCGGACCTCGGCAATAGGATCTAGAATGTCAGCGAATCGTCAACCAGTTCTTCAGACAGTTCCGGAAGCGCCCGGCTTGCACTGTCGTACGCCGAAGGACACGCTGGCGAAACTGGACTATGCCCTTCAGCCGGTCGTCGATATCGGCACCGGTGTTGTTTACGGCTATGAGGCCCAGATCCGGAACTGCGATCTTGTCGGTGCGCAATCGCCTGACGAACTGATTGATTTTGCCCACGCCGAAGGATATCTGCCCCAGTTGGAGGCCCATCTTCTGGAAAAGGCGATGAACCGCTTCGGCAGTTTGAAGATCGCCCAGGGCACCAAACTCTATTTCAAGCTGGATGGACGCGACCTCGGCCAGGACAACGATCCGCGCATGCGGCTGGCAGGCCTTGTGGCGGAAGCCGGCTTGCAGGTGAACCAGATCTGCCTGGAATTTTCCGAACGGCACCAGCAGACCTTCACCGACGTTACCCACCACGCCGTCAACGATCTGCGCCAGTTGGGCTTCCTGATCGCGCTTGACGATTTCGGCCGAGGCTCCTCCGAGCTGCGTCTGCTGCACGACATGTCGCCCGACTACGTCAAGATCGACCGTTTCTTCCTGAACGGCATCGATTGCGACGCAAGGCGCAAGCTGTTTGTCACCACGGTGGCCAACCTGGCGCACGTGCTCGGCGCAAGGGTGATTGCCGAAGGTGTTGAAACGGAGAGCGAGTTCAAGGCCTGCCGGGAAGCCGGCTGCGACCTGATCCAGGGCTACTTCGTCGCCAAGCCGTTCCAGGAGGCCTCTTCCGCCAAGCTCTTTTATGACCATGTGCGCGCGCCGGGTGTCGGCCGCAAGCGCCGGGAGGAGCTGGACCGGATCCGCAACGAGCTGATCAAGGTACCGACCATTCAGTCGAACGCTTCCATGAACGACCTGCTCGACATGGTGGTCCATAACCAGGAGGCCAGTGTGGTTCCGGTTGTGGATGCCAACAACGAGCCGCGCGGCCTGATCCACGAACGCGACCTGAAGGCCTATCTTTACGCGGGCGCACCGGACGACGACGATGCCAAGGCGGCCCTCGATTTCCCGCTGCGCTCTTTTGTGCGCGCCTGCCCGATCGCCGACATCGATTCCAATGCCGACATGCTGCTGGTGACCTTTGCCTCCTCGATCAATTCGGACGGCATCATCATTACCGAGAACTTCCGCTATGCCGGTTTCCTGTCAGCCACCTCTCTCCTGAAGATCATTCACGAAAAGCGTCTGCAGGAAGCGCAGGACCAGAACCCGCTGACCCGCCTGCCGGGCAATGGCGCCATTTCCAGGTTCATCGCCGAAAGCGGGCGCAAGGGCACGTACGACCGGCACATGTGTTATTTCGACTTCGATAACTTCAAGCCGTTCAACGACACCTATGGCTATCGCCAGGGTGACCGGGCGATCATTCTGTTCAGCGAACTGCTGCAACGTCATATTTCGGGGTCAGGCACGTTTTACGGCCATATCGGCGGCGACGATTTCTTCGCCGGTTTCCAGAATGTCGACCAGACCGATGTTGCTGCGCGCATGCTGGCGCTGAAACGTGCATTCCGCCTGGATGTGGAAAGCTTCTATGAACCCGAGCACCGGGAACGCGGCTTCATCGAAGCCCAGGACCGCTTCGGCACGACGCGGCAGTTCCCGCTGCTGCAGTGTTCCATATCGATCCTCAGCCTGCCCAAGGGCCTGACGCTGCATCCCGATACGCTCAACCACGAGATCATGGAACTGAAGCGCGCCGCCAAGCGCTCCGACGACGGCCTGGCCGTCAAATGCCTGGCTGCGTGAGGCCAAGCCAAACGTCTACCCTTCCCAGGGAACACGTTCCGCTTTCTCACCTGACCGGCGGGACACGGCACTGAGCGCACTTCTCAAAGGCGCGCGCGTTCGGGATGAAGCCTTCCCCTGCTCTGTGGCTCGGTTCACGAAAAGTCCGGGCGACCGATGACCAGGGACAAGGCCCTTTGCATCTACGCTGCCAATCAGTCCAGCACCAGACCGAACCCGGCCAACAGCCGTGACACCCCCGCATCCTTCGTACCGGAGGTGAAGATCGCCCGATCTGGCAGATGGCGCGAAGGCTCACTTGCGGCCCCCTCCCCCAGAACACGAACCAACTGGCGGGCAATGGCTTCCGCCGGATCCAGCCAGTCGACCGGCCAGGGAGCAATCCTGCGGAAACGGTTGGCAAGAAACGGATAGTGGGTGCAGGCCAGCACGACGATGTCGGTTCGCTTGCCGTCCTGTTCCAGGAAACAGTCAGAGATTTCCGGCAGAAGGTCTGCGTCGGAGACAGTGTCACCACGCAGGTGTTTTTCGGCAAGTTCCGCCAGCTTGTCCGATCCGACAAGCCGGACATGGCACTGGCTGGCAAAACTCTCGATCAGGCTACGTGTGTAGGTTCTGCGCACTGTGCCCGGCGTTGCCAGAACCGAGATCAGCCCGGATGAGGTGCGCTCCGCCGCCGGCTTGATTGCCGGAACAGTGCCGACAAAGGGCACGTCAGGATGTCTCTCGCGCAAGGCGTCCCCTGCGAGGGTAAAGGCTGTATTGCAGGCAATCACCACCGACTTGGGGCCGTGTTCGGCAATCAGATCGTCGAAAAGGGATACGATCCGTTCTTTCAATTCCGCTTCCGGCCAGCGGCCGATGGGAAAGGCCGCATCGTCGGCGACATAAAGGAGCGGCTCATAAGGCAGCAGATATCGCGCTTCGCGCAGCACCGTGAGCCCGCCAAGACCTGAATCGAAAAAGAGTACCGGCCCCGAACCCTGCAAGATCTGCCTCTATTCTTCGCTGCCTGAACCTGATCTGTCCTTGCGCGGTCGCGTTTCCCGTTTTTCCAGCGAGGCCACGACACCGCGCAGCGCGCGCACTTCCTGGTCGGTCAACTCCGCCTTCTGGAAGATGTTGCGCAGCGTGCGCACCATATGCGGTCGCCGCTCCGGCGGGCGGAAGAAGGTAGCCTTGTCGAGTGCCCCTTCCAGGTGCTCGAAGAAACGCAGCACTTCGTCCTTCTTCGCCGGAGGATGCACTTCTTCCGACAGAATAAAGGGCAATGCGCCGGATGTCGCGGTCTTGCGCCATTCATAGGCACACACCAGCACTGCCTGCGCAATGTTCAGCGAGGCAAAATCAGGATCGACAGGCAGCGTGACGATCTCGTCGGCGAGAGCCACTTCCTCGTTGTTGAGGCCCCAGCGCTCTCGGCCGAACAGATAACCGGTCGCGGCACCCTGCTCTCCAAGTTCGACGGATTTTTTGGCTGCTTCATCCGGCCCCCGCACAGGCTTGGGCACTTCGCGCGAGCGGGCCGTGGTGGCGAAGACGAATTGCAGATCGGCAATAGCCGCTTCGACACTGTCGAAAACCTGCACCTTGTCGATGACGTGATCCGCCCGGCTTGCCGCGGCTCTTGCCTTCTCACTCGGCCAGCCGTCACGCGGATTGACGATCCGCAGATCCACCAGACCGAAATTCGCCATCGCCCTTGCCGCCGTGCCGATGTTCTCGCCAAGCTGCGGCTCGCAAAGGATCACCGCCGGCGGCTTGGCCGTCACGGCGCGGGCTTCGTCTCTGATGTGTGCATTCTTGCTCATGAAGCGGGGATGTAACGGAAGGAACGCCCGATGAAAAGACTTAAAGGAAAGGCCACGCTCCACAGGATTGTGCATTCGGACGCCAATCGGCCCCTCTCGCAAAAGGGCGTGCGAAAACCTGCCGCTTTCCGGCGGAAAGGATGTAAAACCAAATGGCACAACGGGAGTGAACATGAATGCCCATGCCGCAAACCTATTTCCGCGCATCGGTGGAGTTTGATGCCTTCATCCAGGATGTTCGTGATACCTGCATGCTGCAGACCCATCATCAGGCCTATCACACGCTACGCGCCGTGCTGCATACCTTCCGCGACCATCTGACGACGGAACAGGCCCTTGCTTTCGCCAATATTCTTCCGGCCGTGACCCGGGCGATCTTCGTCGAGGACTGGCATCCGTCCGGCCTGTTGCCACCTGCCTTCCCTGACCGGGAAACACTGATCCGCGAAGTCAAGTCGGTCCGCCGGCATCACAACCTGGCACCGGACAGCGCAATTGAGGATATCGCGGCGGCCCTGCGCCGGTCTTCAATCGACGAGCGGGAGCTTGACCGGGTGCTGGCAGGCTTTCCCGAGGGGGCCGCAGCGTTCTGGTGGCCTGAGAGCGTCGAAGCCTGAGATTGAAGCATGCGCGATTGGATTGCTCAACGCTTTCCGAAGGCCTGGAAGTCCAGACATACTGAAATCACGCGATTACCCCTAAGATTAAACAACACTGCAAATATTACCCAGGGACGCAACCATCTTATTGTTAATATTTGAGATAAATTGCAGGAAAGATACAATCTCAACTTTACACACCCTCAATAAGTGCATGGGATACTGCTTTTCACGCTTCAATTAGGGTGTATTTCGTGCGGAAATCAGCAATCCTCTTCCGGACTTATTGTCCAGCAGTTTCAATGCTTTGCGTTGCCGTGCTGTTCAGTGCGGGACTGCTTGTGACAAAGAACGCCGGTGCGGTGGGACTGCAGGCAGTGGCTGTATTTCCGCCCTGGTTTTCTGAACGACAAAGCTTCACTTCGGTAGCGCTTACCGGAGCCCCCATCGCAGCACCCGGACCTTTCGACTGGATGGTGGTTGCCATTCCGCAATCCGCGCAACAGTCACAAAGTCTGAAATCTTCCAACGCACTTTTTCTGCTCAATGCCGAATTTGCACGGTTGTGCGGGATCGACCAGCACGGCCCCAGACTATCGGAGGCACGACCGGTCGAATGAAACCTTCGTTTTTGAGTAATTTCTGGGTCGATGTTTCGGCACTGAACGTGCAGCGGCTTCGCCAGGCTGTGAGCTGGATTCTCGTCTGGTACTTCTGGCTGGCTGCAGCAATAGCCGTTATCGCATCTTATCTTACCGGCGGCTCAGTGCTTTTTGTTGCCCTTCCTCTGGCCTTGATCGGTGCCGTCACGACGGCAACTGTCATGGCCGACGCGTCGGCCTTGCGCACGCGGCTGATCGTGACCGTCGCGATCAATTCCACATGGATGTTCGGGCTCTACGTCGCCTCCGACATCCACAATGGCGAGTATATGCTTGAAGTGCATATGCTTTATTTCATCAATACGTCGATCATCATTGCCTACGTCTGCTGGCGATCGGTGCTGATGACCACTGTTGCCGCCCTTGTCCATCATTCGGTGCTGACGCTCCTCCACCCGGAACTTGTCTGGCCTTCCTCCAGTTATTCCTGGTGGCATCTGATGAACCACTACATCCTGGGAACGATCAATTGCCTGGGCGGCATCTATATTGCCGCTTCACTCAAGAGATTTCTCGACCACATGGAAAGCGCAAGGCTTGAAGCGCACCATCGCTCTATCCACGACGACCTGACCGGCCTGCTGAACCGCCGCGGACTTCGCCACGCCATCGGAAAGCAGCGCCAGGACGACGGCACCCTGCCCGACATGACCCTGTTCCAGATCGACTTGGACGGTTTCAAGAACATCAATGACACAGTCGGCCATGCAGCCGGCGACAAGCTGCTTGTGCTGGTGGGGGAAAGACTGAATGCGATTGCTCCCGTCAACTCGATCATCGCTCGTATTGGCGGCGATGAATTCGTGGTGGCGTCTCCTGCGATCGGCGCAGACCAGCAAACCGATTTTCTTGAGGGACTGAAAAGCTGGATGCAACGCCCCCATGTCGTCTCGAAAACCAAGCTTCGCGTGGGCGCCTCGGTTGGTGTAACCCATTCCAGCATAAGCGGCGGCAAGCTCGACAGCATGATGGTCGACGCGGACATCGCGCTTTACGAAGCCAAGAAGGCCGGAAAGAACAGGGCTGTGATGTTCAATCCAGGCCTGAAGAAAGATGCGCAGCATCTGATGAAAACCGCCGAAGCGGTCCTCTACGGGTTGGAGAACGACGAGTTCGAGCCTTATTTCCAGACCCAGCATGACACACGGACAGGTGCTATTGTCGGGATTGAAGTGCTCGCCCGCTGGAACCATCCCAAGCAGGGCATTCTCGGTCCAGCAGCTTTCCTGGACGCGGTTCAGGAAGCAGGCAAGGCGGCTGCCTTCGACAGCCACATCATGTCGAAAGCGCTCGATCTTATCCTGGCCCAGGAACGCACGGGGGTCGTTTTTCCGAAGGTGAGCTTCAACGTCAGCTACCAGAGGCTGGCGGAACCCGGACTTGCCGAATACATCCAGAACCTGCCAAAGGTCCGTGCCGAAATTGCATTCGAGCTGGTCGAGTCGGTCTTCTTCGATACGCTGTCGGACGATGAAGTCGAAACCGTCAACGCCCTGCGCAAGCTCGGCATTCGAATAGAAATCGACGATTTCGGCACCGGCCATGCATCGATTATCGCGCTGACAAAGCTTAAACCCGATCTTCTGAAGATCGACCGGGCCCTGATTTCTCCACTGTCCAGCAATCCGGAGCAGTTCAAGCTGATCAAGACAATCGTCGACATGGCCCACGGGCTCGGCATCGAAGCCCTTGCCGAAGGGGTCGAAACGGAAGACACGATCAACAAGCTGCGCATGCTCGGTGTCAACTACGTTCAAGGATATGCCTTCAGCAAACCAATGAACATCGCCGACCTGCAAGGCTACCTCGTTCGCAAGTCAGCCTGACGCAGACCGTCCCTTCCGTCAGCCTGATGGATATTCCGGCCCCGGTCGGAACGTTTCCGGCAGATCGCCCGTAACTGCCGGCCAACCTCCGTCGGAACGCCGGTCTGCCCGGTTCAAATCAGGCTCGGGCCGATGCCACTCCCTCCACTCCTGATTGCCTTTTCCGGCGGCTTTGCTAGAACACCTGCGGACTTCACACCCTTCGCCTTCCGGAGGGCTTTCAATTGATTGCGTACAATTGTATACGCATGTCGAAATTCATCGGGAGCGGTCCCGCACCACTCCTTTGACCAATGTTCGAACGCTAGGAAATGTGACTGTCATGGCCGACATTATCTACACCAAGGTCGACGAAGCACCGGAACTGGCCAGCGCCTCGTTCCTGCCGATCATCCGCTCCTTCACCAAGGCAGCCGGTTTGACCGTCGGTACCAAGGATATCTCCCTCGCAGGCCGTATCCTGGCGAACTTCCCCGAGTATCTGACGGACGCACAGAAGCAGTCCGACGATCTTGCGGTCCTCGGCGAAATGGTCAAGCAGCCGGACGCGAATGTCATCAAGCTGCCGAACATCTCGGCATCGCAGCCCCAGCTCAACGCCGCCATCAAGGAACTTCAGGCCCAGGGTTACAAGCTGCCTGAGTATCCGTCCGAGCCGAAGACGGACGAGGAAAAGACCGTCAAGGCCAAGTATGACGCGATCAAGGGTTCTGCCGTGAACCCGGTGCTGCGCGAAGGCAACTCCGACCGCCGCGCGCCGAAAGCCGTCAAGGAATATGCCAAGAAGAACCCTCACCGCATGGGTGAATGGCTGCCCTCTTCCAAGACCCACGTCGCCACCATGGGTGAAAACGACTTCTTCTCCAACGAAAAGTCGGTGACCGTTTCTGCCGGATCCGCAGGCAAGGCGAAGATCGAATTCGTCGGCAAGGACGGAACCGCAACGGTTCTCAAGGGCGACTTTGCCCTGGACGAAGGCGACGTCGTCGACGGCACCTACATGAGCGCCAAGGCGCTGTTCGCGTTCCTGGAAAAGGAAATCCAGGATGCCAAGGACATGGGTATCCTGTTCTCGCTGCACATGAAGGCAACCATGATGAAGGTCTCCGATCCGATCATCTTCGGTTACTGTGTGCGGGCGTTCCTGAAGGACGTCTTCGACAAGCACGCCGCAACCTTTGCTGAGCTCGGCGTCAATCCGGACCTCGGCATCGGTGATCTGGAAGCCAAGGTCGCCACGCTGCCGGCCGACAAGGCCGCCGAGATCAATTCCGACATCAAGGCCGCTCTCGACAACGGCCCGGCCATGTACATGGTGAACTCCGACAAGGGCATCACCAACCTGCATGTCTCTTCCGACGTCATCATCGACGCCTCCATGCCGGCCCTGATCCGCGCAGGCGGCAAGGGCTGGGGTCCGGACGGCAAGGAAGGCGACGCCAAGTGCGTGATCCCGGACAGCTCCTATGCCGGTGTCTACTCCGCCGTGATCGACTTCTGCCGTGAAAACGGAGCGCTCGATCCGGCCAAGATGGGCACCGTGCCGAACGTCGGGCTGATGGCCCAGAAGGCCGAGGAATACGGCTCGCATCCGCAGACCTTCAAGGCTCCGGCTGACGGCACCATCCGCATCGTCGACGCTGCCGGCAACACCCTGATCGAACATGCCGTCGAAGAAGGCGACATCTGGCGCGCATGCCGCACCAAGGACGCCCCGATCCGCGACTGGGTCAAGCTCGGCGTCACCCGCGCTCGCCTGTCCGGCATGCCGGGTGTCTTCTGGCTGGACAAGACCCGCGCTCATGACGCGGAACTGATCAAGAAGGTGGAAGCCTATCTGCCGGAACACGACACTTCCGGTCTCGACCTGCAGATCATGGCTCCGGCCGATGCGGCGAAGTATTCCACCGAGCGTATCGCCCGCGGCGAAGACACGATCTCCATCACCGGCAACGTGCTGCGTGACTACCTGACCGACCTCTACCCGATCCTGGAAGTCGGCACCTCGGCAAAGATGCTGTCCATCGTTCCGCTGATGAACGGTGGCGGTCTTTTCGAAACCGGTGCAGGCGGCTCCGCTCCCAAGCACGTTCAGCAGCTGATGGAAGAGAACTACCTGCGCTGGGACAGCCTGGGCGAGTTCTGTGCCCTCGGTGCATCGCTGGAACACCTGGCCAACGTCAAGGGCAACGACAAGGCACAGGTTCTGGCGGACGCGCTTGACAAGGCCGTGGAGAAGCTGCTCGACAACGACAAGTCCCCGTCCCGCAAGGTCGGTGGCCTGGACAACCGCGGCAGCCACTTCTACGTCTCGCTTTACTGGGCACAAGCACTGGCCGCACAGGACAAGGACGCCGAGCTGAAGGCGCATTTCGCACCGATCGCCGAGGCGCTCTCTGCCAAGGAAGATGCCATTGTTGCCGAGCTCAACGGCGTTCAGGGTTCACCCGCCGACACCGGTGGCTACTACCATGCCCCGCAGGAAAAGGTGAACGCCGTCATGCGTCCGAGCGCAACGCTCAACGCCATTATCGGTTGATTTGCGAATACACCCTTGGGTAGAAGTAGGGCGGCTCCGGCCGCCCTCTTTTTTGCGCCAGGGAGCTCATTTCAAATGGTCCTTCAAAACGAGAACCATCAGCCGGTCGTCCGGAATGGTGCCGGGGAAGAGTTCACTCTCTTCTCGGCGACAAACGATCCGCAATCCGCCAAATGGTGGCCGGACACGAGTTTTCTGGTGCATGCGCTCAGCGATGGCGATTTTTCGACCCTGCGCGGTGCCATACAGCTCATGGACGATGAGCACGAACCAGTCTTTCTGACCGGGCCCGACAGCGTCACGAACGAACTTTATGCCCGTCTGGAACACCTCGGCTACATGAGAACCACGGAAAAGCCCCTGCCCGATGAGCTGCAGGGGCACCTGATCGAGCGCGCGCTAACCGACTACGGCAAGGAACATATCGCCGACTTTGTAATTGCCCAGCGCATCCAGATGGAAGAGCTGGATGGCAACAGGGAAACGCTGGAAGACTTCTGCACGAAATTCGACAATCTGCGGGAGCATCACACGGGTTTCCCGCTTGAGGCGCTGCACACGTTCCGGATGTTCTTTTCCGATCCACGCTACGAATTCGATCTGGACCAGTCTTCGAACTATCTTTTCCGCCTCTACAAGATGTTCGGCATTGTGGAGATCTCCGACGAAGGTGTCGCACGCGCAAGCCGTTTCGGCTCCATGAATGTGCCGTTTCTGTTCGATCTGCTTCTCAACGAGCGTGGGGCAACAGTCAGACACTAGCCCCGAAAAGCGTTATTGCCTGGGTGCAGGAGATCCCCGGGGCTCATGACGATCAGTTGCCTTAGTTGACGTTCCCAAGCCGCAGATCCGGGTCCGGTTATTTGTTGCGCTCCGTGCGGGGAGACAATTTGAGACAGGCAACGAAAAAGGGCGGCTCACCGAGCCGCCCGTTTTTACCGACACCGCTTATCCGCGGATGAATGCCAGAACGTCGTTGTTGAACTCCTCGGCCTGCAATTGAGCAAGTCCGTGGCCGCCGCCTTCATAGATCTTCAAGGTGGCATCATCGACGATTTCCGCCGCCCGGTGGGCAGAAGCCTTGATGGGCACGATCTGGTCGTCGTCGCCATGCACGATCAGCGTCGGCACCTTGATGGCCTTCAGGTCACCGGTGTAGTCGACTTCCGAGAACTCGCGGATACAGTCGTACTGACCCTTGATGCCGCCGGCCATGCCCTGCAGCCAGAAGCTTTCCTGCAGACCCTGATTGGCATCGACCCCATCACGATTGAAACCATAGAATGGCACCGTCAGATCCCTGAAGAACTGCGACCGGTTGTAGGCGGTCCCCTGGCGAATACCGTCGAACACTTCCATCGGCGTGCCGTCCGGATTGTCTGCCGTTTTCAGCATCAGCGGCGGCACAGCACCAACGAGAACGACTTTGGCGACCCGGTCATTGCCATGCCGGCCGACATAATGGGCAACCTCGCCGCCACCGGTGGAATGACCGATCAGGATCACGTTCTTCAAATCCAGATGCTCGATCAGTTCGGCAAGATCGTCCGCGTAGCGGTCCATGTTGTTGCCGTCCCAGGGCTGGCTGGAGCGGCCGTGGCCGCGGCGGTCATGGGCAATCACCCGAAAACCGTTCTGGCCGAAAAACAGCATTTGCGCGTCCCAGGCATCAGCCGACAGCGGCCAGCCGTGGGAGAAGACGATCGGCTGACCCTGCCCCCAGTCCTTGTAGAAAAGCTCTGCGCCATCGGATGTCGTGAAAGTCGTCATTTTCAGATTCTCCTGTTCAAGCAGTTGTTTTGCGGCACCGAACTTCGGCGCCATCACCAGACCGAGCCCAAGGACACCGCCGCCAATCAGCGCCTGGCGACGGTCGACCTGCGGCCCAACGATCTTGTTTCCCATCGGATGATCTCCATTTAACTCGTGCACGATTTAATCGTGTGCGATGTATATGTATCGGCAAGTTCGCTCTGTCAACGCTTGCCAAGAAAAAAAATGCTGCTTAGGAACGTTTCATGTCAGAACGCACTGAAAACAAAGGCGCCTCGAAGCCCTTGAAGAACACCGGCCCGGACGCCTTGGGCGGAGATCTCGATGATTTTCTCTGTTTTGCCGTCTATGAGGCCAATCTGGCCTTCAATCACCTTTACCGGTCTTTGCTGGAAGAGCTCGGCCTCACCTATCCGCAGTATCTGGTGATGACCCTGCTTTGGCGCAGAAACGAGAGAACGGTCAAGGATATCGGCGACGCGCTCAGCCTGGAATACAACACGCTGACACCGATGATTAAGCGCCTGGAAGCAATGGAGCTTGTCTCCCGCGTCCGCGATCTGGAGGACCAGCGCGTCGTCAATGTCTGCCTGACAGCCAAGGGTAACGCGCTTCGGGAAAAGGCGGCTGCCGTGCCGCGGTGTGTGGCTGAGGCATCCGGTCTTTCGGAAAAGGCTTTCGAGGATTTGAAATCCGCTCTCGACACATTGCGGTCCAACCTGAAATCCACGGGAGACCGGACTTGAACAACCCTACAGGCAACATCACCGCCATCCTGTTTGACAAGGACGGCACCCTGCTTGATTTCGACGCGACATGGGCACCGGCCTATCGCGAAACCTCGCTCCATGCAGCCAGAGGCGACCGCGCCCTGGCCGACAGGCTACTGGAACAGACCGGCATGGATCTGGTGACCGGAAAATCCGCAGCCGGGTCCCTGCTTGCAGCCGGCAATTCAGCGGAAATCGCGGCGGCCTGGATTGCCTGCGGAGCTGATTTTCAGGAAGGGCCGCTGACCGCAGACCTCGACCGGGTGTTCGTCGGCTGCATGCATGATGCAGCGCCGATCCCCGGCATTCCTGATGCGGTCGAGACCTTGAGCGGAACCGGGTTCGCTTTGGGTGTTGCCAGCAGCGACAGCGAAGCGGCCATTAGGGCCTTTCTCGCCGGCACCGGGCTTGCGCCCCGTTTTGCCTTCGTCACGGGTTATGACACGGGTTTTGGCCCGAAGCCGGAACCGGGCATGGTTCGCGGCTTTGCGGAGGCAACAGGTCTTGCAGTGGACCGGATCGCCGTTGTCGGCGACAACACGCATGATCTGGAAATGGCCCGTTCGGCAGGCGCCGGACTATGTATCGGTGTCCTGACGGGCACAAGCGCGCGCCACGACCTGGAAACCCTGGCGGATGCCGTTCTGGAGAGCGTTGCCGATCTGCCGGCCTATCTGGCCGCCAACTGATTCACGTCAGGCTGGCACTGCCGGGCCCTGCCGTCGCACCTGTCCGGGTGTCTTGTTGAATTGACGCTTGAAGGCCCGGTTGAAGGCGGCTTCCGAGCTGTAGCCGATGTTTTCGGCAATATCGATCAGGGGCAGATCCGTCTCCCGAATGTCGCGCCGTGCCCGTTCCATGCGCCAGTGGGTGACATAGGCCAGCGGCGTCATGCCGACGAGGTTCGTAAACCTGTCTGCAAAAACCGTCCGGGACATGCCGGCTTCCCGGGCAAGGCTCTCCACCGTCCAGGGCTTTTCCGGCGCCAGATGGATCTTGGACATGCTGCGCCCAAGCTTCGGGTTGAGCACCGCCGCCAGGCATCCGGCCCTGTCCCCCTCCCTGTCGACGAACGTTCGCACCACCTGGATGAAGATGATCTCCGTCAACCGGTGGATGATCGCCTCGGACCCCGGCTGCCCGGCGCGCACCTCGCTGGCAACAAAACGCATCACTGCTTCCAGCCAGAAGGCGTTCATCGTCTGTGTGTTGGGCAGATGAATGACCGATGGCAAGGCATCGAGCAGCGGATGTACCGAGCCTTCCTCGAATTCGAAATGGCCACAGAACAGTTTGCAGGCCAGTTCCTCGTCCGGACCGCCGTAATAGAGCGCACCTTCCCCCGTATAACCGGATTGCCGCACGACCTCGTCCACTTCGGCGGCGGGACGGCCCGGTTCATCACTCAGGATATGAGCGGCCCCGTGCGGAATGACGGCCAGGTCACCGGTCGCAAGGCGGATCGGCTTGTCAACACCGTCCACCGCGAGCCAGCAGCCACCACGCATTGCCATGTGAAACCGCGCGACATTGCCGAAAGCCGGCACCCGCACGGCCCAGGGCGGCGAAAAACAGGTATGGAAATAGACGGATCCCCGTAGCTTCAAGGCATCCAGGATCTGGGTCAGGGCGTCATGTTTCATGAAAGGCCGGTTCCGGTTGAAGTCTCATTCCCGCATTTTTGCCTCAACATCGCAAAGCGCAAGGCTCCCGGACGATCGGTCAATTTTCAGGGACTTTCGTGCATGGATAGAACCGAAGTCGACCAACATCTTTGGGCTCGTGGGCAATCCGCCCGCAGGAAACCAACCTGGAGCACCTGAAAGATGTCTGTTCGCTTCGTCACCAAGACCATGCACGCCTATCTCGATTATCCCGTCGCGATCGGCCTTATTGCCCTGCCCGTCTTCCTTGATCTCGGCCAATCCAACCCGATCGCCTTCTGGCTATCCTTCCTGACAGGCTTTGCGGCCCTGGCCCTGACGATCCTGACGGATCACCAGACCGGCATCATCCGCATTCTGCCCTATTCGGTTCATCTGGCGGTCGATTTTGCCGTCGGCATCGTGTTCCTGGCAGCTCCCTTCGCACTTGGCTTCACCGGCCTCGACTTCGCCTATTACCTGATCAACGCCATTGCCGTTCTGACAGTGGTCAGCCTTGCCAAACCGCAGGAAACGGTTGCGCAGGCCGCTTGACAGCCCCCGTCAACGCACAATGACACCGGCCCTCACGTCGGTGTCTTTTTTTAAGCTGCAATCCGGACGATCTGCAAATCCTCGGGAACTTGCGAACATGGAGACACCTGAGCTTCGGACGCAAGGTAGAGGCACCGGAGCAAATCCGGCCTTCAACCTTCATACCCTTTCAGGAGTAGAACATGTCCTTGATGAAATCCGCCATTGCCGCAACGCTGCTGTCTCTTGCCGCTCTCTCTGCCCCGGCAATGGCTGCGGACGAATACAACACCTCCAGCGGCCTGACGGCCGCCGGCAGCCCGCTCGGTCTTCATGGTGTCGATCCCGTGGCCTTTGTCAGCCTGGGCAACCGGATTGACGGAACCGCGCAATATACGGCCGTCCACGACGGTGTTGCCTATTACTTCGCATCCCAGGAAGCCATGGATGCCTTCACCGCGCATCCGGATCAGTACCTGCCGCAAAACGGCGGCTTCTGCACCTTTGGTGTTTCAGTCGGCAAGAAGTTCGACGGCGATCCGCAGTTCGCGGCTGTTGTGGACGGCAAGCTTTATCTGTTCCTGAACGAGGCCATCTTCCGCGAGTTCCAGAAAGACCAGTCCGGCACAATCGCCAAGGCGGAAGCCAACTGGAAGAAGATCCGCTCCACCGAGGCAACGAAGCTCTGATTGTTCGTTGTCAAGGCGTCGGAACGACAAACAAAAAAGGGCGGCCCCAGGGCCGCCCTTCGTGACTTGATTTCGGCAAAAGCCCGAAGACTTAAGCCGCGTTGTGCAGCCGATTTTCGAAAGCAAGGTTCCGGGTCAGCGGCGCCAGGGTCTTGGCAGCAGCCAGAACAGCCAGGTCAGCCAGCGGCTCGCCCAGGATCACCAGCATGTAGGCAAAGCCAAAGGAACCGACGGAAGCCATGTTCTCGGCACCGAAGCCCTGGCCGTAGAATGCCCAGAAAGCAACCCAGCCAACGATACCGGCCTGGAACGTGGTGGAAAGAGCCAGTGCCTGAACGTAGGAAACGTCAACATAGGCGGTCTTTTCCGGAATGATGCGGTTTGCCAGCATGCTGACAGCCCACAGCGGCACGAGCAGCGTGGTGACGTTGATGCCGTACTGCGGCAGGTCGAAAGGAGCAACCAGCGCCCCCTGAAGCAGAAGGCCTGCAGCAAGGCCGATTGCTGCCGGACCAGCGCCGAACATCAGGAACAGCGTGGAGCCCAGGATAAAGTGCACTTCGGAAACACCGACCGGATAGTGCGGCAGGATTTCGAAGAAGCAGAACACGGCAACCGTTGTGATGACGGAGCGGACGGCAAGGCTGAGAACGCCGCTTTTGCGGATCGTGTCGAGAGCCATTTTGCCCAGAAGGCCGAAGGAAGCAGCCGCGGTACCGTAGCTGAGTACGATTTTGGCACCGTCGACGATGCCCGGTTCGATATGCATGTCATTTCTCCTTTGCGCACCCTCCGTGCGCGAGCAGATGGTGTGAACCGGCCCCGATGGGACCGCTGGATGGCAGGTTTCCTGGCTCGCGAGTCTCTGCGCTGCCCGCCTTCCCGGATCGCTCCAGTGGCTTGAAGGGCTTTGCTCGTCGCATACAGTTGCGGGGGCAGCCACGGTATTGGTCCCTGTTGGGTACGCCTCACCGTGTTCCCATTTCATCCGCCCTTACGCTTGTTCGGGCGAAACCATCGCATCGTCTAGATTTGCAAGGATTGGCGATATTCTGCAAGCGAATTTTCGCCATATTCGGTCTGAATGCGACATTGCACCGAAATTTTGCCGTCTGAAGATCCCCTCCCAAATCAACCGGATCAGCATCACCGACAAGCTTCAGATCTCAAAAAACTTCTTCAGGAAATTGCGTCAGCCACCTGAAAAATCTGACCTTTGAAGCATCCAATCAAAGATGAAAATCAAAACCTTTGTTTATTAAACTTTTCTGTATTTAGGGTAATTGTGATTTTTACTTGCAGAAACCCTAACGAAAGATAACTTCACTCGCATACAAAGCACATCATGAGAGTTTGCAATGCCCTTTACCAAATTGGGAACGCTTATCGCTGGTGTCGTCTTTTTCCTTGGCTGCATTCAGCTGGCACTTCTGGCCGGCGTTACTCTTGGTGCAGTCACTGAACCAAGACCGGGTTTTTTCCTTGGCAATCTGACACGCGAACAGGCGCTCGACAGCGGAATATTGAAGATCATGGCCGCCGTCGCATTCGGCGTGATCACCGAGATCAGCCGCTCGGTTGAAAAGAAGTAGACCACAACCAAAGACTTGCCGCAGGCGTTGACCTGTGAAAGTCTTCGGCCATGTTGAAATCGATTCCCCTGACCGCTCTCGCGGTATCGCTCCTTGCTGCCACCGTCACTCCTTGCTGGGCGGCACCTGACAAGCTGTTCGGCGCCATCAACGAACGTCTGTCGTTCATGCAGTCGGTTGCAGCCTGGAAAGCGGATAACGACAAACCTGTCGAGGATCTGCCGAGGGAAAAGGTGGTGCTGGATGCAGCCCGCACAAAGGCCGTCGAAAACGGCCTGTCGGCTGACAATGTCACCTTGTTTTTCCAGGCGCAGATCGATGCGGCCAAGGACATTCAAACCTGCTGGATCGAACGCTGGGAGAGCGGCGAAGCTCGTCCGCAGAACGTACCCGACCTGATCAAGGATGTCCGTCCGGAGCTGTTGCGCCTCGGCAACGAGATCCTGACGCTACTCGCAGAAAGCCCCGTCGAAGCCTCTGACCAGCAGGCCTTCACCGAGGCGCTGACCGTGGAATGCCTGTCCGACGGATCAAAGAGCGCTCTGTTTGAAGGTCTGGTCGACGTACACGACTAGGTACATACGACCATCAGGACATCCCTCATCTGAGTTCAAGAGGCTGCCTGCCTCCAGGGCTCGGCCGCATTCGCCTCTTCTTCCCGCTTCATGACCATTCGCGAGAACTCGCCGAACGGCACCGCCGGGCTCCACAAGTAGCCCTGGCCGAGCGTCCCGCCCCACAGATTGATGTAATCCATCTGCAACTGGGTCTCGACCCCTTCCGACACGGTGTTGAGATTGAGCTGTCTTGCCAGCATCAGGATCAGCTCGACGATGGTCCGTCGATCCTCGCAATTGGCAATGTCCATGATGAAGGACCGGTCGATCTTCAGCGTGTCGAACGGCATGCTCGCGAGACTGTGCAGCGAGGAATAGCCGGTGCCGAAGTCGTCGATTGCAAATTTGACGCCTTCTTTCTTGATCGGCAGGATCTGATCGAGAAGGTTCTGCGAATAGTCGACAAGACTCGATTCCGTCACTTCCAGTTCCAGCTTCTCCGTCGAGAACCCGCTCTCGCCAATGATCCCGAGCATTCTGCCGGTAAATCCCTTCGCCTGCAGCTGCGCCGGCGCAACATTCACGGCGACAGATACATCGACATTCTGCCGGTGCAGGGATTTCATGTCGGAAAGCGCGGATGCCAGCACGAATTCTCCGATCGGAACGATCAGACCGCATTCTTCTGCCACGGGAATGAACTTGTAGGGTGGCACGGACCCGAGTTCGGCATCGTTCCAGCGCAGCAGCGCTTCAGAACCGACAATCTTGCCGGACGAAATGTCGACCTTCGGCTGGTAGTGAACGGATAGCGTGCGATCTCTCAGCGCGCTTTGCAGCCTGTGCCGGATCTGTTCGCGCTCGGTCATCCGTTCGCGAATGATATCGTTGTAGGCGATCGACTGAGCCCTGCCTGCACCCTTTGCTTCATACATGGCCATGTTGGCGTTTCGCAGAACTTCCTCGGCCGTTGTACCGTGCTCCGGGTATCTCGCGATCCCCGCGCTGACGGTCAGCGAAAGGGAAAGCCGGCCAATTCTGTAGGCCCCACCCAGCCGCTCGACCATCGTTCTGGACAACTTGGCAAGCGTCTGCAGATCATCGACGCCGGGTAACAGTACGACAAATTCGTCACCTGAAAACCGGGCAACGCAGGGGGGGTTTGACGTCAGTGGCTTGGCCAGCTCGTCGACCAGTACGGCCAACCGGTTGCCGACCAGCCGCAACAGCTTGTCGCCTACGGCATGTCCGTGCATGTCGTTGATCAGTTTGAAGCGGTCCAGTCCGATGTAAAGAACGCTGCCCGTTTCCTTGGGTCGCAGGTCGATCAGCGTCATGGCGACATTGTCCAGCTTGGCCCTGTTGGGCAAACCGGTAATGCGATCGGTGTAGGCGAGTTCCTCGATCCGCAGAATATTCTCGCGCAGCTTGACCATCATTCCGCGGAACGCGGTTTGCAGGTCACCCACCTCGCCTGGTGCATCAGTTTCCAGATTGCAGTCGAGGTAACCGGCTGCAGCCTCATTGGCTGCCTGCGTCACGCGACTGACACCTGCCGTTGCACGGTACATCAGGGCAGCAATCACCGGAACGAAGGCAAGAAGAAGAACCGCCAGGATCAAGACCACCTGAACAATCTTTTCCCTCAGAACGCCCGCAAGCTCGTGCTTCGAAATGCGCACCAGCACGGACCCCACCACTTCCCCACTGCGGGAAACCGGCAGGATGTATTCGATCATATCGGCGGTTTCCGAATACTGAGCCTTGCCCGACTGCGCGACATTCAGGGCGCCTTCGTTGAACTGCACGGCGCTCGAGGGTTCTGCGGAGGTAAAATCGCTGGCGAACTCCTGACCGAAGCGGCTATAGGCCTTGGCTGCGATAATGTATTTGTCACCCGCAATCGCATTCAAAAGCCGCTCGACTTCACCATAGTTCTTGTTGGCGATTTCGCGCGCCGCAATATTGGTGACAAACAGCGCCTTGTCGTGAGCAGTCCGAGCAAGGCGTTCCTCGATCTTGTCCGTCTGGGTCAGATAATCGATGCCGATCAGAACCAGCGAAAAAGCCAGCAATCCGAATACGCCATAAAGCGTTGCCCGCACAAAGACGCGCTTGAACAGCGCGTTTCCTCTTGATCGAACGGTTTCGAGCACGAAACAAGCCCCTTCGGTCCATTGCGTTGCCCGGGCCGAAGTGCGACCCGATACCAGCAGTGTTTCTGCAGCCGCCTCAACAAATTCTGAACCTGAAAGAGGAAACACGGCCCTATTCTGGAACTATTGAACCTACGAGCATCTATTTCTTTCACACCGGCCAAATTGCTCGTCAAAATTTCCTAGGCACTACTGAATTCACGAGAAACCCTGTGCGCGTAGAATTACCAATCCGGACCGGTATCTACGGAAGATTTGAATCCATCACACTCTCAACATGGTCCGATTTCTGTACCGCTGGGTGCAGCTTTCAACCAACATCCCAAATCGCCGCGCGTCTGAGCAGCTTCTGAAAATGCTGCTTTTGACATTGTTGGTTCGTGTGCAATTTTTGTGGTTTTTTGTCGCAAACGGCCCGAACGCGCCAGTGCTATCCGCGAGCAGCGCTTGGAATCCACGGTTCATCCAGAGCGGAATTTACAGGCAAGACCAACGGCAAGCACAGCAAGCGCGAAATACGCACTCGCCGGATAGAGCAATGCTGCAGCCGCGGCATCCCGGTACAGAGCCTCACTACGGCCGGCCGCCAGAACCTGGAAGAAGATCTGGCCCTGCACCGCGATGCCAAGCGCCATGCCGATCTGCTGGAAGGCCTGGAGAACTCCGGACCCCGCTCCGGCATCCGGTCCGGAAACCCGCGACAACACGAGCTGGAACAATGCTGGAATCATCGTTCCGGTACCAAGTCCGACAATCAGGAATGGCAGCGCCAGCAGGCTTGCCGATAGTCCATCGGAAACAAGCAGGCGCACCACCACCAGACCACAGAAGACCGCTAGCATGGCAAGGCTGATCCTTGCCGCCTGATAGCGGGCTCCGAAGCGGCCTGTCATCGCGGACGCAAGGATGACACCAACCGGATGCGGCGCCAGGATGAGCCCGGCTGCCATGGGCGATAGTCCAAGGCCTGCCTGCAGGAAGAGCGCCATCATGAAGAACATGCCTGCAAGACCGGAAAAGAACAGCGCGACAAACGCGACACCCGCAACAAACACGCGGTCCCCTGTCAGAAGCACCGGCAGAAGCTGCGCCTGGCCGAGGCGAGCCTTCTGAACCTGCAGCCGGTAGAACAGGACAGCCAGAACTGCGCTTAGCCCCATCAAGGCAAAACACCAGAACGGCCAGCCGAATTGCCTGCCTTCCACAAGCGGAAACACCAGCGACAGCACTGCAAGGGCGAAAAGAAACGTTCCGGACCAATCCGGCGTCACCCGGTTTTCGGTCTCAAGGTGCGGCAGAAAGCGAAGAGCGCCGGCCAGCGAGATCAGCCCGACAGGCAGATTGATCAGAAAGATCGGCCGCCAGCCCAGCCCGAAGACATCGGCCGCCACGATTGCCCCGCCCACCAGCGGCCCCGCCACGGCCCCAAGTGCGCTGATGGAGCCGAACAGGCCGATGGCCTTGCCTTTTTCCTCTGCCGGAAAGATCACGTGAACAATGGCAAGTACCTGCGGCACCATCATCGCCGCGCAAAGCCCCTGCAGGCCGCGGGCGGTAATCAGGGTGCCTATATCGGGGGCCAGGCCGCATGCAAGGGAACTGGCGGTAAACCCGGCGACACCCCAGCGGAAGACCCGACCCCTGCCGACCACGTCTCCAAACCGGCCGAAAGGCAGCAAACCGGCGGCAAAGGCCAGCACATAGACAACCAGCACCCATTCCAACTGGGTGTCCGTGGCGCCAAGCCCTTGGCGGATGGACGGCAGCGCCAGATTGACCACCGACACATCGAGAATATTCATGAACATGGCAAGGTAGAGCGCGGCCAGCGCCGCCCAGCGATTGCGCCTCTCCCTGGTCGCACCGTCAAACAAAAGGGACATTCAGAACTCCTGGCAAGGCGTGAACTCGATTTTGTTACTTATAAAGTTACAAAATCACGCGCGTCAATCTCATGTGCCTTGATTTGTCACGTAACCGAATCCGGCATAAGGTTTTCCAAACGGAGATTTCCATGCGAACCGACAGCCGATTGCCGCGCGTGCTTCACGTGCTCCTGCATCTGGACCAGACAAAAGCCCCGGTGACGTCCGACCAGATCGGGAAGATGCTCAACACCAACCCTTCCCTGGTCCGGCGCACCATGGCGGGGCTGCGGGAAGCAGGTTTCGTCGGGGCCACCAAGGGTCATGGCGGTGGCTGGGTGCTGGCCAAGAGCCTGGACAGCATCTCTCTGGCAGAGGTCTATGCCGCCCTCGGCTCACCACAGCTTTTTGCCGTCGGTCAATCCGCCGACGCCCCCACCTGCCTTCTGGAACAGGCCGCCAACCGGGCAACTTCAGCCGCGCTGGAGGCGGCACGCAAAACGTTCCAGGTAAAGCTTGGGCAAGTGACGGTGGCCGATCTGGTACGGCCGCATGCGCAGGAAATCCGGGAGCATCAGGAAAAACTTTAGGTCCGAAATTTAGCCGCAAACCTTGGGCAATCTTCTGAACACCTATGAAGACTTCCATTCAAGAACCTTCTTCGAGGCATGGTCCGGAGCAAACTGAACAGCCCCCTTGCTTCGCGACGCAACATTGTATACAAGCGCACACAATAGAAATCAGTTACAACTCGCACCATTCAGATTTCCGTTTCGCCTTCCCATTTTCCAGACCCGCGAGGCAATGCGTCCCATGGCAAAGATCAAAGTCGACAATCCGGTCGTCGAGCTCGACGGCGACGAGATGACCCGGATCATCTGGGCCTTTATCAAGGACAAGCTGATCCACCCCTATCTCGACATCGACCTGCTCTACTTCGATCTGTCGATCCAGAAACGCGACGAGACCGACGACCAGATCACGGTCGATGCGGCCAACGCCATCAAGGAACATGGCGTCGGTGTCAAATGCGCCACCATTACACCGGATGAAGCGCGGGTTGAGGAATTCGGCCTGAAGCGCATGTACCGTTCGCCCAACGGCACGATCCGCAACATCCTTGGCGGCGTTATCTTCCGTGAGCCGATCATCATGCAGAACGTGCCGCGCCTGGTGCCGGGCTGGACCCAGCCGATCATCGTCGGCCGCCATGCCTTTGGCGACCAGTATCGCGCCACCGACTTCCGCTTTCCCGGCAAGGGCAAGCTGACCATCACCTTCACCGGTGAAGACGGACAGGTGATCGAACACGAAGTCTATGACGCACCGTCCGCCGGCGTTGCCATGGCGATGTACAATCTCGACGACTCGATCCGCGATTTTGCCCGCGCTTCGCTGAACTACGCGCTCAACAGAAAAGTGCCCTGTTACCTCTCCACCAAGAACACGATCCTGAAAGCCTATGACGGCCGCTTCAAGGACCTGTTCCAGGAGATCTACGAAGCCGAATTCAAGGACAAGTACGCGGAAGCCGGCATCTGGTACGAACACCGGCTGATCGACGACATGGTCGCCTCCGCTCTGAAATGGTCCGGCGGATACGTCTGGGCCTGCAAGAACTACGACGGTGACGTGCAGTCAGACACGGTTGCCCAGGGTTTCGGCTCGCTCGGCCTCATGACGTCCGTTCTGATGACACCGGACGGCAAGACCGTGGAAGCGGAAGCCGCCCACGGCACGGTCACACGCCACTATCGCCAGCACCAGAAGGGCGAGAGCACGTCGACCAACTCGATTGCCTCGATCTTCGCCTGGACCCGCGGGCTCGCGCACAGGGCCAAGCTCGACAACAACCAGGAGCTTGCCCGTTTCGCCCAGACGCTGGAAAAGGTCTGCATCGACACGGTGGAAGCCGGCCACATGACGAAGGACCTTGCCCTGCTCGTCGGCCCGGATCAGGCCTGGCTCACCACCACCGGCTTCCTGGACAAGATCGACGAGAACCTGGCCAAGGCCATGGCCGCGAACTGAAGAACTGGCTTTCCAGGCTGAAGTAGCAACACCGCGGACATTGTCCGCGGTGTTTTGCCTTTCGGCCCAACAACAACCTGCCGATTGTCCCTCTTCCCGGCCCGCGCTAGGCTCACCCGGCCGGTAGCCAGAGGAGAGCACGGTGTTGACGATCCGCGAATTGAAGACGCCTCTGATCGGCCCCCTGGACCTTGCCTTGCAAGCGGGCGAAGCCGTTGCGATTTCAGGTCCCTCCGGCGCTGGCAAATCCCTGTTTCTCAGGGCAATTGCCGATCTCGATGAAAGCACCGGCCATGTTGCCCTGGATGGCACGGTGCGCGACGCCATGCCGGCTCCTGAATGGCGCCGAAAGGTGGCTTACGTGCCTGCCGAAAGCGGCTGGTGGGCGGACCGTGTTCAGGATCATTTCGCCGAAACTTCCGACCTTCCCAACCTGCTGCGCGAGGTTGGTCTTGCCGATGCGCTCCCCTGGGAGGTCTCCCGGCTTTCCACCGGTGAGCGCCAACGCCTTGCCCTTGTGCGCGCTCTCCAGACAGCACCGCAGGTTCTTCTGCTGGATGAACCCACCTCCGCGTTGGACCCGCCTTCCGTTGACCTGGTCGAAACTCTCCTGAAACACCAGCTTGCTGCCAATCGCGCCGTTCTGATCGTCACGCACGACCCTGGCCAGCCCGAACGGCTCGGGGCACGACGGCTTGTCATGGACAAAGGCCAGCTGACGGCAGGTGCTGGCCAGGGGGCGCCCGCGTGACCGGTTATCTCGCCCTCACCTATTGGGACCTCGTGGCCGCCTCGGTGTTCCTGCTGTTGAACGCGGTTTTTTCGATCGTGCTTGATCTCGGCCTCACCCGCACGCTCATCATTTCGGCCTTGAGAATGAGCGTGCAGCTGATCCTGGTCGGGCTTGTCCTCAAGGCAATCTTCTTTGCCGGATCCCTGTTGTGGACACTGCTGGCTGCTGCCGTGATGCTGGCTTTCGCAGGGCGCGAAATCTGGGCGCGGCAGGACCGTCGCCTGGCTGGCCTCTGGGGCCCGGGGCTGGGCGTCGCCGTCATGCTGGTCGCAGGCACGCTTGTCACGATCTACGCCTTGGCAGGGCTCATCCGCCCCGACCCGGTCTGGATGCCGCAATATGCACTGCCGCTTTTCGGCATGGTACTCGGCAACACCATGACCGGGGTCAGCCTCGGCCTTGATACGCTTCACACGTCGCTTGCCCGCGGGCGACGCGATGTGGAAGCCCAGTTGCTGTTGGGGCGAACCCGCTGGGAAGCGACACGCCCCTTCTCCCGTCAGGCACTGCGGTCAGGTTTCACGCCGATCATCAACGCCATGGCGGCAACAGGCGTCGTGTCACTGCCCGGAATGATGACAGGGCAGATCCTGTCCGGGGTCGATCCGCGCGAAGCAGTCAAATACCAGCTCATGATCATGTTTCTGCTTGGCGGCGCTACCGGCCTCGGTGTCCTTGGCGCTACCTTCGCCAGCGTGTGGCGCCTGACCGACAACCGTGACAGGCTGCGTCTCGACCGTTTGAACGGAGGGTCTCGATGATTGAACTTTATGGTGCGGACTACTCGGTCTATGTGCGCTCGGCCCGAATGGCACTTATCGAAAAAGGGATTGCTTACGAGCTTGTCCCGATCGATGTGTTTGCTCCGGGCGGACCGCCGGAAAGCTATCTTGAGCTGCAGCCTTTCGGCAAGATCCCCACACTGAAGCATGGCGACTTCACCCTGTTCGAAACAGCGGCCATCCTTCGCTACATCGATGAAGCCTTCGACGGCCCTCCGCTTCAGCCAGCCTCTGCGCAACCACGGGCGCGCATGGCTCAGCTTCTCTCCATCCTCGACAATTACGCCTACAAGACCCTCGTCTGGGACATCTTCGTCGAACGGGTGTCAAAGCCCTCTGGCGGCGCCCCCGCGGATGAAGTCAAGATCGCCTCGGCGCTCGGCCGGGCAAGAACGATCGTCGAAACACTGGAAGTGCTTGTGACGGAAGGTCCATTCCTGGTGGGCGATCAACTCACCCTCGCCGACTGCCATGCGGTCCCGATGCTTGCTCTCTTCGAGCTGTCAGAAGAAGGTAGACTGCTTCTGCGTTCGGCGCCGAAGCTGTCCTCATGGCTGCAGATGTTCAAGGAACGCGACAGTTTCAGAAAAACCGAACCGTCTGGTTGAGTGCGATTAGGTGTCAGGCCTTTATCTTTTCCGCAGGTCAGAACCACTGCAAACATGTTAGTCTTTTGCCGTTCCACGACGCCCGTTAATCCATTTACATTCTGGCAGGCACAACATTGAATCATTTTATGAAGAAGGGAATTTTTAGATGAAATTTCAAAAGCTTGTAATTGTTTTCTTGAGCAGCCTTCTGCTGATGTGTGCCGGTTTGGCAGCATCGGCACAAACCGTCCACGAGCCCTCCCGCGGCACTGCCGAGCGCAAGGACATACTCGATGCGATGCGTCCGATGATGGAGGCAAGGGTGGGGCCGCCGGTCGAGTTCGTGGTCAACTGGATGCGTTCCGGCCATGGCTGGGCTTTCGTCCAGGTTTCGCCACAGCGCCCAGGTGGTGGCGTCATTGACCTGTCCCGCACGACGTTCGCCTCGCAGGCGGACTATATGGATGGCCTCGTCACCTTCGCCCTGCTGCGTTACCAGTTCAACCGATGGAACCTGGTCGACTTTGTCGTCGGCCCGACAGATGTCTTCTGGCAGGGCGATCCGCTCTACGCCCAGGTACCCCGTGGCCTGACACCCTACTGAGCGCCTTTCTGACTGGCCTACTTTGCCGGATCCTTCTGCGTTCCGGCAACTTCCTCCATCATGTCATCTTCAGAGTCGGCTTCGTCCTTGGAATCGTCCCCCTGGAAGAGCTCCGGCTCCTGGTCGGTATTCTCTGAAGATGCAAACACGCCCGACTGCTGAAGTTCCTCTTCCGCCAGCTCGCCCAGCACGCGTTTTCCCGCCGCCACACGGTCGCGCGCTTCATCCATGATCTTCTTGGCCAGCCCTTCATCCCTGTCCATCAGGTGTTTGAGGGCTTCTGCCTCCAGCACCAGAAGCTGGCAATCCTTGTAAGCGACCACTTTCGCGGTTCTGGGTGTCTGATTGATCAGCGCCAATTCGCCAAAGAAACTGCCTTCACCCAGATAGACCGTGTCGTGCTGCAGCCGGATTTCGACTTCTCCGTCGGCGATGAAATACATCTTGTCCGCAACATCGCCCTGCTCGGCAATCGTGCCGCCCTTGCGCACGCGAAGCGACTGCAGCAGCTTCGCAACTTCGGCAATCTCCGTCGCCTTCAGGTCTTCGAACAAGGGCACGCGCGCCACCATCGACCAGGTGACGACAAAATCCCGGCTATGGATTTCCCGGGCGAAGGCCGAAGCAATAATGCCGACCGGCAAGGCTATCAGCCCGTAGCCCATCAGCATGACGATACCCCCAACCGTCTTGCCCAGATTGGTGACCGGCACGACATCGCCATAGCCGACGGTCGTCACAGTGGTAATCGCCCAATAGATGCCGTGCAGAATGCTGCGGAACTTTTCCGGCTGGTCGTCATGCTCGATCAGATACATCAAGGTGGCAGCCATCAGGATGACCCCGAAGATGATCATGCTCGATCCGAGCAGCGCCCTGCGCTCGTTGCCGACGGCGGAAATCAACGAACGCAACGCCGGTGAATACCGGGCCAGCTTCAGGAAGCGCAGCAGCCTCAGGATGACGACCATCGTGACCGCCTGATTGGGCAGGAACAACACGAACAAAAGCGGCAGGGCCCCGATCAGATCAATGATCGCATCTGGCTGGATCGCATAACGCAGCCTGGAAAACACCGGCCCGTAACGGCGCAGCGGCGGATGGAGATCGGCCACGTAAAGACGCATGACGTATTCGGCAAGAAAGACAAGTCCGCTGCCCAACTGGATCAGACGCAGATGCGTGCTCAGGATGTCTCGGATTTCCGGCACGGTTTCCAACACCGCAAGCGCGATGTTGATCAGGATGAGGACGATCAGGAAGTTCCGCAGCGCGCGCGCGCCGATGCGGCGTTTGCCCGTGTCCTCAAGCACCTCATAGAGCGCCCGTTTGAATTCGTGGCCGGACACCGAGCCCCCCGTTTCTGATTTTGCTCGCGTTTTCATGAATAGCCGAAAGACAGGCTACGACAAAGCTCTCCACGCGGACAGCCCTCACCGCGCCGCACGAAGCTGTGCATAGGGGTGAGCGGAACGTGATTGGGCAATTTTGTCGCAGGCCCCATCTCCATGGATAGCCAACCGAACTGAAGGAGGACACCATGACCATAGACACCGACAAGGTTCGCGCCGCAGAAACCACGCCTCACCACATCGTGCTGAAAATGTTGCTGGTCTCGACGTTCTTCGCAGCAGCCGCGCTGGCAGTGACTGCTTTACTGAACTGAACCAACCGGCTGGCCACTAGAGGCAACCCTGACCAGGCCACCTCAACCGACACCCCCTCCATCGTCATCCCGGCCCAGCACAGCGCGAGCCGGGACCGGCGAGCGACAAGCCTTGCAGGACCTCAAGAGGCCATGCCGAGAGCAATAGGGCTCCCCGATCCCGGATCTTCGCTTCACTACGTCCGGGATGACCAAAGAGGGGTTTGTTTGAACTCGGTAGCGAGGAAGAGACCTGATGCCTTCAGGCGAGCGGGAAAAGCGCCAGTAGGGCCGCCTTCCCCACAAAACAACCAATATCCCCTCCGTCGTCATCCCGGCCAAGCGAAGCGCGAGCCAGGACCGGGGAGCGACAAGCCTTGCAGGACCTCAAGAGGCCACGCCGAGAGCAATAGCCCCCCCCGATCCCGGATCTTCGCTTCACTGCGTCCGGGATGACCAAGGAGGGGCTTGCGTAATTTCGCCCCGGGACGTGCCCGAGCATCTTAAACGAACAAGGGCGGCCCTGATGGGACCGCCCTTTTCAATTTTGATTGCCCGAAGGACCGTCAGAGCCCCGTGAGGTGTGCCTCGATTGCGGCAACGGCTGTGTCGGCCTTGGACCCATCCGGTCCACCGGCCTGTGCCATATCAGGCCGACCGCCACCACCGCGGCCGCCGAGCGCTTCCGAACCGATCCGCACCAGATCCACGGCGCTGACCTTGTCGGTCAGATCCTGCGTGACGGCAGTCACGATGGCGGCCTTGTCGTCTTCGGCAACGCTGATCAGAACGACCACGCCAGACCCGAGCTGGGTCTTGGCCTCGTCGGCCATGCCTTTCAGATCCTTCGGGTTGATCCCCTCGACGATACGCGCCATCAGCTTGAACGCGCCGGCGTCCTTCACCGGCGTGCCGCCTTCCGCTCCACCGCCCATGGCGAGCTTCTTCTTGGCGTCCGCCAGTTCGCGCTCCAGCTTCTTGCGATCTTCAACCAGCTGGGCCACGCGAGCCGGAACATCGTCAGCGCTGATCTTCAGCAGGCTGGCCAGTTCGCGCATGCGCTTGTCCTGGGCATCCAGATATTCACGGGCTTCTGCGCCGGTCAGCGCCTCGATCCGGCGAACGCCGGCAGCAACCGCACCTTCGGAAACCAGCGTCACCAGACCGATGTCGCCGGTACGCTTCACATGTGTACCGCCGCACAGTTCAAGCGAATAAGGCTTGCCCTGCTTCGGGCCATGGAGAGCGGTCCCCATGGACACGACGCGAACCTCATCACCATATTTTTCGCCGAACAGAGCCATGGCACCAGCTTCGATAGCGTCGTCGACTGCCATCAGGCGGGTGTCGACAGGCGCGTTCTGCAGCACGATCTCGTTGGCAAAGCCCTCGACCGTTGCCAGCTCCTCATCGCTCACCGGCTTGGGATGCGAGAAGTCGAACCGCAGGCGCTCCGGCGTCACCAGCGAGCCCTTCTGAGCGACGTGATTGCCAAGGACCTCGCGCAAGGCCTCATGCACAAGGTGCGTAGCCGAGTGGTTGGAACGGATCGACTTGCGGCGGGAATGGTCGACCTTCAGTTCCAGGGCAAGGCCCGGAACCAGCTCGCCTTCTTCCACGGTGACCGAATGAACAAAGAGCCCTTCGGCCTTCTTCTGCGTATTGGTCACGGCAACCTTGACGCCATTGGCCAGCATCCAGCCGGTGTCGCCCACCTGGCCGCCGCTTTCGCCGTAAAACGGCGTCTGGTTGAGAACCACGAAACCGCTTTCACCTGCGGACAGCTTGGCAACTTCCTTGTCGTCAGCTGCAAGACCGGCAACGACACCTTCGGCCGTCTCGGTCTCATAGCCGAGGAAGTCCGTGGCACCGTGCTTTTCCTTCAGTGCGAACCAGACTGCCTCCGTCGCTGCGCTGCCAGACCCGGACCAGGCCGCACGGGCTTCCGCTTTCTGGCGCTCCATTGCAGCATCGAAGCCATCCGTATCAACCGAAATGTCGCGCGTTCTGAGCGCGTCCTGGGTCAGGTCCAGCGGAAAGCCGTAGGTGTCATAAAGCTTGAACGCGGTTTCCCCGTCCAGACGACCGCCGGCCTCAAGGCCTTCGGTTGCGGTGTCGAGCAGGCCGAGACCACGCTCCAGCGTCTTGCGGAAACGCGTTTCTTCCAGCTTCAGCGTTTCTGTGATCAGATCTTCAGCGCGGCTCAGCTCCGGATAGGCACGGCCCATTTCACGCACCAGCGCCGGAACCAGCTTGTGCATCAGCGGTTCGCTCGCCCCCAGAAGATGGGCGTGGCGCATGCCGCGGCGCATGATCCGGCGCAGCACATAGCCGCGGCCCTCGTTGGACGGAAGCACGCCATCGGCAATCAGGAAGCTCGTGGAGCGCAAGTGGTCGGCAATCACGCGGTGGCTGCCGGTGGCTTCGCCTTCCGCTTCCACACCTGTTGCGTTGACGGACGCCGCGATCAGCGCCCTGAAGAGGTCGATGTCGTAGTTGTTGTGGACGCCCTGCATGACAGCGGCGATCCGTTCGATGCCCATGCCGGTGTCGATGGACGGCCGCGGCAGGTCGAGACGCTTTTCCGGCGTCTGTTCGTACTGCATGAAGACGAGGTTCCAGATCTCGATGAACCGGTCGCCATCTTCTTCCGCAGAGCCCGGAGGGCCGCCCCAGATGTGGTCGCCATGGTCGTAGAAGATTTCGGAACACGGGCCGCACGGACCGGTATCGCCCATGGACCAGAAATTGTCCGACGTCGCGATACGGATAATCCGGTCTTCACTGAGACCAGCGATCTTCTTCCAGAGATCGAACGCCTGATCGTCTTCGGCAAAGACGGTTACCAGCAGCTTGTCCTTCGGCAGGCCGAATTCCTTGTTGACGAGGTTCCAGGCCAGTTCGATCGCACGGTCCTTGAAATAGTCACCAAAGGAGAAGTTGCCCAGCATCTCGAAGAAAGTGTGGTGGCGTGCGGTGTAACCGACGTTATCCAGGTCGTTGTGCTTGCCGCCGGCGCGAACGCATTTCTGTGCCGTGACCGCGCGGGAATAGTCGCGTTTTTCCAGACCGGTGAACACGTTCTTGAACTGGTTCATGCCCGCGTTCGCAAACATCAGGGTCGGATCGTTACGCGGCACCAGCGGCCCGGACTCGACCACTTCGTGGCCGTTTGTCTTGAAATAGTCCAGAAAGGCAGAGCGGATTTCATTTACGCCGGTCATTCGGATCTCGCATCGGTCACAGCCCCGCATATGAGGGCCTGTTGAAAATCTTGAAGGCGCTGGATCTGGGTCGCCGATCCGCGCCGGAACAGCCTTTTAACTTTCACCTCCAACCCTGTCCAGCGGTTGCACGGACCCGACCCAACGGAAAGCTGCCGGGAAACAGGCGATTTCCGGAATTAAGGCTGCCGTCATGCGCAGGACAATCGCTTCGACAGGATCTGACCTCTTCCGATTTCGCTCCGTTGCGGGTCCCGAAAAGCAAAAGGCCCCCTTCCGGAGTGCGGAAGGAGGCCCTTGGAAGACCGGACAAACGTCCGGAGCTCTTGTAAGCGCTAACCGGAAGCTGAGGATCAGTCCTCGGCTTCTTCCGATGCAGCGTCCGGATCAATGATCGCATCGGCGATCAGGCCGGCGTTCTGGCGGATCGCCAGTTCGATTTCATCGGCAATTTCCGGATTATCCTTCAGAAACTGCTTGGCGTTTTCCCGGCCCTGGCCAAGACGCTGGCTGTTGTAGGAGAACCAGGCACCCGACTTTTCAACGATGTTGCCCTTGACGCCGAGGTCAATGAGTTCGCCGGTCTTGGAGACACCTTCACCATAGACGATGTCGAATTCCACCTGACGGAAAGGAGGTGCAAGCTTGTTCTTGACGACTTTCACGCGGGTCTGGTTGCCGACGACTTCGTCCCGGTCCTTGATCGCACCGATACGGCGGATGTCCAGGCGGACAGAGGCATAGAACTTGAGCGCGTTACCGCCGGTCGTGGTTTCGGGAGACCCGAACATGACACCGATCTTCATGCGGATCTGGTTGATGAAGATCACCATGCACTTCGACTTGGAAATCGAAGCAGTCAGCTTGCGAAGAGCCTGGCTCATCAGACGGGCCTGCATGCCCGGCAGGCTGTCGCCCATCTCGCCTTCGAGTTCGGCCTTCGGCGTCAGCGCGGCGACCGAGTCGATGACCAGAACGTCGATGGCGCCGGAACGCACCAGCGTGTCGGCAATTTCCAGTGCCTGTTCACCGGCGTCCGGCTGGGAGATCAGCAGATTGTCGATATCGACACCAAGCTTGCGTGCATAGATCGGATCCAGCGCGTGCTCCGCATCGACAAAGGCGCAGATACCACCGGTCTTCTGGGCTTCGGCAACCGCATGCAGGGCAAGCGTCGTTTTACCCGAAGACTCAGGCCCGTAGATCTCGACGATACGGCCGCGCGGCAGACCGCCGATCCCGAGCGCGATATCAAGTCCGAGAGACCCGGTCGAGACGGCTTGCACCTCAACCACCTGGCCCTGGCCCATCTTCATGATGGAACCTTTGCCGAAGGCGCGTTCGATTTGGCTGAGCGCTGCGTCCAGCGCTTTTGTCTTATCCATCTGGCTGCTTTCTACGAGACGAAGTGTACTTTGCGACATGGCTTACGCTCCTTATTCCACGATGGACGCGCCGTTTCAATGAGAGCCTTTGTACACATTTTGTTCTCATTTGACAAGTCGGCAAAACCGATTGGTATTAAAATGAAAATGGCTGTTTGTTTCCAATATGTTCTCACTTATCGATTTTAGAACTTACCTTGCGTAATCTGTTGATCGGAACATCCCGTGATTCCGCGATGGGGCAGAATCACCGACGCTTGCCTGCCGCCAGTTGCCGCCCCGGCCTTAATCTGCTAGCCCGCGCTTTCAACGGTTGCCAGTACCGGCGCATCGAACGCTTCTGTTCTGATCCCGGCTTTTCATGAGACAGTCCAGAACGTGACTTCAGACATCTCCTCCCCCGTCATCGCAATCGGTGCGATTCATTACGATACGATCGCCCATGCCAGCGAGCCGATCCGCCCCGAGACCTCCACACCATCGAGGCTGAACGCAAAGCCTGGCGGCGTTGCCACGAACATTGCCCGTGCACTGGTTCGGCTCGGGGTTGGAACACGCCTCGTTGGAGCAGTTGGAGAAGACGGCGCTGCAGACATGCTTTCCCGCCAGCTCAGCCAGGAAGGGCTCGAGCTGCATGTGAAGGCCCGGAAAGGTTTCGCAACGGGCCAGTACCTCGCGCTGCATAATCCGGCAGGCGATCTAGCGGCCGCCTGCGTTGACGACCGTGTTCTGTCCGATGCCCCCGAGGATCTCTTCGACGGTATCGTCATGGATCTTGCAGCAAACGCGACGGACGATACGATCTGGTTTCTGGATGCCAACCTGCCCGCTGCAATGCTGGTCCGGCTGACGGGGCGTGCCTTGCCCGGGCGTCTTGTTGCCAATGCCGTTTCGGATGCCAAGGCAATCCGGCTTCATGGGGTTCTCGGCAAACTGGATTGCCTGATGCTGAACCGCGGCGAAGCGGTCGCGCTTACAGGGCTTTCCCGCGACACGTCTTCCGAAGACCTCGCGGCGGCCTTGTCGCAGACCGGCCTCAAGAGTTTTGTCCTGACCAGCGCAGCATCTGATGTGCTGGTGCTCGAAAGCGGGAAACTTCACCGGTTCGCACCGCTTCAAACAGAGATCGTCGATGTCACCGGGGCTGGCGATGCATTAACCGCCGGAACAGTCGCGGCGCTCGCCAGAGGCTATGGGCTGACGCAAGCAGTCCCACTTGGCCTTGCAGCTGCGGCCCTGACCTTGCGCAGCACCGGCGCCCTCGCGGAAGAGCTCTCCTGGGATGCCCTCGCCAGATTTTGACCATATGGACAAATTCCAATCTTGGCGCACCTCCGCCTTGCGCCTATAAGACCCGCAGAATTGACCCGGCCCGAGCTGCCGGACGAAAACAGAAAGGCACACGCCGTGACCACTCCGACAACGCCCTCCGCCATCAGGGATCTGATCGTTTACAGCGATGAAGTGCGCGAGGCACTTGCGAACGGCAAGCCGGTCGTTGCGCTGGAATCGACCATCATCACCCATGGCATGCCTTTTCCGAAGAATGTTGAGACCGCCCGTGAGGTGGAAGCCGATATTCGCGCGGAAGGCGCCGTTCCGGCCACCATCGCGCTGATGGACGGCAAGATCATGGTGGGCCTTTCCGATGAGGATCTCGACCGCCTGGCACAGGCCAAGGACGTGATGAAGTGTTCACGTGCCGACATGACCTTCGCACTTGCCACCGGACGCTACGGTGCGACAACCGTCGCCGCCACGATGATGGCGGCGCATGCGGCGGGCCTGAAGGTTTTTGCCACGGGCGGCATCGGCGGCGTTCACAAGGGCGCGGAAGAAAGCTTCGACATTTCCGCCGACCTGGATGAGCTTGGCCGCACGCCGGTCTGTGTGGTGTCCGCCGGTGCCAAGGCATTGCTCGACATTCCCAAGACCCTTGAAGTTCTGGAAACCAAGGGCGTTCCCGTTATTGCTTTCGGCACGGAAGAACTGCCGGCATTCTGGTCGCGGGCCAGTGGTCTCAAGGCCCCCTACTCCCTGAATTCGGCAGCCGAAATCGGTTCGCTCCTGAAGATGCGGTCCCGTTTCCCGGATCATGGCGGTGTCCTGATCGCCAACCCGGTACCGGAAGCCGACCAGATCCCGCGGGATGAAATGACCGGCTACATCGATGCAGCTATTGCGGATGCCACTGCGAAGGGTGTTCGCGGCAAGGACGTGACCCCGTTCGTTCTCGGCGCTATCCTGGAGCTGACCGGCGGCCGCAGCCTCGACACCAACATCGCGCTGGTGCGTAACAATGCCCGCCTGGCCGCGCGTATTGCCGCTGAACTGGTCTGACGGCACATTTACGCGAGAAACCAACTGGACCCCAAAAATTCGCCGGGCTTTCACTTCAAACGGCTTGAAAGCCCGGCAGACTTGTCAGGACGGCTTGTCTTCCACCGGTTGAGGCACTTCCGGTGCCTGCCGGCGCTCAAGCGCCGCCGCCAACCGGTCGATATCCTTGAAATGCAGGTCCCGCTGCGGGAACGGTATCTCGATACCCGCCTTGCCAAGCTCGTTGTAGACCGTGAAGTAAAGGTCCGACTTGGTAATCATCACATTGCCGATGTCTTTCAGGAAACATCTCAGTTCGAAATTCAGCGAGCTGTCGCCCAGACCGATAAAGAGAACCTGCGGTGTCGGGTAGCGCGCGATGGTGCTGTGCCCGCGTGCTGCATCGAACAGGATCGATTTCACCTTTTCCAGATCACTGCCATAGGCAACGCCAACCGGCAGGATAAGCCGGCCCGACTTGTTGGTCAGCGTCATGTTCTTGACCGTGCCGGCAATCAACTCCGAATTCGGAATGATGACGTCATGGCGGTCGAAGGTTTCGATGCGCGTTGAACGGACAGAGATCTTGCGGACATATCCGGATTGCCCGGATACTTCTATCCAGTCCCCTTCCTTGATCGGCCGTTCGATGAGCAGGATGATGCCGGAGACGAAGTTGGACACGATGGTCTGAAGACCAAAACCGATACCGACCGAAAGGGCACCGGCCACGACCGCAAGACTGGACAGGTTCAATCCGGCGGTGGAAATCGCAATCAAAGCCGCCAGCGTAAGCCCGACATAGCCTGTGCCCGTTACAACAGCATTCTGAGCGCCACTGTCCATCCGCGTTTGCGGCAGCACGGTCGCCTTCAGCAGGTTCTGCAGCCAGCGCGTCACGACAACGCCAATGCCGAAAATGGCAACCAGGACGATGAAGGAGTCCAGCGACAGGTGAATGTCGCCCAGCTGTACCCCGTTTGTGAGCAGATACCAGACCTCAACGATATCCGTTCCGCGTGCGCCCCAGGTCATGGCGATCAGGGGCGCGAAAATCAGCGTCAGAAAACAGATCAACCCAAAGGCGACGAGGACGGGAGCGGGCTCGTCTTCCCGCTTGCCGATAGCCGTTTTCACGACAACGAGAATGAGATGGTAAAGCATGAAGCCGAAACCGAGCTCCGCAACCGTCATGATTACCGGCAGGATCGCAACCCGGGCAAGCTGGACATAACCCACCAACGTCACGCAGACGGCAAGAACGGCGGATGTCTTCATGAGCAGCGACAAGAACAGCAGAAAGCCGGATTCCTGGGGCTTTACTGATGCCTCTTCGGGTTCTTCCGCAGTCTGCTCGCTCTCCACGGCACTGCTTTCAACGGACTTGTTGGATCTGATGACGCTGGCCAGAGACCAAAGCAGTACCGCCGCCATCGCAATGGGGGGAGCCGAAAGCACCGAAATCGCTGCCGTACCGAAAGCGTTATCGAGTTCGAATGCCTCGACCGCCACTTCAAGGGCCATGAAGACGCCCAGTCCCTGGCAGAGACGCAACCCGAGTTTTGCTTCCCGGTCACCCAGCTCCAGCAGACGCCAGCGATCCTGCCCGGGGGCAAAGATCGTGTGCCCCAGCCAGTTCGCTATGATCATCACGAGAGCCATCACCGGCACGGCGATCACTGCCGTGCGAACCGAGTTCGGATAGATATCGAGAATGGGAAAGATGGAGACCAGGGCGACTGCACCAATGGTCGGCAGCACGATGAAGCTGGCATTGTAGAGCACCGCCAGCATCAACGCCTTTGCACCGGTGGCCGGCTTTTCGCAATAGAGCTTCAGAGCCCGCGAAATCGGGTGCTGCAGAACCGTCAGGAACAATATCCCGAAAATTGCCAGACCGAGGGAAAGCGGCACTGTCTCATGCAGTTTCTTCGAGACGCTCGGGCGGGCCAGTTCGTTCTGCACACCGCGTTCGAACCGCTTTATGAATTCCCCTATCTCCTGAAAGCCCGCGGCCCAGGTCGACGGTGCAAGCGGCGAAGGATACCTGTCCAGCAGTGTCGAAAGTTGCCGAGCACGAAGCTGCCTGTCGACCTGGCGAATGTAGAAGATAGCCTGATTGTTGATTTCACCGGCTACACGAACCGGCGCATTTGCGGCTGCCAGCGCATTGGTAAGCTCAAGACGTCTTGCGGCAACTTCTTCAGCTTCCTTCTGCCCGTCTGCAGGCGGTGCACCAAGGCTGTTCAGCTGGGCTTCCAGAGCGCTGGCCCGAATGTTCCCGCGATCGATGATCTCCGCACTGGCGTCCCGAACCTCGACGAGCTGAGACCGGAGCTGATCGAGGGTCTTGGGAGAAATGCTTCTTTCTTCCAGCGCCGTTGCCGCCCGGCTGAACAATTCGGCCGACCGCGCGAGGGGCTCAGCCGGAGCCTGCCCGGCCTCCTGTGCAAGCAGCGTTCCGGCCGGCATGCCACCGGAAAAAGTGATGGATAAGGCCAGAACCAGCAGGATACATTTGAGAAACTTCATGAAGACGCCATCACTTTTGGGACAAGGCCCCGAGTCCGGTTCGCAGGCCGATTGCTTCGCCAGGGAAGCCAGGTGGGCTTCAAGGCATATGCATCCATCCGCGGTCCGATTCGAACAATCAGCTTATTTGCGAATTTCGGCAGATCTTTCACCATGGAAACACATTTGTCGCAAAACGGGCCTAAGGAAAGGCTCTGGCAGGTTTTAAGGCTGCCCGGCTTTGGCCCGAAATGCATGCCAAGCCGTTGACAGAGCGGCGTAAGCCTGCCCTAACATGCGAAATTATGACGTTAACAGGACGTTGCGGCAAAATACCTGAAAACAAGCCGCGTCCTTCAAGGAGGTCAGACATGACAGACGCGGCAACCCCAGAAAACCCGCAGACTGCAACGGCTCCGGCGGGAAGCATTTCCCCGCTTCAGTACCTCGACCGAGCGCTGTCGACCCTCCGCGACATCGGCATCACGCCGGAAAGCGAGCAGGATGCACCGATCAACGCCCTTCTGGAACAGATCACCGATCTTTCTCCCGACAAGGTGCTGATCATCACCCGGACCCTGGCCCAGGCATCCAATTTCAACGAGGTTGTTCGCTCGCAGGTTCAGCAGATGGATATCGGCGAACGCTACGAGCAGATCACCGAGGCGTTCAATTCCATCCGCGATGACGCGAAGGCATTGGTCGATCAGCTTGCCGACGGCAAGATCTCCTTCACCGAGAACCTGTCCAACAAGTGGCGCGACTTCCGCCGCGGGACCATTTCCGATCGTTTCGATGATATCCGGGGTACCTACAAGGACGTTGCAAAGGCAACCAAGGACCAGATCGAGCGGGAACAGACCATTCTGGAAGCCTATCGCGATTTCCGCGGAGCCTTGAAACAGGCGGAAGTCACCGCACTGGAACTGCTGAATATCGCAACTGGCAAACTGGACGCTGCCAAGGGTGCCCTTGAAGCTGCCTCCGGCGAAGTCGAAGCCTACACCGGTGACGACCCGGCGCAGAAGGCACGCCTTGAACTGGCACGCGACGAGAAGCTGCGTGAAATGCAGGACGAGGAAAAGCGGTATCAGATAGCCAAGGACCTCTCCGACAACCTGACGATCGGCTACAACACGTCAGAGGTCATCATGGCGCGCCTGGTCCAGACGACCAACGCCAAGGAGCGCGTTTACGCCCAGTCGGTCAGTTTCTTCTCCACCAATGAATCCGTTCTCACCGCACTCAACGCCTCGTTCACCGGCCTGCAGGGCCTGCACGAAAGCACCGAGACGCTGAATGCCATGAAGGACGGCATCAACAAGAGCCTGGAAACGCTGGCGGACATCGGCGACGAAGTGCAGAAAAAGGCACTCGAAGCCGGCTATGGACCGACCGTTGCCGCAGCCTCGGTGAAAAAGCTGGTCGACTCCGTCGTCAATTTCCAGGTGCAGTCGCGTGAAATCATCGACGAAATGCGCGAGATGTCGACCAAGAATTCCGAGGAAATCCGCAACGCCGTGGAAGACGGCAAACGGCGGCTTGCCAAGCTGACCGCCCAGGGCAAGGCCCTTTGATCTGACGATAATCCGGCAGGCCGGACCCTCCGGCCCGCCCTTTTTCAAGAAGACATGCATTCATGGCAAGCAAATCCGACGCCCCGCTTGACGATCTGATGATGGCGATGGACGTGGTCGACACGCTGCGTCATGAAGAAGGTCAGGTGGCCCGCGAGCTGAAGACCGATGAACGCGATGCCGCCATGGTCGAACGGCTGCGTCAGGTCTATGCGTCCCAGGGCATTGATGTTCCGGACCATATCCTGAAGGCGGGTGTCGAGGACCTGAAGCGCGACCGCTTCGTCTATTCTCCACCTTCCGCCGGTTTCCAGCGCACCCTGGCGATGATCTACATCTCGCGCAGCACCTGGTCAAAATGGCTGGCGGCGGTCGTTGCAGTCGTCATCGTTTGCATTGCGGCTTGGTACTTCATCGTCAAGCTGCCGGCGCAACGCGCGGAAGCGGACCTGCTGGCAAGGCTTCAGGCCCTGCCCGCGACCTACACCGAATTGGTCGGGCGGATCGATTCCCTGACCGAAAATACCGAAATCGAAGCCAACGCCGCACGTCTGGCCACCGACGGCAACCTTGCCCTTTCGGACGGCAACAACGAGGCAGCCTTCAAGGCGGAGGCCGACTTGCGCGATCTTGCCGGACGGCTGCAGGAAGTGTTCGAGGTCCGGATCATTTCCCGCGAAGGCGTGCCGACCGGTGTTTCCCGCATTCCCGAATCCAATCCAGACACCGAGAACTACTACATCGTGGTCGAAGCCGTGGACGCGGACGGCAAGATCCTGGAACGCAGGATCGTGTCGGAGGAAAGCAGCAAGGCCGAACTTGTCGACAAATGGGGCCAGCGCGTTTCGGAAACCATCTACAACGCCGTTCGCCGCGACAAGATGGAAGACGGCATCGTGCAGAAAGGTGTCCTGGGGCAGAAGCGGCGCGGAGAGCTGGATATCAAATGGCGCAGCGGCGTTCAGGACGGAGCAATTACGAAATGGTAGCGGTTAGGATTGCACCGCCTCACCGGGAGGCACCGGCATGCTGACGGGACGCCAGACCCTGGGCACCATCGAGCAGTCGCTTGCCGATTTGCGCCGTGAAGAAGCCGAGCTGAGCAAGCGGATCGAGCGTTCGACCCGCGCCCTGACGGACCTGCAGGAACGCCAGAGTGAAGCCTACCGGGACCTTGCCCGGTTCCGACTGGATACCGACAGTGCCGGAGCACTCAACACACGCCTCGACAGTGCCGCGCGGGAAGCCCGCAAGCTTCTGGACAAGCGCAATGCGGACTACAAGGTTCTGACCGACCAGTTGCGCCAGTGTGAAAGCGACCGCAGCCAGTTGCAGAAGAAGCGCGTCGAGCTCGATAGCACGCGTGATGCCGCTGAAAACCAGATGGACGAGTTGATGGAGGCTGTCGACGGCCGTCTGGAAGGCGATGCCGGTTATCAGGCACAGCGCGAGAAGACAGAAGCCGCTCTTGCAACTGCGGAGGCAGCCGCCTCCAAGGCGGCTACATCCGAAAAGGACCGAAAGGAAAAAGGCAAGGCCTATGAGGCCGATCCGCTGTTCATGTATCTGTGGCAACGCGGTTTCGGAACACCGGCATACGCGCACCGCGGTCTTGTGCGCTCGCTCGACAGATGGGTGGCCAGCCTTGTCGGCTTCAACGACGCCCGCGCCAATTTTGCCATGCTGACCAGCATTCCGGACCGGATGGCGCGCCATGCGGAGCGCTGTGCCGAAATCGCACTGGAAGAACAGGACAAGCTCGCGGAGTTCAGCCGCAATGCGATGACCGACGCTGCCGGAACGGATCTTGTCGGCACCATCGAAACCCTGAGCGCGGACATCGACCGTATCGACGGAGAACTCGACAATCTGGACAGGCGGATCGAAACGCTGTCCTCCGCCCTCGCCGAATTTTCCAGTGGGGAAGACACCGACTTCCAGAAGGCGGAAGAGCATCTGTCCGTTTCTCTGCAGGCGGATGACCTCAAGGATTTGTGGCGCGCCGCGCTCGATACCCCCTCGCCCGAAGACGAGAAAATCGTTCAGCGGATCGAGGATCTGAAGGAGCGCATCGACCAGGTTACACGCGAGATCCGTCAGGACAGGGAACTGCAACGCGATATTGGCCGACGCCGCGCGGAACTTGCAGACGTCATCAAGCGTTTCCGTTCCAGCGGCTATGGCAGCTGGGAGTCCACCTTCTCTGACGAGAAGCTGACAACCGTCCTTTTGGGCGAGTTGGTCAAGGGTGCGATTACCGGTGCCGAATACTGGGCCCGCGCGGAGCGTTCGCACAAACGCCGCAAACCGAAGGGACGCCAGGTCGCGTTCCCCAACGGTTCGGGTCTTCCCAAGTCCATGGGAGGCTTCGGTGGCGGCTTTGGCGGAAGTTCCGGCAAACGGTCCGGCAGCAGTGGCGGCTTCGGCGGTGGTGGTTTCAAAGGCGGTGGCAGTTTTGGTGGTGGCGGTTTCAAGACAGGCGATACATTCTGACCTTCACCGATTGAAATCCCTGCCCCCGTGAGGCCACAAGGCTTCGTTAGGAGTGTTATGTCAGTTTACTGGCAGAAGATGGTGGCGGTCACATGCAGTTTTCTTGTGCTTTGTGAAGACGTGTTCTAGACCGGCTCTTAAGTTGACCATTTTAACCTTGGGACTGCCCATGCGACGTATCGTTTTATCCGCTTTTTGCGCTCTTGCTCTTGCCGCCTGCCAGTCCGGGTCCTCTCAGCGCCCCACACAGCCGGATCAGCCAAGGCTGGACGTGCCGGCCGGCGCGCAATCGGTAAATATCGCAGCCGATCCGGCAAGCGTACGGTCCGCACTGGTCTCCAGTGCCCAGGAACGCGGCACCGTCGTACTGCAGGACCAGCCGAACATGGTGGTTCTGGAACGGCCGATGACCGGCGCGAACCCAGCGCTCGATTCCGAATTCGGCCCGTCCGACAACGGCCAGCGCGTGATCCGCATCCGGGTTCGCTTCACCGGAACGCCTTGCCAGACGCTGGCTGTTCAGGATCTTGCCGTGATCAACAACGTGCGCACGGCACTTGAGCAGAGCTTCGTTCTGCCGGGCAACCCGAACACGATGCAGAGCCTTCAAGGTCTGAAGTCGCGCGCCGAACAGGGTAGCTCCTGTCCGCCGGTTTCCTCCTGACGCATCAACAGTCAGTCTTGAAAATGACGAGGCGTGGCCGGGTTTCCGGCCACGCCTCTTTCATGCCGGCCTACTCCGAAGCGGATCACAGCAGTGGGAGACTTCCCTCACTCCGGACGCATTCACCGGCATGACAGTCGACGCGTCAGGCAGGCACAGCTTCAGCGGCGAACTGCTTCAGGAACTCTTCGCTGGGCGGGATCGGCTTGATCACGTCGATCAGCACTCCGTTCGGATCACACGTGATGAAGTGGCGCTGGCCAAAGGCCTCGTCCCGCAGCACCTGCAGAATGGGTAACCTGTTCGCCTGGGCGGCCTCATAAACCGCATCGACATCCTCGACCTCAAAATTGATCAGAAGCCCTCCTGCGCCCCGGCCACGACCGGCTTCCGGAATGGTTTCGTGGTTCTGGTCGAGGATCGCGAGATTGACGCTTTCGTCCTCCTCCGACTGCAGGTGCACGTACCAGTCGGCTTCAAACATCGGCTTGAAGCGGAAATGTTCCGAATAGAACCGTGCAGTCTCCGCGACCTTGTCGGTCATGAGGACCGGATAATACTGGGTGCATTTCATCGTTTTTCTCCTGTTCCTCGCCAATTTCGGATGTGGATTGCCTGTTCCATCCGGCCTCCGGCTGTTTCCGAGACTTTCCAATCGCAACAAAAAGACATACAGTTTGTATGTATTTCTCAACTAACATACAGGCTGCATGTATGCAAGGCAAAAACTCCGAGAAGTCAGGTGAACGCCGTACACAGGCGGAAAGGCGCGCGGAAACGCGCAAGGCCCTTTTGGATGCGGCAAGGGCGCTGATCGTTGAAAAGGGCTATGCGGAAACCGGAACACCTGAGATCGTCAAGGCGGCAGACGTCACCCGCGGCGCCCTCTATCATCACTTCGCCGACAAGGCAGACCTGATGCGGGCGCTGGTCCACCAGGAATCGGAAGCGATCGCGGTGGAGATCAACAGCCAGACGAACACCGGCCAGACACCGCTCGACGCCTTCATGTCCGGCGCCAGCGCCTATTTCTCGGCCATGTCCGTTGCGGGCCGGGCAAGGATCATGCTGCTGGAAGGACCGACGGTGCTCGGCCTGTCGGAAATGGCGGAGATCGATCGCCAGACCGGCGGTGCCACGCTTCTGGAAGGTTTGCGGCATGCAGCCAATCACGGTGCACTGAAAGATATTCCCCTGGAGCCTTTGGCGGACCTGCTCTCTTCCGCGTTCGACCGCGCGGCGCTGGCAATCGCAAATGGCGGTGACAGGAAAGCGTATGAAGCGGCGACCCGCAAGCTATTGGTCGGAATTCTGGCAGACTGACAATCGGCTCTGATGTCGTGATCTTTCAAGACGGCCTTGGACCAACATTCTATGGCTGGCGCCAAACCAACCGACCGGGAGACCCAAGTGATTCTGAGATACACCATCCTCTACGTCGAGAATGTCGCCGCCGCTCTCGACTTCTACGAGAAGGCCTTCGGACTGGAACGTCTGTTCCTTCATGAATCCGGAGACTACGGCGAACTCGCGACGGGCGAGACAAAGCTCGCGTTCTCATCCAAAGCACTGATGAACCAGCTCGGAAAGACACCCGGCACCCCCGAACCGAAGTCACCCGTGTTCGAACTGGCGTTCGAGACGGATGACGTTGCAGCCTCCCTTGCCCGTGCAGTCGCCGCCGGTGCGAACAAGTTGCAGGATGCACGCGAGGAACCCTGGGGGCAGATCACATCCTATGTGAGCGATCCTTTCGGCTACCTCGTGGAAATCTGCTCGCCGATCCAGTTGCCCAGTGCTGGTTGAGACAACAGCGACAGGCTATCGGGGTCCCGGCGCAATTGCGCCGGTGACCGTCCGAACCAGCGCCGCAGGTCGCGCGTCATGTGGGCCTGATCGCTGAAACCGCACACAGCGGCGATCTCCACCAGCGGCACTTCCGTCGCCAGCAGTCCTGCAGCCCTGCGCGCTCGCGCGAGCAAACGCCAGTATTCCGGTGGTGGCAGGCCCTGCTTCCGAAACCGCCTCTGCATTGTTCTCACCGACACGCCTGCCTGTTTCGATGCCCGCTCGACGGTCGACTGTGGCAACGTCAGGGCAACGATCACGTCGTCCAGGTCATTGGTCTCGTCAAGTACGTTGCCGAGGATGTCTTCCACTCGCTCGCAATCGCGTTCAATGGCCTGAAGAACCTCGTCCTCAACGACGCCACCCGGCCGCAACCGGAACCCCGTGATATGCGTCCCGGCCGCGAGTTCGGCGACGCGCGGCTGGAAATCCAGGTCCGTCAGCAGAACCTTTTCCCGCTTGCCCTGCTCACGCACCACCAGCACATCCCGGCAACCATCCGGAAAGATCAGCGCATTTTCCGCTGTGTCGATCCGGTGATGCCACTTTTCAAATCTGACCGCGCCACTCATGGACAAATCTTTAGCAGGTGGCGGCAGCGCACGCGAGATTGTTCAACGTGGGGTGGGCAGCTGCAAGCAATATCGATCAAAAATCCTGATTGAAAACGCCACTTTCAATTCTCCTGATCAAATGTCATGAAGCATGGACCTACCCATTACTGACCGGTTCGGAGCCTTTGTGATGATCGAAAAGCTGGAGATGTTTCTCGCCGTGGCCCGGGAAGAGCATTTCGGCCGTGCGGCCGAAAGCCTCGGCATCGCCCAGCCGACGCTCTCGACAGGCATCAAGCAGCTTGAGGATCAGCTTGGTGTTCAGCTGTTTTTCAGAGGCTCCCGGTTCGGCGGCCTGACACCGGAAGGCCAGCGTGCCCTGGTCTGGGCCCGACAGATCGTGGGGGACGCCCGCCAGTTGCGCGAGGAGATGCGGTTCTCCCGCGACGGCCTGACGGGACAATTGCGCATAGCCGTCATCCCGACCGCCCTCACCTGGGCAGCCAAACTGACGACATGGTTCGGCAACAAGCACCCTAACGTGCGTTTCACCATCCTGTCGCGAAATTCGATGGAAATCCTGTCGATGCTGGAGAATCTCGATATCGATGCCGGCATTTCTTACCTCGACAACGAACCGACCGGCAGGGTCAGCACCGAACCGCTCTACAATGAAAGCTATATGCTGGTTTGCAATGAAGCTTCGTCCTTCGCGGGAAGAAAGTCGGTCAAATGGAAGGAGCTGGCCGAGGAACGGATCTGCCTCCTGACCCCCGACATGCAGAACCGGCGGATCATCAACCGTCATTTCGGCGAGGCCGGAATCATGCCGGAAGCCCGGATCGAGTCCAATTCCACGGTCGTGCTGGTGGCAAATGTGCTGGACGGCGGCTGGATAACCGTCCTGCCCGCGGATCTCGCAGAATTTCTGACAGCCGGAAAACCCTTGAAGACGATCCCTCTTGTCGGCGTTCACACCGGTCACACCGTCGGCCTCGTGGCCCCTTATCGCGAACCGCACACCCCGGTTTTGCGGGCTCTTCTGTCCGAAGCAAGGCGTATTTCCGAGGTCTGACCGGAAGTTAGCCGGAACGGTCAAACCATCATCGATCATGATTTCCAATCGATCAACGGAAAATCATTATTGATATCAAATCAAACTTAATGGTGTGATGCGCCTCGAAATATACGGGAGGACGCGCATGCCGTATGCGACGGGAGAGCCCACGGCCGAACAGATCTCGGCCGTGATGGAAGATTTTATTACCTTGGAAGGTCCACTTCTGCCCATGCTGCACGGCTTGCAGGCGGAATTCGGCTATGTGCCCCAGGCAGCGGTCGAGCTGATTGCAGAGGCGCTCAATCTGTCCAAGGCGGAAGTTCACGGCGTCATCTCCTTCTACCATGATTTCCGCAAGGCCCCCGCCGGGCGCCACGTCGTCAAGATCTGCCGGGCAGAGGCCTGCCAGGCCGTCGGCGGCGAAGCCCTTGGCGAGGCGGTTCTGGCCAAACTCGGCCTGGACTGGCACGGCACAACCCGCAACGGTGCCGTCACTCTCGAACCTGTCTACTGTCTCGGCCTGTGTGCCTGCGCCCCTGCCGCGATGGTCGACGGCAAGGTCATCGGCCGTGTCACCGAAGATCGCATGACGCGTATCCTCCAGGAGGCCGGTGCATGAAGATCTTCGTTCCCCTCGACAGCGCTGCCAAGGCACTGGGTGCCGATGAAGTTGCCGCAGCAATTCAGATCGAAGCCGGCAACCGTGGTCTCGATGTCACCGTGGTGCGCAATGGCAGCCGTGGCATGGTCTGGCTTGAACCGCTTGTCGAAATCGAAATCGACGGCACTCGCAAGGCTTTTGGCGCCGTCACAGCCGAAGACGTTCCTTCTCTTCTGGATGGCACGCTGGAAAGTCTCGGCACGGTGGAAGACATCCCCTTTTTCGCCCGCCAGACCCGGCTGACTTTTGCCCGTTGCGGCCTGATCGATCCGCTCAGCCTCGCCGAATACGAAGCCCATGGCGGACTTGTCGGCCTGAAACGCGCTCTTGCTCTCGGCGAAGAAGAGATCGTTACGGAAGTCACCAACTCCGGCCTGCGCGGCCGTGGTGGCGCAGGGTTTCCCACGGGCATCAAGTGGGACACGGTCCGAAAGGCAGTTTCTGCGCGCAAATACATTGTCTGCAACGCGGACGAAGGTGACAGCGGCACCTTCGCCGACCGCATGCTCATGGAAGGCGATCCCTTCACGCTGATCGAAGGCATGATCATCGCGGGCCTTGCCACAGGGGCCACCAAGGGCTTCGTCTATATTCGCTCCGAGTATCCGGACGCCATCGCAGTCATGGAAGCTGCTGTCAGGATCGGTCTCAAGGCCGGCCTGCTTGGCACGAACGTTCTCGGGTCCGGCAAGGCTTTCGACCTGGAAATTCGTACTGGCGCAGGCGCATACGTGTGCGGTGAGGAAACGTCCCTCCTCAACAGCCTGGAAGGCAAGCGCGGAATCGTGCGGGCCAAGCCGCCGCTGCCGGCGCTTGAAGGCCTCTTCGGCAAGCCGACCGTCGTCAACAACGTGCTCTCGCTGGCAACTGTTCCGGTCATTATGGAAAAAGGCGCAGAGTTCTATGCCGGGTTCGGCCTCGGCCGTTCCAAGGGCACCATGCCGATCCAGATCGCCGGCAATGTCCGCCACGGCGGTCTTTTCGAGACCGCTTTCGGCATGCCTCTGGGTGAGCTGATCAACGATATTGCCGGTGGCACCGCCAGTGGCCGGCCGGTCAAGGCTGTCCAGGTTGGTGGCCCCCTCGGGGCATATATGCCCGTCTCCAAGTTCAACACGCCGTTCGGTTATGAAGAATTCGACGGCCAGGGTGGCCTCATCGGACATGCCGGTATTGTCGTCTTCGATGACAGGGCGGACATGCTGAAGATGGCCCGCTTCGCCATGGAATTCTGCGCTGTGGAAAGTTGTGGCAAATGCACACCGTGCCGGATCGGCGCCGTGCGCGGTGTCGAGACAATCGACCGGATTGATGCTGGCGATGCAGGGGCTGTCCACCTCCTGACGGATCTCTGCGACACGATGAAAGACGGCTCGCTTTGTGCCCTTGGTGGGTTCACGCCCTATCCGGTCATGAGCGCCCTTACCCACTTCCCTGAAGATTTTGCCCGCCAGAAGGAGGCCGCCGAATGACGGATCTCGCCAACATCCATGACGATCGCGACATGGGCACTCCGGCAAAGGAAGGCGCTCCGGTCACACTGACCATCGATGGCTTCGAGGTCACGGTGCCGGAAGGCACCTCGGTGATGCGTGCGGCCTCTGAAATCGGTCTTCAGGTTCCCAAGCTTTGCGCCACGGACAGCATTGACGCCTTCGGCTCCTGCCGCCTCTGCGTGGTCGAAATCGAGGGCCGGCGCGGCACACCCGCCTCCTGCACCACGCCGGTTGCGCCGGGCATGGTCGTTCACACCCAGTCCTCCAGGGTCAAGCAGATCCGCAAGGGCGTGATGGAACTCTACATCTCCGACCATCCGCTGGACTGCCTGACTTGCGCTGCCAATGGCGATTGCGAGCTACAGGACATGGCCGGCATGGTCGGCCTGCGTGATGTCCGTTACGAGCCGGGCCGCAACCACTTCGAACAGCGTACCTCTGTTGGGCCGAACCCGGAGTATATCCCGAAGGACGTGTCCAACCCCTATTTCGCTTATGACCCGGCCAAATGCATCGTCTGCTCGCGTTGTGTGCGGGCCTGCGAAGAGGTTCAGGGCACCTTTGCCCTGACCATCGAGGGCCGTGGTTTTGAAAGCCGTGTTTCGCCCGGCGCGGCGTTCGACGATTTTCTGTCTTCCGACTGCGTTTCCTGTGGCGCCTGCGTGCAGGCCTGCCCAACCGGCACGCTTCAGGAAAAATCCGTCATCGAACTGGGAACGCCGGAACGTTCCGTCGTCACCACCTGCGCCTATTGCGGCGTCGGCTGCTCGTTCAAGGCTGAACTCAACGGCGACGAACTGGTGCGCATGGTGCCTTACAAGCACGGCAAGGCCAATCGCGGCCATTCCTGCGTCAAGGGCCGCTTCGCCTATGGCTATGCGACCCACAAGGACCGGATCCTCAACCCGATGATCCGCGACAGCATCGATCAACCCTGGCAGGAAGTTTCCTGGGACGAGGCCCTCAGTTTCGCCGCCAATCGCCTCCGCGGACTGCAGGAAAAGCACGGCCGCAAGTCCATCGGCGTGATTACCTCCAGCCGCTGCACCAACGAGGAAACCTTCCTTGTGCAGAAGCTGACCCGGGCGGTCTTCGGCAACAACAACACCGACACCTGTGCCCGTGTCTGCCACTCGCCGACCGGCTACGGCCTCGGCCAGACCTTTGGGACCTCTGCAGGGACTCAGGATTTCGATTCCGTCGAACATACCGACGTCGTCATCGTGATTGGCGCCAACCCGACCGACGGTCACCCGGTCTTTGCCTCCCGCCTGAAGAAGCGTCTGCGCGCCGGTGCCAAGCTGATCGTTATCGACCCGCGCCGCATCAATCTGGTGAAATCGGCTCACATCGAGGCGTCCCACCATCTGCAGCTGCGCCCCGGCACAAACGTTGCCGTGGTAACCGCCCTCGCCCATGTCATCGTTACCGAAGGTCTTTTCGACGAAGACTATATTCGCGATCGTTGCGACTGGGACGAGTTCCTGACCTATGCCGACTTCGTTCGCGATCCGCGCCACAGCCCGGAAACCAGCGAAGGCCTGACCGGCGTTCCGGCGGAAGAACTGCGCAAGGCGGCTCGCCTGTTCGCGACCGGCGGCAATGGCGCGATCTACTACGGCCTCGGCGTGACGGAACACAGCCAGGGTTCGACCACGGTCATGGGCATCGCCAACCTTGCAATGCTCACGGGCAATGTCGGGCGAAAGGGTGTCGGCGTGAACCCGCTGCGCGGCCAGAACAACGTCCAGGGTTCCTGCGACATGGGCTCCTTCCCGCACGAACTTCCGGGCTACCGCCATGTGAAGAACGAGGACGTCCGCGCGATCTTCCAGGACATCTGGGGCGTTGAGATCGATGCCGAGCCGGGCTTGCGCATCCCCAACATGCTGGATGCCGCTGTCGATGGCAGCTTCAAGGGGCTCTATTGCCAGGGCGAGGACATTCTCCAGTCGGACCCCGACACAAAGCATGTGGCGGCCGGCCTTGCCGCCATGGAATGCGTCATCGTTCACGACCTCTTCCTGAACGAGACCGCCAACTACGCCCATGTCTTCCTGCCCGGTTCCACATTCCTGGAAAAGGACGGCACCTTTACCAACGCCGAACGCCGCATCAACCGCGTGCGCAAGGTGATGGCGCCGCGCAACGGCTATTCCGACTGGGAGATCACCCAGATGCTCGCCAACGCCATGGGTGCCGGCTGGACCTATAGCCATCCGTCCGAAATCATGGCTGAAATCGCTGCAACCACGCCCTCCTTCGCCGGCGTCACCTACAATCTGCTGGAGGAAAAAGGGTCGGTGCAATGGCCCTGCAACGAAGCTTCGCCGGATGGCACGCCGCTCATGCATGTCGATGGCTTCGTGCGTGGCAAGGGCCGGTTCATTGTCACCGAATATGTGGCGACGGACGAGAAATCCGGGCCGCGCTTCCCGCTGCTTCTGACCACCGGCCGTATCCTGTCCCAGTACAATGTCGGTGCCCAGACCCGGCGAACCGACAACGTGATCTGGCACGATCAGGATCTTCTGGAAATCCACCCGCATGACGCGGAAAACCGCGGACTGAAGGAAGGCGACTGGGTGAAGCTGGCATCGCGTTCCGGAGAAACTACCTTGCGGGCCCATCTCACCGACAGGGTCAGCCCCGGCGTCGTCTACACCACCTTCCACCATCCGGACACCCAGGCGAATGTCATCACAACCGACTTCTCCGACTGGGCCACAAATTGTCCGGAATACAAGGTGACGGCGGTTCAGGTCAGCCTGTCCAACGGACCGACCAACTGGCAGGAAGACTATGCCGCCCAGGCAGCTATGTCCCGGCGGATCCTGCCGGCTGCGGAGTAACCGATGATGGATCGCCCGCTCTCCCGCTCCATGCCCGGCCGTGCCGTCCACGCGGACGGCCAGGTGGCGGTCGCGAGAAGCCTTCCCGAGGAAAGCCCTGTTGCGCTCGTCTTCGATGGCACCACGCAGGCGGTGATGATGGCAACGCCGGGCGATATTGCCGACTTTGCCGTCGGCTTCGCCCTGAGCGAAGGCATCATCAGCTCGATCACCGAAATCGAAGCCTTCGAGGAGGTCTCTCATGACCGCGGCATAGAGGCTCGACTTTGGTTACGCGCAGACCGCTCGAAACGGCTTCTTGCCCGCCGCCGTGCCATGGCCGGTCCGGTTGGTTGCGGCTTGTGTGGCATCGAAAGTCTGGATCAGGCCCTGCGGCCTTTGCCGAAGGTCGACGCAACAACAGTCCTGTCCCGCCTGGATGTGGCCAGAGCGACCGATGCGCTCAGCCGGCTGCAGCCGCTTCGGGACCAGACGCGCGCCACCCACGCCGCCGGTTTCCTCCAACCGGGCAAGGGCGTGGTCGTGGCGCGCGAGGACGTTGGCCGCCACAATGCGCTCGACAAGCTGATCGGCGCCCTTGCCCAAGCCGGGACCGACCCCGCAACCGGCGCCTTCGTCCTCACCAGCAGGCTGTCGGTGGAACTGGTGCAGAAATGCGCCTTCGCCGGTTGCCCGGCCCTGATTGCCGCCTCGGCCCCGACGTCGACCGCACTCCGCCTCGCCGACGAGGCCGGCATAACGGTCGCCGCATTTTCAAGGGACGGCGGATTTGATCTTTACGCGCATCCAGAGCGCGTCTTATCCGGAGTTGCAGATGTCGCCTGAAAAGATGGTCTATATGGCCAACCAGATCGCCACCTTCTTCAAGACCCAGCCAGGCATTGACCAGGCGGAGAAGGTCGCGAACCATCTTAAGGATTTCTGGGAACCGCGCATGCGCGACCAGTTGAGAGCCCATGTGGAAGCCGGCGGTGCCGGTCTCGACGCGGTCGTCCTGGAAAGCGTGCGCAGGCTCTGACGGGAGGGTTTCCCTCTTCAATGCCACGATACTGAAATTCGGAAAATCTGCCGCTGCGAATATGCGGCCCATCCTTCGAGACGGACCTGACGGTCCTCCTCAGGATGAGGTCGAAAGGGAGATCTCGGCCTCGCAACAAATACAACCTCATCCTGAGGAAGCGCGAAGCGCTGTCTTGAAGGATGGGCAACAAACTCCGGCTTCTTTTCAAAAAAGACTACCTGCCGGCAGATACCCCGGCCGCTCCGCTGCTCGCAAGCGCCCCATCCCCGCGCTGTTCCCGCCCCCGGTAACGGACAAAGGTCTCCAGCCCGACCAGGGCATTCCCTTCAGACCCCTGAACCGATCTCGCCAGCAGCCCGGCGAGATGCGCTGCCGCCGCGCTGGCGCCGCGAATATCCTCGCGCCCGGCAGCCATTGGACAGGCACCGAAGGTGGCCTGCGGCAAATCCAACTTTGACAGCTCCGCCTTGCCGCAGCGGGCATCGCCCTGAACGGACAGAACGCCGTCATACGCAGCCGGGTAGGCCTGCCCGCCACGGGCGGGTGCCGAGGCAACCATCAGGCACCCGGCGCGCTGCAGCCTTGCCACAGCAACGGACATTTCAACGGAAGATCGCGCCATGCCGAAGGCACACAGGACAATGTCGGGCGGATCTTCGGCCAGCCAGCTCAAGGCAGCGCAAATGGCGTCAAGCGTGGTCGAGAGCTGCCCCGGAAACACAACTGCGTTGAGAAGCAAAACATCTTGCGCATGAGTGCACACGGTCTGCGCCATAGCCTCCGCATGCCCTGAGGCAAGTTCAGCGCCGTCCGGCCTGCAGAACCATTCCTGTCCCACCAGGCCCGGCCAGTCACCCGGCAAGGCGCCGTCTATCAGCCCGGCCCTGATCAAACCCCGACCTCTCTTGCTTGCAGCACCAGCTCACTGTCAAAGGTCCCATACCGTTCCGTGTCCCCATGCGTGACGACAAGGCGGGTACGATCACCAAATCGGGTATCGATCAGGGTCATGATCCGTGACACCCGGTCCGCATCAACCTCCGAAAGACTTTCATCCAGGATCAGCACCTGGAATGGCTGCAACAGGGCGCGGGCAAGGCACAACCGCTGACGTTCTCCGCCGGAAAGGTCAAGCCCTCCCTCGCCAAGAGCCGTTTCAAGTCCCTTGCCAGAAAACCTGTCCTCCAGCTCCACGAATTGCAGAACGGCATGCATGTCTTCCTCGGCTGCCGCAGAAGACCCGAGACAGAGATTGTCCGCCACCGTTCCGGAAAAGACATGCCCCTTTTGCGGCACGAGGGCGACAACCGTGCGGAGATCTTGAAGAGAGAGATGACGTAAGTCCGTACCATCCAGAAGGATCGTTCCGGCCTTCGGGTCGTCGTGGCGTTGAAGCAGCGACAGGAGCGATGTCTTGCCGATGCCGGACGGACCGCACAGCCGGATTTTCTGTCCTTTGGGGACGATGAGGCTAACATTTTCAAACAGCGACACGCCGCCATCTGGTGCATAGGCAACACCTGCCAGCACCAATTCACCACCACCGGCAGTCAGTGGCACAGGTGAAACCGGGTCCTGGACATCCGGTACAGCACTCATGATCCGGTCGAGCCGGTCGAGCGCCGCCTTCATGCGCGCCTGTCCGTGCCAGAGGGAAATGAGCGACTGCATCGGCCCGATCAGAAACGCGAGGTAGGCGGTGAAGGCAATCAGGGACCCGAGCGGCATGGTGCCGTCGATCACCGCGAGCCCGCCAACCAGAAAAACCGCACCACGCAGGATCGCCGTCAGCACCATCGGCACTGCCCGCGTTACTTCGTTCCACATCTGCGCAGACATCAATGCTGCGACAAGGCCCTGTTGCCGTGTTTCGATCCGTTTTGCCGCAGCTCCGGTCGCATTCAGCGCCCGCAGCGCGGAAAGCCCGGTGATCGTCTCCGCAAGCCCGGATGCAAGCACACCGCGCGCTTGCCGTACCTCAGTTGCCTTCGCCTGGGTGACGGGTCGTGCACGCGCGAAAAACAACAGTTCGACCGGTGCCAGCGCCAGTGCAAGAAGAGCCAGCTTGGGCGCCAGCACAAACAACATGACCAGGCCGCCGACCAGTCTCAACAGGCTGCCACCGCCGTTCACCAGCACGGCAAACGTGAATTGCTGTACTTCCCCGGCATCGCCATCAAGGCGGCTCATGAGTTCGCCGATGGATTGTTTGGCTTGCCAGCGAGGCGACTGGGCAAGGATCCTGTCGACGGCCGAACGGCGCAGGTCCTTCAGCAGCCTTGCCGAAAACCTCAGGTGCAGCAAGGAATTCAGTGCGCCCAGCGCCAGTGCCGCCAGGCCAACCCCAAAAAGGATGGCCACAAAAACCACAAGTGCGTGCTTGTCGCCGGCCATCAGGCCCCGGTCGATGACAAGCTTGGTCAGGTAAGGCGGCACAAGCGCCGCACCTGCCGCCACAAGGGATAACAGGAACAGCATTGCCAGCGGCCAGCGGTATGGCGCGACCAGCGGCACCAGCCACGCCGCCTCACGGATGCCGAAGACCCGGTTGAACAACCCACGCAGCAGCGAAGGCCGGGTCGACATGGTCCCGGCCCGGTCTGCTCCTCTCAAGGAAACTGCCTGTTTCATCCGTGTTCCTTGTTTGCAACCTCCCCATTGTCGTCCCCGCGAAATCGGGAACCCGGTAATCACCGGCAATGAGATTGGAGCACTTCAGTCGCCACCGGGAATACTAGGTCCCGATGGCCTGGTAGGTTCGGTTCTCCCCTAGCTTCCGGTGCTGATCACCTGCATCGTACCGGCAGCCATGTCGCCGCCCGAAGGCAGGAGAATTTCGCCGATACGTTCCAGGGTCTCTGCATCATAGACGCCAATGTCGTCATTGGTGCCACCGACATAGATCTCCTTGCCGTCTGACGAGATGTTCACACAGTAATAGGTGTGTGGCAGGTCGACCCGCTTGATCAGCTCTTTCTTCTCGACATCATGCTTGGAGAGCTGGGTGTAGACACCGTAAAGCTTGCTCTTGTCGTTGGGGTCACGCACGGCGGAGAACATGATCACTTCCAGGCTGGCGAAATCCTGGATATCGCTTTCCCCAGTCGTCAGATCGACCGACTGGTACCCCCAGACGAAATCGGCAATCTCGCTCATCGACTCGTCGGTGAACTTGGCGGCCGAATAAAGCAGCATGAACTCGTCTGCCTGTGTACCGATAGGCCAGAAGGCAAGGACGTCCGGCGGAGAATAGGTCGGCCGGTCCCAGGTGGCATTCTTGATCTTGATGGAGATTTCGCCGGTCTTCGGGTCAATCGCATAGATCTCGTGCCCGGCGGCATAGAGCATGCCGTCGCGCCCGGTTGCCATCACCGTCATGCGGCGCGGGCTCGGGAACGTGCGGGCCGGTTTGGCGTCAAGACCGGCTGCCGTCTCATAGACCGCGATTTCCGGTTCAAGAACCTCGTATCGGTCGGCAAGCAGCCGAACCGGATTGCGCACCGTGTAGACCTCCTTGCCATCCTTGGAGACGGCCAGCGAGGCAATCGACTTGCGCCGGATGTCGCTTTCTGACTGATGCGCGGAAAACACTGTCTCGCAGGTGGCAAGGTCAATGCCGAAAACATCCTCCCAGCGATTGCCGAGGATATAGGCGATCTTGTTGTCCGGCGAGACAACGATGACACCGGGGATCAGGTTGAAGTCGAGCTTGCAGTCGGTCTCTATCGTCCGTGCCTTGGCGTCGATCACGTAAAGCCGGTCGGGCTTTGCGGCCGTGACAATCAGATCCTTGGCGAGGGCTGGCAGAGCGGCAAGGCTCAAGGCCAGGGCTGCGCTTACCGCAGCAATAAGGTTTCGCATCGGGTTTCTCCGAATATCTTGAAGGGCGTCTGCCGGTCAGGTTTCGCTGTCGGACGGGAAAACCGTTCCGAGCGAGCGCCAGTCCTTGCCGGCATTGTCGGCATCGGCGTTCCAGTCCCGATAGGAATTGATGGTGTCCGGCACCTGGGCCGGCCACCAGCAAGGGTCCGAGCAGCCGTAAAGATCAGCCTCCATCGGTTGGCACAGGGCGGCAACACCGCCGAACGGGTCGACTTCCCAGCCGGGATCGAGGGTCGATGTGCAGCCAACCACAACGGTCTGCATGGCCCGCACTTCGTCCATCTTGTCGGTTTCGACCGCAGTGACGACGCGGTCGGCTTTCTGGTTCAGGGGTTTCAAATGTCTCATTTGCCGAATGCCCTCCGAGGCATGATGTGATCCGAAAAGAAAGCCGGAGCGCCGGCGATCAACTCGCCATAGACGCCGATGCCGAAATCCACCCAGTCGCGCATGAGGTCGCAATAGTGGTAGGTCGGCTTCATCGGATCGGAGAAATGGGCGTAACTCTCGTGATAGCAGCCACCCGCACAGATGTTGCGGATGCGGCAGGTGGAGCAGCCCTTGTCGGTGCGATCCGCCCGGTCCTCGATGAAACGGGCGAGCTTCTGCTTTTCGATGCCGCCGTCGACCGTACCATAGGTCTCCATGTCGGACCCGGTGAACCGATGGCAGAGATTGAGACCGCCCTCGTGATCAACCGCCAGCATGCCGAGCCCTGCCCCGCAAGGCAGTGCCTTTGACCGGCCTTCGTAAAGGTCGTTCATGAGCTGGTGCATGTTGGAAAAGCCGATGTTGCGGCCAAGAAGCGCTTCATCCCGGTAGTGCCGTCCGAGACGTTTCATCTCGTCGAACACTGTCTGAAGCTCGTCGCCGGTCAGGTTGAACGGCGCGATGGGACCGGAGGTCACCGGCGAGAAGCCGACTTCATGAAAGCCGATTTCGTTTTTCAGGTGATCCCAGATCTCGTAGACGGCAGTCACGCCATGGGTCAGCGTCACTCGCCCGCCGACCGGGCGGGAGGTGTAGCGTTCCAGCAGCATCCTGGTCTTGGAGGCAACGACGTTGTAGGTGCCCTTGCCGCCGACGGTCTTGCGGTTCTTGTCGTGAAGCGCCTTCGGCCCGTCCATCGAAACGGTCAGACCGAACCGGTGGGCATTGAGCCAGTCGACGATTTCCTCGGTCAGAAGCGTCGCGTTGGTCGTCAGGGTAAAGTCGACACGCTTGCCGAGATTGCCGAAGCGGTCTTCCGCATAGGCAACGACTTCCTTGATCAAGGCCAGGTTGCTGAGCGGTTCGCCGCCAAAGAAGACAACATTGTAGCTGTCCCGGTCGGGGCTTTCCGCCAGCAATAGCTCGATCGAGCGCTTCGCCGTTTCGAACGCCATGCGCCGGCCCTTGGACGGCGTTTCCAGATCCTCCTTGTAGCAATAGGTGCAGGAAAGATTGCAGCCCGTGTTAACGTTGAGAACGATCGTCGTCAGCGGGAAGTTCTGGATATGGATAGGCGGCCGTTCCGCCCGGGGCGGGCGGCCGTCGGTGATGATGTCGAGATCGAGAAACGAACGGATCCGCTCTGTCACCTCGAGCGGATCGACCCGGCCGCTGAACCGTTCCCGGACATCGGCTTCGGAAACCCTGGTCCGGTCTCTGAAGAGGTCAATCACGTCATTGTCGAGCCGGTCGATCTCGAACAGAGATGTCGTCGGCACGTGGAAGAGCAGGTGGCGGCCGTCCACTTCGACCCGGTGCGCATTCTGCGGCTGAAAAAAGAGATATCCCATGATTACAAACTCCTGTTTCAGCGGATCGGGGGATCGTTCCAGCGCTGCACCGTGACGATGAGCTGACCTTCGCCGGTCGCCTCGCCGCTGGTTGCCAGCACCTTCAGATTGCCCGCATTGTTGGTGGAGAACGGACGCTCGGTATTCGGACCTGCAACGCCAGGCATGAAGATGCCGAGCGTTTCATCCATCACGCCTGCATATTCCGTATCTTTCAGGTGCTCGGCCTCTTCGTTGAAGGGCGCAACCGACCAGGATGCCGGCACGGAGCCGATGCGGATATCGTCCTCGGTCCCCGGCTGACCGTCCGGACCATTCCAGTAACCGACCGCATCGAAGCGGGCGGGAACCTTGCCGGCAGACCCGCCACCGCCGCCGACACGGGCAACGGCAAAGGCTGGCTCCACCTTGAGGCTGTCGACATGGCTATAGACCGCCAGCGTCTCATCCGTGGTGGCGTCTCCGGACGCAACCGTGATCAGGCCATCGGTATCCGCCGCGGGAGAGACTTCAATTGCGAATCCATAGGCGTTGGTAGCGCCGCCGGTGGCTTCAAGCGCACCGCTGAGGGCAACATCGCCAAGCCCTGTGCCGACGATCTGGACCGTAGCGCTGCTACCGGCCGGAACCGTGGACGGAACGACGCCGACGATCGCAGGAGCACCGCCAGCTCTGGCCGCCCTGAACGCGCCGCCAAGGCTGTCTTCGGCATGCAGGAACTGGCGGCCGCTCAGGCTGCTGCCGTCTTCGGAGATCGCTAGGATCTGCCGGTACTTCGTTCCGCCGATGTCCAGGTTGGCGCGCCATTCGTAGCCGGTATAGACGTTCAGCTTGCCCTCAAGGGTCAACTCCTCGCCGCCGACGGTCATCAGCGTACCGGAAACCGTATAGGGCTGGCTGTCACCGGAAACCTCAAGCGTGCCATAGGCCTCGCCCTTCTCCGGCAGGCTGGTTGCGAACACCCAGCTTCCAGCGGCCTCCGGCTTCTGTGCCTCCAGCCACGTGTTCCAGGCGTCGGACTCGAGCGGATAGCGCTCGGCCAAAAGCGGCACCACTTCCTCGCGGGCCAGTTTCAGCCATTCACGATCACGCCCGAGCGCCTGATATTCCAGGGTTGGCCATTGACCGACATGGAAATCGATATGGAGCGCCCATTCCTCCTGGGTGCGCCGCTGAAGCTTGAAACGAGCGGCTGAATGGCAACGGGAGCACATTTCGCCGAGCGGAGCCTCGACCTCTTCCATATGCGCAGGTTCACGTTCCAGAACGTAACGCAGCCCTTCGGTCTCGCTGGGGGCAAGACCTTGCGTGTCCGATAGGTAGTGCACCAGCTTGCTCTGCACGGCAGGCTCTATTTCCATGCCATGGAAGAGCCGCATGCGCACGATGGTCATCAACCAGCCTTCGGGCGTCTTTCGCTGACCGCTGATGCGGCTGAGCGCACCGTTGTCGTCGGCCATGTGACAACCGCTGCAATTTTCCTCCAGAAGCGTGGCACCGTCCTGCGCCCCCGCCGGAAGAGGCATCAGAAGCATGAGCCCGGCAAGGCCGGCCAGATGCCCCTTTCGCATTCGTTTGATCATGCTGTTTCCCTCGTTTTGGTCTGCTGTTGTTTTGTGCGGCTCAGCGAGCCATGCAGAAGTCCGCGGCTCTCAAGCCAGCCGAAGGCGGCCTTGAGCGCGGGAGACGGTGCGCCTGGCGGTGGCTGCGCCAAGGCGGAAGACGGAAAGAAAGGCTTCAGGTCGCCCACTGGAATGCCCGCGACATAAGCAACGCCGCCGGGATCCTGCGGCGTCACCAGCACTTCGCTCTCGACCAGGCGGTTACTTTCGACGACAACGCGCTTGTGCAGGCTGGTTTCGAACACGGTCGGATGGGAAGGTTCGTCATCCGGCCATGAGACCCGTTCCGCCCAGAAAGGATTGCCGGAAAGGCCTGTTTCCAACCGGTAGAAATCGCGCCCCGTTCGCGCCTGACGCCAGAATGTTTCCACGACGCGGTCCCGGTAGAACCGGGAGGCAAGACGGCTTCCTTTCTCCACGTTCTCGAGAATGGTCAACACGCTCGGCACCGCAGAAAGTGCGGACGACAGGGCCCAGAACAGGCCGTGCCCGGACAAGGGATCGATAGCAACCGCGGCATCGCCAACCGGGATGACCGGCAGCTTCAACAGGGGAGCTGCAAGAACAAGACCGGCCGAGCGGGCAATCAATGGATCCTGGAAGACGAGGTCAGAGAAGCGGCCAGCAAGTTGGTCCTGAGAAAGGAACCGGGCCATTCGATCGCGCAAGGCTGCTTGTCCGGCTCCAACGAGATCCTCTGCGCCAATGGAAATCTGCAGCCAGCGGCCAAAACCCGGATCTTCCGCCACCCAGAGCCAGCCTTCAGGGGTGGCCTCCACATGGGTGCCGGCGGCGCCTGCAGCTTGCGTGGCCAGTCCTGCAATTGCCAGGGTCTGTGGTCCCTTGAGGCGCTGGGCGGTAGAAGTCTGCCGTCCGCGTGCGTCGATCAACAGGCGTGCGCGAACCTCCTCACCAGTCGTAAGCTTCAACACGACGCCCTGCTGTTCGTCGGATTTCAGGATCCGGCCAAGGCGCGCCTGCCGGGTCTGTGCACCTGCCTCAATGGCTGCACGCCTCAAGGCCTCGTCGAAGACATGGCGTCGAACCAGCCGCTCGCCATTGGCCGTTCCAGTGAGGCCAGCCCATGTCACGTGTCGGGGTAAGGGGTCGCTGGCAGCACGCAGCGTGTTGCCAAGTCCCTTGGCAATAAGAAGCTGCGCCACCCGCTCGCCGAGGCCTTCCAGCCTGGGCCGGCAGGTTGCCGGGTCGATCAGGAGCACGCTGAGCCCGGCACAGGCCAGCTCACGCGCTGTGAATGCACCGGCGGGTCCACCGCCGGCCACTGCCACATCGATGCAGGTCACCAAATCTGTTCCCTCGTCCGGACGCCCAAGTTTTCAAGGTGCTGAACCGGATCTCTCTGTACCTGCCATTAGAGAGAGGGCTTTTTCGTACTTCTCGACAATTTCGGCCAATCTTTGCCGGCCTATTGAAATCCCGAACTGGTCAATTGCAACAACTCCGGAACTCTGCTGTAGTTGAAGCTTCCACTTGCCGTTTACTGCGGCAGGTGGGCCAAGCGGGACTTTCGGGAGAGGCGGGGGTCATGCCAACAGGTGCCACGATCATCGCAGGTGCCTTGAGCGGTCTGCAGTCGATGCTGATCGACAAGGGGCTGGAGCCGGCAGCTCTGGGACGCCAGAGCGGCGTGCCTGTCGACGCCTGGCAGGACGCACACTTCGAAATCCCGCTTTATGCGTTTGTGGAGATCTACGAACACGGCGCCGCCATGCTTGGCCAACCCGGCATCGGCTGGCAATCAGGCCCCAGGCTCAACCTTCACGACCTCGGCGAACTGGGCGAAGCCCTTCTGACTGCGTCCACCGTCGGTTCTGCGTTGCGCACGTTCGAACGCTTCATCAAATTCATCCAGAGCGAGACGGATCTGCAGCTGACCGTCGAAGACGGCGTTGCCACCCTCACCTATCGTATCCTCAATCCGGATATCTGGCCGCGCAGGCAGGATGCGGAATTCACGCTTTCCGTCCTGACAGAGCTCATCCGGCGTGGTGCCGGACCCAACTGGCAACCGGACCTCATCTGCTTCGAACACACGGCGGCGCGCCCGCTGTCGATCTGGGCGGAAACCGCGGGCAGCTTTTGCCTGTTCGACTGTGAAACGAACGCGCTCAGTTTTCCAGAAAAGGTCCTGTCCGCCTCAATGCCGCGCGACAGTGGCGGTGGCCATCGCAACGCCCTTGCCAGCTTGAGCGAGGCACTTGCCAACAAGGCCCGCACCAAGTCTTTGACCGCACGCACACGCACAGCCATCTACGAAGGGCTCGGCGCCGGGACGTCCGATCAGGAAGCCGTTGCCCGGCGCCTCGGCCTGTCGCGCCGCAGTCTGCACAGGCATCTGGGTGAGGAAGGCTTGCGCTTCTCCACTCTCCTGGACGACTGCCGCTACCGCATAGCCCGCCATGCCCTTGTCGACACCAGCCATTCCCTGGCGCAGATCGCTTTCGAACTGGACTATTCCGACCAGACCGCTTTCGAGCGGGCGTTCAAGCGCAAGACCGGCATGACGCCGAAGCAGTATCGGCAAAGTTATGGCCGAACGCCTGCGCGGTAGCTGACGCCTGAAAGACAGACCAACGACACGTATCTCACCTCCACGCCACTTAAAGCGCCCCTGCAAGTTTGGGATGCGAATAGGCCTGCGGGTAAGGCATTGGCCGGAACGGCCCTAGCGGCACGACGTTGTTCCAGGAGCGCCCGAAATACCCCTGCCTGCAATGGACAAGCGAAGAACTGTCGGCAACACCCGGCAATGCATGTACCCGGCACAGCCAGTGCCAGAGATTGGGATAGTCCAGGATCCGCGCGCCGTTCAACTTCATGCGCACAAAATAGACCGGGTCATGCCGGTAAAGCGTCGGAAACAGCCTCAGGTCGGCTTCCGTAAAGCTCTCCCCGGTGAGAAACGGTCCACCATTCGCTGCCAGCCGGTCTTCCAGCTCTGCCAGCATGGTGAAGTAACTTTCGTATGCTGCCGCATAGACGCTCTGGTCGGAAGAAAAACCGGCCTTGTAGGCGCCATTGTTTATGCGTGTGTAGATTGCCTCGTTCAGGGCATCGATCTCCGACTGCAAATCCACATCGTTCGGATAAAGGTCAGGCCTTTTTTCCTGAACTATCGTACTGCCCAGCGCATCGGCATGCGCGTTGAGCATGCGGATGATCTCGGCGCTTTCGTTGTTGACGATGCGCTGCTGCTTCTTGTCGTAAAGAACCGGGACGGATCGTTCATCAGATCCTTCGGCGCGGTATATCTGTTGCACCAGGCGCAGCCCCTCGCCCGTCGCCGTTTCCTCAGTGCATTCCGGCAAGGGCGCACCTGTCAGGCTCGCAATCCGACCGGGGTTGCATTCCCAAAGGTTCTCCCCTGCCGGATCGTCTTTTTCAGTCCGGCCCGGAAAGGCGACATCCATGGAAACACCGGACTGAAGCCCGAGGATGTTTCGGGCAAGGGTTACACGGTGGCACCAGGGGCAATTGAGTGCGACAAACAGATGATATCTCCCGGGTTCGGCCGGGAAATCCGCATCGCCGATAGCAGACCGAAAGCCGCTGACACCGCGCACGAACTCTCCTTGCGCACGTCGACCGGCCGCATCAGACTGGTTTTCTTCCTTGGACAAATCGGCATTCGGCTTGGGCATCGTCTTCCTCCGGGGCTGTCAGTCTAGAACCAACGAGCGGCCGGGGGCAAAACCGCACCCGGCCGCTAGTTGCTGTTATCCGCGCAGGCGATGGTGAAGAATGATCGGCACTGCCAATTCCTCTTCATCACTCAGGTGGCGCGCCAGCAGGCTTTCAATCGTCCCGGTTACCGGCTGCAACTTGCCGGCTTCCTCACGCGCCTGCGCTTCGTCCAGCTGAACCAGCTTGATGGCGCGATTGGCGGTTCGCGAGAGCTGGAACAGCATCGCGTCCAGCGCCTCGTGGTCCTTCTCCAGGATCTCCAGTCCCTTCTCGAAACGCGGGTCGGCCTCACAGAGTTCCGGAAAGTAGCTCTTGTCTTCCCAGGTGTGGTGGCCATGGAGATTGCGTACCAGCAGATCGCCGTAACGAGAGAGCCTGGCAGCAAAATCGTCCGGGTCTCTCAGCTTCTCCAGATAGGCTTCCGTTTCGAGCCGAACCAGTTCCGCCAACTGCCGGAACATCACATGTGCCCCCAGCCAGTTGCTGGTTTTCTCCTTGAAACCGGGATGTGCCTCCCAGGTATCGCGCGGATACGCATCCAGCAGAATGCGCATATCCGCGGGCATTTCCGTGGTGCGAATTTCAATATCTGCGTTCATGACGTTTCCAATCTGATTGTTGGCGGGCCGGATCAGAAGGCACCTGGCGTGAAACGATCCGGCATTTCAGGTCCTGCCACAGATAGGAAGTTGCAATTTTCATAACCAGATATCAAAATCAGGGATCAACGTTCTGATTTGGAGAACACTTGGGACAGATAGAAGACCTGCGCCTGTTCGTTCAGGTGGTTGCCAGCGGCAGCATCTCGAAAGCCGCTGGAGAACTCGGCATTGCCAAGTCGGCCGTCAGCCGTCGCCTGTCCCTCCTGGAAGCTCGCTATGGGACCCGTCTCGTCGACCGCTCGCCCGGCCATTGGGATCTGACCGAGCCCGGGCGCGAACTCTTTCAGCGCGCAAGCCGCGTCGTCAGCGATGTCGACGACATCGAGGACGATTTCCTGAGCAGCGGAACAGCCCCTTCCGGGCCCTTGTCGATTTCGATACCCAGAGATTTCGGCCACGGTTTCCTCAATGCGGCGCTGATCGATTTCCAGGCTCGCCACGCGGATATCCAACTGACCGTGGATTTCGATGACCGGCTGGTCGATCTGGCCAGAGAGAACTACGACTTTGCGATCCGTATCACCGAAACACGGCCCGAAGATGCCATCACGTTGAAACTGGGTACCGTGGAGCATTGCCTCTTTGCCAGCCCCGACTACTTGCGCCAGCATCCTGCACCGCAATCGATCGAAGATCTGCAGCAGCACCGGCTTCTTCATTTCGGCTGGGCCAGGCGGACCGTTTGGGAGTTCCAAACGCAAAAAGACAAGCGCCAGCAACTTGAGTTTCAGCCCGCACTCAATTCCAACAGCGGCGCGTTCCTGCTGGATGCAACCGTCCAGGGGCATGGCATCAGCCGGCTGCCGGATTTCATCGTGACGGGCGCACTGGCAGCCGGAAAGCTGGTGCCCCTGCTACCGGACATCGCTGTGCCGGCATGGGGCATCTATCTGCTCCACGCCCGCGAACGCCGCCTCAACCGTCGCATGCGCCTGTTTGCGGAGGAGATCCGGGCAGCTTGTCTTTCCGGCCTTGGCAACGAGCCGCAAGTCCCTGCCCCGGACTGAAACCCTTCCGCACTGAAACCCTTGCAACGCGAAGTCTAGATCAGCCACGCCCCACGAACGGCATGCCGGTTGCCATCACCGTCAACGTCAGCACATTGGCATCCAGCGGCAGGCTGGCCATGTAGGTGACGGCATTGGCGACGTGGGCAGGGTCAATGGTCGGCTCGGAAGCCGTTTCGCCATTTGCCTGCAGCACACCGCCGCTCATCTTGGCCGTCATGTCACTGGCCGCGTTGCCAATGTCGATCTGGCCACAGGCAATATCGAAGGGACGTCCATCCAGTGCGGCCGATTTCGTCAGGCCGGTAATGGCATGTTTGGTCGAGGTGTAGGGAGCCGAATTCGGTCTTGGCGTCGTGGCCGAAATCGAACCGTTGTTGATGATGCGCCCGCCTCTTGGTTCCTGCGCCTTCATCATCCGGAACGCCTGCTGGGTACACAGGAAGGCACCAGTCAGGTTTGCAGCCACGACAGCGCTCCATTCCTCGAAAGAAATATCTTCCAGTGGAACGGACGAATTCGAGATCCCTGCGTTGTTGACCAGGAGATCGAGCCTGCCGAAAGTCTTCGAGATCTCGTCAAAGAGCACCTTCACAGATGCCGGGTCACCGACATCCGCGGCAATCCAAGAAACTTCATTGCCGCTGTTGCGGGAAAGTTCGGTCGCAGTCTTTTCCAGGACATCCTTGCGGCGGCCAGTGATCAGAACCCGCCAGCCGGCGCGGCTCAAACCAGCGGCAACTGCCTTGCCTACCCCCGTGCCGCCACCGGTCACAAGCGCGATCCTTCCCTTCACGTCAAATCCGTCTGCGGTCATGGGTTTCTGCCTTCCAGTTCATCTTCGATATGTATGCGGATGATGTCGTCAAAGCTTGCTTCCGCCTGGAACCCAAGCTCCAGCGCACGCCTGGCATCGAAATTCCTCGGCCAGCCCTCAACGATCCGTGCAATAGCCTCATCCGGTTCCCGGCGGATCAGCCTGACAGCCTTTTCCCCCGCGACCCTTCGCAAGGCCTCGATCTGCTCCCCGACAGTGGCGGAAAGCCCCGGCAGCGTGACCGTTCTGCGTGGACCGATGCCAGCAGCGTCCATCCGTGCGGCATGAACGAAAAAGCCGACCGCGGCACGTGGGCTGGCAAACCAGTGGCGTACGCTGTCATCCACCGGCAGAACAGCCTCCTGCCCGGCAAGCGGCTCGCGCATGATGTTGGAGAAGAACCCCGAGGCCGCCTTGTTTGGCCTGCCCGGGCGAATGCAGATGGTTGGCAGGCGCAGGCCTATGCCGTCGAAAAAGCCCTTGCGGGAATAGTCGGCCAGCAGAAGCTCGGTGATCGCCTTTTGCGTGCCGTAGCTTGTCAGCGGCGTTGTAAAGAATTCATCGCCGATCTTTTCGGGAAACGGCTGACCAAACACTGCAATCGACGATGCGAAGATCACCTTCGGAAAATACGGCTCGCGAGCGCCTTCGATCCGGATCGCCTCAAACAATTCGCGGCTGCCGTCGAGATTGACCGCATAGCCCTTTTCAAACTCCTGCTCCGCTTCGCCGGAGACGATCGCCGCCAGGTGAAAGATGACATCGGGGCGCGAAGCGACCAGCGTCCGGGCGGCTCCTGCCTTCGAAAGATCCACAGTGACTGCCTCGGCAATACCGGGCAGCGCCGCTGGTGCGGTTGGCGAAACAGCATCGGCCAGCGTCAGCCGGGATACCTCAAAACCAAGAACCTCCGGCTGCGCAGCCAGCTTTTCAACCAGCTTGCGGCCAACCATACCGGCAGCGCCGATGACGAGAACATGCATGGAGGGTCTCCGCGGAACTTGATGGCAGGAACGTTCCTCGGGAGACTTGCGGAGATTGGACGGAAGGGCAAGGCGGATTAAGCGGAAAGGTGTTCTCCCGGCCGAAGTACAACCTGAATGCTTTGACATTCGGCCTGTGAGCGGCCCGCAATAAAGGTTATCCCCCTGAGCCGCTTTCCAGATCAGGGGGATAACGCGGCGGCTCAACCCGCCTTGATGAAGTTTTCCAGTTTGCCCAATGTCTGCTGTCCAAGTTCCACAGCGCCAAAGCCCTTGGCTTCCTGGAATTCCGCAGCAGTGCTGAAGACCATGCCGAGCGTGACCTTCGTTGCGCCGTTCTCTTCCTCGAACGAGGCCCAGGCGTCGGCATGCTTCGGGCCATTCTCACCCCAGAGCAGCGTATAGCTGAGCCGTTCGTTTGGCCGAACGTCCGTATAGAGATGGTGGTTCGGAAAAACCGTACCGTCAGGTGCGATCATGTCGAACACCCACTCGCCGCCCGCGCGCAGATCAATCCGGGTGGTGCGGCAGGAAAAGCCGTCCGGCCCCCACCATTGCGGCAGGGTTTCGGGGTTCATCCAGGCGCCCCAGACAACAGACCGTGGTGCGCGGATCACCCGCTGCAAGATCATCGTGCGCTCGGCAGCGTCTGCCAGATTGTCCAGGCCAACATTGAAGCCGTCCCGATATCCGCCTTCCATATTCGCGGCCAACGAGGAAAGCTGCACGGTTACGGACAAGCGGCTGCTTTCACCCAGATCCGCGATCGACGCCGTAACCAGCGCGACGGACTGAGTTTCACCTTCGCACGAGATCACCTCGTAATTCACGCTGCGCAGAGGTGGCTGAAGGTCCAGCCAACCGCATTCGCAGCGCATATCCGGCTGACCATCCACCTTGCAGAGCGAAATTTCGCGTCCGCCTACCCTGGTGTCGGCTTCGAGAAATTCCACGGTAACGGCAGGTGACGGTGCCGCCCAGACTGCCCTTGCCGCCGGAGCGGTCCAGGCCTGCCAGAGGGTTTCGGCAGGGGCAGCCATGTCGCGCTCGAAGACAAGCGTCGCAAATCCGTTTCTTCCCTCGCCAGCCGCGTTGGAGGCAGTGTTGTTCAGAACCACGCTCTGCGTCATTCTCCGTTCTCCTTCATCACGTTCATTACAAACGCATCCAACCTGTCGAGGCGAGCCTCCCAGATGGCGCGCTGTTCATCGATCCATGTCCGCACCGGCTCCATGGCCTCCGGAACGATGGCGCAGGTGCGTATGCGTCCATCCTTGGCGGTGGTGATGAAACCTGCCTCCTCCAGCACGGAAAGGTGCCTCATGACCGTCGGCAACTTCAGCCCGGTCGGCTCAGCGAGGTCCGTCACCCGCGCCGGGCCACTTGCGAGCCTTGTCAACATCGCGCGGCGCGTCGGGTCGGACAGCGCGTGGAACAACAGGGAGAGATCAGGATCATGCTTAGCCATGTTGCTAAGTATTTCGAAATCCACATCAGGCGCAAGAAAAAACTTCGTCAATTGGCTAAGTTTTAGCCTGAAACAGTCAGCGCGACTGAAAGAAAAGTCTTTTAAATCTTATAGTTAGAATCGAACTCTGAAAACTAGCCGCAAGGACGAAACTGGCAATTCTGCGGTCCATCCCCGTGAATATAGAAGCCGACGTGCTTCGCACCCCGTCATCCCATCAGCAAAACCCGAGCCGGCATCCACAGCCCCATGGCCGTCATCATCAGGCTTTCGGTCAATGAAACAAAGCCGAGCGGAACGGAAGAACTGCCGCCAACGCAGGCGCATTTCAATTCCCGTTTCTCCAGATAGACCGCCTTGAATATGCTGATAGCGCCCATCAGACCAATAAAGAAGGAAACCGGCGCCGACAGCCAGACCAATGCACCGGCCGTCATCAGGATACCGGCGAAGGCTTCGGCATAGGGATAGATCCTGGAATAGGGAACCCAGTGCCGCGCCAGCAGGTCGTAATTGAGAAACATCGTGGAAAAACTCTCCACGTCCTGCAGCTTCTGGATTGCGAGGATTGTCATGGAGAGCGACACGAACCATTCCAAGGCCCGCAAGGTGAGCAGGGTTCCATATTGATGCCAGGAGAGGCCAAGCGCCAGAAGCAGGGCCACTGAAAAGATGGCGATCACGGGCCGATAGGTCGTGTCGCTACGCTCTTCCTCTGGTGGATCAAGTTTGAAATAGACGCGCAAGGAGTCATAGCCTCCGATCCGCTTGTTGCCGACGAAGGTTTGTGGGGTCGTCTCGACACCGTGTTTTTCCATGAAGGCGTCAGTCTCCTCACGGGTGGTGAGGTAATGATCTTCAACCTCAAAGCCCTGCCGTTCCAGAAGGTCCTTCGATTTCAGGCCATAGGGACAGATGTGCCCGGGCATGACCATTCGGTAAAGCCTGGCGGTCTTTTGCTCGTCAGTGCCGTTCATCGGAAAAGCTCCTCAGTCAAACGGGGCCCGACCGGGAAACGACCACTCACTTCGACATGATATTAATTGCGCGAGCATGCCTGTTCCGCACCGGCCGGCTGAAGTTTTCTGACAGGCAAACGCGGCGAGCCACGGATGGTTGCGAGGCTCAGCCTCCAGCTGGCTTCATCGCGCTTTCCAGCACGTCATAAACCTGGCGTTCGCCCATCTGGCTGACATTGAACCTCAGGAACCCGGTCATCGTCTGCGAAACACTGAAGACATTGCCGGGGGCGAGCACGACGTTCCGGCGCAGCGCGGAGCGGGCAATGGCGGCTGCATCCCGGCCGTCCGGCAGACTGCACCAGAGATAAAAGCCACCCTTGGGGCTGAGCCAGGGCGTTATACCAAGCCGCTCCAGCCTGCCGGCAACCTCACGCCGCTTCTTCGCAAGGCGCACCCGCAAGGCTTCCATGTGCTTGCGATAACTGCCGTCGCTCAGGACGCCATAGACCAGATCGCTCGCGACCGGTCCCGGGCCACCGAAATTGGTGGCCACTTGCAGGTCAACAAGAGCCTCGATCCAGTCCGTTCGAGCGGCAATGTAACCGCAGCGCACGGAGGCAGACAGGGTCTTGGAAAAGCTGCCGATGCGGATGACACGCTCCAGTCCATCAAGAACGGCAAGACTCGGCAGGGGTTCCGGCGCAAAGCTGCCGAAAATATCGTCTTCTATCACCACCAGGCCGTGGGCTGTCACAAGGTTCAGGACCTTGTGCGCAACCTGGGGCGAGATCGTCGCGCCGGTGGGATTGTGAAGGCCGGAATTAGTGATGTAGAGCTTGGGCTTGTGCCGGGTCAGCGCTTCTTCGAACAGCTCGGTATCCGGTCCGCTGCGCGTGAACGGCACACCGGCAACCTCCACCCTGTGCGCCTTCAACAACGCCTGAAAGTTGAAGTAACACGGGTCATCGACCAGAACCGTGTCGCCCGGCCGCAAAAAGAAGCGGCAAATGAGGTCGATGGCCTGTGTTCCCGATGGCGTGAGCAGCACTTGGCCAGGGTTCACCTCAAGGCCTTCTTCCGAGAACTGCCGGGCGAGCAGGTGGCGCAGGTTCAAAGCACCCCGTGTTTCGCCATAGTCGAACAAGTGGCCACCGCCGGTACGCGCCAGCGCTCGCAAGCCACGCTGCATGGCCTCGTTTGGCATCCAGTCCGCCGGCAGCCAGCCGCAGCCGGGTTTCAGAACATCCGGCCCGGCATCGAGCGACTGGCGCGACACCCAGAACGGGTCGATTTCCCGGTCAAGCTGCGGCCCGACGTCGGCGACCGAGAACGGACGGGCGGCATCGGCAACATAAAAGCCGGAGCCTCGACGGGCATAAATGATGCCCTCTGCCGCCAGCCTGTCGTATGCGGTCACGACTGTTGACGGCGACACCCGCATGGTCGCGGCAAATCCGCGGATGGACGGCAGCTTTTCACCAGGTTGCAGCAAACGGCTGGCGATCTTCCGCTTGACGGCTTCCATTACCGTGGCCGTGCGTGTGTCCTGTTCCATTCGTTTGTCCGCTGAAGTGTATGGCAAGTGTGTACAGTACAGTTTTGCAAAATTGTATTGCACTGTCTCTGTCCTGACCAGCCCCTCCGGATTATTCCTGCCCCTGCAACGTGTCGTCATGGACGTTCAGGAAGAGGCTACGTTCGGCAAGCCTCGCTTTGTCTGCCAGCTTCTCGGCTTAGCAAGAGAGCAGGACGGATGCCGCAGCCTCCCTGACAGGCGTGTGAACCTTGAAAAACAAGACAGCAGAAAGACCAGACATGCAGGCATCGATGGCAGGATGGGGCAGCGGGCTCCTGGGCGTTCTCATTTTCAGTGGCTCCCTGCCGGCAACACGGGTTGCGCTCAGTGGTTTCAACCCGATGTTCCTGACGTCCGCCCGTGCCGTTGTCGCGGCGCTCCTTGGCATTGCGTTGCTGCTACTGCTGCGGCAGGCCCGGCCGGAGCGGCGCGACGTGGTCTCGCTGCTGATTGTTGCGGCCGGTGTCGTCGTCGGCTTTCCGCTGCTGACGGCACTTGCCCTGCAACATGTCACTGCGGCCCATTCGATTGTCTTCATTGGCCTTCTGCCCCTGGCGACCGCCCTGTTCGGCATGTTGCGCGGGATGGAGCGCCCAAAGCCCCTGTTCTGGGTTTTCTCCTGTACAGGCAGTGCGGCTGTCGGCGCCTATGCACTGTCTCAAAGTGCGGACCTTTCACTCAAGGGAGACCTCCTGATGCTGGCGGCGGTCATTGTCTGCGGTTTCGGTTATGCAGAAGGTGGCGCCCTCTCCCGCCGTCTTGGCGGCTGGCAGGTCATTTCCTGGGCGCTTGCCCTTTCGCTTCCCGTCATGGGAACGCTTGCACTGCTGACATGGCCGGACAGTTTGACAGGCATCGAAATGCCCGCCTGGGTCGGGCTCGGCTACGTCTCGATTTTCTCGATGCTTGTGGGCTTCATCTTCTGGTACCGGGGCCTCGCCATCGGCGGCATTGCAGGTGTCGGCCAGTTGCAACTGCTGCAGCCCTTTTTCGGGTTGATGCTGGCCAGCCTGCTGCTGCATGAACCGGTGTCTTCAACCATGCTCCTCGTCACCACCCTGGTGGTGGGCTGCGTTGCCGGTGCCAAGCGCTTCGCCTGAAGCCTCTTCTTTCCGGCCCGCCGCACACGTCTTGCCCAACCGGAATTCGCTTCCGCCCCCCTGAGAATTTTGCAATATGGTTCCGTATCGTGAAATTGCCTCCGCCGGGGCGTACCGGCGGATTTCGGCTGAATTGACTTAAAGGAAAAATGACATGGGTTTCTTTGATTTCGTGAAGGATGCGGGCAAGAAGCTGTTCGGCGATGACGAAGCGCCGGAAGCAAGCGCTGGAGCCATCGAAAAGGAAGTTGCCGACCTCGGCCTCGATGGCGACGTCAAGGTTGAAGTCAGCGGCGACACCGTCAAGATCGCAGGCGCAGCCCCTACCCAGGAAGCCCGTGAAAAACTGATCCTTGCCGTCGGCAACGTACTTGGCATTTCCAAGGTCGAGGAAGAAATCACGGTCGAAAGCAGCGAACCGGAAGCCAAGTTCCACACGGTGGTCAAGGGCGATACGCTCTGGAAGGTTGCCGAGGCGGCCTATGGCAACGGCGCAAAGTACCAGGCGATCTTTGAAGCCAACAAGCCGATGCTGTCCGATCCGGACAAGATCTATCCGGGTCAGGTGCTGCGCATCCCCGCCCTCTAAGTCCGAATTTCCGCAAGCCACGGCTTCCCCGTGGCTTGCTTCCTTTTCCGGGTGTTACCCGTTGCGCTCCATGTCCGCCCGCAGGGCCGGCACCGCTCAGAACCTCTCTCCAGGCATATTTTCCGAGACGCCTGGTCCTCATGCCTCCTGGGCAACCTCATAGCTGCGCCCTCGACTTTTCCGCTTTTCAAACGGCAGTACAAACTGCCGGATAGAAATCTGAGTATTTTTTTCAAGTTTTTTACAAACCAGCCTCGACACCACCCTTAGAAATATGATTATAAAGCTCAAGTTTTCTCATTCAGTGGATTTGGGGCGGTTTTCGGATGGTGCGCCGGCTGAGCCACAGGCTTGTCCAATCGGTAATACTGCTGTTCCTGGTGTCCATTGCCGGCTTCGCCCTGTTGCGCCTGTTGCCGGGGGATTTTGCTGAAGTACTGCTGTTGTCCCAGATGGACGGCACCTTGCCGGATGCGGCTGCGGTCGACAGATTTTCAGCCGAAAACGGCTTTGACGATCCCCTGCCCGTTCAATACCTGCGCTGGCTCGGCAATGTGCTGACAGGGGATCTCGGCACTTCCTTCGTCACCGGAGAAAGCGTTTCCGCCGATATCCTGCTGCGGATACGTCAGTCATTGATCCTGGCACTGCTGTCGATCGGCCTTGCCCTTGTCCTTGCAGTGCCGATCGGCTGTTTTTGTGCCTATCACGCCGGAGGCCTTGCGGATCGTCTATTGGCGGTGGCAAGCGTTGCCGGCCTGTCCATTCCCAATTTCTGGTACGCGCTGCTGCTGGCGCTTCTGTTCTCGCTTACCCTCGGCTGGCTGCCGAGCTCGGGCCATGGCACGATTGCACATGCGGTGCTGCCGACGCTGGTCATCGCGACCACCATGACAGGCGTGATTGCGCGCTTCGTGCGGGCTAGGCTATTGGACGAGTTCCACCATGCCTACATCCGCACGGCCAAGGCCAAGGGCCTCAGCCAGACGCGGATCCTGCTGCACCACGCCCTGCCCAACATCCTGCCTTCGCTCCTGACCCTGACCGGGCTGCAATTTGCCCGCGCCTTTGACGGCATGATCATCGTGGAAACGATCTTCGCCTGGCCGGGCATCGGCAGCCTGCTGGTCGCTTCGTTGCTCAACCGTGACTACCCGCTGATCCAGATCTGCTTCCTGGTGATCGCCTGCGGCTACATCATCATCAATCTCCTGGTCGATTACCTGGTGACGCTGGCTGACCCGCGCGTTCAGGAGGCGATCTGAATGGCAAGATCCCGACGCCTGTTTCAGACAAGACCTGATGCACATAGCCGAGAAACGCGTGCAGGACTGCTGGCCCTTCTCATACTTCTGATCGTGATGGCACCGCTCGCAGCGCCTTACCCGCCGGACCAGATAGACATCCTGAACCGTCTTGCGCCTCCGGGCTGGCAGCATTTTCTGGGCACCGACCAGATGGGCCGCGACGTCTTTTCCCGCCTCCTTTACGCCGGCCGCCTCACAACCGGCTCGGCCCTGCTTGTGGTGCTGGCATCCGCGCTCACCGGCACGCTGCTCGGCTGCATCGCCGGCTATCTCGGCGGCTGGCCGGATCAGCTTCTGATGCGCTTTTGCGAGGGACTTAGCGTCCTGCCAGCACTGGCGATTGCCATGATCATCGCCGGTGTCATGGGTCTTGGTCTTGCCGTCGTGCTTCTGGCGCTGACTGCCGTGCACTGGACCGAATATGCCCGGCTGGTGCGCAACATGATCCTGGTGGAACGGGCCAAACTTTATGTGCAGGCGGCTGAAGCGCTTGGTTCGTCGCGCAAACGCATTGTCCATCGCCATCTGCTGCCGAACATTACCGCGCCTCTCCTGACCATGGCCGCTTATTCGCTCTCCTGGGTCATCCTCGCCTTTGCCGGGCTCAGCTTCCTTGGCCTTGGCGTGGAACCTGGAACAGCCGAATGGGGCCGGATGATCGCCGATGCGCGCAACCACATGCGCAGCCATCCGCATCTCGTCCTCGCCCCGGGCCTGACGATCACCGCCTTCGTCATGCTGGTGAACCTGCTGGGCGACGGCATCGGCGACCGCATGCGCGCCCGCCACACCAACCTTTTGACCCTTCGAAAAACAAGCCTCAAACCAAGGAGCTGATCCTCATGATCTCCCGCAGAACCCTGGGCCGTCTTGCCGTTTCCGTGGCAACGGCCGCCATGCTGAGCCTGCCGCACATGCCGGCGCAGGCCGAAGGCAGTTCAACACTGACCGTTGCCACCATGTGGGAAGCCCTGCCGCTGTCGATGAAACCGCGCCGCAGCCGGTTCTTCAACGAAAGCGAGATACTGGACACTCTGGTAAAGCTCGATTTCGACATGAAACTTGTGCCCGGTCTTGCCACGTCCTGGGAACGCGTTTCACCCAATGTCTGGCGCTTCCAGCTGCGCGACGGCGTCACCTTCCATGACGGCAGCGCTTTCGACGCGGAAGCCGCAAAGTTCTCGCTGGAGCGGGTGATCGCGTTGCTGCCCTATGCATCCGACCTGCTCAACATCAAGGAAATCCGCGCTGTATCCGGCCTTGAACTGGAAATCGAGACCAACGAACCTTTCACAGCCCTGCCAAACCAGCTGACCGACGCCATCACCGTCATCTACGGCAAGGCCTCGTTCGATGACAACGGCGAGTTCGTGAAGCCGGTCGGCACCGGTCCCTGGGTGTTCAAGGAGTACCAGAAGCAGGACCGCACCACCGTTGTACGCAACGATGACTATTGGGGCGAAGCACCCAAGCTGGAAGAAATCGTCTACCGCTACATCCCGGACCACAATGCCCGCGCGCTGGCCCTGGAAACCGGCGAGGTCGACTTTGTCGTCCACCTGTTGCCTTCCGATGTGGAACGCATGAAGGCCGACGAGAAATTCGAAGTCTATGCCGAGCCGAGCGCCGGTCTCTATTACGGCGCATTCAATGCCGGTGAAAACAGCGTGCTGCATGATCCGAAGGTCCGCCAGGCGGTCAACCTGCTGGTTGACCGGGAAATCCTGGTCAAAGGCGCGCTCGACGGCATCGGCAAGCCGGCCTGGACTTTCTTTCCGCCGGAATTCCCATGGGCCGCACCGGAGCTTTCAGCCTATTCCTTCAACCCGGAAAAAGCAGCCGGGCTTCTGACCGAGGCCGGTTACGAGAAAGACGGCACCACCTGGCAGAAGGACGGCGAGCCTTTGAGCCTGCGTATCCTCAGCTATTCCAGCCGCGCCGAAATGGCCACGATCAGCGAGACAATGGCCGCGCTTCTGCAGCAGCAGGGCATTTCCACGAAGCTGGAAATGTACACCTGGGAAGGCATGCTCGATCTCGTCAAGCAGAGCGACTATGACGTTTCCGTCGTCTTCTGGACCCCGGAAATGACAGGTCATCCGGATCTGCACCTGAAGTCGCAGTTCCATTCCAAGGCGGGCCTCAACTACCAGAACTGGGCGAACCCGGAATTCGACGCGCTTGTCGACAAGGGCCGCACGCTGGATGAAGGTCCGGAAGCTCTGGAAACCTACGCCAAGGCACAGGAAATCCTGCAGACCGACGCGCCGATCATCCCGTTGGTTCACAAGATCTATGTGGCTGCCTCTAGCGAGAACGTCAGTGGCTACAAGGTCCATCCTTCCGGCTTCTTCTACAATTTCAAGGCCGTCAGCAAACAGTAACTGCGCCTGACCTTTGCCCGGACGGTAATCCGTCCGGGCCTTTCCGGGAGACCCGAATGGCATCCTGCCTTTTTCTGAAACCGATCAAGGGCGCCGGCAACGACCTGCCCGATGTTGGCGATTATGTGCCCGACATCGACGTGATCGGCCATTACGACCTCGAAACCGCCAACCTGTCGCGCTATCCAGCGCTCTGCCTGCCGGCCCATCTCGACCAGCGTTTTTTCGGCAGCCTGACAGCGAAGATCGAACAGTTTCTGGATGCTGGCGGCACGCTGGTATTCAACGGCCATGTTGCCTGGCCAATGCTGCCCGAATTCCAGCCTTTCGTTCCCCTGAACCGCTTCTCGCTGGAAGACCTGCAAATCCACCGGTTGACCGACCACCCGGTGTTCGAAGGCGTTTCAACCGGGGAATTGACCTATCGACGGGGCGTTGCCGGCTTCTACGCCCGCGGTTTCAACCCGCCGCCGGAAGGCGCTGTTAGCCTCCACGGTGTCGGCCCGGACCGCCTGCCCTGCGACTGGGTCTATGAGCGCCCGTCCGGCGGTCGCATCTTCATGCATGCCGGCAATGATCTTTGGATGTACGTCGGCTCCAGCGACACAACGGCGCGCATTGCCCCGCAGCTCTGCGCCTGGGCCAGTGGAAAAGGACCCCAGCAATGACCACGCTCGCAGTGCTCGACGCCGGCACCTACTACCATCATCGCACCATTTACGAGCCACGCTACCGCGACTTTTTCGACGAGATCATCTACACGCGCGACCTGCCGGAAGCAGATTTATCCGGCGTCGACACCCTGCTTGTCTCCTGTCGCACCGATCCTTCGGTGCTGCGCCCCCGGCGCGAACAGATCGCCGACTTTCTGGCAAGCGGCAAGACCGTTGTCGCCATGGGCTCCACCGGACATCCGGACTGGTTGCCCAATGTGAACTGGACGGACACGCCGACCAATTTCTGGTGGTGGAAGGAAGGTGGCGAGATCGGCCTGAAGTTGGCAACGCCCGACCATCCCCTCTTCAACCAGCTCTCCCTGGCCGACGTCACCTGGCACTATCATGGTTATTTCCAGGTGCCAGACGGGGCGCAGTCGCTGGTCGATGTCGGAGATCTCGGCTCGATCTTCTACGAGGACACGGTTTCCACCCCCGGCCGCCTGCTGATCACCTCTCTCGACCCGATGTACCATCACGGCAGCTACTTCATGCCGGCGACAACCCGGTTTCTGGACGGGTTTCTGCCGTATCTGAAAGGGACTACCGCAGAGCTTGCGAAAACGACATAGGCCTCCTGAGCGCAGCCCTTTCCGCTGCGTTCCCGATGCGCTTCAAGTGAAGTGGCATTGTCAGAATTCGTCACGATTGTTCAGAATTGGTAGGTGGAACCAGCCAGACAATCCCCGGTATTTTCGAATATGTTGAGCGGCACTCACCTGTGTCGACGAAGTACATCAGGAACATACCGAGGAGTGGCGGCAGAGAAATTGGTTTCCGGCAATACCCAAGTCGCAGCTGGAAAAGACCATTCTCGTCCCCCCCACACGCAGATCCTGCGCTTAGACCGCCTCTCTTTTCCTGAAGATCTGACGATGGCGCGTGTGTCCCACGCCGCTCTGGCCGGCGACGCACTGCCAACTGGCGGTGCGTTCGCTGCCGGCACGGGCTCGTTCGTGGAGCTCTCACCTCTTCACAGGGTACCCCCAGTCCGCACCACCCTGTCTCGTCAGCGGATACGGCCAGCCCTAGTCTGCCAAACCTTCGCGCGCCAGGGCATCGCGGACAGCCTGCCGCCCTGCAACGTCATCGGAATGTCGTTGCAAGGCTGGCCAGTCCGCAATCGAAAGCTTTTGATCGTCAAGCCAACGGCAAACGGTAAACAGGTAGGCGTCGGTAAGCGAAAAGGCTGGGCCCATCAGGTATCTGTGCTGTTGGAGATGTCGATCAATCACGCTCAGCCGAAGCGACAAGTGTGCGCGGCCTGGAGACAGAAATGCCTCCGGCGTCTTTGGGCGAAACAGCGGACTGAAGCATTTGTGAACCTCGGTCGCAATGTAATTCAGCCATTCCTGGGCTCTCAGGCGCTCCAGTGCGGCTTCCGGCAACAGGCGGGCCTCGGGACGGATCATGTCGATATATTGCAGGATCACGGGGACTTCGGTCAGAAGTTGGCCATCCTTCATTTCGAATGCCGGAACGTACCCTTTGGGATTGATCTGGCGAAAGTCGTCCCCTTCTTCAGTCCGGCGTGATTTGTAGTCGACTTTTATCAAACGAAATTGCAGACCGGCCTCACGCAGAACGATATGCGGTGCCAGCGAGCAGGCTCCCGGCATGAAATAGAGTTTCATTCCGATTGCCCTCCGGACCCCTTGTCAGGAATGCCATCCAGCAGGACGAGCGCAACGTCATAAGCCCGGCCGTTCGCTTCCTCCATTCTGTGTCCCGAGCCATGCAGGTCAGCAGCCAGGAACTGATCACCGGGGGATAGCAGCCGTGTGTCTCCATCGCTCGTTTCAATGCGGACCGAGCCACCGAGAACGGTTCCAAGAACAGGTACAGGCGCGCAATGCCATTCGTCCTTGTACCCGGGGGGGTGATGCATCATGAGAACGCCGGTTGCATCTATGGTTTCGGTGACACTGTAGCCTTTTGGCGAAGGCGGCGTGAAATCACCGTCCGAAAGCGTCCAGAACTCATCCGAAAAATGGGAGTCGCCGTTTGCGCGTGAGCAGATTTTGACGAATTTCATTCTCTTGGTTCCTGTTCGAAGCGTGTTGCGCCCGAGGCAGCCCGGGTTACCGACATGCCGGGCTCGCACCGGCCCCGGGCGGCTACATCAAGCGGTTGCGTTTGCAGGGACGGACTGTCCGTTGTCGGCATGAACCTTCCGCGCTCCGTGGTCGTCAGAAGGTACGCCACGCGTCGTGTCAGCGGCGATCCCGGCGGCAATCCTGTTGGCTGCGATCCCGGCGGCATCAAAATAACCGGTGAAAATCGGCTTGAACCCGGTGAACCAGAGACCCGGGTTTCCCGGATCACGCTCCCCCATCGGGTAGTGCGGGACCCCATTGGGGTCGAGCACGCCGAGATGTCCCAGCAGCGGTTCCAGCCCCGTGCGATAGCCAGTTGCCGCGATGACAACGTCGGGTGCGCAGCTTGAGCCATCCGTGAGGATGACGTTGCCCCCCTCGAAGCGGTCAACACCGGGAACGACCTGGAACCGCCCGGTCTTCAGGCCGGCGACGAATCCGTCATCGATCGCAAAGGTGACACCGTCCCGCAAAAGCCGGGTTCCGCCTCCTTCTGGATGGGTGGTCAGCCCGTATCGGCGAAGATTGCCAAGAAAAACCCGCTCGGTCAGCCGAAAGGCCGGATCCAGAACCCAGGCTGGAAGGGCCGCAAAGACCCGGGCCAATCGGTGCAGCGGAAACCCGAAAATGCGCTGTGGTACGACTGCAGGCCCGTATCGGACAGACACTATGACCTCTGCCGGTTGGTGCCGCGCGAGATGGTTGAGCGCGTCCGTACCGGAGTTCCCGGCGCCGACGACCAGAACGCGTTTACCGTCGAAGCGGGATACATCACCGAGGTCGGCCGAGTGCAGAAACTCGCCCGAAAACTGGTCGCGCCCCGGCCAGTCCGGAATGTGCGCAATGCTTTCGCGGCCCGTCGCGATTACCAGATTGTCTGCCTGATAGTCACCGGTTGCGGTGGAGACGTGCCACCCGTCTGGCGTACGGGCGACACTGGTTACCTTGCCACCGTATCGGACATGTTTGTCCAGTCCCGCTACATAGGCTTCAAGAAATTCCACTACGGTGTCACGCTTCAGAAAGACGCCATCGGTCTTGGGCGCCTTCTGGCCGGGCAGGCTGGCAAACTTGCGGTGTATGTTGAGCCGAAGCGCCGGGTGCCGCGCCCGCCAGGGTTCAGCAACCCGATCCCATGCTTCCAGCACGCTGACAGGCAGGCCACGATCGGAAAGAGAGCGTGCCACGGCAAGACCCGAAAGTCCTGCTCCGATGACAAGCGTGTTTCTGTATTGTTGGGACTTCATGGTCAGTCCTTTCGGTGTCTTCTCAGCAAATGCTGAGGAAATTTGGGGTCACGCAGATGTGCGTATTGTTCGAGACCCAAATCCTGCAGGAGATGGTCCGAAAGCCGCGAGAGGTCTCCGAAATTTCGGCGAAAGCGTCGTTGTTCGCGCGCTTCTCTGATCCGTTGACAAAGGCTCTTCACGCGACTTGAGACAGTCCTGTGCGGCCCGTCGACGAACGGCAATATCATCGTCATGTCATGTGTCCTTGTCGGTGCCCGGTCAGATCCGGGCTGTGAAATATGCGTTGATGGGATCGTGCGGCAGCCGGTGGGTTTCGACCGATGCGAAGCCGGTTTCGGCGAGGTACTCTTCGGCCGTCTCCACTCCCCACATCGCCCCCAGACCCGGACCACCCTGGCCGATGGAGACGGGTGTGCAGTGCATGCTCGAGATCGTGTACAAGAGCGGCGCGAATGGATTTGCGATGTTCTTTTCAAGATCGCGCGACCCACCGATATCCTGCATCAGGAAGACGCCACCCGGCCGCATTGACTGCCGCACGAGCCGCAGAAACGCCTTGGGATCCGCCTGGTCGTGAACCGCATCGAAGGCGGTCACCAGATCGAACCGGCCCAGCTCGTTTGCGGCCGAAAGATCACGCGCTTCGAAGTGCAGGTTCTCCAGACCTTTGGTTCTGGCTTCAGCGGCCGTCTTTGCGAAAGCGTCCTCGCAAAGATCGAAACCGTGAAACCGACTGTTTGGATAAACGCTCGCCAACACCATCATCGCCAGGCCTCGTCCGCAGCCGAAATCGGCCACGTCGATGCCGTCCTCCAACCGTTGGGTCAGGCCCGGCACCACCGGCAGGATAGCGCTCACAAGGTTGGCGACGACCAACTGCGCACTGTCCTCGGCCATCACCTCGTGAAAGCGATCAAAATGGTGGTAACAAAGGCCCTCGCCACTGCGGAACCGCTCCAGTAGTTCGTTTTCGATGGACGCCGCGATGCTGATGAACTGGGTCGTGACGGCCATGTTGTCCGGGCTGGCGCTACGGGTCAGAAACGCGGCATGCTCCGGCGGCAACGTGTAGCTTTTCGCCCGCGGGTCATAGTCGACGACACCCGCCGTCACCATCACGCCGAGCCATTCACGCAGGTAGCGTTCGTTGACAGCGGCCTTCTGCGAAAGCACCTGCGAATTGAGGCCGGGGTTGGCCCCAAGCGCATCGAACAGTCCAGCACGGTGTCCGAGAGAGGTCATGATCGCGAGTGCCGCTTCGTTCAGCGTACCGACAAAGCGTTCGGCGAAGGCTTCGGCTTTCGCTTCGTTGAATGCAAGATTAGGGTTCTGGTAGGTCATCCGATGCTCCTGAGGTGGTAATGTGCAGCACGAGCTGCCGCTGTCCTGACCATGGAGATGGACCAAATCCGCCAACTGCGTTAGAAGAGAAAAAGAATGAAACGGTGATAATAAGACTTTAATTGAGGGGTTTTGCGCAATATGAGCTTGAACACGACCGTTATAGGAACACGCTTGACCGGAACGTCCGTGCTGTTCTCGATCCTTGACGTTCTGGCCTCCGTGGGCCGCGATTGGGAAATGTTGCACGGCTTGCCTGCGCAATCGCCGGTGTTTCAAGTCAGCCTCAGAACCCTCGATGGCGCACCTTATTGGGACGTGAACGGGCGCAAGATCACACCTGACGGGATGCTGACCGAAGCGCCGGAACCCGACTTGATTATCGTGTCCGATTTGCACCTCGACCCAAATGGCCACCTGCCGGAAGAGTTTAACCCGGTCGCGGACTGGCTCAGTGAAGCCTACGCACGCGGCACGATTGTCACCTCCGTCTGCTCTGGCTCAATCCTTCTGGGTGCAGCAGGTTTGTTGGACGGTAAGGAAGCGACGACGCACTGGGGCTATGCGGATATGCTTGGACGAAACTTCCCAAAGGTGAAGGTTTGCCGTGAACGCATTCTCGTCTCGGCAGGGGACGGTCACCAGGTGGTCACCGCAGGTGGTGCCTCGGCGTGGGCTGATCTCATGTTGTATCTGATCGGACGGTTCGCCGGTACAGAAGAAGCCCGCAGGATCGCGAAGATCTATTTGATCGATCCACATGACCAGGGCCAACTGACATACGCATCCCTTGCCTCCGGGCGACAACATGATGACCAGCTGATTGCAGAGGCGCAGGTCTGGGCCGCACGAAATTACCACAGATCAAGTCCCGTAACCGCCATGGCGGTAATGGCCCAAATGACCGAGCGCGGGTTTCTGCGTCGCTTCAGGAAGGCGACCGGACAGGCGCCAGCCGACTATGTGCAGACTTTGCGTGTCGAGGAAGCCAAACAGTTGCTGGAGACGACGGCGATGTCGATCGAGGAAATTTCAGCCGAGGTCGGATATACCGAACCCTCGAGTTTCCGATCGGCATTCCGAAAGCGCGTCGGAACCTCGGCGTCTGCTTATCGAAAGAAATGGCAAGCCTTGGTTCCGGTTTCATCCTGAGTTTGCTCCCTATCCCTTACGAGCTGGGCCACCAAGTTTGCATCGCCGTCTTTCTGACCGTCAAGATTGGCGGCTTCGCTTGACAAACCATCAAATATTGACGTTACGGAAGTTATCGAATAGGTTGTAGATATAAGATTTATATCGTTTTTAAATATGGAGTTCGAGATGGCGTGGAATATGCACACGTTTTTTGCAGTACTCTTTACCGCGACGATCGCCTTCACGACCATGTCTACGGTTCCGGTTGAAGCCTGCAACCCGAGATATCAGCGCTGTTAGTACAGCTGGTCTGGAGCCTTGTTCGTTTCATAGGTTCGGCGCGTTCAAGGCTTTCTCGAACTGGTGAGGTAAGGCGTGTCGTTCTGGTCGGGAAAGAAAGAGTCGCTCAATCAAAGCCTGGTGGAGATCACCTTCAGAGCGGTGCTCTCCGGCCTTGTGATCGTGTTTTTCGCGCAATTCCTGATCGCCAGGGTCGACAACCAAATCGAAGTCGCGTCAAAACGCGATGCACTGAACACCTTCAGGAACAGCCATTTATCCAAGCTGACCACGCGGTTTTCAGACGCTTTTCTGGCCCTTGATTGTACGCGAAGCGTTAGCACTCTTTCGACGAATGCGTGCAAAAGCGATATCGCGACCTTCCTGACGGAGTTGAATACGATTTTCCTGGAACTCAAGGCGATCTACCCGACTTCCGGGTTCCCGAAATTGGTCGAGCTGCAAGATCAGGCAGAACTGATGTACTCCACACCGTCGCAAGTGAGCCAGCAGAACATAGACAGCTTCGCAGCCACCTTTGGAGCATCGCTGCACGAGATGGCGCAGAACTTCAGATAAGAAAGGATGCCTGATCATGAAATGTATGTTTCACAGCTTGCTTTTTATCTGCTCAATTTCTGTCGCATGTGCTCAAGACCCGACCGGCGATATCCCCGAAGGAGCACGCTGGGTCGTTGGCGGCACATTCGCGCTGTCCAAAATTGGCGACAACGAGCTCAGAGGCAGCAAGAGTTATTCGGGCGCGGAAAAGGAGGCAAACAGACTTGCGACTTTCCTGCCCGGAATGACGATCATGTTCAATCTGGAAAGAAGCACGGTACCGGGACGATCAGAGTACCTTGAGGGCACCACACACTACGGGATCCCCGTAGCGGTTCTGGCCCGCGATATATCGGCAAACGACTTTGGAAACCGTGACACGACAGATGTGGTCACGCATCAATCCTATACGGGATGCCGGGATCTTGCCTGTACGCTGGAGGCTGAAGTCGGCATTGGCTATTCCTTCAAGATTGAAGAAGAAGACGATGAAAGGCTGGTTCTGTACAACCCGCAATCGGAACTGCGGATCATACACACTCTGGACGCTTTCGATCAGAATGAAGCGCGGGGATATTCCACGCGCGTCAAGGACAGAGTGCACCCGCGCCTGAAGGTTCACGACGGATATGCTTCAGAGATTTCAACCGGTTGCGGGCTGACACGCCCGGTTCAACCGCTGATCAAGGTGCCGAAAGATCAATACGATACTCTGCCTTTGACCTGGGACGTAAACAGCCTGAACTGGTCGTTGAAAGCGCTGGAACTGTTTGATGTCGGCACGGTCGAGTTGAACCCGGAAGGTACGCACTACGTCGGACGGCTGAATTCCGAGATCGGGGTCGGTACAGAGTCCGATGAGGGGCCCGTGGCGCTAGACTTCACTGTCTTCGCCTATCGCGATTCCGAATGGACAAATCCGGACTTCTACAAATTTGGCGGGTTGGCGCAGACCGTTACCTGCCGCAAACGCAACCCGATCGCCGGTCAACCACTGCCGCGCTACGTCAAGAACGCCTTTCTCTATTTCGATATTCAGGAAGGCGAGCAACCCCAGGACTTTCCGCTGGACCCTGTCCAGTTGCCTGACCAGTTCAAGGACAACAAGGAACTACAGGACGAATTGCGAACCTATCTGCCCCGCGCCTTTTTCTACAGCGTGAACAACGCAAGGCAGTACAAAGAGCTGTTTGAATACATCGTGGAGGACACAAACATCGCCTTCCCGTCGGCAGTTGCCAACGTGATCGCGCGGCTGAACGCCACCTGCGGACCTCAGAGCCGTGCCGAATGCGCAGATATCGTGGATCGTGTCGGCGCTTTGAGAAACGACTAGCAAGACATACCGCCGCAAGATTTTCGCCTGGATCGTTCAGAAGGTCACGGCAATCGATGCCGAAGTGCATCCAGGACCAGTTTGAAGACGGGAAGGTTCTGTCGCCGGGTCGGGTAGTAGAGAAAGTAACCGTCGAAATACGGAGACCAGTCGTCGAGGAGCAATCTCAGATCACCAGAATCAACGTGTGGATCTGCAAGACTGTTCGGAACAAAGGCGACCCCCAAGCCATTTAGCACGGCGTCCATCATGGCGTAGGAATTGTTGAAGGTGAGTTGGCCGTCAACACGAACATTCACTTCCTGCCCCTCCTTCTCGAACTCCCAGGCATAAAGTCCGCCACGTGTTTCGTGCCGCATGTTGATGCAGTCATGATCAAGCAGATCACGCGGATGTTCCGGGCTTTTCCGCGATGCCAGATAAGCGGGAGAAGCCACGGCGACCATGCGCCAGTCAGGGCCGATGCGCGCGGCAATCATGTCTCTCTCCACACTTTCGCCCAAGCGCACTCCAGCATCAAAACCGTCCTCCACGATATTGCGAAAACCACTATCCAGACTGAACTCGATCCTGATGTCGGGATGGTGGTGAAGGAACGGCTTCAGCTTTGGCCAGACGACCGTTTGAAACGCGTGATCAGAAAGCGTCAGCCGGATTGATCCGGACGGCTTTTCACGCAAGGCCAGCAGCGCTGCAACTTCGTCCTCGATCTCGTCCAGTCGCGGCGCAACGGTTGCCAGCAGACGTTCGCCGGCGGGTGTGGTCGCTACATTGCGCGTCGTGCGGTTCAAGAGGCGCAGACCCAGGTTGGTCTCCAACCGCTTGATGGTGTGGCTCAATGTCGATTGCGCCACGCCGATCCTTGCGGCGGCCTTGGTAAAGCTACGCTCTTCCGCAACGATGCGGAACCACATCAGATCATTGAAATCGGTTCCTGACATGGTGGCATCATTAATCGATTTGATCGATTAGTCCATGCCGTTTGTGACGGCTAATCACATAGATCGTTCGTCTCTATCTTTCCGGCAACACAAGAGACCGGAGAACCTAAATTGAGCGATGCGAGTGTCACCACGTCCCAAAGCCAGCCTCTTGCAGCCTGGGGTGCGGTCCTGTCTATGGCGCTTTGTGTTGCCATGCTGATCGCGTCGGAATTCATGCCGGTCAGTCTCCTGACGCTGATGGCGGAAGGACTGGGCTCGAGTGAAGGCCAGACGGGTCAGGCGATTTCGATTAGCGGATTATTCGCCGTAGGTGCGAGCTTACTGATCACGACCACCGCAGGCCGTTTGAACCGCAAATGGGTGATGGTCGCACTGACCGGGCTGATGTTGATATCGCTGGTGATGGTTGCCATGGCACAGAGCTTTGCTGCGCTGATGTTCGCCCGCGCCCTTTTGGGTATTTGCATCGGTGGTTTCTGGGCCCTGGCAACTGCTGTCGTCATGCGGCTGGTTCCCGAAGCAGACGTTCCGCGTGCACTTTCGCTGATGTATGGAGGACAGGCAATCGCCGCGGCCTTCGCAGCCCCGCTTGGCAGCTATCTGGGAGATATCATCGGCTGGCGTAACGTCTTCTGGTCGCTGACACCCGCCGTTGCCATCAACCTGATCTGGCAACTGGTAGCGCTTCCTTCATTGCCTGCGCGCCGCAGCCGGAGTTTTGGAGCCCTGGTCGCGGTGTTGCGCCGCCGCTATTTCCTACGCGGCATCTTGGCGGCGATGCTGTCCTGGGGCGCAGCCTTCACCATGTTCACCTACCTGCGCCCGAACCTGGAACAGGTAACGCGGGTCGATGTGACCGCTTTGTCGATCCTTCTTCTGTTGCTGGGGGGCGCGGGCTTCGTCGGAACCTGGGCGGCGGGTCGTTTCATCGCGGGCAACGTGGCGCGGCAATTGAAGTACCCCGCACTTATCATGGGCACAGTTACATTTGGCCTCCTGTTCACGGGAAGCTCGTCACTTCTGACCGGAATTCCGCTTTTCATCTGGGGCGCGATGAACACCGCCATGTCTGTCATCTTCATGACCTGGATGGCGCAGAACGTCGATGATGCCCCGGAAGAGGGCGGCAGCCTGATGGTAGCCGCGATCCAAGCCTCGATCCTGCTGGGCGCAGTCGTCGGTGGGGCGTTGCTGGACAGCTGGTCGATCACCGCAACTTTCGCCGGCAGCGTCACCCTGTCCGTCGCTGCCATCGCCGTGATTGGCAACGGTCATCTCCTGCTCAAGCCCCAATCGGAAAAAGCAATGAACCAACCGGAGAAAAAATGACCGACAAATCCAACGAACGGACCGCCGGCACGACGTTCGGCCGTCGTGCCATGCTGAAGATGACTGGCGCGGGTGTCGCCTCCATCAGCATGGCCTCAGCAATCAACATTTCAATAGCAAGGGCACAGACCATGACAGAAGATTGGGACAAGACCTTCCCGCAAAGCGACCGTGTCGATCATGAAAAGGTTCTCTTTACCAACCGCTACGGCATCACCCTGACCGGTGATCTCTACTTACCCAAGGACCGTGCAAAGAGCGGCCTGCCAGCCCTGGCCATCAGCGGTCCGTTTGGCGCCGTCAAGGAGCAGTCCTCAGGCCTCTACGCTCAGACCATGGCCGAGCGTGGCTTCGTAACCTTGGCCTTCGATCCGTCGTACACCGGCGAGAGCGGCGGCGAACCGCGCAACGTCGCCTCGCCCGACATCAATACCGAAGATTTCATGGCAGCGGTCGATTACCTTGGCCTGCATGGTTCAGTGGACCGCGAGCGGATCGGTGTTATCGGCATCTGTGGCTGGGGCGGCATGGCTCTGAATGCCGTCGCGGCTGACAAGCGTGTCAAGGCAGTCGTGGCCAGCACCATGTATGACATGACCCGTGTCATGTCCAAGGGCTACAATGACAGCGTGACCGCTGAACAGCGTGCGGCAACGCTGGAACAGCTGAGCCGCCAGCGTTGGGAAGATGCTGAAAACGGTGTCCCGGCAATGCAGCCGGCATACAACGAGCTACATGGTGGTGAGGCGCAGTTCATGGTCGATTACCACGACTATTACATGACATCGCGCGGCTACCATGAACGTGCGGTCAATTCCGGTAACTCCTGGACAATCACGACGCCGCTGTCCTTCATGAACATGCCGATCCTCAGCTATATCGCTGAGATCGCGCCGCGTCCGGTCCTGTTCATCCACGGCGAGAATGCCCATTCGCGCTATTTCAGCGAAACCGCCTATGAAGCAGCAGCCGAACCGAAGGAGTTGCTGATCGTTCCTGGAGCTAACCACACGGATCTCTACGACAAGGTGGATGTAATTCCCTTTGACCGGATCGAGACCTTTTTTGAACAGGCACTCGCCTGATAGAGGGTCAGCCTCGCCACGGAATATCCGGGCGGGGCAGATCTTTGCCTTGTGCCGACACTCATCATCATCGCTGGTTCAGGTTTTCAAGCTCTAACAGGTCGTTTTTTGCTCAGTGCTTGCAGGTCAACTCCGGGCCGGTATTGCCGCTGCCTCCAGCACCGACAAATGTCAGCTACGCCATGACCGAACCCGCAATCAGGCAACCCGCTCCCGGGTCTTTTCAGCATCGCCCCTCGTCATACGCGTACCGCCCCTGTACCCTACCCTCCATCCTCTAATCGGGATGATCCGGTAACGCCCACCACGGGAGGCGGTCGTGATTCAGCTTGCTTCGGTTTTTGCAAAGCCGCTTTTGGGGAAACTTGGTGTCAGTGATGAAGCCAGGGAGCGGTTTGTGGCGTTACAGAAGGCCGTGACAGGGGATACGGGCACGGCGTGGATTCCGCTGTCCCGACCTTCCGCAACACTCGATTTTTCCACGCACCGGCAGATGGCATCCGACATCCACAACACCGGTGAAATCGGCCCGGAAAAGGAACCGGTCACCTGGAAGGAGTTCGTCTGGACGTCGAACCAGACAATCAAGGACTGTGTCCTGCACAAGATCTCCTGGCGGTTCTACGAGAACGGGCTGATTTGCCTGGAGGTTTGTGGCAGCAAGGATGCGGTGGGGCTGGATGGCAGTGACCTGATCGGCCACCGGCTGGAGCTGCGCGACGACACCGGCTTCCTGATCGGCATCTGGGCCGCTGCCTTCCTGATCGTCAAGGACACCGAGCGGCGCAGTTTCCAGACGTCGACCGAGGATGACCACAAGCTGTTGAAACTGCATTTCGGCAAGCTGGCCGAACAGCAGACCGGCATCGCTTTCCGCATCTGATACTGCCAGAAACTCGACCGGTCTGTCCCGCCAAACGCTTCCTCAGGCGGGGATCAGCGTTTCGGCGATGGCCCTTGCGGTTCTGGAGGCGGCCGGCATGCCGCGCACCTGTGCGGTGGCGATGGCGCCTTCCTTCAAAAGGGCAAGCTGTTCGGCAAGGGCTGCCGGGTCTTCGGCGCCGGCCTGACGACACAGGGGCTCAAGGTAATCGACGATCCGCTGTTTGTGCTCGGCCGCCGTGCGGTGGATCGGGTGCTGGTGGTCGCCGAATTCGCTCGCCGCGTTGATGAAGGCGCAGCCGTTGAAGCCGAGCCCCTTGAAGGCACGGCCGTTGAACCAGTCCTCCAGCGCGTCGAACATGGCCAGAAGCCGCTCTCGCGGCCGTGGCGAGGCTTTTTCCATTTCGCCCATCAGCCAGTTGCGGAACTGCTCGTCCCGGCGGTTGAGCGCGGCCAGAATAAGCTCCTCCTTCGAGCGGAAGTGCTTGTAGAGCGTCATCTTGGCTACCCCCGCCTCGGCGAGGATCTTGTCTATTCCGGTTGCATTGAACCCGCGGGTGTAGAACAGCCTGAGCGCTGTATCCACGAGCTCGTCTCGGCGTGATTGCACCATCATCTCCATATACAGACAGGTTTGTCTACTTTACTATCCTGTTCGCCCCCTTCTCGTCCATCCTCACACGAGGCTATCACGGCTTATTGACAAATAGACAGACCTGTCTGTATAAATTTCCTTAACGTCACGTTTTCGCTCAGGAAGGCGGTAGTCATGTCCGGAAGTCAGATCGCAGTTCACATTCTTGCAGACACCGGCATTTGTTCCGGGAAACGGTCTCACTGGAACTACGTGGCTCTTGCCAGCTGGTCTGTATCCGGTGCGCGCTCTGAACTGGCGCAAGGTCAAGCCCCTGTCTTGGCGCGCCGTGCAGCAAGAGGGGTCTGACGATGGCGAGTGTCATTGCCGCCTTTGCGCACACCATGGCCGCTACCGCAGGACTGACCATGACCAGCGACGGCAAGCTGGTCGCATCAGATGGAACCGTTCGCCATGAGGTGCGCACCGAGGACGGCCGCATACCGGACACAGCCCACTTCGAGCTGCTCGACTGGATACGCAGCTGGTATCCGGATGAAACAGGTCTGGTTTTTGCCTATGCGCAGAAAATCAAACCGGACGATCTCGGCGTTCTCGGCCTTGCCATCAAAACCGCGCCTACCCTTCGCACCACACTGCAATTGATCGAGCGCTACTTCCGGCTGGTGACCGACACCGCGGTATATTGCCTGGAGGAAGATGGACCACTTGCTGTCTTCTCCATTGCCGGGCAGACCTCCCCTCAGCCGATCCTGCATCTTCGTAACGAATGTGCCCTTGCAGGCTTTGCTCATAATCTGGTGTCTCAAGTCGGTCCGCGCCTGAAAATTGAGGCTGTCACCTTTCGCCATCCCTGCCGGGGAGAGTCAGAACGCTACGCAGCGTTTTTCGGCTGCCCGGTCCGCTTCGGTGAAGCGCAAGACGCCATCGTGATGGCCCAGCCGATGCTGGACCTGCCGAACCGGCTTGGAGATCAAGGCGTCTGCACTTTCCTGACCGATCATCTGGAGACGGAAATCGACGCCCTGCCTGCCGGAAGCGCGTTGACGCGCGATCTTCTGAACCGCCTGACGAAAACGCTCAGCAGCGGCGTGCCTTCCGCGGCCACCGTCGCGCGTGATCTCGGCATGAGCGAGCGCACCCTCTATCGCCGCCTGGCGGAGGAAGGGCTGACTTACCGCGACATGCTGCGCGAGGCACAGACGAAGCTGGCCCGGGAGCTTCTGGCAGGCAGCAGCTGTTCCATTGCAGAAATTGCCTTCCTCACAGGCTTCTCCGAGCAGAGCACCTTCACCCGTGCGTTCAAGCGCTGGGTCGGCCAGCCACCGGCGCAATTCCGGCAACACAGCGCGACCGTCTGAGAACACACCCGCCCGACGCGCTGGCTCACGGCAACAGTCGCGGCCAGATCTGGCAAAACCCGAAACATTCGCAAATCCCGGAAGAGCCCGGTCAAACATGGCCGGGCTCAACCTGTTTTGCTGCCTTCTGGCAGGTCAGAACAGGCTTGGCAGATAGGGCCAAAACAGTGGCAGACCCGGCCGATACCAAGAAGGCGCTCCCGGCGTATTCAATGCTCATCGAACGACGGAGCGGTCATCACCGGGCACTTTCCCGCAGCGCTCCAGGGCTTTTGAGACAAGGAGCGCCACATGATTATCGAACAGATCACGGCCCGCAGTCCGGCCAGGCATGACCATGCACCTTCGACTTTTCCGGCAGCGCTGCCGCATTCGGACAACGTGGCCGACAGCAACGCCTATGGCCGGACGCTTTCCATCGTCGCCCACGACCTGCGCGGTCCCCTTGCCAACCTCTCGCTGTTGATCGAGCACATTGCCCAATGCGCAACCTGGGAAGGTCAGCCCGCGATTGCGGATAACGCCGCAAAGGCCGACCGTATCCTCCAGCACCTGACCGGCAGTCTCAGCGCCCTGGTCAAGCGCGGCAAGGAGGGACGGGATCCGCTCTCCTGCGTGCTGCGGCCAGTTGATCTGGCCGAGGTTCTGGCGCTGGCGGTCGCCGTCAACCAGCCGCTGGCTCGCCGCCATGCGGTCAGTCTGGAAATTTTGTCCCTATCCCCCTGTCTGATCTCCGGCGACGCGGAGCTGTTGTTCAAAGCCTTCGACAATCTCATCGGCAATGCGGTGCGCCACAGCCCGGACGACGGCACCGTTCTTTGCGCCATCTCCCGGGAAGATGACGGTAATGTCGCCGTACGTATCAGCGACCAGGGTCAGGGCTTCACCACTGCCGATCTTGCCCGGGCCTTCCGTCCCTTCACCCAGCTTTCCGCTAAGGCCGCCCGGCCTGGGCCGTCCTCGGGACTTGGCCTCTGGATCGCCCGGCTGATTGCCGAACGCCATGGCGGAAAGATTGCGGCCCGGAACGGAGGCGGAAGCAGCGGTAGGGGCGCGGTTCTGACCGTGCGCCTGCCGACCTTACCCGCAAATGATGCGAAACCGGCTTCAGTCCGCCGGAAGGTTCCAGAGCGTGCCAGCAAGGCACCGGACCACGCAACTATCTGACCTCAGCTTTCTGACCTCAGCTTTCTGGCACCGGCGTGCCGGTGCCGCCCCCATGGAACGTGGCCAAACCCGACGCCGTCCCAGCCCTGCGCCGGGAACAGGAGAGCCGTGCCTTCAGGCACCCGATGATCGGCCGCGAACCTGACAGCGTTTCAAGTTGATGCGCTGCCCATCCCAAACCCTGTCCAACACAAGCAATGGAGATTTCATATGGACAACGAACATGACAAGACCTGCGCCTGCTGCGTAACACCGGAAACGGTTGATCACGCCCGCCGCCGCCTGCTTGCCGGTGCTGCGGGCGCGGCAACGGCAGGAGCCGTCGCCATGGCCACCGGTTCCGCCACCGCCGCAACCGAAGAAGCCCGTGCGCTTTATGCCGATCCGGAAAAACCGGGCCTGCCGCAGATCGACATGGAGATCGAGGCCGGCCGCACCGCGCTTGTCGTCACCGATCCGCAGATCGACTTCCTGTCCGAAGACGGCGTCACCTGGGGTGTCGTTGGCGAAAGCGTCACCGAGCAAGGCACCGTCGACAACATCGAACGCCTGTTCAAGGCGGCCAAGGCTGCCGCGCTGCCGGTGTTCATCTCGCCCCACTACTATTATCCGCACGACCACAAGTGGCAGTTCGAAGGCACCTTGGAAAAGACCATGCATTCCATCGGCATGTTCGATCGCCCGGGCCCGCTCTCCCTGGAGAATTTCGAAGGGTCCGGCGCCGACTGGATGCCGCAGTACAAGAAATACATCGAGGACGGCGAAACCGTCATCTGCTCACCGCACAAGGTCTACAGCCCGGCGCAGAACGATCTGAACCTGCAGCTGCGCAAGCGCGGGATCGACAAGGTGATCCTGGCCGGCATGTCCGCAAACCTGTGCACGCAGGCCCATCTTTATGAGCTTCTGGAACTCGGCTTCGAAGTGGCCGTGGTTCGCGATGCGACCGCAGGCGCCAAGGTGCCCGAGGGCGACGGCTACCTCGCCGCCATCATCAATTTCCGCATGGTCGCCAACGGCGTCTGGTGGACCGACGACGCAGTCGAACGCATCGCTCGTTCCGCCTGACCGCCAGAACTCTCCTCAAAACCGACTAACCCAACCCAAGACTGGATCAAACCGATGAAACTCAAATTCGCCCTTCCGGCCCTGGCCGCAGCCCTTGTTCTGTCCACCGCCGCCCTTGCTGCGGACGAATACAACGTTGCCAACGGCCTCACCCTCAACGGCAATCCGCTCGGCATGCACGGCATCGACCCTGTTTCCATGTTTGCAGGCGCGACCCCGGGCCTTGGCGATGCGGTCCACACCTCAAGCCATGATGGTGTCGACTATTACTTCGCCACGGCCGAAACCAAGGAACAGTTCGACGCAGCTCCGGAAAGCTTCCTGCCGCAGTTCGGTGGCTTCTGCGCCTTCGGCATCTATGTCGGCAAGAAACTCGATGGCGACGTCCGCTTTGCCGATATCGTCGACGGCAAGCTCTATCTCTTCGTCAACGCTGTCATCTTCGACAAGTACCTGGAGCAGAAGGACGAGGTTCTCGCCGGTGCTTACGCCAAGTGGCCGGAAATCCGCGAGACAGCCATTGGCGATCTCTGATCACCCATGAAGCCAAACAGGGACGAGCCCCGACCGGGGGCTCGTCTGCCGTTTTGGTGGTCGACAGCCCTACTGAGCTGTCCAGCCGCCGTCGACGGGGATTGTCACGCCCGTCACGTTGTGCGCCACCGGGCTGCACAGCCAAAGCGCCAGCGCACCGATTTCAGACGGGTCGGACGTGCGGTGGGAAGGCTGTTTTTCCGCCAGAAGATCTGCAACGCCCTTGTCGCGGTCGCCGCCATGCAGGGCGGCGCGGGCTGCCACCTGCGGCTCGATGATTGCGGTTTCCGTCCAGCCGGGCGCGATACAATTGACCGTCACCCCGCCCGAGGCTCTGGAACCGCTTGCCGCATATTCCAGCGCGGCCACCTTGCTCATGCCGACGACACCGAATTTCGAAGCCACGTAAGGCGCCTTGTTGACCGAGGCGACCAGCCCGTGCACCGAGGCAATGTTGATGACACGGCCAAAGCCGCGTTCGGCCATCGCCGGCAGGGCAAGACGCATCGTATGGTAGACCCCTGACAGATTGACGCCGATGATGGCATCCCATGTGGCAGCATCCGCTTCGGCAAAGCTGACCGTCTTCTGGATACCTGCATTGTTGACTAGGATATCCGGGCCGCCCCAGGCGGCAACGTCCGCCATCATCGTCTCGACAGCCGTCACGTCGCGCATGTCCGCAGAAAAGAACCGGGCGTCCGGTGCCCCGGCAGCCTTGATCTCTGCCACAGCCGCTTGCGCCTCTTCCGGGTTCGCCAGACCGTGGACGGCAACGCGTGCCCCTGCCCCCGCCAGTGCCTTGGCAATCGCCAGGCCGATCCCCTGAACGGACCCTGTGACGAGAGCTGTTTTTCCGGTGAGATCTGTCATGCCGTTTCCTCCGCTTCGAGCTGTTGTCTCAGGTCCGTTTTCAGGATCTTGCCGTAGTTGTTCTTCGGCAGGGCAGCCGGGAAATGATAGTGTTTCGGCCGCTTGAACCGGGCGATCCGGTCCAGACAGAGCTTGTCGAGCTCAGCCTCGCTCACGTTCTGGCCCGGGTGACAGGCAACAAAGGCGACAACGATCTCTCCCCACTCCTGGTCCTGCCGGCCAACGACTGCCACCTCGTGCACAGCCGGGTGTGTCAGCAGCACCTCTTCGACCTCACGCGGGTAGATATTGGAGCCACCGGAAATGATGACGTCCTTGGACCGGTCCTGCAGCGTGACGTAGCCGTCCTCATCCATGCGACCAACGTCTCCGGTCCACAACCAGCCGTCACGGATGGTCTGGGCTGTTGCCTCCTCGTTTTGCCAGTAGCCCTTCATCACCGTATCTCCGTGCACGGCAATTTCCCCGACTTCGCCGCGGGGCAGCTCCCGGCCTTCGCCGTCGACGATCGCGACCCGCACGACGGACTGGGCCGTGCCGACGGAATTCAGCCTCTCGCGCCAACGTGGATGGGTGCGGTCACAAACTTCGGCGCGCGGCAGTGCGGTGATGCCCATCGGGCATTCGCCCTGACCGTAGATCTGCACGAACCGTGCACCCATCACTTCAACCGCTTCCAGAATGTCCGCCTCATACATAGGCCCGCCAGCATAGACGACGGTCCGCAGCCCCCGGCCAGTGCCCCCCGAAGCCTTGGCGACATCCACCAGGCGGCGGACCATGGTGGGCGCGGCAAACATGGAGATGGAGCCGATCACAGGCGCGATCTGCAGGATTTCGGCAGCATCAAACCCGCCGCTGACCGGCACGACGTGACGCGCCCCTTTCATCACGTGCATGAAATTGTAGAGCCCGGCACCATGGCTCATCGGCGCGGCATAGAGGATCGCATCCTGCGGCTTGACGTCATCGACATCGACAAAGTAGCTCAGCGCCATTGAAGCAAGATTGCCGCAAGTCAGCATCACGCCCTTGGGCCTGCCGGTGGTGCCGGAGGTATAGAAAAGCCAGGCAAGATCTGCAGGATCCAGAGGTTCCGGCGTGGTGTGCGGCGCTGCCTGGCACATGGCGCCGAATTCAGGGCTGTCGAGCGAGACAAGACGCACGCCCTCCGGCAGATATGGCGCCAGAAGTTCGACGGTCTTTTTGTCGGCAAAGACAAATTCTGCACCGGAATTCTCCACCATCCAGGCGGCTTCCTTTTCGTGCAGCTTGGCGTTTATCGGCACGGCTGCGCCGCCACGCCACCAGATGCCGTAAAGCGCTTCCAGATAGCGCGCGGAATTTGCGGCAAACAGTGCGACCCTGTCTCCCTTACCGATGCCGTAGCCGGCAAGCGCAGCGCTTATGGCCCCGGCACTACGAGCAAACTCCAGATAGTTTGCCTTGCGCTCGGTCCCCTGCAGCAGCGCCGGGCTCTGCGGGTTTCTCGCCGCGCTCCGGTACAACCATTCTGCCGGATTCATCCTGTTCTTCTCCCCCCGATACGCCGTTTGGTGCAGTGCGACCGCGTTGGTCCGCCATCCCGCTTTTCTCATCCTGAGGAAGCGCCGAGCGCTGTCTCGGAGGACGGGCGGCATATTGCGGACTAGCAGCCCATCCTTCGAGACGCGAGCAAGGCTCGCTCCTCAGGACAAGAATGACCGACCGGGCATGCCCTCCTCCGGACACACCCCAGCCAGTCTCCTCCCGGCACCTCCCTCATCCCTTCGGCTCGCTGGTTCTTCCGGACCAGATGTGGTTTCCAGAAAAACGGCCGTGCGGGACAGCTATCTGATACTCTTCAGACCCTTAGAGCGAAAATTCCGTCAAAACACGTAATGGGGAGCCCATGGACGACTTCGCAGCGCTTGCTTTCGACAATGCGCCCGTCGGCCTGGCCTTGACGGAAGAGCGGCAGATCCGACGCTGCAATGCCCGTCTTGCCGATATGTTCGGCTTTGAGCCGGAGGAACTTTCCGGGGCCTCGCTGTCTGTCCTTTATCCCTCTTCGGAAGAGTTTCTCCGCATCGGCAAGATCGGGCTGGAACGGATGAAAGGCAGTGGTCGCTACCGGGATGAACGCATCATGCGCCGCAAATCCGGAGATCTGTTCTGGTGCCGCGTGCGTGGCCAGTCTCTCAACCTTGACGCCCCGTTCGCACGGGCGGTCTGGAGCTTTGCCGACATTTCCGAAGACCGGCCACTGGCTGAAATGAGCCTGCGGGAACGCCAGGTGGCCAAACTGCTGGCCGAAGGAAATACAACCAAGGAAATCGCCCGCCTGCTCGGGCTGTCACCGCGCACGGTCGAGGTCCACCGCGCCCGGCTGATGAAGAAATTCAGCGCCCGCAACAGCCTGGAACTCATCGCCCATATTGCGGGCATTCCGCTTTAGCGCCACTCTTGGGCAACAACTGCCGGGAGAACTGCGATGGACAAATGGGTGCGGGATGCTGTCGCCAGGATTAACGCGGATGCACATCGGTCCGCCGACACGCATCTGTTCAAGCTGCATGGCCTCAGTTGCGCCGGTGTCGATATCTATCTGAAGGATGAAAGCACCCACCCGACCGGCAGCCTGAAGCACCGTCTCGCCCGGTCGCTGTTTCTTTATGCGCTGTGCAACGGCAGGATCCGCGAAGGCACACCGGTGATCGAAGCCTCGTCGGGCAGCACGGCCGTTTCGGAAGCCTACTTTGCGCAAATGATCGGCGTTCCATTCATTGCCGTGGTGCCGCAAAGCACCGCCCACAGCAAGATCGAGCAAATACGGCTCTACGGCGGTGAACCGCATTTCGTCGGATCAGCGCCCGAGATGCACGGCGCGGCGGTGGACCTTGCCGAACAGCTCGGCGGGCATTTCATGGACCAGTTCACCTATGCGGAGCGGGCAACCGACTGGCGCGGCAACAACAACATTGCCGAAAGCATCTTCAACCAGATGGAATTCGAGCCACATCCTGTGCCGAAGATGCTGGTGATGAGCGCCGGCACGGGTGGCACATCCGCAACGCTTGGCCGGTTTATCCGCTACCGGGGCTACGACACCGGCCTGACCGTGGTCGATCCGGAAAACTCGGTCTTCTATGATGCCTATCGTACCGGGAACCACGCTCTCACCGAAAACTGCTCAAGCCGGATCGAAGGCATTGGCCGGCCAAAGGTGGAACACTCGTTTCTGCCGGACGTCATCGACGACATGATCAAGGTGCCCGATGCCGCAAGCATTGCAACGATCCTGTGGCTGGAGAAACTGATCGGCCGCAAGGCGGGCGCTTCCACCGGCACAAATCTCTGGGGCGCGCTGCAAATCGCCGGCCGGATGATCGGCAAAGGCGAGACAGGCTCGATCGTCACGCTGATGTGCGACAGCGGTCAGCGCTATCTCGATACCTACTACAATCCGGACTGGGTCACGGCGAAGTTCGGCGATATCTCGCCCTATGAAGAGGAACTGGCACGCTGGGTCTAGACTAGGAGCAGGGCTGAGCGAGAAGGCAGGCCAAAGGAATGTCGTTCACTTTCACCGCAGCTAGCTCGCCACCCGCATTCTGTAGGCTTCATACGTCAGGACGTTTGCCCCGCTCTTCTTGGCTTCATACATGGCCTGGTCCGCGTGGGTGATCAGCGATTTGGCATCATCTGCATCATCGGGATAGAACGACACCCCGATGCTGATGCTGATGTTGATATCCTTGCCCTTGATTTCCATCGGCCGCGAGACCTCGCGGTAAATGCGGGTGGCACAGGCCAGAACATCCTTCTCTTCCGCATAATCGCCGATGATCACGGCAAACTCATCCCCGCCGATCCGGGTCACGACATCCCCTTCGCGCGTGCAGCGCTTGATGGTGGAGGCAACGGCCTGGAGCAGCGCGTCACCCACCGGATGCCCGTGGCTGTCGTTGACCGGCTTGAAGGTATCAAGGTCCAGCATCATCAGCGCAAACTTGCGGTTATCCCGGTCTGCAATGGCAACGTTTTCCGCAAGGCTCTGGCTGAAATGTGCCCGGTTCGAAAGGCCTGTCAGATGGTCGGTCATCGCTAGCCGCCTGACAGCTTCTTCCGTCTTCTTCAGACGGGTAATGTCCGAATGGGTGCCGGACATGCGCAAAGGCTCGCCGTCTTTCGTCCATTCGACCACACGTCCCCTATCGAGAACCCAGACCCACCTGCCCTCCTTGTGGCGCATGCGAATTTCGTTGTCGTAGGCTTCCCTTGCTCCGGAAAACACCTCTGCCAGCTTCTGCTCAGATTTTTCCACATCGTCCGGATGGGTCAGCCGGTACCAGGTCTGTCGGCTGAGCGGCTGCAACTCGGCTAGCGAATAGCCGAGAATTTCAGCCCAGCGTTCGTTGTAGACCACCTCCCCGGTCTGAACGTTGCATTCCCAGGTTCCGACGTTGGTGCCGAAGATGATCTCTCGCAAACGCTGCTCCGAGGATCGCAGCCGCTTGTGCGCGGTGTGTCTTTCAAGCAGCAGAAAACTGACGACGACAAGTGACAGTCCAAGCGTACCCACCAGGCCCAGCATCCACTGGTTCCGGGCGTTATAGGCAGAGGAAAGTTCCGCGCTCTTGCTGTCGACCATTTCCTCCAGGCGGTTCTTGTAGTGCCACAGTTCTTGTTCCCGCTGCCGGTCGTCGGAAATATCGTGGACCACGGAAAGCAAAGCCTTCCTGCCGTCGTAGTCCACCGGAGTTGAATGAACTTCCACGCTTCGAACGGAGCCATCTGCCAGCTTATGGCGGAAGATGAAGAAATTTCGGTGTTCAGCCTTGGCAAGTTGACGTTCGGCTTCAACCTGCTCGGCCGTCAGCTGATTGATGTTCTGAATGGACATGCGGCGCAGCGTATCCCGGTCGAACCCGTAGAAGTCTGCCGCGGCATTGTTGGCATCAAGAATGCTTCCGGTATCCGGATCGATCAGCATCATGGTTGCGCTGTGACGCAGAAAGAACTGATCATAGGACAGGGATGCCTGCTCGGCCTGGGCAGGCGTCGCCAGCCAGGACAAAAAGACAATCATTGCCGTTTTCAGCAGTATTTCCACAAATTTCGTCAAAATTTACCGCCTTTTGCTGCAGTAAAGACTCATCGGATTAAATTTTCGAGAACAAAAAACGTGCAATTGACCGACTTCCGCAACGACAGGCGTATTGGTTTACCCAACGGGAAAATCGGTCAAATGTCGCCTCGCCCCATTCCGGTCCCACTCCGCCAGTATTCCGGCTTCAGATTTATGGGAGCTCTCACATGAAGCGGCGTACATTCCTGTTCGGAACCGGACTTCTGGCAGCAGGAGGCGCCTACGCGGCACACACCCTCCCCGCTTATCGGCTGCAAACCGGGTTGCAGTTCGTCAGCAAGGCAGTTGCCGGACCGTCCACGCCGCCCACTGAAGCAACGTCAAACAGCTTTGCTTTGCCCAATGCATGGGCCGGAAAGCTGATTGAGGCGGCAGAAAGCCAGATCGGCGTTACGGTGGTCTACGATCCGGCCTATGTCTCGCTCCCGTTTCCCAATGGCGACCTGCCGCGCGAACGCGGTGTATGCACCGATGTGGTCGTCAGAGCCTACCGCGACGCCTTCGGCTACGATCTCCAGTCGGCCGTTAATGCGGACATGAAGTCGGACTTTTCGTCCTATCCAAAGATCTGGGGTCTCAAACGCCCGGACAGGAACATCGACCACCGGCGGGTGCCAAACCTGCAGACCTTCTTCAGACGAAAAGGCGCAGCTCTTCCGGTCACTGCAAACGCCAAAGACTATCAGCCCGGCGACGTCGTTTCCCAGATGCTGCCTGGAAACCTGCCGCACATGGCGATTGTCAGTCACCGTGCCTCCGCAGACAGCGAACGACCAATGGTGGTCCACAACATCGGTGCTGGAACGCAGCTGGAAGACCGGCTGTTCGATTTCGAAATCACCGGCCACTACAGGTTCAAACCCGCCTGACGCTCCAGGGCTGAAGTTTGCCTTTGACGGGGGGTCACCCCTCCGTAAGCGTCATCAGCATGTCCGCATACCAGGCGCAATTGAGGCCTAGCGCCTCATCCAGCACGAGATCGCGCGTGCCGACATCGAGGCGGGCGGAGTGAACGCCAAGCAGTTTCCACGGCAGTTCGCTTGCGCGGTCTGCCGTATTGCGCATGACCACCGGAGCCCCACTTGTGCCGCGATGCGTGCGGGCATCGGTCAGGAAATAGCCCATGCCCTGAAACCGGAAGCCGAAGGAGGAAGCCACGACCGCGTGGCGGACCACCGGCATGTGATGGAGCGTGTCATGAAACCCGAGCGGAAAACCGACAACCAGAATGGATGATCCGATCTCGACATGCTCTTGCGGGTCACTCAGGTGTTCCGGCCCGAAAGCCCGATAGACGATATTTTCAGGTAGCGCCGCCCGGTCAATCTCGATCACCGCAACGTCGATATCGCCTGCGGTATCCTCTCCCTGGCGCCAGAGGCTTTTGCCATCCCGGAAAAGCGGGATCGAAAAAGCGATGGAGTCGGCCAGGTTTTCAGGGTCGTTGTGGAGTTCGATTTCGATACGGGAGGGATGATGCCCGCTTGCCTCATCCACCATCACATGCCGGCTGGTAACGAGAAACAGGCGCTCATCACGCGCAAAGAAAAAGCTGCTGGCGTTCGTGAGATAGGTCTGGTCATCAAAGGTGGAAATACGGGGCGAGGTAAGCAGGACAGCGTCGATCATCGTCAATCGGTTCTCCAGAAATAGCGGGAAGCCTTGCACACATGGACAGGCTGCTTGCTCAGGCAGCATAGGGCAGTATCGGGAAAACGACAGAGCTCCGGGTTTTGTTCCCCTCAGGAGACAGTCTCGGTGCCGGAAACCTGCGGTGGCCGGGAAGCGGCCCAGGCCCCCTTGTCGCGCAGATCCAGAATAACCTCGCGCAGCAAAGCGTGCACCGCTTCCAGCGCCCGCGTCACCGGTCGTCCACCCGGCGACATCAGATGAGCCCCGCGCCAGAGCCCCGGCGCGGCGATGCGGCTGACACGAAGGGAACCTGCTGCCACCTCCTCCGTCACCGCGTAGAGCGGCAGGATCGACGGGCCAAACCCGGCTGCCACCAGGCGCTTGATGTTGTTGAAGGAGTCGATTTCCATCGCGATTTCAGGTGCAAAGCCCAGCGCCTGGAACGTCCGGTCAATCAGCACCCGCAAGCCGTGCGCTCCGCTCGGCAGCACCATTGGCACGTTGTCGAGTGCCTCCATGTTCATTTCCAGCGGACGTTCGGCATCGGCGGGCCACAGAACCACAAGCTCTTCTTCAAGCAATAATTCAGACCGGATACGTGCATCCTTGGAACGGCTGTAAAGCACGGCAAGATCGATCTTGCCTTCGCTCAGCCAATCACCAACAAAACCGCTCATGGCCTCGGTAATATTGAGCGTGATCCGCGGAAAGCGCTCACGTGCCGCCAGGATCAACGGCAGAGACACCATAGCGCTGATCGTGCCCGGCAGGCCGATCCGCACGATGCCGGACGGATCGGTTTCCAGATTGCGGATATCGTCTTCCGTGCGCGCCAGATCCTCGAGAATTGCCCGCGCCCTTTGCAGCAGCAGCTCTCCCGCCTCCGTGGGCGTGACACCGGAGCGACTGCGCGTCAGCAGCCTGGTGCCAAGCTGCTCCTCCATGTTCTTCAGGTGCAGCGACAGGGCCGGCTGCGCCACATGCAGGCTTTCGGCAGCCCGGGTGAGCGAACCCTGCGCGACAATTTCCTGAAAATAACGGAGTTGGCGGATGTCCATGGCAACAAGTTACCATATGAAAATTATATGGTAACTATCCAAAACATATATTTGTTCAATAGCAATTCAGCGGCTTAACTGCGGTCAACGAACACGCAAGACGAAAAGCCCACATGACAAGCCAACCTGATAGCTACCAGGACATTCGCGACGGCATCCGCGCGCTATGTGCCCAGTTTCCCGCCGAATACCACCGCAAGATCGATGAGGTCCGCGCCTATCCGGAAGAATTTGTCGACGCCCTGACACGCGAAGGCTGGATGGCCGCACTTATCCCGGAGGACTACGGCGGATCCGGTCTCGGGCTCACCGAAGCTTCGGTCATCATGGAAGAAATCAACCGTGCAGGCGGCAATTCCGGCGCTTGTCACGGCCAGATGTACAACATGAACACGCTTGTGCGGCATGGCTCGGAAGAACAGCGGCTTAAATATCTGCCGAAGATCGCAAGCGGCGAATTGCGGTTGCAGTCCATGGGCGTGACCGAGCCGACGACGGGCACGGACACCACCAGGATCAAGACCACCGCCGTGAAGAAAGGCGACCGCTACGTCGTCAACGGCCAGAAGGTCTGGATCAGCCGTGTGCAGCATTCCGACCTGATGATCCTCCTGGCGCGCACAACGCCGCTTGCCGACGTGCAGAAGAAATCGGAGGGCCTTTCGATCTTCCTGGTCGATATCCGGCAAGCCATGAAATCGGGCATGGAGGTTCGTCCGATCCTGAACATGGTCAACCACGAGACCAACGAGCTCTTCTTCGACAACCTGGAAATCCCGGAAGAAAATCTCATCGGCGAGGAAGGAAAAGGCTTCAAATACATCCTTACCGGCCTCAACGCCGAACGCACGTTGATTGCCGCCGAATGTATCGGCGATGGCTACTGGTTCACCGACAAGGTGACCGACTATGTGCGCGAACGGGAAGTCTTCGGCCGTCCCATAGGCCAGAACCAGGGCGTCCAGTTCCCGATCGCCGAAGCCTATATCGAGATCGAGGCCGCCAACCTGATGCGCTACAAGGCCTGTAGCCTGTTCGATGCCGGCGCTCCCTGCGGCGCGGCGGCAAACATGGCCAAATACCTGGCCGCAAAGGCAAGCTGGGAAGCGGCAAATGCCTGCATCCAGTTCCATGGCGGCTTCGGTTTTGCCTGTGAATATGACGTCGAGCGCAAGTTCCGCGAGACGCGGCTCTACCAGGTGGCACCAATCTCCACCAACCTCATCCTTTCTTATGTTGCCGAGCATGTGCTTGGTCTGCCGAGGTCGTTCTGATGGTGTTGCCGCTGGAAGGATTGAACGTCGTCGCCATCGAACAGGCGGTGGCCGCTCCCTACGCCACGTCCCGGCTTGCAGATGCCGGAGCGACAGTCACCAAGGTCGAACGGCCCGAAGGTGATTTTGCCCGGGGGTATGACGACGTTGCCAAGGGCCAGTCGAGTTACTTTGTCTGGCTGAACCGGGGCAAGGACAGCATCACGCTGGATCTTGGTTCCGACACAGGCAAGGAAAAGCTGGCGCTGCTGATCGCAGACGCCGATGTCCTGATCCAGAACCTCAAGCCTGGCGCCCTGGCGCGACTTGGTTTTGATCCGGACAGGTTGGTGCTGGATTATCCGCGCCTTATTACCTGCTCCATCAGCGGTTTCGGCGAAACCGGGCCGATGGCCGACCGCAAGGCCTATGATTTGCTGATCCAGGCCGAAACCGGTCTTTGTTCGATCACCGGCGGGCCGAACGAACCCGCGCGTGTCGGCATTTCCCTTGTCGACATCGCCACCGGGGCAACGGCCTATACCGCCATTCTGGAAGCCCTGATCCAGCGCGGGATCACCGGCAAGGGCACGCAGATCTCGGTCTCCATGTTCGATGTTCTGGCCGACTGGCTGACCGTCCCCCTTCTCAACCATGAAGGCGGCAAGAGCCCCCAGCGGGTCGGCCTCGCCCATCCTTCGATTGCGCCTTATGGCGTCTTCCAGCCAAAGGAAGGTCCGGCAATTCTGATCGCCATTCAAAGCGACCGGGAATGGAGGACCCTTTGCAGCGACTTCATCGAAAAACCCGAACTCGGCGCCGATCCAAGGTTCGCAACAAACGTCGCGCGTGTGAACAATCGCAGGGAAACGGATGCCGCTGTTGGCGAAGCCTTTGCGAAATTTGATGCCGAAACGGCCATCAGGTTGCTGACGGATGCCAATATCGCATTGGCCTCGGTCAACGATATGGAAGGCCTGTCGACCCATCCGCACCTGAGGCGTATCACTGTCGACAGCCCGAATGGCCCGGTCTCCTTCCCCGCCCCTGCGGCCATCTTTTCGGGCGAACCGCGCAGCTACGGCCCGATCCCGGCCCTCAAGCCCCTGGAGGCGTGATCATGGACCTCGACATCGACCACCTGCGCAGCTGGATAGGGCGCGACGACAGCGCCTCGGAGATCTTGAGCCCCACACTGGTTCGCCAGTTCAACGCGACCTTTGACCGGACATCAGGTGAAGCTCCAGGTGATGTCGCGCCGCTGCTGATCCATTTCTGTCTTGCTCAGCCGGCCGTTCAGACAGCCGGTTTGGGGCCGGACGGTCATGCAGCCCGTGGCGGCTTCCTGCCGCCCGTGCCCCTGCCCCGACGCATGTGGGCAGGCGGCGAGTTTACCTTCCAGGGTGACATCCGGATTGGCGAATTGGTCCGGCGGGTTTCAACCGTCAGGGATGTGGTCCTGAAACAGGGCCGAACCGGGCCACTCTGTTTCGTCACGGTCAATCATGAAGTCACTTCTGACGGCCGACCTGTCTTGAACGAGCGTCAGGACATCGTCTACCGGGAGGCGCAGAACGTTGCGGGCATGAAGACGACCCCGGCGCCTGCGACGGCTGGAGACGACGTCATGCAGATCACGCCATCGGCCGCTTACCTCTTCCGCTATTCGGCCATGACCTTCAACGGGCACCGCATCCACTACGACAAGGACTATGTCCGCGACGTGGAAGGCTATCCAGGGCTTATCGTACACGGTCCCTTGCAGGCAACACTGCTTTGCCAGTTCGCGGCCGATCTCAAGGAAAGAGCACCGAAAACGTTTCGGTTTCGAAGTCTGTCGACCATATTCGACACGGCGGACTTCACTGTGAACGCGCAAACGGAGGGAGAAACCATGAAGCTCTGGACCGCGCAGCTTGGCGGCCCGGTTGCCATGGAGGCGACGGCGGCATGGTAACGGCAGTCAGGACACCTCTGTTCGTGCCGGCAAATAGGCCCGACCGGTTCCCCAAGGCAGCCGCAACCGAAGCCGACGCGATCATCCTGGATCTGGAAGACGCGGTTCCCGCATCGGAGAAAGAGGCTGCCCGCACCAATCTGACAACCGGCTTCACCGAAAAACCGGTCATCGTGCGCATCAACGCCGCTGGGACTTCGTGGCACCTGGAGGATGTCATGGCTCTTCGCAAGCTGGCACCGGATGCCGTCATGCTGCCGAAGGCGGAGGCTCCCGGAGAGATTGCCACGCTCCACACTGCCCTGGGAGGCTCGGTCCCGGTTATCGCGCTCATTGAAAGTGCCAGGGGGCTTGCCAATGCCAGGCGCATTGCAAGCACCGATGGGGTGGTTCGACTGGCTTTCGGGTCCATCGACTATTGTGCCGATCTTGGCTGCGCGCATTTGAAGGAGGTGCTCTTGCCCGTTCGCTCCGAACTGGTTCTGGCGTCCCGGCTTGCCGGCATCGCGGCCCCGATCGACGGCGTCACTGCACAGCTCGATAACCCTGCGCAGACATTTGAAGACGCCTGCCATGCACGGGATCTCGGTATGACCGGCAAACTCTGCATTCACCCAAGACAGCTTGCCGAGATCAAACGCGCCTTCGCCCCGAGCCTCGATGAAATCGAGTGGGCCAGGCGTGTTCTCGCCTCGGGTGATGGCGCAGCCAATGTCGACGGCGCAATGGTCGACGAACCGGTCCGCATCCGTGCCCGGACAATCCTCGCCTCCGCGCAGGAGGCCGATGCATGAGCCTGCCGCAGATCGTCCTGATTCCGGGGCTCCTGAACGATGCGGATCTCTGGCGGGATCAGATCACCGGTCTCGCTGACATCGCTCGCCCCCGGGTTGCCGACATAACACGCGGTAGTTCGCTGGGGGCTCTGGCGGAAATGGTTCTGGCCACCAGCGAGGACCGCTTTGCGCTGGCCGGGTTTTCGCTCGGCGGTATCGTCGCTCAGGAAATCCTGCGCCGCGCGCCGGAACGCGTGACCCATCTCGCCCTCCTCGACACCACCATGCTGCCTGACACGCCGGAACGCACGGCAGAGCGCGAACAACTGATTGCCCAGGCGTCGAAACCGGGCCGTTTCCACGGCTTCGGCAGAAAACTCGCCCAGTCCTACCTTGCCCCGGAAAACCGGGAAAATTCCGACATGATCAATCGGGTTCGTGCCATGACACAGCGGCTTGGCCCGGACGTCTTCATTCGCCAGACCCGCATTGCACGCCCCGACAGCCGCGCGTCACTCACCGGCATTACCTGTCCGACACTGGTGCTGTGTGGCAATCATGATCAGTTGACGCCGCCGGAGCTTCATCGGTCCATGGCCAGCCTGATCCCGTCAGCGGACCTTGTCGTCCTGGAACACAGTGGCCACCTGACACCGCTGGAAGAGCCGGAAAATGTTACTGATCACCTGAAACGCCTGCTCCAGCGCGACCCTGTCAGGAAGTGACAGCAGGCAATTGAAATTCTAGCGTGCACCGGGTGCTCTATACCTATATCTTTCCCGAAAATTAGTCGGGAAAGTTTTTGAATGCCAACGATTTACCAGCTGAAGTCCCGTTTTCAGGACCTGCTTCGCCCCGTGTGCAGATCGCTTGCCGCAAACGGGGTGACAGCCAATCAGGTAACCCTGGCCGCGCTTGGCCTGTCGATTGGCGAAGGCCTGCTGCTCTGGATCTTTCCCGGCGCGTTCCTCCCCTTGATCCTGTTGCCGCTGGTTCTGTTCATCCGTATGGGCCTCAATGCCATCGACGGCATGCTGGCGCGGGAACACGACCAGAAATCCGACCTTGGCGCGGTGCTCAACGAACTGGGCGATGTGCTGTCAGACGCTGCGCTCTACCTGCCCTTCGCACTCCTGCCTTTTGTCGATGGGCCGATTGTCGTCGGACTGGTCGTACTTGCCATCATCGGCGAAATGACCGGCGTGATCGCAGTCCAGATCGGCGCAAGCCGCCGGTATGACGGCCCCTTCGGCAAGAGCGACCGGGCAGCCCTGTTCGGTCTTTGCGGATTCCTGATGGCCTTTGGCCTGACCGCGCCTCTCCTTTATCAGATCCTTTTCGGTGCCGGGCTGGCGCTGTCCGCGGTTACCATCTTCAACCGCGCCAGGGCGGCAATCAGGGAGAAACAATCCGCATGAACCTCCTGACCATCCATTGGGCCCTGATCGGCATCTGGGTCGTGCTGTGCGTTGCCAGCGCCATCGTCTTCGTGATTTCGAAACGCTCCGCCAAGAACATGAGCGAACTGGTTCAGCGCACCGTCAGTTGGTGGGTGATGGTGGCAATCTTCACCGTCTCCTTCCTGGTCAGCAACACGGTCTCGATCATTGTTTTCGCCCTCATCAGCTTCCTGGCGCTGAAGGAGTATTTCTCGATGATCCCCACCCGCCGGGCTGACAGGCGGGTGCTGTTCTGGGCGTATCTGTCGATCCCCGTGCAGTACTTCTGGGTCTACGACAGCTACTATGGCATGTTCGCGGTGTTCATCCCGGTCTACATGTTCCTGTTCCTGCCCTTCGTCAGCCTGCTGACCCAGCAGACCGAGGGCTTCCTGCGCGCTGTCGGCACCCTGAACTGGGGCCTGATGCTATGCGTCTTCTCCATCAGCCACGCGGCTTTCCTCCTGATCCTGCCGGCGACCGAGGCCAACAGCACCGGCGGCCCAGGCCTGCTGCTGTTCCTCCTGTTCCTGACCCAGTTCAACGACGTTGCCCAATACACCTGGGGCAAACTGTTTGGCCGTCACAAGATCATTCCGGGCGTCAGTCCCAACAAGACGTGGGAAGGCTTTCTTGGCGGCGTTGCAACCACTTTCGTTCTGTCCCTTCTGACGGCACCGCTGGTCACGCCCTTTGACATGATCCACGCCGCTGCCGCCGGCCTGCTGATCCCGGTTGCAGGGTTCGTTGGAGATGTCACCGTCTCGGCCCTGAAGCGGGATCTCGGCGTCAAGGACACCGGCAGTCTTATTCCCGGTCATGGTGGCATCCTCGACCGGATCGACAGCCTGACCTACACCGCACCGCTGTTCTTCCACTTCACCCGCTATTTCTATTACTGAAGGGGGATGTCAGGATGACCGCTCCCACTTTGCGCACGCAGTCGGCAGGCTTCTCTTTCTCTCTTCTCCAAGCCCACGCGCCTCTCCTCTCGTCATCCCGGCCAAGCGCAGCGCGAGCCGGGATCGGAGAGCCACTAGATCGGCTGAAAGGTGCAGCCACTGATCATGCGCCTGGGTTCCCCGGCCCCGGATCTCCGCTTCGCTGCGTCCGGGGTGACCGAGGAGAGGACGACACTGGAACAAGCGCTCGATCGTCAGCATTCAGGAACCTCCGTTGATGCTCCAGAAGATCTTCTACATTTTCGTCAAGGTCGCGGTCCTGTTCCTGCTCGGACTGAACGTGCGTCGCAAGGAACTGCTGCCGATCAACGGTCCGGCGATCATCGTTGCCAACCACAACAGCCATCTGGATACGATGGTGCTGATGGCCTTGATGCCCCTGTCAAAGCTGAAGGACATAAAGCCGGTTGCGGCGGCAGATTATTTCTTCTCCTCCCCTCTCAAGGCCTGGCTGTCGGAACATGTCCTCGGCATTATCCCGGTGGAGCGTGGCCGGAAAGAGAAGAATGTCGACCCGCTGGAAGGCTGCTACGAGGTTCTGCGTCAGGGCAAGGTTCTGATCCTGTTTCCGGAAGGTTCGCGCGGCGAACCGGAACAGATGACGGATCTCAAGAAAGGCGTTTCCTTTCTTGCCGAACGGTTCCCGGAAGCACCGGTCGTGCCCGTCTTCACCCACGGCCTCGGCAAGGCCTTGCCGAAGGGGTCGTTCCTGCTGGTGCCGTTCTTCTGCGATATTTTCGTCGGGGAACCAATTACTTGGAACGAGGACCGGACTCATTTTATGACCGGGTTGAAGGAGCGCTTTAACGCTCTCTCGACGGAAAAGACCTTTGCATCCTGGGAATAGTAAGTTGGCACTTTTCTGCCTGGCTGCGCTCTGGAGCTTTGCCGAGGCAACGCTGTTCTTCATCGCTCCCGACGCGCTTTTGAGCATTATCGCGCTTCGCTCCCTGGGCAAGGCCATGACAGCGGCGCTTCTGGCGTCCTTCGCGGCCGCGTTCGGCGGTCTGCTGGTCTGGACCTGCGCACAGCATTTTCCGGAAGAAACGCTTCAGGTGCTGCTGCTTGTGCCCGGGATTTCGGGATCAACATTTGAAATGGCCAGGCAGCTGTTGCAGGCAGGCCTGTTCGAGGGATTGCTCGGGGGAGCCTTCAGCGGCATCCCTTACAAGGTTCTTTCGGCCGAAGCGGGCTACGCCTCGATCCCCGCACAATCGCTTTTTCTTGTCTCGCCGGTGGCACGGCTACCAAGGTTTGTGCTTGTCGCCCTCATTTCCTGGTCAGTGTCCCGGCTTGTCGGCGCCCGTCTCAGCGACCGGAGAAAGCTCGCCCTTTGCCTTGCGGTCTGGCCATTTGTCTATGCCAACTATTTTCTCACCGCGGGCTGGTGAGCGGGCACAGCCCCCTCATCCCACTTGTGACAACAGCACCCCGCCAAGTGCCGCCGTCAGCAGCACCCAGATCAGCCCCATGTGAAACCGCAAGAGCAACAGGCCACACAGGGCCGCGAGGACCGGCACGCGCCAGTCGAGGCTGGCAAGGTCCGGGATCCAGAGTGTCACGACACCCCACTTTGTCGCCGTGACCTCTTCGAAGAAGACATGCAGCGCAAACCAGACCGACAGGTTGAGCACGACGCCGACCACCGCTGCTACGATAGCCGAAAGTGCCGACTTGAGCCTCGGCTGCGCCGAGATCCATTCGATGTAAGGCGCCCCGGCAAAGATCCAGAGAAAACAAGGAGCAAAGGTCGCCCAGAGCGCAACCAGCCCCCCTGCGAGACCAAGCAGAAGCCCACCTTCGTGAAAGGCCGCCAGAAAGCCGACGAACTGGGTCACCAGAATGAGCGGCCCCGGTGTTGTTTCCGCCAGACCCAGCCCGTCCATCATTTCACCGGCGCTCAGCCAGCCGTGAATGGCGACGACGTCCTGGGCCATATAGGCAAGCACCGCATAGGCGCCGCCAAAGGTGACGACAGCGAGCTTTGAAAAGAACCAGCCGATATCCGCCAGCAAGGGTACGTTGCCGGCCAGATCCAGCAGCGCCAGCGGCGCGATCCAGATGAAGACCCAGAGAAAAACCGTGCGGAGCGTTTTCGCAATCGGTCTGCCAATGGCAACACCAGGCTCACCGAGTCTTTCAGTCTGCGCCACGCTGAACGCGGCACCGTAAAGCCCGGCGGCCAAAACAATTAGCGGGAACGGCAGGGCCAGAAAGAAAATTCCGACAAAGGCCAGAGCTGCAATGACCCATTGCCTCCTGATGGTGAGTGCCCGTTTGGAGAGGCGCAGCAGCGCCTCCAGAACCACGATCAGGACGGCTGCCTTGATGCCCAGAAACAGCTGACTGACCAGCGGCACATTGCCGAAGGTTCCGTAAACTGCGGCAAGTGCGAAAATTGCGAGTGCGCCGGGAACGACAAACAGAAGGCCCGCCAGCAAGCCACCGGCAACGCCGCGCAGTTTCCAGCCACAGTACGTCGCCAGTTGCATGGCTTCCGGACCCGGCAGCAACATGCAGAACCCGAGAGCGTTGACGTAGCTTTTTTCCGAAAGCCAGCCGGTCTCATCAACCAGCTTGCGGTGCATCAGCGCGATCTGTGCGGCCGGACCACCGAAAGACAGCAGACCAATGCTGCCAAAGACGGACATCAGCCGCCGCCAGGATACTTCCTGGTCGAAAGCTGTTCCATCCTTGCCCGGAGCGCCTTCACCAGGCGCATGATGTGCGGTCAACGTGTCAGCCCTTTTCGTCGCAGACAGCCTGTCGTGACCTTCCTCTAGCGCATTCGGGATGGAAGGGTAACTGCAATCCTTACCCGAATGCCGTCAGACCTGAACCGGTGCAACACAGTGGCAGGCGGCAGCGACCAGAGCCTGTATGAAGTGCTATCCCTTGACCGGATAGCGGTCAGGCTCCTCGAAGACATCGATCACCTTGGTTCCGGCCTTGATGATCGCACTGTGCTCCGCCCCGCTGGGAATATCGTAGATAGCGCCCGGACCCATCGTCCTTGTTTCTCCAGCGATGGTGAATTCGATCTCGCCGCTCAGGACAGTGCCCCACTGCGCCAGATGCGAATGCGGCGGCAGGACCATGTCCTTCACGAAATCGAAAAAAACGACCAGTCCGGCGTCCGAGCGCACTGCGTAGGATCTGACTACGTCCTCGGGAAAGGGAACATCGAGAGATGGAAACTTTCGGATGAAATCTGGAAGCTGCATGGACCTCTTGCCTCAAAGGGATGGTGTTGAGGCAAGTCTGGACCAGGTCGGCCTATCCGTTCAAGACATCCTTCACAGTCGTCGCAAGCTGCTTCAGCGTGAAAGGCTTGGGCAGGAAGAAGAACTGTTCGCCCGGTGGCAGGTTTTCCTCGAAGGCATCCTCGGCATAACCGGACACGAAGATGATCTTGAGGTCCGGCCGGGTCTTGCGCAGCTCGACCAGAAGCGTCGGCCCGTCCATTTCCGGCATGACAACATCGGAGACCACGAGGTCGATCTTGCCGTCGGTCTCTTCCATGACTTCCAGCGCCTCGTTGCCCGAGCCCGCCTCGTAGACGGTGTAGCCGCGCGACGCGAGGGCACGGGCGCCAAAGGCACGCACGGCCTCCTCGTCTTCCACCAGCAGGATCGATGCGGAACCGGTCAGATCCTTGACCTTTTCCGGCTCGACTTCCTTCGGCTCCGGCTTTTTCTTCTCCACGACCTTCGGAATGTGGCGTGGCAGGAACAGACGGAACGTCGTGCCGACATCAACTTCGGAGGTACAGAAAATGAAACCGCCGGTCTGTTTGACGATGCCGTAAACCGTCGACAGGCCAAGGCCAGTTCCCTTGCCGACTTCCTTGGTGGAGAAGAACGGATCGAAGATCTTCTCCATCACGTCGGGCGGAATGCCGTGACCCGTGTCGTCCACCTCGACAAGGGTGTATTCGCCCGGTGGCATGCCGCGGATGTTGTCGAACTGTGTGCTTTCGGCTTCGTTGACGTTGCGCGTACGGATGGTCAGACGGCCACCGTCGGACATTGCATCGCCCGCGTTTACCGCCAGGTTGACGATCACCTGCTCCAGCTGGTTCAGGTCGGCCATCACCGGCCACAGGTCCCGGCCGTGGATCACCTTCAGCTCCACCTTCTCGCCCAGCAGGCGGTCAAGCAGGATGGAGAGATCAGCCAGAACGTCGTTCAGCTCCAGTTGCTGCGGACGCAGCGTCTGACGACGCGAGAAGGCCAGAAGCTGCCGCACGAGGCCGGCCGCACGGTTGGCGTTCTGCTTGATGTTCATGATGTCCTGGAAGGACGGATCGGTCGGCCTGTGGCTTGCCAGAAGCAGATCCGAGAAGCCGATGATCGCAGTCAGGACGTTGTTGAAGTCATGCGCGACACCCCCGGCCAGCTGGCCGATGGCCTGCATCTTCTGGCTCTGGGCGAACTGTGCTTCCAGGGCTCGCTGCTGGGTGGTTTCAAGCGCGTAGACGATGGCGGCTTCGCCGTCACCCTCACCTTCCTGCACTGCGGAGACGTAGAAAGTTGCGGAACGCGGGTCATTGCCCTCGACCAGGGGAATGTCTATCGGCGCAATCTCGCCGATCCCGTTGGCGGCGGCCTGGAGAGACTTTGCCAGTTCCTGCCGCCCGCTCTCGGCCACATAAGCCTCCAGCTTGGGAGATTCGTCATCCGTGTCGACCGCACCGAACAGCTTCAGGAACGGCGCGTTGGTTCTCAGGACCCGGCCTTCCTTGTCGAGCGAGGCAATGGCGATCGGCGTGTTGTTGAAGAAACGGGCAAAGCGGACTTCCGCCGCCCGAAGCGCCTCCGAGGCTTCCTCACCACGAGACCTGTTGAGAACCAGTGTGCGGCTGTCACCCGGCTGGCCGTTTTCACCGAAAGGCACACGGTGGAGCAGTCGCACCGGCAGGCCGCGTCCGTTGCGGGTGACGAAGTCGAGATCAAAGGTTTCGCTCTTGACCTCGCCCGCCTGACCCTTGATCGAGCGGATCAGCTCGGTGCCGTCGCCGCGCACGATGCTCGAAAGATCGAGGTCGCCCGCGTCGAACTGGGCAAGATCGTAGCCAAGCCAGTCGGCCAGGGTGGCGTTGAGATAGACGATGCGGCCTTCCGCATCACAGGAAAAGAAACCGGCCGGCGCGTGATCCAGGAAATTGATGACGCGCTGCAGTTCCTGAAACGAGTTTTCCTGTTCGGCCCGGTCGCGGGTGATATCGGCCAGCTGCCAGACCGCCATGGGCTTGCCGCCGCCGCGTTCCTTGGGCACCTGCAACGGGCGGATCGACACCCGATACCAGCGCGCAGCGCCGTCGGCCCTGCCGAGCGGGAACGGCATGCGGATCTCTTCTTGCGCCCTGCGGCTGTCGCGCATGGCCTGGGACAGGCGGAAAATGGCGTCGGCGGCATCCGGATCGGAGGAAAACACACGCTCGACCACACGGATGTCGGCAGCGGTTTCAGCGCCGGTCAGATCCGCATAGGCCTTGTTGGCATAGACAAGCCGGCCGTCCAGATCGGTAATGAGCGCTCCGTCCTCAAGGGTATCGACAAAAGCGGAGGCAAGCGGATTGGCTTCGCCAGGGCGGGCCGACAGACGCAGAAAGCCTATGGCTCCGGCAAACAGGCAGAAAACGCCGACGACGGCCAGGATACCGAGCAGCGCAAGAATAAACGGTTGCGCCACTTCGCGGTCCATGACCGCAAAGGCAGCAGCAGCGCCGACGAGCAGCAGTGCGAGGCCTATGAGAAGGCCTATATTACCGGAACGTTCCGGGCGGCTGATCATCGGCCCGCTCGGCGTCCCGTCCATGTCACTCATCAATCCTGTCTCCCGGGCCCGATTCGGTTCTTGAAGGGGCCGTACATAAGCATTCTGTGCTTAATAGCCGATTTCAACTGATATGCGACCAAGTCCTGTTGAAATTCACCTGTTTGCCGCGGACTTTTTCAGCCCGCTATCCTTGAGAGCAACTTAGTTGGCACGCCAGGATGCGCGCTTGCGCATGCGGAAGACGAAGCCGATGACTTCGGCAACAGCCTTGTAATGTTCTTCCGGAACTTCCTGGTCGATCTCGACTGTCGCATAAAGTGCGCGGGCCAGAGGCGGATTTTCGACGACCGGAATATCGCTTTCCTTGGCGAGCTCACGAATTTTGAGCGCGACCGCATCGGTACCTTTCGCAAGGCAGAGCGGTGCTCCCATACCTTCTTCATACTTCAACGCCACAGCATAGTGCGTCGGGTTGGTCACGACCACTGTGGCCTGCGGTACCGCCGCCATCATGCGCTTGCGCGACCGCTCCATGCGCAGCTGGCGGATCTTGCCCTTGACCTGCGGATCACCTTCGGTCTGTTTGTATTCTTCCTTGACCTCGCGCAGGGACATCTTCTGCTTGTTGAACCATTTGTTGCGCTGGTAGATGAAGTCGGCCGCGGCAACCACCGTCATCACAGCCAGCACGGCAGCCAGAAGCTGCAGGATCAGGATTCGTGCCTCCTCCAGGATGATGTTCGTATCGGCGAACACCATAACTTCCGCTTCGTCGCGGTGCGGCCACATCACCGCCACCATGATGGCGCCGACAACGGCGATCTTCACCATTCCCTTGGCAAAGTTTACGAGACTGTCGGCGGAAAACAGCCGCTTGAAACCGGAGGCCGGTGAAACCTTCGAGAATTTCGGCTTGATCGTTTCCGCGGTCAGCAGTGGCTGGTGCTGGACGAGATTGCCCGCCACAGCCATGATCACCAGCGCCAGCAGCGGAATGCCGACGATAAGAGCCACCGACTGCCCCGTGTCCCGCCACAGGGCTTTGAGCGCGTAGCCGTCCACCGCAATCTGGTGGGCATGCTCCATATAGCCCTTCATCAACTCGCCCAGCGACACGGCGGTGCTGGGCGCGAAGATGGCAATCATCAGCGTCGCACCGGCCAGTGTGAACCAGGTGCTGACTTCCTGAGATTTCGGTACGTCCCCCTTGTCATGCGCCTCTTTCAGGCGCTTGTGCGTGGGGTCCTCTGTTTTTTCCGAGTCGTCGGTATCGTCAGCCATAGCGCAGCGCTACCCCACGATGAACTTGCCGAGCGATTCCTGAAAATGATCCAGATAGAACATCATCAGGGTTGCGATCAGCACCATGAGCAGGAACAGCCCGATCGCGATATTCACGGGCATGGCGATAAAGAAGATCTGCATCTGCGGCATCAGCTTGTTGAGCAGGCCGAGGCCGAAATAGAAAACCAGACCGACAACCAGAAAAGGCGCGCTCATGCGCACCGCGATGGAAAACACATGCGCAACGGTTTCCGTCGCGTTCTGTGAAAAGTCCCCGACCGGCGGAGCAAGGCCAGGCGGAAAGATCGTGAAACTGTCGTGGAGCGCCGCGATCACCAGGAAGTGGCTGTCGCTGACGAAGACCAGCGTAATACCGAGAATGGACAGGAAGTTGCCGAACAGCGCCCCCTGCTGGCCCTGGTTGGCGAAATCCGTCCCAAGCGCGAAAGCAAGACCGGACTGGTTGGCCATGATCATGCCGGCGATCTGCAAGACAGACGTGATCATCTTGGCGCACAGGCCGATACCGAAACCGATGGCCAGTTCTCCGAACAGGAGCGCAATCATGCGATAGGTATTGGATGTCAGGTCGACAGGGTAATATTGCGAACCGACGGGATAGAGAACAATCGTCAACGCCAGGGCAATGGTCAGCCGAAACCGCGTCGGGATCGTGCTTTCGCCCAGAGCCGGCAGCAACATGACCATCGTGCCCATACGTGCGAACATCAGCATGAAGATGGCTGCGATATTCGGCAGATAATCGAGCTGGATGGTCATGAAGGTCCACGTCCTAACCGGTGGTCAGGATCATTTCGGCAACCCTGCCCATGAAGGCCTCCAGAACCTGGCTCATGAAGGGCAACGCGATCAGGATCGTTACGAAGATCGCGAGGATCTTGGGAACGAAAACCAGTGTCATTTCCTGGATTTGCGTCAGAGCCTGGAACAAGGCGATGACGACACCCACCAACAGACCGATGACCATGACGGGTCCGGCCACCAGGATCATAGTCCAAACGCCTTCACGGGCGAGATCGAGAACTTCACCAGCGGTCATCAAAGCCCCCCTTGCCGCATCGGATCAGATCGGCATCCGCATGATTTCCTCATAGGCGGAAATCACTCGATCGCGAACGGCGACCATCGTTTCCAGAGCAACTTCCGTTTCGGCGATCGCGGTGACAACGTCGACCACGTCAGCCTTGCCCTCGACAAGGCCGACAGCCTTGTCATCTGCGACACGGCCCTTGTCGACGACACCGCCGACAGCCTCTTCCACCAGCTTGGTAAAATCGAGACCGGCAGCTTCGGGAGCGCCCGCCTTGTCCTCGATCGCACGCGCCTGCTGCTGCAGCTTGGCGGCCATCTGGTAGGCATTATTTGCGATCGACGGAGTAGACATGACTAAGGCTCCCTTCCCGGATTAGGACTGCCGCTCAGGCGCGCAGGATATCGATGGTCCGCTGCAGCATCCGCCGCGTGGAATCGATGACGTTCAGATTGGCTTCATAGGATCGCTGCGCTTCGCGCATGTCCGTCGTTTCAATCAGCGTGTTGACGTTGGGCTGCAGCACGTAACCGTTGGCATCGGCCGCCGGGTGCCCGGGCATGTGCACCGAACGGAAGTCCGTGTTGTCTTCCGCGATCTTGCCCAGCTCGACCATATCAGCGCCCATTTCCCTGTCGAAATGGCTCTTGAAGGTCGGAATCTTGCGCCGGTACGGCAGTTCTTCAGGCGTCTTGGCAGTGGAGTTCGCATTCGCGATGTTCTCCGCGATGATGCGCATGCGCCCGTTCTGAGCTCTCAACCCGCTTGCCGAGATGAACAGGGATTTGATCAGGTCCATGTTATCGGTCCTCTAGCTTGTGCTGCCTTGCCTCATACACTCTTGGAAAGCGCGGTCCGGATCAGACCGAGCCCCTTGGTGTAAAGCGTTGTCGCAGCCTGGTAATCCATCTGGTTCTCGGTGATGTGCATCATCTGCTCTTCCAGATTGACGCTGTTGCCGCTCGGCGTGACTTCGAAGGTGTCGTCTTCCTCGATCTTGGCCGAACCGGTATTTCCCAGCTTCCCGGAAATGTGCCCGGCCACCGTCGTCGTCGTCGCCAGGTTCAGTGACTGCCGCCCGATGTGATCCTTGAAGGTATATTCCTTCACGTCCCGCGCCATGTATCCGGGCGTATCCGCGTTGGCGATGTTCTGCGCCAGCACGCTCTGTCTCGTCTGGTGCCACTGCATCTTGGATTTCAATGCCTGGAACAGCGGCAGATCCGTTATGGCCATTCCGATTCACCATTCGTTAACCAACTCGGCAATGATTGCCGCTCAAATGGTTAATGAAAAGTTAACAGCCATTTACCTCTTCCGGCCCAAACCCTTCAGAAACCAGTGGAGGAGGCAACTTTCCTTTGCATTTCGCAAAAAGAGAGGCGCCGCCAACAGGCAAAATTTGCCTGCCTCTGTTAACTTTAAGTCCTAGAGAGATTCGAAGCAGATCAGCAAGCGGCTGAACCGGTACCGACGGGGCAAAACATTCCCGCCGCAACGGGGAAAAACAAAAAAGCCGAGAGGTTTGCGAGACAGGAGCCTGCACAGGCTCAACCGCCGGAATTACTGGGGATAAAGGCAAACCTCCCCAATTGAGGCAAAAAACCGGAGTAACCGGCACACGCGATCAAACCGCAAGCGGGGCGGCACGAGGGTAAGATGTATAACTGGATTGAGACCACATTCAACGTGAGCGGGGGCATCACGCAGGCTATTGCAGTCATCCTGGCTTTGGCCGTCGTGCTACTGCTGTTCGGACTGTTTATTTTCATTCTGAAGCGCCTGATGGGGGCAAGTGCTCCACAAAGCCGCAACCGGCAGCCCCGGATTGCCATCATGGACAGTGCTTCTGTCGACGCTCGCCGCCGGCTGCTGCTCATTCGCCGGGACAACATCGAGCATCTCATCCTGGTCGGCGGCCCGAGTGACGTTGTGGTAGAACAGAATATCGTTCGCAACACCCCGCTGGCCCAGGCCCGGCCCGGACAACCGTCTCCTTCGAACATGCCGATGCCGGTCAAGGCCGCAGTCGCCCCAGGACCGGAGATCCCTGCCCGGCCCGACGACTTCTTCGAAGAACAGGAAGTCGCAGCGCCCGCAGTCCAGGCACGTACGCCAGTTCCGTCTGCCGCGCCGCTAGCGCAGCCGTCTCCACCGGCGCCACAGCAGGCCACCCCGGCACCGCAACCTGCCACTCCGGTGGCACAGCCATCCGCACCGGCCGCGCCTTCGTATCAGGCAGCAGCCGCCCCGGTTGCCACGCCGGCAGCCCCCAGTGTGAGTTCGGCTGCACCGCAACGCAATTATTCGGACCCCGCTCCCTCCCGGCTTACCGCCACGCGTGCGGCCGAGAGTGCTCCGGCAACCGTGCAAGCCCCGACGCCCCCGGCCCAACAGGCAACGCCACCCAAGACCACCCCCGACAAGCCGGAAAGCGGTGGAGGATTGGGCCGCGCGAGCGATCTGCTACGTGCCGCCACTCAGAACGGCTTCAACCGGGCCGCCACTAAACCAGCCGCTCCCGCGCCTGCTTCACCGGAAGTTTCGCCTCCGCGAAGCACCGACGAAGGCAAGGTCGACATTGCTGCTGCCCTGGAAGCTGAGATGCAGGCAAGTGAACCTGCAACAGCACCCGTAAAAGCGCCGGAAGTGCGTCCTGCCGTTCCGGCTCCCTCTGCGCCTCAGGAAAGCAAGACAGCTTCCACATTGAAGTCCCTGGCACGCCCGTTCACGGCCCGTGATCGGCCTTCCTATGGCGGTACGATCTCGCCGCCCGCTTCCGGACCGGCGGCGCGTGCCAAAACCGCTCTCTTGAAGCCGGTTGAGCAGGTTCTGCCGGAGCACAAGGTGGAGCCGGTGCTCGTTGCCGCAACCTTGACCGCAGCATCCACACCTCAACAAGCCCCGGCGCAGGAAGCGCCGGCGGAAGAAAGCGTGCCGAAACCGGACCAGCCCGCCAACCTTGGCCAGGCGATGGCGGACACGGCGGACGAAAACGTCCAGATGGCCGATGCACAACACTCTTCAAGCGATGTTTCAGAGCCCGAAGCGACGGAAGCAATCGAACCTGCCGACGTCACGGCGGATGATGAAGCCCGGACAGCGGATTCCGCAGAAGAGGAAGCTGCCACAGCCGAAACGCAGTCGGTCGCAGAAGCCGCTCCTTCCAGGGAACTCTCGCTGGATATCGGCGATCTCCTGGAAGACGTGCCGGAAGCGTCCACCCCGGCTCAGGACAAGCCCGAAGCGTCTTCCGCAGCGGAAATGCCAACTGACGAGGCATCCGCCGACGAGGCTGAAGAGGCGCAGGAAGAAACCGCAAGCGCTACTGCAACGGTCGCGCCGTCTGCAGTGGCATCGGTAGCAGCCCCTGCCCCGGTAACCAGCGGTCCCGTGACGAGCTCTGCACCACCGGTCAAGGCGCCTGTCAGGCCTTCCGCCGGTTTGGGCGACAGAAATCCCATCGAGGAAGAAATGGCGAAGATCCTGGACGAACTGGGTGGACAGTCAAACGGATGATGCGCTTGCAATCGCTCCTGCGGCCTGGCGGTCTGATCCGCCTGATACTTTTGCTGACCGCATTGCTCGCGGTTCTGGCCGGACCGGCTGCTGCGCAGGAAATCTCGGTCGGTTTTGGCGATGATACCACCTTGACGGAACGCGCCGTCCAGATGGTTGTCCTTCTGACCATCCTGTCGCTGGCGCCTTCCATTCTCGTCATGGTGACCAGCTTCACCCGTATCGTGGTGGTGCTGTCGCTCTTGCGGTCTGCCATCGGTCTGCAGACGGCCCCGCCCAACATGGTGATGGTCAGCCTTGCACTGTTCCTGTCGGCCTTCATCATGATGCCTACCTTGCAGGCGTCATATGATGCCGGCGTTCAACCGCTCATCGACGGGGACATAGAATTCGAGCAGGCCTTCGAGCGTGCCTCCGATCCATTCCGGACGTTCATGCTGTCCCAGGTCCGCGAAAAGGACCTCGCCCTGTTCGAGGAACTCTCCGGCAGAGAAGAAGCACCGGAAGGCCCGGAAGACCTTTCCATGGCCACGCTCATTCCCGCTTTCATGATCTCCGAACTGCGGCGCGCTTTCGAGATCGGCTTCCTGCTCTACCTGCCGTTTCTCATCATCGACCTCGTGATTGCATCCGTCTTGATGTCCATGGGTATGATGATGTTGCCGCCGGTGGTAATCTCTCTTCCGTTCAAGCTGATCTTCTTCGTACTTGTCGATGGCTGGAACCTGGTGGCAGGCTCGCTGGTCAAGAGCTTCGGCGGCGGCTGAAGCACCCGGCCAAGTCGTTAAAAGTAGAAGAAAATTAAGATAGGACTGTAATAGTTACAGCCGTGCGGGCCCGAACTGTGCCCCTTCGTTAATAGCGGCAGGACAGTGTTAAGAGAACAATTAGAACAGCTCGCCCGGATCAAAGAACCAGAGGCGAGATCAAAACTCATCCGCACGCTCGTCGGCGAATATGCGCGGTCGGAAGACCACGAGCCGACGGAGATGGAGCGGGAACTGTTTTCGCGAATTGTTCTCTCGGTTTTCGACCAGCTGGACCGCGCTGCACGCTACGAACTTGTCGTACGCCTTGCAAAGACCGACCGCATCATCCCCGACCTTGCGGACCGGCTCGCCCAGGAAGATTACGAGCTGTCGGAACCGGTGATCGAATGCTCGCCGATGATCAGCCAGAACGGTCTCATGCAGATCGCCAAAAACGGCGGCAACGACAAGCGCAAGTCAACGGCAAAGAGACCTGATCTTTCCGAAGAGATGACCGACACGATGATTGCGCGGGCCAGCCGGGATGTGGTCCACGAGCTCCTCCATAATATGGCAGCGCCCTTTTCCGTCCGGGGCACACTCGCCCTGCTGATCTTTGCAAACACGGAAGCAGACGTGCTCGCCGGCATTGCAAGGCGTGCACTGGAAGACGAGGAGTTTCTCCAAACCCAGATGGACATTCTGGAGACCAACTGTCCGCTGATCCCGCCTCCTCTCAAGAAGGCACTGGAAACCGGCGAACTGCAGCGCCTGGCGAAGACTATCGAAGAGCGACACGACGGCAGCATCGACCTCGATGGCATCACCTATTCGCGCCACGAAGCCAGCATCCAGATTGCCAACGGCGAGCTGTCCTTCGATGCAATCCTGCGGACGCTGTTCGAAGAAGGCCGCCTTGATGCGGCTATCTGGCTGATCAGCCGCAAGATCAACCTCGCCGACGAGGTTGTTTCCGACACGCTGAAATCCGATGCGGATGGTGCGATCATGCGCCTGATGCTGCAGACCGGCATTCATGAAAAGACCTATCGCGACTTCCTGAAAGCACGCTGCGAGTGGCTGGACCGAAGCACGCGGTCCATTCCCGAACTCGTCATGCGCTACAAGTCCGAACTCAAGAAACCGCATAAGAACCCTGGTCAGCCGCCGTCACAGTCGCTTCTGAAGGCAGTCACCTGACACGAGTGCGTGGTCAGCCCGCCGCCCTCCGCAATGTCACGATGCCAGAAGATTTCTTTCCAGAAATGTCAGCAGGTTCTCGTGATGCAGGTTTTCTGCAGCACTGGTCGGGATATGGTCCTGGCCTTCGTAGATATGAACCTCCGGCTTCCGGCCATGGGTAAGAAGCCGCCCTTCCAGACGCTTTGTCATAGCCACTGACCAGACCCGGTCGGCCGACCCGTGGCTCAGGAAAATCGGTCCGTCGTAGCGTTCTATTTCGATCTGTTTCGTAGGAAGAAGGTTCTCGGAAGACCCGCGCCAGGACCATGCCCGCTCACCGGGGTCCCATGGCTGCCAGCCTGGATCTCCAGCGTCGCGGTAAGCCTTGCTGTCGAACGCCCCGCACACAACGTCTGGCGGACTGTGCACAGCCACCGCGTCAGGCAGGCCGTCAAGACCTTCCTCCGCCATCAGGGCTGTCAGCAAAAGGGCATGTTCAGCCCCCCGCGACACGCCATAGAATGCCGCCTTTTCACCAACGGCCTCAAATGCACGCAGCGCCCGGAAGGCTTCCAGACTTCTGTCCAGTGACACGTTTTCGATGCTGCCGGCATTCCAGGCATTGCCCCCCTTCGAATAGCCGAAAGGAAAGGCAAGATAACCATGTGCTGCCAGGAGAACCGCATTTCGATGGCTCCAGCCAGACCATGCCCCCTCTGAGCCATGAAACACCATGACGGCAGGAAAGGGCCCCTCGCCTGCAGGACCATAGGTCGTGCCCCATTCCGGGATAAGACGCCGGACGATTTTCAAGGACATGAAGGAGTTCCTTTGTTCCGGTGTTCCAAAGCCATCGAACCGACACATCCACCGCTGCAAAGCGGATAGGTGGGGCCATGAGGCCGGATAATCAGGTTCTTTGTGAGAACGTGCGGCGGATCGCGACACGTGTGGAAGGTGAACGACCGCAACTGAACAGGAGTTGGCACCGGTGCGCAAGTCCCCCTGCAACCGGACAACCTTCACACAGCGTCAGCTTCAGCCGGCGTTTTCTTCCGTGACGGGTGCTGCGGCAGACTGATCCGGGCTGCGATCGGGAGACATGTACTGACGCCGGTATTCTTTCAGGAAGGTTTCCAGTGAATCGACATCGGCAAGCCTGTTGGCGACTTCGAGGAACTCGACACCCTGCGCCTCGATCGGCCGGGTCACGACCTCAAAGGACATTGCCTCGGGGCTGTCGGACATCTTGGACATGTACTTTGTCTGCAGGCGTTCCAGGCTGAGCTGGTCGCCCGCCAGCGAATAGGCGATGGCCGCCCGCAGGATGTCGCGGCGTTCAAGATCGTCGAGCGGAATGTTGTCAGACCAGCGCGAGCCATGCATCGCTTCCAGCTGCTCACCCGCATCCCGCCAGCTTTCGGCTGCCCAGAATGTATCTGCCCTCAACCGATCGACATCCGAGCCGCGCATGTTGCGAACCAGTTCCAGGGCAAGATCCGGGCGCCCGCTTTCGGTCAGGGCACGGGCTTCAACGATGTTGCGCTGACGCTCCAGGGTCGACGGAAGGCTCGCTTGCCGTGTCCGGTTGAGCACCCGCAGTGCTTCTTCAGCCTTGCGATCCATTAGGTAGATCGCCGCAAGATCCGCTGCGATCTGTGCCCGCGCTGCACCTTTCAAGCGATTGTCAACCTGATGGCGCAGCAACTCGGTTGCCTGGTCCAGCAAGTCGACTTCCACCAGTCTCTTGGCCAGAAGGCGGACCATCTCGTCTCCCTGACGACCGATCGGCACAAGTTCGCGAAAATCATAAAAGAGTGCCAGCGCCTTCACCGGCTGCATCTCGTCCGCCTTGCCGTCCAGGAACAACGCGTTGAAGAGGCCGTTCATCTCTTCCTGCAGCAGCCGCGTGGTATCCGCATCGGGTTCAGCCTGAACGGCCGATTTCATGGCTTCGAACGCTTCGCGGTACTGGCCCTGCTCGGCATAGAGCTGTGCCAGGAATCTCAATGTCTTCAATTCGATTTCATCACCACGCCAGGACGTTGCCAGCCCGGCAAGCTGATCGATGGCCTGCTCCATGTTGAGTTCGCCATCCCGGTAACGGATCCGAAGCGCGCGGTATTCCGCTTCGGCCGCCCGCGGCCGGTCGTCGGACCTGGTCACGAGATCGAACACGGTCAAGGCTTCCTGCGACCGGCCGGAGGCATCGGCAACGCGGCCACGCAGGATATCGTAACGGGCAGCCTGCGTCCGCGTCACTTCGGCCGGCTCGATCTCGGCCAGCACGCTGTTGGCAACACCGAAATCATTGACCTCGACCATGGCCTGTGCGGCGGCGAGCTTGAATTCTGTCTGGATGGCTTCCGGGTAGTTGCCGACCACGGCACGTCCGCGCGGCATGGCAATACGGGCGGACGTCCAGTTACCCAGTTTCACATCGACAATCGTCTGCCAGACAGCAGCATCGGGGCTGTTCTTCAGGTCTGGTCGGTTCAGATGCGCATAGGCCGCGTCGGGCCGGTTGGCCAGGGTCTGAGCCGCCCCCATCATCAGGTTGAAGGAACTGTCTTCGGCAAGTGCCGGTTCTTCTTCCAGCGCAAGCTTCATCAGCCCCAGCGCTTCCTGCGCAAACTGATGCGCCAGATAGAACCGCGACAAAGCCATCAAGGGCTTGCGGCGCTTGCCTGTCGGCGACTTCGCCAGCTTGTCCTGCAGCTCCAGCAGGCGGGTGCGGTAAGCCCCCGGACCTTCGGTGCTCAGGGAAACGAACTCGATGAAATTGCTGTCTTCCGGATCGACGATTGTCTGGCTCGATCCGGATCCGCCTCGCAGATGCTGGCTGGAAAGCGCAAGACCGCCTTCCTTTTCGATGATCACGTCATCGCCAAGGATCTTCATCTTCAAGCCGTCAGACTTCGGCACGACGGCAATGCCCTGCGCGGAACTCAGGGCGTCCAGGTCGACAAACGTCTGAGGCTTCAACAGACCGCGTGGCGGACCGAAGCCGGTGACGAGAGATATCGTGTCGCCAACGAACGGGTCGGTAATCTGACGGATGTTCTGCGGATCCTGATAGAGCACACGCAGCACGGAGCCGCCATCGCCTCGCACAGTCCGTTCCAGCTGCAGCGGAATGGAGGGTTCCAGAATCAGGTCGCCGATAACGAGCGACCAAGCATTGCCGTCAACACCCACCGTCGCCAGCACAGGATCGGTCATGTCCATCCGCAGGATCTGGTAATCGTCGAACTGCTGAACCTCGATAGTTTCCGCCGTTTCGGCCAGCGCCGAGACCATCCCCCGGGTGTCGATCGTGGCATCGGTATCGAAGATCAGCCAGATGCTGTCATTGCGCCGGAACACCGCGCTGGAAACCGGCTCGGAGAACGGAAACACAACGCGGACCGTGTTCCCGATGCGCCGGGCTTCAGCAGAAACGAAATTGCGCACTTCCTCAGCGAAGTTTTCCGGCGGCTGCTCCGGTGAGGGACGCACCTGGTTCAAATCCTGACCGCCGTTGGCGCGCCAGGTCTCCGGTGCTGATTGCTGCGTGCCGGGAAGCTGGATCCCGGCTGGAACGTCGCCGCTACCAAGCGTCGGCGTGTTCAGGATCTGCACTGGCGTTGCGCCATACGGCGCATTCGGCTGGCTACCCCGGTTGATTGTGTCGACCTGCTGCAGTGTCGGAATGCCGTTGTTCTCGGGCGCGGCTTCCTGCTGCTGGTCGCCGATCTGCTGCGTGGACAAGTCCAGCATCGGCGCTTCCCGGACGATTTCTTCATCCTCCGGCAACACTTCGTTCAACGGCAAAGCACCGGGCTCAGCCTGGGCAACGGTTACCAGACCAGCGTTGGACGGAGTAACGGCGTCGTTCCCGCTTGTTGCTTCGGCCACGGGAATGGCCGCTGTCGTCAGCAATTCAGCTGCGCCATCAGCCGAAATCGGCAGGACAGCGGCAGCAAGCTCCGGTGCAGGAAGCGTTTCGACCGCCAAGGCGGTCGGAGTGACGTCAACACCAGCGGCAGCGATCTCGGTCCCGCTACCTGGCCCTGACAACGCCTCTTCTCCGACCAACGGCTTGATACGCGGGACCATGGCAAGCTGAGTTTCGGCCGGAGCGTTCGCACGACCGGCTTCCGGATCGGGCTCGGCCGACAGTGCGGCGGACTGATCAGAATTTTCAGCGGCTGACGGCTGGGGCACTTGCGGTGCCTCGGCCCCTTCATCCGTCTTGCCACCTCCCAGCGGAACAATCGTATAGGCCGGCGATTCATCGGCCTTGGATTCCTTCAGGACCCCGCCTCCGCTCGCCGTGCTCCCGCCGGACGTCGGATTCCCGCGCGGGTTCTTGACCTCACGCGTGTCGCGCAGGCCCGGCGCGGTAATCATGTCCTTGCGGTTTTCGTTGTCCTCGACGGACAGTTCCTTGTTGATCAGCGCATTTGCCGGATCATTCACTTCCATGTTTTCCGGCGTCACGTCGATAACGTAGGTCTGTTCCTCCCGGAACGCCCGAATGTCGACCGACGGCTCGACGCGCATAAGGAATTTCAGCTTGCCTTGATCCAAGAAGGAGGTCGCGTCGATCACCCCTTGTGGCAGATGCGCGCGCAGGTGGGCAATGTCCAGCTGTGCCGGGTGGTTGAACGTCACCTTGATGATGTCGTTTTCGCGCACAAAAGCGGTGTCGAACTTGATCGACCAGTCGAACACCAGACGGGTGAATGTCGGATGTTCCCCCACATGCAGCGTCACCTCCGGCCCTTCCTGAGCCTTGAGTCGCGCCTGTTCGAGGGCGCGAACCTTGCGCATCGCCTCTTCGGCACGCTTTGCAAGATCACGCACGACATCGTCGGGAAGTCCTGGCGGCAAGCCCTGCCAGTCCATCGGCAGGATATCGACAAACAGCTTTTCGCCGGCCTCCAGAGTATTGATCTGGAACTGGTTCTTCAGTGCAAAGCGGATGGCACTTCCGTCCGGATCTCGCCGGGCAATGGTCACGTAGTCGCCCAGGTCCAGTGGAACATCGTCGACGTTGATGTCGATCGGATCTTCAAATGAAATCCGCAGGACCCCGCCCGTGATGACCGCATCATAGATCGGAAGCAGCGTGCGGTCCTTGAACGTCAGGACGATACGGCCATAACCCTCCCCCGGAGAAACGGTCAGATCAACCGGTTCCAGATTGTCGGTTTGGGCCAGAGCGGCACCCGTGACGCAGGCCAGAACAAGCCAGAACGAAACCAGCAGGCGCGCGAAAGCTCGCACCCTGTCCGAAAACGCGGGAGTTCCGCCGGTCTGGGATGTCAGGAACGGTCCTGGCAAGATGTTCTGTCCTCGGATGACGCCAACACACTATTGTTAGTCAGGTCTTGTTAACGTGCCCTTACGCGATACGCCGAAATCCGGTCTTTCCGGTCAGTTTGACGGAATTTTCGGCAAGGCCTCCGGCGCTTGCGCCTGTGCCTGCACCGGCTTTGTGTCCGCTGAGGGTAACGGAGAGGCGTTTGCGATTGCCACTGTCATGCGCTCGGCCGCTTCGGGATCCATTTTCCCGAGGATATCTGCCATCTTTCGAGGTTTCATCTGGCGCACCACCTTCAAAAGGACCGGCAGGCTCAAGCGGTCGAAGATCCGGGCTGCATCTTTCGGCTTCATGCTTTCGTACATGGTCACGAGGCCGGCAATTTCGTTTTCTTCCTGCTCCTGCTTCTGTCCGACAGCTGCCTCGATGCGCTCTTCGAGCTTCTTCAGTTCATCAACGCGCTTTTGAATGCGCTCTTCGGTGGCCTGCAGAAGCTTTTCACGCAGGTCCAGCTGGCCTTCATGCTCCTGCAGCGACTCGCGCCGTCTGCCAAGACTTTCCAGAACAGCGCGCTCCGCGGCCGAACCACCGATTTCAAGACTGTCCGGAAGCACCGGCTGATCGGGCAGCCCGCCCCCCGGCGGCGGTGGCGGCGGCGGACCATCCGCGGCCATTTCAGCCGTTGGATCAGCCATGTCACCGCCGTCAGCCCCCGGCGTTTCCTGTGCGACTGCGCCATTGATGGGCAGGTTGCCGCTTTGCGGGCCCAGCGCGAAGCCAAGCAGCTTCAGGGCCAGCAGAGCGCTTGCCGAAACACCCAACAAAGGCAGCAGTCTCAAGTTCATGCAGCAGCACCGTTCCGTTTACGGAATTGTTCCAGCCGCGCGGTTGCTTCCGCCGCAGCACTGCGAATGTCGGAAGCCCGGCTGCTCCTGCGGCGCTCCGGCTCCACGGCCGGAGCTGCCTGGCCATAGCCTGCAGCCTGTTGCGCGTATTGTTGCGGTTCCGGTTGCGGCTGAGCCGCATAAGGATCGCTCCTCGTCACCGCCTCGCGCTGCGGCGCAGCCGAACGGGCCGCCTCCGCAATCTGCGAAATCCGCGTGAATACTATCTCACCTTCGCCGACTTGTTCGGCAAGAGTGTGAGACATGGTTTCCGCTTGCTTAAGACGGCTGCCAAGTGTCTTGTCAGCCTCCGCCGCGGTCGTCTTCAGACCGAGGATGGCACGCTCGGCAATTTCCGTGGCCGTCATGAGCTCCGAAATGGTCGCACGCAGCACTTCTTCGTCGGCCCGCAAGCGCTGCAGACGGCGGTTCAGCGTGAAGCAGTAGCCGATGGTAATCACCAGAAGAACCGCGACCAGTCCTTCAATGATCATTCCGAGTGGCAAAGTGCTCATTGGTCCCCCATTTCGCTTTGCATGGCGCGCTCGAAGGCGGCCAACGTCATTTTTGGCTTGCGCAAATTCTTTGCGACACGGATGGCAATGGAATCCTCCACCTTGCCGAGCGTTCCCTCGGTCAGTGGAATGTTGCCGCATTTGATCGTCACCGGATCGGTCGGTTCCTTGTCGAAGACGAGCGTCTGGCCGACATCGAGACTGAGCACCCGTCCGAGCGGCAGATAGGTCTCGTAAAGAACCGCATCGACCTCGACTTCCGCGGCATGAATTTCGGTCGCCAAATGGCCTTCCCAGATCGGATCCCGGCCGAATTTTTCCCCCATGAACATCTGCAGAAGCAGATCGCGGATCGGCTCCAGCGTTGCATAGGGCATCATGATTTCGACGGACCCGCCCCGGTCTTCCATGTCGATTCTGAGCTCGACGAGAATGGCGGCGTTTGCGGGCCGGGAAATCGCGGCAAAGCGCGGGTTCGTCTCAAGACGCTCCAGGTTGAAGTGGACCGGAGAAAGCGGCGCGAAGGCGTGCTCGGCATCCTGAAGGATCAGCGCCACCATCTGCTGGACCAGACCGGTCTCGATCGTGGTGTAGGGCCGCCCCTCGACACGCACGGCCGAGGTTCCCCGCCCCCCGCCAAGTAGCACGTCGATAATCGAATAGATCAGGCTGGATTCAACGGTGATCAGACCAAACCCGTCCCATTCCTCGGCCTTGAAGACACCGAGAATGGCCGGCAGCGGAATGGAATTCAGGTAGTCGCCGAAACGAACCGAGCTAATGGAATCGAGCGACACTTCCACGTTGTCGGACGTGAAGTTGCGCAAGGACGTGGTCGTCAGACGCACGAGACGGTCGAACACGATTTCGAGCATCGGCAGACGCTCGTAGGATACCATTGCCGAGTTGATCAGCGCGCGGATGCCGCTCTGGTCGCCAGCAATCGTGTCCTCGATGTTGAAGCCGAGGAGGTTGTCGATTTCTTCCTGGTTCAGGACACGGTCAGCACCGCGCGTGGCATTTTCAAGGTCCGGTTCGCTGTCGTCGATCATGGCTGCCCACTGGGCCGCCATATCGTCGGAACTGCCGGCGCCCTGCTCCTCTAGAGCAGCACCCCACGCCGCGGCGAGATCTTCGTCGTCGTCGCTGCCGGCACCCTGCTCTGCAAGAGCGGCGCCCCAGGCATCGGCCATGTCCTCTTCGGACAGGTCGTCATCGTCGTCGATATCAGCCATTCACAAAGTCACTGGACAAGGATTTCCTTGAACAGCACCCCTTCAACTTTCGCCGGATAAACCGACAGATTGATCCGTCTGAGCAATTCTTCCTTCAGGCGGAACAAACCGGCAGACCCTTCCAGGTCCGCAGGGCGAAGCTCGCGCAGATAGATCTGAAACGCATCCAGGATGCGCGGCAGATACGGCTGGATCTGGTCGATCATCGCACGGTTCTCGACTTCCAGGGCAATCCTGACCTTCAGATAGGTCGTGCGCCCTTCCGTCGCCAAATTCACCGTCATTTCCGGAAGGTCATAGAAGACCACCGGTTTTTGCACTTCCTGCGGCGCTTCCGTCTCTCCGGGAACCGGTGCCGGTGCACTCGACCCCATCAGGAAATAATAGGCCGCCCCACCTGCGGCGAGCAGAACCACCAGACCGATGCCGCCAAACAGGATAAGCTTCTTCTTGCGGCCACCGCCACCAGCTTCAGCTCCATCCTCGCCGTCTTCTCCGGCTGCGGCGTTTTCGTCTGTCATTCCGCACTCCGATCTGCAGGCGCTCGCGCGCGCTTATTTATTACTAAAGAGTTAATGGTTAACGAATGGTTACCGAGCCATTAACGCGAGTCACCGGGCAAAAATTGCCAAGTGGTTAACTTCTGCCGGAATCTCTTGCCGCGTGCACCCGCCCCTTTTGATTTTTACCCAGATTTCCCAAGGATTTAAAAACTGGCACGCCTCGTGCATTAACCTTAACGAGCCAGCGGATCTGGGGAGATCGGCCGGCTTACTCGGGGAGCACGAAGGGAACCGTTCACTATGGAGAACGCTCAACTAGTTGCCTTATCAAGGCAATCGATCCTGCGGAACCATCTGGATGTGATCGCCAACAACATGGCGAACATCAATACGTCCGGGTTCAAGTCGCAGAATCTGCATTTTTCGGAATACATCATGCCGGTGGCAGACGGCTCGGCTTTTGAGCCGCAGGACCGCGCCATTTCCTATGTCGACATGTTCACGACACGGACCGACTTCACGCATGGGCCGATCAAGCTGACGGACAACGAGTTCGATCTTGCGCTGAACAGCGACGGCTTTTTCGCCGTGCAGATGCCCGATGGAACAGAAGCCTATACGCGCAGCGGCGCGTTCCGGCTCGATTCCACCGGCCAGATGATCTCGGCAGACGGCAGCCCTGTCATGACCGACCAGGGTCCGATCTCCTTCAACGAACAAGATGGCCGCGTCGAGATTGCCCAGGACGGCACGATCTCCACCCGACTTGGCATTCGCGGCCGCATCAAGGTCGTCGACTTCGAAGACGTTCGGACGATGGAGAAGATCGGCAACACGATGTTCAAGGCTGATAACCCGATACCGGCCCAGGAAGTCCGCATGGTGCAGGGCGCTGTCGAAGGCTCCAACGTCTACGGCATCACGGAAGTCACGCGCCTCATCGAAGTGACGCGCGCTTACGACTCCACTTCCAAGATCGTGAAAGACCTGGATGAGTTGCGCCGGCAGGCGATCTCCACTCTCGGCAAGATTCAGGCCTAAGCGCCTTTAAGGGATCACTACCATGAAAGCACTTCATATCGCCGCAACTGGCATGAAGGCCCAGGAACTGAACGTCGAAGTCATTTCGAACAACGTCGCCAACATGCGCACGACAGGCTTCAAGAAGCAGCGGGCCGACTTTCAGGACCTGCTCTACCAGAACCTGCGTCGCATGGGCACGGAAACATCGGATTCCGGCACCATCGTCCCGACCGGTATCCAGATCGGTTCCGGCGTGAAGATCGCAGCCACCGGCCGCATCATGTCCCAGGGCTCTCTTGAGCAGACCGGCAAGGAACTGGATCTGGCCATCCGCGGCGAAGGCTTCTTCCAGATCGACATGCCGGACGGAACGACGGCCTATACCCGTGACGGTTCCTTCGAGCGCGATGCCAACGGGCAGCTGGTGACCATCGACGGCTATTCCGTCAATCCGGGCATCACCATTCCGCAAACGGTCAAGGACGTCACGATTTCCAACACCGGTGTCGTTCAGGGTGTCGACCAGGGCGGCAATACTGTTCAGCTCGGCCAGATCCAGCTTGCCCGTTTCGTCAACAAGGCTGGTCTCGAAGCCATTGGCGACAACCTCTACCTGGAAACAGACGCCAGCGGCGCACCCGATACCAGCAATCCGGGCGACGAGAGTTACGGCACGGTGCAGCAGTATTTTCTTGAAATGGCCAACGTGGATGCAGTCACGGAAATCGCCGACCTGATTTCCGCACAGCGCGCCTATGAGATGAACTCACAGATCATCCAGGCAGCCGACGAGATGTATTCCACCACCACGAACCTCCGCTAAGACCGAGGCTTGAGACGATGATGAGACATCTGCTGAAAGTCGGGTTGCTGCTGGCGGGCTTGCTGTCCCTGCCTGCCCTGGCGGACGAAAAACCCGTGCTCCGGTCGCAGGTCATGACCCTGTCAGACATCGTGACGGTAGGCGACTTCTATTCCAATGCCGGGCTGCTGGCATCCAAGCCGCTGTTCCGTTCACCGGATATGGGAACCTCCGGCAATGTGCCCGCGGATGTCGTTGCCGAACGCGCTCGCGCGGCCGGCCTCGAGACGGCCGGCACCGATGGCCTGCGAACCGTTGTCGTCTTTCGCGGGGCAACAAGGCTGAACCGGGACCAGCTTGCCGGCCTTGCCCGCAAGGCTCTGGCAGACCGCAACGCCGGCATCGATCCCGAGCGCCTGGATATCCGCCTGCTGCAGGCACCGGATCAGGTTCTCGCCGATCCCAAGGTACACGACCCGATCCGCATCGACCGGGTAGAATGGTCCCAGTCGAACGGCCGCTTCACCATCCACGCAGCCGTCGCAGTCGAGTTCGGAACCGAGCCTCTGACCCTGACCGGCGTTGCGACGGAGATGGTCGATGTGCTGGTTCTGGTGCAGCCCGTGCGCCGGGGCGACATTGTTCGTGAAGAAGACCTGAACATCATTCGCGAAGCCCGCACCAAGGTACCGGCAGGTGCCCTCACCGAAATGGAAGACATTGTCGGCAAGCAAGCCCGCACCACCTTGCGTGCGAATTCGCCCCTGTCGCGCAATGACGTCCAGCGCCCGATCCTGATCGAACGTGGTGAGAAGATCACTGTCACCTATGTCATGCCGGGCATGAAGCTGACTTCACGGGCCCAGGCCATGGATACCGGCGCCAAGGGCGACGTGATCGACGTCATGAACCTGCAGTCGCGGCGCATCGTGCCGGCGACGATTACCTCCCGCGGCCAAGTACGCGTTCACGCCGCCAATCCGATTGTTGCAAGCTTGAACAGCGAGAAAAATTAAATGCTGAGCACCTTTCCCAGACACCTGCTGGCAAGCATCGCCCTTTCCGCCCTCGCCGCGGGCTGCGGCACTGCTGACAAACTCGCAAATGTTGGCCAGCAGCCAGCCCTGAACGCCATTCAGGATCCGACCACCACTCCGGGTTACCGGCCCGTGCAGATGCCCATGCCGGAACCGCAGCAGGCCCATTACAATCCGAATTCGCTGTGGCAGTCCGGCAGCCGCGCCTTCTTCAAGGACCAGCGCGCCAGCCAGGTTGGCGACATCCTGACGGTCGTCGTCACCATCGACGACCAGGCCGAGATCGACAACAAGACCGAGCGGAGCCGGTCTGAGTCCAGCGGTGCCGATGTTGGTGGCGCACTCGGAACGGCAATCGACACCATCTTCCTGCCGGCAAGTTCTGCCGCCAGCGACCTTGCCAACGTCAACAGCAACTCCAGCTTCTCGGGCGACGGCAGCGTTGACCGCAACGAAGTCCTGCAGACCACCGTCGCCGCCGTGGTGACCCAGGTTCTGCCGAACGGCAACATGGTGATTGAAGGCCGTCAGGAAGTTCGTGTGAACTTCGAAGTCCGCGAGCTGATCGTCGCCGGTATCGTCAGACCTGAGGACATTACGTCGGATAACCGCATCGCCAGCGAGCAGATCGCCGAAGCGCGGATCGGATATGGTGGCCGCGGCCAGATTACCGATGTCCAGCAGCCACGGGTCGGCAACCAGGTGCTGGATATCCTGCTCCCCTTCTGATCCCAAACCTTTCACAGTCCCCCGGCCGAATCCGGCGACGCGTTCTAGAAGCGCCGCCGGCCCGGCTGATGACGGGCACGATGTCTCGCTCCCCGAGCATCGTGCCCGTTCTCATTTCCAGGCCGGAAAAGACCGTTTAGGGTGTGGCCCGTTACCTGATTTGTCGCTCATTCCGGAAGACCCCACCGCGTGACCACCACCCTCATCGTTCTCGCCCACCCTGCTCAGACTTCCTTCAACGCTGCCTGGGCGCGCGCAACCGAAGCCGCGTGCCGAGCTGAAGGCGATGAGGTGCTTTGGTCAGACCTCTACCAGCTTGGCTTTGATCCGGCGGAGCGCGCAGCGCACTATGTAGAGGAGATCGTCACCGAACCTTATGACGTCCTGAAAACGCAGGAAGCGGCCTCAAAAACCGGGAACCTTCCCGCGGTCATTACGGAAGAAGTCGAGAAGCTGCGCCAGGCGGACCGGATCGTGTTTCATTTTCCGGTCTGGTGGTTCGCCCCACCTGCCATCCTGAAGGGCTGGTGCGAGCGCGTGCTGGCCAACGGCGGCCTGCACGACACTTCCAACCGTTTCGATACCGGCCATTTCAGGAACAAGCCCGTTCTCTTCTGTGTCACGACCGGATCCAAGGCGAGCGAAAGTGCCCACAACGGCAAGGAAGGCGACATTCAGATGCTGCTTTGGCCGCTCGCCTACACACTGCGCTATCTGGGTTTCGATGTTCTGGTTCCCAGGATCGTCCACGGTGTTCACGGTTATCACAAGGGGGCGGCACGGGATGACCTGGAAACGCGACTTCAAAACGAGATCGAAGGCCACCGGGAGACGATCGCAAGGTTCGCGACGCTGCCGAAGATCAGCTTCAATGCCGACAGCGAATTCGACCGCGCCGGCACCCTTAGCCCGGGCGCGCCATCTTACAGCCACTTCATCCGGCACGACCCCTGATTTTGCGGCAACCGGAAAAGACGTAACCGGATTTGTCCGCCTCCACTCCTCTTTTTCCTGTATCTGCCGGATGACGCTACCGCTTTTTCGGATAGAATGCCGGTAATCTTATATTGGCCCAGCGGGGATTCGATGCGCCTCCTTTCTGCATTCGTCTTTGGTTTTGTTCTTCTGTCCGCACCTTCTGCCTGGAGTGCAAGCTGCGGCAATGGCCCGGGTGGTTTTGAAGCCTGGAAACAGTCGTTCATTGCAAATTCCCAAAGCTACGGCCTCAAGAAAAGGGTCGTTGAATCGTCCCTCAAGAACGTGAAATACAACAAGAAGGTGGTCTCACTCGACCGGAACCAGAAATCCTTCAAGCTCAGCTTCAACCAGTTCTATGCAAAGCGGGTCAACAACGCGATGATCCGGCGGGGCAAGCAGCTCGGCAAGACCTACGCCCGCATCTTCCGTGGCATCGAAAAGAAATACGGCGTCCCGGCACCTGTTCTGCTGGCGATCTGGGGACTTGAAACCAACTACGGCAGCTTCTCCGGCAACATGCCGGTCCTGCAATCCCTTGCCACGCTGGCCTATGATTGCCGCCGGTCCGATTTCTTCACCGCCGAACTGGTCGCCGCGCTCAAGATCGTGCAGGGCCGTGACATGCAGCCGGCCGAAATGAAGGGTGCCTGGGCCGGCGAACTCGGCCAGACCCAGTTTCTCGCCACCAGCTATGTCCGTTATGCGGTCGATTATGACCGCGACGGCCGCAAGGACCTGATCCGCTCGATCCCCGATGTGCTGGCTTCCACCGCGAATTATCTTGCCCAGAAAGGCTGGCGCCGCGGCCAGGGCTGGGGCCCGGGCACCGCCAATTACAACGTTCTTAAGCAATGGAACAAGGCCAGTGTCTACGTGGAAACGATCTCGGTCATGGCTGGCCAGATCAGCGAGTAGACCCCTCTCGACGGCCCATAAACCTGCTTGACAAAACTGACGATCCGGGCAGCAATTTGCGTCATACGGTTGTAATCCTTGCGGATCAAAACCGTGTGCCGCGGAAACATGCCACCCGGCGGGCACCGGCAGCTGTCGGTCCGGCTCGCGCTGTTCCGCAAGGCTAAACAACACCAATCGCCGAGCGACCGAACAGGAGCCATTTCATGTCCAGTATCAAAGACTTTTCGATTTCACGGCGCACCCTTTTGATGGGCGCGGCGGCAACTGGCTTCACGGCAGCTCTGCACCCCTATTCGGTTCTGGCCAAGGAAGGTACGGCTCACCTTCGCCTGATGGAGACCACGGACCTCCATGTCCATGTTTTCCCTTACGACTATTACAGCGACAAACCTGTCGACACCGCCGGTCTCGCCCGGACAGCCACACTGATCCGCGATATACGGAACGAGGCGACAAACTCGGTTCTGGTCGACAATGGCGACTTTCTGCAAGGCAACCCGATGGGGGACTATGTCGCCTATGAACGCGGCATGAGCGAAGGCGACCTGCACCCAGTCATCAAGGGCATGAACGTCCTTGAATTCGACGCGGCAACACTCGGCAACCACGAATTCAATTACGGTCTGGACTTCATGATGAAGGTGCTGGCCGGGGCCAATTTCCCCGTTGTCTGCGCCAATCTTGTCAAGGGCAGCACGCTGGCCGGTAACCCGCGAGACGACGCCCTTTTCCTGAAGCCCTATGTGATCGTTGAAAAGCAGGTCACCGACGGTGCCGGCAAGTCCTATCCGATCAAGATCGGCTTCATCGGCTTCGTGCCACCGCAGATCATGAACTGGGACCGCCGCCACCTGGAAGGCAACGCCAATGCGCGTGACATTATCGAAACCGCCAAGGCCTTCGTCCCGGAAATGCGCGAACAGGGCTGCGACCTTGTAATCGCCCTCTCCCACTCGGGGATTGATGCCAACGATTATTCCGAAGGCATGGAAAACGCCTCCCTGCACCTTGCCGGAGTGGACGGGATCGACGCCGTCTTTACCGGTCACCAGCATCTGGTCTTCCCCGGTCCCCAGTATGAGGGACTGCCGGGTATCGACAGCGAGAAAGGCACGTTGTTCGGCAAGCCTGCCGCGATGGGCGGTTTCTGGGGATCGCATCTGGGCGTCATCGACCTGATGATCGAGCGCGACGGCAACGGCTGGCGTGTCGCCAATTTCATGACCGAAGCGCGTCCGATCTACGAAAAAGAAGGTCGAACCGTGACACCGCTGGTGGAGAGCCAGCAGGATGTACTCGATGCGGTGAAGGAAGATCACGATGCAACCCTTGCCTATGTCCGCCGCCCCGTCGGCAAGACGTCGGCTCCCTTGCATTCCTATTTCGCCCTCGTGGCCGACGACCCGAGCGTCCAGATCGTTTCAAAGGCGCAGATCTGGTACATCGAACAGATGCTGAAGGGTACGGAATGGGAAGGCCTGCCGGTACTTTCCGCAGCAGCGCCTTTCAAGGCCGGCGGTCGTGGCGGCCCGGACTACTACACCGACGTTCCGGTCGGCGATGTCGCCATCAAGAACGTGGCCGATCTCTACCTTTATCCGAACACCATTCGCGCGGTCGCCATCAAGGGCAGCACGGTGAAGGAATGGCTGGAACGTTCAGCCGGAATTTTCCAGGAAGTCGAGCCGGGCAAGGCCGACCAGACACTGATCAACCCGGAGTTTCCAAGCTATAATTTCGATGTGATCGACGGTGTCACCTACCAGATAGACCTGAGCCAGCCATCGAAATACGACGCGAAAGGCGAAGTCCTCAATCCGGACGCCAGCCGCATCGTGAACCTGCAGTTCAACGGCGCACCGCTTGATCATGAAGCAACCTTCGTGGTCGCGACCAACAATTACCGTGCAGGTGGCGGCGGCAATTTCCCCGGCATCAGCGACGACGTTGTCGTTTTCATCGGCCCGGACACCAATCGCGACGTCCTGGTGCGCTACATTGTCGAACAGGGCACGATCAACCCTTCGGCAGATGCCAACTGGTCCTTCAAACCGATGCCGGATACCAGCGTCCTGTTCGAAACCGGCCCGGGTGGCACGGAACACGCCGCCTCCGTGGAAGGTGTCCGGATCGAACCGGCAGGCGACGGTGCGGATGGTTTTGCCCGGTACCGGATCACGCTTTGAACGGTCTCGACTTTCGCAAGCCTGCTTGAACGAGCAGGCTCCCCCAAAAACTTATCCTGAGCAAGCGCATAGCGCTGTCTCGAAGGATGGGCCGCATGCTTGTGAGCGTGCTGCCCAACCTTCGAGGCGGACCTGATGGTCCTCCTCAGGGTGAGGCATGCGGAAGGTCGGCATGGGAAAGCAGTCAACAGACATAAAAAAACCTTCCCACGAGGGGAAGGTCTTGAAAGTCGTTACGGATCTGCCGTCTGTGCGGCAAACCGGCCGTTTTCTGGAAATCAGTCGTCGCGATACACTTTTTCCCGACGCTCGTGGGCTTCCTGAGCCTCGATCGACAAAGTCGCGATCGGGCGCGCCTCGAGGCGCCGAAGAGAGATCGGCTCGCCGGTCTCTTCGCAATAGCCATAGCTTCCGTCTGTAATGCGTTCCAAGGCATCATCGATCTTCGAGATCAGTTTCCGCTGACGGTCCCTGGCACGAAGTTCAATGGACCGATCCGTTTCGGACGACGCACGGTCGGCAAAGTCAGGATGGTTCTGGCTTTCCTCCTGAAGATTGGCGAGGGTTTCCTTGCTTTCCTTCAGGATCTCTTCTTTCCACACAAGCAGCTTGTTCCGAAAGTACTCGCGCTGCCTGTCATTCATGAACGGCTCGTCTTCCGAGGGTCGATATTCAGACTCAATTTCAACCGTCATCGATAGCTCCGGATTACCGTTATGCCGGGCGCAATATATAGGCGGTTCCGCCAGCGGACAACGGTTCATTTGCTAAAAATGGCGTCAAGGAAAGTTTATACCTTTCAAGACGTTGCGTAAATTTTGAACACTAAGCCGACAAATTTTATCGATTTGTGTGCACGCTCAATCCTGGAATCGGCCGAGCTTTGCAAGCTCGACTTTGACCCGCAATTCGATCTCCTCGAGCACCGAATCAACCTCAGGATCACCACTCGACTGGCGTTTGGAAACCTGCCTGGCGAGCAGCTCCAGCCGGTCCTCCGACACGTGTCCGGCAAGCAGATCCGCCCGCACCGACTCCAGTGTGTCCAGCAGATTGTGCCCATGCTTGGTAGCGCGGGATCGGCGCTCGGCGCGGTCGTCAACCTCCTGCAGGGCCAGCAAGGCATCCATGCCCTGAATGGACGCGCCGCCCGCGGTCTGGGAAGACTGTGAAACCTCACCCCCAAGGTCCGGTGCGAACTGGTCGCCGTTTGAAGAAACGCTTTTCTTGGCGCCTCGTCCCTGAACGCCGGAAATGGGTTTATTGCCTGTAATACGCATGATCGATCTTCCAGTCGGACTGACGGCAATTCTGGCGCATGGAGTGGCTCTGCCCGTCAGATTCTGCCGAGAAGGGTAAATGAGTCCTTGGGGGTGAGGCAATATTTGCCGACCGACAGGTACATTTCTTTAACCTCAAGCGACAGTTTTGCGTGGATATGCTTGTGATCATACCAGCAAAGAGCCCGGATTTCCGCCACTTTTATGGAAAGAACCAACGCCTTTGTAAAAAGTGGCACGGCTCTCGCATTGCGCATTTCGAATATATGTATCCCGGCAGCAAAGCCGGAAACACGATGGCGGGCCAGATCGGTAATGCGAAAAATTGGTGAAATGATCTGCGGAGGGTTCAAGCGGCTGGTACTTCTGGGTGCTGCCGCCGCCGTTGCTGCAACAACCTTGCTGGCACCGGTACACGCCGCCTCCCGTATCAAGGATATTGCCGATTTCGAAGGCATTCGCGAAAACCAGCTAATCGGTTACGGCCTTGTGGTCGGCCTGAATGGCACCGGCGACTCGCTCAACAACTCGCCTTTCACGCAGCAGAGCCTGCAGGCCATGCTCGAACGTCTCGGTGTCAACACCCGCAACATCGACCTGAACACCAACACCGTCGCGGCCGTCATGGTGACTGCCAACCTGCCGCCCTTCTCCACACAGGGTACCCGGATCGACGTCAACGTCAGCGCCCTCGGCGATTCAGAATCGCTTCAGGGCGGCACGCTTCTGGTCACGCCGCTGGTCGGTGCCGATGGTGAAGTCTACGCTATCGCCCAAGGTTCGATCGCGATCGGCGGCTTTTCCGCGCAGGCGGATGCCGCGTCGGTTGTTCGCGGTGTTCCCACCGCCGGACGGATCGCCAACGGCGGCCTTGTTGAACGCGAACTGGAATTCAAGCTGGCTTCGCTGACCACGCTTCGTCTCGCCCTGCGCAATCCGGATCTGACCACCGCGCGGCGCATCGCGCTCTCCGTCAACGAACTGATCGGCATGCCGACTGCCGAGCCCCTTGATCCGGCAACCGTACGCATCGACCTGCCGCAGCAATATGATGGCAACATCGTCGATCTTCTCACGGACATCGAGCAGCTGATCGTCGAACCGGATCTGGCAGCCCGCATCGTCATCGACGAGAACTCCGGCATCATCGTCATGGGACAGGACGTGAAGGTTTCCATGGTCGCCGTTGCCCAGGGCAACCTGACCGTGACGATTGCTGAATCTCCGCAGGTCTCGCAGCCGCTGCCCTTCGCAAACGGCCAGACCGCGGTGGTGCCGCGCTCTGACGTCACCGTGGATGAGGAAGGCTCCAAACTCGCCATCGTTCCGCAAACCGTCACGCTGAAGCAGCTTGTTGATGGTCTGAACGCCCTCGGGATCGGTCCGCGCGACATGATCTCGATCCTGCAGGCCATCAAGGCCGCAGGTGCCCTCCAGGCCGATATCGAGGTGCTGTGATGGCCGAGCTTGTTTCACCGACATCCTTTCAACAAAGCCCGCTGGACACGTTGCGCGGCGTCGACCGGACCAACAAGACGCGGGTTCGCGAAGCTGCCGAAGAGTTTGAGGCGGTTTTCCTGAACACCATGCTCCAGAACATGTTCACCGGCCTTGAGAACGGCGGCACCTGGGGCAAAGGCCACGGGGCGGATGCCTGGCAGAGCCTTCTGGTCGACGAATATGCACGCAACATCGCCCAAACAGGCGGCATCGGCCTTGCCGACAGCGTGGAACGTGAACTGCTCGCATTGCAGGAGGGGTCAAGATGACCGCACAACCCAACGCATCCACCTTTCCGTTTTCCCTTGAGCGGCCGACCAGCCAGCAGGAAGCCGAGCAGTTTTGCTCTGCCTTGTCCGGCACCATGGAAGCCCTTCTGTCCGTGATCGAAATGGAAACCGATCTGGTCAGGGCCGGTAAACTCCGGGAAGCGGGCGAGCTGCAGCCCGACAAGGCCCGGCTGATCCACGAATACACCCGCGGCATGATGACAGCGAAGGAACACGCGGTCGCCCTGGGCAATCTTTCCCCGGCATCCACCCAGTCGCTGCGTCGCCAGCACAGCGAATTCCAGCCGGTTCTGCGCATCAACCTGGCAGTGCTTTCAACGGCAAGAGACGTTGCCAATAACATCGTTGCAACCGTCGCGAAGGTCGCCGGTGCCAAGAATGCCAATGCACCGACCACCTACGGACGAAACGGTTCTGCGCCAACCGGACCGCAATCCGCTCGCGGCATCGCTGTCAATCAGTCGCTCTGAGGATAGCTGACAGCTAGCAAGAACCACGCCGGGTATCCTGTAACGATGAAAAGCTCCCCGCCGGGAGCTTTTCGTGTATTTATCCCCCTCGCGAAACCTGCCCAGAGGTTTCCCCGAACGGCAGGACGGGACTGCGAGAGCGAATCAAGAACAAGCGCAACCGGATAGATCGCAATCTTTAAAAGTCTAATCATTCCGTTAACAGACGATTCATTCCCTTACGTTATCTTTCCAGATTGATCGGGTAAAAGTTGTTAGTCACCCGGAGGAAAAGATGTTGGACACGGGATTGGCCCGGCCGCCATCGCCGACATATACGGCGATTACGCCGGTAGCGCGGGCTCCGGAGCGCAATGCTCCTTCAGTTGAGACGGACCTTCCGGTCGAAGAGACCGTAAGACCATCCACCGAGACGCAAAACGCACAGCGCAGTGCGAACAACGAGCGCGACCAGCGTTCGTTTGGCGAACGGTTTTCTTCCACGGTTGAACGCCAGAACATCATCGACCCGGAATATGATGCCCTGGTCTATGTCGCGACCAACACCGAAACCGGTCAGGTCGTCCGGCAGATACCTGCAGAGACATTGCTTCGTCTGCGGGCGTACAACGAGTCGATAGAAACCCGGCAGACCCAGCCCCAGGCAGAACCGGTTCAGCGCGTTATCTGATCAGGCGCAGCCATCCACATACCCTGCCCGTTTCCCGACGGCACCCGGCTTTGCTGTGACCTTGGCAATCCCCTGTCTGCTCGACTTTCCCCAATCCTTTCCCGCAGGTTTGCTGCCCTCCTCCAGCGACGCCTTCAGCTTCGCCCCCACACGGTCTTTGAACTGATCGCTTACAGCCTCCTCACGCCCCCTGACGCTTGCTCTATAAAGCTTGCTGGCAAACCCCACGTGCAATCTGCCTAACGCGTCTTGCCGGCGCATCTGTCTATCGTCCTCGATTTCGACACCTTCACCTGCCTCGTTCCGCACACGAGTTAACAAATCCGTCAGGTTTCAGACAAGCCGACCGCCTTAGGGGAAATTTGTGCTGCCCGAGCACCTGGCAAGAGGCATCCTTCAAGCTTTCGCTGCGCCTTGTTAAGATCTTTACTCAGCTAAAATTAGTCTTTCAAAACAATATACTCAACTTTTTCTGGCAATGATTTTAGTTGCTCGGCTTAGGGGGCTGTTAAGGTTAATTTACGCTAACCATCTTTGTTTAGAACTTCTTACAAGAAAGCGCCGATAGATGTCCCTCGGACCCAGGAAGGGTCCTCGTATCTTGTACTCCTAGAAAGGACACAAAATGGCCGACATTACTCTGTCGAGCGCGGTTCGCGCGAACCTCAACACCCTTCAGTCCACCGCACAGTTCATGTCGGACGTCCAGAACAAACTGGCGACCGGTAAAAAAGTGAACTCCGCTCTGGACAATCCGAACAGCTTCTTCACGGCTTCCGGCCTGACCTCCCGTGCAAACGACCTGTCCACTCTTCTGGACGACATGGGCCAGTCCACGCAGACCCTGAAGGCAGCCGACCAGGGTATTTCGAGCATCACCAAGCTCGTTGAATCTGCAAAAGCAAAGGCCAACCAGGCCCTGCAGACCCAGAGCCAGTACGAGCGCAAGCAGTTTGCTGCTCAGTACAACGACCTGCTGACGCAGATCGAAGACCTGGCGAAGGACTCCGGTTATAAAGGCAAGAACCTGCTCGCAGGTGAAGGCAACGACCTGAGAACCATCTTCAACGAAGACTCCACTTCGAAGCTCGACATTGAAGCTGTTGACTACACCGACACCGCACTGTCCACCGGTCTGAACCTTTCCGACCTCGCAGAAGGCGAAGGCGCTTCCGCATCCCTGCAGCTGCAGGGCGGCAAGACCGTCATCACCCTGCAGGATTCTGGCGGTTCTGCCCTGAACACTTCCTCCACCCTGTCGGACTCCACTCTGATCTCCACGACCCAGAGCCTGTCCTTCGTCAACGACACTGCCACCAACCCGGCCGTGCTCTCCGGTGGTGTTTCCTCGACGGCTTCCGTTCAGGATCTGGTTGATGGCCTCAACGCCATTGCCGGTGTTCGTGCAGAATTCGACAACGGCACGGGCGAACTGACCATCTACTCCGATGAAGACTTTTACATCGGTGGTAACGGTTCTGCGACCACGAGCTTTGCAGGCACCCTCGTCGACGCGACTGCGTTCTCCTCGACCACGGATGCTCTGATCAACTCCGGTTCCTTCTCTGTTGGCGACACTCTGACGCTGACGGACGGCAACGGCTACGAGCTCGGCTCCTTCGAAGTTGAAGACGACAGCACGGTTGATGATCTGGAAAACTTCATCAACGACTTCAACGGCGTCTCCGCTGACTTCGACACTGGCTCTGGCCGCATCACCATCACTTCGGAAACCGACTTGTCGCTGACCAGTGACAACGACGACTTTGCAAGCTCCGGCTTCACTGCAAACACCACCGGTATCGGCATCTCGGCGATCTCCGACAGTGGCTTTGCGACGGATACGGACATCAACCGTACAGTTGACCGGTTGAACACTGCACTGTCGAACCTGAGAACGCAGGCTTCCTCCTTCGGTACCAACCTCTCCATCGTTGAAAACCGTCAGGACTTCACCAAGAACCTGATCAACACTCTGGAAGAAGGTGCAGGCAAGCTGACGCTGGCCGACACCAACGAAGAAGGTGCAAACCTGCTGGCCCTGCAGACTCGCCAGAGCCTGGCTTCTACCTCGCTGTCCTTCGCAGCACAGGCAGACCAGAACGTTCTGCGTCTCTTCTAAGCCAGACATTTCGGTTAGAACGACATTGGAAAGCGGGCCACGGCCCGCTTTTCTTGTTTCCGGATCCTCAAGCGCGTTTCCCGATCCAGCCGTTCGCCCCCGCAGAAAACTTTAAGCGCATCTGTATCTGGCCCCACCTTCCAGGCACGCCCCCAGCCCGAATCCTCCCCTCTTCCCGAACATCGGTTTCAAAGCCTTGCCTGATCCCAATCGTTAAGATTCTGGCTCAGGTGGATATAAACGCAGCTCGCAGCCTGCACCCGTTCCTTCAAATTGCCATGGCTGCTCGGGCCCTTTCTCGACGCCAGCGCAAACATGCAAGGCCGGCACCGGCTCCCATGACGCCTCACATTGAATTTTTTTGAGATCGCCTGTCCCGCCAGAACCCGACGAGGACAAAACCCGCTGAACTCCGGGCTTTGCTTGCCTGTCGCCGTAACCTGGCACCCTGCCCTCGCAGTAAAGACACTGGCACTTTTTGGAACCCTGCCTCGGCACTTGAAGGCAATCGTCCTGACAGTTCAGACAGGGCGCAAAACGGCGTTAACCTCCTGATAACCCTATTTTTCAAGCGTTTAACCATTGATTAAGGTTAACGCTCGATGATCGGTCCCAACCTGCTCAGGAAGAGCAGTTGAAATTTGACCCAGGAAAGGGATAATTCGATGCGTGACATTACGCTGTCAGCCGCCGTGCGGCAAAACCTCCTCACACTTCAATCCACTGCAGACCTGATGTCAGGCGTCCAGAACAAGCTGGCAACCGGCATGAAGGTGAACTCCGCGCTGGACAATCCGAACAGCTTCTTCACGGCATCCGGACTGAACTCCCGCGCAGGCGATCTCAGCACCCTTCTGGACGATATGGGCCAGTCCCTGCAGACCATCAAAGCCGCGGACAAAGGCATTCAGACCATCACGGATCTGGTTGAAACCGCGAAGGCGAAAGCCAACCAGGCCCTGCAGACCCAGAGCCAGTACGAGCGTAAAACCTACGCAGCACAGTACAACGCCCTGCTGGAACAGATCGAAGACGTTGCCAAGGACAGCTCGTACAAAGGCAAGAACCTGCTTGCAGGTGACGGCAACGACCTGACCACCATCTTCAACGAAGATGCGACCTCCAAGCTGACAATTGAAGCGGTCGACTACACCGACACCGCACTGTCCACCGGTCTGAACCTTTCCGACCTGGCAGAAGGCGAAGGTGCAACCTCTTCCCTGCAGCTGCAGGGCGGCAAGACCGTCATCACCCTGCAGGATGCAGGCGGTTCTGCTCTGAACACTTCCTCCACCCTGTCGGACTCCACTCTGATCTCCACGACCCAGAGCCTGTCCTTCGTCGACGACACTGCCACCAACCCGGCCGTGCTCTCCGGTGGCGTTTCCTCGACGGCTTCCGTTCAGGATCTGGTTGATGGCCTCAACGCCATTGCCGGTGTTCGTGCAGAATTCGACAACGGCACGGGCGAACTGACCATCTACTCCGATGAAGACTTCTACATCGGTGGTAACGGTTCTGCGACCACGAGCTTTGCAGGCACCCTCGTCGACGCAACCGCGTTCTCTTCGACCACGGATGCCTTGGTCGACTCCGGTTCCTTTGCGGTTGGCGATACTCTGACGCTGACGGACGGTAACGGCTACGAACTCGGTACTTTCGAAGTTGAAGCAGACAGCACCGTTGATGATCTCGAAAACTTCATCAACGACTTCAACGGCGTCTCGGCGAAATTCGATGACGGCTCCGGTCGTATCACCATCACGTCGGAAACCGATCTGTCGCTGACCAGTGACAACACGGACTTCAACAGCTCCGGCTTTACCGCGGACACGGATGGCATCGTGATCGAAGCGATCTCCGACAGTGGGTTCGCAACGGATACGAACATCAACCGCGTCATAGACCGGTTGAACACCAGTCTGTCAAACCTGCGGTCCCAGGCTTCCGAATTCGGTACCAACCTCTCGACTGTTGAGATCCGGCAAGACTTCACGAAGACCTTGATCAATACTCTGCAGGAAGGTGCAGGTCTTTTGACCCTGGCCGACACCAACGAGGAAGGTGCAAACCTGCTGGCCCTTCAGACCCGTCAGCAGCTTGCTTCCACCTCTCTGTCCTTCGCCTCCCAGGCGGACCAGACCGTGCTATCCCTCTTCTAATTCAAAGAGAATCAGTCGGACGCACGACTCACAGACAAGCATCAGAAACGGCGGGCCACTGGTCCGCCGTTTTCGTTTACGCCGTGAATTACTGTCTAAACCCGAAATTTTTTATCATTGAGAATCAACATCTTAAAAGAAACCTTTTGGTAACTTTTATTTACGGGACGTTAATACGTGCATCAGTGATTAACTTTCCATTTAGATTTACGGCAAAGGTGCATGCTCGACTTGGATTACCCGCATGTTGCCTTTGGCGAGACCTGAATAGGGAAAGCGGTGAAGTCTGATGCCTGATATTGTTCTCTCCAGTGCTGTCCGGGACAATCTCCTGTCGCTGAAACAGACGGCGGATTTGCAGTCGATCACGCAAACGCGCCTGGCAACGGGCCTGAAGGTCAACACGGCGCTCGACAACCCGAACTCCTATTTCACGGCACAATCCCTGAACGACCGCGCGAGCGATCTCTCCAACCTCTTGGACAACATGGGCCAGGCGGTTCAGACGATCCGCGCAGCAGACAAGGGCATCACGTCGATCACCAAACTGGTGGAATCGGCGAAGGCCATCGCGAACCAGGCCTTGCAGACCTCCAGTGAATACGAACGCAAGCTGTTCACCAGCCAGTACAACGATCTGCTCGAGCAGATCGAGGACATGGCACGGGACTCCAGCTACAAGGGCAAGAACCTTCTTGCCGGTGCCGGCAACGAGCTGGAAGTTATCTTCAACGAGGACAGCACCTCGAATCTGACCGTTAATCCGGTAGATTTTACAGACACTTCACTAGATGATGGTCTCAATCTGGATGACCTGGATGCCGGTGGCACCGGGACCTCATCCTTCAACCTCTTCAGCGGCACCACCTCCATTTCCCTGTCGGGCCTGCAGGCGTCCTCGAATCTGACGGACCTCGCCGACTGGGCAACCGGCAACGTTGTCAGCATCACGGATTCCTCCGGCACCACCAACCTGACGGTCGGTACCGACATCACCACGGTGCAGGACTACGTGGACGCATTGAACGATCTGAACGGCGTGCACGCCACTTTTGACGAAGCCACGGACTCCATCACCATCACGTCCGGTCTCGACAACGCTCTCTATATCTCCAAGGACAACACCGGTGGTGGCGCAGCGACGGACGGTGGCGACACCGGCGGCACAACGACCACGATGACGGTGTCTCCTCTCAGTTCCACGGCAACGCTGGTCTCCTCCGGCGGCTTCCAGGCCGGTGACACGATCACGATCACCGACGGCAACGGCTTCGAGCCGGCCTCTCTTGAGATCGACGAAGAAACCACGGTCAGCGATCTCGTGACCTTCATCAACAACGTAAAGGGCCTGGATGCCACCTTCTCGGGCGGCAGCATCAGCCTTATCGGCGAAGTCTCTTTCGACATTTCCAGCAGCAACAGCGACTTCAACCGAACGACGCTCGGATCGACGACAGGAATCGTGTCACTGACGGCAGCGCCGTCCGAATTCAAATCGGATACGGATATCGATCGAACGCTTCAGGCCATCAACGCGGCGCTCGACGAGCTTCGCAATGCGGCCCGTTCGATGGGTACGGCTCTTTCGACTGTGGAAATCCGGACCGATTTCACCCAAAATCTGATCAACACGCTGGAGGTTGGCGCTGGCCACCTAACTATTGCGGACATGAACGAAGAAGGTGCTAACATGCTGGCGCTGCAAACCCGTCAGCAGCTTTCTTCGACTGCTCTGTCTCTGGCCAACCAGGCAGATCAGAGCGTCTTGAGCCTGTTCGGTTAACACCGGCGGCAGTTATCATTAAGGTATCGGGGGCAAATCGTTAACGATTTCGTTAACGTTTCACAGCGATACTTCTGCGTGGAGGTCACGGAATGGCGCTCAAGGTCGAGCTGAAACCGGGCGAGCGAATTATCATTGGGGAAAGCGTTATCACCAATGACAATCAACGCACTCGCCTCTTTATCGAAGGCCAGGCTCCCATTCTGCGAGAAAAGGATATTCTCACGCCGGCCACTGCGGATACACCAGCCAAACGGGTCTACCTGGCCGTTCAGCTGATGTATCTGTCAACTGACTTGGAGAAGATACAGGAGAGTTACTTCAGCCTCGTCAATGACATAGTGAAAGCCGCGCCGAGTACGATCCCTTTTGTCACCAGGATTAGTAACGCCATACTAACCGGCGCCTTCTATAAAGCACTGAAAGAAGCACGTAAGCTCATCGAGTACGAAGGGACGCTGATCAGTCATGTACAAACAGGCAGCGCAGGCTTACCAGAAAACAAGCCAGGTGGCGATGTCACCGAGGGAGCTGGAAGCGAATCTGCTGATGAAGGCCGCAGCCCGGCTTCAGTTGATCAAGGATGAATGGGCAAATTCCTCGCTTGCGGAAAAAGATGACGCCCTGGTGTACAATCGCAAGCTCTGGACAATTCTCGTGACGTCCGCGACCAGTCCTGAAAGCGAACTGCCTCAGGACATCAAGAACAACATCGCCTCGCTGGGCATGTTCGTGTTCAAGCAGACCATGACAGTCATGACGACTGACGACGAAAACAAGCTCGATACCCTCATCAGCATCAATCGTTCGATTGCCGAGGGTCTGAGGTCCTGATCCCGGCGCGGCCGGTTCGAGAACAGCCTCGGAAAACACGATAGAAGATCAAGAAAGGCCGCCAGGGTAACCTCGGCGGCCTTTCTCTTGACTGCAACGTTCACCTGCCCTCCTCCAGCGGAAACGGAGGAAGCCTCCACCGGAGATCAGCGGGTCCTCAAGCTGCGGGCAGGATTTGCAGCCATGAGATATTCAGCACCGGCCCAGTGCGAGCCCGGCAATCCAATCAGAACCTCCGCGTTGGCCGGGCTTTGAAAGCCCAGCCTTCCGGTGGCCAGCCCTCACTGGACTACAGATTGCCGGCACTCATTTCCCGGGCGATATGATCGGCCTGACGGATGGCTAGTGCCACGATCGTCAGGGTCGGGTTTTCGGCAGCGCCCGTGGTGAACTGGGACCCGTCCGACACGAACAGATTGGCAATGTCGTGGGTTTGCCCCCAGCGGTTGACCACCCCGTCGCGCGGATTTTCCGACATCCGGTTGGTACCCAGATTGTGGGTAGACGGGTAAGGCGGCGTCGGGAAGGTCCGGATCGCCCCGACGGCATCGTAGATGGCCATCCCCTGCTTGTAGGCATGATTGCGCATTGCGACGTCGTTGGGATGGTCATCGAAATGGACATTCGCCACCGGCAGGCCAAAACTGTCCTTCACATCATGATTGAGTGTGACGCGGTTGGTTTCCTGAGGCATGTCCTCACCGACGATCCACATGCCCGCCATGTTCTCGTAACCGTCGAGCGCACTTGTGAATTCCCGGCCCCACGCCCCCGGATCAAGAAACGCCGCCATGAACGGCAGTCCAAGAGCCAGGGTTTCAAGTTCATATCCGCCGACAAAGCCGCGTGACGGGTCGTGACGGGCTTCGTCCTGAATGATCCCCGCCATCGTTGTTCCACGCCACATCTTCACCGGCTGGTCGAAAATGGCATAGACCGAGCCTGTGGTATGGCGCATGTAATTGCGACCGACCTGGCCGGAGCTGTTGGCAAGACCGTCCGGGAACATGGAAGACGCTGAATTCAGCAACAGCCTCGGGCTTTCGAAGGAATTGCCGGCAACGCAGACGACACGGGCTTTCTGAAGCTGCAGATTGCCATCCTTGTCGAAATATTCGACCCCGGTCACCTTGCCTGCATCGTCGTGCAGGATTCGTGCGACATGGGCCTGGTCGCGAACTTCCAGATTTCCGGTTGCCTCGCCCCGCGGAATATCCGTGTAGGCGGCGGACCACTTCGCTCCCCATTTGCAGCCCTGAAAACAGAAACCGGTCTGCTGGCAGGCAATACGCTCGTCGTAGTCGGCCGAATTGATAGCCATCCGGCCTGTATGGACTTCCTTGTAGCCGAGCGCCTTGGCGCCTTTTTCGAACACAAGGTAGTTGTTGTTGCCCGGCAGTCCAGCCCGCCCCCCTGTGCGCGTCACGCCCAGTTTTGTTTCGGCAAGCGTGTACCAGGGGTCCATTTCCTCCGCATCCAGCGGCCAATCGAGCAGATTGGCTCCTTGGACGTTGCCGTAGGACGTTTTCGCCTTCCACTCATGTGGCTGGAAGCGGATCGACGCCCCGGCCCAGTGAACGGTGGTTCCCCCGACGGCCTTGACGATCCAGGCGGGCAGGCCGGAAAAGTCCTTTGCAACCCGCCAGTCGCCCGACGTGGTTCTGGGGTCGACCCAGGCAAGCTGCCCGAAGCTTTCCCACTCGTCGTTGACATAATCATCCGGAAGATAGCGTCCGCCCGCCTCCAGAGCCACGACACTTACGCCCTTCTGCGCCAGCTCGTTGGCAAGCACACCGCCACCGGCGCCCGTTCCGATCACGACAACAACCGTGTCGTCATTCAGGTCAAATGGTGCAGCCATGGTTTCCTCCCTAAGGCTCAAAGCCAGTTGATGTCGTTGAAGCCCCGGTCGATGTAGCCGCCCAGTTCGTAGGAAGCTCCCTCGTAGCCAAACAACGGCCAGACTGCTTTCTGATTGTAGAGACCCGTTACCAGTCCGCCCCTGACCCTTTGAAAGAACGGGCTGTCCTCCATGGACCGCAGCAGGTCCGCCCTGTCACGCTCCCAGCCGATCGCAAGATAGGAAGCATGCCCTCTCCCCTGGGCTGCTCCGTTCAGGGCCTCGATACCGGCCTCGATATCCTCGGCGTGGTCGGGCGTGTCATATCCCTTGACGGCAATGACATAGTATTCGTCGCCGACGTGGTCGTGCGGGTAGATGTCCCGCGCCATCTGCACCAGCGTCGCGAAACTGTCCGGCTTGAGTGCCGTCAGCTCCGTCGCCCAGGCGCCGTCCCTTGCTGCCAGAAATCCGGTCCCGGTGACGAAGGCAGCGCCTGCCGCCGTCGCCCGGGCCAGAAGCTGTCGTCTGGTCAGACCTCTCGGACTGTTTTCGGTTTTCATGCTCTCCTCCCGTTCAATTCAATTCATTCGTATCGACCGCCGCGCTGAAGCACCTCGATCTGATAGCCATCGGGATCCGCAACGAAGAAGAAGCGCGCTATGACGTCTCCCGCCGGTGCGAAATCGACCAGTTTTCTTGGATTGAGACCTGCTGCTTCGAAGCGTGCATGTTCGCTGTCGAGGTCATCGACACTGAACGCCAGATGCCCATAGCCGTCGCCCAAGTCATAGGGCTCTGTCCGCCCCTTGTTGACGGTCAGTTCCAGCTCGAAGCCGGAGTCGCTGTTGCGCAGGTAGATCAGGGTAAAATCGGGAAAATCCAGACGATCCGCTACGGTCAGCCCGAATGCTTTTTCATAAAAGGAAAGAGACCTGTGCTCTTCCAGAACACGGATCATAGAATGTATTGCTTTCGCCACGCGTTACTCCGCTCTGCTTGTATTTGCATGACGGAAGCGTAGCGCGTGGCAACTATCGCCCGGGTAGTATGCTTATACTGCGAGCGGTAAAACTTGCGCTGCAGCGCAAAATGTCATTCAGCGGCAATCGAAGCCGCGTGCTGGTTCGACGAAATCTCGAGGAACTTCAGGCAGGCGCAACGCAACAGCGATGTGAAATTCTTCGGTTCACCGCGCAGTTCGATCACTTCTGAATGCAGCGTCGAGATGAAATGCGGTGTCGTCACCCCTTCCGATGCGGCAATCTGATCCAGAATTGCCCAGAAGGAATTTTCCAGTCGGATGCTCGTGCTCTGTCCGTTGAGCCGCAACCGCCGGGTCTGGCTGGCATAGCGTTCCGGATCCTGTCCGGCAAATACGTGACACATCGGCTCTCCCTCCCATGGTGTCGATCTTTACGCGGTATGCCGCGATCTGTTTTTTGAAAAGGGATAATGAAAAGAACGCGCCGTTGCCAAAGGCCCCGGCGGCAAACCGGTTGGAACTGGACACCAGAAGATATCCGTCGGGAAGAAAGGCAACCAGGAGAGTGTTTCCCCAAAGGGGGAATATTTCAAGGCCTTTCCCGGCCCTGACCGGCAGTCCAGGCAACAGTGAGCGAAGACCGCCCGGAGAAAAGCCGGGAGTTCCGTGCGATCCTAGAGGTAATCGGACAGGGTCAGATTGAACACGATCGACGAGGCCCTGTAGGAAACCTCGATATTGGTCTGCAATTGCAGGATCTCGGCGGCGACCTGATCCTGGTCGATTCCCTCGATATCCGCGATCGTGCCTTCGTAGCTGCTCTTCATTTGCACATGCCGGTCATCGGTCAGCGACACTGTCCGATGCGTGATGGCAATGTCCGTGGCAATATCGGTGATCCCGGACTGATCGACACCTGGCGGCTGCAAGGTCGTGCGCAGGTTGGTCGACAGGGTATTGTAATACTCTTCGTCGATCGTCGAGCCGCCCGAAAAATCCGCGGCAATGAAAGCCGCAAGCGACTGGACCAGTTCCTGCAGCGGTGTTTCATTGGCTCGAACGCCGTAGCTCACTGTGAGATTGCTGTCGATCACCGCGTTCTTGTCCGTGCGCGGATCGTCGGTGGCCGTGTTGCGGCCCGTATACCATGCGACAGTCGTCGAGCCGCCACCGATCAGCGCGGTTGCGCTGTCGAAGGGAGGCCCGTCGACCCGCTGCGGCTCTTCGCCGCCAAACGTCCTGAAGAACTCTTCTGCCGCCCATTCGTCCGACACGGCACGAAGGGTTGTCTGAGCCTGATGCTCGATCTCCGCTTCCAGGGCATCACGCAGGTTCTGCGCCGTTTCCTCAAGATCGGCACCGATCGCGAAGGTTCCGTCTTCAGCCGTGCTGTTAGCTGCCGTCAGCTCGATGGAGATCGTCTCGCTGTGATCAGGCGGCAGGGAGAATTCCACAGTGATGGTCTCGCCAAGTTCCGGCTGCCCGGTGAACTGAACGTCGAAGCTGTCCGGATCAGTGCCCGAAGGCCCGGTGATCGCGACGTTGGTCAGGGTCGAGGCAACCGATGCGATGTCGAAACCGAAATCATGTGCTCCATCTTCGGCAATGGTGAAGGTGGAATCCGTCGGCACGGGGCCGGCGTAGTTGGTTGTCAGCGCGGAGGTCGATGTGCGGCCATTGTTGCCGGCACCCAGATTTGCCTGGGAATACTCGCTCATGACGGTTTTCAGCCCGTCCCGGCCGTTCGCCCCCTCCAGAATGGCATCGATCTTGGCAACCGGGTCCTGAACGGCATCCGTGCCGCCAAAGACGTAAAATCCGGCGACTTCCGTGTTCAGAATGTTGAGCGCTTCGTTCAACAGCAGTTTGGCGCGGGACTGGGTCTGCGTCTGCCCGTCGTCCTGCAGCACGAAATCGTTGGTATCGAGCGCGGATTTCGCATCCTGCCGGATATCCTCCAGACGCTCCAGCGACATGGTCGAGGTCTGCAGGTGCAAGTTGGCGATAGTGATGGTGTCCTGGTAGCTCTCTATCATGCTGACTTTCTGGGTCAGCTGAATGTCCAGAAGCCGGCGGTCGCCTACTTCACCGTATGTGGTACCGACCTTGCCTCTGGCGAGCTGGGTTGTCTTGCTTGCCAGCAGATCGTTGAGCTCGCCGAGCTGGCGGGTCAGATAAGTCCGGGAGGTGGTGATATTCGAAACTGCCATAACGCACCCAACCTTAAACGATGTTCAGGAGCTCTTCGAAGAGATCCTTGATGGTCTGCATGACGCGGGCATTGGCCGCATAGGCGTTTTCCAGCTGAACCATGAAGGCCAGTTCGGCGTCGAGATCGACCGAATAGCTCTGCTCGTAACGAATGGCGAGGTTCATGGTCAGCGCTTCCTTGGAATCCGCATATGTGGCTGCGTCTTCCGCCTGGTTGCCCTGAAACGCGACGGTCTGGTTGACAAAGCCCAGAAGTGTTCCCTGGAACGGTGTCGACGCGCTGCCGATACCCGAGCCCGGGTCATAGTGTTTCGTGCCGACGCTGAGGGCATCCGACAGGAACTGCGCACGCGCAGGATCGTTGGTTGTGTTCGGTGTCGGCGTGGTCTGATAGTTCACCAGAAGCGCGCTATCGGCCAGAAGATCCGGATTAACGCTGATTCCGGAGGCATAACCGAGCCGCTGGCCACCGCCTTCAAGCGCATCGGTGAAGAGGTCCGTTCCAGCCCGCTGGTCAACGAAGATCGCAAGGCCCAACCCCTGATCGGAATTCGCCGTCACGGTGACATTCGCACTCAGGCTTTCAACGCTGGTCGGCGCCGTGTTGTCGCCCAGAACCCGAAGGTTGTCCGCCCCGTCATTGCTGACCAGAAGACCTGTACCGGCAAGTGCTGCGGTGATGTTGGTGATATAGGTTGCCGGAACACCGCTGGAAATGTCGATACCGAAGACCGTGTCGCCCGGATTTGCCGTAGCGGAGTTGTCCAGCGGCAGCAGTGCGGGATCGTCCACGGCCACGAGAGTGACTGTCTGCGGATTGCCGCTGCTGTCGGTGTAATTCAGCGTGATGGTGTTGCCCGGTTGAAGCGCGGACACATCGAGATCGAAACCGCTGTCCAGACCGACGGTCGCTGCCGTGCTTTCAACATTCACATTGGAAAAGGCAAGTGACAGTTCGGCAGCAATCGTGTCGAGCTGCGTCTGCGCCTCGACCAGGATATCATCGCGCAGTTCAGCAGTTGCCTGTATCGAACCAGATTTCGACGACGCGATGAGATCGAACTGGGTGCCGCCTGGCGTTCTCACCATCACCGAGTTGCCTGTCTGGCCCGGCTGCAGCAGATGCGTGGCATCGAAGGTCAGCGTCGATGCCTGGCCGTCTGCGTAAAGCTGGTCGCCGCTGGCGGTGCGGATGGAAATTGAATTGTTGTCGTTCTTGGTGACGTCGATATCGATATAACCGGACAACTGCTCAATCAGCCGGTCGCGCTCGTCTTCCATGTCGGCGGTCGAAACACCGGATTGGGTCGCGTTCTGGATCGCCTCGTCAATGTCCTCGATGCTTGAGAGCAGGCCATTCACGCTATCTGTCTGGGAAGCCAGTGCGTTGTCCGCTTCCTGGCGCAGGTCCGCAATCTGCTCATAGGATGAGTTGATTTCGCGCGCAAAAGCTTCGGCGGCCGAAACCACGTCCTTTTGAACGGCATAGTTGCCCGGATCATTCACCAGGCCGGCAAGTGCAGCAGAAAGATTGCCTGCAAGGGACGACAACGAACTCTTGTCGTCGATCGTGCCGAAGATATCGTCCAGACGGTCGGTAAAATCCGCAATCTGCCGGGAGTAGCTGGTGTCGGCGAGAGAGTTGAAATAGTCGGACTGGATCTGCTCGTTGACAATCCGGCGCACTTCCGTCGCATTCATTCCGGCGACGTTGCCGTTGCCGTCGAAGTAGACATTCGCCGAAATTATTTTTTTCGAATAGCCGGCCGTATCCGCGTTCGCAATGTTGGACGCGGTGACGTCCAGCTGACGCTGATTGTAGGTAATTCCGAAAACCGCGGTATTCAGGGCACTTGTAAGACCCATGGCGGCTTCTCCTTCCTTATACGCGACCAGGCCAGGTGGCCGGCGGGTCAGTACCCCGCCGGCCTAGGCGGTGTTACCGGACCATATTCAGGGCATCGTCGAGCATTTCGTCTGCTGAGGTGACGATCCGCGAGTTTGCCGAATAGGCCTGCTGGGTGATGATCAGTTTGGAAAACTCGTCCGCGATATCGGCATTGGAGAGTTCCAGCTTCTTGGCCAGGATCTGCCCGCCTCCGGAAAGATCCGCGTCTCCCGATCCGGCCGTTGCCGCAAACGCGGCACCGTCAACGCGCTGCAGGTCCTGCTCGGCCTCGAACGTCGCAAGCGGGATCTGGTAAACCGGACGCTGCTGGTTGTTGGAATAGCTGGCAATGACGCGGCCGGAAGCGTCTACAGCCACCCCGATCAGCTCACCTGCAGGGTAGCCATCCGGATCCAGCGACACGGAGCTGGCCCTGCCGTCCTTGTCGGAATACTGGGTCAGGGAGCCTTCGGCAAAGGAGAACTCGACGTCCGTTGCCGTCGTGCCGCCGATGGTCAGCGACGAGATTGTAAAGCCGTCGCCCGTACCGTTCACTGCGGAACCGGCCATGGCACCGGCGGTCAGGGTCGTCATCTCGCCGGTATCGTCGAACTGGACGGTACCAACATCATACCAGGCATCGGTCGCATCGCCGCCAGTACCGATATACATCGACCAGGCGTCCTCCACGATGGGCGGGCCAGCATCGTAGTTCGCGGTCTTGGCATAACGGATTTCGACGTTCATCGCCGTACCGTTCTGATTGTAGATCGTTGTGGATCCGCCGGAAATGGAGCTGTTCAGGAAGTCGGTTTCATCTGCAACGGCAACGTTACCGGCACCGACCGAAGCGTTCAGGAGGGCAGTGGTTTCATCCGTGCCGTCATAGTCGGTAGTCGCGGGAACCCGAGGAAGGTTGGCCTGATAGTCCACAGTCGTGGTTGCGGATGCTGCCAGTGGCTGGTTCTCGATCTGGATGACGGCCGGGTTGTCGCCGATCGCATTTCCGGTGTTCGGGTCCAGCGGGAAGCCCTGCAGATAATAGCCGGAGCTGTTGATCAGATAACCTTCCTTGTCGCGCTCGAAATCACCGGCGCGGGTGTAGTAGGTCTCATCTGCGAAGGTGGTCGAGCCGTCGACCACGTCGGACGCCTTGGTCACGACGAAATAGCCAGCGCCGTTGATGGCCATGTAGGTATCGACGTCGACCGACGTGATATCACCCTGCACGGTGTTGGTGGCGCGGGATGTGGCGAAGGTGGTTCCGGAAACCTGCTGGGCCTGCTTGGCCCCACCCCCGGAAACCAGATCCGAAAAGGTCGTGTCGAGCCGTTTGTAACCGGTCGTCTGCGAGTTTGCGACGTTACCGGAAATATTCTCCAGAGCCGTAGCCTGCGCAGCCAGTCCGGAGACAGCCGAGTTGATAGCCCCATAAATACCCATTTGCGGTCCTCTTTATAGATCGGGCACTGCGACGCGGGCTTACGCCCATAATCGGCCTTCCTCCGCAAAGGCCGTGCCAGTTTGACGAGGACATAATTTATCGTTTTGTTTCATAAGCTTAGGAAATTTTCCTTTTCCAGAAGCGGAAAAAGGCACCCGGCAGTTCACGACCCGACAGGCAAAAACTTCCGCACTGGCCGGTGGCAGATGTTCAAAATTGCCGTGCGCCGGCACTCCTGCCTTTTACGGGCTTGCACAGCCGCGCGCGGCCTGCCACCTTGCGGCCAACCTAGGAAAAACGGACGGCCAAATGCGCTTTGAAGGAACTGAAAGCTATATTGCCACGGAAGACCTGAGGGTCGCGGTCAACGCCGCAGTCGCCCTGGAGAGGCCGTTGCTGATCAAGGGTGAACCCGGCACCGGCAAGACCGTGCTTGCCGAACAGGTTGCGGTCGCCCTGAAAGCCCCGCTGATCGAATGGCATGTCAAATCCACCACCAAGGCTCAGCAGGGCCTTTATGAATATGACGCCGTTTCGCGCTTGCGCGACAGCCAACTCGGTGACGAGCGCGTCAAGGACATCAACAACTACATCCGCAAGGGCAAGCTCTGGGAAGCATTCGACGCTGAAGAGCGGCCGGTGCTGCTGATTGACGAAGTCGACAAGGCCGATATCGAGTTTCCGAACGATCTTCTCCTGGAACTCGACCGCATGGAGTTCCACGTCTACGAGACCGGTGAAACCGTCCGTGCAAAGCAGCGCCCGGTGGTCATCATCACATCAAACAACGAGAAGGACCTGCCCGACGCCTTCCTGCGCCGGTGCTTCTTCCATTTCATCAAGTTCCCCGATGCCGATACCATGGCGGAAATCGTTGAAGTGCATTTTCCCGGCATCAAGCAACGGCTCCTGTCGGAGGCGCTGCGCCTCTTCTATGACGTACGCGACGTCCCCGGACTGAAGAAGAAGCCCTCGACCTCGGAGCTGATCGACTGGATCAAGCTGCTGCTGAACGAAGACATCGATCCTGAAACCCTTCGTCAACAAGATAGCTCCAAACTGATACCGCCTCTGCACGGCGCGCTGTTGAAGAACGAACAGGACGTGCACCTGTTCGAACGCCTGGCATTCATGGCGCGGCGGGAACGGTCCTGAAGACCCGGGCATGCCTCGAGGTGAAAGCTGGTCGAGGCTGAGCGCCCGGGCGGCTGGCCGGGCAAAACGCGATCTTCGGGTCGGGGTGACAAGGAGACTGACTTGGTGAAACAGGCCACCGCTCTTCTGGTGCTGGCGATGCTCACGCTGCCGATGGCGGCGAGCGGGCCTGTTCTTGCACAAGTGCCCCCTGAAAAGGACGCGGGCTGGCAAAGCGATGTCGGCGGATTGCGCCATTTCACCGGCCTGCGCTGCCCCGACATGATCGGCGATTATTACCGCATCAAGGTGATGGAGGGTGATGCCGTCAGCCAGGCGGGATGCATCTACACTGGCCGCGACGGCATTACCGCTGTCCTGCGCAAGCACTTGCAGGGCACCGGCCGCCGCGAAGCGCTGACATTTTCCCGCAATTACAAGGCAGCCGGTTTCGAACCGATCAAGCTGACGGGCGCTGCCGCCTCCGGCATCTCCTTCCGGACCCGCAACTGGACGCCGACAAGCCTGTGCGAAACGATGTGGTACTTTTCCGGTGCCACATCGGACTATACATTGTGGCTGTCCTACACGCTGCCGACTCAGGAAGTGGAGATCGGACCGGCAGTAACCGCCTTCACCATGGCGCTTGCCAACCAGAACTGACCGGCAGTCCGGCTTTTGACCCGCCGGCACACTTTCCACTTTCAAGGAACCAGGAAAGACAATGCGGCTCCTTTTGTTCAGACACGCCAAATCAGACTGGGGCGACGCGAACCTGGCCGACATCGACCGGCCTCTGAACAGCCGCGGCAAGACCGCGTCCGTCAAGATGGCCCGTTACATGAAGGAACAGGGCCTGCAGCCCAACCAGATCCTGTGCTCTACTGCACAGAGGACCCGGGAAACCCTGGCCCGCCTTCTGCCGACCCTCACACAGGAAACACAGATCCACCTGGTGTCCGACCTCTACCAGCAAAGCGAAGACGACTATGTCGGGCTGATCCGCCGCTATGGTGGCCGGGCCCAGAACCTCATGGTCATTGGCCATAACCCGGCAACCGAGGATACGGCGTTGAGCCTCAGCGGCACGGCATCCAGCGACGCGATTGCCGATATTCAGGAAAAGTTTCCGACTGGCGCTCTTGCCGTGATCGATTTCGACATTGCCGACTGGTCGGAGCTGCAGCCGAAGACTGGCCATCTGGAACGTTTCGTCAAACCACGGGACCTGAAGGAAGACCTCGACTAGAGCATCAGCCGAGTCCCGGATTGTACTTGTTCCCGCCTGCGCCTACATGAACGCGCTGGAGGCCCTTGTGAACCCATTGACGACACTTGCAGAAGAAACCCGGCTGACACTGGCCAATCTTGCCGACGCGGCAACCGATCTGGCAGTGCCGAGCGTCCGGCTGGGCGTGACTGGACTTGCGCGCGCAGGCAAGACCGTCTTTCTGACCGCCCTCGTGCATAACCTCGTTCATGGTGGCCGCCTGCCGCTCTTCAGCGCCGCTTCCGGGCACAGAATGACCGGCGCAAGGCTTCAGCCGCAACCTGACGACGCCGTGCCGCGCTTCGACTATGAAGCGCACGTGCGTGCCCTGGTGAGTGAGCGTATCTGGCCGGATTCGACCCGTCAGGTCTCCGAGCTGCGCCTGACCATCGACTATGAGAGCGCCTCCTACTTCCACCGCAAGCTTGGTCCAGGCCGCCTTCATCTCGACCTGATCGATTATCCCGGCGAGTGGTTGCTGGATCTGCCGCTTCTCGGCAAGGACTTTGCCACCTTCTCCGCCGAGGCAATGCGGCGCGCCCGGGCGGAAAACCGGGCGGAGATCGCCGCGCCGTTTCTGAAAATCCTGGCCGCCACGGATGCGAACGCGGAGGAAAGCGAACCGGCGGCACAAGAGCTGGCGGCAAATTTCAAAACCTATCTGGCTGCCTGCAGAGCCGACGCCCACGCCCTGTCGATGCTTCCCCCGGGACGCTTCCTGATGCCCGGGGATCTCGACGGCTCCCCGGCCCTGACCTTCGCACCGCTGGACATTCCAGCAGACGCAGCCCCGGCCAGGACAGGCACGTTGCGGGCGATGATGGAGCGGCGATACGAGGCCTACAAGACCCACGTTGTGCGTCCGTTCTTCCGCAATCACTTCGCGCGCCTCGACCGCCAGATCGTGCTGGTCGATGTCCTTCATGCCCTGAACGCAGGGCCGCATGCGATTGCCGATCTGGAAACCGCCCTCACCGAAGTTCTCGGAGCTTTCCGTCCGGGCAAACGCAGCTGGCTGTCCTCCATCCTGTCGCGACGGATCGACCGCATCCTGTTTGCGGCGACCAAGGCAGACCACCTGCACAGATCGGATCACGACCGACTGGAGCTGATACTGAAGAGACTGGTTGCCCGAGCAGAAGAGAAGGCAACATTCAAGGGTGCGGAGGTCGAAGTGCTGGCCATGGCTGCGGTCCGTGCGACGCGTGAGGCAACGGTCAAACATCGCGGCGAAGCTCTGCCTGCGATCCTTGGAACACCGTTGCCGGGCGAACGGCTGAACGGTGACACCTACGACGGAAAAACCGAAATCGCCATGTTTCCCGGTGACTTGCCGGACGACCCTGAATCACTTTTTGGACAAGCTGATTCAGTTTCTGAAGCACTTCGAGCAAGCTTTCAAACCGCTCAGGCAGACCTTCAGTTCCTGAGGTTCCGGCCGCCGGAACTCGACAAGACCGCAGAAGGCCTGACTTTGTCTCTGCCGCATATCCGGCTTGACCGCGCCCTGGAATTCCTGATCGGAGATCGCCTGGCATGACCGGTTCCCAGCCCCCGTCCAATCGCAAACCGACCGCCTTCCGTCTCGATGATTCCAAGGTGCGGATGACCGATGACGAAACAAGGATGCCCGCGGCCGGCGAAGCCCTGGTCACCCAGGCCTTCATTGACGACGAGGAACCTCGCCTTCCCCGCGCCGCCAGCACTCCCAGATCCGGATTTCGGTTCGGCAAGTGGCTGATGATCGGACTGTCCGGTCTCGTCTCGCTGGCAGTCGGCCTTGCGGTCGACAGCCTGATACGGGATCTCTTTGCCCGGACCGATTGGCTGGGATGGCTGGGTGTGGCTCTTGCCGTTCTGGCGGCGCTTGGTCTGCTCGGCCTGGTCATTCGCGAGATCGCGGGCCTCATGCGCCTCGGCCGTATAGACCACCTGCGCGACCGGCTGCAGAGCGCCGCCGAAGCAGATGACGCGAAGGCGGCATCAGCCGGCCTGAAGGAACTGCTCACACTCTACAAGGACCGTCCCGAAACGGCCCAGGGCCGCAAGGCGCTGGCGGGGCATATGCGGGAAGTCATCGACGGCCGGGATCTGGTGAAACTGGCAGAACGCGATCTGCTCAGCCCGCTCGACCTGGAAGCCCGGCGCATCGTGATGAACAGTGCAAAGCGCGTTTCCATCGTCACGGCCGTCAGCCCACGGGCACTGGTCGATCTGCTGGCGGTCCTGTTCGAGAACCTGCGCACGATCCGGCGCCTGTCCGCCCTTTACGGCGGGAGACCCGGCACACTCGGCTTCCTGCGCCTCGCAAAACACGTCATGGCACATCTGGCAGTGACCGGCGGCATGGCAGCAGGCGACAGCCTTGCCTCGCAGGTACTGGGTCACGGTCTGGCGGCTCGACTTTCCGCCCGTCTGGGCGAAGGCGTGGTCAATGGACTGCTCACGGCCCGCATCGGCATTGCAGCAATTGCAGTCTGCAGACCGGCACCGTTCGTGGCCGGCACTGGACCGACCATCTCGGACTTCATGGGGGAGCTTGTCTCGTTTGCCAAAAAAGAAGATCCGGCCGACAAGTCTTGAAGTTTAGATTTCAAATAATACACGGCATGGTTACACGCGCAACGCAACCAAATCGATTGCTATTTCTACCAATGACACATAAACGTTTCATTCATTAAGGTTTCTGCGGACGAGCAGTGGCGTCTTCCTCGGAATACAACAATAATAGCCAGGTGAGACGTTAACTTGTGTAGCGACAGGCCGTTGCCAATCAAGACGAAATCCGCCCTTCAGCATCGCCGCCAACTCAAGGCTTTTCTGCTTTGCAGTTGCGCCCTGGTTTTGCTTGGTCCGGAAAAAGGCCTTGCAGGTGACATTACCATCGGCACGGGCACCACGGTTACCACAACACAGACGCTGACGGACGTTGGCGATACCGGAACGGTCGAGAGCGGCGGCACCATCGAGGTTACCGATCAGGATGGCCTGGTTCTGGACAACGACGACCAGACAGCAACCAACAACGGCACCATTACAGTCACCAAGACAACAACAGGGATACCGAATTTCGCCGGTATCGGGTCCGATGAGGACAATGCCACCGTTCACAACAACGGAACTGTTACTACCACGGGCAGCCGCGCCTTTGGCATTGCTGGAGACGGAGACGATTTCACGGTCACCAACTCGGGCACGATCTCCACTTCGGGAGAGGAATCCGACGCCATTTTGTCCCTTGGCGCGAACACAAAGATCACCAACTTCGGAACGATTCTCACCACCGGGGAAGATGCCGATGGCATCAATGCGACTTCCAACAACCCAACGGTTTCCAATTCGGGTACCATTACGACCTCTGGCAAGGACTCGGACGGAATTCGGTCAGGGGGTACGGACGCGGAAATCACCAACTCCGGCACGATTTCCACGACCGGAGAAGCTGCCTATGGCATCAATGCCGAGGGCGACCGTCCGACCGTCTTGAACTCAGGCACGATCACCACGACAGGTGACGACGCCTATGCCATCGACACCGATGAAGACGACGCGAAGATAACCAACACCGGAACGATTACAACGACTGGAGAGGACGCGGACGGCTTTGACAGCGACGGCGACGATGTCATCCTGATCAATACCGGTGTGATGACCATGTCCGGTACGCTGGCAGACGGCATCGACAATGACGGTGACCGCGCCGCGATCACCAACTCGGGCACCATCACCGTTTCGGGAGAAGACGCCAACCCGATCGAATCCAGTGGCGATGACGTCACCATCTCCAACAGCGGCACGCTACGTAACACTGGCACGATTTCCGGAGATCATGACGATGTCGGACATGGCATTGCCGTTGACGGCGACAATGTCACGATCACCAACTCCGGCGAGATCTACAGCAGCAATGGGTCCTCGATCTATGTCGATGGTTCTGATGCAACCGTTACCCTGAACAATGGCACCATACTTCAGGGTGTTCTGACCTTTACCGATCCGACCACCTCAACCCTGAACTACGCGGCCGGGCGAACGGCGATCTTGACCTTCAGCAGCATCCCGGGAACGCTGACGACAGCAGGCCTCACTTCAGCGACCAACGGCAACACGATCACCATCCTCAATCCGGACGACTTCCGGCTGGACACGGTTGCCCAGACCTTCAACACCATGACGCGCGCTGTCACCGGCAGCCTTGAACAGCAGATGGACCTCAATCGACTGGGCGGCACGTCCTTCGTCGCAACCAACGGTCCGGCTCCGGAAGAGCAAAACGCCACCGCGCTTTGGGTCACGCCTCTTGGCGGTGTTCTTTCCAGGCAAGGCAGCGACGGGTTTGACCATACATTCGGCGGCATCACTGCCGGGGCTGAGAAGACATTCGCCGAAGGGCTTGCCGCCGGTGTTGCCGGTGGTTTCACCATCGGCAGGACGACCAGCGACGGCGACATTCACTCGGCCTCCAGCTACAGCATCCACGCCGGTGGCTATCTCAGCCGCTCCTGGCAGGCGACCTTTGCTCAATTCGGCCTTCTCGGCGGCTACCTGAAGAGCGATGAAAAGGTCACCGTCCTCAACAACATGGTTGTCGGTGGCCTGCAGGACCTTTCCATCGACTACGACTATGTCTACGTCACGCCCTCCGCGCGCCTCGGCCATGCCTTCGCCCTGAGTGAGGGTACGCTGACACCCAGCGCTCGTGTGCGCTACTCGGGTCTCTGGCAAACGGGCGACGCCGATGAAAGCGCCACCGGCCTTTCGGTTTCCGGCCGGTCGCTGCACGTTCTGGAACTGCGCGCGCAGGCGACCTACGATCATGCCCCCATCGTCCAGAATGGCGGCACGCTCTATCTCAGTGCGAATGCGGGTATCGACGGCATCTTCACGCTAAACGACAGTGTGGACGGCACCCTGCAGGGAGCTGCCTTGAACCTGTCCGTCGACGACGACGATGCGGTGCTCCGCGGTTTTGCGGCAGCCGATGCCGTGTGGCAGATCAATGACGGCACGAAATTTCTCGCCGGAATAGAAGGCGGTTACGACAGCGCCGATACACTATCCGCATCGGTTCGCCTGGGCGCCAAGATCAGTTTCTGAGGACTTGGGAAAGCCCCCTTCCCTCAAACGCCGTTCCGATGCCGGCCTCCACATCGTCGTGAAACCTGTTAGTCTGTCCCTGGGTCCGGATGGGCCGCGAAGCTTGCGCGAGAAAAACGGTCGTTGGGGTCAGGCAATTCGATGAAAACCGAAGAAACGTCAATTGAAGGCGTGATTGTCCATGACCTGGTTTCGCACATCGATGACCGCGGCAGTTTCACCGAAATCTACCGGGAGACCTGGCTCACCGGTTTCAAGTCGATCCAGTGGAACATCGTCACCTCGAAAGAAGACACATTGCGCGGTGTTCACGTGCACAAGGATCACTACGATTATCTGATGGTCCTGTCCGGAAAGATGCTGCTTGGTCTGCATGATATACGCCGCGACAGCCCGACCTTTGGAACATCGCAGTTTCTCGATCTGTCAGCGGAAAACAGACGAGCTGTTTCAATTCCGCCGGGTGTTTGCCACGGGTTTTATTTTCCGCAAGCCGCGACGCATCTTTATTCCGTTTCCACCTACTTTGACCCGGCGGACGATTTAGGCTGCAAGTTCGATTGTCCGGAACTGAACCTGTCTTGGCCAACGAAGGACCCTGTCCTTTCCGATAGAGACCGAACAGCCGACAACTATTCGCAGATGCTTGATAAATTCTATGCGGACGCCAATGCCTGATTACGCAGTCACCTGCAATTTCACATCACCGGCTGTTGGACACAGCCATGACTGATATCGGTCTGGTTGGCTTTGGCCGGTGGGGAAAGCTCATCTTTCGCGATCTGCGCAGCTTGGGTGTAAACGTGCACGTGGCGGTGCCCGGTTCGGACAGCCAGCACGCAGCCCGGGAGGTCGGAGCCGCTTCGGTTTGCGATAACGCTACCAACCTTCCTGACTGCGCGGGATATGTCGTTGCGCCACCAACCGTGCTTCACGCGGCCTGTATTGACGTACTTGCACCGCGGAACCGGCCGATCTTCTGCGAGAAACCGGTCACCAACGACGCACAGGCGGCGCAAAGACTTGCCGATACGCTGCAGGAACGTCTCTTCGTCATGGACAAGTGGCGCTATCATCCCGGCATTTTGAAACTTGCGGAACTGGCAAAATCCGGCGCTCTGGGCCAGATCGAAGCGGTACGCACCTATCGGCTGGGCTGGGGCAATCCGCACAAGGATGTCGACAGCCTCTGGATCCTGATGCCGCATGATCTTTCGATCGCACTCGAAATCCTGGGAACATTGCCCAAGGCACATTCGGCGATCGCCCAGATCCCGGCCCTGGGTGGTGAGGACCTGATTGCCCGTCTTCAAAACGATGGGGAACCGCTCACCGTCACCATGGAGATCTCTTCCCTCCATCCGGCCCCAAAACGCTCCGCCGTCGTGATCGGCAGCAAGGCGGTGGCCCAACTGGCCTCATCCTATGACGATTGCATTCTCCTTGCCCCGAGAGATCACGGCCAGAAGCCTCAGCAAATCGAGGTTGGCACGAAAATGCCTCTTCTGGCCGAACTGGAAGCATTCGTCGCGCACCTGGAAGGGGGGGCTGCTCCAAAGTCCTCGGCTGCAGAAGGCGCATTGATCGTCAGGCGGATTGCCGAACTCAGAGCGCTCGCAGGATTGCCGTGACCCATCCGCGCTTCACCGTCCTGCTGCCGGTCAACAGACCTCCCGCGCTTCTGCCATTCGCCGTCGAAAGTGTTCTGGGCCAGTCCCTGCAAGATTTCGAACTGTTCATCGTTTGTGACGGCGCGCCCCAAGAAACCGTGCAGGAAGCGGAGAAGCTGGCAGGGCGTGACGAGAGGATCCGCGTTTTTTCCTTCCCGAAGGGAGAAAGGCACGGCGAAGCTCATCGGGACACGGCTCTCAAGCAGGCAAACGGCAAATTTGTTGCCCAGATCGGCGATGACGACATCTGGTTTCCCGAACATCTGTCGGAACTGGGCCGCCTGCTGCAAACCTGCGACTTCGGTAATCTGCTTCAGGCTGAAATTCTGCCTGACGGGACGTTCACGGTTCATATCGGAGACCTGTCGGACGCGGACATGCGCCGCAAGATGCTGGAGACGCGTTGGAACTTCTTCGGCCCGTCGACGGTTGGCTATTCCCTTGAGGCCTATCGGTCTCTGGATGTCGGCTGGAGCCCGGCACCACCTGACTTCTGGACCGACCTCTTCATGTGGCGGAAGTTCCTGGCACGCCCGGACTTCACCTTTGCAACACGGCCCACGGTTCAATGCATCAAGCCTTCCGCCGTGCACCGTCAGGACATGTCGCTTGCCGAGAGGCAGGGTGAAATGATGGCGCTGATGCAAAGGTTTGCCGATCCGGCGGAAAGGCAGGATTTCCAGACCAGCTGCAATGAAATGCTGATCAGCCACCTCAGGTCCGAAAGCCGGCAGCATGCGGACAACGCGGCCCGGCAGAGGCAAACGGTTTCCGCCCAGCAGGGGAAGATCCGAGAATTGCAGGCCGAACTCGACCTGCAAATACGCCGTTACGACGCAATCCTCGCCTCGTCTTCCTGGAAGATGACGGCACCCTTTCGCAAAAGTGGCAAGCTGCTTCGCAAACTCCTGTCGAAGCGTCCTTTTTGACCCCTCGACAGGCAACTGCCGGGAACTTACCTTTCGCACATGTTCATTACCTTCTTCACCGAACTGAAATCGGCCGGCATCCCGGTCTCGCTCCGCGAATATCTGACGCTGATGGAAGCGTTGGATAAGGATCTGGCGGAAAAGAGCGTCGAGGATTTCTACTATCTCGCCCGGCTCACGCTGGTGAAGGACGAGAGCAACCTGGACAAGTTCGACCGCGTCTTCGGCCACGTCTTCAAGGGGCTCGACCTCATGAGCGAGGTTGCCACCACCGAGATTCCGGAGGAATGGCTGCGCCGCCTGGCAGAAAAGCACCTCAGTGAAGAGGAAAAGGCCCAGATCGAGGCACTCGGCGGCTTTGAAAAGCTGATGGAGACCCTGCGCGAACGCCTCAAGGAGCAGCAAAAGCGCCACCAGGGCGGCAGCAAATGGATCGGGACAGCCGGCACGTCGCCGTTCGGTGCCTATGGCTACAATCCGGAAGGTGTGCGCATCGGCCAGCACGAAAGCCGGCACCGTCGTGCGGTCAAGGTCTGGGACAAGCGCGAATTCAAGGATCTCGACGACACCCAGTTGCTAGGCACCCGCAACATCCAGGTCGCCCTCAAGCGACTGCGCAACTTCGCACGAACGGGTGCTGCTGAAGAACTGGACCTCGACGACACCATCCGCGCAACAGCCCACAAGGGCCTTCTGGACATCAAGATGCGGCCGGAACGCCACAACGCGGTCAAGGTGTTGTTGTTTTTCGATATCGGCGGGTCGATGGACGATCATATCCGGGTCTGTGAGGAGCTGTTTTCAGCCGCACGTTCCGAATTCAAGGTGATGGAACATTTCTACTTCCACAACTGCCTTTACGAGTATGTCTGGAAGGAAAACCGCCGCCGCCATACCGAGCGCATGCCGACGATGGACGTGCTGCACAAGTACCCTGCAGATTACAAGATCATCTTTGTCGGCGATGCGTCCATGAGCCCCTACGAGATTGCCTACCCCGGCGGTTCGGTAGAGCACTGGAACGAGGAAGCCGGAGCCGACTGGATGCAGCGGATCACCGGGCTTTACAAGAGTGCGGTCTGGTTGAACCCGGTTCGGCAGGAACACTGGCACTACACACATTCCATCCAGATGTTGAACGAACTGATGGAAGGCCGCATGTTTCCCATGACGGTCGAAGGCCTGACGGACGCCATGAAGGAACTGGCCAGGTAGATCTTCCACACACAAGGCGCAGAAAGGGAACAAATGGAACCGACCCCGAAACCCGATCACCCTTTCTCGCAACCTGTTTCCCACGCAACCACCACCGGCATGTCCGGCGGGGGATTTTACAACGCCAACTCGGCTGCCCAATGGTCTGCCATCGAACAGATATTGCCACTCGTTGAAGAGGCGATTGCGAACCTGCCGGTTAAGGGTACCGGCCCCGTCGGCATTGCCGATTACGGCTGCTCGGAGGGCCGCAATTCTGTTGCGGTCATGAAACACGCCCTCCCGGCATTGCTTGCGCGCACTGAACGGCCAATCCAGACCATCCATTCAGACCTTCCCACAAACGACTTTTCTGCACTTTTCCGCAGCCTCAGACCGGATGGCGGTTCGATCTTCGGGTCAGACAGGATTTATTCGGCCGCAATCGGTGGCTCGATGTACGATCAGCTCTGCCCGCCGCAGAGCTTGCACCTTGCCACCACCTTCAACGCCATCGGCTTTCTCTCCTGCCGTCCCGTCGACAGCTTGCCCGGCTATATCCTGCCCAACGGCCCAAGTGTGGCACGGGCAAACGGTTATGTTTCCGAAGAAGACCGGCATGCCTTTGCCGAACAAGCTAAGAACGACATCGCCCGTTTCCTCACCGTCCGCGCAAGGGAACTGGTTCAGGGTGGCAAGCTGCTGGTTCAGGTGTTTGGCTCCAAGGGACCGGCTCGAACCTGTGACGGCCTTTATGATCTTCTGAACGACGCGGTTCTGGACTTCGTCGAGACCGGAGACATCAGCAGGGAGGTCTATGACCGCTATTACCAGCCGGTGTACATGCGAGACCTGCAAGAACTTGCAGACCCGGTCACCAACGATACGTATGGAGCTGCTGGACTTTATTCACTCGACCGGTCAATGGAGTACGAAATTGCGGTCCCGTTCGTCGACCGCTTCAAGCAGGACGGCGATCTTGATCGCTATGCCCGCGATTATGTCAATTTCTTCCGCGCCTTCACCGAAGCGGTGTTGCGCGCCGCCCTGCCTGAAAGCCCATCGCGGGAGGATCTGATCAACCGGATCTTTGCAAGGGCCGAAGACCTCCTGAAGGCTGACACCAGCCGCTACCCGTTCCGCTATGCAGCCGTCGCCATGCTGCTGACGCGCAATGGCTGACGGCTGGGGCTAACGAGCCGATCGACCTTCATAGGCCCGACATCGAACGGCCTGATCGCTGCATGTCGCTCTAGCTGCGCAGCACCATGACCGAGCACGGTGCATGGCGGACAATGTGGGCGGCATTCGAGCCGATGAAGTAGGTCGACAGGCCGGGCTTGTGCGATGTCATCAGCACCAGGTCACAATTCGCCTTTTCGGCTTCCTCGATCACTTCATGATACACCGACCCCATACGCACGGTCACATCGACAGTGCCTTCAGGAACATCCAGATCAGATGCGATCTTGTCGAGGATTTTCGCGGTTTCCTCGAATTCCCGCTTTTGCCAGCCTTCCGGAAGCTGACTCGCTACGAAGCTTTGAACTTCCGGGCAAACCGCCATCAGGTGGATCTTGGAGCCATAGTCGCGGGCAAACTGCGAGGCTTTGGCAAGCGCCTCCGTGGCAAAGCCGCTTTCGGCCGGGTCAACGGGAACGAGGATTTTCTTGAACATGTCTTGTCTCCCCAAAAAATCAGGTCGACTTTTTGTGCGCCCGGAAGACATGCACCGCCATGACAAGGATCAATCGGCTTCGACACCGTCAAAGTATCGGCCGGGTGTCACGCCGAAGGCCTTCTTGAAGGTCGAGACGAAGGCACTCGGCCCCTCGTAACCGAGCTTGTGGGAGACGTCGGAAACGCTTCGCCCGGACGCCAGCAACTCCAGAGCCCGGAACAGTTTCACCTGGCGGCACCAGGTTCGATAGCTGAGCCCTGTCTCTGCTTTAATGCGCCGCTCGAAAGAACGCACGGAAGTCGCACACCGGTCCGCGGCCTCGCTGAGCGAGGGAATATGTGCCGGGCATCGGACGACGCCTTCGCACAGGTCGCGCAGCCGGGCATCCTGCGGCATAGGCAGCTGCAGGGGCGCAACCGGCAGCATCTTCAGCTGATCCAGGATAACCGCGGCGATCCGTGCCGCCGGCCCCTTGTCCGTCTCGGAGCGCGGATAGGACATGAACTCGAGAATGAGTGCCCTGAGCAGGGTCGTCACCTGCATCACTTGCGGTGTTTGCGGCAGATCCCTCGTGTAATCATACTGGACATAGATGTAACGCAGCTCCGTGTCGGTCAGATACCGGGTCTGGTGGCTGACCCTGGGCGGCAACCACACCGCCCGCTCGGGCGGCACAAAATAGGTGCCCATCTCCGTGTCGATGGCAATCGATCCCCTGATCACATGGAAGAGCTGCGCCGCATCATGCGAATGCCAGCCATTGTTCCGGCCCTGCAACTGGGTCCGCGCGTATCCGATAATCGGCGCGGCAACAGCCTCTTTCGGAAACTCGGCAAGTTCGGGATGAATGCTCATGCGCCGGATCGTATACCTTCACCCCGATATTGCACAGAGGGCCAATAGCACCAGAGGACCCGGCAACGCAGCACAATCGCGGCAACTATGCCCAGTTCCTGCCGGCAAGGTGAAAGGCTTTCCTCGCGCCAAGCCATGATCGACAAGGATAATTTCGCCTTTTTGCCGGATGCCTAGCGCTGCACCAGCCAGAATTTGGCGTGTCGGAAACATCTCATGACAAAACAGCGCTAACACGCAAACCGCAATTGGCGTTAGAAACGGCTCGCAACACTGCCGAACGTTATCTTTTTCCACGGCCATACAATGTCTTACTTCACCCAGAATGCTCACCCGAACGAGGCGACCGGCTGGCGGTCTCCTGTGGTTCTCCTGATGATCATGGCAGGTGCCATGCAGCTCTCCTTTGCTGCCTGGTGGAACCTGATGAACAACTTCGCCGTCCAGGAGCTGGATTTCACCGGCCGGGAGATCGGCATTCAGCAATCGATCCGGGAAATCCCGGGCTTCCTGAGCTTCCTTGCGGTCTATCTCTTGTTGATGATGCGCGAGCAGACGCTCGCCTATGTGTCGCTGCTGCTCCTGGGTGTCGGCGTTGCCGTCACAGGCTATTTTCCGACTGCAATCGGCTTTTATGTAACGACGCTGATCATGTCGATCGGCTTCCATTACTACGAGACGATGGCGCAGTCGCTGTCGCTGCAATGGCTGCCCAAGGCAACGGCCGCTGCAAGCATGGGCAAGATCCTGGCCGTTGGCGCCTTCGCCCAGTTGATCGCCTATGGTGTCATCTTCCTGGCGTGGAAAATGTTCGAACTGTCCTTCACGGTGGTTTTCGCCATTGCCGGTGGCCTGACGCTGGTCGTTCTTGTTTTCCTGATCTTCGCCTATCCGCATTTCCGTGAAGGTGTGCCGCAGCACAAGAAGCTGATCCTGAGAAAACGCTACTGGCTCTATTATGCCCTCACCTTCATGGCTGGTGCGCGGCGGCAGATCTTCACGGTATTCGCCGGATTCCTGATGGTCGAACGCTTCGGCTATGACGTTCACGAAGTTGCGGGCCTGTTCCTCCTGAACGGCGCCTTCAACATGGTGCTGGCACCCAAGATCGGAAAACTGATTGTTCGCTTCGGCGAGCGCAAGGCGCTGGTTCTGGAGTATGTCGGCCTGGTCCTGGTGTTCATCTGCTATGCCTTCGTCACAAACGCGACACTGGCGGCCAGCCTTTATGTGATCGATCACGCTTTCTTCGCGATCGCCATCGCCATCAAGACCTACTTCCAGAAGATCGCCGACCCTGCCGACATCGCCCCCACCGCCGGTGTCGCCTTCACGATCAACCACATCGCCGCGGTGTTCATCCCGGTGGTATTCGGCTTCATCTGGCTGGTGTCCCCGGCTGCGGTCTTCCTGGCCGGCGCTGCCATGGCCCTGGTCAGCCTTGTGCTGGCAACCCTGATCCCGAGCAATCCGGAAGAAGGCCATGAAGTCGACTTCTGGTACCGCAAGCCTTCTGCCCAACCTGCAGAGTAAACTCTGTACCTGGACAAACCAAAACGCCCGCCAGAGTGATCCGGCGGGCGTTTTGTTAAAAACTTGTCTGAACTGACCTGATCAGGCCTGCCGCTCAGGCACATGCACCACAAGGCCGTCGAGATCGGAAGTCACCTTGATCTGGCAGGACAGGCGCGAGGTCGGCTTCACGTCGTAGGCAAAGTCGAGCATGTCCTCTTCCATCGGCTCCGGAGATCCGGTCTTGCCGCTCCAGGCATCATCTACATAAACGTGGCAGGTAGCGCAGGCGCAAGCACCGCCGCATTCCGCCTCGATACCCTGGACCATGTTCTTGATAGCGTTTTCCATCACCGTAGAGCCTTCAGCGGCGTCAACGTCGGTCCGGGTTCCATCGGCGGTTACAAATGTGATTTTCGGCATATGTCGCGTCCAAGCCTGAATTTGCGGGTCTTCGAAGCACGACATAAAGATTTACGGCAAAAGGTCAAGGACCGTGCCATTTCCACGCGGCAATCTGCCTCTCCCCGTTCTGGGCGGGGTCCGTCCTTCAACCTTCCAGAAGGTCCCGGATGTATCGGTTCGCCTCATCGACCGCCGCAATCAGGCCTTCGGTGGCTGTATCGGTGCTCGAGCGCATCTTGCCTTCCAGATTTTCGCAAACGATCGCGACCCGCTCCGCGCCGATGGCCCGGGCAGACCCTTTCAGGGTATGCACGAGGTCGAGGCGAACGGAATTGTCGGATTCCTGTTTCAACCGCTCAAGCGTCGAGATGGACTGTGACTTGAACAGATGCAGGACCTGCACTTCTAGATCCCGGTTACCCAGCGTATTGGTTGCCAGCTGCACCAGATCGATCGGTGCCTCCGGACCGGCGCGTCCGGCGACGCGGGCCATGGAAGAAGGGGCCATAAGGGTGCTCCACATTACTCGATACCTGCCTGACGGCACCCCGCCGCAAGCTGTAGAGCCACAACAATGCGCCCCAAGCCCAAACACCCGGTTAAACCGGTTGCTCAAACCGTCCCTTTCGGCCCATGTCCCCAAAAAATTGATTTCATGGTTAATGCGTTTTAACGCAGGTTACGAAACAGGATTAAAAAAGTCCTTGCGTTTCCGCCGATTTCCTGAATCACTAAAATTTTAACGATCTGATTCGCCGTTAACTTTTTTTGACTTTTTGACTTGCAGAAAGTGCTTCGATGGCGGCGGGCGTGAGCTTGCAGACCAGCCAGTCGGGCTTGATTGGGTTGGAAAACCAAGGCTCTGCCCAACCTGCATCGATACAGGCGCGGATTGTGCGCGCCGGAATTTCCCGGCCGTTGTCATCGAACAGAGGCAGCTTGCCCCCCGCCTGCCCGAGCCCTTTTTGCAACCACCGCTTTTGCGCAGCCGTCAACTTTCCCGCTTTGAGAGTAGCTTCCAGAACCGTATTTTCAGCATCTGCCGATGCGTCAACCTGCTTTGAATCCGGCATCCAATCCGCCCCCTAAGTGACTCACGCTATTGCCGTTTCTTGTTCGTTAGGAGAGATTGTGCCATTACAGTTACTGATGCGGCAAGGTGGGGAGTGAACCGTCGAACGGAAAGTTCACGGTCGGTCAGCGGCGGCCCTCTCGCACGAACAGGTTTTGCGGCGTTCCCACAGCTGGGCAACGCTCGCAACGAGGACGCATCCGGTAGATAACTGTAAGGAGCTGCGCCAGCGGCTCTGCACGATTACCGGTGTGTAATGAGTACGGATGTGAGGCGACCCTAAATGGCAAATCCGACAAAGGCGAAAGATCCGGCAGAAGCGGCTCTCTCAGCAGTTGAAGAAGCCCTGAAACTTGATTTCGGCGGCCCGGATACCACAGAAACAACCTCCGCGGCAGAGGCTAGCCCTGCCCAGGCGGAACCGGCACGCCGGTCCCAGGGGGAAACGCGAGGCCAGTCCCAGCGCGAAGAGCAGCGTCAGTCAAGACGCCGTGGCCGCGGCGGACGCCCGCCGGCAGCCAACGACGATCGCCGGAACATCGGCAACCTGATCTACTCCTTGCAGCGCCGTCCGTCTTCAGCGCCGTTCTGGGGCGCCCTCGCCCTCAGCGCCCTTTGGGCCGCGCTTGGCAGCAGCCTCTTCATGACAGCCTTCCCCGACAAGGTCGGATCGCTGACTGATCCCCAGACGCTGCTCAGTTCTCCTGAAATGATCCTGGCCGTCGTCGGCATCGTCGTTCCGATCATCTTCTTCTTCGTCATGGCCATGATGATCTGGCGCGCGCAGGAGATGCGCATTGTCGCCCGTGGCATGACCGAAGTGGCCCTGCGTCTTGCCGAACCGGAAGACATGGCCAAGGAAAGCATCCTCAGCGTTGGCCAGGCCATCCGCCGCGAAGTCGCCGCCATGGGCGACGGCATCGAACGCGCGATCGCACGCGCCAGCGAGCTGGAAGTCCTTGTCCATAATGAAGTGTCTTCGCTGGAACGCTCCTATAATGACAACGAACTGAAGATCCGCGCCCTGATCGATGAACTGATCAGCCAGCGCGAGTCCATCGTCATGAACGCCGAGCGCGTGCGCGAAACCATCGCCGGTGCCCATGAGAGCTTCGCCTCACAGCTCTCCAGCACCTCCGGTGAACTCGGCAGCACCGTGGACCATGCAACTCAGCGCATGATCGATGCGGTCAACAGCCGTGTTGAAGAACTCACATCCACCGTCGACAGCCGCATCGAGTCTCTCGGCGCAACGCTGAACGCCTCCGGCAATGAACTGGTCGACAGCCTCACGGTCCGCGCGGAAGACTATGTTGCCCGCCTCTCGTCTACCGGCAACGATCTGGTCGACAGCCTGGCGGAGACCGGTTCCACCATGTGGGAAACGCTCACGGCACGTGGCAACGAGGTCAACGAACGCTTCGCGGACACCGCGAACACCTTCGTGGAAACCCTGTCCGCTCGCAGCACGACGATCAACGAGACCCTGGCAACTTCCAGCAACTCGGTGATCAACACCTTGAGCGAAAAGGCGGACGAGTTCCGGCTCACCCTGGAAACGACCGGCAACAACGTCGGCGAAGTGATCACGGCGCGCGGCGAGGAAATCAACGCCAACCTGTCGCTCACCTCCGGCCGTCTCATCGACACCATCACCTCGCGTACCGAGGAACTGGTGGCAACCGTCGACAACCGCGTCACCACGCTGGACGAGTCCCTTGCCGAAACCGGCAATCGTGTGGTCGAGAGCATTTCCGAAAAAGGCCAGGCGGTTACCGACACCATCTCCATCCGGGGTGCGGAAATCGTCGAGACCCTGTCCAGCCGGTCTACGGAAGTTGCGGAAATCCTGCGTGGCACCGGCGAGAGCATCGTGGTCGATCTGTCGCTGCGCGGCGGTGAAATCGCCTCCAAGCTCGACGAAACCGCAGGGTCCCTCACCCAGACCATCTCCGTTCGCGGTGGTGAGCTGGCCGAGAAACTCGACAACATTTCCGAACGTATCTACACCGCCATCTCCATCAACGGCAGCGAACTGGACGAACGTTTGGCTGCCCGCAGCAACGAGATGGCCACCATCCTGGAACAGCAGACCATTGGCTTCCGGGAGACCCTGGAAAGCGTCTCCGGCGAATTTTCCGCGAGCCTCGGCGACCAGACCGGTGCACTTACCCAGAAACTGGCGGAAACCGGAACCCAGCTTGCCGAACTCATCGGCAGCCGCGGCGACCGTGTAGCCGGCGACATCAACCAGATCAGCGGCAAGATCGCCGAAACTCTGGAAGTACGTGGCCAGGCGCTGCAGGACGGCCTGTCGAGCCGCCTCACCGAGCTGGAAACCATCGTCACCGATCGCGGCGGCCAGCTGATCGACGCTTTCGACACCAAGACCCTGCTGTTGTCCGAAGCGCTGGATTCACGCCTGTCCACGCTGGACACGACGTTCGCCACCCGTATCGACTCCATGGACGCCTCTCTGGGCGATCGAATCGCGACAATGGATGCATCGCTCGACCAGCGCTACTCGGCAATCGATGCAACCCTGACCGACCGTATCGCGGCCATGGATGCGACCCTCGAGCAGCGTTACACCGCCATCGACACGACCCTGACCGATCGTATCGCCACCATGGATGCGACCCTCGAACAGCGTTACACCGCCATCGACACGACCTTGACCGACCGTATTGCCACCATGGACAGCTCTCTGGAGCACCGCTTCACCACCATGGATGCGGGCCTTGGCGAGCGGATCGGCACCATGGACGCTTCGCTGGAACAGCGCTACGCCCTGATGGACGCCACCCTCACCGATCGCATCAGCACGCTGGACAATTCGCTTGAGCATCGCCTCTCGTCGATGGACAGCTCGCTCAGCGAGCGGATCTCCACGATGGACTCCTCTCTCGGCAGCCACATCAACACCCTGGACCTGACGCTCGATCAGCGGACTGCGGCCTTCGAGGCAACCCTGGAAGCCCGTACGCAGATCCTGTCCGATGCCATCGAGAACCGCACCACCGGCATCAGCGATGCGCTGGAGGAAAAGACCCGCAACATCACCGATGTACTTGCGGACCGTTCCGACGCCATCACGCTGCAGCTTGGTCAGCGCATCGAAGCGGCCGGCAACACCCTTGCCGAACGCGCCGAGGAAATCGGCCAGTCCCTGTCGCAGCGTGTTGATACAGCAACGTCTGCAATGGCTGACAAGGCCGAGCTGATCTCCGCCTCCATGACCAGCGGGACCGACCGGATCGACGAGACCCTCGATGCGCGTGCCCGCCAGATCTCCGAAACCCTGATTTCCCGCACAAAGGAAATCGCCAAGGCCTTTGTCGACGGTCAGGACGAGATGACCTCTGCCCTCGACAACCGTCTGGCGGAAGCCGGCAGCGTGCTGGGCAAGCAGAGCGAGCAGCTGACGGAATCCCTGTCCGAGCGGATCGCCGAGATCAACGTCTCCCTGGGTGCCAAGGTGTTCGAGGTTGCCGAAACCCTCGACAGCCGCGCCACCCAGCTGGAAACGCTGCTGAACGAGCGTCTGGAAAGCATTTCCGGTACCCTCACCGGCGAGAGCGAGCGTGCCCGTGACATTCTCACGGCCGTTATCTCCGAAGCCGGAGCAACGCTCTCCACCGAAAGCACGCGTCTGCGTGATGTGGTTCAGGAAGCGGTCACTGCCGCTGTCCAGACCCTCTCCGACGAACGCAATCGTACGGTCGAAATCGTCGACAGTGCTCTCAGCCAGGCGACGGAGAAGCTCTCCGGTGAAGGCGATCGCATGCGCCAGATCGTCCTGGGCTCCGTCGGCGAAGCTCGCGGCGTCCTGGTTGGCGAAAGCCAGAAGGCAGCCGATGCGGTTACCTCTGCAATGAGCCAGGCTACCGGCGCAATGTCCGGTGAAAGCGGCAAGATCCGCGAGCTGGTGCTCAGCGCGGTTGGCGATGCCGCCCGTGCAATGGCCGCCGAAAGCGAAAAGGCCCGTACACTCTACGCTGGCACCCTGGCCGAGTTCTCCGGGTCTCTGACCGGCGAAAGCGACAAGGTCCGCAACGAACTGTCCGGCCTGATTGCCGAAATCTCCGGCAACCTGTCCGCCGAAAGCGAACAGGCCCGCATGACACTGGCAAAAACGCTGGAGGAAATCCGCGGCCAGATGTCAAGCGAAGCCGGTATGGTTCGTGCCCGCGTCAACAGCGCCGTTACCGAAGCAGCAGATCTTCTGGTCGGCCGCGGCAACGAGGTCGCCAACGAACTGCTCGACAAGGCAACGGCGCTCAACGAAGCCTTCGGCGCCCGTTCCGGCGAACTGGCGAAGATCGTCGGCACCGACGGCAACGAACTCATCAGCGCCATCGAACTGCGTGCCAACGACCTTACCGGACGCCTGTCCGAGGTCCACACGGCGATCCTGGAAGCCATCACGGTCAAGGGCCGCGATGTCACCGATACATTCGCCCATACCGGCCTCGACGCGACCCGCTCGCTGGTGGAAGCCGGCGACCGTATCGTCGCCAGCATCAACGAGCGCAGCGAACAGGCAACCACCCTGCTCACCGACACCAAGCGTCGGCTGGAAGCGGACGTTACCGAGATCCTCAACAAGATCGAGACGTCCAACAGCAACCTGCAGGGTATCGTCGCGACTGCGGGCGAGAACCTCAACGAAGTGGAGGGCAACCTGGCCCGCCGCGCCGGCGAGTTCCGCTCTGCCGTCGACCGGGCGGTTTCGGAAACCAACTCCACCACGGCCCTCATCACCGAACAGGTTGCAAACCTGCGCGATGTGACGGACACCACGCTGGCGGACATCAAGAACCTCACCGGCCGCTTCGGCGACCAGTCGGAGGAACTGACCAAGGCAGCCCGTCACCTGGAAGACACCAACCGCTCCGTCGAGAGCCGTGTCTCCGAGCGCCGGACCGCGATCGAGGACGTTGCGGACACGCTTCTGGCGAAGACCGAAGCCGTCGACACGCTCATGCGCTCCTTCACCAAGACCCTGTCCGAAACGCTGGAAACGGCAGACGACAAGGCACGCGATGCAGCCAACATGCTGTCCGCGGCGGCTGAAGCAGCGTCCAAGCAGGTGTCCGAGCAGTTCGAATCCATGCGCCTCACGGCAGGCATGGAAGGCCAGAAGGCCCGCGAAGCTATCCGCTCCGCACAGGACGACATCATCGCCGAGATGACCCGCACCGTTACCGAAGCGTCCGATCGCTTCAACGATGCGGCCGCCCGGATGCGCGATGTTGCCCGCGACGTTCACCGCGAGCTGGAAGCAACCCGCAGCGAACTGAAACAGGGTGTCCTGAACCTGCCGGAAGAAGCGGAAGAATCTTCCGCAGCGCTGCGCAAGGTTGTCAACGAGCAGATCCGCGCTCTGACGGAACTCTCCGAGATTGTCGCCAAGCAGTCCAACGCGCTCGACATCTCCCGGCCGCAGGCTCAGGCAGCAGTGGCAAGCGCCGCTCCTGCTCCTGCTCCTGCCCCGCAGCCGCAGGCTCCGGTGAACTATGCTCCGGCAGCCCCTGCCCGTCAGCAGAGCGCCCCGGCAAGCGAACCGCGTCCGGCACCGGTCACCAGTCGCCGACAGCAGCCGGCCCCTGCCGAAACCACCAGTTCCGGTGGCAAGGGTTGGGTTGCCGACCTGCTGCGCCGCGCCTCGCGCGACGACGATGCCGGTTCGGACACGGACATGAGCCGCACGCCGCTGCACACGGTTGAAAGCCTCAACTCGCTGTCGGTCGACATTGCCCGCGCCATCGATCACGAAACCTTCGTCGATCTGTGGAACCGCTACCGCAATGGCGAACGCCACGTGTTCACCCGCCGCCTCTACACGCTGCAGGGTCAGCAGACCTTCGACGAAATCCGTCAGAAGTACTCTCGCGATCCGGAGTTCCGCACTGCCGTCGAACGGTATGTGGCAGACTTCGAGCAGCTCCTGGCCCAGGTATCGCGCAACGACCGCGACAACATGCTCGGCCAGACGTACCTGACGTCGGACACCGGGAAGGTCTACACCATGCTGGCCCACGCCAGCGGCCGGCTCGACTAAGAGACGGACAGTCAGACACGAAAAAGGCGGCCACTGGCCGCCTTTTTTATTTGCAGGGGCAAAAAACGGCCGCCGACTTCATCGCTGGACGCAAGCAACCCGTTCAAGGCCAATTACCTGCATGAGCTCAAAACGGCATCAAAATCCTCCCAAGCGAAGCGGAGCGTCGGGGGACACCCGCATTTCCGCTTGGATGGAACTGCGGGCATTCCAAAGTAACGCCCGCACCGACACACCAACGCTCTGCAAACGAGTAGGCCCCGGGTCTCACTTCGTTCGCCCGTGGTAACGACCTGCCTGGATTGATCCAGGGACGCAAAGCGACCGACGCCGCTTGACTTGAAGATGCAAAACGGTTGTACCGTCAAATGCAATTCACTTCAGAGATGAAGCTTGACCTATTACGTTTACATCCTGGCAAGCCGGATGAACGGCACGCTCTACATCGGGGTGACAAACGATCTTTCCCGGCGCGTTGAGGAGCATCGCGGTGGGGCAGGCGGCGATTTCACCCGCAAGCACGGCATCGGCAATTTGGTATTTGCAGAAGCGTTCGACGATGTGAGCGAAGCCAGCGCCATGGAGAAACGCCTCAAGAAATGGCGCAGATCCTGGAAAGTTCAACTAATCGAGAAGTCCAATCCCGAGTGGCATGATTTAACGGCACCCTACCCCCGGGGCCTACTCGTTTGCAGAGCGTATGAGAGCTGGATGAGGCGATGCCTCTTTCAAGTCGGACGCAAGATCCGGCACGCAATGCCGTCTTAGGGCATCGCCCGGCCGCGGGAAGTCGAATGACCACCGCCTCTCAATCACTCACCCCGTCCAATTCGTCCGAGAGGTTTTCCCGGATCCGCCGGGTAACCGCGAGAAACCCCTCGATTTCCGCAGGTGAGAGGCCGCTGAGCATTTTCTGTTCGACGGCTTTCAGCTTGGGAGCAAGATCCTCGAAAGCCGCGCGTCCTTCCTCTGAAAGCTGTAAAAGAAAACTGCGGCCGTCGGCCTCGTTGCTTTCGCGTGTCAGAAACCCACGCTCTTCCATACGTTTCACGGCCCGGCTGACAACCACCTTGTCCATGCTGGAGCGGGCAACGATCTCGCTTGCCTGCAGTCCGCCAGAGGCCGAGCCGAGAATGGCCATGGTACGCCATTCGGCAGGCATCATGCCGTAATCGCGCTGGTAAACCGCTGAAAGAGCCCGTGTGACGTCGGAATAAAAGACACGCACCCGGTAGGGAAAAAATGTTTCCAGCTCGAAGTCGGGCAATGGCGTCTCCGGCGTTTCGCTCGCAATCCCAATGGCTTCTTGGGTCTCGGTCTCCGGATTGGTCAGCTTGGTCATCGGCGCTCAACAGTATTGGTTAGGTCGTCTGCACGATTTTACGATTGACTTGGTTTCATGTGTAACTATTTTGTTGCATATGTAACTATGTTTGGCATCACGTTTCAAGTCCGGGATCATACCGGCAAGAACGGCCTTCATGAAATGAAGGGGAGGAGAAAATCGTGAAACAGTTGAAGTGTCTTTCCATTCTCGCAGGTGTGGCCGCGTCCGCACTGACCGGTTTCATCGCCAGCGCATCCGCCGACGAACTGGTTCTGTCGTCCTGGCTGCCGCCGAAACACCCGCTCGTTACCGACGTGATGGAGCCTTGGGCAGCGGAAGTCGCCAAGGCTACCGATGGCCGCGTAACCGTGCGCATTCTGCCCAAGCCGGTCGGCTCGCCGCCCGAGCATTTCGACCTTGCCGCCGAAGGCATCGTCGACATCACCTACGGCCTGCACTCCTTCACGCGCGACGACCGTTTCCTGCGTTCGCGCATTGGCCAGTTCTCCTTCATCGCAAACACCGCAACCGAAGGCTCCAAGGCCTATTGGGACGTCTATGGCGGTACTCTGGACGCGCAAGGTGAACACAAGGGCACCAAGCTGCTCGGCCTTTGGGTTCACGGCCCCGGCATGTTCCACAACAACCAGCGCAAGATCGAAAAGCCTGAAGATTTTGCCGGTCTGAAGATCCGCACTCCGGGCGGCTATGTTGCGGACCTGTCTCAGGAACTTGACATCATCACCCAGTTCATGGGCCCGGGCGAAGTCTACGAGAAGCTGTCCCGCGGTGTCATCGATGGTGTCACCTTCCCTATGGAAGCGTTGCAGGCCTTCAATCTGACCGACTACACCAAATACTCCATGAGCCTGCCGGGTGGCTTCTACAACACCTCCTGGTTCATGGTCATGAACGAAGATGTCTGGGACGGCCTGTCGGAAGAAGATCAGGCGGCCATCGACAAGATTTCCGGTGAAGCCCTTGCCGAAATGGCCGGCGGCGTCTGGGATGGCGCGGATGCCCGTGCGGCTTCCTACATTGCCGACAAGGACATTGAGGTCTACGACGCACCGGCCCCGGTTCTGGAGGCGGTCAAGGAACTTGCAGCCAAGCATGAAGCCACCTGGGCGGCTGCCGTTGCCGAAACCGGCTTTGACGGCACCGCCGCTCTGGCCGAGTTCCGCGACAAGACCGGCATCAAGCACTAAGCATGTCTGCCGAATCCAACGGCCAGGCCCCTCGCCGGATCGATACGATCCGGCGAGGGGCCGGTTTCCTGCTCGGGCTGGCCTGTTTATGTGTGCTGGCCGCCCTGATCGGGCTAACCTGTGTCGACGTCGTCGCACGCTATGCCTTCAACAGCCCCGTGAACGGTGCTTATGAGCTGACGGAGCTGCTGCTGGCCACGCTGATCTTCCTCGCCCTGCCACTGACGACTGCTGCCGGCGAACATATCGAGGTGGAGCTGCTCGACGGGCTCAAGAGCGCCCTTCTCAAACGGCTCGGCACATTGGTTGCCGCTGTTTGCACGGTCGGTGTCCTGGCCCTGATCGCATTCAAGCTGTTCGAGCATGCCGAGAAGATGGACCGTCGCGGACAGGTGACGGATTCCCTTCAGATCCCGCTCTCGCTGATCGGTTGGCTGGGAGCTGCCTCCTTCGCGCTCTCCGCCATCGCCGCCATAGTCTTCGCGGCCAGGCGGTTCCGCGAAAAAGCTTGATACCAGTGAGTATTGAATATGCTTGAAGCTCTGATCGGTTTCGTTGCGCTCTTCGCGCTCGTGCTGCTGCGCGTGCCCATTGCAATTGCAATGATCATTGTCGGCACTGCCGGGTTCGCGGCCCTGCGCAACTGGAATGCCGCGCTGAACCTTCTCGGAAATGCGGCCTTCGAAACCGGCCTTTCGTTCACCCTTTCGGTGATCCCGTTGTTCATTCTGATGGGCAACCTCCTGACCATTTCCGGTGTCAGCCAGTCACTGTTCTCGACTGCCCACCACATGCTTCACCGCATGCGTGGTGGCCTTGCCATGGCGGCCATTGTCGCCTGTGGTGGCTTTTCGGCAGTTTGCGGCTCGTCTCTGGCAACGGCCGCCACAATGTCCAAGGTGGCCATGCCTTCCATGCGCAAGGCAGGCTATGCCGACAGTCTGGCAACCGGCTCCATCGCTGCCGGTGGCACGCTTGGCATCCTGATCCCGCCTTCTGTCATCCTGATCATCTACGGCCTGCTGACCGAGGCCGACATCGGCAAATTGTTCATTGCCGGCATCATCCCGGGCCTGCTGGGCGTATTGTTCTATCTCGGCGCCATTTACGTCACGGTTCTGCTGAAACCCGAGCTTGCGCCAACCGCGTCCGAAGACATGAAGCTCGAAAAGCGTGACGTCTGGGGTGTTCTGGCAGTTGTCGGGCTATTTGCCGTGATCATGATCGGCATCTACGGCGGCTTCTTCACGCCGACAGAAGCAGCCGGCATCGGTGCTGCCGCCGCCTTCGTGATCGCGCTCGTGTCCGGTGGTCTGACGTTTGAAAAGCTCTACACCGCCGCGCTCAACTGTGCGCGTACCACGGCGATGATCTTTGCGATCATCATTGGCGCGGAAGTCTTTTCCAACTTCATCAGCTATGCCGGTGTGCCTGACGCATTGTTGACCTTCGTTCAGTCGCTCGACGTGAACGCCTATGTCGTCATTCTGGTTCTGGTACTGATCTACGTGGTGTTGGGGGCAGTGCTGGAAAGCCTGTCGATGATCCTGCTGACGGTCCCGGTCTTCTTCCCGCTCGTCAGCTCCCTCGATTTTGGCGGCGGTTTGCTGGCAGATCCGGAAATGGTGCTGATCTGGTTCGGCATCATCGTGGTGGTGGTCACCGAAATCAGCCTCATCTCGCCGCCGATCGGCCTCAACGTCTTCGTGCTTCGCTCTGTGCTGACGGACGTACCGTTGAGAACGATGTTTGCCGGCATCCTGCCGTTCTGGCTGGCCGACATCCTGCGACTGGCGCTGTTGATTGCTGTGCCGCTGCTGTCACTGGCGCTCATCTGAGGCTAATCCGGCCGGTGCATGGCCAGGAAAAACCGAACGCCAAAGAATTGCCGGACGGTGGCCACACCGCCCGGCATACCTCTCATCAGGCCGCCAGCGCCTCTGCGTCGCTGCCGGCTGGAAGGTGGGCGGGACACGACGGATCGGTTACCGCCCGCCAGATGGCTTTGACCACATCCTCCGACCGGGTCGGTTCCTTGTCGGCATCTGCCATGAAGGCTCCCATCACTTCGTCGACAAAGGGCTTGTAGGCCGCAGGCGCCTCCATCGCGTCCGCCATCAACGCTCGTGCATTCGTGCCAAAGCTGGTCGAAGGTGCGCGGCCCGGCAAAACCAGCTGGACGCGAATACCAAGCGGCGCAAGCTCCAGAGCCAGGCAATCGGTATAGGCATTCACGGCCGCCTTGCTGGCGGTATAGACCGGCAGCAGCGGCAAGGACTTCAGCGTGACGCTGGACGACACGTTGACGATAACGCCCTCGCCCTTCTCCCGCATCTGCGGCAGCACCGCGCGGATCATCTCGAACGTCCCGAAGGTGTTGGTGTCGAATATCCTGCGCACCACGTCTTCCGACGTTGCCTCGAAGGGCGACAACCAGCCAACACCAGCATTGTTGACCAGCACGTCAACCGGACCGGCGGCAGCGACAGCCTCGGCAATGCTGGCGTGATCTGTCACGTCCAGCGGCAGAATGCGCAAATGTTCGGAGGCCGGCAGCAAGGTGGCGTCGGGTTTGCGCATGGTCGCAACCACCCGCCAGCCCTCGTTCAGAAAATGCCGCGCCGTTTCCAGCCCGAAGCCGGAGGAACATCCAGTAATCATGATGGTCTTCATGACAAAGTCTCCTGTTGTTGGATGCTCCCCATATCGACACGACGGACAAAACTTTCTATCATGAGAAGTCTCAGTCTTTTTATCGAAAGTCCGAAATGGCAGATCCCCTGTCCGAAGTGATCACACTTCTGCGGCCCAGAGCCCCCTTCTCGAAAATCGGGGAAGCCTCCGGCCCCTTCCGGGTGCGACGGGACGATGTCAACGAAGCGTTCTATTGCCTGGTGCTGATGGGGCGGCTCAATCTGGAAGTGGACGGAAGAGCACCGGTGATATTGTCAGCGGGCGATTTCGCCCTGCTGCCCGCCGTTGGCGGACTGACTGTCACCAGTCTCGATCCTCCACCACCGCCAGGCTATTTCAGCCAGCCTGTTTACGGGGAAGATGGTGTTGTGCGCGTCGGCATGCTGGACCCGCGTGAAACCCCGCCTCAGGTTCAGCAGCTGGTTGGCCATTGCAGCTTCGGCAGTCCGGATGCCGAGCTGCTGGTCTCTCTTCTGCCGGAGATGGTGGTTGTGCGCGGCGAAGATCGTCTGGCGTCGCTGGCAGCCCTTGTACGCGACGAGGCACGGGCCGATCGCCCTGCAAGGGATGTGGTGCTGGAAAACCTTCTGCAGGTCCTCCTGATCGAGGCCTTCCGTTCAAGCGTCCAGTCCACTGCTTCCACCGGGCTTCTCAGCGGCCTTGCGGATGCTCGGGTGGCCCCTGCCCTGCGTGCCATGCACGGCGCACCGCAACAGGCCTGGTCGATCCGGGCGCTGGCCGGCGAGGCGGGCCTCTCCCGCTCCGCGTTCTTTACCCGTTTCAACCGCATTGTCGGCCTGCCGCCAATGAGCTACCTGCTCAACTGGCGCATGACGCTAGCCAAGCACATGCTGCGCTCAGGCCTCCACAGCATCGGCGAGATTTCCAGCCGCACCGGCTATGGCTCCACCAGCGCCTTCAGCACAGCCTTTACCCGGCACGTTGGCTGCCCGCCCGTCAGATACGGCAAGGCAGGTGCAACGACCTGAACCGTCTATTGTTCAGAGACCCCCTCCCAGGATGGCTTCACCCGGCGCGTAATCGGCAGAAATTGACCGGCTTCGTAGTAAAGGTTCGGCGATATGTACCGGGCGCTGACCCAACCTGTCTGCCCTTCGAACTGTCCCTGGTACCAGATGCCGACCTTGTCTCCGCGGATCATGCAACCGGTCAAGGAGAGCGTGGCACCGGCAGGCAACATACCCAGTACCTGCCCACCCACATCAGGGCTGGAGCGGAAATTCACATTGCTTTTCACCCGGCCGGACGGGCCACCGTTTTCGCTAGCCCAGCTGTTTTTGGAAACAAGCCTGTTGTCCGAGCACCCAAGGACGTTCCCCATCAGACCCAGCGTTACAGGGGCTGAAACGACTTTCCTGGAAGCACACCAGCCCTGCAAGCCACCGTCGACCTCCTCGTTTCCGGGGCCCTGTTGCAGACAAAGAGGTTTGCCACGCCAGAGTGCAACGGACAGAGCCCCTTCTGGGGTCACCGACAGCTGGCACGAGAACGTATCGGTATAGAGAGTTGCCGTTCTGCCTTTCAAAGCTTTCAAGTCCGAAAGCGAGAACTCCGAGTTCATGAACTGAAACAGGTCGGCGACCTCGTAGTAGGCCTTGAAGGATCGCCCCGCCACATTGACGGCATTGCAGATTTCGTTGGCGTCGTAGTCGACACCATCTCCCACATGGACAAGGTTTGCTGCAGCTTCGTTGGAAACGGGAGAAAAACCGAGGTTCCAGGTGTTAATTCCGCCGCGCAGATAGAAGAAGCTGTCTGCCGTCGAATGCTTCAGGGCTTCCATCATCAGCTCAGGCGGATTGATGTTGAAGCCAATCAGCTTGCTGTATTGTTCGGTCACCTGGTAGCCAAAGGCCAGGATCTTGTCGATACGCTCGACCTGCGCGCCCTGATCTCCGGCAAGATATGCCATGTGAAAGCCCAGTTCCGCGCCTTTTTCGACATATCTGGCATCGCTGGCAAAGGGGTGCACCATGTCCACGGACAGAGAGAATGCCAGAGCACAGGCAGACACACAGCTGGTGTTCTTCAGCACGAAGACACCACCAATGTTCGGGTCCTGACTTTCAAGATTGTACCGGATGCTGTCAGCGATCTTGAACCCTTCGAGGAAATCGCCACCAGGACTGTTGAAAACGAGGTAACGCATCGACGGGCCACTTATGCTGTCCAGAAAAGCAGACAACTTGCCGGCATCGCCCTTTACGATCGGGCCTGAAAGCTCGATCACATGCGTTCCCATTTCCGGTTCCGCAGGATAAAGCGCAAACTGATCGATCTGCCTAACCTCCCCGTCTTCCAAGTTCGGAAGCTGCGCCAGAACGCTGTGCGGTCCCTCAGGGGGATAGATAAGCTTGAGGCTTCTCAGGTGCGGCTCAAGATCCGGCCGCAGCCTGAAGTCGGCTGCATTTGCAAAGGGCATGGAAAACGCCCCCAGCAGAACAATGAAAAGCACGGCACCAGCCTTGCACCAGAGATCACCCGCAACTCTCGTCATGTCTCGTCTCACGTTGAACATTGGCCACCTGACTAGCAGGCAGCCGCCTTGTTCACTGCCCCCAGATAGGGAAGACGGCAACGATTATTTTTTCAGGACGCTGGATTTCAGACTGCATCAAGCAGACAAGCGCACACCGGAGAACGAGGATCATTCTCCGCCGCATGAGAGCCGGAGGTAACATGCGGATAAGGTTTCCAATTGCGGCTGTTAAGGGTACCCGCCTCAGACGTTCTGCAGCGTCCAGGCAGCCATTTCTGCAAACACCCGGTCCGCTGAAGCGTTCATGGCCTCGACCGCTTTGTCGACGGTCGTGCTGCCGGAAGAGGTTTCCGCCCGGAAGACCTTGTTGGCGACCGTACGGCCGTTGCGATCATTGACGATGCGGGCCGAAATTTCGACGACACCGCGATTGGCACCCGCCACCTGCAGTTCGAAGGCACGGATTTCCGTCTGGAGCTGATAGTCAATCAGCAGGCCGTCGCCCGGCAGACCAACCCCGCGCAGGCGGTTGGTGTTCTGCAGGGTTTCGACCAGTTTCAGCTGCACCACGTTGGGCAGCGTGTCGGCCCAGGCAGAATCCGGGAAGTAGCTGTAGACCGGCCCCTTGTCGACAACCGCGATGTAACTGGTGTCGAGCGCCTTCAGCGCCCGGGGTGCGGAAACGAGAACCTGAACACGGCTGGACCGGCCCTGTAGGCCACCGACGTCGGCCGCACCGATGCTGTAGTAGGCCGACGGCGCGGAACTGGCGCATCCGGACACAAGCACGCCGAGCCCGAGAGCGGTCAAGACGCCCCGGCGGGTCATGTCAGTGGTTGCCTTCGTCATACGCCCCTGCCTCTGCACATTCAGTCTCATCGGCGCCGCCCGCCGGAATATGTCGGCACATCTTCACCGCCGAAGATCACCCGGTTCGGACTGCGTTCAAAGCTTTCCGCCGCCCGCTGGATCGAGATCAGTGTCCGGTTAACCTGCGCCAGCGCCGCAGCGAAATCCGCAGAGCCCTGGGTCGCAAACTTGGAAAGCCCGCCGGCGATCGAATCTGCCCGGCTTTCAAACGCAACCGCAACCTTGCGGATTGCCTGCGCGGCCAACGTCGCTTCCTTGATCAAGCCTTCACCATCGCCGTCCACCATGGTGGAAACCTTCTCGACCAGGCTTTCGACGCGCACCGAGGTGGAATTCAGCGTCGCGGTCATCTGCTTGGCATCGGTGATGATCTGGTCGACGTCAGGTGTCCGCTTCGAAAGATCGTCCGTCATCTGCTGAACGTTGTCCGCAGCCTTGCGGGCACTTTCCAGGATTGCCGGAATGCCGTCTTCCGGGTTTGCAAGACCTGCTGTCGCCGTCTCGACGGAACCGACGATATTCGCAACCTTTTCCGGATCCACGGCCTTCATAAGATCATTCGCGGTCTGAAGCGTCGTCGCAAAACGTTCGGCAGCCGCCTGAACATCCGTTATCAGCGCCGCGATCCGGTCATCCTGGCCGCGAACCGTCGCTGAAACCGCCTCGAAGTTCTGAACGGTGGACTTGGTGGAAGCGATGATCTCGTTGATCTGCGTCTGCTGATTGTTGAAGTTGTCGATGATGCTGGAAACATTGTCGACGGCCTTGCTAACCTTCTGCGGATCGACACTCGCCACAAGCTCGTCGACCTTACCCAGCGATGCATTGAGGCTGTCGGTGAAGGTGCTGACATTGGCAACCACTTCCTCGACCTTCAGCGGATCAATGGCAGCGGCAATTTCCACGCCGCGCGTCATGATGGCATCCACCTTGACCACGACATCACGCCCGCCTTGCACGATATCCTTGATCGCGCCTTCCTGGTTCCGGATGTTTTCCACCACCGCATTGACGTTCTGCATGGTTTCGCTGGTGGAACTGATCAGCTTGTCGATGTCCCCGGTGCGCTTCTGCAGCACCTCGCCAAGGGCTGCGGCCCCTTGCACCACCTTCTGAACATCTTCAGGATCAACGGCGCCAACAATCTTGTGAACGCGATCCAGCCCTTCATTCAGGTTCACAGTAAAGGTCTGCAGTTCCTTGGCCGCGCTCTGGGCATCGGCCATCAGGAGATCGATGTCGCTGCTGGCCTTGCCGAGACTTGCAGAAAACTTGGAAAGGTCATCGACAATGGCAGTGACCTTGTCGGAAGGCACGGCAGCCAGCAGGCGTTCACCTTCCTGCACCAGCGTCTCAAGCCGGCCGGACAGGCTGGAAAACGCATCGGAAGCCTTGCCGATGCTGGCCATGAAATCCTTCACGCCATCGGAATTGGCGGCCAGCGCGGCCGAAAAGGTCTCTGCGTTGTTGACGATCTCGGTGATTGCTGGACCGTTGTCCTTCAGCAGGTCGTCGACCGTCTTCATGGTCGAATCCGCACGCTTGAGAACATCGCGGGCACCATCAACGATGTCATCGAAGAAGGACCGTTCGGCGTAGATGACCGGAACTTTGTCCTCGTCCTGGTCGTCGGCCATGCTCAGCAGAAGCGGCGATTCAGATGTTCCGCCACTGAGGTCGACATAGGCGACACCTGTCAGACCGGTAAAATTCAGCGTTGCCTTGGTATCTTCGCGCAAGGGCGTCGAGGGCTTGATGCCAACGGTGGCCACAACCTTGGTCGGATCCCCCGGTGCAAAGTCCAGCGATTTCACATCGCCGACCTTGATGCCGTTGAACAGCACCTGCCCCCCTACCGGAAGCCCCGTCACGGGGCCCGGATAGACGATTTTCAGTTCAACGTTCTGCCTGGATTCCGCGGTGACGGCGAGCCAATACACAAAGCCGAACGCACCGATCAGGATTGCGACCATGAAGGCGCCGATCAGAATATAGTTCGCGCGGGTTTCCATTCAGTCCAACCTATACTCGGCGCAGGGCCCGTTCACCCCTGAAGTAAGATTTAATCCAGGGATCATCATTTTTCATCATATCGTCCATCGTGCCGATGGCCAGAACCCGCTTTTTCCCAAGAACAGCAATCCGATCACAGATAGAATGCAAACTATCAAGATCATGGGTGACCATATAAACGGTCAGTCCGAGGGTCGAACTGAGATTTGCAATAAGCGAATCAAAGGCCGCCGCCCCGATCGGATCGAGTCCGGACGTCGGTTCGTCCAGAAACACCAAATCCGGGTCGAGTGCAAGGGCGCGAGCCAGGCTGGCCCTCTTGATCATGCCCCCTGAAAGTTCCGACGGAAGCTTGTCGGCAGCATCTTGCGGCAGCCCGACCAGTTCCAGTTTCAGGGTCGCCAGTTCGTCCATCAATTGCGGCGAAAGTTTCAGGTGCTCCCGCATCGGCACCTGGATGTTCTGCTTGACCGAAAGCGAGGAAAACAGCGCGCCCTGCTGAAAAAGCACCCCCCAGCGGCGTTCAATTGCCGTGCGTTCCTTCGGGCTCGCGGTCGACAGGTCGTGTCCGAAAACCGAAATCTGCCCGGTTCGCTTGGGTGTCAGGCCCAGGATGGTGCGCATAAGCACCGACTTGCCGGTTCCCGATCCACCGACGAAACCAAGCACCTCGCCCCGGCGCACATCCAGGTCGAGATCCTGCAGAATGATCTTGGAACCGAATCCAACGGTGATGTCGCGCACGGACAGGACATTGTCCGACTTCTCGCCCGTCGCGGCGGTCTCTTTTGCAGGCGTCACGCTTTGGCTTGGCGTCATCGGTCGGTCAAACTCCAATCGCGGCAAAGAATATGGCGAAGAAACCATCCACCACGATGACTAGAAAAATCGCTTTCACCACCGACATGGTGGTGTGACGGCCAAGAGATTCGGAAGAGCCTTCGACTTTCAGCCCTTCCACGCAGGCAATCAGGCCGACGATCAGCGCCATGAAGGGCGCCTTCACCAGCCCCACGACCAGCGTATTGATCGTGATTGCCGCCTGCAACTGGGTCAAGAACGCGGCCGGTGGAATGTCCAGATAGGCCCATGTCACGATGCCGGAGCCCAGCAGCGCCGCGAGATCGGAAATGAACGTCAGGATCGGCAGAGCAATCATTAGCGCCAGAATCCTAGGCAAAACAAGGACTTCAGTCACACTGAGGCCGATGACATGCAGTGCGTCGACTTCCTCCTGCATCCGCATCGCCCCAAGTTCTGCCGTGAAGGCGGATCCCGAGCGCCCTGCCACCATGATGGCGGTCAGGATCACGCCGATTTCCCTGAGGACCAGGATGCCTGCAAGGTCGACCACGAAGATGTCGGCACCGAATTGTCTGAGGTAGAAACCACCCTGTTGCGAGATGATGGCACCGATAAGAAAACTCATCAGCGCGACAATCGGCACGGCTCCAATGCAACTCCGGTCGAACTGAACCGCGATCGATATGCTGCGCAGGCGTTTGGGCTGCAGCAGAACTGTCGACAGAACCAGGCCGAGCGAGCCGAGAATATGCAGCATCGCCAGGGCGTCGTGATAGACGTCCACCATCTGACGGCCCGTTGCCTCCAGGAAGCCGGCAATCGAAAATCCGTTCCTGTCCGGCTTATATCTCGGTGGATGGTGGCTCTCGATTTCCTCGAACAGGGTCTGGCGGACGGGAGAGACACCGGTCAGGCCAACCTTGCGTCCCTCGAATTCCAGTCGGCCGCGCGTGCGGTGGATCAGCCAGGCGCCGCTCGTATCCAGATGCTCGATCTGGGACACATCGATGCAGGTCAGGCTTTTTTTGTCGATCGTGAGGCTGTTCAGCTCTTTTTCTGCATCGGCGATGGTGCTGACAGTCCAGTCGCCGGAAAGGGCAAGGTATTGATGATCCGGCCCGTCTGCTTCCAGAACCATCTCCGGTGCGATGTTTTTTTCCAAGAATGCCATTCCGGCTGGCTGCCCTCTTGCCGCTGGTTCACCATCCCTCGTATACCTGATGGAGAAGTTCAATACCAACCGTCATTCACCATGAAGTTGGTAAACCCTCCAGCAGCCACTTGAAAGCTTAATCCATGGAAATTGCACGTCCTTACCTGTTGTTTCTCGGTGATGTTCCCGATGCCCTCGCCGCCAAGACCGCGATCGGCATCGTCGATTGGCGCAAGGACTGGTGCCTGGGCCAGGTCCGCATGCCCGGATGCGCCGCCGACACAGGCCTTGCCGACATGTCGATTGCAGAGGGGGCGGAAGCTGGCGCCAAGACGTTCATCATCGGAGCTGTGAATGCCGGCGGTCGCCTGCCGGAGCACTGGGTCGAATCTGTCGTCGAAGCACTCGATGCCGGCATGGACGTCGCTTCCGGCCTCCATGTGCGCCTTGCCAGCGTGCCGGCGATCAAGGAAGCCGCAGAACGGAACGGTCGCCAGCTCCACGACGTGCGTCACAGCAGCATGGCTTTTGCCACCGGCAAGGGCACCAAACGCGCCGGCAAACGGATCCTGGCCGTGGGTACCGATTGTTCCGTCGGAAAGAAATACACCGCCCTTGCCATGGACAAGGCAATGAACGACCGGGGCTATTCCAGCACCTTCTGCGCCACCGGCCAGACCGGCGTGTTCATTTCCGGCCGCGGTGTCGCACTTGACGCGGTAATTGCCGACTTCATTTCCGGAGCTGCCGAGTGGATCTCTCCGGAGACCGATCCCGATAACTGGCAGATCATCGAAGGCCAGGGTTCGCTGTTCCATCCGTCCTTCGCCGGCGTCACCCTTGGTCTTCTGCACGGCTCCCAGCCGGACGGTTTCATCGTCTGCCATGAACCGACACGCACCAAGATGCGCGGCGTCGAGGCGGCACTGCCGACGATCCAGCAGGTCATCGACATGACCATTGCCTGCGGCAAACTCACCAATCCGGACATCCGCTGCGTCGGTATTGCGGTGAACACCACCGCACTCGATGACGATGAGGCCCTCGCTTACCTGGCAAAGGTCGGCGAAAAGCACGGCCTGCCGGCAACCGATCCGGTCCGCTACGGCATGGAAGCCATCGTTGACAAGGTTTCGGCGGAATTCGGTGCGCCATGAGCCTTGAGGTCAGCATCGAAGCGCAACGCTTCGAAATCGCGGGAGGTTTCAGGATCTCCCGCGAGACCCGAACCCATGCCCAGGTCGTGGTCGTCACCCTGAGTGACGGCAAAGCAACCGGCCATGGCGAAAGCGTGCCCTATCCGCGTTATGGCGAATCGCTCGAAACCGTTCAGACGCAGATCGAAGAAATCGCGCCCCTTTTGAAAAACGGCCTCAGCCGGGAACAGCTTCTGGAGGCGATGCCCGCCGGAGCAGCCCGCAATGCCGTCGACTGCGCTCTTTGGGACCTGGAAGCAAAACGATCCGGAACACCGGCAACGGACATTGCCGGTGTCGGTCCGCTGAAGTCGGTCACGACAGCCTTCACCATCAGCGTCGACACGCCGGAAAAGATGGCTGAAAAGACCCGCGCGGCAGCTCACCGCCCGCTTTTGAAGATCAAGCTTGCCGGCCCCGGTGATGACGAGCGGATTGCCGCCGTACGCCTTGCCGCGCCTGACAGCACCCTGATCGTCGATGCCAACGAAGCCTGGGACGAAAGCTGCTTTGAGATCAACATGGCCGCCTGCGAAGCTGCGGGCGTTGCCCTGATCGAACAACCGTTGCCGTCAAAGAACGACGGCTTGTTGGCAGGGCTCGAGCGGCGTGTGGTGATCTGCGCAGACGAAAGCCTTCATCCGGGCAAGAGCATCGATGGGCTGCGCGCAAAATATGACGCGGTCAACATCAAGCTCGACAAGGCAGGTGGTCTGACGGCTGCGCTGAAGCTCTGCGATGAAGCGCGCGCCCAGGACTTCAAGGTCATGGTCGGATGCATGCTCGGCACGTCTCTCGCGATGGCGCCTGCGGTCCTGATCGCCCAGAAGGCGGATTTTGTCGACCTCGACGGACCTCTGCTCCTGGCCGAAGACCGCTCACCGGGACTGAAGTTCGAAGGTAGCACGCTCTATCCGCCTCAGCCGGAGCTGTGGGGGTAAGAACTTCAGCGCTGAACAAAAGAAAAGCGCCGGTTCCTTGTCATTGGGCCGGCGTTTTTTGTGGGCATGCATATCTGGACTATCGAAGGGCGCTGAAATCCCTCTTCAGCGGGAGAATACGAAAATTCCCCAAGCTCACTCCGCCGCCATGCGATTTCGCAGCATTGGGGTCATCGCCAGCGTCAACAGCGTTCCGATTGCCGCAACCACGGACATCACGAAAAAGGGCCAGTCCGGATTGATCTCGTAAATGGCGCCGGAAATGCTGAGGCCGATCGCCATCTGGATGCCCACGGAAGTCGCAAGCAGCCCCTGCCCCGTTCCCGCCCAACGGCTCGGCACGACCCGTGCAAGGATCGCGACGGCCCCCAGATGGGCCGCGCCGAAAGAAAGGCCGTGCAAAGTCTGCAAGGCAGCCATGGCGGGGAGCGTGTCGGCGAAGGGGAACAGCAGCCAACGCAAGGTTGCCGCCACCCCGGCGGCCAGCAGAAAGATCGGCGGATCAAACCGTTGCGCCAGTTTTCCGGCAACCGTGAACAGGGCGATTTCAGCCGCAACACCCGTCGCCCACAAGAGGCCGATCGCAAAGTCAGGCACATCCATTGCCTGCCAGTAGAGCGTCCCGAAGCCGTAAAAGGCTGAATGGCTCGCCTGGTACAATCCAAGCACCATCAACAACGGCCAGAACCAGACGCTTTTGAACGGCGTGTCCTTTTGGTCGTCCGAAGTCCCGTCAGCCGCTTCGGAAGGCGTTTCACCACGTTTTTGCCGGGGAAGCGACATGGCAACAGCACCCGTTGCCAGGGACGCAAGGCCGACGGCAACCACGATGAGCCAGGACGTACCTTCCGCAGCCAGTGAACCTCCGAAGATGCTGGCAACCACGAAACCGGCCGAGCCCCACAGCCGCATGCGGGCGTAATCCGCTCCCGTATTGCGCTGGACATCCAGCGCATAGGCATCGCTGAGCGGCACCACCGGCGCATTCATGACCATGTAGCCGATCACCGCGACGGACAGGAACACAAGCCCCAGGGGCAGGAAATAAAGCCCGATGAAGGTCGCAGCCGCCAGCGAATAGATCAGAATCGACAGCCTGCGCTGGCCGGTGCGGTCGGAGAGATTCGACAGAAGCGGACTTGCCGCGATCCGGGCAATCGTGCCTATCCCCAGAACAAATCCGATCTCGGCCGCTGTCAGCCCGCGAAACCCGAGCACGACCGGAATAAACGGCAGAAACAGGCCAACGCCGAAGAAATGGCTGGCGAACAGGGCCGAGACACGGCTGCTGATACTGGAACGGTCAAGCGACATGGGATACCGGGCGAAGTAGCGCCCTAAAAGGATGTTAACGTTTTCCGCCTTACCTTGGGGGCGAAGTTGTCCGTGTTACGGCAATAAACGACCCTTAGGCAAGTTGAGATTCGCGTCCACATGAAAGCGGAAGCAGCACAGGAACAGCCGGAGCTGATCGGCGAAGCCGAATACCAGACTCTCGAACAGACCCTGATGGAGTCCGATCGCGGGCGCAGGTTTCTGAAAGAGTTTCTCAATCGCAACAAGACCCCGGAAACCACCGAGATCCTGACCGCGATTGGCCGGCTAGAGAAAATGATGACCCGGCAGCGCAAGGTGCCGGATCTCGACAAGATCCGTCTCGACATTGCCGACATGCACGAGGCTATCGAGCGTACCAAGGCCGAGATTGCCAACATCAAGGCGGAAGGCGAGGAAAGCAACCGCTTTGTCGACGCCTCTCACGAACTCGATGCCATCGTCACCCAGACCGAAGGCGCGACCCAATCCATTCTGGAAGCTGCAGAGCAGATTCAGGAGAAGGCCTGGGTCCTGCGCGAGAATGGTGCGGACGATGCCGTGTGCGACGACATCGATGCCAAGGCGACCGAAATCTTCATGGCCTGTTCCTTCCAGGATCTGACCGGCCAGCGGACCAACAAGGTTGTTCAGGTACTGCGCTATCTTGAAAGCCGCATCAACCTGATGATCAACATCTGGGGCATCCAGGAGCTGGAAGCCGAAGCAACGGCTGGCCCGGTCGACACTCGTCCGGATGCACATCTCCTGAACGGTCCGCAGCTTGCGGGCGGCGTTTCCCAGAACAACGTTGATGAGCTGATGTCCGTCAGCGACGACGTGTTTGACGCCGCACTGAAGGAAACCGGCGCGGAAGCAGCCCCGGCAGAAGCTCCGAAGCATGCCAGCGAAGCTGATGTTGATGCCATCATGGCAAGCGAAGCCGACGTCGATGCCATCATGGCCGGCGGTGACGAGCCGATGGACGCAGCCGCTATCGACGACATGTTCGCCTCCGCTCCTGCTGCCGACGAAGAGGAAGAAGACGACGAATTCGCCGGTGCCGACCCGGACGCCACTCTCGATGAAGCTGCCATCGAACGCCTGTTCGACAGCGAAGTGGGTGGTGGCACTCATGAAGCGGCAGACGAAGCCGAGGCCGACGCCGAATGGGAGCTGACCGAGGAAGTCAGTGAAGAAGATGGCGAAGATCCGCTGAAGCAGCTGTCCGAAGCCGAGCGCCAGGCACTCTTCAACTAAGTCTGCATCCGGCAGGAAATTCGAAAAAGGCGCCCGTTACGGCGCCTTTTTTGTTGCCTCTACTATCGATTCTTGCGGATGGACCGCTACGGAATGCCGAGATCGGTGAACTGAAGGTCGGCGATAGTAAGGTCGCGAAAACGGTTGCGCCTCGGCTCTCCGGTCCCGGCTCGCGCTATGCTTGGCCGGGATGACGATGGGGAGGCTGGTTTTCCGGGCAAGCTAAGGTTTGGCGCTCTTTCCGCTTCTCGCACTCCCCCCCTCTCAGTCGGTCATCCCGGACGCAGCGCAGCGGAGATCCGGGATCCGGGAGCCGGGCCACGCGAGCGGAAAACCCTTTGCCTCCGAGGTCCCGGCGCAAGGCCGGGACAGCAAGGTGGCGGTCAGCGGCCGGAATTGATCTTGGCGAAGAACTGTTCCGCCTGCTGGCCGAGCTGGCCGGCCTGGTCTTTCAGCGCCGTCGACATGTCCTGAATGGTGCCGACAGCCCCCTCGACATTTTCGACCGACCCGCGCACAGCGGTAATCTCGTCGGTAAAGGCTTGGGTGCCCTGTGCAGCGATCTGGACGTTGGCCGAGATTTCTGCCGTTGCCGACGCCTGTTGCTCCACCGCGGAGGCAATGCCGGTCGCGATTTCGGACAGGGCACCGATTATCGAGGTGATGCCTTCGATATCCTGCACAGACTGTCTGGTCGCCTGCTGAATGCTGGCGACCTGTTCGGTGATTTCTTCCGTCGCCTTGGTTGTCTGGCTGGCGAGTTCCTTCACTTCGGCTGCGACAACCGCAAACCCGCGGCCCATTTCCCCGGCACGCGCCGCTTCGATGGTAGCGTTCAGCGCCAGCAGGTTGGTCTGTTCGGCAATTTCAGAGATCAGCCCGATCACTGATCCGACCTGATCCGCGAAGCCGGCAAGTTTCGTTACGGAAGCATTTGTGCTGCGTGCACCTTCCACGGCCTTCAACGCCATCTCGCGGGACTGGCCTGCCTGGCGACCGATCTCGGTGATGGAAGCGGACATTTCCTCCGTTGCCGTCGCGCTTGACTGGACACCGCTTGCGGTTTCGGCAGACGTATTGTCCATCTTGACCATCCGCTCTCCGATGGAGCCCGTCTCGCGGCGCAGACTGCCCGAAGACACCTCAAGTTGTTCGGATGCCGCACCAAGCGTGCCGACAGTACCGCCCAGAACGCCCTGAAATTCCTGGATGGCGGCCTTCAGTTCGGTCTCGCGTCCGACAGCATCTGCCACCATTTTCTCGTGATAGGTGGAGATCGCGACATCCATGTCCAGCATGACCAGCTTCGTCATCACCTGCATGGCCCGAATGCGCTTGCCGGTCGACATGAAGCGCTTCTTCAGGACCGTCTCTGTGAGTTGCGTGAGGGCGAAGGAATAGCCACCGATGTACCAGCTGGGATCGAGGCCGATCCGCACATGTGTGAGGCCGATCTGCACAGCGCGCTCGTGGTAGGCTTCATCCGGACCAGATGCGAACAGCCCTTCCCAGTGGCTCATCTGTGCCTTCACCAGGCGCAACTGCTGGTTGCCGACAAGCGCCGCCAGATGCGGCACGGTTTTAACGTGTGCGTAGAACCCGTCCAGAACGGTCGGCAAGGCATCCTTGATTGCCGGCCACACGGACTGGGCCACAGCCCGATCCTCGTCCGTGAAACGGAAAAACTTCAGCCGATCTTTCAAGGTGTTTGTCTGCATGAATGCCTCTTGGATCAGCCGATGGAGGTCCGGGTTACCGGGCCCGTGAGCTGATCGCTTTTCAGTTGCCGAACCTCCGAGCCTCTCAGTGAAGCGGCAGGAGATCCTGATTCAATAAAGCACGTGTCGCCTGTTCCCTCGCGAACCCATGCGGGCTGTTGAAAGGCACAACAAGGCGTTCCGCGCCATGCTCGATGCATCGGTACGCTGGCAATGTTCAGGAGATGAAAGGAGAAGACGCGGCGCCGTTGCCCGGCAATCCACGCTGGAATTCAATTTTCAGCAGCCCTGTTCGCGCCGTCCCGACGAAAAGGCAAACAGGACTGCCTGGTCCGGTCCCCTCCACCCGACTTCGGCAAGTCATGCTTGTGGAACCGCTCTAGCGGGTAGCCCCCTAAAAGCGCGTTAACGGGACAGCGCAGTCTTTAGCATTTGTGGATCGATGTTTCCGCCCGTCAAAACGATACCGACTGTCTTGCCCTTGAAAGGCAGCTTTCCGGCCAAAAGTGCTGCAAGTGCAACTGCTCCGCCGGGCTCAACGACGAGCTTCAGTTCCGTGAACGCAAAGGCGACGGCAGCCAGAGCTTCCTCGTCGGTAACAGTGACGCCTTCGCCTGCGATCCGGCTCAGGACGGAGAACCCGATATCGCCGGGTGATTCGGACAGGAGCGCATCGCAGATGGAGCCTGACTTTACTGGGTTGGACAGCATCTCGCCGGCTTCCAGCGAACGTTTGTAGTCGTCAAAGAGCGCCGGTTCAGCGGTATGAAAGACGGTTCCGGGCGACTTGCTCTCAAGCGCCAGGGCAATGCCGCTGGACAAACCGCCGCCACCTGTGCAGGCGAGCACATCGTCCAGATGCAGGCCCAGCGCAGCTGCCTGGGCTGCCATCTCCAGTCCGACTGTGCCCTGCCCTGCGATGACACCGACATCGTTGTAGGGGTGGACAAACGTCGCTCCTGACTTGGAACACAGGTCGCCTGCAATCGCGTCACGGTCTTCGGTCTCACGATCGTAGGTGATGACGGTCGCGCCGTAACCGCGTGTGCGCTCCAGCTTGATCCTTGGAGCGTCGGACGGCATGACGATGGTTGCGGGCATACCAAGCAGCTGCGCGCTTGCAGCAACGCCCTGTGCGTGGTTTCCGGACGAACAGGCCACAACGCCCCTGGGTCGGTCTGCCAGCGGGATGAGGCTGAGGCGGTTGAAGGCACCGCGAAACTTGAACGAGCCGCTGCGTTGCAGGTTTTCCGGTTTCACGACGACAGTTGCCCCGGTTACCTCATCCAGCAACGGATGCCTCAGGAGCGGTGTCACCAGCGCCTCGCTTCGGATTCTCTCCGCTGCGGCTTCAACATCCTCTATGGAAACGGTTTTACCAGCCAACTTCGAACCTGCTTCAGACACAGGCAGCGATTGCATATTCGTCATCGGAACTCGCTCTAAACGTCAAACAACTGCTCGGAGGCCGCCGCAGAAGCGCAGAAGGCAATGCCTCGGCCCCTTTCAGGGCCGGGTCTCGATGCAAGTGTTTTCACAGGAAAGCGGGCAGTTCCAGCGGGAACTTGTCTTGGTGTCAATTTCGTTTGCCGCACTGCGCAGCGTCATCCCACATCAGGGCAGCCGCCTTATTCGGCAGCTTTTCCCTGCGTCGAACGGGCGTTGTGTAAGTCCTGGGCTTCAATGCAATTGTCCAGGAACTGACGTGCGCTGGCCGCCCAGGTGTAGTTCATGGCAATCGTGCGGCAATGTTCGCGTGGGATATCCAGCGCGGCTTCCGCCGCTTCGCGCAGATCTTCCGACAAGACACCCGCCCCCGTATCGCTGATGACGTCGAGCGGGCCCATTACCGGGAAAGCGGCAACCGGCACGCCGCAGGCCAGGGCCTCAAGCATAACGTTGCCGAAGGTGTCGGTGAGTGAGGGAAACACGAAGACATCCGCGTCGGAATAATGCCTTGCGAGATCCTCGCCCACCTTGGAACCGGTAAAATGCATCCCCGGGTACTCCCGGCGCAGACTGTCGAGCTGCGGGCCACCACCGACCACCACTTTCGATCCCGGCAGGTCGAGATCCAGAAACGCCTTGATGTTCTTTTCGATTGCAACCCGGCCGACATACATGAACACCGGGCGTGGCAGGTCGGCTGGCAGAACGGAACCCTCGTAAGGCTTGAACTGCTGCTCATCCACGCCGCGCGACCAGCGCATCAGATTGGTAAAACCACGGTCACGTAAATCCTGCTCCAGCGACCGTGTTGCGACCATGCAGCCGCAGCCGGAATTGTGAAACCGGCGCAGCCAGCTGTAGGACCAAGTCAGCGGAACCGGCAGCCGGGCTGAAACATATTCGGGAAACCGGGTGTGGTAACTCGTGGTGAACGGACGCCCAGCCTTCTTGGCGACGCTTGCCGCCAGAAGCCCGAGCGGGCCTTCCGTTGCAATGTGCAGATGCTCGCAGCCGTAATCCTCGATCTTCCGACGCACGATGCCGCGATGGGTCAACGACAGGCGAATTTCCGGATAGGTCGGACACGGCAGCGTCGTGAATTCCTGAGGGGTCAGGAATTCCACCCGCACACCGATCTTCTCGAGTTCTTCGGCCGTGCGCTCAAGCGAGCGAACCACACCGTTTATCTGGGGATGCCAGGCATCCGTCACAATCAGAATGGAACTCATGCGGCGACCGGTGCTTCCTTGGCTTTCGCCGGCACGGCCTCCTCCTGGGTACGGTCCACCCATCGGATCACCTCAAATGTTCCATCGTGGTGCTCGGCAACCGCAGTGCAGCTTTCCACCCAGTCACCCGTGTTGATGTAGTGAATGCCGTTCATATCACGGTCCGCGGCGTGGTGAATATGACCACAAATGACGCCATCGACGCCCTGCCGGCGCGCCTCGTCGGACAGGGCTTCTTCGAAACGTCCGATAAAGCTGACCGCGTTCTTGACCTTCAACTTGGCCCAGGCGGAGAGTGACCAGTAGGTCAGGCCGAGACGGCGCCGGACCACATTGAGCCAGGTGTTGACGCCGAGCGCGGTCACATAGGCCTTGTCGCCAAAGAAGGCCAGCCACTTGGCATGGCGGATCACCACGTCGAACTGGTCACCATGAATGACCAGATAGCGTTTGCCGTTGGCAGCTTCGTGAATGATGCTGTCGGTCACTTCGACGCCGCCGAAATGCGTACCGAGGAAGCTGCGCAGAAACTCATCGTGATTTCCCGGAATATAGATGACCCGGGCTCCCTTACGCCCCTTGCGCAGGATCTTCTGCACCACGTCGTTGTGAAGCTGTGGCCAGTACCAGGACCGCCGCAGACGCCAGCCATCGGCAATGTCGCCGACCAGGTAGATGGTCTCGGCTTCATTGTCCTTCAGAAAGTCCAGCAGCATCTCCGCCTGACAACCGCGCGTGCCAAGATGGACGTCGGAAATAAACAAGGCCCGGTAATGCCGCGATGCCTCTGCGGTAGACATAGCACTTCTCCAAATTCCCTTTGGAGCGCTATAGACGCGATTCAAGTATCACTATTATGACAAACGGCGAGACTTCCCCGGGCCTGTTTGTTTTCCAGCTTAATGATTAACACCGGCACGGATCGGGTATTGGCCTCCCTCACTTCATTCCGTTGCTTCACGAACATCTTGCCGGATGCTGACCGGCTCCATATGTCCCTGACGGCATTTGACAGCATCGGGTTTTGCCAGCCACAAAGCATGTCCAACCTGCATCAAGGAGAACGTTCATGGACCTCGGCCTCAAGGGCAAAAAGGCAATCATCTGTGCGTCAAGCCGCGGCCTCGGCAAGGGCTGCGCCGAAGCACTGGCGGAAGCAGGCTGCGACATCGTCCTGAACGGACGTAACGAAACGGTTCTGGAAGAAACCCGCATGCTGCTGCAGAACCGCTTCGGCGTGAGCGTTGCCGCCATCGCAGCGGATGTTTCCACACGGGAAGGTCAAGAAGCGCTTCTTGCGGCCTGCCCGGACCCGGACATCCTGGTCAACAACAACGGTGGCCCACCCCGGCGCGACTATTCCGAGCTGGACCGTACGGCGTTGATGGAAGGTGTGGTGCAGAATTTCGTCACCCCCATCGAGCTGATCCAGGCGGTTGTTCCCGGCATGAAGGAGCGCGGTTTCGGCCGCATCGTCAACATCACTTCGCTTTCGGTAAAGATGCCGATCGAAGGGCTCGATCTGTCCAGCGGTGCTCGGGCGGGGCTCACGGCATTCCTGGCCGGCGTCTGCCGCCAGCTTGCCCCCCACGGCGTGACGGTCAACAACCTGCTGCCTGGCAAGATGGACACCGACCGTCTGAAGGGCGGCTTCGAGCGCGCCGCGCAGCAGTCAGGCAAAAGCATCGAGGATGTCCGGGCGGCACAGGCAGCGGAAATCCCGGCAAGACGTTTCGGTTCAGCCGAGGAGTTCGGCCAGACCTGCGCTTTCCTGTGCTCCCGCCACGCCGGTTACATCACAGGCCAGAACATCCTGATGGATGGCGGACTCTATCCGGCGGCGTTCTAAGCGTCCCAAGACATGAAGAAAGGCCGGAGCATATGCCCCGGCCTTTCCTGAATGGCTGATCTTTCTGATCAGAACTTGTAGCGCAGCGCGGCAGAAATGATGTTGACGCTGCTGTCGACATCCCCCGAATAGGTACCGAATGCCGCGTTGTAGTCCTGGTGACTGGAATCGATGTTGATATCGGTCGATTCCGGAATGATGTGCGTGTAGCCGACATCGAACGCCAGGTGCTCGTTGAAGGTGTAGCTGGCACCAGCCGACAGCCACCAGCGGTTATTGTCCGGCAGACGCGTGGAGCGGATCTTTTCATCAATCGGCGAGATTTCGTAACCGACACCACCGCGGAAGGTCAGCTTTTCGTTGAAGTCGTATTCACCGCCCAGAGAGAAGAACCAGCCGTCGTCATAGTTGAAATGCAGGACGGTGGCCTCTGCGCCGGTTGCATCGTTGATCGCACGTGGCGACTTGAGCCGGCTCCAGTTGGTCCATTCCACCGTTCCAAGAACGCGGATCTTGTCGGTCACTTTCTGTTTTGCAGAAAGGTTGATCATGTCCGGCGTAACGACACCCAGGCCGATCGCCGTTGTGACACCACCGGCGAACAGGTCGCCGTCGAGATCGTGACCGACACCGGAGCGATATCCAAGTCCGATTTCAGTCCCCTCGAACGGTCTCACCGTCAGACCAGCCGTCACACCGAAACCGATGTCATCACCAGTGATCTGGTTCGAACGGGGGAAGCCCGCTCCGGAAGTGGCGTCGGCGGATTTCAGCGACACGTCCAGGTATTGCGCCTGAACACCGATCGCGATCGCGAACATGTCGTTGATCTGAAGCGCAACCGTCGGGTTGACGTTCAACGAGAACACGGAAGACGAACGGGAATAGAACTGGGCCGCCCAATTCTGCTCCGGTTTTGTCGACAGGCCGAAGGGTGCGTTGATACCGACACCGAAGATCAGCTTTTCATTCAGCCGGTAGGCTGCGTACGAAGCGGGAATGAACGCGTCGGAAGCAATGTCGCCACTGCCGATCGAAGACGTACCGAGGAACCCGCCGGACAGCGTGCCGTTGATATCCGAACTTGGAAAGAGCCCCGTATTATGCGCCTCGATGGTGAGACCCTGCTGAGCACCGACAAGCGACGCCGGGTTCCAGTACATCGAAGAGATCGAACCGCCGGACGTACCATACCCGGCAAAAGACATACCCTGAAAGTACGAGCTCTGCTCTCTAAGTGCGAAACCACCTGCGAACGCAGAACTTGCAACCATTGATAGAGCTACAGCTGTAGAAGCAAGTAGAACTGATTTCTTGTTTACCCACGGCATTGAGTTTCCTCCCATCCCCTAGCCACCGGATGCTTGATGACAACCTGAGACAGGGTTTTAGGAGAATGCCGTCCGTTTCAACTGAATATTTACGTCAGTTATGGGGTCGTTTTTTCATGCTGCAATGCGAAATGCGCGGCTTTTCTGGTAGGTATTGCTGCGTAGACATTCAAAACACTTCAAAAACGACAGGTTCAGAGTCTCTTCGTCATCGCACCGACACACTTTCAGACATTTGCCTAAAAAACAGGCACTCGAAATGTCAGTTTCCGATAACGTAATTTAACGGTGAATCGTTGCGGCTTTGCCACAGGTTTCGTGACGGAATGTGGATCTTTTGTAGGACAAGTTCCTTGATATTCCTTGGTAAAAACGCCAATCACCTTTCCTAACGGAAATCGCGTCGGCACACCGTCGCGCGGTAGCCTTTCCTTCCGAAATTGAATTTTTGTCAGGAAGTTTGTCAGCAGGCGACGTGCCACTGTCCGGCCAATTACCGCTTTTCCGGCAAGGCAGGTTGCAAGCTGCGAACCGGTGGGTTGCACCGGCTCGCAGAAAGAGACGGTCCAGGACCGCACTCCATTCCTTGTTTGCAGCCTCAAGCGGCAAGCCTAGCTGTCGCGAGCTTCGAGGAAGCGGCGCATGGCAACGTCACTCCAAGGGGCAAGGCGTGCCCGCGCAGCCATATGACTGTCGTAGATCCTCTGGCTAAGCGCATCCTTGCTCGCGAACTCGGACAGCACGACTGCCGAAGTCTCCCGCAAAGCGTCCAGAACGTCGTCCGGATAAGGACGGACGGTAACGCCGTCCTCTTCCTGCAGGAGCTTCAGTGCGCCTGCATTCTCCCAATCGCTTTCTGCAAGCGAGCGGCCGTTTTCTGCCTTGCAGGCCTCCAGAACGATGGCGCCAAGGTCTTCCGGCAGGCCTTCCAGCGCCACCTTGTTGAACAGCGCTTCACCGGTGCCGTTGGGTTCATGGAACCCCGGCGTGTAGTAGGACTTGGCTGCTTTCTGGAACCCCATTGCCCTGTCCGACCAGGGACCCAGGAATTCGGTAGCGTCCAGCACGCCGCTGTCCAACGCCTGGAACAACTCTGCAGGCGGCAGGCTGACAGGCGTCGCCCCAAGCCGATGCATCACTTCGCCGCCAAGGCCCGGCATGCGGATCTTCAGCCCCTTGAGATCGTCAAGAGTGTTGATTTCGCGCTTAAACCAGCCACCCATCTGGACGCCGGTGTTGCCGGCCATTACGGGCCTTAGTCCGAACGGGGCATAAAGCTCGTCCCAAAGCGCCTGGCCGCCCCCCTGCTCAATCCAGGTGATATGCTCATGCGGCAGCAAACCGAAGGGGATCGCGGTAAAATAGACCGAAGCCGGGATCTTGCCCTGCCAGAAAAACGAGGCCGTGTGCGCCATTTGCGCCGTCCCCGCCGAGACGGCCTCGAACACGCCCAGAGCCGGCACCAGTTCCCCTGCAGCATAAAGCCGAACGCGCAGGCGACCGCCGGACATCAGCTCGATCCTGTCGGCAATGCGCTGCGCCGTGACCCCGGGCCCCGGCAGGTTCTTTGGCCAGGACGTGACCATCTTCCATTCCAGCGTCGCCTGCTCCTGCGCTATCGCCGGGGCGGCCAATGCGCTTGCACCGGCGGCGGCGGAAGCCCCCAGAAGTCCGCGGCGGCTGATCCGTCCGGTTTCTGTCTTTGGCTGATCTGTCATCTCACTTGCTCCAGAACGCGTGGAAATGATGGACTGGCCCGTGACCACTGCCGATGTGAAGCGTGTCGGCAGCGGCGATGGCGGCCTGAATATAGGACTTGGCGGACCTGACGGCCGCTTCCATGTCCTGTCCCTTGGCAAGGCCCGAGGCAATCGCAGATGACAGGGTGCAACCGGTGCCATGCGTGTTGTCGGTCTTGATCCGCTCTGACCTGAGCCAGACCGCATTGCCGTTGCGATCCAGAAGCAGGTCAGCGCTATTCGCACCAGACCCGTGCCCGCCCTTGAGCAGAACCGCATTGGCTCCAAGACCGAGCAGACGTTCTGCCTGCGCCTGCATTTGCGTTTCGTCCGCGGCAACGTTGCCTTGCAACATGCGGGCAGCTTCATGCAGGTTCGGGGTAACAATATCAGCCAGCGGCAGCAGCAAGGCAATCAGCGTGTCGACCGCACTGTCGGCAAGCAACGGGTCACCGGAGGCAGCCACCATCACCGGGTCAAGCACGACCGGACCTGTCTCATGTGCCCGAAGCCCTTCAGCTACCACCTCAATCGTATCGACACGCGACAGCATGCCGATCTTTGTCGCCTTGACGGCAAGGTCCGAGAAGACGGCTGTCATCTGGGCCCGCACGAACTCCGGCGGCACATCATGGATAGCACTGACGCCAAGCGTGTTCTGCGCCGTCAGGGCTGCAATAACACTGGCACCAAAGACGCCATTTGCGGAAAAGGTCTTGAGATCAGCCTGAATGCCGGCTCCGCCGCCGGAATCCGATCCTGCAATGGTTACCGCAATTGCGGTCATGGGAACCTCCTGGGAGTAGATGCCGAAAAGGCTGCGTCAGCCGGTCTTGAGACGGGCTTCAATGTCGCGGTCAGTCAGGCAATAGAGTGCGTCGAGCAACTCCGGCACCAGACTGCCAGGCCCGCCTGACCGGCTGGCTGCGATTTCGCCGGCAATGTTGAAGACGGACAGTCCGCATGCAGCTGCAAGCGCCCTGTCCTTTTCGATGCTCAGGAACGCTGCCAGAACGGCACCGCCGGCACAGCCGGTGGCCGTCACGCGTGACATCAGTGGATCGCCGTTGCGCAGCAGGAAATCCTCGCCGCGGCTTTCGACCCTGTCTTCCGGGCCGGTGACGGCAAAAACCGTTCCGGCCTCGATCAATGCATCGGCATCCGCCCGCTCCGGCAGGAGAGCGGTGAGTTCTTCCGGATTGAGCCGCACCAGATCCGGCTTGAGGCCCAGCAATTCGCGTGCGTAGGCGCAGCGCACGGGTGACCGGTTGACGAAAACCGGATCGACACAAACCGGGCGTCCGGCAGTCCTGGCAGCTTCGATCGCTAGCGGAATGGCCGCACGGCGTTCCTCGTCAAGGGTGCCGAGGTTCACCAGCAGCGCATCAGCTCCGCCGGCAAAAGCCGCAACTTCCTCCCGCGCGATGGTCATGGAAGGAACCGCGCCGAGCGCAAGCAGCACATTGGCGGTGAAACTCTGGGCGACCGCGTTTGTGATGGCGTGAACGCGCGGCGTTTTCTGCCGCACCCTTTCCAGAAGGGTGAAGACCTGTTCGGCGCTCAGGGCTTGCGTGGAAGCAGCAACGGAAAGGCTCATGACGGCTCTCCTGCGACAGAAAGCCCGTTGCCGGTATTCCGGAAAGGACGCGTTGAAGGGAGTGGTGTGTGCATCATGATCTCAAATCCCTCCGCCGGTATCAGCCGGATCAGGTTCAAGGAGTTGGCAGGCCGCCTCTCAGCCCGGTCCAGGATGGCCGGGCACCCCCATGAGATGATTGCACTGCTAACAAGCCGGCCGTGCGATTGCAAGACCCGGCTTGTGCAGAGCGGCTACTCGGCAATTGACTGGCGGGAGGAGATAGGCGATGTCCTAGTCTGCTTTCGTGAATCTGTTGCCCGGCATGTTTGGCTGACCGAACAGCCCGGCTGATGGTTCAGGTGACACGTTCACCCCCTTCAAACACCAACTGCCCGGAGCGCCCCATGGTACCGTTTTTCGTGATGATCAAATGCCAGTTGGGCAAGACCTACCAGGTCGCCAATGCGATCGCCGATGCGGAAATTGCGTCCGAAGTCTACTCCACCTCCGGCGACTACGATCTTCTGGTGAAATTCTATGTCGATGACGGTTCGGACATTGGCCACTTCGTGAACGAGAAGGTCCACCCGATCGACGGCATTCAGGACACCAAAACCATCATTACCTTCAAGGCCTTCTGAACTCAGACCCGGAAATTTCCATGAAACTCAATAAAATCGCTGCTCTTTGCCTGCCCCTCGCTCTTGCTCCGATCGGCTCGACCGCGTCCGCGCAAGGCATGCCGCCGGAGCAGATCAAGCAGATCCTGGACCTGACCAAAGCCAACTGGGTGTCATTCCGCGACTGGCAGGGCCAGGAGCTGATCTATTTCACCCACCTGGAATCCTGGAAGTGCGGCATCGACTATGTCTTCTATGGACTGAACGACGACCCGATTGAACAGGAATGGCAACTGGAAGCCTGTGACCCGGACAACCAGAATGTCGTTCTGAAGGACAAGCCCTATCTGGAGCTGCCCCTGGGGTCGGCCCAGTCGATCAGCGTGCAGCTGATCTTCAAGGACGGCACCAAGAGCGCTGTCGAGCGGTTCGAATACAAGTCGCAGTAAGGCCCTCCGCGCGCGCCTCACTTCCGTCATTCCGGACAAGTGAGGCAAAGCCGAGCACCGATCCGGGATCCAGCGCATCAGCGTGAGCAAAGCGAACTCTTCTCTCTTTGTGTAATGCCGAGCCTAAGGCGCGAAATAAGTCTGGATTCCGGATCTGCGCACAGCATTGCTGTGCTTGTCCGGAATGACTGGGGAAGACAGCGGGACCTGCCCTCTTGTCTCCCCCTACGAACGCGAAGGCGATGACGCCCGGCGTGCCTTTGTCCGGTCCAGCCCGAGCTTGTGCTCGCGGTAGATGACGAAAATACCGGCGGCTATCACGATCAGCGCCCCCAGCACCACTGCTGGCAATGGCGTTTCGCTGAACACCACCCAACCGACAATGATCGCCCACAGCATGTTGACATAGTCGAACGGGGCAATGGTGGAGGCATCCGCGAACCGGTAGCTCTGCGTCAACAGGATCTGGCCGACACCGCCCGCAAGGCCGATCAGCAGAAGCAGACCTGCCGTGGGCAGGTCCGGAATGATCCAGGCCTGACCCGGCAGCAGAAAGCCCAACGGCAGCGTGAGCAGCGACAGGACGGACGACATGCCCGCAAACCAGGTAACGATCGTGGACGTGCGCTCCGTCTCGCACAATTTGCGCACAGTGATCATGGCGAGCGCGGCAAAGCCGGCTCCTGTCAGGCCGATCAAGGCCCCGATCATCGAGTTGCTGTCCAACTCCGCGTCACCCAGATGCGGTGACAGCACAACCAGAATGCCGACAAAGCCGACACCGACTGCGCTCCAGCGATAGACCCGCACCTTTTCACCAAGGAGCAGAAACGCCAGCACCACCACGAAGAGTGGCGATGCAAAGCCGATCGCCGTCGCATCCGGCAAGGGCAGCAGAGACAGCGCGGTAAAGCCGCAAACCATCGCCGTCAGGCCGACGGACGCCCGGGTAAGATGTCCCAGCGGGTTGGCCGTTCGAAAGGCGAGCCCCAGCTCCCGGCGCATCGCCACCATGATCAGCACCGGAAACAGCCCGAAGAAATTCCGTGCGAACACAAGCTCACCGATCGGCACCGTCTCGGCGGCGATCTTGAGGGCCGTTGCCATGACGAAGAACACCATGGTGGAGGCCACTTTCAGCGATATTCCGATAAGAGGTGCCTGCCGGGTCATCCCGGTGGGCGCCGGAGGTCCGGAGAAACGGGACTTCTGGCTCAAGAACGCCATGACAACTTCCAGGCCCGGCGCTCTTCATGAAGCCACGGGCGGTGCGTCGGACCGCGGAACCGCCGGGACAGAAAACTGGCTTGAACGTCTTGCGCAGACCTGACCTTAAGCTTGCGCCCCCGGTTCAGGAGTGGTGCCGCCGGCAACCGCGAGCTCCCGCTCGGCAATGGAGACCTCAAAGCCTTTCAGACGTTTGTAGATGGACAGGAGCTCGATGATCGTCGTCCAGGAATTCACCAGGAACTGGAAGGACGAGGACACCTGGCTGAAGGCCGTCAGGATTTGCTGCACGATACCAAAGGTGATCTTGCCCACCACAATCGTCGGAATGAGGATGAAATAGGAGAAGATGTTGTCCGACTGAAGGTAAATGCCGCGGGCCAGGTTAAAATAGAGATAGTGGAAGTAGAGCCGGAAATAGTTTTGACGGACAAAACCGAACAGCTCGCGCAAGGTCGCCGGATTGGCGCGATCTTCATGATCTTCCCCGTACACAAGTTCCTTACGGTAGGCTGCCTCAACGCGTTGGTTGTGGAACTCCAGTCCGGGCAGCTTGATTCCGACAAGGCCGAGCAAAACCGTCCCAAACAGCGACCAGATGATTGCCGCGGTGAACAATGGCGCCGGAATTTCGCCTACGATCGGCAGGGACGAGACATGACTTGAAAGCGCAAACAGCACCGGCAAGAAGGCAATCAGTGTCATGATCGAGTCGATGAATGCAACGCCAAGCCCTTCCATGATGGAAGCAAAGCGCATCGTGTCTTCCTGAATACGCTGCGAGGCACCTTCGATGTGGCGCACATTCGACCACTTTTCGACGTAGTAGTCGTTCATCGCCGTGCGCCAGCGGAAGACGTAGTGGCTGACGAAGAAGCGCGTGAAGATATAGAGAATAACCCAGACAGATGTAATCTGCGCGAAGATCAGCATCAGGTTATAGAAGTCTGCTGCGGTGACACCGCTTTCCTCTCCATTGAGCGCGTTTTGCAGCGTATCGAAGAACGGTCTGCGCCAGTTGTTGATCGCGACTGACACCTGAACGCTGTAGTAGGTCATGAAAATGATCAGGGATGAGCCCCAGATCGACCAGATCTGCCAGCGGTGGTCGCGAGAGAACATCCACCAGAAACCGCCGAAGAGCAGCGTGCAGATGCCGTAATAGATATAGAACCAAAGAAAATCAGGTGTGACGAAATAGGGCAGCCCGATGGGTGGTTGCTCACCCTGTGGCGGCGTGCCGAAGCCCAGTGTTTCTGTCAGTCCTTCAGCAAACCCGTACCAGGCAAGGATTGCGGCGAGTGACCAGAGGAAGGCAGACAGGAAGAAAAGTTTGGGCTTGGGAAAGAAGGACTGAAACAACGGGAGGATCCTATTTCTTGAAGCGGAAGGATTCGCGCCACGCACCGATGAACCGCAAGATTGCGGCAAGAACCGGATAATTCATACGTTTATTTAAAAGAAACCACAGACACAATCTTGAGAACCGGGCTTTACCGGTGTCAACTTGCTGCCTGAAAGATAAAAGGCGCCTCGAAAGGGCGCCTTTTTCAGTTTCCGTTATTTTGCTGCCTGGATGGCTTCCCACACGCGAAGCGGGGTTGCCGGCATGTCGATCAGCTCACTGACCCCTGCCCCGTCCTTCAGCGCCTTCTGCACCGCATTCATGACCGATGCGCAGCCGCCGATGGTTCCGGCTTCACCCGCGCCCTTGATGCCCATGGCATTGGTGGTCGATGGAACGTTGCGGGTCTCGAAGTGAATGTCCGGCAGGTCTGCTGCACGGATCATGCGGTAGTCGAGTAGCGAAGCCGTCAGAAGCTGGCCGTCTTCGTCGTAGATCGTCTGCTCGCACAGGGCCTGGCTGAGTGCGGAGGCCGCACCGCCATGCACCTGACCGGCCAGGAGAAGCGGGTTCACCGTGACACCGAAATCATCGACGATCACGTAGTTGACGATGGCAACGTCACCGGTATCCGGATCGATTTCCACCTCGCACACATGGGTGCCGTTCGGATAGGTCGCCTCGGTCTGATTGACCTCTTCGCGGGCGGTCAGGGTTTCCCCGGCGCCTGCCGCAATCTCGGCTAGTGTCACCTGCTGGTCGGTTCCGACCACACGAACCGTGCCACCGTCGAGTTCAAGATCCTCGATCCCGGCCTCAAGCCGATCAGCGGCAAGTTCCTTCACCTTCTTGACCAGCGCAATGCCCGCATCGCGGACAGACGGCAGGCCGATGGGGATGGAGCGCGACCCACCCGTGCCGCCCCCCTTGCGCACCCGGTCGGTGTCGCCCTGGATAACGTCGATGTCCTCGATGGAGATGCCGAACTGTTCCGCAATCACCTGGCTGTAGGCCGTCGCATGGCCCTGGCCGTTGGTCTGCGTACCGATCAGCAACGTCAACGTACCCTTGTCGTTGAGCTCAAGGGTGGCTTCCTCGCTGCCAGGGAAGGCACAGGCCTCGATATAGGAACAGATGCCGATGCCGCGGTACTTGCCGTGCTTCGCGCTGTCGTCCTGCCGGGCCTTGAAGCCGTCCCAGTCGGCAACTTCCAGCGCCTTTTGCAGATGGCCGGAAAAATCGCCGGTGTCGTACATTCGCCCGGTCTGGGTCGTGTAAGGCAGTTGCTCCGGCTTGATGAAATTGCGCTTGCGGATCTCTACCGATCCGACACCGGTTTCCTCTCCCGCCTTCTCGATCAGGCGCTCGATCAGATAGGCAGCTTCCGGACGGCCCGCGCCGCGGAAGGCATCCGTCGGCACCGTGTGCATGTAGACGCCCTCGACCTTCGCAAAGACGGCCGGAATGTCATAGAGACCGGAGGTCATCGATGTGCCGACGAAGGGAATGAACGGGCCGAACTGGTGCAGATAGGCACCCATGGCAGCCTTGACGTGCACCTTGAGCCCCAGGATCCGGCAGTCGGCGTCCAGCGCCAGTTCCGCGTGGGTGACGTTGTCCCGGCCATGCGCATCCGTCACGAAGTGGTCCATGCGCTCACCTGTCCAGCGCACTGGCCGTCCAAGTTCGCGAGCAGCAACCATGCTCAGTGGGTATTCGCGGTAGCAGAACATCTTGGTACCGAAGCCACCACCGACTTCCGGCGTGATCACCTGCAGTTTGTCAGCTTCCAGATCCAGAATGCTGCAGATGATGTCACGCAGACCGTGACCGCCCTGGGTGCCGACCGTCAGTTTGAACCGGTCGCTCGCAGCATCGAACTCGGCAACGCAGCCGCGCAGCTCCATGTAGTTGGCGACGATCCGGTTGTTGACGACGTCGATGGAAACGACCTTGTCAGCCTTTTCGAAGGCTGCGTCGGTCCTGGACTGATCACCCTGACCGTATGTGAAGGCAACGTTGGTCCCGAACTCCGGCCAGACCTTCACGGCGTCCGGTGCAAGGGCCTGCTCGATCCCGACGACAACGTCCAGCGGGTCGTAGTCGATTTCCAGCATCTCGGCGGCATTCCGGGCTGCGTTGACATCGTCCGCAACGATGAAGGCAATCGCATCGCCCACATAGCGTACTTCGTCGGAGCACAGGACAGGCTGATCGGGCGCCGCGAAATTGGAGCCGTCGATCTGCTTCGGACGCGCCCGGCAAGGCATCGTCCGGCCTTCCAGCTCGGCTCCGGTGAGCACCAGCCGGACACCGTCCATCTCACGGATCTCGTCCACATTTCCAAGGCTGATGCGCGCATGTGCCATGGCGGACCGAACGACGACCCCGTGCAGGCAGCCTTCCGGCGTGTAATCGCCCGTATAGATGCCCTTGCCCGTTATGAGCGGCTCATCTTCCTTGCGGCGCAATGGGGCGCCAACACCGAACTTCGGAGTGACCATCTGGTTCATGAATCTGGACCTGCTTTTTTTGGGAAGACTTTCCCTTGGGAAATATCCACGCGCCGGGAGCGCCGGTTTTGTTCAACATAGTGCCCGAAAGCCGACGTGGCCAGAGGTTTGGACAATTCTGCTTCGCACAATTGTTTTTCCGGGCAAGCTGTGGGTGCCGAGACCGTTCGCTCATTCGGTGCCAGTGGACCATCCATCAACACGAGCCAGCCCCTCCCCAGTAACATGCGATAGGTGGGTGAGCTGCTGTAAACGCGGAGAAACGCAGAAACCACGCCGCCTCTAGATGATTTCGTCTTCGTCGAACAGCGGATCGGCCTCAAGCTGGGAAGCCAGGCTGTCGAGGGTCGTTTCAGCGTCGTATCGTTCGTTGAACTCGGCGATATGAAACAGCCCGTCCCCTTCGTTGACCACCGGAAGGTTGGTTCTGCCCACGATAAGCCCACCCAGTTCGGCCAGCACGTTCCGTTCCTTCTCGCCGAACGGGTCAGAGGTGATGCCAAGCAGCATACCGGGTTCGACAACATCGCCGACCGATTTGAACGGTCGCAACAATCCCCCGGCCGGCGAACGGACCCAGTAGCTCGTCTTGCTGAGGATCGAGCGGGCCTTTGGCCGCGTTATGCCTTTGGCTCCCAACATCTTCAACGACCGCATCACGCGCAAGACGCCGGAGACGCCGGCCCTGATCGCCATTTCGTCAAACCGCAGGCCTTCGCCCGCCTCGAACACCAGGACGTCGGTTCCCTTCAGTTGTGCGGCCTGTCGCAACGACCCATCGCGCACCTTGGAAGTCAGGATGACCGGAGCGCCGAAAGCTTTGGCGAGCGCCAGCGTGTCTGCCCGTGAAGGCGAAACGCGGATCTGCGGCAGGTTGGTCCGGTGAATGGCCGCCGAATGCAGGTCGATGCCATAATCAGACCGGTTGACGATCTCGCTCATGAAAAGATGCGCCAGCCGCCCGGCCAGCGAGCCGCGCAGGCTACCGGGGAACGAGCGGTTAAGGTCACGCCGGTCGGGCAGATAGCGCGAATGGTTCAGAAAGCCGAACGCGTTGACGATCGGGATGACCATCAGCGTACCCTTCAGCTTGTCCAGTTCCTGGATTTCGAGCTGTGGCGCTTTCAGGACACGGCGTGCGATCTCCACACCGATGACCTCGTCACCATGCACGGCCGCACTGACGAACATGACCGGCCCGGGTTTGCTTCCATGCAGGACATGCACGGACATCGTCACGGGCGTGTGGTCCGACAGCACGCTGACCGGCAGATCGATCGTACGCCGGGTTCCCGGTGCGATCTTGTGGTCGCCGATCTCGAAGGCTTTCACTTTTGTGGTCAACCGCGTCCCTTGGTCTTGGTTTTGCCAACCTGGGCATTCTTGGCAATAAAGTCGATGATCTTGCCGGCAACATCAATACCCGTCGCCTTTTCAACGCCCTCCAGCCCGGGCGACGAATTGACCTCCATCACCACCGGGCCATGGTTGGACCGCAGCATATCGACACCGCAGACGTTCAGCCCCATGGTCTTTGCCGCGCGAATGGCGGTCGAACGTTCCTCGGGAGAAATCTTGATGGCGGCCGCACTGCCGCCGCGGTGCAGGTTGGACCGGAATTCGCCCTCCGCACCCGTCCGCTTCATGGCTGCAATCACCTTGCCGCCAACCACCAGCGCGCGGATGTCGGTGCCGCCGGCTTCCTTGATGAATTCCTGCACCAGGATGTTCACGTTGGCACCGCGAAACGCCTCGATCACCGATTTGGCAGACCGCTCCGTATCGGCAAGAACCACACCGATGCCCTGCGTGCCCTCCAGCAACTTGATCACAACCGGCGCACCGCCAGCGGTCGCCAGCACTTCCTCGGTCATCTTCGGATCGTGAGCGAAGGTCGTAACCGGCAGGCCGATCCCGTCGCGGGCAAGCAGCTGCATCGAGCGAAGCTTGTCGCGCGACCGTCCGATGGCAACGGATTCGTTTAGCGGGTAGACGCCCATCATCTCGAACTGGCGCAACACGGCCAGACCATAGAAAGTGACCGATGCGCCGATCCTCGGAATCACGGCGTCGAAGCCGGTCAGCTTGCTGCCGTTGTAATAAATTTCCGGCCGCCGCGAGGCGATGTTCATGTAGCAGCGCAGGGTGTTGATGATTTCCAGTTCGTGACCGCGCTCCTCGGCAGCGTCCTTCAGGCGCTTGTGCGAATAGAGCTCGGGATTCCGTGCCATCATAGCAATTTTCATTGGTTCAAGTCCCTCGGTCTCAGCCTCGTTCCGACCGGTGTTGCGACACCGAATTTTCAGTGATTGTTTCCTGCCGCTTAAACGCGTGGCTTAGTGTTTTGTTGCCAGCGCGGGCTTTCCCGCCAGGAAAGACCGGCCCGCATGCACCAGCACGTTGTGCCGCCTGATCGCCGTCCGGCCGAGGATCATGTCGAACCCCATGTTCGACCTGTCCGCCAGCGACACATCCACATGCCAGTGATGTTTTCCAAGATGAAGTAACGTCCGGATGACAATACGCCGCTCGGGAACACCGCTGGTGTTCTTGATGTTGCGCTCGTCCAGAACCGGAACCTCCGCCCGGAAATCGCTGTGATGACGCGAGGCAGGCACCCGGAAACGTACCCAGGTCCGGCCGTCGCGTTCGAACACTTCCTGTTCTTCGGCATGGAGCGCCGAGGTGCGTGCGCCGGTGTCGATCTTGGCACGCATATCGAAAACGCCCAGTTCGGGAAGGCTCACGATTTCACGCCAGCCGATGATATCGGCAGCGGCCAAGGGACGCCCCTTCTTAGCCATTGTCATTCAAAAAAACCCTGGAGCCCCCTTGCTGGGGCCTTTCCCAAACGACCTTGTTAACCGAGCATTGCATGGCCCGCCGGAGAGCGCAACTGAGGTTGCGATCCGGTCTGAAAACAAGATTTCGGACGCAGCTCATCATCATGATTCACAGCGGCGCGCAAGCGAATTTGCGAACGAGTGCAAAGAACGTCCGGCAGGTGCAACACCCGGATGACGCCCTACCGCTTGTACGGGTTCTTCGGTCTCCGGTCGTCAGACAGGCTGCGCCTCGTTTCGCGCGTCAATTGCTCGATGGCATCGGCAAGATGGACTTCCTGAATGTTGTAGTCGCCCCGCGCCACCCGGATCTTGTGTGCTTCCAGCATGACCTCGCCCATGGCCACGCCTTCCGGTGGCACGAAGCGATAGCTGGCCAGTTCGATCAGCAGCCCGAGCGGGTCACGGAAATAGATGGAGTCCATGAAGCCGCGATCCTTCGGGCCGCTGTGGGATATGCCGCGTGCATCAAGCCGCTCGGCAATCTGCCGAAAGGTTGCCTGCGATACGGCAAGTGCCAGGTGATGAACGCAGCCGATTGTCTGGGGAGCCGGCTCCGGGTCCGGTTTGCGGTCTTCGTTGGTGAAGATCGTGATGAGACGGCCATCGCCCGGATCGAAATACAGATGGCTCTGGTTTTCATCGTCCAGATTGGGTTGCTCGAACACGAAAGGCATTCCCAGCAGCCCTTCCCAGAAATCGATGGAAGTCTGCCTGTCGGCCCCGACAAGAGTGATGTGATGCACGCCCTGCGTCTGGATTTTTTCCATGGATGTCCTCCCCGTTCGGCGCAGTTTAAATTGCATCCGCTTGCGATGGCAAACAGCCGCCCTCTTTCCTTCTCAGCGAAAAGCGCTAAGCTTGTTTCAACTGCAACAAACAGCCTTATCCGAGTCTTGCCTGTGCTCCGGCCCCAATGCGCCGCCGCATCCGCATACCCTTCGGCAAGGATTCACGATGGACATGCCCACCCAACAGCCGGAGCCTTCCGAGGCAACCGGCAACCGTCTTCGGCGCAAGGTGACCAGCCTGACGGAGAACCTGCCGTCGAACACCATCGGCGCGCTCTGGATCCTTCTGGCCGCCTTTCTGTTCTCGATCATGGTCACCCTGATCAAGCTGCTCGGCAAGGACCTGACGGTCTTCCAGATCCTCGTGATCCGCCAGGGCATCATGCTTGCCATCGTTGCCCCGAAGATCCTCAGCGGATTGCCGACCTCACTGGCAACAAAACGTCCCGGACTTCAGCTGACCCGTATCGTGGTTGCCGCAACTGCCATGCTCTGCGGCTTCACGGCCGTTATCGAACTGCCGTTGGCCGATGCCACGGCAATCAGCTTCTCCAAAACGTTCTTCCTCACGATCTTCGCCATCTGGTTGCTGGGAGAAACAGTCGGTGTGCACCGCTGGGGTGCCACCATCGTCGGCTTTCTGGGGGTTGTTCTGATGCTTCGCCCGCAAGGCGACGGGCTGATCGATCCCATTGCGCTGCTCGCCATCGCCGGGGCGGCCTGTGCCGGCCTGGTGATGATTGTCGTCCGCCTGCTGACGCGCACCGATCCCCCGGTCACCATCCTGACCTACCAGGCTTTCGGCGTCGGGCTGATCATGATCATCCCCGCCATCCTGACCTGGCAGACACCGACCCTGGCACAATGGGGAATTCTTCTTGGGATAGGCATCGTGTCCTGGGCAGCCCAGATGGCCAATATCCAGGCATTCCGCGCCGGCGAAGCCACCGCAATTGCCTCGCTGGACTACACCAGGCTGCTCTATGCCACCGTTTTCGGTGCGCTGGTGTTCCACCAGTGGCCGCGCGTGGAAACACTGGTCGGTGCTGCCGTCATCATCGCCGCGTCGATCTACACGGTCCGCCGCGAGGCCAAACGCGGCCAGAAACTGGCAAGGGCCTCGGACGGACGCGGGTACAATAGCTAGAGCGTCAGGCGATTAGGTCGCCTGCCGGCTCAGGCAAAAAGGTCGCCTGCCGGCTCAGGCAAGCACGTGCCAGAAATCCAGATCGACGCTGGCGGGATCAAACAGGCTCAATAGCGGCGCACAGGCCGCGTTCGACACATAGCCTCCGCAGATCTCCCTGGCAGCACCTTCCGTTTCCACAAAGCAGATCTCCGAATAGGTATCATCCCCTGCCCGCGCCATCAGATGCGCCCTGGTTTCCGGCAACGGGGCAAGATACTCCCTCTCGATCCGTCCGGACGCAGCCATCAGCGCCTCTTCAGAAAAGCTGCCGTCGTCCCTGGGACGAAACGTACCGAATTCGATGGCGGAAAATCCGTCCGGCACCGCCTCGAGGTCTTTCATCAGACGGTTGAGACACAGGCGAATGCTGCCGGGCTCCAGCAGTTCCATGAATGCCCTTGAGCACTCAGCCTGCATATGCGCCTCGGACATGGCTGCGAAACTGGCCTCGTCCCTTGCCAGAATTGCATCGGCATAACCGCCTGTTGCATTGCCTAAGAAGCAGTGAAAGGCGATGCCTGGCTGGTTGCTCAGGAATTCCTTCTGCCACAGGCGGGCGGCCGCTATCAGTTCCGGCGCGCCAACGCCTGGTTTCGCCTCGTAGCGGGCAAACCCCATCACTTTCATCGGTCCCAGTTCTTTTCGCAGCATGAGATGTCCTTCCGTGTTTCTGCTGCCAGCTCTATAGAAGAGGTCAGAGACAGTTTCTGTCAGGGGGATGCGTCTATGGTCGCCAGAAACTGGACCGCAGCGAGCGCCTTGCAGAAACCTGCTGGAGACCGAACCCCATGCGAACCATCAGGCTGTTTTCCATCCTGGATACCCTGCGCAGCCGCAGAGGCGCCGTTCCGGCCGCCATGCTTGCGGAGCTGCTGGGCGTGACGGAACGCACCATTTATCGGGACATGGCCACACTTAAGGCGATGGGCGCTCCCATTCGCGGTGAAGGCGGTGTCGGCTACGTTCTTGAACGCGGTTATTTCCTGCCGCCAATGCAGTTCGATCCGGACGAGCTGGATGTCATCCTGCTCGGCATTCGCATGGTCAAGGCACGTGGCGACAAAACCATGAGCGAAACGGCCGAGCGGGTGCTCGGCAAGCTTGGAGCTGTTCTGTCCGAAGGCGAACGCTCGCTGAACCGTCCGTTGCTTGCGGTCGGCAAGGCCTCCTCGGCACAAGGACATGACGCCCTGTCTCCGCTGCGCGATGCCATCCGCAAACGGCGCAAGGTGCAACTCGGCTACAGCGACCTGCAGGACCGCATCAGTGACCGCCTCACCCGCCCGCTGGGACTGACTGCCTTCGAAAGTGTATGGGTGCTCACTGCGTGGTGCGAAGTACGGAACGGCTTCCGGAATTTCCGGCTCGATCGCATCAGGTCATTTGCGATCACCGACACACGGTTTCCGAAGGAGCCGGGCAAGGAATTTCAGGACTATTTGAAGACGCTGTGAGGCAATCACGCCGCTTCGTTGCAACGGGTATAAGCGACAGCAGTGTGACTGCTTGTCAGGTGGAAACCCGCTTTGCGTGACATGAAAATTGTGCCGGTTTAGACAGAAAGCATTGCACGGAAGCGCTCGATTGAGAGCGCTTCCAGTGTTTTCAGGAACGGAGCGCTCAGGCGCTCCGGGCTTCCGCCGCTGCCCGCTTCTGAGCTTCTTCCTCGACCAGTTCCTTCTTCGACAGTTTGCCGACCATGGTTTTCGGCAACTCGTCACGGAACTCATAGTCTCTTGGCAGTTCGATCGTCGACAAATGGTCCTTCAGGAAGGCCTTCATGTCATCGGCGGTGAGCGAATGGCCTTCCTTCAGCTTGATGAAGGCCTTCGGGCTCTGGCCGCGATAGGCATCCGGCACGGCAATGACGATGGTCTCGTCCACGGCCTCGTGCTGGTAGATCGCTTCCTCGATGACGCGCGGATAGACGTTATATCCAGAGCACAGGATCAGGTCCTTGATCCTGTCGACCAGATAGATGAAGCCGCCATCATCCTGATAACCGACATCACCCGTATGCAGATACCCGTCATGGGTGATGGTCTCGGCGGTCGCGTCCTCGCGCTTCCAGTAGCCCTTCATCACCTGGGGCCCATGCAGCAGCAACTCGCCCTTCTCGCCTGCCGGAACCACGGTTTCGCGGTCCTCGATACTCACGAAGCGGGCACTGGTCCCCGGCACCAGCCTTCCGATGGACCCCGCCCGGCGGCTGTCGTCCAGCGGGTTGACCGCGGCAACTGGCGACGTTTCGGTGAGGCCGTACCCTTCCACCAGAATGCAGCCCGTGATCTTTTCAAAGCTTTCCTTGACCTCCACCGGCAAAGGCGCGCCGCCCGACAAGCAAATCCTGATGCTGGTCAGATCGTAATTCGCCGTCATGGGCGAGTTGTTGATGGCCGTGTAGATTGTCGGTACGCCCGGAAAGAGGGTTACCTTCTTGCGCTTGACCGCTTCCAGCAGCGACTTCAGCTCAAAGCGCGGCTGCAGCACCATTTCAGCGCCCAGAATGATTGACAGGTTCTGCCCCACCGTCATTGCGAAGACGTGGAAGAACGGCAGAACGCACAGCATCTTTTCTTGGCCCGGCCGCGCCTTTTCGAAGACGCAGCGCATCTGCTCGATATTGGCCGACAGGTTTCTGTGCGTCAGCATCGCGCCCTTGGGAACGCCGGTGGTGCCCCCGGTATACTGCAGCACCGCGATATCGTTTGCCGGATTGATTGCGACCGGCCTGGGCTTATCGCCCCTCGTCTGCAGGTCTTCGAAACGAATGTGGGCGTCATCACGGGGAATGTCCGCCAGTTCCTTTCGCTTGAACAGACTGAACAGCACCTTCTTGATCGTCGGCAGGCACCAGGCCATCGGGCAGACGATGATCTTGTCGAGCGCCCGTTCCCTGCGAACCTCCTCGACCTTGTCGTAGATCACCTTCAGATCCATGGTCACCATGATGCGCACATCGGCATCTCGCGCCTGGAACGACAGTTCGCGCTCGACGTAGAGCGGATTGAAGTTGGCGACCGTGGCGCCGATCTTCAGAACCGCGAAATAGAAGATCGTGTAGAAAGGCGTGTTTGGCAGGCACAGGCCGACGTGAACACCCGGGCCGACACCCATCGCCTGCAGTCCGGCAGCCGTCCTGTCGACCAGCGCGCCGAACTCGGCATAAGTCCACACCTTGCCCATGAAATCACAGGCAGGACGGGTCCCGTATTGGGCAACGGTCGTCTCGAGATACTCGTGTACTGGACGGGGCTTGAACGCCGCGTTCCACTCCTCCGCAGTCGTCATTACGTTCTCCAACGCGTTTTATCGCTTCACTGCGCGGACGGGCCTTTATCCTGAAATTTCGTGATCCGGACAAAATCCGTACCGCGAAATGGTCCTCCTCAAGGGCCCGGCCACCAATGAGGCGTCACCTCTTTGGGTCTCTTCTGACATGACGCAACCTTCCGTTCACGTCAACTCGCGACGTAACGACACCTCGTCGTTTTTTTGCGCGTGAAGAACCATTCGCTTAAGATAAGCCAGCTGAGGCGGTTGGCAATAGAGACGTCAAATCAAAAACTTATAGACAACTCCGCAAAACAGGCGGTTTATCTCTTTGGCCAGTTCCAGCGAGGTGTGTCAGCGCTATCCACAACCGTCTCACCAAGTTCCTTGCGCAGATCGTAGCGCATGCAGCCTCTTTCCGACGACAGCACGGACACCAGTTCGTCCGCATGGGAAACAACGATCACCTGCGTCTTTTCCGCGGCCCGTGCAATCAGCCGGGCGAGAGGCTCCAGCAATGCCGGATGGAGGCTTGTCTCGGGCTCGTTCAGCACCACCAAGGGCGCCGGGCGCGGTGATAAAAGCGCCGCCGTCAACAGGAGATACCGGAGCGTTCCGTCAGACAGTTCACTGGCCCGTAGCTCGCGCAGCAGCCCCTTCTGCTGCATCAGCAGTTCAAAATAGCCGTCGTTGACCGAAATCCTGACGGATGCTCCGGGAAACGCGTCATTGACAGCCTCTTCCAGGGCTCGCTCGTCGCCAATTTCCTGGATGGTCTGAAGAGCGGCTGCCAGATCCCCGCCATCCCCGCTCAGCACAGGTGTCCGTGTTCCTATCTTGGGAAACCGCGCGGGAGCGTCCCTGTCCGTGCGCAGGTGATCATAAAAACGCCAGGCGCGCATGCGTTCGCGCATGACCAGAAGTTCCAGACCGTCTTTCGGATCGGCGGCATGGGTCATCATGCTGTCGAAGCGGGCAAGGTTCTGGAAAACCGGTATGCGCTGCCCGTGGGCATTGAGAACCCGAACCGTCGGGCCGTTTCTGGCCGCGATTTCGTTCGAACGGGACAAGGCTTCGCCGGCCCAAAGGGCCTCGGCCTTGATTTCCGGATCCATGGAAAACAGCGACCGCCCGGCGTCCGCCGGCAGACCGAGATCTATCGCATAGCCATAATCCTCATCGGCAAAGCCGAGCTTCAGACTGACCACGCCCTTGCGCACGGTTCCCTGAACCGGCACGTCGCCCTGTTTCATCGCCCTGGAAAAAGCTTCAGGCCCCGCCCAGAGCGTCGAATTGAGGCCACCTTCCGCAGCCAGCGAGGCAATCGCCTGGCCTTGCGAGACTTCCGCCAGCAAACGGATCGACCGGTAAAGGCTCGACTTGCCGCTGCCGTTCGCACCCGTCACCAGGGTGATGCGGTCGAGAGGCAAGACGATGTCGCGTAGCGAGCGGTATCCGGAAACGGCAAGAGTGAGGATCATCGAAAGACCTGTTTCAGCTCCCCTGATCCACCAGTTCGAGCTTGTTGACATCGAAGAAACCGAATTCGGTGATCTTCAGATGCGAAATGCCCGGCAAAGGCAGGAAGGTGTCGCGCGCATTCCGAACGCTGGAGCGAACCAGACCCATAGATTTTTGTCTTGAGGAATTGCGTCACTGCTACTTTTAGGTGCATATCTTGGTGCAATACTCGAACGAAAGGTGTTGCCTTTGTATAACCCGAAAGAAGCGGCAGAAGACAGCCACGCGCTTCACCTGGCCATCCTGTTTTTTGTAGCTAGCGCTGTCGCGATCTCAATTTATTTCCACCACGACAGCGGTTTGAAGTACTGGCTTCTGAAAGGATTTGGCGAAACCACCCCCGGCAAGGTTCTGGTCATTATCAACGACACGCCCGATGGGGACAAGGCTTGGGCGCATTATCGTTCCAATTACCGGAACACTTTCAAGAACTTCAAAAGCTGGCACGACGAAAGGATCGTCGTTGAAATCAACCCAACGAACGCACCGGCCCAAACTCTGGATTTCAGGATAAAGCCTGGGGAGATCATCCGAGAGACAGACGGCGCTCTGAACGTCACTTATTTGCCACTCAATCCGAAGATTGCCTATCCCACCCGCAGTTTGGACAGGTTTTCTCTCGACAGCCAGATCCTGTTCTGGTCCCTTGTTGCCGGAGCTGTCCTCCTGTTTCTGGCGTTGCGATCCGCGCGGAAATGGGCACGTTTTCGAGCACGATTGCGCCAGTACTGAAGGCGCGCATCAACTCCCCTGATCGATCAGTTCGAATTTGTTGACATCGAAGATGCCAAAATCGGTGATCTTCAGATGCGGAATGACCGGCAAAGGCAGGAAGGCGACCTGAAGGAACGGTTCGGCCAGCGTACAGCCGAGATCCTTGGCGGCGGCGCGCAGGAGCTCCAGTTCCTCCTTCACCGTTTCGAACGGCTCCAGGCTCATCAGTCCCGCCAGCGGCAGGGCAAGTTCGGCTTTCACACCATCCTTGTCGGCAACCGCAAATCCACCCTTCATGGCGATCACCCGGTTGACCGCGTGGGCCATGGCTTCCTCATCCGCGCCGACCACGCAGATGTTGTGGCTGTCATGGCCGACGGACGAAGCAATTGCGCCCTGTTTCATGCCGAAACCATTGACGAAACCGAGGCCAATGTTGCCAGTGCCCTTGTGCCGTTCGACGACAGCAACCTTCAGCACATCCTGATCAAGATCGGCCAGCGTCTTGCCGCCGGTCACCGGCAAGGTGCGCTTCAGGTGTTCGGTGATGATCCTGCCCGGCACCACGCCGATGACGTCGGCCTCGCTGTTGCGCGCCGGAACGTCGAACTTCGACGCAGTGACCTCGCCGACATGCACGCTGTCGAGGCCAACCGGCGGGACGATGGTTCTTTTTGCAAAAGCTTCGTCCGTCGCCTGAACGCCGCCGCAGATCACTTGCGCCACGCGGCAATCGGCAAAGTCGCTCAACAGCGCGATGTCTGCGCGCTTGCCCGGCGCGATCACGCCCCTGTCTTTCAGGCCGAAGGCATTGGCCGCCGACCAGCTTGCAGCCCGATAGGCGTCGAGCGGACGAATGCCCTTGGCGATCAGGCGGCGGATCATGCTGTCGAGATGGCCTTCTTCGGCGATATCCAGCGGATTGCGGTCGTCCGTGCACAACGCGACGAACGCGGAAACATCCGGTGTCAGGATCGGGGCCAGCGCTTCCAGGTCCTTTGAGACGGAGCCTTCGCGCATCAGGATCGTCATGCCCTTGGCGAGCTTTTCCAGCGCCTCCTCGGCGGAGGTAGCCTCATGGTCGGTTCGGATGCCTGCGGCCAGATAGCCGTTGAGGCCGATGCCCTGAAGCAGAGGCGCATGGCCGTCGATATGGCCGTCTTGAAACGCGGCGAGCTTTGCCAGCACCTTGGGATCGCGCGCCAGCACACCTGGAAAATTCATGAATTCGGCAAGGCCGATCACACTTGGATGATCGCGGAACGGCAGCAGGTCCTCGATCTCCAGGCAGGCCCCGGCTGTTTCAAAAGCCGTTGCAGGAACGCAGGACGAGAGGTTGACCCTGAGGTCCATCACCGTTTCCAGAGAACTGTCGAGGAAATAGCGGATCCCTTCTGCGCCCAGCACATTTGCGATTTCATGCGGGTCGCAAATGGCGGTGGTGACACCGTGCGGCAGCACGCAGCGGTCAAACTCGAACGGTGTGACCAGAGACGATTCCACATGAAGATGGGTGTCGATGAAGCCGGGTACGGCGGTCAGTCCGCTGCCGTCGATGGTTTCCGCGGCTTCATACTGCCCGTGCGTGCCGACAATCCTGTCACCGACGATCGCAATATCCGTTTCGACCGTAGATCCGTCGACAACGCTGAACAGGCTGACGTTCCTGATCACCAGATCGGCAGGGCGTTCCCCTGCTCCAGCGGCAATCGCCCGCTCCAGAAACGCTTCATCATGTGTGGCCGGCATTTTTTGTCTCCGATTCTCGTCCCTCCCCGACAATACGGATGTTGAAAGCTCCGGCAACGATTTCGCGAAGGTGTGTTAGGATGTCCTGCACGAAAGAGCTGAAACACGGATCGCCCGTCAATCCCGCGCGCACCCAGGCTGCGCGGATGTGCCAGACCGGCCCCTGCCGGAAAAATGTTACCGAGGCAGGCGAGAATTTTTCGTGTTATTGCGCAGAGACTTACCGCGCCACAATATCGAAAACGTGCGTTGCAAAACAGATTGCGATTGACAGCCGGGCCACTTGGGCGAATAATTTTATCAAACTTATTTATTCTGATGCCGCCGACGAGAGCAGGCAGTTCCTGGGGAGGAGCAAGACCGGTGGAGGACACGCCAAAAAGCGGCCGTGGTTCGAATTCCGCGCAATTGCGCCGGTACAACGAACGCATCGTACTTCAGATCCTTCGGCGTGCCGGTGAGGCCTCCAAGGCGGAACTCGCCCGGGCGGTACAGCTGACAAACGCGGCCATAGGCGCCATCATCCAGAACCTCATCGAGGAAGGGCTGATCGTGGAAGCCGGCAAGCGCCACGACGGCAGCCGCGGGCAACCGGCAACCATTCTCCGGCTTGCCCCGCGCGGCGCCTATTCTTTCGGGGTGCGGCTGGACCGGACCAACATGGAAACCGTGTTGATGGATTTTTCCGGCCAGCTGATTGCCCGCCGGCTTCATGACATGATCCTGCCCGCGCCCGAAGAGGCCATGGAAATCCTCAAGGATGATCTGGAATTCCTGCGCCAGCATCTGAGCAAGGAAGACCAGTCCCGCATCACCGGCATTGGCCTGGCGCAACCGTTCAACCTCGGTGCCTGGCTGCACGAACTGGGCCTGCCCCAGGCCGATTTCATGAAGTGGGAAGACTTCGACCTGACCGACGCCCTTGAAAAGGCAACCGGCCTGCCGGTGTTCAGCGAGAACGACGGCACGGCAGCCGCGGTGGCCGAACTCTTCTACGGTCTGGGCCGGCAGAACGACAATTTCGTCTATCTTTTCCTTGGGCCTGCCATCGGCGGCGGCCTGATCCTGAAGGGCGATGTGGTGCGCGGTGTATCCGGCAACGCAGGCGACGTCGCCATGATCCCCGTTCCGCCAAGCACGCTGACCACCGCACCAAGGGCCCGCAATTCCTGGGACCTGCTGCTGACCCGCGCATCGCTGGTGGCACTCGCCCGGCACATGTCGCCGGAAGATTTTCCAAAGCTCAACCGCTCCGATTTGCAGCACGCGGTTGAAACCGGAGATCAGAAATACACCGAGTGGCTGGAAGACTGCGCCGAAGCGCTCGCACTTGCCCTGCGCTCGGCCTATGCGCTTCTGGATGTTCCGCTGGTCGTCCTCGACGGCGACCTTGGTGGCCCGTTCCCGGAAACGTTCCGAGCCGCCTTGAAAAAGGCCGTGGAAAAGGCCGCGCCTGAGAAACGCCATTCACCCGACATCGAAATCGGCAGCTTTGGCCACGACGCAGGCGCCATCGGCGCAGCCAGCCTGCCGCAATTCTTCAATTTCTCGCCCAGGGCAGCGATCCTGACGGGCGGGAAAGACACCGGACCCGCCGGGGCTGGCAGCTCGGAGGATAGAGCCAGCTTTCCGGCACGGGCAGCACGGTTGGGGTCACATCTGGCCACACCCAACCGTTCAACCTGAATTGGCCAGGGAGGAAAAACGCAAATGATCCACAAACTACTCGCGACCGGTTCCGTTCTCGCCGCCATGGCTGCCACCCCGGCAGTCGCAGCAGACATCTCCGCCTGCCTGATCACCAAGACGGACACCAACCCGTTCTTCGTGAAAATGAAGGAAGGCGCCACAGCAAAGGCTGAAGAGCTCGGCATCGAACTGAAGTCCTTCGCAGGCAAGATCGACGGCGACCATGAAACCCAGGTGGCAGCGATCGAAACCTGCATTGCTGACGGTGCCAAGGGCATCCTGCTGACCGCATCCGACACGTCGTCCATCGTACCGGCTGTCCAGCAGGCGCGCGATGCCGGCCTTCTGGTGATTGCACTCGACACGCCGCTCGATCCCATCGACGCAGCCGACGCAACCTTCGCCACCGACAACTTCAAGGCAGGTGAGCTGATCGGCCAGTGGGCCGCGGCCAGCCTGGGCGACGAGGCAGCCAATGCCAAGATCGCCATGCTTGATCTCGGCATCAGCCAGCCAACCGTCGGCGTGCTGCGTGACCAGGGCTTCCTGCAGGGATTCGGCATCGAGCTTGGCGACCCGAACAAGTGGGGTGACGAAACCGATCCGCGCATCGTCGGCAACGACGTGACAGCAGGCAACGAGGAAGGTGGTCGCAAGGCCATGGAAAACCTGCTCGCGAAGGATCCGATGGTCAACGTGGTCTACACGATCAACGAACCCGCTGCTGCCGGCGCCTACGAAGCACTGAAGGCCATCGGCCGCGAAAACGACGTGCTGATCGTTTCTGTCGACGGCGGCTGCCCGGGTGTTCAGAACGTCAAGGACGGCGTTATCGGCGCCACTTCGCAGCAGTATCCGCTGCTGATGGCATCGCTCGGCATCGAGGCGATCAAGGCCTGGGCCGACAATGGCACCAAGCCGGAGCCGACCGAAGGCAAGGACTTCTTCGATACCGGTGTTGCCCTTGTGACCGACAAGCCGGTTGAAGGCGTCGAATCCATCGACACCGCCAAGGGAACGGATCTCTGCTGGGGCTAAGACACCCCTGAACAAGATCAAAAGGGGCATGGGCGACCTTGCCCCTTTTTTCAAAACCGGCGCAAAGAAGGTTAAACGGGCATGACCTTAGAAAGCAAAACGGCCAAGGGGCCGGCGGACTACGAATCCGCTGCCACCTCCGGACCGCAAGCTGTCGCCTCATTCGATGACGAACGTCATGGGATCGGGCATAAAATCCAGCACACGCTGCACCAGACCCCATCACTGGTTCCGCTGATCGTCCTGGTACTCTCCCTTGTCGTTTTCGGGCTGCTGCTCGGATCGAAACTGTTCTCCCCCTTTGCACTGACGCTGATCCTGCAGCAGGTCCAGATCGTCGGCATTGTGGCGGCGGCACAGAGCATCGTCATCCTGACCGCCGGCATCGATCTGTCGGTCGGCGCGATCATGGTGCTGTCCTCCGTCGTCATGGGGCAGTTCACCTTCCGCTATGGTTTGCCGGTGGAGGTCTCCATCGTCTGCGGCCTTATTTGCGGTACCTTTTGCGGGTATCTCAACGGCTTCCTTGTCGCCATCGTCAAGCTGCCCCCCTTCATCGTGACGCTCGGCATGTGGCAGATCGTGCTTGCCACCAACTTCCTTTATTCGGCCAATGAGACCATCCGGTCGCAGGAAATCGCCGAAGTGGCACCGCTGCTTCAGTTCTTCGGCAACAAGGTCAATGTCGGCGGCGCAGTCTTCACCTACGGCGTCATCTTCATGGTGCTTCTGGTGCTGGTGCTGGCCTACGCCCTGCGTCAGACAGCCTGGGGCAGGCATGTCTACGCCGTTGGCGACGATCCGGAAGCCGCGCAGCTTTCGGGCGTGCAGGTGAAGAAGGTACTGATATCGGTCTACATGCTGTCCGGGCTTATCTGCGCCTTCGCCGGCTGGGCGATGATCGGCCGCATCGGTTCGGTCTCCCCAACCACGGGTCAGCTTGCCAACATCGAATCCATCACGGCCGTGGTGATCGGCGGCATCTCGCTCTTCGGCGGACGTGGATCTGTGCTCGGCACCCTGTTCGGAGCACTCATCGTCGGTGTGTTCACGCTCAGCCTGCGCCTGCTCGGCGCCGATGCGCAGTGGACCTACCTGCTGATCGGCATCCTCATCATCGGCGCGGTCGCGATCGACCAATGGATCAGAAAGGTATCTGTGTGATGGAACCTGTCCTGCAAGCGCGTAAACTGGTCAAGCGCTACGGCCGTGTCGTGGCCATGGACCGAGCCGACTTCGAACTCTATCCCGGTGAGATCCTCGCCGTGATCGGTGACAACGGGGCCGGCAAATCCACCTTGATCAAGGCTCTCAGCGGAGCCGTGCAGCCTGATGGCGGAGAGATCCTGCTCGATGGCAAGCCCGTCCACTTCACCTCGCCCATCGACGCCCGCGAAGCCGGGATCGAGACGGTGTACCAGACCCTGGCCATGTCCCCTGCCCTGTCGATCACCGACAACATGTTCATGGGCCGTGAGTTGAAGAAACCCGGCTTCCGCGGCACCTGGCTGCGCCAGCTGGACCGAAAGAAGATGGAAGAGATCGCCCGCGAAAAGCTGAACGAACTTGGGCTGCTCACCATTCAGAACATCAACCAGGCCGTTGAAACGCTTTCCGGCGGTCAACGCCAGGGTGTGGCGGTGGCACGGGCGGCCGCTTTCGGCTCCAAGGTCGTGATCATGGACGAGCCGACCGCCGCTCTCGGCGTCAAGGAAAGCCGGCGCGTGCTGGAGCTGATCAAGGATGTCAGGGCCAGGGGCTTGCCCATCGTGCTGATCAGTCACAACATGCCCCATGTCTTCGAGGTTGCCGACCGAATCCACATTCATCGGCTGGGCAGTCGGGCTTGTGTCATCAAACCGTCGGACTTTTCCATGTCCGATGCGGTGGCGATCATGACCGGAGCCATGGATCCGCCGGACAGCATGGCGGCCTAGGCCAGGGAAGAAAACGGGAGGTGCCTTTCATCCGGCGCCTCCCACCCGAACCCTCATCCTGAGGAGAACCGAAAGGTTCGTCCCGAAGGACGGGCGGCAAAATCAGCGTTCGTAGCCCATCCTTCGAGACGGGCCTATGGCCCTCCTCAGGATGAGGTGGTGGTTTGATGAGCCGTTGTGGGGTCAGAGAAAACACATGCAACGAGCGCCATTGGCAGGCCTTGTTGGAACCAATAAGGGAACGGGAGACACCGGGTTCAGCACCTCTCCCACCCGAACCCTCATCCTGAGGAGAACCGAAAGGTTCGTCTCGAAGGATGGGCGGCAAATTCGGTGCCTGTGGCCCATCCTTCGAGACGGGCCTATGGCCCTCCTCAGGATGAGGTGGTGGATTGATGAGCCGTTGTGGGGTCAGAGAAAACACATGCAACGAGCGCCATTGGCGCGCCTCGTTGAAACCAATAAGGTGGCAGGAGACACCGGGTTCAGCCCACTCCTACCCACACCCTCATCCTGAGGAGAACCGACAGGTTCGTCTCGAAGGATGGGCGTCAGGTTCGGCGCCTTGCGGGCCTCCTTCGGATGAGGCGGTGGCCTGAAAGGCCGCTGCCGCGAAATGACACAAAGCCATGAATCCGCCGGCGATGCGGTTCCTGACAAACGACGAAAGACCAGAACGTATATGTTTTTGATTTGCGGCGAAGCACTGTTCGATCTCTTTGGAGAAGCCGGTTCCGGCGACAGTGTTTCTTTCGACGCCCGTATCGGCGGATCCCCCTTCAACGTGGCCATGGGGCTGGCGCGCCTTGAAGAGGACGCCGGGTTTTTCGGCGGCATTTCACGCGATGCCCTTGGCGAACGTCTGGTCCAGAAGTTCCGCAGTGAAGGCGTTTCGGAACGCTATATCCTGAGGACTGACTACCTGACGACACTCAGCCTCGTACAGAAGGATGAGCACGGCTCTCCTGCCTATACGTTCTACGGCGAGAACGCGGCTGACCGCATGGTGACCGTCGATGACCTGCCGCAGTTCGACGAACCGCCATTGTTTCTGCACATCGGGTCCTACACGGCACTGGTCGAGCCGGTTTCGGCCGCCCTCAGGGCTCTGATCGAACGCGAGCGAGACCATACGCTGGTCTCCTTCGACCCGAACATACGCCCGACCGTGGTACCGGACATGGCGCTCTGGCGCCGCAATACGGAAAGCCTTGTTCCGTTGACGGATGTCGTCAAGGTGTCGGACGAAGACCTTGCCCTGATCGCTCCCGGTGAACCCGTCGAAACCATTGCCCGCGCCTGGCTCAGCATGGGGGCTTCGCTGGTCATCGTCACACGGGGCGGCGACGGTGCAACCGCATTTGCCGAAGGCATCGAAGTCAGCCGTCCGGGCATCAAGGTAACCGTTGAAGACACCGTTGGCGCGGGCGACACCTTCCAGGCAGCCCTGCTTGCAGGGCTGAAACATCTAGGTGCAACCAACCGTGATGCGCTTGCAGCCCTTGACGCCGGCCAGCTAAATCGTCTTCTTGACTTCGCTGTCGGGGCAGCTGCCATCACTTGCTCCCGGAGGGGAGCGGATCTGCCGCGCAGGAGCGAACTGGAAAAAGAGTGGTCGGCCCTGAAATGAGGGGCTGACAAGAGAATTAAATCGATTTAAAAGGCAGTCGAAAACGGTCCAGGCTGGAGCGGCCTATCGGACTGGCAGCTGTGAGAAGGGATGTTTTATGGCGGTACGCGTCATTGAAGTTGAAGAATTCGACCTCGTCGTTTTCGGAGCCTCCGGAGACCTCGCCCACCGCAAGCTTCTGCCTGCCCTTTACCACCGCGACGCGGACGGCCAGATGCCGGAAAACGCCCGCATCATCTGCAGTGCCCGCCGGGACTATTCCGACGACGACTATCGCGATTATGCCAAGGCCGCGCTTGAAGAACACGTCAAGGATCTGGACGACGAGCATCTTCAGCAGTTCCTGAAGCGCCTGCGCTACGTCAAGATCGACATCGCCACAGGCGACGGCTTTGAAGATCTGAGAACCATCCTGGACGAACGTCCTGAAGTCATCCGCGCCTTCTATCTTGCAGTCGGCCCGGATCTCTTCGGCACGATCTGCGAGAACCTCGGCCGGATCGGCGTCGTCAACGACCATTCCCGCGTTGTCATGGAAAAGCCCATCGGCAAGGACGGCAAGTCCGCCAGGGCGCTCAACGACACGGTCGGTGCGGTGTTCAACGAACACCAGATCTTCCGTATCGACCACTATCTCGGCAAGGAAACGGTGCAGAACCTGATGGCTCTGCGCTTTGCCAATGCCCTGTTCGAGCCGCTGTGGAACGCGGCCCATATCGACCATGTCCAGATCACCGTGGCCGAGTCGCTCGGCACCGGTGGCCGTGCCGGCTACTACGATACCGCAGGTGCCCTGCGCGACATGGTGCAGAACCACATCCTGCAGCTGCTCTGCCTTGTTGCGATGGAGCCGCCGGAAAGCATGAACGCCGACAGCGTGCGCGACGAGAAGCTGAAGGTTCTGAAAGCTCTTGCCCCGATCGACGAGCAGAGCATCGACAAGCTGACCGTGCGCGGCCAGTACCGCGCAGGGGCTTCGGCCGGAGGTGCGGTTCCCGGTTACCTGGAAGAGCTCGGCAACAACGAAAGCCGGACGGAAACCTTCGTCGCCCTGAAGGCGGAAATCGCCAACTGGCGTTGGGCCGGCGTGCCCTTCTACCTGCGCACAGGCAAGCGTCTGGCGCAGCGAGTATCGGAAATCGTCGTCCAGTTCCGCCCGATCCCGCATTCGATCTTCGACGCGGAAGCCGGGGCAATCACCGCAAACCGCCTCATCATCCGTCTGCAGCCGGATGAAGGCGTCCAGATGCAGATCATGATCAAGGACCCCGGCCCCGGCGGCATGCGCCTGCGTCAGGTTCCGCTCGACATGAGTTTTGCCGAAGCCTTCAAGGTGCGTAACCCGGATGCCTACGAACGCCTGATCATGGACGTGATCCGCGGCAACCAGACCCTGTTCATGCGCCGTGACGAAGTTGACGCTGCCTGGGCGTGGATCGACCCGATCCAGGCTGCATGGGCAGCCTCCAAGGAAACGCCGAAAGGCTACACCGCCGGCACCTGGGGTCCGTCCGCCTCCATCGCTCTGGTCGAGCGTGACGGCCGCACCTGGGCCGAAGACGACAGCAACTGATATCACTCGCGCAAGGCCCGGCCTTGCGCGTTTCCGGCCTCTTAAATCGATTAGAGAGCGGCAAGCTCGCCGCAACGCCCTATGTGCCGGACATAGGACCAGCCAGGCCGCGGCGCGGCTAGCAAAGGATTTGAAGCAATGACCATCCAGGATCGCATTGGCGACGTCACCGAACGGATCGTCAAACGCAGTCACGACAGCCGCTCAAGATATCTGGACCGCATCGGCAAGGCCGCGGACAAGGGCCCACAGCGTTCGCGCCTGTCCTGTGGCAACCTCGCACACGGGTTCGCCGCCTGCGGCCTCTCCGACAAGCAGGCCCTTTCCGGCGACGTGGTACCGAACCTCGGCATCATCACCTCCTATAACGACATGCTGTCGGCCCACCAGCCCTATGAGACCTATCCGGCCCTGATCCGCGAAGCCGCACACGAAATCGGCGCGGTTGCCCAGGTTGCCGGTGGCGTTCCGGCCATGTGCGACGGTGTCACCCAGGGGCAGGACGGCATGGAACTGTCGCTGTTTTCCCGCGATGTGATCGCCATGGCTGCTGCCGTCGGCCTGTCGCATCAGATGTTCGATGCAGCGGTCTTTCTCGGCATCTGCGACAAGATCGTGCCCGGTCTTGCCATCGCGGCCCTCTCCTTCGGCCATCTGCCGGCCGTGTTCGTTCCCGCTGGTCCGATGCCGACAGGCATTTCCAACGACGAGAAGGCCAAGATCCGCCAGCTCTATGCCGAAGGTAAAGTCGGCCGTGACGCCCTGCTGGAAAGCGAATCTCGCGCCTATCATTCGCCGGGCACCTGCACCTTCTACGGCACGGCCAACTCCAACCAGATGCTTATGGAGATCATGGGCCTGCATATGCCGGGTGCCTCCTTCGTCAATCCGGGCACGCCCCTGCGCGACGCCCTGACCAGGGAAGCGGCCAAGCGCGCCATCGCGATTTCCGCTCTCGGCAACGAGTTCACCCCCGCCGGTGAAGTCATCAGCGAAAAGGCGATCGTCAACGGCGTTGTCGGCCTGCACGCCACGGGTGGGTCGACCAACCACACCATGCATCTGGTGGCAATTGCTGCTGCTGCAGGCATCAGGCTGACCTGGGACGACATCTCCGATCTCTCCGATGTCGTGCCGCTTCTGGCTCGCGTCTATCCGAACGGCAAGGCCGACGTGAACCACTTCCAGGCAGCCGGTGGCCTTGCCTTCCTGATCCGCGAACTGCTGGGTGACGGTTACCTGCACCAGGACGTGAAGACCGTCTACGGCACAGACCTCTCCGGTTACACCGTGGAAGCGAAACTCGACGCAGACGGCAACGTGCAACGCGAAGACGTTCCTGAGACCTCCGGCGACGAAACGGTGCTGGCTCCCGTTGCCAAGGCCTTCCAGTCGACGGGCGGCCTGAAGATGCTCACCGGCAACATGGGCAAGGCCGTCATCAAGATCTCGGCCGTTGCCAAGGAACGCCACATCATCGAGGCACCTGCCCGCGTCTTCCACGACCAGAACGATTTCCTGACCGCCTTCAACAACAAGGAACTGACCGGCGACGTTGCCGCCGTGGTCCGGTTCCAGGGCCCGAAGGCAATCGGCATGCCCGAACTGCACAAGCTGACGCCCTGCCTCGGCATCCTTCAGGACCGCGGCCACAAGGTCGCCCTGATTACCGACGGCCGCATGTCGGGCGCTTCCGGCAAGGTCCCGGCGGCAATCCATGTGACCCCGGAAGCAGCTGCCGGCGGCCCGATCGCCAAAATCCGTGACGGTGACATGATCCGCGTCGATGCCGTGACTGGTAAATTGGAAGTGCTGGTCGACGAAGCCGAATTCAACGCCCGCCCGCTGGCGGAAGCTGACCTGAGCCAGAGCCAGTTCGGCACCGGCCGGGACCTTTTCGCCGCCTTCCGCGGTGCAGTTGGTTCGGCCGATACTGGCGCACATGTGTTTGGTGAGTAAGGATCAGGCCCCGAACGGCCAGGTGAATTCGGCACGATAGATTTTGCGATCCGCTCTGATTGGCTTCGGTGCGGACGCGACAAGAAAGAGATTTTGGAGGCGATATGGCCCAGGACATTGAAAAGATCGAGAAGGTAATGTGCGCGGCACCGGTGATCCCGGTGCTGATCGTGGAAGATCCAAGGAAGGCCGTCCCCATGGCCGAAGCGCTTGTGCGCGGCGGACTGCCTGCCATCGAGATTACCTTGCGCACCGCCCATGCCCTGGAAGCGATCAACGCGGTCAACGAACACGTGGAAGGCGCGATTGTGGGTGCCGGCACGGTGCTGGACGGCAAGCAATATGATGCCGCCGTTTCTGCAGGCGCCCGTTTCATCGTCTCCCCTGGCGCAACCGCCAACCTGCTGGACGCAGCCGACCAGCACAGCGTGCCGCTGCTTCCAGGCGCAGCCACTGCATCGGAAGTCATGTTCCTGCTGGAACGTGGCTATGAGCGGCTGAAGTTCTTCCCCGCCGAACAGGCAGGTGGTGCGTCCTACCTCAAGTCTCTCTCCTCCCCGCTGGCGGCGGCCAAATTCTGCCCCACCGGCGGCGTCAGTCTCGACAAGGCTCCGGACTATCTGAAACTGCCGAACGTCCTGTGCGTTGGCGGTTCCTGGATTGCGGACGCAAAGGCGATTGCGGAGGACGACTGGTCCGGCATTGAAACCCGCGCAAAGGCGGCAGCCGCCCTCAAAATCTGATCAGCAACCAGCAGATCAGCAATTTCGAACGAAAAGAGCCGGGCGACGGATCGCCCGGCTCTTTTTCATCTGTTCGACGATCAGTGGCGACTTGCCCACTCATCGACTTCGCGCTCTGCTTCGTCGCGCGACTTGCCGTAGAGCTCCTGGATCTTGCCGGCAAGCTGGTCGCGATTGCCTTCGATCCGGTCCAGATCGTCGTTGGTCAGCTTGCCCCACTGTTCCTGGGCCTTGCCTTTAACCTGTTTCCAATTGCCTTCGATAATGTCCCAGTTCATTTTCATCACTCCAGTCAGGGTGCAGTCAGCTTCTCGACCGGATGCTCCCGGCCAACTGCTGCAGGTGTTGAGGTTTGAGAAAGTGACAGACGCCTGTTGAAGCCATCTGTCTCGGGATAGGCGTCCGGATATCGGGAAGGATCTCGATAGAACCGGACGCTGTGTCAGGCTGCTCCGGGTGATGACACCCGGAGCAGTCCACTACTCTTACTCAGCGACGTAGTCCGGCTGAGCTTCCAGTTCTTCCTTGGTGGCGCCTACATAGACGCGCAGGTCGGAACCGTCTTCGTTGCGAATGATCTGCAGCTCGTCAAAGGTGACGGCAACTTCACGCTCGCCGATACCCAGGAAGCCGCCAACATCAAGGATCACCTTTTCGATGGTACCGTCCTGGCTCACGATGAGTGAATCGATCTCACCGATGTCTTCATCGTTGGCGTCGTAGATGGTGGCACCTTCAAGATCGTCGGCCGTAAGTTCGGCAACAACCGCTTCGGTGTAGCCCTCACGCTCGACTTCGGCACGCGGCAGAAGCGCACGACCATCAGCATCGGTCTGGGGCGCCATTGCAGTTTCCGGAGCAGCCGTCACGCCGGCGTCGCTATCCTGGCTCATCGCGGTTTCGGTCGACGTGTCGGTTTCCGTCGTCATTGCCGTATCAGCAGGCTTCTCCATACCTTCGGAAGTCTGTGTGGCAGCCGTTTCCGCTTCGTCAGCATACGGGTTCTCATACGCCGCAGCATTGGTCAGCACGTCCTTATTGGCGTTGACCACCAGGAAGTAGCTATCGGCGTCATCCTGCTCGCGGACAACCTTCAGCTGCTCCATCGGAAGGGCGATGTCTTTCTCGCCAATACCAAGGAAGCCACCAACACCCAGGATAACGGCCTTTACCGAGCCGTCGAAGCCAAGGATCACATCGTTGACTTCACCGATGTCGTCCCAGTCTTTTTCTTCGTCAGCCTGAGCCTGATAGTCTTCGTTGAACCGGTCATAGTTTTCTTCGACCGAGTAGATCCGCATGCCAATCAGATCAGATGCAAGAACATCACTCATGTTTGCAGACTCATTGAATTCATAAGTCTGGAGCGGTTTTACTTCGTTTGCCGCGTAAAGTGATGTTGTCAGCATCAAGGACATCGCGGTAGCGGTGATAATCCGTTTCATAATATTACATCCTCTCACAGTGATTTCCCAAGCCGGCAACATCAGTATTGCTATTGATGAGGCGGTTACTGTGAGAACAACCGAGAGAGAAAGAAGTTCCGGCTTAAAAACTAAATTTTTGAAAAAAGTGACAATTGCCTTTTCGAAGACAGGCGGAAAACTCGCCCAGCACCCAAGGTACGGATGGACGCGCGAAACCACCGCTCGCCGCGTTTCTTTCACGTCCTCGCGGGAAGTTCAGTCAATTGTGGGAAGTTGATTGGGACACACGCCGACCGCAGCATAAGCGGGCCATGTCAGACGCTCTGGGATTCTTCGGTATCCGTTTCTGAGGTGACGTCGGTCTCGTCGTCGTCTCCGTGATCGTCGTCCTGCTCAAGCGTCCGATCCCACAAGAGACGCATGCCGGCGGAGGTGTCATTGCGCCAGGCGAATTCGGCGACGACCGGCCTTTCGAATTTTTTCATCGTCAGCAGAACTTCCTCTGGAAGCGCTGTCAGACCTTTGGCAGTTATGCGGCAACCGTTCTTGCCGGCATCAACGATCGTGCCACTGATTTCCGTAATTCCGTCCAGGTCCGCGATCTTTACCGGAATGCTGACGTTGTTCCGTTTCTCGCGGCGCTTGTCCGAAACGGATTTCTCGCTCTTGGCGAAGACCACAGCAGCATCATTGCCCTTCACGGAAGTAACGTGGGCCTTCACCAGTTTGCTAGCATCCTTGGGCCGAACCCCGATGTTCTTGTAAAGCTCGCCGATATCCGGAGAGGTCAACCGGAAGCCCCACTCGCTGACGTTGGATGCAACCGCGTTGATGACCGAGAGATTGTCGAAATCAACTACGAGGACTTCTTCCTCGGCATCAGGTTGATCGAGCAGATGGGTCAGACCGTGTGATTTGTTTTCGGAATTCATAGATTTAGTTTACCTTGAGCAAACTTTCATTTCACTTAAAATACAGTCTGACAATTCAATTTATCGTTGTTTTCCGCCAACTTCGGAGCTTTTTTACCCTGAACGGTCATTTACCCTGAGCAATTTTTGCAATTGGCGTTCCTTTCAAATGCGCGTTCAAATCATCCTCGCCTCTTCGGCCGCTTTTTCTTGAAATGCGCCCAACAGCCTGCCTCAACTACATTTGCAGGAGATTAGCATGGCGAAATACATCGGACTTACAATTGCGGCCCTCGCGGGCCTCGGTTTTCTCTCCCAGGCTCAGGCAGAAGAGCTCTGTCAGGGTTTCGGCCCGCAAACACCACGCGATATCTCGCAGACTGCAGGACTGAACACGTCTTCTGTCTCGATAGCGCCGTCCGCCGACAAGCTGAACCTGTGCAACATCCACACGCACACCAACGCGGAACACAAGGGGCCAGGCTTTACCGTCTTTGCCGGCGATGGAGATCATGGCGGTTACAAGTGCAACGGGACCGCCGACCTGACCGAGGCTGAATTGGCAGAACCCACAGGGTCAGCTTTCCATGGCGTCAAGCCCGGCGACACGATCGAAGTCCACTGGGTGCATACATCCTGCAACATCACCCCGGGTGAAGGACTTGGTTCTTGCCTGAGCGATGCCTGCGCCAATCCGCAACTTCGTGTCGAGGCCCAGGTCTTCCTTGTCGTGAATGATCCCAAGGCACTTAGCTTTCTCGACTTCGATTATGACGGCAACATCGTGAATGGCCTGCATCAGGCCAAGTCATTGCCGGAAGGCACGGGTACGCCGGTCACCTTCATCGGGTCGACAACAGGGCCCAGCTTCACCCAGTCGACATGCTCCCCGCTTCAGGTGACCTGGAGCGTGCATCCGCAATGCGCCAAGCTGGACATAAACTCGCTCAACGCCTGGGCGGAAAAAGGCAATGTCTTCAAGGAAGACCACTCCCACGGCATTCGCCAACTTGTGACAGCCCCAGAATTGCTGGCCCCGATTTCCAACTGATCGGCCTTCAGCCGCCGGAATCCACCTGCCTGTTTCCGGCGGCATTCTCCTTGAATTTCCTCTCCCCCTCGCCGGGCGGGTATGCTAATGGATGCCCCGCGCGCGTCGGCGCGAAAACAAGCTGTTAAATCGATTTAAGAGGATTGTTCATGGCGCTAGAAGCAGCATCTGAGGCTCTCAACCGGCAGGCGGAACAATTGAAGGGCACCTCCCTGCGGCAACTGTTTGCGGCCGCCCCCAACCGGTTCGACACGTTCTCCGCCAGAACAGACGACCTGTTGCTCGATTATTCCAAGTCCCGGATCGACGACAAGGCGTTCAACCTGCTGCTCGACCTTGCCCGCGCTGCGGATGTGGAAGGCAAACGTGCCGCCATGTTTGCCGGCGAGAAGATCAACGGCACCGAAAAGCGCGCCGTCCTGCACACGGCGCTTCGCAACCAGTCGGACCAGCCGGTTCTAGTCGACGGTGCGGATGTGATGCCAGATGTACGTGCGGTTCTGGACGCGATGGCAGATTTTGCCGAAGCCGTTCGCTCCGGCGAACTGACCTCATCCACCGGCGACGCTTTTACCGACGTGGTCAACATCGGCATCGGCGGCTCGGACCTCGGGCCGGTCATGACGACAATCGCGCTCAGCCCCTATCATGACGGTCCGGAGCTGCACTACGTTTCGAACGTGGATGGCGCTCATATTGCCGATACGCTGGAAAAACTCGACCCGGCCACAACGCTGATCATAGTCGCCTCGAAAACCTTCACCACCATCGAGACCATGACCAACGCGCAGACCGCGCGCAAATGGATTGCCGGTACTCTTGGCGAAGAGGCTGTCGGCGACCACTTCGCAGCCGTTTCGACCGCCCTCGACAAGGTAGCCGCCTTCGGCATTGACGAAAGCCGCGTCTTCGGTTTCTGGGACTGGGTCGGCGGCCGGTATTCCGTCTGGTCGGCCATCGGCCTGCCCCTCATGATCGCCATCGGACCGGACGCCTTCAGTGACTTTCTGTCCGGCGCCCATGCGATGGACACCCATTTCGCTGAAGCACCGCTTGAAAAAAACCTGCCGGTTCTGATGGCGTTGATCGGCGTCTGGAACCGGGACGCGCTTGGCCTTTCCGCCCGCGCCGTCCTGCCCTACGACCAGCGCCTGTCTCGCCTGCCCGCGTACCTGCAGCAGCTCGACATGGAATCAAATGGCAAGCGCGTGAAGCTGGACGGCAGTCCCGTGACCGAGGAAACCGGTCCACTGGTCTGGGGCGAACCAGGCACGAATGGACAGCACGCGTTCTATCAGCTCCTGCACCAGGGCACGACTGTCATCCCGTGTGAATTCCTGATTGCCGCCAACGGCCATGAAGAAGACCTGAAACATCATCACGACCTTCTGGTCGCGAACTGCCTGGCCCAGTCCGAAGCCCTGATGCTCGGCCGGACGCTTGACGAGGCAAAGGCACTCCTCAGCGCTTCCGGAATGGCTGCAGACGAAGTCGATCGTCTGGCACCCCACAAGGTGTTCCCGGGTGACAGGCCCTCTATGACCCTTGTCTATGACCAGCTGACACCTTTCGCACTCGGCCGCCTGATCGCCCTTTACGAGCACCGGGTTTTCGTTGAAGGCGTGATCTGGGGAATCAACTCCTTCGACCAGTGGGGCGTGGAACTGGGCAAGGAACTGGCCACTGCCCTGCTGCCTATGGTCAAGGGCGAAGTCTCTGCAGATTCCAAGGACGCCTCGACCAAAGGCTTGCTTGCCGCCCTGAAAAGATGACGCGGGAACCACACCTTTGTTTACGCGTTAATACGTGAGGCGATCTCGTCATAATTTTGCCCAACCGGCCCTATCTGGTTCACATCGTTGAAGAACTCTTATTGGTATTCACGATGAACACGGGCCGGCTGCGGCAAACAGAGATTGCCCCAACGTGCAAAGCAGCTTAGGCTTGGAATGATTTTATACATTCGACCCGCCGAGGTTGCGGTCCGACAGGGAGACTGATTTCATGAAAAAACTAGTTCTGCTCGCAGCAGTAGGCCTTGCCCTGGCGGGCTGCCAGTCCGATAGCCAGCGCGACCGCGCCCTCGTAGGCGGTGGTCTTGGCGCGGCAACCGGTGCAGCAATCGGCGCTGCGGCAACCGGCGATGTCGGCGGCGCCCTGGTTGGTGGTGCAATCGGTGCGGCCGGTGGTGCAATTGTCGGCAGCGCAACGACTCCGAAGAACTGCGTCGCCTATGACCGCTACGGCAATCCTTACCGGGTCGCTTGCCCGTAATCGGGGGCGATCCTTTTTCGTTTCGGTAATAGACCGTTGGGAAGAAAACTATGAAGAAACTCCTTCTGATTGCCGCTTCGGCCGCATTTCTGGCAGGCTGCCAGTCTGACAGTCAAAGAGACCGCGCGCTTGTTGGCGGCGGTCTTGGTGCGGCAACCGGTGCCGTGATCGGTGCCGCCGCCGGTAACGGCGTTGGCCCGGCACTCGCCGGCGCGGCAATCGGTGCTGCAGGCGGTGCCATCATCGGTTCTGCAACGACACCCAAGAACTGTGTCGCCTACGACCGGTATGGCAACCCGTACCGCGTCGCCTGCCCCTGATCTCAACTGGCCTGAGTCAATCGGGTCTTCACAGGTTTACGAAATGAAAAAGATCCTGCTGGTGGCCCTTGCGGCCATCGCCCTCGCCGGCTGTCAGTCAAGCAGCCAGAGAGACCGCGCGCTTGTCGGCGGTGGCCTTGGCGCCGCGACCGGCGCCATTGTCGGTGCCGCTGCCGGTGCCGGTGCAGCTCCGGTTCTCGCCGGCGCCGCTATCGGTGCAGCGGGTGGTGCTGTCATCGGTGCAGCGACCACGCCGAAAAACTGCGTGGCGCATGACCGGTATGGCAACCCCTACCGAGTCGCCTGCCCTTAAGGCCTGGCTCTCTTTCGTCCTGACCATCGTCAGAGCGGACGAATTTAGCGACAATACCGGGCATGCTCGTGGACTCATGGGCATGCCCGTTTTGCTTTCAGGATCTGCCTTGGATAAACCCGCCTTGGTAAGAAACTGTTAACCATAGATCTCCACCCTTGGCAGACACATGTTTTTCGCCAAGGGGTTCTGGATGAGATCCGTCCTTGCAGCCGCAAGTCTCGCCATTGTGCTGACAGGCTGCGCCAACACCGAAAGTCAACGGGACAGGATGCTGATCGGGGCAGGTCTCGGTGCGGCAACCGGTGCCACGATCGGCGCCGTTGCCGGTTCCACGGTGAACGCGACCCTTGCCGGCGCCGCTCTCGGCGCTGTCGGTGGTGGCCTGATAGGTGTCGTCACCACCCCGCGCAACTGCATTGCCACGGATGAACAGGGCACACCTTACAAGGTCCGCTGCCCGTAAACCCTTCGCACGACAATAAGGTTTGTTTGCCCCCTGCGAAATCAGGAATGCAATAACCTGCGGAACAGCCGGACATTTTCGACGCAAGTTGCACAGAACAGCAGGTCACGGGCTCACCGCTGTCACGTCAGTCCAAAATCCCGTTGCGAAAGCAAAAAAGCCGGCCCAACGGACCGGCTTTTCTCATCTTTGAAGCGAAGTCCCCTTATCAGGCAGCAGCGCTTTCCTTGGCCTGCTCAAGAGCAACCTTCGGATCGACGTAGGCATAGCCGAGAGCGGTTGCGACCGCCTCACAGGTCACCTGACCGCCGATCACGTTAAGGCCTGGCAGGAAGTGCGGATCATCGAGCAGCGCCTTCTTGGCACCCTTGTCTGCCAGTGCAAGAGCGAACGGCAGGGTGGCGTTGTTCAGCGCGTAGGTGGACGTCTTCGGCACGGCGCCCGGCATGTTGGCGACGCAGTAGTGAACGACTTCATCGATGATGTAGGTCGGCTCGGAATGCGTCGTTGCCTTGGAGGTTTCGAAGCAACCGCCCTGGTCGATGGCAACATCAACGAGAACCGAGCCCGGCTTCATGCGGCTGACCAGCTCGCGTGAGACCAGCTTTGGAGCCGCCGCACCGGCAACCAGCACCGCACCGACGACCATGTCAGCTTCCAGCACATGTTTCTCCAGGGCAGCCTTGGTCGAATAGACGGTTTTCAGAGCCGGACCGAACGTCTGGGAGAGATTGCCCAGAACGGCGGTAGACCGGTCGAGAACGGTGACATCGGCTCCCAGGCCAAGCGCCATGGTAATGGCATGCGAGCCGACCACACCACCGCCAATGACAACGACTTTGGCCGGTTCGACGCCTGGAACGCCGCCCACGAGCGTGCCGGAGCCACCCTGGGCCTTTTCCAGCGCCTTGGCGCCGGCAATCACCGACAGGCGGCCGGCAACCTGGGACATCGGCACTAGAAGCGGCAGACCGCCACGAGCATCGACAACGGTTTCATAGGCAATGCAGGTCGCACCGGACTTTACCAGGTCCGCGGTCTGCTCCGCGTCTGGCGCCAGGTGCAGATAGGTGAAGAGAATGTGGTCGGGGCGCAGCATGGCGCGTTCGACGGCCTGCGGTTCCTTGACCTTCACGATCATGTTCGCGGCATCGAAGACTTCCTTGGCTGTTGCCAGGATCTTCGCGCCTGCTGCTTCGTAGTCGGCATCGCTGGCGCCGATGCCGACACCGGCATTGGTTTCAACGACAACTTCGTGGCCATGAGCCACCATTTCAAGAACACTGTTCGGGGTCAGACCAACCCGATACTCGTGGTTTTTGATTTCTTTCGGCACACCAATGCGCATAACTCGACTCCTCTGGAAGCATTATTGATTGCCGATGATTTTACGCCTGTTTTCGTCGAATGTGCTTGCGTTCCCGGGGGCCTCTGCTCAAATACGCGCAATTTTATTGTGTTGAATTGATATTTCTTCAAATTATCTGCTATGTATTATCTTGAACTCGGCATTATGTGCGGTGCAGCAAAAATGAAACTCGATCGCCTCGACCAGAAGATCCTGAACGTTCTGCAAAGCGACGGCCGCATCGCCAACGCGGACCTGGCGGAAAAGGTGGGGCTTTCCCCTTCCGCCTGTTTGCGGCGCATGCGCGCGCTGGAAGAAGCCGGCATCATTGAAAAATACGTCGCGCTTCTGGACCAGAAGAAACTCGGCCGGCACATGGACGTTTTCGTGGAAATCTCGCTGACCGGCCAGTCCAAGGAAACGCTTGAGAATTTCGAACGCGCCGTGGCCCGGTCCGGCGAAATCATGGAGTGTTTCCTGATGGCGGGTGATGCCGATTACATCCTGCGCCTCTCGGCTCGGGACCCGATCGACTTCGAACGCATCCACCGCGACCACCTTGCCCAGCTTCCAGGCGTACTCAGAATGAAATCCTCCTTCGCCATCCGGCCGATCGTCAGACGCACGGCGATTCCCCTGAACGGCGAAACATGAGTTCCTTTCAGGACCGGTCCACAACCAAACCGCCTGCAATTCCGCCACTAAATCCAGCGTCTCGACGCAGCCAGCACTGGCAGGTATAGTCCGCATCCATTCAACTGCCCGGCTTTTCAAGGAACCCGCTCCGGTGACCCATACGATCACCCGTTTCATCGATACGACTTACCAGCTTGCAGAATGTCCGACCTGGGACGACAGATTGAACCGCTTGCTCTGGGCCGACATCCAGGGCCGCTCCATCCAGTCCATGGATTGGGCCAGCCGCAAGATCACCACATGGCAATTCGACAATGAGGTCGGTTCCTTTGGCCTGACGGATGACGATCGCCTGATTGTCAGCGTGTGGGACAAGATCGTTCTGTTCGATCCCGAAAGCGGTGCCAGCGAGGTTCTGGCGGAAGTTCAGGCGGATGAGCCGCGCACACGGCTGAACGACGGCAAGGTCGGCCCGGATGGGGCCTTCTGGGTCGGCACCATGGACACCAGCTCACCGCGTGAACCGATTGCCGGTCTTTACCGGGTCGACGGTAGCGGCGACGTTGCCGAGATCCGGGACGAACTGCAATGCTCCAACGGGCTCGCGTGGACGCCGGACGGTACCTACATGTACCACTCCGACACCTCCCCCGGCTGGATCGAATATTACGGCTTCGATCCGGAGACCGGTGCACTTGGCTCCAAGATGCTATACGCCCAGCAGACCAACGACACCGGACGGCCGGATGGCGCAGCGGTCGACACCGAAGGCAATTACTGGAGCGCAGGGGTTTCTGCTGGCGTTCTCAACTGCTTTGCTCCGGACGGCAACCTGCTTGCCGCCATCAAGCTTCCGGTCGACAAGCCCACCATGCCCTGCTTCTGTGGCCCGGATCTGGACCATTTGATCGTCACCAGCATCAAGCAGCCCGCCGACCCGACCGCGGTCGAACCCGACACATTGTCAGGCGGCCTGTTCCTGGTGGAAGGTCACGGCAAGACCGGTTTGAAGACCTACCGGTTCAGGACGGCAAAAAGCTGATCAAAAGCAACGCCTGGGGCAAGTCGGTTTCTGCTGTAACCGGCTCTTGCCGCACATTTGGCCTGTCATCCGCTCCGCCGACCCGGGCACAACATCAGGGTGAAGATAAACATCCCTCCTCCTCAGGATGAGGGAGAGCCTTTGGCTCGGAGGCCATGCCGGGATGAATTTTTGAGCGGCCCGCCTGACGACTGTCTGTCGACGGCAGTTGTTTAGAGCCGGTTATTCGGCATCTTTCGGAGGCTGGCAGTCCCTGAGAGCCTCGATGATCTGCTCCGCTTTCACACCCGGTACCTGGATTTTCGTTTCCCCGTAAAGGTGAACGACAGCCCCCTCTCCCTTCACCGATTGCTCGTTGAAAATGCGGACCGACTGGTTTTCGGGAATGAGCACGGCCATGGAGCCGTCCTCCATGCTGAGCAGGATGGAAGACGCAATCAATGTGCAAATCATGTTTCAGCCCCACAACTGGTCAGGTAACCGGCTTTCAGCCTGCTCCGGAAAACGGACAGAGAACCGATCTTGACCCAGTCACCTAGTAGCGGCAACCCCGCACCTTTACGGGCTTCCAGACTGTCTGGGCGGGTTGAACCAGCACTTGGCGGCTGACCGTCTGGTAAACCGCGGGCTTTTGCACCCGATAGCTCGTGGCAGGCTGAACCAGCACCTTTTCCTTCACGGAGCTGTAAATGGCAGGCTGGCGTACTGCGACACGGGACGCCGACTGCACGAGAACCTTCTGGCTGACGGTTCGATAGACGGCGGGGTTCTGCACCTTGCACAGGATGTTGCGACCGTTGATGACCCGGTATTCCCAGCCGACGCTGGCGGGTTGAACCAGAACCCGGCTCTGACGTGTCTGGTAGACGGCAGGCGATGTGCGATAGCTGACCCGCTCCGGCTGCACCAGAACACGGCGGGCCTGATAACTGTAGACGGCAGGTTTCTGCACCACGTAGCTGGATGCCGGCTGGACGAGAACTCGCTCGTTCACAGTTTTGTAGACGGCCGGCACGGTGGCCTGTTCGTAGCAGGACAGTGCCTTGCCCCCGGCCAGCACGGACGTGCTGACCAACGGACTGACGATCAGCGCGGCAAGCGCGCTCCAGAAGCTGTGACGCATGTACTTTCCCCCAGTCTGGCGCAGGAATTCCCCCGCACCCCTGACTTTAGGGAAGTTCCACAAGCCATTAAAGCGAAAAAGTTAATATCCGTTAAGAAACAGCTCTGACGATCTGCTGTTCGCTCTCTTCGTCATCAGCTTCAGCGCGAGCACTCTTCTCGTAATCGGTGTCCTCGTTGATGATGTGACGGGCTTCTTCGGGGATCCATTCTCCCCAGCGCGGCTGCAGCTGATGGTCGACGGACACGCGGTCGTCGAAGACGAAACATTCGCCCTTCCAGAGGCTGTCGGCTTCCGGCACCTTCTCCAGATAGTTCAGGATGCCGCCTTCCAGGTGATAGACTTCCTCGAAGCCGTTTTTCAGCATCCAGGCCGTCGCTTTTTCACAGCGGATGCCGCCGGTGCAGAACATGGCGACCTTCGGCTTTTTCTGAAGCTCGTCTTCGCCGTCCACCCAGGCCGGGAACTCCCGGAACGACTGCGTTTTCGGATTGAGCGCCCGCTCGAAGGTGCCGAAGGCGAATTCGTAGTCGTTGCGTGTGTCGATGACGACGACATCCGGATCGGAGATCAGCGCATTCCAGTCTTCCGGCTTGACGTATTCGCCGACGATCTCGTTCGGGTCGATCCCGTCAACCGCAAGCCGCACGATCTCCTGCTTGAGCCTCACCTTCATGCGCTTGAAGACATGTCGATGGGTCCAGGCTTCCTTGTGGTTCAGCCCGGCAAGCCGTGGATCCGACCGCAGATGCGCAAGGACCTCTCGCACACCGGCTTCCGGCCCGCAGATGGTGCCGTTGATACCCTCTCCTGCGAGCAGCAGGCTCCCGCGCACATCCCGTTCCTCGCAATAGGCCTTGAGTGGACTGCGCATGGCCTCGAAGTCGTCGAGCGGCGTGAACATATAAAGGGCGGCAACGAGAAATTCGTTCATGGGGCTTGTTCTGTTTCTTGAAAGACGCCGGGCCCAAGGGGCAAAAGCACCACCCGGCTATTGGCGCCCTCTATACAGCCTAAGCCCCCCTTCTGAAAAGTCCGCAGTTTCTCGGACCCGGTTCTGTGCAGGCGAGGCCGCCACGCAGGTTATGCTTGAGCACAACCGAACATGCGCCAAGGGCCATGCAACGTGGAACTTGCCAATTGAAGTTCCTCGAAAGGAACATCGCCCAAACCCTTCGGAAGAATCGAAGAATAGCGTCAGAGCAACAAAAAGATCGGCAACAACTCACCAAGACAAAGTCCTCGATGAACGAAAATGACATCGTTAGAAATACGAATGAATTCATATAGTTAAAAATCAAACCTCATCCGGTTTCATTTAAGGATCATTAAGCACGCAACCGTACCCTAACCCTGAATTGCCAACGTGAGCGGGCGCACCAAGGATGACCCAGTACAAGGTCACCCCGACGGGGGTGGAACGGTTCTTTTCCGAACGGGACCTGATCGTCTCGAAAACAGACACGCGCGGGCGCATTACCTACGCCAACAACATTTTTCGGGATATTGCGGGTTTCGACGGCAAGGCTCTGGAGAATGCGCCGCACAGCCTCATCCGTCACCCGGACATGCCACGCTGTGTCTTCAAGCTGCTGTGGGACACGATAGAGGCAGGCGGAGAGATCTTCGCCTATGTGGTCAACATGTCCGCGAACGGCGATCACTACTGGGTGCTGGCCCATGTCACACCGTCCTATGGCGAGAGCGGCAAGATCATCGGCTACCATTCCAATCGCCGGGTGCCCAACCGCCGTATCGTCGACGACATCATCACCCCGCTTTACGCCCAGCTGCGACAGACAGAACAGCAGGCGGACAACCGCAAGACCGGCATGCAGGCCGGTCACGATCAGCTGGTATCGATCCTTCAATCGAAAGGCGTGAGCTATGATGAGCTCATTCACACTCTTTAACGCCACGATCGCGTCGGGTGTCGCGCTGGTGGGCGGCGCGGCGACGATGGTCTGCGCCCTGCTGGGCCTGACCATGGCTACGGTCCTCTGTGGCGCCATCGTCATGCTGGCCATGCTGTTCGCGCTGACCGCGGTGCATCGGACCCGGCGAGGGCTTGGTGCTGCGACGGAGGTCTGCAGCCAGATCGGTTGGGGCAACTTCGAGGTGAGAGCCAAGGATTACACCGAAGCCGGTGAAGTTCGTGAGCTGATGACCGCCATGAACCACATGATCGATCGGACGGACGCCTTCCTGCGTGAAGCTGCCGCCTCGATGACCGCGATCGAGAACAACCGCTACTACCGCCGCATCCAGCCAGGTGGCCTCAATGGCAGCTATCTGCAGAATGCGGAAATCATGAACATGGCCATCGAGACCATCAAGGGCCGGGTCGGCGCTTTCCGCCAGTCGACGGACTCCTTTGAAAGCCAGATCAGCCAGATTGCCCAGAGCCTGATGGCTTCCGCCGGGCAGATGACCGGGACGGCCGAGGAAATGGAAACCTCTGCCGTTTCCAATTCGGAAGTCGTGACAGCCATTGCCGACGCGGCCGACCTGACAGCGGAAAATGTGAATGCGGCGGCATCTGCCGCCGATCACCTGTCCTCAACGGCCAGCGAGATCAGCGGCCAGATCGAACGCTCCATCGAAATCGCCCGAGCTGCCGTCACCCAGGTCACGCAAGGCCAGGACAAGGCGAACAGCCTACGGACTTCCGCCGAGGCTATCGGCGAGATCATCGAGCTGATTTCCTCCATTGCCGACCAGACAAACCTGCTGGCACTCAATGCCACCATCGAGGCGGCCCGTGCCGGTGAAATGGGCAAGGGTTTTGCGGTGGTTGCTGCCGAGGTCAAGGAACTGGCAACGCAGACAGCCAAGGCGACACAGGAGATCACCCAGTCTTTGGAAGAAGTCGACGCGGCCAGCCGCGATACGGCTCAGTCCTTCGACACGATTTCCAAAACCATTACGGAAATCGAATCCATTACCACGATGATTTCCAACGCGTCGGTAAAGCAGGCGGAAGCGACACAGGCCATACAGGAGAACGTGACCAACACCGTGGCCTGCACCAACAAGGTGACCGGAATTGTGGATGGTGTCGCCCAGAATGCGGCAACAACCCACGCGGCCTCCAAGACCGTGCTGAGCTCTGCGGAAAGCATGTCCTCCAACGCCGGGCAGCTCACCGAAGCAGTCACGGCCTTCTTCAAATCGCTGAAGAAAGGCTCGCTCGACCAGCAGAACAGCGAAGCCGCCTAGGCGCACCGGCTGTTAGGCAATCCAACCCGGGCATTCGTGCCCGGATTGCCTCTTTTGGGGAATTGGGTCAAAGCCTCACACCTCTTATCTTCAGGACAGAGCCCACCCCTCACTGGACGTTCTGGAGGCCCACATGACCATTTTCGGCGACCTGCTGTCGACCATCTTCGAGCGCCGCTATCGCACAGCGGCGCCGGACCGGCGCGACAATCGGCCGATGGAGGATCTGGTCAGCGCACTTGTCGGCACGGCTGGCGACGTGACGGGCCTTGCCGCGGCCAGCACGCTCCTGCAACGGTTTCAGGAAATGGAGGACAGCGACAAGCTGCAGTTCTTCCGCCACCTTGCCCACGACATGAACATCGATCCGGCCGGCGTGCGTACTGCCCTTGATGCCTATGAGGCGAGCCCGAACCGGAAGACATACACGGCGTTCATGGCGGCTGTGGAACCCAAGCGTCAGGAATTGATCCGGCGGCTGAACCAGATTCCCGGCGCCACCGAGCAACTGGTGCGCATGCGCGCCGACCTCCTGCGTCTCGGCGGCACCGATCCGGAATTGCAGGCACTTGACCAGGATTTCCGACACCTGTTCATTTCCTGGTTCAACCGGGGCTTTCTGGTGCTGCGTCCGATCAGCTGGGAAAGTCCGGCACATATCCTTGAAAAGATCATCGCCTATGAGGCCGTGCACGAAATCACCAGCTGGGAAGACCTGCGCAGCCGCCTGGCTCCTGCTGACCGCAGATGCTTCGCCTTTTTCCATCCGTCCATGCCCGACGAACCGCTGATCTTCGTGGAAGTCGCACTCACTGCAGACATCCCCGGTTCCATCCAGGACCTTCTGGCAGGTGACAGGGAACCCATCACAGCGGCCACGGCCCGTACCGCCGTGTTTTACTCGATTTCCAACTGTCAGGAAGGCCTGGCCCGCATTTCCTTCGGCAACTCGCTGATCAAGCAGGTGGCGGCCGATCTTTCGGCAGAATTGCCCGGACTGAAAACCTTCGTCACCCTGTCGCCGATCCCTGGCCTGACGAAGTGGCTGTCGGCGGAAGGCATTGATTTCCAGGACGCGGACCCGAAGCTGCTGCGCACTCTCGCCGCGCATTATCTTCTGTCAGGCCGCCGCGAGGACGGACAGCCGGTTGACCCTGTGGCGCGCTTCCATCTGGGCAACGGCGCACTGGTGCATGCCGTCCACGCTGAAGCCGACACCTCCGCAAAGGGCCGTGCCCAATCCGCCGGCGTGATGGTGAATTACCTCTACGATCTCGGCAAGGTGGCCCAGAACCACGACCGTTATGCGGCGGCAGGGGAAATCGCCGCCTCTTCGGACATCAGGTCTCTGGACGCGGCCGCAAAGAAACTGGATTTGCGCGAAGCGGAATCTGCACAACAGGCTTGATGGCGCACGGGTCGGGAGCCAATCGCAGCTCATGCTTCCGGTGCTCTGCCCGCCGAGCTAGCGCCATTCGTCCACCCTGGCGCGCTAACTGTCCTGTTCAGAACGACAGCTGGAACCGGGCTCGGCGCATCACGGGTCAACGCGATTCCCGCCGCCCCTCCCCAACCGGTGGCTATTGGTCCCGGCGTTTTCCTGACGCTGCCGGAAAGACGGTTTTCCGGCTGTCTTGGCCTTGTCTTCGGCTTCAAAACCGTCAACTTGCAGGTGACGTGACAGTGCTCGGGCGACTACTTCTTCGCTTCTTGGGTAACACCTAAGGAAAGTTGAAGAAGAAATCTCGCATGCAGCAAAATTCTTTGCTAATCTGCGATTGGCGAAACGGGATCCATACCAATCTCGGATTGAAGCGGCCTCTGCACATCAGGGGACGCCTGGAAGACGTACCGGCGCGAAAAGCCGGCCGCTTTCCAGGCGAGCAGACCGTTCAATGGGTTTCTCGACGCCGGAAATTGTCTGAAAGGCAAAACAAAAAATGACATGTAAAGACAAGGCGGCAGGGATGAGCGAAGATCAATACACCAAAGAGCAGCTCGAATTCCTGGAAATATTTGAAATTGCAGCAAGATATGACTGTCTGTTCCTGCTCGATTTCCATTGCTTCGATCTGTTCGACCACGACCAGACCAGCCTGCTGAGTGACGGCGAACGTGCCCAGTTGGCGGCAGCGGCAAGATATGACATCTATGCCGAAGCCATGCAGAAGGGGTTTCTTCCGAAATCCAGTCCCTTTGGAGGCGTACATGAGCATCAACACTTTTGTTGAGCCGCTACCCTTCTCGCTGATCGAAAACGGATTGGCTGGAGACAAAACGCAGTTTCTGTTCAAGACCTGGCGCGATAACGAAGGCATCATCGTGCAGGACAGCCGCATGACGCAGCTGAGCCCGTATCTGCTGATGACCTTGCCGTCCGCCGAGCCGGGCGATGTGCCTCCGCTGACCTTTGTGGGCAAGCACAGCACCTTCCGCCGGTTCTTTCCACAGGCTCTTGACCCGGAAACACCACGTCCGCCGACCAGTTTCCTGCCCTCAGTCTACCGCCAGGGCGTAGCTGATGCCTACCAGATAGCCATGGAAGGCGAGCCCTGGTTCGACATCCAGCGCACAGGCAACAAGCTGGGCGAAGGTGTGCCGGACATGACGCTGCAGCGTCTCCTCGTGAAATTCCGCACCAGTGCCGGGTTCACGCGGATTTTCTGCCTCATGACTTTGCTTGAAGTCCATTCGCGATCCTATCAATCAGATCGCACACATCGTCAGCTGTGTTCGCAACAAAAATCAGATTGGCATCCAGCGTACCAGGCAGCGGTTCAACCCAGTTCAGTGCATGAAAGTGTGCACGGGTAAAGCCGCAGTCACGCCAGAAGCCGTCCATGAAGTTGAAACCCTGCACCCAGCCGTAATAGAAGCCGGCGCCCCACTCGTCCAATGCCTCGATCTGGGCCATCTGGTTGAGCAGGCCGCCGAGCTTCGAACCGCGCCACTCCTTGGCAACTTCCGTTCCACCCAGATAAACAACGTCGCCGGTAATGCGCCGGCCAACGCGCGGTTGCTTGTCACTCAGCACAACCTTGCCGCCCTCAGCGTCCGGGTAGCAGCGGTGAAAATACTTGCGCCAGAAATCGGTCAGCGTCATCGGATAGGCCATTCTGTCGAAACGGGCGCACACCCGCCCGACCATCCGGTCTTCCTCATCCACCAGCGCCAGCCAGAACGCCTGTGAAGGCGTATAGGTGTTGAGACTGGGGGTGAAATGCCCCTCCAGCCGCTTCAGGCCGCTGGCCGCTGCCATAGCCTCGACAACATCGAAATCCGACCCGCGGCGCAGCATCAGCCCCAGGCGTTGAAACTCCCTGTCTATAACGCCCCAGGCACGTTTCAGCTGTGCCTTGTCCAACTCGAAATCCAGTTTATGCATGGATGTCCCGTTTGATGTTGCCCTTCATCCGCATCCTGCAAAGAGCGGCCGCGTCAAACGCGGCGATCGCCTTGTTTGCCAATAGATTAAATAGGCACCGATTTTCCCTGCTTGGCAGCACGTTAAGTTGTCTGCCAAGGCGGTCAAACAAGAAAAAATATCAAGGTTAAAACTTGCGGGTACCGGTTTGAAAGAACGGGAGTTTTCAACCGGAGATTCACCGCCCGCAAGGCAAGCCGGTTATCCACCGCTGTGCGAATGAAACTCGGCGCGGTCGGCTTTCCCCTTCACGAAGGGGTCATCGTCCCCCTTGGATTCGCACCGCCAAACACATCCATTGATCAAGTTGTCACCATCACCGGGCACAACTACAGTTCAAACGTTACTGTGCAAGGACTTGTTGATTGATATTGAACTTGATTGGAGAACACGATGATGAAGCAACTTTTCTTGCTTGCTGCAATGTGTGCAATTCCAACTGGCTCAATCGCCAAGGATCTTCCGGCATCAGCCAAGCCGATGACAGAAGCCGAACGGATCGAAATCTTGTCCGGCAACAAGATCGAAGGAATTTTCTACGGAAAAAACGGCAAGAAAGCCGGTGACTGGATTGTCGAGTGGAACGACAACGGCAACAAGATCGCCGTGGTGACCGTGACGGGCAAAAAGCCCGCGAAGAAAACACTGAAATGGGAAGTGAAGGACGGCCAGTTTTGTGAACAGGGCTTCCGGGACGAGACAATGGTCTGTGGCCACGAGAACACCTACTTCAAGGACGGCAACACCTGTTTCACCACTTTGAAGGATTCGAAATTCATCACAAACGAGTTCCCCTGCTGATCGCAGCAACTACGCACTAAATCTCGTGGCCGTCGACCGGCGGCCACAGGTCTCGACAAAATGCACAATAAGAAGCACGGCGTGAACGCACGGCGCCTTGGCATTTGCATAATTTCCAGGAGAAGAAAATGGTGGGTGAGTGGGGGCTCGAACCCCAGACCCGCTGATTAAGAGTCAGCTGCTCTACCAACTGAGCTACACACCCAAAGCGACAGGGCCGCGAGAACCGCGCGGCACGTCGGATGGCGGGTGTATATAGTGCGATCCGATTTGGCGCAACGGTTTTTATGACAATTTTTTATCATGGCCGGTCTGCGGGGAATGCAACCCGTAGAAAATCCGCAGACGCCGGAAGGAAAGCTCGTTAACGCCGCCTGGAAGGCAACTTTCAGAAACATCTTCGATCTTTTGCGCAATTTTCGAAATTAAGGCTTGACCGGTTTTATCCGCCTGACTAGGGTGCGGCGCATCAAGACCGGGGCAGACGTGACGGGCTTGGTCCAGCTTGTTGAAGTCGCTGTCATATCGGCTTGCCTCAGGTTGGCGGGACAAACCCGGTTCCGGGAGTTCCACAACGACGTCGAACCGGGCCAGACGGCCTGCAGCATCAAAGGACCGGGACGACATGGCAATGTCGCTCATTCTAGTAGTAGTAGGAAAGCGCGCCTCCGCGGCGGGATAACCCCGTACGGACAGGATGGCGCGCGACCAAGGCTCCCAAAGGGGCCTTTTTTTGTACCCGCCTCCTGACCACGCATTTTCCACCACTGCCCGGATCTTTGACGCCGCATGCGTCAGGCCAGACAGACAGTGTTGTATCAGTCCGCGCCCGATCGGGCAGGATTGACAGAAGAACAAACAGTTATGTGAGCCAAAGCCTGATCCACAGGCGAGAATGCAAGGACGAAACGAATGACACGGGAAATGACCGGCGCCGAAATGGTCATCCAGGCGCTGAAAGACCAGGGAGTTGACACGATCTTCGGCTACCCGGGCGGTGCTGTGCTTCCCATTTACGACGAGATCATTCAGCAGGAAGGTCTGGAGCATATTCTCGTACGGCACGAACAGGGCGCAGGCCATGCCGCCGAAGGCTATGCCCGCTCCACCGGTAAACCGGGTGTTGCCCTGGTCACCTCCGGTCCAGGCGCCACCAACATGGTGACTGCCCTGACCGACGCCATGCTGGATTCCATTCCGCTTGTCTGCATTTCCGGCCAGGTACCGACCCATCTGATCGGCAACGATGCCTTCCAGGAGTGCGACACGGTCGGCATCACCCGCCCCTGCACAAAGCACAACTGGCTGGTTCGCGATGTCGACGACCTGCCGCGCATCCTGCATGAAGCCTTCTATGTCGCCACCTCCGGCCGTCCGGGCCCGGTTGTCGTCGACATTCCGAAGGACGTTCAGTTCGCGACCGGCACTTACCAGGGCCCGACGCCGAACCCGGCTGCCGCGCACAAGAGCTACCGTCCGCAGCTGAAGGGCGATGCCTCCAGCATCCGCATGGCCGCCGAATTGATGGCGAACGCCAAGAAGCCGGTTCTCTATACCGGCGGCGGCGTGATCAACTCCGGCCCGCAGGCCTGCCAGTTGCTGCGCGAACTGGTGTCGCTGACCGGCTTCCCGATCACCTCCACGCTGATGGGCCTCGGCGCCTATCCGGCGTCCGGCGACAACTGGCTCGGCATGCTGGGCATGCATGGCACCTACGAAGCCAACATGACCATGCACGACTGCGATGTGATGATCTGCATCGGGGCCCGCTTCGACGACCGCATCACCGGCCGGACCGATGCCTTCTCGCCGAACTCCAAGAAAATTCATATCGACATCGATCCGTCCTCCATCAACAAGACGATCAATGTCGACCTGCCGATCATCGGCGATGTCGCCCACGTGCTGGAAGACCTGGTGCGGATCTGGCGGTCTTCTTCGCTGAAATCCGATGCCAAGGCCATGAAGGACTGGTGGACGCAGATCGATCAGTGGCGGGCACGCAACTCGCTGGCCTACAAGCCGAACAGCGACGTCATCATGCCGCAATACGCGATCCAGCGGCTCTATGAACTGACCAAGCACCGCAAGACCTTCATTTCCACCGAAGTCGGCCAGCACCAGATGTGGGCGGCCCAGTTCTACGGCTTCGAGGAGCCGAACCACTGGCTCACCTCCGGCGGCCTCGGCACCATGGGCTACGGCCTGCCGGCTGCCATCGGTGCGCAGGTGGCCCACCGCGACGCGCTGTGCGTGGACATTGCCGGTGATGCATCGATCCTGATGAACATCCAGGAAATGTCGACTGCCGTTCAGTTCGGCCTGCCGGTCAAGGTGTTCATCCTCAACAACCAGTACATGGGCATGGTGCGCCAGTGGCAGCAGCTGCTGCACGGCAACCGTTTGTCCCATTCCTACACCGACAGCCTGCCGGACTTCGTCAAGCTGGCCGAGGCCTATGGCGGGGTTGGGTTCCGGGTCGAAAAGCCGGGTGATCTGGACGGGGCAATCGAGGAAATGATTGCCGTCGACAAGCCTGTCCTGTTCGACTGCCGCGTTGCCAATCTGACCAACTGTTTCCCGATGATCCCCTCGGGCAAGGCTCACAACGAAATGCTGCTGCCGGACGAAGCCAACGACGAAGCGGTTGCCAACGCCATCAGCGCCGAAGGCAAGTCGCTCGTTTAAGGTGAAATAGGCAAAAGGACTTTAAGAAAATGAACGCACAGAATGTTGATGCGCCTTCCGCCTATTTCCTGGCCGAAGTCAGCAACGAAATCGAAACCCACACCCTATCGCTGCTCGTGGACAACGAGCCGGGTGTCCTCGCCCGCGTGATCGGCCTGTTCTCCGGCCGTGGCTACAACATCGACAGCCTGACCGTGTCGGAAACCGAACACGAGAAACACCTGTCCCGCATCACCATCGTGACCACCGGTACGCCGATGATCATCGAGCAGATCCGCCACCAGCTCGACCGGCTGGTGCCGGTGCACCGGGTGACCGACCTGACCGTTCGCGCCAAACGCACCAACCAGGACAAGCCGCTGGAACGTGAGCTCGCCCTGGTGAAGGTGGCAGGCACCGGTGAAAAGCGCCTGGAGGCCCTGCGCCTTGCAGATGCCTTTCGCACCACCGTGATCGACGCGACGACGGAACATTTCGTCTTCGAGATTACCGGCCGGACCTCCAAGATCGAGCAGTTCATCTCCATCATGAAACCGCTCGGTCTGGTCGAAGTCTCCCGCACCGGCGTTGCTGCCGTTCAGCGCGGACCGGAAGGCCTTTAAGAGGTCGCTTTCTGATCGAAAGGCCCGTCGCATCCCGTGCGGCGGGCCTTTTTTTGTTTTCCTGCGCATGTTGAGGCAGCACACAGCAGGTCGGGCGAACTTCCGGCTTCGTGTTCCTTGGCAGCAGCCGAAGACTTGCCTACATGCAGCGGACACCTCGAAACCGGACAGAGCCTGCCCATGCCTTTCGATCTTAATTTCTATCTTGAGCGAATTGGCCTGCAGACGTGCCCGGCTACCCTCGATGGCTTGCGAGCCCTGCAGGCAGCCCAGATCAGCGCAATCCCGTTCGAAAACGTTCTGCCTTTTCTTGGCAAGGTTCCGGAGCTTGGCCGGGACAGCCTCTGGCAAAAGCTCGTTCAACACCGTTGCGGCGGTTACTGTTTCGAGCTGAACTCTCTGCTGGGTGACGCACTGGCAGCCATCGGTTTTTCCTCCCGGCAGGTGCTTGCCCGGGTTCGCATGGGGGCGGCGGAGGGTGGAGCACGCTCACACCTTGCCCATGTCGTGACGTGTGATGGTAGCGAATGGCTGGTCGATGCCGGGTTCGGCGGCCAGGCTCCAGCCGAGCCTGTGCGCATTTCAGAGGAACGCCAGCAGATCCGCGACCAGGTCTACAGGATCCGCTTTGAAGCTGTGTCAGGAGAGCACGTACTGGAACGACAGACTGAGGAGGGTTGGTTCGCGCTCTACGGATTTGACCGGGTAGACGTCCGCTCTGTCGACATTGAAGCCGCCAATTTCCTGTGCGCCGCCTCGCCCAGGCAGTCCTTTGCGGGCAGCATGAAATTCTACCGGCTGACGGATCGGGGTTTCATCAGTTTTCTGGACGGCCGGGCCCGGTTTGTCGGCGGTGGCAACAAGCGGGAGTGGCTGATCGAAGAAGCGGAAGACCTTGGCCGTTTCATGCGCAACGACCTTGGCCTCGGATATGACGACGACACGGTGCGAGCCATTGCCTTGCGATTGAGGGATCTGCGCCGTCTCGACTGAATTGGGTGCAACAGCACCGCAATACCGAGAGGCCTGTGGCATTTCCACAGGCCTCGCCTTTCCTAAAGCTTGCTCTCGATATTGATCGTCAGCGTCTTGCGCAAGGGTGCGTCGTCCGGTCCGCTCATCGGCGCGACGTGGTGCCAGGAATTGTAGGTCTTCACGAACAGGACACACTGGTTTTCCTCAAACGGGAATGTCTTCAGCGTATCAACATCCTCGAGAGGCATCGCCTTGTTGATGTGGTTGAAGACCTTCGTCCGGTCCTTGGGAAGGCACACCGCCGTGCCGCCACCCCATGTGTGATCCCAGGCTCCCGGCTCCATCATGGACAGAACCAGCGTGATCAATTTATGCGGAGCGTCGGTGTGCGGCAGGATCTGACCGCCGTTTGCCGGCATCATCGAGAACTCGAACCGGGCACTGATCTCGGTCTGGCGACGGAGGCGACTCAGCAGGCTGGCCTTCCGCTGCCCATCCTTCGCAATCACCTTGAGCCGGCGCAGGCCCAGGTCGATATTGTTGGCGGTCAACATATCCAGCACGTTATCTATGAAGTTCTCGGATTTCACATAATCGTAAAACGCTTTCCAGTCAGGTGTCTCCGACAGGAACTTGTAGTAGTTATCCGGGTTATTGATGTCGGACAGAGAATATTTGTGTCCGAGGTTTGGCATGTATTTGAACAGATCCTTGTCAGGATAGCTCTCGACGAGTGACCGGTACATTTCCGGCGGCAATACATCTGTTACATAGCAAACGGGATATGGCTCGTAATCGAATTGAGGCCCGCTCAATTTCAACATGGATCGGGGTCCCTGCTCTCGCTTGGTGTTGGATTTTATTCAAGCAGCCGGTTGGAGATCCGGCCGTAACGCGCCCCCGCCGCTTATTGGCACAGGCTGTCGTCCGTCAGCAACCGCTTTCACAAACACCGGGGTGACAAAACGCGCGGTGTCGGCTTGCGTTCCATCAAAACGGCGCCCTAGACGCGACGTGAACGAGCGCGTATACGACACGCGCGCTGTTAGCGCCGATCCGGCGCGATTCAAACCAATCAGACCAAAAGGCATTTCGCCATGATTCACGGTCTCTCCCGGCCGAAAAACCAGATCCGCTGGCTGCTGCTGGAAGGCATTTCGCCGACCGCGCGCGCGGTTCTTGAAAAACACGGTTATACAAACGTTGAAGTCCTGTCCGGAGCCCTGGAAAAGGACGCGTTGATCGACAAGCTGCAGGGCGTCCAGATGCTCGGCATCCGCTCCCGCACCCAGGTGACCGAAGAGGTTCTGGAAGCGGCCAAGAGCCTGGTCGCCGTCGGCTGCTTTTCCGTCGGCACCAACCAGGTCGACCTCAAGGGCGCGCTTACGCGCGGCATCCCGGTGTTCAATGCCCCCTTCTCCAACACGAGATCCGTGGCCGAACTGACCGTTGCCGAAATCGTCATGCTGATGCGCGGCGTCTTCCCGAAATCCACCGCCGCCCACGAAGGCCGCTGGATGAAAAGCGCTGCCGGTTCCCACGAAGTTCGCGGCAAGACACTTGGTATCGTCGGCTACGGCAATATCGGCACGCAATTGTCGAACCTGGCCGAAGCCATGGGCTTGCGGGTGATCTACTTCGATCTCGTCGACAAGCTGCAGCACGGCAACGTGATGCCGTCCGAAAGCCTCGACGGCCTGCTGGCTGAATCCGATGTCGTGTCCCTGCATGTTCCCGATACGCCGGAAACGCGCGACATGTTCGGTGCTGACCAGATTTCGAAGATGAAGAAGGGCGCGTTCCTGATCAACAACGCCCGCGGCAAGGTTGTCGATATCGACGCTCTGGCCGCCGCGCTGAAGTCCGGTCACCTGGCAGGCGCTGCCATCGACGTCTTCCCGGTCGAGCCGAAGTCCAACAAGGACGAATTCCTGTCGCCGCTGCGCGGTCTCGACAACGTCATCCTGACCCCGCACGTGGGTGGTTCGACGGAAGAGGCCCAGGACCGGATCGGCGAGGAAGTCTCAAAGCGACTGGTGGAATACTCCGATGTCGGGTCCACCATCGGCGCCGTCTCGTTCCCGCAGGTTCAACTGCCCAAGGGCACGTCGGCCACGCGTTTCATCCAGGTGCACCACAATGCTCCCGGTGCCATGCGCACGCTGAACGACCTCTTCACCCGGCACAACCTCAACATCTGTGCCCAGTACATGCAGTCCCATCTGGACATCGGCTACGTTGTTCTGGATGTCGACAGCCCGGTGGAAGATCCGGTCAGCATTCTGGAAGAGATCCGCACCCTGCCCAACACCATCCGGGCAAGGCTACTCAACCGGGTCTGATCGTCCCGGCCTTCAGAAACGACAAAAGCCCTGGAACATTTCCAGGGCTTTTTCTTTTTCAAATGCTTTGGCTTACCAGATTGGTCTAATCCACCGTGACCGGGCTGAAGACCCGGTTGCGTCCCTGTTTCTTGGCTTCATAAAGACGAAGGTCCGCCTGCCTGAACAGGGCCTCCATGGTCTCGCCGTCCTGCGGCGCACTGGCCAGACCGATGCTGACCGTTACCTTTTCCGGAAGATAGATCTTGCTGAAGCGCTCGATCGCCTTGCGCAGCCGCTCGGCCATGGAGGTCGCGCCTTCCACCGACAGTTTCTCGCACAGAAGCACGAACTCTTCGCCGCCCACCCTGTAGAGGTGATCGTCGGAACGCAGATTGTCGGCCAGAAGCCGGGCAACCATCTTCAGGATCTCGTCCCCGGCCTGGTGGCCATGCCGGTCGTTCACCTGCTTGAAGTGATCGATGTCGATCACAAGCAGGGACAGGGGCCGGTTTTCCTGCAGGTTCTTGGCAAGGATCTTGGGCGCATTCTGGTCGTACTGGCTGCGGTGTAGCGTGCCGGTCAGGTGATCGCGAATGGAAGCTTCCAGAAGCTTGTGATAGCGCTCCCGGTAGGTCAGCACCTGAAACACGTCCTTGAAGGACCTGTTGGTGAGCCAGCTGCTCTCGTTGTCGAAATACTTCAGGTAGAGGATGAACAGCGCCGTATAGACCAGCGTAGCCACCATCTTGGCCACCCAGCCGCCGACAAACACATGCCAGGGCGCACCGGAAACATAATGCAGCGCCAGGAAGAACCCGGCCTGGTCGAAAGTCAGCACTGCCGCGCCGCAGATCAGGAAACGCAGGCCCAGGTGCCGCCCGACCCAATTGCCGATCCGCTCATAAAGCACGATGATCGCGATCGCGTCGACAAACAGCAAGATGGTGCCCCAGACCATCAGCAGTCCCATTTCATCGATAAAGGCGAAATCCGGATTGCGGCCGTCCGTGACCGAGATGGTATCGTGGTTCCGCAGGATCATCACCAGCGCGACGATCAGGAAGTTGCCGATCAACAGGCCGTAGATCGGCTGGCGGACGATCAGCGCATCCTCGCGGATGTAAAGCAGCAGGATCATCAGAAGCTTGCCGGAAAAGAGCACTGTCGACCCGGGGGAGACGATGCCGAACGGCAACTCGATGTAAAAGACGCTGGCGAGATATGTTTCCAGGAAATGCATCACACCAAGCGCGCACATGAAGACGCCGATACCAATCACCTGACGAGCCCGCAGAAGGCTCATCATGACGATGAAATAAACGGCTGCCTGGGCCAAGAGGAGGAGCGCGTTGGAGATGGTCATGGATTACCTGGTAGTTTTCTCGATCCGAGACCTCGATGTATGCATTGATTCTCGTTCGGATCGACACCGAAATCGGTTTCAGTCCGGAACAAGCTTAAGAATCGGGCCCCTTGCGGCCAGTCTTAGAGGAAACGGCAGAACCTGAAAACCTAGTCGTAATACTGTACTGCGACCTTGTGCGGGCTCGCCGAACCCTGCGTTGCAACCCTACATGAGAGGCGGAAACCTGTCATTGCCCGCGAAAGCCCCAAGACGATGGATACCAGACGCAACGTCAAACCGGCCCCGCCTGCCCTTGCAGAGTTGCCGGACAACCTGATCGTCTTTGATGGCATTTGCGTTCTGTGCTCTGGCTTTGCCCGGTTCGTCGCCAGGCACGACCGGACAGCAGGCTTTCGCTTTGTCGACGCCCACTCGGAAATCGGTCAGGCACTCTACCGGCACCACGGGCTCGACCCGCAGAAGATGGAAACCAACATCGTTATCTGCCGCGGCCGAGCCTACACCAAAATGTCTTCCTTCACCGCAGCCATGAAAAGTCTCGGCTGGCCCTGGAAGGCGCTCACGGTGCTGGATCTTCTGCCGCGCAGGCTCGCGGACTGGACTTATGACAGGATTGCCCAAAACCGCTATCGGCTCGGCAGACGAACCTGTCCCCTGCCGTCGGCTGCGCTGAAGGAACGGCTCCTAGACTGAACGTTCCCGAAGGAAACGGATCGTCGTTCTCGGCGGCTATGGCGTTTTTGGCGGAAAGCTGGCCGAGGCGCTGCTGAGACACGAGCATCTGGACGTCATCGTCGCAGGCCGCAGCCAGCAAAAGGCTGAAGCCTTCTGTCGCCGGCATGGTGGCACTGCCGCCGTTCTGGATCGGACGGCACCTGATTTCGCTGCTGCCCTTCTCGCCCTTCGCCCCTTCGTCACCGTCGACGCCGCCGGACCGTTTCAGGCCTACCGGCAATCCCCTTACGCTGTTGCGGAAGTCGCGATTGCAGCCGGCAGCCATTATCTGGACCTGTCGGACGATGCCGGGTTTACCAGCGGTATTACCACGCTCGACGAGCAGGCACGCTTGCGCGGACTGACCGTGCTATCAGGCGTTTCCAGTGTACCGGCCCTCTCTTCGGTTGCGGTCGAAGCACTTCGGGATGAGTTCTCACAGGTCGACCTGATCGAAAGCTCCATCCTGCCGGGCAATCGTGCGCCTCGTGGCCTCTCCGTCATCGAAGCGATCCTGACCCAGTCCGGCAAGCCCGTTTCCGTCTACCGCGATGGCGGATGGACAAAGGTCATCGGCTGGTCCGGTCTCTCCCGGCGCCGGATCGGCCCTGAAGGCAGAAGCGGTCTTTCAAAGCGCTGGTCGAGTTTCATCGGTGCGCCGGATCTGACACTCTTTCCCAAGGTCTACAACGCCCGAACGGTGCTGTTCCGGGCGGGACTTGAACTCTCCCTCCTTCATCTGGGCCTCTGGGCTCTCTCCTGGCTGGTGCGTCTTCGCCTTGTCAGGTCGCTACAAGCTGCCGCTCCACTCCTTCGTACTGTCGCGAGCTGGTTCGAACGGTTCGGGTCCGACCGCGGCGGCATGGAAGTCCGGCTTGCCGGGCTTGGCAAGGACGGCCAGCCTTTGGCCGCCAGCTGGACACTGATTGCGGAAGCTGGCGACGGGCCGCATATCCCGGCAGTCCCGGGTGCTATCTTGTGCATGCACCTCGTCGAAGGTGTTGTTCCAGCCGGAGCGCGGCCAAGCCTTGGTGAATTCAAGCTGACAGACGTCGAGGTGGCCACCGCTCATCTGAACGTTCGCACCTTCTCTGCAAAGCAGGCTGCACCGCTCTTGTTCCAGCAGGCACTCGGCAGCAGCACCTTCAAAGCTTTGCCTGAAGAGATCCGCTCCCTTCACACAGTGTTTGATCGCCGGCAATGGACCGGTGAGGCAAAGGTCACGCGCGGCACCTCATGGCTCGGCCAGTTGCTGTGTCGTATCGTCGGCTTTCCGCCCGAAGCAGATGCAACTCCGGTGAAAGTGACAATCGATCGGCAGGGCGACAAGGAAATCTGGCAGCGCAACTTCGGCGGAAAGACTTTCCGCTCCGTGCTCAGCCTGTCAGGTGCACCGGGGTCCGGCGTGGTTCAGGAGCGCTTCGGACCAACAACGTTCAACATTCACCTGAACCTGAAAGGCGATGCGCTCGCCTATCCCGTTCGCAGCGGCAAACTTTTTGGTATTCCCTTGCCGCGCTGGTTGTTGCCGATCAGCGAAACAGCCGAGACGACACCGGATGGCATCTTCCGCTTCGACGTCGAGATCTCCCTGCCCGGTCTCGGGCGGCTCGTGCGCTATCAAGGGTGGCTGAAGCCCCACCAACACTGAAAAACATTGTCTCTAGTGACAATTCCTCGTTTGACTTCAACGGCTTTTGACACAATCTTGCGAACCTGACCCAGTCTCTTAAAGCCAGATCAGAACCGTTTTCACCGGACTATCAATCATGCCTGCCGTTTCGCGCCTTTCCGTCAATGTCAACGCCATCGCCATGTTGCGAAATCGCCGGGATCTGCCCTGGCCGAGCGTGACTGGCCTTGCGGCCATCGCGATGGAAGCCGGCGCCAAGGGCATCACCGTGCATCCTCGTCCGGACGAACGCCATATCCGCAAGACGGACGTGTTCGAGCTGTCCGAGCTGATCGAGGACCGGTTCCCGAACAAGGAACTGTGCCTGGAAGGCTATCCGGCCCCCGATTTCATGAAGCTGGTGGAGGAAGCTCGCCCCGAACAGGTCCTGTTCGTGCCGGACGACCCGCAGCAATCCACCTCGGACCATGGCTGGGACTTTTCGAAAGACACCGGCGCGCTGGAAACAGCGATTGCCGCCGCCAAGGAGTGGGCAGTCACGGTCTCGCTCTTCTGCGATCCGGACCCGGCGGCTCCCGAACACGCTGCCAGGCTCGGGGCGGAACGTATCGAGATCTACACCGGCCCCTATGGCGCCTGCTACGATGCCCCGGCACGCGCCGAAAAGGAACTCGACATGATTGTCGCCACGGCGGAAGCCGCCCAGGCCTGCGGGCTCGGCGTCAATGCCGGGCATGATCTGACCGTCGAAAACATTCCTGCCCTGATGGCGCGCGCCTCCTTCATTCGGGAAATGTCGATTGGCCACGGCTTTACCGCCGATGCGCTGATCCATGGCTTTGCCGAAAGCGTTGCCCGCTTCCGCCGAGCTATGGGCGAGATCTGATGAACGACACTTTGGCAAAGCAGGTCGCGTTTCTTCTGGAAACCGACAAGCTGAAGGAAGTCGTCCGGCTGAACCAGCTCACGGGTGGCGCCCGGCGCGAGACCACGGCCGAGCACTGCTGGCACGTGATCCTGCAGACGCTGACGCTTGCCGAGCACGCCCCTGCCGGCACCGACATCAACCACGTCGTCAAGCTTCTCGCCGTTCACGACCTGGTCGAGATCGACGCAGGCGACCACTGGGTCACTGACGACAACCGGGCCGGCATCAAGGATCTGGAACAGGCAGCCGCAAGCCGACTGTTCGCCCTGCTTCCCTCGTCGCAGGGCCTGGATTTCAAGGCTCTTTGGCTGGAGTTCGAAGCCAACGAAACACCGGAGGCCAAATTCGCCAACGCGATGGACGCGCTGCATCCGATGGTGCTGGTCTTTGCATCCGGCCTGGACGATCCGACCCATGAACCCATTTCCGCCGAAGCGTTGAAGCTGACGAAGGAATCCCGCCTGTCTCCCTTCCCGGGTCTTTGGGATTTTGCCCAGGACCTGCTGAACCAGGCCGTACGCGACGGCCGGCTGCTGCCCTGAACCACCCCTCCGGCTGCACCCCGCAGCCTTTTCTCGAGAACCGAAATGCCGATAGATCTTTGGCTCGTCTTTATTGCTGTCTCGCTCCTGCCTGCCGTCAGCCCCGGCCCGGCAGTCATGCTGGCCATTTCCAACACGCTCCGGTTCGGCCGTAACGCGACCCTCGCTTCCGCGGCAGGCAATGCCACGGGACTGGTAATCCTTGGATACGCGGTCGCCCTTGGCTTTGGCGCCCTGATGGCAGCCTCCGCCGTGGCCTTCACGGTGCTGAAGGTCATTGGTGCCGCCTATCTCATTTTCATCGGCCTCAAGATCTGGCGCGACAAGTCTGCCTTTCACGTGGAAGATGGGGTCCTGATTGCCCGCAAAAGCCCCAGAAAGCTGTTCCTGGAGGCACTTCTCGTTTCCGTCACCAATCCGAAGGCCATTCTTGTCATTACCGCGCTGTTCCCGCAATTCATGCGCGCCGACGGCATCGATCTCACGGAGATCTCGGTGCTGTCCTTCACCTATGCCGCATTGTGTTTCGCCAACCATGCCGCAATTGCCTACGCAGGTGGCCATATGCGCCGCTTCCTGACGTCTGCAAAGCGCATGCTGTGGGTACGCCGGATCACAGGCACGCTCTTTGTCGGCTTTGGTGCAGCACTGGCCGCTGCCAGCCGGTAAAAGGCGCAAACTGGTCGGTCGTTGGGGGATCACGATACGGGGCGAATCCGATAGGCTCGCCCCCAACCTCCTTCAACCGGACCAGTCCCTTGCCCTTCAGGATCCTTACATTTTGCGGCAGTCTTCGTGCTGCATCGTCCAATCTGGCCCTGCTGAGCGCAGCAGAACGACTGGCGCCCGACGGGCTCGTTCTCAACCGCTATGACCGCATCGGCGATCTGCCGCATTTCGTGCCGGATCTGGATATTACCGACCACCTGCCGGAAATCGTCATCGACCTGCGCGAACAGGTTGCGCGCGCCGACGGGCTGCTGTTCGCCGTGCCGGAATACATGCATGCACTGCCCGGCAGCTTCAAAAACACACTCGACTGGATGGTTGGCTGTCAGAAGTTTCCCGGCAAGCCGGTCGCCCTTGCTCACGTCACCTCCCGTCACGCCTTTGCCCCGGTTCAGCTGGCAGAGATCCTCCGGACCATGTCCGCCGAAATCGTCAGCGAAGCCGGATTTTCGCTTGGCCTCACCAGCAATGCCGTCACCCCTGAGATGATCTGTACGGATGCCTCCCTTGCCGCGATCGTCACGCGACACCTCGATCGATATCAAATCTGGCTAAGCCGAGAGCGTGGCTGAACCCCCTTCGGAAATGCAGCCCGCCTAGTCTGCCGGATCGATCACCAGAAGAAGCCGCGGTCCACCTGCCGGAGTTACAGCCGGAGACCGGTGCAAGAGAGCGGTTCTTTCGCCGCAAGACCATTGCCGGCCGCGAAAAACGGCAACGCCTCCAGGCGGCACCTGACGGATGCGGCCAGTCTCCTCGGCCACATTTTCCGGAACATATTCCGTTCCCGGCCCGCGATAGGTGCATAACAACCGGGCGCGAACATTGTCCAGGTGGAACTTCGGACACATCACGTCTTCCGAAACATCCAGCCGCAATCGCAGCAGACGCACTGTCAGCGTCTTTGCCAGCATCAGGGCAAGTGCCCCGACATCGCTTGCCAGCATGTCCCTCTCCCGACAAGCAGGAAGTCCATGGCTCTCGCAAGCCGCCCTGACAGCCGCCTCTGCCAGATGCACAGGCACCACCGTGCGCAGGTCCGGCAGGTTGTCTTTCGGCAAGGCATTCACCCACCTCTGAAATTCGGGATCCGGCGTTCGACGCCAGATAGCGGCGGCGATGCCCGGATCGCGAATGTCGGCGAGAATGTCCGGATCCCGGCCGATAATCACATCCCGTGCGGCAGGCCCGTTCGAAAGGGCGTCCGCCTTCGGTTCCAGCGCTGTCATGCTGCGCGGTCCGCATGGCGGAAGGCTGGAAAGGGATCCGGCAGTTGCGCAAAGGCCGAAAGTTCGTCACCCGCGTTTTCGCCGATCAGGCACGCGTCGAGCCGGCTTTTCAGAAGCGGCCAGTCGATGCCCGCACCGATAAAGACAATTTCCTGCCTCCGGTCGCCAAACGGCTCGACCCAGCGCGACTTCGCATAGGCCCGGGCGCGGTCGTCATCCGGCCAACGCTCCTGCGGCACCGACGCCCACCAGGTGCCAAGCGGACTGATGCTGGAGAGCGCCCCGGCCAACGAGAACTCGATCACCCACTGCGGCCGGCTGCCAATCCAGAAATGGCCCTTGGCGCGGATCACACCCGGCAACTGTCCGTTGAGCAGCTCATGGATCTTTTCCGGTTCGAATGGCCGCCGTGCCCGGTAGACATAGGAGGCAACGCCATATTCCTCGGTTTCGGGAATATGGTCAGCAAAGCCGTAAAGCTCCTTGGCCCACATCGGGTGTTCATGAGCCTTTTCAAAATTGAAGAGCCCCGTGTTCAGGATGTCGGAAGGCGAGACTTCCGAGTAGTCGGTCTCGATGATCTTCGCATCCGCGTTGAGACTGCGGATGATCTTACGGGCAGCATCCACCTGTCCGGCCGACGCGGCACCCACCTTGTTGAGAACCACCACATCGGCAAACTCAATCTGGTCCGTCAGGAGATGCACCAGCGTGCGTTCGTCCTCCTCGCCCAGCACCTCGCCCCGATCGCTTAGGAAATCATGGCTGGAGTAATCCTTCAGCAGATTGACCGCATCGACCACCGTCACCATCGTATCGAGCCTTGCCACATCGGCGAGGCTGTCGCCGGCTTCGTCTCGGAATTCGAAGGTCGCTGCCACCGGCAACGGTTCGGATATTCCCGTTGATTCAATTAGCAGGTAGTCGAACCGTCCTTCGCCAGCCAGACGGCGAACCTCGTTCAGCAGATCGTCGCGCAAGGTGCAGCAGATGCAGCCGTTGGACATCTCGACAAGCGTTTCCTCGGTCTTGCTCAGCTCCGCACCGCCTGCCCGTACCAGGTCTGCGTCGATATTCACCTCCGACATGTCATTGACGATTACAGCCACCTTCAACCCGGAACGGTTGTTGAGGATGCGATTGAGCAAGGTGGTTTTTCCCGCTCCAAGGAACCCGGACAGAACGGTTACAGGCAGGCGTCGATCGGACATAAGGCCTCCAGCAAGTTTGATATGTTATGTTATTACATATCAAGTCTGTACTTTATTGCCGGTGACCAAGGCAACCGTTTTTTGAACCAGGGCGATCGAGGCTCACTGGCGGCAGGACAATGGAAGGGAATTCCAGGCAGCAGATCCGGGGTGCTCATCAGTCGTCCGGTCTGCGAGGCGGGCGACCTGCCGGCCAAGGAAGCCGAAATATTTCAGAAAGGCAGCGGCGCGTTGTCCGTCACTTCCTTCATGACAAAAAACGTGCGGGTCTGGCGCACACCCGGCAGTGCAATCAGCTTTTCGCCGTGCAGCTTGTTGAAGTCCGCCATGTCCCGTGTGCGGATCTTCAGGAAATAATCGAAGTCGCCTGCCACCAGGTGGCAGTCGAGAACAAAGTCCGCCTTGCGAACTACCTCTTCAAACTCTGCAAAACTTTGTGGCGTCGACCGGTCCAGCACCACCCCCACGATCACAAGAGCAGATCTGTCGACCTTTTGCGGATCGATTTGCGCGCGCACGCCCTGAATGAAACCCTCGTCGAACAGCCGCTGCGTCCGCCTGTGACAGGTGGCCGGGCTGACATTTACCAGACCGGCAAGTTCAGCGTTGCTGAGGCGGCCATCATCCTGCAGCAGCTTGAGAATTTTGCGGTCGATCCGGTCGAGCTCACCAGCCATGGAAGAATCTTTCAGTTTTTTGATAAAAATTCGATGATTGAGGATTTCATACCCATCTCAGTATCTCATTGACAGAAAAAATATGCCAAACTTTGAAAGCACCTTTCTGAAATTTTCTGCAAGGCTCAAAGGGTCAACAATCAATCCGGTGTGCTCCATGAACCTCAGCAAGTTTGAACGCTATCCCCTCACCTTCGGCCCAACGCCGATCGAACCTCTACCCCGGCTTTCCGAAGCGCTTGGCGGCAAGGTGGACATTTATGCAAAGCGGGACGACTGCAACTCCGGCCTTGCCTTTGGCGGCAACAAGCTGCGGAAACTGGAATATATCGTACCCGACGCGATCGCTTCCGGCGCGGACACGCTGGTTTCCATCGGCGGTGTCCAGTCCAACCACACCCGCATGGTTGCAGCCACCGCCGCCAAGATCGGCATGAAATGCGTTGTGGTGCAGGAAAAATGGGTACCGCACTACGATGCGGTCTACGACCGGGTCGGCAATATTCTGCTAACGCGTCTGATGGGGGCGGATTCCCGTCTGGTCGATGACGGCTTCGATATCGGCATTCGCCAGAGCTGGGAAGACGCAATGCAGTCCGTCCGCGATGCGGGTGGCACGCCTTACGGCATTCCTGCCGGGGCCTCCGTCCACAAATACGGCGGCCTTGGTTACGTGCGCTTTGCCGAGGAAGTGAAGCAGCAGGAAGAAGAGCTTGGTTTCACGTTCGACTATATCATCGTCTGCGTGGTCACCGGCTCCACCCAGGCCGGAATGATCGTGGGCTTCGCCGACCAGAACCGGGCGGACCGCGTAATCGGCATCGACGCCTCCGGCACCCTTGACCAGACCCGTGCGCAGGTTCGCCAGATCGTCGACAACACGGCCTCCCTTGTGGAACTTGGCCGCGCGGTCCGGGACGACGAGATCGTGATCAATCCCGACTACGCCTACCCGGCTTATGGTGTTCCCTCTGAAGAGACAAACGACGCCATCCGGCTTGCCGCCAAGACCGAGGCAATGATCACCGACCCGGTCTATGAGGGCAAATCGATGCAAGGCATGATCGACCTGGTCAAGAAGGGCAAAATTCCCGCCGGATCGAAGGTACTCTACGCACACCTCGGTGGCGCCCCCGCCCTCAATGGCTATAGCTACTATTACAAGGACGGCTGATCATGAGGCGGCGGCCGCTGCCTTATCGCACCGGCCGGCTTTTTTTCTGCGGTCTGACAGGCGCTCAAAGGCCTGTCAGCTCCGCGCCTTGCAATCGAACGACGTGCCCTGAGGCCAGTCCACCATGGCTTCGTCTCCCTTGATCCAGAAAAGAATGCCGAAATCGCCTTCGTAGCGCGCGCCGGATCCGCTCGGACCCTGCACGACAATTTCCGTCGTGTCACCGCGCTCCAAACGTGCAGACGGTGGCTCGGTATCGAAGAAGGTCGCCACGATCTCATCTGCCGGATTTTCATTGCAGGTGTAAAAGACCGGGGCCTGTCCCTTGATCAGTTGATAGCGCGCTGTCAGTTCCGCAATCCGGCGTTCATAGGCAGAGCGGACGCAGGAGAGTTCGTCGTCACTCTTCCAGCATTCGTCGCGCCCTTTCACCCAGCCGCGTTGATAGGCCTTCAGCGTGTTGAGTTCCTCTTCGGCGCCTGCATCAAGCGACTTCACGACGCCAACCGCGCCTTCATAGATATCGGCCAGTTTCTGGTCCAGTGCTCCCAGATCATCATTCGAACAGACCAGCTTTTCGGCCGAACTTTCCGCCTTCGCGCAATCGAAGGCCGGACCGGCTGCCCAGGCCGCCGGCACAAAGGCGAACCCGGCAACAACGAGCCCAAGACCAACTGCAAAACCACGCATGAGAATGCCTCCCGATTGACCTGTAACAACAGATCTAACGGATCTCAGGTTGATGGCAAGATTTGGGTCGCCGGAAGATATTCGACCGCACAGTCAGACCGGCGTTCTGCGTCCCTCCGGTTGGAGCGTGCCCAACCGGGGGAATATGCGATATTCAAGCTAGAGGCCTCAGGCGGCTTCCGCCCGTTTGAGCTGCTGATGCTCGTCCTCGACAAGCCCGATTTTCCAGTAGCCCGAAATGTAGGTGTCCGCCTTCGGCACTTTCCGTTCGTTGTGAAGATGATCCCGAAGAGCCCGAATGACGGAGCTTTCACCTGCAATGCAGGTCTGGATCGTTCCCGCAGGCCATTCCAGAGATTTCACGAGGTCAACCTGCGCCGTTGAAGGCAGATGCGGGTTATCCTGGACCAGCCATCTGATTTCCACGCCTTCTGGTGCTGCAATCTCGCGCTTGTCGTCTTCTGACGGAACTTCGAACAGCACGAGACCCCTTGCCTCGCGCGGCATAGCCTCCAGCGTCGCTTCGACCACCGGCATTGCCGAAAGGTCTGCGGCCAGCAAATACCAGTCGGCATGAAACTCCGTGATTTTCGGCTGGCTTGGGCCGAGAAAGCCCAGGAAATCTCCCTCTGCCGCCCGCTGCGCCCAGCGCGTTGCAGGCCCTTCGTCGCCGTGAGCAACAAAGTCGATATCGAGTTCCAGCGTATCCCGGCGGAAAGAACGGACGGTGTAGGTGCGAACCGGATGAACGCGTTCGGAAGGCCCGTCCGGCGCATAATGCGCTTCAAAGGCCTCGCGGCTTTCGCCGTCGCGCGGCAACAGCAACTTGCAGTTCGCGCCCTCGTGCCCTTCGGGAAAACCCTGCAACTCCGGGCCGGCAAAGGTGACACGGATAAGATTTGGACTGAGGTAGTGCGTCGACTTGACGGTTAGAAATCTGGGCTGGCGTTTCGCAGGAGTGGCCAAGGAGGACCTCATAAATCTTGAGTTATAATCTCAAGATTTAGCATCGACGATAGCCGATTTAAAGATCTGCCTTTCGGAAAAGTGTAACGGCGCCTTGCAGAAGAGACCTGCGCGGTCCCGAGCCAGGTTCGCGTGACGCTTGGCCTGGATGGTGCGTGCCCGCAACATGGCATTCCCGAAAAAAGCCTGAGCCCGCCGATTGACGGGCTCAGGCCAGGAAAACACTCGACAGATCAGTCGCGGATGATCGGTTCTTTCAGATCGCCCGGGTTCTTCTCCTTGATGATGTCCCAATTGAGGGTCGCCTTGCGGATATATCCCGGCACATCTTCCTCGAACCGTTCCTGCACCTTCAGGGAGTTGTTCAGGTAAAGCTTGCCGTCGACGATCGACCAGGCTTCCGGCACCACCGGAACCTTGAAACCCATGGCCGCACCGAAAGCACAAAAGCCGCCGTATTGAGGGGCATATTTCGCCGGGTCGGCAACGAACTTGTCACGGTTTTCCGCGGACGAGAACTTCCAGGTCACATCGTCATATTCTGCGGTGAATTCATCGGAGCCGGCAACAGGCTTGCCGTCCGTGAAATAGGCAACCGGATCGGTGCCGCCGATTGCAGCCCCGCCTTTGGTGAAAGTGGTGATCTCATCAGCGGAAGCGGTAAAGGCAGCAGCGGAGAAGAGCGCGGTCAGTCCCAGCAGAACGGATTTGGACGTATAGAGCGGCATGTGCGTCTCCATTGGGGTGTGAATGGCGTGTTCAGGTGAAGCCTAACGCTCCACGCGGAAAAAACCATGTCTTCTGCCGCAGAATTTGGCCAATCACCCTTGATCACAGAGCCGCTAACGGCGGGCGAGAAAAACGTGATGGCGGCTGGCTTCACAATCCGGGGAGGCCCGGCAGATCCGGGCGTGGTACGGGTTGGCGCGGAGCGACCAGCCCCAGCACCAGATAGATAGCCGTTTCTATGTCCCTCGTCTCGATCCTGATATTGCGGATCAGCAGGCGGAAATAGATGAGACCGAGAAGCAGATCGATCCGCGCTTCCATGTCAGCTTCAAACGGGGTCGCGATGAAGATCTGCCGCAGGACCAGACGTCTGGCAGCCTCCGCCTCATCGAGTACGCCGGCAAGGTCCGGCCTGCTTCGATAGGGAACCAGTGCCCGAACCGCCGCGCCCAACGCGGTATCCTGCAAGGCCGCAACGGTGTTCGACAGACACTGCCGCAGATCCTCTGCAACGCTGCCTCTCTGGGGTGGTGCCGGGTTCACAGTGGCAAGAGCTGCTTCGACAGACGCCGCAATCAGCGCCCCCTTGTCCGCATAGCGCCGGTAGACCGCCTGCTTGCTGGTGCGCGCTCGCGCCGCAATGGCGGCAATCGTCGTCTTTTCGTAGCCGTTTTCGGCAAGCTCAATCAGCGTGGCCTCCAGAAGCGCCTTGCTGACCCGGCCTTCCTGCGGCCGACCGGCAGCGCCTTCTTCAGGCATCTCCAGCCTCCGGAACCGCAGCACTTTGAAGATTTGCCTCGTAGTCCCGAAACCCATTCTCGATGCCGGTCGTCACGTTGACGATCCGCGCATAGGGTTTTGAGAAGATCACCGTATCGCGCAGTTCCTCCCACAAGTGATGATAGGCGCGCATGTCGGAAAACCGGCAGATCGCGAAATCGGAAAACCCGCCTGCCAGGGCATCGGCGTCGAACCACTCGAAGGCAACCCTTGGGTGACGCACCAGGATTGTGCCGATCTGGCCAGCAATCTCGCCTCTTTCCTGGCGGCTGAGCGCCAGCCAGGCTGGTTCGAAAGCCAGATAGACGATGGCCGCCATCGGCAATGGCCGGATCGTTTTGCAAGACTGGATCACGCGCAAACACCTATTTCGGTTCCAATTGGTACCGATTTATTCCGATTTCTCCCGCAAGGCAAGCCTGCGCTCTTGCCTTCCCCGCGCGGCCACCGCAAGAAGAGCGCAAGCCATGAGCGGATTTCCGCTGCAGGCACCAGTAACGACGAGGAACACATGTCTGTTGATACCGATACGGTGAAACGCGTTGCCCGGCTGGCGCGCATCAAGGTGAGCGAAGAAGACGCGACCCGCATGACTGGCGAACTGAACGCCATTCTGGGCTTTGTCGAGCAACTGGACGAAGTCGATATTTCCGGCGTCGAGCCGCTGACGTCCGTTGTTGAACAGACCATGAAAAAGCGCGCCGACGGCGTGACCGACGGCAACAAGGCTGCAGACATCACCCTGAACGCACCGGCCTCCGAAGATCATTTCTTCATGGTGCCGAAAGTCGTCGAATAAGCGGACCACCCCGGATGATCGCACCCGTTCCAGCTATTGCCGTCGAAACGTCCTTGTCTGCCGACATGGGCGAGATGATTGCCGAGCTGAACGACCTGCTGCTGACACTTAGCCCGCCCGAGACCTGCTACCACATGACGGCTGAAGAGATGTCCGGCGAGGCAACGACTGTCTTCGTTGCACGGATTGACGGCAAGGCAGCAGCCTGCGGTGCCCTGCACCGGCACGCCGACGGCATTGCCGAGGTCAAGCGCATGTACACCAGACCGGCCTATCAGGGCCTCGGCCTGGGAAGCAGCATTCTGGACCGGATCATTTCGCTGGCAACCCGGGTGGGCATCTCCATGCTCGTTCTGGAAACCGGCGACAAACACCCGGCAGCCTGGCGCATCTATGAACGAGCCGGTTTCAGCCGCTGCGGACCGGTGCTCGATTATCCCGACAGTCCCTATTCCATCTTCTATTCCCGGCCGCTGGCGGCCGCCTGAGAGTTCAAATCCATGACCGATCTGACCAAACTGACCATTGCCGAGGCCCGCGTAGGCCTGAAAAACAAGGACTACACGTCCCTTGAACTGACCGATGCCTTCATCAAGAACATCGAAGCCGCCAATGAAAAACTGAATGCCTATGTCACCGTGACCACCGACAAGGCGCGCGACATGGCAAAGGCATCCGACGCCAAGCTTGCCAAAGGCGAAGGCGGCGCGCTGGAAGGCATCCCGCTTGGCATCAAGGACCTTTTCGCCACCCAGGGCGTACACACCCAGGCCTGCAGCCACATTCTGGACGGTTTCAAACCCGCCTATGAATCCACCGTTACGTCCAACCTGTGGGCCGACGGCGCGGTCATGCTCGGCAAGCTGAACATGGACGAGTTCGCCATGGGCTCCTCCAACGAGACCTCCTATTACGGTCCGGTGATCAACCCGTGGCGGAAGAAGAACTCCAACCAGGATCTCGTCCCCGGCGGGTCTTCCGGTGGTTCTGCCGCCGCCGTTGCCGCCCGCATGTGCATGGGCGCCACCGCAACCGACACCGGCGGTTCCATCCGTCAGCCAGCCGCGTTCACCGGCACTGTCGGCATCAAGCCGACCTATGGCCGCTGTTCCCGCTGGGGCGTCGTTGCCTTTGCTTCCTCGCTCGACCAGGCCGGCCCGATTGCTCACACCGTTCGTGACAGCGCGATCATGCTGAAATCCATGGCCTCCGTCGACGCCAAGGACACCACCTCGGTCGATCTGCCCGTGCCGGACTATGAAGCGGCCATCGGCAAATCCGTGAAGGGCCTCAAGATCGGCATTCCGGCGGAATACCGCCTGGACGGCATGCCCGCCGACATCGAAGCGCTCTGGCAGAAGGGTATCGACTGGCTGAAGGATGCCGGTGCGGAAATCGTCGACATTGCGATGCCGCACACCAAATACGCGCTGCCGGCCTACTACATCGTGGCACCGGCGGAAGCTTCCTCGAACCTCGCCCGTTATGACGGTGTGCGCTACGGCCTGCGCGTTCCGGGCAAGGACATCGTCGAGATGTACGAGAACACCCGTGCAGCAGGCTTCGGGGAAGAGGTCAAGCGCCGTATCCTGATCGGCACCTATGTGCTGTCCGCCGGTTACTACGATGCCTACTACCTGAAGGCCCAGAAGGTTCGCACCCTCATCAAGCGCGACTTCGACCTGGCCTGGGAAAACGGCGTCGACGCAATCCTGACCCCGGCAACCCCGTCCGCCGCCTTCGGTGTTGCCGACCAGGACCTTCATTCCGACCCGGTGAAAATGTACCTCAACGACATCTTCACCGTGACCGTCAACATGGCCGGTCTTCCGGGCATTTCCGTCCCTGCCGGCCTCGACAACAATGGCCTGCCGCTCGGTCTTCAGCTGATCGGCAAACCCTTTGAGGAAAGCACCCTGTTCCAGGTCGGCCAGGTCATCGAAGATGCCGCCGGCTCGTTCTCGCCGGAAGCCTGGTGGAGCTGATCCCGTTTGTTGATATGCACCCCGGACCGTTGATCGGCCCGGGGCTGCACACCTGCTTTTCTTCGGTCGGTCGCAGCCTGACCATGACATCGCCGCCGCTTTGTGTCGGCAGTCCCCTCAAGAACATTTTCCTGGCGTGAACTGGGCTGGAGCAAACATCCCTCCACCGTCATGCCATGGCGCCCTATCGACTCAATTCACGGGTGCTAAAGGCTCCTCGTACGAACGGGATGACTTGCCGAGCCCAGCCCGACAATGACGGAGAGAGGTCTATGGGTTTCAATCCAAGGCAGAGCCGACGTTCGTTGATGTGACTTCCAGGCTCTTTTTTCCATCCGCAATTCCAGCATCGACGTCTGAAGCAAGCCGTGGCATGACGGACTGACAAGAAAAAGAACGCTCGACCAGGATTGCCGGCAACACCATGCATGACATTGAAACCCTCGTTATCGGCGCCGGTGCCGTTGGACTTGCGATTGCGCGTGAGCTGGCACTGACCGGCCGCGAGGTAATGGTGCTGGAACAGCATGGCCTGATCGGATCGGAGACCAGCGCCCGCAATTCGGAAGTCATCCACGCGGGCATCTACTATCCCACGGGCAGCCTGAAGGCTCGGTTTTGTGTGGAGGGCAAAGAACGGCTTTACCGGTTTTGTGCCGAGAATGGCGTCGGTTTCGAGCAGATTGGCAAACTGATCGTTGCGTCCAATAATGATCAGTTGGAGCAACTGCAGTCAATCCGTCGCAAAGCGGCGGAAAACGGCGTTTCAGATCTCGTTTTCCTGGACCAGGACAGCCTGAACGAAGCCGAACCGGAGCTTGCCTGCACCGGCGCACTGCATTCCCCCTCCACAGGCATCGTCGACAGCCACGGTTTCATGCTGGCTCTCCAGGGAGAGCTCGAGGCAAACGGCGGTCAGGTTGTGCTGAACACGAGAGTTGCGCGCCTCGAGCGCCTGGCTGGGGGCGGTTACCGGGTCCATGCGGAAACGGAGGGAACGGAAACCTATGCCCTCACCTGCAAGGAGTTGATCCTGTCCGCAGGCCACGGCGCACCTGCCCTGGCTGCCGGGCTTGAGGGTGCCAATCCACCGGTCGCCTACCTCGCGAAAGGCAGTTATTTCAAGCTTCAGGGCAAGGCCCCTTTTTCCAAGCTCATCTACCCCGTGCCGGAACCTGGCGGGCTCGGTGTTCACCTGACACTCGACCTGCAGCACCAGGCACGCTTCGGTCCGGATGTCGAATGGGTGGAGGTTGCCGACTACAGGGTGGATCCCGCCCGGGGCGACAGGTTCTATGCCGCCATCCGCAGCTACTGGCCCGGCCTGCCGGACGATGCACTTTTGCCAGACTATTCCGGCATCCGGCCCAAGATCGCCGGTCCGGGTGAACCAACGGCCGATTTCCGAATTGACGGACCGTCAGATCATGGCCTTGCGGGCCTGGTCACGCTCTACGGAATCGAATCCCCCGGGCTCACATCGGCCATGGCAATCGGAAGTTACATCGCCCACCTGGTTACAATCGGCATCTGAGCGGAACTTTTTTCAAAAAAATATGAAACCAACCGGCTGTTTGGACGTTTGAAAGTCGAACGAACAAGCGTACGATGTTGCATTGCACAGGAATGCCATTTTTTGGACCGGTTTTCTCCATAAAATTGCTGCAGTGCGCGTGCTCATTCAAAAGTGAACCAAAAAGAACACTTTAATTTCAACAAGGTGGCCAATCGTCGTGATCAATCGGCGCACGTTTTTATCGGCAACGGCCCTGGCGGCCGGTGCCCTGGCAGGCGCGGATCTCCGCACTGCACTCGCAGCAGAGAATACCGCACCTGCACAAACAGGCGGAGCCTTTGCCGCAGGCGAAGAGTTTAACTTTTCCGCGCTTGTCGAGCGCATGAAAGAAAAGGCCGGGAACGCATTTGCGCCCGATGTACCGGCTCTTCCCGAAATCCTCGCCAATCTCGATTATGACCAGCATCGTGCAATCCGGTTCAATCCCGAAAAGTCCGTCTGGAAGGACACCGGCAGCAACTATCAGCTTCAGGCGTTCCACCCGGGCTGGCTCTACAAGGAGCCGGTGGAACTTTATGAGATCGTCGACGGCAATATCAGCGAACTGCACTTCACCGGCGCGGACTTTGAATATCGCGAGCCGCTGGATCCGGAAAAATTCAAGGATGTGGATCTGCCGGGCATCGCCGGCTTCCGCCTGCACCATCCGCTGAACACTCCGGAGTATTTCGACGAGTTGGTGGTGTTCCTGGGGGCAAGCTATTTCCGTGCGCTCGGCAAGGGCAACGTCTACGGCCTGTCCGCACGCGGACTTGCGATCGATACGGCCATCGCCGGACCGGAAGAGTTTCCGCGTTTCACGAAGTTCTATCTGGAGCGGCCGACGGACGGTGCTGCCGAAATGCGGCTCTATGCCGAACTGGAAAGCGAGCGCGTTGCCGGTGCCTACCAGTTCACGATCAAGCCGGGCATCAACACGGTTGTGGAAGTGGATGCGCACATTTTCCTGCGCGACGATGTCGAGCGCCTCGGAATTGCGCCACTGACTTCGATGTATCTGTTTGGCGAGAACGACCGCACCAACTTCGACGACTATCGCCCGGAAGTTCATGACAATGACGGTCTCCTGATCCTGCGCCAGAATGGCCAGCGTCTGTGGCGGCCTGCCCGCAATCCGGAAAAGCTTGCCCTGTCCTTCTTCAACGAGGAGAACCCGGCAGGCTTTGGCCTGTTGCAGCGCGACCGGAATTTCGATCATTACCAGGACACGGAAGCCAAGTATCAGCGCCGCCCGTCGCTGTGGATCGAGCCGATCAACGACTGGGGCAACGGCCAGGTCATGCTGGCAGAAATCCCGGCCGAAAAAGAGATATACGACAACCTCGTTGCTTGCTGGGTGCCGGAAAACGGCGCCAAGGCAGGCTCCGAACATCGCTTTGCCTATCGGATGATCTGGGGCCGTGAACCGGAACCGGGAACCGAGCTGGCACAGGTAATCGCGACCAGCACAGGGCATGGTGGCGCGGCTGCCTCAGATCCGGACCCGAAACTGCGCAAGTTCGTCGTGGAATTTGCCGGCGGAAATCTGGGTGACATGGGTGCGGAAGCTCCTCTGACACCGAGACTGACCCTGCAGAACGGCAAGGTGGAGCATCAGTTCGTCCAGCGGCTGGAAAGCGGCAGCTGGCGTGCCGTGCTCGATATCGCACGGGACGACGAGGAAATACCGGTCGAGTTCATTCTCGCCCTGCAACTCGACGGCACCGATGTAACGGAAACCTGGATGTATCAGTGGAGTGGGAACAGATGACATCGCATGTGAGTATCGATCAGACGACCAGTCCGACCCTTTTTGCCGACAGTAAGCTGCTTGAAGAAATCAGGACTGTCCTGAAGCGGCCCGACCTTGGCGACGACGTCCTCTTGTCCGTTCTGTCCGGTTCTGCCGCTACGCGCCGTGGTATCGACCATTTTGCCGGCACGCCGAAAGACCGGGCTGCCTTCATCAGGACATTGCCGGTGCCTGCCCCCCGTCACGGGCTGGAAATGCCCCATCACGACCTCAACCCGCCACTGGCCGTGCGCTTTGCCCCGCTTGTCGCCCTGTGGCAACGGGCTGTGCAGCCGCTTGCTCCGCAGTTGAAGCGCGTTCCGGTTCCAGCCAAGGACCGCTGACATGAAGAAGGCCAGCTCCGAAGCCTGGTCGACGGCCTTCCGGCGGCTGGCCATGGCAGTGATCGCCCTGTGCCTGACCACGGGTGCTTCGTACATGTTTGCCATTGTTGTCCAGTCGGACGGTTTCGACTGGCTGGACATCGTCCGCATCGCGCTGATGGCGGTAGCAAGCTTCTGGCTGGCCTGGGGCGGATGTATCGCTCTCTTCGGCATCCTGTTTCCGCCTGAGGAAAGGGCAACGGCAGAAGCTCTGCCTGAAGGTCGCACCGCCGTTCTGCTGCCGATCTACAACGAAGCAACCGGTCCGGTGTTCGCCCGCCTGGAAGCCATCATGAAATCGGTTGCCGCCCTGCCCGCGGCGGACCGGTTCGATTTCTTCGTCCTGTCCGACACCACCAAGGCGGATGTCGGTGAGCAAGAACAGCGTGCCTATGAGCGACTGCTTGTTCGCCAGAACGCCGGTGGCCGCCTGTTCTATCGGCGGCGCGAACAGAACATTGGCCGCAAGGCAGGCAACATTGCCGACTTCCTGACCACATCAGGCGGTGCCTACGACTACATGCTGGTGCTTGATGCCGACAGCCTGATGGATGGCAAGACCATCCTGGAAATGGTCCGGCGCATGGAAGCCGATCCGCGCCTGGGGCTGCTGCAGTCGCTGCCGCAGATCATCGGGCTTTCCACCCTGTTCGGACGCCTCTTGCAGTTCGCGACCGGTCTCTACGGGCCTTACTTCGCGCGCGGCCTTGCCGCCGTTCAGGGCGAGGAAGGCACCTTCTGGGGACACAATGCGCTGATCCGCACCCGCGCATTTGCAGCTGCCTGCGGCATGGCTCCGCTTACCGGCAAACCGCCCTTCGGTGGTCACATCCTCAGCCATGACACCGTTGAAGCAGCGCTCCTGGCGCGCGACGGCTGGAAGGTACGTCTCGACCCGGACCTGACGGGCTCCTACGAGGAAGCCCCCGCCAACATGGTCGACTACGCCAAGCGTGACCGGCGCTGGTGCCAGGGCAACCTGCAGCACAGCCGCATTCTGGCAGCCCCGCGCTTCCGCTTCTGGAGCCGGATTTCGATCCTGCAAGGCGTCTTTGCCTACCTGGCTTCGCCGATCTGGTGCATCTTCCTGCTCGCAAGCCTTGCTGCTCCGCTCGTCGCTCCGCCCCCGGTCTACTTCGACGGTCATTCGCCATTCCCGGTCTTTCCGCATCCGGAAACGACCACGGCGCTCGCCCTGCTGTTCGGTCTGGTGGCTCTGTTGATCCTGCCCAAGCTGCTGCTCGTTGCCCGGGCGCTGTTTGGCGGCAACTCGGCGGACTTCGGCGGTCCGGTGCGGCTTCTGATCAGCTTTTTCCTTGAAATCCTGCTGACCTCGATCCTTGCGCCGATCCACATGATGTTCCACTGCCGCTCGGTGTTTCAGGTGCTAACGGGTGCTGACAGCGGCTGGCCGACAGCCGATCGGGACGACGGTTCGCTACCGATCACCGCGGCGTTTTCCGCCACCTGGTGGATGAGCATTGCAGGTGCCGGCGCAATCGCCTTCTCGCACACCTATGCGCCGGAGATGTTCTACTGGCTGCTTCCTGTTGCCCTGCCACTGGTTGTCGCTCCGCTCCTGGTCTGGATGACGGCATCTGTGCTGCTGGGCAAGGTCACGAAGAAACTGGGGCTCTTCCAGGTCCCGACCGAGGCAGGCCCGGTCGCGGTCGCCGAAGACATGCGTCTGGCGCTTTCGCAAGAAGCGGCTGCCTGACAAGGCGCTGTGTCACCAGCACATGATAAGCCATCCCTCGTCATCCCGGCAGCGTGGTGCTCGGCCGGGATGATCAGGGAAAGCTCATGCACTCATCCCAGCGCTTGTCTCAATGAATACGGCCGGTTTCGGCTTCCAGAATGCCGTCCGCATCCAGGCCCGCGATCGGCAGGCGCTTGTCGGTCGGCACATCGCCAGACAGCTGCAAGGCCAGGTACCGCCCGCAACAAACGCGCAGGAAGCTCGTGAAATTTCCGAGATCATGGCCCGCGTCGATGCTCTCGTGGTGAAGCTTGGTGATCAGTTGCACCACATTCATGCCGTCCCGTCCGGCGATCTCGTCCAGAACCTTCCAGAAGAAGGTTTCCAGCCGCACCGATGTCACCATGCCGTCAATGCGCAGCGACTTTGTCGTGCTTTCCCAAAGCGTGGAATCTGCCTCGATGAAGAGCTTGCACATGATGTTTCCTTCGTGACGGACTGGCGAGCTGAAATCGCGGAGCTGTCTCGGTATATCAACGCCCGTTATTTGAACTCAGCCTAGTCCGCTTCCCGCGTGCGGGAAAGGGGTCAGGTAGCGTGTAAGTGGCGGGCCCGGGACTTGTCGCGCCCCCTTCGGGGCACCACTCTTGCGTTTTCTCGGACCAGGCAAACGGAGCTGATGGTGCGGGCAATTTGTTGGCCCGCACCGTTTGCCTCAGGCAGCCAGGGAACCCTCGGCCGCACCGCTCAGAACCGCATGGAACTGCGACAGCCATGCCGGATGCGCCGGCCATGCAGGGGCGGTAACAAGGTTTCCGTCGGTCACCGCGCCGTCGATTGCGATCTCGGCGTAAGTGGCGCCTGCAAGTTCCACTTCCGGACGGCAGGCCGGATAAGCCGAAACGGTGCGGCCCTCGATTACCTTGGCAGCAGTCAGGATCTGAGCGCCGTGACAGATTGCGGCAACGGGCTTGCCTGCGTCCATGAAATGCTTCACGGCATCGATGACAGCCGCATCAAGACGCAGATATTCCGGAGCCCGTCCACCCGGGATTACCAGGGCATCGTAACCGGCAACGTCGACATCGGCGAAGGTCGCGTTCAGCGTGAAGTTATGACCGCGCTTCTCCGAATAGGTCTGGTCGCCTTCGAAATCGTGGATACAGGTGGCGACCGTCTCGCCGGCCTTCTTGCCGGGGCATACCGCATCGACCGTGTAACCCATGGCAAGCAACGTCTGAAACGGTACCATGGTCTCATAATCTTCGGTGAAATCACCCGTGATCATCAGGATCTTCTTCGCGCTCATGCTCTGTCCTCCAGCTTGGCAAATTGCGATGGAGAAAGGCTAGCAGTCCGCGGGTTTGAACGGGTATTAGGTCGCTACTACAGATTAGATTTCTGCAGTTTTGGCGGTTTTTCGCAGGAATATTTGCCCGCCCGTCATTCAAGACAAGTGAGGCGGAAGCCGAACCCCGGTCCGACCTCTGACCTATTTTGCGACAAAGGCGCTCCTGCTCGAAATTGAATGATGATCAATGATCAGAAGCTCGTTGGAGCTCGCGCTGACATCTGGTTTCCAGCTCACGCAATGCCGCTATGTGCCTTGCGAAAAGGCCCCGGATCTGCGCTGCGTTTGTCCGGGGCGACACCAAGAAGGATTGCCATGCTTTGCCCAAATGCATTTCGCCTCCCCGCATTGGAGAGGCGAAGGCAAGTCGGCATCGATGGAACTCAGTCGCGATAATCCGGCTCGCTCCGGTCAAGATCACGCTTCCAATAGTCGAAATGGGCATAGCCCATGCCGACATAGGGCTCCCATTCGGCAGCCGTCTTGGCGGCCAGGTTGTCCGACATGATAGCCAACGGCTGACCGGTCCCATAGGCTCTCAATAGCGTTTCAGCAGCCCGTTCGAAGAAATAGAGATGCTCGAAGGCTTCAGCGACAGTGACGGCGGAAATCGACACCCCGTGATTGCCCATTACAAGAACCGGCTTGTCGCCGAGTGTTTCGGCAATCCGCCTGCCCTCCTCCGCCTCGTCAGCCATGCCGCCGAAGCCGAGATCAACCGCAACCTTGCCGAAGAAACGGGCGGTGTTCAGGTCGATCGGTTTCATCGACGGATCCTGCAGCGTCGCCAGCGCGGTCGCATTGGGCGGGTGACAGTGGAACAGCACCCGCGCCTTGGGATTCTCCCGGTGAACCGTTCCGTGAATGCACCAGGCGGATGGGTCCGGGGCATTTTCGCCCGCCATCACCGTTTCATCATTGGCATCGAGCAGCAACAGGTCGCTGGCCCTGATTTCCCCGAAATGTCGCCATTTGGGGTTCATCAGGAATTTCGAACCATCTTCGGAAACCGCGGCGCTGAAATGATTGCCGACGGATTCGCTCCAGCCGAATTTTACCGCCAGACGAAAGGCAGCTGCGAGGTCTTCCCGCAGGGCCTGTTCGCTTTGCCGGTCCGGGTCAGCCCCGAAGCGTACATCCGTAACGACACTCATTTGAAACGTCCTTCCCCGGACAGGATCCGGTAAGTGGAGCGCAGCTCGCCCCTGTCGGTATAGCAGCCACGCAGGTGCCGATTGCCGCTGGTTGCCGAATAGGCAGCCCGACCGTGCACGATGCGGTGATTGTCGAAGACAATACATTCGCCCGCATTCAGACGGAACCGCATCAGGTACTTGTCGTCCCGCATCATCCGTCCGAAGCGGCAGAAGGCCGGGTAGTAACGGTCGAGTTCATGTTGCGGCATATCGAAGATATCGGCATGGTGCTGGCTGATCGTGACACCCGAAATATTGCCGTGCTCGTCCAGCTCGATCACCCGCTGGCGGGACCTCATGTCGAACGTGTCATGCTCGCAGAAATAGGGCACATCCACGGTGATCAGAAGTTCGAAGTCTTCCGGATAGGCTTTGCGGAAGTCTTCCGCGACAGCCAGTCCGTCCACAAAGATGCTGTTGCCACCCTCGACCGAATTGGCCCGGCAATGCAGGAACTGCACGCCCGGCGCCAGATCCTCGTCCGGCAAGTCCGTGTGAAGCGGCAGGGCCTTGGCAGTGAAGGCAAGGTTGGTCGGCTTGATGTGGGTTTTTACTTCAAACGTCAGGCCGAAGTAGCTCGGACGCACATAACCGATCAGGCCAGCCGTATCGGTGAGCGCTTCATCCGTATCCGGCAAGCCGGTCAAGAGCGCGACACCATCCGTCAGCATCGCCTTGGCCCAGTCGCGCCGACGCGCGGTGTCGTTGCTAACCTCGTCATAGGAAAAACGGGCCATCTTCGGATAGTGGTCAGCGTACCAGGGCACTCTTTGAAGGTTGGCGATATCGGGGCGCTTTTCGCCATTGGAATAGGCATTGAGCAGGGACAGCGGCAGCCGGGAGACGTCGTTTGTACCGGCCCAGGCGATTTCCAGATCGCCTCCCACGATGGCGGCCGAGGCTGCTTTTGGCGCTTCGTCCAGGGCAAAGATGTCGTTGACGCGTTCGCGGGTTTCCGGGTCGAAGGAACTCGGGCAATTGTCGCGCAGCCAGTAGTAATTGAAATAAGCGGTTTGCCCGTTGCTCAGCGGCACATCGAGGCCTTTTTCCTGCAGCAACACACCTGCATCACCAGTTCCAAGCATCAGATCCGTCCTTAAGTTTAGCTCATCAGCCTTGCAGACACTTCGCACAAGTCACTGCAAAGCTCTGCGTTCCAGTTACTTTCTGTGAAGTTGCTCTTGCACTGGCGATTTGGAAAGGCGATAAAATCGAAACTTAACTTAAGCATTCACTTAACTTGGACAAACAAATGCTCCGCTTCCCCCCGCTCAGGCTGCTCACCGTCTTCGAGACGGTTCAACGCGCGGGAGGCACCAAGGCGGCGGCGGGCGAATTGAATGTATCCATGTCGGCGATCAGCCAGTCCTTGCGACAGTTGGAAGAACACGTCGGCACTGCCCTGATCGATCGCAGCACAAGGCCGGCCGGCCTCACTGCCGCTGGCGAGATCCTGCTTAAAGCGGTGATCGAAAACCGCGAACGGCTGAGCGAAGCCCTGAACGACATCCAGGCTCTTGCCGATCCGACCAGTGCCTCTGTCACCGTTGCCTGCACCGTCGGCTTCGCCACCTACTGGCTCATGCCCCGGCTCGAGGCGTTTTATCTGGACCATCCGGAAATCCCGGTGAACGTTCACACCACGCAGCAGGAGGTCCCCCGGCTTGGCCAGGGGACCGATATCGCCATGCGCTATGGCGACGGCCGCTGGGACGACGGCACGGTCGAACAATTGTTCCGCGAGCTGGTTGAGCCCGTGTGCGCCCCTTCCCTTGCCGAGCGTATCCGCGCCGATGGCGGCAGCCTGGCTTCGGCCTTCCTGATCCATGTGGACACCAGCGATCGCCGCTGGATTTCCTGGCAGGAGTATCTTGCCCGAACGGGGCAAAAGGCTGCCGGTTCGGCCAAAGGCCTCCGGTTTTCCAACTATGTCCAGGCCACCCAGGCGGCCTTGTCGGGTCACGGGGTCATGCTCGGCTGGCGCTCGATCACCGGTGACCACGTGCAAAACGGCCTGTTGGTCCCTGCCGGCCTGCCGCCGCTGCAGCCAAACAACGCCTATCATGCCGTGCTGTCGCACCGCAGCCGGAACCGGGAAACGGCCGCCATTGTCGTTGACTGGTTGAGGGCTGCCGCGCAGCCACAGCTCTAGCGAATTGCTCCTAGCGCTCGTCGCCGAAGTAGCGCACGCGCAATTGCTCGATCATGTCCGTCTCATGCGCCGTCAGCAATTCAAGCGTCAACGGCCGTGTCCACGGACTGCCGTGCGCAAGGGCAAAGCCGTATTTGTCCGGTTCGAAGATCGGGCCGATCACCTCGACATTCGCCCGCGGGTGACTGTGAGCGTAATACTCAAGGACAGGCGCATCGCCCACAACGGCATCAATCTCATCACTGCGCAGAGCAGCCACAGCTCCTTCGATGTCGTCAAATGACCGGTGCGACCAACCGGATGCTTCTGCAAACTCCTCGGCCACGCTGCCGGCGAAGACGCCGATACTCTTGCCCGGCAAATCGGCAACACTGTTGATCTGGTTGGTGAGTGAAAGGGTTGTCATGACGCTGGTCACCGACGAGGTCACATAGGCCATCACCGCAATGCCGCAGACCAGCCAGAGCGCCTGCCAGATGCGGCCTGGCCAACCAAACAGGTTCTTGCGCGAGGGCGCCTTGCCGGATGTCACCACGGACATGACCGCATAAAAGCTCTCCGAAACCCCTTCCGGCCAGCCCCGGGGAAAGTTCTTGTCGAAACGCCGGTCGAACAGCGTCATCAGAGCCGTTGCAAACACGATCACAAGCGCCAGCCAGCCATAGGCTCTCAGATAACCGGATTCCTGCAGGCCCGTTATCACCTCGCTGAAACTCGCTCCCTGACTGTCAGGCACGAGAATGCGCAGGCCTGCATCGAACCAGGGCTGGGTAAAGTCGATCCTGTCGGCGCGCTTGCGTGTGATCGTCAGGTTGGTGACGGCAATACCGATGGATTTGTCCGCCGCTGCATCCACCAGGCCCCGGATGGTCGGGAAGAGCCGATATTCGTAGAGAATTCCGTTTTTCTGCGCCAGTGCTTCCCAAAGGTCCACCGCCATGCCGGAATAGACACCCGGCTCTTCCTCCATGACAAAGGGGGGGCTGATGTAGAGGCCGACGCTGACCGGCGAGACCGGCAGCGGTGGATTGTCGTCCCCTTCCGCCGTCTGCCCCAATGCCGGCAGTGCGAGAAAAATCGACAGGCACAACACAAGGGCAGCTGACAGGCATCGACAGAAATTCGAGCAGGCGGTCACGATGGCCTCCGCTTGGCAGTAGGGGAATCACGCTGAAAGTTCCTGAAGGGTAAGCTGCCACGCCAAAACCATGCAACCTGTGCCCACACAGGCTGCTCCTGAAAACGGCCGGTGGTAGCAACGGATGAATTGCCCCCCTCAACTCACCGCGTGATCACGATCCTCGTGTCGGCGCGGCCGACCTTTCGCACAAGATTGAAAAGCTGAGCGGCGTTCCTGGGATGGAGCCGGATGCATCCGTGCGAGGCAGGACGGCCCAGCCGCTTGAGATCGTTGGTGCCGTGTATGGCGTATCCGCCGAGAAAGAAGACCGAATAGGGCATGGGTGCCCAGTTGTACTTGCGCGAGTGCCAGTTGCGTTCCAGCCGGGTCGGGCGCCAGCTTCCCGTTGGTGTGCGATATCCCTTGCGCGCCGTTGAAACCGGCCATTTGTTTCGCAAACGCCCGTCGACGTACAAATAAAGCCGCTGTTCGGAAAGATCGATCTTTGCGGTTACCCGAGGTGCAGCGCTTGCGCTGGTGGCAGCCAAGACAAGAAAGGCCAGCAACAAAGGTCCGGCAATGAGTTTTTTGATGGTCAACATCTCAAAGGCACCCAAGAAAAAACAAGACAACAAAATTGAATACCAAAATCTAATCCGCACTTTCTTCGAGACGCAAGCCAAACTTGAAGTAAGCGTAAACGTCTACTCCGATCACGCTTTGAAGCGCACGTTCCAGAGTGCTTGCCCAGATACGCACCTACGCCGAATAGGTGCAAAATTACCCTTGACCTGCCCAGCCGCCGGTGCCATAACCACATCCGAACCGTACCGTACGGTTCCCTACTGACAATCAACGATCCGACCTGAGACATGACAGCGACCGCTTACGATATTGCCACCTCCCGCCCGGATGCAGCGCCCGAATTTTCGCCGCGCCAGCAGGTGGTGTTGCAACATGCGCTGACGCTGCTGGTCGAAGGTGGAGAGAAGGCGCTGACGACGGCAGGTCTTGCCCGCACGGCAAGCTGTTCCAAGGAAAGCCTCTACAAGTGGTTCGGCGACCGGGACGGCCTGCTGGCTGCGGTTGTCGCCTTCCAGGCCAGCCAGGTTCAGTTTCCTTCCGAGGCTGGCGCCACCGCCGATGCGGCGACGTTCCGGGCACATGTGACAGCCTTTGTCGAAGCCCTGCTGGGGGTCCTCTTTTCAGAAACCTCGCTGGCGTTGAACCGGCTGTCGATCGGCCAGTCCAACACCAATTCGAACCGCCTCGGCCAGCTTCTGCTGGTGCGCGGCAAGCACATGATTTCCGCCCGTGCGCGCGCCATGCTGGACAGCGGCCGCCGCCACGGGCTTCTGAAATTCGACGAATCCGAAGACGCCTACCAGGTGCTTTACGGCCTTGCCATTCGGGACGTCCATATCCGCCTCCTTCTGGGTGAGACCGCTGGTCCTGCCGAGAAGGATCTGAAATCGCAGGCCGAAGTGGCCGTCGATCGCTTTTACCGTCTGTTCGGGGCCTGATCGCCGCGAACCTTCGGAACCACTGGGAAACACCAGAACCAATCAAGACCGGAAAACCGGCCTTCCAACGACAGAATGCAGACGGGAGAAAGGAACCCATGCGCGTTTATTACGATCGTGATGCTGATCTTAACCTGATCAAGTCCAAAAAAGTCGCCATCATCGGCTACGGCTCGCAGGGCCGCGCCCATGCCATGAACCTCAAGGACAGCGGCTGCACGGAGATCGCCGTTGCCCTGCGCGAGGGCTCCACGACCGCTCTGAAGGCAGAAGCTGACGGCTTCAAGGTCATGAACGTGGCTGACGCTGCTGCCTGGGCCGACCTGATGATGATGGCAACCCCGGACGAACTGCAGGCCGACATCTACAAGGACCACATCGCAGCCAACATCCGTGACGGCGCTGCAATCGCCTTCGCACATGGCCTCAACGTTCACTTCGGCCTGATCGAGGCAAAGTCGACCGTTGACGTTCTGATGGTTGCACCGAAGGGCCCGGGCCACACCGTGCGCGGCGAATACATGAAGGGTGGCGGCGTGCCGTGCCTGATCGCTGTTCACCAGGACGCTTCCGGCAATGCCCATGACCTCGGCCTGTCCTACGCCTGTGGCGTTGGCGGCGGCCGTTCGGGCATCATCGAAACCACCTTCAAGGAAGAGTGCGAAACCGACCTCTTCGGCGAACAGGCTGTTCTTTGCGGCGGTCTCGTCGAACTGATCCGCGCCGGTTTCGAAACCCTGGTTGAAGCCGGCTACGCTCCGGAAATGGCCTACTTCGAGTGCCTGCACGAAGTGAAGCTGATCGTCGACCTGATCTACGAAGGCGGCATCGCCAACATGAACTACTCCATCTCCAACACTGCAGAGTGGGGTGAGTACGTGACTGGTCCGCGCATCGTGACGCCGGAAACCAAGGCGGAAATGAAGCGCGTCCTGACAGACATCCAGACCGGCAAGTTCACTTCCGATTGGATGCAGGAATACCGTGCAGGCGCTGCCAAGTTCAAGGCAACCCGCCGCCTGAACGACGCACACCAGATCGAGGAAGTTGGCGAAAAGCTCCGTGGCATGATGCCGTGGATCAAGTCCAACGCGCTCGTCGACAAGACCAAGAACTAACAAGGTTCGCCCCATCGACCCGAAACGAGACCCCGCTGGCAACAGCGGGGTTTCTTTTTGCCGGTTCCTGCAGGTCGTCAAATAGAAATCCCGATGCGGAAGGTACAAATAGGCGGCCCACGACCACCCCCGCCCTGCCGCCCCAAAGATGCCGTATTGCCTCCGCAAATTTCACAGGTATCGTAAACGGGACCAAAGCGTTGAATTCCCTATTTGATAAAAGTTTTTTTATCGCGGCTAACCGGATTGCAAGACCCTATCCCGTAACGTAATCACTATCCTTTGTGAGATTGAGGGACCGGTTCCGGAGACTGCCTTGATGGATCTATCGACACTCTTTTCGGCAAATGTGCTTCTGCTGTCGATTTTTGCCATCTGCTTCCTGGCCATTTCCCTGCAGACCAGTCCACGCGCTCACTGGTTGAGCTGGGCCGCTGCAAATACCCTGTTGGCGTCGTCTCTGATCTGCTTTGCGCTCAGCAGCATGCTGCCGCCCCTGGTCGCCTATCTGCTCCCCAACACCCTGTTGCTGCTCGGTTTTGGCTGTCACTGGCACGCGGCACGCCTTCTGGCGGATATGCCGAGCAAGCTCAGCAATGTTGTCGCGCCCGCCTTCGCCTACGGCATCGTCGCAGGCTGCGCATATCTGCTTTCCAACTACGCCCTTGCGTACATGGCCTCCAACGTGGTGTTCACGCTGCTGTCCGTCGCAACCATTACCGTCTACGCTTCAAGGCCGTTCCGGGGTCTGATTTCCAATATCGGCCTCATCCTGGCGTTCTTCTTTCTGGCTGCCGAAGGTGTGCTGCGCACGGTGCACGGACTTGTTTCCGGCGGCCCGCAAGGGCCCGGCATGATCGACGACCTGATTGTCGACATTCACCTGATGTGCGCACTCGTCTTCGTCAGTCTGACCGGCGCTTTCTCCCTTGCGCTGTCGTTCGAGCTCGTGGCGAACCGGAACCGGGAAGCAGCAAGGCGCGATCCCCTGACCGGCGCCTTCAACCGCAGGGAGTTTCAGACACGTCTGGAAAGCCTCCTGCAGGAAACGCAGAAGGACGACTTCGGTCTGGTCCACTTCGACCTCGATCACTTCAAGCAGGTGAACGACAGGTTCGGACACGTTGCAGGCGACGAAGCGCTTGTGAAGGTCTGTTCGGAGGTGAAGGCGCATCTGCGCCAGAACGACTGCTTTGCCCGCCTCGGCGGCGAGGAATTCGCGGTGCTTCTGCCGTCCATCTCGCGCGAGAACGCGTTCCGGGTTGCCGATCGCCTGCGCGAGCGCATTTCCGACCTGCGGTTCGAATTCGCACCGCAGGACTTCAACCTGACGGCGTCGGCAGGTGTCTATCACGGCGACGGCAGCCAGCTGCCGTCAGCAGAATTGCTCAAGACAGTCGATGAGAGCCTCTACCTGTCCAAACGGACCGGACGCAATCGGGTGTCAGTTGTCGAGAAGGTTTCCGGTGCAATACCAGCCGAACCTTTGCGAACAGCTCAGGAATAGGCTTCGATCAGCCGCGTCACTTCCTTGTCCCGCGCAGCCTCGCTCGCCCCGCCCATGACGACGACGATCAGTCGCTTGCCGCCACGGTTGGCGGTCGCGACAAGATTGTAGCCGGACATGCGGATATAGCCCGTCTTCAGACCATCGACACCGGCAACCTTGCCGACCAGGTTGTTGGTGGCCCGGAAGGTGCGGCCGTTGTAGTCGAACGACCTGGCCCGGTAATAGCTGCCGTATTGTGGGAACCGCCGCTTCAGGGCGAGGCCAAGCACCGCCATGTCACGCGCCGACGACACCTGCGCGGGATCGGGCAGGCCCGTGGCATTGACGAAACGCGTACGCGACAGGCCAAGGGCCCGCGCCTGGGACGTCATCTGCCGGGCGAAGGCCGCCTCGCTTCCCGCCAGGTTTTCGGCAACGGCGATGGCAACGTCATTGGCTGACTTGACCGCAAGCGCCCTTGCCGCCTGCTCGACCGTGATGGTCGACCCGGCCTTGATGCCGATCTTTGCCGGAGGCTGCGATGCTGCCTTGGCCGAAACGCTTAAAGGGGTGGAAAGCGTGTAACGCCCTTGCGAAACCGCATCAAAGAGCAGGTAGAGCGTCATCATCTTGCTCAGCGAAGCAGGATACCGCGCTGCATCCGCATCGACCGCATAAAGCTCTTCGCCGGTCGACGCATTCAGCACCAGCGCGGAGAACCCGCGCTCGACAGCCGTTTCCGGCGCATAGGCAACGGCAGGAAGAGGCGCCGTCTGAACGGCAGGCGCTGAACTTGTGACGGGCGTCGGGGCTGGCCCCTGCCCCGTCTGACAGGCGGCCAGAAACCCGGCCAGAACGAAGATCGAAGCCTTCTTCAAAAGGACAGACGCACGCATTCCCGCTCTCTTAAACTCGCGTTTCGGCCGGATACCTCAAGCCTTCAGGCGGTATCCGGTCTTGAAAATCCAATGTATGACGGCCAGTGAACCGCCGAGGAAGATCATCGTTGCCAACAGCGACAGCCAAAGGCTGACGTCCGCCTGACCATAGAAGCTCCAGCGGAACCCGGAAATCAGGTAGACCACCGGGTTGATCAGCGTGATCTTCTGCCAGATATCCGGCAACATGTTGATGGAATAGAAGCTGCCGCCCAGAAAAGCCAGAGGCGTGACAATCAACAGCGGTACAAACTGCAGTTTTTCGAAATTGTCGGCCCAGATGCCGATGATGAAGCCGAGCAGGGCGAATGTAACGGCCGTCAAGAGGAAGAACGCGGCCATCCAGACCGGGTGCTGGATTTCCAGCGGAACGAAGAAACTCGCCGTGATCAGGATGATCAACCCGACCAGGATCGACTTCGTAGCCGCCGCCCCGACATAGGCAACGGTGATTTCCAGGAACGACACGGGCGCCGAGAGCACCTCGAAGATCGTGCCCGTAAACCGCGGGAAATAGATGCCGAACGAGGCGTTGGAGAGGCTCTGTGTCATCAGGGACAGCATGATCAGCCCGGGCACGATAAAGGCGCCGTAGCTGACACCGTCTACCTCGGAGATCCGAGAGCCGATGGCTGCCCCGAAGACAACGAAATAAAGCACCGTGGAAATCACCGGCGAGATGATGCTCTGCATGATCGTGCGGCGGGTGCGGGCCATTTCGGCCAGGTAGATGACTTTGATCGCTTCGAAATTCATGTGCCCTGCTGCCCCGAAATCAGAATGAGTTCCATTCGGGGCAACGTGCGCCCCGGGATCGAGCCGGATGGAGACCGGCCAATGGTCTTGAAGCCCATGCGGGCATAGAAAGGTTCTGCAAAAGGATCCGCATCGAGACCGATCCTCACCAGACCAAGGCTCCGCGCTCTTTCATAAAGCGCATCGAACAGCGCCCGGCCGACGCGGCGTCCCTGCCAGGCAGGGTCGACAAAACAGGTCTCCAGTTCCCCTGTTTCGCCGTCGTCTTCCATGGACAGTCGGATACAGCCGACCGGCTCACCGCCTGCGTCCTGCGCCAGCCAGAAATCGTGCTCCTCGATCCAGCTGTCGCGGACCTTGAGTTCTTCGGCGCACATGGCCATGAAAGCATCGTCATAGCCGTTCGACTGCTTGGAGCGCATGCACAGGTCCGTCAGTGCCGTGCAGTCGTCCAGTGTCGCCTTGCGAATGGTGAAACCGGTGTCCATCGCCGCCTCATCCCTGACTGACCAGACCGACGAAGATATCCTCGAGCGACGACTGATCCGTCTGCAGATCGTGAAAACGCACGCCGGCCTGGGAGAGATCGGTCAGAAGTGATGTGATGCCAGTCCGGTCTGCCTGGGTATCGTAGGTATAGACCAGGCTGCGGCCGTCATCCTCGAGCTTCAGATCGTAGCGGGCAAGACTGCCGGGTATCTCGATGAGTGGTTCCGTCAAGCTGAGCGACAGCAACTTGCGCCCGAGCTTGCGCATGAGCTCTGCCTTCTCTTCCACGAGGATGATCTCACCCTTGTTGATCACCCCGACACGATCGGCCATTTCCTCGGCCTCCTCGATATAGTGGGTGGTCAGGATGATGGTGACGCCTTTCTGCTTCAACTCCCCAACGATGCGCCACATGTCGTGCCTGAGTTCCACATCCACGCCGGCTGTCGGCTCGTCCAGGAACAGGATCTTCGGCTCGTGCGCCAGCGCCTTGGCAACCAGCAGGCGGCGCTTCATGCCCCCGGATAGGGCCATGATGGGGTTGTTGCGCTTTTCCCAGAGCGTCAGGTCCTTGAGGATGCTCTCGATCCGCGCCGGATCGGGTTTCATGCCGAACAGGCCGCGGCTGAAGGCGACCGTATCACCGACCATTTCGAAAGGCGCCGTCGGCATTTCCTGAGGTACCAGACCGATCATCTGCCGGGCAGCACGGTACTCGCTCAAGGCGTCATGGCCGCACACGTGAATGCTGCCGGAGGTCGGCCGCACCAAGCCGCAAATCGTGCTGATCAATGTCGTCTTGCCGGCGCCATTCGGCCCGAGTAACGCAAACACCTCTCCTTGCTGGATATCCAGAGACACGGATTTGAGAGCCTGGAAGCCACCTTCATAGGTTTTTTCCAGGTCGCGTACGGAAAGTATCGGGGCCATCGTTTCAACCGGTTCGGAATTGGGGATTTGACCAGACGGCCAAACAGGCGTGCACACTTGCATGTGGGCGGACCGTCCGCAAGATGCAACCCTTTGGCCGTAAGCCACCGTCCGGTCGGGCCTTATCCGGATGACGACATCACTGTTTCGTCTTTCGAAACACTGCGTCTGCAGAGCCAAGACTAGGTTTTGCCCTGCGAGCCGCTATCTTTCCCTCAAAGTCAATCCGCATCAGGAACCAAGTCATGTCCATCCGCCCCGTAACCCACATCGGCAGCACACAATCAACCATGGAAGGCGCCGGCGTCCGGCTGGAGCGAGCGTTCGGATTTCAGGATCCGGAAATGCTGGATCCTTTCCTGCTGCTGGACGATTTCCGCAACGAACGTCCCGAGGACTATCTGAAGGGCTTTCCCTGGCATCCCCATCGCGGCATTGAAACCATTACCTACGTGCTGGCCGGCACCGTTGAACACGGCGACAGTCTGGGCAACAGCGGCAACCTGGGTGCGGGCGACGTCCAGTGGATGACAGCCGGGCGCGGGATCATGCATCAGGAGATGCCAAAGGGCGACGCCAATGGCCGCATGCACGGTTTCCAGCTCTGGGCGAACCTGCCGTCCTCGCTGAAGATGACCGCACCGCGCTACCAGGATGTCGCGTCGAAAGAGATCCCGGTTGTAACCGATGACGACGGCACTTCCGCACGAATCATCTGTGGCAAGTTCTGGGGCAAGCGCGGCCCGGTCGACGGTATCGCCGCCGATCCGCAGTATCTCGACATCCATGTGCCGGCTGGTCACAAGAAACGCTTCAAGGTCGACACCTACAAGCAGACCTTTGCCTACATTTTCGAAGGCTCCGGCACGTTCGAAGGAGCATCCGACCCGTTCGGGGTTCTGACGGAAAAGGAATTCGGCAGCGAGGAACTGAAGATCCGTGACGAGACCGGCAACCGTTCTCTGGTGATCTTCGGCTCCGGCGACGAGATCGTCGTTCACGCAGGCGAGGAAGGAATCCGTTTCCTTTTGGTCTCCGGCGCACCGATCAAGGAACCCGTGGCCTGGCACGGCCCCATCGTGATGAACACCCGTCAGGAGCTGATCCAGGCGGTAACCGAACTGCAGAACGGCACATTTATCCGGTAGGGCTGAAAAGAACCTGCTGCCTTGTAACTTTCACAAAGTCTGGCTAGGGCTGTCCGGGATACAATCGATCTGGACAGCCCATGCCATTGAAACTCCGCCCGGCCACAGAGGCCGACGCCCCTGCCCTCACCGATATCCTCCATCGCGCCAAGGCCTCCTGGGGCTATCCGGAGGAAAAAATGGCAGAGTTTCGCGACTACTGGCGAATATCCGAGGCAACCATCCAGTCCCTTACGCTCACCGTTGCAGAGCGGGATGGTCAGCCCATAGCCTTTTCCGGTCTCTCTCCCCAAAGCGAAGATACGCTGCTTGTCGATTTCCTGTTCGTTGCCCCTGAAGCCCAGCGTCAGGGCATTGGCGACCTTCTGCTGAAGCGCGCGGAGGATCATGCCCACCGACAGGGATTGAGCCGGCTTTATCTGGAAAGTGACGCCAACGCGGGCCCCTTTTACGAAAAACGCGGGTTTCGGACGATGGCGACGCGACCAAGCGAGATGTCGCCCGGAAAGGAAATCCCCCTGATGGAAAAACCGCTGGCACCTGCGGTCTACCGAGTGGAAGCGCTGAACATCGAGGTTTCGGACGAACCCTGGACTTTTGAAACGAAGCATGCAGACGCCATCGATGCGTATTTCGAGGAAGCCAGGAAGCGCATTCCCATGCTTTGGAATGGCCGAACCATGAAGTTGACCGGGTTCGAGTTCAAGGACGGCACCTTTAACGGCACCTGCGCGGAATGTTCCTTCGCCGCTTTCCTGGCGTGGCGCGACTGGGGAGCGCCCGATGCAACTTCGTTCAATCTCTTCGGCTCCGCCATCCTGAGGTCTGCCGAGGGCGCATTGCTCTATGGTGTCATGTCCCGAAAGACCGCAACAGCGGGCATGATCTACCCTCCCGGTGGCAATCTCGACCCGACCGACCTGACCGAAGATGGCAAGGTCGACGTTGTCGGGGCGATCTACCGGGAACTTGAAGAGGAAACGGGCCTCAAACGAGACGACGTCCAGCCTGCCGGGCTGCTGGTGACATTCGACGGCTGGCGAATTTCCATCGGCCAGCTGATGGATGTCCCACGCCCTGCCGAAGAGTTGCGCACGGAGATCCTGCGTTTTTCAGAAGCATCGGAAGAACAGGAACTGGCCGATATGCGCATCATTCGCACGCGCGCGGACCTTGAGGACAGCGCCATCGTGCCTTACGCCCGTTCGCTCGGCAAATATCTGCTGCCATGAAGAGCACTCGGCGAGACGGCCGGGAACGGCAATATTTTGTTCACCAAGAATGCGCACTAAGCACTGGCAGGACTTGCCTGAAAATGCAAAAGTCCGCTCACCTTTGAAGCCGGTACCGTGGTTTGTACGGGCCGTCCGATGCGGACAGGTTGGTTGTTTTACAACGTTTGAGCCCCTCGCCTGACTTCGTTTGAAGGTCGGCAGGCGGCGACAGGGAGAAGAGAAGTATGAGCCGCCGCTACGCGATCCTGGATGTCTTCACGAACACGAGCCTTGCCGGGAACCCCCTGGCGGTGGTTCTGGACTCCGAGGGGCTGAGCGACGAGCAAATGCAGAAGATTGCCGGAGAGTTCAATCTTTCCGAAACGGTCTTCGTCTTCCCGCCGGAAAAGCCCGGGCATTCCGCCACCATGCGGATCTTCACTCCCAAGATGGAATTGCCGTTCGCCGGGCACCCGACCGTCGGTACCGCCATCCTTCTGGCAACGGAACGCTTTGGCGATATTTCGGGCGAGCAGGATGCCGTTGTTGTTCTGAAGCAGCAGATCGGCACCGTGCGCTGCGCGGTTATCCTGCGCGAGCACGCAGCCGCCTTTGCCGAGTTCGACGTTCCCAGCCTGCCGGAGCCCGCCGGACCGACCCACAACGTCGAACTGATCGCAGCCGCGCTCAACCTGGAGCCGAGTGACATCGGGTTCGAGAACCACGGCCCCTCCCGCTTCCGCGTAGGCCCTCCCTTCACCTTCGTGCCGGTGCGCGATCTGGATGCCTTGGCGCGCGCCAAACCGGTGCCGGCCATGTGGAACGCGGGCTTCGGCAAGAACGGCAATACGGACGCTTATGTCTATTGCCGCGAAACCCGCTCCCACGACAGCGCTTTCCACGCCCGCCTGTTTGCGCCCGACATGGGTATTCCAGAAGATCCCGCGACAGGTTCTGCCGCGGCGGCTTTCGCAGGTGTGGTCGACTATTACGACGACCTTCCCAACGGCACGCACCATATCCGCATCGAACAGGGTTTCGAGATGGGACGGCCGTCCCTGATCGACCTGGAAATCGACATCGAGGGCGGCAAGATGCATGCGGTCAGGATCGGCGGTCAGGCGACGCTTGTCGCTCGGGGCGAACTGTTCCTCTAGTCAAATCAGACGCTGCCCGGACGGTCAGAAGGCCGCCTGGGCAGGTTCGTTCGCCTTGTCGGCGCGTGGCGGCAGACCGAAATGCCGGGCGTACTCTCGGCTGAACTGGGTCGCGCTTTCGTAACCCACCTGGAACGCCGCGCGCGAGACGGACAGTTTTTCCGCCTGCAGCAGCCGGCGCGCCTCCATCAGCCGCAACTGCTTTTGAAACTGCAGCGGACTGGTGCCGGTAATATCCTTGAAGTGCGCATGGAAGGCAGACACGCTCATGCCTGCCTCGCCGGCAAGATCGTCCACCCGCAAGGACGCCGCAATGTCCCGGCGTATGCCGGCAATGACCTTGGCGATGCGGGCCGCGTGACTGTCCTGCTCTGAAATCTGACGCAGGATCGCACCATGTTCGGCCGTCAGCAGCCAGTAATGGATCTCTCGCAGGATCAACGGCAGCAACACCTTGCCGGCCTCCGGCGTCTCCGCAAGCTCGAACAGGCGCCGCATCGCATCGACGATTGCCGCATCTGCCCTGCCGCTTGCAACGGCGCGATTATCCATAGATGTTTTACCCGGCCGATCCAGCTCCGGAGCTAGTTCGCGGATCAGAGCCATATCCAGTGGAATGGCGAGCGCGACATAGGGCTCGGCCTGGCTCGCACGCGCGACCCGTGCCTGCGCGGGCAGATCCAGCCCGACAATCAGTGACTGCATGGCACCGAACCGGACAGTGTTCGATCCGAGATATGTCTGCTTCTCCCCTTGGAGAACCAGGCAGAAAATCGGTTGGTAGACGATCGGATAGATGAGGGTTGGCCGGCGTTGACGCACCAGAGTCATGCCACCAGCACCAACAGGAAAAGGATCGCCACCCGCGCCATGATCATCAGCAAATGCAACAACTTTCCGGATAAGCTCGTCTGCCTGCATGGTTCCCTCCGTCAAGAACCCAGCGATACGTCCGCCGGTTGGAGATGGCAAGCATGCAGGTTGCCTGATTTGTAGGATCAGGCAAGTCTTCTGGAGAAACCGGCACACAACACGTCTCGCTACGGACTATCTCATGGTCATTGACATCACGCCCCACAACACTGGAGCCAATATCATGACCACCTCCCCCAAGATCGCCCTCATCACCGGCGGCAGCCGCGGCCTTGGCCGCAACACTGTTCTTCATCTTGCCAAGAACGGTATCGACACGGTCCTGACATACAGGACCAGCAAGGAAGAGGCCGAACAGGTCGTTGCCGAAGTGGAAGCGCTGGGTGCCAGGGCTGTTGCCCTGCAGCTCGATACTGCCGACACGTCCGGCTTCCCCGCATTCACGGACGCATTGAAAACCATGTTACAGCAGACCTGGCAGCGTGACAGTTTCGATTTCCTGGTCAACAACGCCGGTACGGGCATTCACAAGCCATTCGCCGAGACGACTGAGACCGATTTCGACCAGTTGATGAATGTTCACGTGAAGGGAGTCTTTTTCCTGACCCAGCAGTTGCTACCGCTGATCGCGGATGGCGGCCGCATTCTGAACGTATCGTCCGGCCTTGCCCGGTTCTCCCTGCCCGGCTATTCCGCCTACGCGACCATGAAAGGCGCGATTGAAGTTCTGACCCGCTATCTGGCCAAGGAACTGGGATCTCGACACATCGCCGTCAACACGCTGGCGCCTGGCGCCATCGAAACGGATTTCGGTGGCGGTGCCGTGCGTGACAATCCGGAACTCAACAAGGTGGTCGCCTCCATGACAGCCATGGGCCGTGCCGGCCTTCCGGATGACATCGGCGGAGCCATCACCGCGCTTTTGAGCGGCAATACCGGCTGGATGACCGGCCAGCGCATTGAAGTCTCGGGCGGTCAGAACCTCTAACACCCTAAGTCAGCAGTGTACCGCGGCGGCCGGGTCCCGGCCGCCGCTTGCATAGGCCTATTCGGCAGCTTCCATCAGGCGTGCAGGTGCCGTCATGGACCAGCTCGGCACCGCTTCCAGCCGCTGATACCAGGCAATGATGTTGGCACAGCCTTCCAACGGCATACGCGATTGCGGGTTCAACGCCAACGCCGATAAGGCACCGACCGCAAAATCGGTCACGGTCACCCTGTCCCCCAAGTATCTAGGCCCGCTCCTCCAGGTGGATATCGAAAAACGCGCACGTACCCGCCATTACCGTCTGCGCGGCGCCCATGGGCGGCTGTTTGCCCAACGGCAACGTTTCGGCGCAATCCTGCTGAAGCGCCGCCCAGATCGTCGCTTCTGGAGCGCCGTTTCCTCGCTTCCGAATGAGACCCAAACGCTTAAACGCGCATTGCCATTGGATAGTAAAAAATCGCAATACTTTACCTGCTTGCAGCGAGCCATCACTGTGTCATTTACTCGTGCTCGAATTAAATAAATTCATCACATCGCAACCTTCTAAAATATTGATTTTAAACATATAAACGACAAAAATATTTACTTTACCTGATGAAGTTAACCAGATGTTTGCCCATTTAATTTGCATTTGATTAAAGGCTCTTGGTGTACCCAAGTTCCGCAGAGGAACTAACGAAAACAAGTTTACTGTCAAAAATTACAGTAACGCACAAGTAAACAGGGAAACGCCATGAAAACCTTACTGAGCCTCCTGGCTGGGGCGCTGATGATCAACTCTGCCGTTCAGGCTGCCAACCTTCCGGCACCAACAGGTGATGTCGTCCTCGTTGTGACCGGAAACATCAAGAACACCAACAAAGGTGACAGCGCCGAATTTGACATGGAGATGCTGGAAGGCCTTACAGAAATCTCCAAGACGCTCGAGACTCCCTGGACTGAAGGCACCACCGCCTTTTCCGGCCCTCAGCTGCGCGCAGTGCTGGAGGAAGTTGGCGCACGCGGTTCCAAACTGATCGTCAAGGCTCTCAACGACTACAGTGCAGAAGTGCCGGTAGAAGATGCCGAGAACTTCGACACCATGCTGGCGACCAAAATGAACGGTGACTACATGTCCGTTCGCGACAAGGGCCCCCTGTTCCTGATCTACCCTTTCGACACGAACCCGGAACTCTTCAACGAGAAATACTTTTCCCGTTCGGTCTGGCAAATCCGCGAAGTTGAAGTAGTCGAGTGAAAAATCAGCTCGAAATAGGCGGTAAGGCCGTTGAACAGGCTGCAAGGGCGACGAAATCCGTTCTCGTCGTCCAGATCTTTCTTGTCTGTACGGTCCTTGCCATCTTTTCAATGCTGGTCAAACGTGAAGGCCAGTTGCATGACGCTATCCGTGAAGACGCAATCTGGGCTGTCTATCAGCTCGACCGCGAAACACGTGCCGTCTACGAGCTGGTACAACACGTCAAATATCGTATCGGCGAGGCCGGTATCGAAGCGGCGCAGGAAGCCGTAGCACCGCGAGATCTCGTAACGCGTTATGACATCCTCTATTCGCGTCTCTCGGTCCTCGCCAACTCCAAATACAACGTCTTCTTCGAGCAAAGTCCGAACTTCAGATCCAGGATCACGACCATTCAGACCAAGATCCTGGCCATCGAACCTGTCTTCAACGAAATCGCAGCGAAAAAGAATTACACCGACATCGACTTTGCGCCTGTCGAAGAAACGCTCGAAAAAATTCGTAGCGCCACGAACGAATTTCTTGTCCGCACGAACGCGACGATTTCAGAAGCACGCGCCGAAGCCCGCAACGACGTCTTCCATGTGCAGATGCTGGCCTTCCTCTTCATGTTCGCGATTGTCGTCGCCGCACTCTTTCTCGCGCTGCATATGCTTCTGCAAGTTCGCATCGTGAAACAGACGCGGGAAGGCATGAACAAGGCGGCAGCGGAATTCGAGAAAGCCTATGAGGCAGCAGAAGCCGGCAACAAGGCCAAGTCGGAGTTTCTGGCCACGATCGGACACGAAATCCGCACCCCACTGAACGGCATTCTTGGGATGGCCGAACTTCTGGCACAAAAGCAGCTTCCGGAAGAAGAAACCGGCTACGTCCGCACCATCACGAGTTCCGGCAATACACTGCTGGAGATGATCAACGAGATCCTCGACTTTGCGAAGATCGAATACGGATCCGTTGAGACCGAACAGATTGTTTTCCGGCTCGACGAGCTGGTACGAGAGGCGGCAGCTGTCGTGGAAGGCAAGGCGCTCGAGCAGAATGACGAGCTCAAGCTAAATATCGACCCGACGCTTGAAAAAGCTTTCATCAAGAGCGATCCTACCCGGCTGAAGCGCGTCCTGCTCAACCTGCTATCCAATGCCGTGAAATTCACCGAAAACGGCTCAATCCACGTCGATGTGGTTGCCGGAAAAGTTGTCGCCGAGACCCTGGAACTCAAGATCAGCGTCAAGGATTCCGGTATCGGCATTGCCGAGGAGGCACAAAAGCAGCTCTTTACCGCATTCCACCAGGTCGATTCCTCGATCAGCCGGCGCTTTGGCGGCACGGGCCTCGGCCTTGCCATCTGCAAACAGATCGTCGAGGCGATGGGTGGATCGATAGGTGTGTTCAGTATTCCTGGCGAAGGCGCGACCTTCAGCTTCACCTTGCCGGTTCAACTGGCACATGCCCCTGCTGCGAATCTCACCGGTTTGGATAGCGGTTCGACCCCAACTGCATTGATCCCCCGTCTGCGTATCCTGCTCGTGGAAGACAACGTCATAAACCAGCGTGTCGCAACGAAGTTGCTGGAGAGACTGGGTCAGGAAGTTATCGTTGCCAGCGACGGCAGAGAGGCGATCAAACATGTGCAGGACGCCACTTTCGATCTCGTACTGATGGACGTGCAGATGCCTGATCTCGACGGGATCGCGGCAACACGGCTGATACGGAACATCGGCGCTCCATTCGACAAGCTGCCCATCGTTGCAATGACGGCAAATGCTTCCGACCGGCACCGCCAGGACTGCCTGGACGCGGGCATGAATGCCTTCGAGTCCAAGCCCGTCACCTTCCAGAGGCTTGCGACCATCCTGCGTGAATATGGTCCTTCGGACAATTCAGCAGAAGGCATCACCGACCTGCCGACATCCCCAGGTTCTCCGGAACCGACGGAACAGAGGCATGCGGCTCAATCCGACGCAGCGACACCAAACGCCAACGTGGTTCGCCTTGCCGGAGAAGAGAAAGGGGATGCCAGACGAGCTGAACTGCGGGAGGAACTTGGCGAGGAGGTCTTCCATTCTCTGGTGAATGCCTTCTTTGAAAATGCCGACACTCTCGTTGTGCAAGTCACCGAGGCAGCAAGCTCGGGTGATGGGGAAAGCTACGACCGGCTGCTGCACACACTGAAAGGTGCGGCGGACAATCTCGGATTTACGACCCTCTCAAAAACTGCGGACGCACTTCGCACCAGCATCGAAACCTCCAACCAGGTGACACTCCTGACGGTGGAGCTGGAAAAAGCAAAAAACAGATACCGGAAGATTGCGATATGACCGACACACCGCTTGCCGACACCGAATTCCGCATCCTTCTGGTCGAAGACGATCCCACCAACCGCATGATCATGGAACGGCTTGTGGAGCGCATCCCCGGATGCCATGCAGTCAGCTTTTCCCATCCCATCGACCTGATCGCGGCGCTCGACACGGTCGAATTCGATGTGGCGATCGTCGACTATCAATTGCCGGGCCTCAACGGTATCGAGCTCATCAAGGAAATTCATCAGCACCCCGCGCACACCGACAAGCCGATGGTGATCGTGACGGCGGACAAGGACCGGGACACGCGCATCGAGGCCCTGACCTCCGGTGCTGTCGATTTTCTGAACAAGCCGCTAGAGGTGGTGGAATTCAAGGCCCGCGTCCGGAACCTCACCAAACTGGCCGAGGCGCAGCGCAAGCTGTCGATGCGGGCGGAATGGCTGAAAGAGGAAGTCGACAGGGCAACGACCGAACTCAGAAAGCGCGGCGAGGAAATCGTTCACCGGCTGATCCTTGCTTCCGAATACAAGGACCTCGACACGGCCATGCATACCCTTCGCATGGCGAACTTCTGCGAGTTGATTGCCGAAGAACTCGGCATGAGCATGGAGTTCCGGCGAGACCTCAAGATGGCTGCACCGATGCACGACATCGGCAAGGTTGGCATTCCGGACCGTATCATGCTGAAACGCGGCCCCCTCACCCCGGAAGAACGCGAGGAAATCAACCGGCACACGGAAATCGGCGCCGGCATCCTCAAGGGCTCCAGCTGCCGGCTGCTTCAGGTCGCGACCCAGATTGCCGCGACACACCACGAACGCTGGGACGGCAGCGGTTACCCCAATGGCCTGCGTGGAGAAGAAATACCTCTTGTCGGCCGGATAGCGGCCGTTGCCGACGTCTTCGACGCGTTGACGACGGAGCGCCCCTACAAGTCCGCGTGGACCAACGAACGGGCCTTCAGCTTTCTGGAAGAAAAATCAGGCAGCGACTTCGACCCGGAGTGCATTGCCGCCTTTCTGAGCAAGAAGAAGGAAGTGGAGGAGATCCAGGCCAGGTTTGCCGACGAGCCCATTCCTCTGGCCAAAAACGGCTGAGGCGGTCAGTCTGCAAGGCGTTCAGATCCGCAGGCAATCGCCCTGGATTCCGTGCGATAAGCGCGGCGAAACAGGACTGACTTTGGGCACAATGCCTTTGCCTCCTGTCTTTGCAGCGGCTCAGATCTTGTTTGCGCAAGCTATCGCCGATCCCTGAAACTCCAGGCCAAGGTGCTCCAAATGTGCAAGCTTCGGAAAAGCTGGTTGCATCATGGTTCATCCTGACTTATGAACAGTCCCCATTAACCGTCAGGTCACGCTTTTGCGCCACGCTTGGCGGACCAGTTGAAAAGACGACCAAAGGCCAAGACAGACCCATGATCGCGGTTCGCGACATTTCTGGATCTTCTCGCAACGCGCTGGCTCAGCGCGGCGGCCTCATTCTACTTGGCGATCTCCTCCTTCTTAGATGCCCCTGAGCGTCGGCTGCTTCGCTTGTCTTTAGGCGGAACGGGCACTTAGGGGAGAGTTTTCAAAAAACCGCATCACGACCATCGGATCGCGCCACGCCTTTCCTTACCCGAGCGACCTAAGGCCCGATCCAAGCCAGGGACGAAACGACATGACTGCCACTTCCGAGAAGGACCAGGTCCGGATCTTCGACACCACATTGCGCGACGGCGAACAATCGCCCGGCGCCTCCATGACGTTGGAAGAAAAGCTGCAGATCGCGGAAATTCTCGACGACATGGGTGTCGACATCATCGAAGCCGGTTTCCCGATTGCCTCGAACGGCGATTTTGAAGCCGTCAGCGAAATTGCCAAGCGCTCGAAAAACTCCGTCATTGCCGGTCTGGCCCGCGCCATCCACGCTGATATCGACCGCTGCGGCGAAGCCGTGAAACACGCCGGCAAGGGCCGCATCCACACCTTCGTCTCCACTTCGCCGATCCATCTGAAATTCCAGATGAACAAGACCGAAGAACAGGTGCTGGAAATCATCACCGACACGGTGACACGGTCGCGCAACCTGATCGACGATGTCGAATGGTCCGCAATGGACGCAACGCGCACGCCGATCGAATACCTGTGCCGCTGCGTGGAAGCCGCAATCAAGTGCGGTGCCACCACCATCAACCTGCCGGATACGGTCGGCTACGCCACCCCGGACGAATACAAGTCCATGTTCGAGCAGATCCGTGAGCGCGTACCGAATGCCGACCAGGCGATCTTCTCCGTCCACTGCCACAACGACCTGGGCCTGGCGGTTGCCAACTCGCTGGCCGGTGTCGCCGGTGGTGCCCGCCAGATCGAATGCACCATCAACGGCCTAGGCGAACGCGCCGGCAATGCTGCCCTGGAAGAGATCGTCATGGCGATCCGCACCCGCAGCGACGTCCTGCCCTACATGACCCAGATCGACCCGAAATTCATGGTTCGCGCTTCCAAGATGGTGGCGGGCGCTTCCGGGTTCGCGGTTCAGTACAACAAGGCCATCGTCGGCAAGAACGCCTTTGCCCACGAGAGCGGCATCCACCAGGACGGCATGCTGAAAAACGCCGAAACCTATGAAATCATGCGCCCGGAAGATGTTGGTGTGAAAGCCACCTCGCTGGTCATGGGCAAGCATTCCGGCCGCCACGCCTTCCGCGACAAGCTGAAAGAACTGGGCTTCGAACTGGGCGACAATGCCCTGCAGGATGCCTTCCGCCGTTTCAAGGACCTCGCCGACCGCAAGAAACACGTCTACGACGAGGACATCGAAGCCCTGGTCGAGGACGAAATCAGCATCCTGGGCGAAAGCACCAAGGTGATTGCGCTGACGGTAATTGCCGGTACGGGTGGCCCGCAGAAGGCGATCCTGACCATGGACGTCAACGGCCAGCACGTCACCAAGGAAGCCACGGGCGACGGTCCTGTCGACGCCACGTTCAACGCCATCAAGGCAATCGTGCCGCATGAAGCCAAGCTGTCGCTGTACCAGGTGCATGCGGTGACCGAAGGCACCGACGCTCAGGCAGAAGTGTCCGTGCGCCTGGAAGCCGGCGGCCGCATTGCCACGGGCAAGGGAGCGGACACCGACACTCTGGTCGCTTCCGCCCGTGCCTATGTTTCAGCCATGAACAAGCTGGCCCTGCGCCAGCAGACCGGCAACCCGGGCGCGCTTGCTGCCGTCTAACGCCGGAACCACCAAAAGCTCCGGATCAGGGTGACTGTATTGTCGCCCGATTTCGAACCTGACACGAAAAGCCTCCTGCACCACCGATTTTCCGGTAAGGTTCAGGAGGCTTTGTTTTGTCGGGGAGGACAAACGGGTGGAAAGCCTTGGCACAGACGGAGAGATGAAGCGCGTGGTGATCGCCGGATGCCCGGGGGCCGGCAAGTCCCGTGCGGCCCGAACCTTGAGCGATCTGACCGGCCTGCCCGTCATTCATCTGGACAGTCATTACTGGCAACCGGGTTGGCAGCGCCCTTCCCCCGAAGTTTGGCGTGCCACCATGAAAGAGCTGATCGCTCGCCCGCGCTGGATCATGGACGGCAATTACGGCAGCACCCTGGACCTTCGCCTGAAAGCGGCTGATACGCTCATCTATCTCGATTTTAAGACGTTTCTCTGTGCGACGAGAGTGCTGAAGCGCTCCATTCTCGGCCGCGGTGGCACCCGCAGCGGCGAATTGCCGGATGGCTGCCTGGAGCGCTTCGACTGGCCGTTTTTCAAGTTCGTTCTGAACTACAGGCGGACGCGGCGGGAACGTGATCTGGAAAGCATCAGGGTGTTCTCCGGAGTGAGCCATGTCTTCATCCGTCCCCGACAACTGAAGCGTTTCCTCGTCTCACTAAAGAGCGGACCGGTTTCCTGAATTTTGCCGTAGCCTGCCGGCAAAAAGCCCCTGGATCCGCAAAAAGGGCCGCAGAAGCGGCCCCTTTTCAATCCGTGTTGTGACCTCAACCCTGTGAAATCCGTTCGGAAAGCTGGCTGTTGGTCATGGCTTCGCCGTCCAGGTTCCAGGTCCCGTCCACAGTGTGCACCACGTTTGAAAAGATGCGGTCCCGTGGCAAACGACCTTCTGCCGCCGCGGCGATGATGTCTGTTGCTTCCTTGAAGAACCCGACCTGAACGTCCCGCGCAGCCAGGGCAAAACTTGGCGTCTTGCATTCCAGCCAGGCCCCTTCCACCGGCTCTCCGCCGGACAGCGCCCCGTTCTTCGGCAGTGCCTGTATCTGCATGGTCACGTTGGGGGTCATGACCTTGTTGCCGCCAAGCCCGTGCCATTTCAGGAAGGCTTCGGTGATTTTCCTGCCTGCTTTCAAACCGGCATCTTCGCTCATCACGCCTTGGGTGTAATTGAGTGCAAGTGGCATTTCCGTTCCTCTCAATTAAATATAACGTTCGTTATATTTTCTGACGCACTCTATTTATGTAACGATCGTTATGAAGTCAACAAAATATATAACGATCGTTCTTTAATTGAGAGAACCGCATGGCAAAACAACAACTTCGCAAGGCAGAAACCCAAAAAGCCTTGCTCAGCGCATCAAGCAGGGCCTTCCGAAGCGAAGGATATTCCGGGGTTGGTGTCGACGCGATCGCAAAGGCAGCGGGCGCTACCTCGGGTGCATTCTACGCGCACCTCGGATCAAAGGACGGGGCCTTTCACGCCGCGCTGGAACAGGGACTGGACGAAGTAATCACCACCATTCCTGACTACCGGGAACGTTTCGGCGACAAATGGGTCGAGGCATTTGCACGGTATTATCTCGGCACGGCACATCGGCAGGACCGCGCCTGCGGCTGTGCGATGACCGCGCTATCGCCCGATGTCGCACGGGCCAAGCCTGAGACCCGAAAACTCTATGATGACAAAATGCAGGAAATAGCAGCACTCGTTGCCGAGGGGCTCAAGGAAGGCACCCCGTCTGAACGGCGGAACCGCGCCTGGGTTTTTCTCAGTCTCCTGATCGGAGGACTGACCACGGCACGGGCCATGTCTGATGAGGCCCTTGCCGAAACCGTGACAGCGGCCGCCCTGCCCGCCGCCCTGCAGGCCGCCGGCGTTTGATGGCGACCAATCACTCAAGCGATCAACCGCCCGTGCCAGGCTCCAGAGACTGAAGATATTGCCGGCGCGTGATCCGGTAGAACCGGCAATGCAATCCATGCTTCCTTATTTCCCGCCAGAAACGCAGTCCTGCCTTCTGCATCACCCGCTGCGAAGCCTTATGTTCCGCGACTGCATAGGCAAGCATGTGATCGTTCTGTGTGGTGTCGAAGAACCAACCGACAAGAGCCCGCGCGATCTCGCTCGCATAACCCTTCCCCCAGGCTGACCGTTTCAGGCTGTAGCCGAGTTCATAACCTTCCGGGTTCCTTTCGAACGAAAACCCCGCCCGGCCGATAAAGGCTCCCTCAACCGTCTCCAGTTTCCATTTGGACATCCCGGTGCCCCGGTGATCGCCGACGTAATTCGCCAGCCGCCGGCGCACTTCCTCCGGATCCATGATCGCCGGTCCCGGAGACAGATAGCGATTGACCTCCGGGTCTGAATGAAGGTCCTGCAACAATGGGAAGTCATCTTCGGAAAAAGGCAACAGGCGCAGCCTGCCTGTAGTCAGAATGGGTGTGTTCAAATGGGTTACTCTCAAAAAAAGGGACCGTGGCAGACACGGTCCCGACGCATTTCCCGAGGTCCCGTAAGCCCCGAAAATGCCTAAGCACTCATGAGATAGGATTGCATGGACGGGCTCAGGAGCTGAAACACGTCCGCCTGCATGCCTTCAATCACTTTGCTCTCGCGGTGATAGAAACCGTTGCCCTTGACCACTTCTCGCATGGTCCGGTTGTCGGTGCGCACCACAGCGACCAGATGGGAAAAATAGGTGTTTTCGAAGAACCAGTCTGACAAGGCGGCACAAAGGCGCTTGGGCAGATCCGGGTCCTGATCCAGTACGTCGAGACGCAGGCAATAGTTCAGACTGATCTCGGAAGTTTCGCTGACAGGCGTAAACCCGGCCCAGCCGAGAAATGCCCCATCGGAAGACACCGCCTTCCACTTGGCAAACCCGAGGTCATCCTGGTTCTGCTGAGCAGACCGCACCAGTTCTTCCGCATCAACGACGGTGCAATTGGTGGAATATTCTGTACATCGGTTGCCGTAAGGATCGGAGTGAAGATCTTTGACGAGATGAATATCGGTTGGCTTGAAAGGGACGAGCCGCACTGAACCGCATTCGAGTATGATCGTCTGCACCGTGACCTCCCAGTCTAGGATTTCTTCAGGCCTTACAAGCGGCGGCGAATCCCGCCACCGAACGCATGTTAGCCATGTAACCCTGAATTGTGCCATTGCCATGGCAGACAAAAGTATAAGATCAATTTTGACAAAAATATATTCGCAATACCAAAGAGTTACGCTCACACCACTGCTGCACCGCACACATCAGAAGTTGACGCTGAGCCGTCAAACCGTTCGGAGAATGGCCTCCATCTCAATTAGGTTTGAAGGATCAACCCGTTGCCAATCCGACATCTGGTTGCGAAACCAGGTTTCCTGACGCTTTGCGTATTGACGCGTTGCAACAGTCAGCCTGTGGATGGTTTCTGCATAATCGGCTTCTCCGGCAAGATAGGCGCCAAATTCCGGCACGCCGATTGCCCTCATCGCGGGCAACTTATCCGATAAGCCTTGTTCAAGCAGGGCCCGCACTTCATTGAAGCCTTCCTCGCATACCATCAACCTTGCCCGTTGCTCGATACGTTCATGCAGCCAGGGCCGCGGCGGTGCCAGAACGATCCGGTGACACGCCTGCGGTTTGAGAAGAGGCGATGACTGGGCGTGCTGTTGCCACGCCTTCAGAGGGCGGCCGGTTGCCAGCAGAACCTCCAGTGCACGGGCAAGACGTTGCGGATCAACCAGCGCCTCGGCAGAATCAGGATCCCCCTCGGCAATCAGCTGCTGCCTCAAGCCTTCGACACCCTGCGTGTCGGCAATGGATCTCGCCCTGGCGCGGATCTCTTCCGGAATGCCAGGCATTTCTGCAAAGCCTTCCGTCAGCCCCTTGAAGTAGAGGCCGGTGCCACCGACGAGGATAGGCATCTGGCCGTTTCCCCAGGCATCTTGCAATTCCCGTTCCGCCAGGCGCAGCCAGTCGCCGGTCGAAAAGGCCGTCGATGCAGGCAACACGCCGTATAGCCTGTGAGGCGCTTCCCCCTCCTCCGCCACGCTGGGACGTGCGCTCACCAGTCGCAAGTCTTCGTAAAGCTGCATGGAATCTGCATTCACGATGACGCCATTCAGCCTTTTGGCCAGCGTCAACGCCAAAGCGGACTTGCCGCTGGCTGTCGGCCCGGCTATCAGAATGGCGCGCCTGGCAGTTGCGGGCGTGCCGTCATCGTCGTCCAGGGAACCGTCCATGTCTTTTGTTGCCACTTTGGTGTCCACTCCTGCTGCGCCTGCAGTCGACGAGGATCTGGTTCGGCAGGCATCCGACGCACTCGGCGTTACCGGAACCTCGACCCGTCTTTCTGCAGGTGTGGCAGCGGATATCCGCTTTGAGGGTCTGGATGCAAGTACCGCGGACGGTCTCTTGCGCGAAGTGATTGGCCGTGCCCCCGTCGACGTCTTTGTGCAGAAGGAAGCCGGCCGCCGCAAGCACCTGCTGATCGCCGACATGGATTCCACCATGATCCGCCAGGAATGCATCGACGAACTGGCGGCTGAACTTGGCCTCAAGGATCGCATATCGGAAATTACCGAGCGGGCGATGCGCGGCGAGATCGATTTTGAACCGGCCCTGCGCGAACGTGTAGGCCTTCTTGCTGGATTGCCGGTGTCGGCCATCGAAACGGTGCTCAGCAAGCGGATCCAGCTGATGCCGGGCGGCCGTACGCTGGTCCAGACGATGAAGGCGAACGGCGCTTACTGCGCCCTTGTTTCCGGTGGCTTCACCCATTTCACATCTGCTGTCGCGACGCTGATCGGTTTTGACGAGAACCAGGCCAACACCCTGCTGGAAGTGGACGGAAAACTGTCAGGCAAGGTCGGAGAACCGATTCTCGGACGCGAGGCCAAGCGCACCCGCCTGGAATATCTCGTCGCGGAGCGTGGCCTGGAATTCGCAGATACGCTTGCGGTCGGAGACGGCGCGAACGACCTTGCCATGATCGAACGCGCAGGAGCCGGCGTCGCTTACAGGGCCAAACCGGCTGTCGCCGCCGCCGCCGACTTCCGCATCGACCACGGCGACCTCACGGCCCTGCTCTACCTGCAAGGCTACGCGGAAAGCGATCTCGTTCTGAGTTAAGGCGCGGGCCTGCGGCAATCCTGATTTGAGCGGTTTCGAATCCTCGCCTCTAGCGGGCGGCCCTTCTTGTCTTTCAAGGAATGAACCTTTCGACAGAATATGCAGCCCATCCTTCGAGACAGGCCTCCGGCCTTCCTCAGGATGAGGGAGAGTGTGTGGGGATGCCGAACACAACCCCTTGAAGTGGTTAGGCTACACACCTTCACTTCGCCCCACGACACATCCAACTCGCCAAGGCCACCAGCATCCTCCAAGCCCCCAACTCCACCCCACCACCAACCTCATCCTGAGGAAGCGCGGAGCGCTGTCTCGAAGGATAGGTCCCTTGCCTCCAAAGCATCCCCCTTTCCCGTTCCAGACAGACCTTCAGCCATCTTCAGGAAGAGCGTGCAGGAGATTGAAAGCAGAAAAAAAGGGCGCCTCACGGCGCCCTTCTGCATTCAGCTTCCGAAGTCCGGAAGGATTACTCGTCTTCGATCCGCACCGGAACGAAGCGGACATCACCCGTCGGGTTGGCCAGCAGAAGCAGGGCCGAGCGGCGATTGTCCTTTTTCAGCTTGTCGATCTCGGCCATGACGTCTTCCGGCGTCTCGACCGTTTCCTGAGCGACTTCCTTGATGACGTCGCCAGCCATCACGCGCTTTTCCTCCGCAGAGGTGCCTGGCTTCACTTCCGTGACCACAACACCGCTGACGTCTTCATCGATGGAAAACTGCTTGCGCAAGGCGTCGTCCAGAACGGCAAGCGACATGCCGAGAACTTCGCTCTTTTCGACCGGCTTTTCCGCAGGCTCTTCTTCCTCGGTTGCGCTGGCTTCGGTCACCTCGGTTTCTACGAGCTGCTCGAGGATCACGCTGATGGCGACTTCCTCGCCCTTGCGCAGAACCGTGACTTCGACTTCCTTGCCGATTTCAGTTTCCGCCACCATTCGCGGAAGTTCGCGCATCGTGTCGACATCCTTGCCGTCGAACTTGATGATCACGTCACCCGGTTCGATTTTCGCCTTGGCCGCCGGGCCATCGTCGGTCACACCGGCAACCAGCGCGCCCATGGCCTTGTCCATTGCCAGGCTGTCGGCAATCTCGTCCGTGACTTCCTGAATGCGAACACCCAGCCAGCCGCGGCGGGTTTCGCCGAACTTGCGCAGCTGATCGATCACGTTCATGGCGGTGTTGGCCGGGATCGCAAAGCCGATGCCGATGGAGCCGCCGGACGGCGAGATGATGGCCGTGTTGATGCCGATCACGTTGCCTTCCATGTCGAACAGCGGTCCGCCCGAGTTCCCCCGGTTGATGGACGCATCCGTCTGGATGAAGTTGTCGTACGGACCGGAGTTGATGTCGCGGTTTCGTGCCGACACGATCCCGACGGTCACCGTGCCGCCCAGACCAAACGGGTTGCCGATCGCCATCACCCAGTCGCCGACGCGAATGGCGTCGCTATCGCCAAAACTGACGGCCTTCAGAGGCGTGGTCGGCTCCACCTGCAGCACTGCGAGATCGGTTTTCTCGTCGGTGCCGAGGAGCGTCGCCTTCAGCTTGGTGCCGTCGTTGAAGTTGGCGGTGATTTCGTCCGCCCCTTCGATAACGTGATTGTTGGTGATAATGATGCCGGCTTCCCCGTCGATGACGAAGCCCGAACCCAGCGATTGAACCCGCCGCGGCTGGTCGTCGTCCCGGTTCTGCCGGTTGAAGAATTCTTCAAAAAACTCCTGGAAGGGCGAACCTTCCGGAACCTGCGGCATCGGCACCGAACGGCGGCCCTGCACGGTTTGAGCGGTGGAAATATTCACCACTGCATCCGCGAGACCTTCCGCCAGATCCGCGACGGACACAGGTCCTTGTGCGTATGCTGCCTGGATAGGCTGAAAAGCTGCCATTCCACCGATTACGATGCCCGCCGCGACTGCGGCGATCCTGGTCATCCGACGGCGAATACTTAGTGGAGCCATAGGGCTTTCTCCTCATCCCAGCCGGTTGGACTGCAGTCAGAATGCTGACAGTCGATGGGTTTGTTCCGGTCCTTGGTTCAGAATATAGAACGGGCGGGAAGATTTTGCGCCTCCCGCCCGAAAACTTTTCGTTATCCGCGAATGATCCACACAAGAAATACGCCGATAACCGCCACGATCAGGCCAGTTGCCCGCAAGGTCTGGTCCGGTGTCTCCAGCGCGCTGCGCATGATGGACTTCATGCCACCGGGCACAAGCGCATAGAGAACACCTTCAAGCACCAGGACCAGGCCGAGCGCCGTTACCAGTTCGCTCATTGTGCAGCGAGCGACGGATTCCGGTCGGATACGCCCTGGCTACCGTTTCCATCAGTACCCGGAGCCGGCAAGATACCGGTCGGGTCCTTGAAGAAGCGGAAGAAGCTTGAGTCAGGCGACAGCACCAGGCTGGTATCACCGGACCGCAATCCTGCCTCATAGGCCTGCATGGACCGGTAGAAGGCGAAGAATTCCGGATCGGCACCGAATGCCTCGGCAAAGATCCTGTTTCTTTCAGCGTCACCGGTACCACGCATGATTTCCGAGTCACGGCGTGCTTCAGCAACAAGAACGGTCGCGTCGCGATCCGCACGGGACCGGATCCTGCGGGCAGCTTCTTCACCCTGTGCACGGATTTCCGTGGCTTCCTGCTGACGTTCGGTCTGCATACGGGCGTAAATTGCCTGCGAGTTGGCGTCCGGCAGATCCGCACGGCGGATCTTCACGTCGATCACCTCGATGCCGAGCTGTTCGGCATTGGCATCGATATCCCGGCGAATGTTTTCCATCACGCCGGTACGGTCATCGCGAACAAGTGCCACGAAGCTGGTGCGGCCGACTTCCGAACGCAGCGAGGACTGCAGGAACGTCGACAGGCGCCGGTTGGCGGTCTGGATGTTCTGGACACGCTGATAGAACAGCACCGGATTGGAGATCTGGTACCGCGCGAAGGCATCCACGATCAGACGCTTCTTGTCCGACGTGATCGGCTCAAGCGGCGGCATGTTCAGGTTCAGGATGCGCTTGTCGAAGTAGACGACGTTCTGAACGAACGGGATCTTGAAATAGAGACCCGGTTCCTTCTTCGGCTGTTCGACGATCTTACCGAACTGCAGGACAAGCGCCTGCTGGGTCGGATTGACGATGAAGACCGAAAGGTAAGCGACGACCGCTGCGATCAGCAGGACGATTGCAAGAATACCACTACGCATGATCAGTTGCCTCCCGCGCGCTGTGCAGGGGCGGTCTGACGCCCGTTCAGGTCATTCAGCGGCAGGTACGGCAACACGCCGGAGCCTGTCGAGTCGCTGTCGATGATGATCTTGTTGTTCGAGCCCAAAACTTTTTCCAGGGTTTCGAGATACAGACGCTCACGGGTCACGTCCGGTGCTTTCCTGTATTCTTCGTAGATCTTGGTGAAACGCTGGGACTGACCGGTTGCCTCGGCAATGGTCTGGTCCTTGTAGGCGTTTGCCGCTTCCAGAACGCGTGCTGCTTCACCGCGCGCTTCCGGGACCACCCGGTTGGCGTAGGCCTTGGCCTCGTTGCTGATGCGCTCTTCGTCGGCACGTGCGGCCTGCACGTCGCGGAAGGCGTCGATAACCTGCGCAGGCGGGTCAACGCGCTGCATCTGGACTTCGCCGATCTCGATACCCGACTGATAGCTGTCGAGTGTCTTCTGCATCAGGCTGGCAACGTCGTTCTGGATGGAAACACGATTTTCCGTCAGAATGGAGTCGATCTTCGATCCGCCGACTACTTCACGCATCGCGCTTTCGGCCACGGCTTTCACTGTCGCTTCCGGATCCTGGATATTGAACAGGAAGTCGGCAATACCCTCGTTGGTATTCCGGATACGCCACAGGACCTTGAAACCGACGTCGACGATGTTTTCGTCGCCGGTCAGCATCAGGCTTTCTTCCTGAACGTCGCGTGCGCGCACAACGCCGGAGCTGCTGACGTTTTCTTCGGTGCCAACAGTGGTTTCGCGCTGCAGTTCGACTTTCGGGGTGTAAACTTCACCGATCGGATAAGGCCAGTTGTAGTTCAGGCCAGGAGGGGTCTGATCCTCGACCTTGCCGAGTACCAATTCGACACCGACCTCGCCTTCATCGACAACATAGAAGCCGAAGGCCAGCCAGACGATAAGTGCCACGCCGACCACGATCCCGCCGCCGATGAAACCCAGGCCGCCGCCGCCACCGCCCGGAAGGACGTTGCGCATGCGGTCTTGTGTACGTTTCAGGAGCTCTTCAAGATCGGGTGGGTTTCCGCCTCCACGGTTGGAGCCTCCACCCCACGGGCCGTTGCCGTTACCGCCGCCGCCACCGCCGCTGCCCCAAGGGCCGCCGTTGTTTCCGCCACCTTTCCAGGGGCCACCGCCACCTGACTGATTGCTCCAAGGCATCAAAACTTCCTTCTTTGTCGTCCGGCACGTTATCCCGGACAGGGATTTTCACCCGTTCTGACTCACCGTTGGTTATAGGGAGGTTACCGTATGCTTTCAACGGAAAGCCCCATGTAAAAACCTCCCAAAACCCGCGTGTTCCCGTGCCGCAGGTGGTGGTAAACGGAGAGACTGTCAAGACCGACGGAACATTTGGCCGCACCCCGCCGGAATTTGCCCCGAAAAGACGGGCTCAGTTCACGTTGGCGGAACGGATCATGTCCACATGCAGAATACCGTCCTCAATGTATTCTTCAGACACCGTCGCAAAGCCCAGGGAGCCGTAGAAAGCCTCCAGGTAAGCCTGTGCGGAAACGTGGATCTCACACCCCGGAACCAGGGCCTCCGCCTTGTCGATGCCGGCCTGCATCATGAGACGCCCGAGCCCGCTCCCCCTGCCTGCCTTGGCAATGACCACCCTGCCGATGCGGGCACGGCCCTGCTGAGGTTCTGTGAACAGGCGGATTGCGCCCAGAAGCGTTCCTGCCTCCTCGTCTTTGATGAGGTAATGCAGCGCCGTCTGGTCCTTGCCGTCGATGTCGGCGTAAAAAGACGCCTGCTCCAGAATGAATATATCCTGGCGCAGTTTGAGCACTTGATAGAGGTCGTTGAGGCTTAGCTCATCGAAAGTGGCCCATCTGGCCGTCAGATTGGCGGGTAAACTCATGACAACGGATCCGATAGGTATTCAAGCCTTGCGGCGGTAGGAGACGAAGGTGAAATCTGCGCTGTCGCGTTCGGTGCGCTGGCCCGGCTCCCGACCGACTTCCTGCCACACCGCCGGATCGATGTCCGGAAAGCGGGTGTCTCCCGCCGGCTGCGCGTCCACCTCGGTGATCTCGAGACGGTCGGCTTTGCCGATCGCCTGGGCATAAAGCTGCCCCCCGCCGATGCACATGACCTGGTCGACGCCAAGATCCGCTGCCAGTTCCGCTCCCCGTCGCAGCGCCTCTTCAAGGGACTTCGCAGCTTCCGCACCTTCCGGCGCATATTCCGGATCCCTGGAAACAATCACATGTGGACGTCCCGGCAAGGGCTTGCCGCCGAACGACAGAAACGTCTTGCGCCCCATGATCACCGGCTTTCCAAGCGTCAGCCGCTTGAAATACTTCAGATCCGACGGCAACCGCCAGGGCATATCGTTATCGGACCCGATAATCCCGTTTCGTGCCACCGCGGCAATCAAGACAAGTTCCGGCAAAGCCATCTCCGAATCCGGTTTTCAATTCCTCAAACGCCTCCTAGCATGGAAACGCGAGCCAGGAAAAATCGCAGACATTTTTCTTGCCAGGCTGTCGGATAAGCGCCCCTTCGCACGTCCTTGAAACTGGACCGCCACGACCAGGAGACTTTCGGAATGTCCGACCTGATGGAAACCGTCTTGATCGAACGCACCCGCGCGTTGATCCCGGATGAAAATGTCGAGCAAAAGCGCATGTTCGGCTCCACCTGCTTCATGGTCGACGGCAACATGCTGGTCTGCGCTTCCAAACGCGGGCTGATGGCTCGTGTGGGAACCGCACAGCAGGAAGAGGCGGTGGCAAGGCCCTTTGCCTCGGTCTGCAAGATGGGTGGCCGGCCCATGCCCGGCTTTATCAGGGTTGAGCCGGAAGGGATCGAAAGCGACGAAGACCTGAAGAGCTGGATCGATATGGCCAGATCCTATGTCAGCGCACTGCCACCCAAAACTGCAAGGCCCAAGAAGCCGAAAACCGGAAAGACGGCAAAATGAACGGCTCCGGTTTTCAGCCAGAAACCTTCCGCTTTCTGGAAGAGCTTGCCGCCAACAACACAAGGGACTGGTTTGAAGCGCACAAGGCCGATTACCAGCGCTTCGTCAGGGATCCGGCAGACGCGGTTCGCGGCAGACTTGCCGAAACGCTCTCGCGGCTTTGCGGACACAACCTCACCTCGAAGCAGTTTCGCATCAACAGGGACCTGCGCTTTTCCAGGGACAAGCCCCCCTACAACACCCACGTCCGCATGGCCTTCTGGCCACAGGAAACCGCTTTCCAGGGCAAGGACGCGCAACCGCCCAGCTTCTTCCTGTCCGTGGAAGCCGATCATGTGCGCACCGGCGCAGGGTGCATGCGGTTTTCAAAACCGGTGCTCGGATCGTTTCTCCAGACACTCGAGACGGACAACGGCGAGGACATCGGAGATCTGATCGCCCATATGACGGCTGCCGGGTTTGAAATGTCCGCCCCAGATCTTGCCAAGGTTCCTCGCGGCTTTCCCGCAGACCACCCCCGCAGTGGTCTCGCCCGGTACAGGGGCCTCGCCGTTTGGCGAGACGTCAGCGACATCGGGTCGCTTCAGGGGGCAAACGGCCACGAAGCGATTGCGAGGGTTATTGAACCTGCGCTCCCTTTCTGGCGCTGGCTGATGACGCTTCACGCGCACCGGACCTGACACATTGGCTGCGGAGAATACCCAGAACGCAAGACGAAATCACTTGATCCAAAGCGCTTTGGAAACTATGACCATCGCATTCGCGTTTCCACTCCAGATGAGTTTCCATGGCACTTCCAAAAGACCTTGCGCTCCGTTTTCCCGGCGATTTTCTGTTCGGTGTTGCAACCGCGGCCTATCAGATCGAGGGCGCAACCAGCGAAGATGGCCGCAAACCCAGCATCTGGGATGCCTTTTCGAAGATGCCCGGCCGCGTTTACCAGAGGCATTCCGGTGACATAGCCTGCGACCACTATCATCGTTGGGAAAGCGATCTGGATCTGATCAAGTCACTCGGCGTCGACGCCTACCGATTTTCCATCGCCTGGCCGCGCATTCTTCCCGATGGCCGAGGCCCGGTGAACGAGAAGGGTCTCGACTTCTACGACCGGCTGATCGATGGCATGGTTGCCCGTGGTCTGAAGGTCTATCCGACACTGTACCACTGGGATCTGCCGCTGACCCTGGCGGGCGACGGCGGCTGGACAGCCCGCAGCACGGCAGAAGCTTTTGCTGACTATGCGGAGATTGTCGTCAAACGGCTCGGCGACCGGATGGACGCACTGGCGACCATCAACGAACCCTGGTGCATCTGTCATCTCAGCCATCTCTACGGTATCCATGCTCCCGGTGAAAAAAGCATCGAGGCGTTCGCAGCCAGTGTGCACACGCTGAACCTGGCACATGGCTTGGGCGTTCAGTCTGCCCGGTCCGTAAAGCCGGACCTGCCGATGGGCATCGTCATCAACGCCCATTCCGTCTATCCGGTCAGCGACGCCCCACAAGACAAGGAAGCGGCAGAACGGGCCTTCCAGTTCAACAACGGCATTTTCTTCAAACCGATGTTCCAGGGAAGCTATCCGGCGGACGTGCTCAGCGCCTTCGGCGAACATATGGACATTCGCGACGGTGACCTTGAAACCATTCACCAGCCTCTCGACTGGTGGGGGCTGAACTACTACACGCCGCTACGCGTGAAAGCAGACACCAATGCCAGCGCGGTCTATCCAATGGCCGAGACGGTTCCCCCAACTCCAGGGCCGGAGCTGACCGATATCGGCTGGGAAGTCTATGAAAAGGGCCTGTCTGATCTCCTGAAGGAACTCGACACCCGTTACCCGCTTCCGGACTGCTACATCACTGAAAACGGTGCCTGTTACAATGACGAGCCGAAGGACGGTGTCGTCAACGACCAGCGCCGGATCGACTATCTGGAAAAACATTTCGGTGCCATTGCCGATGCACGCGAGGCAGGTGTTCCGGTGAAGGGTTATTTCCTCTGGAGCCTGATGGACAATTTCGAGTGGGCCGAAGGCTACAAGATGCGCTTCGGTATCGTTCACGTGGATTATGACACCCAGGTCCGTACGCTGAAGAACAGTGCCCTGTGGTACCGGGACTTCTTGGAAGCGCATCGGCAGGGGTGAAAACGCTTCGAGCTTTCGTCCTGCATTGCGGATCAGTGCAACCAGCACGCACGCTTATCTTAACCTAGCCTCCTCTCCCCTCATCCTGAGGAGCGAGCTTGCTCGCGTCTCGAAGGATGGGTGGCATATTCAGCGTGTGGGGCCCATCCTTCGAGACAGCGCTGCGCGCTTCCTCAGGATGAGGATGTATTGGTGTCAGGACCAGGCGTTCAAAGGCGAGGTTACGCTTCCCGTAAATTCGCCAGAATGATCTCGCTCCAGACCCGGGTCGGCGGGATCCAGGCGGACCAGTCGTTGTAATTGCCGGAATAGATCACGGCCGCAACATCTGCCTTGGGGCACAGCCAGAGCCGCTGGCCACCATTGCCAAAGCCGGCAAACCAGGGTGTCGGGCCGCCAAGAGCCGGAACAGGAACCTGGCCGCAAAACCAGAAATAGCCGTATCCCGGTCCTTCGCTGGTTTCGATGATTGGCTGCAGTGAAGCCCGGATCCAGGCTTCGGGAACGATCTCCCGGCCCTGCCAGATACCGTTGTCAAGAACGAGACGTCCGATCTTGAGCAGATCCGGTGCAGCCAACCTCAGCCCGGACGCCGGCGAATGGGCACCATCCCGGCCGATAGACCAATCGAACTGCATTATGCCAAGTGGAGAAAACAGGCGTTCCCTTGCATAATCGGCCAGCTTCTGCCCGGTTCCCCGTTGCAGGATCTCGCCCACCAGCGCGGTGGCTCCGCCGCTGTAGATCCATCGGGTGCCGGGGTCTCCCACCAGCGGCCGCTCCAGAATGTAACGGTACCTGTCCGGGGCCATTTCCATGGCGATTTCGCTGTTTTCCGGATCGGTATAGGGGCGGGTCTCGTCCCACTCCATGCCGAGCGACATGGTCAAGGCGTGCTCCACGGTCCGCTCCATGCGTTTCGGATCCGCCGCAAGGTCGGCATATTCGGGAAAAAGCTCCAGGACCGGCGTATCGAGCGTCGGCACCTCGCCCCGCTCCAGCGCAATGCCATAGAGCAAGCTGACGATGGATTTGGTGATAGAACGCAGGTCGTGAAGGGTCTCGGGGCCGAAGGTTACCTCACCGATCGGACGGCCCCAGTTTTCGTCCTCTCCCTTGCCATAACTTTCCAGAACCGTCTCACCGCCGCGTTCTGCAATCACGACATGAAGATGCGGCAACAGACCTGCCTCGGCACCGGCGCAGAGCTTGCGGCCAAGGGACGTATCGAACCCGCGACGCTCGGCAGCCGCCGCGTGGGGTGAGAGCGAAAGACCGTCGGGTGACTTCATGGAGAGCTCCCTTGCGTGAAACCTGAAGGAAGTGTCGGCAGTTTCATCGCCAAATGCGAGCGTTATTTGAAAGGTTTATTGCCGTGCGAGGAGCTTGACCTTCCACCAACTGGAACCACCATAGTGAAGGGGAGAAGCAACTTGCGTCAGGAAGGTGGGAGAGTGGATCGGCGTTCGTTCTTGAAAGCATCGGTGGCAGGAGGACTTGCTGCCTTGTCACCAGCCTTTGCTCTGGCAAAAACGGAAGAAGGTTACTTCGACCTTGCGGCGGTCAAGGGACAGGCCCGACTTTATGGCAAGGACGGCGGCCTCTCGGATCTCTGGCTCTACAACGACCGGCTGCCCGGTCCGCAGATACGGGTCAAGCGCGGCGAACGCGTCAGAGTGCGCTTCACCAACAACCTCGACGAACCCACCTCGGTCCATTGGCACGGCATCCGCATCGACAATGCCATGGATGGTGTTGCCGGCCTCACCCAGCCCCCCGTCGCCCCCGGTGAAAGCTTCGACTACGACTTTGTCGTGCCGGACGCAGGCACCTTCTGGTACCACGCCCACAACATGAGCTGGAACCAGGTGCCGCGCGGCCTCGCGGGCGCACTGATAGTCGAGGACGACGAGCAGTCCTTCGACCCCGATTGTGACATCACGCTGATCCTCAACGATTGGCGTCTGGACGAAAACGGTATCCTGGAAACCGCAAGCTTCGGTGCCATGCACGACTTTGCCCATGCCGGACGTCTGGGCAACTGGCTCACCATCAACGGTGCTTCGATGCCGGACATTGCGTTGAAGAAGGACCGCTGGCACCGGCTGCGCCTTATCAACGCCTCCACGGCGCGTATCCTTGATCTGGCTCCGGCGCGGTTTGGTGCGAACATAATCGGGCTTGATGGGCAGGCCTTTGACACCGCGCGGGAGGTCGAGGGCACTGTGCAACTGGCGCCGGCACAGCGCATGGATCTGGTGCTACGACCTCAGGAAACCGGCAAGCTGCCATTCGAGATGATGACCGGCAAGCCTTTCACCTTCGCCAACTTCGTCGTCTCGGAAACCGAAAGCGAAGACCTGCCACTCGTGCTGCCACCGCCGAACCGGTTGCCTGAACCCGATCTGAGCTCTCCCCGGGAACTGCCATTAGTGATGGCGGGTGGAGCCATGGGCGGCATGCAGTCAATGATGAGACACGGCGTCGAGATGGGCATGCGCCAGATGATGTCCGAGGGGCTCTTCTGGGCTTTCAACGGTGTGGCCGGTATGGAAGATGATCCGATGTTTTCCGCCAAGCGCGGCGACACGATCCTTCTGGAAAGCCGGAACGACACGGCTTTCCCGCATGCGATTCACCTGCATGGCCATCATTTCCGCGTCATCGAGCGCGATGGCACGAAACTGGAGAATCCCGACTGGCGCGACACCTTCACAAGTCAGCCGCGCGAGACCGTCAAGATCGCCTTTGTTGCGGACAATCCCGGGAAATGGCTGATCCACTGCCACATGCTCGGTCATGCGGCATCGGGCATGATGACCTGGTTCGAAGTGAGCTGAAACAGCCGGTGGCTAGACCGCGATCGGCGCGGCAATATGCGGGAGCGGATCGTAGCCGGTCAGTTCGAAGTCTTCGAACTTGAACGCAAAGAGATCCGTGACATCCGGATTGATCTTCATTTCCGGCAAGGACCGCGGTGAACGTGTGAGCTGCTCACGGGCCTGGTCGAAGTGGTTGGCATAAAGATGCGCATCACCGAACGTGTGCACAAAGTCGCCGGGCTTCAGGCCGGTCACCTGGGCCACCATCATGGTCAGCAGCGCATAGGAGGCGATGTTGAAGGGCACGCCCAGGAACACATCCGCCGACCGCTGGTAAAGCTGGCAGGAAAGCTTGCCGTCAGCCACGTAGAACTGGAACAGCGAATGGCACGGCGGCAGCGCCATCTCGTCGACCAGAGCCGGGTTCCACGCCGAGACGATCAGCCGCCGGCTTTCCGGGTTGGTCCGGATCATCTTCAGCAGATTGGCAATCTGGTCGATGGATCTGCCGTCCGGCGCCGGCCATGACCGCCACTGGTAGCCGTAGACCGGCCCGAGATTACCGTTCTCGTCCGCCCAGTCGTCCCAGATCTTCACCCCGTTTTCTTTCAGATACCGAATGTTGGTTTCGCCCGCGAGGAACCACAGCAGCTCGTGAATGATCGACTTCAGGTGCAGCTTCTTTGTCGTGACACAAGGGAAACCTTGCGAGAGGTCGAAGCGCATCTGGTGGCCGAAGATCGAGCGCGTGCCCGTTCCGGTCCTGTCGCCCCGATCAACGCCTTCGTCCAGGATTTTCGACAAGAGATCGAGATATTGCTGCACGGCGGAAGCCTTCGCGGTCAGGAGATCTGGAGTTTGTGGTTAACTTGGCAGATTTTTCCGAAAAGACAGCCCCTCCCCCGCACTTTCCCCAACTTGGCACTTGCTGTGGAAGAATGGCCATGAGCCAAGCCGGCAAACGACATGCTTTGCCAGAAGCCTCTTTCATTTCAGGGCCGAAGACCTTATATCAGGGCTGCTGGTTCGCCAGCTATGGCAATAAATGGTCAGTGCAATAAACCTATCGGACCCGGGGGCGGTACCCGGCGCCTCCACCCAAGCCCATGGGGCTAAGCTATGGAAACTCCATGGGTTTCGGCGGGGGCGAAATAGGATCGACGAGGGCGTAAAGACTGTGCTTTTGCTCGGCATTGTACCACCGTTATCGGGCTTTCTTAATAGTTGCAAATGACAACTATGCTATGGACAACGCTGTCGCAGCGTAACGCTGCGCCGGTAGTCCACTAAGTCCTTTGAGGTAGCACTCACGGGCGGGGTTCGGAGGCACCTGGCAACAGAAGCCTCCACTTGATCTTCCCATGTATTTGCAGCGTCCTACATAGGTTGCATGACCAATGAGCGATGATTGCCGGGTTGCACACATTAATCTGGGTTCACTTGGAAAAGAGCCTTTTCTTTTTGATCTCGGCCCGTCAATGTGCTCCTGATAGTGGACTTTTCCAGCGAGATTCGACGAAAACCGATGTCTGAAGACCTTCTGCGATACGATATTCTGATCCAGGACGCGCTGCGTGGAGCGGTGAAGAAAATACTTGCCGAAGTCGGTCGTACCGGGCTGCCCGGAGACCATCACTTCTACATCGCGTTCGACACCAATGCCCCTGGCGTGCGCATTTCCCAGCGGCTCAAGGAGCGCTATCCGCAGGAAATGACCATCGTGCTGCAGCACCAGTTCTGGGATCTTGCCATCGGCGAACATGCGTTCGAGGTTGGCCTGTCCTTTGGCGGCGTGCCGGAAAAGCTGCTGGTGCCTTTTTCTGCCATCAAGGGTTTCTTCGATCCGTCCGTACAGTTCGCGCTGGAGTTCGATCCCGGCAAGACGGCGGAAGAACTGCCGGAAGAGCTGCTGGAAGCCGTGGAAGAACTTGCCAGGGCCGAGCAGGAACATGCCGACAACGAAGCCAGACAGGACGACGGCGCAGGTGACAAGGAAGCTGCAACTGCAGACACCAAGGCAAAACCTGCCGTGCAAGCTGCCGAAAGCAGTGACGGTGGCGGCGAAGTCGTTTCCCTGGATGCATTCCGCAAGAAGACCTGAGATCGGGAGCCTTTCCCATGAGCGCGGAGATCATCAATCTGCGCATGGTGCGCAAGCAGAAGAACCGTCAGGACAAGGAAAAGACGGCCGAGGACAACCGGCGCAAGTATGGCCGGTCCAAAGCCGAACGTGAGGCGGCCCGCCAACGCCGGGAAACGCTGGAAACCCACGTCGACGGGCATCTTCTGGAAAAACCCGACGGCCCGGATGCCGAACAATCCGACAAAGCAACAACAGACGCAGACAAAATCGAAGCCGATCCTTCTGGCCCGGGCTCTTCCGACGATCGCAGCTGACCGCCAATGGCTCTGTTAAAGCGCTCTCTTTCCCTTCATGGCCACCGCACCAGCCTCGCGCTGGAACCGGAATTCTGGGACGTCGTCGACGCCTACGCCGACGCCGCGAACAAGTCCCTCGCCGGACTGATTGCCGAAATCGACGACAACCGCGACCCGGAAGACCCGCTGTCTTCGGCAGTTAGGGTCTGGGCCTTGAAACGGGTCCAAATGGAAGCTGGTCTGATTTCGGAGGGATGAACGGCTGACAATCTGATTTCCGGTCCCCTGCTTTTCGCCTGACCACAGCGCAGCTAGAAGTGCCCGGACTGCCTCTGAGCTTCAGCCCTCTTGCCGCCTCTGCAACATACATCTCCCTCATCCTGAGGAGCGCGCTTGCGCGCGTCTCGAAGGATGGGTCACTTGTTCAAGAGTGTGCCGCCCATCCTTCGAGACAGAGCTGCGCGCTTCCTCAGGATGAGGAGAGATTGCTGAAACTTTGAGTGAAAAGGACTGGCGGCTTCTCTTCCGATCGCCGTTCAATGGGCTTCAGGCAACACCTGCCCAATATCGACGAGCGAAGGCCCGTCGTACCAGCCTGTCACTGCGCGCCGGGCAGGACCAGCGGCGAGCCGACGTCGCGTGTCAGAAGGTCTTCAATGGAAACCGGCGGGTCCAGGGGTGGCAGGCTGTTCGAAGGATTGGTGACCGGTGCAGTATCTGGCGCTGCGGTCAGGTCTTCCAGATCCGGCGTCTCCAACACGGCCCGAATGCGCTCTGCAAAGGGAGCCGCGGCAACAGCCGGGGCCGGTGCCGGGGCTGGCGCAGGCACTGGCGGCGGCGCGGCGCGGGTTTCCCTGCGCGGCGCATCGTTGGTCTTTTGCGGAAGGGCTGAATTTTCCTGCTTGTCCGGATCAGGCTGAGGCTGAGGCTGAATGTCTTCGCCGGACTGCTCTTGCTCAAGACGAAGCTGCTCTTCTTCGGCCGCCCGGGCTGCCTGACGTTCCCGGCGGGCTTCGCCTTCCCGCTGGTTTTTCAGTTCCCGCACAAGCCGGTCACGTTCCAGAATTTCCGCCTGTAGCTTCTCGACGCGTTCAACCTCCCGCTCAAAGGCACGCAGGGTGAGATAGGCGGTAAACGGCGCGATGTCGATGCGGCGTTCCGGAGCCTCGACCGCCCCTTCGAACAACAGTCCGACCTGTGGTTCAGCACCGGTGACCGCGTCCTCGCCCGGATCGACTTTCAACGAGAAATCCGCATCGAGATCGTAACTGGCGAGATTGACTTCGGCACTGCCGAAGATCTCCGCCTTTTCGGCATCGACAACAACGTTGCGGGCGCTCAGTCGTCCGCCCACCATTGTCAGCGTGCCGTCAACGCGCTTGAACGGAAGACTTCCCGCCGCCATGTGGCTGACGAAAACGTCACGGATCTTGTTCTCCTGAAGATCCAGTCCCGCATCCACCGCGCGTGTCACCAGCGGGAAGGCCTGCGGATTTAGACCGCGGAAGTCGCCGTTTTCCATCGAGAACGTGCCGCCGCCGTTGAGGCCTGACACGATTGCCGAGATCGAGCGTCCCGCCCCTTCGAATTCCAGATAAAGATCGAGCGTGCCGGAAGCGACCGCCCTGTTGTCCGGCCGCCAGGACACCTGCCTCAGATCGGCATTGTCCAGTTTCACCCGGCCGGAAGCCGCGGCCTCCGCCTCGGTCCGGCGTATCGAGAGGCTGCCGTCAAGCTGACCACCGGCAAAGCCCCCCTGCAGACCGTCGAGGCGGAACAGGCTGGGAGACAGACGAATTTCGGCACTCGGACCGGTAATGGCGGTGTCCTCGTCCAGCAGCATTTTATCTGCCTTGAACTGCATGGTCAGGTCGAGGCCATCCAGAAGCGGCGATCCGAACGGGGTTGTCGGCCAGATGCTTGAACCGTCCCCCGCCGAGAACCACTGATCGGGACCAAGGACCAGTTCCGTCATTGTGCGCAGATCGGCCTCGGACACCGTTATCTCACCGGAAAAACGTCTGTTACGTTCGCCCGGTGCCGGTTCAAGGTCGCCTTCCAGACGACCTTCGAACGTCGTCGTTCCGAGCGAGCCTTCGGCCCTGCTGACAGCCATCGAGCTGCCAATCCCTTCGACATCGACCGAAAGCGCTGCAGGGATCGTGCCGCTCATGACCGGCAGGACCCGACCGGCCATCAACGCCAGCGGGCCAAGGTCTGCTGTCTCTGCGGTCACCGAAACAAGGTATTCCGGCGCCTCATCCTTTTTCAGGGTCAAGGTTCCGTTGGCTTCAACGCTGGATCCGCCGATCTCCGTGGAAAGGTCGGTGGCCAGCCCCTTTGCCGGGATGCCGGAAACATTCAGCGCCAGATGGCCTGTTCCGGCAGCTTCCAGAGGAATGACATCAAACCCGAGCTGCTGCAGAAGCCGGCCGCCATCCGGGCTCTTCAGTTCCACACCGACAGCAACTTCGGCATCGTGCCACTGGTCAACACGGCCCTTGAGCTCGGCATTGATCGCAGCGTCAGCGCCGCCCGCGCTCCCATCCAGGCGCAGTGTCATGTCCGTTGCTTCGCCAACCGCAGCCGCCTTCAACTCGGCATCGAACTTGGCAGGCACCAGACTTGCGGCTGCGCGCTCCAGCCGTTCAACAAAGACGGTTTCGGGAAACAACCCGCCTGCCAGCGCAACAAGACCGGACAGGTCCCGGGCGTCGAGCGTACCGGACACAGCTCCTTCAGGTGCTGAAAAGAGATTGCGGATATCGCCGGAGACATCGAGCCGGGCGCCTGCAAGGTCATTTGCAAACAGCCTGTCGATCCTGACACCGCCGTCCGAATACTCTGCCTCCAGCGCCAGACCTTCGCCCTCGACACCGCGTGCCACCACCTGTTTGGCACGAAGGCGCAAGGAAACATCGAGCCCTTTGGGATCTGCCGGTTCCCCCGCTTCGACAGCCTGAGGGTGAAGCAGGGCAGCCAGGTTTTCGATCTGGTCCAGATCGAGCCGGTCAGCTTCCAGAGAGAGCGAGAATTCCGAATTGCCGCTGCGTGGAATGCGGTAAGCCATGCCGCCGCGGGCTTCGGAACCGGCAATGGTCAGACGCAGATTGTCCAGCGCCGCTCCTTCGGGCACCAGGTTCAAGCGTCCTTCCAGGGAGACTGGTTCGATAGTACCGACGCCGGCTTCCTTCTGCCGCCACCAGCTGAGAAGCGACCCCGGCTGGTCCGAGCTGATAGACACCGCACCGCGATAGGTCAAAGACGGCTCGAGGCCGAGGTCGCCCTGGGTGGCAACCGTCGTGCGGCCCGGCAGGCGTCCGGCAAGGCGCGCGACGCGCCAGCCGCCCAGCATGGTTTCAAGATCCAGGCGAACATTCTGGATGATGCCGCCACCGGCCACCAGCGCCGGAACATCCATGGATACGGCACCGTCGATGGACGGCAGCGGCACGACACGCAGGGCAGCAATCAGCCGTGTCGCCGCCTCGTTGATGTCGACGGGGGATTGCGGACCGCCGCCCAGCAACCTGTCCAGATCGACCTGCTTCGACTTCGCACGGATTTCAAAACGCTTTTCGCCGGCATAGATCAGATCCGCATTCCCGGTCATGCTCAGGCGCAGGTCTTCGGGACCATAGCGGAACTCGAATTCAGGAACCGCGACCTCGGCGATATCGGCGGTGAACTGCCCTTCCGCCTGCCAGATGTTCGGATCGTTTTCTTCCAGCGCAACAGAGGCGATGGTGAAGCGGCCGTCGAACTCAGGCGCGGCGTCGGCCACCTGAAGCTGACCGTCGAAAGCAAAGTTCACCGGCCTGTCAGTGGGCGTGACTTCGCCTTTGACGCGCAGTCCGGCGTTTTCCTGTGCGCGGCCTGTCGCAAGACTGACCGTATAGGGCGCACCATTCAGCGTGAGACTACCGGCGCCCCGGAACGGGCCTTCCAGCGAGCGTGCGGACACGACCAGATTTCCGTCATCAATCCGGTTGATTTCGCCGGACCGCGCATCAACGATCGTCAATGCGCCGTCACGGATTGTCACCTTTTCGAAGGACAGGTCATCCGGTGCCAGTTTGGCTATGGCGCCGCTCGACGTCATGGCCGTCAGCCAGTCCAGTCGACCAGCCTCATCAAGTGAAAGTGACAGGTGCGGACGGTCGAGCTCCATGTCGAGAACCCGAATCTCGCCCTTCAGCAGCGACGGAAGCTCGATGCGCATGTCGAAGCGCGAGACCACCAGCAGCGGATCTTCAGCACCACCGACACGCACGTCGGAAAAACTAATGGAGGGCGCAGGCAGAAGCCGCAGGTCCGCCTCCCCCAGCACAGTCACCCTGTGCCCGAGCGCGCGCTCCGCATAGCTTTCGAAAGTCGACCGGTAGACGGTCCAGTCGATAAAGAACGGCCCGACCAGCGCTGCCACCAGCACCAGAATGACTGTTACACCCAACGTGATGTAGACGGAGTTCAGGCCTTGTCTCCTTGTTCTCCAAAGTCACCGGATATCGTACCGGATAGATGTAGCCGATCCCTGCTGCAGTGCAAACACAGGATTTCCGGCGCCGGCCGGATCGCCGCCCTGCGGCGTCCGGCGGAGCAAAACGAGCTTATTGAACTGATTCGATACAATATCATGACTGCGGCAGGATCTTGCCGGGATTCATCAAATTGTGAGGATCGAGCGCCTGTTTGACAGCGCGCATCACGTCAAGCGCCTCGCCATGTTCCTTGGCCATGTATTTCTGCTTGCCCTGGCCGACACCGTGTTCGCCGGTGCAGGTGCCCCCCATGGCGATCGCCCTGAGCGCAAGCCGTCCGACAAAGTCTTCCGTCCGCTGCTTTTCTTCCGGATCGTCCAGGTTGACCAGGATCTGAACGTGGAAATTTCCGTCGCCCACGTGCCCGACGATCGGCGCCAGGAAACCTTCGTTGCGGATATCCTCGGCCGTGGCGGCAACGCAGTCCGCAAGCCGCGAGATCGGCACGCACACGTCCGTCACCATGATGCTGGCTTCAGGCTTCAGCGACTTGCCAGCCCAATAGGCGTCATGCCGGGCTGCCCAAAGTTTCGTCCGGTCTTCGGCCGCCGTCGCCCACTTGAACGGGCCGCCGCCAAACTCCTCGGCAATCGCCGAAAAAGTTTCCGACTGCTCTTGCACCCCGGCTTCAGATCCGTGGAACTCAAGGAAAAGCGTCGGAGTTTCAGGCAGGTCCAGCTTGGAATAGATGTTGCAACCGCGCACCTGAACTTCATCCAGAAGCTCGATACGCGCGACAGGCAGACCCATCTGGATGGTGGTGATCACAGCATTGCAGGCGGACGCAACATCCGGGAACGGGCAGACGCCACCGGAAATGGCTTCCGGTTGACCGTTCAGGCGCAAGGTCAACTCGGTGATGATGCCGAGCGTGCCTTCAGAGCCGACAAAAAGCCGGGTCAGATCATAACCCGCCGAGGACTTCTTCGCACGGCCACCCGTCTTGATGATCCGTCCGTCCGAGGTCACCACGGTCAGGCCGAGGACTGCGTCTTTCATCGTGCCGTATCGAACAGCGTTGGTGCCCGATGCACGGGTGGCCGCCATGCCGCCAATGCTGGCATCCGCACCCGGGTCGATCGGAAAGAACAGGCCGGTGTCGCGAATAAAGCTGTTGAGCTGCTTGCGCGTTACCCCGGCCTCGACCCGGCAATCCAGATCCTGCGCGTTGACCTCCAGAACGTTGTTCATGCGGGACAGGTCTATGGAAACGCCGCCGAACGGTGCATTCACATGCCCTTCAAGCGAGGACCCCGTGCCGAACGCGATCACGGGAACCTTGTGAGCCGCGCAAATCTTGACGGCTTCGGCGACTTCCTCGGTCGTCTCCGCAAAGACAACGGCATCGGGCGGCTGATTCTTCAACCAGGTGGTTGTGTGGCCATGCTGTTCCCGCAGAGCCATGGACGTGGAGCAACGGTCCTTGAACAGGCCCGTCAGTTTTTCGATGGCAGCGCCAATCGCGCCATTCTTTTCAAGGACTTGCGCTCCGTCGGACGCGGTTGCCAATTCCGGCATTCTCTTTCCTCCTGGGGCCGCGACTTTGTCTGCGCGGTAAAAAACCGAATATGTTAGCCCCGGCCCGAAAGGTCAAAGCCTAATGGGCATTTCCCGCAAGGTTGGACACAATGGCGCAAGGAGGATTGTGAAGGTGACTTGGGACGCAAAGCCGGTGGAAAGCGAAATCATGACGGTCAGGGACGACTGGATCGATTACAACGGCCATCTGAACATGGCCTATTACAACGTCCTGTTCGATACGGCTGTCGATGAGGTCTTTCACCGTCTCGGCATGGGTCCCGACTATGTGAAGACCCGTGGCGGCTCGTTCTTCACCGCAGAAGTGCATGTGTGCTACCTGCGCGAACTCAGCGCCGGCATGAAGGTGATCGCGACGCTTCAGCTTGTCGATTTCGATGCCAAGCGCGCGCATTTCTATCAGGAACTGCGCCACGCAGAGGAAGGCTGGCTGTCGGCGACATCAGAACAACTCAGCCTTCATGTCGACATGAACGCCCGCAAGGTCGCTCCCTGGCCGGAGGACATTGCGGCCAACCTGACAGCCCTGTCGCAAGCTCATGCCAGTCTGCCGCGCCCGGAACGGGCGGGACGCCATATCGAGATCCGCAAGAAACCCTGAGCAACTGATCGACGGAAAAAACAAAAGCCCGTGGAGCGGCAAACCACTCCACGGGCTGACATCCGAACCGATGGCCTCAGCCGTAGTGGTTGGAGACGACGACGCCGGCGATTTCCTTGGAATCGACCACCCCGACCACATCGTCAGGACGCGGAATACGGCCGTCGCCCGACACGATGATTGCGCAACTGCGGTTGCGGTTGTTCATGCGCGTGATCACCGAATTCATGATGTTGGTTGCCGGTGCAATCACGAAATCGCTTGAGAGGATCGCGCGCAGCGTTTGCCCGGCGAAGCGGTCGGCCTGGTAAGGAATGGTGCCGAGGCGCACAAAGCCGGCAATCCGGGGTCCGTCGGAAGCGATGATGTGAGATCCGCCATCGGCACTCACGGCGAAAATCGCTTCCTGGACAGGTGTATCGAGCGGCAGGATCACGAAATTCTTTGCCATCACTTCCTTGATCGGCTGCACCAGATACATGTTGGTGTGCCGGTTGAGCGGGATCGGTTTGCCGCGATGGCGCAGCTTGACCGTGTAGATGTTGTCCTTGATCAGCCAGCGCCGGACACCGACCGCAATCGCGACCGCCAGAACCAGCGGCACGATGACGTTATAGTCCCGGGTCATCTCGAAGATCATCACGATAGCAGTCATCGATGCGCCGGTTGCACCGCCCACGAGCGCTCCCATGCCAACAAGGGCGAATTCCACCGCTGTAAATCCGCTGTCCGGGAACAGGTAGGAACACAGGACACCGACCATGCCGCCAAGCGTCGCACCGATAAACAGCGACGGCGAGAAGACACCGCCGGACGCCCCCGCACCAAGGCTGATCGATGTCGCGATGATTTTCGCAATGAAGAGAACAGCCAGCAGTATGAATGTGTAAGGGGTCGAGTTCAGGATATCCTGGATCGTGGCATAGCCGACGCCCGCGGTGTGGTAATGCCCCGTGGTGAGCATCAGGACATAACTTAGCGTGCCGATGATCAGCATGCCGATGATGTTCTGGGTGTAGTCATTGCCCGGAAGCTTGGGGAACAGGTCCTCGCACCAGGCGAGCGTGCGAATGAACGCCCAGGAGGCAATGCCGGCCAGGACACCGAGCAGTGCATAGGCGCCCAGCTGGATCGGCGCGATGGCTTCGATAGCCTCTTCCGCGGAGATCGGCACGATAAAGGCCGGGTCGAGACCAAAGGCAATCCGGCCAACGTATGTGGCTGTCGCCGTGGCAACGACCACGGGCAGGAATGTCCGGTTGCTGACCTCGGGCAACAGCATCTCGACAGCAAAGAGCACCCCGCCAAGCGGCGTATTGAAGGTGGCGGCAATCCCCGCCCCTGCCCCAGCAGAAAGCAGCGTGATCTTTTGCCAGCGCGGCAGATGCAGCGCCCGGGCGATCGTCGAACCGAAGGAGGCGCCGATCTGGATGATCGGCCCCTCGCGGCCGACGGATGCACCGGTTCCGATGGAAATCGCAGAGGCAAAGGATTTCACCAGCGCCACCACGCCGCGAACGTCGCCCTTCTTGTGGTAGACCGCGAACATCACCTCCGGCACGCCGTGTCCCTTGGCCTCCGGAGCGAAGGTCTTCACCAGAAACACCACGATCAAACCACCGACGACGGGTACGAGAATGACCAGAGCGCCAAGCGGACTGGCATCGGCAAACTGGTTGGCGTCGTAAACGGTCGAAAATTTTCCGTAGTAGAAAAGATTGTGAACGACCGAGATCAGATATCGGAAGAAAACCGCACCAATGGCTGCGACGATCCCGATAAAGAACGCCACAAGACACAACATGGGCACAGAAAATACGCGCTCTTCGCGCGCGTCTGGGGAGCCATCACCGGACAGTGACGGGGTATCGGACGGTTCAACAACGGACATGGCAGGCCAACACTTCTTGGCTGAGAGGGCTACTTCTGGCGATTTGCCGGAGCCCAAAACAGCCGGTCTAGGCGACCGGGATGGCGACATGGCCTGAAGGCTTCGACCCCCTCTCCTTAAACCTGAACACATGAAAATCAAGGGACAAGCCGGATTTTTTCAATTTTGACGGTGAAGTGACGCGGTTCCTCCGTAAAATGGGGCCGTAATTCAGATTGGCTTTTAATCTCAGTTGAGTCACGCCGACCAAATGCCAGACCGATTGAACTTTCTTTACAGGCTCGCCCCTTCCATTCGTTCCGGCATCGCCGGACTTCTCGCTGGCATCGGGTTCAACTTCAGGGAATTTCTGCGTCAGAAAAGCCATATCGTCTGGCTGCTGGCCCTTCTGATCGGCTCTTTCGTCTCCTGGGCGGCCATTATCTTCCGTGAGATCATCAGCCTGGTGCAGCTGCCTTGGCTTGGCACGGCGACGGAACGTGTCGTCAGCGCCGCCGCGACACTGCCGTGGTACATGATCGTTGCCGGGCCCACCATTGGCGGATTGCTGGTTGGCCTGCTGCTTCAGTACATGCAACCGATGCAGAGAACGTTCAGCGTGGCGGACGTGATCGAGGCTCGTGTCAAAGGCGGACGCGGGTTGCCGTTCTGGCCGGGCATATCATCAGCCCTTATCACGGCGTTATCGCTCGGCTCCGGCGCCAGTGCCGGGCGTGAAGGCCCCGTCGTGCACCTGGGAGCAACCATCGGTGCATCCGTCGGGCGCCTGTTCCACTTGCCAGATTCCGCGCATCGCATTCTGCTGGCCTGCGGCGTTGCCAGTGCGGTATCCGCCTCTTTCAACGCGCCTATCGCAGGCGTTCTGTTCGCACATGAGGTCATTCTCGGGCACTATGCGATGTCGGCCATTTCGCCCATCGCGATTGCCGCCGTAACGGGAACCGTATTCTCCCGGCTCTGGTTCGGCGACGTTGCCGCCTTTGTGATCCCGGGACACCAGATCACCTCCTATTGGGAATTTCCCGCCTTTGCGCTTCTGGGGCTGGTTTCCGCCCTCGTGGCAATCCTGTTCCAGTTTGCATTGATCGGAACGGATTGGGTTGCCCGCAACATTTCGATGCCGGTCTGGCTGCGGCCTGTTATCGGCGGTTTCGCGGTCGGGCTCATTGCTCTGGTCTTTCCCGACGTGCTTGGCGTCGGCTACGAGACCACGGACGCCGCCCTCAAGGACCAACTGCCCCTTGCGATGCTGTTCGCTCTGCTGTTTGCGAAAACGGCCGCGACCGCGATCACATTGGCGTCCCGATTTGGTGGCGGCATCTTTTCGCCATCGCTCTATCTGGGGGCAATGACCGGAGGCGCCTTCGGGCTGATTGCCGCCTCCGTCTTTCCCGAACTGGCTTCAAGCGAGGGGCTATACGCGATCCTGGGAATGGGGGCCGTTGCAGCAGCGGTTCTTGGCGCGCCCTTTTCAACAACCATGATCGTTTTCGAATTGACCGGCGGCTACACGCTCTCGATCGCCCTGCTGCTGACCGTGTCGATCGCAACGGGCCTGACGCAGGCCGTTCATGGCAAATCCTATTTCCACTGGCTGCTTGGGTTGCGCGGCTATTTCGTGAATGACGGCATCCACCGCTTTCTGGGAGAAACGGTCAAGGTGAAGGATTTCATGGATCCTCCCCCGGCCAATGAGGAGGATTGCATTTTCCGGCCCGGTCAGGACGGCAGCTACCTTCATGATACCGACTCGCTTGAAAGCGCACTGAAAAGCTTCGATTCCTGCGGAGAAGCCTCGCTTCCCGTCGTCAGCACAAAAGATGCAACCAGGATCGTCGGACAGGCGCGCCACGTAAAGGCGCTCAATCACTTCAACTCGGAGCTGATCAAGGCCAACGAGGAAGAGCACCACTAACGGACACCAGCAGGAATTCCGCCTGCAGGATTGTCCGCAAGGTCAGAATTTCGAAGGTTCCGTTACCAGGATCTTGCCCGCATAGCGATGCGATGCCTTGCCTTTCAGGCGGAATTGCAGATCCTTCTGGGCCATGTAGAACCGGGCCTGGCGCCCCCTGAGGCCTGGCAGATCGAACGGGTCAAGCCCCGCCCACGGCAGGAATGGATTTCGACGCAGCGAGCCATAAATGCCCACGCGAACCGACGGCCGCTTACTGGCGGCACGGGCATGAAAGCCGTGGGTATCGGCAACGACCAGCGTGTTGCCGGGAACCGCGAACCTCACCGGCTCGGGATATTTCAGCCGACCCAGTTCTTCCGGAGCAAGGCGGAAGGAACCGCGAGCATGCAGCGTGTTCTTGTCGCCACAGGCCGACAGGCTCTGTTCACGTTCCCATTCCAGCCGTTCCGGCGTAAGCCGGTGCGATCCGGGAATATACGTGAACGGTCCCTCGGCATCATCGATATCATAAAGGAAGAACCACGATTTCGCGGTCTGATGGAAAGTGTCGGAATGGAACGCCGTTTGCGGGTCGGCCTTCCGCTTGGTGTCCGGATTGGTCATGACGATATGCAGGTAGACCAGTGGATCACCATTGGTCGAACCGACATAACGCAGACCGTTCTGGAACGGCTTGCTCCAGACGAAGGCCTTCAGATGCGGCAAATCTGCAAGCACACTGGGCGGCAGGGGAACGAACCGCGTGACGGCATTGCCCTGGCGCATGTCCCAGGCATCGAAGCGCGTTGTTTCGACTTCCTTACGCAGCGCCGCCAGCTCATCTTCCGGCAGAAGGTTGCGGGTGGCGATAAATCCGTCTCTTGCATAAGCTGCGCGGTCAGCTTCCGGCAGCAGGTGCTCCAACCTGCGGCGGCGCGAATCCGCCATGGATTCCGCCAGCTTGATGCGCTTGGCGTGCAACCCGGCCTCGTTCAGCCGGCGGCTGCCAATCAGCGGGTTGTCCCGAAACGACTTGGCTCCGGTTGCCAGCTCGGCAGCGTAGAGCGGCATCTTGAGAACATCCGCGGCGCGCATTGAAAACCTCAGCTCGATAAACAAGAATTCAAAATAGGAAGGCCGGTCGAAACCGGCCTCCAGGATCTTTTAGATCGCTTTTGTCGCCTGTTCCAGCCAGATCCGCTCTTTCGCGCCCACAAGGGGGCCGATCTCGGCGCGGACCCTCTCATGATACCGGTTCAACCAGTCGCGCTCGGCCACCGTCAGCAGAGCAGGCTCAATCAACCGAAGATCCATGGGCACAAGGGTAATCGTTTCGAAGCCGAGCATCGGGCGTTCCCCACCTGGCAAATCACGCGCAGGCGTGACGACTTCCAGGTTTTCGATCCGGATGCCGTATTCGCCCGCCGGATAGTAGCCCGGCTCATTCGACAGGATCATGCCCGGTTTCAGCGGCACCGTGCCGGTTTTGGCAATGCGCTGTGGTCCTTCGTGAACGCTGAGGTAGGCACCAACGCCGTGACCGGTGCCATGGTCGAAATCAAGACCGGCCTTCCACAGATCGATCCGGGCAAGCGTATCGAGCTGCGCACCCGTGGTGCCTTCCGGGAACTTTGCGGTCGAGATCGCAATGTGTCCCTTCAGCACCAGCGTGTAGTGCTTCTTCATCTCCGTGCCGACTTCCCCGACCGCAAGTGTGCGGGTGATGTCGGTGGTACCGTCTTCATACTGGGCACCCGAATCGATCAGGAACGGTTTGCCGACCGGGATCTTGAGATTGCTGGACCGGCTGACCCTGTAATGGCAAATCGCCCCGTTCGGGCCCGCACCGGAAATCGTGTCGAAGGAAATATCCTTCAGAACACCGGTTTCCTGTCGGAACTCCTCAAGCTTTTCCGCAGCGGTGATCTCATCGAGATCGCCCTTGGGGGCAACTTCGTCAAACCAGCACAGAAAATTGACGAAAGCAGCTGCATCGCGGACATGCGCGGTGCGCGCGCCTTTCAGTTCCGTCTCGTTCTTGATCGCCTTCGGCAGCAGGATCGGGTCTTGCGCTTCCAGCAAGGTTCCACCTGCCTTGGTGATGGCGTCGGCGATGCCGATCCCCGCCAGGCCCGGATCAATCATCACCCTTGCTCCAGCCTTGCCGAGACCCTCCAGCCCCGGCTTGAAATCAGCCGGTTCACTGAGGTCCGTCAGATCGGCGAGTGCATCGCGAACGGAATTGGACAACTTGCGGCCATCAATGAACAGGGACGGCTTGCCTTCTGCCGGAACCGTGGCGAAGGAGAGCGGCAACGGCGTATGGGTGACGTCAGACCCACGGATGTTGAACAGCCAGGCAATCGAGTCGGGCTGCGTCAGCACGCAGGCATCCGCCTTCTTGTCTGCGAGGGCAGACTGGATTTCGGCAATCTTGTCCTTCGCACCGCGTCCGGCAAGCTCAACCGGATAGAGAAAAACCTGACCAAGCGGCGGCTCCGGACGGTCCTTCCAGACACTGTCGACCGGGTTGTCGTTCAGCTTGACCAAAGTGGCTCCGGCCGACTCACAAATCTCCTCGAGACGGAGAACCTCTCGCACCGTGTGCAGCATGGCATCGATGCCCAGTTTCTGCCCCGGCTGCAGTCGTTCGGCCAGCCAGTCGGTCACGGGCTCATTGACAAGATGGCGCGCCGGAAAGACCGCCATGTCGACCTGGTCACGCACCTGAATGGTGTACCGGCCGTCGACGAAAATCGCGGCTTCTTCCCCCAGAACCCCCGCCATGCCGGCAGATCCCGTAAAGCCTGTCAGCCACTGGAGGCGGCAATCATGCGGCGGAACATATTCGCCCTGATGCGCATCGGCACGCGGCACGAGAAAGCCGTCGAGACCACGGCGGGAGAGTTCGGCTCTGAGAAGCGCCGCATGCGGCGCACCACAGGAAGGATCACTGAGATCGTCAAAGGTCTGGAACATGGCCGCAAGATAATTTCGCGACCCCATCCGATCAAGCTGGATAATTATTCCGCTTGAATTGGTTCAGCAGCATAATCTTCCCTACACTTCGCACTGCAGCAAAATCTTTCGCATATGCGAAGAGCGCAAGGCTGGCATGCGTTTCGAGGCCTACCTGAGGTCCCGGCAAAAGCGCATATAGAGGTCACACAAGAAAAAGACGTTCTCCCTAGGGAAGCTCTTAACCTTCAAATGGGATTGATCACGATGACCATGAAAACGACCACTTCGACCCGCGCTGGCGGCAGCTTCATGCGCCGCGCATTCGACCGCATGATTGAAGCCCGCTCCATCCAGGCACGCCGCTATGTCAACGGCTACCTGCTGTCACTGGACGACGCGACCCTGGCCTCCCACGGCTATGACCGCGCCCAGCTCGAGCGCGAAGGCACCTCTACCAGCGCGTTCTAAGGGGCTCAGGACGGTTTAAGTAAAGACCACTGTGCACAAGAAAAGACCCGCCGAAAATTTCGGCGGGTCTTTTTGTATCTGCAGTCAAAATTTGCCAGCACCAGAATAATAGAAACGGCTCTCCCCTTCCCTCATCCTGCGGAGCTTGGCGTCGACAAGCGTCTTGCGGGCGAGGACATGATCATTGCTGCTTCCTGGCAGGTGGCGGACGCAGTCAGGCCTGTTTACGTCCCCGCACAAGAGTAAGCGTCAACCAGCCGTCCTTTTCACCGCGCCTGTCCAGAATGAACCCCTGACAACCGTAGGCGAACAGGATCCGGGGGCCGTCTTCCACCCTGAGGCCGGACAACACGAGGGTTGCGGTCGGCGTCATGCGTTCACCGATGGACTTCGCCATCTTCATCAGCGGCCGCGCCAGGATGTTGGCGATCACCAGATCGAACGGACCAAAGAGACGAAAGCGGCGGTCTTCAATTCCGTTGGCGGTAAAGCCACGAACAAGATGCCCCGCACCGTTGAGCCGGGCGTTTTCCAGCGCCGTTTTCGTCGCAACTGGGTCGATATCGGTTGCAAGAACCAACTGGCGGGATTGAAGCGCAGCGGCGATTGCCAGCACGCCTGTTCCCGTTCCAAGATCGAGAATGCTGTCATACGCGCGCATGGACAAAAGCCTGTCGATTTCCTCCAGGCAACCCGCGGTCGTGCCATGGTGACCGGTTCCGAAGGCAAGCGCTGCTTCGATCTCGATGCCGATGGCACCACCTGGAACCTTGTCCCTATCGTGGCTGCCGTGAACAACGAAACGACCGGCCTTTACCGGCTTCAGCCCTTCCAGGCTCTTCTCGACCCAATTGATATCCGGCAGTTCTTCTGCTTCCAGCGGCGCGGCAAATGCATCGGCGCCGACACGGTCGCGCACCGTCGCAGCCGCCTCTTCCGGCTCCATGTCGAACAGAAGAATTTCAGCCGCCCACAGGCGTCCGTCCGGCGTTGCTTCGTAGATGGTCACCGGATTGCCGTCGTCCTCAAACGCCCGTTCAAGGATCTCGGAGATCCGCTTGGCTTCCAGTTCTTCAGCCGTGATCCGTACCCGGATGGTTTTCATCGCCGCTCGCGCCTGTGGTTATTGGGGTCAAGGCGTGCGGTATAGCGGGAAGCGGCCAGTGATGCCAGCTTGAAACGGCCCCGGGACTGGGCAAACCGGGCCTCTGCCCCATTTCATTGGGAAATGCGAGGAAACACCCATGACTTGCCCCCGTTCGCACCTAAACTGGCTGCAAGTGACCGGATGTCTGGTTGCTGCGCTTCTTTGCCTCCAGCTTCTCATCCTCCCCGCCTGGGCAACGTCCGAGCAGGATCAACTGTTTGAAGCCTTGAAGAACGCTCCGAATGAAGAGGCGGCCAGCAAGATCGAAGATAGCATCTGGCACACCTGGCTGGATGCCGCCCCCACGCCGGAGATCCGGCAGAAGGTGGACGAGGCCATGCGTAAACGAGGATCCTATGACTTTCAGGGTGCGAAGGATCTGCTCGACACGGTCGTGGAAGAAGCACCGGATTACTCGGAAGGCTGGAACCAGCGTGCCTTCATCCTCTTCCTGCAGGGTAATTACGAAGCCAGCCTCGAAGATATCGAACGCGCTCTTGCTCTGGAACCACGGCACTTTGGCGCCATGTCCGGCAAGGCAATCATCTTCATGACGCTCGGCAGGGTGCAATTGGGGCAGGAAGTGCTGCGTGAGGCCGTCGGTATTCATCCCTACCTGAAGGAACGCGACATGCTGATCAAACCGCAAGGTGTCGATCTCTAGAACGGCCCCAGGCTCAACGTGCCACAGGCTTTGGGGCCAACCCAATAATACATCAGGCGCGAGACCACATTCCCGGTTCTATTGGAGCGTAGCCGTCAGAAGCAGTTCACCGGACTGGTTATTGCAACCAGCCGGTCAGTGCCGTTCGACGAAACTGTCGATGACCTTCTTCACCCCTGCCTTTTCAAAGTCGATCGTCAGCTTGTTTCCCTCGATCGACTTGATGGCGCCATAGCCGAACTTGATGTGGAACACGCGTTCACCCAGAGAGAATTGCGATGGCGTGTCACTGACGGATTTCGCCACCAGCTCTCCTTCGATGGTCAACGGCCCCTGACGCTTTTGCCGCGCGGACTGATACCCACGGCCGCCGCCATCGGAAAATCCGCTGGAGGACTGCTTGGCACGCTGCGCACGTTGCCAACCCGGCGTGGAGTAGCTGCCCTTGTCGAAGGGATCATGACTGTCGAACCGGGACGGTCCGTAGCCGCCACCGCCATAGCCGCCATAGCTGGACGAAGCTTCGGCAATCTCGACATGGTCCGGCGGCAGCTCATCCAGAAACCGTGAGGGAACGGTTGACTGCCAGAGGCCGTGAATGCGCCGGTTGGAGGCGAAATAGAGCTTTGCGCGTTTCTTCGCCCGGGTGATGCCGACATAGGCAAGCCGGCGCTCTTCCTCCAGGCCGGCGCGACCGGATTCATCCAGCGCGCGCTGGTGGGGAAACAGCCCCTCTTCCCAGCCGGGCAGGAACACCGTGTCGAATTCCAGCCCCTTGGCCGAGTGCAACGTCATGATGGATACGGCGTCGGTCGCATCCGCGCTGTCCCGGTCCATGACGAGGGAAATGTGCTCCAGGAAACCGGCCATGGATTCAAATTCGTCCATAGACCGGATCAGTTCCTTCAGGTTGTCGAGGCGTCCCGGCGCTTCCGCCGAGCGGTCCTGCCGCCACATCTCGGTGTAGCCGCTCTCATCGAGGATGATTTCCGCCAGTTCGGTGTGTTTCATCTGGTCGAGCTGACGCCGCCAGCGCTCGAAGTTGTCGAGCACGGACTTCAGCGCGTTGCGTGGCTTTGGCTTCAGTTCTTCGGTATCGATAAGCTGGCTTGCCGCCTGCATCAGCGGAATACGCTCTGCCCGGGCAACGCCATGGACCAGTTTCAGCGTCGCATCGCCAAGACCGCGCTTCGGCGTGTTGACAATGCGCTCAAACGCCAGATCGTCCGCGGGCTGCGCGACACAGCGGAAATAGGCCATGGCATCGCGGATTTCCATGCGCTCATAAAAGCGCGGACCGCCGATGACCCTGTAATTAAGCCCCAGCGTGACAAATCGGTCTTCGAACTCACGCATCTGGAAGGATGCCCGCACCAGAACCGCCATTTCATTGAGCGAATGACCTCGCGACTGAAGGGTCTCGATCTCGTCGCCGATGGTGCGCGCTTCTTCTTCGCTGTCCCAGACGGAGGCCACCGACACCAGGTCGTGGTCGGGTTCCTCGAAATCGGTGAACAGCGTCTTGCCGAGCCGGCCTTCGTTGAAGGCAATCAGGTGGGAAGCGGCAGCCAGGATATGGCTGGTCGAGCGGTAATTGCGCTCCAGGCGAATGACGGTGGCGCCCTTGAAGTCATGTTCGAAGCGCAGGATGTTATCGACTTCCGCGCCGCGCCAGCCGTAGATCGACTGGTCATCATCACCGACACAGCAGACATTCGGGTTGCCCTGGGCCAGCAAGCGCAGCCACAGGTATTGCGCGATGTTGGTGTCCTGATATTCGTCCACCAGCATGTAGCGGAAGCGGCGCTGATATTCCTTGAGGACATCCGGCTGGGTCTTGAACAGCGTGATGACATGCAAAAGCAGATCACCGAAATCGGCCGCGTTCAGGATCGACAGGCGCTCCTGATATTCCTCGTAGAGCTTTCGCCCCTTGCCGTTGGCAAACGCCCGCGCCTCACCTTCCGGGATGTCCTTCGGCCCAAGAGCCCGGTTTTTCCAACCATCCAGCATCCCGGCAAAGGCCTTGGCCGTCCAGCGCTTGTCGTCCAGCCCTTCGGCCTGGATGATCTGCTTGATAAGGCGGATCTGGTCGTCGGTGTCGAGGATCGAGAAGGACGATTTCAAGCCGACAAGTTCGGCATGCTTGCGCAGGATCTTCACACAGATGGAGTGGAACGTGCCGAGCCACGCCATGCCTTCCACATTGCCGCCGACAAAACCGGCAATGCGTTCCTTCATCTCGCGCGAAGCCTTGTTGGTGAACGTGACAGCCAGAATTTCGGACGGCCGCGCCAAGCCGGTTGCCAGGATATGGGCAATGCGTGTTGTCAGCACGCGGGTCTTGCCCGTACCGGCACCAGCCAGCACCAGAACCGGCCCTTCGGTCGTTTCCACCGCCAACCGCTGCTCCGGGTTCAGCCCCGTCAGATAGTCCGGTGCCCGCCGTGCCGCCATCGCCCTGGCCGCGATCCCTCCTTGCGGCCGCACGGGTGCAGGCGCGGGCTCCGCCCGCGTGCCGATAGGCTGGAAGGGATCGTCAAAGGAATCGTCGTACCCGTCCGGGTCGGTCATGGTTTACTGGTCCGGTTTCAAGCGCTTGTTTTGAGAACAATATAGCAACATACCGGCGCTGGCGAGGCAGGAATGACCGATTTGGTGGGGACAAGAAGCGGGCTTTTCTTATTTGAACCGGCAAATGCGTGAGGCCGCCTCCTTTGACAAAGCCGCGACAGATTTCAGGAACCCCAGAGGTTTGCGGTTACAGCGAGCACAGGAGTTACTGGATCCCGGTCTTGCCGCTACGCGTCAAACCGGGATGACAAGAAGCAAAGCCATGTCCTGAAGCCTCTCTTGTCATCCCCGCGTAGGCGGGGATCCAGTAAACAAGGGAGCCTGTTGCTTGACCAAGCGGCGTGACAACAAGCCATGCGCATCAAACGATCGAACCAACGCAAAAGTGTCAAACCAGTTTAGCAAACAGGTCGTCCCAGTTTGGATTCCGTTCTTCGATCAAACGGATCTTCCAGGCACGATTCCAGCGTTTGAGCTGTTTTTCCCGCTTGATCGCCCACTCGATTTCCTCGTGGACTTCGTAATACACCAAGCGATGCACGCCATACTTCGCGGTAAACTGGCTTCCGAGACCTTCACGGTGCTGCGAAACCCTGCCCAACAGGTCATTCGTCACCCCGACATAGAGCGTGCCGCCCAGTCCGCTTGCAAGAATGTAGACATAGTATTGCTGATCGAGGTGCAACGTGGAGCCTTCGTAGAAATTCTTCCCTGGCAGCTGCTAGTTTGCTGATTTGGCACTGCCGATATCGGTTTCAGGAACCCCAGAGGTTTGTGGTTCCAGCTAGCACAGGGGGTACCGGATCCCGGTCTTGCCGCTGCGCGTCAAACCGGGATGACAATGGATGGCGGGGTAGTGTGAAATGAAAACAGAGCGCACCTCCCCATTTTGTCATCCCCGCGCAGGCGGGGATCCAGTAAACGCAGGCACCGGTGGAGCAAAATGCCTCTGCCTCGGTCCTTTCGTCAAAAAACCCGGATGACAAAACACGAAGGGAATATCCGCTCAGGCCCCCACCAGATCGAACCAGTCATCCTCGGAGATGACTTCGATCTCCAGCTCCTGCGCCTTTTTCAGCTTTGAACCAGCACCAGGACCGGCCACCACCAGGTCGGTCTTTTTCGAGACGGACCCGGCTGTCTTGGCACCAAAGCGTTCTGCCATGGCCTTGGCTTCGTCGCGGGTCATTCGCTCCAGCGAGCCGGTGAAAACCACTGTCTTGCCTGCGACCGGCGAGCCGGAGGCGTTGATCTTTTCCGCGTCTTTGGGTGACACCTCGACCAGAAGCGCATCGAGTTGGTCGAGATTGTGTTGCTCGGCAAAGAACTCCGCCAGCGCCTCGGCAACGATATGGCCGATACCGTCGATGTCATTGAGCTCTGTCCAGGCTTCACCCGCCGTGTCATGCGCCGCCTTCATGGCAGCATAGAACGCCGCCCAGGAGCCATAGGCACGTGCCAGAAGCTTGGCGTTGCCCTCGCCCACATGGCGGATGCCAAGGGCGAAGATGAAGCGATGAAGGTCAATCTCTCGTCGCGCGTTGATTGCCTCGAAAAGGTTCTTCGCCGAAACGGCCCCCCAGCCTTCCCGGTTGCGCAACTTGGTGAGAGAGCGCTTGTCCCGCTCCTCCAGCGTGAAGATGTCCGCCGGTGCCATCACAAGGCCTTCCTTGTAGAAGGCGTCGACCTGCTTGTCGCCGAAGCCTTCGATGTCGAAGGCATTGCGCGAGACGAAATGCTTGAGCTTTTCCGTTGCCTGGGCCGGGCAAATCAGACCGCCGGTACAGCGGCGCACCGCATCGCGGCGCCCGGTTTTTTCCTTTTCCTCGCGCACCGCGTGGCTACCGCAGGCGGGGCAGATCGTCGGAAACTCGAAGGCTTCCGCCCCATCGGGGCGTTTGTCCAGATCGATATCGACAATCTGCGGAATGACGTCGCCGGCACGCTGGATCTTCACCGTGTCACCGATGCGAAGATCCTTGCCGCCGCGGATCGACTCTCCGTCCTGGCCGATACCCTTGATATAGTCTTCGTTGTGGAGGGTCGCGTTTGAAACGACGACACCGCCCACCGTGATCGGCTCCAGCTTGGCAACCGGCGTCAGGGCACCTGTTCGACCAACCTGGATCTCGATGTCGTTAAGGATGGTGTAGGCCTGTTCGGCCGGGAACTTGTGAGCGATCGCCCACCGGGGAGACCGCGAGACAAAGCCGAGGCGCTCCTGAAGGTCCAGCCGGTCGACCTTGTAGACCACACCGTCGATATCATAATCGAGCTGGGCGCGGCTTTCCTCGATGCCGTGATAGACCCCGAGAAGCTCTTCCACGGTTTCACAGCGTTTCATCAGCGGATTGACCTGAAAGTCCCAGGCTTCCAGCTGCTTGACCATGCCGAACTGAGTGTCTTCCGGCAGCTCGCTCATCTCGCCCCAGGCATAAGCAAAGAACCGCAGCGGGCGGGATGCCGTGATTTCGGATTTCAGCTGGCGCAACGAGCCTGCCGCCGCATTGCGCGGGTTGGCGAAAACCTTGCCGCCATTGGCTGCCATGCGCTCGTTCAGCGCCTGAAAATCCTTGTGCGCCATATAGACTTCGCCGCGCACTTCAACGACGCCCGGCACCGTGCCGGACAGCTTTTCCGGAATATCCTTGATCGTCTTCGCGTTCTCGGTGACGTTTTCACCTGTGGTGCCGTCACCTCGCGTTGCGGCATAAACCAGAGTGCCGTTTTCATACCGAAGAGACAGCGACAGACCGTCGATCTTCGGCTCCGCGGTAACCGCCAGAGCCCCCATCAGCGGATCGAACTTCAGAAACCGGCGCACGCGGCCGACGAAGTCCCGAACGTCGTCATCGTTGAAGGCATTGTCCAGCGACAGCATCGGCACCCGGTGAGTAATCTTGCCGAAACCGGACGCAGGAGCCGCCCCTACCTGGGCAGAGGGACCGTCTTCAAGAATGAGATTGGGAAACCGGGCCTCGATGGACGCGTTCCGCCGGCGCAGGGCGTCATAGTCCGCATCCGAGATCACCGGGGCATCTTCCTGGTGATAGCGGCGGTCGTGCTCGGCGATTTCCGTCGCCAGCCGTTTCAGCTCGACCTGTGCTTCCTCCTGCGTCAGGGCATCGATGTCGGTTTGGGCGAAGGAAGTGTCAGTCATGATGTCTTCACGAAATGTGTCAGCGGGACAGGCCGAGTTGATGACCGGATTAAATCGGATACCGGAACCGAATGGCGGGCTCAAGCGTTGATAGCACATCGAACCGGCAAAACTCGATGCTGGTCAATGTTGGAATGAGGAGACACGAATGGCTTATCAGGACCGTGAAACGCATTATGTCGAGAAGACGAACGGCAACAGCGCTGGCTGGTTCATGGCCGGAGCGCTTGTCGTCGCGCTGATCGCAGGCGGCCTGCTCTATGCCAATGGCTTTTTCACGAACGACGAAGAGCTGAGCATCGAGCTGAATGTGCCCAATCTGGGCGAAGGTGAACTGAAGCTGCCTGACATGAAGGAAGCACCGCTCGTCAAGGAGCCGTAAGACCATTTCTCATTTGAAAACTGCACCACAGGGCGGGAGCTTCGGCTAACCCGCCCTTTTTTTGTCCACCGCGCCGGATCTGTTTTCTATTCCGCAGCCGTCAGCAGCCGGCGCGCCGCGGCGCGGGCTTCTTCCGTGATAACGCTGCCGGCAAGCATCCGGGCGATTTCCTCGCTGCGGTGGTCTTCATCAATAAGCTGGACGCGTGTTGCCACCCGGTCCTTCTTGGTCGCTTCCTTGGCGATCAGGAAATGCCCTGCAGCGCGAGCTGCCACCTGCGGGGCGTGGGTAACCGTCAGAACCTGAACGCTACCGGCAAGTCGTGCCAGACGCAGGCCGATGGCCTCGGCCACTGCACCGCCCACCCCTGTGTCGATCTCGTCAAAAACCAGCGTCGGGGCCGAGCCCTTGTCGGCGAGAGACACCTTCAGGGCCAAGAGAAAACGGGAAAGCTCGCCACCGGAAGCGACCTTCATCATCGGTCCCGGCTTCGTGCCCGGGTTCGTCTGGACATGGAACTCCAGCTGATCGATGCCCGAACGGCTGCGGCTTTCCGGATTGTTTTCCACTTCGACGATGAATTTTGCCCGCTCCAGCTTGAGGTCGGGCAACTCCATTTCAACAGCCTTTTCCAGTGCCTTGGCTGTCTTCCGCCGCTTGTCCGAGAGGCTGGCTGCCTTCTTGTCGTATTCGGCACGGGCCTTTCCAGCAGCACTCACCAGCGCCGCCAACTTGTCTTCACCGGCATCGAGATCGGCCAGATCGCCGCTCATGCGGGCGCACAGGGCGGACAGTTCGTCAACCGGCACCGAGAACTTGCGAGAGGCAGCACGAAGCGCAAACAGCCGCTCTTCGACAGCTTCCAGTTCGCGTGGATCATATTCGGTCTCACGCAGCGCGCTTTCCAGTCCGCCGCGCGTTTCTTCCAGAAGATCCATCGCCTCGGCAAGCGTGCGGACGGGCTGGCCAAGAAGATTGGGCACCTGGTCGGCCTTGCGTTCCAGACGCCGCAGCAAGCTGGCCAGTTCCGGGATTGGCGACGCAGTGCCGTTCAAGGTTTCAAAGGCTTCGTTCAGATCACCGGCGATCTTCTCGACCGCCATCATGTCCGTCCGCCGGGCCGCCAGTTGGTCCTCTTCGCCGTTTTCCGGCTTGAGGGACGAGAGTTCATCGACGGCAGCACGCAGGAAATCAGCTTCGTTGCGCGCGGCCTCTATGCGTTTCTCGTGATCTGTCACTGCCTTGTCGGCAGCGCGATAGGTGGCAAAGGCCTGTGCCACGGCCTCGGCTTCGGCCGTCAGCCCTCCGAAAACATCAATGAGGGCCCGGTGGCTTTCCGGGTCAACCAGGGCGCGGTCATCGTGCTGTCCGTGGATTTCCACCAGCAATGCGCCCGCCTGGCGCAGCAGTCCTGCACTGACGGGCTGATCGTTGACGAAGGCCCGGGTGCGGCCGTCGGAGGTCTGGATACGGCGCAGGATGATGTCGCCATCGTCATCGACATCGTTCTCGCGCAGGAACATGCGAACGGGATGATCCGCCGCCACATCAAAGACGGCCGTCACCTGCCCTTGTGCCTCGCCATGACGCACGAGATCGGCATCACCGCGCGCGCCGAGTGCCAGCGACAAGGAGTCGAGAAGGATGGATTTGCCCGCACCGGTTTCGCCGGTGAGAACCGACATGCCGGCGGCAAATTCGAGGTCAAGACGGTCGATCAGAACGATGTCACGAATAGACAGCGCGACCAGCATGAAGGGATGCTCCTTAAAGTTCGGCCCACCATATAGGAGGACCGAAGCGTCTTGAAAGAGCCTGTTTGGGCCTTTTCAACCTCATTTGCGAGGCTGAAGCCATTTCGGGATTAAACCAGGCGTCAGATGCTCTTGAAGGCGCGGCTGATCCAGCTGCCGCTGTCTTCGGAAGGCTCGTACCCACCCTTGTTGAGCAGCGAATAGGCGTCCTTGTACCACTGGCTGTCAGGGTAGTTGTGCCCGAGCACGGCCGCGGCCGTCTGCGCTTCGTTGACGACACCGAGCGCGTAGTAGGCTTCGGTCAGGCGGAACAGGGCTTCTTCCACGTGCCGCGTGGTCTGGTAATCGACGACAACCGTCTTGAAGCGGTTGATCCCGGCGATGTAATTGCGCTTCTTCAGGTAGAAGCGACCGACCTGCATTTCCTTGCCCCCAAGCTGGTCATGAACGATGCGCAGCTTGCTTTCGGCATCCGGCACATATTCCGATTCCGGGAAGCGCTGGATCAGCTCGTTGAACGCACCGGCTGCCTTGCGGGTCACGGCCTGGTCGCGGGTGATGTCCGGCATCTGGCGGAAATAGGCCTGACCGGCGAGATACAGCATGTAGGCTGAATCCTCGTCCCCCGGATAGAGCGTCACGAACCGCTTCGCCGCGGTAACGGTTTCCGTGTACTTGCCGCGCGAATAGTTCAGGAACGCCAGGTTCACCAGCGACTTCTTGGAGTATTCGGAATAGGGATAGAGTTTGTCGAGCTCTTCGAACTTCTGGGTCGAATCGCGCAGTTTGCCTTGCGCGCGCAGGGACAGGCCTTCGTTGAACAGAACTTCCGGCGGCGTATCGTTGAGTGCCAGCTCATCGAGATCGTCCTTGCCACCGCATGCGACAAGCGCAAGCGGTACAGCCAGAACGGCCAGTCTCAGGAAGGTTTTCATGTGTTTGGCTCTGCTCACTTCAGAACCAGTATCCATTCCGTTCACGCCTATACTCCCGGACCTTTCCGGCCCCTAAGGCCCATGTCATGCGGCCTTGCAAATTTATCGACAGGAGTGTTTAGCGGAAATCACCGGTCCCCGTCACGTCCTCATCGGCCATCTGACGGTTTTTTTGAGCAATTTTATGGCAACCGGTCCAAATAGGTTCCGAATTCCGCCGAAAAGAAAACGGCCGCTTCATCAAAGCGGCCGATCAAAATTATATCAGGAGACGTCAGGCCCGAAAGCAGCAGCTGCTGCGATACCGCCCTTGTCGACCTGTCCGACCTTGCGGAATGCAGGCGACTCGACGATTTCGAACGCGCTGGGATCTTCGAACAGCTTGACCAGGATCGCGTGGTTCATCTTGTGCCCGCCCTTGTAGGAGCGGTAGAGACCCAGGATCGGCAGACCGGCAAGAGCCAGGTCGCCAACCGCGTCCAGCGCCTTGTGACGTGCAAACTCGTCCGGCCAGCGGGTGCCTTCCGGATTGAGAACCTTGTCCTCGGCAATCGCCACGGAATTTTCCAGCGACGATCCCAGGGCAAAGCCCATCTTCCAAAGCTGCTCGACATCCTTCACGTAGCCGAAGGTGCGCGCACGGGCGAGCTCGTCACGGAACACGTCCGGGGTGATGTCGGAAGAGAACTGCTGGCGACCGATCAGCGGCGTGTCGAAGTCGATGGTGATATCAAACTTGGTGCCGTTGTAGGAGTGCAGCTCGCACCATGCCGTGCCGTTGTCGACACGAACGGTCTTCTTCACCTTCAGGTACCGGCGTCCCCGGTCCAGGCGTTTCAGGCCGATCTGCTCGATTGCTTCGACAAACGCAACGCTGCTGCCGTCCATGACCGGCATTTCCGGACCGTCGATTTCCACGATCAGGTTGTCGACACCCATGCCGAAAAGTGCAGCCATGAGATGCTCAACGGTCGCGACGCCTTCACTGGAAGGATCGCCGAGAACGGTGCAAAGTGCTGTTGCGGATACCTTGTTCCAGAGTGCCGGAACTTCGGTGGAGTTTTCCTGGTCGGTGCGGGTGAACACAATCCCCACACCAGCTTCGGCCGGTACGAGAGTGATCGACGCGGGTTTGCCCGAATGAACGCCAATCCCGGTCAGGGTCACCTGATCGGCTAGCGTCGTCTGTCGGTCAACATATGCGGTCATAAAACCCTGCCCTTCCGGTTTGCGGCGGAAACAAGCCCTCTATTTGCCCTTAAAGGGTTACGGACTTTTAACGATCCCGCGTTGGCTGGGAACATAGTCCCGAACCCCAATTGGGCGAAATAAAGCTTTATTACGATTTGTAACGATTCACAGGCTTTCAAATCACTGAATTAAAACGGGAATTTGTTCCGTTACGGAAACAGCCCGGAGCGTGAACTCCGGGCTGTAACGATCAGGGAAGATGATCGGGTCTCGAATCAGTTGGCCTGGCGGCGAAGAAACGCCGGAATTTCCAACTGTTCGTCTTCTGTTGCAGTTACCGGCTTCGGCGTTGCCCGCCCGGTGTTGTCCAACTGGCCGGCAGCACCATGGGCTGCGGGACGTTGCTGGGGAGCACGCGGGGCGGCCTGCTGAGCCGGCTGCATCTGCGGAGCAGGACGGGCAACCGGTGCGGCAGCCATGTCATGTTCCTGATCTTCTTCGTGATGACGGCCAAGGCCGCTTGCAAGGCGACGCAGCAGCCCCATCGGGCGACGGTCGTCTTCGACGTGCTCTTCATAGCTCGGTGCCGGAGCAGGCTGCTGAGGACGCTGCTGGGCAACGGCCTGCTGAGGCTGGGCTACATTTGCAGTCTGCTGCTTTGCCTGGATTTCACGCTGAGCGATCGGCGGGAAATCCTCCACCCGCGGCATGCGCGGTGCAGGGTTATGCTCGGCGGCAACCGGCGGAATGTAAGGCTGGCTGACCGGCATGTCTTCTGCAACAGGTGCCCGGGCTTCGTCTTCGATATCGAGCATCTGCGGCTTGGCTGCAAGCGAACCTGCTGCCGGCTGCACCTTCTTGATCTCGACAGCCGGGTCGCTTGCAACGGCGACTGGCTGCGGATCCGGAATGGCAAGTTCCCGTTCCAGGTTGGCAACGGCCTTCGCAGCGGCGTTCTCGGCGTGAGCCTTTTCAGCCAGAGCGGCCGGGCGCTGAGTGTTGATTTCCGGCGTCCGGCTTGCTGCCGGAGCTTCCGCCTTTACAGGCTGAGATGCTGTTCCGGGAAACGTGTTGGCCGCAAGGCCTTCCTCCCTGTCAATGCCGGTTGCAACGACGGACACGCGGATGAGACCATCAAGCGTCTCGTCGAAGGTCGCGCCCAGAATGATGTTGGCGTCGGCGTCAACTTCCTCACGGATGCGGGTTGCCGCTTCATCCACTTCGAACAGCGTCAGGTCGTTGCCGCCCGTAATGGAGATGAGCAGGCCTCTTGCGCCCTTCATCGAGGATTCGTCGAGCAGCGGGTTGGCAATGGCAGCTTCCGCCGCCTGCTGTGCACGCTTTTCACCGCTGGCTTCACCGGTGCCCATCATGGCCTTGCCCATGCCGCGCATCACGGAGCGAACGTCGGCGAAGTCGAGGTTGATGAGACCTTCCTTCACCATCAGGTCGGTGATGCAGGCAACGCCCGAGTAGAGCACCTGGTCGGCCATCGCGAATGCGTCGGCGAAGGTGGTCTGGGCATTGGCAATCCGGAACAGGTTCTGGTTCGGAATGACGATCAGTGTGTCGACACTCCGCTGCAGTTCCTCGATACCGGAATCGGCGATCCGCATACGGCGAGCGCCTTCGAACTGGAACGGTTTGGTCACCACACCTACCGTCAGTATACCCTGCTCGCGTGCCGCCCGTGCGATAACGGGTGCGGCACCGGTGCCGGTTCCACCGCCCATGCCGGCGGTGATGAACACCATGTGCGATCCGGACAGGTGATCGTTGATTTCGTCGATCACTTCCTCGGCAGCCGCGCAGCCGACTTCCGGCTGGGAGCCTGCACCAAGACCTTCAGTCACGGCCACGCCCATCTGGACGAGCCTGTCTGAATGGTTCATGGCCAGTGCCTGGGCATCCGTGTTGGCAACGACGAAGTCGCAGCCCTGGAGACCTGCAGTGATCATGTTATTGACGGCGTTTCCGCCCGCGCCGCCGACGCCGAAGACCGTAATGCGTGGCTTCAGCTCCTGAATGTCGGGCATCTTCAGGTTGATGGTCATATTATCCTCGCGACCCACTGGCGCCCCCGGTACGGGAGTAGCCTCTTCTTCCCTAATCTCCTCTGCCATTTCTGGCAGCTCAACTTCCTGGATGTCGTCTTCTTGGCTCATGTCGTCAGAAGCTTTCCCTGATCCATTGGCCCACGCGGGCCAGGTAACCAGATTGCCCGCCCCACCCTGATCTCCGGTTCTTGTGTTCGAACTGTTCGATCTGAGCGACCTGCGGATAAATCAAGAGACCGACAGCGGCGGCAAAAGCCGGACCTTTGGCAGCCTCGGGAAGACCGGCGACGCCTAGAGGCCGGCCAAGACGGACGTTGCGCCCCAGGATGTGACGCGCAACTTCTCCAAGACCCGTGAGCTGACTTGCGCCCCCGGTCAGAACGATCTGCTTACCGACACGCCCGGCAAAGCCGGACGCCGTAAGCCGATCCCTCACGAGTTCAAGGATTTCTTCCACGCGCGGCCGGATAACCCGGGTCAACGCCGAGCGTGGGATCTGGTTCGGCAGGTCGCTGTCGCTTTCCAGCGGCGGCACCGTGAGCATGTCACGATCGTCCGAGCTGGACGCCAGCGGCGAGCCGTAAAGGGTTTTCAAACGCTCCGCATCCTGCAGACGGGTTGCGAAAGCGCGGGCGATATCGGTGGTGACGTGATTGCCGCCAACGGCAATCGCATCCAGGTGCACCATGTGGCCATCGACGAAGACCGACAGTGTCGTCGTGCCGCCGCCCATGTCGATGCAGGCAACACCAAGCTCGGCTTCGTCATCGACGATGGTGGACAGGCCACTGGCAAACGGCGTCGCCACCATGGTTTCCACATGAAGGTGACCGCGGTTGATGCACAGTTCCAGATTGCGCACAGGCGGAACTTCCGCCGTCACCACCTGCATGTCGACGCCCAGCTTGTGGCCCATCATGCCACGCGGATCGCGGATGCCGCGGCTGCCGTCCAGCGAATAGGAGATCGGCAAGGCGTGTGTGACGGCCCGGCCGTCGGTCACCGAGTGGCTGGACCCGGCGGAAAGCACCCGCTGGATATCGGCTTCAGACACGCTGTCGCCTGCCAGCGGAACGTTGGCGCTGTAGATCTCGCTCTGCAGGCGTCCGCAGCTGATGTTGGCGATCAGCGACTCGACCGTCACGCCGGCCATGCGCTCGGCACTGTCGACTGCCAGACGGATGGCCTGTTCGGCAGCATCCATGTCGACAACGACGCCGGACTTGATCCCGCGCGAGCGCTGATAACCGTACCCCAGCACTTCCACCTTGTGGGAGCGGCTGGAGAGAATTGCCTTTTCTTCCTGCGGCACCAGTTTGGCGATCAGGCAGCAGACCTTCGTGGAGCCCACGTCCAGAACCGACATGATGACGGCACGACGGCTCGGCAGCGGCCGCATCTTCGGCAGGTAGAGGTTGTTGTCGGAGCGGCTCATGTGTCACGCTCCTTTTTGCCTGAGCGGCCCTTGCCGCCCGTCATGACCTTGCGCTGTTCGGCAGCCTCGTCGGAGAGGCGCACGGTCACGCGGTCTGCCAGACGCATGTCGATGGCAACGATGTCCCGGGACAAAAGCCCGCTTTCTTCATCCATTTTCACCAGATCTGCCAAGGCGGCGTCGATGTTGTCTTGGGGCAAGCGGATAGAAATCCCATTCTCAAGCTGCAGGTCCCAGCGGCGATCGCTGATCAGGAACGCCGCGCGCACGCGCGGACGCAGGCCCGGGACCTTCTCCAGCGCGGTATTGATCTCGGATGCCCTGCGCTGAGCACCGTGGTTCACGACAAGCAGCAGATTGGCATAACGCCCATCCACCTCGTCGGTGATCACGTCACCTGATTCGTTTACGATCGAGACCATGTCGCCGCGCTGCCACAGCGCATAGGGCACCCGTTCCTCGATGTTGATCTGCAGCGTGCTCGGATAGAGCTTCATCACCGAAGCGCTCTTCACCCAGGCCATCTCGTTAAGACGCTCGCGAGCGCTATTGGCGTCGAACAGGGCGAGCGAGGAACCTTCGTGAATTTCCAGCGCTTCCAGGATCTGGAACTCGTTGATTTCACGCTGGCCGGACAGCTTCACGGCCTCGATGCCGAAACCAGCAGCGGAGAGGAGACTGTCAGCAACGAGCCGGCCGTGCCCCCCTATGACTATTCCATAACCAATTGTTAAGGTTAAGAAAGTCAGTGCAGCAGCAGATCCGGACCAGCGTGGCAAATCTGCTAGGCGCCCGGCCGAACGCCACACCGGCTGGCGGTGCAAACGCGGCACACCGCGCCCGCGCGGAGCCAGCTCGGCCTCCAGCGGGGTCATCGTGTCCCGGTAATGTTTGCGCCTTATCGACAGCAACTCGCGTCCTCAACCATCCAGCTGACCAGGTCCTTGAAACTCATCCCCTTGTGGACCGCCATTTCGGGCACAAGAGAAGTCGGCGTCATGCCTGGCTGCGTGTTCACTTCTAGGCAAATCAGTTCTCCGGATCCGTCTTCCTTCTCATCGAATCGGAAGTCCGCGCGGGAAACACCGCGGCAACCCAGAGCCTGATGCGCCTTAACTGCTAGTGTCTCTATGGTTTGGTAAACAATCGGTGAAATTTTTGCAGGAAGAATGTGTTTTGAACCGCCTTGTGCATATTTTGCGTCGTAATCGTAGAAGCCGTGACCTAACGGCACTATGTCGATGACGCCAAGGGCCGTATCGTCCATGACGGCACAGGTCAGCTCCCGCCCGCTGATGAACTTTTCGCACATCAGCACGTCAGGGTAAGGCCAGTCCTCCCGACCCAGTTCCTGTGGCGGAAACTCTTGATCTTCCTTGACAATCAGCACTCCGAAGCTCGATCCCTCGTTGATGGGTTTCAGCACATATGGCGGCTTCATCGGATGCTCGCGGGTGATCTCCCGGCGGTTGACAACAAGGTGTTCCGTGACCGGAATTCCGGCTGCATTCATCACCGCTTTTGCCTTCACCTTGTTCATTGCAAGGCTCGAGGCGAGCACACCGGAATGTGTGTACGGGATGTTAAGAACTTCTAATATTCCCTGAACGCAGCCATCCTCGCCGAAGGGACCGTGAAGAGCGTTAAAGACCACATCGGGCTTCAAATCTTTGAGAACAGCGGAAATATTGCGGTCAACATCGACCCTGGTCACCCGGTAGCCGGCTTCTTCCAGCGCATCGGCGCAGCCCTTGCCGCTTGCGAGGCTTACAGGACGCTCGTTAACCCAGCCCCCCATCAGAACAGCGACATGTTTGCTTGCCATCAGGCAGCCTCCCCTTCCTTGCCCAGAAATGGCTCGATAGCCCCCTGTGCACCGAATTCACCCAGGCGCTTGATCTCCCACTCCAGGCGGATGCCGCTGTGCGCGAGCACGCGTGAGCGCACGGTTTCCCCCAGCAGCTCGAGATCGTGACCGGTGGCCGTTCCGGTATTGATCATGAAGTTGCAATGCATTTCGGACATTTGCGCTCCACCGACGGTCAGGCCACGGCAGCCTGCCGCGTCGACCTCTTTCCATGCCGACGTTCCGGGCGGGTTCTTGAAGGTGGATCCGCCGGTCTTTTCACGGATCGGCTGCGCCCGTTCACGGTGGGCGACAACGTCGGCCATTTCCTGCCGGATCGAGGCTTCGTCCTGCGGCACGCCTTCAAAGACGGCGGAGGTAAAGATCAGGTCTTTTGAAGCCTCCGAGTAGCGATAGGCATAGCCCATGTCCTCATTCGTCAGAACGTGGCGGTTACCGTCCCGGTCAACCGCGGTCAGCTCCACCATGCGCTCGCGGGTTTCCGTGCCGTGAGCGCCCGCATTCATGCGCAGCGCACCGCCCAGACCGCCAGGAATACCTGTGTAAAACGCAAAACCGCCGAGACCGGCCTTGGCCGCAGCTTCCGCCAGACGCTTGTCCGGCACGGCTGCCCCTGCCTTCAACCTGTTGCCGCCGACTTCCTCGATTGAACCGAAGCCCTTTGCACTCAGTCGGATGACAACACCCTTCAGGCCGCCGTCACGGATCAGCAGGTTGGAACCAAGCCCGACCGGCAGCACCGGAACATCTTTCGGCAGCTTTTTCAGGAAGGCAGCAAGGTCGTCTTCATCCGCCGGCTGGAACATCAACTGTGCGGGACCACCAGTGCGGAACCACGTGACCGCAGACAGTGGCTGGTTGGCCGTCAGCTTGCCGCCGATACCTTCGGCAAGCTCCGGATACTGCTCCAGCAGATCGGGAAACGCCATGTGACGTCCTCCTTAAAGCTCTTCCAGCTGTTTCGGCAGCGCGTATGCCCACTGGGTGATGTTGCCGGCCCCGAGGCAAACCACGAAGTCGCCCGGCTCGGCCAGTTCCTTGACAAGCGCCGGCAGCTCTTCCGGACCCTCGATCGCCCGAACGTTCCTGTGACCGCGGGTCTTCATGCCCGAGACGAGATCGGTATGTGCCGCTCCCTCGATCGGCTGCTCCCCCGCGGCGTAGACAGGAGCGATAATCACCGCGTCCGCATCGTTGAAGCAGTTGGAGAAATCATCGAACAGGCTGTGCAGGCGCGAATAGCGATGCGGCTGCATCACCGCGATTACCTTGCCTTTTGTCGACTCGCGCGCCGCATGGAGCACGGCCTTGATTTCAACAGGGTGGTGGCCGTAATCGTCGAATATCTGAACGCCGCCCACCGTGCCGGTGTGCGTGAAGCGCCGCTTGACGCCGCCAAAGGCGGCAATGCCTTTTCTGAGATCGTCCGCCTCGACACCCAGCTGCGAGGCAACCGCGATTGCCGCGGTGGCATTCGAAACGTTGTGAAGGCCCGGCATCGGCAGCGTCAGGTCGTTCAGTTCGATCACCTGCCCGCTGCGGCGGTCACGAAGGGTCACGGAGAAGATCGACTTGCCACCATCCATCGACACATCGGTGTAGCGAACGTCGGCCTGCGGATTGGCGCCATAGGTGACGACACGCCGGTCTTCGATGGTCCCGATCATCGTCTGGACTTCGGGATGGTCGAGACACATGACGGCAAAGCCGTAGAAGGGCACATTTTCAACGAACTGCCGGAAGGCAGCGCGTACGCCGGCGAAGTCGCCGTAGTGATCCAGATGCTCCGGATCGATGTTTGTGACGATGGCGACATCAGCCGGCAGCTTGACGAAGGTCCCGTCGCTCTCGTCTGCCTCGACTACCATCCAGTCACCCTCGCCCATGCGGGCATTGGTGCCATAGGCATTGATGATACCACCGTTGATCACCGTCGGATCCAGACCACCGGCATCGAGAAGAGCGGCCACCATCGATGTGGTCGTGGTCTTTCCATGTGTGCCGCCAACGGCGATCGCCTGCTTGAAGCGCATCAACTCGGCCAGCATTTCCGCCCGTCGCACCACAGGGATCAGCTTTTCACGGGCCGCGACCAGTTCCGGGTTGTCCTTCTTGATGGCGGAAGACACGACCAGCACCTCGGCATCGCCGAGGTTTTCTGCGGCATGGCCAATGGAAACCTTGATGCCGTTGTCACGCAGGCGCTGAACATTGGCGTTTTCCGCCATGTCCGAACCTTGCACCGTGTAGCCGAGGGTCTTCAGCACTTCGGCAATCCCGCTCATGCCGATACCGCCGATGCCGACAAAATGAACCGGTCCGATGTCCTGCGGCATCTTCATGGCCGTTCTCCTTGTTTTGCTGCGACCTTCTCGACGAGGTCGGCAAGTCTTTTCACCGCGTCAGGCCTGGCGACGCTGCGCGCCTTTAGCGCTGCTTCGCCCAGCATTTCGGGTGCATTCATGAATCGGGTGATTTCCTGGGCCAACCGCTCCGGATAAAGGTCGACCTGACGGATCGGCCAGGCCCCACCTGCCTTTTCAAGCACCTTGGCATTGGCAGCCTGGTCCTGATCGATGGCTCCGGGCAACGGTACCAGAATGGAGGGACGGCCAAGAACGCTGAGCTCGCTGACCGACGACGCACCGGACCGGCAGATCACCAGATGCGCCTGGGCAATCCGCTGCGGCATGTCCTGGAAGAATGGCGCGCATTCGGCCTGAACGCCCAGACTGTCGTAAACCGCCTGTACCCGCTCCATGTCCTCCGGACGGCACTGCTGCACGATGCGCAAACGGGCGCGGACGTCGGCGGGCAGTTTTTCAAGTGCCGGCGGCAACAGGTCGGAAAAGAAGCGTGCGCCCTGGGATCCGCCGAAGACCAGCAGGTTGAACGTTCCCCCGGCGAGCGGTGCCGAGTAGGGCAACTCCGCAGCCGCGAGTACAGCGTCCCTAACAGGGTTGCCCGTTTCAGTCAGCTTGGCCTTGAAATCCGCCGGCAGATCTTCGATCGGCACGCTTGTGGCAATGGCGGTCACGCCCTTCGCCAACAAGCGGTTGGCTCGCCCCATGACGCCGTTTGCTTCATGCAGGATGGAGGGCGTGCCCGTGAGCCGGGCAGCATACATCGGCGGAAACGTCGGGTAACCACCAAACCCGGCCACGACATCCGGCTTCAAGGCCTTGATCACCTTGCGTGCCTGCAGCGTTCCAAGAAACAGTTTCACTGCAGTCTTCGCCAGCAGGAAGGGATTGCGCCCCCGGATGGTCTCCGAGGCGATGATGTGAACCTTGCGAGCGGGAAAGGCGCTGCCGTATTTGTCGGCCCGTTCGTCGGTTGCAAGTTCCACGGTCCAGCCGCGCCGGATCAACTCGCTGGCCAGCGCCTGTGCGGGGAAGAGGTGGCCGCCAGTTCCGCCGGCCGTCAGTAAAACAGTTTTGCTCATGAGTGCGGCTTGGGGCCTTACATCAGGGAAGAGGGTGAAAGCCGGCTCACCGTGACGACATCACCGCGCGACGGCTGCGGCCGCCTGCGCGTGAGCGCCAGAATGGCACCAGCGGTCATGGCGGACGACAAGAGTGACGACCCGCCGTAGGAAACGAAAGGCAGGGTCATGCCCTTGGACGGAATGAGGTGAAGGTTCACCGCGAGATTGATCGTGGCCTGCAGGCCGAACAGCACGGTCAGTCCTGCTGTGGCAAGACGACTGAAGGCATCCTGATCACGGCTGGCGTGACGCAGGCCTCTCAAGACGATAAATGCAAAGACGGAGACAAGCAGCAGACAGGCGATTACGCCGAACTCTTCGCCGACAACGGCGAAGATGAAGTCTGTGTGGCTGTCCGGCAAGATCCGCTTGACGGTGCCCTCACCCGGACCACGGCCCAGCCACCCGCCTGCAAGAAAGGAATCCTTGGCCGTATCGATCTGGAAGGTGTCGCCGGAGCTCGGGTCGAGGAACCGGTCCACGCGGTTGGTCACGTGTGGCAGGAAGGCATAGGCGGCAAACAGGCCAACGATCCCGATGACGCCAAGTGCCATGATGATGAGCCAGGAAATGCCGTTCAGGAAGAACAGCCCTGCCCAGACCAGGCCGAGCAACATGGTCTGACCGAAGTCCGGCTGGGCGATCAGGAGAGCCGCGCAAACCGCAAAGAGTACAAAGGCGAAGAGCACTCCAGGCACCTCGCGCCGGCGGCCACTTTCCGACAGAAGGAAGGCGATCAGGATCACGAAGGCAGGCTTCAGGAATTCGGACGGCTGTATCGACAACCCGGCGATATAGATCCAGCGCCGCGCACCCTTGGCCTCAAACCCCAGGAACAGGGTGGCAACCATCATCAGTAGTGACACGATGAACAGGATGAGTGCCGCCCGCCGGACCATGCGCGGCGTCATAAGCGAGCCGGCAAGCATGATCGTCAGGGCCGGGATCAAGAACATGGCCTGTCGCTTGACGAAATAGAAGGTTTCAACGCCGATGCGTTCGGCAACCGGCGGACTGGCTGCAAACGAAAGGACCACACCGCCAACCATCAGCAGGCTGAAGGCGGCAAGCAGATAGTGGTCCACTGTCCAGAGCCATTCCGCAAAGCGGCTGCGATCGGCGCGCGAAACCATATCAGGCGACCTCCTGGGTATTGCCGGAATTGGGCAAGGCACGCACCGCATCTACAAAAGCAGCGCCCCGCAGTTCAAAATTCGGGAATTGGTCGAAGCTCGCACAAGCGGGCGACAAAAGTATGGCGATTTCAGCCGCACCGTCCTCCGCCGCCTCGGCAGCGGCGTCCTGCACGGCCTGGGTCAGCGTTCCGCTGATCTTGAAGGGCACGCGGCCATCCAGCGTCTTGGCGAAATCCTGAGCCGCCTCTCCGATCAGGAAGGTCTTGGCGATCTTCGGGAAATATTCGTCCAGCGAGGAGATACCGCCCGCCTTGGCCCGGCCGCCCGCGATCCAGTAGATCCGGTCGAAACTTGCCAATGCTCTGGCCGCAGCGTCAGCGTTGGTAGCCTTGGAATCGTTGATATAGAGAACCCGGCCCTTCTTCTCCACCACTTCCATGCGGTGATGAAGTCCCGGGAAGGTCTTGAGGGCTTCTGCGATCTGCGCTGCCGGAATTTCCAGCGCACGTAGAGCCGCGAAGGCAGCCGCCGCATTCTGTCCGTTGTGGTCGCCGCGGAGACTGTCGATCCCGCCAAGCAGCGCCACTTCGATCTGGCTGCCGTCATGCGCCTCGATCAATCGCCCGTGGCGAGCGTAAATACCGTTGGTGAGTTCCTTTTCACCGGCGATCCGGCACACGGGCTTGCGTGCAAGTTCAAGCCTGTCGGCAATTGCTGAGGACAACCGGTCGTCAACTCCCACCACCGCGACCTTGGCACCGGCAACAAGCCGCTCCTTGATAGCGGCGTAGTTTTCCATGGACCCGTGACGATCGAGATGATCCGGCGACAGGTTCATGTGAATGCCGACCGTTGCATCCAGGTTCGGCGCCAGATCGATCTGGTAGGAAGAGCACTCCACTACATAATGCCGACCGGGTTGCGGAGGATCCAGCTCCAGAACCGGCGTCCCGATGTTACCGCCGAGTTGCACGTCCCGGCCCAGGGCCTTCAGGAGATGCGCGATCAGTGCGGTGGTCGTCGACTTGCCATTGGTACCGGTAATCGCAATCAGCGGCGCGGACGGACATTGTTTGCGCCGCTCACGGCAGAAAAGCTCGACATCGCCGACAATCTCGACGCCGGCATCACGCGCCAGCTCCACGGACCAGTGCGGCACCGGATGGGTCAGCGGCACACCGGGTGCAAGAACCAGTGCGGCAACGTCCGACCAGTCGAGGTTCCGAAGGTCTTGCGTTGCAAGCCCCTCGTCGGCAGCTTGTGCGACCCGAGCTTCGTTGTCGTCGAAACAGACCACATCCGCACCGCCCGCCTTCAGCGCACGCGCCGTTGCAAGCCCGGACCCGCCGAGCCCGAACAGGGCAACCTTTCTGCCGTCGAATGTGGTGACCGGGATCATGCGCCTACCTCAGCTTCAAGGTTGCGAGGCCGAGCAGGGCAAGCACGACGGAAATGATCCAGAAGCGGATCACCACCTGGCTTTCGGTCCAGCCCATGATCTCGAAATGATGGTGGATCGGCGCCATGCGGAAGACCCGCTTGCCGGTCAGCTTGAAGGAGAACACCTGCACGATGACCGACACGGCTTCGAGAACGAACAGACCGCCGATGATAGCGAGAACAATCTCGTGCTTGGTGGCAACCGCGATTGCACCGATCATGCCGCCGAGAGCAAGTGATCCGGTGTCACCCATGAAGATGGCGGCCGGAGGGGCGTTGAACCACAAGAAGCCGAGACCCGCGCCGATCACGGCACCACAGATGACGGCAAGTTCACCGGTGCCGGCAACGTGGTGGATCTGGAGATAGCTGGCAAAAACCGCGTTACCGGAAAGGTAGGCAATCAGGCCGAAGGAAGCGCAGGCGATCATCACCGGTACGATTGCCAGACCATCGAGACCGTCGGTCAGGTTGACCGCGTTCCCCGCGCCAACCATCACGAAGGCCGCGAAGGGAATGAAGAAAAGACCGAGATTGAGCGTCAGATCCTTGATGAAGGGAAAAGTGATCGCTTCCGAGTATTCGGACACATCCAGAAGGGTAACCGCGAAGGCCGCGCCGCCAGCGATCAGGAACTCCAGGCCCAACCGGGCCTTGCCGCCAAATCCCTTGTGCGAGGACTTGGTGACCTTCAGGTAGTCATCATAAAAACCGATGCCGCCGAACCCGAGGGTGACGCCGATGACCACCCAGACGTAAGGGTTGGAAAGATCCGACCAAAGCAATGCCGCGACCAGGGCCCCTGACAGGATCATCAACCCGCCCATGGTGGGCGTGCCTTTCTTGGTCAACAGATGGCTTTCAGGTCCGTCGGCGCGGATCGGCTGCCCATGCCCTTGCCGGATCCGAAGACTGGCGATGATTTTCGGTCCGAACAGGAAAACGAAAAACAGCGCGGTCATGATCGCGCCACCGGTTCGGAAGGTGATGTAACGGAACACGTTCAGCGCTGAAATCTGATCCGCGAATTGCCCCAAGAAATAAAACATCCAATGCCCCTTACGCCGCTGCGGTGTCGTCCGCAGGCGGATATTCTTTTTTCAAGGCCTCGACAAGCGGGCCCATCCGGGTTCCGAGCGATCCCTTGATCATAACAACATCACCGGAACGGACGTCGCCCAAAAGCACATCTTCCAGATCTTTTGCTTCTTCGCAGTAGTGTCCGCGCAGGTCATGCGGCAGCAGCTTCCAGAGCGCATGCATGTGCGGGCCCGCGCAATACACCGCGTCGATATCGGCGTCGGTAATCGGCTGGAGCAACTCCGCGTGCAAACGGTCGGCATCGGTCCCCAGTTCGCGCATGTCTCCAATGACGGCAATACGGCGACCCGGCCTTGTGACAGGCGCCTCGCCCAGCACGGCAAGTGCTGCCTTCATAGAGGCGGGATTGGCGTTGTAGCTCTCGTCGATCAGGTTGAACTCGCCCTTCTGCATGGGCAGACGGGTCACCTCGCCGCGACCCTTGGGGGCGCGCATGGAATCGAGTGCCAGTCCTGCTTTTGCAAGATCCGCCCCCAGATCCACGACCGCGGTCAGAACCGCGAGGCTATTCTTGACGTGGTGTTTGCCCGACGCCCCGATCTTGTACGTGATTTCCTGGCCCAGAATGCTGGCGTCGACACTCGATCCGGCCGGATAGGAAACGGCCTTCTGGAGATGGCTGTCTGCCGAAGGGTCTTCGCCAAATGTTTGGATTTTGGAAACTCCCGCAGCAGCCGCCAGAAACTTCAGCAGGTCGAATTGCAGATTGTCCTTGTTCAGGATCGCAATTCCACCAGGCTCCAGTCCGTCGAAAATTTCGGCCTTTGCCTTGGCTATCTGCTCGACGCTGTCGAAGAATTCCAGGTGTACCGGCTGAACGGTGGTGATGATCACCACGTGCGGGCGCACCATCTTTACCAGCGGCGAGATTTCGCCCGCATGGTTCATGCCGATCTCGAAGACACCGAAATCCGTGTCGGCGGGCATGCGTGCCAATGTCAGCGGTACGCCCCAATGGTTGTTGAAAGAGGCAACCGAGGCATGAACCTTGCCGGATTCTGTCAGTGTCAGGCGCAGCGCTTCCTTCGTGCCGGTCTTGCCGACAGAACCGGTGACCGCGACAATGCGGGCATTGCTGCGGGCCCGCGCTGCGACACCGAGCTTGCGCATGGCTTCAAGCGGGTCGTCCACAACCACGTAGCGGCCATCTTCGGGCAGATCGGACAAGCGATCCTCGCCAACCAGCGCCACCGATGCGCCGGCTTCCAGTGCGGCGGCAACATAATCGTGCCCGTCCAGACGGTCACCGGTGATCGCGACGAATGCATCACCCGGCTCCAGCGTCCGGCTGTCTATGGATATACCGGTAATTTCAGCGCCAGCATCACCCTGAAGGCGGCCACCGGCGGCTTCAACAAAGGCATCAAGGGTCCAAAGCGGGTCGCTCATGTGTTTCCTTCAAGACTGATGGCGCGCTTTACGGCTTCGTGATCGGAAAAGGGAATCACTGTGTCGCCAACAATCTGGCCCGTTTCGTGACCTTTTCCGGCCACACACAGGATATCGCCATCCTTTAGGCGGCGAACTCCCTCTGCGATCGCTTCATACCGGTCGCCAATCTCCATTGCATCGGGTGCGCCACCCAACACCGCCTTGCGAATGGTCGCCGGGTCTTCCGAGCGCGGGTTGTCGTCCGTGACGATAACCAGATCGGCCCTGCGAGCCGCGACTTCCCCCATCAGCTCGCGTTTTCCGGGGTCCCTGTCGCCACCGGCGCCGATGATCACGGACAGCTTGCCACGGGCAAATGGCTTCAAGGCCGCAAGGGCGTTATCAAGCGCGTCCGGCTTGTGGGCGTAATCGACAAAAATCAGCCCGCCTGCCGGCGTCTTGCCGGCAAGTTCAAGACGGCCCGGAGCCCCCTTCAGGTTTTCAAGGGCCCGCAAGGCAGTTCCCGTGTCGATGCCAGCGGCAATCGCGAGACCGGCAGCAATGAGTGCGTTGGAAACCTGGAAGCGGCCGATCAGGGGCAGCGTCACCTTGTATTCGCCGCGCGCACTCTGGATCGTCAGTTCCTGCCCTGCCCCCATCGGCTTCAGGCCGGTCAGGGTGAGGTTCCGGCCGGTTTCTCCGACCGTAAAGAGCGGCAATCCTCGCTCCTGCGCGACCGCCATGACCCTGTCAGCATATTTCTCACCCGGATCGCAGACCACTGTGCCGCCTGACGGAAGCAACTCTTTGAACAGACGAAGTTTTGCATTCAGGTAATGCTCGATCGTCGGATGATAATCCATGTGATCGCGGCCAAGATTGGTGAAGGCGGCCGCCGTCAGCCGAACACCGTCCAGCCGGTACTGATCGAGACCGTGCGAAGAGGCCTCAAGCGCCGCGTGATTGACACCTTCTTCTTCCAGCTCTGCCAACTGCTTGTGCAAGGCAACCGGGTCCGGCGTTGTCAGGCCGCCGTAGCTTTCTCCATCCGGCTTGATAACGCCCAGTGTACCAAGGCTTGCGGCAGGATGGCCTGCAGACTGGAAAATCTGGCGGGCGAAATGAGCAACGGATGTCTTGCCCGCAGTTCCGGTGACGGCAACGATTGTGTCGGGTTGAGCTCCGTAGAAACGGGCCGCCATTCTTGCAAAGACCTGACGAGGCTCTGCGGCACTGACAACGGCAACCGTGTTCGGCACCTGTGCACGCACTGCATCTGCGGCCTCTTCAGCACACAGAATGGCAATTGCCCCGGCCGCTGCTGCGTCCGGGGCGAATTTTGTCCCGTCGACGGAAGCCCCCTTGAAGGCGGCAAACAAGAAGCCCGGCTGAACTTTGCGGCTATCAGCCGTCAGCCCCGTAATTTTCCGAGCCTCTGCCGCTTCGGGCAAGGTCAGCCCGGCAGCTAAATACTCAAGATCCATCTCACCCGATCATCCGGTTTGTGCGTCGTCATTAATGAGCTTTTTCGGAAAACCGGATTTCGGCTGCGACCCCGCCGGTTTTCAAAGCTCAACTCGTCTCCTTAATAGGAAATCTCGATTGGTTCATCCCCTTTGCTGAACCGCGGCATCACACCAAGCATGGGAGCCGAGCGGCGAACGATTGCGCCAACCATCGGCGCAGCGTTCAGACCAGCCGTCGCACCAATGCCGTCGCGTTCCGGTTTCGGCTCGTCGATAACGACCAGAACCACGTAGCGCGGGTCGTCCATCGGGAAGGCCGACAGGAACGAGTTGCGGCGCTTGTTGTTGACATATCGACCGTTCTCGATCTTCTCCGCAGTGCCCGTCTTGCCACCGACCGTGTAGCCCGGGACATCGGCCCGGCGGCCCGAACCGGAGAGCACGTTCAGCCTGAAGAGATAACGCATCATGCGGCTCGTTTCCGGAGAAACGACTTGTTTGCCAAGCTTTTGCACGTCTTCGGGGCTTCTCGGCAGGAAGGTTGGCGGAAGCAGGACGCCACCATTCACCAGCGCTGCGGCGGCAACGGCGGTCTGCATCGGCGTTACCGAGATACCGTGCCCGAACGAGATGGTCATCGCCGCCAGTTCGTTCCATTTCGGCGGCAGCAGCGGCGCCGCATTTTCCGGCAACTCGGTCTGCAGACGGTCCGTCAGGTGCAGGCGCTTCAGAAAGTCCTGCTGGCGCGCAATACCGGTCGCCAGCATCATTTTTGCGGTGCCGATGTTGGATGAATAGATGAAGATTTCAGGCACCGACAGGATGCGGTGTTTCCCGTGGAAATCCGAAATCGTACGGCCGCCTGCCCTGATCGGACGGGTTGCATCGAAGCTGTCATTGATCGAAACAGCCCCCGAATCCAGCGCCATTGCGGTGGTGAAAGTCTTGAAGACCGACCCCATCTCAAAGACACCACCGGTTGCCCGGTTCAGGCGGTCCTTTTCCAGGGCCTGGGCCCGGTCGTTCGGGTCGTAGTCCGGCAGGGAGGACATGGCGACCACTTCGCCGGTCTTTGCATCCAGAACGATACCGGCCGCGGCGATCGCCTTGTAGCGTTCCATCGCCTTCACGAGCTCATCGCGCACGACATGCTGAACACGCAGGTCGACCGACAGTTTCACCGGCTCCATCGTACGGTCCGACGTAAAACCAAGTGACTGAAGGTCCCTCAACCAGGAGTCATCGATGTATTTTTCGATCCCGGCGAGGCCCTGATTGTCGACGTTGACGGAACCAACGATATGGCCCGCGGTCGGCCCACCCGGATAGAAACGCTGGTTTTCCGAAAGGAAGCCGATACCCGGCAGGCCGAGATTGTGAACTCTTTCTGCCTGCTGCGGTGTCATTTCACGCTTTAGCCAGACGAAGCCGGCGCCGCTTTCCAGACGGCGACGCACAAGACCCTCGTTCAGATCCGGCACGATGCGGATCAACCCTTCGACTGCCTCGTCCACATCCATAATGCGGCGCGGTTCAGCGTAAAGCGAAGCCGTCTTGATGTCGGTAGCAAGGATCTCGCCGTTCCTGTCGATCAGGTCTGGACGGGAGGCGGCAACGGAATCCTGCGCCGAAATCCAGGCATGGGACGGCGCTTCTTCCATTTGCGCCAGCATGACCAGCCGGCCCGCGATCGCAACATAGACGCAGGCAAAGGCAAGCATGGCCACATAGACACGGGATTTGACCGCGCTGGCGGAGACGGAGTCCCTTGTCGCCCGCGGATGAGCCCGTCTTACCTGAAGGAAGCTGGCCGGTTCACTAACCATCGTCATGACCGCGCCCTCACTGGATCACAGCAGACGAGCCGGCATAGCCGCCCATCTGACTGCCACCGATGGGCTCCAGCATCACAGGACGCGCCGGAAGATCTTCCGTTGTCACGATCTGCTTCACATCAAGCGGTTCAAGAAGAAGATAATCGTTATAGCGTTCGACAAGGGACTGCAGCCGGTCCGGCTTGTTGAGAAGGCTCCACTCCGCCTTCAGATGACGAATGGAGTCGCGCTCCTCGTCGATCTGCCGCTTCAGATCGGCAACCTTCTCCGCAGACTTCGTCGCTGCGAGCTTCATGTCATAGACCGTCGCCGCGCCGATCACGACCGCCAGTATGAACACGATGTTCAGCGTTCGAACCATATTAGCCCCCTAGCCCATGGAAGGCTGCGAGACGTGGGACACCCGCCTGATGGATGTCCAGCTCTCGCGCCTCAGCTTCGGTCCGCCGCCCGGCCCGAAGCTTCGCGGATCTTGCCCGCGGATTGATGTCCGTTTCAGCGTCGGCAGCTTCCACCGCCTTGCGCGTCAACAATTCGAATGTCGCCGGAGGCACGTCTTCCTCCGGCATATGTCGTGATCCGCCACCGCGGGTCCGTGTCCGATCCTGGAAGAACCGCTTGACGATACGGTCTTCGAGGGAATGGAAACTCACCAGCACAAGGCGTCCGCCCGGCTTCAGGATCCGCTCGGCCGCGCCCAGCGCTTCAGCCGCCTGATGCAACTCGCCGTTCACATAGATCCGCAGCGCCTGGAAGGTTCGCGTTGCCGGGTGGATCTGTGCCTTCTTGGGCGACCGGCCAAGCACCTTTTCGATCAGGTTCGCCAGCTCCAGGGTCCGGGTGAATGGCTTTTCCTTGCGGGCCCTGTCGATGGCGTGAGCAACAGTCGTCGCCCGCTTTTCCTCACCCAACAGACCGATCACGCGGATCAGATCCTTCACTGGCAGCTCATTGACGACATCCGCAGCCGATGGCCCGGCCTGCTCCATACGCATGTCCAACGGCCCATCGCGCAGGAATGAAAAGCCGCGATCAGCCTCATCAAGCTGCATGGAAGAAACGCCGAGATCGAGAACCACACCGTCGACACCATCAAAACCGCAACCGCGGGCATGCGTTTCAAGACCCGCAAATTGACCCGGCACGAGCATCAGCCGGCCTTCGGAAGCTTTCACAAGCTCCTGCCCGCCAGCAATCGCGTCCGGATCCCGGTCGATACCGATCACATGGGCACCACGCTCCAGAATTGCGCGGGAATAACCGCCGGCACCGAAGGTACCGTCGACAATCACCTCGCCGGGCTGCGGCGCAAGCCACTCCAGAACCTCTTTCAGGAGAACCGGCACATGGCGCTCGGGTCCGCCAGCGTCAGGAGCAACGTCTCTGTCGCCGAGCGCCATCATACCGGCTCTCCCTGAGAGGATGCGGAGCTTTGCCCCGACAGCATCGCGAGCGCACGCCGTTGGGCCTCTGCGCGGTACTCGCGAAACTTTTCAGGTTCCCAGATCTGGAACTTGTAATTCATGCCGACGAAGGTGACCTGGTCGGTAATTCCGGTGTGTTCGCGGATCATGTCGGAAATGGTCATGCGGCCATCCCCGTCGATCCTCGGGTTTTCACTGGCACCGAACAGGGCGATCGCCAGTGCATCATGATCGGGAGAGAGCTTTGCAAAGGCCTCCGAGCGCTTGTTGATTTCAGCAAGCAGATCGTTTCCGCCTGCGTCGACCGCCGCGCAGTGTGAAGAAGCAATGCAATAAAGGCCTTCAAATCCATCTCTCGCCAATACCGTACGGAAGGGCGCCGGGATCGACACGCGACCCTTGGCATCCAGCCGGTTGGTAAAGTGAGAAACAAAGCCGGCCATTCATCCCCTCGAAACGGGTCCCCACCCGTTCAAATCCCAAGTTCACCCGTAAATGAGAGGAAGGCCGGCAACTTGCCCGGACACGCAATTTGCAAAAACGGCACTTTCAGAACCGTTAAATCGATGTCCATGACCCTACTGAGATGGGCCCGCACTCCCCATTCTGGGTATTTATGGGATACCATGGGAAATCATGGGCGGTCAATGGAATCTCATGGATTCCGGCTCGATTTGATCGCACACGACCCCGTCGAGAGACCTTAAGGCAAACATGCTTAATGAAGCCTTGACACAATTGGAGAATCGGATTCGCAGGAATACGGAGGTTTTCCGCATCGAAGCCCGGAAAACCGGCAATTTCTGCCTATCTGGAAAGACTTGTGGAGAAAGAAAACCGGCTTTGTGGCGAGAGTCTCAACCGAACCTGAGCGCCCGACCCGTGGCCCCTGGTGTCTCGCCGAACCGCTCCCGGTAGGCAACCGAGAACCGGCCCAGGTGCCGGTGGCCGGACCGGTAGGCCACCTCTGCCACGGGCAGACTGTGCCCCTCCGACAACAACAGGTGCCGTGCGTAACTCAACCGGACGTCCTGAAGGTACTGAAGCGGAGTACAGCCGTATTCCTGCCGGAACTGCAATTGAAGGTTCCGGGGCGAGGTTCCTGCGTGGATACTGATATCCAGAAGACTGATGTCGTCGGCAAAACGCTCGCCGATCAGGCTGACCGCACGCTTCAGGATGGCCGGTGACCTGCCGGTCTCCCGCCGTTCCAGCAGCGGCGACGCGGTGTTCGGCTGAAATTCCAGCAGCGCTCCGACAAGGGCTTCTTCCAGGTGGCGTTGTTCCGGACTCCCTTCCCCCTGAAAAACCCGCCCTTCCTCGACTGCGCCCAGAACACCGCGCAAGCGACGGCGCCAGGCAGCACCAGCGCGAGACAGAAGATTGAATTCGGGTTCGAAGCGAACCTGACCAACACTCACACCGGCCATTCTGCTTGCAACTTCCTGCAGGAAACCGGTCTCGATCTGAAGAAGGATCTGCTGGCAGCCGGCATGCCAACGCATGGCAGTGTGCCGGTCCGGATTGAGAATGGAGGCAACCCTCGGCGTGGACACCATGGAACGACAACCATTGCGGACCTCAGCCGTGCCGACAATTGGAAGCTGGATCAGGTAGAACTCGGCAAGTTCTCCTGGCTCGATCGCCACATCAGCGCCATACCGCAGGTAGTTGAGAGAAAGATGCTGTCCACGCGCCCGGTTCTGGCAGGCATCAAACCTGTCGGATGCCGAAAAACGCCCCAGGCGATGATTGCAGAAGTGTCGGGCAACGATTTCCCTGGCTTCGTCCACATCCGTGGTTTCGAAGCATTTGAAGCGATCGAGCGGCGTTTTGCTTTCTGCCTGAGACAACATTGTGGAAGCATGCCGCTGCTGCGAGGCCCTTTCAAGCGCCACCTTGTGTGCCATGCGTCATTTTACTGCATCCGGCCAAGTAATTTCGCTTTCTGGATAAAGAAATCCATCGAGCCGCGCTTAGCCTTTCTCCTGTCGAAAGACCAAAGCGCACCAAATGAGCGATGAGGGGAACAATCATGCAAGATGGCGCAGGCATTACCGCAGCGAACGCGGGACTGGACAATATCAGCTGGAATGTGGTCGGGCACACCTATACGCCGAAACTCCTGAGCGGCAATGCCTTCATCTGGCATGCGCTCATTCCGGCGGAGACCTTTGTCCCGCCTCACATACATCCGACCCAGGACGAATGGATCGTGATGCTGGAAGGGGAGCTGGAAGTCGAAATGGGTGGTCAGACCCACAAGGCAAAGGCGGGCGACACGATCCGTATGCCGATGGGTGAAGCCCACGGCATCTTCAACAGGTCCGGCAAGACGGCCACCTGTGTCTTCGGTGTTGCGCCGTCCCGTAAACTCTTCGAACTCTTCGGCGCGCTCGACGGCGTGACAGATCCGGCTGAACTGGTCCGGCTTTCCGCCTTGCACGAGGTCGACTTTCTGCCGCCTCCCGATCAGGCCTGAGCCAACACGGCCAGATCCAGCTTTTGAAGTGACGGGGTGGATTGCCGGCAGATACCACACCGCCGGCGCCCCCTGAGGCGAGAGGACATCGAGAATGACGAAACGCAAGACTGTCGCCGTAATCGGCGGCGGCGTGAGCGGGCTTGCGGCTGCAAAAGCCTTCGACGAACGCGGACACAGGGTGATGGGCTTCGAGCGAAGCCACGATTTCGGTGGTGTCTGGGAACTGTCGCGGTCCTATCCGGACGTGCAGACCCAGTCGCCCAAGGACCTTTACCGCTTCACCGACCTGCCCATGCCGGACGACTATCCTGAATGGCCGAAAGGGCCTCAGGTACATGCCTATTTGCATGCCTATGCGACAAAACACAAACTCGGCCGCCTGTTCCGGCTGAACACCAATGTCCTTTCCATGGATCGCCGCAAGGATGGCAATCCGGGCTGGACACTGACACTTGAGACGGCCGGCAGAACCTGGTGCGAAGACTTCGACTTCGTCGCCATCTGCACCGGCCAGTTTTCGGACAAGAACGTCATTTCCCACCCTGGGCAAGAAGCCTTCGAGGCCGCCGGCGGCCAGGTGCTGCACAGCTCGGACTATACCGACAGCAGCATGGCACAGGGCAAACATGTGATCGTTCTCGGCGGCTCCAAATCCGCGACCGACCTGGTGGTCAACGCCGCCAGAAACGGTGCGAAATCGGTTACGCTGGTTTACAGGGAACCGGTCTGGCGCGTGCCTTATTTTGTCGGTGGCATCAATTTCAAACGCCTGCTCTACATGCGCGCCCAGGAACAGCAGTTCAACGGCTGGGGCCAGACCGGCTTTGCAAAAGCGGTCTCTGCTGCCTTCAAGCCATTGATCTGGGCAAATTTCAGAGGGCTGGAAACGCTGCTCAAGTTTCAGCTCAAGTTGAAGAAATGGGACATGGTTCCGGATATCCCGATCGAAAAGGACGCCTCCTGTTCGTTGCCGATCGTGACACCGGGACTTTTCGAAGGTTTTGAAGCGGGCAGCATCCGCCCGGTTCGGGGAACCTTCGCGCGCTATGAGAATGGCCAGGTCATCCTGTCCACGGGAGAAGCACTGCCCTGTGATCTGGCTGTGCTGGCCGTGGGCTGGAAACTCGGCATTCCCTATCTGGCGAAGGAATACCGGGACAAACTGATTGAGCCCGACGGGCAATACAGGGTCTACCGTCTGTCGGTGAACCCGGACCTGCCCGACATGGGCTTTGTCGGCTTCAACTCCAGTTTTTGCACCGTGCTGTCGGCGGAAATGATTGCCAACTGGCTGGTTCGGTATGCCGACGGGCAACTGGCTCATCAGCCGACGGATAGGGAAATGCGCAGCAACATCGACCAGATGCTCCACTGGCGGCGGCGGGAACGGCCGGCTGCCCAGGTCTATGGCGGTCTTTGCTCTGCCCCCTTCCACTTCCGGCACTTCGATGAACTGCTGGCGGATATGGGGGCTGCCAAGCGAAAACGCGCAAACCCGTTGGCGGAGCAGTTCTCCTATCCGAACGCAGAAGCTTACGGGACATTTCTTGGCAGCACGCCGCAATATGCAGCGGGCTGAACAGAGAAGGTAAGAGCCAGCCGGCCTGTAAGCCGGGTTCTGTATGGCCCGGCCAGATACGAGACCTGACGCGGACGTGACAGCCATTCATCTGTGACGTCTGTTGCCAGACGCCTATCGCAACCAACCCGGACAACTGGCCTGGAAACCGGCCTGAACCGGATCGCTCCGGTCCGCGTTGTCCCTATTCGGTTTTGCTCCCGGTGGGGTTTACCATGCCGCCGCTGTTGCCAGTTGCGCGGTGGGCTCTTACCCCACCCTTTCACCCTTACCCCGGGAAAATCTCTCGATCTGTCCGGGGCGGTTTGCTTTCTGTGGCACTTTCCCTAAGGTCGCCCTCGCCGGGCGTTACCCGGCACCGTGTTTCCATGGAGCCCGGACTTTCCTCCCCCGCGGCCTTTCGGCACTTGCGGCAGCGGCTGTCCGACCGACTGGCGCATGGGACTTAGGAGGCTTTGCGGACAAGGTCAAGCGACAGTCGATGCCGTGCTGCGCGAATTCCCGGGATAGCGTCCCCGTCCTGTGTCATTCCGCCAACCTGCCGTCCACTGGCGGCTGCGACCTCGCGCCCCGCCTCACCCGTCCGCACGCTTCACAATCCTCACGCAAGCTAGCTCTTGCAGGGCTATAGGCTGGCAAAACTGTCAAGGTGCCATCGGGCCAGACACCCAAGAGCCTGCGGCAAAACCCGCCAATCCCGGAACGGCAAAAAGAGGAATGTAATTCTAATTACTGTAAAAAGTATCAATATAAGTTTTTACAAGCCTCTCGAAAGATAAAAACTTTTTCCCGCCGTTGCCCAAATATTAAGCAATAAGAAACCCATGTGACGGAAGGTAATGGGAACAAACATGGAGCTAAAAATGCGTCAACTGTGCGTCTTCCTGCCTGCGATCATGCTGGCAACTGCAGCCCAGGCTGCAGATACACCGCCCGATGCGAAAGCGTTGATCCAGCCGGAGATCGTGGAAGCCGTTGCCGAATGGCTTTCCAACCCGATTGTCGCCTTGTCGATCAACGCACAAAACAATTTGCGCGGGTCTCTTTCCCAGGCAGACATCGACGCACTGGACGCCCAATGGCGACAGGAACGCGAAGCAGCGGACAAGCCCCTGATTTCCGCAACCTTGTCCGCCCCCTTGTCGATCTATCTCCTGCGCGTTCAGGCAGGGTCACTCGGCCTCTATCCTGAAATCTTCGTCATGGACGCGAACGGTCTGAACGTCGGGCAAAGTGCGATTACCAGCGACTACTGGCAGGGAGACGAGGCCAAGTTCCAGAAGACCTTCCCGAACGGCCCTGAAACCGTTTTCATCGACGAACCGGAATGGGACGACGGCAGCAAGATCTGGCGTGCCCAGCTCAACATGACAATCACTGACCCCGAAACCAAGAAAGCCATCGGGGCTGCAACAGTCGAATTCAACCTGACCGAACTGATGCGTCGTCAGGGTACGGGATCTTAAGCGGGAAATACCATGTTCAAAAATCTATCCGTCAGCAAAAAGATCGCCGCAGGGTTCCTGACGCTCGCATTGGTCGGCGCAGTGGCCGGTGGCATGAGTGCCTATCAGACGCATTCGGCTCTGGATGAAGTCAAGACAGCAAACAACCTGTCGGATCTCAACGTGGAAACGGCCGAACTCACGGAAAAGATCGCAGCGCAGGCTTTGTCGGTGAAATCCTTCCTGCTAACCGGCAACCGTGATCTTCTCACCCGGTCCCAGGATCTGAACGATGAAATTCAGACAGGGTTTTTGGAAGTCGGCTCACTTGTCGACGCGAGCTTGCCTGAATTCCAAACTCATCTCTCCGAACTGAAATCAAGCTGGGAAACCTGGTACAGCCAGATTGCCGCGCGCCAGATAGAACTGATGCGCACACCGGAGACGGTCGACATGGCGCGTGCGATTGACCTGACACCGGAAAGCTCGGGTCTTTTGTCAGCTGTTCAGCAGCAAAGCCGACAGCTTGCCGACGCAGTTGATGCGGAACGGCAGAAATCGGTTATTGCCCAGAACACGTCACTGAACACGGTCCAGATCGTCTCGCTTTCCAGCACACTGATCCTCACCGTGCTTGCGATGATCCTCGGCTTCCTCAATCACATCGCGATTTCAGCGCCGCTATCGAGACTGTCCGTCATAACCGACAAGCTGTCGGCCGGAGACACGTCTCAGACGGTTGATATCAGCGACCGTAAGGACGAAATCGGTCTTCTCGGCCGCGCGCTCGGCGTCTTCCGCGAAAACCTGATCCGCACACGCGAACTTGAGCAACAAGCAGAAGCGGAACGCATCAACGCCGAGCGCATCAAGCGCGAGGAAATGGAGAAGGTTGCCAGCGACTTCGAAGCAACTGTCCTCAACATCTGCGACGGGATGATTACAAGACTGGATGCGCTGACCAGTTCCGCCGGATCACTGTCAACGATTGCCAACAACACCACGGACCAGGCCCTGGCCGTTTCGGCAGCCGCCGAACAGGCAACCACCAACGTTAATACCGTTGCCAGTGCGACAGAGGAACTTTCAGCTTCCATCCGTGCAATCACGGAACAGGTGCGATCATCTTCGGAAATCGCACAGGAAGCGGAACATGAAGTCGGGCGATCCAACGAAGCCGTGGCAACGGTGCAGCAGGTGGTTTCGCGCATCGGCGACGTTACGAAGCTGATCACTGATATTGCCGAACAGACCAACCTGCTCGCCCTCAACGCGACCATTGAAGCTGCCCGTGCCGGCGAGGCCGGAAAGGGCTTTGCCGTTGTTGCATCCGAGGTCAAGGCCCTCGCGGAACAGACATCCAAGGCGACGGAGGAAATCGACCGGCAGATCACCGAAATGCGCCAGGCCGCGGATGCGTCTACAGAAGCAACCGAGTCTGTTGCCGGTCTCGTCCAGAAGATTTCGGAAAACACGCACGCCATGTCCGGTGCAGCGGAAGAACAGAACCTGGCAACGACCGAAATCGCCAGCAGCGTCTCCGAAGCCGCACAGGGTACCGAAAGCGTTTCGAGATCCATTTCCGAGGTCAGCGGCGCTGCCAGCGAAACGGCAAACCTGAGCTCGGACATGAATGCGGCTGTCGGCGACTTGCATGAACAGTCCAATACACTGCGCCACGCCATGCAGGACTTCCTGGCCAAGGTACGGGCAGCGTAACCAGCCTTGATCGAGCCCTGTAATGGGTTCACGGTCTCGGTAATAATACTGCGTCGCACAAACTTCATTTCTCTTGTGCGATGCCAGCGGCTAACGTCCCCTTAGGATTTCATTCCGGGGGACGTTTTCGTGAAACACGCGATCAAGACGCAGGAAGCTGCGGACCTCATTCCAGACGGAGCCACCCTGCTGGTGGGAGGTTTCATGGGGGTGGGCTCACCCCACCGGTTGATTGACGCCATCGTGGCGAAAGGCACCAGAAACCTGACGATTGTCGCCAATGACACGGCCATACCGGGTCGTGGCATCGGCAAGCTCGTCAGCGCAGGTTCGGTTTCAAGGGTGATCGCTTCTCACATCGGCCTCAACCCGGAAACCCAGCAGAAGATGATATCCGGCGAGATTGATGTCGAACTGGTTCCCCAGGGAACCTTGGTCGAACGCATCCGGGCGGCCGGTGTCGGTCTGGGTGGCATCCTGACCCCGACCGGCATCGGCACGCTCGTCGAGGAAGGCAAGCAGAAGATCACCGTCGACGGCAAGGACTATCTTCTGGAAACGCCCATCCATGGCGATTTCGCCCTTCTGGCCGCCTACCGGGCGGACTACGTCGGCAATCTGGAGTATTCCCTAACCGCCCACAATTTCAACCCGATCATGGCACTGGCGGGCAAGACCGTTATCGCGGAACCGCACACGATCGTACCCGTGGGTGTGATTTCGCCAGATAGCGTGAAAACGCCCGGCATTCTCGTCGATCATCTGCTGGAAAGGGCCGCCTGATGGACGACAAGGAAATCATCGCCCGCCGCGTGGCACAGGAAATCAAGGCCGGTACGCTGGTCAATCTCGGCATCGGCCTGCCGTCACTGGTGGCCAATTACCTGCCGAAGGAAGTGCATGTCTTCTTTCAGGCCGAAAACGGTGTGATCGGCCTGGGTGCCCGCCCGCCCGAAGGGATGGAAGACCCCGACCTCACCGATGCCGGCGGCGGTTTCGTGACCGCCGTTCCGGGAGCTGCCTCCATCGACAGCGCCATGAGCTTCGGCCTGATCCGCGGCGGCCATCTGGACATGACCGTTCTCGGCGGCTTGCAGGTGGACGAACGTGGCTATCTCGCGAACTGGATGATCCCGGGCAAGATGGTTCCGGGCATGGGCGGTGCAATGGATCTTGTGGCCGGTGCCAAACAGGTGATCGTCGCAATGGTTCACACGGCCAAGGGCCACCCCAAGATCCTGAAGGAATGCACACTTCCCCTGACAGCTCGCCGTCGTGTCAGCCTGATCGTGACGGAAATGGCCGTGATCGAACCGACGGACGACGGCCTCGTCCTGCGAGAAACGGGCCCCGGCTTGAGTGTCGATGATGTCATCTCCGCAACAGAAGCCTCGCTGATCGTTCACGGGGACGTCCCGACCATGCGGCTTTGAAGGAAGACTGGTCAACACGCGTGTCCAGTACCAAGCAAGCCGGCAAGGGCGTCCACGCCCTCGTCGATCTGCCGTGCATTCGCACCGGCAAAGCCGACAATAAGCCCCGGCCGCCCTCCTGCGGCTAGATAACAATTGCTGAGCGGTGAAACGGCAAAGCCACGGTCCTGCATGGCGACTGCAAGGGCAATATCGTTGACGGGCTCCCGGAACATGACCGTCAACTGCACATTGCCTGTAAGAGGCGCAACTTCCACACGATTGCCCAGCCTCTGCCGTAACGCGCCGGCGAGCATCGTCCCCCGCTCGAGATAGACCGGACGGATCTGTTTCAGGTGCTTCTGATAGGCCCCGCAATCCATGAAGTGGGCGAGTGCAGCCTGGGCCTGAACATTGGCAGAACAGCCGATATTGCGCATGGTTTGGGTGAGCGGGGCCACAAGAACGTCAGGCACGACGCAATAGGCAATCCGGAGCCCGGGGAGCAGGCTCTTCGCGAACGTGCCCATGTAGACCACCTGTCCCTCATCCGCCAGACCGTGCAGCGCAGCCACAGGCCGGCCCTCGAACAGGAACTCGCTGTCATAGTCGTCTTCCAGGATCACCGCGCCGCAGGTGCGCGCAACATCAAGAAGCATCAGACGCCTCGCCAAGGGCATACGTGCCCCAAGGGGATAGTGGTGGGACGGTGTGACATAGATGAGCTTCGGCGGCTGATCCAGATGAGCCATCTTCGACGCGTCCGCACCCTCGCCGTCGGTCGGCAGCGGCCGGATCGTCAGACCTGCCCCGGAAAAGGCCGTCCGCGCGCCGAGGTAGCCGGGCTCCTCCAGCCAGACGTCGTCACCCGGATCAGTGAGCACCTGGCTGAGCATCGTCAGGCTGGCCTGTGTTGAGCTGGTGACAAGAATCCGATGAGGGTCAGCCCGAACCCCGCGTTCGGCCGCAAGGTGCCGGGCGATCTGCCGCTTGAGCACCTCAAGACCGGCAAAATTCTGATAGTGGAGGTCTGCGCTGCGCTCGAGCCGGGCGGCCCTGCGCAGTGATCTTGCCCATTCCTCGTAGGGAAACAGATCAAGTGCTGGCGCACCCGGTTGCAAGCCTCCCTGGCGATAGGCCCACCCCTCGCCGCGCAAGTTGGCACTCAATGTTCTGCCTCGTTGCGACAGCTTCAGCCCGAATGCTTCCACCTTGCGCTGCGCCTGCACACCTTCCAGCACCAGCCCTTCGGTAATGCGGGGAGCAGCGCCGGTGCGAACGGTGATCACACCTTCGGCTTGCAGAAGGTCATAAGCCGTGTTGACGGTGTTGCGTCCAACGTTGAGCGACGCCGCCAACCGCCGCGTGGATGGCAACTTTGTTCCCGAGCGCAGCAAGCCTGTGCGCACGGCGTCACGAAAGCCGCGATAGATCTGTTCCGCCAATGGCACGTCTGCCGACCGCTCAAGAGACAGGATGCCTTCAGGAAAAACTGGTTCTGTCATTTTCCAAAAACCGGACCTTCTTTGGAGCCAATTTATCGGACAAACAGCACAACACAAGACAAACAGTCAATTGGAGACGAGACCATGTCCACTCTAGAAAAACGCCAGGCAGCGGATCTGCCCCGTTATGCCAAAATCCGCCAGATGAACCGCGGCGGATACGACAGGACCGTTGCCTACGACATTCTGGATGCGGGCCTTGTCGCCCATTGCGGCTTCATTCACGAAGACCGACCGATGGTGATCCCGATGGCATATGCCCGGATCGACGACCGCATCTATATTCATGGAGCGAGCACCACCCGCATCATCAAGTCAAACGCGGAAGGCGTACCGGCGAGCCTTACCGTCACACTTGTAGATGGTCTGGTGGTCGCGCGTTCCGCTTTCCATCATTCCATGAACTATCGCTGCGCGATCGTGCATGGCACGGCGAGGCTTGTCGAAAGCGAACAGGAACAGATCGAGGCCCTGGCCGCTATCACCGACCATCTGCTGCCTGGCCGCTGGGATGAATGCCGCGAAATGATGCCGAAGGAACACAAGGCAACCGGTGTGCTTGTCATGGATATCGACCATGTCAGCACGAAGGTCCGCACCGGCGGACCGGTGGACGACAAGGAAGATCTCGGGACCGATATATGGGCGGGTGTCGTGCCTGTGGTGACCGCACTCGGCCAGCCCCTGTCGGCCCCTGATGTGCCTGCCGAAACGCCGGTTCCCGCCTCGGTTCCAGCCGCCCGCAGGAAGTTCGCATAAGCTGACAGCCTTCAGCACACAAAAAGAAAACCCCGCCGGAAATCCCGGCGGGGTTTTCAGTTTGCCCACGGCTGACCGCCCTGCTGCTTTTAGCTGGAGGCCAAGATCTGCTTGACCTTGGAACAGTAGCGCTTGCTGACCGGGTTCATCCGCTTAGCGAAATGGCCGGCATTATAGCGCAAGATGGTGCCACAAACGTCGCCGCCCGCCTTCTTGTGCGCGCCGGCAAGATACTTCATGCCCCATTCCAGATTGGTTTCGGGGTCATAGAGCGCCTTGGTCGACCCGCGGTAGCCGATGCCACGCGCGGTTGCCGGCTTGATCTGCATCAGACCGACTTCACCGGCGCTGCCGCGTGCACGCGGATTGAAGTTGCTCTCCACCTGGACCACTGCCTTGGCGATCTTGACCGGCACACCATGTTTGGCGGCCGCCTTACGGATGAGCTTGGCGTATTTGTCGTTGCTGACAACAGCCGTCCGCTTCGGGGACACCTTGAGCGTCAGGCTTGCAGTTCTTGTCTTCTTGGCAGGTTTTTCCTGCGTTTCCTGCTTGCTCGATTCAATGATGTGCAGGATCGGTTTGGAACCAGAGCCGACCGACGGCTTGGCTTCGGCAGGTTCGCTCTTCTTGTCCGGGTCGATGATATGGAGGATCGGCTCCGACCCGGAACCCGTACCTTTAGCCATTGCAGCCGGTGCTGCAAGAGTGGTTGCATAGGCGAAAAGGCACAGCGCCCCAGTAAGTGTCTTGAATGACCGTAACATTCAGTCCAGCCCTTTTGGTTTTCGTTGCGTTGAAATCAGGCGGGAGAAATGCCGGAGCTATTGGACGAAAATGGGCGCTAATACATCACGAATTATTTCAAATTATTACATAAAATTACAGGAATTTAATGCTGTTCTTAGTCATTTTCTGTAGTTTGTGGCCAAAATTAGCAAGCAATTCGGCAATGGATGGGCCATCAGAAGAAATTCTGTGACCACTCGTGGCGCAGAGCCGCCTAAAAATGCTGCGTTGCGGGAACTAATTTTGTTGACTGCGCGTTTATTTCGTTGGTCCGAACTCGCAACCGCACAAGAAAACCATACCGACCGTTCGATCAGGCCGACAGGGAAGGCAGCTTGCGCAGCAGCGCATGCAACGTTTCGATGGTCGATTGATCGACGACACCGTCCACCTTCTCTGGTCGGAAATGGCGTTGAAACGCGGCAACCACCTGGCGTGTCTTCAAGTCGAAGTCCCCGGTGATGTCCAGCTCGTAGCCATAGAGTGCGAGCATCGACTGCACCGCTTCAACAGGCTGGCCGCTATCGCCTTCCTGCATCAGCAGACCCGCCCCGAGTGGAAACGGTTTCACATATAAACCGATGCCGGCTTCTGACAGGCGATCCCATGGGAACAGTTCACCCGGGTCCTCCTTCCGGGCAGGAGCAATATCCGAATGCGCCAGGACCATCCACGGATGGATCCCGTGACGGGCACAGATATCGCCAACGAGCGCGACAACGGCTTCGATCTGTGGCTCCGGAAACGGTTGATAGCCGTGCTCATGCCCCGGATTGACGATCTCGACGCCGATCGATCGGGAATTGATGTCGGTCTCGCCTTTCCAGAAGCTACGTCCCGCATGCCAGGCCCTGCGGGATTCCGGCACGCATTGAAGGATGCTGCCATCCTCGTTGACGACATAGTGGGCGGAGACTTCCGAGCGAGGATCACACAGGCGCTGCAAGGCTTCTTCGCCGGTCGGCATGCCGGTGTAATGGAGCACGACCATATCCACAGGGGCTCCCTGCGCCCGCTGTCCGTGGTTGGGAGACGGATGGACCCTGGCCTTCACACCGGTATCAGTCGCAACGCTCATATGCCTCTTTCCGCGCAGATCTTCGCCCAGGCTTCGTTCAGCGCCGCAAGACGATCATTCGCAATCCTCACGAACTCCTCCGGAACGCCTCTTGCGATCAGCCGGTCGGGATGCGTTTCCTGGACCTCTCGGCGGTAATGGGACTTGAGTTCCCCGTCACTTGCCTCCGGTCCCAAACCCAGCACCTCGTAGGGGTTGCCATCATTGCGCACATGTCTGGCGAGTATCCTGGAAAACTCCCGGTCATCGATCCCGAAGACCTCCGCCACTCTGGAAAGGTAGCCTATTTCGCTTTCGTGGACGACGCCGTCAGCTTTCGCAATGTGAAAAAGCCCATCCAGAATGTCGAGCAGCGTCTTGCGGTCGTATGGGAACAGATCCGCCAGTTTCTTGGCATAGACCTCGAAGCCAGCAATGTCTTCCTGCGCCAGATTGAACAGGCGGGCGACATTGCGTTCTTCGTTGGGCGGTACATCGAAAAGTTCGCGGAAAGCGATAATTTCATCGGTGGTCACCACACCATCGGCCTTGGCCATCTTGGCCGACAGCGCAATCATCGCAACGGTGAAGCCGACACTGTTGGTCCCCTCCGGCCGCGCAAGCACGAGCTGGACCAGACGGTCGACGATCTGCGCCCCTCCTGTTCCGATCGAACTTACAATAGCGCCGAGGCTACTCCAGACACTCACACTTCAGCTCCCGCTGGGCCGGTGGGAAAAGGCAGGCAGGAAAGCTTGCCGTGAACCGCATGAATCGATGCGTTGCAGACTCTTATCGGCATGGGCCGGATTTGACCAGATCAACGCTCGCCTGTCCCCATTGGTGCTTCAGCTGGTCGCGCCCCAGGACAAGCGAAAACCGAGTTCCCGCGCGCCGATGTTTTGGACCTTCGAATGGACCACTGCAACGCAGCTCCGCAGTTTGCGGACAGCCTGGCCTACCCCGCCATTTTCCTCGGGTTTCCCTTGGGTTTTAGCAAGCTTGCGATTCATGATGGTTAAAGGAATTACGCTTAGCCTTTCGCGACTCGTGTTCGCAAGATGGTTCCTCGCCGGATGGCAGTCCCCCTGGGAAGAAGCAACATTGTCATTTTTTTCATTTCCATGTCGCTGGTGCTGACGCTGGCGCTGGGTGTCTACGCGAGCAATCGTCTTCTAACGCACTGGCTGGTTGTCCGGGGTCTTGAGCAAGCTTTCCTGCCACAGGAAAAGACTTTCAGCTCGATACTGCAGGCATTGGCGAGCCGGATCGAAACCGAACCGGCAGCCGACATGTCCGCATTGCGGCTGACCAAAGAGGCTTCTGCCGACAGCCGGAAGCCGAACGACCTGGTTGGCGAATTGCAACGCAATGCCGGCCAGGCTGTGGACACATCCAGGGTACTGGACGCGGTCGCGATCTTCCCTGCGCCAACCGGATCCAGCCTCCAGCGCCCCTCACCGGTGCAAATTCACTGGCATAGTGAAGGGCGGCTTCGTACCAGCAATACGATCTCGCAGGCCAAGGCCGCTCTGAACGGCAACAGCCCGCTCGTTGCCATTCCGGACATGTCGTGGCACGGATCGTTTGGGGCGAATGCACTGATTGCCTACCGTCCCGAAGGAGCCTCCCCGGACTTTCCGGGGCTCTTGCTGTTGGTGACCCAGTCGGAGATCCTGAACGGGCTCACGCCGCTGATCTGGTTGATCAGTGCCGCGATTGGCGGTCTTTGCCTGGCTTCTTTCATGTTTGCTGGCATTCTCCTCTGGCTGCGCTTCTATGACCAGCTCCAGACCAGCAGAGACATTCAGTATCTGGCGCATCACGACACGCTGACCGGTTTGCCGAACCGCGCCGTCTTCAACGCGCGCCTGACCGAAGCGCTGCGCCTTGCACAGGCCAAGGCTTCCAATATCGGCGTCATGCTGATCGACGTCGACAAGTTCAAGGAAATCAACGACACCTATGGTCATGGCATCGGCGACGTTTTTCTTCAGATCGTGGGGGAACGCCTGAAGGCGGTTTTCGGAAACCACCTGGTCGCACGCCTTTCAGGCGATGAATTTGCTGTCATGCTGACATCCTTGTCCGACCCCGCCCGCATGACCCGACTTGCAACGGACATGATTGCCGCCACTGAAGCTCCCTGCACGATCGACGGCAAGGACATCAGGATTTCGCTGTCCATTGGTCTTGCAAGGGCAACCGACGGCTCCTGGCGCTCCTCTCGTTTGCTTCATTGCGCGGACCTTGCTCTATATCGGGCCAAACACAGCGGGCGTTCCACCTTCTCGTGGTACACACAAAGCCTTGATGCAGAGGCGCAGAAACGCAAGGAAGTGGAAGAAGGACTCGCCAAAGCGCTCAAGTTCAACCAGTTCAAGTTGCTCTATCAGCCGCAATATGCGCTGAAAGACGGAACACTGAAAGGCTATGAGGCGCTGATTCGCTGGGACCATCCCACCAAGGGTATCATCCGGCCGGACGATTTCATCCCGATTGCAGAAGACACGGGCCTTATCGAGGAAATCGGAACATGGGTCCTCAACCACGCCTGCCGCGAAGCAGCGTTATGGCAGGACCGCTCGCGCAAGGTCGCAGTCAATGTTTCTCCCGCTCAGTTCATTGCCGGCGAAACCCAGAAACGCGTTGCCCAGGCGCTTCAGAATTCCCGTCTAGACCCCAAGCGGCTTGAAATTGAAATCACCGAGAGCCTGCTGATTTCGAACACGGACGCCGTCATCGAGACACTTCAGCAGATCCGCGACATGGGTGTTTCTATCGCCATGGACGATTTCGGAACCGGCTACTCATCGCTGAGCTACCTGAGCCTGTTTCCCTTCGACAAGATCAAGATCGACAAGGCCTTCATCCAGAACCTCGGCAAGGATGCCAGTACCGACGCCATCGTGACGTCGATCGTGGGCCTCGGCCGCTCGCTGGATGTTACGATTACCGCGGAAGGTGTCGAAACCGAGGAACAGGCCATTCTGCTTAGCGCGGCCGGATGCGATCTCGTCCAGGGTTTCCTGTTCGGCAAGCCTGATACCGTTGCAAAACACGAGGCCGCGTATCCGGTGTTTCCACTCAGCCCAGCCGGTAGACGCTGGTTCCCCCGAATGCAGCAACAAGCGACATCGGCCCAGGAGCCACCGCGCATTCGCCTTGCCCCCAAACTTGCCAAGAGCGTGAGGCCCGCTGGCCCGCAACCCGCTATCGGAGGGGAAAGCGAGGACCCGACATCGCAGATTGAGCAGGTCTCCTTGCAGACTGCAGGCTGAAACCGCGATTGCAGGTATTCAGAGGCTGACCCCGGCTGCGGCATCCTGAGCGGCCGACTGCCGTTCGCGGTCTGCCTTGCGTTCGGAGTAACGATCGACGAGATAGTCCGATCGGCCACGAACCAGCAGCGTGAACTTGACGAGCTCTTCCATGACATCGACCACCCGGTCGTAAAGGGCCGATGGTTTCATCCGGCCATCATCGTCAAATTCCTGGTAGGCCTTGGGCACCGACGACTGATTGGGGATGGTAACCATCCGCATCCAGCGGCCGAGGACACGCATCTGGTTGACCGCATTGAAAGACTGCGAACCTCCCGAAACCTGCATCAAGGCCAGTGTCTTGCCCTGTGTCGGCCGGATAGCGCCAAAACTCAGCGGGATCCAGTCAATCTGCGACTTGAGTACACCGGTCATTGCACCATGGCGTTCGGGAGAGCACCAGACCTGTCCTTCGGACCAGGCACATAGATTTCTCAGCTCGGTGACTTTGGGATGATCGGCACCGCTGTCATCGGGAAGCGGCAGACCTGATGGATCATAGATCCGGGTCTCCGCACCATAAGCCTGCAGCAGCCTTTGTGCTTCGTGTACGAGGAAGCGGCTGTAGGACCGCTCGCGCAGGGAACCATAGAGCAGCAATATCCGCGGTGGATGCGACGGCCCCGTTGGAACCTGCAACTTCTCCCGGTCGATTTCCTGAAAGTCTGCCGCCGTCACGTTCTTCAAGTCTGCATGCGAACTTTTCGGCTCAGGCATCTGGCGCTCCGGACGAAACCACTTCGCCGTCTTCCTTGGTGAAAGACCCGATATCCTTTGGCAACAGGTCCAGCACCTTCTCGGACGGACGGCACAGGCGGACGCCTTTTTCCGACACCACGATCGGCCTGTTGATCAGGATCGGATGTTCCATCATGAAATCGATCAGTTGGTCGTCCGTCCACCTGTCCTCACCGAGACCCAATTCATCATAGGGCGTTCCCTTCTGGCGAAGGATGTCCCGCACCGGAAGACCGGTGCGCTTGATGAGGTCAACGAGTTCTTCGCGGCTCGGCGGTGTTTTCAGATATTCGATAACCTGCGGCTCAACGCCGGATTTACGGATCATTTCCAGCGTGTTGCGGGACGTGCCGCATTTCGGGTTGTGATAAATCGTCATGCTCATGTGAGGTATCGTCCTGTCAAAGTCCCGAAGGTTTCTTAAAATCTGCTGCCGGAAAACAGCAGACAGCGGGATCGTTGCCGCAGCAGTCTTCCATCAGAAAACCCAGAAGGTTCCGCATGCGGTCATAGTCGACCGCATAAAGAATATGCCTGCCCTCCCGGCGGGTCGTCAGCAGCCCGGCCCGCTCCAACGTGGTCAGATGAAACGACATCCTGGTTGGCTGTATGTCCAGTCGCTCGGCAACCGAGCCGGACGGCAAGCCATCTGGCCCGACCGTCATCAGCAACCGGAACGCCGCCAGCCGGTCTTCCTGTGCCAAGGCACCCAATGCAGAGACTGCTTCCTGATCTTTCATAATTCGATACTACAAGAAATTTTGGAATATTCAACAAATGAAAGCGAACGTCCCACTGTGTGCGATATCACATGGCTGCAGCTGCGCGAGCGGCCTGATCGTAATTGCCGGACACCAGTCGCAACGTGGCGGCAAGTTTGGAGAGTTCGTTTTCGTCGAGGCCCAACGCCTTCATTGGCTTGACCAGGAGAGCCTCGCGCAGACGCCGGTACTCAAGGCAGGCAGTTTCGCCTGATTTCGTGATTTCGGCGGTCTTTTCCTTGCCCCGACGGCCAGATGAAATGAGGCCAGCCTTTTCAAGCTTCTTCAGCGCATAGGTAACCGTGTGAGTGTCTTCGATGTTCAGCACAAGACAGATGTCTGACAGTGTCTTGGCTCGGCCACGGTGATTGACCGAATGAAGCACAAGCACATCCAGAGGTCCAAGCCCCTGTGACCCGCTGGCCGCCATGCAGCGTACCATCCATCGGTGATAGGCATTGACCATCATGGTCACCGCGAATTCGATCTCCGAAAGCGCAGGCATTGCACCGGAGGCAAGATGCGCTGCAGAGACAACAGGCCCGATGGGGGCATCGCTTCTGGAGTCGGGATTATCCGTCACATCTGATCTCCGGCACAATTTGGTTTTTCAGCGGGCCTCCAGCCGAAACCGGTTGAAGGCCCTTTTCTGATCGTTTCAAAGGTGTGCGTACATCCGCCCCTGTTCGTTCACGGGAAGGAATGCACTAGTTGCTCAACATCGTCTGCGGCAACCAAAGAGCCAAGCCCGGAAAGGCCACAATCAAGACGATTGCCAGGATCATCAACAGGAAGAACGGCAAGGCCATGCGGGCAACCTTGAAGATGTTGTACCCGGTCATGCCTTGCAGCACGAACAGATTGAACCCGACAGGTGGCGTGATCTGGCTCATTTCGACAACCAGCACCAGGTAAATACCGAACCAGATGAGATCGAGGCCTGCCTGCTCCACCATAGGAAGGATCACGGAGGTCGTCAGAACCACCACCGAAATGCCATCCAGAAAACACCCGAGCACCACGAAGAACAGCGTCAGGGCAATCAGGAGCGCGTAGGGTGACAGGTTCAGCGAGCCGATCCAGGCAGCCAACTCACGCGGGATGCCGGTGTACCCCATGGCAACGGTCAGGAATGCTGCGCCGGCCAGAATGAACGCGATCATGCAGGATGTCCGCGTGGCGCCCATCAACGCTTCAGCAAAGCTCTTGCGGTTCAACGTTCCGCTTACCCAGGACAGAAGCAAGGCCAGCATGACACCGATGGCCGCCGCCTCTGTGGGCGAAGCAAGACCCGCATAGATCGAGCCGATCACACCCACGATCAGACCGATCACCGGAAACAGCCTGCGCGTTGCAAGAAGTCGCTCGATGAAGGGAATGACTTCCTCCTTCGCAGGCATCTTGTCCTTGTTCAGCAGTGCCCAGATCGCGACATAGCCCATGAACAGGAGGCAAAGCATTGCCCCTGGCAGAACGCCTGCCATGAACAACCGGGCAATCGACTGCTCGGTCGCAGCGCCATAAACAATCAGGATGATCGATGGCGGAATGAGCAGGCCTAGTGTACCCGACCCCGCCAGTGTGCCGATCGCCATGCGTTCGTCATACCCGCGCTGCTTCAGTTCGGGCAGAGACATACGACCGATGGTGGCGGTGGTAGCGGCTGAAGAACCCGACACGGCGGCAAAGATACCGCACCCGAGAATGTTCACATGCAGCAGCCGGCCCGGCAGATTGCGCATCCAGGGCGAAAGACCGGCGAACATGTCCTCCGACAGACGAGATCGGAACAGGATTTCACCCATCCAGATGAACATGGGTAGCGCCGTCAGATCCCAGGAGTTCGATGCCCCCCAAACCGTCGTTGCCAGAACGGGACCGGCAGGCGCAGATACAAGAACCATCATTGCAGCAAGCGCGACGGCAAACAGCGCAACAGCTACCCAGATACCGGTTGCAAGCGCCGCCAGCATTCCAATGCCGAGCAGGAGGGCGACAAGGGAGAGATCCATTATTCTTTCCCCTCTATCGGATCGGCCTTCACGACCGATTCAAAACTCGGCGCCTTGCCAGTGAGCGCCATGATCAGGTCGTCCAGCAAAGCGATTGAGAACACCAGTAGTCCGAAAGTCATCACCGACTGCGGAAAGACGAGCGGGATCGGAATGACGCCGTAGGAGGTTTCGTTGAATTTGAAGCTGTCGAGCGCAAGCTGTCCGGCGTTCCATGTAAAGAATGCCGCCAGCGCAAGAGCGACCGCAACCGCCCAGACATTCAGGATACGCGCCCCGACTTTGGGCACGGACTGCAGCAGGATCGCGACCCTGATGTGATCACCGTTGCGCAGCGTCCCGGATAGGGCAAGAAAGGATGCCCCTACCAGCAGAAAACCTGCAATTTCAGCAAGTGAAGGAACCTGCAGCCCGAGTGGCTCAAGACCAAAGACCGTTCGAGACCAGTCGAATATGCGTCCAAACACCTGAAGAACAACGAGACTGGCAATGACAACGAGACAACACGCAGCCATAGCCGTTGACGCTTGATAAAGCGTATTCAAAGCCTTTCGCATCGGCTTCCCCTACCGGATGTGCAGCTGATATTAAAAAAACGCCGGACTTGTTAGGTCCGGCGCTTCTTTAGCTGTTTAGTTTTTATAGGCTTCGAGAACGGCTTGGCCGGTTTCACCGGCTTCCTCTTGCCATTCGGCAGCCATCGTCTCGCCGATTGCTGCGAGATCCTGGATCAGCTCGCTGCTCGGCTGAACGACGGTGATGCCGTTGTCGACCAGAACCTGGGTCTGCGTCTTGGTTTCTACCTTGGAAGCTTCCCAGCCGCGCTTCTCAGCAACATCGGCGGCTTCAAGGACAGCTGCCTTTTCGTCGTCGCTCAGGGCGTCGAAAGCACCCTTGTTGACGAACACCATGTTCTTCGGCAACCAGGCCTGGGTGTCATGATAGTGGCTCAGGAAGTCCCAGGCCTTGGAATTCGCACCGGTGGACGGTGACGTGATCATGGCTTCGACACGACCGGTGGAAAAGGCGGTCGGAATATCCGGCACTTCAACCTGCGTCGGCACGGCGCCAGCCAGCTGGGCCAGGCGCTCAGTCGCTGTGTTGTAGGCACGGAACTTCAAACCCTTGAGATCATCACCCTTTGTGATTTCCTTCTTGGCGTAGATACCCTGTGGCGGCCACGGCACGGCATACAGCAGCTGCAGTCCCTGCTCGCCGAGCTTTTCTTCCAGTGCAGGCTTCGACGCCTGGTAAAGCTTCCAGGCCTGATCATAGGACGGAGCCAGGAAAGGAACGGAATCCACCCCGAAGACCGCATCTTCGTTGGAAAGGCGGGACACCAGAATTTCGCCGATCGGGGCAAGCCCCTTGCGGACCGAGTTCTTGATTTCCGGATGCTTGAACAGCGATCCCGCAGAGTGGATCTGAATGACCAGCGAGCCGTCAGTCTTTTCCTTCACTTCTTCAGCGAAGGCAGCAATGTTCTGTGTGTGAAAGTTGCTGTCACCATAAGGTGTCGGCATGTCCCACTTGGTTTCAGCGGAAGCAGCGGTGAAACCCGCAAGGCCAAATGCGGCGGCAGCAGCCAGATGGATTCCGGCACGTGTCAGGGAACGAGATTGCAGCATGATTTTCTCCTCTAGGAAGCGGGGATTACCCGTCGGGATGCTGCTCGAGGTGCATTCTTCGAACACCTTGTGGAGCACATCTTCACAAACACTAGACTCAAAAACCGTCAACATCAACAATTTATCGATAAATTGTGATTGTCATCTTCAAAACCAAAGCGTCCTTCCCTCCGCGAAAAGGATTGGCTAGCGTTCCAGCCAGACAACCTGGAAACCTGAATTCGTGCCAAACACCAACCACCCCCTATTGAATGGCAACAGCGCCAACCGCCTGATTTTGGCGCTCATTTTGGTAGTGGCGGCCTTGCTACGCTTTCAGAACCTGGACAGGACGAGCCTTTGGTACGATGAAGCCGTCAGCTGGAGCCAGTCCAAGGGAACCATCGCCGAGCTGTTGACCGCCGTTGCAGCTGACAATTATCCGCCGCTGCATAATATTTTGCTCTGGCTGACGATGCCCTTGACAGGTGACAGTGAAACAGCATTGCGCTTGCCATCCGTGCTGTTGGGTGTTCTTGCCGTCTGGCTAATCTATCTGACTGGCAAGACGCTGGCCGGAAACACCACTGGCCTGCTTGCTGCCGCTCTCCTGACCGTCTCTCCGTTCCACATCTGGTATTCGACAGAAGCCCGCATGTATGCCCTGCTGGCAACATGCGGGCTCGCCTTTCTGCTCCTGGTTCTGAAAAACCTTGAAAGGCCATCGGCCTGGCGGCTGGTGGCGCTTGGAGTGGCTGGAGCCCTGTTCCTCTACAGTCACATCTACGCCCTTCTGGGCTTCGCATCCGTTGGTGTGGTCTGCGGCATCCTGGCATTGACCGGCATTTTGAAATCCGGCCGCATCAGTCTCACCAATGCGGTTCTTGTCTGCCTTGCAATGGCAGCGAGCGCGCTTGCCTTTTTACCTTGGTTGATCATCCTGGCGATGCGAGCAAGGTCGGTGGCCGAAGAAGGCTTCTGGATTGCTTATCCTGATCCGACGTTTCTCATCAACATCGCTTTCAGCATAGCCGGGTCGCTGCCATTGTTCTGGGTGCTGGCAGGTTTGGCTGTCGCCAGTCTCCTGACCATCGTTCACCTGCCAGGCAGGTACTTCGGCAAACCGCAAAGTGCGGATGCAATCCTCGTTTGCTTTGCCTACACCGTTGGTCCTCCGCTTTTGGCCTATCTCTATTCCATAAGTGTCCAACCGATCCTTTTTGATCGATACCTGATCGCGGCATGGCCAGGGCTTGTCCTGCTCGCCTCGGTAACAGCCCAGCGCCTGGCGCCACAAGTTGCACCGATCGCATTGTTTGCCGCCGCGATATGGTTGAGTTTCCCCGAATTGAAATTCACGCTGCTGGAGAGAATACGCCCCGAATGGCGCTTGATCGCACGGGACTATCTGGAACAGAAAGCCGATGGCGATCATCTCTTGCTGTTCAAGGGATTTGCCGCACCGGCCCTGTCTTATTACCTGCGCGACCCCAACACCTTCACGCCAGTTGATACAATTGCCGAAATAAACAAGGGCACCGCTGATGCCCGATGGCTATTGATCGTCCACACAAGCAGTGAGGAACTAAGCAAAGCGCAAGAAGCCTTTGCCCCGCGGGAAGGCACTCCGGCAGCCAGGCGCTTTGGCTGGGGAGCCAGTGGCCTGACACTTTTGGAGCGAGGCCCTGTCGAATAATCTCACTCGCCTGGATGCAAGTCGCAAAACAACCAGAAACAGACAGCAACAGCCGCAAGTCCCCCTGCACCAATTGCAACTTCCAGCAAAAGCCCAAGCAGGGAAACGCCGAGAAGCAGGGCGACAAGCAGGAAGATGCCAACGAACCAGAGGTCTGCTGTCAGTATACTGATTGTGAAGTCGACAGCCTCCGCCAGACGCAGCAGAAACGGATCCCGTTCTTCTGATTTATCGTTTTCCAACATCGCCAGCTTTCAGTTTTCCCTTTTACCACAAGGTCATATGGGGGTACCGCAGGCGATAAAAAGATCAAATAACAACCCATTCAGATTTTTTCATCGACATTTTATCGATAAAATGTCAGCATAAATTCACTTGCTATCAAAACGCTAATTATCGGCATGGAATCGCGTGTTCCTTAAAGCCGGCAGCATCAGAGGGAAGATCATGACAGCCAAGTGGGATTTCTGGATCGACCGTGGCGGCACCTTTACCGACATCGTCGGCAGGTCACCGGACGGCACGCTGCATCCGCACAAGGTGCTCTCCGAAAATCCGGAAGCCTATCGCGATGCCGCCATTCAAGGCATCCGGGAATTGCTTGGTGTGGAAAAAGGCGCGACTATTCCCTCGGACAAGATCGCGACCGTCAAGATGGGCACGACCGTTGCCACCAATGCACTTCTGGAGCGCAAGGGTGAGCGAACAGCTCTGTTCATCACGAAAGGCTTTCGGGATGCGCTTGAGATCGGCTACCAGGCGCGACCGCATATTTTTGCCAAGGAAATCATAAAGCCTGAGCTGCTCTATGAGAGCGTCCACGAGATCGTCGAACGTGTCCGCGCCGATGGCGAACTGGAACTCGCACTGGACGAAGGACAGGCCCGTAGTGCAATGCAGGCCGCATGGGATGACGGCATTCGCTCCATCGCAATCGTGCTGATGCACGCTTACGCCTATCCGGCCCATGAACAACTTCTCAAAAAGATTGCTGAAGACATAGGCTTCCCGCAGATCTCTGTGTCCCATGAAGTGTCACCGCTGATGAAGCTGGTGGGACGCGGCGACACCACTGTGGTCGACGCCTATCTGTCACCCATCCTGCGCCGCTATGTGAACCAGGTACAGGAAGAACTGGGCGAAGGTCCGCGGCTGATGTTCATGCAGTCTTCCGGAGGTCTCACCGCTGCAGACCTCTTCCAGGGCAAGGACGCAATCCTGTCCGGCCCGGCCGGAGGTGTTGTCGGCGCAGTCGAGACCTCACGCATGGCCGGTTTCGAAAAGATCATCGGTTTTGACATGGGCGGCACGTCTACAGACGTCTGTCACTACGACGGCGACTACGAACGCGCATTCGAAACGGAAGTCGCCGGTGTGCGCATGCGCGCTCCGATGATGATGATCCATACGGTTGCAGCCGGCGGCGGTTCGATCCTTCATTATGCAGACGGCCGCTTTCAGGTGGGCCCCGATTCAGCCGGGGCAAATCCGGGTCCGGCCTGCTACCGACGTGGCGGGCCTCTCACCGTTACAGACGCCAACCTGATGACAGGCAAACTGGCACCGGAGTTCTTTCCGAAGATCTTTGGCCCGGACCAGGATCAGCCGCTTGACGGCGATGTAGTTCGCAAACGTTTCACGGATCTGGCTGTGCGCATTGGCGATGGACGCACCCCGGAAGATGTTGCAGACGGCTTCTTGAAAATCGCCGTCGAGAACATGGCCAATGCCATCAAGAAGATTTCGGTCCAACGCGGCTACGACGTGACCGAATACGCGTTGACCTGCTTCGGTGGCGCTGGTGGCCAGACCGGCTGCCGCGTTGCTGACAGTCTCGGCATGAAGACCGTTATTCTGCACCCGTTCTCGGGCATCCTGTCGGCATACGGCATGGGGCTGGCCGATATCCGCGCAGACCGGCAACAGGCCGTCGTCAAGACACTTACGGACGACTTGATCCCTGAACTGCAGGCGCTTCGTGATCAGCTTGCCAGCCAGACGGAAGCAGAACTCGACAGGCAGTCGATCACTGCCGCCGCGCGCCGCACGACCGCAACCGCGCACTTGCGTTACGACGGCACGGACACGCCGCTACCGGTCCCCCTCGGGTCCGTCTCTGAAATGCGGGCAGCCTTCGAGGATGCGCACAAGAAACAATTCGGCTTTGCCTATGAGAAAAAGCCGGTCGTCGTTGAAGCCCTGGAAGTCGAAACGGCCGGTGGCGGCGCCGGTCTCACCGAGCCGGATCTGACATTGGCCACAGGGACGCCCTCCCCGGCAACCTCCACAAGCATTTACTCCGAAGGCACCTGGCACAAGGCCGGTATCTTCAAACGCGAAGTGCTGAAACCGGGCATGAAGGTGACCGGACCTGCGGTGATCATCGAACCACATGCCACGATCGCTGTTGAAGACGGCTGGCAGGCAGAGATCAATTCAAAGGATCACGTGATCCTGAAGCGTATCGTGCCGTTGAAACGCGCAGAAGCCATCGGAACGCACGCCGACCCGGTCATGCTCGAAGTGTTCAACAACCTGTTCATGTCTATCGCGGAACAGATGGGGGTCACCCTTCAGAACACCGCATACTCGGTCAACATCAAGGAACGTCTTGATTTCTCTTGTGCCGTCTTCGACGCAGACGGTGCCTTGGTTGCCAACGCACCACACATGCCGGTTCATCTGGGGTCCATGGACCGTTCGGTGGAAACGGTCATCAAGCTCAACAAGGGCAAGATCAAGCCGGGCGACGTGTTTGCATTGAACGCCCCGTACAACGGTGGCACCCACTTACCGGATATCACAGTTGTGTCGCCGGTCTTCGATGACGAAGGCAAGGAGATCCTTTTCTGGTCGGCGTCCCGTGGCCACCACGCTGATGTCGGCGGCTCCGCCCCTGGCTCCATGACGCCGCGCGCGACCAACGTGGACGAGGAAGGTGTTCTGTTCGACAACTTCAAGATCGTCGACGAAGGACGTTTCTGCGAACAGGAACTGGTTGAGCTTCTGACCAACCATCCCTACCCCGCCCGCAACCCGCATCAGAACGTTGCCGATCTGTCCGCACAGATCGCGGCAAACGAAAAGGGTATCCAGGAACTTCGGAAGATGGTCACCCACTTCGGACTGGACGTGGTCCAGGCCTATATGGGGCACGTCCAAGACAACGCGGAAGAAAGCGTTCGCCGCGTGATCGAAGCGCTGAAGGACTCCGAATACGAGTATCCGACTGACCAGGGCTCCGTGATCAAGGTCAAGATTACCGTCGACAAATCAAAGCGCGAAGCAACGGTCGACTTTACCGGGACCTCGGGCGTCAAGCCGAACAACTTCAATGCGCCGGAACCTGTGACCCGTGCGGCAATCCTTTATTGCTTCCGGGTGATGGTAGACGGCGACATTCCGATGAACGCCGGCTGTCTCAAACCGATCAACATCATCATCCCGGATGACTGCATGTTGCGGCCTTCCTATCCGGCTGCGGTCGTGGCGGGTAACGTGGAAACGTCCCAGCATGTCACCAATGCCGTCTTCGCAGCTCTTGGTGCCATGGCCAATGCTCAGGGAACGATGAACAACCTGACATTTGGCAACAACACATATCAATACTATGAAACCATCTGTTCCGGCTCACCGGCAGGGCCCGGCTTCAATGGTACGGATGGTGTTCACACCCACATGACCAACTCGCGGCTAACCGACCCAGAAGTATTGGAGTTCCGTTTCCCGGTTCTCCTGGAGGATTTCCATATCCGCAAGGGGTCCGGTGGCAAAGGCAAGTGGTCAGCGGGTGACGGCACCAGGCGAACCTTGCGTTTCCTTGAGAAAATGGACTGTGCGATCCTGGCGTCCCACCGTACCGTTCCACCGAAAGGATTGGACGGTGGCAGCGACGGCGAACTCGGCCGTACCGAAGTTCGGCGGCTGAATGGCGAGATCCAGCAACTGGAGGGCTGTGATCAGACGGTTCTCGAGGCAGGAGAAGCGGTCACCGTTATCACGCCCACAGCGGGCGGTTGGGGCCACGCCGGATCCAAATTCCAATAGATCGAAGAAAAAGAACGGCCACCTGATTAGGTGGCCGTTTTTTTTGTTATCTCGCTGCAGATATGCACATCGTCACTTCTACCTATACGAGAATTATTCTTTCTCTCAGGGACAAAGTTTACCGTTTTTTCAATCTGAGTCCGCCTAAACTGACACAACCTCAACTCTGGCGCTGCCTATGGCGCTGAGAAACTCGGGCTTTTGAGAAATGTTTGCATCAAATCCCATTGCAACTTCAGTTGCCGCAAAAATTCTAGCATTGGTTGCCTTCCTCAGTCTTGGCCTGCTTGTTGTGGCCGCAGTTGCCATCATTCAGATGGGAATGATCGGGAAGGAACTTCAAAACATTGCGGAAAAGGATATTCCACTCACGCAAGCAATCAGTCAGGTTACCAATCATCAACTACAGCAGGCAGCGGTGATTGAACGGATCATGCGCGTCTCCGGCCTGACCTCCGGCGAAGATGCTGAATCAACCGCTGCCTTGAAATCCACTTTGGCCGCTCTGAACGAGCAGGTTTCCGATGAAATTCTAAAAGCGGAAGCACTCGCCCTCTCGGCACTGGAAAAGTCGGCATCCGATACGCAAAGGGACGAGTTTTCCCAAACGCTCGAACAGCTCAAACGCATCGAGAACGAGTACCAAACCTATTCTGCAGAAATAGCTGGTATCTTGGCGAAGATCGAACAGAACAACCTCTCCGATGCGAGCACCCTTCTCGTTGAGTTGGAAAAGGAACAGACCCGCCTCGACCATGAACTGGTGTCGCTACTGACCGAGATCGAGCGGTTTACGCAAACAGCGGCGTCATCTGCAGAAGAACACGAGAAACAGGCCTTTCAGCAAATCGCGATCACCGCGGCGCTGACTTTGATTTTGTGCCTTATCGGCTCAGTCCTTTTCGCCAGATATCTGATTTCCCGTCCCTTGCACCAGGTCACCGCAGGCCTTCTGGAGCTCGCTAGAGGCAACACGGATGTGGAAGTCAATGTACGCACGAATGACGAAATCGGTCAGGTGGCAAGCGCATTCGAAACCTTCCGTGAAAACACGATCGAGATGAAGCGCCTGCAGGAACAGGCTCGCGAAGAAGAAATGCAGGCAGAAGCGGATCGTCGCGATACAAGATTGCGGTTGGCCGACGAGCTTGAAAGGCTCCTGATGACCAGCTGCGACACAGCGGTTTCTGCATTGAGTGAACTTGCGTCCGGTGCCGACGAATTGGCGCGCAACAGTCATGAGACCATTGAAAGGTCCAACACGGTTGCCGCTGCAGCCGAACAGGCCACAGCATCGGTCCAATCTGTTGCATCCGCGTCTGAGGAACTGGCGAGTTCAATTCACGAAATCAGCCGCCAGATTACACTCGCGAATTCCTCCACCTCTCGTACATCTGAACAGGCCGAAGTTTCCGGAGAGACAGTCGGAAAATTGTCTACATCGGCAGAGGAGATCACGGATGTCCTGAAACTGATCAGCGACATTGCTGCCCAGACCAACCTGCTGGCCTTGAACGCAACGATCGAAGCAGCGAGAGCTGGCGAAGCAGGCAAGGGATTTGCCGTCGTGGCTTCTGAAGTAAAAGCGCTAGCCACGCAAACCGGACAGGCAACCGATCAGATCGGTTCACAGCTGAGCGGTGTCCAGTCCGGGGCGGCAACCTGTTCTGATGCAATTACCACGGTTGTCAAAGCCATGATAGAAATTCGCGAACAGATTTCTGGAATTGCCTCTGCGATTGAAGAGCAAAACGCAGTTACGTCAGAGATAGCCAAAAACGCGCATCAGGTCGCGCAAGGCAGTGCCGACATTACCTTCAATATCTCCGAAGTGAACCAGGCAGCGCAGGTATCCGGCGACAGGGTGCAGGAAGTCGTGGGAGGCATTCAGAACATTTCCTCCCAGATAACGACAATTCGCGACGGGTTAGGCGATTTTCTCGGTCACCTGCGCGCAGCTTGACAACTGCTCGCCGCGCTCCGGAACACCGGCCAAAACGACTGATCATTGCCCCGTGCCCACAACGCGGACACGGGGATCTGGAGCCATCCGGTTTCTAACTCCCGCTCCTGCGGTTAATTCATGCAGACCAGATAATTCCAAAAGACCGATCTGTCGCTTGCCGGACCAATGCAAAGCTCGATACAGATCTTGTCGGGAACCCGTCGCTTCAAGATCTTCACATTGTTCATGGGAAATCTCAGCGATCCTTGCTCCACCAGGAGCAGAACGCGGTTGCGCGAGAGGCCAAGCCCTTTTGCAAGGACCTTATCCAGTCGAACCTGGACGTGATCCGAATTCAGGATTGTCAGCGCCACTTTGCAGGCATCTGCACAATCACCGGCAACCATTCGTCGTTTCAGGCTGAAATCAGCGTCCCCCTTGCCTCCACCTCTCCCAGTGGTGTTGCAGGCGAAGGTGAACGCCACTCCCTCATCGTTCCGCTGCAGGGCTTCCATGAGTTCTGCCGATAGGCTGCTCACGGCTCGACGTTCAAAAATGGCCCTGTTCCATCTGCTTCCACAGTCTTCGCAACGATAGATCAGCCAGGCGTCAAGCTGGCTTCCATTCGCGTTCAACCGGAATTTGCCAGTCGAACCAAAAGGTTTCACAAATCCGCATCGTTGGCAGGGACGCTTTATTCTAGGTGTCTGAGAACGGACAACGGACCATTCCATGTTCAATATAGACGACATTCCGTGGGTCTTCCTCGCACGGGAAGTCCGTCACAGGCAGTCGGGACGGCCGGACAGCGTCAGCTATCGGCACTCAGTCTGGCTGGAAGCTTTTTCGAAATGTATGCAGTGAACCGAAACAGGATCAGATGCGCATGGCCAAGCCACACCGGCCCCGATCCGCCGCCAGGACGAACAAAGTTCATGACGCATTCGAGCGAATGCATGGCGGGATCGATGACCGGTCAGAGTGTTGGCAAAACAAACGTCCAAATTGAAATAGATGAGCCTCGATAGCGCTTACGAAAATGACAAGCAAGCTCAACTTGGAGTTTCGACGAGACGTCGTTTGAATTGTGTTCAGGTGTTGCGCGCCTGCAAAGCCAGAGCGACCAGTGCAGGCCTCAGTTCAGACGGATCTTCCAATGGATCTGCAAACCAGAGACGTTCAACCTTATCTCCAGCCACAAGATCAACGCCTTCGGGATCCAGACAGGCAAGCCGCCAATTGGCCTCTCCGGCCTTCAGCAAATTCTGCGCATAAAGTTTCACCGCATCCCTATGGTCTGCGTTCATATGCGCAACCGCTCCGGCTTCCATTGAAGACCAGTCACCAGGCGAACTTACTGTTGCCAACAAGTCCTCTTTCTCCAATTCAAAAGCCTTGCCAAACCCTCCATTCAGGCTTGCCCTGGAGAGCTCCAACCTGAAAAAGGAAAAGTCTCCGAAATCGACATAAAGTTCGGCTTTGGGATGACGAGAGAGGTAACGGTTGCGCAACCGCTCATGATCCGAACTTCCTCTCGATATCTTCACCGCCTTGCAGAAAAGAGAAATTCTCGGATGAGCGAGCGGATCGCCTTTTCCAGGTTCGCCCAACAATAGCGAACATGAAGGGTTCTCCAGAATTGCCGCCGTGTGTCCGGACAATGTACTTGTGAGGATGACAGGTGCACCATCCAAATCGGTCGCCACCGCAACCCGACTGGCAAGTGGATGCCGTGTTTCGGCTTCGAGCACCGCCAAAGCACCAAACCTCGCGGTTCTGATCAACTCCTTGGCCAATCTTCTGGCTTGATCATCGGTCGGCCGGATTACTGATTTCGGTTCTTTTTCCAGGCTCACGGCCCCTCCAAGTTCTGTTTTCTGTCGGCGCAGACAAGTTGCATTCCACGGTTTTCGCCTTCACCCGAATTCTGAACGTCAGATGAACAGACATCTCAGAACCGGTTCAGGGCGCCTATGCGATTGTCTCACCATCAGATACGGCGCCAATCGAGAACAGCGCCTGCCTTTGGAGAAAACCAATGAAGACCATGAGCAAACGTCTTGTTGCCGCCGCCCTCACGGGCGCCCTTCTTTTGCCGACCTTCGCGGCTGCTGAAGCCGGCTCGCGCAACGGTTGGCGTGACCACCGTGGCGGCCACCACCATAACCAGAGACATAATAATCGAAATCATAACCGACACAAAAACAATGATAATCTTGGTGCGGCTGTCGCGGCAGGTGTCATCGGCCTCGCTGCAGGAGCAATTCTGCTGGGTGCAACCCGCCAGCCGAGCTACGCAGGCCCGCCGCCGGTAAATCACTACCCGCCGGCTCCTTATCCTGGTCGCGTCAACACGGCCATCGGTTATCAGCCGTGGAGCCCAGCCTGGTACCAGTACTGCTCTTCGAAATACCGGTCGTTCAACCCGTCGACCGGTACCTATACCACCTACCAGGGTGAACAGCGTTTCTGCCAATAAGCTTGCGCCCGCCTGGTGGTACTGAAGAACTCGTGGCAACAAACGACCGACCGGCCGAACCGGTCACCCGTTTGTTGTCATTCTTTTCAGAAGGGTCATGCTCCAAGGGAACTGAACAGCCTCGGTGGGCAAGTGCAACCAGGTTGTTTCGGTCTATCAGCCTGTTTGCATCAATCCGCCATGGTTTCAATTGAAGCGAAGCCTTCCGGCGCAGCACCGAAATCGAACGGCGTGTCGACTTCAATGACCTTGTCGGGATAAAATCCATTGAACCTTGTGCGAAGCGACAAGCTGTAGGCACCGATATGGCCAATCTCGATCCAGTCTCCCGTGTCGACTGTCTCCGGCAGCCAGAAAGGCCTGGAAAGAATATCAACGCTGTCGCAGGTTGCGCCGCAGACCTTGAAGGGAACAATCTTGTCGGGCTGACCAGCCCGTGTTTTGCGAGCCGGATCCGGAATGAAACGAGCCGGCAGCGTGATCTTTCCGGTCCAACTGTCGGAAAGAGACGCCCAGATGCCATCATTGATGTAAAGGCGCCGCCCCTTCTTCAACAGCACTCTGACAATGAGAGAGATCGATCGGGCCACGATCACTCTGCCTGGTTCGGCGACAAGAGGCAGGTCATCAAATTGCCAATCAGCAATATCGGCTTTCAACTGCCCCATCAATTCCACGAGCGAGGGCATCTCAGGCGCTTTGCGGCGCGGATCGTGACCATAAACGGCCGGAAACCCTCCCCCGACATCAAGCTCCACAACGGGCACGCCAGCACGTGACCTGATCCAATCGGCTGAAGCCAGCGCTCGCTCATAGGTTTCCGGTTCTTCGATCTGGCTTCCTACGTGAAAACACAATCCGCATTTGAACCCGATACGGTCGATCCGTTGCAGCAACTCAACGGCGTGACCTGGAGCCGCGCCAAACTTCTTCGACAACTCGTAAGCAGCATGCCCCTTGGTGGCGATACGAACGAAGAGCGTGATCGTTCCAGGATCTATATCAAGGGCCCTAACAACACGCAGGATCTTCGCGACTTCGTCTTCGTGGTCGAGCGAAAGGGTTCGAATACCGTAGGTTTCCAAAGCTAGCCGAATGTCCGACTGTGCCTTGATAGGATGCATGTAAAGCATCTCAGCCTTCGGCGCTGCCTCTTTCACCGCGGCGAACTCTGCAGGCGATGCGACATCGAAACAACTGATCCCGGCCTTTGCCAGTGCCTCAAGGACAAATGGCTCACCATTCGTCTTGACCGCGTAAGCCGTCTTGCCGGGGAAGAGCGACTGGAATTGCTGTGCGTCATGCCTGAGCACGTCCGGCCGGAAACAATACACAGGCTGATCGGGACGAAGATCCAAGGCGGCGTCAATAGCTGTTTTATAACGTTCCATCAGTCCTTCCGGCGTTAGAAGTCATCGAATAGAAAGGAACAAGCTTGAGGCTGATTTGCAAGCCGGGATTGGGTTATTGGCAGATAATGTAATTACAGCTCTTGCCGTGGCATCCGATATCGAGGTGGAAGTGAGACTTGTGATTTGGGTCTGCATCGGGGCCGAGAACGGTGGTGAACCTTTTACAGGCAGCCTTGTGTATGGCGGACAGGAAGCTTCCGCTCTGCGTGTTGCGCGCCCAATCCTTTTCAACTGAAATCTCAGTACCGTCACTTAATCGGAAGGCCACAATATCAATGGCTTTGCCAAGCGCATGTTCGGAGAGCTTTCCATCTGGAAGATTGTTTCGTCGGCGACACTGATATCCAGGGCCTGTGAGAAACTCGGACACTGGTTTCCCGAACTGTGCTTGTGCAATGGGCAAGACATCTTCAATCACCCACGCTGTAAGTGACGTCGCAAAACCGCACGATAGCGTGGCTTTCATCGGGAAGGTCACTTCGGCATCCTCGCCACGTAACCCAGAAAGGTTGACAGGTACGGCGATCCCGCAGTCCTCATCATCTTGATCCCCTTGCACTTGCATGGGAGTAAGTTGTTCAAATGCAGCACCCGGAATATCGCAAGTTGCCGGTGTGGAGGTTTCGCCCGCAGAAGCTTTTCTGCCACTGTCGTCAGGTCCTGCCAAAGGCTCTTCCTGAAGAGTAGCTGGTTTGATCGCCGGCACATCAACCCCCTCGATGAATTGCGAATTACCGAGGCCTGGAAGCGGCTTTTCCTGCGGCAATGGAGGATTTGCGTAAACATCTAAAGGCAGCAGGCAACACAACGCGAGAGCAGTACAAATCGACACGACGTTTAAGTCCATTCCCAACTCCGCACATTGTACTTGCCAGCGCCCCTCATGATTGATCAACGCTTGTCCTGCGTCTATGGTTGCATGCTCCCAAAAGTGGATGGCTCCCGATGACTTTAGAACTTTTTTTCGCCTACGTGATTGCCACATTGATTGTCCTCGCCATCCCGGGTCCGACGATCATGCTTGTTGTCAGCTATGCTTTGACCCAGGGACGCAAGTCTGCGGTTGCCAGCGTATTGGGTGTTGGCTTGGGGGACGCGACAGCAGCTGCTGCGTCGCTGATGGGTCTCGGTGCCATTCTGGCGACGTCTGCAACAGCATTCACCGTGCTCAAATGGGTAGGGGCGATCTACCTGGTCTGGCTTGGTCTGAAAATGTGGAGAAGCCGGCCAACTGCACTTGGGCCGCATCAGGTTGCCGATGTTCCCCCCAGAAAAATATTCTGGCATGCATATGTGGTCACAGCGCTCAATCCAAAAGGCATTGTTTTCTTTATGGCTTTCCTGCCACACTTCATCGCACCTCACGCCCCAGTTGTCCCGCAGCTCGCACTTCTGGGAACGACCTTCGTCGCATTGGGTGTTTTGAATGCAGCTGTTTACGCCTATGCAGCAGCAGCCCTCGGACAGAAACTGAGAAGTCCTTCCCTGCTTAGACTGGTAAACAAGGTGGGCGGCGCATTCCTGATCTCCGCTGCTGCGATGACAGCAACATTGCAGAGATCTGCGAACTGAAAAAAATCAGCGGCTTGATGCGAAGGGAATGTTCTTTTTCGACCGCACGGCTTCCGCTTCGGTTTTTTCCTCTTCGCTTTTCAAACCGAAATTAGCACCGGATTGCTTCAAGGTTTCAAGTGATCTGCGAGCGCCATCTTCACTAAGCGCTGCATAACGCTGGATGGCGGCATTCAGCTCCAATCCGCCAATGCGCAACCGCCTGGCCCTCATCGTGAGAATATCTTTGTAGGCTTCGGCTGTAACGCCGTTCGCCTTGCAAAGAATTATCAATGGCTTGTCGCTTGCGCTGAACAAGAGCTGGGATACCGCACTGGGCGGCAGATTGCTTACCTTGGCAAGCAACATCCCCAGCTCCGCTGTTCGATCCGAGCGGGCGAACAAGGTCACGGCATCATCGATTTTGGTCTTCTTGCTCACCACGTCACGGATCAATGCGTTGGATTGTTCACGTGCCTCTTCAAGCTTATGCGCACGAGCGGCCACTTCGGTAGCGGCACGTTCAGCCAGGAGCTGAACAAGCGTGCTGTCGGCACCGAGTGCACTGACCCTTTCTTTCAACTCCTCTGTCAAGAAAGGCAGCAAGGCATGAGCAGCTGCGTCCGGCAAGTCGGTGCGGTTGATCAAGGCAGCCTGGATTGCTTCACTCGATCGGGCTTTTTCCACCAATTTCAGGAAGGATGCATCAGCGAACTCTGCACCCTGGTTTTCAGCGACTTTACTTAAAACCGCCGTATCCCCCCGATCCACCAACACAGTGGTAACTGCCTTGTCGACGGTTTCACGCCCGGCAATTGCCCCCAGATGCTCCATCGACGCAGAACATGCGATCTCGACCAGGTCTGCTGAGGTGAGTGCAGGTGAGTTTTCCAGAACCGGGCCCGCAACCGGAAATTCATCCTGTGCGAGCTTCACCATCAGTTCACGAGGAGCGTCTTTCTCCTTGCAAACTCGTTTGGACAGAATGATCCTGGTTTCTTCCTCCAGCTGTCCGAGAACTTTGAGAACAATGTCGCCAAATAGCAGGCTGATCTGCTCGTCACGGTCGTCACCGGAGTTCACGAACAGGTCCGTCAGCATGCTGACCAGGCTTTTGCGCCCTCCAGCACTTGTGTCCCTCGCCAGATCAGCAAGTTTTGCAAGATTGATCATCGACACTCCGGCGCGACAGTCGCGTAAGCCTCGACATTATCAGCAGGCCCTTAACATTAAGCTACCGTTGATTGCCGCATAACCTGGAGAAACGGCCAGCAGCAGGAAGGCCTCCCCACAAATAATTCGACGCGCCAAATAATTAAATGCAACCCTCGATCGCACCACCAGGACAAATTAGTTCTGTTTTTTCGCAAAAGGCAGTGAACGTTTCCAATCAAGGCTTTACTTAATGCTTCCTCAACAAACACAACCCTGGAATGCAATTCTCCGCTGCGCTGCAGCATCTTTTTTGCTTCGCTTCGGCATTATGCTGTCTTAGTATCACGCCGTCAGAAAGAGGTAATCGGGAGCGGACATATGACCCTTGTACGGAACCTGAACATGATTGCCTTCCTAGCAGCCTTTGCGTTTTTGGCTGCAATTGTAGTTGGTGCAATCTGAACCAAACGGCAAGAAATCAAAGAAAACGAGCTGCGCCGAGCAGACAGCAGGACAATTCAACGAACAATTTTAGATTCCCGGCGTAGTCGGCTGCACCAGAAGGTGCAGCCGCCGAAGACGCTGTGCTGATTCCAGAATTTATCGCTCGTACGGGTGTCGAGGGTAAGAAATAGCGCCCGAACGTACTGGAGACTGGGCAATTGCCGCAGCTGCCCAGACACAACCAAAAATTTCACTTCGCAGGAAGCCTGTTGCATTCCGCAATTTCAAACACTGGAATATCAGGCCTAAACACAGGTTCCGCTCATGCGGCCAATTCTATCGTTTGAGCCAGTGCTGCGTCACGGTTTTCCGGTTCGATCATCAATTGATCTGCCGCGATCATTGTCACATCGGAGATGCCGATAAAGCCAAGAATATGCTTCAGGTAATTTCCGGCAAAGTCGATCTCTGATCCTATTTTGGTTCCACCTGAGGCAATGATGACGTACGCCTTTTTACCATGAAGCAGACCGACAGGTCCGTTCTCAGTGTACTGAAACGTCTCTCTTGCTCGCGCGATCATATCAACCCAGGCTTTTAGCGTAGCCGGAATAGAAAAGTTGTAAACAGGCGTCCCAATTACGATGGTGTCTGCCTCCTTCAATTCTCCAACAAGCGTATCGGACAGAGCAAGCACCATTTTTTGTTCTGCACTCCGTGCAGCAGGATCTGTAAAAGTCGCGCCAATCCACTCTTCGCTCAGGAACGGTACCCCTTGGGAAACATCGCGAGTAAGGAGTTTTGCATCTGGTGATTTTGCCAGCAAACGTGTCACGAAGGTCTGCCCGAGGTCACGCGTCACTGAACCGGCGGTACGTGCTGAGGCATTGACATGCAGAATTGATTTCAACGGTGAGGACATCTTGATCTCCAAAGTTTCAAAACCGGCATCGGCGTTTGTTCGTTATTTGGAGATAGTTTTGATATTTTCGAATAACTAGCATTAAAATAGTGAACAGTATGTCAAGTTAACGAACAATGCCTTTTTGAGAATTCAAGCCCCCCATCTAATTCCCGACAGAAGCTTGTAGAGGCCAGCCAGCGCCAACGCCCCCACCACTGTGTTGATCACCTTGCCTTTGACGCTGGACGTTCCTTTTCGCAGATCACGCAGAAAGTGCATGTCTTTCTGCGCTTCGATGGTGTTCTCGATATCGACGCCGAGCGCCTTGAGCACTTCTTGAGCAGCCTCCCGGCCGCCTTCTTTGCCACCTTCACGGGCGATTTCCCGCATCTGGTCTTCGTTCATTGCACGCCCCCTGCGTAGCCCTGTTTGATTTCGTCGTACCACCGGCTGCACCGCATCACCCGAGCATTGGCGCGGCCAAGCGCCTGGTCCGTCCGGATAAGGGAAACGTCCAGCGGCTCCCCGATCCGAACGCCGGACGCTTCTTTCCGCCGGCAGTCGTCCGGATAGCCCGGCAACTCTTTCGAGGCTTCCACCTGCGCCGAGAGTGCGGCGGCCCTTCGCAACCGCTCGTCATTGGTTGCGCAAGCGCTCAAAAAGATCAGGCTGCAAAGTGCAGCCATCCCCAACGGTCGAAACATAGTGTTCCAACTCCTGTGCTGCGGCTTCCGCTTCCGCGTTGGCCTGATCGATAAGGGAGAGGAAACGCCGGTTTGCCCGTTCCGTGACAACCTTCCGGCGTTTCAGTTCTTCAAGCTGCACCCGGGCTGCGGTCAATTCTGCGTCGGCCACATACTCGACAACGGCCCGGCGAACCGCGCTCGACTTGTCGACCTTGTGCCAAACAAAAAAGCCGCCCAGAACGGCGGCAATGGCAAAGGCAGCACATGCGGTGCGGCTTTGGAGTATCCAAGCGATCACCGGCATTACTGCAGCCCTTCCAGGCAAAGCGAATGCTCGGCCGCGCGGCGGTTTACAAGTCCCCCGATCGTCCGGCCGCCTGCCTTGTTGAACCACTTGGCCACGTTACAGGCGCCGCGAACGTCCCCGGCGTCAAGACGCTTGCGCGCTGTCGACCGGCAAAAGCCCCCTACCCCGATGTTGTAGGTGAGACTGACGAACGCGACATAGGACTTTGCAGGAATGGCGTCGGGCCGCTTCAGGCACTTTCTCATTCCGGCTTCGTGCCGCTGCAACGAGGCCAACAGCATTGCGTCACACTCGGCCTTTGTGTGCTTGTCCCCAAGCTTGACCCCGAGCGTTTCGCCGTAACAGACGGTTGGAACGCCTACAACGTCCCGGTATGCCGTCAGGCGCAGACCTTCCCAGGCACCGACCAGCGCAATCGCAGCCGCGCCGATGCCGCCGACAAGGCGGGTTTTACGTCCCATCGTTCATGTTCCTTTGTGCGAGAAGCCGGGCCACGAACGCGGCCGACACGGTGAGCGCCGAGAGGGCAGCAAGTAAGCCCGGTGCAATGAAGTCGCCCCAAAAGGGCAACGCCACTTCCGCGCCAGAGAGCAGCGCAGCAAGCAGCATAAGGCGCACGCTCCAAGCCCTTTGCAGGACCGCGCGCCAGTCTGAAGCAAGTTTCATTGGACTGCCTTTCAGGCATAAAAAAACCGCCTCAAGGGCGGTGCATGTTTCGGTTGGTTTGGCCGAGTTTATCCAGACGCAGGCGGAACCCATTCCGGAATGACCCCACCGGTGTTTCGCCAGGCCTGCGCTGCCTGGATTACCTTGATGCTCCACCCGAAGTTTTCGCCTGGCCGCAAGCCGGTTTCGAGTGTTTCCGTGTACCCATTTGCGTGTTGCAAATCATAGGAGCACGCGCCGACGATCTTGGACATATCGGTTAGAGTGTGGTCGGTTTCGTGGCTTGGAAAGAAGCCATGGAAATTGGTGATGACGGTTGTCTTGACGTTGATTTCGGTCATGCTTTTTCCTTACGCGACACGCTGATAGATGGCGACAGCACCGGCTTGCCCTCGGCATCGCCACGTGCCCGATAGGCCGGAAGATCTGTTACCGTCCGAACTGTCGGCATAGCCCGTTGATGCTGTGTGCAAATAGCAGGCTCGTGAAGCGTTTCTGTTGATCCCGGCGGGTGCAGATGCCCAGATGATGTGCCCAATCGGAAAGTTGGTTTCGTTTACACTTGAGCCGTCGTAGACCATCCCAACTTTATGAAACCCACCGTCGTTCTCTTCTGCGACGAGAGCGTTGGCGCTGTCATCCCATCCAAAGTACCTGTCCGTATTGCTGTTCGCGTCTCGGAAAATCAGCCAGTTATCACCGGCCCCGGCACGGCCAAGATAAATATGGTTGTTCGACAGAAGCTGCCCGGTTGCCGTGAGGTTGCCACTTATCGTTCCGCTGATATCAGACCGCAGAAGCTGGCCCGGCGTCAGACCGCCGACGGTCCCGGCGTCGTAGCTTGTTGAGCCCTGCGGCCCTTCCGGCCCTGTTGCCCCAACCGGCCCCACGTCGCCCTTTGCCGCCAGCAGGCCCCAATCATCCGGCGATACACTCGGGTTCTGACCGATATTCACCCGCGACGAGATATACGAAGATCCATTGTAAGTGACCGTTTCGTCAGAATTGTAAGTGTCGCCCGAAGTCCAGACCCCACGATAGCTCAACCCGGGGTCGCCCTGCGGGCCTTGAGGACCTTCCGCGCCCGTCGGCCCCTGCGCGCCGGTATCGCCTTTCGAGCCCTGGATGCCTTCCGGGCCTTGCACACCCTGCGGACCTTCTGGCCCCTGAATGCCCTGCAAGCCCTGCAGGCCGCGTTCCCCTTGGGTGGTGACAATGTCCCATTCGGCAGCAGCTTCTTCCGGGGTGATGCCGGTATGAGCCGCCACACAGATGAAGTAAGACCCGTCATGGCTGACCGTATCCCGCTCAACGTAAGCGGTTGCCACGTTCCACGTTCCGCGGTGGTTCAGCCCGACAGGACCGGCAGGGCCTTGAATGCCCTGTGGCCCTTGCAAGCCCTGCGGTCCGCGCCCGAAGTTGACGCCCGTCGACCAGGCGCCGACCGCGTTGGAGAGCTTCCAATAAACAATCCCGGCCTCGGTATCGAGAAAGGACGTGTCTTTGGGTTCAGCGTCATAAGCCGCACGGTCGGCCGTCAGGCCGGTGTAATCCGGGTCGAATGACTTGCCAATCGGCCCCTCTGGACCCTGCGGGCCTTGCGGTCCAATCGGACCTTGTGAGCCAGTCGGACCGGATGGCCCTTCGGGACCGCGCGGGCCTTCCGGACCTTGATAGCCGGTAGGGCCTCGCGGACCTTCATAGCCGAGCGGACCGCGTTCCCCCTGTGGTCCCTGCGGACCTGCTGGGCCTTGCGGACCGGACGGCCCCGTGGGGCCTTGGTTGCCGACCGGGCCTTTCGGCCCTTGCGCGCCTGGCAGTGAGGCGATTTCAAGAACCTGCTGCAGCGTCGGCAAGTCCTGATTGTCGGCCGCATCAAGCGCGTTGATCATCCGCCGGCCTTTCAGGTCAAAGCCGCCGTTGAACTCGATCAGCGCCCGGGTGGCGACCGACTGCATGTTGATCGCCGTCCGGTCCATGGCGCGTTCCATGACCGCCGGGTCAATCTCTCCGCCTGCCAGGCTGTAAGGCTGATCGTATTTGCTCACCAGCAAAACCGTCAGCGTTTCCCCTGCCTGCAATGCGCTGACGTCAAAGAGCACGGTACCGGTGCCGAAGTTGCCGCCGGTAAAGTGCCAGTTGCCCGGGCTTTGCTGATACTGCCAAACGGTAATCACGCCGGTTGTTGTCCGGTGCGATACCTGCAGGTTGTTTTGGTCGACAAACTGGAATGGCAAGTCGACACGATCCGTCACGCCGTCGCCCGTGATCTGGGCGCGGCCTTCGGTCAAGGCTGCTACTGTCATGGAGTTCCCTGGTAAAATTTGAGATCAGAAATTGAGCCACTGTCACATTGGCGGCTCGAAAAGGCTCTCGCCGGATTGAACCTGTTGCGTTTATCCGCCAGATCCTTCTGGAAATCTTGTATCTGCAGGTGTCAGCAACTCTTTCAAGGTCTGGCTGCCGAGGTCTTTCCCTTCCCAATCAGGAAACTGCCGGTCAAAAGCCTCCTCCAGATTGTGCGCAGAACCAGAATCATTGCCTTTCGCCAGCGTTTCCGCGGCTTCCTCCGGACTCAGCCCATAGCCTTTTGTCAAAAGGGTCCACTTTTCAAACCTGTCGACAAGATTGCGTTCTCTTTTTGCCAACACCGCCGACTGCGGTGCCAACGCCAGAACCTTTGTGAGGTTTTCGTATGCTCGTAAAATGACCTCGGGTTCGTTGCTCCGAGTTCCCTTGCTCAAGGCGGCGGCATAACTCTCCGGAACAACGCCCTTCGTTTCCACAATCTTGAGTGCAAGTGTGTCCCGGTCGATTTCGCCATTATCCAGAAAGGTGAACGCCCGGTCTGCGTTCTTCTGGCGCTGCGGTCCCCGATCCCCTTCTTCAGAAGACAAGAGCCAGTTCGCAGCTTCAATGTTCGCGATATGCTCCTTTTTTGCGACTTCAAGCTGGCCGATCAGTCGTGTTTTCTGCCTTGGGTCGAGCAAGCCGTTTGCTTCGATCTCGGATTTGTCGAACTGGCCAAAACTCGCCTCGATGCGGCGTTCGATCTTGCCAACTTCCCCAGCAGCAATCGCCGCTCTGCTTTTAACGGCATTTACCTGCATTCGGCCCAGTGTTTCACCAGGCAGCAGTTTCAGCCGTTCTGCCAGAACCTGGCTTTCGTCCGCAAACGCCTCCGGCCTGTCGGGGCCATTGACGGTCTCACCTACCCGTTCGAGCTCATTTCCTAAACCTTCCGGTCCTGCAAACTCTCGCCTTGCAAGTTCGTCGCCGATTGCTGGTAGCAGTTCTTCAAGCGGTCTTGTCTCAGCCCACGACTCTGCCAGTGTCTCGCTTATTTTCGCATAGGCTGCCTTTTTGCCTTCGGCCGGCAAGGGAGCAGCCGACAGCAACGTTCTTGCCTGTTCGAATGCTTCTTCGAGACCATCCGGGTTCTCGCGCACCTCTGATGCCAGCCGGATGCCTTCTTCTTCCAAACCCTGCTGGAAATAGCGTTCGTTTTCCCCCGCCTCAATTGCAGCAAAGCCGTTGATATAGCGGTCGCGCTGCGCCTCCACGTGGCGGTTGAACGCATCTCTTGAACCTGCAGGCAGTTCCTTGAGAGCCTGTTCTCTAGACTTTTCAAGATGAGCCATCATGGCCTCGGTGAAGCCGAAGCCGCCTGGTTGCGCTTGCCGCTGTTCCTCCGCAGCCCTTTCCTTCAACCTGGCGTCAAATTCCCGTTGAGCCATTTGAACTTGAAAGTCCTCAATTCGCCTTCGTCTTTGAGCAGCGGTCTCGGCAAGATCACCGAAAGCCCCTGCCGAACGGCGGATTTGTTGTCCCAGTCCTGCCGCAGCTTCTCCAACCTCGGTGTCAGCGACAACTTGCGGACTGCCAACGCCCGGAAGGCTGTCGGCACCATTGAATTTCTGCAATCTCGCCATTGTCAGAACCGTTTTGTCTCTAGAATTTGAAAGCACCGTTGTAGGCGGCATTGCCAAGCGTCGTGAAAGCCTGGGTAACGCCACCCAGCATGGCACCGGTGGCGTTGATACGCCCCGCGCGGCGGCTCGAATGTGCCCGCTCCCGGGCCGTTTTCGCCTCGAAGGTCAGATTGTCCCGCTTGCCTTCCGCGCCATACCGAATTGCCTCGATGCTTTGTGCCGCTTCAAAGGCATTGTCGTCCGCGACGTCATTCAGCGAACCGGTTTGCGATAGCCCGCGTTCGGCTCCGGCAGCCCGGTTGAAGCCGAGTGCCCTTTCGTATTTGTCCAGGGTTCGTTTTCGCTCAAAAGAAGCCTGGGTCTGGTTGACCGCCTTCTGGCGGTCAGCCAGTTCTGCACGGCGCTCTTCCGCCTTTGCCTGGGCATCTGCCTGCTGGCGCGCGCCCTGCGCTTGCACAGCGCCGCCGGCCAGCGATCCCGCAACGGAGACCGCAGCCAATATTGCTGGGTGACACATGAATTAAGGCTCCGCGTCTCGGCCGAAATTGACGGCCAGGATGGTGCAGGGTTTGCCGCCGCTGGCTGCCAGCGTAAGCTGCCCCCCGTCTTCCCATCGCGTTTCGATTGGCTGGTCGAGCACGCCAGTGCGCAAGGGCGCCGGCTCTCCGGCGGTGTCACCCGCACGGTAGTAGATCAGCTCGTCCAGAAAGGTTTCGTCTGACCCGGCCTTCAGGGTTCCGGTGTCCAGAACCGCGATGCTGCAATTGTCCACGCGCATCTTGCGGCCCATGGCCGAACCATCCTGCGCATTAACGGGAAACGGCAAGGTCTTCGCCCTCGCCGAAACATTCAGCCCAACCAGGATCTTTTCCGCTGTCTGGCCATTCGGCAGGCTCGCTTCTCCGGCGGTCACAGTTGCCGGATAGTCGGTTCCATCGGCATAAAGGATCACTTCTTCGCCTTCCAGATGCTGAAGTCCCGAGACCGAGTTTGCCGGCAGGCCTTCGTAGCGCGCGCCACAATCGAGATGCCATGCATCCTCGATCATTCCACCTGGAAACGGCCGCTGCATGATTTCGATGTACCGCCTTGTCTGTCCTTCGATGGTCCGTTTCACGATCATCCAGACGGTGTCCGCTCCAGCGCCCGAAAGGTCCGCCATACATTCCACCACACCACCGAAATCGTGGCGCTGCATGCCATAGACCTGCTGCTGGCGTTCATAGGTGAAACCGATCCCACGGCCTTTCTGGTCCCACTGCCAGATGACGCTATCGGGATATTGCTGGTAGCAGGCCCCGGAAATACCATCCTGAAACAGATGCGACTGCACCTCGCTCACCGCCTGAGACACCCGGCCATCTGAGCCGAAGTCATAAGCCATTTCGCGCATGTCGGTTCCATAAGGGCCGTAGTAGATCAGCACCGATCCCACCTTGATCGGGCTGACATCATTGGCTCCGAAATTCGTCTCAGGCTTCTGGTCGACATTCTCCGGCCCGTAAGGGTCCTGATCGGTCGCCTTGCCTACGGCACGCACCGCCCGGGTCGTGCCGACAATCAGGTCGTTGTCGTCGACCAGCCATTGGATGCGGTTCACCTGTCCGGAAAGAATGCCCGCGGTCACCGCGTCGGATGCCTTCAGAACATGGGAAACGGAAAAATTGGTGAAGTCCTCCGTCTGGCTTTCCCAGATCTTCTGCGGTTCCTCGCTGGTCCCGGCAAAGGCGAGCCTGTTCTTGTGCCAGCCGATCGTTTCCGGCCACCCCGTCGTGCCGGACCACGCCCCCAGCCGCCAGATGCTTTGCGCCTTCGTGTCCTGCAGTGCCTGGCCAAAAAGCTGCACCTTGACCGAGGTTGCCGACTGGCGGCTGTGGATCCGGAACCAGCGCCAGAACCCGTCCGACCCGCGAAACCGGATATGCCGCCCCACGTCAGACGCCTGAAAGCCGGCACCGCCATTGATGCCACCTGTCCCTGAAGCCGTCAGCGTGAACGGGCTCTGGTCGTTGCCTGCCTGGTGAAACACCAGTTGCCCGATTGCGGAATTGTCCGAAGCAGATCCGCCTCCTTGCGTGAAGCTCAGCCGGTAATGGGTAAAGGCGGTTTCGTTGTGAAAATCATATTCCCGCCATTCGTTGGAGGCCCAGGTATCCTGACCGTCCTGCGTATCCAGAATTGTCCAGTCGGAGCCATTGTTCGACGCCTCGATGTTCCACTGCCAGGGCATGTCGTCGTTCTGGCTGTTGTCGTTTGGCGCCTGCAGCATGTAGGCGTCGATCACGACACTGCTGGTGAACTGGTATTGCACCCAACCCGTTGCGCCGGATGAAAGCACTGTTTTGCCCTCCGACCGGCTGAACACCTGCCACGCCGAAGCGCTGCCGTTGGAGGCCGACACCACCCCGCTCGGGGCTGTGTTCGATGTCATTTTCGGAACAGCATTGCCCGTGCCGGCCGGTTTCAGGTTCGTCGGCGAGATATTGACATCCAGATAGGGCCCGTCCCTGAACGACATCGGTTCGATCGCCCAGGAAAGTTCCGACAACCGCTTGAGCGCCTGCGGGGCAACGCCGCCACCAGCGATGAACAGCGTGTCGGTCGACTGTACGAATTTCAGCCGTGGCAAAACCTCGGAGGAATAGGGTGTCGCAACCTCCACGGTGCCGACCCGCCCCTCGCTGGTGAATATTCGAAACATGTGGTCGCCGAACTCAAGCATGTAATATTGACCGTTTCCGAACTCGAACGGGATCAACCAGCCTTGCCGACTGCTGTCCTTGAGTTCCGCAATGAATTTGGTGCCGCCGCGCCGGCGCAGGCCGCCGCGTTTCAGTGTCAGAAAATTCCGGCATTCGGCCAGGGAGGACCGGAACAGCTCCAAGTCCGAACGGTAGATCAGCTCCGGGTCGAGTTCGCCCCGGCTGAACGTGGCTTGAAGGTGATAGCTCATCTGTTTGCAATGATATCCAGGTCAATCATGGGCAGTGGCGTGCCCTGCAGGGCGTCGGATGTTCCGGCCTGGTCGAAGGCTTCCCGCGCCGCCTGACGCAAGGCTTCCGCTCGGCTGTTCTTTCCGGTGATCGAATGGGCGCAGCCCGCCGCCAGAAACAGGGCGAACCCGTTCACGAACAGCGGGGCGAATTCGGCCTCCCGCACCACCCGGCGCACATGGCGGAGCCGAAACGGCGGCGGATGATCCGACATGATGCGCTGGCCCACCACTTCGAAGGGAATGATCGTCCCCCCGGCGATCCACCAACACTCTGCTGCGGAATGCGAAGCGTGCCGGCCGGCAGCTTGTACTGGTAGGCCCAGCGAAACGGCGGTTTTTCGGTTTCCGCAGGCAGGTTCACCAGCTCAATGGCAAAGTCCCAGTCGTGCATGGCCAAATAGGCATCCCGGTGCGCTGCATAATGGTTCCTGAACCAGCGCGACGCGACGGAGGAAAAATCGAAGTCGCGGATGGGCGCTTCCTTCAGATGCGCAAGCGCAAGGTTCGCCATCTCAACGGCTGTGTTGACGGTTCCCGACATGAAATAGTTTCCTTGAAAGGGTCAGGCGGCGGCAAGGTCGCCGGCTTTGGCCTCATAGGCAGCAAGCGCCTGAACAGCCTCGTATTTGTTGGCGGCCTTCACGCCGGCATAATCCGCGGCCATGGCCTGCTGGGTCTTCCAGTGCTCCTTGCGCCAGCCTTTGGGCAGCGGCTTTTCGGCCTGTGGCTGCCTTGCTGCCCTTTGCTTGCGGTTCCAGTCCGCGGTCAGCGCATCCGCCAGGTGTTCCTGCCGCTTTTCGGCCTCGGTTTTGGGTGGGGCGCACCGGGCCAGAAAATCGGCTTCGTGTTGTTCTTCCAGGCGCTGGAGATGCCGCAAGCGGCGCATGATGATCTCGTCCATGTCTGGCCTCTTTTTCGAGAAAATGAAAAAGGGCGGCAAACGCCGCCCGAAGAAGTTTGGCAGGCCCTGACTTGATCAGGCCCATGAGGGGTCGAACCGACCAAACAAAAAGCCCGCAGGAAAGGCTAAGGGCAGAAACGTCGATCGGTCCAAATACGTTGGAGTGGATATGGGCGGTCGTTCGTCCCCAGACTGCCCACTGGGTACGCCGTCAGATGTTCACCTTCAGGCAGGCCAGTTTCACGTTCTTGCGGTTGTATTTCCGGTCCCAGTTGGCCGCGTTGCGCAGTTCGGCCAGGCCGCTCCCTGGGATTTGGCAAGAGAAGACGCCGTGAAATCCATTCCGGCCGGATGGATCAGCTCGAAACGGCGGGTGGTCAGATAGTCGGCGCCACCACCGTCGCCGATGTCCGGATCACGAGTGATTTCGGTGCCCTCGTTGCCGTAGATCGTCGAGCGGTTCGGCACTTCGTCGATATGCATGAATGCGCCCGGTGCGAACAGGAAGCAGGAGTATTCGTCCGAATTGGCCCCGGCCGTCACCGGCATCATTTCCGAATGCACCACCATCATCCCGGCATAATAAGGCACCTCGAACGGCGCTTCGGACGGTTTCTTGAACTCGATCTTTTCGTCGTCCAGAAGCGTGCCGTAAACGAAGCTGTGCATGGCGATCACGCGCAGGTCGTCCAGGTTCTCACCCATGGTCAGGCGCGCACGGTTGATCGCCTGATAGCTGATGCGGTTGGCGGCCGTCGGCGAACCGACATCGGAATAGATGGAATAGACCATGTCGCCGCTGTCATTGGCCACATTGTCGGCGATCACGCCTTCTGCCGTCGCGATGATGCGCTCTTCCTTGCGGCGCCCCCAGTAGGCGCTGATCCGTTCGGCCACCCGGTTCATGGCGCTGTCGCCTCGCCCCGTTGCGGCATAGCTTGCCACCGTCTTGGCACCGTATTTCTTGGCCAGGCGGTGCTTGTAGGCCTTCATGTCACTGGCGGTGATCTTGCTGACACCGATCTTGTTGTCGCTGTCGTCGATCACCGTCGGCTCGGCATCGTCGAGGTCTTCCCAGTACGGCACTTCAATCTGGTTGCCACCGGCCTTGAAGCGCTTGCCGATTTCCGGTGCCGGACCGGCCAGAATGCCGGATTTTTCCAGCATGATCAGCTTGGCCGGTTTGTTCTCCGCCATATAGGGGGTGAACACACGTGGGACGACGATGTCTGAAATTTGAGATGTCATTGAATTTCCTTGGGTTTGTGTAAGAAATTAGATTTGAACAAGGGTCAAACGAAGCGGGACCAGCGCAAACCATTCGGTCTCGCCTTCAAAAAACGGTTGTTTTCGCGCGGCGTTTGCCCGTGGGGTTTGAGAAACAAAAAACCCGGCGCGAAGCCGGGAAATCAAAGCAGCAAACTCGTCTGGGAATAGCGTTGACGGAGAACGTACTTCCCTAGGGTGTAGCCCCTCAGATCAGGAACAATCCGGGGTCCCGGCCTGCGGCAACGATAAGTTTACGGGCGGCAGCCGGACTGCGGTCCAGCATGTCAGCTTGTTTCTTGAGATCGGGCCGTTTCAGGTCGAACGGATTGGCTTCATTTTGAAGCCCTGTACCGAACCATCCGCGAGGCATGGGTTTCGCGAGAGGTACCGGAATTTCAGGCATTGCCGGCTCCTCTGAGTGCGTTTTGGTTCCGGGTTCGCTCAGTCCCAAAAACTCCCGCGCCCGCCGTCTTCCCTCTTCAGAATTTCCGAAGCCGGATACAGCAGGGCCAACCTTCGAATTCCCGCCGAGTATTTCATTGATAATTTTTTGCCTTTCAGGATCTTCACTCCGGTTCCGGTTGAAGATAAGCGCACCTTCGAGGAGCTTCCTGGCATCCCAATAGCCCCCGCCTTTTCTCCCCAGTTCCTTGAGCTCCTGCTGCAGTTTTTCGTTTGCTACACCGGCGGAACCATATTTCCGCATAAGATGGTCCTGTATCTGGTTAAGCTCTTCAATGACCTGTTTCTCAGGCACGTTGTTTTCCATTGTCTCGCCTCCTCAGCGAACTTGAAACGTCGGAATTCATCTGCGCATGCCAAAAGGCCTGCACACTGAAACCGCGATTGATGAAGGGGTACAAATTGGCGATGTGCTTCGCTTGGGAGCAAGTCGCGAAGGCAGGCCACGGCAGTAAGCTGGCTCGCAGCCTCGAAACGGGCTATTCGGCCCCGCCGGACGATTGATGTGCAATTCGGTTTATCGGCCGATCAACCACAGAAGATCGGCAGTTCGAAAAAACGTCTTCGAATGCAGCCCGCCGGGCCGCAGGAAGACCAAAGCCTGCATCTTCATGCACTGAACCTGGTCGGCAGAACCGGGTTCGGCACCGGAAAAAACAACTATGGTATTTTCCTGCGTACCGTCGTCAAATCAGGCGAACTCGAAAACCGATACGTATCGTTTGCTGTCCGTGATTATCCATTACTTGGCCCTTATCTAAATGTTGTCAGTCCAACCGCCCTTTTCGCAATACCATTTCGGTGCGGAAATCAACGAACTTTCCGAGCCCTCCCGACTGAGGCAAAGCTCACCTTTTCGGGATTTTTTTTGCGTATAAATATACGGGGGAGGCGGTGGAAAACCGAGAAATGCGGCGGTTCTTTTGTCGGCATATTCTTGCTTCACGACATAAGTCATATCTTGAGTTTTGTCGCAAATTCTCACTATTCGAAAATATTCGTTGTATACGCGAGAAATCCTCTCCTGATCCGCGCCAGCAAGACCGGTTTTCATTTCTTTCTCAAGCCGTTCGAAAATCGGTCCGGGATCACAGGCCGAAACCACCGTTTTCCCGTTTGCACCTGATAAATTTCTCTCTTCATCTGACGCACAGGCAACGAGAAACAGGCCCAACAAAATGCCCGATAGTCTTGATAGTTTCACAATCGAACTCTCCGATTTCGATCTTTTGATACCGGCATATTGTTCATGATATGTTCCAAAAAACAACCGTTAATTGCATCCGGTTAGAAAGCCAGGCCTTCGCACCGGAGACTGAAAAGATCGCCAGATTTTTCTGCCGGGGTGTCTGACCTGCTCCACAGACGGATTGCTGGCATCAGGTGGCACGATTGCTCATGGCACAGCACGACTTTGCAGGCAGGTGTCAGCTTGTGCAGGTTTATGGAAATGCGCAATAAACCGACACCTGCCAGCGAGTTTCATCTCTCTTCGAGCGCTGTGGAAAGTGGTAGGCTCGCAGGCCGCAGGAAGACCAAAGACTGCATCTCCAGGCACTGAAGTTGATCGGCGGAGCCGGGTTCGGCGCCGGAATAAACAACCATGGTGTTTTCCTGTGTGCCGTCGTCAGTTCCTGCAAACTCAAAAACCGATGTGCAAGGCGTTTCGAGAACCTTGTCCCGAAAGGAAAACTCGAAATCGCCGAACTTCGTCATTGGCGGCCCGAATTCGACGAGGGTGCCTCGACCGTCCGTGACCTTCATCAACTCAAAAATCGATAATCCGAGCGACTGAAAGAACTCTCCTTTCGGTGCAAGGACTTCAGTCAATTCCGTGCTGTTCTCGCCACTACCTTCTCCCGACCCCGGCTTCTTGGCCAGATCGACATTGAGAACGGTAATCGTGTTGGAAAGCTGGTAATCCAACACATCCACCGGAATGCTGTAATAGTCATTCCGTCCATAGGGCAGGTGCGAAATGCGATGCCCCGGGACATCCGGAAACTGCTCCGCATTTTGGTCGATTTCCTCAGGCGAGAAGCCCAGATAAACCACGCGGACGTCCTCCGCGACCCGCACCTTGAACGTGGCGGGATCGAGGCTTGATTTGACATAGCCCTCAATCTCCGAGCGAAGAATTTCAGGCTGCTGTTCCCACGGGATGGCGGAACCATCTGCAGCCAGGCAAACCGACGGGAGAACAATGATCCCCGTCACTTTGAGAATTGCCCCTAATCCTTTGAAACAACGAAAGGTGCTTGTTTTCATTCCGGATCCCTCAAAATATGATCGCTCGCGAAGAAAAGCGTCGAAACGCTGAACAATCAGAATATGTTCATTATTTGTTCCAGATCAACCCTTAATTGAAATCGGCACGAAAACCTCTTCCGAAATCGGCGGCATTTTCAGAGACCGAACAACTGTGGATCCCGCCCCGCCGCGACGATCATCTGCCGTGCCCGCAAGGGGCTGTTTTCCAGAAGGTCCGACTGCTGCCTGAGGTCCGGATTGCCGGTCTCGAAGGGATTGCCCCCCTCCCCACCCGCGCCGAAACCGTTCAGGCCGTCTTCCGAAAAGGCGCTGTCGTGGATGAAGGCGAGCAGCTTCACCGCCACGGGGTCTGTCACCTGCTGCAAACCGTCGCTGCCTGCCGTGGTCAAGGCGCCTTTTTCCGCAAACCATCCTGTCAGGTCCACCCCGGCCGTCTTCAGGGTGCTCAGCGTCCGGTCGGCCTTGGCAATGGCGTTCTGATAGCCGTCGCTGTCCGGTTCGCCATATTCCCTGACCAGGGACAGGTGCGCAGCCTCGGCCGCCTGGCCCTGTTTCTGCGCGGCGTCAAAAGCCGCTTCCTCATGGGCGGAAAACTGCTCTGCCATCTTGCCCACCCACCGGTCGTGCAGCTTTTGCGCTGCCTCCGGGTGAAGCCCCGCCTCCTTGAACCAGTCTCCGGCTTCCTGCGCAAAGGCCTGGTCGTAGGGAAAGGTTTCCGGCAGCGCCTCGGGCATCTTGAAGCGATAGCCGTCCTTCGGTGTCCAGCGGCTGGAAACATCGGCATAAAAGGCAGCCTGCTCCTCGCTGCCGGCCTCCTCGCCCGGAACCTGAAGCGCCCCGGACAGTCTGTCTTCCAGCGAGCGATAGCCTTCCAGAATGCCGGCGGTATCGTGCCAGCCATAGCTGGCGGCCATGTCCCGGTCGGCATCGCTCAGGCCGTCGATGAAACCTCCCCCCTCCGAAGGGTGATGCCCCATACCATCGTGTCCAGAACCGTCGTGCCCGCCGGCCTCCGGTCCTGCTGCCGGCTCAATCGCGTCGTACATCGTCAATATTCCTCGTCAGTTTCGAACTCGGGCAGCATTTCCAGCCGGGCGGCTTCCTGCAGCGCGGCGTGCTCTTCCGGCGGAATGCGGATCATCGACAGGATGCGGGCATAAAGTGCCTTGCGCCCGTCCAGATAACCGCCCGCCCTCGGCTCCAGGTTCACCGGCGGCGCCTGGTAGATGCCGCATTCGGCAGCCAGGTCCGCCAGCACGATTTCGCCGTCCGGACACAAAAAAACGGACCGATAGGCCCGTTCCAGCATTCCAGCCCGCTCCCGGCGCCGCCGGGCGGCTCGTTTGAGGCTACGCCAGACCATCCAGCCCTCCCTCGCCGCCCAGGGCCTGCAGAAGCGGCGCCCCGTCGCGGGCGATCCGTGCCATGCTTTCGCCGGTCGCAAGCTGCTGCTGTTGCTGCTGCTCGGCCGCCCGTTCCTGCCGCAGTGCCTCCACCTCTTCCGGCCGCCGCCTCAGCTTGGCGGGCAGCCCTAGCGCGCGGCGGGTCAGGTCGTATTCGGCTTCCCGGTCGTGCAGATCCAGAATGGAGGGATCGGCCCCCGCTGCGATGCCGAGATACTCCTGGAAGCCCATGATCGCCTCGAAATGCCCGGCCTCGCGCATCTGGTCGATGGGCGCCGTCGGCGTCAGGGTCACATCGCCCTCCAGCACGCTTTGCGGCGGGGCAAGGGGCGAACCGGGGGCAAAAGCGCCCCTTCGTCCCAGAATGCCGATCTCACGTTCGAACAAGGCCTCGTTTCCGGCCATGATGTTGGTGGAGAACGGCCCGATCATGTCGGCCATTTCCTTGCGGCGGATATTGGCTTCCGTTGCCGTGCGGCCATTGCCTTCCAGCAGCGTCTGCCACAGGTCGCCATAAAGCCCCACCCGCAGCTTCTCGCGGATGGTCTCGATCTGCGCATCCGCCGCGCCCGGGTTCACCGTGTCGATCATCGGCCGGAACAGCGGCCGGCCCTGTTCGTCGATCAGCCCGGGGTTGATCCGGCCGGGGTTGAGGTCAAGCTGGCGCTCCTGCGCATGGGTGGCGATCGGCGGGCGCACCGCCTGCGAACTGGCAATCAGCCCGTCTCGTGCCAGGCTCTGCAGGCTCTTGATGTCGCTCATCAGCTTTGCCTGCGGCGGCGAGCCATAGGGCGACAGCCCGTCCCGGTCCCACCGGCTGATCACCAGCGGATATTCGAAAAAGCCGCCCCGCCGGCAGATATGCCCGCTGTCTTCCTCGAAGTGGATGCTCTCGAACCGGGATTTCCTGGTGTCGGTTGCCTGGGCGTGACCGCCTTCGCGCACAAAGCAGGCATGCACGAAAGTGTAGTCCGTGTTCTTGCGCTTCGCGTCGGCCGCGTCTTCCTTCACCTTGGGCGACACCTTGCCGGCGTATTCCTTCACCGCCTGCCACGCCTTCAGCGTGCGCACCCGAAAGAACCCGCAATCGTTGCCCTGGGCATCGATGACCAGGTAAATCTCGTAAAGCGGCACATAGCGGTAGTGAACCGGCGTGCGGATATCAGCCAGGCTGTCCTCGTTTTCGACCGGAAACAGCACACCCGTCCCCAGTTTCACGGTGGACAGCAGACGCGAGCGGTTGGCCAGCGCAAAGCCGGAACGTCCCGAATACCGCACACGAAACAGGTGATCGCGCACCAGTTCGAAAAACTCCTCGTCCGCCTGGCTGGGCGCCGGCGCAAACGGATCGCCGAAACCGACCCCATGCCAGGGAAAGCCTTCGGGCATGGTCAGCGAGCCGATGCCGGAAGCAAGCCTGTCCAGCAGCCAGACAGCGGTCGGGTCGTACAGCTTGCGCGACCGGTCCCGGGCGGCAGACCCGCGCAGGGCGCTCATGCCATCCCGGGCGCTCACGCCGCCGGGCCGGTTGAAGGCCCGCTCCATGTCCGGCGCCGTATAGGTGACATAGTCCTGCCAGTCCGCCTCCACCCATTGGCGCTCCGCCCGGGCCGATTGCAACTCGGTTTTCAGATCGTCGACAGCTCCCATCACGCACGCCCCAAAAGTGTGACACCGGGCCGCGAGGCACTGCCGTAATCAGCAACGCCCAACGGGCCGGTCAGGTTGGTGGCCCGGGTGTTATAGGCGGCGGCCCGGCGCCGGCGCCCGTTTTCCTGCAGGTTGCGCGCCTGCCGCTGCGGGTCGGGTTCGCGCGGCGGCGGCGGTGTCGGTTCCGGGTCCGGCTGCTTGGAGCCTCCCCCACCAAACATGCACATGGGTGGTCCCTTTCTCTCAATGTCTTGAAAACGTGTAATCGGCGCCGCCTGCCGGCACGGCGGCAGCGCCTCAAGGCCGGTCCGCGCAAGCGGCCGGAAAAAGATCGAACGGACGTATCCGGCTGCGCCAAGGCGTTCCTGCCGGCCAAGCCGCAATTTTCCAAAGTACCGGTATGAGGTCTGTTTTAGCCCTGTTTTGACGAAGCGTCCAGCAAGCCCAGATGTCTGAACCTGTTGTTCAGACACGCATTTCCGGAAAGCTCTTGCCACTCAAAGGCTTTTTGAAGCTTCCCGGTTGTGCGCCCGAGGCGGTGTTTTTCACCGCGCCCCGGAGGAAGCTCCATCCACCGGCGCAGCTTTACCGGGCGCTGCGGCAGCCAGCGCCGCCGGAATGTTTCCAGCCGGTGCGGCAGGGGCCTGCCGCGCGGCCCGCCTGCTGTTGTTTGGGATGTGCGCCTGCCACGCCCTGTCCCGAACCCGGCCGACATTTGCCTGAAAGTCTTCCGTCAGCAAATGGCGCTGTCCGGTCTCGTCGTCATAGGTCAATGTCATGCGCGGGCCGTAGCCGTCCTCGTCCGCCGGGGCCTGCTGCCTGTCCCGGCCGGTCTTGTCATTTGGCATCAGATGCCATTTCGCGGCGCGCACACCCTGTGCTTTCAGCAGGTCCTCAACGTCCTTGCGCACGTAACCATGGCCGTCTTTTTCAAGATCCGGATAGGCTGTCTCGACCGGATATTTCAATACGGTTCCTGCCGCCTCCGGCGCGAAGGCCGAAAGACCCCACATCTGCTTGAACCGGTAAATCGCATAGTCCCGGGCAGCCTCCTTGTGGCCGCCCAGTTCGACATAGCTTTGCCTGAACAGCCTTTCGTAATCCGCAAGCGCTTCCGCCTCTTCGGCGGCAGTTCTGCCGATCTGCCGATATCTGTCATAGGAACTTTTCCGGGCCAGATCAGCAGATGCAGCCAAACCGGCCGAGGCGTCAGCAACATCGGCCGCCGTTGTGGCACTCACGCCGTCCAGCTTGCCGGTGCCCACTTCGGCCCCAACTGCGCCGGCTCCAGACACGCTGCCCTCAGACACGCCGTTTTGGCGCGCCTCCTCAAAACCAGGGGCCAGAATGGCGGAAGAGCCTGGCAGAACCGGCTTCTCGCCCAATGGCACTTGCCCGCCATCCATCAGGATGGTTTCAGAAGAAAGACTGCCGTCCTCCAGCCGCGGTGCCGTAAGCGGCGCATCTGTCGCCGCCACCGGGGCCGCCGACAACAGTTGCCTGACCTGTCCCCGGTGCAGCTCTGCGTCTCTCGTCAGGGTGTCAGTCAATTCTTCGCGTGTTGCGCCGCGGTTTGCGGCCTGCTCCACGGCTCCGCCGGCCTCAAGCGCGTTCTGTATCCCCTGCAGCGCCTGCAAGGCCTCTTCCTCACCCTCGCTGCCGGCAAACGCCCAGTCGATTGCGCTGCCCACCGCGCCTGTCAGCGCGTCCCGGCCATAAACGTAAGCGCCAAATGCCTCCGATCCTTCGACGGTTGTAGCAATTTCGGCCATTTTCCGGATCACCAGGTTGTCCGGATAGGCTTCGCCATAAAGCTGGGTCAAGGCGATAATGTCGTCCAGATTGCCCAGAACGTCCCAGGCCTTTTTCAGCGGCCCGACAGGCGTCAGCGAAACGGCCAGGTCGAGGCCCGCCTCCGCCGCCATGGACTTCAGATCGTCCTCTGTAAACTCCAGCCCCAGCTCTCTTGCCGCCTGCGCAAACGGTATGTTCCGCTCGTCCGCACGTGCCTGAACCTTTGAAAAAACCGGAACGGCTGCAAGACCAAGAACGAAAACCGGCGCGCCTCGACGCACAAGCTTCATGAACCGCCGACTAATGGTGGCCTCGTCCCACAGCGTGCCGGTGGCCTTGCTGCTGATCCCCGAGTTTTGACCAAATTGTACTCCGGACAAGTCATCAACCGGCATGCCGGAAGAAAGCATCGGAACTGGCCTTGCAGCCTCGTCCGGTAGCACGCTCATGCTGCCACCAAGCTGTCCCGTTACTCCGGGCAGCGGTGCCCCTTTGGGCTTTGCGCGCATCGCACGTTGCCACAACACCTCTTCATAGGTCTCTGGGAAAAAAATTTGCCCCTGGTCGAGGCCCTTCACCTCGCCAAACCTCGTGTCTTTAAACCTGTAAATGTTCTCGTATTGTTCTCTCGACAAATTCAGAGACGGATCCACAACCAATTCTGAAGCCAATTTTTTGGTGGATGTATAACGGAACGGGACATCCACAATCTTCGCATGTTTTTTGGTGACTGGATCGTAGATATTCTTGTTCTTGTTTTCGAAAAAGTCCTTCTCCCTGGAAATGATCTCATAGTCGAAATCAGGATGTTTCGTCATCCGCTTGCGGATCGACATATCCCAGGTTTCAAATCCTCCCTTTTTGGTCAACCTTTTCCGGTTGGGGTCATAATCATTTTTTTCCTCATCTAATACGTCGTCAATTTCAACGATTCTGACGTCAGGTGTGTAACCCGGAGGTGGGTTTCTCTGTTTCTCAACCCAATCTTGGAAAAGCAATCCATTGGGGCTGTTGTAGAAAGGTGAGCGGCTCAACTCCAAGTCAAAATCATTGCTGTAAAAAAAAAGATCGCCCCGCTTTGCGGTGGCGATCAATCCTTCCAGCCCGAAGTTTTTCATGATCGGGCTGATTTCACTGGCATCTATCGCAACAATCTTCTCCATCAAGCCTCCTCTCCCGGAAAGGAGACATAAAGCGTATAATTTTCCTTGATGAAGTCTCGAGCCTGCTTAGTTCTGAGTGATGTCAGCCTGCCCTCCTCAAGATCGATGGCCAGCCTAGTGGCAACAAAAATGCGGTTATTGTCTACTTGAATCCGGGATTTCATCAGGTACCAACGTCCGAAGAAAATAATGGTATCGTAAGCATCGATAGGATGGAGTTTCTGGTATTCCTCGTCATAGGCCTCAAGGTCATGTTCCTCGACGTATTGAGCAAACCAGAGTGTCTTCTTCAATGCCGCATGAAGTTCCTCGTCGGCATGGATGAGCTCCACTACCTGAACCAGGTTTTCATAAGGAACTTTGCGGCCGCGGTAGCGCTTGTTGCCGGCAAAGAATGCCCTGCCTTCTTCCGTTTTCTCAAATGCGGCCAGCTCTTCCCGCCAGCCGGTAATGTCGTCAAAATCAGCCATGGGTCCTGTTTCCAAATCCCTCTCAAACGTTCATCAATTGTTCCAAAGCTCTTTCAGCCCCGTTTTGCGGTGGCGATCAATCCTTCCAGCCCGAAGTTTTTCATGATCGGGCTGATTTCACTGGCATCTATCGCAACAATCTTCTCCATCACGTCTCCTCCCCCGGAAAGGAGATATAGCGCGCATAATTTTCCTTGATGAAGTCTCGGGCCTGTTCAGTTCTGAGTGATGTCAGCTTGCCCTCCTCAAGATCGATGGCCAGCCATGTCGCAACGATCATGTCCCTTTTGTCAAAGCGAACCGGAGCTTTCATCAGGTACCACCGTTCAAATGCGATAAAGGTGTCATGAGCCTCGAGCGGGTTCAGCTCTACAAACTCATCATCGTGAACTTCAAGATCATGCTTTTCGGCATAGGCCGCAAACCAGATTTTCTTCCGTAAAGCCTCGTGCAGCTCTTCATCCCCGCGGATCAGTTCAACCATCTGCACGACGTTCTCATATGGAACTTTGCGGCCGCGGTAGCGCTTGTTGCCGGCAAAGAAGGCCCTGCCTTCTTCCGTTTTCTCAAATGCGGCCAGCTCTTCCCGCCAGCCAGTAATGTCGTTAAAATCCGCCATGGGTCCTATGTCCAAATCCATACCATATGTTCATCAATTGTTCCGAAACACTCTTGCACACGACAGAAGCACTGCGTCTGCTTACGTCCGGAAAACTAACCTTCTCTCTCATTTCGCCCCCTTGTCTGAAAAGGCGATATCCGTCGAATACTCTTTTTCAGCGTAAGCCCGGGTCTCCGGAGCCGCCAGGGATGGAAGCTCTCCGGTCGCAACCCTGTAGGCTAAGCGCCGGCCGGGATCGAGGTTACCGTCATAGGGGATCTGCGTTTTCATCGCATACCAGCGTTCGAAGTCGTACACGGTTTCGTTGTCCGCCCACGGGCAAAGCTCATCAAACCCCTCATCATCCCGGCCGAAATCCGGATTGGCAGTCAGATAATCGCGCCAAGCACCTGATTTCTTCAGCGCCTCAAGAACTTCCGGATGCCTGAGGAATAACTCTGCGAAATGGAGGATTGTTTCATATGGCAATTTGGGTGCCCTGGGTTTTGTTCGATCCCACGAACTGTATTTGTCGAAAAAGGCCCTGCCTTCTTCCGTTTTCTCAAATGCGGCCAGCTCTTCCCGCCAGCCGGTAATGTCGTCAAAATCCGCCATGGGTCCTGTTTCCAAACTCGTCTCAATTGTTCACTAATTGTTCCAAAGCTGTTTCAGCCCGTTTTGCGGTGGCGATCAATCCTTCCAGCCCGAAGTTTTTCATGATCGGGCTGATTTCACTGGCATCTATCGCAACAACCTTCTCCATCACGTCTCCTCCCCCGGAAAGGAGACGAACGGAGAATATTTTTTCCTCGTGAAATCCATCGCTTCCTCTGTTCGGAGGTCGGTCACATTCCCGGCCTCGACGTCATCCGCCAAATTTGCAGCGATCAGTAGGTTGCTTTTGTCTGCGTGAATCCGGGATTTCGTCAGGTACCAACGTCCGAAGAAAATAATGGTATCGTAAGCGTCAATAGGATGAAGCTCCTGATACTGCTCGTCATAGGCCTCAAGGTCATGTTCCTCGACGTATTGAGCAAACCAGAGTGTCTTCTTCAAAGCCTCGTGCAGCTCTTCATCACCACGGATCAGTTCAACCATCTGCACGACGTTCTCATATGGAACTTTGCGGCCACCGTAGCGCTTGTTGCCGGCAAAAAAGGCCCTGCCTTCTTCCGTCTTCTCAAATGCGGCCAGCTCTTCCCGCCAGCCGGTAATGTCGTAAAAATCAGCCATGGGTCCTGCGTCAAAAATGTCTTACGTCAGAATATCAACGAACTTGGGCTGAAAATGCCCCGAGCTTGGCATGGTCGAGTGCAACGACTGTGTGCTTGCTCATCACAAGCCTCCTTGGTCTTGTTCGATGTAATCACTGTCTAGCAACCATTCGACACACGCTTTTGAGCGAACAGATTCGTATTTTCCCGCAAGGACATCGCAGGCAGTAAACATAGCAAAACTATACAGGTGCCTGGCTTCGTGAGGATACCCGGATTTCAGGCAGTACCATTCGTAAAAGTCTCCCATGAGTATGTGAGCCTCTAGTGGCCGGTTGTCCCAATCCGGATCCCCCCTGCCAACAGCACCTCCGTTGGCGTCAACAACTTTCAACCACTCCATTTGCTGAGCAGTCGCATCTCTAAGTTCCGGGTCTTTTAGCAGAAGTTCAGCAAAATGCTGCACTTGGGAGAGCCTGGTACTCACAAGGAAGACCTCTGGATCATGTCGATAGATATGATCGACCGCCTCTTGCCCACCTTCTTCGTAATATGCCTGCAATTCTTCCCGCCAGCCGGTCAAATTTTCAAAATCCGCCATGGGTCCTGCGTCCAAATCCCCTAAAAAATGTTCATTCTTTGTTCCCGAGAGGATTGTGGTTGATCCGGTGAATTTTTGCAACCTGCCGCTGGAGCTTTCCTGAAGGCTTCCCTTGCCGCGGCCCTGGCTATCGTTTCTCTTCGACCGATGCTGCTGGTAATGCCCCCGCCTGACCGGCCAAAGCAGGCAGGGTCAGGCAGGCAGGGGCTCTTGCTGCGGCTCAGCTCATGAATTACCGGTTTCCAGCTCAAAACCTTCGTCGATCCAGCCGGTAACGCCACCTGCCATGATCTTCACCGGCCGGCCCAGTTCCGCAAGCCGCAACGCCCCCCGTGCGGCACCGTTGCAATGCGGGCCGGCGCAATAGGTCACGAACAATGTCTCCTCCGACCACCTGGCCATCTTGGAACGGATGATCTTGCCGTGGGGAAGGTTGATCGCGCCGGGCACATGGCCTTTTTCGAACAGCGCCGGGCTGCGCACATCCAGCAACACAAAGCCAGGCTCGCCCTGCAGGGCGTCGTGCACATCCCAGCAATCGGCCTCGAAGGTAAATTCAGCGGCAAAATGTTCCCTGGCGAGATCGCTCGGGGCGGCCGGAACAGCGGTGACATTGTTGGTCATGAAGGTCTCCTTTCCCGCTGTTTGTCGCCCGTCTGAACGCCGATTGGCAATTGGCGCGATTGACTATATACGTAAATATCATGACAAAAGACACAGTCCCTCAAACCACTGCCCCCTCCGCGCCGGAAGGCCCGCTTGTCGTCGCCCTTCTCTACGACGGGCTTTGCACGTTCGAGTTCGGTATCGTCGCCGAGATATTCGGTCTGGCCCGCCCCGAATTCGGCACCAACTGGTACCGCTTCGCCAGTTGCCCGGTCGAGGAAAGCCCCTTACGCGCCCATGGCGGCCTGACACTCGTGCCAGACCATGGCCCGGAACGCATAGCCGAGGCGGACGTCATCGTCGTACCCGGCTGGAAAGGGGCGGATTGTCCGGTTCCCCAATCGCTTGCCGAACGGCTTTGCGAGGCCCACAGCCGGGGCGCACGGCTCGTGTCCATCTGTTCCGGTGCGTTCGTGCTGGCAGCCACCGGTCTGCTCGACGGTCGCTCCGCCACCACCCATTGGCGTTACGCGGAAAAGCTGCGCGAGCGGCACCCCGCCGTCACCGTCGACGAGGCCTCGCTCTACCGTCAGGAAAACCGGATCTACACGTCTGCGGGCAGCGCCGCCGGCATCGATCTGATGATCGAAATCATTCGCCAGGATTACGGGGCAGACAAGGCCAACTCCGTTGCGCGCCGCCTCGTCGTTCCCGCACACCGCACCGGCGACCAGGCTCAGTTCCTGGAACGCCCGGTCGCTCATCGCGAGGGCAGCGAAATCGCACCGATTCTGGAGCGAGTCAGGCAGGCGCTGCAGACGGCCTGGACCATTGAAACCATGGCGGCCCTCTGCCGCCTCAGCCCGCGCACCTTCCAGCGCCGCTTCACCGAAGCAACGGGGCTGACACCGGGCGAGTGGCTGGTTCAGGAGCGTCTGGAAGCCGCCAAGGAGATCCTCAGCCGGGGCGACGACGACATGGAAACAATCGCGGCCCGCGTCGGTTTCGGCAGCGCCCACGCGCTCCGCCACCACTTCCGCAAGAAACTCGGCCTGCGTCCGACCGACTACCGCATCCGCTTCGCTGCCCGCACTGTCTAAATGTGGTATGAAATCTAGACTGTCTGCAGATACTTCTGCAGCTTCTCGCGCTGCGGATAATCGGCCAGAAAGTTGTCCGAGTTCACCTGAAACATGCCGTCCACGGTCACTACCGTGCCGCCCGGTTTGAAATGCGCCGCGCAGAAAAACGGCAAGCCGGGCTTCTTCAGGTCCCACTGCAGAAAACCGCCGCCCATCGGATATTGATCGCGCGGGGCCATATGCTCGTCATGCCGGATCGTGGGCATGACCTTCACCAGACGCTTCGGCCCGGTCACGGTTGCAAGGCTCAGGGCGCGGGTCTGCAGATCGCGGTATCCCGCAGCGCCGCGGTCCGCCAGAATGCCGTCATGCACGGTTGCGCGCCGCCTGTCCGCCTCCTGCGTTTCCTCCGGCAGGCCATACCGCCCGCCTGATCGCAAGGTCGTGCCCTGAAACTCGAACACTTCCGGCAGCGGCAAGTGCTTGAGGACCAGCAGCTTGAAACCCTGGTCCAGGCGGCCCTTGTGATAACCGATGTTTTCCTCGGTCCTGCGATAGTCGGACAGAACGATGGCATTCAGTTGAGAGATATTGCCTGCGAAATGTTTCGTCATCTGCCCGACGGGCAGATCGTCCTTGGATGAAGACAAGGCTGAGCCTCCAGATAAAAACGTCAAAATAGCAATGGCCGGACGCTACCAGCCTTCCCGGTTTCGAACAACGCTCATGGCCGCTTGTCCCCCCTTACCCAGGCGTAGACAAAAAAGTCCTCGCCGTCCCGGCCATAGGCTCTCAGCCGCCCTTCGCGCGTTGCGCCCAGCGCCTCGATCCAGCCATGGGCAATGTCATGATTTTCCAGCGTAATTACCTGCAGCCGCCGGCAATCCCGTTCCACAATCTGCCGGATATCCAGCAAGTGCCGTGTGATCGCCGGCACACATCGGCGGAATCGGTCCGTGCCGAAGGCCCAGGCCTGCCAGTGGTCCGGATCGAAGGCGGACGCCCGGCTGAAGCCATAGGCCGCCGCCGGCTGGCCGTCGTACCAGAGCGACCACACCATGCCCGGCACCGCCGTCTGCAACGCGCAGGCCGCCAGCGCGCGCGTGTCCCATTCCTTCCACAGACAGGCGATCTCGCGCAGGTCTTGATCGCGCATGTTGGCCGCAATGAAGCTGGCATCCCGCAGGCAAAGGTCGCGGATCAGAAACCGTCCAGCGGGTCGCCCAGTGGCGCCATCCGGCTTTCGGCCCCGGTTTTCAGAACCTTCTTCAGCTCCGCTTTCTGCTTCCATCCCAATGCCTCGACAATCGCATCCGCCTCGTCCGGGGAAGAGCCCAGCCGTTCCTTGATCTCTTCCTTGCTCTCAATCAGGATTTTTCCGTTTCGCATCTTCCAGCGATGCGCCGTCAATTGCGCCTTCACCGTCGCCGACCGCCGGATTGCCAGCCCCAGCCCGCTTTTGGGGTGCAAGGCTTCGCGCAAGCGCCAGTAAAGTTCGGCGCGCAAGTTGTAGAACGGGATCCTGCTGTCCTTCGCGCTCTCGCCCGACTGGGCGGAGAAGACGCATTTTTCCGCCGGAATGTTGTTTTCCCGCTTCAGGAATCCAAGCGTGTCCCCACCCCAGCCGCCCGTGCAGTCCACCACGATCATCGCATTGTCGCGCCGCTCTCGGATGATCAGCGAACCGACATCGGCGCCGTCTTTCGTGTCGGTGCCCTTGCGCACGATGTTGGTTTCAAAGCGCCGGCCATGCAGCGGCTGCAGCACCGTCCTGTCCTTCCCGCCCTGGGCAACGTCCACCGCCAGCACCGTCATCGGTTCGTCCAGATCGATGCCCTGGTCGTATCGCTCGAAGGCAAGGTCCACCCAGCCGGCCGGGATCACCTGCCACTCGTGGTCTTGCCGGGCCGCCAGAAAGTCTCCGGTCTTCAGCGCCGTGCGCATCGGCTCGGGCATCTGGTCGAGCTGGGCATCGTAGTCCGTTCCCAGAAAGCGGTTGTCCTGCCGCCGCGCGGGAATGAAGGTCCGGCTCTTTGGGGTGCGGACTTCGCCTTCGATCTCCACCGGCTCCGGCCCGTCCACCCACACCGTGCGAATGGCATCGCCGTCGTCAATGAAGACCGCCCACAGGATCTCGCCCGGCTGCACCTTGCCGTAAAGCGGATGCAGTGGATCGAGCCAGGGCGCGAACCAGTCGCTCAGGTAGTCCCCCTGCCCGCCCAGCGGCGGATTGGTGGCAATCAAACCGCGGCAACGCTGGCCCTTTCGCGTCGTGCGCAGCCAGCCGAGCACGAAGATGATCTTGCGCGGGTCCATCTGCGCGCCTTCGTCGAAGGCCTTCAGGTCATGGTCGCGCCCCTGCCAGTCCTCTTCCGCCCCCGGCAGCCCCAGATGGCCAAATTCGATCAGCCGCTCGTCGGGCCCGGTCCACCTTGGCGGATTGCCGGAAATCTTGCCCATGCCCGCCTGGCGCATCAGCGCGTTCATGCGTTCGCTCAAGCCCTTCAGGGACTTGAGCGACTGGCGGAAGATCGCCGCCTTGTGGTGGGCAAACAGCGCAAGCCCGGCAATCAGATCCGTCTTGCCGCCGCCCGCCGCGCCGCCGTAAAGCGTCAGATCGGCTTTTGAGAAATAGCCTTCCGTCTGCGGTCCGGCCTGAGGCCGCCAGACGGAAAACTGGTCCAGCACCCCCGCCTCATCCAGTTGTTTCTGCAAGGCAACCCGCTCGTCCGCGGGCATCTGGTCGATGTGGTCAATCAGCGTTTCGAGGGCCGTCGCCATCCTTTGGCATATCCTTTCCGGTCAGCAATGCCATCACGCCCAGAGCGATTTCCTCCGAGCTGCGCGGTTTCAGTGTCTCGAGTGTCTGGCTGTCTTCCGGCCCGCTCCAGACCGGCCATGCTTCCGGCTCCGTCCGGTCCCGCCAGCCGGCACGGTTCTTCATGGCAAAGGTCCAGGCACTGGCGTTGAATTTCGCCAGCTCTCCCCTTGCGCCGTCCTTGCCGATCCGCTCCCACTCCAGAAGGCCGCGCCGGGCGGCTTCTTCCAGCCTCGCGGGCGGAAAGTCCTCGGGAAACTGTTCGGCGTAATAGCGGATCGTCCTTCGGTCGGCGTCCGGGAAACTGTCGATCGAATATCCGGCGGCAATATGCGCGCAAAACTCCGCGCACACCTTCCGGCGCGCTCTGGCTGTCGGCCACTTCAGCGCGCTGCCGCCCCCTTCTGGCAAAGTCATGGGTCGCACTTTCCTGCAAGTCGTCTGGAGGTCAGTTCAAGACACGGTCCGCAGCTTCCCCATCGCCGGTCCTTGGCCCCTGCGCTCGAAGCACCAGATGCAAAAGCCTGCGCCTTGCTGAAATTGTCTTTGGTTTTGGGAAGAAGCGTAAAACCGGTACCAGGCCTCTTGGGCACACTGATCCACGGTAAAATAAGGAAGCCCCTTTTTGCCCGGTTTTGTCGAAGCTGTCCACGTCGCCCCAATGTCTGAAGCCACTGTTTAGACCGCATTTTTCAAAAGCACCCTTGCAAACAGGAACTTGGTGACTGCCTCTGTTGTGCGCATCGGAACATTTTTTTTCGGCCCTTCCCGCCCCACCCGCAACTGCCTTCACTCGCTTGTCTTTTCGATTGCTCAGACATCGTTTTTCTCTCGCCGCCCCCCTCAACCTGCTTTCAATCTCTCCCGATTTTTCAATGCACCGCTTGACTCGTGTCTCAAAATCTAATTAGTTCGGTGACAGAACGAACTAATGGAGCGTAGCCTTGGCAGACCCCTCGAACATCTCCAGACGCATGTCCTTGAGTGCCATCGTCCAGGCGATTGCCAGCTACAGCCCGATCTCCCGGGCGAGCGTCTCCAAGATCACCGGCCTGTCGAAACAGACGGTTTCGGAAATCGTCGGCAATCTGGAAGAAGAAGGCTGGGTGCGCACGGTTGGACAGACCGAAGGCCATATCGGCCGCCGTGCCGTGGTTTATGAAATCGTGCCGGATGCGGCATCCGTTGCCAGCGTCGATCTCGGCGGCACCAAGATCCGTGTTGCCATCTGCAACCTCACCGGGGCCGTCGTCTCGGAGCTGGTGGAGCCGACCGACAGGCAGGGCGGCATTGCCGTCGTCAATCAGGTCGCGGACCTCATCCGCCGGGCAGCGACCGAAGCCAGCCCCTCGCTCAAGCTGCCTCGTGTCGCCGTCATCGGCGTTCCGGGCGCTCCGGACCCGGCCACCGGTCACATCCGCATGGCCCCGAACATCCCCGGCATCGGCGACATCGACGCCCCTGGTCTCTGGCGCGAGATCCTCGGCATCGAGGTCTTTATCGAAAACGACGTCAACCTTGCTGCCCTCGGTGAACACTGGCTCACCAAACGCGGCGACAAGGACGACCTGATCTACGTCTCCATCGGCACCGGTATCGGTGCGGGCATCGTCATCGGCGGCCAGCTTCATCGCGGCATGAACGGCGCTGCCGGTGAAATCGGCTACCTGCCCTTCGGCGCCGACCCGTTCGAACCGGAAAGCCTGGAAGTCGGTGCCCTGGAACGTGTCGCCGCCACACACGCCATCACCGATCTTTACGCCCGCAAGACCGGCAAGACGCTGGACGTGCCGGACATCTTCGACGCCGCAAACACAGGCGACACCGCCGCCACTGAAACACTGGAAGAAATCGCCCGCCAGGTCGCCCGCGTCATGGCAGCGCTGGCAGCGGTCATGGACCCCTCCTGCATCGTCATCGGCGGTTCCATCGGCACACGGGACGAGCTTTTTGGCAACGTTCGCAAGTTCGTCTCCAGATGCTTCCCCCGCCCTGTCCTGATCGAGAAGTCGACCCTCGGCAATCACGCAGCCCTTGCCGGCGGTGCCTCCGTCGCCCTCTCCCGCCTGCACCTGTCTCTCTTCACCGAGGGCCTCAAGGGCGTTGAAATCGCCGTTCCGCCGCCGTCCATCGAAACCTTCAAGAAGGGAGCGGCCTGATGGTTTCCTCAAACCTGCATGAAAAGCTGCTGGCAACGCAGGATCGGGACGCCGACATCGACCTGCTTCGCGGCGCACTGTCGATTGACAGCGTCACCGGCAACGAAACCGGCTTTGCCACCTTCCTGAAGTCGCAAATGGAAACGCTCGGTCTTGAAACCGGCTCCGGCGAATTTCTGCCCGGTCGCCTCAACGTTTGGGGCCAGCACCAGCCGGTCCCCGGTGACGATGCCCCCCGCCTCCTCTTCGTCGGCCACACCGACACCGTGCATGTGCGCGGCTGGCAGGAAGCCTGGCAGGGCAAGCCGCAGGAAAGCCCCTTCGGTGGCGCCTTGATAGACGGTGAGATCTGGGGCCGCGGCGCCTGCGATCTCAAGGGTGGCATCTGCGCCGCACTTGGCGGCCTCAGGCTATTGCAGAAGGCGGGCTACCGTCCCGCCGGCGGCCTCTCCTTCGCTTTCATCGGCGATGAGGAAAGCGGCGAACCGGGCACCGGCGTCAGCGCCGGCGCGCACGATCTCGTCAAAAGGGTCAAGGACGGCACCATCGCAAAGCCGGATTTCGCGGTCTATGTCGAACCGACCAGGCTGGATGTCTATACGGCCCAGATTGGTTTTTTCATTGCCGATATCACCATAACCGGCAAATCCGCCTATTTCGGCACGCCGGAGCTCGGCGTCGATGCCCTGAAGGCAACCCACGCAATTCTGGGCAACCTCTGGCAACATGAGGCGGAACTGGCAGCAGGACCGAAGCACGATCTGGTCGGCGCTTCCTCCATCCTCGTCACACATATCAATGGCGGCGGCTATATTGCCGTTCCGGGCGAGTGCAAGCTCTCCCTGATCCGCAAGCTCCGCCCCGGCGAGAACCTGGATGAGGCGGTCGCCGCCTTTGAAGCGGTTGTCCGGTCGGCGCCGGTCGCCGACGGCATCGGCATCGGGATTGTGTACCCCGCCGGCCGTGATCACCGCTTCGGCGGCTCACCCGTCGAGATCTCCCGCGAAACCCCCGCCGCCCTGCTGCTGTCCCGCTGCGTCGAGGTTGCCACGAACGGCCAGAACCTTTCCGGCGGCGCCATCGGCGGTGCACCTTACTGGTCGGAATCTCCCTTTCTTGTCAATGAGATCGGATGTCCCGCGGTCTACTGCGCACCTGGGGACATCAGCGTCGCACACACATTCGAAGAGCGCATCGAGGTGGAAAGCTATCTGGCAGCCGTCAGGGCTTTCGCGCTGTTCGTGGCCGACTATTGCGGCCTGGAAGAAGAAGCAGACTGAACCAAACATAACAGAGGGTTAGAAATGAAACTGCTAGTCAAACATCTGGCGACATCCGCCCTTCTCGGGCTGATGTCCGTCTCTGCCATGGCCCAGACGGTCGGCCCCAAGGGCGAAGCGGCGACGCTTTCCACCGAGGTGACGGTTCCCGACGATGCCGCCGCCGCCATCAAGGACGCAAACTACAAGGCCGCCCTGCTCTGGCACGACCAGTCCGATTTCGTCAACGCGGTCTCAGCCGGTGCAACGGACGAGTTCAAGCGCCTTGGCATCGAGGTTGTCGCAACCACCAGCGCCGGCTTTGACGCCGCCAAGCAGCGCAGCGACGTTGAAACGGCCATGGCCAAGGAACCCAACATCATCCTGTCGCTACCGCTTGACCCGGTCACATCCGCCGCTGCCTTCAAGGAAGCCCGGGATGCCGGTGTTTCCCTGGTGTTCCTGTCCAACCTGCCCGCCGATTATGAGCACCCGCGCGATTATGCGGCCATCGTGACCGACGATCTCTACCAGATGGGCAAACAGGCTGCCGACGCGCTCGCCGGCGCCATGGGCGGCAAGGGCACCGTCGGCTGGATTTTCCACGACGCCGACTATTACGTGACCAACCAGCGTGACAACGCCTTCAAGTCGACCATCGAAAACGACTATCCGGACATCAAGATCGTTGCGGAACAAGGCATCAGCGACCCGGCTCGCGCCGAGGAAATTGCCAATGCCATGCTGCTCAAGAACCCGGATCTCGGCGGCATCTATGTGACCTGGGCCGGCCCGGCCGAAGGTGTGCTCGCAGCCCTGCGTGCCAACGGCAACAAGGACACCAAGATCGTCACGCTCGATCTGTCCGAGCCGGTAGCTCTCGACATGGTCCGCGGCGGCAACGTCGCAGCCATTGTTGCGGACGAAGCCTATGAACTCGGCCGCGCCATGGCAGCTGCCGCAGCCCTGCGCCTCGTCGACAAGGACGTTCCGCCCTTCATCGCGGCACCGGCCATCACCGTGACTGCAGACAACGTTGCCGAGGGCTGGAAGAAGTCCCTCAACATCGACCCGCCGGCAAGCGTTACCTCCGCGAATTGACCCGGCATTCCGGCAGGCTGGCCCATCACAGTCTGCCGGCCAACAGGTCCTCACAAAAACTCTAAAAACCCGCACGGACCTCCGAGAAGCAACACCGTCTTTCCGACGGTTAATACCGAACCTTACGGAGAAGTCGCATGTTCAAGTTACAGACACTCCTGGCGTCGACACTGCTGGTCGGCATGACCGCCTTGGCCTCGGCTGCTGACCGCCCGCAAACGGTTGGCCCGAAGGGCGAAGCCCCGACCCCGGTCGCAACGCTCGAACTGACCGATGCCGAAGTCGCGAAAGTGGCCGAAGGCAATTACACGGCCGCCTTTGCCTGGCACGAGCTCTACGACTGGTCCAACGCGGTCGCACGCGGCGCCAAGGACGAGTTCGAACGGCTCAGCATCAAGGTCGTCGCCGAGACCGACGCCGGTTTCGACTCTGCCCGCCAGAAGTCCGACGTCGAGACGATTATGGCCAACCAGCCGTCGATCATCGTATCCCTGCCGATCGACCCGACCACAGCACAGACCGTCTATGGCATCGCCCGCGATGCCGGCGTGAAGCTTGTCTTCGTCGACAACGCCGTCGACGGCTTCACCCATGGCAAGGACTATGTCACCGTCGTCTCCGCCGACCTTGTTCAGATCGGCGAAAAGGCCGCCCGGGCACTCGCTGCGTCCATGGGCGAGACGGGTACGGTCGGCTACATGTTCCACGATGCGGATTTCCCGGTCACCAACCAGCGTGACCAGGCGTTCAAATGGACCATCGAAAACGAGTTTCCGAACATGGAAATCGCCATCGAGTCCGGCATGACCGATTCCGCAAACGCCGAAGACATCGCCCGGGCGATGTTGTCACGGAACCCGGATCTCGGCGGCATCTATACGCCGTGGGCAGAACCTGCCCTTGGCGTCCTCTCGGTTCTGCGCCAGCAGGGCAACGACACCACCAAGGTGGTCACCATCGACCTCAACGAGCCGATTGCCCTCGACATGTTGAAGGGCGGCAACACCGCGGCAATCATCGCGGACGAAGCCTACAGCATCGGCGTCTACGCCGCCCGGTCCGCTGCGGCCAGCCTTCTCGGCAAGTCCGTCGATCCGTTCCTGGTGGTCGACGCCATCACGGTTGGTACGGATAATGTCACCGAAGGCTGGAACAAGTCCATGAAGATGGATCCGCCCGAAAGCGTTGCCGAAGCAGCCAAGTAAATCCCTTTCCGTGCAGGCCGCGCCTTGCGGCCTGCCGTCACCTACCTCTTCGAACTTGAGGCAATCCATGACCCAGGCGGTTTCGAGACTAAGACAACTCGATTACAAGCAAGGCGTGATCTATTTCGGGTTTCTCGGAATCTTTCTTTTCTTTGCTCTCACCCTTCACGACGTCGGCTTCCTGTCGCCCCGCAACCTGACCAACATCGTGTTGCAGACCGCACCGGCAACGATCATGGCCATCGGTCTGGTCTTCGCGCTGTCCGCAGGGGAAATCGACCTCAGCTTCGGCTCAGTCGTTGCCGTCTCGGCGCTCGCCGCAGCGCTTGCCCTGCAAAGCTACCCGCTGGTCGTCGGCGTCATCGCCGGCATCGGCGCCGGTGCCTTGATCGGCGCCATGAACGGCGTCCTTGTCGCCTATCTGCGCCTGCCGTCCTTCCTGGTGACGCTGGCCACCATGGGCCTCTTCGCCGGCATCGCCCGCTCCATGACGGACCTGCGCTCGATCCCGGTGCTGAATGACACCTTCGCAGGCATCTTCGGCTCCGGCAGCCTGTTTTCCATCCCCTCGCTGGTCATCTGGACCATCGCTGCCGTCGTCATCGGCCATATCGTCTATCGCAACACACGGTTTGGCGCCCATGTGGTGGCGACAGGCGACAATCCCCGGGCCGCCCAGGTTTCCGGCATAAAGGTGCCGCGCATCCGCCTCAGCGTTCTGACGCTGTGTGGCGCCATGGCCGGGCTTGCCGGCCTGCTCTACGCCGGCCGCCTTCAGGCTGCCAAATACACGCTCGGCGAGAGCGACCTGATGACGGTCATCGCAGCAGTCATCGTCGGCGGCACCGCCCTCAACGGCGGCAAGGGCTCCGTCATCGGAGCGCTGCTCGGCTCTCTGCTCATGGGCATGCTCAACAACGGACTGATCCTGATGGGGCTTGATGTGTCCGACCAGATGATCGTCCGCGGTCTCATCATTCTCGTCGCTGTCGCCGTCTCCCTGCGCGACACCAGCCGGTAACCTGGAGGACCACGATGTTTCTCGACGTTCTCATGCGCCGCAATCCGGCCTTCATCGAAGCGGCCATGGCGCTGCATCAGGCCGGCAAGATCCCTGCCAATGCCTATGTTCTCGATCTGGACGCGGTCGAACGAAACGCTCGCCTTTTCAAGGGCGAGGCCGACAAGCACGGCCTGAAAACCTTCGCCATGACCAAACAGGTCGGACGCCATTCCGGTTTCTGCCAGGCGGTCATGCGCGGCGGCATCGAAAGATCCGTTGCTGTCGACATGGCCTGCGCTCTCGCCTGCGACCGGGCGGGGCTCAAGACCGGGCATCTCGGCCACCTGGTCCAGGTTCCGAGGCAGGAAGCAGCTTTTGCCGCTGCGAAACTGCAACCGGATTACTGGACGGTCTTCTCGGCTGAGAAAGCACAGGAAGCTGCCGCTGCCGCCAAGTCCGCCGGCAGGACACAGAACCTGCTCGCCCGGATCCAGACCGAAGGCGACACCTTCTATCGTGGCCATGAAGGCGGCTTCGACGCGCAAGACATTGTCGCCGTGGCAGAGCAGCTTGACGCCCTGGAGGGCGGAGCCTTCGCCGGCATCACCACCTTCCCCGCCCTGCTTTTCGATCTGGAAACGCGCAAGGTCAAACCGACACCGAACCTGTCGACCCTCGCCCGCGCCGCCGAAGCACTGGCAGCTACAGGTCGCGGCCGTATCGAGATCAACGCTCCTGGCACCACGTCCTCCGCAGTGCTCGGCGCCCTTGCAGAAGCCGGTGCCACCCAGTGCGAACCGGGCAACGGTCTCCACGGCACGACACCTCTTCATGCTGTGGAAGACCTGCCGGAAGATCCTGCCGTACTCTATCTGTCGGAAGTCTCCCACCACCACGGTGACAAGGCCTACTGCTTCGGTGGTGGCCTCTACATCGATCCGGTCTTCCCGAAGTACCCGGTCAAGGCCCTCGTCTCCTCGGAGCCGACTTCCCGCCAGTCTGATCTGCTTGAGGTCGAAATACCCGACTATTCCGCCATCGACTATTACGCGATGATCGACGCCACCTCGCCCAAACCCGTGCGCGCCGGTGACACAGTGGTCTTCGGCTTCCGCGGTCAGGCCTTCGTCACACGGGCGCTTGTCGTCGGAATTTCCGGCGTCAGCACAGGCACGCCTGCCGTCACCACAATCGAAAATGGCTTCGGAGATGCCGTCTCCTGGCCGGGAGCGTTCCAGCAATGACCGCCGACAATCCCGTTCTGTCCCTGAAGAACATCCACAAGGCGTTTGGCGGCGTGGTCGCCATCGAGAACTTCTCTCTCGACCTTCACGCGGGAGAGATCGTTGCTCTTGTCGGCGACAATGGTGCCGGCAAGTCGACGCTGGTCAAGATCATCTCCGGCGTCCATAAGCCAACCTCGGGTGACATCCTGCTGGACGGCACGCCGGCATCTTTCTCAGACGCCAGCTCGGCCCGCAGTCTCGGCATCGAGGTCGTCTACCAGGACCTTGCCCTTGCCGACCAGCAGCCGGTCTACATGAACATGTTCCTCGGCCGCGAACTGACCAAGCCGCCCTTCGGGCTGCTCGACAAGAAGCGCATGCGCCGGGAATGCCAGGAACTGGTCGACGAGCTGGATGTCCGCATCCCCTCCGCCGGCTCTGTCATTCGAGATCTCAGTGGCGGCCAGCGCCAGGGCATAGCCATTGCGCGGGCCACCCACTGGGCCAGCAAGCTGGTTCTGCTGGACGAACCGACGGCTGCCCTCGGCGTCGCGGAAACGGCCAAGGTCGAGCAGCTGGTCGCATCGCTGAAGGAAAAGAACCTCGCCATCCTGATCATCAGCCACAGCCTGGATCAGGTCTTCCGACTCTCCGACCGCATCTGCGTCCTGCGCCGTGGTCAGCAGATCGGCGTTCGCAAGACCAGCGAGACGGACAAGAACGAAATCGTCTCGATGATCACCGGCGTTTCCGGCCAGGCAGCCTGATCCTTCCGCCAGAACAATCAGCCTCCGGCAACTGCCGGAGGCTGATCTGATCACATCAGAACGGAATGGTGACGTTAAGCGTCGCACCATATGAGCGGAAGTCGGACGTCCCGATCCCGTCGTAAAAGCCCTCCCCGGAAATCTGGATGTTACGGCCGGGCACCAGCAGGCCCGCGCCAGCTTCCACACGTGCCCGCAGATCTTCATCGGAAGAGGCAAGCGTCGCATCCGTCGGGGTATCGTCCTGCAACTTGTTGAAGTCGTAGATCCCGGAGAGCGACAGGAACGGCGAGAACAGCAGCTCGTTCAACTGCAGGTCCCAGGAGACCTTTGGTCCGAACTCGAGCCGCCCCAGATCGAAATCCTGCGACGGGATCAGTCGCCCCAATGTGTCCGTGTAGCTTTCCTGTTCTTCGTAGTAATAGGTGATGCGGGCAAATGGACTGACCCTGGTCGTTTCACTGAGCTTGAAGTCGCCAGTCAAACCGCCCTGCAACAGAAACCGCTGCGTTCTGAAATCATCTTCGAAAAGTCCAAGCGCGTTCACGGTGTTGTAGGACTGGCCATACGTCGCCAGACCATCCAGATAGAAATTCTGATGAACCCGGAGAACAGCATAAGGGCCAGCCATCCAGCCGACGCCGTCGGCGGAGGTATCGGCGGCACCGTTTCTTTCCTCGGTCAGGTCGAGCTGCCCCAACAAGCCCAGGACGGCCCGGTCCTTGTAGCGATAGTCGACCCCGGCAAAAAACAGCCCGGTCTTGCTGTTGCTGCTGTTGTTGTCGGTAATTGCATACGTTCCCTGGGCCCAGAAATCCCATCCCGACTGCCACTCGGCACTGCCCTCGCCGCCTGAAGGTGCATCTCCATTGGTGCCGCTCAGGATCGCGAGGGTATCATCCTGCATCACCTGCGGACCGACGGCTGTGTAACTCATCGTGCCGGAGGAGGTGAAATTGTCGAAGACCGCGTACCGTTCCGGCTCGGCATTCGCCGCGCGAACGCCGCTCCCGGCTCCTGCCATTGCCGCACTGTTTCCTGTACCACCACCTTGTTGAAGAGAATTGGCAAAGGCGCGCAGGGAGAACTGGAAGTTTCCAGACTGCGAGGTGGGCGTAACGTCGAAATTGAACCCGTTGCGCCCACGCTGCCGCCCAAAGGGCCCGCTGGTCAGGCGCGAGACGATATCAGGCTGTCCGGACACGATCGCATTGGCCCGGCTTGTCACGAAGGAGGCAATCACTTCCTTCGTTTTCTGGATATCGGCCGATGCATCCCGGTCATTGGTGAGAGAGAAGCTGACGCTGCTCAGCCCCGTGGCACTCGCCGTCACCGAATATGGCGTAAGAGCACCACCGCCGTTATAGGACGAGGCAACCGCGTTTGCGGTCATGACGGAACTGGTCGCCGTTCCGTCCGCAGCCGTGGTCACCGTTTCCGTGTTGGTTCCCGTGCTCGCAAATGTCAGTGACGCGCCACCAGCTGGCGCAGTGAATGTTACACTGACACCTGCAGCAGCGTTGTTGTTGACGTCTGTCGCTCTCGCGACGAGAACTGCCTCGAACCGGGTTCCGACTTCGGAACTTTGTCCGGACCCCGACACGACCGACAGCGCCGCCGCCGCCCCGCTTGCCGTCCCGCTCACCGATACGTTGAAGGGGTTTTCGTCCGCATCGTCATTGGCGAAGTTGAAGTCGAACCCGAACGCTCCAGGCGCTGTTGGCGTATAGGCCACAGCCAGCGTCGCCGTTCCTCCACCGCTGCTTACGGTGTTGGAACTCAATGTGAAGCTGTTGACCGTGACGTTGCTTGTGCCGGTAACATTCGCACCAACCGTTGGAGTTGTGAGGTTCAGGACGGCCGACCCGGTGTTCGTGATCGTGTAAGTGATGGTCGACGTTGTTCCCGGCATGACAATTCCGGGAACGGTGTCTGTCCCCCCGTCCGATACAGCATTACCTGTCGATGATGAAACCTCGATTTCCGGACTGCCAATCGCAGTACCGCTCACCAGGATGTCATACGTGGGTTCGTCGGCGTCATCGCTGAGAATATCGAGTTCGAACGAAAAATTGCCAATTGCACTCGGCGTGTAGAGAACAGTGAAGGTGGTCGATGCACCGCCTGCAAGCGTTGTGAGCCCCGGCGCGGAAATTGAATCGACCGAAACATTGCTTGCCGAGGCACTGGTTGGCGTTCCGGTCAGGGTGAGCGTCGCGGTACCCGTGTTTTCGATCGTGTAGACCAGTGTTTGCTGGTCTCCCACGTTTACTGTTCCCTGAGCATCCGTTCCGTTATCCGCAATAGAGTTTCCTGCAGGACGTTGCACGTCGATTTCAGGAGTAGCAACCGTCAGAGTGCTTGAAGACGTTCCGGAGTTTCCAAGACTGGAGGTCAGGTCTCCAGTTGTGTTCGCGAAGGAACCATCTGTGGAGCCGGTAACGTCCGCGCTCAAGGAACAGCTGCCCCCGGCCGCAACGGTGCCTCCGGTGTAGGAAATCACACCAGAACCTGTCGTCGCCGTTATCGTTCCCCCGGTACAGGTGGTTGAGGCGTTTGCAGGCGAGGCAACTGTCAATCCTGCGGGGAGATTGTCAGTGAAATCCAGCGAGGTCGCCGCGACCGCATTGGCGGAGTTGTTGATGACGAAGGTAACCGTCGAGGTTCCACCTGCCAGAATGGTCGCTGGAGCAAAGGATTGCGTGAAACTCGGAGTTGACGTTCCCGTGCCCTGTATCGAGAACGTGTAGGTTCCCTCGTCGGCATCGTTGGAGACAATCGTGATTGTCGACGTTTGGGTTCCAAGCGCATTGGGATCAAAAGTGACCGTGAACGTCACCGACCCCAGGGCTGCTATCGAACCGCTCGTCGTGCCGGACACCGCAAATTGCGTATTGTCCGAGGATGTCACGCTCGTCAGCGTCAGCGTGTCCGTACCCGTGTTCTGGATCGTGAAGACATTCGCATTGGTACCGCTGGAAACTGAAACACTGCCGAAGTCGGTGTCGTCCGCAGCCGATGGCGTCGTATCACCACTGGCGATACTCGTACCGTTCCCCTGGACATTGATCTCCGGTGCCACACCCGTGCCTTGCACAGTAAAGGTGTATGTTCCTTCGTCGGGATCGTTAGATTCAATCGTGATTGTCGACGTCTGCGTTCCCAGCGCATTGGGATCAAAAGTGACCGTGAAGGTCACAGACCCCAACGCGGCGATCGAGCCGCTGGTCGTGCCGGATATCGCGAATTGCGTGTTGTCCGAAGATGTCACGCTCGTCAGCGTCAGTGCATCTGTTCCGGTGTTCTGGATCGTGAACGTATTTGCGTTGGATCCGCTCGCAACCGAAACGTTGCCGAAGTCGGTATCATCCGCTGCGGACGGCGTCGTATCGCCACTGACGATACTTGTCCCGTTCCCCTGGACGTTGATCTCTGGCGCGATACCAGTCCCTTGTACCGTGAACGTGTAAGTCCCTTCATCGATGTCATCGGAAACGATGGTAATCGTCGCAGTCTGGTTCCCACCGGCGTTGGGATCAAAAGTGACGGTAAAGGTCGAAGACCCCAAAGATGCGATCGAACCGCTTGTCGTACCGGAGATGGCGAACTGCGTGTTGTCCGACGACGTTACACTTGTAAGCGTAAGCGTGTCGGTTCCTGTGTTCTCGATGGTGAACGTATTCGCCACAGATCCGCTCGAAACCGCAACACTCCCGAAGTCGGTATCATCCGCCGCACTCGGAGACGTATCCCCGCTGGCAATACTGACACCGTTTCCCTGGACGTCGATCTCGGGTGCAATGCCTGTTCCTTGAACCCTAAATGTATAGGGACTCTCGTCCGCGTCGCTCGAAACGATCGTAATCGTTGACGTTTGCAAGCCCGTCGCGGACGGATCGAAGGTGACCGTGAAGGTTACAGATCCCAAAGACGGTATCGAACCGGCCGTTGTCCCCGACACAGCAAATTGTGCATTATCAGAGGACGTCACACTGGTCAGTGAGAGCGTACCATTACCCGTGTTCTGGATTGTGAAGGTATTTGGATTTGTACCGCTCGAAACAGAGACGCTGCCGAATTCGGTATCATCTGCCGCCGAAGGGGTCGTATCCCCACTGGCAATGCTTACCCCGTTGCCCTGTACGTTGATTTCAGGTGAGGCAACCGTCAGCGTGGCAGATGACGTCCCGGAATTTCCCAGCGATGATGTGAGATCACCTGTGGTGTTGACGTAACTTCCGTCACTTGCAGACGTCACATCGGCACTGACGGTACAAGTCGCACCCGCCGCAGCGGTTCCGCCAGTGTAACTGATTACACCCGATCCGATGGTCGCCGTGAGTGTGCCACCGGTACACGTCGTGGCAGCGTTCGACGGAGAGGCAACGGTCACTCCCGAAGGCAAGTTGTCGGTGAAATCGAGAGATGTCGCGTCCACACCGTTCGCAGAGTTGTTGATCGTGAATGTGACGGTCGAGGTGCCGTTTGCCACGATCGTACTGGGGGCGAATGCCTGAGTGAATGTTGGAGGCGTCGTCGGTGGAGTAACTTCGCCGCTGGAACCGGCATCAAGATAGGTGAAATTAATGCCTGTAGCACCGTAGGATCCGGTGATTGTGCATGTCGTGGTACAATCGATCGTCTGAATACCAGGCGACGTTACGTTGATGGTATCCGTTCCATTGGTAACGGAATACGAGAGTACATTCCCCGGGTCGTTTGGACCATTGTTGATATCGAAATTGGTGAGACTGCTTCCAGAACCCTGATCCTGGATCAATATCCAGTCGTCGTCCGCCGTCGTAGGTCCGATGCCACTTTCCCGCGTGCATTCATCCAGCGTGAGGTTCAACACGAGAGGATCGAGCGGGACAGAATTGCTTGGACAGTCTGTGTAGGCCGCCCTCGCGTCGTCAGGCAGGGCTCCCAGAAAAAGCATCAGAAACGCCAGCTGTACAAAGCGCAACCAGACGCCTGCGCACGCGGCTTTGCCGAGCCTGGCTCCCCATACGTCACAAATCATCAAATCACCACAGAGCGAACCACTGTCGCTGCACCCCAAAAAGAAAGAGCCAAGGCTCGAAGCCTGGTTTTTGTTAGCCGCCAAATACAACCTTGGCGTGATTTTCACTAAAACAATCTTTGGTTTAAATTCTACTACGCTCAAACTTAAATAGAATTCAAGCGCAAATCCGATCACATTTTTGACTGACCACATCTGCGTCAGGAAAAGGAATTCAATTCTGACAAATTCTAACTATGGTTGAAAGATTTGGTCAGAATCGAATTTCATCCTCTTTAAGGAGAATAATTCTCTTAAAAATTGCAAAATTCGGCGATCTTTAACACTATTTCCAGTAACGAACACTCAACAATCCAGGAACTGATTTCAGAATTTTCTAATTGCATTATGAAATATATGTATGTGAAGGTTGCAATGTAATTTGAGTCCAATTTCCCTTTCATACAACCTGTGATTCGCAACAGCAGGAAATCCAGACAACATCTGCAAGACCGAAACTTCCTTCGGAAGCAACGGGAGGAAACATGTCAGAACCATTTCTCGCCGAAATACGGATTGTCGGCTTCAATTTCGCGCCACGTGGCTGGGCTTTTACCGACGGACAGATTTTGCCGATCAACCAGAACCAGTCGCTTTATTCGCTGCTGGGCACGACCTATGGCGGAGATGGGCGGACGACATTCGCCCTGCCCGACCTGCGCAGCCGGACGCCGATCCACGAGGGCGCCGGATATCAGCTCGGCCAGAAGGGGGGAGCGGAAACCGTCACGCTCACGGCAGCGGAAATCCCGGAACATTCCCATTCGGTGAAAGCGGTCGCCACTGCCGGAAACAGCAGAACGCCCAACATGTCCCTGTTTGGCTCCGAAATCGCACCGGACAAGGCCTATCGGCCTTACGAAGTTGGCACGATGACACAGATGAGATCAGGAACCGTGACCAACGCAGGTGGCGGGCAGGCGCACAACAACATGCAGCCCTACCTGACGCTCAATTTCTGCATCGCCCTTCAAGGTCTGTTTCCGTCCCGCAATTAATTTCCGAAAGGACATAGAATGTCTGAACCTTTCGTCGGTGAAATCCGCATGTTTGCGGGTAATTTCGCACCGCGCGGCTGGGCCTACTGCGACGGTCAGCTGCTGGCAGTTTCCCAGAACGACGCCCTGTTTTCACTCCTTGGAACCATCTACGGCGGAGATGGCCGAACCACATTCGGTCTGCCGGACATGCGCGGACGAATTCCGCTGCACGCGGGCACCGGCCCCGGCCTCAGCCCGCGGCGGCTCGGCTCCAAGAGCGGTTCGGAAAAGGAAACGCTCACGGGCAACCAACTTGCCAGTCACTCGCACGGCTTCAATGCCAACACCGGCCTGGCCGACCAGACGTCGCCGGCGACGCATGTTCCGGCAGCCGGCGCAGGCGTGAGCTTCTACGCCGATGCCAGTCAGGACATTTCCATGGCGCAAGACATGATTTCAAACACTGGCGGCTCCCAGTCGCACACGAACCTGATGCCGACAATATGCGTGCATTTCATCATCGCGCTCTACGGCGTTTACCCCAGCAGGCATTAGGAGGCGAACCATGTCGGAACCCTTTATCGCTGAAATCCGAATTTTCGCAGGCAATTTCGCCCCTCGAAGCTGGGCCTTTTGTGACGGCCAGCTCCTTCCCATCTCCCAGAACACGGCGTTGTTCTCTCTTATTGGAACGACCTACGGCGGCGATGGACGCAGCACCATGGGTCTGCCGGACCTGCAGGGCCGCGCCCCGATGCATCCAGGCAGAGGCCCTGGCCTCACGTCCCGCAGGCTGGGGGAAAAGGTTGGTGTTACGACCGTCACCCTGACAGAAGCGCAGATCCCCTCACATTCTCATACGGTACGAGCAACCAACGGCAGCGGCGGCATTCCCGGCCCCTCGTCATCGACGTCCTTTTCCAGCTCCGGCCTGGATTCGCTTTACCACACGGACACTCAGACGAACCAGGTCGACATGGCCATGGAAACACTGTCCGCCACCGGCGGCAGCCAGTCACACGACAATGTTCAGCCGTATCTGACGCTGAACTTCATTATTGCGCTCCAGGGGCTTTACCCCTCCCGCGGCTAACCAATGCAGGACGTTGCCGGACAGGCCAGGCCGCCGGCTTCAGATCAGCAAGAGGAAACGCATCATGTCAGTTGAAGAAGCAGTTCCCGAGGAATTTGAAGGGAACGTGACGGCCGATCCGGTCTATTTCCGGATTTTCTTTGCCGCAGTCACACCGAACGGGGCACTTGAGTACAAGGATCAGACGTCTGAGAACGGCGCTTTCAGCGCCTCCTTTACTCAGCTGACGAATTCAAGCTTTGCCACCGAACGGCTCAACGCATCCGTGACCCAGGAAGGCTATGTCGCCCTGCTTGCGGAAGACAGCGGGTCCGGAAACCTGGCCTATATCCGGGAAAACCGGGACGAAAACGCGCCACAGCGCTTTGCTGACCCGCTTGACCTCGGCAAACCTGCCGGCGTTCCAGGTTTCAATGATACGTTGCTGATCAACGGCGTCACCGGTCGGCAGAACATTTTCGTCACAAGTTCGGCGCCGGACAACGCCATCTGGTGGCGTTTCCAGAACAACAACACCGTACAGATGGAAACCATCACGGTAGTCCCGCCAGGCACGACGACGCCAATTGAAGTTACGGTACCGGTCGAAATTCCGCCGAGCCAGCCCTGGGCGGACTGGCAACAAATGGCCGGGGCGCTGCGGAGCCTCGCCGCAACCCAGAACGCCGATGGCCGCATCATTCTCACCGGCATCAATTCGGACGGCGTGCCTTATCTGAACTTCCAGTCCACCGACAGGCCGCTTCTGCCGGAGGGCTGGGAAGGTTGGCAAGATATCAGTGGCGGCCTGACCGGCTTCGAACAGCTTGTCCTTTGCATTGACGGCAATGCGCTCGTTCACATCTTTGCCCGCATCGGAAAAAATATTTACATGAAAGCTCAGGACGAAGTCAGTTCACTCGACTTCTCCGACTGGGCACTGTTTGCAACGTTTGATGCGCCTGTCGGCAGCATGGCCGCTTCCAACTCCTCCAACGGAGGAATTTATCTGGTTGCGCTGACTGGCTCCGGATCCGACTGCCCGGTCTACGCAAGCTACCAGACCAGTTCCCTGGAAACCTCCTGGACGGCTCCACGGGTCATCGCCCATGTGGATGGCGGCAGCACGCTCAAACTTCAGCCGAACGCCAATACGCTCCTGAGCCTTTTCGCCCTCGATCCGGCGTCAAGCACGGCTTCCTACCTGCCTCAGATATCGCTTGATCACTGGTCGGCGACCTGGACGTCCCTGGGCGGACCGCTTTCCGTAAGCGCGCTGACCCGGGACGTTACACCGAACACCGAATGACGACCGCGTTTGCGATCGATCTGCCGATGCCGCAGACAGACATGTCCCTGGCCCCGCGCGCACGCGCGGCGGCCCGGGGCATCACCTACCGGGCCTTGCATTCGGGTGATCTTCCGTTCCTGGCAAGCCTATACCGTTCGACGCGCGAGGCCGAGCTTGCGCGCACTCCATGGACGGAAGCCGAAAAGCAGGCCTTTATCGCAATGCAATTCGAAGCCCAGCACCGACATTATCAGGAGCATTATCCTGACGCCCTCTGGCTGGTGATAGAACGAGACGCCAGACCTGTTGGCAGGCTTTACCTGGAACGCTGGACCCGCGAACACCGGATTATCGACATCGCCTTGATACCCGAAGTACAGGGACAAGGCCTTGGCAGCGCCGTCTTGCAGGATCTGATGGATGAGGCGCGAGAAGCTGGAAAAGCGCTTTCCATTCATGTCGAAAAGGAAAATCCTGCCATGCGGCTCTATCACCGCCTCGGTTTCGAAAAGCGGGAAGACAAGGGCGTCTATGATCTCATGGAACACCCCTGCCAAACCTGAAGAACCGAGCCCGGCCATCAGACTGCGGCGGCCACCGGCCTGTCAGTCAGTATGCGATCAGGTGAACACGGCTTCATACTGAATACCGGCTTCCTTCTGCGCGACCGGAACCAGAAACACGTCCTGCTCGCCGAAATCCGGCCGATAGAGCCTGTAGATGGATTGCTCCAGCAATGGCTCCTGCGGACCTTGCCACAACGTGGAAAAAGCCCCTCCCTGCCGCTCGCCGGAGCCCATCAATTTGACCTCCACGAGCGACAACTGGATATCAGCCGGAACCGACCTGACCTCGAACACCTGATCCAGCAGCTTTTCAAAGTCGTGAAGGGTCAGTGTTTTCAAGTCGGTCATCAATTTCTCCAAACCATCTGTCCAAATGTCCCGGCGTCGACGCGGGGGACGAGCAATTGGAAAGTTGTAGTTCAAACTTCCGACAACCGTAAAGGGGCGATTGCAAAACCTGCTGCAAACCTTTTGAGAACAAGGGCGAAGCCCCTCTTTCAAGTCGTGCATTCCTCCTGCATTGGAGCAACGCAGGAGGGATGACATCTTCTTTCAAAAGCCGATTTCCGGATCAGCAAGGCACCAGCCCGCCTCCGGTCCGGCGTCGAACCGTTCAGTGATCGACGGAGCTTTCCTCACCAAGCCTTTTCGCCAGCCGGCGCAGAACGGCCTTGTTGCGGCTGGTAACCGTCGAGCGTTTCCAGCCATATTTTTCGCAGATCCGGGAGAACTTGCCGCCGCCCGCCTTGCACATCACTTCGAACTGCAGGGCGCGGCGTGCATCCGGGTCCTCGATCAGGGAGAACCAGGTGATCGCCTCTTCAGCCCGGCTGATCGCCCGGGGCGGGTAGGTCCGCCGGCGCCGGGCGATCTTGCCCTGGCATTCGGGCCAGCTGGCCAGGACCGCTCGAGGTCCGTCACCCTTGCCGGTCACCGCAATCACTTCGACAGCCTCCGTCAACCGGGCCAGGATCTGGTCAGGTACGCTTGTTTCCATATCGTCTCTCTTGAAACTGTAGTGGGCACAGAAACGCGCGGCCGCTCAAACAGCCCCACGGCAGCAAAGATGCAGGCCTGAGGCGATTATTTGCCCTGGCCCTCACGCTCTTTCTGGTAGCCCTCTTCCCACAAACCGAAGTAATCGGCCTTGGGCGGATAAGGATTGTCCTCACGGGACTTGCCTTCCCGGCACGCGGTCGCTCCGCGTTCAAAGGCAAAAATCTGAGCCTTCGTCAGGTAACCGTTCATGTTCAAAACCCCCTCTCTCAAAATACCGGTGAAAGATCCGTCTGGCGCCGGCTCCCGCGAGCGCGGCAAGCCAAGCGTGCAATCCCTGAGCGACTCAATACAGCCGATGATTGACGGCCGCAGTGTAATCAACCGACACCAACTGACAATAGTACTCATGCAGCGATCCCCTCCCGGCCCGTTTCCAGGAGTTTGTCAAGTTCGTAAGAGAGCAGAACAGCGAGCGTAAGGGTGGGAGCGGACGGGTTTATTTGCCTTGCACTGCCAAGCAACGCCTCCAGATCGATCCTGTCGAACTGGTCCAGAAAACCTCGCCGTTCCACCCAGTCCTGCTTGTTCAGGACAAGCCAGGAAACGGCAGTAAAGCATGGCGCTGACCAGTTCCCCCGGTTCTCCGCGGTGTTGATCAGACCGAAGACGAGGCGCAGATGTTCCGCCCCGTGTTTCGTCAGCAGGGTCTGGCAAGTTCTGCGAGCCTTCGACTGGTGCCGCCCATGCACCCGTCTGGTGTGGCTGATGAAATGAACGCCATACTCGGCAGCGATCCTGTCGACCAGTCCTCCCGAAGCCATCAGACCCGACCTTTCTTTTCCACAGCGATACCTTGCACCGCTGCAAAAGCCGCTTCTGCCTTTTCCCTGGCCGTACGCGGCAAATGTTCGCTATTTGTTCTTTTTGCGAAAGGTGCTTGCCTCATGTGCTGTCTGCTCCCGACAACACCCGGATTGCCCTTCGGGCTGGAACTGCCGCGCACTTCCCTGCCCTGCTTCAGGTTCCGCAACTCCAGAGTCAGCAACCTGTTGCGCGCCTTTTCCAGCGCGAACTCGTCTTCCAGGCGGGCACTCGGTCTTTCCGCCCTGATCCTCAGATGCGCGACCTTTGCCTGCGCTTCCTCAATTTCGTCCTTCAGGTCCCTCATCGGCCGGTCTCCTCTGCCATTTGTCGAAGGATTGTCTGAACTTCCATCGTCACTCCCACGCATTCACTTGATGACTCAAATTTCGTACGCTTAATGCGTACACATATCAACTGGACTCCGTACGTTTTTACTGCTAATACGTATGCATCTTACGTGACCTGGTGACCGAATTATGGATATGGACGAACAATCTGCAGTCTCCCGCCAGCTTGTGGAACTGAAGGACCGCAGTGGCCTGTCGATCCGCGCCATCGCACGGGCCATGGGTTATCAGAATGCCTCTTCCATCCAGCGCTACTTCAGCGCCGACTACCTGAAACCTGCACTGCCGTCGGATTTCGTGGCGAAGCTTCTTCCTGTCCTCCTGGGCAAGGGCGAGCAACCGATCACCCGGGAAGATATTCTTGCGCTCGCCCCCGATTCCATCACCGATCTGGATGCCTCCAGTGCACCGTCAAGAGCCGCCACGCCTCTGGAGGTCAAAGGCCAGGTGGCTGCCGGCCTCTGGATGGAGTCCGGATTGTTCGAGACGGATGCCACCAAGAAAACCAGTTTCGCGGGAGACCTTCGCTTTCCGAGCGAAAGCCAATATCTTTTGCAAATCAACGGCGAAAGCCTCAACCGGATTGCCTGGAGTGGCGATTTGATCCTGTGCGTCGACTACCTGGAAGCAGGCATTGAGATCAAGTCGGGAGACCTTGCCGTCGTGGAGCGGACCAGAGACGGCGGCCATACCATCGAACGCACTGCCAAGCGGATCATCCGCCGGAACGGCCAGATAGAACTGCAACCGGAATCCAATGATCCGCGCTTTCAGGAGCCGGTCATCTTCAACGAGCACGATGAAGAGGCAACGGAAGTCCGCATCATAGCCAAGGTATTGAGCGTCATCCGGCAGGTCGTCTAGCACCGCCGCCCCTGCCTCCACTTCTTCTCAGGCCGGAACACGGCCCGCCCCCTCGCGCATTTCGCGTGACCGGACCACCGCGACCGATCACGTCTGGACGCGGCGCCAACACTTCAGGGCAGTCATACGCTTTTGTCATATAGCCGGTTGAAGAAGAATTGACATGTACGCAAATTGCGTATACACTTTCAACGTATTTTAGATGGAGGCTTTTTTGGCTTTGAACCTCGACATGTCGTTCTATTCAGTGATTTGCGAACTCGAAAACTGCTTCTATACGCCGGAAACCGATCTGGCAGACATGAGCCTGCACAGGATCATCGAGGATCTTCAGGCCGGGCAACTCGAGAAGGTTCAGGCGGTTCTGGAATACAATCCCGCGGAAGGCTGGTGCAACGACATCACCAGCGCGGTCCTGTCCGCCGCCTTCCCCGAGATCGGGGAAGACGAGGAGGAAACCGCGGAAAACTGGTCGGACTATCGAACCGAACGTCTGACCGCCCGGCTTGCCGGTGTCACCGCCAGGGTTGCGGCCTGACGCTAAAAGACAAGGCGAAGCGCCTGCCGGTGGTCAGACGGCAGCAAGCAGGTGCCGCGCCCTGGAGAGCCGGCTTTTCACTGTCCCGACGGCCACACCCGTCTGCTTGGCAATTTGCCCGGTGGACAGGCCCGAAAACACCCGCAATTCGAGAGCATCCCTGTCTTCCGGCCGAAGTCCGGCGATGCCCCTGGCAACGTCTTCCAGCTCCAGATGCTTTTCCTGAGCGGGCGCTGCCTGGGTTTCCTGAAGCCAGTCCTCGATGGGCAGGTGGTCACCGCGCCGGGCAAGCCATTTGCGTTCGTCGCGATAGGCATTGCGGGCAATCGTGAACAGCCAGCGACGCAGTTGCGTACCGCAGTGGAAGCTGGCGTGATGCCGCAGCGCCTTTTCCAGCGACGTCTGCATCAGATCATCACCGGCTTCAGGGTTTCGCGTAAGAGAGCGGGCGTATCTGCGCAAATGCGGGATTTCGCTCTGAAGGTCTCTGGTGAAGTCGTCCTTGGTGCAGGCCATCGTGACATTCCTGTTCTGCTGTTTCTGGACGAGATGTAAGACGTGACGGTGTTGGCAGAAGCGAACTCAAGACCTTGTCATCGCGGTTTGAAAAACAGATGCAAAACGGCCTCTCCGGCTCCCGCGCCTTTCACGGGTCGGTGACCCGGGCACCGCTTGCCGAATGACCATGATGAACGCGTGCGTGGTGTGAAAACACGCGCGACACAAGGCCTGGCCTCTTTCACAGGGCCTCATGTTTTTGTGTTGATGTTATTACCGCCACCGCCGCAACCGATCAGCATTCGTGTCGTTGTTCCCGGCATGAACAGCCTGCGGAGCAAACAGGGCTCTGCAGTCATTCATGAGTTTAAACAGACACATGGAGCAAGATCATGCGTACCTCTAAGAAAATTCTGTCGACCCTGCTGACCGCAGCCTTTGTATCCGGCGCGCTGGCCGGCAACGCCTTCGCCATCGACCCGGACGACACCCGCGGCGATCTCAATGGCGACAAGCCTGTTTCCGTCCGCATCCAGCAGACCGTTAATGCAAAGGCTCTGGCTGAAGCGCGCAGTGGCAATCTGCTGATCCTGCCGGTTGTCGGCAGTTACAATGGCGAAGAACGGCTGACGATTGCCCAGCAGCAGGTCGCCGATGCAAGGGCACATGGTGCCAGGGCGAAGAAGCCGCTGCATATCCTGCCTTTCCAGGGCGACTGGAACGGTACCGCAAAAGCCGGTTTCCCGCACAAGTAAGGTCTTTTCAAACCTTCGAAGAAAGGGCCGCGCGTCTAGCGCGGCCTTTCTCGTTTATCAGCCGGGACTATCTGCTTCGCCGGTGCTCGCGTGGCGACTGGCCGAATTCCTGCCGGTAGGCTCGGGTCATTGCACTCGCGTTGCGATAGCCGCAACGCTCTGCAATTTCAGCGATCCCCAGCATGGTCAACTCCACAAGCCGGCGCGCCTCGCGCAGGCGGATCGCCTTGTAGACCCCCAGTGGCGTCATCGACATTTCCCGCTGGAACCGGTGCTCAAGGGTACGCTGGTCCACCTTCAGCTGCCGGGCAAGATCTTCAATCGGCATCGGTGCCTCGATGGTTCGCCGCATCAGCGCAGTCGCGCTGCGCACCAGGGCATCCGCCGACAAACGCTTGTGCGGATCGTGCATGTCCAGCTTGTCGCCATACATGAACAGGGCTGCCACCTCGAGCGCGAACATCGGGCTGTGATGCCGCTTGATCAGTTCCAGCGCCAGTTCGAACGTTGTCGACGCCCCGCCGCAGGTACAGATGTTGCCATCAAGCACAAAACGGTCCTCCACCGCATCGACATCCGGAAATTTTTCGGCAAATCCCGTCAGTTCATCCCAGTGGATCGTTGCCTTGCGTCCCTCCAGCAAACCGGCGGCCGCCAACAGCCATGCGCCGGTATCCATGCCGACCAACGTGCCGAACCGTTGCCTTGCGGCCTTCAAGGCGCGCACGGTTGACGGACCTGCAAAGGCCTCGAAACCGTAGCTCGGCATGATGAAGAGATAATCGCCACCAGGCTTTGCCTCCGACCAGGCAGACGTCGCCACCGGCAGACCGCTGGATGACGTGACGGTCCCTCCGGCAAGGCTCACGTGCTGCCAGGAATAGAGCTGCTTTCGGGCAATCGTGTTTGCTGCCCGGAACGGCTCGATCGCATTCGCCAGGCAGTGGTTCGAAAAGCTTTCGAACAACAGCACGCAGATTTTTCGAACCGAATTCGATTTTTGTGAAATCGGCATGATTTCAAACCAAAATTGCACAATGGAGCAAGCCCGTTTGTCTCACTCTCGTCGGCCTGAGGCAAGAGGAGATTCCGATGCATTTTGGGCTGAGCGAAGAACAGGAGATGATCGTCTCCACGGTCCGGTCCTTCGTTGAAAACGAGATTTACCCGCATGAGGAACTTGTCGAGAAGACGGGCCAGGTTCCCGCCGAACTCGGCGAGGAGATCAAGCGCAAATGTATCGATCTCGGCTTCTACGCCTGTAACTTCCCGGAAGAAGTGGGCGGCGCGGGCCTCAGCCATCTTGATTTCACCCTGGTGGAACGGGAACTGGGGCGCGGATCGATGGCGCTGAACCACTTTTTCGGTCGCCCCCAGAACATCCTGATGGCCTGCAAGGGCGAGCAGATCGAGCGCTACCTTCTGCCGGCCGTGCGCGGCGAGAAGATGGATGCGCTGGCCATGACCGAACCCGACGCCGGCTCGGATGTGCGTGGCATGAAATGCCAGGCAGTGCGCGACGGCGGCGACTGGGTGGTCTCCGGCTCCAAGCATTTCATCTCCGGCGCCGAACACGCGGATTTCTTCATCGTGTTTGTTGCGACTGGCGTGGACGAAACACCAAAAGGCCCCAAGAAGCGCATCACCTGTTTTCTGGTCGACCGGGGCACACCCGGCTTCGAGGTGCGTGACGGCTATCGCTCTGTCAGCCACCGGGGCTACAAGAACTGCATTCTTTACTTCGACAATTGCCGCCTGCCGGACAGCCAGGTGCTCGGTGAGGTCGACGGTGGCTTCGAGGTGATGAACGAATGGCTTTATGCCACCCGCCTGACGGTTGCCACCATGAGCGTTGGCCGCGCCCGCCGTTGTTTCGACTATGCGGTGAACTATGCCGCCGAGCGCAAGCAGTTCGGCCAGGCGATCGCCAAGTTCCAGGGCGTCAGCTTCCAGGTCGCCGACATGATCACCGAAATCGATGCTGCCGACTGGCTGACACTCGCCGGAGCCTGGCGTCTCGACCAGGGTTTGCCCGCCAACCGCGAGATTGCGAGTGCCAAGGTTTACGCGACCGAAATGCTGGCGCGCGTCACCGACACGACGCTGCAGATCTTCGGTGGCATGGGTCTGATGGACGACTTCCCCATCGAACGCTTCTGGCGCGACGCCCGCGTGGAACGGATCTGGGATGGCACCAGCGAGATCCAGCGCCACATCATCAGCCGCGACATCTTCCGCCCGCTCGGAGCCTGATCCATGCGCTCACTCGAACGCTTGCTCCGGCCACGCACGGTCGCTGTTATCGGTGGCGGTTCCTGGTGCCGGAACGTGCTCAGGGAATGCCGCAAGGCCGGTTTTGAGGGTGATCTCTGGCCGATCCACCCGAGCCGTGAAGAGATCGACGGCTGCAGGGCCTATGCCTCCGTGGAAGATCTTCCCACTGCCCCCGACGCGGTCTTTATCGGCGTGAACCGGCACGTGACTGTCGAGATTGTCCGCTCGCTTTCACGCCTCGGTGCCGGTGGCGCCATCTGCTTTGCCTCCGGTTTCAGCGAAGCAATCCGGGAGCTTGCCGACGGCGCGGATCTTCAGGCCGCCCTGATCGAGGCGGCAGGCGAGATGCCGATCCTCGGTCCCAACTGCTATGGCTTTCTCAACGCGCTCGACGGTGCGGCCCTGTGGCCGGATCAGCATGGTTTGACCCCGGTCGACCGCGGTGTTGCGATCATCGCGCAATCGTCCAACATCGCGCTGAACCTGACCATGCAGACGCGCGGGCTGCCGATTGCCTATCTGATGACCGCCGGCAACCAGGCCCAGACGGGCCTGTCCGCCATTGGCAGCGCCCTCCTGGACGACGACCGGGTCACTGCCATCGGTCTGCACATCGAAGGGCTGGATGATCTTGCCGCCTTTGAAACTTTCGCACGCAAGGCGCACGCACTCGGCAAGCCGGTCGTGGCCGTCAAGGTCGGCAGATCCGAGGCCGCCCAGGCGGCAACGGTCTCCCATACTGCCGCCCTTGCCGGTAGCACTGCGGGTTCCGACGCGCTCTTCAACCGGCTGGGCATTGCCCGGGTCGGCAGCCTGACGGCCCTTCTGGAAACCCTGAAGCTGGTCCACGTCGCAGGCCCCTTGCCGAGCACCAACATCGTGTCCATGTCCTGCTCGGGTGGTGAAGCCAGCCTGATTGCCGACACCGCCGTCGGCCGCCGGATCACTTTCCCGCCACTCGTTCCCGCGCAAAGAACCGCGCTGTCAGAAGCCCTCGGCCCCAAGGTCGCTCTCGCCAATCCACTCGACTACCACACCTACATCTGGGGTGACGGCGAGGCCATGACCCGGTGCTACACTGCCATGATGCAGGCGGACATCGCCCTTGGCATCGTCATTCTCGATATTCCGAGAATGGATCGCTGTAACCCGGAAGACTGGTTGAAGGTGATCGAGCCGGTGGAAGCGGCGATGAAAGCTTCCGGCAAACCGATGGCGATCCTGAGTTCGCTCCCCGAAACCATGCCGGAAACCTTTGCAGCCGATTTGATGAAGCGTGGTCTCGTGCCTCTCTGCGGGCTGGACGATGCACTGACGGCCATTGAGGCGGCTGCCTTTCTGGCAAGACCACTTTCGCCGGAACCGATCCGGGTTCCACAGCCTGTCGCTGATCCCCGCCTTCTTTCCGAGCACGAGGCAAAAGCCTTGCTGAAAAAGCATGGCCTCAAGGTTCCCGCGAGCACTTTTGCAGATGGACCGGAAGCGGCTGCCCAGGCTGCCGAAGACATCGGATACCCGGTGGTGCTGAAGGGCACCGGCATTGCCCACAAGACCGAAGCCGGAGCAGTCGCGCTCAATCTGCAATCGGCTTGCGAGGTTCACTCCGCCGCAAGCGGGATGCCGACCTCGTCGTTTCTGGTGGAAGAGATGATCATTGCCAGCCTTGGCGAACTGCTTGTCGGCATTGTGCGGGATCCGGCTCACGGCTACGTCCTGACGCTCGCGGCAGGCGGCATCCTGACCGAACTTCTGGAAGACAGCACCTCGCTGATCGTTCCAGCGGGCGAGGACGAGATCAAGAAGGCCCTTGAAAATCTGAAGATCGGCCGTGTCCTGACCGGATATCGCGGCAAGCCGCCTTGCGATCTGGAAGCGATTGTTGAAGCTGTGCAGGCAGTGCAGAGCTTTGTTCTGTCGGCACCGGTCGAAGAAGTAGAAATCAACCCGTTGCTCTGCGGTGCGGACTTTGCCGTCGCCGCCGATGCACTGGTAAGAATGGGAGGGAACTGATGGAAAACCCCATCAAGACCGAAAGACGCGGCCACATACTGGCTGTCACGCTCGACCGGCCAAAGGCCAACGCCATTGACCTGATGACCAGCCGGATCATGGGAGACGTCTTCACCGACTTCCGGGACGATCCGGAGCTGCGCGTTGCCATCGTGACCGGTGCTGGAGAAAAATTCTTCTGCCCCGGCTGGGACCTGAAGGCGGCCGCCGGAGGCGATGCCGTCGATGGAGATTACGGCAAGGGCGGTTTCGGTGGCCTGCAGGAGCTGCGCGGCCTGAACAAGCCGGTGATTGCAGCCGTCAACGGCATTTGCTGTGGCGGCGGGCTCGAGCTTGCCCTGTCTGCCGATATTATCCTGGCGGCGGAGCACGCCTCCTTCGCCCTGCCGGAAATCCGCTCAGGCACCGTGGCCGATGCCGCCAGCATCAAGCTGCCGAAGCGCATTCCCTATCACATCGCCATGGAAATGCTGCTGACAGGCCGATGGATCGAAGCAGAGGAAGCCGCCCGCTGGGGCCTGATCAACCACATCTATCCTGGAAAGGACCTGATGGCGGAAGCCTGGAAACTGGCCGAGCTGCTCGCTTCCGGTCCTCCGCTTGTCTATGCGGCGCTGAAGGAAATCGTGCGCGAGGCAGAAGACATGAAATTCCAGGACGCGCTCAACCGCATCACCGGAAGCCAGTTCGAAACGGTCGAAAAGCTCTATCGCTCTGAAGACCAGAAGGAAGGCGCCCGCGCCTTTGCCGAAAAGCGAGACCCGGTCTGGAAGGGCCGCTAGATCATCCTGCTCCGGCATGAACGCCATCAAGATGACCTGACACGTTAAAAACAATCAGTTTCCGGCAGTTCAATCGGTTCCGGTTGAACTGTCGCTGATCCAGGAGAACCAAATGCCATTGACCATGAACCGCGAAGTCTTCATCACCTGCGCCGTCACCGGGTCGGGCGGTACCCAGGACAAGTCCCCGCATGTCCCGCGCAGCCCGAAGCAGATCGCCGACAGCGCCATCGACGCCGCCAAGGCGGGGGCCGCCGTCGTCCATTGCCACGTGCGCGATCCGGAAACCGGCACTCCCTCCCGCCGGCTCGACCTCTACCGGGAAGTCACGGATCTCATCCGCGCCGCCGATGTGGATGTGGTGCTGAACCTCACCGCAGGCATGGGCGGCGACATCGTGTTCGGGTCCACAGAAAGCCCGTTGCCGCTGGTTGAAAAGGGAACCGACATGGTCGGCGCAACGGAGCGCATGGCCCATATCCGCGAGTGCCTGCCTGAAATCTGCACGCTCGACTGCGGCACCATGAATTTCGCCGAAGCCGACTATGTCATGACCAACACCCCCGGCATGCTGCGCGCCATGGGGGCCATGATGACCGAACTTGGCGTGAAGCCGGAAATCGAAGCCTTCGACACCGGCCACCTCTGGTTTGCCAAGCAGCTCGTCAAGGAAGGCACGCTTGCCTCTCCGGCATTGGTGCAGCTCTGCATGGGGGTTCCCTGGGGCGCGCCGAACGACCTCAACACCTTCATGGCCATGGTCAACGCCATTCCGGATGACTGGGCCTGGTCGGCCTTCAGCCTCGGCCGCGATCAGATGCCCTATGTGGCGGCCTCCATCCTGGCCGGCGGCAACGTCCGTGTTGGCCTTGAGGACAACATCTTCCTCGAAAAAGGCGTGCTTGCCACCAACGCACAGCTGGTCGAGAAGGCCGTCGGCGTTGTTGAAGGCATGGGCGCCAAGATCATCGGCCCGCAGGCCGTTCGTGAAAAGCTTGGCCTGACCAAACGCGCGCCGGTGAGCGCCTGACATGAGCCGCAGGATCCTCGTCACGGCCGGTGCGTCCGGGATCGGCCGCGCCATTGCGGAACGCTTCCTGGCGGACGGAGACGAAGTCGCGATCTGTGATGCGGATCCTGCAGCCGTTTCCGCATTCTCGCAAGCCAATGGCAACGCAATCGCTGCTGTTGCCGATGTCACCAGCGAAGCGGAAATGTCCGCGTTCCTGAACGACCTCGAACACCGCTGGAAAGGCATCGACGTGGTCTGCGCCAATGCCGGCACGGGCGGCCCTGCAGGGGCGATCGAGACGCTGGACTACGCGGAGTGGCAACGCTGCGTCGCGACCAATCTCCACGGAGCCTTCCTGACCTGCCGCTGGGCGGCCAGAGTGCTGAAAGCTCAGGGGCACGGTCTGATCACGCTCACCTCGTCGACCGCCGGACTTTACGGCTACCCGTTCCGCTCGCCCTACGCTTCCGCAAAATGGGCGATTGTCGGCCTCACCAAGACGCTCGCAATGGAGCTCGGCCCCCACGGCATTCGCGTCAACGCGGTCTGCCCGGGCGCGGTGGAAGGGGAGCGGATGGATCGGGTCGTCGCGATGGAAGCCAGGGCGCGTGGCGAGACCGAAGAGGCCATTCGCGAAAGCTACGTCAAGGGTGTTTCACTCAAGACCTGGGTCACCGCCCAGGATGTAGCAAACACCATTCACTTTCTGGCGTCCGAAGCAGGCGCCCGCATTTCAGGACAGATCCTGGCCATCGACGGCCACACGGAGACACTTGCACCATGACCCAAAAAGCATGCATCGTCGGCGGCGGCGTGATCGGTGGCGGCTGGGCCGCCCGTTTCCTTTTGAACGGTTGGGACGTTGCCGTCTTCGACCCCGACCCGGAAGCCGAACGCAAGATCGGCGAAGTCATCGACAATGCGCGCCGCAGCCTGCCCGCGCTCTATGACAAGCGCCTGCCGGACGAAGGCAAACTATCGTTCCATTCAGATCTTGCCGAGGCAGCCGCTGGTGCTGACTGGGTGCAGGAAAGCGTTCCCGAACGCCTCGACCTCAAGCACAAGGTCCTGGGCAGCCTGACGGAGCTCGCGTCCAAGACCGCCGTCATCGGCTCGTCGACATCTGGTTTCAAGCCGTCCGAACTGACCAGCGAAGGCGCGCGCGCCGTCGTCGCCCACCCGTTCAACCCGGTCTATCTGCTGCCGCTGGTGGAACTTGTCGGTGATGCGGCCGAAACCGCTCGCGCGGCCGAGGTCCTGCGCAGTGTAGGCATGTTCCCGCTTCATGTCCGCAAGGAGATCGACGCCCACATTGCCGACCGGTTCCTGGAAGCTGTCTGGCGCGAGGCGCTCTGGCTGGTGAAGGACGGCATTGCCACGACCGAAGAAATCGACGAGGCAATCCGCATGGGCTTCGGTCTGCGCTGGGCGCAGATGGGCCTTTTTGAAACCTATCGTATCGCCGGTGGGGAAGCCGGCATGAAGCACTTCATGGCCCAGTTCGGTCCATGCCTCTCCTGGCCCTGGACCAAACTGATGGACGTGCCGGAATTCACCGACGAGCTGGTCGACCTGATCGCCGGTCAGTCCGATGCCCAGTCCGGCCACCGTTCCATTCGCGAGCTGGAACGCCTGCGCGACGACAATCTCGTCGGCATGATGCGGGCGCTAAAGAAAAGTGGCAGCGGTGCAGGTGGCGTTCTCAACACCCATGAACGGGCTTTGGCGGCACCGGCGGAGGCTGAACTGCCGATCACGGGAGACCGCCAGATCCCGCAGAGCTGGACCGACTACAACGGCCACATGAACGAGGCGCACTACCTGGAAGCAGGTGCTGCCGCAACCGACCGGTTCATGGAGCTGATCGGCGCGGATGCCGACTATATCGCATCCGGCAAGAGCTACTTCACAGTTGAAAATCACCTGCGCTATCTGGACGAGCTTCTGGCGGGTGAACGCCTGACGGTCACGACCCAGGTGCTCCAGGGGGAAGGCAAGAAGATGCAGCTGTTCCACTTCCTGAAAAACGCTGACGGCAAACTTGCCGCGACCATGGAGACCCTTCTGCTCCATGTCGATCTCAACACCCGCGCCAGTTCCCTGCCGGGAGCGGAAGTCAGCGAGAAGCTCAAGGCCTTCGCCGATGCCCACAAGGCCCTGCCTTTTCCGGAAGGAGCCGGCCGCTTCGTCGGACAGAAGGCAGTCTGATCAGACACCGTCCGCGGTCAACGGAACTGCGGACGGGCCTGTTTTGTTGGGCGGTCCTGCTGGGCGGTCCTATTGGGCCGGCTGAACCATGAACCCGGCCACGATACCTTCGGCGTCTGAATAGACACCCGGCCGCGCGAACAGATCGCATCTTCCCGACCCGGCAGACCAGTTGAACCCGAGGCAGGTGCGTTCCGTGCAGAGCGTCTCGCACTGGCCGGCCGATCCCGCCTGCAGGCTTTCATCCGGCTGTCCGGGAAAGCCCTTGTTCTGTTTGGTGAACGTCTGGACAGGCACGCTCAGATTGGGTTTGAGAGACCCGGCGGCAGCCCGCTGCACATAGGTGTCGGCCTTGGAAAGAAGATAGAGCCTGCCATTGCTGTCACCGACGGACTTTTGAATGCAGATCCGGTTCCACCGGTCGTGGGTCACGGCATCACAGCCGCTTCTGGCGCGACAGGACGAGACACAGTCCTCCGCGCTCATGTTGCGGAGCACGCCATCCGGCAGATCTCCGCCATAAAGATCATAGCCGCTCAGGCGAACAAAACCGCCCTCGTCTGACGCAGCTGGCGCAGACGCGGGTGCACTTGCATTCTGTTCGGCTACGTTTCTTTCGGCCTGCTGGTCAAGCTTCAGGGAAGCCGGCAGCACATACCAGTAAGGCGCGGAAAATTCCTCGGCCTCCCCGTCACCGAAATCGTCACCAACGGAATACTGCTCGAAACGGACGCTGAGCGGGCTGTAATCGGTATCCCAGAACCGTTTCCAGTCGTCGGATATCCGGACCGAACAGCCAAGCGCAGAGAATTTGCTCGGAGTATTATAATTGAAGACCTTGCCGACCAGGTCCTCTCCCTGCCTGGTCAGCACCACTTTCCGGTCTCCATCCGGATCGCCGATCAGGATTTCGTCGTAGTATTGTGAACTGGTCGTATATCCCGGCCGACCATCCATCAGATTGGCCGCATAGGCGTTGTCGCAGATATTTGCGATTTCCCGTTCCGTAATCGAGGCTGGCGGTGTCAATCCGGTGACGGTGATATTGGCTAGAACCGCATCGCCGATGCTCTCTATGTGGAACATGTTTTCGGGGCGCGTGCCGAGGATCCGCTGATACAGGAAATCCGTCATGGCCTCGACGTCGTGCTCTTCGCTCAGCTTGATATCGAAAAAGGATTCAGCAGCCTTCAGCGCAATCGCAAAGGCGGTCTGGACTTCGCTGGCAGGGTAACTGTTCTCGTTGGGCAGGTTGAGGCTGGGCGAATGGAAACCGAGCTTGCCCCCTGGACGCAGAGAGCGCATCTGAAAGCGGATCACGGCTGTCCCGATCCGCATGCTGCCACCAAGGAAAGCCAGCGAGCAGGCGGATTCGCACCGTTCTCCCGAACGCACCATGGTTGCGATATCCTGGTCCCAGATCGTGTCGAACAGCCGCTTTCCTTCGGCAAAGCTGCCCCCGGGGCTATCGAGACACAGCGTGATGCCTTGCGAGTTGATCGGCAGAACCTTGAGCTTTTCCGCGTCCCCCGAGACGATCTGACCCCGCAAATGATAATCGCAGCCTTCCGCGTTCGACGGAAACACGTCGGCCGCTTTCGCCATCGTTGCGGCAAGACAGAACAGGATAAACACCAGGCATCTCGAAATCATGGGCACTCCTTCTCCAGGCAGTCCGTTTAAATAGTTTTGGCAGGGCTGATCGGGCACCCGAAAAAGCCGGGGCCTCAGGTCGACCGGTACGGCCGGTCCGGGAATGAAATCGTCATCTCGAAATCGTTTTTTTCATAACAGGCGACGAAGCAGCAATAGACCAAATACCGAAACGTGTCTTCAACCCGCCGGTTGCGGTGACCAGCCCGCTTTCAGGTACCTCACCAGACGCGCGATTGGGGTATCGACCCCATACTGACACCCCGCTCGTTCTGGCACCTTTCTCTCATCGAAAGATCGATACCTCCTCCGAAAGGAGATTATTCAAGAGAAAGGAATTGACCAATGAAAGCCCTTGCCAAAACCGCAGCAGCCGCCACCGTTCTCGCCATTGCAGGCGTTGCCTCCCTCGGAGCCGTGACCCCGGCAGCCGCCCTGTTCGACATCTGCAAGAAGGTCAACATCACGGTGAAGAACAACACCGGCCAGCCGATCCAGCTTTACGACCTCGATTACCGTGACCTCGGTTCCAACCGCTGGCGCTCGGAAAACATTTCAAACCGCGTCATCGCCCACGGTGGCACCTACAAGGTCACCCGGAACCTGGAAGGCGTGAACAACGCCAGCACCTTTGTCCGGGTCCAGTTCCGCAAGCTGAAATCCAACGGCCGCTGGAACCTGCTGAAAACCTGGTACGCGGACTCCAGCACCTCGGTCTGCCGCAAGGGCAAAAGCTACCGCATCGTGTTCCGGTAACAACCGGCAAACACACCAAGGCCGCGCCGTGAGGGCGCGGCTCTTGCCCGACACATTACCCAACCTTTCCCCACCACCCCGACACCCGGACCTTTCCTCCGGGCGACGAAAAGGATTTGTCTCATGTTTGGCAAACACATGCCCAGAACCTTGCTGATCAGCTCCGCTTCGCTGATGACAATCGCCTTCGCCGGCATCGCCTCGCAAACCATCGATTGGCAGGAGCTCGGGAAAAAGCTCACAAGCCCGGCGGAAGAAGCCGGCCGGATGAACATCGCAGGTGAGCGAGACGATGATGCCTCGGCTTCGACATCCGCACGCAGGAAACAGGAAGAAAGCCACTCCGTCATCGCGGACATCTCCCGTCCGGCCGTAGCCCCGCAGCCTGCCCCGGCCCCGGCCCCGGCCCTGGCCCCGGCATTTCAGGACAGACTAATGATTGGCTCGGAGGCAGCCACCGGCGGCCTGATGTCGCTTTCCTCCGGCAGTGGCGGTTCTGCCCCGAGAAAGGTGGCTCAGTCCGAACCACCGGCAATGCCAACCGTTCAGCCTGCAGACCGGGAGCGATTTGCATCCGCAGAAGTAAACCCGCTGAAACGCACGAGTGCGGACCCGGTATCGACCTTCTCCGTCGATGTCGACACCGCTTCCTATTCCTATGTCCGCAGCACGCTGTCCGGCGGCCGATTGCCGAACCCGGATGCCGTGCGCGTGGAAGAAATGGTCAACTACTTCGATTACAGTTACCCCGTGCCCGAAAAGGGCGGTCACCCCTTCTCCACCAATGTTTCCGTGGTCGACACCCCGTGGAACGAACACACAAGGCTGATGCAGGTCGGCATCCAGGGCTACAAGGTGCCGCTCGATGACCTTCCCCCGCAGAACCTGGTGTTCCTGATCGACACCTCCGGCTCCATGGCCGATGCCAACAAGTTGCCGCTGCTGCAGCAATCCTTCCGCCTGCTGCTGTCCACGCTCCGTGACGAGGACGAAGTGGCGATCGTCACATACGCCGGCAGCTCCGGTGTTCTGCTGGAGCCGACCAAGGTTACCGACAAGAGCCGGATCCTGGAAAAGATCAACGCGTTGACCTCCGGAGGCTCAACGGCAGGTCATGAAGGTCTGAAAGGAGCCTACGCTCTGGCCGAAACAATGACCGGCGACGGCGAGCAAACCAGGATCATCCTGGCCACCGACGGCGACTTCAACGTTGGCCTCTCCGATCCGGACAGCCTGAAACGCTATGTCTCTGAACAGCGGGAAAACGGCACAGCGCTCTCCGTTCTCGGCTTCGGCCGCGGCAACTACAACGATGAACTGATGCAGACCCTTGCGCAGAACGGACAGGGCGTTGCCGCCTACATCGACACGCTGTCCGAAGCCCGCAAGGTGCTGGTGGACCAGGTGGTCAGCTCCATCTCCATGATCGCCCAGGACGTCAAGATCCAGGTTGAGTTCAACCCGGAGACCGTCGCCGAATACCGCCTGATCGGTTACGAGACTCGGGCGCTCAGAACTGAGGATTTCAGGAACGACAAGGTCGATGCGGGAGATATCGGCGCGGGCCACAACGTCACGGCCCTTTATGAAATCACCCCTGTCGGCTCGCCGGCGGAAAAGTTCTCGGACCTGCGCTACGGCCCCAAGGAGAAGATCGAACCCGTTCGTGCTTCCTATTCGGGTGAACTCGCCTTCGTGAAGCTGCGCTACAAGCTGCCCGGAGACAAGGAAAGTACCCTGATCGAGACACCGGTCATGGCAGATACAAGCGGCATACCGATGTCGGAAACCCTCTTTGCCGCGTCAGTCGCCGCCTTCGGGCAGAAGCTGAAAGGCACCGATCACCTGGGAGATTGGGATTTCAAGGCGATTGAAAAACTCGCCAGTGAAAACAGGGGTTCTGATCGCTTCGGCTACCGGTCTGAATTCCTGACCCTCGTCCGTCTCGCGGACGTCGCCGAGCGCTAGGTTCCCCCACCGCCCGCACAGAAACCGGCTGGCTCGCCTGCCGGTTTCCATTTGTTATTCTCCCCCTCAATTGACCGTCGCCATGCGCCGTCACCTCACGCACCATCCCTCCATTGGTCAGCCCTCCCCTGGCCAACCCTCCCATGGTCACCCCTCCCATGGTCACCCCTCCATTCGTCATCCCGGACGCAGCGCAGCGAAGATCCGGGACCGGGGAGCCGAGGGCCAGCAAAATGGGCACCCGAAAAACAAAAGAAGCCTGTGCCTCCCCGATCCCGGGTCTCGCGCTGCTCGCCCGGGATGACATTCGGGGAACTTCTCCCTCGTCATCCTGGCCAAGCGGAGCGCGAGCCGGGATCCACTCATTCCCAGAGCCCAACGAACGATTGACAAATTCGAGAATAAATCTGGTGGCTGCGCGATTGCGCTGTCGGGCAGGTTATCGGTCCCGCAACCAGTCCAGGGACACTTGCGTCCCATCTGCCTCGACCAGATCGAGACGGCTGGAGAGGATCAGCGACAGGGCGCCCAGGTCGTTGGTCTTCCAGAGATAGATCGTATGGCGCGTCGGCTCGAAGCGGGCACAGGCCGTCGCGCCGACATCGGCAACATAGCGCGGCGGACCATCTCGCCGGATATCAAAGCCCTTGGCGCCGCTGGCATCGTCCGGATTGGTCAGGCAGACCGTCACCAGCCGCGCGGAAATCGCATCATCGGCATCTGCGGCTTCCTCCAGTGGAGCCGGTTCCTGCGCACGCCTTGCGGCGGACTTTTCTATGGCAGAGTTCAAGCCTTGAGAGTCCGCACCAGTGGCTTCCCGTTTTTGCGAATTTTGTTTCGGCGCTGCAGCCGGCGCAACCCGTTCCCTCTGTGGGGCAGTCCGGTCGATGGCCCGATCTAATTCCGGACTCATTCGGTCCGTCCAGGATGGGGCGTCGGAGGGTGCAGGTGCATGCGCCGGTGGCTGCGGCCGCGCTGGCGGCGGAGGGGCAATCTCGGCAGCAGCCCCCTCGCTGTCCATCAGCCGGTGCTCGGGCACACGCATCTCGGCAGGTTCTACCGGTTCCGGAGCGGCTGACGGGGCGGCCTCCAGTGCAACCGGCGGTGCGGGCACCTCACCTTTCTGAAAGCGGATCAGGTCGTTGCTGCCGCTTTCCAGGAATGTCGGCTCCGGCAAGCCGCTGGCCAGAACCGCGACAGTTGCGCAAGACATCAGCAAGCCTCCGATGAGAAGGCTTTTGGCAGATCTGCGCTGATGCTGATTTCTGACCGGCATGGGGCTCGTCGATATGTCTTTCAATTGGCGGGCTCAAGGTAACGGGTATTCACCCATCCGGACACTGCGCCCGAACGGATTTCACACCAGCTTCCCTCACAGCTCTCGGAAAGTTCCACATTACAGGTTCCCGCCGCAAGAGCGCCGGTAACGGCATGCCGTGTTCCGGGGCCCTGTCGTACATTCAGAACGACGTCCTGCGCAATGCTGACGCACATCAACCGGCCGTCAGCTGCGCCGGAAGACCGGAACATGGCAGGTGGTGCTGCGGATGCGGTGCATATCCCGCCGACATTCACACCACGTGCGCACAAGGGTTTGACCTTCATCTCCAGAAGCTCCCATTCGCCCGTCGCCGTGTGAACAACGGTGCCCCTGTAATGCTCACCGGAAAGGCTGTCATCAAGATATCCGGTCATGACGATATCGACACTGTAGCCGTTGTCGGCCTTGCGCACCTTCAGGTCGAGCGCAGCATTGCCTTCGTCACTCTCCGGATGGCCTTGCAGAAACGGCATCAGCACATCCGTGAAATTGGCGGCGACCGCTGTGCCGGGAGCAACACGGATCTCGCGAAAACCATCATCCTGCGCCTGGACCGAGCCCGTGATTAGCATGCTGGCAACGGGTATCGCGGCAAGCGAGGTGGCTGAAAGTCTGAAACAGGGGCGCATGGCACAATCCTTTTACGGGTCACTTGCAGCAGTAACGCATGGCGGCTGACTGCCGGCCATGGGGCCGATCCCCCATTCCGGCCAGAACATGCATTCTCCGGTCAAAGTTCCCGCGATGGATCAATCATGCCTTCCTTCAGCGCCTTGGCCATCAGCTGCGGCACCGAATGCACGTTCAGCTTCTGCATCAGGCTGGTGCGGTGCTTGTCGACGGTCTTGACGCTGATGCCAAGTCCTTCGGCAATTTCCTTGTTGGATCGCCCCGCGAGGATCAGGTTCAGCGTCTGCCGCTCCCGGTCAGTCAGAACCGGCGGCGCGGGCGTCTCTTCCAGGATCTTCAGGAACACATCCGAAATATGCCGCTGTCCGCGCAGGATACCCGGCAGTTTCTGGTAGAACTCGGCATTGTCCGAGGCTTTCGAGAACAGGCCATCGACCCCGGCCTCGATGAGATCCGATATCAGCCCGACAGCGGAAATGCCTGTCAGCACCACCACCCTCGTTTCCTTCGACCAGCGCCTTGCCTCGATCAGCACTTCCACGCCGCCTGCCATCGGCATGGAGACATCCAGCAACAGGAGGTCTGGCCGCTGCTTGCGCACTTCGGCTATCGCGCTGAGGCCGTCGCCGGCTTCCGCCAGCACGTTGATCCCCTCCGGTTCGATCAGGCCCGGTTTTTCCAGAGCGTCGCGCAAACCCGAGCGAACGATTGCGTGATCGTCTGCAATGATGGCACTATATCTTTGATCTTTCACGGCTCTCGATCCAGCAGCTGCAGTCCTTCTATCTGACATGCCTTTGGGGAAATGACCAGAATTCTGCACCTGTGGGCCCTTCTGTTTTTCAGCCTTCTCGTGACCGGCATCGCCCGGGCAGAAACTGTGCGCCTCGAGCCCGGCCAGGGGATTGGCGACCTGAAGCCGCATCTGGTCTATGAGAGCGATCCGTCAGCGTCTCTTGCCGACATCCTGAACCGGTTCCGCTCCGGCAAATTCTCTCCGACCCTCAAGGCCTCTCTGCTGGAAACCAACTATGCGCCGGAAGCCTGGGCCGCTGTCGAGATCGTCAACGCGACACTGAACGATGGCCGTGCGCCGGATCCTTTCGTGCTGACGATCGACCTGCCGCTGGTCAGCGAACTGGATGCCTATGTCATCCGCGAAAGCGGCTTTACCGAAAGCCTGATCAGTTATTCGATTTTCGAACCCTTCGCACCGGAAGACCACTCGGTCACAAGGTTGCGCACGCCTGTCTTCGACATCGCGCCGCAAGAGCGGGTCACCCTCCTGGTGAATTTCAAGTTCGGGCCTTTCCAGTCCTTCAAGATGGCGCTGGAAACACCGGTGGAGCTTGAAGCCTCAGCCTTTGCGTCCGGCATCACCCATACGGCGTTCTACGCCTTCACGATCTCCTGCCTGATTTTCTTCTTCGGCTTTCATCTGGCCATGAAAAACTGGATCGGCATGCTCTACGCCGTCCAGTTCGGGCTCGGGCTTGCTTTCATCGCTTATATTGACGGCCTCTGGTTCCGGTTCTTCTTTCCAGACAGACCTGAACTCCAGTCTCCGACAGGCTTCTTCCTGCTGTTCTCCCTGTCCGGCCTCGGCTTCGTCATTTCCGGCCGCTCTGTCGCCACCACAGGCCGCGAGACAAGACTTTCCGTCGGCCTGACAGCCCTGTCTGCCCTATCGATCGCCGGTTTCGGGCTGTCTTTCTTTTCGCCCGGCACCTATGTCGCGTTTTTCGGCTATGTGCTGCTGGCGCTGATGTTCATTTCCGTTTTCCTGGCAGGCCGCAGCTGGCGACGCAGCGAAGGCGCGGCACATGTCAGCTCGGAACTGGTTTCAGCCTTTGGCACCGTGCTGGTCGTTGGGCTGATTGCCTTGATGGTCGTTGGCCTTGAAACCGAAATCCTGCCAGTTGCGAGCACGGTCAAGGGTATTTTCTCCTGCCTGCTGATTGCCACCATGACCGGTTTGACCGCCCATATCGTTGCCTTGCGCCACAAACACGCAAATGCCGTTCAGGCCGAAATCGCTGCCCTTGAAGCGGAAGCAAAGCGCAGTCGGGAGCTGCTCGTGGCTGAGCGCAATTACACGCGTGCCCGCGATCTGGCCAGCCTGCGTCAGCGGCAACTGGCGACTGCTTCCCATGATCTGAAACAGCCGATCACTTCACTGAGGCTCAGCTTCGACCATCTTGCCGACCATATGGAACCACCGGTTCGCCAACGTCTTGCAGAGGCATTCGACTACATGGAGGCCCTGTCGAATTCCTACCTGGCGGAAACGGCACCGCGGAACGATGGCACAGAGACAGCCGAAAGTTCCGATGAAGCCGGCGAAGAAGATCACGCCAAGAAAGACATCGCCATCGCCCGCGCAGAACCGGCGGAAACCGAGAGCTACGAACTTTCGCTTGTTCTCGACACGGTCCAGCAGATGTTTGGCGAGGAAGCGATCTCAAAAGGCCTGAAGCTGCGACGGGTTACATCAACCCGCAAGACAGCCGTGCCGCCCATGGTCCTGATGCGCATCGCCAGCAATCTGGTCTCCAACGCGGTCAAATACACCGAAAAAGGCAAGGTCCTGATTGGCGTCCGTAACCGTGGACAGGCCCTGGAGCTTTGTGTGCTCGATACGGGATCAGGCCTGACCGAGACCGAACAGCAAACCTTCCTGAAAGCGTACCTAAAAGGCAGCACGTCCAGCGGACATGGCCTTGGTCTTTCGGTCTGTCACGACCTTGCGCGTGAACACGGGCTTGCGTTCACCTGCCAGTCTGTAAAAGGCAGGGGAACGCAATTCAGGCTGTCCTTGCCGGCCTCAAGTTGAGCAAAGCCAGCAGGGCCTCACGTCAGGCGGTCGCCCCGCGCGTGCCTGTTTCGTGGATTTCGATCAGGCTTGGTCCGGACAGGTCTGAAAACCGCTTCAGAGCGGCCCCGAGCTCCGACACGTCATCGAGACGCACGGACGGCAAACCATAGGCTTCGGCGATCTTGCCAAAATCGGGTGCTGATGGCGTCACGCCTTCCGGTTCAATCCCGCAATCCAGCATGTAGGTGCGGATTTCGCCATAACCGTCGTTATTCCAGACCAGGAAAATCACCCTGGCTCCGCAATCCCTGGCAGAGCCAATTTCGGCAAGCGAGAACTGCAGTCCGCCATCACCCACAAGGCAGATCACAGGCGTTTCAGGTTCGCCAATGCTGGCACCTATCGCGGCCGGAGGGCCATACCCAAGTGCACCGAACCCTGTTGCCGCGTTGAACCAGCCGTGCGGCCGGCCTGCTTCAAACGACAAGTTGCCGGAATAGATGGCCTGCGTGCTGTCGCCGACGATGATGCAGCCGGGCAGCGTTTCGCGGATCGTCTCCAGAACGCCGATTTCCACCTGCATCTTGGGGCTCAACCAGCTTGAAACCGCCTCTCGGCAAGTCTTGGCCCGCGCAGCACCCTCCGCCTCCGTACCGGGACCTTCAAGCAGCGGCAGAAGGTCGTCCAGCAACTGGTCGACACTGGAGAGAACCGGCAGCGCAGCCTCAGGCCCCCGGGCAAGCTGGTCTGCATCGATGTCCACCCGCACCAGATCGGCAAGCTCCGGAAAGCCGCCATCGGCATACATGTCGTAATCCGTCTGTCCCATCTGCGTGCCGAGCGCAATCACCAGATCGGAGGCTGCAAGCAGGTCGCGGACGGCGGCAAGGCTCGGGCTGGCAGGAACGGAGAGCGGATGTCCCGCAAACATGCCCCGCGCGTTGACCGTGGTGATCAGCGGCGCATCAATTCGCTCCGCCAGCAAACGGATCTTGTCTGCGGCAGCAACAGAACCGCCACCGCACAGGACCGCCGGGCGCTGGGCCTTGCGGCATTTCTCGGCAAGCTCCAGCACCTGTGCCTGAGCCGCCCGCGGGCCGCAGGCCTTTGAGGGACGCAGGTCGCCAACGGCAATCTTTTCCACCATCACATCGGTTGGAATTTCGATATGGACCGGCCCCGGACGCCGCGACTGCAGGATAGCGAAGGCACGGTCCATGACAGCCGGAAGGTCCGAGGGCTCCAGCAACGTGTGTGTCATCAGCGCAAGCGGTGCCATCATGGCGCGCTGGTCCGGCAACTCGTGCAGCTTGCCCCGGCCATGGCCCAGGCTTGCGCGTGCATTGACGCCCGAGATCACCAGCATCGGCACGGAATCCTGATAGGCCTGCGCCATCGCGGTAATCGTATTGGTCAGGCCCGGGCCGGTGATCACCAGCGCCACACCCGGCTTCCCGGTTACGCGGGCATATCCGTCCGCCATGAACCCGGCCCCCTGTTCGTGGCGCGGGGTGATGTGGCGGATTTCGGAGGCAGCCAGCCCCCGATAAAGCTCGACCGTGTGCACGCCGGGAATGCCGAAGACGGCTTCCACGCCATTGGCCTCAAGAATATCGATCAGGGCCTCACCGACCGTTTTGGTCACTACGCCCATTTGCGGCTCTCCTCGTCGTCGAGACTGTCCGCAAAGGCCGCGATGCGGTCTGTTGCTTCGGAAAGCGTTTCATCGCCCACCGTCAATGACAACCGGATGAAATTCGTCGCCTGATCGCCGAAGGAGGCCCCAGGCATGACCGCGACCTGTTTTTCCTCCAGCAGCCTTTCGGCAAAAGTGGCACCGTCCAGTCCCGTTGCACTGACATCCACCAGCAGGAACATGCCAGCTTCCGGCATCATGGGCTTAAGGGCGCCGTGTCCGGACAGATGCCCGATGATGAGCTTCGCCCGACGCAGATAACTCTCCCGCATGCGCTCGGCGGTGTCGAAATTCCCGGCAATCGCCATGGCTGTCATGTCCGCGATGAACGGCTGTCCGCCGAAAAGCATGGTTTCGGACACCGCCAGCAACCGCGTGCAGAATTCTTCCGGACCGATTGCCCAGCCGGACCGGAAGCCGGGGGCGGCGTGAGATTTGGAGATAGAGGACACCACGATGGTCCGGTCCGCCAGCGCCGGCTGGTCGAAGGGGGAAGCGAAACTTCCCTCGAAGATCAGCTTTTCATACACCTCGTCGCAGACGATCCAGAGGTCGTGCTTGATGCAGACCTCACCGATAGCGGCAATTTCCTCAGCCGTCAGCGTCGCCCCTGTCGGATTGTGCGGCGTATTGAGCAGGAGCACCCGGCTGTCCGGAGTGACTGCCTTTTCAAGATCTTCCGCCTGAAGGTGAAAACCCTTTTCAGGGCGGAGCGGCACCGGCACCATGTGCGCGCCGGTCGCGGCAATAACGCCTTCGTAGGTGGCATAGAGCGGATCACCTGCCAGAACGGCGTCGCCGGCCTCCACAAGGCCCAGCATCACCGCAAAAAGGGCAGTCTGCGTGCCCGGGAAACACAGGACGTTCTGCTCGTTCACGTCAGGCCGGCGCTTGCGATATTTTTCCGTCAATGCAGCAACGATACCCGGCTCGCCCCGGCCGTTGGAATAACGGATACGGCCGGCCCTCATCGCCCGGTTGGCTTCCTCGAACAAGGCTTCGTCGGGCAGGATGTCCGGCTCTCCGATCGTCAGCTCGATAACGGGAACGCCCGCAGCCGCCATTTCGCGCGCCTTGATGTGGACAGTCCATTTTCCCGAGCCCAGGTGGGCAAGGCGGTCGGTGATCGACGCATAACGCATAGTCGGTCTCTCAGTTTGAGTGTGGTTTGGCGGCAAGGCTTATTCCGCCAAGCAATGCCTCGACGGACCGGATGGCAACGCCCGGAAGGGGCGTTTCGGAAAAGAGGTGACCCACCAGCGTGCCTTCGATCCACAGACCGTCGATCACGCCGTTGATCGCAATTGCCAGCTCCCGGCACCGCTTTGCATCGGGTGGCTCACCCGACTCGGCCAGCACCTCGGCGACTAGGGTTTCCAGCACAGACCGAAAAGCGAGATAGCTCTCGAGGTGAATTTCGGCAAAGGCCGGATCGACGCGCACATGACTGATGAAAGCAGCCCAGAGCGACAACGTCCGTGCGTTGGCAACCGGCGGCGTCAGGTTGGCCACGATGAAATCGTGCAGTCGTGCCCTGGGGCTCTGCTGATCACCATCGGCAGCCGCCGCCACAGTGGACGTCATTCCGGTCATGACTTCCCGATAGGCATCCTGCAGCATCTGGTCCTTGCTGGAAAAATAATGGCGGATCAGGCCGGGAGTGACACCGGCGCGTGCCGCGATTTCACGAACGGTCGCGCCGCGCAGACCAAATTCGGAAATGCAATCCAGCGTCGCCCGGATGAGATCCTGACGTCGCTCGGCCTCACTTGCGCGATGGAACGGACGACGGCTCATGACAGGCTCCGGACCGGCAGAATCCCGCGCACTGACGGGTTCGCAGGCGAAGTCAGGCACCATGCTGCAGCCATCGCTTTCGCCTCCCGCGCCATTCTTGTGTCCTCCGCCATGATCTCCGGTCGCATGACGCACCGGCATCGATTTTTTCGTTATTATACGGTTGAATAATTACGAGACAAGTGCAAAGCTGACAACACTTACCGGGCGGAGAGCTGACGCCGCACCGGCAAAAAAGACGAGGTCAGCGGGGAACAGAAACAACAGTGCACCGGCTCAGGCCGGGCAATGGCGGTAGGATGGAACCAGCGGCGCCAGCCATCGAGGTATGCGACCTCTTTAAACGTTTCGGAGCTCTTGAGGTGCTCAAGGGTGTCTCGCTCACGGCCCGGCAGGGCGACGTGATTGCGATCATCGGCGGATCGGGCTCCGGCAAATCAACCTTTCTGCGCTGCATCAACATGCTTGAGATGCCCAGCGCAGGGTCGGTCACCATCCATGGTGAGACAATCGACCTGAAAAACGACGGCCACCATGGCCTGCGCCCTGCCAACCGCAGGCAGATCGAGCGCATTCGCAGCCAGCTTGCGATGGTTTTCCAGAGCTTCAATCTGTGGCAGCACATGACAGTGCTTCAAAATGTGATTGAAGTGCCTATCCACGTTCTGGGCATGAAACGCGACGAGGCTGTCGGCATCGCCGAAACCTTGCTACGCCGTGTCGGACTGCACGAGAAGCAGGATGCCTATCCGGCCTTCCTGTCCGGTGGTCAGCAGCAGCGTGCAGCCATCGCCCGCGCCCTTGCCGTCCAGCCGCTCGCCATGTTGTTCGACGAGCCGACATCCGCTCTCGATCCGGAACTGGTCGGAGAGGTCCTCGGCGTCATCGGCGATCTGGCCCGTGAACAGCGGACAATGATCCTGGTTACCCACGAGATGAAATTCGCGCGGGAAGTCGCCAGTCACGTCATCTTTCTGCACAACGGCATCATTGAGGAACAGGGCCCGCCGGACCAGGTGTTCGGTGACCCGAAATCGGAGCGGCTGAAGAAATTCATCAGCTCGATCAACTAGACCCTCCCGCAGACGTTTCGCGGGGAGGTCCTGCCGGAAGGTCCGGCATGAGAAGTCTAAAAAACAGGGGAACAGCATGAAACATATTCTGAAGACAGCATTCGCAGCAGCCGCACTGGCCACCACCGCGTTCACCGGCGCCATGGCTGAGGAAGTAAAGGTCGGCGTCGCAGCCGAGCCCTACCCGCCGTTCACCTCTCCCGATTCCAGCGGCAAGTGGATCGGTTGGGAAATCGAATTCATGGACGCGATCTGCGCGGAAGCCAAACTCGACTGCGTCGTCACGCCAGTGGCATGGGACGGCATCATCCCGGCCCTGACATCCGGCAAGATCGACATGATCATCGGCTCCATGTCCATCACCGAAGAGCGCCTGAAGACCATCGATTTCTCCGACAAGTACTACAACACTCCGACCGGCATCATCGGTGCGAAGGGTGACGATTTCGACGCGACTCCGGAAGGCCTGTCCGGCAAGATCATCGGCGTTCAGGTTTCGACCATTCATGCCGACTATGCCGAGAAGTATTTCGGCGAAGGCGCTGCCGAGATCAAGCAGTACCAGACCCAGGATGAAGCCAACCAGGATCTCGCCGCTGGCCGCCTCGACGCCGTCCAGGCGGACGCCATCGCGCTCGACGCCTTCCTGAAGTCCGATGCAGGTGCCTGCTGCGAACTGAAGGGCAACGTCCAGGATGATCCGGCGATCCTCGGTGCCGGCGTTGGCGTCGGCCTGCGCAAGGGCGACACGGAACTGAAGGACAAGGTCAACGCCGCGATCAAGGCGATCCGCGAGAACGGGACCTATGAAACGTTCTCCAAGAACTGGTTCGACTTCGACATCTACGGCGGCTAAGCGGCCGGATCACCCTTAGGAAACCGTCCCGCGCCCTCGGGCGCGGGCGGACACTTTCAAAGCAAGGTTGACCGCTGCCGATGGCTGCCCCTTCCGGATTTCTCAATCTCGATCTGCTCGCCCTGTCGCCACCGGGCTGGGGCGGAGTTCTACTCGCCGGCTTCGCAGCCTCGCTGCAGCTCGCCGTCGGCGGTTTTGGCCTGGGTCTGCTGATCGGTATCGGCGGCGCCTTCGGAAAGCTTTACGGCGGCCCGATCCTGCGCGACCTGCTTGAGGTCTACACAACCGTCATCCGAGCCGTTCCCGAGCTTGTCCTCATCCTGTTGCTTTATTACGCCGGAACAGACGCGGTGAATTCGCTGCTGATGCTGGTCGGTCTGCCAAGGGTCGACATCAGCGGCCTAGCCGCCGGCATCTTCGTCATCGGCGTCGTCCAGGGCGCTTACTCGACCGAAGTCCTGCGTGGTGCCATCAAGGCAGTACCGCCCGGACAGATAGAGGCAGCCCGTGCCTACGGCATGTCGCCCTTCAAGACACTGCGCCGCATCACCTTGCCGGCCATGTTGCCCTATGCCATTCCGGGTCTTTCAAATCTCTGGCTCATCGCCACCAAGGATACTGCCCTTCTGGCCGTGGTCGGCTTCTCGGAACTGACGCTTGTGACCCGCCAGGCGGCCGGCAGCACCAAGGCCTACATGCTGTTCTATTGCGCCGCCGGCGTGATGTATCTCACGCTGACGCTGGTTTCGAACCGCGTCATCGCCCATATCGAAAAACGCGCAAGGCGCGGCATAGCGGGGCCCGTGTGAGATGAGCGAAACCAAGATCACAATGCCCGCCTATGTTCCGCCGCCGCCACGCCGGCTGCTGGAACCGCACAGGATCTTCCTGCTTGCCGTCTTCGCAGGCATCGTCTTCTGCGCGATCTGGTTCCTGCGGTGGGACTGGTTGCCGAAATACCAATGGAAGCTGCTCCACGGCATCTGGGAAACACTGTTTCTGCTGTTTTCGACGGCTGCCGTCGGCTTTCTCCTTGCCATAGGCCTGGGCCTTGTCCAGGTCACCGGACCAAGACCGCTCGCCTGGCTGGCCCGTGGTTTCTGCACATTGATCCGCGGCACACCGCTGCTTCTGCAACTCTGGCTGCTCTACTACGGCCTCGGCTCGGTGTTCGCGCAGTATCCGGAAATCCGGCAGTCGATGTTCTGGCCCTATCTGCGCCAGGCCTGGCCGTATGGTTTCACGGCCTTGATGCTGTCATTTGCCGCCTATGAGGGGGAAGTGATGCGCGGAGCGTTTGCCGGTGTGCCAAGGGGCGAACTGGAAGCCGCGCGTGCCTTTGGCATGGGCCGCTTCACCATGTTCCGCCGCATCTGGCTACCGCGCGCCATCTACCGTGCCTTGCCGACCTTGAGCGGCGAAACCGTGCTGCAGCTGAAATCGACACCGCTTGTCGCGACCATCACGGTGGTCGATGTCTATGCGATCATTTCAAGAGTTCGGCAGGATACATATCTCACATATGAGCCTCTGCTGCTGCTTGCACTGATCTATATGTGTCTCACCGGGATTCTGGTATTGCTGTTCCGCTTCCTGGAAAACCGTATCCCCAGCCGTGGTGCGTAAATGACCGTTCAGTCGTCCAACTTCCTTCCCGAAATCGTCGCCACAAGGCGCCATCTGCATACGATCCCCGAGATCGGCCTGTCCGAATTCAAGACCTCGGACTACGTCGCCAGTGAACTGGCTGCGATGGGCTACGAGGTTACGCGTGGTCTGGCAAAAACCGGCATTGTCGCAACCCTGCGCAATGGCACGTCTTCGAGAAGCATCGGCATTCGTGCGGATTTCGACGCCCTGCCGATCCTGGAGGAAACCGGGGCGGACTATGCAAGCACCCATCCCGGCGTCATGCACGCCTGCGGCCATGACGGCCACACGGCCATGCTGCTCGGCGCCGCGAAAATCCTCTCGGAACGCAAGCAGTTCGACGGTACGGTGCACCTGATCTTCCAGCCGGCGGAAGAAAACTTCGGCGGCGCAAGGCTGATGATGGACGACGGGCTGTTCGAGCGGTTTCCGTGCGATGCCGTATTCGGCCTTCACAATGACCCGAGCCTGCCCTTCGGCCAATTTGCCTTCCGGGACGGCCCGATGATGGCAGCTGCCGACGAGTGCAAGATTACCGTTGTCGGCCATGGAGGCCATGGCGCCGAACCGCAGGCGGCATCCGACCCGATCGTGTGCGGCGCCAGCATCATCATGGCACTGCAGACCATCGCCGCGCGCAACATCCACCCGCTGCAGTCTGCCGTGATCACGGTCGGTGCCTTCAACAGCGGGATCGCCAGCAACGTGATCCCCGAGCGGGCGGAAATGAGCCTGACGGTTCGAGCTTTGGAACCGGACGTGCGCGACGAGCTGGAAAGGCGTATCCGCATGATCGCCGAAGGACAGGCAGCCAGCTACGGCATGCGGGCCGAGGTCGATTATGAGCGCGGTTATCCGCCGATGATCAACCACACGGCCGAGACCGGCTACCTGCGTGACCTTGCCAGGCGCTTTGCGGGCGAGGAAAAAGTCACAGACCTCACCCGTCCGTTCATGGGCAGCGAGGACTTTGCCTATTTCCTGGAAGAACGGCCCGGCTGTTACTTCATGCTCGGCACTGCCAGAACCGATCGCGACCCGCCCCTGCATCACCCCAAGTACGACTTCAATGACGACATCCTGCCTATCGGCACGAGTTTTTGGGTGGAGCTGGCGGAAGATTTCCTGTCGAGCAAGTAACGCACGGGAAATCACCACAATTTGAACCGGCCTGCAAACGGAGCGTCTGGTGAAATTTCACCAGCCATACGCCTTCATATTGCCACCGGACGAAAATTCCCGAAATAGTGGGCAGGCCACCTGGTCTGCCCTATCCTGTTGTTTCGCGACAGGAAACCCCGTCTCGGCCGGAGCATTACGCTTCACCTGCGAAATTCAATCGCACACACGTCTGGTCACCACCGCTTCAAAGCTCTCACAGTAGCCCCATTGGGCGGGAAGCCCGATCGCAAGGCAGGCGGTGGCGCGAATTTTTGCTTCACTAAACCTCTGCACTTGATAGGATGTAGTGTGCCGCCGACAATGCAAATTTTATCAATTATCTGATGAAAGTGTCATAGAACGCTAAGTCAGTTTTAAAAATTCGGTGAAGTATGGCAGAGATTACCAAGCGTAAGATGCTCGGTTTCCTATCATTTATTGCGTCAATTTTGGTGGCCTGGCTAACAGGCGCGACAAGTTCGGCCAAGGCCAGCACCCAGGTCCTGAACGATCCTGTCAAGAATACGCCCTGGCAGCTTACGAACGCACAGCAGATTTTTTCAAGGAGCACAATGCTGCCCTTTGATGAGTCATTTGACCCGTCAGCCGCAGGCAGCAAGCTGGAAAATCCAAACGGCAAGCCGATCACCATCGCCGCTTACGAAAGCGAATCCCCAAGCGTCAAGGCAGGCTCCGGCAAGGAAGCGGTCAGACCGTTTTTCTTCATTCCGAAAGGCGACGGAGAACCGACAACCGTAGCCCGGGAACGAGCCATTCTCGAGCGGTTCCTGAACAACCGTGTTCGGGTCAACAACGCCTGTGAACGCTGCAAGCAGAAGGTTTTGCGCGGTATCGAACCCGTTCGATGTATTACCGAAGTTCTGCAGGATCTGGAAAATCGGCTGGCGCGCGAAGCGGAAAACGGAAGCGCCGTTGCACAGTCGGCCCTGCCGATTGTTCGCGAAATGGTCGTCAAAGTCGAGCAGGCCGAAAGTGGCGAAGCAGCTCTTGAAGCGGTCCGCGAAGGCATCAGCAAGGTTCAGCGTATTCAGATCGTCCGGTCCCAGGACACTGTGATCACGAACCTGCAGCAGCAACAGCGAGCTGTCCTGACCGAGACCATCGCGGCGGTCGAAGTCAATCTGGCGTCCATGATTTCAATTTGAGCGGAATGCGGTTCCAAACCATGAAATTGCATTTGGTCCGGCAACTTCTCGAGAAGGTCCTGCTTCTGTCAGGTCTAATACTCGTTGTCTCGGTTTCCTTACCTGAAACCTCACGAGCCCAGCAACTTGTACCCGACACGCGTATGGCGCTGATCGTCGGCAATTCCAACTACAATGGCGAGAAACTCCCCAATGCGCGTAATGATGCGGAGAGTATCGCTGCAACCCTGCAGACCCTTCGCTTCGACGTCACCTTGATCCTGGATGCAACGCAGGAGGACTTCTTGAAGAAGGCCGAAGAGTTCTCCCAGGCGACCATTCGGCGCAACGCGAACGTCGTGCTGGTCTATTACGCCGGGCATGGCGTGCAACTGGCGGGCAAGAACTATCTCATTCCGGTTGATTCACGGATCAGTGACATCGATACGCTTGTCAGCGACAGCATTCATTTCGATGAGCTGCTCAAGCTTGTCGGGCGCAGCAGCGCCTTCAAGATGGTCTTCCTGGACGCCTGCCAGAACAATCCGTTTCAGGATCGCATCAAGAGCCTGGAAGTGGGCCTGGCGCCGCCGCCGGATGTCAGCGGGTTTCTGATCGGCTACGCCACACAACCGGGCAAGGTTGCCTATGATGGCGCGGGTGACAACAGTCCCTACGCGACGGCGCTCCTGTCCTACATGCACTCCTCCGGACGCGAGGTCCTGTCCGTGCTGGCAGACGTGAACCAGAACGTACGCAAGGAAACCGGTGGCGCCCAGGTTCCTTACGTGCAGTTCTCGGTCAAACCCGATTTCTATTTCAAGCCGGGCCCGGAGTCGGATGGAGACCTGGAAGCGGGCCTGTGGAAGCTGTCGGTGCAGCAGGAAGATCCAAGGCTGATCCAGCTGTACCTGCAGCGCTATCCGGAAGGCAGGTTTGTCGATGAAGCGCAAACGATCCTCGAAAGAGCGCTGAAGGACACGAACGGCGTCCTGCCGACGCCATCGGTCGGCCTCGCAAGTCTGGAAGAGGAAATCTGGTCCAACGCCCTGGCCTCCCGTAACCGGGCCCTGCTGCAATATTACATCGAGCGATTTCCGGACGGGCAGTATCTGGAGCAGGCCAAAACGCTTGTTACCCAGATGATGCCCGACAATCCGAACAATCTGACGCAATCCGAACTGTGCAGGCGGTTCGCCACACACCCGAACGATTCAACCGTCATCTACCGGGGCGTCTCTCTCAACCTTCTGGCAAAGAACTCCGGGGCGGCCATTCATTCCTGCGAGCAGGCCGTCAAGGACTATCCGGATGTGCCGCACTACAAGGCCCTGCTTGCGCGGGCACGGGCAGCCGCCGGCGATACCAAGATTGCCGTCGATCTCTATCAGCAGGCAGCAGCTGCCGGGGACACAAGGGCACTCGTCAGCCTTGGCCTCCTCTACGAACTCGGCCAGGGGCTGCCCAAGGACCTGCTGAAAGCCCGCGAATTGTTCGAACGCGCCTATGCCAACGGCAGCGCCGATGGGGCCATCAACCTTGCAGTTTCCCTCTATAACGGCACAGGTGGCGCGCGCGACGTTCCGCGTGCAATTACCCTTCTGGAATATGCCTCCTCGGAAGGCGCCGCCAGAGCGACCTACAATCTGGGCGTCTTTGCCAAGGAAGGCATTTACAAGACCCCCGAAGACGCAGCGGCCTATTTCGAACTGGCCGCGCAGCAGGGATACGCGGAAGGCGCCCTTGCCGCCGCGGCGATTTACGACGAAGGATTCCACACCGACAAATCACCACAAAAGGCATCGGAACTGTTGCTGTCCGCATTGACGGTGGACAGCGGCGAAACACTTGCGAAGATTTCCTCCGACGCCCGCAGCTGGTCGCGCGATACCATCCTTGAGATCCAGACCAGATTGCAGTCTGCCGGATACTACGAGGGCACGCTGGATGGTGTTCCGGGCCCTCTGTTCAACCGCGGACTGGAGTCCTGGCGGCTCTATGGTGGCTCCCCATCGTGATTTCCGGCAAGATCGTTTGATGGATTTCCTGGGGGGCCGACCGGCACATGGAATTTGACGTCCTTTACCTGGCCGACCTGCGCTTTCCCGGCGGGACGTCCACATCGCTCAAATATGATCTTCGCGCCTGCAAGCAAGCCGGGCTGAAAGCCGGTATCATACCGCTGTGTTCCCCCTTTTTTTCCCGAAACCGGACCTTGAACGCATCCGTGCTCGCCGAGATCAGGGCTACCGGCACCGTCATTGTTCCGCAGAACGAAAGACCGCGGTCCAGGGTCGCGCTTTTGTATCACCCGACCTTGCTGGACAAACGGGTGCAATGCCGCACCCGTTTCGATGCGGATGCCTGTTACCTTGTCGTGCACCAAACGATACGAAACCGGGACGGACAACGTGCCTTTCCGGCAGATCACTGGTCGGCGCTCATCTCCGACTGGTATGGCCACTCGCTCAAACTCCTGCCGGTGAGCGAGATCGTGCGCGAAGACCTTGTGATGAACGGCCTGTCCCACGCCGTTCACCAGGGTAGCTGGGCCAATCTGATCGATCTGGCCGACTATCCGGAGAAACAATCCCGGGAACCGAAATCCCCTATGGTCATCGGCCGCCACAGTCGCCCCAGCGCCGACAAATGGCCGTCTCTATCGGTCGCCACGACCTGCTATCCCCAATCCACTGACTTTGCCTTCCGCATGATGGGCGTGCCGCAGAGCTTCGTGGGCCAGTTCGAGGAGCTGCCATCCAACTGGCAGGTTCTGCCCTTCTCGAAGGGACCGATTTCCGGATTTCTTCAAGGGCTCGACATCTACTGCTATTTTCATTCCAAAGCGCTGATCGAGGCGTTCGGATATTGTGTGCTCGAAGCCCTTGCCACCGGACTGCCCTGTGTCGTTCCACGCTATATGGAAACCAGTTTTTCCGATGCCTGCCTTTATGCCGAGCCGGACGAAGCACCACTGGTCTATGAGCAGCTTCGAACGGATCCTCAGCTTTATGAAACGACCTCCCGAAAGGCACGCACGTTTGTGGAGGAGCGGTTTGGCCTGGACCAGTTCACCGCGAAATTCGAAAAAATCGCCGAACCCTCCGTCGCCGCCCTGCCCGCCCCGAAAACACGCAGACCTGCCACTGCCCCGGTCGTGCTTACGATCACGTCCAACGGCGTCGGCCTCGGGCATCTCTCCCGGCAGCTTGCCATCGCCAGGGCGATCGGCCCGCGTGCGAATGTCGTTTTCTTCTCGCTTTCAGAAGCAATCGAAATTGCAAGATCCATGGGATACCTCGCCGAATTCCGGCCTTTCCGACAGAGACTGGAATTGGATTTCAAAGCCTGGAACAGCTATTTCTTTCAGGAAATGCGCGAGGCGCTCAGCCACTACAAGCCTTGCCTCACACTGTTTGACGGCAACTTGCCGTACGCAGGTTTCGTGGACGCGGTTGAAAGCTACGGCCGTGCCACCAGCGTCTGGATCCGGCGCGGCCTCTGGCGCACGCCCCAGCCCAACAGCATCTCCCGGGAAGGCTTCTTCGACGCAATCATCGAACCCGGGGAACTCTGCGCGCCTCTGGACGAAGGCTATTCACGCCCCAACCCCAACAGCGTCACCCGGGTCGACCCGGTGTTGATGACGCCAAGAGATCAGCTCTTTGACAGAACCACCGCAAGACGGGCGCTGAACCTGCCGGACGACGCGATCCTTTGTCTCGTGCAACTTGGCTCGGAAGCAAATTTCGACATGTCCCTTCCCCGGGCACGTTTGCTGGAGTTTCTGGACAGATACCCGCAGGTGATCGCGGTCGACGTCAGGTCCCCGCTTCATTTCGAGGAGCACGCGGATTTCCATGAGCGCCTGGTGATGCGGAAGGTCTATCCGCTCGGGCAGTATCTGAAAGCCTTCGACTTTGCCGTCTGCGCGGCCGGATACAATACCTTTCACGAAAACATTGCCGCCGCGCTGCCGTCGATCTTCATTCCGAACAGCAACCCGATCATGGATGTGCAGGAGGCCCGCGCCGAATATGGGGCGCGCGCAGGGTGGAACCTCACCTCACCTGCCGAGGATCCATACGCAATCGGAGACCATCTTTTGCAGATGCTCGATCCCGATTTCCGCCAATCGCTGGCTCGGTCGTGCCTCAGAAAGTCCGGCTGGTGGAACGGTGCGCAGCAGACTGCGCATCTCTTGCAGGCGGTCGCTCAGCTTCCCGCAAATCCCCTGGAGGAGCGTTGAACCGTGTCCTTCAAACGCAGCCTTCGCAAGATCGGACTACGGGTTGCCCTCGGCAGCATCCGGAAACTTGAAACCAACACCAAGCACAGCGCAGCCCTTTTGTCGGAACACCGCAGGCAAGGAACAGTCGCGCTTGTCTGGGCGCTCGATGAGGCAGACGATCACCTGTCCAACGCGCTGAAAAGCCAGTTGGAGAAGCTCGCGGAGTTTGAAACGATCGTCGTCGTGTGCCCGCCCAGGTACTTCTCCGCACTCAGAAGCAGAGGCCTCTTTTTCGAAACCCTGCCGATGTCGTCGGATCTTCCCCGATGTGGTACCTCGGCCAACTGGGACCTCTATCTCCAACGCCGGATAACCCGCATCCGGGAGAGCTGGTCGCCGGATTTCGAGTTCACCATCGGCACTTCGCCGGAAGGCTATGTTCAATCGCTGCCGAGCGGGGATCAGACATAACCATCCGCTGAAAAGACGGCGGGTTCGGCAAAGGCATAATCGAGCAAGGAAGCTTGATGAAGAGCGTCCCGCATGTGCTCGCCGTTGCCAATCGACCGGAAAGGATCGGCCTCCCGTTCCTGCTTGAAATCCGGGATCAGGCTGAAATCGAAGGCGGACAGTTCGCAGATGCCCTCATACTTCCGCTGCAGGCTGTAAAAGGCGGTCCGGGCCGGTTGGTTGAGATCAGCGCCATAGGAAAGATGCCGAACGTCCAGCCTCGCAGTCAGCGCCTTTTCCGACAGGAACTGAAACCAGTCGTCAGTGGCTCTGGCGTCTTCCAGAAACCCTTCCATCGTTATTTCCGGTTTCAGGGAGGTCGTATCGACCCACTTCCAGGCCCCGAGCTGCCGCGCCTTTACGAGAGAGACATATCTGGCGAACCTCGGCCTTGTGAGAAAGGTGCAGGAGCAGTCAAACCGGAACAGAATGTCTTCGATCGACCTGCCGGCCAATTGCTTCGGCAGGATCGAATAGCACAGATAGTCATGCCCAAGGCGGTCGCAAACCCTGGCGAGGGCACTCAGCATGAAGACCGGATCGTCCCTGAAAAAGTTGGCCAGCGCTCTCGCCTTGTCCAGGTCGACTTCAATGCCGCTTTCTTCTTCCAGCATTGCGATGAAGTCCGGCGTCTGGGCTTCAAGACCAAACGGGGACGACGGGTTGAACAGCTCGCCAAGAACGACAGCCTTTTCAAGTCCGTTCCGCATCATGGTCTGGTGCAGATGCGTGCCGCTTCTTCCCGATGAAAGCAGGATGAGATGATGCACCATGGACTTCAGCCTTGCCGAACCTGATCAGGCGTTGCGCCTGAGCACGCTGCCCCGGAAACGTCCCTGTGCCGTGGGGCAAGTTTCAGATCAACCAAATCGACGTCCTGCGCGTTCAGAACCGGGTCTTCGAGGATCAACTGCAACGCTTCATGATCAGAATGGCGAGGGTCCGCAACGTCGACCGCAGGACATTCACCTTCGTCCCGAACCTGCTGATTGCGAACCCGTTGGAACAGAACACCTGTTGCCCCGACCCGGCGTGCAAGACGGACAAAGTCCGGCATCTCTGTGTAGTTTTCCTGCCGGACGACAAACTTCATTTGGAATGTGTCTATGGCTTTCAGCCTGCGCAAATGGCCGAGAAATGACAGATTGGGCATGAGCTGAACCAACTGCCTGCCTGGCCGCAGTTCATTATAGGTTTCCGGGGTCGCGGCATCGACGGACACATGAACGCTGCCGACATGCCCCCAAAGATCGAGCCGGTTCCAGACAGCTTCCGTCAGCAGCAGGCCATTGGTGTGGAGGTCCAGCGCCTTTCTCGGCTCTATCTCCGCGCAATAGGTCTTCAGAAAGTTCAGGAAATGCCGGCTGGCAAAAGGTTCGCCTTCACGGCCGATGGTTATTCGGTCGGCTTGGGACAGAAAGCGCGCGTACGGTTCGTTGAAGATCCAGTCGAGCCGGTCGGCATCGTATTTTTTCAGTTGAACCGGTTTTGTCCCTCGCGAAGGACAGGCGGTGTTGCTGCTCAAGTCGTGACCGAGGCTAGCGCACGCTGGAGGCTTGTCCAGCCGGGTCCTGCCAGTCTTGATGATCTCCCAATAGTAGGCCACCGCAGGAGACGGGTCTTTTTCCGACAGGATCTCCTCGCGCGCTGGAAGATCACCCCCAGTGATACGCGGGCATTCCAGATGGCAGCAATGCGAGAAGTCACCCGCAAGGATCGATCGCCGTATTTCCTGGGCCTTGGGCGAGTTCCAGGCGGTTTCAGGATCGTCAGACAGACTGCCGATTGCAGCCGGTTGCCAGGTTGCGGGACAGAAGTGAATGTCCTGGTTCGGCTGGGTTTCGATCCGCTCGAACGGATTGGAACAGAAGCGCTGGCTCAGCCAGGTGTCGTCAGGCCTATCCATGCAGTTTGCCCGGAAAGGTCTTGACCGCGTTCCCGCGTGCAAACGGTGCTTTCATTGACAATTCAGACAGCATCCGCCTTCTCAACCTCCTTGAAGGCGACGGCAACCCGGTCCTTGTCTATCCCCTTGAACGCAAGATACCTGTCCGAAAGCTGAAGCTTCTCCACCTTCTGCAACCGCTGCCGGTCGTCTCCCGCATAGTCGTGACGCATCACTGCGCCGGGCTGATACAGGAACTGCTTCGCATCCGTCTCGCCCAGCATCCGGCAACAAAGATCCATGCCTTCGTGCCCCGCCAGAAGCGGATCAAATCCGCCGTATTTTTCGAAGGCTGACGCCTGCCAGGCGGAAAACCCCTCCGTTGTCGGCGGTGCCGGTTTCTGACTGTCACCGAGATTGTAGTGGTTGCCCGTCAATCCGGCACCGGACTTCGGCGCAATGCGACCGCGCACAGCCATGGCCCCGCGCTCGATACAGGTGCCGGCAAGCAGATCAAGATCTGCAACGCCCGTCGTTGCATCATCGTCCAGAAACAGAAGGCAGCGCCCCCGCGCGACATAGGCACCGACGTTTCGCGCCGCCGAACAGCCGATATTCTCCGGCAAGCCGAATACCCGCGCCTTGTCGGCATACCGGCCGGATGCCTCTTCAGCGGCTCCGGGCCCATTGCCGACGAAAATCAATTCAACGTCCGGACGTCGAATGAAATCTTCGATACCCCGGCCAACCTCGCAGGCCTCAAGGCCGCTCCGATGGGAAACGACAATCACCGAAACCTTCGTGCCATATATGTTTTGAAGGTTTTCCTTCAGGGCGAAGCGATGAATATTCGCGTAGATCTCCTGCAGGCAGGCGGAAACGGCTTTCTGCGCCTTTGCAAATTCGCCGTTCTCGAAATGCCCCGTTGCCTGCGTGTAGGAAGCCAAACTCACGTTCCCGTTCATGCCCGATCATAAAGCCCGTCGAGTGTGTACACATCCGTTCATCGTTGCAGCACGTGGCTGACTTGATCGACGATGTGGCCCACGTGGGGCTCCCTCAGGCCGTCCGAATAAAGCTAAGCGCCTAACATGGCCTCGTCCAGCATCGCGGGGCATCTTTCGTTCCCGTCAGCCATTTCTAACGGGATCGACAAGACCGCATAAACCCATGCCTGCCTCCTTGGAACCTTGCCCTGAGTTTCGCAGCAAAAGTTTGGTCCTGCAGGCGCTCACCGAAGGAGCCGGTGTAGTCGGCAGTGATGTTAAGGTTGTCAGTCACGCCGAAATTCAGCCCCGCATCGACAAGCGCCACATCCCGGTCCAGCGCCGCACCGGTGATCGAGAACGGCGAACTGCCGGTCCTCCCCAATGCCGCAACAGCGCCAGGCAGACGCCGGCGATTGAGCAAATCCGGGACTGCACATCAGCAGAAGAGAACCAGCTTTCTTCGGCTGCCAAATACGAGTGGGAGAAAAGAAAAATGGTGGGCCCGGAGGGACTCGAACCCCCAACCAATCCGTTATGAGCGGACGGCTCTAACCAATTGAGCTACAGGCCCACGGCAGGGCGAAGCCTTTGCAAGGCCCTGCGTCTGGTTCCCTATACCATGGCCAATCTCCGGGGCAAGTGCTTTGCAACGGCAGGGTGAAAAAGGTTGGGAAACTGGCGCGGCGGAAGCGTTTCTCAAGAGGTCTGGATCGCCTTGATGGAAAAAGCGGTTCCGTTCGCCTGCGCCATCGGGTCTAAATGAGGCAGCCGGGCCTTTGACGAGTCGCCCGGGGAACAGACCTGCCAAACTCGCCCGCCGGAGCCACCATGCGATCACCGCTTCTCACCGCCACGCTGAGTGTCCTGCTTGTGTGCATGATCGGCTGGCTGCTGGTGGTCGGGCGTTCCCTCATCCTGCCGTTCGTGATCGCGCTGATCGTCTGGTACATGATCAACTCGCTGGCACATGTCTTTGCGCATATTCCGCTTGGCCGTTGGCGCCTGCCCCGCTTGGTGTCGTTTTCACTGGCGCTGCTGACGATCTTCTTTGCCAGCACCGTGGTGCTCGACATCGTGACCGTCAATCTCACCCAGCTTGCACTGGACGCACCAACCTATCAGCGGCGGCTGGAAGAGCTCTTCACCCAGGCATCCACCCAACTGCACCTTAATGATCCAATCGAGTTGAAGGACCTTCTGCCCGATTCCATCGTACCGCGCATGGTGACCGCGGGGGCGAGCCTGGTGACGACGCTGGCCGGGTCGGCCAGTCTTGTGTTCATCTACGTCCTGTTCCTGGTGCTCGAGCAGTCGACATTCGACCGCAAGTTCGAACGCCTGTTTCCTTCGCCCGAGCGGGCGGAAGCCGCGTTTGCCATGCGGGCCGAGATCAACCGCTCGATCATGCATTATTTCTCGATCAAGACCGCCGTCTCGGTTGCCACGGGCGTTTTGACCAGCCTTGTTCTGATCGCCATCGGCCTGCCTTACGCGGCCTTGTTCGGCTTCATCGCCTTTCTGCTCAACTACATTCCAACCATCGGTTCACTGATCGGCGTGATCTTTCCCAGCCTCCTGGCGGTGGTCTATTACGACACGCTGGGTCCCTTCTTCGCGATTGCGACGGGCCTCGGCCTCATCCAGTTCACCATCGGCAATCTGGTCGAACCGCGCCTGATGGGATCCAACCTCAATCTGTCAGGCCTCGTCATCATGTTGTCGCTGGCCTTCTGGGGGGCGATCTGGGGTGTTGTCGGCATGGTTCTGTGCGTCCCGCTGACGGTGATGATCGTGATCGTCTGTGCCCGTTTCGAAGGTTCCAGGCCGATTGCGATTCTGTTGTCGCAGACCGGCGAGGTCGGCGGCCTGTCGGGCAAGACCGGCACCACGGGTTAGGCCTCCGGGGAAGATTTTCAAACGACTTTCGAGGACATCTGCCGGATTTTGCCGATGAACGGCAGATGAACACAACCGTCATTACGCCGCCGCAATCACAAGCAAGTGTCCGGCCATCGAACAAACTGTTTCCATCAAGGATAAGTTCATATGAATGCCCCTCTTTTCCCCTCCGTCTCCCTGCTGCGCAAGGCTGTTCTGGCCGCTGCCCTCAGTGCCGCGCTCGTGAGTGCCGCACCGGCTGTCGCGCAGGATTCCCCGGCGCCGGCCGGCACGATCACCATGCAGGGCCGCGGTGCAGTTTCCGTTGCCCCCGACATGGCCGTCATTTCCGCAAGCGTCGTCACCACCGGCAAATCCACTGCAGATGTTCTGGCTGAAAACAGCGCCGCAATCGCCAAGGTCATTGAAGCGGTGAAAGCAAACGGCATCGAAGCCAAGGACATCCAGACCAAGGGGTTCGGCATCTACCCGCGCTACGATCACTCCAAGAACTCCAGCAGCCAGCCGGATATTGCCGGTTATGAGGTTCGCAACGGCGTTGAGGTCAAGATCCGCGACCTGGCCAAGCTTGGCGGGCTGTTGACGCTTGTCGTCGAAAGCGGTGCAAACTCGGTCGATTCCATCCGCTTTGAAGTCAGCAATGCCGACGAGATACTGGATGAAGCCCGCAAGAAGGCCGTCGAGGACGCTCGGCACAAGGCAGGCATCTTTGCGGCCGCTGCCGGTGTCGATCTCGGCACCATTGCCGACATCACGGAAACCGGCACCGAAATGCCGCGCCCCTACATGATGCGCGCCGAGGGCATGATGATGGCCAAGTCCGCCGATGTGCCGATCGAGGCGGGTGAGGAAACCATCAGCGCGAATGTCACCATCCGCTGGACGCTGAAGTAACCACGCGCGGGAGCCAAAAAAAACCGGGGCCTGGTTTCCAGGCCCCGGTTTTCTTTTGTCCAAAACTTCGTTCACCGGTCAGCGGGCTGCCGGGTTCCCTCAAAGGTTCCGGTGCCAAACCTGCATCGGCTTGTCGGTTTCTTCGTTCTCGCCGAAATCGCGCCAGGGAAACGTCACGACGACACCCTCCAGCTTTTCATAACCGCGTTTGCGCCAGAACAGATCGAGCGGGGCGTAGTCCGCCGGCTTCAGCGGGTGCGTGTCCGGGCGGATCACCGCACAGAAGGCTGCTTCACCGAAACCGAGCCGCCTGGCGTGCGCTTCGCGCTCGTCAAAAAAGCGATGGCCGATGCCCTGGCCACGGTAGGCAGGGTCCAGAACGGATTCGGCCATGTAGAAGACGTTCTCCGGATCCAGTCCCTGCTTGAGGAAAGGGGTCTTGAAAGCCTCCAGTTCGGCACCGAGCGGCTCACCTGTCGCCGCGCCAACTAGTCGGCTGCCGTCATAAGCACCGACAATCACGGCCCCCTCCGTCCGGGCATAGCGTTGCAGGTATCCGGCCTCGTACTCCAGAGACCCTTCATAGAGATACGGCCAGCTGCGGAAGACGGATATCCTCAGGCGCGCAAGATCGTTCAGCGCAGCTGTCAACTCCTCGCCCGTCAGTGTTCTGATCTCAGCTGGCATGATGCCTCCTGTCCTTCAAAAAGCTGCCTGCCCGCTGGGCACAGGTCCGTTTGTTCCAATTGTCGCAAAATCGCCTGGGCCTGTTACCAAATAGTACAAATCCCCGATACCTCTGCCTGCCCTGGCGTGGCACTAATATTTGGCATTTCTTTTCTTTGCGAGGAGCCAAAGCGCGCCATGTCCAGGACACAGCCAGCTTCCTACAGCCCGATCCATATCATTCTGCACTGGGTGATCGCCGCCCTGATCCTGTTTCAGCTGATCTTCGGCGAAAGCATGGGCGATCTCAAACACGCGCTGCGCGACGGCGGCGTGCCGGATGCGGCAACCGCCTTTCTGGGCAATGCCCACATCTGGGTTGGCATTGCCGTTCTGGCCTTGACTGTCATCCGTCTTCTGGTGCGGGCAAAATTCGGTGTCCCTGCCCCGCTCCCCACTTCAAGAGCCCAGGAACTGGCCGCCAAGGGTGTCCACGGCCTGCTCTATCTGCTCATGTTGCTGGCACCGATCACCGGACTTCTGGCCTGGTACGGCGGCATCCACACTGCGGAAGAAATCCACGAACTGAGCAAGCCGTTCTTCATCGTGCTGATCGCACTGCATGTGTTGGGAGCGTTCTACCATCATATTGCCCTGAAGGATGGCATCATGATGCGGATGGTATCTTCCCGGCACTAGCCGAAACAGAAAAGGCTCCGGCAATCTCGCAAGCCGGAGCCTTCTTTTTCACGCCGGATGACTTAATCGCGTGCTTCCAGCCACACGCGCGCAGCGTCCATGTCGTTGCCGGTAAAGCCCTCCGCCAGTTTCTGGCCCACGACGGCACCGAACTTGTAGCCATGTCCGGAACAGGCCGAGACGACAGTGGCCTTGCCTTCGCTCATTGCGAAGAAATGCTCGTCTGAGGTGAAGGTGTAGGCACAGGTGACGACGTCATCCACGCGGTATTCCTTGATCCGGCCGAACGGAGGAGAGAAATAGTCGCGCAGGGTCTCGCCTTCGCCTGCAACCGGCGTCCGATCCTGGTTCGGCGGAGCCTTGTACTTGTGAATGCCCGCCCCGAACTTGAGGCCGGTTCCGGCGACCGGAGGCAGGATGTAACCGTCGATCGGCCCGCCCGGATCGAGAATTGCCGGCGATCGTTCCCAGGCCTCGCGTAGATCTTCAGGCGGCGTCAGATAGACAACCGCGGTCCGGTAAGTCGTCAGGCTGATGTCCAGCTTCGGGAAGAGCCCCAGCGTCCAGGCACCGGCCGTCACGATCACTTGCTCTCCGGAAACCGTGCTGCCATCGGCAAGGGTCACCGTGCCTGCGGATGTGTCGACGGCAGTCACCTGAGCGTTTTCGCGAACATCAGCTCCCTTGGCGATCAGCCAGTCGCGCACCCCGGCGGCAATTTTCTGGCACAGCAGAACGCCGCCCTCATCGCTGACAGCGCCATAACGGATCGTGGCCGGATCTACGAAAGGAAACCGTTTTGCCGTTTCTTCCGGTGTCAGGTCCTCGAACGGATAACCGCCCTCGACCAGACCGTCCCGATAGACCTCGCCGCCATCGCCCGGTTCCTGAGACAACAGCATGAATCCCGTTTCGGCGAGGTGCTTCTCACCCAGGTCGTCCCACATTTCGTCCCATGCCGCGTAAGCATCGCCGATGCGGCGCTGATAACCGCCCTGGCCGCCATAGGCCCTGCGGATGATACGGTGCTGGTCACCGGAGGCCGAAAGCGGGTTGGGGATTGGTCCCTGCTCCAGAAGCGTTACCGGCACGCCTCGTTTTGTCAGGGCCCAAGCGGTGGAAAGTCCGGAAATACCGGCTCCAACAATCACAACTGTCATGAATTCTGTCCTGCGGAATGGAGGGCCAGATTATCTGCCTGTCCGGCGAGCGCAAGAGACGTTCTGACGCAAACCGCGCATGCCGGTTATGTATTTTCGGTTGCCGTAAAGAGAGAAGCCGCTACGCTCCATTCCGATAGGCTCAGGCCGATCGTGATCAGGGTGCGGGAGGACAAGCCGTGCTGGAAAATAACATTTCGGAAGAACAGCCTCTGGCCAGCCGCCGCCTCGCCGAGTTCCCGGACTGGGGCTATCTTCTGCGGGAATTCTATGAGGCCTACCGGTTCCTCTCGTCTGGTGGCAGCGACAAGATCCGGGCCCATCAGCGCGCTGTGCGAGAGGCAATTGGGCGGGTGCTGAAATCCGATCCGGAAATGCGTTTCGATGCCCCGGCCCACAAACCCGTGACCGCACATCTCCGGCGTGCCCTTGACGAGGGCAAGCAGGAGCGGACCGCTCCGCTGGTGCGTGCCATCGAAAGTGTCCGGGACCATCTCATCTGGCAGTATGGCTACGAGAAGGTGCCGCGCGGCCTCGACAAGACGTATGCCTACGTGGAAATCTGCGGACCGAACGGACCGGTTCTGACGACGGACGTCATTCTGGGCCTTGTCCTGTTCGCACCGGGCTGCACCTATCCGGCCCACGCTCACAGCGGCATATCGGAAAGCTATATCTGCGTTTCAGGATCGGTTTCGGAAAACCACCAGGGGGTCTATGCCCCCGGGTCGATGATCTTCAACCCGCCAGAGCACATGCACCGGATCACCGTTTCCAAACTGGAGCCGGCACTTCTGGCCTGGGCCTGGATCGGCCCATCGGAACGCCTCGCCAACCAGAAGATGGTCTTCAGCCGCAAGAAGGGGTGAGAGACCTCCACCCCTGTCGACGTCAGACGATATCCCGTCGTATCGTGATCTCCGCCTTTTCCAGCCCGTCCGGCGAAAGCCAGACGGGCTCTGCAATCAGTTTTTCGCAGAAGATCCCCAGTTCGGGAAATGTCAGCCCCATCGAATGGGCCAGCGCAACCCGGTCACCCGGCTTTGGGTTGAGCCCGCAACAGATCTCCCGTGTGCCCATCTTCAGGTGATGGGCAATGTCCCACTCCAGCACCACACCCTGATGCCGTGTCACCACCCAGCAGTGCATGTCGTCACAGCAGCCGTTCTTTTCTTGCGGGAAAAAATATCCGGTCACGTAACCGGCTTCGAAGCCGGCGGCACGCAGGCTGGCGATCAGGTAGGTGTTGATGTCGACGCAGGACCCTTCCGTCAGCCCGCACGACAGATGGGGCACTTCTTCGCATCCCTCGTTGAAACGAACCTGAGGATGGGCATAGCGGAACTTTTCAGCCGCCGCGTTGACGAGCGCCTGAATGGCAGCGTGACCGTCGGGCTGACTGTCGGCAATGTTGATCGCATCATAGACGAGATCTTGAGCTGCCCGGGTAAAACGGTTGCGCAGTGGCGCAAACACGGCATCAGGATAGCCCGGCCCTTCGGCGCGGTATTCGTAATTCACCACAACGTCTGCCCCGGGTTCCACCGTCACCACGGCCACCATCTGGCCGGTAGTGATTTCTCCGGCCAGGCCCAGCTTTCCGCCCTTGACCTCGAAACCGACCGGCATCTGGTGTGGCGTCGGCAAGCCGACCGGCACCAGCAGTTTGTGGCGAGCCTCATCCGCTCTGACCGTGACAGAAACGTTCGTACGCATTGTCACTCCCTCAAAAGATCAGCTGGAAAACAAGACCGGACAGCACCGCACCCGCAAATCCCAGACCGATGTAAGCGGCAAAGACATGCGGCCTGACCAGTGACCAGACGGCAGCCATTGCCGGGATCGAGCTGACAGCGCCTGCAATCATGAACGCCATCGCGGCCCCGGCGCTCATGCCCTGGTCCATCAGACCAGCCAGAAGTGGCGGCGCCACGTAGCTGTTGAGATAGGCAGGCATGCCGATCAATGCGGACAGAAGAATTGCCCCCAGCCCGTCGCCGCCAACAGCCCGCGCAATCAGGTCTGCGGGGACATAGGTGACGAGAGCTGCTTCCAGCACATACGCCAGTGCCAGCCACTTGATCAGAAACAGTGCATTGGCTTTCAGTTCGATCCGGAACTTGTCGGTGCGCTCAGTCTCTTTCCAGATTTGCCAGACCGGCCGCCCTGTTTTCGCAGAAGCGCCACAGCCGCAGCCACCGGTCGCCGCCCCGATTTTCACCGGATTGGCCAGAAAGCCGCTACGCAGCGCAAGTGCGACGGAAAAACCGCCGAATAGACCCAGCGCCACCGCAAAGACCGCCTTGCCGACGGCAAAGGGCCATCCCAGTGCACCGGCAGTGATCAGCAATGTCGGCGGGTCAATCAAGGGAGATGACAGCCAGAACGCCATGATGGCTGACAACGGCGCACCAACCGCCAGAAGACCGGCAATGAACGGTATGACCTCGCAGGAGCAGAACGGTGCAAGACCACCAAACAGGGCCGCGAGAAAGATCGCCTGTGTCTCGCGTCCCTCGAACGCACGTCCGACAAACGCCTCTGCACCGGCCGCCTTGAGCCAGGCGATCAAAGCGACGGCAAAAGCAATATACGGCAATGTTCCCGCAAAGGCGGAGAGCGCGAAGGTTACGAAAGCGACGAAGTGCGGCTGGTCCAGCAACAGCACCAGCAACGGACTGCCGATGACAATCGTCCAGGTCGACAGAAGGTATTTCGAAATGGCGAGAGACTTCAGGGACCATTTCGAAGCAGGCGTGCTGCAGCAGGCGGTCTTCGGAGCGCAACAGCTTGCGCCGCTGCCGCTTGGCTGAAGGGTGTTCATCGCATCAGACATCGACGGTCTCCTTTGGCGGGGTTGGGCACTCACAACCCTTTTCGTCCACGCAGCACTCTTTCAGGATGTAACCGGCAAGGTTTTCCAGATGGCCATAGGCTGCCCGGTTGATGACCGAGCGGCCGTCCTTTTCCTGGGACACCAGGCCTGCCGAGGCGAGAAACTTCAGATGATGCGCAAGCGTTGACGCAGGCATGCCCGTGCGGGTCTGAATATCACCGACCGTCAAGCCACCCTGCCCGGCTTTCACCAGGGTCAACACCACCTGCAGCCGGGCTTCCGAGCCCAGTGCCGCAAACCCTTGCGCTGCAATTTCCAGATCCATCTGCGCCTCGCTTAATATAACTATATTTCTAGTTATATAGTTTCTTTTGCGCTGTCAATTTGCGCCACAGGCTGTGCGGCCTCCGGATCAGGGCACGAAACTAGAAGGTGGGTACGGAAGAAGAGCCTTGCTGGCGCTCGAACATCAGGCAGCGACGAAACGCATTACCGTTTCGCAGACATCGCCCTTGAGGGAAACCTGACCGGATGCCGACTGCAATTCCGGACCAAACAGCATGGAGAAGGTCGTGGCGTTGGAGACGTTGAAAAAGCTCATGGCCGAGATCAGCCAATGGATCCTCAAAGGCGTCAGGCCATCGCGGAAGACGCCTTCGGCCACCCCTTTTGCATAAATGCCGGCAATCTGGGAAATCGCCGCTTCGTTCAGGCTTTTGATCTCGTCCGACTGCTCGAGATAGCGGCCATGATGAATGTTTTCGATCATGACCAGACGGATGAACGCCGGGCTTTCGCGATGATGATCGAAAGTGAAGGCCACAAGCCTCGACAATGCATCCCTTGGCGGCAAATGGTTCAGCTCCAGCTGTTCTTCGCCTTTGCGCACCTTCTTGTAGGCCGCTTCCAGAGCCTTGAGGTAGAGGCTCTCCTTGTCGCCGAAATAGTAATAGATCATGCGCTTGGACGAGCGCGTCTTGGCCGCGATTTCATCCATGCGCGCACCGGAAAGACCGTTCGCGGAGAATTCCTCCAGGGCGACAGCCAGGATATTCGCACGCACTCCCTCCGGGTCCTGCTTCCAGCGACCCCGCGAAGAATTTTTTTCCGGCAGCTCAGACTCATTGATCGACATGCCTTTTTCTAAACCAGCCCGGAACGGGTTACCAGCCCAAATTAACCGGACAGTACATTTCGCTTGACTGAATTAACTGGTTAGTACATTTTGAATCTCAGGAGACGCGATCTCCAGGCATACAGACCCCGAAAACGGGGCTGCCAAATGAGGTTTCTGGGAGGAACCTGGGTGGAAGCAGCAAGCAACATCGTACTGGCCGGCCTGATCGGAAGGGGTATTGCCCGTTCCAGGACGCCGGAAATGCACATGGCCGAAGCAGCAGCCCAGAGCCTGCGCGGCGTCTATCGCATTATCGATGTCGATACGCTTCCCGAGGACGAACAGAACCTGAAAGCTATTGTGCACGCGGCCGAGGTGACCGGTTTCAACGGTCTCAACGTGACCTACCCGTTCAAGATGGAAGTGATCCCGCTGCTGGACCAGCTATCGCCCAACGCGGCGGCTGTCGGCTCGGTCAACACCATCGTGTTCCGGGATGGAAAGCGTATTGGCCACAACACCGACCTGTGGGGATTTGCCGAGAGTTTTCGCCAGAACATGATCGGCGTGTCCCTGAAGACGGTGCTTCTCATCGGCGCTGGTGGAGCCGGCGTTGCAGTTGCCCACGCGCTGGCGGATTGCGGTGTCCAGCACCTGAAGATCTTCGACGTCGACACCGTGCGCGTGGAGCAACTTGCCCGGCAGGTTCGCTCAAATCGTCAGGGACTGACCGTGGAACCGGTCATGACCCTTGATGCCGCAAGCTGCGCCAACCTGTCCGGCATCGTCAACGCAAGCCCGGTCGGCATGGCCAAGACACCTGGAACACCGTTCCCGCTCGCGCTGCTCAAGCCCGACATGTGGGTTGCGGACATCGTCTATTTCCCGCTCGAAACCGAACTTCTGGCTGGCGCGAGAAGGCTCGGCTGCAGGGTGCTGCCCGGGTCCGGCATGGCGGTGTTCCAGGCTGTGCGGGCCTTTGAACTCTTTACCGGTCGGCGTGCCGATCCGGTCCGGATGAAGGCGGCGTTCGACGCCTTCGATGAAATGCCGCGGGAGACCGCGGACGCTTAACCCCTTCCGGTTTCACATCATCACGAAAGCGGAAATGGTCATTTTGAAAATGTTACGCAAACGGGAGGAAGTCATGCGTTTCAAATTCTCATCCCTGGCAGCTACTGCCCTTCTCACAGTCGGCCTCGCCGCCGCGGCCCAGGCTCAGACAATCCGTCTGGCCCATGTCGACCCGGACGAATGGACCGCCTCCAAGAAAGGTGCTGCCGCTCATATCTTCAAGAACATCGTTGAAGGTGAAACCGATCTGACGGTGGAACTGTTCCCGGCCGGTGCGCTGGGCAACGAAGACGAGCTGGTCGCCCAGGCCCAGGACAACCTGACCCAGGTCGTGCTGGTATCCGGCGCCATGTCCAAGGCTTGCCCGGCCGCGTCCGTTCTGGACATCCCCTACACCTTCTCTTCCGCAACCATTGCCTGGGACGTGCTGGATGGTGACTTCGGCGATGCCCTTGCCGAACACTGCCTTGCACAGACCGGCCTGCGCACGCTGGCTTATGGCGAAACCGGCTTCCGGAACTTCACCAACGGCACTCGCGAGATCCGGACGCCTGCGGACATGGAAGGCCTGAAGTTCCGTGTGCAGCCGATCCCGCTTTACGTGGAAATGGTGAAAGGCCTCGGCGGCGAGCCGACCCCGATCGCCTGGACCGAACTGCCCAACGCGCTTTCCACCGGTGTCGTTGACGGCCAGGAAAACCCGGTCGGCGTGATCTACAACAACGGTCTGCACAAGCTGCAGAAATACATGACCCTTGACGGCCACGTCTATGCAGCCGACTTCATCCTGATCTCCGACGAATTCTACCAGTCGCTCACTCCGGCCCAGCAGGCCGTGGTTGCCCGTGCGGCGCGCATTGCCGGCAACATGGGCCGTTCCATCCAGCAGTGGAGCACGGCTGAAGGCGTCAACAAGGTTCAGGCAGAAGGCATGCAGGTCTATTCTCCGACCGCTGACGAAATCGCAGCCTTTGCCGAAAAGGCACAGCCGGCGGTTGTCGAATATCTGCGCGGCGAACTGGGTGAGGATGCGGTCTGGATCGACCGCCTGCAAGAATCCGTTGCTGCTGCGAGCCAGTAATCCGGTCAAGACCCCGGGCGGATTGCCGCCCGGGGTTCTGGAATGTTGGAAAAGATCAGCTTTTGGCTGTTCAATCAAAGGCAGTTGAATAGCCAAAAGCTGAACAAGCAGGACCTGGAACATGAAAACGGTCAACGAATTTGCCCGGCGCCTCTTTGCGCTCGGAGCCGGCCTGTCGATGGCCCTCGTCTTTGCCATCATCTTCGTCAATTCGCTCCGCCGCTACACGGTCGGCCAGTCGGTTTCCTGGGGCGAGGAACTGCCGATCTATCTGACCATTTACGGTGTCATGTTCGGTCTCGCGCTTGCCTATCTGCAGGACAGGCATATCCGCTTCACGGTGCTGACCGATTTTCTCTCCGTCTCCGTTCGTGAAAAACTCTTCGCGGCCGTTGACCTGGTCAGTTTTGCAACCGGTGTTGCCCTCGCCTTCTCCGGACATGCCTTCGCCGTTCGCCGAGGCAACCTTGACGCTTCGGGCCTGAAATCAGCCGGCAACTGGCTTGCGGAAACCACAGGCATCGACGCGCTGGTCTGGGTCGCCAAGGTCGGCACCTGGCAGTATGCGATCGCCATCGGCGGCGCATTGCTGGCCGTGGCCGCCGCTCTCAAGTTTTTTGAACGCATCTCGGCCATCAAGGCGGTGCAGGCATGATCTACGCAATCCTTCTCATCGGGCTCGCGACCGGCGTTCCAATCGCTCTTGCCATCATTGCAGCCTTGCTGGTGTTCATGGGCTATGGCGAAGCGCCCTATTCCCTGCGCGTGGTCGCAACGGAAATGTTCAAGGGAATGAACTCCTTCCCCCTGCTTGCCATTCCGCTGTTCGTGCTGGCAGGTGAGGTCATGAACGAAAGCGGCATCACCGGCCGCATCATCGCCTTCGCCAACGTTCTGGTCGGCCGGCTGCGCGCCGGTCTGGCGCTCGTCAACATCTGGGCATCGGTGATCTTTGCCGGTCTTTCCGGATCCGCGGTTGCCGACACATCCGCCATCGGCCGGGTTTTCATTCCCGAAATGGAAAAACACGGCTACTCCCGCCCCTTCGCGGCTGCATTGACGGCGGCCTCCTCCGTGATCGGGCCCATCATTCCGCCGTCCATTCCGGTGATCATCTACGCGCTGATCGTCTCCGGCGTATCGGTGCCGGCGCTGTTCCTTGCCGGCATCATTCCCGGCATTCTGCTGGCGATTTTCCTCTCCGTCTTCGTAATGCTGACCGTGAAGGTCGATCACGGCGATCAGGCAGTAGGGCTGACCGCGGAGCCGGCCAGCAAGGCCATTCTCGGCGGGATACTGCCGTTGCTGATGCCGGTGTTCGTGGTCGGCTCCATCCTGCTCGGCGTCGTCACGCCGACAGAGGCGGCAAGTTTCGCTGTCGCCTATGCGCTTTTCCTCAGCATCTTCGTCTACCGAAACATCAAGCTGTCTTCCCTGCCGCGACTTTTCTCCGAAGCCATGCGCGACAGTGCGGTCATCCTGATCATCATTGCCGCGGTCTCTGCCGCCAACTGGCTGCTGACCTACAACCGCGTTCCGAACATGCTGACCGACTGGGTGCTGTTGAATGTGGACAGCAAGACCACGTTCCTGATTGCTACCATTCTCCTGTTCCTGTTCGTCGGACTGTTTCTGGAAGGCATCGCCGCCATGCTGGTGCTGGTGCCCATTCTGCATCCGATTGCGGTCGGCATGGGCGTGGACCCGGTCCACTTCGGCATCCTTGTCATCTTCAACCTGATGATCGGCCTGATCACCCCGCCACTCGGCCTTTGTCTGTTCGTCGCCGAAGGCATCGCCCAGGTCGGCATGGCCCGGCTGACCATGGCCATACTGCCGTTCTTCTTCGTTGAAGTGCTGGTGCTGCTCCTCCTCACATTTGTACCGGAAACGGTCATCTGGCTGCCCCGCATGATGGGCTACTGAACCCACGGAAGGTCCCCATGAAAACCGCCATCGCCACAGTCTCTATCGCAGGCGACCTAGCCGAAAAGCTCAGCGCAATCGCGGCTGCAGGCTTCGATGGCGTCGAGATCTTCGAAAACGACTTCCTGGCCTTTGACCGCAGTCCGAAGGACGTCGGCCAGATGGTCCGCGACCATGGCCTGGAGATCTCGCTGTTTCAGCCCTTCCGCGACTTTGAAGGCATGCCCGAGCCACAGCGCAGCCGAACCTTCGCCCGCGCCGAACGCAAGTTCGACCTCATGCAGGAAATGGGCGCGGATCTTGTGCTGATCTGCTCAAACGTATCTCCCATCGCGCTTGGTGGCATCGATCGTGCCGCCGATGATCTTTCAGAGCTGGGTGACCTTGCCGCCAGGAGCGGTATCCGCATCGGCTACGAGGCCCTCGCCTGGGGCCGTTTCGTCAACGATCACCGCGATGCCTGGGAAATCGTGCGCAGGGCAGACCACCCCAACGTGGGCCTGATCCTGGATTCCTTCCACACCCTGTCGCGCAAGATCGACCCCGATTCGATCCGGGCCATTCCTGGTGACAAGATCTTCTTCGTCCAGCTGGCCGACGCGCCGAACTTCAACATGGACCTGCTCTACTGGAGCCGCCATTTCCGCAACATGCCCGGCGAAGGCGATCTGGACGTGACCGGCTTCATGCGGGCCGTTGCGGCAACAGGTTATGACGGCGTGCTGTCGCTGGAGATCTTTAACGACCAGTTCCGTGGCGGTTCGCCGAAATCCATTGCGGTCGACGGCTACCGCTCCCTGCTCTACCTGATGGACCAGGTCCGGCGAACCGAACCCGGCATCCGGATCCCCGTACCGGACATGCCCGACAGGGTACCGGTTGCAGGTATCGAGTTTGTTGAATTTGCCGCCGACCGCAAGGAAGCAACCGACCTGTCGAACATGCTGACGACGCTCGGCTTCCACAAGGCCGGCAAGCATGTCTCCAAGGACGTGGAGCTCTGGCGGCAGGGCAGCATCAACATCGTCATCAACACCGACCCGCGCGGCTTCGCCCATGCGTCCTACATCTCGCATGGCACCAATGTCTGTGACATCGGCCTTAAGGTTGCGGACGCTTCGGCAACTGTTGCCCGTGCAGAGACCCTGGGGGCCAAAACCTTCGAACAACCGGTCGGGCCGGGCGAATTGAAGATCCCTGCGATCCGCGCTCTCGGTGGCAGCGTCATTCATTTCGTCGACGACAGCAAGGATCTGTCACGGGTGTGGGAAATCGAGTTCGAACCGGTTGGTCAGGGCGGGGCGACAGGCGATGCCGGCCTTATCCGCATCGACCACCTCGCCGAGACGATGAACTATGACGAGATGCTCACCTGGCTTCTGTTTTACCGGTCGATCTTCGACACGGAGAAGACTGCCATGGTGGATGTCATCGACCCGGCGGGCCTCGTCCGCAGCCAGGCTATCGAAAACGACGACGGCAGCCTGCGGATCACGCTGAACGGGGCGGAGAACCGAAGGACCCTTGCCGGACATTTCATCTCGGAAGGTTTCGGATCGGGTGTGCAGCATATCGCCTTCGAAACCGCCGACATCTTCAAGACAGTGAAGGCGCTGCAAGCCAACGGTTTCACCCCGCTGGTGATATCTCCCAACTACTACGACGATCTGGATGCCCGTTTCGGGCTGGAGGAAGACTTCCTCAACGACCTGAAAAACTCGGGCATTCTCTATGACCGGGACGAGAACGGCGAATATTTCCAGCTGTACAGCCCGACCTACGGCGAAGGCTTCTTCTTCGAGATTGTCGAACGCCGCGGCGGCTACAAGGGCTATGGCGCCGCCAATGCCCAGTTCCGCATCGCCGCCCAGAAACGCCATTTCCGCGCGAAGGGCATGCCGGCAAGGTAGGCTTGCCCGCAAAGAACGCGGGGCTGATGCAGCGACAGGAGTGACAGTCAGTCAAGACCTATCCTACACCACGCCCTCATCCTGAGGAGCCGCCACGCGGCGTCTCGAAGGATGGGCGACACACTCTGAGCAAGCAGCCCATCCTTCGAGACAGCGCTTCGCGCTTCCTCAGGATGAGGATGTGAGTGTAGCGTGGGTCTGGGTAACGAACGCGCCAAACAACGCATCGGCCCATTCGCCCCACGACGGCTTCACTGCGGCTCGCGAGCCCCCTACCGCCCGGTTTTCTGTCGCCAGGCTTCGTATTTCTGCAGGTTCTCTTCCTTCGTCGGCGGATAGAGACCGATGATCGGCGTTCCGGCCTTCACTTCTTCCAGCACGAAATCCTCAAAGCTCTCCATGCCGGTGCATTCGTCGGCAAGCTCGTCGGCCAGATGTGCAGGGATCACCATGACGCCATCCTTGTCGCCGACCAGAACGTCACCGGGGAAGACCGGAGCATCGCCGCAGGATATCGGCACGTTGATGTCCAGCGCCTCATGCAGGGTCAGGTTGGTCGGAGCTGACGGCTTGGCGTAATAGGCAGGCATGTCGAGTGCGCCGATACCTTCCGCGTCCCGGAAACCACCGTCGGAGACAACACCGGCAGCGCCGCGTAGCGCCAGCCGGGTGATCAGGATGGAACCGGCCGTTGCCGCGCGCGCATCCTTGCGCGCATCCATCACCAGAACGTGGCCTGGCGGGCAGGTTTCCATCGCAACCCGCTGCGGATGGTCCGGATTGCGAAAAACCGTGATCGGATTGCGGTCTTCCCGAGCCGGGATGTAGCGCAGCGTGAAAGCCTGACCGACCATGTTTTCGTCTTTCGGAGCTACCGGCACCACACCCTGAATGAACTGGTTGCGCAGGCCGCGCTTGTAGAGCGCCGTCGCGACGGAGGCCGTCGAGACCTTTTTCAGTTTCGCGCGGGTGTCGTCGGAAAGTGTGTAGTCGCTCATGATGTCCTCAGTAGATATCGGGTTCGCCGGCGGTGCGGCCGAAGTCGGATTGCAGGAAGTCGAAGTCGCAGCCCTTGTCGGCCTGGGTGACGTGTCGCTGGAAGAGATAACCGTAGCCGCGCTCAAACCGTGGCATGGGGGCCTGCCAGGCGTCCCTGCGGGCCTCCAGTTCCACCTCCTCCACCAGCATGTCGAGGCGGCGGTTGGCCAGATCCAGCCGGACGATGTCACCGGTCTTCAGCAGTGCCAGCGGTCCGCCGACATAGCTTTCCGGCGCGACATGCAGCACGCAGGCACCATAGGAGGTGCCGGACATGCGCGCATCGGAGATCCGCAGCATGTCGCGATGGCCCTGCTTGATCAGCGCCTTGGGGATCGGCAGCATGCCCCATTCGGGAAAACCGGGCCCGCCCTGAGGCCCGGCATTGCGGAGCACCAGGACGTGATCCGGCGTGACCTCCAGGGTCTCGTCATCGATGGCCGCCTTCATTTCCGGGTAGCTGTCGAAGACCAGGGCCGGTCCTTCGTGGAAATGGAACTTCGGATCGCAGGCCGCCGGTTTGATCACAGCCCCGTCAGGGCAGAGGTTCCCGCGCAGAACGGCGAGCGAACCTTCCTCGTACACCGGGTTGGAGAGAGGTCGGATGACATCGTCGTTATAGACGACCGCGCCTTCCAGGTTTTCACCGAGCGTCTTGCCGGTGATGGTCAGCGCGGAAAGATCCAGCCGGTCCTCGATCTGTTTCATCAGCGCGCGCAGGCCGCCCGCATAGAAGAAATCCTCCATCAGGTAGTCCCTGCCGGAAGGTCGCACATTGGCGATCAGCGGTGTCACCCGGCCAAGGGCGTCCAGATCGTCGAGCGACAGCTCCACACCGGCCCGGCGCGCCATCGCGATAAGGTGGACGACCGCATTGGTGGAACAGCCGGTGGCCATCGCAACGACAGCGGCGTTCCGGCAGGCGGCATCCGTGATGATCCGATCCGGTGTCAGGTCTTCCCAGACCATCTCAACGATGCGCCGGCCACAATCGGCTCCCATGCGTTGATGGCCCGCATCAACCGCCGGAATGGAAGAGGCTCCCGGAAGGGTCAGCCCCATTGCGTCGGCAATGGCCGTCATGGTCGAAGCCGTCCCCATGGTCATGCAGGTGCCGGCCGAGCGGGCGATACCACCCTGGATCCCGAGCCATTCATCGTCGGAAATGTTGCCGGCCCGGCGCTCGTCCCAGTATTTCCAGGCATCGGACCCCGACCCCAGGATCTTGCCGGCGTAGTTGCCGCGCAACATCGGGCCTGCCGGCAGATAGACCATCGGAACACCTGCCGAGATCGCCCCCATGACGAGACCGGGCGTGGTCTTGTCACAGCCTCCCATAAGCACCACACCGTCCAGCGGGTGCGAGCGGATCATCTCCTCTGTCTCCATGGCCAGCATGTTGCGGTAGAGCATCGAGGTCGGCTTGGTGAAGCTTTCGTCGACCGAGAGTGACGGCATCTCGACGGGAAAGCCTCCCGCCTGGAAGACGCCGCGCTTCACGTCCTGCACCCGCTCCTTGAAGTGGGAATGACAGGTGTTCAGCTCCGACCAGGTGTTGAGCACGCCAATGACCGGCTTGTCACGGAAGTCCTCTTCCGAATAGCCGAGCTGCATCATCCGCGAGCGATGACCGAAGCTGCGCAGATCGTCAGGAGCGAACCAGCGCGCGGAACGTAAGTCTTTTGGGGCTTTGTGCGTCATGATTTTATCCGGTGAAGGCAAAGGTCAGCCAGATGACGATGAGGGTGAAGACGAGGCCGGCAACCTCCGGCCAGTTGCCGAACCGGTCGTCGCGGCGTTCTTCGTCCGCGAATTCTCCCGGCGCGATATCCTCATCCTGGCGGGTGAGATCCTTGTCGGTGATTTTCATCTCGACCTCCTCAGTCCAGCAGGTTTGGCAGCCAGAGGGCCAGATCGGGGAAGAACAGCACCAGGAACAGGCCGACAGCCTGCAGGGCGATGAACGGCAGCACGGCGGCGAAGATTTCCTGCAACTGGATATCTTTTGGCGCCACGGATTTCAGGAAGAAACAGGCTGGCCCGAAAGGTGGCGACAGGTAGTAGATCTGGATGTTCATGGCAAAGAGCACCCCGAACCAGACCGGATCAAAGCCGAGATCCACCACCACCGGTGCAAAGATCGGTACGGTGATGAAGATGATCGCGATCCATTCCAGGAACGTGCCGAGCACCATGACGATCAGCATCATGACGACGATGACCAGGATCGGTGCGATATCAAGGGATGTCAGCAGGCCGCGCAGGAATTCGCCGCCGCCGATCCGGTTGTAGATGCCGATCAGCGAGACGGCCCCCAGCACCAGCCAGATGATGGACCCAACCGTCAGCACCGTCTGGCGCATGGCGTCACGTGCCATCTTCCACGAAAGCTCATTGCGGACGGCAGCAACCACGAGAGCACCCACGGCTCCAACTGCCGCGGCCTCCGTGACGGTGGCGATACCGGAATAAATGACCCCGAGCACGGCACCAATCAGAAGCCCTGGCAGAACAACCCCTTTCAGGAACTTGACGCGCTGGAACAGCGGCAAACCGGTTTCGGGAATGTCGTAGATCGGTGCCAGTGCCGGATTGAAGCGCACCCGGATCAGGATGTAGATGATGAACAGGCTGGCGAGGATCAGCCCCGGCACGGCGGAGGCGGCGAAGAGCTTGGTGATCGAAACCTGGGCCGCAAGACCGTAGACGATCAGAACGACCGAGGGCGGGATCAGCGTTGCCAAGGCACCGGCAGCGCAGATGATGCCGATGGACAGCTTGCGGTCATACCCGAGCCGCAGCATCTGCGGCAGCGCGATCAGGCCGAGCATGACGATCTCGCCGCCCATGATGCCGGACATTGCCGCCAGCACCACCGCGACGACACAAGTCTGTACTGCGACCGAACCGCGGAAGCGCCCGCCCAGGATCGCCATGCTGTCGAACAGTGACTGTGCGATCCCCGATCGCTCGAGGACGTTCGCCATGAAGACAAAGAAGGGAACGGCGATCAGCTCGTACTTGTGCAGGACCTCGCCGACATTGGCAGCAACGATGAAGAAACCGGCACGTTCGCCGAAATAGAGGATCGCCGTTGCCAGAGACACCGTCAGTGTGGTGATGCCAAGCGGAACGCCCAGCGCCATCAGCGCCAGCAGAGCGACGACGATCAGAAGGGTAATGAGTTCAATGCCCACCGGCGATCTCCCCTTCGGTGCGCTGGCACCAGCGAATGATGTTGGCGGCAAGCTGGAGGATGTAGAGAACGCAACCAGCAACAAGCAGGATCTTGAGATAGGTCGGCTGGATCGAGTTCAGCGCGGTTCCCGAGTGCTCGGTGCGCTTCAGAACTTTCAGCATCGGATCCCACAGGGCCATGGTCAGGACAATTACCGCGCCAGCCGCAATCACCATCTGCAACAGGCGCATTACGCGCCAGACCCGTGGACTGACCAGCGTTTCGATCATGGTGATGGATATATGGCGGTGCCGCTGGGTGACATAACCAACGGCAAGCACCCAGGCCGAAGCACAGAGCGTCATGGCAAGTTCCGTCGACCAGACAGTCGGGCTGTCGAACCCGTACCGCATCACCACCTCGAGCGCGGAAACCGCGATACAGGCGAAAAACAGAACGGAACAGCCGTGACCGATGAACACACTGACACTGTCCATGACATCGGCATAACGCGCGAATAGGCGTTTCATCATCTCTCCCTGAATGCAGACCTGAAGCGGACAGGTGAATCCGGCCGGGCACAAGGCCAGGTCATCGAGACTGTGCGCGCACAGGAGCTTTGGCAAGAAAGCTGCGTGCCCTCACCTTGCAAGGTGGAAAGCAAGGGCACGCATCACTGGCCGGGTCCTAGTTTTTGAAGAGACCGATTTCGGTCATGTAGGAGAGGTTCGCGTCAAGCGCTTCCTTGGCAAGGTCCGACTTCTGGGCATAGTTCTCCCATTCCTTCCGGGCGATCTCGCGCAGTTGGTCGCGATCTTCCTGGGCCCAGTTGATCACTTCGATCTTCTCGCCAGCCCCATCCCGTGCGGCCAGTTCCTGGTCCTTCTTGTCGACTTCAGCCGCCATTGCGAACATGGCTTCGTACCACCAGTCGCGCAGGGCTTTCTGGTCTTCCGGGCTCAAAGCATTCCACTTCGCCTTGTTGATGGTGAACTGCATCGACGGCATGGAGTGAATGCCGGGATAAAGCGGGTAAGGGGCAACGTCATGCAGACCGGTCGCGTCGTTGTTGACGTAGGCCGAGGCGTCTGCTGCATCGACAATGCCCTTTTCCAGAGCACCGTAGACTTCGGAGAAAGGAATGGATACCGGCGACGCACCGGCAGCCTGGAAGACCGCGGCGGCAAGCCCTTCCGGAGAGCGGATCTTCTTGCCTTCCAGATCTTCGAACGTGCGGATTGGTACGCGGGCCGGTAATGCTTCGCGAGAATAAGGCCCGCAGGCAACGACCTGCACTTCTCCCCCGGTCACGGCATCGGCTGCTTTCTGCATCACGGCTTCGCCGCCGCCATCCTTGCAGAAACCGATCATCTGCTGCGGCGTGTCGTAACCGGAGATGAGGTCACCCATGATGGCGTAGGCAGGCTCGCGGCCTGCAAAGTAGTTCACGGATGTGAAGTCGCCATCCAAAACGCCGGCTGCGACAGCATCAGGCGTTTCTCTTGCCGGCACCACGGATCCGTTCGGCGTCAGCTGGATCTCGACCCGGCCATCGGTCATTTCCTTGATTTTCGGAAGCCAGGTTTCCGTCAGATACTGGGTCGAAAAGTCCCCTGCATTGAATGAGGTCTGAATGCTGAAGGTCTCTGCCTGCGCCATTGTGGCGATGACGGAGACCGAAGCTGCCAGGGCAGCGGCGGTGAATTTCATGGTGTCCTCCACTCGATTGCGCGGGGAGCTCCTCCTCCCGCTATCTGATGCATTAATATATTAGTGCATTTCTTGCAAGTCTGTTCTATCTTCGCCCGAGAAGAATCGTGCGTTTGAATGAGAGGATCAGCGATGACGGTTGAACTGGCTCGGTTGCTGGACGACCCGAACAAGGCGGCAGACGCCGGTAGCGGTGAAAGGATCCGGCGGATCTCCGTCAGCCAGCAGATCCAGGAATCGCTGCGTGCGCGGATCATCTCGCTGGACCTCAAGCCCGGGCTCAGCCTGTCGCGGACGGATCTGGCTAGCCACTACGGTGTCAGCCAGACCCCTGTGCGCGATGCGATGATGAAGCTGGAAGAAGAAGGGTTGCTGACCATCTATCCGCAATCCAAGACCGAAGTCTCCAAGATCGATGTCGACCATGCCCGCGAAACCCAGTTCCTGCGCCTGTCGCTGGAGCTGGAAGTGACACGCACCCTGGCCAGACAGGACGACAAATCTTCCATCGCCCCTGCCCGTCAGATCCTCAAGCTTCAGGAAACGGCACATGCCGAGGGTGATCTCGGCCTCTTTGCCACCTTCGACAAACGCTTTCACCTGTCGCTGTTCAAGGCGGTCGGGCTTGCCAGCCTGTGTCAGCTGGTTGCGTCGCGCTCCGGCCACATCGACCGGCTGCGCAATCTCAACCTACCCGACCCCGGCAAACCCGCGAGCATCCTGCGATATCACGGGCTCATTCTGGCCGGTATCGAGGCAGGTGATGAAACGGCCACGGAAACCGCTGTCCGCGAACATCTGTCAGGCACGTTGCAGCAGGTCGATCAGATCGTCGCCCGCAATCCTGCGTTCTTCTAGGCCGTAGCCCAGCAAGGCAAGAGATCGAGTGAAAGCCCAGTGCCCCGGCAAGACTTGCAGAGCCAGGCTTTCATGGGGACGGGGCTGATCGTCAGGTAGCCCGATCAAGCATCGCCGATGCAACCAGTGCCCGCGCCGCCTCTCCTGCAGCTTCTGCATAAGCAGGATCGCGGTGAACCAGGATGGTTGAAAACGCGCCGTCCAGGAGCAGCACGATATGGCGGGCCAGGTGTGGTGCTCCGCCGATACCTGCAGCCTCGAATTCTTCCGCCATCCACGCCTCGAATTTCTTCTTGTGACCGGCACCAACCTTCATCGCCGGATGCCCGGGCATATTGGCAAGTTCCGCCGCTGTTCGCAGGAAGCCGCAGCCTTTCCATTTCGGGTGCCTTGCAGCAACCGCTATCTGGCGGAAGATTGCCTCCACCTTGTCCGGCAGATCACCTTCGGCTTCCCCAAACCACTTCCGGAACTGATTGAGGTTGGGCTGATCTCGTGACGCCAGATAAGCTTCGATCAGGTCGTCCTTGCTCTTGAAATGGTAATAAACCGTCTTCTTGGTGATACCTGCCTTCTCCGCGATCGTGTCGAGACTGACGGCACGGATTCCCTCCGCATAGAAGAGCTTGTTGGCAGCGGTCAGGATCCGCTCTCTGGCTGTTTCGGCAGGGTTGATCATCGATCAAGTATACTCACCAGTGAATATACTTCAATGCGCGCCATCGCTAGCGTCCTTCTATCGACTTTCAACCAAGGACAAAGCCCATGACTGCCCCTGTTCTTCTGGACCGCCACGGCCCTATTGCGCTGCTTACCCTCAACAGGCCCGAGAAGCTGAATGCGCTCAACTACGCTACCAACGACCTCATCTTGGCTCATCTGAACGAACTGGAAGCGGACGACGGCACTCGTGCCGTCGTCATCACCGGCTCAGGCAGGCGCGCCTTTTCGGCAGGTGGAGACATTTACGAGTTTTCGCGCACCATCGCGGAGGGCATCGACGTCGCGGTACGCGAATTTTGCCAGCTGGGCCAGCGCATGACTGCGCGCCTGGAAAACTTTCCCAAGCCGGTCATCGCCGCTGTCAATGGTCTGGCCTACGGCGGCGGTTGCGAGATCACCGAAGCGGTTCATCTCGCCGTCGCCTGCGAAAGCGCACTCTTTGCAAAACCGGAAATCAATATCGGCATCCCGCCGACCTTCGGCGGCACGCAGCGTCTGCCGCGCCTTGCAGGCCGGAAACGAGCCCTGGAACTGCTTCTCACCGGTGACAGCTTTTCCGCGCACAAAGCTCATGAGCTCGGACTGGTCAACCAGGTCGTCACCGACGGCAGCGAACTGGAGGCGGCCTTTGCCCTCGCAGAGCGCATCCTGCGTCACTCGCCGCTGGCTGCTTCCAGGATCCTGACTGCCGTCACGCGCGGGCTCAACACGACCATTTCCGAAGGCCTGCGGATCGAACAGGAGCAGTTTGGACGCATGGCAGCCACACGGGACGTTCACGAGGGCCTCACCGGATGGATCGAGCGGCGCGTGCCGGACTACCAGGGCGCATGAAGGCAGCCGGAAAACAGTGGGCAGCACGCCTGGAGTGTGCTGCCCACGAATGTGTCAGAAAAGTTTTACAAAAAAAGATTTATTTAATTACAAAGACTTAATCAGTACTTTTCGGTTCATTCCCGATTTTTCCGAGACCGGCTGTTGTAATGAAACCGGTGTTTGTTAAGGTCCCGGCACCCAATGAGTGAAAGGCGCACACCGCTTCACCGGCGGATGTACAGGGCTTCCAACAGCCCACCTTCCGCACCTGCAGCACCCATTCGCTGCCTTGTGCGCCTTCCTGAAAAGTCCGGCACTCGACCCTTCGCGCAAAGGGTCGGCTAAATTCCGCCTAGTGCACCTATGCACCTCCCGCCGGGCTTGCAACAGAACCATTCCGACGCTCGCTGCCCGACCTCCGGGCGGTGCATGAGCGCGTGCACGCTGCGGCCTGTTCCGTGCGGCATCGCGCGCCTTAAAAAGGAGACGCTATCCATGCAGGCTCAACAGCTGTCCGCCAATGCCGAATTGCAACTGGACGAGCAGGCTTATGGCCGGGATCCGATCGCAGACCGGGAAACGGATCTCTACCGCGGCGAATACATCATGTCGTTCGTGGAAAAGTGGGACGAGTTGATCGACTGGGACGCGCGCGCCGACAGCGAGGGACAGTTCTTCATGGACGTGCTGCGCGCCCGCGGCAAGGAAACCGTGCTCGATGTCGCAACCGGAACCGGCTTCCACTCCGTGCGGCTGACCCGCGCAGGCTTTAACGTGACCTCGGCCGACGGCTCCGCTGCCATGCTGGCAAAGGCGTTCCAGAACGGCCAGAAACGCGGCATGATCCTGAAGACGGTACAGGCTGACTGGCGTTGGCTGAACCGGGACATTCAGGGCAAATACGACGCCATCATCTGCCTCGGCAATTCCTTCACCCACTTGCACGACGAACTGGACCGCCGCCGGGCGCTTGCCGAATTCTATGCCGCGCTCAAACACGACGGCATCCTGATCATCGATCAGCGCAACTACGATGCGATGCTAGATCAGGGCTATTCCAACAAGCACAAATACTATTATGCCGGAAAGAAGGTGAAGGCCGAACCGGTGCATATGGACGAAGGCCTCGCCCGCTTCAAATACAGCTTTCCCGATGGGGCCGAGTACACGCTCAACATGTGCCCTATCCGCAAGAACTACATGCGCCGTCTCTTGTCGGAGGCAGGCTTCGAGCGGGTCCGCACCTATGGTGACTTCCAGGAGACCTTTGCGGAAAACGATCCGGATTTCTTCATTCACATTGCCGAAAAATCCAGCCTGCACCTGGTTCGCTGGGGTGGCGCGCGCCCTGAAGACGGCAAAACGGATATCCGCGAAGTTGCCGAAAGTTACTACGACAGTGACGACGCCGACACGTTCTACAGCCTTGTCTGGGGCGGCCAGGACCTTCACATCGGCCTTTACGACGACACCAGCAACATTCGCGAAGCGTCGGACCTCACCATCGACGAGATGGCCGGCATGCTGCCCAATCTGGGTGCGGATGCGAAGGTTCTCGACATCGGCTCCGGTTATGGCGGCGCGATGCGCAAGCTGGTCAAGGCCAGTGGCTGCAGCGCGGTCTGCCTGAACATTTCCGATGTCCAGAACGACACCAACCGGCACCGCAACATCCAGCAGGGTTTCAAGGACAAGATCCGCGTCGAGCACGGCGTCTTCGAGGATATTCCTGAGCAGCCGGAAAGCTTCGACATTGTCTGGAGCCAGGATGCGATCCTGCACTCCGACCAGCGCCACAAGGTGCTGCAGGAAGTCCACCGGGTGCTGAAGCCGGGCGGCTATTTCATCTTCACTGACCCGATGCAGGCCGATGATGCCGACCCGAAAGCCCTCCAGCCGGTTTATGACCGCCTGCAGCTCAACAGCCTCGGGTCGATGCGCTTCTACCGCGAGACGGCAGAAGCACTGGGCTTTGAAACCGTCGAACAGCGGGACATGACGCAGCAGCTGCGCAATCACTATTTCCGGGTACGCGAGGAGCTTCTCGCCAACTACGACAAGCTGCGCAACGAAGGCGCTTCCGCCGACTATCTCGACAAGATGGCGCTTGGGCTTATGAACTGGGTCGATGCTGCGGACGCCGGCCAGCTGGCCTGGGGCATCCAGCTGTTCCGCAAGCCTGTCTGATCACCTCCCTTCCTGATCTCCCTGCCCGGGCGCCATACACCGCCCCGGGCAGGACTATCCTTTCCAAAACGACAAGGAGCGCGCAATGACGCAAAGATCCTGGCTATTCACCAGTGAATCCGTTTCCGAGGGACACCCGGACAAGGTCTGCGACCGGATATCCGACACCATTCTGGACGCTTTCCTGGAACAGGACCCTGACGCCCGCGTTGCCTGCGAAACGCTGACCACCACCAATCACGTCACCATCGCGGGGGAAGTTCGTGGCCCCGACCAGGTCCTCGATACGGTCGAGAGCCTGGTGCGTGAAGCCGTCCGCGACATCGGCTATGAACAGGAAGGTTTCCACTGGCAGACGCTGGAAGTGGTCAACCGCCTGCACCGTCAGTCGGCCGACATCGCCATGGGCGTCGATGAAGGCGACAAGGGCGAGGAAGGAGCCGGCGACCAGGGCATCATGTTCGGCTATGCCTGCAACGAGACCGAGGAGCTGATGCCTGCGCCGATCCTGTTGTCGCACAAGATCCTGCGCACCATGGCCGAAGCCCGGAAATCCGGGCGCGAACCGCGCCTTGGCCCGGACTCCAAGAGCCAGGTGACGCTTCGCTATGAAAACGGCCGCCCGACCGGCATCGATGCCGTGGTCGTTTCCACTCAGCACGGCGAAAATGTCAGCCAGGAAGAAGTGCGCGAAGCGGTGTTGCCGTTCATCCTGCATGCCTTGCCCGTCGGCTGGACTGTTCCCGATAACCGGATCTACATCAACCCGACTGGCCGCTTCGTGATTGGCGGACCTGATGGCGATGCCGGCCTCACGGGTCGCAAGATCATCGTCGACACCTACGGCGGTGCAGCTCCCCATGGTGGCGGCGCCTTCTCCGGCAAGGACCCGACCAAGGTCGACCGGTCGGCTGCCTATGCCTCGCGCTATCTCGCCAAGAACGTGGTCGCCGCCGGCCTTGCCGACAAATGCCTGATCCAGCTCGCCTATGCCATCGGCATGCCGGAGCCGGTCGCCGTTTACGTCGACACGCAGGGAACCGGCAAGGTGGATGAAGTCGCTCTCGGCAAGACCTTGCGCGAAATGGTACGTCTGACACCGAGGGGAATTCGCGAGCGTCTCGGACTTTCGAAGCCGATCTACGCGCGCACTGCCGCTTACGGCCACTTCGGCCGCGCACCGGAAGAAGACGGCGGTTTCGGCTGGGAGAGAACCGATCTCGCCGACGAACTTGCACGGCACTTCGGCGCCCGTGCGGATGCGGCAGAATAAGAAAACAGCGAAGCCCCGGCACGGCATCCGCCGCGCCGGGGCTTTCGATTTACCGGATCAGAATTTCTCGACACTCGGCCGCAGCTCCAGCTCGGATGTCCAGGCGCTTTTGTCCTGACGCGAGATCTCCAGATACGTCCGTGCGATTGCATCTGGATGAAGGGTCTTGTCCGGGTCGTCATAAGGCGCACCACGATCCGGATTGTAGATCACCCCGTCGATGACGAAATGAACCACGTGGATGTTTTGCGGCGACAATTCCCGGGCAAGTGACTGGCACAAGCCACGCAAGGCGAACTTGCCCATGGCAAAGGGCGCTGATTGCGGGAAGCCCTTGATGCCGGCGGAAGCACCGGTGAACAGCATCACGCCCTTCCCCTTTGGCACCATCCGCTTTGCCGCTTCATGTGCGACGGCCAGCGCACCGAAGGCGGTCACATCCAGTGCGGCATGCACATCCTCAAGATTGAGTTCGGCAACCGGTCCGCGGACGCGGCCACTGGCGTTGTAGACGACAAGGTCCGGCGTTGCCCCCGCATCGTCCAGGTCCTGGAACAGGCGCGCCACACTGGCCGCGTCGGCAGCATTGCAGGCATGGGCTTTTGCTCCGGTTTCAGCGCAAAGCCCTTCCAGCTTTCCAGGAGATCTGGCAGCCAGCGACACCCTGTAGCCTTCCTTGGCGAACGTCCGTGCCAGAGACGCGCTGAGGCCCGGCCCGGCGCCGACGATCAGGGCATTGCCGCTCACGATGCGGCTCCAAGATAGACCGGCTTCAATCCGCTCACCAGCTGCGCCTGGATCGGTGCGGTTGCCTCGTTGATGGCGGTGACACCCATATCCTGCCCGACCTGAGTGCGGATCGGCCGCGATCCATTCATTGCGATCAGCTCAAGGATCTTGGTTGCGACGTTACCCGCATCGGTGATGGCTTCACCCTGTTCGAACATGCCCTGAAACATGCCAAGCAACCTGTCGCGCCCCTTGGAATAATCGCCATATTGCCCAACCCGCACCGCATCACCCGGAGCCGGGGCGGAGGTCACCAGATCAGTGCCATGGCCACTCGGCTCAACCAGAACGGACTCGACCCCGAACGGCTCCAGTTCGTAATGCAGCGACTCGCAGTAAGCTTCCATCGCCCACTTGCTGGCGCAGTAAAGGCCGAAGAAAGGCATGCCGAACCGGCCTGCAACCGAACTGAGACTGATCACGAGACCGGACTTCCGCGCCCGCATCGCTGGAAGCACCGCCCGCGTCAGATGCATGACACCATAGACATTGACGTCGAACAGATCCTTTGCCTGCTCCATGGTGAAGCCTTCCGTCAGACCAACAGGCATGACGCCTGCGTTATTGACCAGAACGTCGATCGGCTGTTCTGCCTCGATCGCCGCGACAGTCCGTTCGACACCTTTCTCGTCAGCGACATCCAGATCGACCGGCACAAGCTTGCCCGGAAGACCTTCGGCAAAAAGCTTGAGCGCCTTGGCCGCTTCCGCGTTTCTGCCGTCCAGATCCCGCATGCCCGCATAAACGATATGGCCTTCCTGCACGAGTTTCTGGGCGGTCAGAAACCCGATACCCCGGCTTGCACCGGTAATCAGGATTGTCTTTTGGGTGGTCATTTTCATTTCCCTTCTTTCTTGAAGATTGTGCGCATGAACAGCGCCAGGGGTTCGTCGCTGCGGCTTGCCTTCATTCTCGTCAGCGCGCCGCTCCACGAATTCATCAACCAGTCGGCAGCCTGTGCCGGGGAGAGATGAGACAGTCCGATCCGGGAGAGGTCCGTCTCCCGCAGGCAGATCTCGAGTTCACCGGTCAGTGCCTGCCAATGACGGTCCAGTTCCGCCTGAAAGACCGGTTTCTGGTCGGCCAGCTCCGTCGACAGGTTGCACATCAGGCATCCCTGGGCGTAGCCACGGTCCTTCATCCCCTCCCGGGCACCGGAGAAAAATGCTTCCAGACGTTCCACCGGCGAGCGTTTGCGGTCCGAAAGGCAAGCCTTTGCAAAAGCGAGCTGATCCCGGTGGTAGTGACGCGCTACCTCGAGACCGAAGTCTTCCTTGGTGTCGAAGTAGTGGTAGAAAGACCCCTTCGGCACGCCGCTTTCCCGCAACACGTCATTGATCCCGATGCCGTCGAAGCTGTTTTCCCGGATAAGCGTCATGCCGACATCCAGAAGACGGGTCTTCGCGGTCTCGTAGGCAGCTTCGTTGCGTATTCTGGCCAAGGAGTTTCCTTTCGTCAGGGACTTCTGACACCGCTAATCCGGCTGATACAGCGCCTCGTCAGCGGCGTTCGTTGAACTAGAAATAGACCGGTCTAATAATTATCGTCAATGAAACGAACTTCACGGTTGCGTGTGTGTGACAATCAACGAGGAGACCACCCGCCTCAGAAACAAAAAAACTCCCCGCGAATGACCACGGAGAGCTGATTGATCAAATGAATTTTGCCGGTCCGGCTCTGCTCGCGCAGAAGCGGGGTTTTGGCTCAGGCCTCTTCCGGCACTTTCTCACCCGCGCCTTCCGTCACCTGGTCGATCCAGTCCTGAAGGTTGTAATAGGTGGTGATGCGGGCAATTTGACCATTGCGGATCTCGAAAAAGCTGCCCGCCGGCAGCTTGTAGGTCTGGCCGTTCGCGGGCGGCAATCCGCTGTCGGTGCCGATATAGCTGCCATGGACGATGAACTCGGCAGCAGCCCGTGTCCCGTCTTCACTGACGAACAGCACGATGTCGCTGAGCCGCTCCTTGTAGCAGCGCGTCATGTGAACGTTGAAGGACCAGAACTTGTCCTTGCCGACACGGCGTTCGCCCTGGTTGACGTCATGGATCAGGTCGTCGGCAACCAGGCTTTCCATTTTCTTGGTATCGCCTGCATTGAAGGCAGCAAAATAGGTATCGATCAGAAACCGGGACTGTTTGTTGGCCATAGGTCCTCGCAGGGGCGGAAACACAATCTGGCCGGGAGTTTGCCTTCGCCGCCTTCCCGGCGCAAGAGGTCGAGGAGATTGCGGTTTACGGTTCTTCACCGAAACCGCTTCAAACCAACCAAAGTCCCCGCCCAGGGTGACAGCCGGCGCCCGATGTTAAAGTGATAAAAATGCAACATACTGTATCACATTAGCAACAAACATCACTTCTCTTGAAATTGCCGGTTGCATTGGCATCGGCTCTCGAAGTATCAACTCGTCACCGGTCACTATCCGGAACAGACATCAACGGTTCGGCCATTTTTCGCCACCCGCATGATCAGGCCCTGCCCACTCATGTACGGATGCTGTTCTGGCGGATCGGACAATCGCGCATGAAGTTCAACGGTTGAACGCTGGGAGTGTACCCCGGAAGCAACAGGTTCGACTCCTGTGATGTGCTCCATGGATAGCTCAGTGGTAGAGCATCGGACCTTTAATCCGACTGTCGCGAGTTCAACTCTCGCTCCAAAAACACGGCCTCCAACGCCGAACTGGCCTGTCACGCCAGCAGCTATGCAAGCTGTTCCATTGGGGACCCGGAGAGGTCTTGCGAACGCGGACCGGTCCTTTTGCCTTCGGGTGAAAGTGCCCCGACCGCCGACGCCAGGTCGCTTCGCCCGGCCTTTGGCAAAGGCTCTGCCGCCGCTTTGCCGGAACCGCCTGTTTTCGAACGGGTTGGAACCCGCATTGCCGCTGCTACGCCCTCTGGCCAAGGGCCCGCCGGGAGACCTCGTGCTCTCTTCGGGTCTCATTGTTTCACCCCGGACGCCTCATGACGAGCGACCGGTTTCCTCAACCTCCAACCATCTTCAACACCGGAAAGGACAACCACGTGCCTTAGCGCATTGGAAGGATTATCGAAATGACGACTTTTCTCGACAAGATCCGCGGGCGGACCCGCGTAGTGATTTCTGAAACGGAACGGGCCCTCCACATCTGCAAGGGAGAGCTCCAGGGTATTCTCGGACCCGGTGAACACAGCCTCGAAAATGGCCGTGGCACCCTGGTGATCGAGCGCCAGTCCTTGGCGATGCCCCAGTTCCGGTCGGCCTACGAGAAGGCGCTCTTCGATAAGCTTCCCCAAGTTGCCGAAGAGCACTTGACCGTTATCCGGACCGGACCGGGTGAAGTGGCGATTGTGGAACGGGACAACCGTATCCATACCGTGCTTGGCCCGGACGAGCGGCTTGTCCTGTGGACGGATGCCGGCCCGTGGACCTTCGAGGTCATCGACACGGCTGCCGACCCGGCCCTCACGCAGAAGCTCATGCGCCGGCTCGGGGATGCCCGTCAGACGCAGCAGTTCGTGATCGTGCCGGTGACCGACGGTAGCGTCGCCCTCCTCTTCATGGATGGCGTGCTCACCAAGGTGCTTGAAGCCGGGGTGCATGCCTTCTGGAAGGCAGGCCGAACCGTGACGCAGAAGGTCATCGACCTCAAGCGTCAGGCTCTCGACGTCACCGGTCAGGAAGTCTTGACCCTCGACCGCGTTACCATCCGGATCAACCTCTCCGCGGATTACCGTGTGGTTGCCCCGGTGAAGGCCGCAACCGAGGTGAAGGACTTCACCGACACGCTCTACCGGGCTTTGCAGCTTGTGTTCCGCAAGCAGCTCGGCGCGCTCAAGCTCGACCAGATCCTTGAAAAGAAGGGGGAGGTCAACGCGGAAGCGGCCGCCAAGATCAAGGCCGACATGGCTGAAATCGGTGTCGAGGTCTCCGACATCGTCCTCAAGGACGTGATCCTTCCGGGCGAAATGCGCGAGATCCTCAACAAGGTGGTGGCAGCTGAAAAGGAAGCCGAAGCCAACGTGATCCGGCGCCGTGAAGAAACGAACGCAACCCGTTCGCTTCTCAACACGGCCAAGGTCATGGCTGAAAACCCGGTCATGCTTCGGCTCAAGGAGCTCGAAGCGCTCGAAGCCATCGCCGGCAAGGTCGACCGGCTCACGGTCCACAACGGAACCGGAGGCCTCATGAACGACCTCGTCCGGCTTCGGGACGACAACGCGGCATGAGCCAGAACGGCGCGGGGCAACCTGCGCCGTTTCTGTTTCAGCGCGGCCCTTGCAGGCCCTGGCTGTCCAGATCCTGTCACTTGGCCACCTCGATTGAGGGTGCGCTCGCCCGCTTTCGCAGGGGCCGCAGAATTTGAAAACAGTATACATTTAAAGAAAAAGACAATGAAAACAGACACAAAGATCTCGAAACGCCTGTCTTTCTGGCTAAGACACAAACCGGAAGACGCCGGTTTGATGCTGTCAGACAGCGGTTGGGCTGACGTAGCTGATGTCCTTGGTGCCTTCAGAGCCCTCGGCCTTGATTGCAAAAGGGATCAGCTGGAAAGAATAGTCGCGACCAACGACAAGAAACGCTTCGAGTTCTCCGAAGACGGTAAACGCATTCGCGCACGTCAGGGTCATTCGATTGACATTGAACTGGGCCTCACAGCTTTACAGCCTCCGGAGTTCCTGTTCCACGGAACGGCAACACGCTTTCTGCCGCCCATTCTGACCGAAGGCCTGAAACCTATGGCGCGGCACCATGTGCATCTGTCACCGGATCGCGACACCGCGCACAAGGTCGGAAGCCGTCACGGCAAACCTGCAATTCTTCAGGTCGCAGCCAGCGCAATGCAGGCAGAGGGGCACACGTTTTACAGAACGGAGAACGGCGTCTGGCTGACGGATGCCGTTCCCGCACATTTTCTGGCACTGACAGAAACCCATCCATAATAGGTCTCTTCGCGAATTCGGCATCCCTGGTTAAATCGTCTGGACCGGCATGAACCAAGGGCCTTCGATGACTCCCCCCCCTCACGCATACCGGCACCAAAATAATAAAATAAATCTCTTTCTTTATTCTCGAAGCTAAATATATAAAGAAAATACTTTCTTTATCGAGGTTGCCATGTCAATCAGCTCGCCAGCGCTCCCGCCCGTCAGCCCGTCACTCTTTTCACCGGAACGCGCGGCCGGCACACTGGCGCTGGTGCTGGGGGTCGGGTCTCACGCCATCAACGGCTTTGTTACCACCGCTGTGCTGCCGGACATCATCCGAGATCTTGGCGGGCAGGACCGTGCATTCTGGGTATTTTCCTCCTTTGAAATGATGGCAATCCTGGCGGGCTGCCTCACTGGCGCAGCAAAGGTCCGTTTCGGTGCCCGCAGTCCCTTCCTGCTGGCGTCGCTCCTGCTTGCGGGCGGATCAGTGCTCGCGGGTCTCTCGACATCTCTGGAAGGGCTGATTGCCGGACGCGCCCTGCAGGGCTTCGGCGAAGGCATGATCATCGCGCTGTGTTATTCACTGATCCCGGATCTCTTCCCCAGCAACATCGCCCCGCGTGTCTTTGCCTTGCTGGCAGGGGTCTGGGCCGTTGCAGCGGGTATCGGGCCGGTTTCGGCCGGCTTGCTGTCCGAACTCTGGTCGTGGCGCGCCGCCTTCCTGATCAACATACCCTTCGTGCTGCTGCTGTTCGTCCTGATGAACACGGCCTTGCCTGCGCACGCGGTCCGTCCGGCCACGGCCAGCGACCCCACGGCCAGAAGATTGCCGGTCCGTTTGCTGGTTCGCCTTGCCCTGCTGGCAGCAAGCATCTTTCTCCTGACCGTGATAGGCGAGCTGCATGCGCCCCTGCCGCTTGCCCTGACGATTGCAGCCGGTCTGGCAACCGCAGCGCTGCTGCTGACCTTTGACGCCGCAAGCCCGCATCGCCTTTTCCCGCGCGATGCCTTCCGGGCGCAGACCCTGATCGGCCTCGGCACCTGGATCGTGTTCCTCATTTCCGCTGCCGCTGCCGTGCGGGCGGTTTTCGTGACGACGGTGGGTCAGGTCTACTGGGGCCTCAGCGTGACGCAGGCAAGTTATGTTGCCGCCGGGCTCGCCTTCTCCTGGTCGATCTTCGCCGTCATCTCTTCCCGTGCACCGTCGCGTCAGTGCGAGCTGACCTATCTGACGACCGGTCCGTTCCTGATCGCCGGTGGCTTGACCCTCACTGCTCTTGCGATCTCGACCGCATCGCTGCCTTTGTTTGCGCTCGCTGCCGTGGTTGCCGGTGCCGGCCACGGGCTGTGCAACCAGATCCTGATGCGTTCGCTGATGTACACCGCCGAGGGAGAAGACCAGAACCTGGTCTCCAGCATCCTGCCGACCATTTCCTCTGCCGGTATTGCCATCGGCGGTGGCCTTACCGGACTGATCGCAATTGTCACCGGTCTTGTTGCACCGGGATCGGAAGAACTGCTCACCCGGGAGGCCGTCGCGCGGTCCGGCGCCTCCGTCTTCTACATCAATGCGGGCCTGACACTGGTTCCAGCCCTGGCGATGCTGGTGCTACGTCACAGATTGACTGCAAGGGAAAGCGCCATCGCAAACGAACAGTCGCCCCCCTCACCCAAGGCCGGCACCGCGCGTCTCGATCCGGTAGACCCACGTCACCACCGCCCCTAGCAGCGAGGTAACCACGAGGCCAGCCAGCAGCACGTCCGTTCCCAGGTCCTTGAGCAGAATCGGAAACAGGAAGGCAGTCACAACGGCGCCGATCTTGGCGAAGGACGCCGCAAGGCCCGCCCCCGTGCCGCGATAGGCGACAGGAAACACCTCGCCGGCAATCAGGTAGGTCTGCGCATTCGGACCCATGTTGGTCATGAAGTTGAACAGCATGAAGCCTGCAAAGATCAGGGGGACGTCCCATCCAGGTCCTGCATGGTTGCCGGAAGCCGCAATCGCCAGACCAACGGCGCAGCCGATGAAACCGATCACCTGAAGGCGGACACGGCCAATCCGGTCAGTGAACATCACGGCAAAGACAATGCCGACAATCAGCAGGACGTCGATCAGGGCGGCGCCTTTCGCCGCAAGCAGATCATTGTAGACCAGATCAGAAAGCGACTGTGCGTGCTCGCGCTTGTTGCCAATTGAACTGGCCAGGATGACCGGCGTGAAGATGCCGATGCCATATGTCCCGAGATCCTGCAGGAACCAGGGAACCGACGCAAAGATCGTCGCCTTGCGCAGTTTCCGGTCTGTCAAGAACCGGCTCCACTTGACCTTGTGCGCATGCGGCGAAGCGGCTGTTTCGGCCTTCAGTGAAATCTCGCTTGGATATGTCGGGTGCCGATTCAGCAATCTCAGCAGCGCGGTTTCCGCTTCTGCCACCCGTCCCCTCACGATCAACCAGTTGGAGCTTTCCGGAACAAAGAAGCGGCCGGCCAGGATCAGAAGAGCAGGCGGAACGGCCGTCAGATACATCCAGCGCCAGGCTTCGGGGTCCGGAAACCAGGTGAGCGTCAGAAAGGCAAGACCTGTACCCGACAATGCCCCGACCGCCTGAAAACTGAAGGCTCCCAGAACCATCCGTCCACGCGCCCGCGCCGGAATGTTCTCCGAGATCACCATATGCGCCGTCGGATAGTCACAGCCGAGCGCCAGGCCGACACCGAAGAGGGCTATCAGGGTAATCGAAAGGTTCGGCGCTATCGAAAGCACCAGCAGAAAGGCGATGAAGAGCGCCATCTCGACGATGAACATCGCCCTTCGTCCAAACCGGTCCGCAAGCCCGCCCAGTGCTGTCGCACCGATCAGGATGCCGAACAGGATCGCCGAACTGACAAGCCCGTGCTCCACCGCTGTCAATTTGAACTCCCGCCCGATCAGCGGCAGGGCGATGCCGGTCATGAAGACAACCATGCCTTCAAAGAACTTGCCGGCACAGGCCAGCCACCAGATACGCCACTGCATGCCGGTCAGGATGGAACTGTCGACATCCGTACCATCGCGCCAGATCGGTGTCTCCTCGATGTAGGCCTGCGGACTATCGAGGCTTGCAACTGATGCGGTGGAGAAGGTCTGCCGAACGTCGCTCATGAAATCCCTCCGTTTGCCAATCGGGAAAGCAGGAGAAGGATAGACTGACGGTTATGAAATTCTGGTGATTGTCGTAGCGTAAACTTTCATTCCAAGAAAACTGCCGCCTCAACTCGGGTGACCTTTGCCTGTTCTGCAGCAACGAAGGTCTTCTTCATGCCCGATCCGTCTCCTGGTCGCGATAAGCAGTATTGACAGTGTGAAACAACTTTCCGATGATCCGGCAGTTTTTATTAAGACCGGTTCATTTATGGGTTTTCCTGCCGCTCGTCTCACCGACCTGCATACCTGCCCCATGTGCATGGGGGTTCCCGCGCCAATCGTATGGAAAGGCGCCTATACCGTGCTTACCGGCAAGCTGCCGCAGGCACGTGTTGGCGACATGTGCGTTTGCGTCGGCCCGCCGCCTCCAGCTGGTGGTGACCCCATCATTACGGGTGCGTGGACGGTTCTGGTCGAAGGCAGCCCTGCTGCGCGAATGACAGATCTGACCGCAAAGGCCGGAACAATCATAACCGGCCTGCCAACGGTTCTGATCGGAACGCAAGGTGGTGGTGGTGGAGGCGGTGGCGGAGGAGCAGGCGGCGCAGCGCCTCCGGCAAAAAGTCCGCACAAGTTCTCTGCCGGTGCGGAGACGGGTATCGAGAAGCCCTACAAGGAAAGATACAACTCGAAAGGCATCAAGAAGCCGGAAACCGAGAAGCGGTCGCTCAAGGATCAGCTGAAGGAGAACTCTGAAGCCAGCGCCGAATACGAGTATGAGCTGTTCAGCAAGGAAAAGACCTTCTGGGAATCGGAAGGCGGTCATTTCAAGACCGAGGCGAGCGCGGAGGCAAAGCTCGGCATATCCGGCGATATCAACGGGGACTATGCCGCTGGAGCTTATGCAAATGCGAAGGTTGCCGCCATCACCGGGAAGGCCGAAGGCAAGACACTCAACGGGCTTGTCGGTGGCAAGGTGGAAGGCGAAGCCCTGTCCGCTTCAGCCGAAGGCGGTCTCGGCTTCAGAAAATCCGAAGATTTTGCGGGAGTGGAAGGCAAAATCGGAGGTGAACTCGTTCTGGTACAGGCCAGCGCCGAAGGCACCATTAACATCAGTCCCAAAACCCTGTACGACAACACCCTTGGCCCGTTTTTGAGCTGGGTGAGCGGAGATCCGGCGAAACGAACGCTCGACAGTGCCTATGACCACGGCCTTCGAATCGGAGGCCGCGGAGAAGCCGGTGTCGGGGCTGCAGCCGGGGCCAGCGCGCAGGCAGGAAAAATCGGTGGCGCCTATGGCGTGACTGCGGAAGCCAAGGCAGGGGCCGGTCCGATGGCGGGCTTCAAGGTCTTTGTCGGAGTTTATTAGACAGGTGGTTTTGCACTCGAGACCGCCGGCAGGAACACCCAAGGGTGATAATCGGAATGACCACTGAGGACTATGTCGCCGCCGAACTGACCGCAATCAGCCCGGCCCCGTTTGCGTTCCAGCTTCTGCTTCCCGGAAGCTGGGAAGTGAAGCAGGTCAACGAGCAGCCCCTCACGGTGGACAGCCCCACCATCATTGCGGTTTTCGAACCTCCCCAGGCGACGAATATCTCCGTTCAGGTGATCGGCATTCTTCTCAACAACGAGATCTCGGCCGCACACTGGCTCGAATACTACTGTTCCCTGTCGTCCTGGCATGTCGACACCCTGCAGCCGATCGATGCTCGCCGCGCACGCGCAAGCTGCTTCGTCAGGGCCGAAGGCCACGAACTGCGCGGCCTCGTCACCGTCACGGTGAATGGCAATACGCTGATCCTGATCCAGGCCTTTGTTCCTTCCAGCGAGTTTGCTGCCCTTTCGGACATCGTCAACATGGCCGTCAGGTCCTTCCGCACCGAACAGGTCAGGCAGCCGAACGTGATCGAGGACTGGAGCAACTTTTCCCTGTTCCAGGACATCGGCTTCTTCTTCCCGGCGTCCTGGCATGTCAACCAGCCGCAATCCGGTCTGGCCGATCGCATGGCCATCGACTTTGCCCGCACGGGCTCCAACGGCGAGATCCTCGGGTTCGCCAGACTGAAGGCGATCAGCGCACAGCAGCCGGTAGACCTTGTTCAGGAACTGGGCAAGACACGACGGGAGTTCGAAGGTTCCGACATCATTTTCGACGCGGGTGCGACGTCGAAAGCAGTGACGCTCGACCCGCCGTTTATCGAAGCCACCGAAGTGACCGTCGGTGCCCGCACGAGTGAAAGCGATGAGCCGCTGGAATTCACCGCGCTGGCGATGAAGACCCCGTCGCACGTGATCATCAGTTCCATACTCGGCCCCTCTCGCAAGACCTCGTTCTACAATTGGGCGGTGAACATGCGTGCGCACGAAATCGCCAACGCGTCGCTGCAATTCAAGAGTCACTCCTGAGGTCAGTCAAACTGGCGAGGTCAGAACCCTGTCAGGCCCCGTTCCAGCCACTGGCTTTGTGGTATCTCCTTGCCGATCTTGAAGGAGAACCGCTCCACACGCGTCACGCCGCTGTCCGTCTCGCAACGGAAAGCTACGTCGAACCAGCGGCCAAGACTGCGGAAAGCGGCGATACGCGGCTGCAGAACGTTGCCGCCACGAGGCCGGAAAGACGGCAGCAGTTCCGGCGGCAAGGAACTGACGGAAGCAATCTGCTCTCTCAACTCGGTCATGCACAAAAGGTTCAGCCGCTGGCCCTCGGTCATGCCGCGCATGGCCGTGCGTGCCTGCGGATCATCCAGAATATCGCGGGAATAAAGTTCCCGAGCTGCAATCATTCCGGCTGGAGGTCCTTCCGAGCCGCCTGATGCCCTCCCTCCTCCTGCCTGGTCGCGTTGAGGCGAAGCCACCGGTTTCGGTGGTTTGGGAGCGGGCGTCTTGTTCGTTGCGATCGGTCCGACAATTCCGAAGTCTTCGGTGGGCTGCTCTCCGGTTTCAGCCGTGTCCGTTTCCGCGCCGGTTCCAACGGTCTCCTCTGGCAGGGCCTCCGGCTGTTCGGGTGTTTCGGCAACGTCTGAGGCATCCTCTGGAGCTTCGCTATCATCAGCGACGTCTTCAGCGGCGGTATCCTGTGCTTCTTCCGAAGCCTCCTCCTGCGGCGCGTCGGTTTCGGCAGCCTCGGTCTCCTGACCTTCGCCCTCACCCTCCCCTTCGCCGGCGTCCGTTTCGCCCGCCTGGGCCTCATCCGTCTGCGCGTCGGTTTCCGCCTGCTGCTCACTCTCCGAGGATGCGCTTTCTGCGGATGCCGGCGGCGTTTCCTCTTCCCCTTGCAGCCCCGTGTCTTCTTCGCCGAACTCGGTCACTTCCTGCAGAACGGACGGCTCTGGCGGTTGTTCGGGCGTCTCGGCAAGGTCTTCGCGAGCGGACGCTGGCGGTGGTGGAGGCGGCGGCGGGGCTTCCTCGGCCTGCTCCTGTTCCGGCGGCTCGGGTTGTTCAGGTGCTTCCACCTCTTCCTGCTCCGGTTGCTCCGGTTCAGGTTGCTCAAGTTCCACAGGTGGCGTCTCTTCCTCCTGCGGCGGCGGGGGCAGCAGTTCGACTTCAACCACGTCCTGTAGGGGCTGGGTCGTGTAGCCGGATACGCCTTCCAGAAGCATCAAGGCCACAAGCGCGTGCAGCACGGCGGAGACCACGAGCCCCCACAGGAAAAGCCGCCGGTCCGCAGGCTCAATCCCGACCATGTTCCGGTCCATGTCGGCGGTGATGGCCAATAGAGCGCCCTTAAAGCAAAGTTGCCGGTTGATTTCAGGTTCGAAGTTTCAAAAAAACCCGGCGTCTCCGCCGGGTTCTTCGATGTTTCAAGCTCTTCCCGGCAGCTTAGCTGTCCAGGAACGACCGCAGCTTGCGAGACCGGCTCGGGTGCTTCAGCTTGCGCAGCGCCTTCGCTTCGATCTGGCGGATACGTTCACGGGTAACCGAGAACTGCTGCCCGACTTCTTCCAGAGTGTGGTCGGTGTTCATGCCGATACCGAAACGCATGCGCAGCACGCGTTCCTCACGCGGAGTGAGCGAGGCGAGCACGCGGGTCGTCGTTTCGCGCAGGTTCGACTGGATGGCCGCATCGATGGGCAGAACCGCGTTCTTGTCCTCGATGAAATCGCCCAGGTGCGAATCTTCCTCGTCACCAATCGGTGTTTCGAGCGAGATCGGTTCCTTGGCGATCTTCAGAACCTTGCGAACCTTCTCCAGCGGCATCTGCAGCTTTTCTGCCAGCTCTTCCGGGGTCGGCTCGCGTCCGATTTCATGCAGCATCTGGCGCGACGTACGCACGATCTTGTTGATCGTTTCGATCATGTGCACCGGAATACGGATGGTACGGGCCTGGTCGGCGATCGAACGGGTGATCGCCTGCCGGATCCACCATGTCGCATAGGTGGAGAACTTGTAGCCGCGCCGGTATTCGAACTTGTCCACCGCCTTCATCAGGCCGATGTTGCCTTCCTGGATCAGATCCAGGAACTGCAGGCCGCGGTTGGTGTATTTCTTCGCGATGGAGATCACGAGACGCAGGTTCGCCTCGACCATTTCCTTCTTCGCGATACGTGCCTCGCGCTCGCCCTTCTGCACCATTGCAACGATGCGGCGGAATTCGGTGATTTCCAGCCCGGTTTCGGTGGCCAGCGTCTGGATGTCCTGACGCAGCTCGCGAACGGTTTCCTTTTCCTTCGCAATGAAGTTTTTCCAGCCGCGCGTGGAAAGATTGGCAACCTTGCGCAGCCAGTTCGGGTCGAGCTCGGCACCCTGATACTGCTTCAGGAAGTCCGTGCGGTCGACATTGTAGCTGTCGGCCAGACGCAGCAGACGGCCTTCATAGCCCATCAGGCGCTTGTTGATGTCATAGAGCTGGGCAACCAGGGCGTCGATACGGTTCTGGTTGAGCGACAGGCTCTTAACATCAACGATGATGTCTTCTTTCAGCTTCTTGTAGCGGCGCTCCTGGCTTGGCGACAGGGTCTTGTTGGCCAGCTTGTTTTCCACCAGCTGATCCTGCAGGCGGCGAAGCTTCTTGTAGTTGTCGGCGATGTTGTCGAAGGTTTCCAGGACGCCCGGCTTCAGCTCGGCTTCCATCGCGGACAGGGAAACGTTGGATTCGAACTCGTCGTCGTCATCCTCGCCGTCACCGTCTTCGCTTTCGTTTTCGGTGTCTTCAGACGCACCACCGGAATTTTCCGAATTGCCTTCGCTCGGCGCCACATCGTCATTGGCAACGGCGGGGCCGGCCTTGGCATCAGGGCCGGCATAGGTTGCTTCCAGATCGATAATGTCGCGCAGAAGGACCTGGGCTTCGTTCAACTCGTCGCGCCAGATAATGATGGCCTGGAAGGTCAGCGGGCTTTCGCAAAGACCCGCAATCATCGCCTCGCGGCCAGCCTCGATGCGCTTGGCAATCGCGATTTCGCCTTCGCGCGACAGCAGCTCGACCGAACCCATCTCGCGCAGATACATGCGCACGGGATCGTCGGTGCGGTCGGCGGGCTCTTTCGTGGTGCTCTTGGCAAGCGCCGTCGTGCTTGCGGCGACCAGATCGCCACCATCTACTTCTTCCGGGCCTTCTTCGGCTTCGTCGGAATCGATCACGTTGATGCCCATGTCGGAAAGCATGGACATGGTGTCTTCGATCTTTTCCGAAGACACCTGCTCCGAGGGCAGAACCTCGTTCAGCTCATCATAGGTGACGTAGCCGCGTTTCTTGGCGGCTTTGATCATCTTTTTGACAGCGGCATCCGACAGGTCCAGCAGAGGGCCGTCAGGGCCGTCCGTGCTCTGCTCCTGTGTGTCGTCTGCTTGTGTCGCTTTGGCTACCATATCGTGCTCCAGTTCGCGGCCGGTCCGGCCACGCCGCGCCCTTTGTTTGGCTTCAACCCAATTCCCCCCCAGCGCGCCAGCATGTGGTGCGGCGGCGTCTGAAAGAATCACTGCGGTTAGGTTTGTAAGCCGTGTCCCTTAAGTCCCAATTAACCGTACACTTTTCGACATTGGCATATTTCAGCATCGACGCAGCACACGGCCTTTTCTGTCGGCATCCGGAAACGGATGCGTAAAAGGTGTTCGTTCGGGTTGCAGCTATATTAAGACTTTTGCCGCGAGCAGGCTTGAAAGCTGCGGCGCTTGAGGGCTGCAAAGGTTCTATTTAGCTCGGCTCACGCGATTCGCAAGTGTGATTCGTCACCGGTCAATTGGAAAATGCCATTTTTGTGCTCCTGCGCACACCAAAGAGGGCATTTTCAGGCCCAATGCCGGTTCGTCGCCAGAAAACGGGTCGCTGCTCCAAAAGTTCCCTTTTCCGCAACTGAAGGTCCGCAGAACTTCGTTTAAGCCACCGGCAAGCCATTCCGTCAATGAGCTGCCACGGCCACAGGAGGTGCCGTGCGGATCTTTTTGGCGCGCTCGGCAAGGTCGGCTTCATCGCGAGCACATTCCTCTCGCCTCCGGCTGAGGTCCTGCGTCAGGGCCTGGATGCGCATCCAGGAATGCTCATCGAGCTGCTCGTCCGCAGTAGCAAGCTCGGAGGAGAGTTCGTCTTCCAGCGCATTGAGCTCCAGGACATCGAGAAAGTGCAGATAGGCCGCTTCGATGAAATCCTCCGGCGGATTGGATTTCAGAAGCGGGAAGCGATGTGTCAGCGCGGAAAACTCCGCACCACGTTGCTGCTGCATGCCGATGGTTTCGAGCATCATTTCACCCATGATGTTCCGAAGCGGTTCCTCGAATGCGCTGGTCAGGTCGGAAATGGGCGTCGCTTCCAGATCGTCGACGATCCGGCACAGAATGTCCCGCAATTGCCTGTGGAGGTCATTGGCAAAAGGCAACCTGGAAAACCGCTCGAAGTTCCTGTCGAGCAGATGCGGGAAGCGCATGCTCAAACCGAGCACCAGTCGTTCGGTGCCGAAATCGTGGCTGGCAGCAACCCGTTCGCGTGCCGTGCCGAGCGGAGACGCCGCATCGGCGGAGCCACCGCCCTTGCCGCCTTTGCCCCCCTGCCGGGACTGGCGTGCCTGCTCGAAGAACAGGTTCGACAGCTTGAACTTGAGATCGAGCTGATACCGTCGACGCACCCGCTCGTCGCGAATGGTGGCAATCAGATCATCGAACCGCTTCTCCAGTGCCGCCTTGCGCTCAGGCGTATCGAGCCGTGAAACGGAAATCTCCCGATCCCAGACCACATCGAACAGGGATTGTGCCCGCTCAACTTCGTCATGAAAGCCTGCCACCCCGCGCTGCTTGATGAGGTCATCGGGGTCCATCCCGTCAGGCAGGAAGCAGAACTGGAACGAATAGCCGCTCTTGAGCACCGGAAAGATCCGGTCGATGGCGCGATGCGCCGCCGAAACACCCGCCGCATCGCCGTCAAAGCAGATCACCGGTTCGGGTGCGAATTTCCAGAGCCGCACCACCTGGTCTTCGGTAAAGGCCGTGCCCAAGGACGCGACCACATGGTGGATGCCCGCCTGCCAGAGGGCGATCGCATCGAGATAGCCCTCCACCACCACTGCCTCGCCGCTTTTGAAGGCGGGTTCGCGTGCGCGATGGGCGTTGAACAGCATGACACCCTTGTGAAACAGGGGTGTTTCCGGCGAGTTCAGATATTTCGGCTGTCCGTCCGGAGACAGGGTCCGCCCGCCAAAGGCGACCACCCGGCCGCGGTCGTCCTGGATCGGGATCATCAAACGTCCGCGGAACCGGTCGTAGGACGGGCGCCCGTCTTCCGGCTTGATGATGAGCCCTGCCTCGATCATCGCAGCTTCCGGGATCTCGCGCGCTGCAAGATATCCCTTCAGCGCATCGCGGCTTTCAGGCGCAAACCCGAACCGGAACTCGCGCAGGGTATCGGGCGTCAGGCCGCGTTTTTGCGTATAGGCACGGGCAGTGTCGCCACGAGGCCCCGCGAACTCGGCCTGAAAGAACTGCGCCGCCATTTCGCAGATGTCGGCAAGCCCTGCCCGCTTCTTCTCGCGCCGCGCCGCCTGGGGATCGGGTGCTGGCAGACCGACGCCGGACTGTTCGGCAAGGCGCTCGACGGCCTCCGGAAAGCTCAGCCCTTCGGTTTCACACAGGAACGTAAAATGATCACCGGACGCACCGCAGCCAAAACATTTGTATCGGTTACGGCGATCATCGACGTGAAAACTTGGGCTCTTTTCCTGGTGAAACGGGCAACACGCCCAATAGTCGCCCTTGCCCGGCTGCGTCTTGCGCCTGTCCCAGGTCACACGCCGCCCGACGACATCCGACAAGGTCAGACGGGCACGAATTTCATCGAGTAGGCGCGGTTCGAAACGCATGGAACAGTGTACGGGTCCGGATTACAGAAAACGGCATCCTGCCACCGGCACACTCGGGCGCCGCCGGTCAGTCCGCCAAAATAGAATGTCTTGAAGGTCGTTTCCAGTGGTGCCGGGCCTCATGCCCGGCTTCTGGACGATTTTTGCATCAGCCTCACCGGCTGCAACAGCGGTTCAGTCCTGTTTACCAGTCCCGGAGCTGCCCTGTTCACCGCCGTCAGCCCGCAACATGTCCTTCACCAGGCAGGACGCCTGTACGAAGTCCATTTTCCCGGGATAACGGCTCTTCAGTTCGTTCATGCAGCGGCCGATGTCACGCAGACCGTGCGCGTCGATATCCTTGACCGTCTCTTCGCAGATCTTCTGCATTTCCTCGTCGCTGAGCTGAACGGGCAGAAATTCACGGATGATTTCCTGCTCTTCGCGCTCCTGCTCGGCCAGGTCGAGCTGCCCGCTGCTTTCGAACTCTTCCGCGGAAGTTTCCCGCTGACGGATCATTTTTTGAAGGATCTCAATCACTTCGGTTTCGTTGACGCCGTCCTTGCCGTTTTCCCGGGCAGCAGCCTCACGGTCCTTCACAGCGGTCTGCACCAGACGCAACGTGGCGCACCTGCGCTTGTCGCCTTCGTCCTGTGCCGCTTTCAGGGCAGCGTTGATTCTTTCGCGCATCACATCGCGCATGGTTCACCCCACCCCTGCCGCGCTGAGGCCCGGCGCTCAGGGGCGCCATTCCATTTTCTCAGCCAAGTCATTGAATTTTAAAGATCTTTTTTCAGAGGATCAATATTGACGATCCAAGCCGCTTCCCATAGAGTCCCGCGCTTAATGCAGGCGGCCTTTTGCGGGCTTTCCAGCCCGCCGCAGACGCCCTTCCTGCAGCGCATGATGTCACCAACAAGATCTGGAAACAAGACATGACGACTGCAGACGCATGGTCCGAGACCCCGGCGACCGCCTTGCTTGTGCTCTCCGACGGCAGTGTAATCGAGGGACAGGGCCTCGGCGCAACCGGCCAAGCCGTTGGTGAGATTTGCTTTAATACGGCAATGACCGGTTACCAGGAGATCCTGACCGACCCTTCCTATTCCGGTCAGATCATCACCTTCACATTTCCGCATATTGGCAATGTCGGCACCAACGATGAAGACATCGAGACGGTCAACATGGCCGCAGACAGCGGCATCCGCGGCGTTGTGCTGGCGGCCGCCATCACCGATCCGGCCAACTACCGAGCAGCAAAACATCTTGATGCGTGGCTGAAGAGCCGCAACCTGATCGGCATCAGCGGCATCGACACCCGCGCGCTGACCGCGCTGATCCGTGAAAAAGGCGTGCCCAACGGCGTGATCGCGCATTCGCCGGACGGCAAATTCGATGTCGATGCCCTGAAAACGGCTGCCAGAAACTGGCCCGGCCTGGTGGGTATGGACCTTGCCAAGGACGCTTCCACCACCCAGTCGCACCAGTGGCACCAGACGACCTGGAAATGGGACGAGGGCTACGGCGAGGCAAAGGCCGGCAAGTTCAAGGTCGTTGCCATCGACTACGGCATCAAGCGCAACATCCTGCGCCTTCTGGCTGACGCCGGCTGCGAGGTCACGGTTCTTCCCGCGACCGCGACGGCGGATGACGTCCTGGCGCAAGCGCCCGATGGCGTGTTCCTGTCAAACGGCCCCGGTGATCCGGCCGCAACGGGCGACTACGCGGTGCCGATGATCAGGAAGATTGTCGATGCGGGCGTTCCCACGTTCGGGATCTGCCTTGGCCACCAGATGCTCGCACTGGCGCTTGGCGGCAAGACCCTCAAGATGCACCAGGGACACCATGGCGCCAATCATCCGGTATTCGACCATACCACCGGCAAGGTTGAAATTACGTCGATGAACCATGGTTTCGCGGTGGATGCGGACAGTCTGCCGGACAACGTTCAGCAGACCCATGTGTCCCTGTTCGACGGATCCAACTGTGGTCTGGCGATGAAGGACAAACCCGTGTTTTCCGTCCAGTATCACCCGGAAGCATCCCCCGGCCCGCGTGACAGCCACTACCTGTTCAAGCGGTTCACCGACCTGATGGAAAGCGCGAAATCGGCAGCCTGACCTACTCGGGCCCCGGGAAATGCAGACAAGCGTTTGGCCGACGAACCAGCCGGCCAACGCCACTCCACCACCGGAATGCAGCATTGTCTCAAATAAAAAACCCCGGCGTGCAGTGCACACCGGGGTTTTTTGATAACTGATGCCGGAAGCTTTATCCGATCAGTTCGTCAAATGCCGTCAGGATCTGACCGACTTCTGCGATCTGCTCGTCAAGCATCTGCTTCTGCTCCACCAGGATTTCCTGTTGCGCAAGGCAGATTTCCTGAAGTTCCTTGAACTGGTCTTCCCGTTTGCCGTTGCCTTCCACCAGCTTGATCACTCGGCGGATTTCGGCAAGCGTGAGGCCGATCTTCTTGGCCTGCAGGATTACCCGCATCCGCGAAACGTCACGAGGACCGTAGAAACGGCGTGCGCCCTTGCGAACCGGATTGAGAAGACCCTTTTCTTCGTAGAAACGAAGCGTCCTGAGGGTTACGTCGAACCGCTCGGACATTTCAGAGATCGCGAGAGCGCGATCGTCAAGCATCACTTCTTGTCCTGGCCCGGCAATATCCGGCACCACGACCATCTTGGTTGCTACATTGTTCATACTTTTAAGCCCGATCTTGTCTTTTTTGTTCCAAGTCTGGCTGGGTCTTGCTGCGCTCCCGACACGCCGGTCCCACCTCCGGTTCATCAGGTCCCACTAGCACCGCAATTACAGCCCCCTCAGCTTGAAGCGCAATGCTCTTCGCTTCAGAAGCTCCCAACGCCAAACTCATAGGAGACTAAGCAGTAGTCTAATACACCGGATCGACAGTTAAAATCTACGCCAAATTTAGGAATATTGCCCAGTTTTTACGGAAGTTTCAGTTATGCGAAAACTAAAACTAAAAACCTACGAGAAAGGACACGCAACTACGAATGTTTATTCAGGGGCACTTTAGCCAAAACACGAACAAATATTAATTATCGATAATCTGAATATAAGAACTAGACTTTTCTTGAATATATAAATCCACAATAAATTTTCTTTACCTCACGGCAACGACCAAGGGAAAATTACTTAGTTCGCTTACTCCTAACCCTGAGGATTATTACAATTAGTGAATTTCCCCTAGATACTACGTAGGCAAAAAAGTTCGCGAATCGCGATCCGCGAGACGAAAATGAACGCTACATACGCAACAATACCCGCTATGCGCGAATATCAATTCAGCCTTACTCCTCATGAAAAGATAAGGAAAAATCTAAGCTTATCACTTATTTGACCAACCGTTACGGCACCGAACAAGTATATCAATTTTTTGTCCACACGGTCAATTTTGCCATCAAATTCAACCACCTCCAGCGACGCAAAAAGAGCACATTGTGCACTTCTCGATTGACAAGCGATGAGCAAGGTTATTTTTGTCAGAAGTACCGGACGAGCGAACCCGCAAGGGGATGCCCGCAACCAAGGTATTCTGGAATAAGACGAAATGGCCGACTCAAAATCCAAAGACACCATGCCCGGCATGACCCCGCAGCAGTTCCGCCATTGGCGGCGAGCACTCGGGCTAAAGCAGAAGGATGCGGCAGACCGTCTGGGCCTGAAGAAGCGCATGATCCAGTATTACGAAAAGGGAAATCGCGACGGACGGCCCGTTGAAATTCCCAAATCCATCCGACTTGCCTGCTATGCATTGTCGGAAGGGATCGGCGACTTTGACGGCCAGACAACGATCCCGTTACCCGCCGAAATTGCCAAGCCGGAATAAAGTCGTGATTTTAGCTCGCAAAAGGTCGACTTTCACGCCCTGGCGGGGTTCCCTCCTGCGCAGCTTTTCCCTATAAGACGCGCTCAGCCAACATAGTCATACCCTCATGTCCGAGCCAGACCGAATAGCGAGCCCGCTGTCCGGAAAGGCCGCTGCGAGCTGCGAGCCGAGATGCCAAAACGCACAGATATCTCTTCCATCCTGATTATTGGTGCCGGTCCGATTGTCATCGGCCAGGCATGTGAATTCGATTATTCGGGCACCCAGGCCTGCAAGGCGCTGCGCGAGGAAGGGTATCGCATCATCCTGGTCAACTCGAATCCGGCGACGATCATGACCGACCCGGACCTGGCTGACGCGACCTACATCGAGCCGATCACTCCCGAGCTGGTGGCCAAGATCATCGAGAAGGAACGCCCGGACGCGCTTCTGCCGACGATGGGTGGCCAGACCGCGCTGAACTGCGCACTCGATCTCGAACAGATGGGTGTTCTGGAAAAATACGGCGTGGAAATGATCGGCGCCCGCGCCGATGTCATCGAAAAGGCTGAAGACCGCGAAAAGTTCCGGGCTGCGATGGACGTCATCGGCCTGGAAAACCCGCGCGCGGCAATTGCCTCCTCCCCGGCAATTCACGACGAGAACGGCCGGATCATCGGTTACGACCGCAATGCCGGCTATCTTGAAGCCATGCGCGCCATCGACGAGATCGGCCTGCCGGCGATCATCCGCCCCGCCTTCACCCTGGGTGGCACCGGCGGCGGCGTTGCCTATAACCGGGAAGAATTCGAAACCATCGTTCGCTCCGGCATCGACGCATCTCCGGTCGGTCAGGTCCTGATCGACGAGAGCCTGCTCGGCTGGAAGGAATATGAAATGGAAGTGGTCCGCGACACGGCGGACAACTGCATCATCATCTGCTCCATCGAGAACGTCGATCCGATGGGCGTGCATACCGGTGATTCCATCACTGTCGCGCCGGCCCTGACGCTGACCGACAAGGAATACCAGATCATGCGTGACGCCTCGATTGCGGTGCTGCGCGAGATCGGCGTGGAAACCGGCGGATCGAACGTGCAGTTCGCGGTCAATCCGGACAATGGCCGCCTTGTCGTCATTGAAATGAACCCGCGCGTGTCGCGGTCTTCCGCCCTGGCCTCCAAGGCAACCGGCTTCCCGATCGCCAAGATCGCGGCCAAGCTTGCTGTCGGCTACACGCTGGACGAACTGGAGAACGACATCACCGGCGGCGCGACCCCGGCATCGTTCGAACCGACCATCGATTACGTGGTCACCAAGATCCCGCGTTTCGCCTTCGAAAAATTTCCGGGCTCCGAAGCAACCCTGACCACTGCCATGAAGTCGGTCGGCGAAGTGATGGCCATTGGCCGGACCTTCAACGAAAGCCTGCAGAAGGCGTTGCGTGGTCTGGAAACGGGCCTGAACGGCTTTGATGAAACCGAAATCCCGGGCCTTGATCAGGGCGACGACCGCAACGCCCTGCGCGCTGCCGTCTCGACACCGACACCGACCCGGCTTCTCAACGTCGCCCAGGCCATGCGCCTTGGCATGACGGTCGAGGAAATCTACGAGGCCAGCGGCATCAATCCCTGGTTCCTGGAACAGATCGAAGCCATCCTGGAAATGGAAGCAAAGGTCCGCAAGCTCGGCCTGCCGAAGGATGCCGCGAACCTGCGCAAACTGAAGGCCATGGGCTTTTCCGACGCGCGCCTGGCAAGCCTTGCCGATCTCGATGCATCGGACGTTGCCAAGCTCCGCAAGCAGCTGGACGTGCACCCGGTCTACAAGCGCATCGACACCTGCGCTGCCGAGTTCGCCTCCCCGACCGCTTATATGTATTCCACCTACGAGGCTCCCTTCATGGGTCAGCCCGCGTGCGAGGCGAACCCGTCCGACCGGAAGAAGGTGGTCATTCTGGGTGGTGGCCCGAACCGGATCGGCCAGGGTATCGAGTTCGACTATTGCTGCTGTCATGCCGCCTTCGCGCTGGAAGACGCGGGCTACGAGACCATCATGGTCAACTGCAACCCGGAAACCGTCTCCACCGATTACGACACGTCCGACCGTCTCTACTTCGAGCCGCTGACCGCTGAAGACGTGCTGGAAATCATGCGCAAGGAGCAGGAGAACGGCACGCTGCACGGCGTCATCGTCCAGTTCGGTGGCCAGACCCCGCTCAAGCTGGCGCAGGCGCTGGTCAAGGCGGACGTGCCGATCCTCGGCACGTCACCGGACATGATCGATCTTGCCGAAGACCGTGACCGGTTCCAGAAGCTTCTGATCAAGCTCGACATGAAGCAGCCGGAAAACGGCATCGCCTATTCCGTCGAACAGGGTCGCCTCATCGCCGGTCAACTCGGCCTTCCTCTGGTGGTCCGCCCGTCCTATGTCCTGGGTGGCCGTGCCATGCAGATCATTCGTGACGAGGAAGCCCTCAACTCCTATCTGCTTGGCACTCTGCCGGAGCTGGTCCCGGCGGAAGTGCGGGCAAAGTACCCGAACGACAAGACCGGCCAGATCAACACCGTGCTGGGCACCAACCCGCTGCTGTTCGACCGCTATCTCGACGGCGCGATCGAGGTGGATGTCGATGCCCTTTGCGACGGCAAGGACGTGTTCGTCTGCGGCATCATGGAACACATCGAGGAAGCCGGCATCCATTCCGGCGACAGCGCCTGCTCCCTGCCGCCGTTCTCGCTCGGCGAAGAGATGCTTGAAGAACTCAAGCGCCAGACCACGGCATTGGCTCTGGCACTGGAAGTCGGCGGCCTGATGAACGTGCAATACGCCATCAAGAACGGCGAGATCTTCGTTCTGGAAGTCAACCCGCGCGCATCGCGCACCGTGCCCTTCGTCGCCAAGACGATCGGCGCGCCGGTCGCCAAGATCGCCAGCCGCATCATGGCAGGAGAAAGCCTGGCTTCCTTCGGCCTCAGCGAGAAGAAACTCGACCATATCGCGGTCAAGGAAGCTGTCTTCCCGTTCGCCCGCTTCCCCGGCGTCGACACGATCCTCGGACCGGAAATGCGCTCGACGGGCGAAGTCATGGGCCTCGACACAGCCTTCGGCAAGGCCTTTGCCAAGTCCCAGATCGGCTGCGGCACAGGGGTTCCGGACAAGGGCACCGTGTTCGTTTCCATGCGCGACGAAGACAAGGCCGGCGTGCTTGATGCCGTCCGCAGCCTGGAAGCCGGCGGCTTCACGATCATCGCCACCGGCGGCACCCAGAAGTTCCTCGAGGACAAGGGGATTGCGGTGAAGAAGATCAACAAGGTTCTTGAAGGCCGCCCTCATATCGTTGATGCTATCAAGAACGGTGAGGTCCAGCTCGTCTTCAACACGACCGAAGGCGCACAGGCCATCTCCGACAGCCGGTCGATGCGCCGGGCGGCTCTTCTGAACAAGGTACCGTATTACACGACCCTTGCAGGATCAGTGGCTGCCGCGAAAGGCATTGCCGCCCATAAAGCTGGGAGCCTTGAAGTAAGACCTTTACAATCCTACTTCGGCTAAGGCTATTATACTCGTGACCGGCCGGGAAAGCGCGCCTTTCCCGGCTTGGTTTGTTTTTGTCAAAGCGCGGTCCTCGAGATTAGGGGGACCCAATAAGCTGAAGGTCTGAGACCAATGGAAAAAGTTCCGATGACCTCCGCCGGGTACAAGATGCTCCAGGACGAGCTGAAGGAACGTACCGCGGTAGAGCGCCCGCGCATCGTCGAGGCGATTGCTGAAGCACGCGCGCATGGCGACCTGTCGGAAAATGCGGAATACCATGCGGCTAAAGAAGCCCAGAGCCTGAACGAAGGCCGTATTTCGGAACTGGAAGACAAGCTGTCCCGCGCTGAAATCATTGATGTGTCCAAGCTGTCCGGCGACATCGTCAAATTCGGCGCGACCGTCACCCTCATCGACGAGGACACCGAAGAAGAAAAGAAATACATGATCGTTGGCGACGTCGAATCCGACGTGAAGCAGAACAAGGTCTCTATTTCTTCTCCGATCGCCCGCGCCCTGATTGGCAAGTCCATCGGCGACAGCGTCGAAGTTGCCGCCCCTGGCGGTGCCCGGTCTTACGAGATCGTGGACGTACGCTTCGTCTGATCCCAGCCTTCCAGTGTTGAGCCTTCCCGGCCTGGCCTCTCTTTGCAGGGGCCGCCCCCGGTCCTAGCGTGCCTGAAAATTGCCCCTGGCCGTTTCAATGTCCGGGTTCCCTTTGAACCCGGACCTGCCTGGCACCGCTCCCCGGCAACGTACGCGCGTTCTGCGACTGTCCTTAAGTCGCAGCAAAAGCTGCGCTTTCCCTTTGACGTCCACGACACAGCCGTTAAGCTGACAACCAGAAAGTGTCGGAGGATTTGCAATGGTCTTTAACGCGATTGCCGTATGGTTGTTGATCGCGTCGGTGCCGTTATGGATATACCGCTGGTTTCTGTTTTCCAGGCTCACGGCACGCGAACGCCTGATGTTCAAGCGCCTCGTCGCGCAACGCCACGAAAGCTCCTTCGTGTTCGCCGTGCGGATGGCCGGCTACCTGATCACTCTGGCTGTTGCCGTCTTTTTCGTCGTCTTCGGTCTGCGCTATCTGAAGAATGGCAACTTTGGCATAACGACCTACAGCGACACGATACGCAGCAGGTTCTATTCCGGCATTGAACCTGTCGACCAGGCGCTCGACAGCTACCACTATGACCAGATGCTGCCCGTTGCGGCACTGACGACCATCCTGCTGGTGACCGTCGCCTTTACCCTGGTCACCGCCGCTCTCAGGGACATCTCCCTGATCCGGCGTCTCCAGAAAAAAGTGAAAAAACTGGCTTCGTGAGTTTGTTGGCGCCCTTGCCTGCCAGATCGGCAGGCAGCGCCTCACGCGTGCTGCAAGATATTCACCAGGCGGCCGAAAGGGTCGCGCACATAAAAGCGCCTGACGCCCCATGGCTCATCTGCCGGGCCGTATTCGATGCCGAGGCCTTTTGCCTGCACTTTTTCCAGCACTTCTTCAAGGTTATCGACTTCGACCGAAAAATCGGGCACGGGCGTTCCCGCACCGCCTTCCGCCGCAATGCTGACCTGGGCCATTGCGCCCCGTTCGCCTGCAAAGGTGACGATCCAGCCGTGATCCATCGCCAGGTCCATGCCCAGCACATCGCCGTAGAAGCTTTGCGCCTTGCCGGTATCCGGCGATGCGATGTTGGCAACGACACGTTTCACAGCCATGGCGTCTTGTTCCTTCTTGCAGCCGGGTCGGACTTCAATCGATTGGAACGACAGGCTCATCCTTTGTGCGGCGGATTGTCAACGCCGTACGAACGCTGTCGACGTTGGGCGCAGCGGTCAATTCGCGAATGATGAAATTCTGGAAGGTCTGCAGATCCGGCGAAACGCATTTCAGCAGGAAGTCGACCTCACCCGAAAGCATGTAGCTTTCGCGCACCAGCGGCCAGTTCTGAACCGTCTGTTCGAAGGCGATCAGATCCGCCTCGGTCTGGCTGTGCAGCCCGACCATCGCAAACGCTGTCACGTCGTAACCGAGCTGCTTTTCATCAAGCAGGGTCCGGTAGCCCAGGATGAGCCCGGCTTCCTCCAGCGCGCGCACCCGGCGCAGGCAGGGAGGAGCGGATATGCCGACCCGACGGGCCAATTCCACATTGGTCATCCGTCCGTCATCCTGCAATTCCTTCAGGATCTGCCAATCAATGGCATCGAGCCGCGCTTTCAAACCTGTCTCCTTCGCGCTTCGCATGACGCGCCATGCTGTGGGCATTCGGGTCTTTCACAAGACTGTCGCCTTGCCCGATACCGGAATCCCAAGCTAACCTCTATTTGTGTGCCGAGTTATGATTTTTTGCGCGTTTGTGCAAGACTATAACAAAATTGCGCACGATTTCGAAAGATTACGATAGGGGAACTTCTCCAAAACATGCCTTTTTCGCCGGAGAAAGCCCCTTCTTCCCTCTGGATCCTTACCGATGGAAAGGCGGGCGATGTTGCCCAGTGCCGCGGTGTTGCCGAAGCCCTCGGCGCACCTGTTGAAGAACGCCACATAGCGCCACGTGCACCCTTTACCTGGTTGATGCCCTTCGGTCCGATCGACCTGCGCGAGCGGGAGACCCGCCCCGGCAGCCCGATTGCCCCGCCCTACCCTGATATCGCCATCGCGTCCGGCCGCCGGGCGGTCCCGTATCTGCGCCGGGTCAAGCGCCTCTCGGGAGGCAAGACCTTTACCGTGTTCCTGAAAGACCCGCGCACAGGACCAGATGCAGCGGATCTCATCTGGGTACCCGAGCATGACAAGCTGCGCGGACGGAACGTCCTTGTAACACCGACGTCCCCGCACAAGTTCTCCGCCGCAACACTGGCCGAACTCCGCAGCCGGCAGGTTGCCGAGATAGATGGTCTTCCACGGCCCCGTGTTGCGGTTCTTGTCGGCGGTGACAGCCGGCACCACAGGTTTTCCGAAGACGACCAGAACCGCCTTTTGAGCGGCCTGCGCGAGCTCGCACATGCGGCAAATGTGCATTTCATGATCACAGCCTCCCGCCGCACGCCGGCCGGATTGGCCTATGGTCTTGCAGGGTTGGCCAAATCGGGAAATCACCTCTACTGGACAGGTGACGAGCCCAACCCTTACGGCCTCTATCTCGCCAAGGCAGATGCGATCATCGCCACTGCCGATTCCACGAACATGATCGGTGAAGCCACAGCCACCGGCAAGCCGGTCCATGTGTTCGAGCCGAGCGGCGGTCACGACAAGATCACCCGGTTTTTGGGGACTTTGCGACGCATGGGTGTCATTCACCCCTTTCCAGGTCCGCTGAAAACCACTACCTACGAGCCGATAGATGCCACGCCGGTGATCGCTCAACGCATCTTGAGCGATTTTTCGGCCGCACGGCAAACCCGGAACAACGCCCCGATGGGCCAACCTGGCAACGCAAACGCCGGGACATGAAAACAGGATAAAGGTGCGCCCATGAGCACGGAACACAGCAAACTTCTGATCATCGGCTCCGGCCCGGCCGGCTACACGGCTGCCATATATGCTGCCCGCGCCATGATCGAGCCGACGCTGGTGGCCGGTATTCAGCCGGGCGGCCAGCTGACCATTACCACCGATGTCGAGAACTACCCCGGCTTCGCGGATCCCATCATGGGACCGTGGCTGATGGAACAGATGCAGAAGCAGGCCGAAAACGTCGGCACAAAGATCCTTTACGACACCATCGTGAAGGCTGACCTGTCCCAGCGCCCGTTCCGCCTGGAAGCCGACAGCGGCACGGTGTTCACGGCAGACGCCCTGGTGATCGCCACCGGCGCGCAGGCCCGCTGGCTTGGCCTGTCTTCGGAGCAGGATTACATGGGCGCCGGGGTTTCCGCCTGTGCGACATGTGACGGCTTCTTCTACCGCAACAAGGAAGTTGTGGTTGTCGGCGGCGGTAACACCGCCGTGGAAGAAGCGCTGTATCTCGCCAATCTCGCGTCCAAGGTGACGCTGGTTCATCGCCGTGACAGCCTGCGGGCGGAAAAGATCCTGCAGGACCGCCTGTTCCAGCACCCGAAGATCGATGTCATCTGGGACCACCAGGTCGACGAGATCCTCGGCGGCGGCATGCCGAAAGCAGTTACCGGCGTACGGTTGAAAAACACCGCGACCGGCGAATTCCAGGAAATTTCCACGGACGGTGTCTTCATCGCCATCGGCCACGCACCGTCGGTCGAACTCTTCAAGGATCAGCTCACGCTGAAGTCCAACGGCTACCTGGAAACTGCCCCGGATTCGACCAGGACATCCATTCCGGGCGTCTTTGCGGCCGGTGATGTCACCGACGACATTTATCGGCAGGCAGTAACCGCTGCCGGCATGGGCTGCATGGCAGCCCTTGAAGCCGAGAAGTTTCTGGCCGAACATGAAGTGACGTCGACAAAGCAGGCCGCCGAATAGGCTGCCTGACTGTCCTGCGGAGGGGCACGCATGGATTGGGACAAATTGCGCATTTTTCATGCGGCCGCACAGGCTGGCAGTTTCACGCATGCAGGTGACACCCTGCATATGAGCCAGTCGGCTGTCAGCCGGCAGGTCAGTGCGCTAGAGCACGATCTGGGCGTTCCGCTGTTTCATCGGCACGCCCGCGGCCTCTTGCTGACCGAACAGGGCGAATTGCTCTACCGGACTGCCAACGACGTGTTGATGAAGCTGGAAGCGGTTCAATCGAGCCTGACGGACAGCAAGGAAAAGCCGTCCGGAGCCCTGCGCGTGACCACCACGGTGGGCCTGGGTTCCACCTGGCTCACCTCACGGATCAGAAGCTTCATCGATCTCTATCCAGATGTCGACCTGCACCTGATCTTCGACGACGACGAACTGGACCTCGGCATGCGCGAAGCAGATGTGGCCATCCGCTTGCGCCAGCCGACCCAGCCGGACCTGATCCAGCGCAAGCTGTTTACAGTGCATTTCCATGTCTATGCGGCACCGGAATACCTCCAACGGTTCGGAACACCAGTGTCGATCGACGACCTCGACAAGCACCGGCTGATCACCTTCGGCGAACAGGCTCCGGCCTACCTCCGCTCGATGAACTGGCTGGAAACAGCCGGGCGCGTCGCGACAAGCCCTCGCAGGTCCGTCCTGAAGGCCAACAACATCGTGGCCATCAAGCGTGCCGTTCAATCCGGCGTGGGCATTGCCATTCTGCCGGACTACATCATCGACAAGTCGTCGAACCTGGCGCCTGTCATGACCGACCAGGACGACAAGGTGCCCTCCTTCGACACCTATTTTGTCTATCCCTCGGAACTGAAAAACACCGCGCGTGTTACCGCGTTCCGCGAGTTCCTGCTGGCAAATGCAGAAGGCTGGGTTTTCTAACCCTGCCTCCTATCGTCTATCTGCCCGATTGCGATTGGCTCAACCAGCCCCGGCTTGACCGGAAGGCAACCCTGCTTGCCTGCACGAGCGGCCGCACAGGGGTTTTTGCAGATACTCTCCCCTAAAAAGGTCTCGGAACTCGGCCTGCAAGGCGGCAACCGAGCGACCCGATTGTCCCTATTCCCCTGGGAAAGCATGGGACTGGACAGACTCAGGTTTCATTCGCCAAATCAGCTCAACATTTAGGCATCAAAATTACTGCACACGGGGAGAGCATTTGCATTTATTTCGGTGAACCAATCGATTTTTTCACTCGAAATTAAAAATTTTTTTAAAGGCGCTGGCAAAAACCGACTAATTCAATCTGTTGTAATTAAAGGGGTTTTGGTCTGATTTTTGACCATTCAGTCAAGCTCTGCGTAAAATGCATAGCAGATCTGCGCCCCTGCCTCTTGTTTACGCAGCTTGTGCACTGCATATAAGCATCACTGTTGGTCACACGGACATCACGTCCTCCTCCCAGTGATGTTCCGACCAGCTGTTCCCCTCTGGAAGGTGATTCCACTGTTTTCAGTGAATCAAAATAAACTGCCGGGTCTTTCAAGACCCGGCTCTTTTTTTGCCCAGACCATGCTGCGACGCAGCATGGCGTAATGTCACTTCACCTCACATGAACAGACGTTCGTTGCCCAGGTCCTTGTAGAGGCCCGCCACCTGCTCCTCATAGCCGTTGTAGAGAAGCGTGTTGCGGCGCTCATCCGTTCCAAGCAGCCGCTCGGAAGACTGCGGCCAGCGACGATGCGGCACGGACGGATTCACGTTCGCCCAGAATCCATATTCGGAAGACTGGATTTCCTCCCAGAAGCTGACCGGACGCTCGTCGGTGAAGGAGATCTTCACGATCGACTTGATCGACTTGAAGCCATACTTCCACGGGACAACCAACCGGATCGGTGCACCATATTGCTTGGCAAGCGGCTTGCCGTAAACGCCGGTAGCGATGAAGGCGAGTTCATTGGTCGCTTCTTCCAGCGTCAGGCCCTCGACATAGGGCCAGGGATACCAGCTCTGCTTCTGCCCGCTTGCAACCGACGGATCGAGGAAGGTTTCAAAACGCAGGTACTTTGCACCGGCCTGCGGCCCGGCCAGCTTCACCAGCTCGGCAAGCGCGAATCCCGACCAGGGCACGGCCATCGACCACGCTTCGACACATCGATGCCGGTAGAGCCGCTCTTCCAGAGGCATCTTGGCCAGAAGGTCATCGATGCCGATCTCTTGCGGATTGTCGATCATGCCATCCAGAACAACGGTCCAGGGGCGGATCTTGAGTTCCTGTGCCGCCGACCAGATCTGCTTGTGCGTGCCGAATTCGTAGAAATTGTTGTATTTCGCCGTGAACTCTTCCGGGGTCACGTCCCTGTCGAGCTTAAAGGCCTCATTGCGCTTGACCGGATAAAGGCCCGCGCTCGGGTCTTCTTCCGCAAAGGCCGGGCGAATTCCGAGGCCCGTACCCATCAGCGCACCAGCCCCGGCAAGGCCGGCAAGGATCTGCCGGCGGTTCATGAAAACGGCCTCCGGTGTTGCTTCCCGTTCCGGAAGCTCCCAGCTGCGTTTCTTCAGTATATTCATTGTCAGTCTCCCGTTTATTCCGAAGGAAACCGGAATCGGCTTTCAATGGCAAATAACGCCCTGGTGACTGAGTGCAACAACAAGGTGATCAACAGTACAGCGCCGTAGTAAGACGAACACAACAGAGGGGCCAATCGGCCCCTCTGTCATTGCTTTCAGTGCTCTAGCGTTCACGCGGCCTGTCTGCCGGACCTCTGCAGGGCAATGTCCGCCGCCTTGCCGGAAAGTTCCGCCATATGGTCGAACTCGGCGGTGTAGCTTGCCACCCCGGCGGTAGCCGAACGCAGTTCGATGATCAGGTCACCGATTTCCGCTTCCGGCATCAACGCCTGCACTTCATCCCAGCCATTCCACTCGGGACGGGCATCGAAGCCAAGCAATTGTCCGCGTCGTGCCGAGACGATCGCATTCACCCGCGCGGTCGCATCGCTCGGGCAGGCAATCACCACCTTGTGGATCGGCTCCAGCAGCACAGGCTTGCACTCAGGCAGGCCTTCCCGGATTGCCAGTATGCCGGCCATCTTGAAGGCCTGGTCGGAACTGTCCACGGAGTGATAGGAGCCGTCCGTCAAACAGACGGACACATCCACCACCGGGAAACCGAGCGGGCCTTGCCCCAACGCATCCAACACGCCGTCACGCACGGACGGGATATATTGTTTCGGCACGACACCCCCGGTAATCGTGTCTGAAAACTGAACGCCCTCGCCACGTGGCAGCGGAGATATCTCGATCACCACATCACCGAACTGGCCATGCCCGCCGGACTGTTTCTTGTGACGGCCACGGACTTTGGTGCCTGACCGGATCGTCTCGGCATAAGGCACGTGCGGTGTATTGGCGGCGATATCCAGACCGTATTTTCCGGCAAGGCGTTCCTGGGCAACACGCAGATGCATTTCGCCCTGCCCTGCAAGCAACGTTTCGGCTGTTGTCTGGTTTTGCGTTACGATCAGTGAGCGATCCTCTTCAACCAGTTTCGCCAGTGCTGCGGAAAGACGGACCTCGTCCTTGCGCTGTTTGGCGGAAATCGCCGTCGCCAGAACAGGATTGCGCCGTTCAAGCACCTGAAGGCTTTCGATCTTTCCGTTTTCGAAACTCAGGAGGTCGCCCGTCTGGACATCATCGAGCCTGCCGAGCCCAACCAGATCGCCCTTGCCGGCCGTTGCGATCTTGTTCGCTTGCTGGCCGAAGACAGAAAACAGTCCGGACACCTTGATTTCGGTGTCGCCATTGAGGAACAGGGTATCTCCGTCGGAGACCACACCTTCCAGAACGCGGGCGATCGACTGCTTGCCGCCGTGCTGGGTGTGCAGCGTCTTGACGACCTGAAGCATCGCCCGCGACGTCGTTCCAAGCACCCGGCGCGACAGCAAATCGACACCTGGAACCTCGTGGCGCAAAGCCTTGAGCAGCCGGCTGACGCCATTGCCATGTTCTGCGGAGCCGAAGAAAACCGGACAGATGAGACCGTCCTGCATTTCATTCACCAGATCGGCAAACACCTGATCGCGATTGGGGGCGATATCCTCGAGCAACGCCTCCATCAGATCGTCATCGTGGTCGGCCAGGTGTTCCAGCATGGTGAATCGGGCTTCGTGCTCACGCGCGAGATCCGCATCGGACATGTCGATCTGCGTGCTTTCCTCCTTCTCGTGATAGACATGCGCCCGCTCCAGCGCGAGATCGATGAAACCCGTCGCCAGGCCGTCTTCCCAGATCGGGATCTGTCGCAGTACCAGCGGCACCGCGGATGCCGGTTGCAGCACGCTCAGGACATCGCGTACCCGCCGCGTGCTCTTGTCGATCTTGTTTAAAAACAAAACCCGCGGAATGGCGCGGGCTTCAAGGGCTTTCAGGATCAGCTGCAGGGCTGGAACCTTGCGCTCGTCGTCCTCCGCCACCACAACGGCCAGATCCACTCCGGAAAGCGCCCCGTCCATTTCGCTCAGGAACTCCACGGATCCAGGGCAGTCGACGAACACGAAGCGATCTCCCAGGAATTCCGCGTCCGCAATGTTCAGTTCCACACTCATGCCGTGGGCACGCGCTTCAGGCGAAGCGTCACCCACCGTATTTCCGTTCGCGACGGAACCTTGCCGGGCCACCTTGTCCGTTCGCGCCAGCAAGGCTTCCAGAAGACTGGTCTTGCCGCTGCCGAACGGACCCACTAGGGCGATACAGCGCGGAGCGCTGCCCGCAGCAGATCCTTTTCCGTTTGAAGTGATTGCCATGCTGAGCCTCCCGTTAGTTCGAGGATATCTCGTAACAACGCGGCAGGGCCGGCTGGGGGACGCGGCCTGCCGCGTCTCGCCCGGATGGGATCGAAGGCCTTTTGCCCGGTGCTCAACAGCACCAAGCCCCAAACTGCGGCCGATCGACCAGGGGCGGTCAGCCATCGTCGCGCCGATATCAGCGGCAACGCAAGGGAATCTTACGCGGCAGCGCAGCAATTTGCCTCTGTATCAGCTCAGTCTCCAGGCCGATGAGAGTTCGACAAAAGTGCACAAAAATCCAAAACACCGCCGATCCCAGAGGCTTACAAAGGCTCTCCCGACTGAGATCTCCAGGCCTGCAAGCGGTGGAGAAAATTTGAGCTGAAGACTGAAAAAAGTCCCGCCTTCAATCCTTCCCAAGACGGTGCCTTTGCCCTGCCGGAATTGGCAGATAGTGAAATTGAGGCGCGGAGGCCTATGTAACCAACTTGAACCGGCCTCGGGCAAAAGGAGCACGCGTGACCAAGACCCTGATACTCTGTTCAGCCCTGCTTGTTGCCACGTCAGCAATACCGGCGCATGCGCAGTCGCCCCAGCTGCGCAGTCCTCCCATGATGACCTCGCCGCGGCTGCCTTCTGCCGGTCAGCAGCTGAACCAGAACCTCAACCGCCAACAGTCCGGTTTCTCCACCCGGCAACAGATTGACGGTGCGGAGCGTCTGAACCGCACCGAGCAGATCAACCGGCAGAACACCCGGCCGGACAAGGAAGAAACTCCCTGTGCCGGCGCGAACGAAAGCTGCCGCGACTAAAGCGGAGAAACAGGACAGTGGCAGCCGCTGAGGCTTAGTTGATCAGTTCCAGCGTCATCTTGCTGACACCCAGTGTCAGGTTCGTGCCTGTCTGGCTTTCCAGGCTGAAAGGGTTGAGCGCGATGGACCGGTCGAAACCACCCAGCAGTGCGTTCGCCTTGATCCCCGCACCAACACTTGCCCCGGCGGTCAGCCCGCCGTAGGTGCCTGCCAAAAGGCCCGGCTTCCGGTTTGCGGAAGGTGCCAGCACACCCCAGACCAGCGTGGCCTGATTGGTCTTGCCGATATCCAGCCCATAATCGCGGACGGTCCCCTTGTAGTTTTCCACCGCTCCGCCGTCGACCGGTGAAAAGCTGCATCCGAGTGTTGCTGTAGAGCCAACAATGAAACTGTGCTCGCCTTCCACCAGGCAGCTCAGTTTGCCGATTTCAACCTTTGGGCTGTCTTCGGAGGCAAGGGCCGGCATGGCAAACACAATGGCCACGGCGGCAAGAACCGGTTTCAAAATACGCATGTAGAGAACTCCCGTTCGGCTGCGAATATCCGCTTTTAGCAAAGGCGCGGATCACGCCCGTGATATGACGCGCCAAGACGTCAAAATCGCGGCAATGGCAACAGGGTCAGGTGTAACCGTCGGTAGTGTCGGTACCGCCAGCCAGAGCTGGGGCAAGCACACCAGCATTCGACGACCTGTCCGATACACGGGCAAGCAGAAACCGGCGACCGGCAATCAGAAGGGTCAAGGTGACGATCACTGGAAGAAGGCTGTTTTCCGGCGCCTGGAACGCCCAGACCGTTCCAGCCAGTGATACGGCAAGCATCAGAACCGATAATCGGTACTGCGTTGATCTGGGCAAGTCTGGGACACCGGCAAATCCACCGCGTGAGAACAGGGTCAAGACCGCGCCGGTAAGCGTCACGGTCAACAAAACGGCGCTGTACGAATAGCCTGTCAGGAATGCCGCCAGAGTGCCGTCACCAAACCGATACAGGCCGACCAGAAGCGGTGTCACCAGCAGGATATGCAGATTGATACCGAGCAATACGGGGTGCATGGGCGCCTTGACCAGCACAAAGCCGGCAAGAACGAAAACCGCAAGACCGCAACCACTCCAGCCTGCAAGCTCCAGATCACCCGTCTGTCGCCAGAGCACAATGAAGACAATCGACGGCAGGCTTTCAAACAGATCAAGAAGCAGTTGTTTTTGATGTGAATTTGCCATCGCTCGACCTCCACCTGACGGGGAAAGGCTAGAGCGTTCAAACTGTGCTGTAAACCGCCCATTCCTCAACCGGAAAATGCAACCCACAACAGGAAAGGGCGGCCGTTGGCCGCCCATTCTCAAGTCTTTCGATGTCCGATAAGCTTATTTCAGGTTCCCGCAGAAACGCTGGATGCGCGTGCAGGCTTCTTCCAGAGCTTCGGTCGAGGTCGCATAGGAAATGCGGAAGTTCGGACCAAGCCCGAAAGCCGAACCGTGAACGACGGCGACACCTTCAGCTTCCAGAAGCTCGGAGACGAAGTCCTCGTCGCTCTCGATCACCTTGCCGGACGGGGCCGTCTTGCCGATTGTGCCGGCGCAGGACGGGAACACGTAGAACGCGCCTTCCGGCACCGGGCACGAAATGCCGTTGGCCTGGTTCAGCATGGAGACAACCAGGTCCCGGCGTCCCTTGAAGACTTCGTTGTTCTTCGGGATGAAGTCCTGAGTGCCGTTCAGCGCCTCGACCGCCGCCCACTGGGCAATGGAGCAAGGGTTGGAGGTCGACTGCGACTGTACCTTGGCCATGGCCTTGATGAGGTCTGCCGGGCCGCCGGCATAACCGATACGCCAGCCGGTCATTGCATAGGCCTTCGACACGCCGTTGACGGTCAGCGTGCGCTCGTAAAGAGCAGGCTCCACCTGAGCGGGTGTGGTGAACTTGAAGTCGTCATAGACGAGGTGCTCATACATGTCGTCGGTCATGACCCAGACATGGGGGTGCTTCATCAGCACATCGCAGAGTGCCTTCAGTTCAGCTTCCGTGTAGGCCGCACCGGACGGGTTGGACGGGGAGTTGAAGATCAGCCACTTGGTGCGCGATGTGATCGCCGCATCGAGTGCTTCCGGGGTGATCTTGAAGGTCGACTTGTCCGCTTCCACGATCACCGGTTCACCGCCCGCAAGCAGCACCATGTCCGGATAGCTTACCCAGTAAGGGGTCGGAATGATGACTTCATCGCCCGGGTTCAGCGTTGCAATCAGCGCGTTGTAAAGCACCTGCTTGCCGCCGGTACCCACGGTGATCTGGCTGGTTTCGTAAGTAAGCCCGTTTTCCCGCTTGAACTTTTCGACGATGGCCGCCTTCAGCTCCGGAATACCATCGACAGCGGTGTACTTGGTCTTGCCGTCGGTGATGGCCTTGATGGCGGCTGTCTTGATGTTTTCCGGGGTATCGAAATCCGGCTCGCCAGCTCCGAGACCGATTACATCGCGGCCTGCGGCTTTAAGCTCGCGTGCCTTGTTGGTGACGGCGATGGTCGCAGAAGGTTTAACACGCGCCAATGCGTCAGCAAGAAAGCCCATAATGTCCTCCAGGGGGAAACGGGATTAACAGCGCGCGGACCCTAGATCCGTGCGCTGCGGAAAACAAGACCAAATCCAGAGAAGAACGGGAGTTTTCAGGCCGCTTGCGCCAGTTTGCCGGCGTATCTTTCAATCACCCCGGCATCAAGCGGTCCGCCATGGCCGAGATAGAAGCGTTTTGCCCCCTTGGACAGCAGAAATTTCAGCGAACGGGCGACCTGAAGTGGGTCTTCTTCAAAGGGAGGCGGCTTGGGCCGACCCTTCAGCGCGATTCCCCCCGGAAGAATGCCGGACGCCGCCAGATCCCCCGCGAGGACGGCACCATCGTCACGTCCGCAGTGCCTTCATTCCCATAGGCACGAGCCTGGCGTAAATCCTGGGGCAGATCTCCTCTGGACCGTGGAACACCACGGCGGCAATGCCGCATCAGCGACATGAAGATACTCTATCGGTCCCCCCTACCGGGCGAGCGCGATCAGCTTCTCGTTTCAAGGATCAGCTTCGGATCGTCCTTGTCCTCATCGATGATCGTGCACTTGAAGCGCTTTTTCTTGGTCTGGCCATTGAGCACCGTTACCGGCACCGACAGGGGAACTTCCGAGGCTTCTTTGGCAGACGTCAACAGGGACGCATAATTGCTCGGGTGAAGCAGCATCTCGGTGATCGGGCGGCTGTCGAGGACGTCCGATGTCAGATGGTAGGTCTTCATCGCTGCGTTGTTCGCCGCGATGATGATCTTTGACTTGATGTTGACCACCAGGATCGGTGCGCTGCAGGCTTCGAAGACTCTGGCAAAGTCGACATCACCGCCGGCATGACCGGCCGAAAACAGCACCCCGCCCACCGTGCCGCCGACACGGAAGTACATGGCATCATATTTCAGTTCGACGCTGTCGTTGGACGCCAGCAGAAACTTGCCACGCCCGGTCGCACTGGCCCGGCGCGTCAATGCCGCAAGCGTCAGGGAGACGATCGTTCGCCCGACCCGGTTCTGGATATGGGCAATGTTGCGCCCCAGGATCAGGCGAGCATCCTCGATCTGGAAGCTCTTGAGAAAACCGTCGCTGGCAAAGCGCACGTAGCCGAAATTGTCGACCAGCAGCACAACGCGGGTGGAGGACGCGACGAAATGCTGGAGGATCGGCGCCAGTCCCAGTACGACCCGGCCCGGATTATTATCATTCTCACCGATGGAGGGAAAGCAGATCGCAAGGATCTTGCCGTCCGGCAACTCGTAACGATAGGCAACGATCGGAATGCCCGGGATACGGTGGTCCGGCCCGCCGCCGACGTCGAACGGCCCGGCCTGGCCTTCCCGGATCGCACCCTGGACGAGGCGGAGAATGGTCTTCCGATCCTCTGGCGACAGGTGGCGTAGCGCCTCGTTGGAGGGCGCCTCCTGCAGATCCCGCACTTCGCTATTGAAACTCTGGGAACCGATCTCGTGCCAGAGAATGGTTTTCTTGCTGATATCGGCGATGAAAAACTGGATACCCGCCAGCGACAAGGCCGGCGGCTCCCCGGCCTTCTGGACCGATGGTTCTGTCGACGTTACTGGGTCTGTCGGCTTGCCCACCGTGGCGCTCTGCGCAGCGTTTATCGTCATTCCGTGCCTGGTCTGTTTGTATCGGATCTCCCGGCGAGCAAGCATGCTTCCGAAATGCAAACAAACACTAAAATCGCATCGTAAAATATCTGGGTTATGTCAGTTTTTACAGTAATTAAACAATGCAATACGTTTTTATGAGAAGTTGTATTGTCAATTTTACGAAAGCTTAATTGGCCGGTTTCAGACCCTGGAACCACAGCCTTCCACCTTCGCACATCAAGACTGCCGGAATAGAAAACAGAACCGTCGCCCCCCTGAATGCAGCGCCATTCGGAGCACGAACACTACCTATTGTGCCGCCTTGCCAAGGCGGCAGCAAATAGATCGAATTTGCCGCAAAATAGTCACGAAAACACACGGCGCATGTCTAAATCGCGTCCGCGTGCAGGCGCAATTTCAAACGAGATTGAACTCATCCCAGCGGATGGAGGAGCCAATGGCCCACGCAACGACCGTACAGGCGACCATCAAGTCGCAGAACGTAAGCTTCCCACCGGTTTTGCTGTTCATAGTGGCAGCAGGCCTGTTGATGTTGATGTCCGCACTGGAGCCGTCACTGGTGCTGCCGATGGTCGCGTTCCTGACCATGGTTGCCGTTACCCGTCTGCTGGCCCGCCGACTGTTTCAGGATCTGACCGGCGCTCAAGCGCAGGCAGACTGACAGAAACCGAAGTACAACCGCTCGAACCTGACTGATCTTCACCATGGCACGCGTAGATAACCAGAAAACCAGAAAGTCCGTCCCCTCCAAAAGCGACCTGCATGAAGCCCGGCCGCTGTTGCAGGCAATCTTTCTGGGCATGCTGCTGGCAACCGCTTTGGTCGCAGCAGCGGCGATGGCAAACCCGGCCAACACGAACGGTGTCCCGAAGACCGAGCCCGTCGCGCACTCAGCAACCGGCCAGGCACCGGCAAGCGCCATGTTCTGACAGCTTGACATACATCGAGCCGCCGCGGCGGCTCCGTCTGATTCAGGAAGTCAAGATCAGCGCCTGGAGCCCGACCTTTCAAAAGCCGAGACCCGGCCTCATGCTTGGCACATGAGTGCCGGGCCTCAGTGCCCGGTCCGCCCCCGGATAACGTCTCCTGCCCAACGATGGTTCTCTTTGAACCTTCATCCAAGACAGCCCCGCAGTGCATATGTGCAAGTGCCCGCTGCCTCACCGCCCTCAGGTGGTCCGCTGGTTGCATCCGCTGTTGATCACGGTCAAGGACAGGAATTTGTTCGTTCGCCAAGTAAAGCAAGATCACATGTCATCTGCAAGACCGCACGCGGTTCAAGGCTGGCATCGATCGGAAATTAACCAGTGTCACATGGCGCGACCTTGAATACCGGGGATAACCGCAGTCCAGGCCTTTGCGAGAGCGTTCGGAAACTTCCGGCAAGCCATGTGGAACAAAATCCGCTACGGGGCATTTGCCCTCAAGTGGGAGTATTACGCCGATGCAACCGGCGCCAGTGAGGGATTTCACATCATGACCATTGCCAACGGCGAAAAGTGGATCGATAAAGAAACGAAGGGTTTGTCGGAGGCAGCAATGGACATCGACCTCACACTTTCAGCAGACACGATCCGCCTGCTCGCCCAGAAGGCGCGGGCAGTTGCATCGTCTCTTCAGGATACGTTCGAGGACGGCCATGAAGGCGACGTCGAATTCGACGCCGATGCCCTGGAGCAAAGTCACGGTCACGATGGCCTTGCGGAGGAGGAAAACGACGACCTCTCCGACGAGGAACTGCGGGAGCTGATCGAGGATCTCAACGTGGATGAAGCTGCCGAACTGGTGGCTATCTCCTGGATCGGCCGCGGTGACTTCGAGGCTGAGGACTTCCAGCAAGCGGTCGACGAGGCACGCGATCGCGCCGCCGGTTCGACAGCAACCTATCTCCTCGGCATGCCGCTCCTGGCCGACCACCTGGAAGCCGGCCTCGACGCGCTTGACCTCTGACAGCCGATACAGCGCTGTTTTCGCCCGGGCTTCAAGACGTTCGGCGGGTCAAGCCGACTAGGTCATTTTTGCCGGGTCTTCCACATCAGGTCGTTTTCCTTGGGAAAACCGGTTAGCAATTGATTTACTATCTTTTCGCTGCCGGACATTTGGCCCACTCTTGCCTCACTTCGTGGTGGGACAAGGGAGTTGAGGGCATGCTGCAAGACCCGGCGAACCAAGACGTGTTTACCGTCCATCGTCCGTCTCCATGGCCATATGTCGGCGCAATGCTCGCTGCGTCGGCCCTGATCACGACACTGGTCGTGGCGTTCAGCAGCTAATCCATACCGGCACTACCGCTCGAAACCGGTACCGGTCATCGTTCAGAGAGTTCCTTAATGCGTTCAACGCGTCTGGCCGTGCTTGATCTTGCCCGCGGCCTCGCTGTTGTCGCCATGGCGATCTACCATTTCTCCTGGGACCTTTCCTGGTTTGCCTATGTCGACTGGCCCGTTGCCCAGGGCACAGGTTGGCGCATATTCGCCGCCTCGATCGCCGGCAGCTTCCTGCTTCTGGCCGGCGTCAGTCTGGATTTCGCCCACCACCTGGGCATCCGTTGGCATGCCTTCTGGCGGCGCTTTGCCGTGATCGTCGCAGCCGCAGCTGCCGTGTCGCTGGTCACCTATTTCACTTTCGGCGATACTTTTGTCCGCTTCGGCATTCTCCATTCCATTGCCTTGTCCAGCGTGATCGCCCTTCCCTTCACGCGCCTTCCGTTCGTCTTTGCCGGGCTTGCTGCGGCGTTCGTTTTCACTTTGCCTTTCTGGGCAGCTTCGTCCGCCCTCGACGGCCAGCTCTGGCTGTGGACAGGGCTCGGCACACCGGATTTTGCCAGTGTGGATTATGTGCCGCTGGCGCCCTGGGCCGGAGTGACGTTGGCGGGCGTCGCCATCTCGAAGATTTTCCGAAAGATCAATCTGTGGCAGACGCTGTCCGGACTGACATTCGCCAACCGTCCCGGCCGGCTGACGCGGTTCCTGGGCCGCCATTCCCTGCCAGTCTATCTGCTGCATCAGCCCTTGCTGTTCGGCCTTGTGTGGACGGCAACGCAGATCGGCCCGGAGATGGACCGCTCCGCCAATGCCTTCGTGCGCAATTGCACGGTTTCCTGTCAGGGCACGACCGCCACAACAGAAATCTGCGAAGCCGCTTGCGGCTGTACGCTTGAATATCTGAAATCGGACGGCATCTGGGACCAGCTTCTGGCGGAGCCCGAAAACCAGTCTCTGCGCAACCGGATGTCGAACAGATACAGCCAGTGCCTGGCTGACCCAAAGTGGCCGGATCCGCTCAACTGATCCCGGTTTTCAAGCCTTCAGCGCTGTTTTCAGGTACTCAGGAAAGACGGGCCAGTTGCCGGAGCGCCCGCCCCCGCCGCTGCCGTGCAAAGGGAAGAAACACGTCCTCGTCTCGCCCCGCCGCCACCTGCTCCAGCGCCCAGAGGGCCGACACGGCGTCGCATTTGGCTTTCATAACACCAAGACGACCGGCCTCGGGCACAGCAGCGCCCGTTGCTGCATAGGCTCGCAGGAAAACCTGTTCCTCATCCGCACTCATCTCGTGCTCCAGAACGGCATAGGCAAGATCCCAGGCGGGATCCGACATGCCTGAGAATTCCCAGTCAATCAGCCAGAGCTGGTCGGATGACATGAGGCAGTTGCCGGGGGATGGATCGCCATGGCTCGGAACAAGCATCCGGCCAGCACCACCAGCGGTGCCGGCACCGATCGGCTGCAACACTATTTCCAGCCCGGTCATTTCCTCCCGGCACCGAACTGCGTCCCGAAGACCTTGCCACTGCGCCTGAAGCACGCTGTCCGGATCGAGCAGCCCTTCGAAGGTCACACCGGACCCATGCAATTGCCCCAATGCCTCGCCGAGTGCACGGGCCAGGCTGTACGACGGCTGCTCCGAAAGATCGGAAGGGCTGCCGCTGACCTTAACGGCGCGGGTTACCAGAATGCCGGCCTCCGCATCACAAAATACCGGTGGCACGGCAATTCCAGTCGCAGCGGCGAGCATCAGGTTTCCTGCCTCTGCCTTCCTGTCGATGTTGCCTGCCGCTTCCAGACGGGGAAGCCGCAGGAAGAACGTACCCTTCTCAGCCTCCAGCCTGAACACACGGTTTGTCAGCCCAGGCTGGGGCCGAGCTGACAGGGGAGCGCCACAAACACGATGCAGGTCCTGATGCCGTTCAAAGGCCTCCAGGATGTCCGGCAAAATGGTGTCTGGCGCGTCAGAGGAAAGCTGTGGCACAAGCAGGAACAATCGAGCGAAACAGAGGAGCTGGCCGGACGCCATGACGAACGTCCCATCGCCCCATATCATCATCACCTACTGCCGCCAATGCAATTGGCTGTTGCGCTCCGCATGGATGGCGCAGGAAATCCTGTCCACCTTCTCGGAAGAAGCCGGCGCTGTCACCCTTGTTCCGGGCACCGGAGGCATTTTCACAATCGTCTGCGACGGTCAACTTGTCTGGGACCGCAAGACAGATGGAGGCTTTCCGGAGGCCAAGGTGCTGAAACAGCGGCTTCGTGACCTGCTTTGGCCGGAGAAGGACCTCGGCCACAGCGACCGCCAGGACAGGAAAGACTAGGCCGGACGCGCTCAAGTGAATTGACTTCTTGAAGTCGCGAATATGTATACTGTGTCATCCGAAGCGCAGCTTTCGGCAAGCAATTTCGAGACAGGACGCATGAACCGGAGCCTTCCTGCACATAAGGTTATCGCTGTTATTTTTGGCACTACTATCGCTTGCCGGAGCAAGCACCAGTTCTGCAGTGGAAACCAGCGAACCTGAAATCGTCATCTATACCGAGGACTACAAACCGCTCTATTTCCCTGGTGAAGACGGGAAAATCTCGGGAACTGTCACCCAACTTGTACAAGATCTCGCCGATGACGCCGGCATAACGGTCGAGATGCACATGCGGCCGTTCAAACGCGGGTTGAATGCGGTGGAGAGCAACGCCAACCATTGTTTCATGGCCCTGTGGCGCACTCAGGAACGCGAACCGAATTTCACCTGGGTTGGACCTTTGGAAATCGACGGATACGGCCTTTTTGCCTTGAAGGGCAGTTCCATAGAACTTTCGACAGTCGAAGACAGTTTCGGCTATTCGACAGGAGCCGTCGGTGGCTGGACCAGCACCAATGAACTTCAGGACGCCGGCCATCCCCATCTTGTGCTGGTGGACGAAGATGGGCTCAATGCGAACATGCTGCGGTCAGGTCACACCAAGCTCTGGCTGGGTGGCCTGATTTCGGCTCCCTATGTTGCGGAACAGGAAGGAGTGGAGATCGAGAAACTGCTGACCCTGCAGACCGTCGAACTTGCTTTGGCCTGCAACTCACATATCGACCAGTCCGTTACCGATCGCCTGCAGTCAGCTTTGAACACACGTCTTCAGAAAACGCCACAAAACAACCCCAAGCGATTGACGCAATAGACAATTTATCTCTGCTGCAGAGCAACCACCTCGAAAAGTTGCATAACTTCAGAAAACTACTTTCCAAAGTCTTGCTTGCACAACAAGCACACAAAAGACCGCCCATAATTAATGCAAGTCTCTTTTGGGTCTTCTTAAAACTTTCAATTCAAAATGCTTTCGGCAAGACAACGTCCGGAGCTCAAGAATGAAGTTCGTGAACCTTCCTTTCAGGAAGACTGCAGCCGAGCCCTCAGCAACAAGGCATGAGCGGGCTGGACAACCGGCACGGCAGCGCCCCTTTTTCGACTGGCCAATCAAGACCCAGCTGCAGATCGGCTTCGGCGCCATGCTGTTGTGCGCCATCGGGGTCGGTGCGGGGGGCTTGTTCGCAAGCTCTGAGGTCAAGAACTCGGTTACGGTGGCGAAGACCGCCAACGAACTTCTGGGGAGCGTCCCGCGGTTGTTGTCCCACGCCCAGACATTCAGTCGCGATGGCAGCAGCCAGACGGCGGAAGCGGTTGCTGCTGACATTGGCTTGATTTCGCAGGAAAGTCTCGCCCTGTCTGAAAGCCAACCCCAGGCGGCAACGCAGTTCGCGAGCATCGTCGGCGATCTGGAGACCGGCTTTGCGACGCTGCGCGACACACGGCAAAGCCGTGACACAGCGGCTGCGAACCTCGACACCCTCACCTCCGAACTGGTTGCAACCACCAATAAGGCCTTCGAGGAATACAAGGCCCTTGCCGCTTACAGATCCGCCCTTGCCATCACCAACGAAGGCAAGATGACCAACCTGTCCAACGTCAGCCCCCGGCTCAGCAACATGCGCATCACCACTGTGGTGCTGGCGCAGGAAGCCGAAACCTTTGCGGCAACACCAGACAAGACCCTGGCAAAGAAACTGGCGGACCGGGTGGATGCCCTCGACAAGGACGCGAAGGCGGTTCGCCGCACGGTGAAGACAGACACGATCAAGGACAGCGTCAAGGACCTCACCAAAAGCTCCAAGTCCTTTGAGAAGCTTCTGAAGGCGCACCTGAAGTCCCCGGAAGAGGGCGCCTGGAAAAACAAACTGGAACCGGCCATCCTTGAACTGATCACCCTTGCCGACACGATCATCAAGGCCGCCGAAGCACCGATTGACGACCTGACGAAGGAACTGCGGGACTTCGACAAGGCGAGCGCCGATATCGCGCTTCTGTCGAACTACACCCAGAGTGTGGCGCGTAGCGTGCTCGGCATCCGCAGCGCCTATTCAGACTATCTGAACACATCCTCGCAAAACGCCGCCGATACATTCCAGCTCTATCTGGGCGATGCCCGCACGGAACTGGGCAATCTGGACACGGTGCGAACCTCAGCCGGCAAGAACACGTCTGACAAGGCTCTGAATGATCTTCTCAATGGTCCACTCAAGGCGCTTGTTACCGCCGGTGGCGATGCCTTGCCGAAACTGGAAGCCACCTTTGCCGAAGTCGTCACCTCGACAGCGGCACTGCGCGCAAGCGAACAATCCTTTGCCGCCGCCGCCTCCTCCCTGACGGAACAGGCCGAAATCATCAGCGCCAATTCCGGTGCGACCGCACTGGCAAGCGCCGTCGGTGCTCAAACGCAGATCACCATTACGCTTGCCCTTGCACTGCTTCTGGGCATCGCTTTCGTCGTATTGCTCTCCACTGCCATCATCCGCCCGATCCGGGGCCTGACCGATGCGATGCTCAAACTGAGGGACGGCGACACGGCTCTCGATCTTCCGGCTGCAAACCGCAAGGATGAAATCGGTCACATGGCTCAGGCCGTCGCAACCTTCCGTGACCGGGAAATCGAACGGATGCGGCTGGAAGAAGAAACCCTTGCAAGCCAGGAAGGTGTCCGTCAGCGCCAGGCCACCGTCGATGCGCTTGTGGCCTCGTTCCGTCAGGATATCGAGCAGGCTCTCGCCACGGTGACCGGCAACATGCATCAGCTCGACAACACGGCCGAGCAGCTTTCCGAGATTGCCCGCACGACGACGGGCAAGTCCGAAGACGTCAGCACCGCCTCCAGCCAGGCCAGCCAGAACGTCCAGACCATCGCCGCCGCCACCGAGGAACTCAGCGCCTCCGTTCAGGAGGTCGGTCGGCAGGTCAACGACACCCTCGTGCGCGTTGAGGAAGTTGCAGGAGCCACCCGCACTTCCAACGACCAGATCAAGGGCCTGTCGGCGGCCGCCGAACGCATCGGTGCCGTTGTCCAACTCATCCAGGAAATTGCCGAGCAGACCAACTTGCTCGCGCTCAATGCGACCATCGAAGCCGCACGTGCCGGCGAAGCCGGGCGGGGTTTTGCCGTGGTTGCCTCGGAAGTCAAGTCACTGGCCGGTCAGACGGCCAAGGCAACAGAGGAAATTTCCAGCCAAGTGTCCGAAATCCAGCAGGCCACCAACGGCGCCGTCGACGCGATCAGCGCGATCATGGAAATGATGGAGTCCGTCAACGAGACCGCAGCCGCCATGGCAAGCTCCGTTGAACAGCAGGCCGGGGCCACCGCGGAAATCTCCACCGGCGTCTCCCAGGCTGCAGGCCAGACCGCAAGCGTATCGGAAAATATCGGCGATCTCTCCCGAGGTTCCAGCGAAACCAGTCTGTCGGCCCGTGAAGTGGAAGAGATTACCGGTGCAGCCACCCGGCAACTTGCCGAAGTCACCACACGGATCGACCGGTTCCTGCAGGATGTCGCCGCAGCCTGAGTTGGGGGTTCTGCAGAAATTGGATACCGGCGTCACCGGTATCCAATCGCCTTGCACCTGACTGTCTTTAGTTATCCCGGACGCAGCGCAGCGAAGATCCGGGATGACCACGGATGGCTTTATCTTGGCGGCCACGCTGTGTGCCTAGATCCCCTTACGCTGCATCCTGCGCCTCAAACACCTCCCGGGCCGCGTTGAGGCCGTTGATTGCTGCCGGCAGGCCGCCATAGACGGCCATCTGCCAGATCGCCTCGACGACTTCCTTGCGGTCCGCACCGGCGGCAAGCGTGTGTTCAATGTTGATCTTGAGTTGCGGAGCCGTCTGCCCGCCAAGCACGGTCAGGGCCGCGATGGTGCACAACTGGCGTGTTTTCAGGTCGAGGCCCTCTCGGGCATAGTGCCGGCCGTAAGCCCATTCGATCAGGCTTTCGGAAAATCCGGGCAGAAGATCGTCGTAACGATCGCTGAGAATGGCTTCCAGATCGGGGTTAAGTTTCTGCGTCAGCGCGCGGCCGCGCTCCAGGGCGGTGCTCATGTTTCGGAGCTTCCTTGCTTGGCGGCGCGCCGTGTTCGGTCCGGGCGCAGCTTTCGAAGGCCGGATCAACGGTCTCACCCGCTTCCATCCTTCTGTAGCGATCAATCTTATCGTCCAGGACGTCCAGCATCTCGGTGAGCCGGGCAATATCGCCGACAACCTTTCCCCTGTGCGTTTCCAGCAGCTTCCGGCGCTCCGTCAACGAAGCTTCGCCCTTTGTACGCAGGTCCGCATAACGCAGCCGGTCCTTGATGCCCATACCGGTCGATTTCAGCCGGTCCAGGAAGTCGATCCACCTGAGGATCGTTGCATCGTAGACCCGCCGCCCACCACCGTCCCGCAAGGGACGCGGCAGAAGGCCGATCTTTTCGTAGTAGCGCAGGGTGTCGGTCGAAAGTCCCGATTTCTCGGCCAGGTCGCCAATCCGCATGTCAGTCTCCGAACGGAACGATTTCTCTCAGGTACCGGTTGGAGTGCACTCCAGGTCAAGCGTCTTTTTCAACTAAATCAAATCTGGCGACACGAAACTGCATTGCTGACATGGGTCAATCTCGTTCCGGATCGGCCGTTTTCGAGGCATCCAGACCTGAAGACGGCAGGACCCCACCTCGCGACGTCGTGAACTTGGGGTGAGCGTCAATCAATTGACTGATCGGTCAGTTGGAAATATCAATCCCGCATGACCACGACACGCGACATTCTCATCGACACCGCCACCGAGCTCTTTCTGGGACGCAACTTCGGTGCCGTCGGCACCACGGAACTCTGCAAGAGCGCCGGGGTGAACAAGGGAACGCTGTACCATTACTTCCCTTCAAAATCGGATCTTCTGGCTGCAGCGATCGAGCGATATGCCACGTCTTTCGGACAAGCTTTCTGCGACATTGCCGACAGTGACGCAGCACCGGAAGAAAAGCTCCGCCAGCTCTTCGACGTTCCAGCCAGGGCAAACCGGGACTGGAAAACCCGGCACGGCTTTGCACAAGGATGCCTTGTCGGAAACATGAGCCTGGAACTCGGGGCCGTCGATATGCCTGTACGCGAGGCCATCAAACATGCACTGACGACGTGGAAAGCCCCGGTCCGCGATATCCTGCATCAGCTCATAGAGACCGGTTCACTCGCCAGGATCGATTGCGACAAGGGAGCGGATGTCGTCATCGGCCTCATTCAGGGTGGGCTTCTGCTGGCCAAGGCGCAGAACGACCCATCGCACATCACCCTTCTTGCCCCCGGCGCCCTCTCTCATCTGAACAGCCTTAAACCCTAACCGCCGCCAGTTGCGGCAAACACCGGACGTCCGAGCACGTTTAAACATCATTTGACTGGTCGGTCAGTTGACACACGAAAGGAAACGACAAATGCCAAACATGCTTCAAATCGAACCCAACCAGGCAACAGGAGCCACAAAGGAGGCGTTTGATGAGGCCAAGCGGCAATTCGGCGGCGTCATCAATCTCTTCAAGGTCACGGGCAATGCCCCCAATGTGCTGAAGGGCTTCCTTGCACTCAATGCCGGCGTCAACGACGGCATAGAACTGACGGGCAAGGAGATCGAACAGGTAGCCATGCTCGTTTCCGCACTCAATCGCTGCGACTATTGTGTCAACGTTCACATGAAAGTGGGTCAGATGCAGGGTGGCAGCGAAACCGAGATGCTGGCCGCAATGGAAGGCCGCGCGGAGGATGCGCGGACGCAGGCCCTGCTCGACTACGCAAATGAAGTCGTCCGCAACCGCGGCCAGGTGACCGCCCAGACGCTTGATGCGGTCCGGCAGGCCGGTTTTTCCGACAAGGCCCTTCTGGAAACCATCGGGATCATCGGGATCTACACCCTGATCCAGTATGTGCGGCACGTGGCAGACCCGGAGCATGATTTCCCGCAGGTTACCCAATACGACGCACAGCAGATGGGCGCTTGAACAAACGGCCCGGTCGCGTCAGCCCGATGACGCGACCGAACCCGACCAATGAACAGCCGCCACTTCACGATTGCCCAAACTTGAACGGGAGGAAGACGATGATCGACGTTCACCGAAAAAAAGCCCTGCCGGTCCATCCGGACCTGGTCCGACAGCTTGCAGGTGGTTTTGACCAGATCGGTGCATGGCACCCGGCCGTTTCGGACTGCAAGACGAGCGAAACACCTTCCGGCACTGTGCGCCACCTGACACTGCCGGACGGCGCGATACTCCAGGAAGCTCGGACCGACGACGGAACGGTTCCCGGAACCTACAGCTACCGCATCCTCTCTGGCCCCCTTCCCGTGCGTGACTACACGTCGACTTTCCGGATCCTTGCGACCGGCAACGGATGCGAAGTGGAATGGTCGGGAAGATTCGATGCTGAAGGCGCTTCAGAAGAGGAGGCACGTTCCGTGGTTGCCGGCATTTATGAAACGGGGCTTCAGGCACTGGCGGCGATGGTTGCCGGACAGTCCGGCAAGACCCTACAACGCCGCAAGCCCTCCCCCTTGCCACAGGTGACCACGGTTCCGGAGATCCGTGCCGACGAAGCGCTGCGCGCTGTTTACGAAGACACCAAGGCCGTGCTGCAAGTGCCATGGATGGGCGTGGTGACGATGGCCTTTGCACAATATCCGAACTTCTACGCCACCTTGTGGGGCGGACTGCGAGACCTTGCCGGAAGCAGGGAATTCGTTGCAGCCTGCGCCGAGCTGAGATCATGTGCAGAGCAGGACGTTGCCGCCTTTTCGGTTCCGGAAATTACAAGGGATTTGCGCAAACGCGGGTATGCGGATCAGGAACTCGAGCGGATAAGAGACGAGATCGAGGTCTTCTCCCACGGCAACATGCCCTATCTCCTGATAGCGACATCTGCCCGGCTTCTGATCGAGAACCATGACCTTGCTGAAAACAGCACCATTTCACCCTACGACGGCGAACACGGGCCGCGGCGACTGGGGGCACCGGTGCTCATGGAAATGCATCACGTCGACAGCCAGACGCACGATGTCTACGACGACATCATGCGCACGCTCGGCCTGCCGTTCGTGAACACCGACTATCGTGCCCTTGCCCGCTGGCCGAGCTACTTTCGCCTCGCCTGGAATGCACTGCGTCCTCAAATAGAAACCACCGACTATGACAAGGCCTGCGAACGCGTTCACGACTGCGCGGTCGACCTTGCCCGGATGCTGCCCAACCCTGGCGGACTGACACCGGAAATCCTGCAGTCGGCAATTGCCCGGGACACCAACGCGCAGCCGGTTGGCGATGTGGTGCGGCTGTTTCAATGGTTGCTGCCGGGCCTGATCGTCAACGTCGAGGCTTTTCGCCAACAATTGATTCCGGAAAAGTCCGATTGAAAAAAAGCGGCCGGCGGGACTTGCCCGGCCGGCCGTTGGAAAGGCCCCAAACAGGAGCGCTTTGAAGGTCGATCCGGCGAGGCGGTTTTCACCGCCTTCGCCTTAACGGCTGCAGAAGCCGTCTTGGTTCTGTTAAGCGAACCACCAGCGTTCGACGGCGCGGAAACCGTCCAGGGTCCAGTTGGCGGCAACCTTTTCCGGATGCTGGACCTTTTCGTTGTGCGCCATGACGTAGCTGGCGAACATCGGAATAATCACACCACCGTCGGTGCGCACCAGGTTCTGCATTTCGCGGTACATATCGGCGCGCTTGGTTTCATCAAGCTCGGAACGTGCCGTCTTCAGCAACTGGTTGAAACGCTCGTTCTCCCAATATGTATCGTTCCAGGGAGCACCTGACGCATAGGCCACGGAGAACATCCAGTCTTCCGTCGGACGTCCTCCCCAGTACACCGCGCAGAACGGCTTTTTCATCCACACATCGGACCAGTAACCGTCATTCGGCTCGCGCGTCGGCTTGATGTTGATACCGGCCTTGCTCGCGCTGTTTGAATACAGCACGGCCGCATCGACGGCACCGCCAAAGGCCGCATCAGCCGCTGAAAGGCTGACGTCAAGGGAATCGAGACCGGCCTGTTTCAGGTAGTATTTCGACTTGTCGGGATCGTAGGTGGTCTGCTCCAGGTCGTCCGCGAAGAAGCGGTTTGACGGGCTGATCGGATGATCGTTCCCAACCGCCCCGTAGCCGAACAGGATCTTGTCGACCAGTTCCTGGCGATCGACAGCATATTTCAGCGCCATACGTACATTGTTGTCGCTAAAGGGTGCCGTGCGCGTGTCCATGGCAAACGTGTAGTGCTGCGTGCCCGTGGTCGACAGGATCGTGACGTTCGGCGAGCGCTTGAACAGGCCGACGGTCTTCAGGTCCACCTGATCGATGACATCGACATTGCCGGTCAGGAGTGCTGACTGACGCGCTGCAGGGTCAACGATGGTCAGCAGCTTGACATCGTCGAAATGCGCCCGGTCGGTCTTCCAGTAGTTCTCGTTCCTGGTCAGCTCGGCAATGACACCCGGCTGGTAGTTGGTGACCTTGTAGGGACCGCAACCGTCGCTGCTGGTCGGATCGATCTTGCCATCGGAGGATTTCATGATCGGCAAGTGATAGTCGCTGACCACGAACGGGAAGTCGGCATTGCCCGCTTCCAGCGTGAACACGACGCTGTCGCCGTCGACGCTGATGTCCTTGATGGGGTCGACGAAAGGCTTCGCCGCCGAGGTGCTGTTTTCACCGCGGTGATAGTTGATCGAGGCCACCACGTCTTCCGGCTTGACCGTGCCGCCGCTGTGATACTCGATCCCCGGGCGGATCTTGAAGGTCCAGACCGTGGCATCGGGAGACGGCTCCCAGCTTTCCGCCACTTCGCCCACCAGGGTACCATCTGCGGTGATCTCGATGAGGTAGCCATGACGGGACGTGGCGAACACCTGCACGAAGACATTGTCCCAGGTGCCCGGATCATAGTTTTCACTGGTGTTGCCGGCGGCGATGCCAACCCTGAACGTACCGCCCTTCTTGGGTTGCGCGGCTGCCGGACCGATCGCGAACTGACCGGCAACAGCCGCTCCGCCGATCGCTGCCGCACCTTGCAGGATGCTGCGCCGGGAGACCCCGGACTGCAGGATGTGCTTGTTAAGATTTCCCATTTTCATGTCCCCTCTTTTTGATGTCCTCATTATGGAAATGACGCCGCGTGAACGTGTCCGCGCGAAAGAAATCTGCCCTGAACGTCCTTGACCCGGACAGAATTGCCAACCACCAAGACGCCTGTTTTTCATACTATGCCGTTTTTGATTGATCGCTCAATTAAAAAAAAGCTAACACTTGCGGCAAGGTCCTCACCCGCGGCGGAGAAGCAGCATGGGAAAGCGCAAGAACATCCTGATCCTGATGGTCGACCAGTTGAACGGAACCTTGTTTCCGGACGGCCCGGCGGAGTTTCTGCACGCACCAAACCTGAAGAAACTTGCCGCCCGTTCGATTCGCTACGAGAACACCTACACCGCTTCGCCCCTCTGTGCGCCGGCACGCGCAAGCTTCATGTCCGGCCAGCTGCCACGCCGTACGGGCGTCTACGACAATGCCGCCGAATTCGCCTCCGACATCCCGACCTATGCCCATCATCTGCGCCGCGCCGGTTACACCACCTGCCTGTCCGGCAAGATGCATTTCGTCGGTCCGGATCAGATGCACGGCTTTGAGGAACGACTGACCACCGACATCTACCCTGCCGATTTCGGCTGGACGCCGGACTACCGCAAGCCGGGCGAGCGTATCGACTGGTGGTACCACAACATGGGGTCAGTCACGGGCGCCGGCATTGCCGAGATTTCCAACCAGATGGAATATGACGACGATGTCGCCTTCCAGGCCGTGCGAAAGATCCACGACTACGGCCGCGGCAAATACGACCGCCCGTTCTGCCTGACGGTCAGCTTCACCCACCCGCACGATCCTTATGTCGCCCGCCAGAAGTACTGGGACCTCTACGAAGACTGCGAGCACCTGCTGCCGCAGGTTCCGGCGATGGACTACGACGACCACGACCCGCATGCAAAGCGCATCTTCGATGCCAACGACTGGCGCAACTTCAACATCACCGAAGAAGACATCCGCCGCTCGCGACAGGCCTATTTCGCCAACATCACCTATTTGGACGACAAGATCGGCGAAATTCTGCACACGCTCGACGCGATGGACCTTACCGAGGACACCACCATCCTGTTCGTCTCCGACCATGGCGACATGCTGGGCGAGCGCGGCCTGTGGTTCAAGATGAACTTCTTCGAAGGCTCGGCCCGCGTGCCCCTGATGGTTGCCGACGCGGATCTCGCGCCGAAGCACATTTCCGATCCAGTCAGTACGCTCGACGTTCTGCCGACCGTCTGCGACCTCGCCGGCATCGACATGAGCGAGATCATGCCCTGGACCGACGGCACCAGCCTTGTGCCTCTGGCGAAAGGCGAGCCCCGCACCGCACCGGTGCTGATGGAATATGCCGCCGAAGCCTCCTACGCCCCGCTGGTCGGTATCCGGGAGGGCGACTGGAAATACATCCACTGCGAACTCGACCCGCCGCTGCTCTTCAACGTAACGGACGATCCTCACGAACTGACCAACCTCGCCGCCGACCCGGCGCATGCCGCAACCGCCGTGCGCTTTGCCGAGATCGCCGGAAAGCAATGGGACATGGCCGCTTTCGACGCCGAAGTGCGCCAGTCCCAGGCCCGCCGCTGGATCGTCTACGAAGCTCTGCGCAACGGCGCCTATTTCCCCTGGGACTACCAGCCCCTGCAAAAAGCCTCCGAACGCTACATGCGCAACCACATGGACCTGAACATCGTGGAAGAAAGCCAGAGGTATCCGCGGGGAGAGTGAACCCGCTTTCTTCCTGGACCGGCTCGCTTACCCTTGTCATCCCCGCGCAGGCGGGGATCCGGTAAGCTTCTGACCTCGCGAATGTCCACTTACCGGCTCCAAGGAGTACTGGATCCCGGTCCTGGCTGCGCCAAACCGGGATGACAATGTTGAGCGAGACAGCCCCGTCCGCCTTTTAGTCCCAGAGCTCACCACACCTTTCTTGTCATCCCCGCGAAGGCGGGGATCCAGTAATCCTCTGACCTTAAAATTTTCCAGATACCACCCCACGGACACCGCGATCCCCGATCGTGGCCCTGCCGAAGCAGGGACACTCCGTGCGAGAAACCCGTTCACACAGAACTTCCCGGTCGACACACGGCGAGAGGTAATGGAAGCTCTGGCGGATCGATTGTCTACGGAGGTTCCGATGCGATTGCCGAAGCTGCTCACAGCACTCTTCTTCCTGCTCATTGCACATCCCGCCAGCGCACAGACCTACAACGTCGAAGCCGGGCCGATCTGGAACAATGGTGACGCGCAGGCGAAATGTCCGCGTGTCTGCGGCGGGCTGGGAGCGCGCTGGAATGGGCAGTGGCATACGACGGTACAGGGGCAGATGTCGGTCTGTGCGTGTGAGAAGGCCAGCCCGGGACGTGAAATCCAGGCCGGGCCGATCTGGAACAACGCCGATGCGCAGGGCAAATGCCCTGGCATCTGCTTTGGCAACGGTCTCAGCTGGAGCGGCCAGTGGCGTACCACCGTGCAGGGACGCATGTCCGTTTGCGACTGCCGCTAGCCCGCCCGTGGGCGGGCGGACGCGACCGGGTGTTATTTCGTGCAGCCGTTGACATCGGCTGCGCAGTAGAACCCATCCGAGGAATTGCCGCAGCAATAAAGGAAACCGGGCGAGTCGCAGTAATACTCCGATGAACCGCAACGGCCAGCAACCTGCATCAACGGACCCTTGTCCGTCGATGACCCCGGCAGCTCCACTGCGCCGGACAGACGCGGCGACATGTTGGGCATCGGCGGCACTTCAAGCCCGCCATCCAGGCTTGCAAGGACAACTTTCGTTGCTGTCAGATCGGGCTGATGGGTCAGGTCCAGCGGATCGGCCCCTGCCGGGGTAACCGCGTAAAACATGCCGGTCATCAGCGTGATTTCAACAATAGTTCTCAGTCTCATCTTTCGCCTCCTCCGCGCAAGATGCAGCTTGTCTGCTTGTGATCTGATGGAGCTGATTATAACACGAGACTGAGACCCCGAATATTCAGCAAACTACGCAGCACGCAAAAGATTTACAAAGAGAAACAACAGCCTCACGTGGGCACATCACCCTTTGAAGGTGTATTTTCCGGCGCGTGTGCCTGGGCCTCCAACGCGCCCAAACGTAGTAAAAATCCCGCCGAAAAGGCGCTCAAAGCCCTGCCGGAAACCTGGTCAGACAATATTTTTTGCACCCCAGATTTCGAACAAATTTCCGCCGCAATCCAAGCGCTGAATCCACGTCAGCAGGGTCAAGCGCGTCCCGCGTAAGCCACTCACCAGGCAGTGCTTTTGGACCTCCCAAGGCATGAGATGGATAGAGAACCCAAGCCGTCATGACATTGGCAACAAGCCGTCATGGCCGCGAAACCACTGCACCTTCAAACATCTCTGTCCTTGAAAGGATATCTGCAATGGCCATTCGTGGCTTTGTCCTTGGTGCTGCCTTCCTTGCTGCCGGCCTGGCGCCCGCAGCTGCCGACAGCGTGACCGCTTCCGTAGAGACCTGGAACCCGGCAACTCGTACGCTTGTTCTAAGCGACAAGACACAGTTCCAGACAATTTCCAGCTCCGTCGCTGTGCCGGACACCCTGGCTGCGGGAAAGACCGTCACCATTCTCTACAATGGCTCGGAAAACGGCGTCGACTCGATCCTCTCCATAGAGGTTCAGCCCTAAGCCAGCGTCACGCCACTGCGCCGCGAACGTGCCTCGGCCTGACGACGCCTGGCGGTGCGCCGCCTTCATTTTCCAGGATCCGCGCCGCCCCCGAGACCGGATCCGAACGCCCCTTTTGCACAAGGAGACGTGAATGCCAAAATGGCTCATCGCGATTGCGACGGCGCCGCTGTTGCTGACTTTGCCCCCGCACAGCCTCCGGTCCGCGCTCGCAGATGAAATCGCAGGTATGATCCTGTCCATCGATCCCTTCGAAGGCCTGTTTTCCCTAGAAGACGGGTCCAGGTTTCTTCTGACCGATACGCTCAGTTCGCAAGATCTGATGATCGGATCGGAAGTCCTGATCACCTTCACGACAACAGTGTCCGGCGACCGCCTGGTGACCGCACTCCAGGTCGTGAACTGAACTGCCCGGCATCTCGCCCTGTCATTCTCACTATCCGGACAGGGCGAACGCCAGCCCGATACTGGCCAGGGCCCCATCAGACGGCCAATGTTCAACTTTTCCATCGGCCCGCACCACCTGCCCTTCGCGGGCCGATTTTTTTCTGATCTTCATCCACCGACCTCCGCCTGTCGGCGGACTTCCTGACAGCCTTATGTCAGGAGACTGACAGGAAGTGGCAAAAAGCGGAACAAACCCGCAACCACCCCCTTTCCTCACGCGTGCAACCGGACCATATTGCGGCCATGAGCAAGCGCCCGACCAAATCCTCCTCCGACGACACGACCTCTGCTGACGGCTTCGGCGAAGCTCCCCAGAAGTCACTTTCGGGAACGCCCCTGTCCGGATCGATCAGTGATTGGGCAGCGGAAATATCGCAGGAAGCAGACAAGCCGGAGCCCAGGAAGGCAGCCCCCCGGAGCGCTGGTGAGGGAAAAGAGGATCGGAACGACGGTGCACCGTCACGGAAGTCAGGCCGCAAGGCCGGGGCCACCGTGAGTGCGAAAAAGGAAAAGCCAACCAAGTCGTCACGCGGCACCTCCATCGGCAAGGCAGACAGCGCCCGCGAACGCGCGGCAGGCGGCCTCAACCCGGTGGCCGGTCTCGACATGTCGCTGGAAGAGGCCGAAAGCCTCGAAAAGCAGCTCAAGCAGCACCAGAAAGACAACAAGAAGAAGAACAAGGAAAGCAAGTACGGTGAGCTGACCGGCAACCAGGGTGCCACCGCGACGGTGGAGGCGCTGTCCGCGCTGATCGAAAGCGGCAACCCGCTGCACAAGAACGGCGAGCTCTGGGTGCCGCATCGGCCGGAGCGCCCGGAAAAGTCCGAAGGCGGTGTGCCGATCGTCCTGAAGTCCGCCTATGAGCCCAAGGGCGACCAGCCGACCGCCATTGCCGACCTGGTGGAAGGCATGGAAAACGGCGACCAAACGCAGGTTCTGCTCGGTGTCACCGGCTCGGGCAAGACCTACACCATGGCGCAGGTGATTTCCCGCACCCAGCGCCCTGCGCTAATCCTGGCGCCCAACAAGACGCTGGCGGCCCAGCTCTACGGCGAATTCAAGTCGTTCTTCCCGGACAACGCGGTCGAGTATTTCGTTTCCTACTACGACTACTACCAGCCGGAAGCCTATGTGCCGCGCACGGACACCTATATCGAGAAGGAAAGCTCGATCAACGAGCAGATCGACCGGATGCGCCACTCCGCCACCCGCTCGCTGCTGGAGCGCGACGACGTCATTATCGTCGCCTCGGTGTCCTGTATCTACGGTATCGGCTCGGTCGAAACCTACACCGCCATGACCTTTGCCATCGAGGTTGGCGAGCGCATGGACCAGCGCCAGCTGATCGCCGATCTTGTGGCCCTTCAATACAAGCGCAACGATGCCGCTTTCCAGCGCGGCACCTTCCGGGTGCGCGGCGACACCATCGAGCTGTTCCCGGCCCACTACGAGGACACGGCGTGGCGCATTTCCATGTTCGGCGACGAGATCGAGTCGATCACCGAGTTCGATCCGCTCACCGGGCAGAAGTCGGGCGAGTTGAAAAGCGTCAAGATCTACGCCAACTCGCACTATGTCACGCCCAAGCCGACGCTCAACCAGGCGATCAAGTCGATCAAGGACGAACTCAAGCACCGGCTTGAGGAGCTGAACCAGCACGGCCGCCTGCTGGAGGCGCAGCGGCTGGAACAGCGCACCATGTTCGATCTGGAAATGCTGGAAGCCACCGGCTCCTGCGCCGGCATCGAGAACTATTCCCGCTATCTCACCGGCCGCAAACCGGGCGAGCCGCCCCCCACCCTGTTCGAATATCTGCCGGACAACGCCATCGTCTTCGCCGACGAGAGCCACGTCACGATCCCGCAGATCGGTGCCATGTACCGGGGCGACTTCCGCCGCAAGGCGACGCTGGCCGAATACGGCTTCCGCCTGCCGTCGTGCATGGACAACCGTCCGCTACGCTTCGAGGAGTGGAACGCCATGCGGCCGCAGTCCATCGCGGTGTCGGCAACTCCCGGTTCCTGGGAAATGGACCAGTCCGGCGGTGTCTTTGCCGAGCAGGTCATCCGCCCGACCGGGCTGATCGATCCGCCGGTGGAAATCCGCCCGGCTACCAGCCAGGTCGACGACCTTCTGGGCGAAGTGCGCGAGGTGGCCCAGAAAGGCTACCGCACGCTGGTGACCACGCTCACCAAGCGCATGGCCGAGGATCTGACGGAATATCTGCATGAAAACGGCGTGCGCGTGCGCTACATGCACTCCGACATCGACACACTGGAACGCATCGAGATCCTGCGCGACCTGCGCCTCGGCGCCTTCGACGTGCTGGTCGGCATCAACCTGCTGCGCGAAGGCCTCGACATTCCCGAATGCGCGCTGGTCGCGATCCTGGATGCGGACAAGGAAGGTTTCCTGCGCTCTGAAACATCGCTGATCCAGACCATCGGCCGCGCGGCGCGTAACGTCGACGGCAAGGTCATCCTCTACGCCGACAACATGACCGGCTCCATGGAACGGGCGATCGCCGAAACCAACCGGCGCCGCGAAAAGCAGCTCGCCTACAACGAGGAAAACGGCATCACCCCGGAAAGCGTCCGCCGCTCCATCGGCGACATTCTGGAAAGCGTCTACGAGCAGGACCACGTCACCATCGACGCTGGCTTCGCCGAAGAAGGCAACCTGGTCGGCCACAACCTCAAGGCCCATATCGAGGATCTGGAAAAGCAGATGCGCGATGCCGCAGCCGATCTCGACTTCGAGACGGCAGCCCGCCTGCGCGACGAGATCAAGCGCCTGCAGGCAACCGAACTTGCCGTCGCCGACGACGCCATGGCCCGCCAGTCCGACGTCGACGGCAAGACCGGCGGCTACAAGGGCGACCGCAAGTTCGGCGCTGGCGGCACCAAGGAAGGTGCTTCGGGCAAAAAGAAACAGACCGCCCGCGACAAGGCCCAGGCCGCCAAGGACCGAAACGCCCTGCCCGCCCCCAGCGCCAAGGTGCGCAAGAACACCCTCGACGAAATGACCGTCGGCCGCACGGAAGTCCCCCTCGGCTCGTCAGACCCGGTCAAACCGCTGGTGCGGGCAAAGATCGGTGCAGGGTCCTACGAAGACCCGGCCGAGGAGAAGCGCAACCGCGGACGACCGAAGAAAAGCGGGCGTCCAGGGCGATAAAGAAATCCCCCTGTTGGAGGCTGATCGAAGGCTCGACGGACCGGGATGACGACGCTTGGATTGATCGCATCGCCCTGCTTTGTCGTCATCCCATTCCCTGACGGAGCCCAACACAGAAGCTTCGATTGTCGAATAGACACGGCATGGATTGCAGGGTCGAGCCCTGCAATGACGGTGGAAGCCTGAAGCTGCGAGGCGACCGAAACCTCTCCTCCGCTCCGTCATTCCGGACAGGTCCAGAGAAGCTACGCGACGTCCCGAAACCCAGCGCGTCAGAGCGAGCGAAGCTCGCACCTCAGTCACCTTATCCATAGGAAATGAGCACGCCTGCGGCGCAGATTATGTCTGGGTCCCGGATCTGCGTTCGGCGTTGCCGCACTTGTCCGGGAGGACGGGTGGATGGAGCTAGGGACAGGTGTCTTTGACGATAAGCTCGGCGGCGAGACCAGTCCTGCGACGCTAACGCCTCCTGTTCGCGAGGCCTCGGCGAACCAGCAAGCCTCTCCTCCCCACTGTCATTCCGGACAAGCGCAGCGAAGCTGCGCGACGATCCGGAACCCAGCGCATCAGCGCGAGCAAAGCTCGCTCCTTAGTCCTCTCTACCTAGAAATTGAGCGCCTCTGGCGCAGATTATGTCTGGATCCCGGATCTGCGTTCGGCGTTGCCGCACTTGTCCGGGAGGACGGGTGGGTGGGGTTGAGGCAGCGGGTATCCAGGAAAACCGAGCGGTCTGCGTGGCGCTTTACAAGAGCGCCGACGACGATAGGTCCAGCCATTCCGGATTGCTGCGTTCGATGAGGTCGATCTTCCAGCTGCGCCGCCATTTCTTCAGCTGATTTTCCCGAAGGATTGCCTCATCCATCCGTTCAAAAAGTTCTGCATGAACGAGCCTGGTAACCCCGTAGGTCTTGGAGAACCCGTCGATCAGGCCGTTCTGGTGCTCGTAGAGCCGGCGCGGGAGGTTGGAAGTCACGCCGATATAGAGCGTGCCGTTGCGGTTCGAGGCGAGAATGTAGACGGCAGCGGGCATGGCGCGACTATTCCGTGCATCGGCTGGCCTTGCAAGAAACAAGGTCATGCCTTTGGCATGAAATATGTCTGGGTTCCGGATCGGCGCGTAGCTGCGCTACGCTTGTCCGGAATGACGGGTGGGGATGAGAGGCACCCCCTGTTTCCTTAGGCCTCTGGAGCCCTAAGGCTGAGGCGGTCGGCGGTCGGGCTATACCAACGGCCCTATCGTCAGGGTTACCATTCCCAGACCACACCCACCGTCATTCCGGACAAGTGCAACAAGGCTTCACGCTGATCCGGAATCCAGCGCGTCAGCGCGAGCGTAGCTCGCTCATCTTCTTACGAGATCTGAGCCGCTCAGATGCCCTTGAAAAGCACGCCGGCGGCCAGCACGGCCCAGGAACCGATCAGCAGGTGGACGGTGGACACGCCGACGCTGGGGATGGCGACGCCCAGTATGGGGAGCACCGCGACAACGAAAAGGGCCAGAGAAATCAGGAAAACGATAATGGAAGGGGGTGTCAGTCGCATGAAGACCTTCGAAAATGGTTCTGTCGTTCGGGCCGCTCGCCTACGGAGGGTCGGCCAGGCGAATCGTATCAATTCCGGACCACCCGGAGAATGCCGGCGCGGACCGATCTGTGCGGCCACATGAGCCGGGCCATCAGGAATTGTCAATGTCAGTTATGGCAAGGATGATGCCTTCCCACATCTGACGAGACCTTCCTGTCCCGGGCCCGGTTCGTGGCGGGAAACGCGGCGCCAATAACCTTGGCGCCGCATCGTTTGCCTGTTACCTGCGCGCGCTCAAAAGCGGCGTGATGTTGCGGATCGTCACGCGGCGGTTGCGCTCTTCAGCGCCTTGCGTATCGACCTTCAGGTAGTCCTCGCCATAGCCCTGAACGACCATGTTCTCCGGCGACACGCCATAAATGTCCGCCAGAATACGGGCGACGGTTTCAGCACGGCGATCGGAAAGCGCGAGATTGGAAACATCCGAGCCGACAGCATCCGTGTGACCTTCGATCAACAGCACCGTCGTCGGGTCCTGATCGATCAGGGCCTGGGATGCGCGGGCGATGTCCTCAAGTTGCGGCACCTGGCTCTGGCGCACCACGGCGCTGCCGGTGTCGAAGGTGATCGTGTCGAGATCCACCCGGCGCACCTTGTCGCGCAGGCGTTCGTTTTCACGAATATCGCGCAGAGAATAGGCCTGCTCCACCTGTTCCACCGGCGGCGCGGTGAAGGTCTGGTAGATCTCGTCATAGTTCGCCCGGCCCGCCGGCACGATGTAACGATCGCGCGGGATGCCGACTTCCAGCGGCGGCAGTTCGCGGTCGTAGTTACGGCGGCGGTGGTTGTATTCGCGATTGTCGATCAGCACGTATTCGCGGCCATCCGGCAGAAGGCGCGAGCGGTAAAGCACATAGCCGCCCTCGTCACGGATGGTGATGATCTTCACGCCGTTGGTGCGAGTGACGGTTTCGCGCGTGCGGCCGCCACGCAGGCGTTCGGCGTGGAACTCGTCATCACCATAGCGCAACAGGCTGCTTTCGTCCTTGCGCACGAAATATTCGCCGTCCCGCTCGACGATGATACGGTCACCCTGATCCTCGACCACCTTGCCGCCAAGGGCCGGGATCAGCATGCCGACGCCGACACCAACAGCCGCGGCACCAAGCAGTTCCAGCCTGCGGTCGCGGGCTTCATCACGGCGGCGTTCTTCCTTCGCCTTGATTTCGGCGCGCTGCGCTTCCGTGGCGTCGTCCGAGACGACGGCCGCCGGTTCTTCCGCCGGTGCGGCCGCCTGGACCGCGATCGGCTCACCCGGCTCTTCGGTCACGGTTTCATCTGCCGCGGTGGCTTCGACCGGGGCGACAGCAGGTGCGATCTCTTCGGCAGTCTGCGGCTGTTCCGCGGTTTTCTGATCGGCACCAGCTTCATCGGTGGCGGTTTCTTCCGCTGCCGGCTCCGCTGGGGCGGTTTCCTCGGCACTCTTCTCGGTGCTCTCCTGCGCGGCCGGTTCCTCGGCCGCAGGCGCTTCAGTCGAAACGGCATCCGCCGGCTGTTCTTCCGCCTGCGGTTCAGTGCTCTCCGCGGCATCCGCCTGTCCGGCATCAGCAGGTTGCTCTTCCACCGGCTGTTCGGATGCCGGCTCGGCCGCGGTCTCTTCCGCGGGCGCAGCTTCTTCGACAGGTGCTTCCGGCTTTGCCTCCGGCGCGGTCGTTTCTTCTGCGGTCAGGGGTTTTTCCACCGGCGCGGTTTCTTCAACCGGCGCGGCGGGTTTCTCGGCGGGAGCTGCCTCTTCCACGGGGGCTGTCGGTTTCGCCTCAGGCTGCGCATCTTCCGTCGCAACGGGCTCAGTCGCGGCAGGCGCCGGCTCATCCGCCTGGGTTTCCTGAGCAGCTTCGGGGGCAGCTTCTTCCACCGCACCTTCTTCAGGTGCCGGCTCGGCAGGGGCTTCTTCAGCCGGAGCTTCCGCGGCAGGAGCTTCCGCGGCAGGAGCGTCCGCAGCGGGTGCTTCTGCGGCTGGGGCTTCTTCGGCTGGGGCTTCTTCGGCTGGCGCGTCAGTGGCTGGCGCTTCTTCCGCAGGTGCGGCTTCCTGGTTCTTGCAGGCTTCCTGATCCGGATTGGCCGCACAATCGACAGTCGTCTCCTGAGCACGTGGCAGGCCCGGCTGCAGCGGCAGGCCGATCGCCAGGACAAGCGCCATGGCCGTTGAATTTCGAAGCAATCTCGACGTCATTCTTTTCATCCTCTCGCCCCCCAACGAACTTTCCCGAACCGATCACGGACTGGAACACTCGAAGGAAAACAAGTGACCGGAGCTTTTGTTCCAACGTCATTTTCGCGGATGCGGTTGTGCCCTCGCGTCACCTCGACTTTCCGTACATCCGTCTTTCGCCCGATTGACTTGCGGTCGCACAGCGTCATGGTGGGGTGGGGGCCGGCGACCAGCCGGCATTGTCAGAGGGGGCTGACATGACAAAACAAATACTTGCATTTTCATCGCTCGCGCTGGTCCTTGCCGGGCCGGCGGCAGCCGAATTCGCGAGAACCGAATTCGGCGACTGGTCGCTACGTTGCAACGAGAAGACCTACTGCATTGCCGAAACCGAAGGCACCGGTTCCAATGACGAAGCGTTCAGGCTTAAGGTGGAACGCAGCGCCAAGGCAGACGCGCAGGTCTTTGTAACCCTAAGGCCGAAAACGCCACTCGAAACCGGCATGCGCGCCCGGATCGAAATCGAAGGCGACGAGGACAATGTCGGTTTCTTCGGCAAGGCTGCAAAGGTCTACACCGGCAATGAGATGACCTTCGGCGGTGACGCCGACCGGGACCTGATCGAAAACCTGCGCCTCGGCCAGGACGCTTCGATCCAGATCGAATTTGGCGGCAGCGCGGGCACGATCACCTATGAAGTCTCCCTCTCCGGCATCACCCATGCACTCCTGAAAATGGATGAAGTGCAGGGCCGCATCGGCCGGCAGGACGCCATCGTGGCCTGGGGAGGTTTGCCTTCTGCCAAAGCCACCGGCATTGCCGCAGCCGCCGCTTCATCCCCGTCACCGGCACAGCCTGCTCCCGCCCCGTCTCCGGCACCAGCCGAAACGGTTGCCGAGGCACCCGTCGACGATCTGCCGCCACCGATCATGCCCTCTCAGGAGACCAGCAACAGCGGCGTCAACCGCGGCGAGATTGGTCAGGTCTATGCGGTCAGCGAGCTTCCGGACGAGATCCAGATGATGGGCTACCGCACGCTGGGTTGTCAGCTTGCGGAAACGGTGCCCGCCTTCGGCGCGCAATACTACGCGGAAGGCGACGTGGAGACCTGGGTCGTTCCCTGTCAGATGGCCGACCTGAACGTACCTTACTACATGGCGATGCATGTTCCCTTCGATCCGTCGCTGGACGAGTGGAAGGAGTTCGAGACACCGCCCGGCTTCAACCAGCCCAACCATGCCCTGGTCAACAACCTGTTCTACGACCCGGGCAGCGGCCAGGTGACGGGCACCACCTACCACTCGCCCAACTACGACTGCGGCACCTTTGAGCGCCACGAGGTAGAAGCGGAAAGCGGCAACTACACCCTGATGGAATATCTCGAAAAGACCGACTGCGACGGCATCACCGGCCCGCCCGAGGGCTGGCCGCTGAGCTGGACGATCGACGAGATGGGGGACTAGAGCTTTCGCCCCGGAAAACGACCATCATTCCGGACAAGCGAAGCGCAAGCCGAGAGCCGATCTGGAATGGCGGTCGATTGATGCTTTGCTCGGACCTATTGCTTCTCCGGAAACAGCCCGTGAAAGACTGCGCACTGGACCATCAGGACGCCGTTCATGGTCTGGGCATTCATGTCGACGACGATTTCCGCATAGGCCGAGTGCGATCCCATGATGGTTTCAAGCTGGAGCTTGCATTCTTCAATGTCGCCGTCTGTCTCGATCGCCAGATCGGTTGTTTCCCCACTGCCGATGTCGAGCTTCAGGGACAGGACAAGCGGGTCTTCATCGACATGGTTTCCTTCAGCAACAGCCAGAATATCGCTGCCCGCAATCCGGTAGGTGTGAAACACCTGATAGGCACTGGCAGGGAGGTACGAAAAGAAAAAGAGAGCAAGACCCAACAGGAATGTCTTTTGGAAAATACGCATATCTGTCTCCGCGGAAACTTTCAGAAATCCCCGGCATTTCGGCGGATACGGCAAGTGACGTCAACTGCAATCAGTGAAGATTGAGACAACCCGGCCCGGATTTATCGGGGGACCGCCGGCAGAACGAAAAACAGGACAATGGCAATCGCGAAAGCCGCCAGCGCCAGAAAATAGAGCCGAGCGATGCGGCGGCGTCCGGGTTCAGCCTCGTCACCAAACCCGCCAGACGTGAACATCCGTTTCCACATGCCAACGCCCTTCAGCGGCGAAAACGCAGCCTCCTCCAGAAGGTTGAGACGCTTGATGAACAGAAGAGCGCTCACATAGCCGGCAATCATCAGGAGAAATGCCAGCGTCATGAAGGTCATGAAGATCAGATAAGCGGGTGTCATGCCCTCTCTCCTTCCCACTTCGGAACGGCCCGCAAACAGTCTTTGCGGCATGTGCGGCCCGTTGCAACCCGCCACACTTGTTAACCATAGGTGCAAATCCGTTAAAATGCCGGGGATATCTGTCTTTTGAGGGTAACACTTCACACTGTATTCTGCGGTCAGCTTGCCCTGAGTCGTTGAAACCGCCAGCGCTTATGGGTTAATAAAGAGTTAAAGTTTTGCGTATCTTTCGCCGGGCGGCGCCGGCGGGAAAGTCAGGAGACAGGAATGGGCATTTTCTCGAAATCCTCGCGCCCCGGCGGTGACCAGGAGCAGCGGGTCGAGACCGTGAAAGAGGCAAGCGAAATTCAGGAAACCGCGCAGGCTCCTGAAAAGAGCAATATCGAGCATCTTTCCCCGTTCGCCCTGAAAATGCAGGAAAAGATGAACCATCTGGACGGGCTCAAGTCCCGCATCGGCGGTCTCAACCAGACCTTCGAACAGATGGCTGCGTTTGCTGCGGAAAGCCAGACGTCGATCCGCCTTATGGCCGAATACCTTGAAGGTTCCCGGACGACCGTGGAAACCGAGGTCCGGCTGAAATCCGAAAACGCCAAGATCTCCACCGACCTGCTTGACGCCGAACATAAGGTCCGGACGCTCACCACTCAGCTGGAAGATGCCCAGGCCGAAGTCCATTCCCTGCGCAAGCGTGCAACAGAGACCCGCACGGCGCTGGAAACCGCCCGTAACGACATCGTCTCCATTCGCGACAACAACAAGAAGGTCAACGAGGAATACCGCCTGCAGAGCGCCAAGCTCGTGGAAGCCAATTCCCAGGTGTCTGATCTTTCCGGCAAGCTCAACGACCTAAAGGCCAAGTTCGAGACGCTGGAAAAACATGCCGAGAGCCTCGGTTCCGATCTGGAAGCGGTTCGTCACCGCGAAAAGGAACTGCAGCAGAACCTGTCCGAAAGCGCCAAGCTGCTGGAAGACGAAATCCGCAAGAACAACCAGGTCACCAGCGAGCTGGAAGCGGTCAAGCGCGAAGTCGGCGAATTCCGCAACGACAACATCGACCTCAAGTCTCACCTGGATGTTGCCAATCAGGAACTGGCCTACGCCAAGAGCCGGCTTGAGGAAGAACAGCGCAAGCACGACAACGAGGTCTATGCGCTGAATGCGGAAATCGAAAACCTCTCGTCCCAGCGCCGCATCGGCGCCCAGTCTCTGCAGGAGATGGCACGCGAGAACTCCACGCTGAAGGAACGCAGCCGCGATCTTCTCAAGCGCATGCAGGAAATCGAACATCTGCTCGACAGTGCGCAGAAGAACCACGAAAAAGACCGCAACGAGCTGATGGCGACCACCGCCAAGCTGCGTGAACTGAACCTGCGCTACAACTCGGCCCTGACGGACCTGAACCACCAGCGCAACCAGAACCAGAAATACGCCGACAATCTGGAAGACCTGATCGAAGAGAACAAGCGTCTGCAGCGTTACAAGATCCAGGTCGACACTGCCAACGAGCAGATCGTCCAGCTGAAGTCGGTCATCGTGAACTATCAGATGGCAATGGAAGGCCGCGGTCCGGCCGAAGAACTCGGACTGACCGAAGGCTACGATCCGGCTGCCGAGCTTGGCATTACCGAGCCGCTTTCGAACGAATTCGAGCCGATCGACATTGACGGCGACGGATCCGACGACGACGGTCCGGACGACAACACCCCGAACGGCGGTGACGACAAGATCGTCAAGCTGCGCGACTGACGCAGCCCTCTGTCCGGCATTTGTCAACGGGCCACAGATAACACGAGCAGATCAGGCCCCGGCTATCCAAGTCCGGGGCCTCGTTTTTCAAAGACCGTTTTCCTGCCGCGTTTCCGGCAGAATGTCCGGGCGCACCGGGCGTATTTCAGCGACATCCCCGTACAATGACGATTTGATGAGCAAGGTATTCGCCGCCGTTTTGTTGATCCTGCTGTCGCCGGTTCTGGCCGGCATCGCCGTTCTCGTCTGGCTTGGTGACCGGAAGGCGCCGTTTTTCATCGCCCGGCGAACCGGTCTGGGCGGTGGTACCTTTGCGATGGTGAAATTCCGGACCATGCGCCCCGGCACAAGCGACGCAAGCGCGATCACCGAAGTGCGGGACAACCGTATCACTCCCTTCGGCAGCTTCCTGCGGAACACCAAGCTCGACGAACTGCCTCAGTTGTTCAACATCCTGCGGGGGGAGATGGCCTTCTTCGGGCCGAGGCCGGAAGACCCTGGCATTGTCGCCCGTTACTATGACGATGAGATGCGAAGATCGCTGTTGTTCCTGCCCGGCCTGTTCAGCCCGGGCACCCTGTGGGCCCTGACCAATTTGAACCGGATCGAAGGCGCGAACGACGCCGAAGATGTCTATGCACGCGAAATCCTGCCCGAACGGCTCGCGCGCGATACCGCCTATTTCGAACAGGCCGGTTTCATGTCCCATACGCAGCTTGCAATGAAAACCCTGGCCACTCTGCTGCACCGGGCGGTTTCGGCTGAAAATCGGGAGTAACTGATCGCTTCAGCCAAGTTCAGCTTTGAGGAACTCGCAGATCCGGGCTGCATCACCCGTGCTCAGGTCCATGTGCACCGGTAGACGCACCAGCCGGCCCCACGTGTTTTCCGCTCCAACGCAGCTGCCAGCCAGAATCCGCCCGGCAAAGCTGGAAAGATGCAGCGGCTTGTAGTGGGACTGCAGGCCAAGCCCCATTCGGGCAGCCCGCTGCAATATCCGGTATGTCGTTTCCCGGTCCTTTCCGAGAAAGGCAAAGGAATATCCATTCGCCTTTGTACCCTTGCCTGGCCGCAGGATCTCGATCGGCAGATCCCGCAGAGACTTTTCGTAGTACGCCCAGATCGCGCGGCTTTTCAGGAGGATCTCTCTTGAATGCACCAGCTGGCTGTAAAGCAAGGCAGCATTCAGGTCTGGCATTTCGAAGCTCGAAGAAACCGACGTCCATTCATAGTGGTTGACTTCGCCCCTTGCGAAGGCGGGAAAGTTCGTGCCCCGCGCCAACAGCTCTTCAACACGCTCGCGCAGGTGGAAATTGTCGCTGTTCAACACCAGCGCGCCGCCGTGTCCGGCGCTGATGATCTTGGTTTCATGGAAGGAATAGGCGGCAAACAGACCGCACGTCCCAACGGCCCGGCCATCCTGCTTGGCGCCGAAGGCCTGGGCCGCATCTTCCAGAATGACGACCCCGTGCCGATCGCACAGATCCTTGATTGCCGCCATTGGAGCTGCCGCGCCGCCATAATGCACAACGACAACAGCTCTGGTCCGGCTTGTCAGCCGTGCCTCCAGTGTTTCCGGCGTTACCATCATCGTTGCCGGATCAATGTCGGCCAGCACGATCCGCGCTCCCTTGCGGGCAAAGGCCGTCGCGGTTGCGCAAAAGGTGAACGAAGGAACGATGACCTCGTCTTCCGGCCCCAGATCCAGCGCAAGGGCCGAAATTTCAAGTGCGGACGTGCAGGAATTGGTCAGGAACACACGATCATGGCCAACATGCTGGCTCACCAGCGCCTTCGCCTTCCGGCTGTAGCTCCCACCGGAGCGCAGATGTTTGCTGCTGAGCGCCGATGCCACCGCATCGTAAGTTGCGGGTGGAATATGCGGCGCATGAAAGCGGATCGGCGGAAGCGCAGCTTCTGTCGGCAGGCTCAGCATCAGAACCTTTCTTCGTCGGCAAAGCGACGGACACGGGCTCGCATTTCGCGGTAGATCGCCCGCAGCTCCTGATCGACTGAGCTCTTCTGTCGGTACCCGAGAGACCGCAGGCGGCTGTCGTCGATCCGGTAAGCCGCATCGTTGGTTACACGATCCCGAATGAAATGAAGACCGGTGGAAACGCCGGTTATTTCACAAACCCGCCGCGCCACCTCAAGCACAGACAAGTCCTCTTCCCCGGAAACGTTGAAGATCTCGAGCGCCTGTTCGTCCTGTGTGTTGAGCACCAGACCGATGGCGGCGGCAAGATCGCTGACGGGCAGAAAACTGCGTTCCTGGGCCCCCGTGCCTTCAATCGTCAGCTTTTGGCCCTTCAGTGCCAGCATGACGAAACGCGGAAACAGCTTTTCCGGGTTCTGTCCGGTGCCAACAGCATTGGTCGGTCGCAGGATCGTTGACCTGAGGCCATTTTGCGCAGCCATCATGACGGCTTCCTCAGCCATGGCCTTGGATGTCGCATAGGGTGTCGTAGGCCGCATCGGAGCGGTTTCGCGAACCTCCTCAATTGCAGGACCGTAGACTTCGTCCGTGCTGACATGAATGAAATGCTTCACGCCGGCGTCCTGCGCCCCCTTCAGAAGGGTTTCAGTGCCGGTCACATTAACGTCAAAGAAGAGTTCCGGGTCGGCGAACGACCGCGGCACATGGGTTTCTGCCGCCAGATGGATCACCGCGTCGCATTCATGCAGCGCAGCCGCCACATCGATCGGCGAGCGGATGTCTCCGCGAATGACGGGAAGATCTCCCGCTTCACTGATGGGTGCCAGGCGGCGAAAATCAGCCGCGTAGGAGACCCGGTCCAGGATCACCGTCTCGGCGACATTCGCCATCCTTGCAACACGTCTGAAAACCTTGGACCCGATAAAACCCAGGCCACCGGTTACAACGATCTTGCGAAAGGAAATGTTCTGTTTCGGAGCAACTGTCTTTGCACAATGTTCCATATTGGCACAAATCCTGATATATGCAGCGTTTGATTGCATATTCAGCAGATTTCGTGCCAGTCACCTCCGGCATGAGGGTGTGCAAGGGTGAAACGCAGTCTGAGCAGCACAGCGTCCCGGGCCGGCATTTGGCGAGAACAAGTTGCCCCCCGGCAGTCTCCCCAAGAAAAATAGCTCTTTTTTGTCAGTTACCTGACACAGGAAGATCGTCTCTGCCGTCAGAGCGCGCGCGGCTAAGCCTGCAAGGTCAATGACGATTGACGAAGGAATTTAGCCGGCTGTAGCTTCACTCAGGCTCAACGGTGAATTGCAGCGGATAGCCAAGCTGAACCGCAGCATCGATAGCGCGTGTAGCCTTGGTTTCGGCGACGTCTCGCGGATAGACGGAGACGACACAGATCCCCTTCTGGTGCGCTGTCATCATCACGACCTCAGCCTGGGACTCGTCCAGGCGAAACTCCGCCTTCAGGATCAGGACGACAAATTCCCGCGGCGTATAGTCGTCGTTCAGCAGCATCACCTTGTAGAGCTTCGGCCGCTGCACTTTCGTCTTTTGCTTCAGTTTCGGTTTGAAATCGATCTCACTCATGACAATCGTCCAAGCTGACGCCTAAGGTTCCGCACGATGCGGTCGCACCTGAGAAATGGAAATTGTGCCGGAGAATTTCACCGGCTGCATGCTGCTAGACCCGATCCGCTCCCGATGCCGTCATCTTGAGTGACGCAGCGTCCGCAGCAGGCCCATGCTTTCCCTCACTATACTGCATCGCGAAATCGAAGAAAACATGACAGCTGGAAATCTTGCCCCCGTTTCGAGAAAAAACAGCAGGCGAGATATGATGAGACCGTATCGCACATAGCGCCGAGGTTTTGACGCCAGGCAGCCGCGAGTTGAAAAGCAGGCCGTCTCCTTTGTGGCGGTTTTCCGAAAGAAGGCTGCTTTCACTAATCCGGCAACGCGGTTCCCCCGTACATCCTTTCAGGCTGGGTACACGACAAGATCTGCGGAGGGTTGTTCGATGTTTCCTCATTTGAAGACAAAAGGGTTCCGGTTGCGCAGGTTCGCTTTCGCGCTCGCCCTGGCATTCGCTGTTGCAGCACCTGCCGGCACGGCCTTCGCCGACCTGGGTTCAGCGGCCAAGCTGCTTCCGTCTGCCGAACTGGTTGGCAAGGGCCGGATGACCTTCCTCGGCTTCAAGGTGTTTGACGCGGAACTCTATGCCCCGCAAGGCACCTATAGCCCGTCCGCCCCTTTTGCCTTGAAGCTCACCTATCTGCGCACCTTCAAGGGCAAGCAGATCGCTGAAAGCTCGGTCAAGGAAATCCGCCGGCAGGGCGGCGTCTCGGATGCTCAGCTTGCCAAGTGGCAAACCCAGATGGAGGCCCTGTTTCCGAATGTGTCCCACGGACAATCGATTACAGGCGTGCGCACCAGCAGCGGCAAGGCCGAGTTCTATCTCGGCAACCAGAAGCTCGGCACGATCTCCGATCCGGCATTCACGAAGAAGTTCTTCGCTATCTGGCTGGGCAACAACACGCGTGATCCTCAGTTGCGCGCGCAACTGGTCGGGTCCGGTTCGTGACGACACGACTGTCGGACGACGCTACGGCTCTGCCAAAAAAATCCGGTGATACAGGAAGCGTGACGCTTTCCGGTCTTGCGACCTATGGGGTCATGGCATTTCCCCTGGCATTTGCCGGTTTGCCGATCTACCTGCACGCCCCGGATTTTTATGCCGTTACATTGCAGCAACCCGTGGCGACGCTCGGCGCTATTCTTCTTGCCCTGCGCCTGTTCGACGCCATCCAGGATCCTTTCATTGGCAGTCTCAGCGACCGGTTTCACCAGTGGCGCGGGACTGTTCTGGCGCTTGGCGCAATCCTGCTTGGCGTGGGCTTCTGGATGCTGTTTCATCCCTGGAAGGAGGCACCGCTCGTCTGGTTTGCTGCCTCCGTGCTCATCTGCACCACGGGATATTCGGTCGTCACCATCAACTACCAGACACTGGGCGGTCTCTGGAAAACCAGCGCCTCCGACAGGACCCCGGTAACGGCAGCACGGGAAGGGTTCGGGCTTGCCGGCCTCCTCATTGCGTCGGTCCTGCCCGCCGCACTGGCAACACGGACCGGCATCGAAACGGCATTTCTCTATGTGACGCTTGGCTATCTGCCACTTTTGGCGGTCTCCTTGTGGCTCCTGTTACGATGGATGCGGTCAGCAGCCCTTGAAAACCCGCAAACAGCTGGTCCAGTAATGGGCTGGTGGACCCTGTTGCGGAGCCGCTGGAGGCGTCTGTTTTTCGGACTGCTGTTTCTCAATATTTTCGCAAGCGCGATCCCAGCCGTCCTGGTGCTGTTCTTCATCCGCGACAGGCTGGGGGCCGAGAGCTACACAGGGCTGTTTCTGCTGGTCTATTTCCTGTCAGGCGTCATCTCGATGCCGCTCTGGACCCGGCTTGCCCGACATTTCGGCAAGGTGCGGGCATGGCAAATGTCACTGGCCGGCGCCATCTTCACGTTCTGCTGGGCCGCTCTTCTGGGAGAGGGAGATCTGACAGCCTATGCGTTCGTCTGTGCCCTGTCCGGCCTGGCGCTTGGCGCCGACCTTGCCTTGCCACCTGCGATATTGGCCGACCATATCGACACGGACCGGCGCCAGGGGGAGGCTTCCCGCCTTTTTGCGGTTATGGCGTTCTTGTCCAAGTCCGGACTCGCCCTTGCCACCGGCCTCACGCTGCCTTTGTTGGGCCTTTTCGGGTATCAGCCGGGAACTGCCCTCACCGCACAACTCGGCTTTCTGCTCAGCCTCACTTATGCGGGCGTGCCCTGCCTCATCAAACTGTGCGCGCTCTTGTGCCTGATCGCGTTTGAAAAGGACCTGACACAGGAAAAAACCGCCGGGTAACCCGTCCCGGCATCTCGACACGCCGCTTGCAGCCCTGACGACAAGACCGCAGCCCTGCCTCAACTGCGTGCGGCAAGAGGCGAACGCAGGGAAGCCGGGCCATCGTCTTTATCGTCGCCACGTTCACTCTTCGACGCTGCCGCCTTGCGTGATGGTTGAGACTGTTTGCGCGCCTCGTTTTGCACCGGCCCGCCGTGCTGGATCAGACGATCGACCTGCGATGGGCGCCCCAGCAGAAAGCCCTGGCCTTCGTCGCAGCCTTCCTGTTGCAGGATCTCCATCTGCTCTTCAGTCTCAATGCCCTCAGCCAGCACCGGAATGTCCAGGCTCTTTCCGAGAGCCAGAACGGCGCGCACGATCGCCTTGGACTGGCGGTCCTGCTCCATTTCGCCAACAAACGCCCTGTCGAGCTTGATCTTGTCGAAGGGAAAGGTTCGCAAGGTTTCAAGCGAAGAATAGCCTGTGCCGAAGTCATCCAGCGCAAGACCGACGCCCAGATCCTTGATCTGGCGCATGATGTGCAGCGAACGGGCCTTGTCTTTCACAAGGGCGGTTTCCGTCAGCTCCAGCTCCAGGCGGTGTGGTGAAAGTCCGGTCGTCACCAAGGCTTCATGCACCAGTCGTGGCAGGTTGGTGTCCATGAACTGTACGGCGGAAACGTTCACGGCAACCCGGTAGGCGGGCTCCCATCGCGATGCGTCCTCGCAGGCCTTGTTGAGCACCCAAGCTCCAAGGGAAGCGATCAACCCGTTTTCCTCGGCAACGGGAATGAACTCGGACGGTGAAATCGGGCCGATTACGGGATGGGTCCAGCGAAGCAGGGCCTCATACCCCCGGATGCCCTGACTGGAATTCAACGACATCTGCACCTGATAATGGATCTCGAGCTCACCCCGCTCCAGCGCCCGTCTCAAATCTTCTGCCAGTTGCCGCCTGTTTCGAACCGTTGCACCGATGTTGGCATCGTAAAAACAGATCGTTTCGAGAAACCCATGCTTGGCGTGATACATGGCAAGGTCGGCATTGTTGACCAGTTCGTCCGGCGTCTGGGCATCGTCAGGCCAGATCGCGGCCCCGAGACTCGCGCCAACGATACCGTCCATGGCACCTATTTCGATCGGACGGCTGAAAACGCTCTCTATCCGTTTCGCGAAAGACAGGATTTCATCCCTGTCCCTGAAAGGCTTGATGGCTGCGAATTCGTCGCCTCCGAGGCGGGCGATGAATTCATCATCGCGCAGGATCTGCTCCATGCGCCGGGCCAGGATGCGCAGAACCTCGTCACCGGCAGCGTGGCCAAAGGTGTCGTTGATTTCCTTGAAGCGGTTCAGATCGATCCCGATCACCGCCAGCTTCTTGCCGGGGTTCAAATACCCATCGAGATTTCCGGCAAGCTGTCTCTGGAAGCTCGTGCGGTTCGGCAAGCCCGTGAGTGCGTCATGAGCGGCAACATGGTGCAGTTGCCGCCTGGATATCGCTCGTACATTGTTGTCGATCAGGAAGCTCGTCAGCCCGGTGCCGACAACCAGCAGGGCAACAACGGCAATCGCCAACGCAAGCGCAAGGGCAGCACCGCTATCGACCTCCGTGAAATTCTGCGACATCGGGATGATCCGCAACGCGGTCATGCCGGTGAAATGCAAGCTTACGATCCCGGTCACCATCAGGGCAACGGCAACCCAATACCGACGAGAGCCCAGGTAGGTGCGCCAGATCAAGGTGATCGCGGCAGCGGACAGGACAACAGACAAAAGGACGGACGCGACGATGTAGCCGAAGTCCCACTCGACGAGCCCTGTGATCCGGTAGGCGAACATCCCGGTGTAATGCATGGCCGCAAATGAAATTCCGACGAGAGCCCCACCCATGCCGGTCAGGATTTTTCCGCTACCGAGGCCGCTGACCACGAAACTGACAAACAGCCCGACAATCGCGATCACCAGCGAAATGAGTGTCAGAGCCGGATCAAACGAGACCGGAGCGATCGGCTCGTAGGCCAGCATTGCAACGAAATGCGTGGTCCAGACACCGCCACCACCGGCAACGGCGGCCAGAAATTGCCACCCGAGACGCTGCGTGCCTTGCGCACGCACACAACGCCGCAACAGCCGCAGGGTAACGGCCGATCCAAACAGACAAACGAGAGCTGCGAGCCCCACAAGCGCGATGTTGTGCTGATAGAAGATGCAGCCAAGCACATTGAACATGGTCGGGAATGATCCGTATAAATGCGTAGATAATCGGGTAGGTAGCACCTAAAAGTTACGGTTGAATTGACTAATTCCCGAGAAACAGATCGACCTTCCGGCCCTCCCGAGGCCGAGCCTCACCGCGTTTCAGTCGACGTCAGCTCTTGCGGAAAAAGGCTTGCCTTGAAAGGAGCCGTCGTGTGACCCTGCGTGAGATTGCCGCAACAGTTTCCGACGTCATGGCCGTACGCCCACCTCAACTGACCAGACCTGCCGACAAGGACCCGCTCTCGGCAGCGCTCGAGAACGAGATTCTCAACGAGAAGGCATCCACGCTTTCGCGGCTTACCAAAAAGCTGGAGACGGCTCTCGCCGATCTGAAATCGGTGGAAGGCGGTTCCGAAACAGATAGCGAAACCCTGCAAAACCGGCTTGCCGAAGCCGGTGAAGCGCTCTGGCATGTCACCATCCAGCGCGAGTTATGCGGCTTGCGTCAGCACCGGGCCTTCTACGATTTCCTGGACGTTCCAAAGGCTGTCCGCCTGCGCATGGGGCCTGCCGCGGCCTTTCGTTCGGCACCCGGCTCCTGACAATCCACCGGGCTGTGACCGGTATCACTTCTTTGTTGATGTCCCTGCCCTAGAGACAGGAACCGGTTGCATCTTCGCGGCTGCAGTGGTTTTTTCTGGGGGCTTTTTGCAAGATGAGTTATTTACAGTCGCATCCAGCGAGCTATGTGAACCAACTGGAGCTCGCCGGCACGACCGCATTTGGTCGGCGAGAAACACAAGATAAAGCCAGGCGCAGAAAAATTATGGTGTGCAGGAAGACCCGTCATCTCGGCCGAATTTCCAGACTGGTGACTGGATGTCTGGTTTTTGGCCTGCTCCTGGCTCCTTTGGCGCTGCCTCTCGCGACAAGTACGACCGTGCAAGCCCAATCCGTGCGGGTGGTGCCGGAAGGCAACCGGTTCAAGAGCCAGCCGAAGATCCCCTTCGCCTCTTCGCGCCGTACCGCCGCCTCCAAATCATCCTATGATGCCAAGTTCGACAAGGTTCTGGCCGTATTGAAGCGTGACCGCCGCCTGATGGGGTCCATCAAGCGCGTCTCCGCCCGCTACGGCATCGACCCGATCCACATCATCGGCGCCATCGTCGGCGAACACACCTACAACTACGACACGCTCGACAGCGCCCAGTCCTACTACGTCAAGGCTCTCGCCTATGCCGGCATCCGCTTCGACTTCGAGCTGAACGGAGAGCACGTCGACAAGTTTGTCGAACGCCCGCAGTTCGATCGCTGCCGCAAGGACCATGTTCAGAAAAGTTCGGACCGCCGCTGGTCCTGTTACGAGAACGTCTGGAACAGCAAGTTTCGCGGCCGTTCGGTTGACGGCGTCCGTTACCCGAAAAAGAACTTCAACGAAGCGTTCTTCCAGCCGCTCTATTCCGGCCAGAGCTTCGGCCTTGGCCAGCTGAGCCCGCTCACGGTCCTCAAGATGACCGACCGGGTTGCCAAGCAAAGCAACTTCCGCAAGCTGACGGCTGCCGATTCAGAGGCGGTCTACAAGGCCACCATGGACCCGAACATCTCGCTGCACTACATGGCCGCGATCATCCAGGACTCCATTGCCGCCTATAAGTCCGTCGGCAAGGTGGATATTTCGAAAAACCCTGGCCTGACCGCGACGCTCTACAATCTCGGCGATCCCTGGGGCCGGGCCGCGAAATACCGCCGCAGTGGCCAAAGCTGGCCGCAGGAAAACTACTACGGCTGGCTGGTCAATGATCGCATCGACGATCTGAGAGGCCTGCTCTGACAGGTAAAATCGCCAGCCGTCGCCCTACCGGTGCAGCAGGACCTCAGGCAGCATCAGATTTCTAGTCTTCCAACCCGCCGAGGGCTGCCCGAAGCGGGCAATCCCTCGCCGGATCAAGGCATCACCGCACCTCAGGTCAGGAACGGATTGGTCTCACGCTCATGGCCAATCGTCGAGGCTTGGCCGTGACCAGGAAGAAAGGCGACATCGTCACCAAGTGGCAGCAGCTTTTCGCGGATCGACTTGATCAGGGTCGCATGATCGCCGCCCGGCAGATCCGTGCGACCGATGGAGCCGGCAAACAGAACATCGCCGGAAATCGCGAAACGCAGTTCCTTGTCGAAGAACACCAGGTGGCCGGGTGAATGGCCCGGGCAATGCAGAACATCGAACATCCGCCCGGCGATTTCCACCTGGTCGCCTTCGACCATCCAGCGATCCGGCATCACGGGTTTGACGCCTTCCACGCCGAATTGCACCGCCTGGTCGGCCACCCTGTCGATCAGCATCTGATCGGCTTCGTGTGGCCCCTCCACCGGCACCTTTAGCGCTTCGGCCAGGTCGGCCGCACCGCCAACGTGATCGATATGACCGTGCGTGAGAACGATCTTTTCGACATTCACGCCCTGCTTGTTCACCGCTGCCAGGATCTTGTCGACATCACCGCCCGGATCAACCACCGTTCCGCGCATGGATGAAGGGTCCCAGATGAGCGAACAATTCTGCTGAAACGGCGTAACGGCAATCACCATCACCTGGATTGGCGGCATGCCGTCTTCCGGATTTTCATCCCCACCGGAGTTCGTCGTGTCCTGCGCCATGGTAGCCTCCTTCAACAGCGGCCTCGCACGGCCCATTGTAACAAATACGGGACAACACCATCCGGTGTCGTGTTTCTGGTCAATCGCGGCTTCACCTGGCCGCGTGCATTTCGTACAAGATGTATGGACCTGTTGGAAGACGCCAAGCACATTCGGATAGCCGGAGCTGATGACGCCACGACTGTTGACATTGCTGATGACTGTTGCCGCAGCGCTTTTGGGCGCTTCGAGCACAATGGCGCAGCCTGGCCGGACGACGCCCAGCTTCGAAAGCTGGACGGTCGATTGCGGCAATACCGGCGTGTGCTTTGCCTCCTCGTTCACCCGCAGCCAGTCGGTCTGGGTCGATGTGCGCATCGTCCGCGACTGGCAGGCGGAGGCCCAGCCTCTTGTCCGTGTAACCACCAACACCGAGCTGCCCAAGGACGGCACCTTGAAGTTCGAGGTCGACGGTGCTCCGATCGAGGCTCTGCCGATCGAACAGCTGCGCGAGATGCAGCCGGCTGTCAATCCGCCAGCCGGCTTCCGTCCGCTCGGTGGAGAAGGCTTCTGGTATCCGACAGGCCCGGCGACAACGACGCTGCTTGACGCCATGCGCAAGGGCAAGGAGCTCACCATCAGCGTACCTGCGACCACCGGAACCGACCCGGTCGCGGTACCTGTCCCCCTCCTCGGCCTCAAATCCAGTCTGTTGTGGCTCGACAATCGCCAGGACCGCACCGGCACCGTTGCAGCCATCGTCTCCCCCGGCACTGATCCTGCCAGGGACGCCCCGCACGCCATTCCGCTGATGAGCGCCGACCAGCTCCCACCGGAAGTGGCTGCCGTCTGGTCTGCCAACCGCCTGTGCTCTGAAATCGACCCGACCATCTTCGCCAGCCTGAATGCCGTTCGGGTGCCACTTGCCGACAGCGCCGCGCTCTACATCATCCCCTGCGGGGCTCCAACCGCTTACAACAGCCCCTATGTAGCGGTCCTTTCCGGCAAGGACGGCGCGGCCCGTCAGGTGCATGTCGCCCGCATGTCGGAAAAGGGTCCGGTCGCAACGGATCTCATCTACAACGCAAGATGGATTCCGGCCGATCAACAGCTCGTAAGTTACTTCAAGGGTTCAGGAGTTGGCGAATGCGGCCTGTGGAACCGATGGGTGTGGAACGGCACCGGCCTGGTGCTGCTGGAAGAAGCGGCCAGGAAAACATGTGACGGTACGGAACCTGACTTGTCCAATTGGTCAAGTACCTGGCCTCCGAAAAACGCTTCCAATTAGCGCCTGCACCAAGGATTTTCTTGCGATTTTCCCTGTCCCACCCTTATGATGATAACGCAGCGGCTGGAGAGGGATGTGGCAAGATTGTTTCAACCCGATCCCAGAATGTTGATCAGACGCACGGAGTGCGCCTGAGTGTGGTGACTCGACTGTGAAGGCGGGTGAGGTTGGTCGTTATGTGCCGAAAGGGCGCAACAATTAAGGTGATTCGGTAATGCACGATGGTGATTCGGACCGGCGGTCGCGTGGTCGGCGCGGCGGCAAGCGCGAGTTTGGCGGTCCGCAAGACTTCGGCAGTGATTTTGGCGGAAGCGAGTTCGGTGGAGACTTCTATGGCGGCGGCCGGGATGGCGGCTACCGCGGCGGACGCGACAATGATTTTGGTGGCGGCTACGGCCGCGACGACAATAAAGAAGGCGGCTATGGCGGCGGCCGGGGCGGTTACGGCGGCGGTGGTGGCCGTGGTGGCTACGGCGGTGGCGGCGACCGCGAAGGCGGCGGTGGTTACGGCGGCGGCGGTGGCCGTGGTGGCTACGGCGGCGGCGGACGTGAAGGCGGCGGCTATGGCGGCGGCGGACGCGAAGGCGGCGGTTATGGCGGCGGTGGTCGCGATGGCGGCGGTTATGGCGGCGGCGGCGGTGGCCGTGGCGGATACGGTGGCGGCGGTGGCCGTGAAGGCGGTTACGGCGGTGGCGGACGCGGCGGATATGGCGGCGGCCCGCGCGAAGGCGGCGAAGGCGACGGCTTCCGTCAGCAGCGCCCGCGGCGTGACATGCCCCCGGTCGAGCGTGGCCCGCGTCAGTCTGGCACCGTGAAGTTCTTCAAGAACGACAAGGGTTTTGGCTTCATCACGCCGGACGAAGGCGATGCGGATGTGTTCGTGCACATTTCCGCGGTCGAGCGGTCCGGTTTTGCCGGCCTGGACAGCGGACAGCGGGTGTCCTTCGAGACCGAACCGGATCGTCGTGGCAAGGGCCCCAAAGCGGTCAACCTGCAGGCGCTCGAAGAAGGCGACGCACCGCAGGAAGACGACGGCGGACCTGCCGAAGAATAAGCTCCCCTAGCCCCTGCCACACAGAGGCTTGAGAGCATGAAGCAAGTGGGCGCAGCCTTGCTGCGCCCACATTCTTTTTACCGACAATGCCGGCACCGCCTCCCCCGACCTGACTTGGAGCCGTGCCGGTTTCCCTTGATCCTCAGCAGTAGCTGCAATCAACGGATCCAGCGGACATCTTTCCACTTCCTGCCGAAGCCCCTATAAGGCGGGTCCGAAATCCACCGTGGTGCCCCATGCTTGCCGTTTCATCCGATACCCTGACCATCCGACCGTTCCTGCCGGGCGACCTCGGCGCGTTGCTGCCGCTGAACAATGCTGCTGTTCCGGCCGTCAACGAACTGACAGCCGAAGAACTGCTTGATCTGGTCAATTCCGCCCTTGTCTGTCTTGTTGCAGTCGTGGACGACACGCCTGCCGGTTTCCTGCTGTGCCTGGGTGACGGCGCCGGCTATGACAGCCGCAATTATCAATGGCTGAGCGAACGCGTTTCAAATTTTGCCTACACCGACCGGATCTGCGTCGACGAGAGCCTTCGGGGCAAGAAGATCGGCGACGCCCTTTACGGCGCCCTGTTTGAACGTTTTGCCGGCAGTGGTCGTGTTTTCGTCTGCGAAGTCAACGAACGCCCCGCCAACCCGGGCTCGATACGGTTCCACAGCCGTCTCGGTTTCTCGGAAATCGGCAAGGCAGACCACGGCGACAAGGCAGTCATCTTCTTCAAGCGCGACGCTGAACCTGCCTCCGGGAACCAGTCCGAATGAACTACCGCCATGCCTATCATGCGGGAAACATCGGCGACGTCCTGAAACACGTCGTGCTGGCCCGCCTGATCGCCTATTTCCAGCGCAAGGACAAAGCCTTCCGCATCCTCGACACCCACGCGGGTATCGGTCTTTACGATCTCAATTCGCAGGAGATGCAGAAGACAGGTGAATGGCAACTGGGCATCGGCAAGGTGCTTGAGGCCGATATTCCGCCTCAGATAGCCGAATTGCTTGCTCCCTGGTTGACGGCAGTGCGCGCGCTCAATGACGGCGACGCGCTGAAGGTTTATCCGGGCTCGCCCATGGTCGCACGGCAGTTGATGCGTAAGCAGGACCGCCTGACGCTGACGGAACTCCACCCGGCGGATTTCAAGACACTCGCGGAGCGGTTCGCGGGAGACCATCAGGTCAAGACCATCCACCTGGACGGCTGGCTTGCCATGGGAAGCTTTCTGCCCCCCAAGGAGAAACGCGGTCTTGTGCTGATCGACCCCGCCTTCGAAGTGACGGACGAATTCTCCCGCATGACCGACGCCGTGGTGAAGGCCTACAGGAAATGGCCGGGCGGCACCTATGCACTCTGGTATCCGATGAAGGATGTCAGAGCGATCCGGCGCATGCATGGCGACTTCGACGAAGCTGGCCTGCGCGACGTACTGAGCCTCGACCTCAACGTCGGCAAGAGCGGCCCGGACACCAGAATGCTCGGTTCGGGCATGACACTGATCAACGCCCCTTTCACGCTTGCGGAGGAAATGCGTCTGGTTCTGCCCTGGTTGTGCGACGTCCTGCACCAGGGACCCGGCACCAGCTGGAACGTGACGCAGCTGATCGGCGAATAAAGCCCCTACAGTGACACTTTTACCGGGATCGAACCTTGACCTTCCGACCCGGCTCCCCCATCGTCTCCTACACAGTTTGATTTCCGGAGTTTATGCCGTGAGTATTGCCCGATCCGTCTGCTTGACCCTGTCAGCCTTGGCCTTTTGCGCAAGCTTGGCTGCACCGGCTGCCGCGAATGACGACCGTGTCTACTTCTCGTTTGGCAGTGACAAGCGCTTGCCGGATTGCACGGCCGCATCCGTTCAAAGCGCCGTCGCAGGCACCGTCGCCCGGGCTCGCAAAGACTATTACGGCGGCCGCACGATCTTGAGCATCGACGGCATCAGTGAAGTCAACAACAGCGGCAATGACGTCAGCCCGATCGAGCGCCGCTACTGCAAGGGCACGGCCAGCCTGTCGGACGGCACCATTCAGTCCGTCCACTACATGGTGGAAGAGCACGCCGGTTTCGTCGGGCTCAGCTGGAATGTGGAAGCCTGCCTCGCTCCCCTGGACAAGTGGCGGGTCTACGGCGACCATTGCAGCACGGCGCGCCCGCACTAAGGCCACGGCCTCCCCAAGAAGGTTGTTCCATGGCGCTGCTCGGCCATATCGGAAGACTGTCCGCGTGCCTTCTGGCGGGACTTCTGAGCCTGCCAGCTTCTGCTGATCAGTCTGGAAAATTCGATTTTTATGTCCTCGCCCTGTCCTGGTCGCCGACCTACTGCAAGCAACAGGGCGCGGATGCCAATCCGCATCAATGTGATGTCTCCAAGCCCTTTCGCTTCGTCGTGCATGGCTTGTGGCCCCAATACGAGCGTGGCTTCCCGGAAAGCTGCCCCGGCGCGCCGAAGCGCATCGACCGGCAAATCGCCGTTTCGATGGAAGACATCATGCCGAGCCACAATCTCGTCTTCCACGAGTGGCGCAAGCATGGCACCTGCTCCGGGCTGACGCCGGAAGACTACTTCGATCTCACCCGCGAGGCTTTCGACAAGGTCACCATCCCCGGAGCCTTCCGCACACTCGACAAACGCGGCAAGGCCGCACCCGATACCGTTGAGAAAGCCTTCCGGCTTGCCAATCCGGGCCTCAAGGAGGACGGGCTTGCCGTCACCTGCGACCGGGGCGAACTTGAGGAAGTCCGCATCTGCCTCACGCGGGATCTGGAATTTCGTGCCTGCCGCGAGGTCGACAGATCCGGCTGCCGCGCCGGCAGCCTGTCCGTGCCGCCACCCGGCGCACGCTAACCGTCTTAGACACCCCAACCGCCTTCTTCTTTCAGGAGTTCGGACCCATGATGAAACTTCGCTCGTCTCCCCCTTCGCCTTTCGGCCGCAAGGTGAAGCTCGCCCTGTCCATTCTCGGCCTCAAGGGCAAGGTCGAGATCGAAGACGCCAATACCGCCGATCCCTCTGACAGCCTGCGCAGCCAGAACCCGCTCGGCAAAATCCCGGCACTGGTCCTGGAAAACGGCGACGTTCTCTACGACAGCTCCGTCATTCTGGAATACCTCGATTTTCTGGCGGGCGGCGGCAAGCTGTTTCCGGAGGGCGAAGCCCGGTTTCCGGTCCTGCGGGATCAGACACTGGCGGACGGCATCATGGATGCGGCCATCCTTCGGGTCTACGAGAAGCGCTTCAAGGAACCGAAGTACCGTGATCCGGCCTGGGACGCCTATCAGGCAGCCAAGATGGAACGTGGCCTGAAGCACTTTGAAGACAACATGCCACCTGTTCCGGCGTCCGCTGCAGACGTCAATGCCGGCTCCCTGACGCTCGCCTGCGCCCTCGGCTACCTAGATATCCGTTTTGCCGGCGAATGGCGGCAGACCCATCCGAAACTGGTGACCTGGCTGGACGCCTTTGAAGCAGCCGTCCCCGCCTTCACAGACACCAAGGTGCCGCCTGCCCCCGTTCCGGACAACGCCCCGGCCCTGCTGCAGTAATCGCCTGCCTGCAGCAACATGCAATCAGTCAGCCCTGGTGACACAGGGCTGGCTTTTTTTGTTCGGCGGGTGGTTCTTTGCCCCCGCCCTGCAAGCATGCCAATTAACGGACCAGCGACTTGATGCTACAGTTCTGAAACCAGCGGGATGAACATAAAGGCATGTGTCTTGGTCGACATGATTTACATACCGATTTCACCGGCTGAACTCCTCGACAAGATCACCATCCTTGAAATCAAGGCCGACCGCATATCCGCTCCGGAGAAACTGGAACACGTCCGCTTCGAACTTACCTCCCTCAGCGAGATTTACGACCGGCACATGCCTGACTCGGGTAAGGTCCACACCTGGAAGGCCCAGTTGAAACATCTCAATGAAAGTCTGTGGAGTTTAGAAGACGACATCCGCAACTGCGACCGATCGCAGGAGTACTGCGACCGCTTCGTGGATCTGGCACGACGCATTTACCAGACGAATGACAAACGCGCGGCACTGAAGCAGGAGATCAATACGGAACTCGGGTCTCGTATTGTCGAGATAAAATCATACGCCGCCGTCAGCAGTCGGCAGAAACTCCCCTTGTCCGTTCAAGACGAACACGAAGTTTGAAAACTGGTAGAAATTCGCCAGCGGATCTCTCGGCTCCCGCCGCGCCCAACCGTTCGGCAGCAACTGATAGACGTCGTATTCTGGAAGCATTTCCGCGAAGTCGTTCAGCGTCCTGCTGCGGAACATCTGGTGCCAGTTGAACTCCATCTGGATGAACCGCGGCCTGATTTCGGAAAACACCCTGGCAGCCCCTTCGAACACTTCGGTTTCAAAGCCTTCCGTGTCGATCTTGATAAGATCTACCGCCGTAATTCCGGCTACCCGGCAATAAGTATCGAGCGACGTCACCCGCACCTTCATCGTTTGCCCGTTTGTGACATAACTCACCTTCTTCACCTCCTGCGAGAAGGAGGCAAGAACAGGGTTCGTTGCATCGAAATGCAGTATCCCCTCGCCGTCGAAGTTACCAACCCCGACGTTTTCGCAAACGATCCTGTCGCCGTACGCCTGCGTGTTTCGTACCAGCTCTCCATGCGTTGAGATCAGCGGCTCAAAGGCAATGACGTCGGCGGACGTGTAGTTCAACAGATCAAGACTGTATCGGCCGACATTCGCACCGATGTCGAAACAGAGCCTCGGTGCAGTGGCGGCCAGGATCTCTTTCACAAAGAAGGTCTCGCCGCTCTCCAGATTGTTGTAGCCCCGCGCCGACAAGGCGGCATTCAGCAGATAGTCATTCAGCTCGGCCAGATCCGGTCTGTGCCGGTTGGCGATGTACCACTCCAGGAATGCCTCGGTCAGGCTGGATGCGGATGTATGGTCTTTCATTCGCGCCGTCACCTTTCGCCATCTCCAGTGCGTGCTCCTTGCGCCCCTTACAGCGGGATCATCAAAGACTTTGAATTTGGGCAGCACCCTGAACTAACCTAAGGTAACTTTCGCATGGATTTGAACCATTCAATTCAAAGCAATTTCAAATCAGCCAGGACCTCACTGCCTCATGACCATACCGGAATTCTACAGCGAGTATTCCCCGCAAGCCCTGAGAGACCTCCGGGAAACGCTTGCCGGTCAGCTGAAACATGTATTCGGGCCGAGCCGGGGCGGCTTGCGGCACGAGATCTGGGCCGTGGAAAAGGCCCTGGGCATGCACCAGCAGTATTTCAGCCAATCCGGCCAGGACAAGTTCCTGAACGACGAGGTTCTGAAACACCGTACAGGCGGCGTTTTCCTGGAACTTGGCGGATATGACGGGCTCACTGGTTCAAACAGCCTTTTCTTCGAAAAGGAACTTGGCTGGACCGGACTGTTGATTGAGCCGTCACCGGCGAACTTTGCAAAGGCGACGTCCGTCCGCGGCTGCGCGTGCCTTAACGCCGCGGTCGGCTCGCCGACACCTTTCGCGGAATTCCTGGAAATCCGAGCCGGCTACACCCAAAGCGGCGGTCTGCTCGCAAACATCGCTCCGGACCTTCTGGAAAGGATCCGGCAGCACCCCGAGCACGACGAGCGCATTGCAAAGATACCGGTCCGCTCGATCAGGGAGATACTGGCAGACGCGGGAATTGAGCGTATCGATTATGTGTCTCTCGACGTTGAAGGCGGCGAGATGGCTGTCCTGGAAGAGTTTCCCTTCGAGACCATCCCGGTCGAAGTGTGGACCATCGAGAACATTACCGACAGTCCCGAGATCCCCTCCTTCATGGCCGGAAAGGGATACGAGGTGATCGAGTTTATCGGCATAGACGAAGTCTACAGAGCAACGTGAACGGGACAGCGCAGCAGACCAAATGACCAGAGACCCCGGCCCCCTGACGGCAGATGACTTGTACGAAATGGCGCTGCGAAGCTTCGGCCGGGAGCAATGTGCCACGGCAATTGCCTATTCCGATGCCTGCCTGAAGCTCGCTCCGGGTCATGTGGACGCCTGGCTGCTGCAGGCGGAGGTTCATCTTCTGGAGGAGCGGGATACGGCTGCACTCGTCTGTCTTACCCGGGCTGCTTCCATCACGCCGCCAAGCATCGTCGCCCTGCACCGCCTTGCTGCGCACTATCTGCGCCTCGGACGCCCGGAAAATGCCTCGGCCGTGGCAGAACAGCTGAAAAACCTGCAGCCGGACGATCCTGAGATAGACTATGTCCTGGCAGTCACCCGCTCCAGATCAGGCAGGCACGGCGAGGCATTCAACATCTTTCAGAGGCTCTTGCGCGACGATCCGGACGACGTCGGCTCAGCTATCGAAGCCTCCTGGCTGGCTCTGGGGCAAAGGGACTATCGGCGTGGCTGGCCGCTTTGGGAGCATCGCTTCGGCGCCGGCGTCACTCCGGCCGCCGTTCACCACCTGTCCTTCTGGGACGGATCTCCGCCAGCGGAGCGAAAAATCCTGGTTCTGCCCGAGGGTGGGCACGGCGACATCATCTGGGCCACGCGGTTTCTGCCAGGCTTGAAGGCTGCCGGCGCTAGCGTCCATTTCCTGTGTCCCCCGGCCCTGTCGCACCTCCTGCAGAACCTTCAAGGTGTCGACATCTGGGTCGAGAATGCTGAAGAGCTCCCTGGGTATGGCTGCGAGTATCAGATCTCGCTTCTGTCACTGCCTTATCTGCTTGGTGTCGATGATTCGTCCCGTTACCCACCTCCGCGCCTGAAGTGCGATCCGGCGTTTGCAGAAAGGCGGAACGCCTTGCTTGCAAGGGCGAGAGCACCGCTTCGTGTCGGAATCCTCTGGTCGGGAAACGTGGACTACGGTGGCAACGCGGACCGGGCAGCGCAGCTCTCGGATTTTCTGCCGCTTGCCGAACTGCCCTTCGTTCAACTCTACAGCCTGCAGAAAGGGCCGCCCCATCGCCAGCTTATCGAAGGCGGGTTGGGTGATCTCGTCATCGATTGTGACGATTTCGATTTTGCCGAAACCGCCGCCATGATCCAGTCGCTGGACGTCATCGTGATGACCGATAGTGCGGTGGGACATATTGCCGGGGCGATCGGCACACCGGTCTGGCTGCTGCTCGACACTTTTCCCCACTGGTATCACTGCTTTGAGGGAGATCGTTCGGACTGGTATCCGGGCATGCGTTTTTTCCGGCAACAGCATCCGCGAGACTGGAGCAACGTCGTCAGGAACGTAGGCGAAGCTCTGAAAGGAGTTGCGGAAAGCAGAGGTATTTTGTAACTTTATGTCAGTTTAGCACTTAAATCTTTTATAGTATTTGGTTCTTGAGGGATAAGCTTTGGTTGACCGAAAGAAACCGGGGATCGATCAAGATCTCGTAAAACTGGGCGCAGGCAGAAGACCGTCAGCCGACAGCTCCATGGGCAGTCGGCCCGGACAGATGCATTCCGAAACCCTCACCGCCGGCCCCGCAGGATATACTCCCTTCAAAGGACGGCCTGCGATGGACACCATTTATGCAGGTCATCCGGGCTATCGCCGACCGGTGATGGACACCATCTATGCAGGTCATCCAGGCTATCGCCGACCGGTGATGGACACCATCTACGCAGGACATCCCGGTCATCGCCGACCTGCGATGGATACCATCTATGCCGGCCATCCCGGTTTCCGGCGGGCAGCTATGGAGACCGTCTATAGCGGTGGCGCAGGCTACCGCCGACCGGGAATGAACACCATCCACCCGGGACATCCCGGCTCACGGCGCGCGGTAATGAACACCGTCTACGGGGGCCGCGCGGGATCACGGGTTCCAAACGCAAATACCGTCTTCTCACCGGGCTACGGCGTGTCGCAAATTCAGACGCGGCAAGTCACGGATCCCTTTACCCGCCAGCCCGTGACCGTTTCCTACAACACCGTCACCGGCCTTTATCTCGACAAGAGCCTCAATCGCTGGCTCCCAGCCCCGCCCTGGATCAGTGCACAATTCCGGCGATAACAAGGGCGGTGCTCCCGTGCTGAGTTTCAACGTTACCGTCGATGCAAGCGGCGGAAACACTGAAGGCAGCAGGCCGGCAACGGTCGGCTGGCTGCTGGCGGGCGACGAATCCCAACTGGTCTACAAGCCACCGCAAAGGCTGAAACAGCCTTCAGCCCCGCGCCAGCGAACCCATGCCAAATCCGTGACAGCCTGCCCTGCGGTCCTGGGGCTCGAAAGCAGGCTTTTCGAAATACCTTGCCCTTGCGACCTCTCCCTTCAGATGGCCGAAACCGACTTCGGTGAACCCGTGGTCGTGAACGCCGACGGGCCAATGTCCTCGGTTCGAGACGATGTCTTCGCTCACCTGATCATTCTTCATCCGCGCGAAGAATGGCGCTCGCCCGACCGCCCCATCCTGCAGATGCGCCTGCCGTATATCTTCGTTGCGGACGAACCCACCTACATGTCGCAGTTGCCACCGTTTCAGCATGTCGGGAAATCTTCGCTTCCCGGCCTGATGATACCGGGAAGGTTCCCGATCAACGTCTGGCCGAGAACGCTGACATGGGCGTTCGAATGGCACGATATCTCTGCTCCCCTCATTCTGCGCCGCGGAGACCCGCTGTTTTATGTTCTTTTTGAAGTCTACCCCCAGTCTCGCGCCATCCAGCTGGTGGAAGCGGAACACACTCCGGAGCTGCAAGCCTATCTGCAGCAGATCAATGGCGTCGTCGGCTATGTGAACCAGACCTTTTCACTGTTCAAGGACGCAGAAGAGCTGCGACCGGCGCAACTCGTAACTCCAAAGAAAGCACTATAGGAAACCGGGGAAACTCTGCCGAGGTCCTGACGCCTGACCCGAGACACCCGGCATCCATGCCCCGGCATCACCATCAGAGAGGCAACAGGAAATGGCGAATGAGGCTGACGGAGCAACACCGCTCATCATCATGATCGCGATGCCGACCCGCGGCCAGGTCGAACTGCCGACGGTTCGCTCCCTCATTGCGTTGACGCAGGAGTTTCAGCACCACGGACTGCCGTTTGCGTTCGAAACCTATGGTGCTGCAAACCTCGTCATCAACCGCAACCACCTTATGAGCAAATTCCTCGCCCACAAGCAATTCAGCCACATGCTGATGCTCGACTCCGACATGGAGTTCACGCCTGAGGCCGTGTGGCGTCTGGTCGCCTTCGGCGGCGATTTCGTCAGCGCGTCCTACCCGCAGAAATATTACAACTGGGATCTGCTCCGGCAGCTGATTGAAGCGGAAACCGCCCTGCCGGAAGCCGAGCGCAGCCCTATGGAACAGCTCGTTTCCCGCAGCATGACCTACAATCACCAGCTTCGCGAATATGACAACACCGACTGGCACCCCGAGCACCGGGATGGTTTCATCTCCATTCCCGCCGGAGGCCAGGGCCTGACGCTCTTGAGCCGGAAGGTGCCGGAAACGATGGTGGAACGCGGTGTCGTCACCAACTACCCCGACATGTCGCTGATCCCCGCCCATGCCGACATGGAGTATTACGACTTCTTCGGCCACCTTCCGACGCCAAGCGGTCGGTTGTTCCTGCATGAGGACCAGAGCTTCAGCCTGCGCTGGGTACGCGGTTGCGGTGGCACCATCTGGCTGGACTACCAAACCGAAATCCGTCACGCAGGCCTGCATACCTTCGAAGGCAGGTACTCCGACAAACTGCAGGACGATTTTCCCTCGCTTGAGGTTTGACGGCAGGTGATGCGTTCAGCATGGAAGCAAGGGTCTCATTGCGCATGAGCGCCTGATGGCATCTTCCGTTCAAACGCAAAAGGCCGCGCCACAAGGCACGGCCCTTCTTGCAACAGATTCTTTGCAGCGTCAGGCGACTTTCTTGCCCGACATGGCATGAACGTCCGCGGCGCCCAGGCGCTGACCGCCAATGGCCCAATCACCCTGCTCGACTTCCATGATGCGGACCCAGGTGACCGGGCGCATGGCTTCGCCTTCCACGGCGACCATGGCTTCGGTCACCTTTTCAATCAGCTGGTGCTTCTGTTCGGGGGTGAAAACGTTCTTGATGACATCGATCGTAACCAGCGGCATTTCATTTCTCCTAGTTCACGTATCAGTGTTTCAAACCAATATCGGGCGCTCCCGATGAACAAGAGATACGCCTTCCCCTGCGGCAATGCTTGACGGGAACATGAATATAACTGACCTTTTCATGAAGACTTTCGGGGAAAGGGGAACGTGTGCCGCAAGCCGACGCCCTGGTGTTCACCTTTGACGGATTTGAACTGGACGGCGCGCGTTTCGAGTTGCGCCGTGACGGCGAACGCGTGGCGATCGAGCCGCAAGTCCTCTCCCTCCTCTTGCTGCTGGTCGAAAACCGCGACCGAATGGTCAGCAAGGACGAATTGATAGAGCATGTCTGGGATGGGCGGATCGTCTCCGAAACGGCAGTAGCAGCGCGGATCAAGGCTGCGCGCAAGGCTGTGGGGGACAACGGCAGCACACAGAAAGTCATCCGGACGATCCATGGCAAGGGGTTCCGGTTTGTCGCGGAAACCGAAGTTTCCAGTGTCCAGGCAAAGGCACCCCCGGCACGTTCGGGCCTGATCACCGAGGAACAGGCCGCCCCGGCAATTGAGGAAGCGTTGAAGACCGCGCGCGACGGGCGGCCCTCCATCGCCGTCCTGCCCTTCCAGTATTTTGGCGAACCGGGCCAGCACGAAATCGTGGCCGATGCGCTGCCTGCCGACATCATTGCGGATCTGTCGCGCCTGCACTGGCTGTTCGTTATCGCACGTGGATCGAGCTTCCGCTTTCGCGGACCCGATGTGGACCCGTTGTCCGCCGGTCGCCAACTCGGCGTTCGCTACGGGCTCACCGGCACGGTCGAACTTGCGGGTGAAAGCGTCACGATCGGCGTTTCGCTGATCGACATGACCAGCAGCGGCACGATCTGGGCGGAACACTATCGTGGCAGCCTGTCCGAATTGCAGCAGCTCAGACCGGAAATCGAAAGCCATGTCGTTGCCAGTCTGGCGGTTCAGATCCCGCAGAACGAAGTGCGCATCGCACGCAGACGCGCTCCGGGAGAACTGGATGCATGGGCCTGTTTTCACCTGGGGCTGGATCACATGTACCGGTTCAACCGGCAGGACAACGCCCGTGCGTCAGAACTGTTCACACGATCCCTGGAACGCGATCCCTATTTCTCCGGCGCCATGGGCGGGCTGTCCTTCACGCATTTTCAATCAGCCTTCATGCGCTTTGCGGAAGATCCCGAAGCCGAGGTCGAAAAGGCTCGCGCATTAGCGCAGCAGGCGGTGGAGACCGACAGGCTCGATCCTTTTGCACACTTCAATGCCGGGCGGTGTTCCTGGCTCGATGGCCAGCTGGAAGATTCAATCGCCTGGTTTGACCGGGCAACCAGCCTCAGCCCCAGTTTCGCGCAGGGCGTCTATACACGCGGGCTGGTGAGCGTGATGGCAGGTCAGGCAGCGCAGGCCGATGCAGATCTTGCTCTGGCGCTGGACCTCAGCCCGCTCGACCCGCTTGCCTATGGCATGGTGTCGGCACGCGCGCTGGTGCAATTACAACTGGGCGACAGACACAGGGCGGCAGAGCTTGCCGTGAAAGCAGCGCAGATGCCCGGTGCGCACAAGCATATCTCCCTGATCGCGGCGCTGACATCACACCTGGTCGGCAAGAACGCAGAAGCCCGGCAATGGCTGGCCCGGGCGAAACAGGCAGATCCGGAAATCAGTTCGGAAGTCTTCTTCGCATCCTTCCCGTTTGCCGAAAACGGCGCTCGCGAAACGATAGAGAAAGGCCTGCGTGAACTCGGGGTGTGAAAAGGCTTCGCGACCCCATGACTTCCGGAAGCCGATACGTCATCAACACAGGACTTGCCTGACGCCCGATGTCTGCTTGAAACCTCAGTCCGAATTCAACAGCAAATGCCGATGACGGGCGCGAATTGCCAGGTTTTGCTCTGCACTTCTGCGTTCAGACCAAGTCTCTGCGAGTTGATTATCTGCACTTGCAAGGTTCCAGATGTAACGCTTCCAGCGACCTGGATGCGACCAAAAGCACCCTCCCCAAATTTCAATCGATTAGTCTTCAAACTGCTTATGGACATTACGTTTCCACAAGAGCTAAAGACCGTGCGCAGGACAAAGACTTGCCACTCAGCGCGCTGGAAAGACCATAAGGGAGTTTTGTGTATGGCGGCCATGGATAACCACTTCGACAACTGGAAGGAACAACAGTCCGCTGCCGAGCAGATGATCCCGCTGGTTGGGCATCTCTACCGTGACTACGGCATCAACATCCGAATTTTCGGCCGGCGTCTTCTGAACAACTCCGCCATCGAGATCCTCAAGGCACACCGCTATGCCCTGCAGATCACCGGACAGGAACTGGACGTCACCAAGAGCCTCGAAATCGTCAAGGCAATGCTGGAGATGGACCTGGCCGCCTCGCGCGTCGACCTCGGCAAGCTGTGCCACGGCTACATGGAAGAAGGCGGTGACGTTAAGAGCTTCCTCGAGAAGCAGCTCGCCAGCATCAACACCGGCAAGACATCCATCCTGCAGGAACCCCAGGATGTCGTTCTCTACGGCTTCGGGCGTATTGGACGCCTTCTTGCCCGCATGCTGATCGAACGCGTCGGTGCCGGCAACAAGATGCGCCTGCGCGCGATTGTCGTGCGCGGCGGCAAGGCCGGCGACCTGAAGAAACGCTCCAGCCTGCTACGACGGGACTCAGTCCACGGCGCTTTCAGCGGATCCATCACCGTTGACGAAGAGCAGAATGCGATCATCGCCAACGGCAACTACATCCAGGTGATCTACGCCAACTCTCCTGCCGAGGTCGATTACACCAAATACGGCATCCGCAATGCGCTGGTGGTCGACAACACCGGCATCTGGCGCGACGAGGATGGTCTTGGCCAGCACCTGAAGTGCCCGGGCGCAGCGAAGGTGATCCTGACCGCGCCGGGCAAGGGCAGCATCAAGAATATCGTCTATGGCGTGAACCATGGCGACATCTCGGCGGACGACAGGATCCTGAGCGCCGCCTCCTGCACCACCAACGCCATCACGCCGGTGCTGAAGGTGATCAATGACGAGTTCGGGATCGAGAACGGCCACGTGGAAACCATCCACGCCTTCACCAACGACCAGAACCTGATCGACAACTACCACAGCGGGGATCGCCGTGGCCGGTCCGCGCCCCTGAACATGGTGTTGACGAGCACGGGCGCTGCCAGCGCCGTTGCAAAGTGCCTGCCGGAAATGAAGGGCAAGCTGACCGGCAACGCGGTGCGGGTGCCGATCCCCAACGTCTCCATGGCCATCCTCAACCTGAACCTCAAGCGCGAGACGACGGCCGAGGAAATGAACAATTACCTGCGCGGGATTTCCGTGCAGTCGCCGATGCAGGACCAGATCGACTACACGGCTTCGACCGAACTGGTCTCCTCCGACCTCGTCGGTTCCACCCATGCCGGTGTGGTCGACAGCCAGGCAACCATCGTCGACGGCGACCGGCTGGTCCTTTACGTCTGGTATGACAACGAGGCGGGCTACAGCACACAGGTGATCCGCCTGATGCAGGAAGTCGCGGGCATGAAATACCCGTCCGTCCCCGCATAACCCTGCCGTTACCGAACAGGAGGGGCCCAAGCCATGTCTTGGCCCCTTCCCGTGGCTTTGGCTATGAAGCTGCGCGAAGTGCTTTTGCCCCATCAATGCACGGGACGGGGTGGCCTTTTTCCTGGTTTGATGATCACGGCCGGCTGTTGCAGAGCGCCGGACCGAAAACCGAACAAGTCAGTCAGCGCCGTGCCTTGAATTCGGTTGCTCAACAATCTGGATTGAGTGGCAAAAGCAGGCATTCAAAAAAGGCGTAGAAATTTCAAAACGCTTGGAGAAGAGAGCTTGCCTGAAGGGGGCCAACCGGCCGTTTCAGATGTCTTCTTCTTGAAAACCTGTCTGCGGGCAATTCAACGGATTGATGGGTATACCCTAGCAAGCAGGCGAAAACACATCAATGCCAGTCGAATTGCACCGCAGGAGAGGTGACCCTTGTGGCGTCTTGTTCACGCCGAGGGTTTCTGGTTGTCAGTTCCGGTCGAGGTTAGGCCTCAACGAGATTTCTGGCGGGAAGATTTCTTGATCTTCACTGTCTGCGTATCGGAATTGCTTTCGTGACCGATCTTGCCAAGTTCGTCGACAAGATTGTCGATGCAATCCTGGAGCGCCTGACCTTCAAGTCCCCAGCAGCTCTGGCCGGCGGAAGCGGGCGTTGCCTGGATCAGGAACGTGGACATGACAGCAGCCAGTGCGAAAGAAGTGGTTTTCATCATAGTAGTTCTCCATTTGGTTTTGGCGTCGGCGACCTTGCCGACACACCAAAGATGGGAACCTTTCTTTTCAGCCCCGTTTCACCGGGTGTTTCAATTGTATCCGGGCGTTCGCCCCACAGAAATATCCGACACATTGTTTCAAATGCGAGGTCTGAACGGGCATTGAGCTGGGCGACAAAACCCCAGACAGACCTGTGTAAACGACTGAAGAAAAACATCTTTTGAAAAAGTTTGAAAAGCCGGATCACGCGCCGGGGAAAGCGTTTTCCCATGTCCGCCCGGTATCAAAAAGCCTGCCCTTGCTCACACCAAAGGTACAATTGTTACCGTTCACAAGGAGACAGTGCGGATCTGAGGCAGGATTGATGCGCCAAAAAGCCAGGATGCTTGCCGACAGGACGCAAATTCCGGCTCCGACGAACTGGAATTCGAGGCAGGTAACAGGCTTAAGGGTTTCCCGGATCGCCGGGAAGAGCACTTAATCGAAGACGTAGCCCAACCCACGAACCGTTCTGATGGTTTCGGGTTTTGTGGGATTGAGTTCAATCTTGCGGCGCAGCCTTGAAATACGCAGGTCGATCGAACGATCGAAAGGTTCCCAGCCCTTGTCGTGTGCCTGTTCCAGCAACTGGTCGCGGTTGAGCACGCGTCCACGGTTCTCGACGAACACCCTGAGCAGCTGATACTCCATGGACGTAATCGCAATTTCCTGACCGTCGCCACCGATCAGCCTCGCCCCGTCCAGATCCAGACGGCAGGTGCCAAAGGGAACTGTGCCTGCTTGCCGATCCTTCTGCTGCGCACTTGTCTCGTCAAAACTTCTGCGCCTCAATGCGGCTTTGATCCGGGCCTCCAGTTCGCGCAGGTCGACAGGTTTGCCGACATAATCGTCGGCTCCCATTTCCAGCCCCACCACGCGGTCAATCACGTCACTTGCTGCGGTCAGCATGATCACCGGCACGGTCGAGGTGGTTCGAAGGTCACGCAACGCGGTCAGACCATCCGTACCTGGCATGTTCACGTCCAGAATGATCAGCGCCGGTTCCAGGCTCTCCAGAAGCCGTTTCATGTCGTTGGCGTTCGGCGCCTCAACAACATCATAGCCGCGCTCGGCGAGATACTCGGCAACCATTTCGCGAAGATGAGGTTCGTCGTCACAGACCAAAATTTGCTTCGCACCCGGAGCCCCGCTCATGATGTGTTTTTCCTGCTGTCCAGTTGATTTAACAAACAAGCCAGATCCTTCTTGGAAATGGGCTTTTCAATGTAGGGGCGCTCGCTTTCCGTCAGAAATGTCTGAACGGACTTCCCCATGGCATCGCCCGTCATGAAGGCGATACGATCCTTGTAACCGGGCGATAACCCGATCAGGCTGTTGTAAAATGCGGCACCGTCCATGCCCGGCATCTTGTAGTCGCTGATAATCAGATCGACGGATGTGTGTGACAGGCGCGCAAGAGCCTTGCGTGCGCTGGTTTCCTGTATTGCCTGGCATCCGAGATCTGCCAGCAGGTCACAAACGAGTTCGCTGACCGCGACATCGTCATCAACGACCAGTACCCGTTTGCGATGATGCGTTCCGCCTGGCTGGGCCTGCGAGGTGTCAGTTGAAGCCTCAGTTTCCATTGCGGGCAGCCGCACGAAGAAACTCGTCCCCTTGCCAACGGATGAACTGACTTCGAGAGTGCCTTCATGGGTGTCGACAACCCGGTGACAGAATGCCAGGCCGACGCCCGTCCCCTCACCTACGTCTTTTGTCGTGAAAAACGGCTCGAAGATGCGGTCCCTGATTTCCTTCGTCATCCCCGGACCATTGTCCCGGACTTCGAGGACTGCCTGGCCGTCTCTTCCGTCGTGGAACGTCCGCAACACAAGCACCGCTTCCTCACCAAGCGGCGAAAGGGCGTGTTCCGCATTGATAATGAGGTTCGTAACGACCTGGACCAGCTGGTCCGTATCGCCGAGGATTGACGGAAGATCCTCATCAAACTCCGTCTCAATCCTGGCTCCGTTGGAGCGCAGCCCATAGCCGGCAAGATCAAGGGCAACCGAGGCGATTTCGTTCAGCGTACAAGGTTCCAGATTTGCCGGTCGCTGGCGCGCCATGGACAGGAAAGCCCTGACGATCCGCGCGCTTCTGTCGGCAGCCTCCGCGATGCGGTCGATGCGCTTTTCCAGAACCGGGTCCTTGAGCTTTCCCTGAAGCATCTGGGCGTAACCGGTAACGATGGAAAGGGGATTGTTGAGTTCGTGCGCGACACCGGCAAGCAACTCACCCAGGGCGGACAGTTTTTCGTTCTGGTGGGCAATGTCACGCTGTTTCTGCAATTCCTCCTGCATGGCCAGAAGGTCCGAAATGTCCCTTGTGGAGGACACGATGACATTCTCGCCCTTGTAGTCGGTCACGCGGGCGGCGGTGATGCCTTCCATGATTGAGCCGTCGGCCCTGCGGAATTGAACCCGGTAATCATCAAGTGTTCCCGTCGGCAAGAGCGCTTCCAGATACCGCTCCCGATCCTCCGGCTTCAAAAAGAAATTGAGGGTCGTGTCGATATCGCCGAACCGCTCCCGTGAAGCGGGCGGGCAGTAGATGATTTTTCCATCTTCGATGCGGGAGACGAGAAAGTTTGCCGGGCAGGCCTCGACGATCTTGTGCAGAAGCAGATCTGCCTCGCGCTGCTCTTCCTCGGCACGTCGCTGCTCGGTCACGTCGATAAAGGAGACGAGGTACCCGTCCAGCTCGGTTCTGTGGGCTGACGCCAGCAGAATACGCCCACCGGCAAGATGGATGGCCTGCTTCTTCTGGTAGGATTTCACCAGAAGCGTCAGCTCGCACATATAGGACGTCTTGTCTTCGCCCTCGGGAACAAGAACAACGCCGTTGTCGATCAACCGGCCCAGGATGGTGAGAATGTTCTCCCCGGCAACGGGCGGTGCCAGTTCACTGAAGTACATTTCGTACCAGAGCCGGTTTCCGAGCACGAAATTGAGGCTCTTGTCGAAGAGCACCAACCCCTCATCGAGAGATTGAATGGCATCATTCAGGGTGGCCAGGCTTCTGGCCTCGGTTTCTTTCAAGGCGGTGATGTCGGTGACCACGACAACGCGGCTGTTGTGTTCGGAGATGGCTCGCTCGACACGGTAGTGCCGGCCATCCCAGAAGCGAACCTCCATGGGTTCCAGCGTCTCGCGCTGCTGCTTCACCGCAGCGGTGAAGAGCTCAGCCGCGCGGTCGCCTACTTCCTGACCGGCAACCATCGATATCTGAGGTGCCAGCAGGTCGATCCGTTCAATATCCGACAGCTTTAGAATTTCGGCCGCGGTCAGATGAAAGGGCGCTGCAAACGCATCATTGCAATGCGTGAACTGCCCGTCCGGCCCTTCAAAAGCGATACCAACCGGCAACCGTTCAACCGCAGTCGTAAAACGCCGCTCCGCCCTGACACGATCCGTGACGTCTTCAATCGTGAGCAGCCGTCCTTTCAGATTTGTCTCGTAGGCGCTGCCGACCAGTTCCCTGTTCTGATTGTTGGGTATCGGATATCCCTTGATGGCAAGGCGTATAAGCCGATCCAGCTCATCGAGCATTTCGGCGGGTTTCATGCCCCCCGGAAGCGGGATCAGGCCGCATGCTATGGCCTCGGCGTGGATGTCGCGCATCGCACGGCCAGGGACGAAAAGCGTCCCGTCCGGGTCACCAATCTTCCGAAACTTCTTGTTGGCGAACACCAGCCGGTCATCATCATCGACGAGCGCGATACCAACGTCGACGGCATCAACCGCGCCATAGAGGATCTCTCTTGCACGCGCCTCTGCGGTCCGCTGTTCTGTGATGTCGCGAACCTTCACGACAATGCTGCCATCTTTCAGATGCTTGAGATAGATCTTGTGCTGGCTGCCGTCGGCAACCTTGATCTCGATCTTCAGTTTTCCCCTGGCTGCCAGGGTTTCCAGGACACCAGGCAAACCGCCTTCAGGGCTGCGAACGAATGAAATATGCCCACTGCGGACAGCACTGCCGACGATGTCGTCAAGCCGCGCGCCGGGAACAAGCAGATCCTTGTGCGGACCCAGCATCTCCGCATAGCGTTTGTTTGCGAAAACAAGCCTTCTGTCACTGTCGTAGAGGACGAAGCCATCGCTCAACGCCTCGACAGCTTCTTCCATGAGCAGCTGGATCCGGTTTCTATCGGCTTCACTTTCAGAAGCACTCGCTCCGTCTTGAAGCAACATTGGATCTCACTTTGTATCAACGCCTCGGCAAGGGCGGCAGGCCGGACCTCATTTCTACGTAAGCTTCTTTTCAGTTTGGCCTTGCCGTTTGTATCAATTGTATCATGTCGCAAGCGTCAAAGGCCCGCAAACCGGGATGGAACATTGCCCGTTGTCCGGCCTGGCTGACCCATTTGCAACTTTCCCCCCTCCCTTGAGGGCCTGAAAATGGATGGAGCCGGAAAGCTGAAACCATGCGCTTTCGATATCAAGGCTGTCGATATCCGGTCGGGAGTAACGCAGGCTGGGGATGAATGGGGCGGAGCCGCAACGTGATGCGGGTTCCAATCCCCCATGTCGCCATGGCCGATCCCTCCACCACGGCTGAACAAAGACGACATTGAATAGACGCTTCAGTTTGCCGAACCAGGCGCGAGTGCAGAAAATCTGTACCGCATTGTGCAATCTGATCCTGTCTATCGAGCGGTTTTCGCTTCTCAAGCCATTACGTCTATGGACGCTTGGCGGAAGGCCGCTACCTGCTCTTCAGTTGCTGCCCTGTTTGTCACAAGCCTGCCGATCTCTCCGGTCTCCAAGGCCTGAACCCTGCTGGTTTTTCCAAGCTTGCTCTGGTCGGCCAGAATAACCGTCTGCTGCGCCTGTGCCGCCATGGCTTTGGAGATTTCAGCTTCCTGCAGGTCGTAGAAGAACGCACCCTTGACCGGATGCACCCCAACCGGAGCCGAAAAGCACAGGTCGACACGGAAACGGCGGATTTCAGACAGGGTGAGTTCGCCGACCGTCGAAGGGACGTCGGCCGCCATCCGTCCGCCGAGCAGCAGCACGTCCTTGCCCGCCCCTTGCAGCGTGGTGGCAATATCAATCGAGTTGGTGATCACCGACAGATCCGACAGCTTGGCCAGTTCGCGGGCAAACAGGGCTGTAGTGGTGCCCGCGTCCACAAGGATCGTCTGTCCGGGCTGGATCAGTCCGGCAGCCTTGCGGGCAATCTCCGACTTTGCCCGGATCTGCGTCGTCATCCGTTGTCGGAAGGGTTCCTCGGAACGCGGCTCGGGCAAGACCGCGCCGCCATGGACGCGGCTGACCTGTCCAGACTCTTCCAGGTCCAGCAAATCGCGTCGCACCGTCTCGCGAGAGACGTTCAGCATCTGCGCAAGATCGTTGGCGCTCACCTGCTGGCTCGCACTCAGCATGGACAGAATGAGCCGGTGACGTTCTTTCGCCCACATCAGGTCCGCACCTTGCTCCGGTTGCCTCGTCCCATCAGCACCAGCGTTCCCTTCATGCTCAAAAGCGCAATACACACGACTGCCATCACACAGGTGGAAAAGGCTGCCGCCTGCGAAGTCAGACCGGCATCGTCCAGCCGCATGATGGTGACAGCCGCCACGCTCAGGTCAGGCGTGGTAAGGAAGACGACTGCCGACAGGGTTACCATGGACCGCATGAACAGGAAAAAGAACACCGAAACGAGCATTGGGGCAATGAACGGTGCGACGATATCGACGGCCGTCCTTGCCATTCCAGCTCCAAGACTGTCTGCTGCTTCCTCGAGCGCCCGGGGCAACTGGCGAAACCCGGTCATCACCGTCAGAAAACCTTGCGTGTGGTAGTGGTAGAAGTTGATGATCGCGATGAGGGCCGCCGTCCCATAGAGAAGGTAGAGCGGCGTCGCGGTTGAATTGAAAGTCAGGATATAGGCAAGCCCCAGGACCATCCCGGGCACTGCAGCCGGCATTGCGGCCAGCATCTGGATGGGCTGGGCCACGCTGCGCGGAAGGCGGCGCAGCCCAAGGCACAGGAGGAAGACGGCAAGCGTGCCTCCCGACGCCGCCATGAGCGATATCACGATGGTCATCCAGAGCGAGGAATACCCCCCGGCCAATGTGATGTCGTAGTGTTTGAACGACAGAGCCATGTTGTAGGGCCACAGGGTGACAAAGCTTGCGTAGACGACAATGCCGATAACCGCGACGATGCCGGTGCAGACCAGAAGCGACAGGAACGCCATGACCGGGTCGCGCACGGGTGCGAAGGAGGGCCGATACGGCACCTGGCCAGCCATCTGTCCGACCTGTTGCCGCTTCATCGCCTGACGCTCGATCGCATAGGAAACCACCGTCGGCAACAACAGCATGATGCCGACGACAGCTCCCATGTTGAAATTCCGCTGGCCAACCACTTGAGAGTAGATTTCGGTCGCCAGAACCGAGTAGTCCCCTCCGATCACCGCCGCGTTGCCGAAATCGGTGATCGTGATTGTGAAGCAGACGAAAGCCGCGTTGAGGATCCCGAAGCGCGCCGCGGGCAAGGTCAGGTCGCGAAACTGGCGTGACGGCGAAGCGCCCATGACTTCCGCAGCTTCGTAAACACGCGCGTCCAGCAGGACCAGCGCCGCGCCGATAATCATCACCGCCTGCGGCAAGGCGTAAAGAGTGTTGGCGATCAACAGCCCCCAGAAGCCGTAGATTTCGATCTCGACACCCAGGGCACGGCTGATGACGCCGTTGCGTCCCAGAAGGAAGATCAGCCCGAGCGCCTGCACGAGCGAGGGGGCGAGCAGCGGCAGGACGATCACGCCGCGGATCAGCCACTTGCCCCGGAAAGCGCAGCGATAGAGCCCATGCGCGATGATGAAACCAAGGAAGACGCTGAGAACTGTGGTGGCAGCGCCCATGATCAGGGAATGTTCGGTCGCACGCCAGAACCCCGTCGACCCCAGAACCCTCGTGTAGTTGGCAAGTCCGTAACCATCGTCAACCGTCAGGGAACGCAGGAACACGATCACCATCGGGTAGAGAAAGAAGAGGACGAGCCCAATCAGCGGCAGCCCAACGCAAACAAGTGTGAGCAGCCGGTCTGCATCCAGTTGTTTGCGCGCTGGCGTGGTCATCGTTTCCACACCGCTCATGCGGCGGTCACGGCAGACTGGTGGGCCATGTCGTCAGCCACCCAGGTGCAGGCTTCCGGTGGAATGCTCAGGTTCACGCGTTCGCCCTCCTGACAGGAATTATACCCATGGGTCTCGACGACCAGCGGGCCGATCGCGCTGTCGACCTCAAGCCGTCTGAGATTGCCAAGGAAACTGATGCTGCGCACCGTGGCGTTGCCGTCCCGCGCCGGGGTCAGACTGATCTGTTCAGGACGAATGCAGGCAACATGCTCCGCCCCCGATCCCCCCGGCCACTTTGCCATCAAATCCGGGTATTCACGCCGGATCGGGGCTGCAGAAACGAGATTGCTGATCCCCATGAAGTCCGCCACAAAGCGCGTCGCCGGTCGATGGTAGAGGTCTTCCGGCGTGCCGGCCTGCACCACGACACCATGGTTCATGCAGATGATCTTGTCCGCCAGCGCCAGTGCCTCTTCCTGGTCATGAGTCACCATCAAGGTTGGAATGCCGAGCGAACGCTGAACATGGCGGATTTCGTCTCGCAGTTCGGCCCGGACTTTCGCGTCCAGCGCCGAAAGCGGTTCGTCCAGCAACAAGACGCGCGGGTCGACGGCGATTGCCCGTGCCAACGCGATCCTCTGCTGCTGTCCGCCGGACAGCTGACCGGGAAACTTGCCGGCGACCTGCGGCAACTTCACCAGCTCCAGAAGTTCCGCCACACGCCGTGAAATCTCCGACCGCGGCGTGCCACGGATCTTCTGCCCGTAACCGATGTTTTCGGCCACTGTCATGTTGGGAAAGAGCGAGTAGGACTGGAACACGATCCCGAAGCCCCGCTTGCGTGCGGGAAGGTTCGAAAGCGCAGTCCCCTCCAGAAGGATTTCGCCGCTGTTCAGCTCAGTCAGGCCGGCGATCAGCCGCAGGAGTGTCGTCTTGCCACAGCCGGAGGGACCCAGCAGGCAAACGAATTCCCGTCGATCGATCTCGATCGAGACATTGTCGAGCGCTTTGAAGGCCCCGAAGGTCTTGGTGGCGTTACGGACGGTCAAGTACACGGCGGATCGGTCTCCTGTCAAAGGTGCGCGGGCCTCCAGTGAAGCCCCGCGCGCTTCTGGCGGCAGCCGGAGCTGCCGCGGGCACGATCAGCGGCCCAGCTTTTCTTTCCAGGTTTCCTTCACGGCCGTCTGGTTCTTGGCCGCTGTGACGAAATCGATTTTCGCCAGGACAGTCGAAATATCAGCCGGCAGGCCCGCTTTTTCAGCTGCTTGCGAAGCATCGACACCCGGAACCGTGATCAGCGCCTTGTACTGCTGGTAGAGACCGATTGCCTCGTCGGACATCGTCCAGTCGAGGAAGGCCTTTGCCGCATCCTTGTTGTCGGAGCTTTCCATCAGGCCGGATGCTTCCAGTTCATATCCAACGCCTTCCTCTGGGAAGACCATTGCCAGCGGATAACCTTCCTCGATGGACTGCATCGCGGTGAATGCCAGAGAGATACCAACGGTGTATTCGCCGACGCGTGCGGACTTGCAGGGTTTGGAACCGGATGAAGTATATTGTGCCATGTTCGGATCGACGGCTTCGAGCTGTGCCCAGCCGGCCTCGTCACCCATGGTTTGCAGAACCGCATTGACGTGCAGGTATCCGGTCCCGGAAGAATTCGGGTCCGGCATCAGGATCTCGCCCTTGAAGTCCGGGTTCTCCAGATCCTTCCAGCTCTTGGGCATTGGCAGGCCCTTTTCCTCAAGCCGTGCCGTGTTCACGCAGAACGCGCCCATGTAGCCGATCGGAGCAAACCATTTGCCATCTTCACCACGGAAGGAGGCAGGCAGAACATCGACGCCCTTGGCTGCGTAGGGTTCCAGCATCTCCAGGATCTGGGGATCCATCATGGCGCTGACGGCCCAGCCCCAGATCACGTCGGCCTGCGGGTTGCCCGCTTCTGCCAGAAGACGTGCGCCCAGCTTGCCCGTGGACAGGCGCAGCACATTGATCTCGGTATCGGGCATCGCCTTCTGGGCGGCCTCGATATAGGCCGCGATCTCTTCTTCCTCAAGCGCAGTGTAGACGGTGATTTCGTCGGCAGAGGCTGTTGCCGTCATGCCGACGGCAAACAGCGAAGCCAAGGTAAATTTCGTCCAGGTCTTCATTGTCGTCTCTCCTTGTTGATCCACGTGTTCGTGTGCCAGTGCCTGCCCAGGATCGGATCCTCCCGAGACCCTTTGTTATTGCCGCGTCCTCTGTTCGCGGTTCTGGGGATATTTGTGTAGTCTTGCATTTTTGTGGATTTTGTCTAGAGTTAATTTGCCGGCTGACCATCGTTGCCAGCTTCCCCGCAGACAAGGAAAACCCATGCAAAGCTCCACGACGCCGCCCGAAACGGAGATGCTGGCGCGTTTTGCCGACGGGCTCGCCAACGTGGCCGACGCCATGGCGATGACCTACTTCCGCAAGCCATTGGACGTGGAACAAAAGGCCGACCTTTCCCCGGTCACGCAGGCTGACCGCGCCATCGAGGCCGCGATGCGTGAAAGCATCCTCAAAGAGTTCCCGGCCCATGGCATTCTTGGCGAAGAGCACGAGGACGCACGTCTGGATGCCCAATACCTCTGGGTGCTCGACCCGATTGACGGGACAAAGAGTTTTGTTTCCGGGATGCCAACCTTCGGCACGCTCATTGCCTGTCTTTTCAACGGGACACCGGAACTCGGCATCATCTCGATACCGCCGACCGGCGAACGCTGGATGGGGCGGCGCGGTGAACCGTCAACATTCAATGGTGAACCTTGCCGCACCAGCGGCCGGCACAGACTGGCCAACGCGATCCTTTACACGACCACGCCCGACACGTTCGACACCGAGGGACGCGCGCAGTTCGAGGCACTCTCAAGCAAGGTCGCCATGCGCCGCTTCGGGGGCGACTGCTACGGATACGGACTGCTGGCTTCAGGCCACATTGATCTGGTGTTCGAAATGAATCTGCATCCCTACGATTACATGGCCCTCATTCCGGTTATCGAGGGTGCGGGAGGCGTGATCACCGACTGGAAAGGTGAAAGGTTGGACCTGCACTCCGAAGGTCAGGTTCTCGCCGCGGCCAACGCCACACTGCACGCAGAAGCCCTGGCCGCCTTGTCCTGATCCGCCTTCGACAGTGCCCTGGGCTGTCGCCCCCGCGCCGTTCCAATTCAGATCCTGTGCCCGTGCCGGCGTCGTCAGCCCGGGAGACATGACGAGGCTGCCTGTCAACGCCGTTGCCAGAAACAGGGCATTCCGACGCTGGAGGGATGGTGCACGGCCATGTGCAAAATTCGGCAACCAGGGCGCGGAAAACGACGGCATTTCGGCACCAAGCATCCACTCGGCAAGGCAGGGTCAGGGAAGGGCCATCAGCGGGTCGGCCATGATCGTGCCGGCGGCAAGCGCCGCGCCTTCGGCATTCAGATGCGCATCCGGCGCGTAAAGGCCCAGCGGCGAGGGATAGTCGCGAAAGGTCGGGGTCAGGTCGATCAGACCCAGCCCTGCGCTCTCGGCTGCGCGCGCCACATTCTCGCGTAGCGGGGCGCTGAGAAAGCCATGCGGAAACACCCCTCCGAACTGGTCGAGAGCGGGGATATAGACCACCACCACCCGCCCCTGCCAGCCATCCGCGATCTGCTTCATGCGATGCAGGATCTGCTCGAAAACCGGGTTGTCGCTGGCCGCCTTGGGGTAGTGCAGCCCCAGGATGCTGGCGGTTTCCTGGAGGGCGAGGAAATTGCGCAAATAGGCCCGGCGGCTCAGATATTCCTCCAGAGTGGCAGCAGTGCCCTGCCACCAGCCAGCAATGATCCGGGTCGCGTCCGCGCGCCGCGCCGCATCCACCTCGATCGGGCCGAAATCGGCCTCCGGCGCCAGGGCCTCGTGCAGCCACGGCTGTTCTGTTTCAACGGACAGGTTTTCCCAGTCGTTCCCCTCGAAAAAGGCCAGAACAGTGATCCGGGGGCGAAAATGCGGGCCATAGCGGCCAAGGACCGCCAGTTCATACAAGGGGCCTGCGCCCCGGCTGGCAGTGTTCAGGATCGAAGCCCCGCCCGCACGCATCTGGTCGACGAAATGCTGGCCATCGTCGAGGCAAATCCCCTCGGCAAAGGAATCGCCGAGGATCATCAGATCGACCGGCGCGGCGGTTTCCGGCTGCGGATTGCGAAAACCGTAACTGTCGAGCCGTGTCGTGACCGGCACCCCCATACGGCTGCACAGTAGCATCTCGGCTCCGGGCGTCCCGGCCAGCACCGCATCGGCCAGAGTTTCGGTCCCCAACTTGGCATTCAGGGCCTTGATCGTATAGGCCGGAGGCATGGCGCCGCCATAGCGCTCCAGATCGGTTCCGCCATCGACGATCCCGGCCAGCCCCATCCGCTGCGGCAGGTTATGCCAGCGCATGTAACCCTCGAACATGAACATCCCGGCCAGGATCGAGCAGGCTGTAATCCCCACCGTCAGCGCATTGTCGGGCGACAGAAGCCAGGCGCAGCCAACCAGCAGCGCGGCAATCGCCATTGGCCCCAGCACATAACGCAGCAGCCTGGGCAGGTCTGAGGCGAAATCGTCGTAATGCACCAGCGCAAAGATAGCGGTCAGCAGGAAGTAACCCGCCGGGATCAGGCACAAGATGGTAGCGATCCGGCGATGGCGGCCGAAGATGTGCAAGGGCTCCTCCGGTCAGTCCAGTTCGTACATGTTTTCGTAAGTCTCGTGCAGCGAGGCGTCCTGCGCCTCCTTCTCCAGCAGACAATTGCCGGCGACCAGCATCTCGATCCCGGTGCCCATGAAGCAGCGGAAAGCGTCGGTCGGAGCACAGACGATCGGCTCTCCGCGCACGTTGAACGAGGTATTGACCAGCAGCGGGCAGCCGGTCAGCTCGTGAAAGGCGGAGATCAGCGCGTGATATTTCGGGTTGGTGTCGCGATGCACGGTCTGCACGCGGGCCGAATAATCGACATGGGTCACGGCGGGAATGTCCGAGCGGCGGATGTTCAGCTTGTCGATGCCGAAAAGGGCCTGCTCCTCGGACGTCATCTGGCGCCGGATACGTTTGGCAACATCGGCGACCAGCAGCATGTAAGGGCTGTCGCCGTCCAGATCGAACCATTCGCTGACATGCTCGCGCAGGACAGAGGGCGCGAAGGGCCGGAAGCTCTCGCGGTATTTCACCTTGAGATTCAGCAACTTCTGCATGGAACCCGAGCGCGGGTCACCAAGGATAGACCGGTTACCAAGGGCGCGCGGCCCGAATTCCATCCGTCCCTGAAACCAGCCTACGGCCTTGCCATCCGCCAGCGCCTGTGCGCTGCGGGCCAGGATCTCGCCCTCGTCCAGCCGGGTAAAGCTGGCCCCCGCCGCTGTCAGATCCGCCGCGATCCGGTCGTCGTCGAAGGCAGGGCCCAGATAGGCGCCCCGCATGGCATCGCCGGGCTGCGCCTGTCGGGGCTGGCCCAGTTCCATATGCCACGCGGCCTGCGCCGCCCCGAGCGCACCTCCGGCATCGCCCGCCGCCGGCTGCACCCAGATGTCGCGAAAAGCGCCGTCGCGCAGGATCTTGCCATTGGCCACGCAGTTCAGCGCCACCCCGCCGGCAAGGCACAGCGAGGGAATTCCGTATTCCTGCGCCAGTGCGCGGGTCATCCGCAGCAGGATCTCCTCGGTCACGGCCTGAACAGAGGCGGCGATATCCATATGGAACTGTGTCAGCGGTTCCGTCTCAGGCTGGCGCACGGGGTGGCCGAACAGGTCCTCCATGGCCTTGCTGGTCATGGTCAGACCCGCCGCATAGTTGAAATAACGCTGATCCAGCCGGAACGAGCCGTCCGGCTTTACGTCAACGATCCGATCCAGCATCAGGTCGCGAAATCGCGGCTGCCCATAGGGGGCCAGCCCCATCACCTTGTATTCGCCGGAATTCACCTTGAAGCCGGTGTAATAGGTGAAGGCGGAATAGAGCAGGCCCAGCGAATGCGGGAAATGCAGTTCGCGCTGAATTTCCAGATCCTTGCCGCGTCCGATCGCAACCGTGGTCGTCGCCCATTCCCCCACCCCGTCGATGGTCAGCACCACCGCTTCTTCGAAGGGTGAAGAGTAGAAGGCACTGGCGGCATGGCTGATGTGATGTTCGGCGAACAGCAGCTTGTCCACGGGGAAGCGCGGGTCGAAAAGGCTCAGTTCTCGCTTCAACAGGTCCTTCAGGAACAGCTTCTCGCGCAGCCAGACCGGCATCGCCATCCGAAACGAATTGAAACCGCGCGGGGCATAGGCCAGATAGGACTCCAGCAAGCGCTCGAACTTCAGGAAGGGCTTGTCGTAGAAGGCAACGTGATCGACGCTGGCAAGGTCCAGCCCGGCTTCATCCAGCACATAGGCAATGGCATGGGCGGGAAAGCCCGCATCGTGCTTGCGCCGGGTAAAGCGCTCCTCCTGCGCGGCGGCCACGATCCGACCATCGACCAGCAGTGCCGCGGCGCTGTCGTGATACAGCGCCGAGATTCCGAGGATCGCCGTCACTGGTCTAGAACAGCGCATAGATGAAGGGGGCGACCGCCGAGCCCTGGCTGAGCACGATCAGCGCTCCAAAAATCGCCAGTACAATGAAAACCGGCAAAAGCCAGAATTTACGCCTTTCGCGTAAAAAATCCCACAATTCGGCGATCATCGACATAGAGGCAATTCCTTGCTTTGTCTGGGAACCGTGCCGGTATTTTGTCCTAATATTGCAGTTTCATGGACTTCGGCTGGTCGGTTCTGAGAATCCAATAAGATTTTTCATTCGGATCCACTTTCCTTGAAAGCGGATCCTTTCCACTGGCTCGCATCGCAAGCCCGATTGGAACGAAGACTAAAATAAAGATAAGCGCCATCACTATCGGCGCCACAACGGCACCTAGCAGCATGCCCAGTTTGAACCACAACCTGTTGGGTAGGCGCAGGCTCTGCGGCGCAAACATGGCGAGGGCAATAAAAACAGCCGCAATGCATAGCAAAAGCCATCGCGGCGCGGCGCCACCAGTGACCGGCCATAGCCCAATCAGCAAAAAGACCGCAGCGAAGACCAGCCCGAAATTCCGTTCGGAGCCCATCCTGACCGAGGTATTGAACTGATGATCACTCATTTGGAACCACACAGGTAAACAACCTGTACTATACATAGCAAAATCGACGGGGTTAGTCGCCAGTTAATATTCGCGTAAAAATTAAGCACATGATGCGGTTTTGCACAAATCGAAAGAGGGATCCACTGCGTAAACCCGGATTGATAACCTGGGAGGCATGAGCCATAGGGCTCAAACGAAATACAAAGCCGCGAACCGGGCTGCTTGCAAGGAGGCGTTGAAGCAACGTAGGTCGGGGACTGTGTGTGTCGCTCCCGAGATGCCGTGGACGCTGCCGCCGGGTGGGAAACGTGCTCGCCAGCCCGGCCTCAACGATGCCGAGATCCGTTACATCACCTTTCGTGAGCAGCCGTCCTTTCAGATTTGTCTCGCAGACGCTGCCAGCCAATCGAGCATTTCGGCAGGTTTGATGCCCCCGACAGCGGGATCAGACCACATGGCATGGCCTCGGCATGCTCTCGCAAACCGGCATGTGAAATTGGCCGCAGCCTGGCCCTTCTGATCCAGTTAGGACTTTCACACCCGCCCCTTAGGCATGGGATGGAACGATGATCAGACCGGTTGCGGATTGCGTTCAGGGAATGCGCGTTGGTGCCAATACGGATAGGGAACGGGGGTGGTGCTGGCTTCGTCAAGCAGGCGCATATGTTCGGCATCCAGCTCCCAGCCGGTGGCCTCCATGTTGTTGCGCAACTGAGCTTCGCTGCTAACGCCGATGATGAGGCTTGCCACGGTCGGCCGCTGCAGAAGCCAGTTCAGTGCGACCTGGGCTTCGCTTTTGCCTGTGTCACGAGCCACCTCCCCCAACGCGGCAAGTACGCGCTCCAGAAGGGTCTCGTCATAAAGAGGCGGTGCATAGTCAGGGGTTGCGTCCTTGTGCCGGCCTGCTGAAGCGTGCTTCCCGCCCCCCTTCAGGCGCCCCCACCCAAGCGGGCTCCACACCAGGGCTGAAACGCCCTGGTCCAGGCCCAGTGGCATCAGTTCCAATTCGTAATCGCGACCGATGAGCGAATAATACACCTGATGCGCCACCAGCGGCTGCCAACCGTTGTAGCGTGCCGCAGCCTGAGACTTCATCAACTGCCAGCCGGCATAGTTCGAGACACCAAGGTGCCGAACCTTCCCCGCTTTCACCAGGTCATCCAGCACCTCCATGGTTTCTACGACAGGTGTCATTGCGTCAAACGCATGGAGCTGGAACAGGTCAATATAGTCGGTGCGCAGACGGCTCAGCATTCCCTCAATGGCGGTCAGCAGATGGCCGCGCGAACTGCCGACGTCATGTTCGCCCGGCCCGGTCCGCAAACCCGCCTTCGTGGAGATGATCACCTTGTCCCGGCGCCCGTTGATTGCCTGCCCGAGCACCATTTCGGCATTTCCGCCGGAATAGACGTCCGCGGTGTCGAACATGTTCAGCCCCTCGTCGAGACAGATGTCGACAAGACGCCGGGCTGCACCCGCATCATTGCCAGACCATGGCCCGGACGTGAAACTCGCCGTCCCCAAGCTGAGAACGGGCACAGACAGGGCACGATCGCCCAGCCAACGACGGTCCAATGCGTGTCTCCTTCCACGATTGATTGAACTGACCTTGATCAGATACTTTTCCGATAAGACGTCGGGATTGGATCAGGTATTCCGATCCGGTTTCAGGCTTTGCTCCAGTCCATCACTGCACCCTCCCCCCTGCGGTCACGCCTGTCCGCCGGAAAGCGGTGCCCTGCCCCGAGCCTTGAGCAGGCGCCTGCCACTGGTGATCGCCTGACCGAAATCCTTCTGCACCGCCAGCAAAGCCGGCACCAGAAGGATGACAAGGAACAGCCCGACGCCCAGCCCGTAGGCCAGCGTGATGACTGTCGGCAGCAGGAACTGGGCCTGGCGACTGGTCTCGAACAGCAGCGGCGCCAGGCCGAACACAGTCGTTGCGGTCGTCAGCACGACCGCACGCAACCGGTCGCAAACACCGTTGACCACGGCCTGCCGGAAGGGATGGTCCTTGGCGTATTCGTCGATAGTGGTCACCAGCACGATGCTGTCGTTGATGATGATGCCCGCCATGCCGATGAAACCGACCACGGAGAACATCGACAGCGGAATGCCGTGCAGGTAGTGACCCCAGATCATGCCGACGCAGCCGAAGGGAATGATGATCATGATCATCAGCGGCCGGGTCCAGGATTCGAAGATCCAGCAGAGCACCAGGTAGATGCCGGCCAGACACATGGCGAAGCCGATCAATGCATCGGAGAGGAACGAGCGTTCCTGCTCCGCCAGCCCGCTCATCTCGCTTTCGACGTCATAGTCCGCGGCAAGCTGTGGCAGAAGCTCGTTCTGCAGCATGTCGGTCACTCGGGCAGCGGCTGCCGGATTGTCCTCCGATACATCACCGAAAACCCGCAGCGTGCGCAGCCCGTCGCTGCGGCGGACCGAGGCAAAGCCGTAGGTGCTGTCGATGCTGACAATCTCGCTCAGGGAAACATAGGTGCCCGCTTCGGTGCGCACCCGCGTTGAATAGAGAAACGCGGCATCCGTTTCCTCATCCGGCAACAGCACTTTCACTGTCGCCGTTCGCCTGCCGATCGGAAACTCGGCAACCTCGATGCCCTCCAGCCGGTTGCGCAGAATGCGGGCGATTTCCTCCGTGGTGAAGCCAAGGGCTTCGCCGCGCGGTGTCAGCGTCAGGTTCAGCTCCGGCTTGTCATAGGCCAGCGTATCCTCCAGCGCGCTGACGCCTTCCATAGGCGCCAGAGACTGCTTCAGGCTTTCGGCAGCGGCCTTCAGGTTTTCCGTGGAATTGCCGTAGAGCTTGATGTCGATCGCATCGCCCCCCGGACCTGAGCGCTCGCCGCGCAGGGCCATCGTTTCCAGAAGCGGCGGATTTACGATCTCCTCGCGCCAGTCGCCGATGAACTGAAAGGCCGAATAGAGCCGAAGGTCGGGGTCGAGCAGTTCTATGGAAATGCCGCCAAGCTGGTCGGCGTCCTTGGTATCTGCCCCCATGAGGCCGCGCCCTGCCGTCGCACCGACGGTGGAGAGCGCGAAGACCACCGGTTCGGCGCCATATTGCTCGCTGTATCGCCGGTTGACCACGTCAAGCGCGCGTTCCATCTCCGCAATCATCGCCTTGGTGTCATCGCGTTTTGCCCCGGGCATCATGGCAATGCTGGCGGAAACCACCGCTTGTTCCGGCGCATTGAAGAACCGCCAGCGAACCGACTTGTCGAAAACCAAGGTGAGCGACAGCGCCAGGACCATCAGCGCAAAGCCGATAGCCGGATACCGCACGGCGAGTACCCAGCCGACGAACCGGCGAAACAGCTTTTCCCGGAACCAGACGAAGCCCCGGTTGAACAGGCGGTTGGGCAGGTCGAACCAGTGTTTCTTCTTGCTGGCCTTCAGCGCGTGGTTCATGTGGGCCGGCAGGATGAGGAAGGATTCCACCAGGCTGGCAATCAGCACCACCGACACCGTGAAGGGAATATCGGCGACAAGACTGCCGAAGCGCCCACCGATGGCAACCAGCCCGACAAAGGCAATCAACGTGGTGATGGAGGCGCAGAAGACCGGTGCCGTCATGCGCCTTGCCGCAAGACTGGCGGCTTCCGCTGGCGAATATCCGCGCCTGTGCAGGAAGTCGGCATGCTCGCCGACCACGATGGCGTCATCCACGACAATGCCGAGACAGATGATCAGCGCGAACACGGAGATCATGTTCAGCGTGATCCCGAAGACATACATCAGGCCGATCGTGGCGGCCATCGCCACCGGAATTCCGGCCGCCACCCAGAAGGCCGTTCTGGCTGAAAGAAACAGGAACAGGAACAACAGCACCAGGGCCAGTCCGAAAATGCCGTTTTCAACCAGGATATCCAGCCGGTCGATGATCGCCTGCGAGCGGGTGTTGGTCAGCTGAACGACAACACCTTCTGGAAGTGTGTGCTGGAAGTCCGCCGTGATCCGCTCTACTGCCCGCTGGATCTCGATGGTGTCTCCCTGGGCGCTCCGGCTGACCCGCAGAACCACCGCCGGCATGCCCTTGTGATAATAGGCCCGGCCGCTTTCCACCCCTTCTGTGACAATGTCGGCAACGGACCGCAGCTCGAGCTTTTCCCCTTGGGAGGGCGCTTTCAGAACGATCTCTCCCAGCTCCTGCTCGCTGCGCCGGGTCTGGCCGGTACGTAGCCGGGCGGAACTGCCCGCAACATCGCCTGCGGGCGTCGTTTCCATCTCCGCCGAAACAACGTCAGCGATTTCGGCAAGCGTCAGACCATGCCGCACCAGCATGTTCTCGCCGACATTCACCCGGATGATCGGGTCTTCCAGTCCTCGAATGGTGACCCGCGTGACGCCCTGGCGGAAAAAGACGGTCTGGAGATCTTCGGCAAAGCGGGCAAGCTGGTCGATATCGACCGGCCCATACATGACGACATCTGTTACCCGGTCGGAATAGACGCTGCGGGTGACCACCGGTTCATCGATGCCTTCGGGAAGACTGGAGCGGGCCTGATCAACGGCGGCCTTCACCTCGTCGGTTGCCTGGCCCATGTCCCAGCCGTCCTCGAACTCCAGTTCGATGCTGGCCCGGCCCTCGCGCGCAACGGATGTGGCTTCGTCGACACCGTTGATGGCAAGCAGTTGCGGTCCCAGGATTTCGACAACGGCCCGGTCGAGATCCTCAGGCCCGGCGCCTGACCAGTTGACGACGACGTCCACTTCCTCGCGGACAAAATCGGGAAAGAACTGCGTCCGGATCTGCGTCGAGGCCGCGAATCCGCTGATCAGCATCATGGCCAACAGCAGGTTCGCCGCTGTGCGGTGCCGGACCATGTAGTCCAGCAGCGAGGCAAATTGGGATCCGCCAGGAGAACGCATGTCGGGACACTCCAATCAGAATATCAGGTCGGATACGGCTGGGTTTACAGCAGCGTTCAGCCGCTGTTACCGCCGCCATGCTCCAGCCGTTCGATCAGCTCTTTCGGCACCATCGGCTTGTTCAGAAGGGCAAGCAGCCTGGCCTTGCGGTTTTCCGGCATGTCGGACCTGTTCAACTGATCGATCAGCGCCGCGCGTCGTTCAGGTTCCAGCGCCACCAGGTCGCCGGAGAGACGCGCTTCGCCCGCTTCCAGCGCCTGCGCCGTCGCCGGCTCGTCAGGTTGCGGGTCATCCTGCCCCCCGGTGTTGCGCCGGGGAGTAACCTTCAAACCGGTGCCAAGCTGCGGCAAGCGCTCACGCACGTAATCAGCGCCAAAGGGGACATTGGCCACGATGACTTCATTGCCCATCCGGCGCAGGATCGTCGCCTTGATTTCCTCGATCCGATCCCCTTCGCCAACGATCAGCATGCGGCCGTCTTCCGTTAGCGCCGCCGAAGGCACCTTCGCGACACGGGTCAGCTCCGGTTCAAGTACATTCACCTTCACGAAGTCGCCCGGCCGCAGCACCGTCCCCGGCTCCAGATCCAGCGTCGCAAACAGCGTCCGCCCCGCTTCGCCTTCAGAGACAACGGCCGCGGCCCTGTCAATGGTACCTGGAACCTCGATCGACCGGCCTCCCAGCTGCAGAACTGCAGTGACGGGTGCCTTCACCAGACTTCCGCTGGTATCCAGCAGCCGGGAAAATTCATCGGTCGACAGTGAGAAACGGACTTCCAGCGCCGCCGGATCGATCAACAGGGCCAGCGTCTCCGAAGAGCTGACGCGGCGGCCCAGCGTGGCGTTGACCTCAGACAGGTAGCCGGTGAAGGGGGCCGTCAGAGTGACTTCCTCCAGGGTACGCCTGGCATCGTCCAGAGCGAGCCGGGCTCGCTTGACCGTCAGATCCATCCGCTCGATGCGCTTGCGTGCAGTGATGACCGATTGCAGGCGATTGCTGAGCGATTGTTCGAGGGAGGCGACGGCCAGTTCTTCGGTCTCGACCTGTACGGCCGTGGAATAACCCTTGTCCCTCAGCTGCTGCTGACGCTCCAGCGCCTGCTTGCGCAAGTCCAGCTGGCGCCGGGCTGCTTCCAGTTCCTGCTCGGCACCGACAATGGCTTCCGCGGCTTCCGCCTTCTGGGCCTCGGCATCGGCAAGGGCCGCTTCCGCGTCCAGCACCTGGAATTCCGCATTGGCCGGATCGATCCTCAGCAGCAGTTCGCCCTTTGCGACGGCGGCACCGTCGCGAAACTTGGAGGCAACCTCCACAAGCCTGCCTTCCGAGCTGGCCCTGAGTTCCAGCGTCCGCCAGCTTTCCACCTGGCCGTAGGCGGTCGTGACAGGCGCGATCGTTTGCGATGTCAGCTCCGCGACATTGACCGAATAGCTGCGTTCGCGGGCAGGACGTCGCTGCGCGGTCTCTTCTGCCGTCATGGCAGTATACAGACGGTAGCCGCCAAAACCGGCAAACCCGATCATGATCGCCATCAATGCCAGACCGACAAGTCCGCGCATCAGAAACCGCATTCGCCTCTCCACCTGAAGGGCCGGGCTCGTGGATTGGAAAGAAACCACCCGGGCACCGGCACTTAACGTCAGGTCCATTAAGTAACACGGTACTGGGGCGAAATTCTGAAAAGCTTGTAACGACTTGTATCGTCTTGTATACGCCGGCCGCCTGTTCGCCCGTCAGCCGCTTCTCTTTGCCGCAGCCGGCCGAAGAGACCCGGAAAGCAGACAAGAAAAAACCCGGCACCTTGCGGTACCGGGTTTTCCGTATCGGCCGGAAGGCTGGCTTAGAACTTGTAGCCAATACCCATGCGAACCTGCGAATTGTTGAAATCCGAGCTCACGCCGGTTCCGTTCAGGTTGAAATCCTGTTCGCCGAAATCCTGGTAGACGTATTCCAGCTTGGCGCTGATGTTGTTGGTGATGGCTGCTTCGCCACCTGCGCCAAGGGTCCAGCCCAGGGCGGTCTTGCTGTCCGTGTCGCCATTGCCGGAAACTTCCAGGTCGGCAATCGCCAGACCGCCGGCACCATAGACCATGTAACGGTCGAAGGCGTAACCGACACGGCCACGGAAGTTGGAGTTCCAGTCAGACTTAGACCGCAGGGTAAGGCCACCGTTGGACTTGGACTTTTCCAGGTCGGTCAGGCTGAAGTCGGCTTCAGCGCCGACCACGATGTTCGGCGTCACCTGGTAATTGTAACCGGTGTAAAGACCGCCGGCGATGCCGTTCGCATCCACTCCAAGCCCGGTGTTGTTGCCGGCCTTGTTATCGAACTGGCCGAAAGCCCATCCGAGATTGCCACCGACATAAAGGCCGGTCCAATCGATGCTCTGTTGCGGAGCCGGAACCGCCTCATAGGCCGGTGCCGGCGACTGCGGCAAATCCGCAGCCAGGACAGGCGCCGATGCGACCGTCGCGGCTGTCAGGGCCATGCCAGCAAGTGCAAGACGTTTCATTTGAGTACTCCAGATCCACTTTATCCATTAGTGCGTTGGCCGGAAATTGCCGGCCAGTTGCGAGTTGGACGGGTATAAAGCCGCGTCCTCACTCTCCCCCATCGACAAGATATGGAGATCGTTTGTGGCGGATCAGGATTGAGAATGGGGAGTTTTGATGACAAATGGAGGCAACATTCTGACAGGATGAAAGACCCGTAAAGACAATTGCAATTTGCATTCAGGAACCCCATTTGGCCGGTAGAAAGATCCTTGTCCGCGGCTTTCCCCTCACCGATCTATTGCGTATAAGGCGCCAAGTTGAACATTGGCGCTGCCACATTGAAGCCGCCTTCGAAGATTGAAACTGACCCGAACCGGAAATTCGTAAATGCTCTTTGACTACATCAGCCTCGCAGGCGGACTTGTTGTTCTGATTATCGCAGGCGATGTCTTGGTCAGGGGTTCGGTCGGTATTGCGCAGCGTCTGGGCATTCCCAATCTGGTCATCGGTCTGACCATCGTCGCCTTCGGCACCTCTGCTCCCGAACTGGTCATTTCCCTGAAAGCCGCGCTGGAAGGCGCCGGCGGCATCGCCATCGGCAATGTGGTCGGTTCCAACATCGCCAACGTGCTTCTGGTTCTGGGCATGCCCGCGCTGATTGCGGCGACCCCGTGTGGTGAAACCGGCGCGACGCGCAACGCGCTGTTCATGGTCGCAGTCACCATTGTTTTCATGGCGCTCTGTTTCTTCACGCCCATCGGCCTGACCGCCGGCCTCATTCTTCTGGCACTGCTCGGTGTCTTCCTTGCAGCCTCCACCATGATGGCGCAGAAGCACAGGAAAGAGCAGAAAGCCATCGCTGCGGCATCCGCGGGCGCCGCTGCTGCCGATATCCCGATGGAAGACGATGATGGCCTGGACGAGGTTGAGGATGTTCCCGATTCCGTCTGGATCGCGCTTGCCTACATTCTTCTCGGCCTGGTCGGCCTGCCGCTCGGTGCGCATTTCACCATCAGCGGAGCAACGTCGATCGCAACCTCCTGGGGCGTCAGCGAAGCCGTCATCGGCCTGACCGTCATCGCCCTCGGCACCTCCCTGCCGGAACTTGCCACCACGGTCATGGCCGCCATTCGCCAGCATGGTGCCGTCGCCATTGGCAACGTCATCGGCTCCAACGTCTTCAATCTGCTCGCCATCATCGGCATCACCGCCGTCATCGTGCCGATCGACGTGCCGCAGGAAGTCCTCAAGCTGGATATCTGGGTAATGCTGGCCTGTGCGATCCTGCTGACAATCCTGGCTGGAATGCGCATCTGTCTCGGCCGTATATCCGGCGCTGTCATGACGGCGGCCTATTGCGCCTATATCGCCACTGTCTATGTGCTGGGTCACACCTCCTGAAGACTCTTTTGACCGCCAGTTGGCAGCAGAGCATCGCTTCGCCGCACCCGCCTCTTTCCCTATTGCCTTGCGCGGCTTAAATGTCTGGCATGCAGGACGATACTGATTCTGAAAAAAGCGCCGTATCCGCGCCGGAGACCGGCAATGCCCCCGCACGCAAGGGCGTCGAGGTCATTGCCGACGAGGTCAAGCGCCTGCCCAACGGGCCGGGCGTCTACCGGATGCTGGACGAAAACGGCGAGGTTCTCTACGTCGGCAAGGCCCGCAGCCTCAAGAAACGAGTCACCAGCTACACGCGCCTGCAGGGCCAGTCCAACCGGATCATGCGCATGATCCTGGCGACGGCGTCGATGGAATTCGTCGTCACCCAGACAGAGCCGGAAGCCCTGCTTCTGGAAGCCAACCTGATCAAGCGCCTGCGGCCACGGTTCAACGTGCTGCTGCGCGACGACAAGTCCTTTCCCTATATCCTGGTGACCGGCGATCATGAATCCCCCGCGATCGTCAAGCATCGCGGTGCCCGCAAGCGCAAGGGCGAGTACTTCGGACCCTTTGCCTCGGCAGGCGCGGTCGACCGCACCATCAATGCGCTCCAGAAAGCCTTTCTGATCCGGACCTGCTCGGACAGCTATTACGAAAACCGCTCCCGGCCCTGCCTGCAGTATCAGATCAAGCGCTGTGCAGGCCCTTGCACCGGAGAAATTGATCCGGCGGATTATGCCGGTCTGGTGTCGGAGGCAAAGGCCTTCCTTTCCGGCCGCAGCCAGTTGATCAAGACTCAGCTTGCAAAGCAGATGGAAGCCGCGTCCGCCGATCTGGAGTTCGAGCGCGCCGCCATCTACCGCGACCGCCTGTCGGCATTGTCGCACATTCAGGCGCATCAGGGCATCAATCCGCAGTCGGTCGAGGAAGCCGACGTTTTCGCCATCCACCAGGAAGGCGGCCAGACCTGCGTGCAGGTGTTCTTTTTCCGCACCGGACAGAACTGGGGCAACCGGGCCTACTTTCCCAAGGCCGACAAGTCCTTCGAGGAAGCCGATATTCTGGAAAGCTTCCTGGCGCAGTTCTATGACGACAAACCGGCTCCACGGCAGATCCTGCTCTCCCACGAACTGAGCGAACAGGACCTTCTCGCGCAGGCGCTCTCCGAACGCACAGGCCGAAAAGTCGACGTCGCCTGCCCCAAACGCGGGGAAAAGAAGGAGCTGGTCGACCACGCACTGACCAATGCACGCGAGGCGCTCGGCCGCAGACTTGCGGAAACCTCCAGCCAGGCCCGTTTGCTGAAAGGCGTCGCGGAAGCTTTCGACCTGCCCCAAGCGCCGCGCCGGATCGAGGTCTACGACAACTCCCACATCATGGGCACCAATGCGGTGGGCGGCATGATCGTTGCCGGCCTGGAAGGCTTCGCCAAGGGCCAGTACCGCAAGTTCAACATCAAGTCGGAAGATCTCGTCCCCGGCGACGACTACGGCATGATGCGCGAAGTGCTGACGCGGCGCTTCTCCCGTTTGTTGAAGGAACACGCCCGCGAAGACAGCAAACCGGAGGCGGTCGACCCAGCCCTCCAGGATACCGATGAGGGCGAACTGGAAACGGCGCCTGCCGATACCGGCGTACCGGCCTGGCCGGAACTAGTGCTCATCGACGGTGGCCAGGGCCAGCTGACAGCGGCCCGCGAGACGCTGGAAAGCCTCGGCATCACCGATGTCCCGCTCGTCGGCATCGCCAAGGGACCGGACCGGGATGCCGGACGGGAGAAATTCTTCATCCCCGGCCGGCAGTCCTTCATGCTGCCCGAGCGCGACCCCGTCCTCTATTTCGTCCAGCGCCTGCGCGACGAAGCGCACCGCTTTGCCATCGGCAGCCACCGGGCCCGCCGCAAGAAGGACATCACCAGGAACCCGCTGGATGAGATCGCGGGTGTTGGCCCGACGCGGAAGAAGGCCCTGCTGCGCCACTTCGGCACGGCCAAGGCCGTCTCCAAGGCAGGGGTCGACGACCTGGCCGCCGTGCCCGGCATTTCCGAGGCGATTGCCAAACTGGTCTATGACCATTTTCATGAATAGGACGTCCGGCCGGCGGTTTCTCCCGGCCAATGATTTTGCCAAAGCCAAGGAATTCTGAGAGTGTCAAACCCGTTGGAAGCCGCGCTTCGGTGCATCGACGCAAAGGATTACGGCATGGCGCTGGAGATCCTGACCGATCTCAATGCAGCCAATCCGCGAGATCCTCAGGTCAATCACTGGCTTGGTGTCATCTATCTGACCCACGGTCACGCATCCCGGGCAATCGAACATCTACAAGCTGCGGCGAAGGTCGCGAAGAAGGAAGTCGTCATCTTCGCAACACTTGCGGATGCCCTCACCCTCGACAACCGTTTCGAGGAGGCCCTGCCATATGCGCGCAAGGCAGTCGCCCTCGACGCCAAGTCCGAATTCGCCCACCGCACCCTGGGCGAGATCTACGCAAGACTGCGGCGGCCCGTCATGGCCGAACATGCCTTTCAAAACGCGCTTGCCATCAACGAGGCATCGGCGATCGCACATCTGGCGCTCTCGCGGCTGAAAGTCTCGCTCGGCAAGATGGACGAGGCCGAAACCCATTTCCGGCGCGCACTGGAACTGGCTCCCGAGGAACCCTCGGTTCTCATCAGTGCAAGGGACCTCTCCGACCTTTCACTGAAGAAAGAGGCGCTGGAAAAGATCGAGCCCCTGCTGAACGATGCGGAACGGCCGATGGCGAAGGTCGAGCGGGCAAGGCTTGCCTTCACCGCCGGCAAGATCTGCGACGACACCGGCGACATTCCCAAGGCCTTCCATTACCTCGGCCTGCATCGAAACGACCTTTACGGCCACTATGATGCCGACCGGCAGGAACGCCGCGTCGAAACCTGCCGGGAAGTCTTCTCGAAACAGTTTTTCGAAGACCGCAAGGATTTTGCCCTCACCAGCGACAGACCCGTCTTCGTCTTCGGCATGCCGCGATCAGGCACCTCGCTGGTGGAGGCCATCCTGTCTGCCCACCCGAAAGCAACGGCTGCGGGCGAACTCAGCTTCTTTGACGAGCAGATCGACGGTCTGACGGCAGGCCACACCGGTGACAATGCCTTCTTCGACGCCGCCCTGGCCCTTGACCGCAAGAGCGCCCAGCGCATCGGCCGCAAGTACCTGACCCTGCTCGACGGTTTCAGCAAGAAAAGTGCCCGCGTGATCGACAAGATGCCGCAAAATTTCGAGCACCTCTGGCTGATCGCCCTCCTGTTCCCAAACGCACATTTCTGCCATGTCAGCCGCAACCCGGCCGACACCTGCGTCTCCATCTACATGACGCCCCTGCCCGGCAAGCACGGTTACTGTGAAAGCCAGCAATCGCTCGCCCATTATTATGGACAGTACAGAAAGCTGATGGCGCACTGGAGCACGGTGTTGCCGGTTGAGATTCGCAATCAGTCCTACGAGACCCTTGTCAGCGATCCGGATACGCAGCGCCCCGCACTGATTAGTCACGCCGGCTTGGCATGGGACGATGCCTGCCGCCATCACGAAAGCAATGAGGCGCAGGTCTTCACCTTCTCCATGGCCCAGGTCAGGCAACCCATTCATACTGGCGCCGTGAACCGTTTCGAAAAGTACCGGGATCACATTAGGCCGCTGCTCGAAGGACTTGCAGAGATCGAAACCTGACACCGGAGGGTTGCATCCTCAGGCCGGTTTATCACAAGCTGTAGCGACAAACCGGCACCCGGCGCGTCTTTCGCGCCTCTTTTGGAAACGGGTGTGTTCGCGAGACCAGCCGCTTGTGCGGTGCAGACCACCGGACAAAGATGCACCCAGATCCGACCGAACAAGCTTTCGCTCTTCTTCAAGCAGGACAATTCGACCGCGCTCAGACGCTTCTGGAGGCAGTGCTCCAGAATGATCCGCGCAATGCCCGCGCACGGTATGGCCTGGGCATCGCCTGCCTTTCCTTCGGCCGGACCGCGCAGGCGATCCCGCATCTGGAAGAGGCCGCAAAAGGCGCGAAAAAGGAAGCAGTGGTTCACACCACACTTGCAAGCGCGCTCAACATCGAGAGGCGCAGCGAAGACGCACTGCCTCATGCGCGCAAGGGCGCGTCGCTCGCCCCGGGGTCTGAATACGCGCAACGCGTCCTCGGTGAAGTCTACGCCGATCTCCGGCGCTCCGGACTTGCCCGGCAGGCCTTCGACCAGGCTCTGAAGGCCGATCCACGGTCGCCACGCGCTCATCTCGGCCTCTTCGAACTGGAAATGACGCTCGGCAATCGGGAGCTTGCTGAAAATCATATTCGCACCGCCTTCACCGAGGCGCCTTCCGATCCCGCAATCCTGACCGCGGCTGCCGAAGCTCAGGACGAAACTCTCAAGGCGAGTGTCCTTGACGGGATTGAACAGCATCTTGCGAACCTGCCCCAAGGTGCCACAACCGCCGAAGTCACTCGTCTTGCGTTTGCCGCAGGCAAGATCTGCGACGCTGCAGGCGACACCGGCAAGGCATTTTCCTTTTTCGACGGATATCGGACGGGCCTTTACCCCGCCCACGACCCGGACCTCCAGAAAGGCTTCGTGGAAACCTGCAAGGCCATCTTTGACCGGGAGTTTTTCGAACAGCGGAAGGACTGGGCGCTTTCAAGTGACAGGCCGGTTTTCGTTTTCGGCATGCCTCGCTCCGGCACGACCCTGGTCGAGCGGATCATCGGCCGGCACCCCGCCGCACGGGCCGCGGGGGAGCTTCAGTTCATCCCCGATCGGATTCATGATCTGGCGTCCGGCCGGATACACGGCCCGCACTTCTTTGAGACAGCCCGACAAATGACACGGCAGGACGCTCAGCGCATCGGCCGCCGCTATCTCTCCCATCTGGAGGATATCGACAAGAGAGCGCACCGTGTAATCGACAAGATGCCTCACAATTTCGAAAACCTCTGGCTTCTCGCCCTTCTTTTTCCCAACGCCAGTTTCGTGCATGTGACGCGGAGCGCGGAAGACACCTGTCTTTCGATCTACATGACGCCGCTACCGCCGCATCATTCCTACAATGAGAGCCAGGCTTCACTTGGCCGCTATTTCAATCTCTACCGTAATCTGATGGCCCACTGGTCAGAGGTTCTGCCGGTTGCCTTGAGGCATCAGTCCTATGAAAGCCTTGTCAGCGACAATGAGACGGAAAGTCGGGCCCTGCTCGCCCATACCGGCCTGGACTGGGACGACGATTGCCTGAAGCCCCCTGACGAGACCACCCAGATCTTCACCTTCAGCCGCGAGCAGGCACGCCGACCGGTCTATGGCTCGTCCGTCGGTCGCTGGAAGGCTTATCAAGCGCATATTCAGCCGCTGCTGGCAGCGCTCGAGGCAAAGGAGAACTGACTTTGCGGCAAAACAGGTCGCACCTTCCGCGCAGTCCGTGCTAAGCACAGCCGCCTTCTCATGAAATCGGACCCAGGCTGCCATGTTTCGAAAGCCCCAGGCTAAACCGCGTTCCCTGATCCATAGCGTATTATCCCTGATCGGTTGGTGCGGCAGCCTTGGTGCCATTGCAGTCAGTGTGCTCGGCCTGCTTGCCTTTCTGGCACCGGACGTCTGGCTTGCGGACAACATGAGCTTCTTCCTGCGACAGTTTCTGGCCGCAGGCCTGGCAGGGTGTCTTGGCGGTGCGGCCGGTTTCCTCGTTCGCCACCGGCTTCGTCTGCTGTACCGGTTGACCTGGTTCGTGGCCGTGATCGCCTTTCTCAGCCTGGCCGGGTTCACCGGAGCTCGCACGCTTGCCAACACCAAGCCTCTCGGTCCCGCCGCGCCGGGAGACCGTCCGCTCAAGATCGTCTCCATCAACCTTGAACACCTGTTTCTGGGTGACAAGGTCTTGCAGGCCTTTCTGGAAAAGGAGCAGCCTGATGTCGTGGTGTTTCAGGAAGTGCTGTGGTGGCTTCAGGAACGCCGCTGGCAACGCTTGGGGCTGCCGACCGGCGGTGCCGGCAAGAACGGATTTCCCGAATACCTGAAGGTCGGAGACCTGGGAGGCCTGGCGGTCTATTCCCGCTTTCCGCTGACGTCGGAAGAAACCCGTGTCATCTCTGGCGATGTCCCTCCCGGGGCAAATGTCTATTACGATGGCGACAGGGAACTGCTGTCGCTCTCCGTCGACACCGGTTCGGCTCCGCTGCATCTCCTGGTCATTCATCCCGACAGCCCGCGTTCGAAGATCCGCTGGGAGAACAAGCGCCGCTATTTCGACGAGGCCGATAACGTCATCGATACCTTGAAGGCCAACAACGGCAGCAACATTCTGGCGATCGGCGACTGGAACAGTTCACCCTGGTCTGCCCGGTTCCAGCAGACACTGACACGAAACGGGCTGAAGACGGCCTATCCGGACGGATGGCCGCAGACGACGCGCTTCTTCTTCGACTACAGCCTGCACTGGATCCTCGGTGCGCCTGTCGACCAGTTCGCCGTTTCAAGGGACATCCAGATCGTCAACGTTTCGCTTGGCCCCGATATCGGTTCCGATCATTTGCCGCTGATCGTTGAGATCGCCCAGACGCCGACCAACTGACTTCGGCGATCTGCGCCCAGCACCTGAAAATTGCGACATTGGCTGTGACTTCAACCGGAAAGTGTTTGAGGCTTCGGGTGGTTTCCTGAAAACTGCCCGCAACTTCAAGATCGATTCCCAAAGTTTCGCATGGCCAAACTCTATTTCAACTACTCCTCGATGAACGCCGGCAAGTCGACTGTGCTGTTGCAGGCCGCCTATAACTACGAGGAGCGCGGGATGAACACGCTGCTCCTGATCGCCGCCTTCGACGACCGCGGCGGCAAGGGCCGGATCGCATCGCGTATCGGATTGGGAGCGGATGCCGATGTCTTCAACTCGGCTGACAACGTCTTTGATCACATACTGCGCGCCGACGAAGCGAAAAAGGTCGACGCGGTCTTCGTCGATGAAGCCCAGTTTCTGACGGAAGATCAGGTCTGGCAGCTCGCCCGGGTGGCCGACACGCTGCGCATTCCGGTGATGTGCTTCGGCCTCAGAACGGATTTCCAGGGAAAGCTCTTCCCCGGCAGCGCCGCCTTGCTGGCGCTTGCGGATAATCTGAAGGAAATCAAGACCATCTGCTGGTGCGGACGCAAGGCAACCATGGTTGCCCGCTTGGATGCAGACGGCAAGATCGTCGAGGAAGGCGACCAGGTCGTTATTGGTGGCAATGACAAGTATGTCTCGCTCTGCCGCCGTCACTGGAGCGAGCGGAAGCTGGGCTGATCGCCACTTTCCGTTCGGAACCTTGCAGAACCGCACCTCGGACTGGTCGCAGTGCCCTCACTTTGTGATGGACAAAGCCCCCCAGAGCAGGATTATCAGTTTTTCTGACAAGAAGCCCCGCCGCAGCCCAATTGTTGAAGGTGCTACCGCGCGCACTCTGGTCAGCGATTCGAAGACTTTTGGGGTATGCATATGATCAAGGAATTTCGCGACTTTATCGCCAAGGGCAACGTCATGGACCTTGCCGTCGGCATCATCATCGGCGCAGCATTCACCGCCATCGTCACCAGCCTGGTCAATGACCTGATCAACCCGATTATCGGGCTCATCATCGGCGGCATCGATTTCACCTCCATGTATGTCGTTCTGTCCGGGGAGGTTCCTGCCGGCACCGGTCTTGCCGCCGCTCGTGAAAGCGGAGCCGCCGTTTTCGCCTATGGCGCCTTCCTGACGTCCTGCATCAACTTCATGATCATCGCGTTTGTCGTCTTCATGCTTGTGAAGTCGGTCAACCGGATCAAGTCCATGGCTGAAAAGCCGGACGACGTCGAGCCTGAGGTCAAGACCGGCCCGTCGGAAATCGACGTCCTGATCGAAATCCGCGACGAGCTTAAGTCAGCCAAGGCCTCTTCCTGATTTCGCCCTCGCGGGACACTTTACCGCGATTACTCTTCCTCGCCCCGGTACTGCCGGGGCGAACGGCCAAAAGCCTTGCGAAACAGTGTCGAGAAATGCTGCAGATTGTTGTACCCGCAGCGCATCGCGATTTCACTGATCGACATCGCTGCAAATCTCGGGTCATGCAGTGCCGCGGCAACGACCTCCAGTCGTTTCTGCCGGATTTCGCCTGCAATCGAAGACCCTTCGCACTGGAAGATCGCATTGAGACGCCGTACCGACAGTCCGGTGGCCGACGCCACCTGGTTTCGGTCCAGCTCCGGATCGTGAATGCGGCGCGCAATGCAGCTGCGTGCCCTGAGCAGAATTTGACGATCGAACGACGAAAGCGCCAGCTCGCTCTTGCGGCTGCCCGCCAGCCCGGTCGCCACAAGGTCCAGAAGTGTTTCCTGAAGCGTTGAGGCAAACACCGGAGATCCGCTGTTCAGGTGAGCTGAAAACGCCAGGATGCTCTCCCGCACAAGACGGCCGATGTCGCTTTGCCCGTCGATCCAGGTTCCGCCGAGCGTCTCGGCAAATGGCAATCGGGAGAGCAGACTTGCCTTCGAAAACTGCAGGACCGTTTGCGAGAAGGGTTCCGTCAGATCCAGGCAATAGGGCTGGGTGCTGTCATAGACCACCATGTCGCCGGGACGCAGCACCGATGTTTTTCCGAATTGGGTCAGACGCGAAGAGTTTGCGGTCTGCAGGCTGACGAGGAAATCGGCTTCCGACGCCGACCGGATGTCGCTGGGACGCCGCACTACCCTGTGGGCTGTCCCGGACACTCTGGAAACGGACAGGGCCGAATGGCGTTCGATATCCAGACTGCCGACGAAACCGGGGCCCCCGCCCGCTTCACAGCCCAGCTGGACATAAGAGTCACAAACCGCTTCCCGCCAATAGGCGAAGCGATCGCGCGGTGCGATGTCCACTGTGCTGTATGAGGCCTGGCCGCTCATATCCGTTTCCGTGTTCGACTGGTCGATTTTCGGCAGTCTGCCCAAAAACGCAAGTTTTTTGGCTCAGGGACAAAAGTAATCTCTTCGTCACTCCGGCAGGCTGGGAGGCCTAGGAGGACATCACATGACCAAGCAATTCAAAGTCGCAGCCGTCCAGGCTGCCCCCTGTTTTCTCGATCTTGATGCCGGCATCGACAAGGCCGTCCGCCTGATCGAGGAAGCTGCATCAGCCGGAGCCAGACTGGTCGCCTTCAGCGAAACCTGGCTGCCCGGTTATCCAAACTACATCTGGCTCGGCCCCGTCGCCTGGCAGATGCAGTTTGCCGGACGCTATTTCGAAAATTCCATCGTAGCCGGTTCGGACCACGAAAAGCGCCTGGCCGACGCCTGCCGGAAAAACAACATCCAGCTTTCCATGGGCTGCTCGGAACGTGACGGCGGCTCGCTTTATATAGCCCAATGGCATTTCGACGAGACCGGCACGGTCGTGAACCGCCGGCGCAAGCTGAAACCCACCCACGTGGAACGCACGGTCTATGGCGAAGGCGACGGCTCTGATCTTGCCGTAGTCGAAACCTCCCTCGGCCGCATTGGCCAGCTGGCCTGCTGGGAACACCTGCAACCGCTGTCGAAATACGCCATGTATGCCCAGAACGAGCAGATCCATTGTGCCGCCTGGCCCAATCTCCATCTCTACAAGGGCACGGCCTACGCCCTTGGCCACGAAGTCAACAACGCTGCGTCGATGATCTACGCTGTCGAAGGCGGTTGTTTCGTGCTTGCACCCTGCTCGCTGGTTACCAAGGACATCCAGGACGCGCTCTGCCAGGGCGATCCGGAAAAGGAAGCGCTATGCCCGCTTGGCGGCGGCTATACCCGCATCTACGCTCCGGACGGGCAGGAAATCGGCACGCAGATCGCTCAGGACGAAGAAGGCCTCGTCTTTGCGGACATCGACCTCGGCATGATTGCCTTCGCCAAGACAGCCGCTGATCCGGCGGGTCATTATGCCAAGCGGGACGCCACCAGACTGTTGCTCAACCGGAAGAAACAGCGCCCCGTTGTTGCCTTCGACGATGCCCCCGGCTGGGAAGATGCAACCGAGCTTGCCACAGCGCGGCAGAGCCCAATGGAAGAGGCTGCCGAATAGACCAAACGAGCCGGTGCGCGGTACCTGCGCACCGGTCCGGGATTACCCGGGTCTACCGTACGCTGAGCCAATCCGTTGGCGCTGACCTCGCCGGCACACTTGGACAAACCCGCGGAACCGAAAATTGCGCCTTGTCCAGGCGTGGCCGGCAAGGTCAATATCGGGGCATGAAAGACGAAGACAGCAGTCCCCGGTTCCGCATCCGCCTCGTGTTCGGCCCGGACGAAATGATGGGCCCCGGCAAGGCCGAGTTGCTGGAACGCATTCAGCGCACCGGATCGATAGCGGCCGCGGGCCGTGAGATGGGCATGAGCTACAAGCGGGCCTGGCAACTAGTGGAAACACTCAATGCCATGTTCCGCTCCCCCCTCGTGGAACGCAGCCGCGGCGGTGCAAAAGGCGGTGGGGCGCAGATTACCGAGACCGGCCTCGCCGTTCTCGAGGAGTATCGCGCGATTGAACTGAAGGCGCGTGCCGCCGGAGACCCGCACATCAAAAAACTGAAAACCCTGCTGAGCGATATTCCCGACGGAATATAACGCTTGCCTTTTGGCAGCTTCGCCTGCGATATTCCCGAAGAAACATATCGCAATTTTGAGGAACCAGCTGCATGTCCAATTCCAGTCTCTTCGCCTGCTTGCGCTCTCTGGCTGGTGCGGCCTTTCTTGCAGGCCTTGCGGCTCAGCCAACCGCTGCGGCAGCAGGGGAAGTCACCGTTTTTGCCGCAGCAAGCCTGGCGGACGCCCTGGAAGAGATTGAACAGCGTTTCGAAGCAGCGACCGGACACGAACTGGTGATATCACTTGCGGGCTCTTCGGCGCTGGCGCGGCAGATCCAGCAGGGAGCACCGGCGGACATCTTCATCTCGGCGAATCCGGACTGGATGGATGTTCTGGAAAAGGACGAGCAGCTTGAGGCCGGCACCCGGTTCGACCTGCTCAACAATTCCCTCGTCCTGATTGCACATGGCCGTGAAGCAAAGCCGCTCGAAATTTCGGCCGATCTGAACCTCCCCGAAATCCTGGGCGACAACCGGCTTGCCATGGCGCTGGTCGACGCGGTTCCCGCGGGCATTTACGGCAAGGCAGCCCTGCAAAGCCTCGGGCTGTGGGACGAGGCGGAACCACGTGTAGCGCAGTCGGACAATGTTCGTTCCGCGCTTGCGCTGGTGGCAACGGGCGAAGCGCCCTACGGCATTGTCTATGCCACGGACGCCGTGGCAGAGGACAATGTGACTGTCGTTGGAACCTTTCCGGCAGAAAGCCATCCGCCGATTGTGTATCCGGTGGCGGATCTGGCCAATCGGGACACACCTGCGGAAGAAGAGTTTCTAGCCTATCTCCAGGGCCCCGACGCGCGCGAAGCCTTCGAACGTCAGGGTTTCGTCGTGCTCGATCGCTAGGTCTTCAAGCCGGTCAACGCAGGAACCTCAAGCCGCCGAACACGTGAGCAGGCCGGACGAGACGCCTCTGAGCCATCACCTTGCGCTGAAGAATGCAAATTCCCGCAAGCTTCTCCGGCCTCTCCCCTTGAAGCCCTTCCCCGCCCCTCGTAAAAGGGGGCAAATGAAACGGATTGAGGCCTCAGATGCTCGGCAAGATGTTCAAATCCCTTTTCGGCTCTTCCGGAGACGGCAACAAAGGCGCCTCGAAGGCAACGACGGTGGACTATGACGGTTACCTGATCGTCGCTCAGCCCCAGCTGTCGAACGGACAATGGCAGGTCAGCGGCCGGATTGAAAAGCAGGTTGGCGAGACAACCAAGGTGCATACCTTCATTCGTGCAGACACGCTGCCGGACGAGGAAGCTGCGGCCAACGAGATGATCCGCAAGGCCAAATTGATGATTGACCAGGTCGGCGATAGCATATTCGATTGAGCAAGGACCGGATCTTCACCGGAAATGAATAGTCAGGGCGCTGCCGGGAACCCGTATCCCGGGCCGAAAGCGCCGGGTTCAGCCCGAAATCCGAAAGCCGACATGAAACGAAATATTGTCCTGAGCCTGCCCAATCTCCTCACCTATGGGCGCATTTTGGCGGTTCCTGCGGTTGCGGTCTGTTTTTATTTCGAAGGCAACACAGCCCGCTGGGTTGCGCTTGCGCTGTTCGTTCTGGCAGCGATCACCGATTTCTTCGATGGCTACCTCGCGCGAGCCTGGCAACAGCAGTCCGCGCTCGGGCGCATGCTCGACCCGATTGCCGACAAGCTGCTGGTGTCCGTCAGCCTGCTGATGCTGGCCGGTGACGGAACCATCTACGGCTGGACCATGATCGCGGCAATCATCATCCTGTGCCGGGAAATCCTGGTCTCGGGACTGCGCGAATTTCTGGCCGAACTGCAGGTCAGCGTTCCCGTTACCAAGCTTGCCAAGTGGAAGACCACCGTCCAGTTGATCGCTGTCGCCTTTCTGCTTGCTGGGCCGGCGGGCGACACCGTATTCGCCTATACGACGCAAACAGGCCTCGTGGCACTTTGGCTCGCCGCCCTGCTTACCCTATATACGGGGTACGATTATTTCCGGGCCGGCATCGGCCATCTGATAACGGAATAGGCGCCTTCATTCTGGCCCTGACCGCACACCACCTGGAGGTTTCATGAACATCCGCTATTTCGCCTGGGTCCGTGAACGGGTCGGCGTCGAAGAGGAAACCATCGAGGTTCCGGCATCGGTTGCGACAGTTGCTGATCTGATCTCCCATCTGAAGACACTCGACGACAATCACGCCGCCGCGTTCGAGGAAGAAGACGCCATTCGCGTCGCACTTGACCAGATGCATGTGGAAACCGACGCTGCGCTTGGCGATGCCCGGGAAGTCGCTTTCTTTCCGCCCATGACAGGCGGCTGAACGATGTCCGCAACCCCGCTTGTCCGCGTCCAGGCAGAAGACTTCGACCTGCAGGCCGAAAGCCTTCGTCTTACAAAAGGACGCAAGGACGTAGGTGCGCTGGTTACCTTCACAGGTCTGTGCCGGGATGAAGCCGGTACCCTGGCGGCACTGGAACTGGAACACTACCCCGGCATGGCCGAAGCCGAATTGACCCGGATTGCCGGCGAAGCGGCAGAGCGCTGGCCGCTGACGGGCCTTACCGTGATCCACCGCTTCGGCAAGATCGCACCAGGGCATAACATCGTTCTGGTGATCGCAGCCTCTTCCCACCGCCGGGCCGCGTTCGAGGCTGCCGACTTCCTGATGGACTACCTGAAAACCCGCGCCCCCTTCTGGAAGAAGGAACACCCTGCGGAAGGCGGCACCGGAGCCTGGGTGGAAGCGAAAACCGAAGACGACACGGACGCCGCACGCTGGACCTGAGCTGCACAAGCGAATAGTCTGCTATTGATTCAAGGCCGCTCTGCCGCTTCTTTCCCATTCTCAAGCTTTGCGGCTGCCCCGGCAGCCCACCCATTTGAATTGGTCCGACCCCGTGAAACACGACAGTGAACCCTCCGGCACAGCCGCCGCAACGCCGGCGGCAGAAAAGGGTGCTTCAGGCTCTTCTTCCGAAGTTCTGCGCGAGCCAGGTATTCCCTTTGCCGAGTTTGTCGCCATCATCGCCATGATCATGGCGCTGAATGCCATGGCCATCGACGTCATGCTGCCGGCCCTGCCCGCGATTGGCGATGCACTCAACATCGTTGAGGAGAACAACCGCCAGCTTGTGCTCCTGTCCTATCTGGTGGGTTTTGGCGGGGCGCAGCTCTTCTTCGGCCCGGTAACAGATGCACTGGGGCGGCGCGGTATCCTCGTCGGCGGCCTTGCGCTTTACAGCCTTGCCAGTATCGGCGCCATCTTCGCGATGGATCTCGACACGCTTTTGATCGCGCGCGTCCTTCAGGGCATCGGCTGTGCGGCTGCCCGCGTCACGGCGCTTTCCGTCGTGCGCGATTGCTACACCGGCAGGCGCATGGGCAAGGTCATGTCACTGGTGATGATGGTCTTCATGGCCGTTCCCGTGGTCGCGCCCTCCATCGGGCAGGCGGTTCTCCTGATTGCCGGCTGGCACTGGATCTTCGCGCTTCTGCTCATTTCCGGCGTCGCGATGATGATCTGGTCCGCCCTCAGGATGCCGGAAACCCTGGCGGTCGAAAACCGCCGCCCGATGGAAGTCTCCACCATCGTCAGCGCCTACATGACGGCTCTGACCACGCGCGTAAGCCTTGGATACACCGTCGGCACAGCCTTCATTTTTGGCGGCCTGTTCTCGTTCCTGGCCATGTCGCAGCAGATCTTTGTCGACATTTTCGGCCTTGGGACCCTGTTTCCGATCGTCTTCGCTGCCATTGCCATCACCATGGCGGGAGCGTCTTTCACCAACGCGCAGCTGGTGGAAGCCATCGGCATGCGGCGGCTCTCCCATGGGGCCGCGGTCGTCTACACCGCGCTCGGATTTGTCGTGTGGATTCTGGCGTTGCTGGGCCTGGAGAACTTCTGGGCGTTCATGATACTGGCAACGCTGATCATGACCAGCTTCGGCTTCCTGGGTGCTAATTTCAATGCCATGGCCATGGAACCGCTCGGCGCCATCGCCGGAACCGCTTCCTCCGTCATCGGCACCATTTCGACGCTTGGCGGCGCGATCCTGGGGTACATCATGGGGCAGCTTTTTGATGGCACGACCCAGCCCCTTGGCCTCGCCTACACAGTCTATGGACTTTGCGCCATCGGCTGCATTCTCTACGCCGAGCGTGGCCGCATGTTCCACGCCATGCACGACAAGCAGTCCCAGGACTGAGAATGAGATGTTGATGCCGGCGCTTCACGCGCCGACATCAATCGCGATTTTTCCGATGAAGGCTTTTTCCAGGAACTTTTCCTGCGCGACGCGCAGCTCGCGCAAGGGATAGGTTTCAGCAACCACCGGCCGGATCTCGCCTGCTTCGATGTAGCTCACCAGATCCTGAAAGACGTTGTCCGGCTGATAGGTGCTTCCAAGAAGCGTCAGATCACGCAGGTAGAGCGTGCGAAGATCCAGTTCCACAATCGGCCCGGCTATCGCACCCGATGTGACGTAGCGCCCTCTGTTGCAAAGCGCATCGATCAGCTTGTCCCAGGAAAGACCGCCAACGAGATCCAGCACAACGTCAAAGGACTGTTGGGGCGGAACCGCGTCCCGATCCAGTGTTTCGTCGGCTCCAAGAAGCCGCAAGTCGGCTGCTTTTTCCCGGCTGGTAACCGCCGTGACATACGCCCCCCGGCGCTTGGCAAGCTGGATCGCCGCAGAGCCGACCCCGCCGGACGCCCCTGTGATCAGCACACGCTCAGCCTTGACGCCAGCGCGCTGCATCATTCCTTCAGCCGTGGAAAAGGCGCAGGGAAACGAAGCCAATTCGACGTCGCTCAGACGGGAGTTTATCGCAAGCGCATCGTGAGATCTTGCCGTCGCGTATTGTGCAAATCCACCGTTGCTCTCTGACCCGAAGGTCCAGATTGCAGGTTCCTGGCCATCTGCTTCGACGGATTGAAGCGCCCGCACCAGAACCCGTTCGCCAATCCGGCTCGCCGGGACGCCGTCGCCAACCGCAACGATTTCACCACAACAATCAGCGCCCTGAATATGCGGGAAGGTCAAAGGCTTGCCGGACCAGCTGCCATCCGCTCCGGTGTCGGCCAAATATCCGTCAGCCGCGCCGGAGGCGGTGTCGCCACGCACGGTCTTGGAGTACCACCCCGTTCGGGTGTTCACATCGGTATTGTTGACCGACGACGCACCGACACGGATCAGAACCTCGTTCTTTCCGGGCACGGGAACCGGCAGGTCCGTCCGCCAGACCAGCTTCTCAAGTCCGCCGTGCCCCGTCAGCACGACACCGCTCATCTTTTCGGGGATCGCCATACGCTTTCCTTTGGTAGAATGATCGTTCTACTTGCCACGTGTAGAACGATCATTCTACATAGTCAAGCATGACCGACACCATGACCAGGATCGCTTCGGGACTTGAGCGGGCATTTGCCGAAAACGGCTTTGCCTCACCAAGCGTGGGAGATTTGAGAGATGCGGCGGGCGTAAGCCTTCGCACGCTGTACAAATACGTGCCGTCGCGGGAAGACATGGTCTACGCGGCCCTGGAGCATCGGCACCGGCGCTACCTGAAACTGGTGTTTGGCGACTTGCCGCTCGATCCGGAACAAGCTCTTGGAGAAATCCTCGACCGGGTCGCCAGCTGGATGGAAACCGAAACCACGAGGGGCTGCCTTTTCCATGCCGCTGTGGCATCTGCTCCCCATGACGAGAAGCTGTTTGACCTCCTGAAGGAACACAAGACACAGGTGGCCGGCCTCGCCGCCAGCGCAACGGGGCTTGCGGGCCGTGAGATCGAACTCTCGCTTCTTCTGGAAGGTCTGACGCAGACCTGGCCGCTTCATGGCGACCGGTCGGTGGAACGCGCCAAGTTACTCGGCAAGCTTCTTATGACGACGCATTCCGACATAGCCGCAAAATAAAAGGCGGGCCAATGCCCGCCTTTCTGGTCCTTGCCGTGCGGCAGTTCTATCAGCCTGCTGCGGCCTGCAGGGCCGGAGTTTGCGGACGCACAGCGGCATCATAGTCCTGCATCAGGGTCTTGATGATATCGCCGACCTGATAGGTATTTCCGGCAATCTCGGAAACCGGTGTCACTTCAGCGGCCGTACCGGTAACGAAGCACTGTTCGAATTCCGGCAGCTCTTCCGGCATGATCACGCGCTCGACAACCTCGATACCGCGGTCGCGTGCCAGACCGATCACCGTCTGGCGGGTAATGCCGTTCAGGAAGCAGTCGGGCGTCGGCGTATGGATCTTGCCGTCCTTGACGAAGAACACGTTGGCGCCGGTCGCCTCGGCCACCTGGCCGCGCCAGTCCAGCATCAGCGCATCGGTGTAGCCCTTGGCTTCCGCGGCATGCTTGGAGATGGTGCAGATCATGTAGAGACCGGCGGCCTTCGCCTTGAACGGTGCCGTTGCAGGCGCCGGACGGCGATATTCGGCCATATCCAGGCGAATGCCCTTCAGGCGCTCTTCCGGCTTGAAATAGCTCGGCCATTCCCAGGTGGCGATCGCCAGGTGAATGGTGTTGTGCTGAGCCGAAATACCCATCATCTCGCTGCCGCGCCAGGCGACGGTGCGGATATAGGCATCGGTCAGGTTCATGCGCGCCAGGGTTTCTTCCTTGGCGGCGTTAATCTGTTCAGCAGTGTACGGGATCTCGAAACCGAGCATGCGCGCCGATGCAAGCAGGCGCTCCGTATGCTCTTCGGACTTGAAGATCCGGCCGCCATAAGCACGCTCACCTTCGAACACGCTGCTGCCGTAGTGCAGTCCGTGGCTGAGAACATGCAGTTTGGCTTCCGACCAAGGCACGAAAGTGCCGTCGTACCAGATATCACCACTGAGCTGATCAAAAGGCGTTCCAGCCATTTTTCATCTCCCGCTCGCTCTATGAGCGTTGTTTTGTTTTCTCTTTAACAGAGGCAAATGACGCCAAAGACTTGCGCCTTTTTTTACCGCTGTATTTTTTGCACAGCACGCCAACTATCGGTATCCTGATGGCCGCGGCGACGATGATAGGATTCGTTTATCATCTGATGCGTGAAAATGCATCAAAAAGACCGATCATTTCGTTCGCGACCGGATAGAAGTAACAATCGACCAGAATTAAGTCAATATGACTGACGTAAATTTCAAACCGGACCAACCGCCCCTCAGACGGGATACGGACGAGGTTCGGCCCAGGCAGCCCGAAGGGGACGATACGGATGGCGCCGACGCGCTGTCCTACGACCTTATCGAGCTTCTTTTTTTCGCATATCGCGATTTCACCGGTGATCCGGACGACGTACTGGCCAAGTACGAGTTCGGCCGCGCACACCACCGTGTTCTGCATTTTGTGGACCGCAATCCGGGGATCATGGTCACTGACCTGCTCGGCATTCTCCGGATCACGAAGCAGAGCCTTGGCCGGGTGCTCAAGCAACTGGTGGACGCCGGCATCATCGAGCAGCGCGAAGGTCATCATGACAGGCGGCAGAGACTGCTCTATACCACCGAACGCGGGCACGCCCTTGCTGTGGACCTCACCAGCCTGCAGCAAAAGCGCCTTGAACGCGCCCTAATTGGATTGCCAGATGGCAGCGACGAAATTATCCGCAGGTTTCTGCTCCGAATGATCGACCCCGAAGCGCGGCCTCAGATCCTGCAGCTGATACGCAGTCTCTACGATCTGAAGGATTGACCGGCAGAGGTCACAAAAGGACGACAAAGCCGACATGAATGCCCAGGTGCCTGACGACAACGCCAACCACATTCTCCTGGTCGACGACGACAAGCGCATCAGGGACCTTCTGTCCAGGTTGCTCAAGGAGAACGGCTATCGTGTGACCGCCGCCGCCCATGCGGCCGAAGCCCGCACGTGTCTGTCCGGGCTGGAGTTCGACCTGATCATCCTCGATGTCATGATGCCGGGCGAGACCGGTCTGGAACTTGCCGTTTCCCTGCGCGAGGACTCCTCCGTCCCGATCCTGATGCTCACCGCGCGCTCCGAGGCCCCGGACCGGATCGCCGGACTGGAAGCCGGCGTTGATGATTACCTTTCCAAGCCGTTCGAACCGCGGGAACTGATGCTGCGCATTGCCGCGATCCTGCGCCGTGGCAACCAGCAGCCGGTCATTGTCAGCGAAGAAATCCGCTTCGGCCCGTTTTCGTTCAATTCTGCCCGGGGTGAACTCAAGAACGGCGAGGCCATGGTGCGCCTGACCGACAGGGAAAAGCAGATCCTGTCGATATTTGCTGAGCAACCGGGCGCGACCGTTCCTCGCCACAAGATCGTCGGTGATGATAGCGGCCTGGGCGAACGGACCGTCGACGTCCAAATCAACCGGCTGCGCCGCAAGATCGAAACGGATCCGGGGAACCCGATCTACCTGCAGACAGTGCGCGGCATCGGATACAGGCTCGCGTGCGACTGAGCCGGGAACAAATGGCGAGACTCGACAGCTTCTTCCGGCGCGTGCCCCTGACGGTTCCCCTGAAACCGCTGATGGCGGTCTATCGTCAGGTAGCCAGGCTCATGTACCGGGTCATGCCGAAGGGCCTGTTCACCCGGACCTTCCTGATTATTGTGGCCCCCATCGTGATCCTGCAGTCGGTGCTCGTCTTCGTGTTCATGGAGCGGCACTACCAGTTGGTTTCGCGCAGGATGTCGGAAGCCGTGGTGCGCGAAATTGCGGCCGTGGTCTATGTTCTGGAGAACTATCCGCAGGATCCGGACTACGCCAACATCGAGGAACTCGCCTCGCGGGCGCTCGGCATGTCCATGACGGTGACACCGCTTGAGCCCTTGCCGCCTCCGACGCCCAAGCCGTTTTTCGACGTTATCGACCAGGAACTGAGCCAGGCGATCGGGCAGCGCATCGGCAAACCGTTCTGGATCGATACGGTCGGCCGGTCCCGCTTCGTCGAAATCCGCATCCAGTTGAAGGATTCCATCCTGCGCGTCTTCACAAGGCGCAGCCAGACCTACGCCTCCAATTCGCACATCTTCCTGGTCTGGATGTTCTCCACGTCGCTGGTTCTGGTGATCATCGCCCTGTTGTTCCTGCGCAATCAGATCCGCCCGATCGTGCGCCTGGCCAATGCGGCGGAGGCCTTTGGCAGGGGCCGGCCGGTAGAGAATTTTCGGGCCAGCGGCGCACGCGAAGTTCGCCAGGCAAGCCTTGCCTTCATCGACATGCGACGACGCATCGAACGGCAGATCGAGCAGCGTACAACCATGCTTGCAGGTGTCAGCCACGATCTCAGGACCATTCTGACGCGTCTCAGGCTGCAGCTCGCGTTCCTCGGCGGCTCGCAGGAAAGCGAGGCGATGCGCAAGGATGTCGACGAGATGAGCCACATGCTCGAGGATTATCTGGCCTTTGCCAGCGGCGATGGCGATGAGGACATCCAGAAGACCGACCTGTCGCTGCTTCTGGAGGAACTGGAAGAAGAAGCGGAGATCTCGGGCCACGATGTAAGGACCCGGTTCGAAGGCTCCCCGGAAGTCGAGATCCGGCGCCTGTCGATGAAGCGCTGCCTCTCCAACCTGGTCACCAACGGCTGCAAATACGGCAACCGGGTGGAAGTACTCGGACGGGTCGACAGAGGCTGGATCACCATCACCGTCGACGACGACGGCCCGGGCATTCCCGAAGACCAGCGCGAGATTGCCTTCAGGGCCTTCCACCGGCTGGACCTTGCTCGCAACATGGATGAAACAGGCAGCGGTCTCGGCCTTGCCATCGCCCGTGACATTGCCCGTGCCCATGGTGGCGACCTCTATCTCGAAGACAGTCCAATGGGCGGCTTGCGGGCACGGCTGCGTATCCCGGCATAGGAAAACTTTACTCTCCAAGCAGGAATTCGCCGCCAATCTGGCCGACAGACTTGCCTTTTCAGCCACCAATTTGTTTCATTTGAAAGTCTTTCAAGGCGATCAGACACAATCGCCACCCAATTTCCGGTTGACTGGGCAAACATCAATTTTCTACCAAATGGCTTGCTGGTTCTTGCCCCCGTTTTCCACCAGCCGAGCGCATTCCGATGAGACGGGGACTTGAGGAATGCACCATGCCTGAAATTCTCCTGAAAAATGCCGATACCGTCCTCACGATGGATGACGACCGCCGGGAACTGTCAGCCGTCGACATTCGTCTGCGTGATGGCGTGATTGCGGAAATCGGCAAAGATCTGGAGACCTCCGGCGAAACGCTGTCCGCTCGTGGCTGCGTCGTGACACCCGGCCTTGTGAACACGCACCATCATCTTTACCAGAGCTTGACCAGAGCCGTTCCCGGTGGCCAGGACGCGCTGCTTTTCGGCTGGCTGCAGACCCTTTACCCGATCTGGTCCCGCTTTGGCCCGGAGGAAATGTTCGTTTCCGCGCAGACCGGACTTGCCGAACTGGCACTTTCCGGATGCACGCTCAGCTCCGATCATCTCTACCTCTATCCCAACGGGTCGAGGCTTGATGACACCATCGCCGCCGCAAGAGAAATCGGCCTTCGCTTTCACCCGACCCGCGGCGCCATGAGTATCGGCGAAAGCGACGGCGGCCTTCCGCCCGACAGTCTTGTTGAACGCGAAGCCAGCATTCTGGAGGATTCCATTCGCGTCGTGGATGCCTTTCACGACCCGTCAGAAGGCGCGATGGTTCGTGTCGGCCTTGCCCCTTGCTCGCCCTTCTCGGTCAGCCGGGACCTGATGCGCGATGCGGCTCTGTTAGCCCGCAACAAGAAGGTTATGCTTCATACCCATCTTGCGGAAAACGATGAGGACATTGCCTACTCGCAGGAAAAATTCGGCTGCCGACCGGGTCAATATGCCGAGGATCTCGGCTGGACCGGGCCGGATGTCTGGCACGCCCATTGCGTCAAGCTGGATGATCGGGAAATCCGGCTGTTCGCCGGCAGCGGCACCGGCGTTGCCCATTGCCCCTGCTCCAACTGCCGGCTTGGCAGCGGCATTGCCCCTGTACGCGCAATGCGCGACGCCCGGGTGAAGGTTGGCCTTGGTGTTGACGGTTCGGCCAGCAACGATGCCGGCAACCTGGTCCTGGAAGCGCGCCAGTCGATGCTGCTGCAACGGGTGGCCAACGGTGCGGATGCCATGTCTGCCCGCGAAGCCCTGGAAATCGCGACGCGTGGCGGCGCCGATGTGCTTAACCGGCCGGATTGCGGCCGGCTCGCCCTCGGCAAACGTGCCGATATCGCACTGTGGGATGTTTCCGGCATAGAAAGCGCGGGCAGCTGGGATCCGGCGGCGCTGCTGCTCGCCGGTCCGACACGCGTCAAACACCTGTTCGTGGAAGGTCGTCAGGTCGTCAACGACGGCCAGATCACCACGATCGACCTGCCCAGGGTGATCGAACGCCAGAACCGGCTTGCGCGAAATCTGCAACCCTGAAATGGGCTTGCCCCTGGAGACGGGGTCAGGTGCGCAGGATCAGTAAAGCCGACCGCCGATCGGAACGTCCTTGGTCGGCGACAAAAGCACCACTTCGCCATCGGCATCCGGAACGCCGAGCGTCAGCACTTCGGACATGACGGGGCCAATCTGGCGCGGCGGGAAGTTGACCACCGCCATCACCAGCTTTCCGACCAGGGTTTCCGGCGTGTAGTGTTTGGTGATCTGCGCAGAGGTTTTCTTGATGCCGATTTCCGGACCGAAATCGATCTGCATCTTGTAGGCAGGCTTGCGTGCTTCGGGAAATTCCTCCGCCTTGATAACGCGGCCGACACGCACATCCACTTTCAGGAAATCGTCAAAACTGATCTGATCGCTCACGAAAACATTCCTTTTGTTTCGCGAGCGACCATGGACGGACAGATGACGGTTCGCAAGGCCCGGGCAGCGCTCAGGCGCCTGCCGGGGCCTCTCCGCCGAGGTCTGTGTCTTCCCGGTCACTTTCCGCCCTGTCACCGCGGCGGCCAGAGCGTTCAGATGCCTTGCGGAAGAACGACCGGATGCCTTTTGCGACGCCGTCCAGCTTGTTGAGCCGCTTCATGAAGGACGTGCCCTTGTCCAGCTCCTTGTCGAGGCGCGCCATCGTGCGCGGCATGCCTTCGTCTTCCTCGTCCAGCCAAACGCCGATGACACGGGCAAAGGCAACGGAGAGACCCTGGGCAACGACGGTTGCCTTGACCCCGGAAACATCAATCCCGGCAGCGATCAGCATCCATTTCTGCGAGCGCACTTCAAGGGCGTTGAAGTCAAGCGCGAGGGCAGGATCCTTTCGTGCCGCCTTGTGGAGCGCACGCACGGCTTCTTTGTGTTCGGCCATGGCGTCGATGCGGCTCATCAGGATGTCGAACAGGCGATCGCGCGCGGGTTGGTCGCCCATATCCTCGTCGCGTTCGTCCAGAACAGCGGTGTCGATCTGTTCCAGGAAGGCGGCAACCAGCTTCAGCTTGGAGGCATAGGCGCTGCGCATCTCGGAAAGCTTGACCTTGGACGTCTCGGCGATCAACGGCAGCGAGACGTCTTCATAAGGATGTTCCGACAACAGATCGAGAAAGGTCTTCAGGATCTTCTGCTTGGTCTTCGCGGTCGCCATTGCTGGCCCTCCTGTATGTTTGCTGCCCTCAACATAGGATCGCAGGCGCTTGCAGAAAAGGGCGGCCCGCTGCCGCAGGCTGTCGGAACGCCCCTCCAGGAACGCGGGTCTCAGGCAAATGCAGGCACCGGACAGGAACCAAACCGACTGGCACGGCGTTTCCTGAACTGACGGGCCTGAGACCGTGTACGGAGTGTCCGAAAGGACTCCCGGTCACCTTTCTCATGACCTGTTCCGCCCGAGCGATCGGTTCCCCCACGCGAAGCGCCGTTGAGACGGAGCATCGCGCCGGTCGTCTCCGGGTGGCTTTGACAGACCTTTGCCGAGCCCGCCCCGGGCCAAGCGCATCTTGTGAAAGGACGCCCCATGAAAACGCTTGCCGATGCTTTCGAGCATACGCTTCAGGACATTTACTACGCCGAAAAAACCATGACCAAGACCATGCCGAAACTGCAGGAAGCTGCAAACGGCAAGAAACTGAAGGATGCGATCGGTGAGCATCTGGAAGAAACGAAATCCCAGGTCAAGGTTCTGGAACAGGTCTTCAAGTCGCTCGGAAAGAAGCCGGAAGGCGAGAAGTGCGATGCCATTGAAGGCCTGATCAAGGAAACCGACGGCATCATCAGCGAGGCGAGCGGCGCGGCCAAGAACGCAGCATTGCTGGCTGCCTGCCAGGCGGTCGAGCATTATGAGATCGCCCGCTACGGGACGCTGCGCGAATGGGCGAAGGTCCTCGGCCACGATGAGGCCCACGACCTGCTGACCGGCATTCTCGATCAGGAAAAGGCGGCAAACAGCAAGCTGACCAACCTTGCCGTTTCGACCATCAACGCGCAGTAGCCGCGCCTTGCCGCTCGAAGGCCTTCAGCTTTCGGGTCAGAGAACCAAAAGGCCGCCGGAGTTCCGGCGGCCTTTTGTCTGATTAAACCTGTTCTGCCGGGACGACCTCAGCCGGCCAGCTCCCGCGCGCGTTTGACGGCGGCGGCAACCGCCTCGCTCATCACCGGCTGCAATCCTTCGGTGTGCATCAGCACGTCAAGCGCAGCAGCCGTCGTGCCGTTCGGGCTGGTGACGTTCTGGCGCAGGATGGAGGGATGTTCACCGGACTGGTGCATCAGCTCCCCTGCCCCGCACACCGTGGCAACGGCCAGCTCATGAGCTATCTCTTCCGGAAGCCCGGCCTGCTTGCCCGCTTCGCTCAAGGCTTCTGCGAGGAAGAAAACATAGGCCGGGCCCGATCCACTGACACCGGTCACCAGATCGATCTGGTCTTCTCTGTCGAGCCAGACCACCTTTCCGACCGCCGACAGAAGCTTGGTGACATCTTCGCGGGAAGAAGCGGAAACTGCCTCAGTCGGATACACCGCCGTGATGCCGCGTTTGACCATGGCCGGTGTGTTCGGCATGCAGCGGCAGATCGGCACCTTGCCGAAGTATTCCTCGAATTTGGAGACCGGAGTACCCGCCGCAATCGACAGCACCAGCGTGTCGGCAGCAATGGCAGACTTCAGGCCGGGCAGGACCTGGTCCATGAGTTGTGGCTTGATCGCCACCAGCACGATGCCGGCCGTAAGGCCATCTGGGACCGAAGTCACATGGCGGATGCCGTGTTTCTTGAGGAGGGCGTCCATCTCTTCGGAAAGACGCGGGTCGCTGACCACGATGGCGGCGGGATCAATCCCTTCCGCCATCCAGCCTGATAACATTGCCCCGCCCATCTTGCCGGCTCCGACAAGAAGGAAAGGCCGTTCCTTTGAAAAGCTCATGCTTCTCCTGCGGTTTCAAACAAGGCCGTATTCAACGCCTCGGCTGCCGAGTGACCGGCCCAGACGACGAATTGAAAGGCTTGATAGAAACGTTCGCAGTTTTCAAGGGCATTTGTCAGCATTCCCTCGATCTGTGCCGAGGAGGCCTCCGCACCGCCCGCAAGAAGCAGCGACTGCCGGAACATCACCACGTTCTCCTTGTTCCAGAGATCGAAGTGGCCCATCCAGAGCTGTTCATTGACCAGTGCGAGCAGACGGACAACTTCCGTCTTGCGCAATTCGGTGACCTTGAGGTCAAAAGCGCAGGCAAGATGAAGGGCTTCGACTTCCTCCATCCACGAGAAGGAGACGTGGTAATCACACCAGCTCCCCTCCAGGGATATGGTGATCTCGTCTTCGTCCGACCTTTCGAACGTCCAGTCGTTCAAGGCGGCGAACGTCTCGATGGTGTCAACGGGATTACCAGGTCGCTCGAGTTCAAGCTCGATGAGGCTCATGTGCCTACTCCCCTTCTGAGCCGGGGGCCTGGAACCCGATCACGATAACCGGGCGGGCCGCCGGGAAAAGTCCCATGCCGGAGGAGCAAAACGCGTCCTGTTACGGCCCTTTAGAAGGGAACCGGTTCCGTCTTGCTCCGACGAATCCCTGTTATCTTTCAGTATAGGAGCAGGATTGATTTAAGCGATACATACCAATTGAGCGAAAAAAGCCGAAACTTGTGGACGACTCAGCGGTATTTTTCATCACACTGCCCAAAATCAACGCAAACCCGCCATGTTCACGCGTCGTAATTCTGTCATCAACTATTAACAGAAAACGCTCACATCGACGTCAACAAATCGGGTTAAGCGTCTCCAGCAGCGCCGGATTCCGGATTTTCGAGTTTGGCGATCCGCGATTCGAGCTCGTCGATCCGGTCCAGAGCACGCACTGCCATCTCTTTGACCGCTTCATGCTCTTCGCGCGAAACCACGTCCATGTCGGACAGAAAACGCTCGGCTTGCGCACGGAAGGCGGTCTCCACCTCGCGGCGGGCACCCTGGGCAACACCGGCGGCGTCGGTCATCAGCTTGGCAAAATCATCGAGAAGACGGTTCGGGCCTTGGGTCATCGGACCCTCCTTGATCGGAAAAACATGCGATGGGAGACAGGTATGAGGGAATGGCGGGAACTTCAAGGACCAATTCCGCCGCAGCCGAATTCACTATCAATAGGAGCAATCTCCCAAACCCTCTTGCGGGCAGAGCCCCACCGGCCTGACAAACCCGTGTCGGCTTGACGAGGCGGACAAGATCGCGCAAGCGTTCAGCCCGAAACCCGCCCGCGCACCATCGGAAGGTTCTGCCGTGCCGCCTGTTCTGGTTATGCCTTTTCCCGCAATCGATCCTGTACTCGTCGAATTCGGGCCCTTTGCCCTGCGCTGGTACGCGCTTGCCTATATCGTCGGCATTCTGCTGGCCTGGCGCTACATGCGTCTGCTGGTGGCCAACGACCGGCTGTGGGGTGGCATTGCCCGTCCCACACAGCTCGAGATCGACGACTTCGTGCTGTGGGGAACGCTCGGTATCATCATCGGTGGCCGCCTCGGCTACGTGCTGTTCTACAATCCGGGCTATTATATCGCCCACCCGGCCGAAGCGCTCGAGATCTGGACCGGTGGCATGTCCTTCCACGGCGGCTTTGCAGGCACCGTCATTGCGATGATCCTGTTTGCCTGGAAACGCGGCCTGTCGATCTGGACCCTGTTCGACCTTGCCGGTTGTGCGGCTCCCATCGGCCTGTTCTTCGGCCGTATCGCCAATTTCATCAATTCCGAACTCTGGGGCCGGCCGACGGATGTACCCTGGGCCGTGGTTTTTCCGAACGGCGGACCGGATCCCCGTCATCCAAGCCAGCTCTATGAAGCCGCGCTCGAAGGCATCGTGCTGTTTCTGGTTCTGATGGTACTCAGCCGCCGCTTCAAGCTTTTGCAAAAGCCCGGTTTTCTTGCCGGTGCCTTTGCCTTCGGCTACGGCATCGCCCGGTCGATAGCAGAACTCTACAGGGTTCCGGATGCCCATATCGGCTATCTGAGCGGCTTTCTCACCATGGGCATACTGCTGTCCGTACCGATGATCCTGGCGGGTCTCGCAACCATGATCTGGGCCGCCCGGCGCCGGACCGGAGCAACCGCGGCGTGACGGGACTGAAAGACAGGATCAAGGCACGGATAGAAACCGAGGGCCCGCTTTCGGTCGCACAATACATGTCCGTTTGCCTCGGGGACCCGGACGCCGGCTACTACATGACGCGCGAACCGTTCGGCACCGCGGGCGATTTCGTCACAGCGCCGGAAGTGAGCCAGATGTTCGGCGAACTCGTCGGGGCAGCCTGCCTGTCCGCCTGGCAGGCACTTGGAGAGCCCGCGGAATTTCAGCTGGTCGAACTTGGGCCCGGTCGCGGCACACTGATGTCCGACCTCTTGCGGATGGCAGCCCTGCGTCCTGCCTTTGTGAAGGCGGCTCGCCTGAACCTGGTTGAGACCAGCCAGCGACTGAGGGACATGCAGTCAGCGGCTCTAAAGCGCGGTCCGTTGAAACCGCAGTTTCGCGACTGGTTCCAGGACGTTCCGGACGGCCCGCTGATCCTGGTTGCCAACGAGTTTTTCGACGCCCTGCCGATCCATCAGTTCGTCAAGACCGAACACGGCTGGCAGGAACGCCAGATCGGGCTTTCGCAACACGGAGAGCTGATCTTCGGTGTCGGCACCGCCCGCCTGCCCGATGACGCTGTGCCCGCTGGTCTATCCACTGCACCGGACGGCACAATCTTCGAAACCCAACCCGCCGCCAATGCGATCGCCGAAGAAATCGGCCGGCGGATTGCAGACAAAGGCGGTGCAGCACTCGTCATTGACTACGGGTATCTGAAGACTGCTGCCGGCGACACGCTGCAAGCACTTTACAGGCACGCCTATGACGACGTCCTGGCTCATCCGGGAGAAGCGGATCTGACCGCCCATGTGAATTTCGAGGCATTGGCGGCGGCGGCTGTCCGGGCAGGCGCCCGCGCTCTTGCGCCGCTGACCCAGGGCGAATTCCTGCTTCGTACCGGTCTTCTGGAACGGGCAGGTGCCCTTGGTGCAGGTAAAACCCACAGCGAACAGGAGGCGATCCGCGATGCCGTCGAACGGCTGGCTGCGCCTGACCAGATGGGGGATCTTTTCAAGGTGCTCGCTGTGACGAATTCCGGAAATTCGTTTCCCCCGTTTGACAGCGCGTCCTGAACACCCCAAGGATCAATCGCTGGCGTGGCGAATCCCCTCCCCCTCAGGAGCCCTGAATGAAAATTGAAGCAGACGTCTTGAAGCTGGATGGCATCCGGCACGGCTTCTTCACCCGCCAGGGCGGCGTTTCCGGCGGCATCTACACCAGCCTCAACATCGGTCTCGGTTCCGACGATGAGCGCAGCAGCGTTCTTGAAAACCGCGGACGTGTTGCAGACCAGCTCGGCATTGGTGCCGATCGCCTGGTGTCCCCCTATCAGATCCACTCCGCCGACGTGATCACCGTCAGCGCACCGTTCGCACAGGATGCAGACCGCAAGGCCGATGCCCTGGTGACGGCCACACCGGGCCTTGCTATCGGCATTGCGACGGCCGATTGCGGCCCGCTTCTGTTTGCGGATACCAAGGCAGGTGTCATCGGCGCTGCCCATTCAGGCTGGAAAGGCGCCGTTACCGGCATCTTGCAGAATACGGTTGCCGCCATGGAGGCTCTCGGCGCGACCAGAACCAACATCACGGCGGTGCTGGGTCCGACGATTTCGCAGGGCGCCTATGAGGTCGGCCCCGAATTCAAGGAACGTTTCCTTCAGGAGCACCCGGACAACACCCGCTACTTCAAGCCTTCGGAACGGGCAGAGCACTTCATGTTCGACCTGCCCGCCTTCATTACGGACAAGCTGCAGGCTCTTGGACTGGGGGCCGTTGCCGACCTGGCACTGTGCACCTATGCCGATGAAGACCGCTTCTTCTCCTACCGCCGGACGACCCATCGCAAGGAACCGGACTACGGCCGCCAGATCAGCGCGATTGCACTTTTGTGAGGACACCCATGGCACTTCATTTTTCCGATGCCGAGTTTGAAAGCCGCTTTGACAAGCTGAAAACCGCCATGGAGGCGCAGAAGCTGGATGCCATGCTGCTCTTCGCCCAGGAGAGCATGTACTGGCTGACCGGTTACGACACCTTCGGTTTCTGCTTCTTCCAGTGCCTCGTGGTGACGAAGGAAGGACGCCGGGTGCTCCTCACCCGATCTGCCGACGAACGCCAGGCCAAGCACACCTCGAACATCGAGGACATCCGCATCTGGATCGACCGCGGATCCGCCAGCCCGGTGCTGCAGCTGAAGGAACTGCTGTTCGACATGGACCTGCTCGGCTGCAAGCTGGGCGTTGAATACGACACACAGGGCATGACTGGCAAAATAGCCCTGAAGCTGAACGAGGAACTTACCAGTTTCGCCGATGTCAGCGATGCCTCGCCCCTGATCCCCGAACTTCGTGCGGTGAAAAGCGCCGAGGAAATCGTTTATGTGCGCAAGGCCGCGGAGCTTGCGGACAAGGCCTTTTATGCGGCAATGGATGAAATCCACCCCGGAGCCGACGAAGGCCGCATCCTGGCTGCGATGCAGGGAGCCATTTTTGAAGGTGGTGGCGATTACCCCGGCAACGAGTTCATCATCGGCTCCGACCGCGACGCTCTCCTGTGCCGTTACAAGGCAGGTCGCCGGAACCTGTCCGAACAGGACCAGCTGACACTGGAATGGGCAGGCGCCTACCGCCACTACCATGCCGCACTGATGCGCACGGTGGTGATCGGCACGCCGACGGACCGGCATCTGGAGATGTACACCGCCGCACGCGAAGCACTGGCCGCCGTTGAAACACAGCTCGTTCCCGGCAAGACATTCGGCGATGTTTTCGACGCTCATGCGGAACGGGTGGACGCCCATGGCCTGATGCCACACCGGCTGAACGCCTGCGGTTATTCCCTGGGTGCCAGGTTCACACCAAGCTGGATGGATATGCCCATGGCGTACCGGGCCAATCCGGCCGAGGTAAAGCCCGACATGGTCATCTTCATGCATATGATCCTGATGGATTCCAACTCCGGAACCGCCATGACGCTCGGCCAGACCTATCTGACCACGACCGGAACGCCAGAGTGCTTGTCCAAGCTGCCTCTCGACCTGCCGGTCAAGTCAGGCTAAACCAGTTTCAACCTTGCGGCCCGGTTCGCGTTTCGCGTTTCCGGCAGGGCCGCTGCCACGACGATATCGACCGCGAGAGCCAAGCGTCTCCATGACAGACAAGACCACCCAACAATCCATATCTTCCCGGCGCCTGTTGGCGGTTCTACTGCTTGGAGCAGGGCTTGCAGCCTGTCAGGCTGCTCCACAGCCCCCTACTCCGATCTCGACCACTGTCACCGCGCCGACGATCGCCGGTCAGGTCGACCCGGAAGAAGGCATCACCTTCGCGTTTGAACCGTTTACCGGCGCACCGGGCAACATTGCCGACGAGCTGTCCGAAATGATCGGCTCCGAAGCCCGCAAACAGGGCATCACGCTGGTACGCCGCATCGGCGCGGCCGCCACCTACCGGGTCAATGGCTATCTGTCGGCCACCGGGCAGCCTTCCAACGGCACGGTCTTCTACGTTTTCGACATCGTCGACAGCTCTGGTCGCCGCGTGAAGCGAATCTCCGGAACGGAAGATACCGGCGGAGCCTCAGGCGACCCATGGCAGGCTGTCAGCTCCGGCACGCTGTCGCGCATTGCCAATCGCTCGATGGTGGAAATCAAGGCCTGGCTCAACCGATAATGAATTGCTTTGCCGGGTAATTCCGGCGTGGCGTCACAAAAAATAAAAAAAAAGCGGGCGTCAGGCACGAACGCCTGTTGTGGTCCGGTTGCTTGGTTGTTACAACGCCGCCGCCTGCCGAGGGTTTCCGAGCGAGGCTCCCGGCACCCGGCACATGACTTAAGACCTAGGCCTTTCCGCGTGTTTGCAAGGCACAACCTGTCTGCAAAACCGCCGTCGCACCAGAAGGACTTGCGGCTCATGAAGATCGTCGCGGGCAATTCCAACCGAGCCCTGGCTGAGGAAATATCCAAATACCTGGATGCCCCTCTCGCCAAATGCCAGGTCCGGCGGTTTGCCGACCAGGAAATCTTCGTAGAAATCCAGGAAAACGTACGCGGCGAAGATGTATTCGTCGTCCAGCCGACCAGCTACCCGGCAAACGACCACCTTATGGAGCTGCTCATCATCATCGATGCGCTCCGCCGGTCCTCTGCCCGCCGCATCACCGCGGTCATTCCGTATTTCGGCTACGCCCGGCAGGATCGCCGCGCCTCCGGCCGAACCCCGATCTCGGCAAAGCTGGTGGCCAATCTCATTACCGAAGCCGGTGCCGACCGCATTCTAACCCTGGATCTCCACGCCGGTCAGATCCAGGGTTTTTTCGATATCCCGACAGACAACCTGTTCGCAGCGCCTGTCATGACGCGCGACATCAAGGAACGCTACGCGACCGACAATGTCATGGTCGTATCTCCGGATGTCGGCGGCGTGGTGCGCGCCCGTGCACTTGCCAAGCGCATCGAAGCTCCGCTCTCCATCGTCGACAAGCGTCGCGACAAGCCCGGGGAATCGGAAGTCATGAACATCATCGGTGATGTCAAAGGCTATGACTGCATCCTGGTCGATGACATCGTCGACAGTGGCGGCACGCTCTGCAACGCCGCCGAAGCCCTGTTGTCCAAGGGCGCACAGTCGGTAACGGCCTATATCACTCACGGCGTTCTGTCCGGTGGTGCCGTCGCCCGCGTGACCTCTTCCAAGCTGAAGGAGCTGGTCATCACCAACTCCATCGAACCGACTGCCGCCATCACGGCTGCAGCCAACATCCGTGCAATCTCGATTGCCCCGCTGATCGGCGAAGCAATCAACCGCACGGCACTGGAAAAGTCGGTGTCCAGTCTCTTCAGCTGATCGCCGAAACAGTCGACTGCTCAAGACGCCCGGCCCATGCCGGGCGTTTTTGCATTCAGGCCATATCTTTCTGCGAGACTTGCCTTTTCCAAGATTGCCGTATTACCCGCTGCCGTAAAATTGGGCCCAGGCCCGACCCGGCAGGAGGGAATCGGAGCCGGATGCCGGCCCCCACAGGTTTTGCAGCCGGGACCTTGTAACCGCTCCTTCGGGCTGCATTCACGCCGACACCGGACGGGTAGTTTCCACCCCCCACAACCAGTCCGCGCCAAGCTTCACAAATTTTCCCAATTGTTCAAAAAATTTGCCGCCGAAGCTCCTGCCCAGCTTGTGAGCACGCATATTTTGTGGTCATCTAAGTCTGCACAAGGTCTTTTCCAGGGGATTTCAGATGCTCACTTCCAAACCATTTTCCAGGGCCCGCAGGGCCATGTTGACGGCCGCCCTGGCTGTCACAGTATCGGCAGGACTGTCCGTTCCTTCCGCCAATGCCGCCGACCCGGTCAAGGTCGCAGCTATCTACACCGTTCCGGTCGAACAGCAGTGGGTCAGCCGCATCGACAAGGCGCTGAAAGCCGCCCAGGAACGCGGCGAAATCACCTACACCTTCTCCGAAAACGTTGCCAACACCGACTATGAGCGCGTCATGCGCGAATACGCCGAACAGGGCATGGATCTGGTGGTTGGCGAAGCATTCGCCGTCGAGCGCGCCGCCCGCAAGGTGGCTGCGGAATATCCGGACACGGCTTTCCTGATGGGGTCGTCCTTTGGACCGGCTCAGCCGAACTTTGCCGTCTTCGACAACTGGATCCATGAGCCGAGCTATCTCTCCGGCATGATCGCCGGCGCCACCACCAAGTCGAATGTTATCGGCATGGTCGGCGGCTACGCCATTCCCGAAGTGAACCGCCTGATGAACGCCTTCATGGAAGGCGCAACCTCCGTGAACCCGGACGTGAAGTTCCTCGTGACCTTCATCAACTCCTGGTACGACCCGCCCAAGGCCAAGGAAGCTGCCTTCGCGATGATCGACAAGGGTGCGGACATTCTCTACGCAGAACGCTTCGGCGTTTCCGATGCGGCCAAGGAAAAGGGCATTCTGGCGATCGGCAACGTGATCGACACGGCAAGTGACTATCCGGGCACCATCCTGTCCTCCGCGCTGTGGCACATGGAACCGACCATCGACAAGGCGATCGGCCTTGTTGCCAGCGACACCTTTGAACCTGCCGATTTCGGCCCCTACAGCTTCATGTCCTACGGCGGCGGCAGCTTCGTTGTGGACGAAAGCCTTGCTCCTGCCGACGCGGTTTCCGCGGCAAAGGCCAAGGAGCAGGAAATCCTCGACGGCCTGTTCCGCGTCAATGTGAACGACAGCGAACCGAAATCCACCATGTAGGCTTTCGCCTGCCACGTCCGGCGGTCACAATGACCGCCGGCGATTCCCGGCCGCGGGGTTCAAGCGCGGCACTCATTCTTTTCCCGGGGGGATCATATGGCAGGTCCGGCACAGGACGCTGGTGTCGTGCTGCGATTGGACGGCATCACCAAGCGCTTCGGCGCTCTGACGGCCAATGGCGACGTATCGCTCGATTTGAAACAGGGCGAGATCCTTGCCCTTCTCGGCGAGAACGGCGCCGGCAAGACCACCTTGATGAACATCCTTTTCGGGCACTACGTGGCCGATGAAGGCCGGGTCATGGTTTCGCCGGACGGCTCCGGCTTGAGCGAACTGGAACCAGGCTCGCCGCATGCCGCGCTCCAGGCCGGCATCGGCATGGTGCACCAGCACTTCACCCTTGCCGAAAACCTGAGCGCGCTCGACAATATCCTTCTGGGCACGGAACGGCTTGCCGCGCTTTCCTCTTCCCGGGCGCCTGCCCGCCGCAAACTGGAAGAGCTGATGGCCCGCTCCGGCCTGACGGTTTCCCTCGATGCCCGCATTTCCCAGCTTTCCGTCGGCGAAAAACAGCGGGTGGAAATCCTGAAGGCGCTCTACCGCGATGCCCGCGTGCTGGTTCTGGACGAACCGACCGCTGTGTTGACGCCCCAGGAATCCGACACTCTGTTCGCGACCTTGAAAAAGCTGGCCGACGACGGGCTCGGCATAATTTTCATCTCGCACAAGCTGGCGGAAGTCCTTGCCTCTTCGCACCGGGTCGCCGTGCTGCGCGGTGGCCGCAAGGTCGCCGACCTGCCGACAGCGGAATGCGACCGGCGAAAGCTGGCCGAGTTGATGGTCGGCCATGCAATTGTCGAGACAATGCGGTCCCCAGGCACACCGGGCGCACCGCTTTTCGTCTTGAACAAGGCCTCCGCCGGACATGGCCGCGATGCCTTGCACGCGGTCGATCTCACGCTGAAATCCGGGGAAATCCTCGGCATTGCCGGGGTTTCGGGCAACGGCCAGACGACGCTTGCACGAGTCATTTCCGGTCTGGAACCGCTCACCCAAGGGTCCATGACGCTGGAAGGCACGGTGATCGGCCACGCAAGTGCCCGAACCATGATCGACAACGGCCTTGCCCGCATACCCGAAGACCGTCACCACGACGGCATTGTCGGGGCGATGAGCGTTTCGGAAAATCTTGCCATCGAAGCCATCCGCAAACCGGAAAACCAGCGCCTTGGTCTGCTGCGGTTTTCTGCCATGCGGGAGCGGGCGCGCAACCTGATCAAGGCCTACGATATCCGGTGTCAGAGCGAGGACAGTCCGGCGAGGCTGTTGTCCGGTGGCAATATCCAGAAGATCGTGCTGGCCAGAACCCTTGAAACCGTTCCAAAGGTGGTGCTGGCCGCTCAGCCGTCGCGCGGGCTGGATGTCGGCGCTACGTCCGATGTTCACAAGCGCCTGCTGGCGGCTCGCGACCGCGGGGCCGGTGTCATCCTGATCTCGGAGGATCTCGACGAACTCATGCGCCTTTCCGACAGGATTGCCGTGATCCACCGCGGACATCTGTCCGCGGCAGAACCGAGCGAGACGCTGGACCGCGGCTCTCTAGGCCTCAGGATGGCCGGCCACAATGCGGAGGACGCAGCATGATCCGCTTCGAACCGCGTGGCCCTTCCTCCGTTTCCCGTATGCTGGGTGTATCGATCGCCGCCGCCGTTGCTGCCCTGGTGCTTGCCGCCATTCCCATGGCCTTTGCCGGCTTGTCGGTGTTCGAGGCCTACAGCCTCATGGCCAAGGGCGCCTTCGGCTCACTCTTTGCCTTCACCGAAATGCTGACAAGGGCGACACCGCTGATCCTCACCGGCCTGGCAGCGGCCGTCGCCTTCCGGGCCAAGCTCTGGAACATCGGCGCGGAAGGCCAGCTTTATGCCGGCGCCCTTGCGGCGGTTGCCGTCGGCACCGGTGTCATTTCCGCGCCGCCCTACCTTCTCATTCCCATGGTGATCGTTGCCGGTGCGCTCGCCGGCGGGCTGGTCATGCTTGGGCCGACCCTCTTGAAAACCCGGCTTGGCGTCGATGAAGTCGTCACCACCTTGCTGCTGAACTTCATCATCCTGCTTTTCGTGCAGATGATGCTGGAAGGCCCGATGAAGGACCCCATGGGCATGGGCTGGCCACAATCGGAACCCATTCTCGATGAAGCGGCCCTACCCAAGCTGATGGACCGGATGCGCATTCACTGGGGCCTTGTCATCGCCCTCGCTTCATCGCTCGGCGTCTATTTCCTCTTGAAACGCACCGTCTGGGGTTTCGAAATCCGCGCGGTCGGCGAGAATGCGGCCGCCGCCCGCCACGCCGGCATTCCGGTCACGGCAACCTTCATCCGCGTCGGCCTTCTGTCCGGCGCGCTGGCAGGGCTTGCCGGCGTCGGCGAAGTTGCCGGTCTGAAAGGCTATCTGACCGCTGACCTTTCGCCCGGTTTCGGCTATTCCGGCATCGTTGTCGCCATGCTTGCCGGGCTTTCCCCGGCCGGTGTCGTTCTGGCGGCTCTCTTCATCGCGAGCATTTTTGTAGGGGCCGATTCCATGTCCCGTGCCACCGGTGTCTCCAACTATCTGGCGGACCTGATCGTCGCCATGGCGCTGCTGTGCGTCCTGGTCTCCGGTCTGTTCCTGCGCTTCAAGATCCGCTTCGTCGGCAGCCAGGCAAACCCGGAGGCAGCAGAATGACCGAAGTCCTCGACATTCTCATCTCCGCCAACTTCTGGGCCGCCGCGCTCCGCATCGCGACCCCGCTGATCTTCGGTGTCATCGGAGCGCTTGTTTGCGAACGTGCCGGCGTCCTCAACCTCGGCATCGAAGGCATTTTCACAGCCGGAGCCATGGCTGGCTGGATGGCGGTCTGGCTCGGCGCAGGTCTGTGGGGCGGCGTTCTGGTCGCGGCGATGGCCGGCGCCTTCTTCGGACTGATCCATGCCATTCTGACCGTGCCGCTCGGGCTCTCTCAGCACGTTTCGGGCATTGGCGTGACGCTGTTTGCCACCTCGCTCAGTTATTTCATCTACCGGACGGCCCTGCCGGATGTCTCGTCCCCGCCCCGGATCGAGGCTTTCAAGCCGCTCGACATTCCGGGCCTGAGCGACCTGCCGTTCCTCGGGCCGGCCCTGTTCCAGCAGACGCCCCTGACCTTCCTCGCCCTGCTGTTGGTCGCGGTCACGGCCTATGTGCTCTACCGAACCCCGCTCGGCCTGGCCATTCAGGCAGTCGGCGACAACCCGGCTGCCGTGGAATCGCAAGGCCTCTCCGTTTATGCGATCCGCATCGGGACTGTGGTTGCCGGCTCCGCGATCATGGCGCTTGGCGGCGCGTTCCTGACCATGTCGGCCTTCGACGCGTTTTTCTTCGGCATGGTCAACGGCCGTGGCTGGATCTGCATCGCCCTGACGGTGTTCGCCTCCTGGCGACCCGGCAAGGCCCTGATCGGCGCTCTGCTCTTCGGGGCTTTTGATGCCTTCCAGGTGCGTCTTCAAACCGAGGTCGGTAGCTTCATTCCCGGCCAGGTGTTCCTGATGATGCCGTATCTGCTTTCCATCGCCGCGCTGATTGTCGTTGCCCGCCGGGCAGACTATCCAAGGGCTCTTCTTGTGCCCTACTTCCGTGGTCAACGCTGAGACAATTCCATGAGTTTCGATCTCCTCGTCAAGAACGCCAACCTGCCAGACGGCCGCCACGGCCTCGACATTGCCTGCCGGAACGGCCGTATCGAGGCTGTGGAAGCCGGGATCACGGCGGACGCCGGCCAGGTGATCGATGCTGGCGGACACCTTGTTTCCCCGCCGTTTGTCGACAGCCACTTCCACATGGATGCGACGCTGTCGCTCGGCCTGCCGCGCATGAACCGCAGCGGCACGCTGCTGGAAGGCATCGCGCTTTGGGGAGAACTGAAGGAGATCCTGACGGTAGATGCCGTTGTCGAGCGGGCCCTGAGATATTGCGATCTGGCCGTCTCGCAGGGACTGCTGGCAATCCGCACCCATGTGGATGTCTGCGACGACAAGCTGACCGGCGTCAAAGGCCTGCTGGAAGTGCGCGAGAAGGTGAAGGACTACATCGACCTGCAACTGGTCGCCTTCCCCCAGGACGGGCTCTACCGCTCTGCCACTGCCGAGAAGAACCTTCTGACGGCACTCGACATGGGCGTCGACATCGTCGGCGGCATTCCGCATTTCGAACGCACCATGGACGACGGCGCACGATCGGTCGCGCGGCTGTGCGAAATCGCGGCCGAACGCGGTCTGATGGTCGACATGCACTGCGACGAGACCGACGATCCGATGTCGCGCCATATCGAGACGCTCGCCTATCAGACCCAGCGCCTCGGGCTGCAGGGCCGCGTCGCCGGATCGCATCTGACGTCCATGCATTCCATGGACAATTACTACGTCTCCAAGCTGTTGCCGCTGATCGCCGAAGCGGAAGTGCATGCCATTGCGAACCCGCTGATCAATATCACGCTGCAGGGCCGCCACGACACGTATCCCAAGCGCCGCGGCCAGACCCGTGTTCCGGAGATGCGGTCCTACGGCATCAATGTAGCCTTCGGCCACGACTGCGTGATGGACCCCTGGTACTCGATGGGCTCCGGCGACATGCTGGAGGTCGCCTCCATGGGACTACACGTTGCCCAGATGACCAGCCGCGACGCCATCCGCTACTGCTACGACTGCGTCACCGCGCACCCGGCCAAGGCGATGAACCTGGAAGGGTACGGCCTGGACAAAGGCTGCAAGGCGGATTTCGTGCTGCTGCAGGCCCGCGACACGATCGAGTCCATTCGCCTGAAAGCAACGCGCCTTGCGGTGGTCAAGTCCGGCAAGGTGATCGCAACAACCCCGGCCCGGCAGGCGCAACTCACCCTCCCCGGACGTCCGGCACAGGTCGACCCGGCCTCCTACGCTCCGCACGAGGGCTGACGGTCTTTCCAAGTTTGGCCCCTGCCCCTCAAGGCCCCCACACACTCCGTCATGCCATGTCTCGACCATGGCATCCATTCCGTTTCCTTGCCCAAGTCACGGCCTAGGGACCCGGCCCGGTCGCGGCATGGATTACCGGGTCAAGCCCGGTAATGATAATGGATAGGATTGAGTGCGGGGAGAAGGCGCCCGCAAGAGAAGCATTGTCACGCAGGTCATTCGCGACACAGCCGTCTCCGTCGCATCAAGCCCGTCCCCCCGTCATGCCATGGCTCGACCATGGCATCCATGCCGTTTCCTTGCCCCAGTCACGGCCTAGGGACCCGGCCCGGTCGCGGCATGGATTACCGGGTCAAGCCCGGTAATGACGCGGTAAGTGGTTGGTGCTGATGCGGCTCAGTTTCCGGTCAATTTTCCCGGCAGGCTGAGATCGCCGGAGGCAACGTCGAAGACGTCGACGACGCACAGCAGTGGGGCGTGGACGTTCTGGTTCACCCGCAAGGCCGACGTGACGCCGTCATACGACAGGGTCTCAACAGTGCTTTCATCGGCAAAGGCCACGTTGAGGGCAATTTCCTCTGCCTCCAACACGGGTGAGAATCCAGGGCTGTCGATGTAGATCGGCAGGCCCGGCCAGGTGGCCGGCATCTTCGGGTTAGTGCCATCGGGAATATCCTGCACGGAGAGTGCGCCGGCACCGCAGGCCTCGTTCGGTGTCAGCACCACCCAGTGCGAGTGCCATTTCGCACCGTCGTTCAGAAGGTCGCCGTCGCCATCTTCATCAAAAAGCGGTGTGTCGTCGAAATCCGGATGGCTGGTAGCCACCAGCGCAAGGATGCCGTCTCCTCCTTCAAACCCGACCGTTTCCGGTTTCAATGACGTTGGCCAGACATAGGACTGCACCGGCGCCCCTGCGAGCGCACCGTTTGCCTCCGGCACGCTCGCACCGGCCGTTCCCTTAAGTGTCATGTGGAAGGTTACGACACGCCCCTTGCGGTGCACATGGGCGGCCAGGATGTCGTAGTTCGGGTCAATCTCCTGGTTTTCCGGCGACAGGATTGCTCCCGTCTGGTGGAGCGCATGACTGCCGCCTGCAAATGCCACAGACGGCAGGGCAATTGCCGACAATCCGGCAATCAGAACGGCTAGGGAAATGGATTTGTACATCGGCTCTCTCCTTGATTGAGGACGCAGCCTTATTAGTAGCGAGTCGAAACTATTGCAAGTTTAATTTCGACTCGCTACATAGAGAGCATGTTTGCTCCGACCGACACACAGACCATTCGCGACCTGATCGACCGGTTGACGCGTCTTGCCGCTGCCGAGGAGTGGAACGGGCCTTTGAACCCGTCTCAATTTGCCGCGCTCAACTATCTTGCCCGGGCAAACCGCTTTTCGCGCGCGCCCTCGCATGTCGCCGATTTTCTGGCAACGACACGCGGCACGGCTTCGCAAACCCTCAAGGCTCTTTCCCGCAAGGAGCTGATTGCCGAAACGCGCTCGGACGAAGACAAGCGCAGCATTCGTTATGACGTCACCCAGGCTGGTCGTGACCTCTTGCACGACCCTTCGTCTCTGGAGAAAGTCATCGACGCCTTGCCGCCGGACGTCGCTGCATCGCTGGCCTCGTCCCTGAAAGCACTTGTCCTGACGATGCTGCACCAGCGGGGTGGCCGCTCGTTCGGTCTCTGCCGCACCTGCCGCCATCACGAGGCAAGGGAAACGGGGGGCTATTGCCAGCTGCTCAACGTGCCGCTCTCGCCTGTCGAAGCCGCACAGCTCTGCCACGAACACACACCAGCCGAAAGCCATCAGCCATGACCGCCAAAGCCCGTATCGTCTCCCTCTTCACCGGGGAACCAGAACACCGTTGGGAGGGCAAGGAGCCGTCTGCCATCCGCAAGACCCGCGCAGATGGTATCCTGCAGGTCACCTCCACCGGCATCACCACCGACCGTCAGGCGGATCTTTCCGTGCATGGCGGACCGGAAAAGGCACTGCATATCTATCCCTCGGAGCATTATGCCCACTGGCGGGACACCTTTCCGGAAAAGGCGGAAATCTATCAGCCAGGCGGTTTCGGCGAGAATATCGCTTCAGAAGGCTTTACCGAGGAAGACCTGTGCATCGGCGACATCCTGTCGGCGGGCACGGTCCGCATGCAGATTTCCCAGGGCCGGCAGCCCTGCTGGAAGCTGAACATGCACACAGACAACCCCACGCAGGCAGCCCATTTCCAGAAGACAGGCCGAACCGGCTGGTATTTCCGGGTGCTGCAGGAAGGGTCGTTTCAGGCAGGCGACGAGTTGACCGTCGTTGAACGCCCCTGCCCGGACTGGAACCTGCGCGAGGTCATCCACGCCCGGTTCAACCCTCGGCTGGATCCGGCGGTGGCAAAGGCCCTGTCAGAACTTGAAGAGCTGGCTGAACCCTGGCGTGTCTCCTTCGCCAAAAAAGCCGATCCGGCCTTTCAGGAAGACACATCGAAAAGGCTCAACGGATAGGTCAGGCACCTTTCGGCGGCAGTGTCAAAGCATTGGCGATGGCAAGATCCAGCCAGTTTTGCAGAACTTCGTCGGTGCAATCGTCCTCACCGACGAAGAACATGCCACTCAACGTGCGCCCGCCCTGTACGATCGGTTCAGCACCCGGCAGTGCCAGCCCGGCAGCATGGCTGGACTTGCCAAGACGGAAGATGAAACGTCGTTCCCCCTCCCTGGTGCGGTCGGCACCCGCGATCATGTGGCCGTGCAGCAGAAAGCACATTGCGCCCATCATCCTTTTTTCGCTGATGCCTGCCCTGTTTCCAAGCGCCTCGCGCAAGCGGTCGTTGAGGTCTTCATCGATGGCCATTGGGTCGATTCTTTCAGACAGGGAAGGTCAGAAAAACGGGTTCGGACAGCAGGAGACACACCCGCACAGAGGACCGCAGCCTCTTCCGGATGAGCCAATCGGTCAACCAGAAGGTTCAGCAAATCTGTGTTACAGACCGGTTTGCAGGTGACCAGCTTGAAATTTCCGCAGTTCCCTGCGACAAACGAGCGACTGCGGACTTGCACTTTCCTTGCGCTTTGGGTATATCCGCGCTCGCGCCTGCACCCCTGGAGGAGGCGCTTCTGGACCGATCCCGGACAACATGAGTCTTCTGGCACGGTGGTTCGCCGGTCCGTTACCTATACACTCGAAGGAGTTTTGCCATGGCTGCCAGCTATGAGCTGAAGGCGTCGGCACGGGACCGGGTGGGCAAGGGGGCCGCACGGGCACTGCGTCGCGAAGGCCTTCTCCCTGCCGTGATCTACGGCGACAAGAAACAGGCACTGCCGATCACCATTCCGGTGAAAGAAACCACCATTACCCTGCACAAGGGTGGTTTCCTTACACACATCGGCATCATCGATGTGGACGGCGAAAAGCATCAGGTTATTGCCAAGGATTTCCAGCTGCACCCGGTACGCGACGACGTCATGCACGTCGACTTCCTGCGCGTTGCCAAGGGCTCCACGCTGACGGTTGAAGTTCCGGTTCACTTCCTGAACGAAGAAACCTGCCCGGGCATCAAGAAGGGCGGCGTCCTGAACATTGTTCGCCACACCGTCGAAATGACCGTTCCGGCCGACAACATTCCGGAAGCTCTCGAAATCGACCTGGCCAAGGCACAGCCGGGCGACAGCCTGCACATTTCCGCAGTGAAGCTGCCGGAAGGCTGCCAGCCGACCATCACCGATCGCGATTTCACCATCGCCACGATCGCTGCTCCGGCCGGTATGAAAGAGACCGACGACGAAGCTGAAGCAGAAGAAGGTGAAGGCGAAGCTGAATAAGCTGCAGCCTTGCTTTAAAAATCGGGAGGCGGTCTCCGCCTCCCTTCCCCTTGCGGGAAAACTTGCAGAGCAGCCGCCATCGGCTGCTTTTTTGTTTCAGGATTAGCCAGCCGGTCTGCATTGCGCTACATGCAGCACGCTCTACCTTGAAAGGCACACCATGAAATTGATCGTCGGCCTGGGCAATCCGGGCGCCAAATACGAAGGCAATCGGCACAATATCGGTTTCATGGCCGTAGATGAGATCCATCGCCGCCACTCCGGCTTCCAGCCCTGGAAAGCCCGTTTTCAAGGTCAGGTTTCCGAAGGCCGCCTCGGCTCGGAAAAGGTCCTTCTGCTGAAACCCAGCACCTACATGAACGAATCCGGCCGCTCTGTCGGCGAAGCCATGCGGTTCTACAAGATCGAGCCGGCAGACATTGTCGTCATCTACGACGAACTCGACCTGCCGCCTGCGAAATTCCGCATGAAGATCGGCGGCGGCCACGGCGGCCACAACGGTCTGAGATCAATCACGGCGCATATTGGCGAAAGCTACCGCCGGCTGCGCCTCGGCATCGGTCATCCGGGCGACAAGAAGCTGGTGTCCAACTACGTCCTGGGTGATTTCGCAAAGGCCGATCGGGACTGGCTGGAGCCGCTCCTGATGGAAGTCGCCGATCAGGCTGCATTGCTGGCCGAAGGCAAGGACAGCCAGTTTGCCAACAAGTTGACCCTGGCCCTGGAGCCCGAAAAGGCACAGCGCAAGGGCAAGAGCCAGGACGGCAAGGTAAAGGATGGCACGACCGGAGCCGCCAAGGCCAATGCTACCGGACAGGGCACCCCCGCACCAGCCAAACCCAAGGGCCAGAGCCATATCCGCCAGGCCCGGCAAGGCAAGTCGGTCAATTTGCCCAAGTCAGGGCCCATGGCTGACATGCTGAAGAAGCTGCTTGGCGGCGGCGACTGAGGACGGTCCCTCCAAGTACACCAGCGCAACCGGGCTGCCTGCAATTGGCGGTCAGGACAGCGGCTGAACGTTGATGATCTCCACACGCCTGTTGCGGCCGCTGGCCGGATCGCCCGGATCGACTGGACGGCTTTCGCCGTAGCCCACCGGCACAAGCCGTTCACGGGGGATCGTATAGAACGCTGCCAGAAACTCCGCGACCATGAAGGCCCTTCGTTTCGACAGGTCCAGATTATAGGCCGTCGTGCCGCGCAGGTCCGTGTGCCCGGCGATCTGGAAACGCATGTTCCTGAGCCGCGGATCCTGCAAGGCCTGTCCAAGCGCCTGCAACGTCAGAATGCCGTCGTTGGTCAGTGAGGCGGAATCGAACTCGAAATTGACCGTCAGATTGATGCGCGGCAGCTCCACTTCCGGCGGCAACTGGCCTTCTATGCTGATCCCGCGAAACGGGTGCGGTTCCTGCTTTCGCATGGACCGGGATTTCGGCGCGCCGGCGTCAGGCAACAACGCGTTGATGATCTGATCCGGTGTGACGGACTGGGCGGAAACGCCGGCTGGCAGCATCATGGGGACCAGCAGTGCCAGAACGAGTGCCAATGCCAGGCGGGCGGTTGCAAATTCGATAAGAAAGCGCATGTCGAAACCTTTGAGTGTCACTCTTCCCGGATCGTCAAATGAAGGACGGCTGCAGAAATCTCACGTGGCAGGCTCATTTCGTCCGGCCGATCCGCCATCCCTGCCCGCAATGCCGTCAGGAAATATCTGTCGTCCGCAGTACCGGCGCCGCCTTCAGCGCTCACAGGCATGGAGAATTGCCCGGAGCCGCCGTTTTCCAGCTCTTCCAGTTGGATGACAGGGCTATGAGCTGCAATCACGATAATGGCTTCCGATCCGGCAGGTGGCTGCACGGTGAACTTCTGACGTCCCTGCCGGCCATCGCCGTAGACGAAACGGTCGCCGAATTGCACCTGCTGGCGCACCGGACCGCGACGCGGCAAGAGGTTCACCACAGTGCCGTCGGCCTGCAGATAGACGATGTAGAGAAACGAGGCGAAGTCCGGCGCGGTCACCTCGAAGGCCAGCGAATCTCCGTAGCGTAGATCCGCGCTGCCTCCCAGGAGCCGAATGCGCGGGCGCGAAGGTTCCGCCAGTGGCCGGGCAAGGGTCTTCAGGGCTTCACACACGGGCCAGGGCCTGACATCGATTTTCTGAAGTTGCTCGGGTGGAAACTCCGCTTCCAGCTTCCGGAGCGCTTCCTGTGTGCTCACGAAACCGGCGAGCAGTGGCATGCCGTCCGGCGTATCTTCGCTCACGTAAAGGCTGCTGCAGCTATCCCCTGCAAAGGCCACCTCATTGTCCCGGTCGGTTCTGGTCAGCCCAGGCACCGGACGCGGCGGCACGATGGACGTGCGCATGATCGACGCATTGTGCATGTCGGCCTTCGTTGCTTCGTAGCTGATCCAGCCATAACCGTCTCCGGACCAGTAAGGCCCCCAGGAGTTCTGGACGAGGAATGCCTGACGCCTTTCATCGTACCCGACGAACACCATCTGGTGTCCTCCGGCGGCCCCGCTGTGGCGCCCGAGCGATCCCTGGTAGATCTCTCCCGATTTCAGATATTGCAGCGTCACCCCGTCCGGCGTCTGGGCGGACGGCACCACGCCAACCATCAGGAACCCGGTGGCCACGGGGTTACCCGCCGCCAGCTGCTGCTTGATCGCATCCAGATCCCGGTCCGTCGCGTTACGGCGCTGGCGGCCCTTGTCGAACACGAACAGGAAGTCTCGAATGCGGAACCTGTCGGGGGCCATCGTTGCGGTTTCCACCCGTTCCGAACACATGGCGGCATCCGGAATGTCGTCCTGGTCGGGAGAGCCGTTGCCCTTGAAATAGGCCATCGCCAGAAGCGCATGACTTCCGGCGGTTTCACAGGCCTCCTGCCGGTTGCGGATCTGCGAATGGAGAAACGCCGGACTTGGTGTGAAGGTGCGGTTGCCGGGTTCCACGTTGTTTTCAAGCGCAGCGTAATAGCCGCGCATGGCATACCCGATGGCATAGGAAACACAGCTGCCGTAGGTCTGCAGCAGGGGTGGTGGCATCATTGGCGACAGGTCGATCGCGTCGGGGATATAAGCCCGCGTGACATTTACCTGTCCGACGCTTTCCAGCAGCGCAGGATCGATCGGCGCATCGCCCAGAAGGCCAGTCAGATCACGCGGATTGAAGCTTTGAGCCGATGCCGGACTTGCCGAGAAGACAGTGGCACAAGTGGTGACGGCAGCCAGGGTGGCAAACAGGCTGCCGGAAAATGCACACAGAAACCCGTGTTTCTTGCGACTGAAAATCATCGCGTCCCAATTCCCAAAAAAATCGCCCAAAACACCCACACGACTATAACCGATAAACAACCGGAGGGAAGCTTTCAGCCGGATCACATCGCCGGACGCCTTTCCTTTTGCCGCTTCATCCTGACATGCTCTTGACAAACACCCGCCCGCAGTCCGCCAAAGCCTTGACCTCTTGACCCGGCTCGGGCATTTAGCGCTGCAAAGTCTCAAGACCAACCGAAAGCGAACTCCCATGGGTTTCCAGTGCGGCATTGTCGGACTGCCGAATGTCGGCAAGTCCACACTCTTCAACGCGCTCACCAAGACGGCAGCTGCACAGGCTGCCAACTATCCGTTCTGCACCATCGAGCCGAATACGGGCGAAGTTGCCGTTCCGGATCCGCGCCTCTATGCAATCCGTCAAGTCGCAGGGTCCAAGGAAGTCATTCCGACGCGCATCACCTTTGTCGACATCGCCGGCCTCGTGCGCGGCGCCTCCAAGGGCGAAGGCCTCGGCAACCAGTTCCTGGCCAACATTCGCGAAGTCGACGCCATCGCACACGTGCTGCGCTGTTTTGAAGACGACGACATCACCCATGTGGAAGGCACTGTCGATCCGATCGCCGATGCCGAAACGGTCGAGACCGAACTCATGGTCGCCGACATGGAAAGCCTTGAGCGCCGCATTGCGCCGCTGAAGAAAAAGGCCTCCGGCGGCGACAAGGAAGCCAAGGCTGTGCTGCCCGTCATGGAAGCCGCACTGGCCCTGCTGCAGGACGGCAAGCCGGCACGCGTTCTGGAAGTGTCCGGTCCGGATGAAGAGAAGATCCTGAAGGGTCTGAACCTCCTGACTGCAAAGCCGGTTCTCTACGTCTGCAACGTCGACGAGGCATCCGCAGGCGAAGGCAATGCCCTCTCCGCCAAGGTCGCCGAAAAGGCGAAGGCAGAGGGTGCTGCCGCCGTCGTGATTTCCGCTGCCATCGAGGCGGAAATCTCCCAGCTCGACAAGGAAGAACAGGAAGAGTTCCTGGAGACCATCGGGCTTGAAGAGCCGGGCCTCGACCGACTGATCCGCGCGGGCTACGGCCTGCTGGGCCTGATCACGTATTTCACGGCAGGCCCGAAGGAAACCCGCGCCTGGACCATCACCGAAGGTACCAAGGCCCCGGGCGCAGCCGGCGTGATCCATACGGATTTCGAACGCGGCTTCATCCGCGCGCAGACCATTGCCTACGACGATTACGTCGGTCTTGGCGGTGAAACCGCAGCCAAGGAAGCCGGCAAGGCCCGCGACGAAGGCAAGGAATATGTCGTCAAGGATGGCGACGTCCTGCTCTTCAAGTTCAACACCTGACGAAATCCCGCGCAGGCAGCCAGGCGCCGCCTGCGCGTTTCCCGTCCGCTTCCACCTCCCGGTCAGCCGCCTTCCTCAGAAGGCACGGAAACGGAAGATAAAGACATCCCCTCTAGGGTTACCCGGACAAACGGGAATTCGACCTGCAGGAGGGGCCAATATGGCGGGACGAAGCGACACCAGGATCCGCAAGATCATTGCGGGAACTGTGGGAAACACGCTGGAATGGTACGATTTCGCCGTCTACGGCTATCTTGCCCCCATCCTTGCGCAACAGTTTTTCCCGAGTGACGATCCGACCGTCAGCCTGATCAGCACCTTCGGTGTCTTTGCGGCAGGCTTCCTCATGCGTCCCATCGGCAGTCTGCTGCTCGGCCATATTGCCGACAAGACCGGCCGCAGCCGGGCCCTTCTGTTGTCCGTCGCCCTGATGGCCATTCCGACGACGCTGATCGCCTTCTTGCCGACCTACGACCAGATTGGCATTGCCGCACCCGTGCTGCTGACGCTGCTGCGGTTGCTGCAGGGGCTTTCCGTCGGCGGCGAATACACCGGTTCAACCGTCTACCTTTACGAGATCGCCCCGCCCAAGCGCCGGTGTTTCACGGTTTCCTGGGCCCTGGTCGGGGCAACATTCGGCATTCTGCTCGGTTCCGGCGTGGCGGCACTGGCAACCGGCCTCCTGCCGGCGGACGATCTGGGAAGTTGGGGATGGCGCATTCCCTTCGCCTTCGGCCTGCTGGTCGGCCTGACCGGTTTCATGATCCGCAGCGGCACCAAGTCAGAAGAAAGGGATCAACCGCCCTCCTCGCACGATCCTGTCAGCGCTCCGGTTGGCGAGGTCCTGCGCAACCACCGGCCTGCCCTGCTGCGGACGATAGCGTGCAACATCCTGAACGGCGTCGGCTTCTATCTGACGTTCGTCTATCTCACGTCCTACCTGGTCGACTACGTCAAGTTCACGGAAAGCCGGGCCCTGACGATCAATACCAGCGTGATGGTCGTCTTCATGCTGCTGTTGCCTATTGTCGGCTATCTCGCCGACAGGATCGACCGAAGAACCATACTGCTGTTCGGATCGGGCGGTGTCGCCCTCTTTGCCCTGCCGATGTTCTGGCTGGTGCATCATCCGGATCCGGTCATGGTCATTCTGGGCCAGCTCGGCATGGCCGTTATTCTAACCGCCTTCTTTGCCCCGCTCATGGCCTCCATGGTCGGCCAGTTCCCGGTGTCCGTGCGCGTGACCGGCTATTCCATAGGGTACAACATCCCGCTGGCGCTCTTTGGCGGCACGGCACCGCTGTTTGCCACCTATCTGATCGACAAGACCCACCTGCAGCTCGCGCCGGCGTTCTACATGATCGCTGCCGGCCTGCTGGCCTTCGTGGTCATCTGGTTCATGCCTTCGGAGGACGGTAGTATCAGCCAGGACGAAGAAGCGGAGCCGGCTCCAAATTAGTTCAAGGCAACAGGACCGCCTGTATTCCGGCCTGAACGCCTCTGGTGTGCCCCACAAATCACGCGGCATAGGCTGGCTCCATCGGGGCGAACATAACTCCCGCTCGACAGGATGCTGCCGAACCCGGTACAAGCAGGCTTTCGTCAATTCTCGAAAGTGTCAGCGATGTCGACCGTCATTCCGGCTCCCTTCCCCACGATCCTGCCCGTCAGCGAAAGCCAGAAGGGTTTTCCGGTCCGCCGGGTCTATTGTGTCGGTCGAAACTATGCCGCTCATGCCGTGGAGATGGGCCACGACCCGAACAGGGAAGCGCCGTTCTTCTTCCAGAAGAACCCGGACAACCTCGATCCTTCCGGCGAATTTCCCTATCCGCCCCTGTCCGGCGACGTGCACCATGAGGTCGAACTCGCGGTCGTTCTGAAGTCCGGCAAGCGCAGCATCCCGCCAGCCAGTGCACTTGAACATGTTTACGGCTACGCCGTTGCCCTCGACATGACCCGCCGCGACCTGCAGGCCGAGGCCAAGAAGGCGGGGCGCCCTTGGGAAGCCGCCAAGGCTTTTGAACGCTCTGCCCCTATCGGCCGGATCATGCCGGCGGCAGACAGCGGTTTCCTCGACCAGGGCCGGATTGCTCTCAGCGTGAACGGAGAGCTTCGCCAGGAAGGCGACCTCAATCAGTTGATCTGGAAAATACCGGAAATCATCGCCAAGCTGTCCGAGCTGTTCCAGCTTGGTGCGGGCGACGTCATCCTGACCGGAACCCCCGCTGGTGTCGGTTCCGTCCAGCGCGGCGACCTCATGCTGGCGACCATCGACGGCTTGCCGGAGCTGACCGTCAGGGTCATTTGACAGGCCCGGGTGGGCGTGTGCGCGCTCGCGTTGAGATCCCCGGTATTGCCGCATTGCAAGGGCCCGGAAAGCAGCCGCTTTCCGGGCCTGGTCTTATTGGCCTTCTCAAGCCCTTGAAAGCTGCGGAACCTTTTGGTGGCAATCCGTGTTTAGAAGTCGTGGTCCCGGTTTCTCCGACAACGGCGCTGACCAGCTCCGTTCGGCCGGAAATGCAAAGGAAGACGGACCAAGTCCTTTAAGTGGTCTTGAGATTGCGGGTCGGCCATGTTCAGGTCGAACCCGGATTTTGAAGTCTTTGCCGGAGCCTGTTCGTGACCTTTGACCAGATTGCCCTGTTCGTCCTCTTCGGCACTGTCTTCGCACTGCTGGTCTGGGGCCGTATCCGCTTCGATCTCATTGCCTTTGGCGCGTTGATCCTGGGTGCGTTCCTGGGTCTCGTCCCTTCCGAGGAAATCTTCTCCGGCTTCGGCCATTCCGCCGTCATGATCATTGCCCTCGTGCTGGTCGTCTCGCGCGGGCTGATGAACTCAGGCGCTGTGGAATTGATTGCAGGCGTGGTGATTTCCGCTTCCAGAGGCCTGTCGCGGCATATCGGTCTCATGGCCATCGTCGGGTCCAGTCTGTCGGCAATCATCAATAACGTGGCTGCGCTGGCATTGCTCATGCCGCTCGATATGGAGGCAGCCAAGAAGGCGGAACGTTCGCCCGGCCTCTCCCTGATGCCCTTGTCTTTCGCAACCATCCTCGGCGGCATGATCACCCTGATCGGAACACCGCCAAACATCGTCATCGCACAGTATCGTTCTGATGCCTTTGGTGCACCCTTTTCGATGTTCGATTTTGCCCCTGTCGGCCTCGTGGTCGCAGTAACAGGCATTGCCTTTGTTGCCCTGTTCGGCTGGCGCTTGCTGCCCCGCCATTTCCGGGACAAGCCGAAACAGGAGGGCTTTGCCGAAAGCCTTTATGCGGCCGAACTGAAGGTCGGGGAAATCTCGGAAGAAAAGCCGCTTACCGTTGGCGACCTTTACCCCGTTGCCGACGAGAAGGATGTCGCCATCATCGGCCTCATCCGCAATGGCCGGCGTGTACGCGGCTTTGCCCGCCGCGAGGCGATCAAATCCGGAGATTACCTGTTCGTGGAAGGCGACCCCAAGGCCATCGAGGCCTTCATGGGCGCCGCCAAGCTGGAATTCGCCGGCTCAGAACAGCACAAGGGCGGCCTGAACAACGACGCCCTGTCACTGATCGAGGCAATCGCGCCGGACAATGCCCGGATCATCGGCCGGTCGAGTTTCGACATGCGTCTCCTTTACGGCCACAGCGTTACCTTGCTTGGCATTTCCAGGCAGGGTCGCCGCGTACAGAAACGCGTTCGCCACGAAGAGATACGCCCGGGTGATGTGCTCCTGCTGCTGGGCACCCCGGAGCGGCTGGAAAGCGCCTGCGCCTGGCTTGGTGTTCTGCCGCTGGAAGGACGCAAGACGGGCGTCATGCAGCGCAACAAGGCCTGGCTGGCCATCGCAGGCTTTGCCGTTGCGATTGCAGCAGCCGTTGCCGGCCTTGCCTATCTCCCGGTTGCCCTGGCTGCCTGTGTGATTTTTTATGCCGCCGCCGGCCTGATCAGCGGATCGGAGGTTTATCAGTCCGTGGAGTGGAAGGTGATCGTGTTGCTCGGCTCGTTAATCCCCCTTGGACAGGCATTCGAGGAAGCAGGAAACGCACAGCTCATCGCCGATGGTATTCTCGCCCTCACCTCAACGGCTCCGGCCTGGGTCACCCTCGCCATCCTGATGGTGGTGACGATGACCCTTTCCGACTTCCTGAACAACGTTGCCACCTGCCTGATCGCAGCACCCATCTCGGTCCAGATCGCCAATTCCCTTCAGGTGAACTCCGATCCGTTCCTGATGGCAGTGGCGGTTGCGTCGTCCTGTGCGTTCCTGACGCCGATCGGCCACAAGAACAACACCATCATCATGGGCCCGGGCGGCTATCGCTTTGGCGACTACTGGCGCATGGGCCTGCCGCTCGAGATCCTCGTCCTGGCCGTCAGCATCCCGGCAATCCTGCTGTTCTGGCCGCTCTGAAACAGAGCTCAGGCAGCAGGCTTCAGAGGCAGGCAGATGTCGGTTAGCAGATCGGCCGGCGCCGTGTCGCGCGGGTTGTTGAGATAGACTTCCAGACAGGGCGCATCGTCCGGTTCACGGCCAGATTGCGTCAGCCACTCGCCGTAAAGCCACTCGTAGGCCCATTTCATGTCGGCGTAGGGTCCCTTGTAACGCAGCACCGCGTAGTCACCGGCACGCGTTTCCCGCTTTTCGAGCGGAGCATCGACCGGGAAGCTATCGTTTATGACCGCTCCGGCAGCCGACTGCAGATCATCTTCGGCGACATGGGTCGGGTCGGAATAATAGAGCGCCTTCATCGCACCGATCCGGCCGACCAGCTGACGGCTCACCAGAATACCGAAAAGCTTTTCAAACGCCTTGCCGATCTCCATGTAGGCACCTCGGTGAGGCAGCACGGCCAGGGTTTCAGACGGAAGGGTTTTGACGGAAACGTCATGCATTGGAGCTGATCCTTTCTGCTTGGGAAGTGGTGCACCGCCGTTGGCCGGCTGAACCCGGCGCGAGGAAACGGAGGAGCGGTAGGCGGTCGGGGGCTGGCCGTAAGCCTGTTTGAAGCTGCGTGAAAAGGCCTCCAGGCTGCCGTAACCGGCCCGTTTTGCGACGACGGGCAAGGCCAGGTCCGTATAGGCAAGGTCTCCCGCGGCACGGTGAAGGCGCAGACGCTTGACCGTCGCGAAGATGGATTCGCCATAGGTCGACTGCCAGACCCTGTGCCAGTGCGAGGGGGAAAGGGCTGCCACCTCGGCAAGCGTCGCCAGATCAGGATCCTCGTCGAGGTTGGCGTAGATATATTCGATCACCCTTGTGAAACGGCGGACATAGCCGTTGTCCCGCGGTGAGAGTGTGAGCTTTTCGTGATTGGTCATGGACTTGGCCCCGTTCGATTGATGGGACCCTAGCACCATGCTTTTTGATAAATCTTGCTGACTTCCCCCCCCCTCACACCGGCACATTCCGGAAGAACAAGGTCTTTCTTCCAGAAAGACAAAACAGGCACTGGCTTCCGGCGTCGGAATGGCCATGATGTACGCAACTCAAAAACAGGGGAGTTGAACCATGACCACCCAGAAACGCATTCTGTTCACCGGCGGTTCCGGCAAGGCCGGACGGCACGTCATTCCCTATCTGCTGGCGCAGGGACATCGCGTCGTCAATGTCGACCTGAAACCGCTTGATCATCCAGGTGTCGACAACCTCATTGCCGACATCACCTCATCGGGTGAGATGTTCAACGTCATGACCAGCTACGCCAATTTCGATGAACTGGAACCGGGCAACGGGGTACCGGTTTTCGATGCGGTGGTCCATTTCGCCGCCGTGCCGCGCATTCTCATTCATCCGGACAACAGAACCTTCGAAGTCAATACGATCGGCACATACAACGTCATTGAAGCCGCCGTGAAGCTCGGCATCCGCAAGATCGTGATCGCGTCTTCGGAAACCACCTACGGCGTCTGTTTCGCCGATGGCGTGGTCGACCCGAAGGTGCTGCCCGTGGAAGAGGATTATGACGTCGACCCGATGGACAGCTACGGGCTTTCCAAGGTGGTCAACGAACAGACCGCCCGCGCCTTCCAGCGCCGTTCCGGCTTCGATATCTATGCGCTGCGGATCGGCAATGTCATCGAGCCGCACGAATACGACCGGTTCCCGGATTTCTTTGCCAATCCTGCACAGCGCCGCAGAAACATCTTCTGCTATATCGACGCCCGCGACCTCGGTCAGATCGTCGACCGCTGCCTCGAAAAGGACGGGCTCGGCTACCAGGTCTTCAACGCCGGCAACGACACGAATTCCGTCGATATTCCGAATGCGGAAATCCTCAAGCGCTTCTTCCCCGACGTGCCGCTGAGCCGGGAACTTGGCGAGCATGAGGCCCTGTTTTCGAACCGCAAGATCCGCGAAATTCTGGGCTTCCAGGAAGAGCACAACTGGCGCAAATACGTGACCGTATAACCGGCGATCCAGGCAGGAACGAAGGCTGGCGGATTTAGTTTTACTTCCGATACGGCTGGGACTAGCTTCTGAACGCAACACTGTCGGGCAGCAAGGCTGCCCACCTGGGAAACGTGCTATGAAGCTACTGAAATCTGCCGCTCTCGGCCTTGCCTTCCTGGCGTCTGCGACTGCAGCCGTCGCGCAGGGAACCGGCTCGCAAGGGTACTTCCAGATCTACAACAACACCGAAGACAACGTTGTCGTCGGCTTCTACACCAATGACGGCGACGGCTGGTCGGACAACTGGCTGTCCGGACCGCTTTCGCCGGGTGAAAGCGCGAAAGCCGAGTTCGCCGCCGACACCGGCAACTGCGCGCAGACCTTCCAGGTCGGCTGGCTGGCCGACGACGATACCGAAGTTCTCGACGATCCGATCGACATCGATATCTGCGAAGCCAGCAACGTCTACATGGATGATAACGAGATCTATTACGACTGATCTTTTCTTCCAATCTCAAGGCGGGAACGCGGACCATCGCGTTTCCGCGGAGTGCCAACACCACCGGAATTCATGACCGATCTCCTTTATTTTGAAGACTTCCAACCTGGTCAGGTCTTCGAGCTGGGCTCCCTCACCGTCAGCAGGGACGAAATCATCGATTTCGCTGCCGAGTTCGATCCGCAACCTTTCCACCTAGACGAAGAGGCCGGCAAGGCATCCATCCTCGGCGGGCTCGCCGCCTCCGGATGGCATACAGGTTCGATGGTGATGCGTCTGCTTGCCGAAAATTTCCTGACCAGGACAAGCGGCCGTGGTTCGCCGGGTATCACCAAGCTGCAGTGGAAGCGTCCTGTTCATCCAGGTGACTGCCTAACGGCCCGGGTCGAAATACTCGACACGAGAGACTTGCGGTCGAAACCGGACCTTGGCCTCGTCAACATTCGCGTGACGGCCAAGAACCAGAAGGGCATCGAAGTGCTCGTCTGGGAAAACCCGAACCTGTTCGCAAGACGGGAGGTCGCCCGGTGAGTGCCTTTTTCGAAGATATTGAAGTGGGTGACACGCTTGACCTTGGGGAACACACCTTCACCCGGGAAGACATCGTGCGTTTTGCGGAAAAATACGATCCGCAGGCTTTTCACCTCAGCGAGGAGGCCGCCGCGCAGACCCATTTCGGTCGCCTGTGCGCTTCCGGTTGGCACACGGCAGCGGTTTTCATGAAGCTCTGGGTCGCCAGGCACAAGGCTCTTCAGGAAGAAGCGCTGGCAGCAGGGCAAACACCAGCCAATATCGGCCCCTCGCCCGGGTTCGAGGATCTCAAGTGGATCAGGCCGGTCTTTGTTGGTGACACGCTGCGCTACCGGCGTGTGGTCACCGGCAAGACCGAAAGCCGGACCCGCCCGGACTGGGGTCTCGTTCATTCCGACATGCAGGCCTTCAATCAGGACGGCACGCTGGTGTTCTCCTTCAAGGGCACGGTGTTCGTCGAACGCCGCAAGCGCTAACCGGACAATCAGTCGGCCCTGTTAAAACGCAAAAGCGTGCTGCGTCCTCAAGACGGCAGCACGCTTTGCGGTTGGCACTCCTGTCTTGCCATGCCACGCATGCGACCTGTGCCTCAGCGGCAGACGTCCAGGATCCACAAGAAGGCCATCGGCACCATGGTCAGCGCCGGCAGGATGATCGCCGGGTATCCGAAGGCATAGATCGACACCGCCCAGATCATCGCGAGATTGGCGATGAACCAGTATTTGGCATCTTCCGCGCCATAAAGCGCTTCCTTGAGAAACAGGTTCAAGATGGGCACGGCCAGAAGCAGCCGTAGCACCAGGACTTCCTTGGGGGCAGATGAAGCAGACATCTCTTCTCCGGATCTTAGGGAAAACACGTAGAGTTTGTCCCTAATCCGTTTGCCTGTTCCAGGCACTGCGGCAAACGGACATCATGCCCATTTGCCGCAGTTTGCCGCGCGACGCTATTCCGGCTTGCGGCCGTGCACCAGCATCGTCATGCCCGGGATCATCACTTCAACTGCGATATCGGTGAAGCCGGCGGCTTCCATCAAGCCGGCAACGTAGGAACTCGTGATCGAACGGGCTTCCGGGTTGAAGGCGGTGTGCTGAAGCTGCCAGAGCGCGGCCAGCTTCGGCCCGTCGCGGTTTTCGTCGACCATGAAGTCATGCACCATGAAGTCACTACCCGGTGTCAGAACCTCGAACGCCTTGCGCACAAGCCCGGGAATGGCCGTGCCTGGGACACCGGAAAAGAGATAGGACATCAGCACTGCGTCCGCGCTGTCCGGCCATGTATCCTTCAGGGCATTTCCCGGCGCATAGCGAATGCGGTCCTGCAGGCCTTCTTCGGCAATGAACTCTTCACCCACCTTGGCGACATTCGGAAAATCCAGAACGGTTGATCGGAGCCCCGGATACGCCTTGCAAAGAGAAATCGAGAAGGCCCCGGTACCACCGCCAACGTCCAGCAACTGCTTGGCAGCGGACAGATCCACAAGCTTGGCAAGTCCTCGCCCGGGCCCAAGCGAGCCTGCATGCTGGGACCGGGAATAAAGCCGTGCTTCCTCCGGGTCGCTGAACCAGGTCTCGTAGGAAGCAACCTGGTCGTCCTCCAGACTGTCCGTCAGGGCGTCGTTGAGCTGTGTCATGAAGGGGTACATCTGCTTGTCGATCTGAAACCGCAGATAGTCGCCGAAATCATACTTCCGTCCTTTCACCAGAAACGCCTCCGCTGCGGGCGAATTGGTGAAGCCTGATCCCTCCCGGCGCACCAGCCCGAGGCTCGTAAGTGCGGTCAACAGTGTTGTGGCACGATCAAGATCAAGCTCGCTTTCTTCAGCAACTTGCTGTGGCGTCAAGGTCTTTTCGGAAAGCAGTGAAAACAAATCTACATGGAGTGCAGAAAAAAGAGCCTTTGAGCCCATAAATCCGAAAGCAATATCTGAAATTTCCTCAGCCGTTTCCAAGGACCTGGCGACGGGCATAAATTATCCTCCTCAGGAATTCTGAGCACAAATGTGCGGAATTTTTCCGTTCAGGAAAAATGAACTTGGGAATGAGCAAGTATAACTATTGTGCGCCGCAATGCAAATTCCGCTCCCCATCCGGCAAGAGCTGACGCGGGAGCCGGTTTCTGTCCTTGAACTTTGGCAGACCCCGGTCTTCGATTAAGCTGAGGCCGATGCTGTCAGGCATCGAAAGCGTTCTCAAAAGCCTGGGAATTCGCCTTTCTGCAGTATACCGCCCGCAAGAAACCGAACAGGACCGACCGAGTGTCTTTTCTCGACTTTCCCGCACAGCTTCCGGAAAACCGGACACCACGTGCTGTGATCTTCGGTGCCGGACACGGCAGCACTTACCCTGGCAAGGACAGCAGCGGGTACACCGGAGCAGCCGATGCCATTCGTGCAGCCAGTCAGGAAGATGCCGGTCTCGTCGGCCATTGGGACTTCGATCTCGGCGGACCGCTTTTCGAGGGTCAGCCGGTGTGCTGCACCGACATCGGCAATATCGACACCCGGCTGCACGACAACGCAGGCAACCGGGCACGGATCGAGGCACAAACACGCTCGATCCTGGCACTGCCAGCCGTTCCGATCCTGCTTGGTGGTGATGATTCCCTGCCGATCCCCTTCCTCGCCGCCTTCGTTGATCAGGGGCCCCTGTGGGTGCTTCAGATAGATGCCCATATCGACTGGCGCGACGAGGTCGACGGCGAGCGCTACGGCTACTCCAGCCCGATGCGCCGCATCAGCGAGATGCCGCATGTTGTGGGCCTCGTTCAGGTTGGCCTGCGTGCCGTCGGCAGCGCCAGCCAAAACGAAATCGAGGCTGCACAAACCTATGGCAGCCGCTTTGTCACAGCGCGCGAGGTCCACGCAGAAGGTATCTCGGCCGCGTTGAGGCATATTCCGCAAGGCGCGCGCTGCGTCGTAACGCTGGACTGTGACGGCCTTGACCCGGCAATCATGCCCGGCGTTGCCGCGCGTACGCCCGGCGGGCTCACCTACACGCAGGTGATCGATCTGGTTGCGGGTCTGGGCAGACGCGCAAGGATCGTTGGGTTTGACCTTGTCGAATTCTACCCGCCAAACGATATCGACGGCCTCAGCGCGCTGACCGCCTCAAGACTTTTGGTCAACGCCGTCGGCGCGATCGTCCGGCAATAACGGGAGGCTCGGACAGGTGTTCGGGCTGGCAAGACCGATGCAGAAAAGGTGGGAAAGAATGGGGATGTCGCCAGCACCTCAAAGGCTGCGGGCAAACAGGACTTCGTCGCGGATTTCGATACCGTAGTCGCCACGCAGCGGGATTTCCGGCTTCTTCTCGCGCTCGGCGTCGATGACACCTTGCGCGATCCGCTCCAGACGGAAACCGCGCCGTTGATAGAAGCGGAAGGCGTCGAGGTTGTCGTTGGACGTACGGACGGTCAGCCTGTTGATGCCGGACGCCTTTGCTTCATCGACCACCGCGTTCAGCAGCAGTGTTCCGGTGCCACCCCAGCGGCTGAGCGAGTCGAGCGTGAGGATTTCCCATTCGCTTTCCCGCTTGATCAGCGTGACGAGCCCCACAAGATCATCGCCTGCGTAGGCAACATAACCCGGCAGGCTCGACGCATCGACGATCTCGCCGTCCAATAGCATTTCGGGCCCTGCCCATCGGTCTGCCAGAAGCTGGAACACAGCTTCCTTGTCTTCATCGTTGATCCGTCGGATGATCACGCTCATGGTCTGCCCTGCCTCCAGATCAGCGGCCCTTCAATCGTCGCCAATTGAACAGCCATCTGCCGATCGCTTCCATAATTTACGAGCATCCTTTCTGCGGTCGTCTGGCCGCAGGATGCCCTATCGGTGAATGACGCGGGATGCCAGAGGCGTGCGCGCCTGCCAACGCGCTCGCTCCAGCTCCGGATCGACATGCTCTTCTTCCGGATAACCGACGCATAGATAAGCCACGAGGCGCCAACCGGCGTCAACCTGCAGTGCCTCTGTCACCGCGTCCGGATCAAGGATCGACACCCAGCCAACTCCGACACCTTCGGCACGAGCCGCCAGCCAGAATGTGTGGATCATGCTGACCGTGGAATAAGCCAGCGTCTCCGGCATGGTCAGCCGGCCCAGTCCGTGGCCCTGTTCCGGGTCGTCGTCGCAGAAAATCGCCAGATGCACGGGGGCTTCCTTCAGCCCCGCCAGCTTGAGCTGGCGATACGCGAGCGCCTTGTCGTCACTGTAGGTCCTGGCGGCTTCTTCATTTTCCGCTTCGAAGCTCGCGATGATCCGTCCACGCGCCTCGGCGCTGTCGACAACAACAATTCGCCAGGGTTGACTGTTGCCAACAGAGGGGGCGAGGTCTGCCAGTTGCAGAAGATGGTCGAGAGAGCCTTCCGGCAACGGCTCCTGTTTGAAACGGCGCACGTCCCGGCGCCATTTCAGAAGGGTCTCGAAATCCTTCTGAAATTTCTCTGAAAAGTCCGGTATCACGTCCCTGCCCTCGGCTCCTCCCGCCATGACAGACCTAGTGACCCGGAAATTCCACGAGGGTGCGCACTGGAACGTTCATCGCTTCCAGTTTCTTGCGCCCGCCGAGATCTGGCAGATCGACGATAAAGCACGCCGACTCGATGTTGGCGCCCATGGACCGCAACAGTTTGCAGGCAGCCTCCGCCGTTCCACCGGTAGCAATCAGGTCGTCAACCAGGATGACACGGTCACCCGGCTTGATCGCATCCTTGTGCATTTCCATCTCATCCAGACCATATTCCAGGGAATAGGCGATCCGGACGGTTTCGTGCGGGAGCTTGCCCTTCTTCCTGATCGGTACGAAGCCGGCGGACAGCTGGTGCGCGACCGCGCCCCCGAGAATGAAACCGCGCGCCTCGATGCCCGCAATCTGATCGACCTTGGAGCCGGCCCAGGGCTGCACCAGGGCATCGACCGCCCGGCGGAAGGCACGGGCATCGCCGAGCAGTGTCGTGATATCCCGGAACAGGATGCCCTCTTTCGGATAGTCCTTGATCGTGCGGATAGCACTGACAAGTTCATCCTGAATGGTCTGTGCGGTCATCGGGATATCTCTCTGTTAAAATAGTTCCAGGCATCTGCCCCGGCCGGTGGTTATAACAAGTTTGACCTGCCGGTCGAAGCAATTTCGCTTTGTCTCAAGGGGTTATGCCGGCCACACTTTCGGCCGGCAATCCGGTCAGGTCCGGTTCAGGATTCGTCCTGCGACAGCGTCGAGCTTCGCCACCAGCGCCGGGTCGCGTTTGTCCGGCGCGGTCATCATGGCAAACTCCAGCGCAGTATCGGACCCGGCCGGGCAGGACTGATGTTCGCGCGGCAGATCCCTAGCGACACGGCCAACAAGCCTCTGGGCGTTTTCCGCGTTCTCGTGAAGAACCTTGATGATGGCCTGAATATCGACTTCGCCGTGGTCCGGGTGCCAGCTGTCATAGTCGGTGACCATCGCGATGGTGGCGTAGGAAATCTCCGCCTCGCGGGCAAGCTTTGCTTCCGGCATGTTGGTCATGCCGATGACGTCGCAGCCCCAGGACCGGTAGAGCTGGCTTTCCGCTAGAGAAGAGAACTGCGGGCCTTCCATGGCCAGATAGGTACCGCCCTTGGCATAGGCGAGGCCTTCCGCTTTCGCGGCTGTCGCCACTGCATCGACCAGCTTCGGGCTGACCGGGGTCGCCATGGACACATGCGCGACACAGCCGGTACCGAAGAAACTCTTCTCCCGCGCAAACGTCCTGTCGATGAACTGGTCCACCAGCACGAAGGTGCCCGGAGCATGTTCTTCCTTGAGCGATCCGCAGGCAGAGACAGACAGAAGATCGGTGACACCGCAGCGCTTCATCACGTCGATGTTGGCGCGGTAGTTGATGGTTGTCGGCGAATAGACGTGTCCGCGCCCATGACGGGGCAGGAAAACCACCTTGAGACCATCAATGGTGCCGATACGCACTTCATCGGACGGCGTGCCCCAGGGGCTGTTGACGGCGATCCATTCGGAGTTTTCCAGACCCGGAAGGTCGTAGATTCCAGACCCGCCGATAATGCCCAATACTGCGTCTGCCATAACCACTCCAAACAGATTCAAAATCAATTCCTGCGGGACACAGGCCCGCATCAGCGATGGTTTATTTCAATTGATCCGCGATGGCGTCAAGCCCGGCCTTGGCGCATTTCGCCTCGTTCTCGCCGCCACCGCCTCCGGCAACGCCAATCGCTCCGAGAAGCATTCCGGTTGCCGAGACGATGGGCAGCCCCCCAGCTAGAGGCAACGCCCCTGGAATAGCTGCAAGACTGGCCTCTCCGCCCGGTCCGGCGAGCGAACCAAGATCCGAACTGGGAAGGTTGAAAGAAGCGGCGGTCCAGGCCTTGCGACGGGCGGTTTCGGCAACATGCGCACCGCCCATGTTGCTGCGCAGTGTCACTTGCTCGACGCCGAAACGGTCCACCACGGAAGCTCCGGCCTGAAAACCTGCCTCGTTGCAGACCTCGACGGCTCGCAGCGCAGCGCGCATGGCAAGATGCATGTCCAGGACCTCGACCATGTGGGTTGCGGCCGATTGCGAATTTGCGGGGACAGGAAGCAGGAGAATTGCCAGAAACATCAATGCGCGGCGCATTGCATTACCCCTCAAAGAAAAAGCCGCCGGAAGGTCCGGCGGCTTTCATCATGCACTTAGGCGGCAATCAATCAATGCTCAACGTTGCGCCACAGTTTCTTCTTCGTGAAGTAGAGCATGCCGGCGAAGACGATCAGGAAGATCATGACCCGGAAGCCGATCTTCTTGCGCTCTTCCAGATGCGGCTCGGCGGCCCACATCATGAATGCAGCGACGTCATGCGCATACTGGTCGACCGTCATCGGTGTGCCGTCGGTGTATTCGACCAACTCGTCGGACAACGGTGCGGCCATGCCGATCGGACCACCTGTCAGATGCTCGTGCGCACAAGCTTCAGCGGTAACGGAACCACCCAGGAAGGCCGGGTTGTAGTTGCCGGTGAAGTCCTCACCCAGACATGCCGGGTTTTCTTCCGGATAGCTGGTGAGAAGCGCGTAGATGTAATCCGGGCCCTGCTCCTGATACTGGGTGAAGGCGTCGAAGACGAACCACGGGAAACCGCGGTGCGCCGCACGGGCCTTTGCCAGCAGCGAGAAGTCCGGCGGGTAAGCGCCGCCGTTGGAAGCGCGGGCAGCCTGCTCGTTCGGGAACGGAGACGGGAACTTGTCCGCCAGGATACCCGGACGCTCATACATGTCGCCGTCGTCGTTCGGACCGTCGATGACGGTGTACTCGGACGCGATCTGCTTGGCCTGATCTTCGGTGAAGCTCGGGCCACCGTCTTCAGCAAGGTTACGGAAAGAAACCTGCTTCAGGCCGTGGCACGAAGCACAGACTTCCCGGTAGACCTTGAAGCCACGCTGCAGCTGGCCACGGTCGTAGAAACCGAACGGACCCGAGAAGGACCACTGCTCCCGCTCGATGTGCGGGGCGTTGCCTGCTGCGAAGACCGGGGTCGCGATGGCGACAGCCGCCACCGCAGCGAAGGAACGAACCATTTTGATCATGGTGCTCATTGTCTCAATTAACTCCTGATCCGGGCCGCGTTACTTCGTTTCCGGTGCTGAAGTCGCACCAGCCGGTTTGCCGGCTCCGCCCTTCAGAACCGCTTCGGAAATCGAGGCCGGCAAGGGCCGCGGTTTTTCCAGGAACCCGAGCATCGGCAGGATGATCAGGAAGTGGGCGAAGTAGTAGGCGGTGCAGACCCGGGCGAGCAGAACGTAGGTGCCTTCGGCCGGCATGGCGCCGAGATAGCCAAGCGCAACGGCGTTGGCGGCGAAGATCCAGAAGAACTGCTTGAACAGCGGGCGGTAGGTGCCGGAGCGAACCTTGGACGTGTCAAGCCAGGGCAGAACGAACAGAACTGCAATGGCACCGAACATGGCGACAACACCGCCGAGCTTGTCCGGGATGGCGCGCAGGATCGCGTAGAACGGCAGGAAGTACCATTCCGGAACGATGTGCGCCGGGGTCACGAGCGGGTTTGCTTCGATGTAGTTGTCCGGGTGCCCCATGTAGTTGGGCACGTAGAAGACGAACCATGCGAACAGGATCATGAACACGATGATCGCGAACAGATCCTTGATCGTGTAGTACGGGTGGAACGGAACCGTGTCCTGCTTGGTCTTCGGCTGAACGCCCGTCGGGTTGTTGTTGCCCGTGGTGTGGAACGCCCACACGTGCAGGATAACGACACCGAAGATCATGAACGGCAGCAGGTAGTGCAGCGAGAAGAAGCGGTTCAGGGTCGGGTTGTCGACCGCAAAACCACCCCACAGCCAGGTGCGGATTTCTTCGCCGACCAGCGGAATGGCCGAGAACAGGTTGGTGATAACCGTTGCGCCCCAGAAGGACATCTGGCCCCACGGCAGCACGTAACCCATGAAGGCGGTGCCCATCATGATCAGGAAGATGATCACGCCGAGGATCCAGGAGATCTCGCGCGGCGCCTTGTAGGAGCCGTAGTAGAGACCGCGGAAAATGTGAATGTAGACGGCGATGAAGAACATCGACGCGCCGTTTGCATGCAGGTAACGCAGCATCCAGCCGAAGTTTACGTCGCGCATGATGTGCTCGACGCTGTTGAAGGCTGCCGTGGTGCTTGGCGTGTAGTGCATCACCAGCACGATGCCGGTGATGATCTGCGCGATCAGCACGAAGAACAGGATGCCACCGAAGGTCCACCAGTAGTTCAGGTTCTTCGGCGTCGGGAAATCAACAAAAGAGCCGCGAACGAGCGAGATGACCGGCAGGCGGCTTTCCAGCCACTTTGCCGGAGCGCTCTGCGGTACATAGTTTGAATGTCCAGCCATGGCTGTCTCCTAAAAATCTATGCCGTTAGCCGATCTTGATCGTCGAGTCGCTGACGAACTCGAGCGGCGGAATCAGCAAATTCTCGGGAGCCGGGCCCTTACGGATACGGCCGGCGGTGTCGTAGTGAGACCCATGGCACGGGCAGAACCAGCCGCCGAAGTCGCCGGAGCTGCCGATCGGCACGCAGCCGAGGTGGGTACAGATACCGACCTGGACGAGCCATTTCTCGTTGCCTTCTACGCCACGGTTGGCGTCAGACGCTTCCGCGTCCGCCGGCAGGTTAGAATTTCGTGCAAGCGGGTCGGGAAGATCAGCCAAGGGAACAGCCTTGGCTTCTTCCACTTCCGTTTCGGTACGGTTGCGGATGAATACCGGCTTACCGCGCCATTTGACTGTAATCGACTGCCCCTCTTCCACGGCAGAGATATCCACCTCGATGGAAGCCAGAGCCAATGCGGAGGCATCCGGGTTCATCTGATCGATGAACGGCCATGCCAGCGCGCCAGCGCCAACGACGCCCATGGCGCCGGTCGCAATATAGAGGAAATCGCGGCGGGTCGGTTCCGCCTGATCCGTATGTGCCAAGGTCGCGTCCTCTCGAAACCTGTTCAACCTGTACCGAAAGCCCGCATCACGTCCGGGACCCCTTCTTTGCCCAAGAAGGGAACGGAACCATGCCGGGCTCATCGGGGGCCGGATACGGGCTATTCCGCACCGGCCAAGCGGCTTGTCTTTTTGCACCCTTCGAAACGCTTGTCCAGTTCAACAAACGCCTCGAAACGCATATGTCGCAGGCAAAACAACCGCCGCGCCGCTTTTCTGCCCTTTTTTGGGGAATGAGCGCAAGAGCGGAATCCGATTGAATCCCGCTCTTGCCATTGGTCTTTGGATTTAGGCGGCCTGAACCGAGGACAGAAAGCCCCCCGACTGGTGCTCCCAGAGCTGTGCGTAAAGTCCGCCCCGCTCCAGAAGCTCCTGATGGGCCCCCTCCTCGATGATTCGACCCTTGTCCATCACGATCAGCCGGTCCATGGCCGCGATCGTGGACAGACGGTGGGCAATCGCAATCACCGTCTTGCCTTGCATCAGATCGAACAGGCTCTCCTGAATGGCCAGCTCCACTTCACTGTCGAGAGCGGATGTTGCCTCGTCGAGAGCCAGGATCGGCGCATCCTTCAGCAGGGTTCGGGCAATGGCCACCCGCTGGCGCTGGCCACCGGACAGCTTGACGCCCCGCTCGCCGACATGGGCATCGAGACCCTTGCGTCCCTCCATGTCCTCCAGCTCGTCGACGAAGGACAGTGCATGTGCTTTTTCAAGCGCTGCCAGCACCTCTTCCCGCGTCGCATCCGGACGGCCATAGGCCACGTTGTCGAAGATCGACCGATGCAGCAGAGACGTATCCTGTGTCACCACACCAACCTCGGCCCGGATATCGTCCTGACGGACATTGGCGATGTCCTGGCCATCGATCAGGATTCGGCCGCCCTCCAGGTCGTAGAAGCGCAGGATCAGGTTGACCAGCGTCGACTTGCCTGCACCGGACCGACCGATCAGACCGATCTTCTCACCCGGATGGATCGTCAGGCTGAGATCCTCGATCACGCCGGCATCCTTGCCATAATGGAACCGGATGCGATCGAAACGGATCTCTCCCTGCCCGACCTCGAGCGCCTTGGCGTTCTTGACGTCCATCACCTCGCGTTCCCGCGAAATGGTGGAGATGCCATCCTGCACGGTGCCGATGTTCTCGAACAATCCTGCAAGCTCCCAAAGGATCCAGTGGGACATCCCCTGAAGACGCAGCACGAAGGCAACCGCAATGGTGACTTCGCCGATGGTCACAGTGCCGGCCTGCCACAGAATGATCGAAAGACCACCGATGGAGGTCAGCAGCAGCATGTTGATGAACACCAGGACGATATTCAGTCCCGTCACCAGCCGCATCTGCAGGAAGACCGTCTTCAGGAAGCCAAGCATCGACGTGCGCGCATAGGCTTCTTCGCGCTCCGCATGGGAGAACAGCTTCACCGTGGTGATGTTGGTATAGGCATCAACCACGTGACCGGTCATCAGGGAGCGCGCATCAGCCTGCTCCTTCGACACGTCCCGCAACTTCGGAATGAAGAAGCGGATCGTGAGCAGATAGGCACAGATCCACACCAGGAACGGCAGGCTGAGCCAGATATTGGCTCCCGCGACCACGATCACGGCCGCGGTGAAGTAGACCGCGACATAGACCATGATATCGGCCATGCGCGAGACGACCTCACGCACGCCAAGCGCCGTCTGCATCAGTTTCGTCGCGATCCTGCCCGCGAAATCGTTCTGATAGAACGACACGCTCTGGCGCAGCAGGTATCGATGCACCCGCCAGCGGATGGACATGGGATAGTTGCCCATCAGCCCCTGGTGAAACAGCAGCTGCCAGATAACCTCCAGCAGCGGGCGCAGCACCAGCAGGATCACCAGCATGAAGAGGAGCGTGCGCCAGTTCTGACTGACGAACGTATCCGGATCGGATTTTTCCAGCCAGGTGACCAGGTCGCCCAGGAACGTGAAGATATAGACTTCCACGATCGCGACCAGCGTGCCGAGAAGCGACACACCGGCCAGGATCGGCCAGACAGGTTTGGTGTAGTACCAACAGAAGGCCCAGAAGCCCTTCGGGGGCACTTCGAGAACAGTCTTCTCGAAGGGGTCCACGAGTTTTTCGAAACGCTCGAACATGATTACCTCTCGGCCCCGCTCAACCGTAACACATTGAGATGCACCAGGGCATCGTCAGTGCGCACAGGTTTTCTATGCGGGCGAATTATGCGGCCAGTCGCGAACAGCAGCAGACTGGCGATGAAACTTGTAAAGGCGAGAGCCACGATGAAGGTGCCCCAGAAAAGCGCGCCGAGTTCATCGGCAAACTGCGTCACCGGTATGTGTCGGCCGGCGATTTCCAGAGCCTCGATCCGGCTCAGATTGAAGACGATGACCGGAATGAAGAACACGACGGCGATCGCAAAAGTGGTTCCCAGAAAGACGCCGGCGGCGACAGCGGCACGCATCGCGCGGCGGGGGAAAGCCTGTCGTGGCTCTTCTGGTAAAGACACTTCAATATCCGGACGGCCTGTCGCTGGGGACAGGTCCGGCGTGAAATGGAATGACATCGGATCATCTCCGAAATGGGATCGTAAACGTGGTGACGGCAGACACGCGCGGCAACGCATGCAGCTCAATGGGAACGGCTTCAGCCGGTCACCGCAAAAGTCAGGAATTTGAAGAAGGTCTGTGGCTTCCTAGCGGAAGCGGACAGTGATACCTGGGCAAGCCTGGAGAGCGGCATATGGGTGGATCATGCAGCGATCTGTCATTTAGTGCCCTCCTGGTTGCGCAGCCGGGCGGCTGCTGGGGAAACAAAGCCAACCACCATGAGTTGACTGGGGATGTTGGTACCTGCTTTCGGAGAACTTGAAAAGCAAAAATGCGTCAAATTGCAGCACGAAATATCGATCTGTTGCCCATCGGCCACAGACCCGCAAACCTCTCCCAACGGCAAAGAGGTTAGGACTGATACTCCAGCAGCTCGAACTCGCGCATGTGAATTTCCGCTTCATGCGGCGATAGCGGATCCGCAATGACCTTGCCCTGCACCGTCGTGCAGCCGAATTGCTTGAGCAGATCGACCTGCTTTGTCGTATCGACCCCCGCCGCAGAAATCTTCAGCCCCAGATTGCCGGCAAGCCGGGTGACCGACTGAACCAGCTGCCGTTTTTCCTTGCTGTCCTCAAGCCCTGCAATAAGCATCGGACACAGCTTCAATTGATCCGCGTTCAGATAGATAAGCTGACCGGCACCGCCATGTCCGCCGCCGAACTTGTCCAGGGCAACCCTGCAACCGATTTCCCTCAGAAGGTCGACGGATCCGGCGAGGCCGTCCGGTTCGTCGAAACGGATGATTTTTTCGTCCAGCTCGACCACGATGTCGTCGGTCTTGAAACCAGCCTCACAGGCAGCTTGACGAAGTTGTTCAACGAAGCCTTTTTCCTTCAGGCTGGCTCCGCTCAGGTTCACCGACAGGAAGAACGCCGTATTCGAGAGCTCTCGAAGTCGCCGGACCTGGGAAAGACCCTCCAGCAGCGCGAAACGCTCGATCTGGGCGATTCTCTTGGCATCTTCGTGCGTCGACAGAAGGCTGACCGGGTCCACGAGCCCTTCGGAAGGATGCAGCCAGCAGGCAGTAACTTCGTATCCGATGATCCGCCGACTCTCCAGATCGTACTGCGGTATCATCATCAAAGACAGACCGCCGTTTTCAAGATCCTCGTCCAGCTGTGCCTGGATCATGCGCCGGTGGCGATGTGCCGCTCCAAGCGCATCCGTGTACCAGGAGATCTGGCTACGGCCCGAACGTTTGGCGGCATAAAGAGCAATGTCGGCACAATTGATCAGTTCCGACGCACTCGCAGTCGCCGTCTTCGCCAGCACTAGCCCGACACTGCCGGCAACCCGCAACTCGTGACGGTCCACTCTCACCGGCTTGGCCAGTCCCTCAAGGATCCGGTTGCCCAGATCTTCCATTTCGCCTGGTCCGGACGGGTCCGCGACCACCGCGACGAATTCATCCCCGCCGATACGCGCGACCAACCCCTTGTTGCCCAGCACACGGCTCATCACCATGGCCACATGGCGCAACACGGCATCACCTGCTCCGTGTCCATGGCTGTCGTTGATGTCCTTGAAGTGGTCCAGATCAAAATGAATGATTCCGATCTGAGCATTGCCGGCCGTACCTTCTGCAACGCGCTCCTTCAGGTAGGCATTCAGCTTGGCCCGGTTGGCAACGCCGGTCAGGTCGTCATGCTCCGCCTGATGTTTCAAACGGATGCGCGCATTCTCCAGCTCCTTCACATGCTCTACCTGGCTGGTTACATCCCGGCAAATCAGAATGATCTTGGTTTCTTCCAGCGTCTTTCCCTCGACCACAGCAAAGGTCAGCTGGTTCCAGAACAATTCGCCGTTCTTGCGCCTGTTGAGGATCAGCTCTTCGGTTCCCGACCGGAACTTCGTCAGGTCGTAGCGGAAGTTTTCGATCTCGTCCGGGGGGAGCTGGTTTTCCGGTGGCAAGATGAATTTCTGAGGCCGCCGGCCGCGAATTTCCTCCGCGCTGAAACCGGTGATGCGGGAATAGGCCGGGTTCGTCCATTCGATGTGTCCGTCGATGTCCTGCATGACCAGACCTTCATGGGCATGCTCCACGACAAGCTGAAGGATTGCGGCATCGTTGCCAAATCTGGAAACGTTGGAAGGAGCCGAGCCGTCCCGCTGCTTTCGGCCGCATAAATAGCATACGGCCATGAGAACCAGAGCGGCTCCCAATGCGAGCAGGAGATGTTGACCCGGCACATTCGCTAAGAATTCTGCCATATTCCGTCTTCAGCCAAGAGATTAGTTACGCTTACTCTACGGGAGCAAAACTGAACCAATCTCTAAACTGCAAGTGATTTTATTGGGTTACTGTCATTTATACGAATACACAAGACGTACCGCGACTGCCTCTCAGGCAGCCCGCACGCTTTGCAGAAATTGCCGAACCTGTTCTTGCAGGCTGTTTGACAATTGCCCGAGTTCGGCAGCAGCACCGTTCATTTCATCGGTAGCCGTCCGGCTGGTTTCCATAACATCGCTCAAGGTGTCGACGTTTTCGGCCACCTGATCGGAACTGGTCCGCGCCGTCAGTGCATTGCTGCTGATCTCGTGGGTGGCCGTTGTCTGTTCCTCGACCGCTTCGCGGATTTTTCCGGAAATCTCGCTGACGCGGCCAATGGTTTCCGCGATCGAACGGATGGCGGTTTCGGAAAGCTCCGCGACTTCCTGCACCGCTGTCACCTGCGCGGAGATGTCTTCGGTCGCCCTGGTCGTCTGTTCGGCAAGGGCCTTCACCTCATTCGCAACGACGGCAAATCCCCGCCCGGCTTCGCCAGCCCTTGCGGCCTCGATGGTCGCATTGAGCGCGAGCAGGTTGGTCTGGCTTGCGATCTGGCTGATCAACTCGACGATTTCACCAATGGCACGGCCCGTTTCCGCAAGCCGGCCAACAATCTCGTCGGTTTTCCGGGCTTCCGCCACCGCGGTGCTGGCAATGTCCGTTGCCTGATCGACGTCCTCGCGCACACGGCTCAGCGAACCGGACAGCCGATCTGCCGAACTCGTCACGAAAGCGACGGAACTGCTGGCTTCCGATGTTGCCTGATGTACTTCTTGAACGGCCTGCATGGACGAGTTCACCGCCCTGTTCAGATCCGCCGAATTGCCTTCAACGCTTTTGGCGGCCGTCGACAAGGCAGAAACCACACGGATGACGGACTTCTCGAAATCATCGGCGACATCCTGCATCAGCGCCTTGCGCTCCTCGCTGAGGGCTTCCTGGTGGGCAAGTTCCTGCCTTGCCTGCTCTTTGGCCCGTTCGGCGAGATTGGCCCGGAAAGCGGTCACGGACCGTGCAATGGCTCCGATTTCGTCGCTCCGATGGGCACCGTCGATCTGGATGTCGAGATTGCCTTCGGACAGCATGTCGAGGCCGGTCTGCAACCGGTTCATCGGCCGGGCGAGCCCCACGGCCAGAATGACTGCAAATGCCAGAAAGGCCAGACCGACCGGCAGCACGACCAAACCGATGGTGATCATCTGATCCAGGATAAGCCCGTCGATCTTGCCGGCAACATTGCCTGTCAGAAAGTCCTGCGCACCGGCGGGAGTGCCTATCTTTTCCATGAAGGCCTGGCGGAAGGTATAGAAAGCAAATGCGGTACCGGCCATCATGATGGCGGCAGCCGTCAGAACCATGGCGACGAACCGGCCCTTGATTGAAAGCGTCACGTGGAAACCCCGACAGTAATTTTTCAGCCCCGCTCACGGCCGCTGTTGATCAGCGCCGTTATCGCAAGATGAAACACTACCGCTCTGCACGTAAAAATTCAGTAACGGCCAGTCCTCGGAGAACTACGTAGGCTTGATATTTTTGACGAGACTGTTGTGCCCTGCGTTTCGCGTCTAGCGGATCAGGACATCAGCCGGGTGATCGTAAAGCCCGCACCGGCCGAAACCGCGGACAGGACCGTCCCCCAGGCAACGTCGACGAGAACAACGGAAAACGGCCACTCCCTGAGCGTTGCGTAGTTGGTGACGTCGTAAGTGCCGTAGGTGAAAAATCCGAACAGCGCTCCGAAAACAATGGCGGTCACAAGGCTGTCTGCCTTGAGCGCGGGCGCAACCGCGAAGATCACTATGCCGACGACATACACCAGATAGAAAACACTCGCGGCGGCGATGTTGGGCTTTTCCATCATCAGATGGCCGATACGGTCAAGGTAGAACCGGGTGGATACCTGCGTTAGCCAGACGTAGTCCACGGCAAGAAAAACGAGCACTGTTGCGATGTATGCCGTGACGTATTTCAAGATCGGCCCCCTGGTTTTGCACTGCCTTGTTTCGTCGGTTCTACGCCTCGGAAAGAGCACTGGATCAGCAGGAATTGAGCTGAGCTTCTGCGACGAACTTCAACTCAGGCGAATTCGCTTTCCGGTTCCAGAAATCCGCCGGACTGGCGGTGCCAGAGCTGCGCGTAAAGGCCGTCTGCATCTTCCAGGAGTGTCTCGTGTGTCCCCTGCTGAACGATCCGGCCCCTGTTCATGACAATCAGTCGGTCCATGGCGGCGATGGTCGACAGGCGGTGCGCGATCGCGATCACGGTCTTGCCTGTCATCAATCCTTGCAGGTTCTCCTGGATGGCGGCCTCGACTTCCGAATCGAGTGCCGAGGTCGCTTCGTCCAGAACGAGGATCGGGGCGTCTTTCAGGAGCACGCGCGCGATTGCAATGCGCTGACGCTGCCCGCCGGACAGTTTGACACCACGCTCGCCGACAAAGGCGTCGAACCCCTTGCGGCCGCGCCTGTCTTCCAGCCTCTGGATGAAACCGGACGCGTGGGCCTTGCGCGTCGCCTCCAGCAACTCTTCTTCACTGGCCGACGTACGGCCATAGAGGATGTTCTCGCGGATCGAACGATGCAGCAAGGACGGATCCTGGGTCACCATGCCAATCGACCGGCGCAGCGATTCCTGGTTCACATCGCGCACGTCTTGTCCGTCTATGAGAACACGCCCCGCCTCCACGTCGAAGAACCGAAGCAGCAGGCTTGTCAGCGTGGTTTTGCCCGCCCCCGACGGGCCGACGATACCAACGCGCTCACCCGGCAGGATCGTCAGGTCGAGATGATCGATGACACCGCCCGCCTTGCCGTAGTGGAACCGGATTTTATCGAACCGCACTTCCCCCTCAGTCACTTTCAGCTCCGGCGCCGCCGGTTTGTCTGTCAGGGTCACTGGCTTGACGATGGTCTCCATGCTGTCCTGCAGCGATCCGAAGTGGCGGAACAGGCCGTTGAGCTGGTTGAACAGCCGGTTCAAAAGGATGTTCAGCCGCAGGATCAGGCTGAGCGTGAAGGCCACATGACCGGCGCTGATGCCGCCGTCCTGCCAGATGGACAGTGCCAGGCCCGCAATCGAAACGATCATCACTCCGTTGACCAGCGTCATGATCATGCGAATTGTGGTCAAAAGCCTGGTGAAGACCCGTATCTTGGCAATCATCGTCTCAACTGAGGCCCGCGCTCCCCGGCTTTCTTCTTCCGATGATCCGAACAGCTTGACCGACTGGATATTAGTGTAGGTATCCACCAGACGTCCGGTCACGCCCGAATAGGCATTTGCCGAATCCTTTGCCGCAGCACGAACCCGTGGCACGAAGATGATGGCGGTTGCGGTGAAACAAAGCAGCCAGATGGCCACGAGTGCACCCAGCCAAAGATCCAGATCCGCGACCAGCACGAGCGTCGTGATGGCATAAACGACAATGAACCAGACCACCTGCAAAAGGTTGGTCATGAAATCGCCCGCCGACATGCCCGACTGCATCACCTTCTGCGACAGGCGCCCGGCGAGATCATCCTGGAAATAGGAAAGGCTCTGCTTCATCACCCGCTGATGGCACTGCCAGCGCACCAGATTGAAGAACCCGGGCACGATCGCCTGCTCTTCCACCAGCGCCATCAGCGAATTGGTGAGCGTGCGTACGACCAGCACCACGAAGGCCATGGTCATGAGTGTCCAGAAATGATCGGAGAAGAAAGTCGCCCGATTGCCTTCTTCCAGAAGATCCACGATGCGGCCAAGAAAATTGAAGATCGCCACTTCAACAAAGGCGGTCGCCCCGCCGATGGCGAGCATCGCGATGAACGGCCAGCGCACCTGCGTGACGAAATACATCAGGAAGGCAAACCCGCCATGGGGCATGTCGGATTTGGACGGCTCCCGGAAAGGATCTATCCAGGATTCAAAAGCGCGAAAGAGCGGGGACACTTGGCGTCTCCATGGAGGCTGGAGCGATTCTTCACGTCATCCTACGCGCCAGGCGCGAAATTGGCCCAATGAAAATATGTAACGATTTGCCCCAAACCCGCAGCTCCCGGCCTTGTACCGCGCATTGAATCCGGTCTTCCTGTGACAAATGTTATGCCTGCTGCTATTGAGCCGGTCTCCCGAAACCAGTGCGGATACCCATGCCAGACATTGCCCTTTACCAACCGGACATCCCGCAAAATACCGGCACGATCCTGCGTCTTGCCGCCTGCATGGGCGTAACTGTGCACTTGATCGAACCTGCGGGATTTCCGATCTCCGACAGCGCTCTCAAGCGGGCCGGCATGGATTACCTGGAAAGGGCCGCGATGGTCCGCCACGTCTCGTTTGCCGCATTCGATGACTGGCGACGTTCGAACAAGTGCAGGCTGATCCTGCTGACGACAAAATCGGAAGCGCCCTACGCGGATTTCGCGTTTCAGCCAGACGACATATTGATGATGGGCCGGGAAAGTTCGGGCGTCCCGGAGGACGTCCACACGCTTGCCGATGCCCGGCTGACGATCCCCATGGCCGACGGCATGCGCTCGCTCAACGTCGCCGTCTCAACAGGCATGGTGCTGGGTGAAGCCTTGCGGCAATCAGGCACATTTCCTAAAAGCCCAGGGTACACTCAAAAATAGCAATCACTTGCATGCCCGCCGGCCCGGCAGGCCTCAACCAGTCCAGGCAGTCACATGAACGCACCCACACCTGAAAACCGCGGCGGTCCCATCCCGGACGGCATCGAGGACAAGAAGGCAACCGCACCGGCCTGGTTCAAGGAGTTGCGAGACCGTATCTGCAAGGCTTTTGAAGACCTGGAGGACGAGATCGGCGATCTCGCCGGTCCGCTGGCCGACCAGCCGGCCGGGCGCTTCGAACGCACGCCCTGGGAGCGCACCGACAGCACCGGGGCAAAGGGCGGCGGCGGTGTCATGTCCATGATGCATGGCCGCGTTTTCGAGAAGGTCGGCGTCCATATTTCCACCGTACACGGTGAATTCTCGCCCGAGTTTCGCGGTCAGATCCCCGGTGCCAACGAAGATCCGCGCTTCTGGGCCTCCGGCATCAGCCTGATCGCTCACCCGCAGAACCCGCATGTCCCCGCCGTTCACATGAACACCCGCATGGTGGTCACCACCCGTCAGTGGTTCGGTGGCGGCGCAGATCTGACGCCGGTACTGGACGCACGGCGAACGCAGGACGACCCCGATACCGTTGCCTTTCACGAAGCCATGCGCGCTGCCTGCAACGCACATGATGTTGCGGACTATGACGCCTACAAGGCCTGGTGTGACGACTATTTCTTCCTGAAACATCGCAACGAAGCGCGCGGCATCGGCGGCATCTTCTACGATTACCTCAACAGCGGAACCTGGGAAGACGATTTTGCCTTCACCAGGGATGTCGGCCTGGCCTTCTTGAACATCTATCCGGAACTCGTCCGCCGCAATTTCCAGAAGCCCTGGAGCGAAACGGAGCGTGAGGAACAGCTGGTCCGCAGGGGCCGCTACGTGGAGTACAATCTGCTTTACGACCGCGGGACGATTTTCGGACTGAAGACCGGCGGCAACGTTGCCTCGATCCTCTCGTCCATGCCCCCCGTTGTAAAATGGCCCTAACTCAGAAGGCCGAGGTGCCTTTCACCTTCTGAGGCTGCCGGCTGACCTCACCGAAATCCCGATCGAGGACCATCTGGGCGAATTGCTTCAGCATGACCTGATCAAGTTTCTTGCCCATCTCCAGCATGACGCCAATGGCAGCGCGAACCGGCATACCGTCCTTGTAGGACCGGGTCTCGGTAAGCGCTGTGAATATGTCGCAAATGGTCATCAGGCGGACTTTTGGCGAGATCCTGTCTCCCTTCAGCCCATCGGGATAGCCTGATCCATCCAGAAACTCGTGATGCTGGATGGCCATCTTCTTGATGTCGACCGACACTTCGAGCCGCGGTTTCAGAATCTCGCGACCGAACATGGGATGTTTGTCGATAATGGCGCGCTCGGCGTCCGTCAGCTTGTTGGCCTTGTCCAGGATGGTCAGCGGGATGCGCATCTTGCCGATGTCATGCAGCAGACCGCCGGCTATCACTTCCTGGCAATCCGCCTTGCTCCAGCCGAGATGCTTCGCAAAAGCCCCGGCGAGACCGGCCACCATCAGGGAATGACAATAGGTTCCGCTGTGGTGAGATTGCACGGCTTCCAGCCAGGGTGAAAGCCCGTCGAGTGACAGCGACGACAGGATCTCCGCTGCCCCCTCGTTCATCAGGCTGATCTGGATGTTGGATCCTTCCGTTGCAGACAGCGCGATGCTTTCCAGGAAGGAGTTGCCTTTCCTGTAGGCCTCAAGTGTCTTCGCCGGAAGTCCCTTTGGAACGTTGGCAAGCGGGTCGTCGGGAATGATTGCCTTGAGTTTGCGCACCAGAATTGCCAGTGGCGTGTCACGCTCCATGATGTCGGTCTTGCCGAGGGCAGCCGCCTGGATCACTTCACGCCGGTTCTTCTTGGACACCAGGCAGATCACCGGGATTTCCGCAATGCTGGCCCAGGATTTCTTGAGCGCGGTCAGCCCCGCATCAGTCGCGTCCAGCAACTCCACGACAGCGACACGGCCTTCGCCGACCGTCTTCGCAGACACCTTGGACATGTCGATCAGGCGCGCGGGAAAGAAGAACGGAAGTTTTCTGACCGGAGAATCAAGTGGAAGCGGGCCGTCTGAGATCAGGACAATTTCCATTCATCGCCTCATTGTATTCCGCAAACGCCTTCTCACGACAAGTTAACCGGAAAACCCGACCAACAGGAAATCACCATCACGATGTGACGCAATCTCAATAAGATTTCATTAAGTCGCAGCGCCTGCCCGCGTCAGCAAATCCTGTTTGGAGAGCGAGAAACCGCTGTCGCGCCATTCGGCCTCGAGAGCCTTGAGGCTATCCCCCAACGCGCGCCCGGGTGAGTGCCCGGCTGCAATCAGATCTGCGCCTTTGACCGGAAATTCAGGCACGGCAACCTCCCGCAAGCGCTCCAGCAGCCCGCCAAAGATTTCCGTTTGATCTGATCCTTGCGCACGCAACCCGGCCCAGCGCCCCAAAAGGCCGTCGACCGCGCCCTGACGGCTGAACTGATACACCAAGTGCTCGGCTTCGGGCAGACCATCGGCCTGGCGAAGACATTTCATCGCCGCCCAGGCGGTCCGCATCCGGTCCCTTTCGGCATTCGACAGCCGAAGCCGGTCGCTAACGCGCTCCACATCCTCGCGCACGAAACCGGCAAGCACCACCAGCCCGAGCTCTGGATCGGTCACTTCACTTGCGGTGGCTTCCAGGCTGCGCAGGGCCAGGTAATCGTCGATGCGGGCAAGGCCGCCCGTCGCGATTTCCCAAAGACCGCAATCGTTCATCATTTTCAGTGCGGATCCTGCCAGCGGCGCACGCAGCAGCCGCCGCATCTCGTGGCCGATACGTTCTGCGGACAGATGCCGCAAGCCGTCCCGCTGGCGCAGGCACGCCCCGAGCCCGTCCGCATCCATCTCTCCGGCCCCGTAGGCCGCGTAGATCCGGAAGAAACGGAGGATGCGCAGATAGTCTTCCTGTATGCGCTTGTCCGGCTCACCGATGAAACGCACACGACGGTTCAGACAATCGTCCAGCCCACCAAGCGGATCGTGCAATCGGCCATCGCAGTCGACATAGAGCGCGTTGAGAGTGAAGTCGCGACGTTCCGCGTCGCGCGTCCAGTTCCTGCCGAAAACGACACGGGCCTGACGGCCGAAGGTTTCCACGTCCTCCCGCAGCGTCGTGACCTCGTAGGGATAGCCGTTGCTGACCACCGTCACGGTACCGTGGTCAATGCCCGTTCCAACCGGCTTCAAGCCCGCGGCCAGCGTGCGTTCCATCACCGTTTGGGGCGAGGCGGTCGTCGCGATATCGACATCGGGAACAGGGTGACCGAGTAACGTGTTGCGCACGGCTCCACCGACAACGCGGGCTTCGTCGCCGTCTTGCTCGATCGCTGAAAACACCGCCTGTATTCCCGGTGTTTTCAGCCAGTCCGCCTGTTGCAGGATCTGATCGGCAGTCGTTGTCATAGCGTTATTCGTACCGGCCCGGAACAAACACCCCATCGCGCATTTCCGACGGCCGCCAATTGGCCCCATCCGGTGCGTGATCGAAGGATGCCATGCCGACCAGGCCGGTAATGACCAGAACGAGTCCCACCAGCGTGAGCCACGCCATCGGCTTGGCAGACCAGCGGCCAGGCTCGGTGTTGCGCTTGCTCAGCCACAGCCAGAGTCCGTAGGTGATGAAAGGAAGAAGAAAAAGTAACAGATGCAGTATGAACACACGAACCATCAGCGGTAGACCGTTTCGTACAAGGAGCGGATAATGCCCGCGGTGACGCCCCAGATATAACGTTCTCCGAAGGGCATTGCGTAGAAGTAGCGGCGTTTTCCCTGCCACTCGCGGCTGAGTTTCTGGTGGTTCGCGGGATCCATCAAAAAGCCCAATGGCACTTCGAAGACGCTCTCGACTTCGCCGGGATTGGGCCGGAAGGCAGCACCGTCTTGAATGGTGCCAACCACCGGAATAACACGGTATCCCGAACCGGTGAGATAGGGCGCCAGATTGCCGATCAGCTCGACGCGCTCCGGAGCAAGGCCGATTTCCTCGTCCGCCTCCCGCAGCGCCGCTTCAACAGGTCCATTGTCGGTCGGATCGATCTTGCCTCCGGGAAGGGCAACCTGTCCGGCATGGGATTTCAGGTGACCGGTTCGCTGCGTCAACACTACATTGGGCCCGTCGCTGCGTTCCACGACACCGATGAGAACTGCCGCATCGCGCGGAGGACCGTCCCACTTTGCATAGGGTCCAAGGTCGGGATTGAGAATGTGGTCACCGGTCTCGCGTTCGATGTCGCGCAGCGCCGCATCATCCAACCGCGTCCTGAACAGGGAAGTCCAGTGTGCGGAATCCGCAGGTGGTTTGGTCAGGAATGCAGTCATGCAATCGGGGTTTCCGGTCGTACGAAACAGTTCATTCGGTCAGTCCTGACCGCTCAGGAAGGCAGGATTTAACGAAAAGAACCGGCCACCGCTCCAGACCCCCATCTGGGTGCCGACATCTGTTTCCTGCTCTTCCATAAGATCCGCCAGTTGATACATCAGCGCTCTGGTGAACAAGGCCTCCAGGCGCCCTCTGACGTGAACATAGGGTTTCAAACCGTCGCTGTCCGGTTCTTTTTCAAATCGAAGAGGATGGTCCGCACCAACGGCGACCAGATCACCGAGATTTGTCCGCAGCGTGAGCTGCTGTTCTTGCGCCTCGCCTTCCACCGCCATCTCGACGGCCAGAAGCGGGGCATCCTCAACAGTGATCCCGATCTTCTCGACTGGCGTGACCAGGTAATGCCGGCCGTCCTCGTCCTTGCGCAGCACAGAGGCAAACAGCTTCACCAGAGGCATGCGGCCAATCGGCGAACCGAGATAATACCACGTGCCATCACGGGCAATGCGGATGTCCAGATCCCCGCAAAACGGCGGATTCCACTTCTCGACCGGAGGTGGTCCCTTGCCGCCTGTGTCCGCCCGGCTCATCAGTGCCTTTAAACCTTCGGGCAGTGCCCCGTCCGTTTTTGCGGTTGCCTCCGCCATGGATGTTTCGCCCTTGTCGTCTTCATCAAGGTACCGGAATTTTTGACAATTCCGCTACCGCCCGGATCTTCTTCGCCTGCTCCCGGCTTCCCGCAGGCCCGACCTTTTCCCCAAAGCGAGGAAAGATTCTTGGACCTTTCCACTGTATGGCGCACAATTGCGCCTTATCTACTGATTTATATGGTGTCAGACTGCTTGAGTCGCAGCAACAAAGGTCAGGGGTGTTGTTAGCCCCAGGGCCGGACAGGCAGTCGAAACGTAGATTGCGGGAAAGGTGATCCATGAGCGTTATTTCTCCCTCCAGCCCAAGCGAAGAAGATCTCGCCGCCGTCGCCGAACAAGCCGAACGCGCCGTCAACCGGATCAGCGATGCCAAGGTCGATATCGCCCGGATCATCTTCGGTCAGGAAAATGTGGTGGAGCAGTCGCTCGTCACCATATTGGCTGGCGGCCACGGCCTTCTTGTCGGTGTGCCCGGCCTTGCCAAGACCAAGCTGGTGGAAACGCTCGGCACCGTGTTGGGCCTAGACGCCCGACGCATCCAGTTCACGCCAGATCTGATGCCGTCCGACATTCTCGGTGCCGAAGTGATGGAACAAGGTGCCGACGGCAGCCGCTCGTTCCGCTTTATTCCCGGTCCGGTTTTCTCTCAGTTGCTGATGGCTGACGAAATCAACCGTGCCAGCCCGCGCACCCAGTCGGCGCTTCTGCAGGCCATGCAGGAGTATCATGTAACCGTCGCCGGGCACCCGCATGACCTGCCGCGCCCCTTCCACGTGCTTGCCACGCAGAACCCGCTCGAACAGGAAGGCACCTATCCGCTGCCGGAAGCCCAGCTCGACCGGTTCCTGATGCAGATCGACGTGCATTACCCGGATCTTGAGGCCGAACGCCGGATCTTGCTGGAAACCACCGGTGCCGATCAGGCCAAGGCCCAGGTAGCCATGCGCGCGGAAGAACTGATGGAATACCAGCAGCTCGTTCGTCGCATGCCGGTAGGCGAATCCGTTGTTGAAGCAATCCTGAAGCTTGTGCGTTCCGCACGCCCGGACAACAGCTCCGCACCTTCCGATCTCACCAACCTGATCGCCTGGGGTCCGGGACCGCGTGCCAGCCAGGCACTGATGCTGACCGTCAGGGCACGCGCGCTTGTCGACGGGCGTCTCGCACCTTCCGTCGACGACGTCTTGGCTCTTGCCGAACCGGTCCTTCAGCATCGCATGGCGCTGACGTTTGCGGCCAGAGCCGACGGTCACACCGTTCGCGACGTCATTCGACGGGTCAAGGAACTGATCGCCTGATCCCCTCCCCTTAACCAGCCAGGAAGCCGACCGCATGGATTCGAGCAGTACTCAGGGCAGCAACCAGACAGGCATTGATGCCGATACCTGGCCGAACGTCATCGGCGAGGCCCGGTCGGTCGCGGATGCCCTGCCGGATCTGCTGGTCGAGGCAAGCCATGTCGCCAGTTCCATCATCGCCGGCTGGCATGGCCGTCGGCGTGCGGGCCCGGGGGAAAGCTTCTGGCAGTTCCGCCCGTTCAACATGGGTGAACCGGCAAAGCGCATCGACTGGCGCCGTTCCGCACGCGATGATCATCTTTATGTTCGCGAACGCGAATGGGAGGCCGCGCACACGGTCTGGCTCTGGGCAGATCTTTCGCCCTCCATGGTCTTCCGCTCCCGCCTTGCAGGTGTCGCCAAGCGCGACCGCGCCATTGTGCTGATGCTTGCACTTGCCGACATGCTGGCTGAAACAGGCGAACGGATCGGACTGCCTGGCTTGACCAGAGCCTTTTCCGACCGGCGTGCCGCTGAACGCCTCGCCGATGCACTCACCCATCTTTCCAAACCGATCGCCTATCCGGACACCACTGCCGTGCAACGGTTTGCCGATGTGGTTCTGGTGTCCGATTTTCTGGACCCGATCGAGGAAGTCGCGGCATGGGTTGCCCGTGTTGCCAGCACCGGTGCGCGTGGTCACCTGGTTCAGGTCCTCGATCCGATCGAGGAAACCTTCCCGTTTGACGGCAGGGTGGAATTCACCGATCCGGAAAAGGGGTTTCGGCTGACCGCCGGACGCGCGGAAAAATGGCGCGAGGATTATCGCAACCGGCTGGAAGCCCACCGCGCGGAAATTCGTGACATCGCAAGGCGTGCCGGCTGGACATATGTCCTGCACCACACCGACCGTCCGGCATCCGAACCTTTGCTTGTGCTTCACAGTGCCCTGTCCGGTGCGCTGGACGTACTGCCAAAAGGAGGCATCTGACCCGTGTTCGCAGGATTGCCTCTGACATTCACCGCCCCCTGGATCCTGACCGCGCTGGCATTGCTTCCGGTTATCTGGTGGCTGTTGCGCCTGACACCGCCCCGCCCACGCGAAATCCGGTTTCCGCCGACCCGGCTGCTGATCGGCATCGATCAGCATGAGGAAACACCGCAGCGCAGCCCCTGGTGGCTGACACTGCTCCGCCTGCTGATGGCAGCCATCCTCATCATTGCCCTGGCCGGACCGATCTGGCGCTCCAGCGAACCGCTTGAAACCGGCGAAGGTGTCCTTTGGGTTCTGGTCGACAACGGCTGGACATCCGCAAAGGGATGGACCGCGCAGGTCAATGCAGCCGAGCAGATCCTGAGCGAAGCAGAACAGAGCGGTCAGCCAATCCTGTTTGCAGCCTCCGCCGAAGGCCCCGGCCAGAGTTTCACACCGGAGGCAGCAACAACCGCTCTGGAAAAACTGCGTGCACTTGAACCGCGTCCCTATCCACCGCAGCGCGCCGAACTCAGCATCGGCCTGCGCAAGGCGGCTCAGGAGACACCGCCCGGTGCCGTGATCTGGCTTTCGGACAACACCAGCACCAAAGGTTCGTTTCTAACCGATCTCGCACAGATTTCCGGCACGGCTCCCATAACGGTCCTGACAGGTCTGGACACGCCCATGGGATTGAAGGACCTCAACAACGACGCCGACGCCCTGTCGTTGACCGTTGTGCGCCACCCGGACCAGAGACTGGGCTCCGCAACACTTCAGGCTCTCGATCTGAAGGGCCTTGTCCTTGGCGAAGTGCAAGCGAATTTTGACGCTGGCACGACCGAAACACAGGCGCGCTTCGAACTGCCAAGCGAATTGCGCAACGACATTGCCCGGGTCGAAGTCACCGGTGAGGCCGCCGCGGGCGCCGTCCAACTGGTGGATGACAGCTGGCGCCGGCGCACGGTCGGACTGATTTCAGGCCAGTCGGGCGATCTGGATCAGCCGCTGCTGTCACCGCTTTATTATCTGGAGCGCGCCCTTGCGCCCTTCTCGGACATACGCCGCCCGCGCGATGCGGATATTGCCGACGCTGTACCTTCGCTGATCGAGCAGGGCATTTCCGTGCTGGTTCTGGCCGACGTTGGCCGTTTACCTGAATCGACGACCGAGACACTTCGCGACTGGATTGAAAACGGCGGCACGCTTGTCCGCTTCGCCGGCCCGCGGACCGCGGGTGGCAGTGACGATCTCATTCCCGTGCGTTTGCGCGCAGGTGACCGGTCCCTTGGTGGTTCACTCAGCTGGAAACAGCCACAACATCTGGCAGACTTTCCGGAAGGATCGCCCTTCGCGGGCCTGCGGGTCCCGCAGGAAGTTACTGTGACCCGGCAGGTACTGGCCGAGCCGACATCGGATCTGCCTGAACGCACCTGGGCCATGCTCGAAGACGGCACTCCCCTGGTGACGGCGGCTCCGATCGGCGCGGGGTCGATGGTGCTGTTCCACGTCACAGCGGATTCCTCCTGGTCGAACCTGCCGCTGTCTGGCGTCTTCCTGAACATGCTGCGGCGGATCCTGTCGGTCTCGAACGTGGCCGCCGCCTCTGAAACCGCCGAAGATGGCACGCCGGCAACGAGCGTGTTGCCGCCCTTGCGCCTGCTGGACGGTTATGGCCGTTTCGGCCCACCACCGGTAGAAGTCACGCCCGTGAACGCGTCCGTTTTCCGAGATGCGGAAGCAAGCCGCAGAACACCTCCCGGTCTTTACGGAACGGAAGACGGCTTCCGCGCGCTCAATCTGATGCAGCGGGACGACGAGCTCCTGCCGCTCGACCTTTCGGCGCTGGGCGACCGAACCGTGCAAACTGCCTACCCGACCTCCGATCCCTTTGATCTGAGAGCCCTGTTCTTCACGCTGGCTTTCCTGCTGATGATCCTCGATACAATTGCCGTCTTCCTGCTGGCCGGTGGTCTGAGCCGTCTCGGCTTGCGCAGCCGCACCGCCGCCACGGCTCTTGTTCTGGCCTTCGGTGCAGGTCTCCTGGCCCCTGCCGGCATTGATCAAGCCAGGGCACAATCAAGCTCGGATGATCTTCTGGCCTTGGAATCGACCCTGGAAACCCGCCTGGCCTATGTGCTGACGGGCAATCCAGAGATCGACGATGCCAGCTCTGCGGGCCTTTCGGGACTAACCCAATTCCTGTCGGAACGCACCGCGCTTGAACCTGGAGCACCGATTGCCATCGACATCGAACGCGACGAACTTGCGTTCTATTCCCTGCTCTACTGGCCGATCGATGCGGCTGCCGACAAACCGAACGATCAGACGATCGCCCGCATTGACACTTTCATGCGCAACGGCGGAACGATCCTGTTCGACACGCGCGATCACATCAATGCCTCGGCCAACGGCTTCGCCTCGACGCCGGCAACGCTGAAGCTGCGTGAAATCCTGGAAGACCTGGATGTTCCCCCGCTTGAGCCGGTGCCGCCCGATCACGTTTTGACGAAGGCTTTCTACCTGCTGGATTCGTTCCCGGGACGGTATGCGACCAGCCCGCTCTGGGTGGAAAGCCTCGAGGAAGTTGCCGCCAGGGGCGACCGACCGGTGCGGGCCGGTGACGGCGTGTCACCGATCCTCATTACCGGCAACGATTTTGCCGCTGCCTGGGCAATCACCGAGGCAGGTGAGTTCATGTATCCGACGGTGCCCAACAATCCCATGCAGCGGGACTACGCGTTCCGTTCCGGGGTCAACATCGTCATGTACAGCCTGACCGGCAACTACAAGGCCGATCAGGTGCACATTCCCGCTCTGCTTGAGCGTTTGGGACAATAGGAGACTAGATGGTCTGGTCACTCGCCTTCGATCCCCTCGTTCCGCTCTGGGCCCTTGTGGCAGGCGGCGTTATCGCTGTTCTTCTCACCGCCTTTTCCGGCTTTCTGAATTTGCGTGGCTGGTTGCTGCGCACCCTGACGATGGCCTTGCTGTTGCTGGCGCTGGCAAACCCCGCTGTGGAGCGGGAAGACAGGGAGCCGCTCTCAAGCGTCGTTGCCCTTGTCGTCGACAAGAGCCAGAGCCAACGCCTTTCCGATCGCCAGTCGACAACCGACGAGGCCGTGGAAGAACTGACCCGCCGCATCGGCGCCCTTGATGGCTTTGACCTGCGCGTTCTGGAAGCGCGAAACTCCGGTTCGGGTGATGGCACCGAGGCGTTCCAGACCCTGGCAAACGGCCTTGCAGACGTTCCGCCGGATCGGGTTGGTGGTGCGATCATCGTGACCGACGGGCAGATCCACGACATCCCCGGCAACGCAGGCGCCCTGGGGTTCGACGCCCCGGTTCATGGCCTTATCACCGGTACGGTTGATGAACGGGACCGACGCATCGTGCTCGACAAGGCCCCACGGTTCGGCCTGGTCGATTCAGAGCAGATCGTCAGCCTGACTGTCGTCGACCAGGGCCGTGGCACGGGACCTGGCGACCAGGTGCGCCTGACCGTCAAACGCGATGGCGATGTCGTCACCGAACGCACGGCCCGGACAGGCGAGAAGATCGACATTCCGGTTGAGATTGCCCACGGCGGCAACAATATCTTCGAATTCGACGCCGAGCCGCTGACCGACGAACTCACGACGCTTAACAACCGGGCCGTTGTGACCATCGACGGCATCCGCGAGAATCTGCGGGTGTTGCTTGTTTCCGGGTCACCGCATGCCGGTGAACGCACCTGGCGCAACCTTCTGAAGTCCGATGCCTCGGTGGATCTGGTTCACTTCACCATCTTGCGCCCGCCGGAAAAACAGGACGGAACGCCGATCAACCAGCTGTCGCTTATTGCCTTTCCGACCCGGGAACTCTTCTCGGTGAAGATTGACGAGTTCGACCTGATCATCTTCGACCGCTACGTGCGCCGCGGCGTTCTGCCGATGCTGTATTTCGATAACATCGCCCGCTACGTGCGCGATGGCGGTGCAATGCTGCTGGCCGGCGGTCCTGATTACGCCGAAGGTGGCAGCCTATATCGCACACCACTGGCGCCAATCCTTCCGGCCCGTCCGACCGGCACCATTCTCGAACAACCCTACCACGCCACCCTCGCCGACCTCGGCAAGCGCCACCCGGTCACCCGTGGGCTGCCCGGATCCGAACAGGACCCGCCCGCATGGAGCCGCTGGTTCCGCGTCGTCGACACCGAGCTCGACGCTGGCCAGACGCTGATGTCCGGCCCGAGCGACACGCCGCTCTTGGTTCTCAACCGCGAAGGCGAAGGCCGAGTGGCCATGCTGCTGTCCGATCACGTCTGGCTCTGGGCACGTGGTTATGAAGGCGGTGGTCCGCATGTTCCGCTGCTGCGCCGTCTGGCCCACTGGCTGATGAAGGAACCGGATCTGGAAGAAGAAGCGCTGAATGTATCCATGCGCGGACCGGAACTGGTCATCGAACGCCAGACCCTGGGCGAGACCGTCGGGGAAGTCACAGTCGTCTCGCCGACAGGCGACCGATCGCAGATCGTTCTGACCGAACAGGAACCAGGCCTGTGGCGTGGCGGCATGCCTGCCGGCGAAACCGGGTTGTTCTCGGTCACCGAAGGCGACATGAGCGCGCTGATCCACGTTGGGCCCCAGAACCCGCGTGAATACACCGACGTTCTGTCCACCACCGAGCCATTGGCACCGCTCAGCGAAGCGACAGGTGGAGCGTCTGAGCGCTTGCGGGATGTCGGCGGAGACCTGACCGTCCCGCGCATTGTTTCGATGCGTCCGTCAGCGAGCTACGCTGGCAATGGCTGGCTGGGGCTGAAGGCCACTGAGGCGAGCGTCCTCAACGGCATTGACCGCTATCCGCTGATGATCGGACTGCTTGGTCTTGCGCTCCTGCTGGGTGCCCTGTCCCTGACCTGGTATCGCGAAGGGCGGTAGCTTTTGTGCGACCGCCCTTGTAGGCGGTCGGCAATCCGCTTGAGCTAAGTACGAACCGATCTGTTGTGTTTGGGGCCCATCCTTCGAGACGGCCTGAAGGCCTCCTCAGGATGAGGAAGAGAATATTGATAGGCCGGTAGCTTCCCCTCGACCTCATCCTGAGGAAGGCCGAAGGCCTGTCTCGAAGGATGGGCCACACCCACCGTCACCCCGCCCCGTGTCAGGCAGAAACAACCTCAGGAAGCGACCGCAACAGAGGCTCCGCCGTGCACCATTCCGCTCGGAATGTCGCCGTCATTCAGGAGTGCCACCAGCAGCCGCGCCGGGTCGACGGGCCCGGGCAGCGTAATGCGTCCGAACGGAACCTGCTGAAAGCCGAAAGGGCTGTAGTAAGGCGCATCGCCGACCAGCAGCACGACCTTGTCTCCGGCCGCTGCCGCCGCTTCCATCGCCGTACGCATAAGCGCCTTGCCGAGACCCCGGTTCTTGAAGTCGGGCGATACGGTCAACGGACCGAGCAGCAGGGCGTCGGCGTCGCCAATCCTGATCGGTGTCAGTCTGATTGACCCTGCCACCTGCTCACCCGCAAGGCCGACGAAAGAGACATCCGGACGGTGCGGGACGCCTTCGCGGATCCGGAAAGCGGTTCGCGCGAACCGGCCTGGGCCGAAAGCTTCGGCCTGCAGATCGTCAATTGCGGAGGTGTCGGTCGCGTCTTCGGGCCGGATGACCCATGTGGTCTGTTTCATTTGGCTGGTTCCAGCAAGCATGCAGTCTTTGAAGAAATGCGCGCCTGCCAGTGCCTGGATAAAACGTAAGGAAGAACCAGGATCAGGTCAGCCGCGACGGTGCGGACGAGAGTTATCTCGTCGGCTGGTTCGTCGTCGAAGCGTAAGACCTGCGGTCATCTATCCCAGTCTCGTTGCGATATCAGCGTGTTCGAAAGCCGATATTTCCAGAAAGAGGAGAAGCGGTTACCACGCAATGGCTGCTTCGGTCCAGCCTTTTTTGTCCCTTCTCACCGGTCCGCTGATTGTTCACCGAGCCGGAACAGAGCATTCAATTGATTGATTTTCCGCCTGTGTGCACAACCTAACCAGACGAAGCACAACAAGGGAGCGCATCATGGGACTGCTGGTCGACGGCGTCTGGAAAGACAAATGGTACGACACGAAATCCACCGGTGGACGCTTCGTCCGCAAGGACGCGGCATTTCGGAACTGGATCACGGCGGACGGGACTGCCGGCCCCACGGGCAACGGCGGCTTCAAGGCTGAAGCGGATCGCTATCATCTGTTCGTTTCCTATGCCTGCCCCTGGGCGCATCGCACGCTGGTATTCCGAAAGCTCAAGAAACTGGAAGACCTGATTTCCGTCTCCGCCGTACAGCCGCTCATGCTGGAGAACGGCTGGGAGTTTCCGGAGATCGATCCGCTGACGGGCGCGAAATACGCCTGGCATGTCTACACCAAGGCCGACCCGCACTACAGCGGCCGTGCGACCGTGCCGATCCTCTGGGACAAGCACCAGAACACGATCGTGAGCAACGAGTCCTCCGAGATCATCCGGATGTTCAACTCGGCGTTCAACGACCTGACCGGCTCACACCTTGATTTCTATCCGACTGCCTTGCGCACCGAAATCGACAATATCAACGAGCGCGTCTATCACGCCGTCAACAACGGTGTTTACAAGTCCGGTTTCGCGACCACACAGGAAGCCTATGAAGAAGCCGTCACGGAGCTGTTCAAGGCACTGGACGAGCTGGAAGATCGCCTGTCCCGTCAGCGCTATCTGGTCGGAGACCAGCTGACGGAAGCCGACTGGCGACTGTTCACGACGCTGGTGCGCTTCGACGCGGTCTATGTCGGGCATTTCAAATGCAATATCCGCAGGATCGACGACTATCCGAACCTGTCGAACTACCTGCGGGAGCTTTATCAGGTCCCGGGTGTTGCAGACACGGTCGACATGACAACGATCAAGCAGCACTACTACGGCTCACATGAGAGTGTGAATCCAACCAGGATCGTCCCTGTCGGGCCTGCCTTGGATTTCACCCGCCCTCACGACCGTGAGCGTTTCAAGGCAGCTGCCTGATCAGGTTTGAAATTTCCAGGTGAGCCGGCTCCGGCTTACCCGGAAGACGCCATGACCGACCTGGGGGTGGCAGGCCTCACCACTTGCCGCTTTCCGGTTCGCGGCCGGACCGGAACTCGTCGAGCCGCCGGGCTGTGGACCGCGCAAGCCCCTCCGGCAAAGCCTCCAGCTCAAAGAATGCCGCTTCCTCGATTTCCGCATTGGGCTGAAGGAAGGTGTCCGCCTGTCTCCACTCGGGCATGTGATACAGCCCGACATGATCCCGGCCTGTCGCTTCTTGGTTCAGGAAGATATTGAGAAGCTGCGGGCGGCTTACCGAGACGACACCTGCTTCTTCCAGAACCTCCCGGCAGGCAGCCTCTTCCATCGTCTCTCCCTTGTCCACGCCCCCACCCGGCAGGTACCAGCCCGTGACATAACTGTGCCGCACCAGAAGGACCCGGCTGTCCTGATCTTCAACGATCACGCGCACCCCAAGCGTGAACGGGTTTCGGACAAGTCCAATTCCCTGGATCAGGCGTGTGGTCACCGACTTCGGCAAGACTGATAATATCTTCAACATTTTCAGGACGTTACCGGATCCAGAGGGGAAATAAAACTTTTTTAACCCATGCAATCCCCGCAGGGCTGACCCGTGAGAATAACGCTCCTCCTTTGTGCACCGCATGCATATATATCGGGCAAGTTGATGAATTCGAGGGCAGCCCTTCTGACCGCCCGAACCTGAAGGAAAAATAAAATGTTGAACGCTCTGTTTGGAAAACGCCGCCGCAACCGCAACAATTACCAGTGGAAGCCGGCTATCGACCTGACCAACCCGCGCATCGTCGCAACCCTGACCACTTTCCCGACCAACTAAGGTCGGTCGAAGGAACCTGTACGGAGAAGACCCATGTTCGGATTCGTGAATGTTGTTGGCGCGACGCTGCGCGAAACCACGCGCTCCGCAGACAATAACACCGAGAAAGCGCCGAAAGCCGCAAAGGCAGTCAAACCGGTCAAGTAACCGGTTTCCCGGCAGTTCCTGAACTCACTTGAAAGCGCCGCGTCATTTCCCCTTGACGCGGCGCTTTTCGTTTTGAAGATGCGCGACCATGTCCACATTCACGCTCGCCCATCTTTCCGACCCCCATCTCGGCCCGCTTCCGGACCCCAAGCTGCTGCAGCTTTTTTCCAAGCGGATCCTTGGTTACCTCAACTGGCGCCGCAACCGGTCGAGGATCATGGGCGGCAGTTATCTCGAACAACTCGTCGATGACATGCAGGCGCAGGCGCCCGACCATATTGCCGTTACCGGCGACCTGGTGAATATCGCCCTGCCCCTGGAAATTTCCGGTGCGCGGACCTGGCTTGAAGATATCGGCCCGCCGGAGGATGTCTCCGTCGTTCCGGGCAACCACGACGCTTATGTGCCTGGAGCCGTGCGCAGGGCTCGTGCGGCATGGTGGCCGTACATGCGCGGCGATGGCGCAGGCAATGTGCCGTCAAACGGCACCAACTCGGAAGCAACCTTTCCCTATGTTCGCAAGCGGGACGGCATCGCCCTTGTCGGCGTGACGACCGGTCGTGCCAGCGGCCCCTGGTTCGCTACGGGCCGTGTCGGGAGCAAGCAGAGCAAGCGTCTGCGGGCAATTCTGGACGACCTTGGCCGGGACGGTTTCTTCCGCGTGGTGATGCTGCATCACCCGCCATTCCCACATGCCACCCGTTGGCACAAGCGCCTGTCGGACGCCTCCAGGGTGCGCGCCGTCGTCAAGAGAGCCGGTGCCGAGCTGATCCTGCACGGCCACACCCATGTCGACAGTTTCGAGCATATCGAGGGACCGGACGGGCTTGTCCCGGTGGTTGGTGTGCCATCTGCCACAAGCGCGCCTGGCGGCAAGAAACCGGCGGCGCGCTACAACCTGTTCCGGATCGAAAAGACAAACGAGGGCTGGTCCTGCCAAATGGAAGAGCATGGCTTTGCCGCGCCAGACGAGCCGGTGAAGCTGCTCGCGGAACGAGAAGTCGCCATTCCGGGCAGCAAGCCCTGAGGCCCTTCCTGCAGGCCTGACGAGTTGCCCAGAAAGGCACTCATAGGTTTGCGGTAACCAGGACCGAGACTGGAGAGTGTTGGACGTCGTTCACAAAAGCCGCCTTAGAGCGGATTGGCGAACCAGGCAAAGACGATGAGGCCGATGACGCCCGCCGCAAGACCGATCCCGAAGGCACCTGCGACCGCCATCCAGGGTGTACGGCTTTCCTTGACACGCACGACCTTGCTGTCGAGTGCGACCTGCCGCAGCCGGTTGTTGAGCCAGTCGCCTTCCAGCGCCTTTTCCCTCTCCAGCACGCGTTCGGCAATATATTCGGTCAGGCAGTCTGCCATGTCATCGATGTTGGCCGTTTCCAGAATGACCACCCGGCCGAGGCGCGTGTCCTTCAGGAACCGATAGGTGCGCCTGTCACCACCAACGGCCACGTGGCTGGTCGCATCGATCCAGAGCCGAGGCGTGGAACCGGAGATGATCTGAAGGGAAAACTGGTCGTCGTCTTCCGGGATTTCCCTGAAAACGTCCTTGAGTTCGTCTGCAAGCATGTCCAGCCGGGCACGCTCGGTCTCCTGAAGCTCAACAACCACGTCCGAACGTTCGACTTCGCCAAGCTGAACCTTCCGGATCGCATCGCGCAAGGACCGCATGCGCGTATGTGGGACAACGTTATCCTGCATTTCAGACATGGGGTACACGTGACTCCGTTGTACTGCCGTTGGTGAATCAAGTCTTAACTGACTCTATCGCGAGTGAAACAGCCGCATGGCCTCCACCTGCGAGCTATCCACTGGCAATGATCCAAACATGGTTAACGGAGATTAAGGTATTTTTGACAGTCGCGCCAGTAACGCGCGACTGGTCTGAGGCCTGTTCATGGGTTATGCAAAAAACATATTGCGATTGCGGAGTTTCGCTCATGAACGTGGACGGCAAGAAATATCGCACGATCTGGCTGGCGGAAGATGGCGGCTCGGTCGAGATCATCGATCAGACAAGATTTCCGCACACGTTCGAGACCATCCGACTGCATACAATGGAAGACGCCGCCCATGCGATCCGGTTCATGCAGGTGCGCGGCGCGCCTCTGATTGGTGCAACAGCCGCCTACGGTGTCGCGCTGGCCATGCGGACCGACGCTTCAGACGACAATCTCCATGCTGCCTGCTCGTCCCTGCTGGAAACCCGGCCGACAGCGGTCAACCTGCAATGGGCCCTCGACAAGGCGCGTCGGACACTGGTCCGGCTGGCACCTGAAATCCGCGAGGAAGCAGCGTTCAAGCTGGCCAATGACATCTGCGACGAGGACATCGCCATCAACATGGCCATCGGCATGCACGGGATGGAGCTGATTGCCGCGATCTCGCGGCTGAAACGCTCCGGTGAGCCGGTCAACATCCTCACCCATTGCAATGCCGGCTGGCTGGCCACCGTCGACTGGGGCACCGCGACAGCACCAATCTACATGTCCCATGACGGCGGCATTCCCGTTCATGTCTGGGTCGATGAAACCCGACCGCGCAATCAAGGGGCTTTTCTGACCGCCTGGGAGCTCGGTCAGCATGGGGTCCCGCACACGGTGATTGTCGACAATGCCGGCGGACACCTGATGCAGCATGGCGAAGTTGATATCGTGATCACCGGAACGGACCGCACCACGGCCACCGGTGATGTCTGTAACAAGATCGGCACCTATCTGAAGGCACTGGCAGCAAAGGACAACAGTGTGCCCTTCTACGTCGCGCTGCCGTCACCGACCATCGACTTTTCCCTGTCGGACGGTATCCGGCAGATCCCGATCGAGGAACGCGGCGGCGAAGAAGTCAGCCGCATCACCGGCCGCACCAGCACAGGCGAGATCGAAACGGTGGACATCGTTGCGGACGGATCTCCTGTCGGAAATCCGGCCTTTGACGTCACCCCTGCCCGTCTCGTGACCGGCCTCATCACCGAGCGCGGCGTGCTGGAGGCAAACCGCAAGGCCATTGCAGATGCCTTTCCGGAGCGGGTTCGGGCAAGTGTCTAGACGGGCGCGCTTGCGAGCGGGTAGCCCCATTCCTTCGAGATCGCACTGAAGCGCGTCCTCACTCGATTACAGGCACATGCGGGGCGCGCTTGCGGCCGAGAAGCCCCTGCAGACGCGGGTCTTCGGCAACTTCGATAGCGCGCTTGTAGGGTTTGAATCCGCAGGCCTGGTAAAAGATCAACGCTTGCGGGCTGTCGCCGGTGCAGGTGTGCACCCAGAGCCGTTTCGTTTCCGGGCGTGACCAGACGATGTCCAGCGCCTGGGCCATCAGCCAGCGGCCAAGCCCGCCACCGATCGCGCCGGGGACCAGGCCGAAATAGGAAAGTTCGGGCTCTTCCGGGTTGGCAAAATCCAGCTCCAGCGTACCGACCGGCTTGCCATCGATGATCGGCAGGTAGTTCTCGCGGGCAGGCTCGGCGAGCAACTGCTCCAGCGTCTTGTCGTCATGAACCAGCCGGCCAAACCAGATCCAGTCTTCACCGACCTCCCGGAAAAGCTTGCGATAGCTGTCGAGATCCGGCGTCTGCCACCGCTGCAATGTCACGTCGCTGCGTGATGGCGCAAGAGGCTGTTCAGGTGCCTGAAGCATTTCCAGGAACGTGACCACGAAGGCAACCTTGCCCTCCGGAATATCCGTGTAGCCATCGAGGTTAAGCGCTTGCGTCGACATGAAAACTCCAGAATCTCGCGTGTTTTTCCGGGCTTAACAGCTGGAACGTTTGTCGCCAAGCCGCCCTGTGCACATTGCGCTGATTTAAGGGCTTGTTAACCATCTTCGCACACAGTCTGCTCAGATCTCCAGGAAGGAGCTGCCATGGCAAAGGTCGGAAACTACGTCCAGCGGGACTACCACAAAACTTTCAGCACGAAGCGGCAGTCGACTTGGTCTGACTACAACAAGGCCTGGAACGGGCGCCGTCAGGCGTCGTCGCAGAAAATGCAGCAGCTTCGGAACCTGGCATCCACCTTCGCGACCATCAATACGCAGGCAGCTCAGACGAACACGCTGTTTGTCATGCAGAACCAAGGCCGGCTGGGTGGTTATGCGAACCAGACCGCGGCGATGGCCCGCATCAACGTACTCGTCTAGATTTTCCCGGATAAACCGCCGGGCAAAGGCCCGGGAAAATGATAATTTCTCGAAAAAAGTTACGTAGCGTTTTCTGCAGAAACGCGCGTTAAGAGCTTGTTCATTCCTTCGGGAGCTATGCTGTTTCAGTCTTTTGAAAAGGCAATCGCATGGCTAAGGTCGGCAACTACTTCCAACGAGATTATTCCAAACGTTTCAGCTCCAGTCGCAAGATGTCCCTGGCCGACTACAACAAGGCCTGGACAAAGCGGCGCCAGACAGCCGCAAAGCGTATCGACCAGCTGAACAACCTCGCTTACGTGATGCAATCGATCAACACGCAGGCCTCTCAGGCCAATTCGCTGTTTGTCCTGCAGAACCAGGGCCGGCTGGGCACATACGCCAGTCAGACCGCCGCCATGGCCAGGATTAACGTGGTCGTCTAGCACACCGGGCATGACATCATCGGGCGTTCAACAGAGCCTTGTTGAACGCACTGATGATTGCCCCGCCTCAGATTGAACCGATTGTCTTGAGCTTGATCCGCGGGTGAACTTCCGCCTGGCTCATGATCGTCGTATGGGCGCGGAAACGCTCGACGATGGAGCGAACGAACGGCCTGGTCTGCGGGGATGTCAGCAACACGGGAACCTCGCCCTGCTGCGCAGCCTGCTCAAACGCATCGCGGACCCTGCCGACGAATTCCTGCAGCTTGCTGGGTTGCATCGCAAGCTGGCGGTCGTCCCCCTCGCCGATGATGGATTCCAGGAAAGCCTGCTCCCATTGCGGCGACAGCGCGATGAGCGGCAGATAGCCACCGGGCGCCAGATTGGCGGCGCAGATCTGCCTGCCAAGACGAGTGCGCACGTGCTCGGCAATGGTGTCCGTGTTGCGGGTCATGCCGGTTGCTTCGGACACCCCTTCCAGAATGGTTCCGAGATCGCGAACCGAAATCCGCTCGCCCAGGAGGGTTTGCAGCACACGCTGGACACCGGACACGGTGATCTGCGACGGGATCAGGTCCTCGACCAGCTTGGCCTGCTCGCCCTTCAGCTCCTTGAGCAGCTTCTGCACGTCGCCATAGGTCAGGAGTTCACTGATGTTGGCCTTGATCGTCTCGGTCAGATGCGTGGACAGAACGGTTGCCGGATCCACCACGGTGTAGCCGCGCAGGGAAGCATCCTCGCGGTACTGGGCCTCCACCCAGGTTGCCGGCAAGCCGAACGTCGGTTCCGTGGTGTGCGTGCCCGGCAGCTTGACCTGCCCACCTGCGGGATCCATGACCATGAAGTGGTTCGGGTAAAGCACGCCGCGGCCGGCTTCGACTTCCTTCACCTTGATGACGTAATCGTTCGCGCCAAGCTGAATGTTGTCGAGGATGCGCACCGGCGGCATGATCACGCCCATGTCGCCCGCGATCTGGCGGCGCAATGCCTTGATCTGCTCGGTCAGAACATCGTTGTCGCCCGTTGCCTTGCCATTGATCAGCGGCAACAGGGCATAGCCGAGCTCGATCCGCAGTTCGTCCATCTTCAGGGCGTCGGTAATCGGCGGCTCTGGCGGCGGCTTCGGCGCAGCTTCCACGGCCTTGACCATCTCGGCCTTTGCCGCGGCCTTCTTCTTCTTCGACCCGACGGAAAAGGCCAGGTAACCGGCAAGACCTGCAAGACCGAAGAACGGGACCATGGGCATGCCCGGAAGCAGCGCCAGGATCACCATAACCGCGGCCGACATGCCAAGCGCCTTCGGATAGCCGGTGAACTGGCTGGTCAGCGCCTTGTCGGCAGCGCCATGCACACCTGCCTTGGAAACAAGAAGGCCGGCCGCCGTGGAAACAATCAGTGCCGGGATCTGGGAGACAAGGCCATCGCCGATGGTCAGCAGCGTGTAGTTGTTGGCGGCCTCGGTAAAGGTCAGCTCCATCTGAGCAACACCGATGAAGATGCCGCCGAGAATGTTGATGAAGGTGATCAGAAGGCCGGCAATGGCGTCGCCGCGCACGAATTTGGACGCACCGTCCATGGCCCCGAAGAAAGCACTTTCGTCCTCGAGCGCCTTGCGGCGAGACTTGGCTTCGGCTTCGTCAATGAGGCCTGCGGACAGATCCGCATCGATCGCCATCTGCTTGCCCGGCATGGCATCCAAGGTAAAGCGTGCCGCGACTTCCGCGATACGGCCGGAACCCTTGGTGATGACGACGAAGTTCACGATCACCAGGATTGCGAAGACGATGATCCCGATGACGAAGTTCCCGCCCATGACGAGATTGCCGAAGGACTGGATGACGTTGCCCGCCGCCGCAGTGCCTTCATGCCCGTTCGCCAGGATAAGCCGGGTGGAGGAAATATTGAGACCCAGCCGCAGCATGGTCGCAATCAGCAGCACTGTCGGGAAGGACGAGAATTCCAGCGGCCGCTGGATGAACAGGCCCGTCATGAGGATCATGACGGAAAAGATGATGGAGACCGCCAGGAACGTATCCAGCATCATCGGCGGCATCGGCAGGATCAGGAGCGTCAGGATGACGAGAATGCCGGTCGCCAGACCGACGTCACCCCGGCGAAGGGTATCTACAATCTCCTGAAGGACGGGGAAGCCTGCAAGACCGGTGGCCGCGGCGGGCGCAGCCGTCTGCTGCTCCGCTGCGGGGCCTTCCGGTCTGCGCTGTTCGCCTGCTGCCGTGTCCGACATTTGTGGTCTGGTTTCCTGTAACCGCCGCCCGGGTCAATCAACGGACGTGGCCTTCGTTATGGTTCCTGCCGGTGCGTTCAAGCCCGGGCTTCGCCCGGTCCCGGAACGCTTATTCCTTCATCGGTATATTGATTCAGCTTGTTGCGCAGCGTCCGGATTGAAATACCCAGAATTTTTGCAGCATGTGTCCGGTTGCCCAGGCAATGATCCAGCGTGTCGAGAATGAGATCACGCTCGACATCGGCAACCGTGCGTCCGACGAAGGATCGCGTCACGGCTTCCGCCGTCTGTGCCGCACGCTCCGCAGCGCCCTTGGAGACGCTCAGCGGCGTGCCGTCCGGCATGCGGATCGCCTCGACGCCGATTTCACCACCCGAAGCCAGCAGCACCGCGCGGTGCATGGTGTTTTCCAGTTCGCGCACGTTACCCGGCCACGGATTGGACATCAGCGCCTGACGGGCCTCGACGGACAGTGGCCGAACCGGAACACCATTGGCTTCCGAGTAGTGCTTGATGAAGAACAGGGCGAGTTCCATGATGTCCGCCGGCCGCTCGCGAAGAGCCGGCAGCTTCAGGTTCACCACATTGAGGCGGAACAGAAGATCTTCGCGGAAATGGCCCTGACGCACGCTTTCGGCAAGATCCCGGTTGGACGTTGCCAGAATTCGAATATTGACCGGAACCGGGCGCGTGCCGCCGACGCGGTCGATCACTCGCTCCTGAATGGCGCGCAGGAGCTTGGCCTGCAGGCGAACGTCCATTTCCGAAATTTCATCAAGCAGCAGCGTGCCGCCATCGGCTTCCTCGAACTTGCCGATCCGACGGGCAACGGCGCCGGTGAAGGCGCCCTTCTCGTGGCCGAAGAGTTCGGATTCCAGAAGATGTTCGGGAATGGCCGCGCAGTTGATCGAGATAAACGGCTTCGAGGCCCGGTTCGAGCATTTGTGCACATGGCGGGCAATGACTTCCTTACCCGTGCCGGATTCACCGGTGATCAGCACCGAAGCATCGGATGGCGCGACCTGTTCGGCAAGCTTGACCACCGATGCCATGGCATCGTCCCGGTAGATCAGGTCGCCACGTTCCTGGGCAACAGCCGCCAGAACGGCTGCGATCAGCTCCGGATCTGGCGGCAGCGGGATATATTCCTTCGCGCCTGCCCGAATGGCAGACACAGCGGCCTGTGCATCCGTTTCAACGCCGCAGGCCACCACCGGCACATGCACGCGTTCGTTCTGGAGTTTCTGGATCAGCCCGGCAATGTCGAGATGAACCTCGACCATCAGGAGGTCCGCTCCGCGCCCGGACCGAAGCACCCTCAAGGCACCTTCGATATCGTCCGCATGGGTGACCTGGGCCCCGCCCTGCATCGCGATCTTGGAAGCCGTCGTCAGCTGACCGCCGAGCGTTCCGACAATTAACAGCCGCATCCGTTACTTTCCCTATCGATCTGTCTTGATGATTTCAGTCATGGTCACGCCGAGCTTGTCTTCCACCAGGACGACTTCACCGCGGGCGACCAGCCGGTCGTTCACGTAGATATCGATGGCTTCCCCCACCTTCCGGTCGAGTTCCAGAACCGTTCCGGATGCCAGTTTCAACAGGTCCGAGACATGCATTCTGGAGTGCCCCAGAACGGCGGAAATGCGCACGGGAACATCGAACACGGCCTCAAGGTCAGCCGCGGACTGCGGTACATGCATTTCGCCATCGTCGAGCCGGCGCTGCGGCGCCTCGAGCTCGTCGAGCGGGATATTGTGATCTTGCTCGTCGCTCATGCGTCAGTTTCCTTTTCCGCCGACGTGTCGGAGGTTTTGCCGCGTCTTTCCGCGCTGCGCCCTCGCAGGTAGGAACGAATGCTGGCATCGATTTCGGCTTCGATCGCCTTGCGGTCGCGTCTGATACCGCCGTCGGCCCACTCGATATGGCAGTCGCCGCGGCCGATTTCCGGCTCGCCGAGGATGACCAGCCGCCCTTCGAAGCCCTTTTCGTGAATGATCGGATCCACCTGGGCCTTCAGCGCCTCGACATCCTTCTCGGCGATACGGATGACGAGATGCGGCGCCTTGCGCAGCGGTCCCAGGCATTCTGACACCAAAGCCACCGTCTCGGCCAGCGGCTGGCGTGCGATCAGATGGGCACACAGACGCCTGGCCACAAGAAAAGCGAGACTGATCGCATCTTTCTCGCGTTCCGCCACCTGCCCGTCCAGGGTCTCCAGCACCCGCGAAACCGCCCCGGCCAGATGATTGACTTCCGCCGTAAGCAACGTCTCCTGCTTGGTCTGCAGGTCCTGAAGCGCCTTCACCCGGCCTTCCTCGAAGGCCTGGGCCCTTGCCTTCTTGAGCAATTCCTCATGCTGGGCGACCGGAATCATCGGTATCTCCGGCTCGACGGGAGCGACCTCTTCCGGCTCTTCAGGCTCGGAAAAGTCGACGTTGAACAGAAATTTCGATGGGTTGGTCATGCGTCCCATTCTGCTGTAAGTGCCTGCCGTTTGCCGCATCAGTAGATAATTTCATCCTCGCCCTTGGACTTGGAGATCATGATCTCGCCCTTGGCTGCCAGGTCCTTGGCCTTGTTCACCATGCCGGTCTGCGCTTCGTCCACGTCACGCAACCGCACGGGTCCGAGCGCATCCATGTCGTCCTGCAGAAGCTTTGCGGCGCGCGACGACATGTTGCCGAAGAAGAATTCCCTTGCTGTATCCGTGGACCCCTTGAGTGCAATGGCCAGGGCGTCCTTTTCGACGTGCCTGAGCAGTGTCTGTGCACTGGCTGCGTCCAGCTTCAACAGATCGTCGAAGGTGAACATCAGGGTCTTGATGCGGTCGGCAGCTTCCCGGTTGTCCTCTTCCAGGGCTGCCAGGAAGCGGGCTTCGGTCTGCCGATCGAAATTGTTGAAGATCTCCGCCATCATCTCGTGGCTGTCGCGCCGCGAGGTATTGGTGAGGTTCGACATGAATTCCACGCGCAGCGTCTGCTCCACCTTCTCCAGAACTTCCTTCTGGACGGCATCCATGCGCAGCATGCGGCTGACCACTTCCAGCGCCAGCTCCTCCGGCAGAATGCCCAGCACCCGTGCGGCGTGGTCGGAATTGATCTTCGACAGCACCACCGCGACCGTCTGCGGATATTCGTTCTTCAGATAGTTGGCGAGAACGTTCTCCTGCACGTTGGAGAGCTTCTCCCACATGTTACGCCCGGCCGGACCGCGGATTTCCTCCATGATGATGGAGACCTTCTCGCCCGGCAGGAAGCTGGCCAGCAGCCGCTCGGTCGCATCGACGTTCCCTGTCAGTGATCCCTTCGAACTGACGCGGCGCACGAAATCCTTGAACAGGTTCTCCAGCATGTTCGGCGTGACCGGACCGAGGTTGGCCATCGCAGCCGAAACCTGGCGCACCTCGATCTCGTCAAGTTTTGCCCAGATCGGCGCGCCATGGGACTCGCCAAGCGCGAGAAGCAGAACGGCTGCCCGTTCCGCTCCCTTCAGCTCGCGCTCTTCTTCGTCCGCGCTGACCTGCAGCTGTTTCTGGAGTTGATCGCTCACCGTCAGGCCGCCTGTTCATCCAGCCAACCGCGAACGATGGTCACCGCTTCGGTCGGATGGTCCTTGATCATGTCGCCTACCTTGGCAATCGAGCTTGCCTGCATGGCCCCTTCCTGCTTGGCCTGTTCCAGCCATTCGATCACGAATTCGTCTTCAGCCGATTCTTCCTGTGGCACTTCCGTCTCCACTACCAGCGTCCCGTCCGGACCGATCATCAGCTCCTGAGGTTGCTTTTCTTCCGGTGTCACGATGCGGCGCAGCAGCGGGCGAACCACGAAGAGCAGCAGCATCACGGCAATCAGGAACAGCACACCCAGCTCGGCAAAACGAATGATGTCGTTGCGGGTGAAATCGAACAGGCCGTCACTTTCAGCCAGCAGGTCGTCCTGCGGCGGCAGGGCGAACTGCAGGTTCACGACTTCCACAACGTCGCCCCGCTCGGCATCGAAACCGACTGCGGAGCGCACCAGAACAGCGATCCGGTCCAGAGTTTCCTGGGCGCGCGGTGTATAGGTGCTGCCGCCATTGCCGTCCGGCTGGTAGGTGCCGTCAACCAGCACGGCAACGGACAGACGCTTGATCTTGCCAGCTTCGACAACTTCGGTCCGGGTCGAGTGGGAAATCTCGTAGTTGACGATTTCCTCGGTAATGGACGACGTGTCGCGCTCTGCCTGCCCCTGACCAGCATCGGCGTTCGGAAGCTGGTTGGCAACAGTAACCTGCCCGTTCCGGGACACGGCGGAAGAAGCTTCTTCCTTGGACTGGGTCGAACGCACCACCTGCCCGTCCGGGTCGAAGGTCTCGGTGGTCTCCGTCAGGCGATTATAGTCGACTTCCGCGTTGACGCGAACCCGTGCCCGCCCAGGTCCGACGACGGAGTTCAGAATTTCCTCGATCTGGTTGCGCAGACGGCCTTCGACCTCGACAGTCCGCTCCTGCAGCGAATTCGTCATCAGGCCGTCTTCGTCGTTGCCCGCGCCGGAAGCCAGCAGACGGCCGCTTTCGTCGACAATCGAGACACGGTCCGGCTCAAGTCCGTCAACCGCGGTGGCAACCAGATGCTGGACCGCGCGGATTTCGCCCGGGCCGAGGGCACCACGAACGTTCAGCACGATGGACGCTGACGGCGGACGACGGTCTCTCTGGAACAGCTGACGCTCCGGGATAACCAGGTGAACGCGGGCGGCGCGGATGCGGTCGAGCGACCCGATCGTGCGTGACAGCTCGCCTTCCATGGCGCGCAGGTGATTGATGTTCTGAACGAAGCTGGTGGCGCCAAGAGTGTCTGAACGGTCGAAGATCTCGTAGCCGATAGAGCCGCCGGTCGGCAGGCCTTCAGCGGCAAGCTGCATGCGCAGGCGGGCGACCTGCTCGTTCGGAACCAGAATGGAGGCACCCTGACGGGCGATCTCGAATTGCACGCCCTGGCTTTCCAGCTGGGAAACGATCGATGCGGAATCCTCAAGGGTCAACTCATTGTAGAGTGTCGTCATCTGGGGTGCCGTCACCCGAAAGATGATGAAGGCGAAGACGCCGACGAGGATGGCGGCAACTGCCCCCATTGCAGCAATGCGTGCCGCCCCCAAGGTTCTGATGAATTCTACAAGTCCGTTCACGAATGCCCGCCCGCATTTGAAACATGCCCCTGCCGTTATTATTGGAGTCGGCTGGGCACGCCACACCTTCGATGGGCAAAATTTGCCGCCCAGGTGGTTAACAAGTGGTTAACAAAACCTTTCCAATAGGGGCGGATCGGCGGGTTTCCGCCATTTCGATTAATGCAAACTGCAACTGAGGTGGGGAAAAACTGCCTACCTCATTAATTTTTGGATAAGTTCCGTACGGACAGCAAGACAAATAAAAAGGCCGGCAGTGCCGACCTTTTGATTGCGCCCCACCGGCGCATTGCAGAAACCGTGTTCCGGGTCAATTTCGATATTGCTGGACCCGGGTCGCTCGAAGCCCGGCAAGACCGTGCTTTTCAATCGAGCTTTGCCAGGAGAGGAACTCCTCAACTGTCAGAGTGTATCTCTGGCACGCTTCTTCAAGGGACAACAAGCCACCGCGAACTGCGGCAACCACCTCTGCCTTGCGGCGGATGACCCACCGCTTTGTCGAAGTCGGAGGCAGGTCCGCAATGGTAAGCGGGCTCCCGTCCGGTCCGATGACATATTTTACACGCGAACGAATGTGTTCGGTCATTGTACTCTCACACTAACCATGACCAAGGCTGATTTGAGACTACAAGATGACGCTTAACAAACGCCTAAAGCAAAATTGTGTTTTTATTAACTATAAAATCTAAATTTAGTGAATGATATTTAGGATTTCGCAAAGATAATGGGTCCAATTCTAAATAGTATTATATGAAATCGTTAACCATATTTACCTGGCCGTGCAATTTGCAAGGCAATTCGATTAACCTGAAAATTGCATCCCTCCTCCGGCCACACTTCATTCTTGTTTTTTGTGCCGGCAAATGTCCCGCTGATTACCCTCATCCCCTTGAAACATCGAGAAAACGCGAAAAACCGCCCCGGAGGCATCCGGAGCGGCTTTCAAAAAATGTGAATGTGTGGCTGATCAGGACGGCCGGGCGACCGACACCACGGAACTGACCGGAAACTCCTGGCTGCCAACCTTCAGCACCGCTTCCCCGCTCGACCAGTCCACGCTGTCGACGATGCCCGATACGGTCGTCTTGACGGTTTCTGGCCGGCTGGAGGCGTCCTTCACATTAAAGGAGATGGTGTAGAGCCCGTTCACGGCCTGCTGGCCGGAATCAGTCTGCCCGTTCCAGTAGAAGGTGCCGTCGCCTGCTGCCAGCTCGATGTCGCCGCTATAGACGATGGACCCGCTGGTGTTGCGGATCTCGAAGGTGCCAGTCGCATCTTCCGCCACATTATAGCTCCAGCTGGCCTGGCTGCCCGACAGGGTCGTCGTGGAAGCATCAGCAGTCACTTCATTGCCGATATAGCTGACGTAACTCATGCTCTGGTTGCTCGTCAGCGAGGCAATGATTTCTTCAAGGTTCTGGTTCTGCTTGATGGCCTGCTCGACGCTCGAATACTGAACCAGCTGATTGGTGTATTCGGCCGAGTCCAGCGGATCCAGCGGATCCTGGTTCTGGATCTGCGTCGTCAGGATGCTCAGGAACAGTTCGTAATCGGCGATGAGGCCGGCCTGGCTGGTTGCCGAGCCGGTCTGCGACGATGCAGAGGAAGTTGGAGAAACGGTTGTCATTTTTTCACTCCTGAGGCAGCAACTCGCCCCGTTACACTTTCATGTCCAGGCCGCCGCGTTGTTCCGCGATGGTCATTCTGACAATGTCTTCAAGCATCGGATCGGCTTCCGCGGAAACCGTGCCTCCGCCACCATTCGAGGCCGGCTGATGTCCATCCCCTCCCTGTTCGGAGCCGAATTGCTGGCCGCCGTCCTGTCTCAGGGAGAATTGCAGGTTGTCTGAATCCGGGTTGAGCCCTGCCGCTTCCAGCGCGCGCTCCAGGCCGCGCTGATCACGCAGGAACATGTCCAGCGTCTCCGGCCGGTCGACACGCAGATGGGCCTGGACCTTGCCATCGTGAGAAACCTTCATCTCAACCTCGACCCGGCCGAGCTCCGGCGGGTCGAAACACATCTGGAAACGGGTCTGACCATCCTTCAGATTGCGCGCAATCTCGGCGGCCACCTGGGTAGCCACCTGGCCGGACTGGCTCTGGCTCGGCATCTGCAGGCTCTCGGTCCGCATTGCCCCTGCCAGATCGCCGCCGCGTACCGTTGCCGCACCGAACTCGCCGGAAATGCTGGTGTGCTGCAATTCAGCAGGCATATCCGCTTCGTCAGCCGCAATATTCGACAGCGCCGCAGCAGCGACAGGACCAGCCAGGGCTGCTCCGCGCGGCTCAGGTCCCGTTTGCTCCGCGCCCTTGGCAGCAGGTCCGGCAGCAGCATCTTGCGTATTGCCCGGCCCCTGCGGACCGGAAGCCTCACCCGTGACCGGCTTGACGAGACCCGTACCTTCCTCGGCAACAGGCTCACCAGCCAGCAACTGTTCGGACGACACCGGCTGCGGCGTTGCCTGAACCGGCTGTTGAACAGGAACGGCACCCGCATTCACGGCGGCCGCGACTTGCGTGGTGGCCGCGCTCATCGCGGTTCCGACTTGTGCGCTCGCATCACCCGTTTGCGTGTTCGCCGTTACCGGCTGGGCTGACGTCTCGCCATCCACCACGGGTGCGGCAGGCACTGCAGGAACCTGCGTGCCTTCAGATGCCGCAGCGGCCTTGGCGACAGCCGAGACAGACGCAGCAACAGTTCCGGCAGGCGTTGCCGCGGCAACCTCGAGACCAGGCGCTTCACCAGGCCCCTGCCCCGGCGCCTGACCGCCAACCACCGCGCCGGCCTGCACACTTGCCTGGACAGGCAACGTCACGGCCGGCTGCTGGCCGGCTGGCTGCGTGGCGGGCGTTACCGACGCCCGGAATTCTTTCGGCAGTTCGCTCTGCCAGCGACGCTCTGTCGTGACAGGCGCTGGCCGTGCAACTGCCGCCTGCGCCTCCGCCGCTGTAGCCGGTGTTGTCTGCCCGGCTCTTTCAGGCTGCGCGGCACCTGCCTCAACCCCGTTCAACGCACCGGCAAAATTCGGTGCCGTAGCCGGTGCAGAACCTCCGGAACCGGTACCGGCTCCGGCATCTGCCGCGGGAGCAGGCGCAGCCCCGTTTTGGGCACCAGCTGAAGGCACCGCTGGAGCGCTGCCTGCAAGACCTGCGCTTCCCGAAAGAGCTGCACCGGGCGCGCCGGCATCGGCGGAGGCAGGCGTGGTAGCCGCACCTTCGCCAGCAGGAGCCGGAACAACAGGTGCAACCGGCGCAAGTTCCGCAGCCAGGGCAACGTCGGCGGTTTGCGCTGCCTCATCTCCTTCAGAGGGAAGCAGACCCTGATCCGCATCACCGGGTTGCCCCGCGTTGAGCGGCGGAGTGCCGGCCACGATATCGCCGGAAAGAAGAGGGTCGGCAACCGGGACCGTCGGATCCACCGCAACGGCGGGTGCAAGTTCGCCTGTCACCACAGAGGTCTGGATCTGCGCGGCAACCACCCCCGGCTTCACCGGATCGTCCGCGCGGCCGGCCTTGGCGGAAACCACGGCACTGACCTGACCCTTGTCTTGCCCTGCGCCCTTCGCGGCGCCCTGCCCCGAAATCGAGCTCAGCTCCTCGGCAAATCCGTTTGCCTTGCCCCCAACAGGGGAAGCAGCCGCACCTGCAGAAGCCTGCCCGCCAGCAAGTGCGCTGCCCGCACCCGCTGCCAGCGCCCCGGCAGAAACATCCGTTGTCAGTCCAAATGGCAGCACATTTGCCCCCAGATCCCGGCCCGCACCGGCGGGCATATTTCGTCACCGGAATAGAAAGCAAACATCGGGCCAAACGTTAAACTCTGCCAGATCCTTTGATTTTGCTCATCTTTTTCAAAGGTAGAGCGAAACCACCTCGGGTTTCGGGCGGCAAGCTTTGCCGGTCAGGCAAAGCGTGCCTGCCATGCGGGGGAAGCAATTGGCAGCCGCTCTCCTTATCTGTATAGTGCCGCCAACTTTGAATAGGGCCCCTGATCGCCGCCCGCCCGGCAGGGCGTGGAAGGCTCGGGACGGACAACCGCCCCGCCTGCGCGATCGGCCAAAAACTTCTGGAAGTACACTGGATGCGAAACAGTCTGGATCTGCCCGGCCGCCCGGAAGACACTCGCGTTGTCGTCGCCATGTCCGGCGGGGTCGACAGCTCGGTCGTGGCCGCCCTGATGAAGGCCGAAGGCTACGACGTCATCGGCGTCACCCTGCAGCTTTATGACCACGGCGCCGCCGTCAGCAAGGCAAAGTCCTGCTGCGCGGGCGTCGACATTCATGATGCCCGCCGCGCGGCCGAAACCATCGGCATTCCCCATTACGTGCTGGATTATGAAAGCCGGTTCAAGGAACAGGTCATGGACCGTTTCGCCGACAGCTACATCGCCGGCGAAACCCCGATCCCTTGCGTCTCCTGCAACCAGACGGTCAAGTTCACCGATCTCCTGAAGACCGCGAAGGATCTTGGCGCCGATGCACTGGCAACCGGCCACTATGTCCGCTCCGCGCAGCAGGGCAACAAGCGCGCGCTTTTCCGCCCGGCCGATCTTGACCGCGACCAGAGCTATTTCCTGTTCGCCACCACGCAGGACCAGCTCGATTTCATCCGCTTTCCGCTTGGCGGCATGCCCAAGTCGAAGGTGCGTGAGCTTGCAGCCGAATTCGGCCTGACCGTCGCCAACAAGCCGGACAGCCAGGACATCTGCTTCGTGCCCAACGGCGATTACGCCGAGGTCATCCGCAAGCTGCGCCCCAATGCGGCCGAACCGGGCGAGATCGTCCATATGGACGGCCGCGTGCTGGGTGAGCATGACGGCATCATCCACTACACCATCGGCCAGCGCCGCGGCCTTGGCGTTGCCACGGGTGATCCGCTCTATGTGGTGCGCCTCGACCCGGACGAGCGTCGTGTCGTGGTTGGCCCGCGCGAGGCGCTGGCGACCCGCACCATCCTGCTGCGCGAAATGAACTGGATCGGCGATCAGCCGCTGGACGAAGGCGACGATATCGAGCTCTTCGCCAAGGTCCGCTCCACCCGCCCGCCGGCACCGGCAACCTTGCGCATCCTGAACGGCAAGGCGTTCGTGGATCTTGCCAACGGCGAAACCGGCGTCGCCCCGGGCCAGGCCTGCGTCTTCTTTGATACGGATGACGAAACAGCCCGTGTTCTGGGCGGTGGCTGGATCCACAAGACCGAACGCACGGGCGACTGGGCGATCGATTTTCCACAGGTCAAAGCCCCGGTTTCCGCGGCCTGAGGCCAGACAAAAAACTTTGCGGCCGGACGCCAATTCAACGCTTGACGCCCGCCCGCCGCCTCACTATAAGCACCCCACGTCGCGCGGGCCACCCAGGCCCGGATCGCACGGGATGGCGGAGTAGCTCAGCCGGTTAGAGCAGCGGAATCATAATCCGCGTGTCGGGGGTTCGAGTCCCTCCTCCGCTACCAACATCTTTCAACGAAATCCCCGTACCTAGTCGCAACATGATCGGCGCTAACTCTGCTTGCGGCCAGCAAGAGCGCGAAAGCAATTTCTTAGCTACTTGTAGCTATGCATCGCAGACAACGACTTGGGTTCAATCCCTGCCAAATTGATCACACCCTATTTTTCATCAGGGACCACAAACTTCCTAGGTGGGACCGTCAGGAAACAGGCTGCTCGTGACGGATGATCCGAGCGAAACAGTCATTCATCTGTCCCGGCGGCGCAGGCGATTTCGGCCCATAGCGGTCATTGCCATGCTCATCGACAATCGTCCGTTTTTTGTCCTTCGAACTTGCCAAATGAAATTCGCGCTTGGTTAAAAGCCCGACGACGAAGAATGAAACATATGCAATTATCAGGAAGATGATTTTGACGCCGTAAGGCTGCTTCATCGTCAATCTGGAAGACTGCAAAATGGCAGGCAATCTATACCTCTACCCTCCGCAACCATGTACGCTTTTCCGTCGATTTCCACCCCAAGGAAAGATGCTGCATTCCACCAATAACCGGCACCACCACCTTCTCTGGCGGCATCGCATTGTTTTCCCAGATACAGAACTGTACCGTCCGTAAGCGTAACCGATGCTCCGTGCTCATTGCATTTAACGATTTCCTCGGCTTGCGCCGAGGTTGCAACGACAAGAGCTGCCAACAAAATGATTTTTCGCATATCAAGTTTCCAAATGAATAATCTCGAACACCCATAGGTATCTTGACCATCTGTGTTCAACAACGGTGACATTAAAGCCAATCATGTGATGCAGGCTACATAAAGTAAGCTCATCCGCAAGCTAAGATTTTTTAAAGTGCTGATGCAAGCCTTAAGAGGAACAGATATTCTTGCTTCCGCTGCTGGAACATTCGGCAACATCGACTTTAGTTTTCAGAAAATGACTTTTTTGGAGAAGACATGAAAATTTCAAAAACTCTGATATCATTTTTATTGTTTTTTGTTAGTTTTCAGTTTCCGGCTGTTTCGCAGACGGTAAGTCCCATTGCTCCCGTTCCGGGTGATCCGCTGATCGATTATCAGATAGACAACTGTGAAGGCACAAGAGGCTTTGGCTGGCTCAAATATGAGCCCGCCGGATTACTGCGCCTTAGCGATCTCTGTTTGAATGAAGAAACCGGATCAGCAGTTGCTGCCGAGACCTTGTATGACCTCGAGTTGACGGCGAAGAGCAGAAACGGCCGTAAGTTTGAAGACCTCGCCTCTGGTGCAAATGAGTATCAAAGGGATCGTATTGAGATCACTGGAGATCAAAATGCGCCGAATTGCACTCAAGACAACGTTGAAAGTTTCCAGTTCTGGGCAAACGGCTCTTCGGTGAAACTGGTGCCGGGCCAACGAACTGCCTGGATTAATGGGTACACCATTCCTGTGACAAGTCCGGCCCCGATGAAGCCGAAGGCTCAACTCTTGCTCGGGATCCGGAACATAACCCAAGCGGACACCGGTTCAAACACTTTCCCCAATGGGCTCATCACAAACGGTTTTGGAGACATTTACGGTGACGCGTCTTTCACCGGCGCCGATGGCTCAGTATCCCTAATCGAAGGCGCTGGATACAACTACGGAGAAGCTCGGGGCGAACTGTCTGTCAAGTTTTCAGGCAATGGTGAGTTCACGATTAGCGGTTCCTTCACTGCCAAGAACCAGCGACTTAAGGGCCATGAAGCCAACGAAATGATCCAAATCTACGGCGATATTGTTCATTTTCGCGGACATGTTCTGGGATCCGGCGGCGAGCAACTTCTTGGGCAGGGCATCGTACAAGGTGAGCTTCTGGATGCCAGCGGAAGAACTCATAGCTACCGGTCAACCGCTTACATTATCAGCTGCATGTCTTTTTAGTGTTTTCACAGGAGAAGTTTAATGCGAATATTTCTGTTTATTTTTCTTCTGCTTCTTCCAGCATCCGTCCAGGCCGACGGGTTGGGCTTCATGACACCCTCGAAAAATATTTACTGTAACGGAGGAGTAACTGGCGGCGGTCATTTGTACTGCACGATTATCAATCGCAGCGGCCCCACACCACTTCCGAAGCCCGCTTCATGCAATGGATACTGGGGACACGAGTTCTACATAGAGGCGTTCGGCCGAGTGAAAATGATTTGTGGCCAACGACCTGAAACCGTGGACTACACAGACATCGCTCACTACGGAGTGTCAGGGGAATTCGGAAGCGTGAACTGCCGCTCGGAAAAAACCGGGTTCACATGCACCAATGCTGACGGCCACGGGTTCTTTTTGTCCCGCCGGAAACAACTCGTATTTTGATTGAAAGATATTTTGGGGGAGGATTTGAATGTGATGAAAACCTTTTTACGCCCTCTCTCTGATGTATGTAGCGTCTGTTCTCGTTAGCAGCGCCCAAGCCGGGCAAATTGAACCCGCATGGGAAGTGTTCACTCAATAATGTCAGCAGTTTCTCGATAATCCCAGTAGGTTTTTAGATCGGTCGGACAGAAATATTCCAAATTGGAAATGGATTATCCGCAAGGAACCAAACACCGGTTTCTTTGAGTATTTCTCAGTTCCTCCCGGAGAGAAAATGCAATTTTCAGCGATAAGGCATGCAGGCGTAGAGAATGATTTTCTGCACTGCTCACTCTCGGTAGTTTCAGAAAGGCCGGGGTTAGCCGAAACGATTTCCAGACATCTTTCAACTCTTCCTGATGTTCAGCAAGTTGCGGGCGTTATCGACTTTCCGAATGAATTAGGAATGTCAAACGATCTAAAACGATATTATTCAACATCGATCCGAACTTCCCTCGCCGGTATTTTTGATAGTCAGAATGCCTCCACCCAGGTTGGTGTCGATGATCTCGGCGGTTACTATTTTGAGGTTCATGCAGTTCGCCCCTCCGAATGAGACAGAAGGAGTTGTTGATTTGAAGTGTTTGGAAACTCCAGGCTTCTCGCTCTGCTCCTCATGGACCACTTAATAAAAGCCTAGATCTAGATCATCTTTTTTGCAGTGCACGACTGCTTCATCACCGATGCTACCATTTGTTCACCGCGCCGCGAACACAGCTTCCCGCCCTCAATAGACCCACACTCGGCCCATAACTAACGGCAGCTCAGCAATTCAGGCTGAAACACTGCCTCTATGGAGACTGCCCCGCCGCCCAATTGGACTCTGAAAATTGTCAAATTGGATATGTTGGCCAGACCAATTCCTTTTTAGCGTTCACGCAACAGCCGACTGTTCTCCTGATGCTCCTGGATCCTTCAGGCAGCGCCCCCTTTTCAATGGACCGAACATGCAAGTGCTTGACCGCGTTGAACTCTACCTTGTGAAAACACCCCTGCCCGCGCCACATGCGCCGTCGTGGATACCTGGAACGATCCGGACCCATGTCTCCATGTGCATTGTCCGGTTCATCACCGATGACGGTGTTGAGGGATGGAGCGGGTTTCCGGCTGCGGGGCGTGAGCGCGCCGGGCTGGGCGACCTCCTGGCCGGTCTCTTTCTCGGCCAGGACGCAGGCGATATCGAAAGGCTTTCCGAGCGCATCCAGATCATGGCGGCGGGCGGAAATTTCAACTGGTGGCTTGAGCCTGCGTTCTGGGACATCAAGGCCAAGAGCGCGGGCCTGCCGCTTTACAAGCTGCTTGGCGGAACGGATGACCGCATCAGGCTTTACGCCTCATCCGGCGAACTTCGGGACCCGGGTGCGCGGCGCGAGGAAGCCGAAGCCCGGCTTGCCGAAGGGTTCGACACGATGAAAATTCGTGTCCATGACTTCGATGAGGCCGTAGATATCGACCATATTTCCGATATCGCCCGCCACATGCAGGGACGGATGAGGATCTCGGTCGACTGCAATCAGGCCTTCCGCCTGACCCAGAACGGCGATGCGCCGCTCTGGTCGCTGGACCGGGCCAAACGCTTTGTCGATGCCGCCGCGGATGTCGGCCTTGCCTGGGTGGAAGAACCGCTGTTTGGCGAATGGCACGAGGAAATCGCCAGACTGACCACCTATTCGCGCGTACCTGTCGCCGGAGGCGAACTTCATGTCATGGGCTACAGGGAACTCGCCCGGATGATGAAGATGGGCTGCTACAATATCTTCCAGCCCGATGCCATGTGGGCCGGCGGGATTACCCAGTGCCTCAAGGTTGCCGCGCTCTGCAGGCAAGAAGGCGTCAGGTTCACGCCGCATTGCTGGTCGAACGGCTTCGGCTTCATCGCAAATGCGCATGTCTTTGCCGCCAGCGGCTTTGCCGGTGAGGAGCTGTTTGAATATCCGATCTCACCACCGGGCTGGACACCGGAAGGCCGCGACCAGATCTTCTCGCAGCCGTTCCTGCACGAAAACGGCTGGTTTGCCATGCCGCAGACACCTGGCCTCGGCTTCGAGATCAATCAGGAAACCCTCGAGAAATACGGGCAGTGTTTCTTCAAGGCCAGCCGCAACTCCACGCACTGGATGCCTGAAGCGCTGCCTGCTCCGTAAAGGTCTCCCCCACGTCTGGCGTGCGCCGTTCACGCGATCTTCGCCCCAATTGCACAGGACAGGTTTCCGCCACCTCGGTGAGGGCAACCTCCTGCGCTGAACCATCAAGCCGAACCGTGCGTCTTTGCTTGTCATGTCCTGAGGCGCTCATGAAAAAGAAGCACCACACGGCAGGCGCCGGAGCGCGCCTGTCAATCTGCACAATGGACCGGCGTGCAGGCATGAAGTAACAATTCAGGGTAGAGTTTGCCGATAGCACCGGTCCTTGCCTCAGTCACCAAGGTCGATCCTTGACGCCGGGCGGGAACGCTGGGCCCTTGGCAAGCTGTGTCTGTCATGCGGGGAACGATGCGAAGCTGGGCCTGCCTTCTCTGTCTTGCAACGCTGCTTCTGGCAGGCTGTTCGACGCTGAACGCGGACTATCCGCGCGTCGAGACGAGTGCCTTTACGGCCTACCGCAGCACCTATCTGGGCCGCCTGTTCCGGGCCGCGGAAAAAAGCCATCCGGGCAGATCGGGTGTCTCGCTGGTCACGACAGGGCGCAACGCCTTTGCCATCCGGGTGGCCATGACGGAGCTCGCCGAGCACAGCCTCGATCTGCAATACTACATCTGGGATGCGGACCAGAGCGGGCGCATCCTCGCGCAGGCCCTGTTGCGCAGCGCGGATCGCGGTGTGCGCGTGCGTCTTCTCATCGACGATATCAACGTCAACGGACGCGATGAAATCCTCGCCAGTCTGGACGCCCATCCGAATATCGAGATCCGGTTGTTCAACCCCTTCGTGAACCGGTCCTCGCGGGTCTTCAACCTGATCGGAGACTTCGACCGGCTGAACCACCGCATGCACAACAAGCTGATGATCGCCGACAATGCGGTTGCGCTTCTCGGCGGGCGTAATATCGGCGACCACTATTTCGACGTCTCAGAGGAATCCAACTATCGCGACCTGGACATTGCCGCAGTCGGCCCGGTGGTGCGGGATGCCTCGAGCGTCTTTGATTATTTCTGGAACAGGGACTGGTCGGTGCCCGTCGCCGCCAGCGTCAACCGGACCTTTGGCGAAACCGACCTGGAAGTGGCCCGGGTAAAACTGGAAGAGACGATCGATACCGAAGGATATCCCTATCCTTTCCGCCAGAGGGTTACGGCCGTCCGCCAGTCGATGTCGGCGCTCACAAGGCAACTGGTCTGGGCACCGGCCTTTGTCGTCTGGGACGATCCGGCCGATTTCATCGCGGGAAAAAGCGGCGGCAAGATCCTCAAGGCACTTGTCGGCAAGGTGGACGGGCTAAAACGCGAACTCCTGATGGAAAACGCCTATTTCGTTCCCACGCAGGCAGGCGCGGACAAGCTGAAGCAGCTCACGGCGCGCGGCGTGAAGGTCCGCGTTCTCACCAACTCGCTCAGTTCAAACGATGTGGTTGCGGTTCACGCCGGCTATTCGAAATACCGCGCGGAACTTCTGGAAGCCGGCATAGAGCTGCATGAGGTCAGGGCCGATTCCGCCAGGGTCCAGCAAACGCTTTTTTCGACAGACTCCAAGGCCGGACTGCACACCAAGGCCGCGGTCTTCGACGGAGCCTCGATTTTCGTCGGAAGTTTCAATCTGGATCCACGATCAGCCAACCTCAATACGGAGATCGGCCTCTACGTGGAAAGCCCGGAACTGGCCCGCCGGCTGACAGTGTTCCTGAATGAAGGCGTTTCGCTGAAAAACAGCTACCGGCTCGAACTGGACGACAACGGCAGGATCCTCTGGAAGAGTGAAGAAGATGGCGAGATCGTCACCTTCACCTCGGACCCGGGATCGACACTGGGCCAGCGCTTCACCTCCGGCATCATCGCAACGCTTCCCGTCGAAGGCCAGTTGTAGGTAGGGGGAAAGGGGTAGCAGGCTCCTCTCCACCATCCGCCCCGCCCCCTGCCACTCCGATACAAGCCGGAAACGGCGAAGGCGTTTCGCACGTCAAGCGATCTCGAACCCGGCACACAGCGCGGTGTTGGCGACATGGCTGCGCATTGCGGTTCGGGCGGCTTCCGCGTCGCCCTTGCGCAGTTCGGCAACGATGACCCGGTGCTCAGCCAGCGAGGCCCGCATGCGCAGCGGATCCGTGATCGGGATCGGCTGGCGCTGGGTCTCCGTCAGAAGTTTCCGGACCTGATCGTAAAGACCCGCGATCATGCGGTTCCTGCACCGCCGGGCAATCAGGTCGTGAAACTCCAGATCGGCATCCACGTTGCTGAGAAAATCGCGATTGGACCAGGCCTGTTCCATCAGGTCGGTCAGTTGCGAGAGCCGGTCGAGATCTTCCTCCGACAGTCGCCCCGCTGCATGAGCCGCAATCTCGCCTTCAAGGACAAGCCGGGTCTCGAACACTTCCTGAAGGGAATGTTCCTCGGCGAACTTCCAGTCCGACATGGTTTTGCCCGAACCGGTGCCGACGACAAACGTCCCCCTGCCCGCTTCGGTCTTGATCAGGCCGATGGTTTCAAGGGTCAGCAGGGCTTCGCGCAATGAGGCCCTGCTGACACCGAACTCTTCCGACATTTCCCTCTGCGAAGGGATCTTCTCCCCGCTCTTGAGCGCTCCGCTGAGGATCATCTCCTGAAGCTTGCGGGCGATGCTCTGCGGAACCGGCGTACGTGTAATCATTGTGTCTTTCATGGTTCGTACGGCGCGTGTGCCGTTCTGCCTTCTTTTAGCCCGCCGAAACGCGATCAGCATCATTTTAACGCTTGCATCCCGTTTGATCGATCTGTTTACTGGTCTAACTGGTCAGACCAGTCATACCAGTTAGACCAAGAATAATCACCAGGGGAATAAAATGTCTCTTCACTCCTTCATCAAAACGGCTGCAACCGTAGGCCTGCTCACGTTTTCCTCCATGACCACCGCCATGGCCGCAGACCTGACAGTCGGCGCCAACATCGGCAACGTTCCGTGGGAATTCCAGGATGAGTCGGGCAAGACCGTCGGTTTTGAAATCGATCTTGCAACCGAGGTCGCAAACAGGCTCGGCAAATCGATCGAGTTTGAAAACATCCCGTTCAACGGGCTCTTTTCCGCGGTCCAGTCGGGCCGGATCGACATGGCGGTGTCCTCGATCACCATCACCAAGAAGCGTCTGGAATCGGTCACATTCGCCCAGCCTTACTATGACAGCGACCAGTCCCTCACCGTTGCCGCCGACAGTGGCCTGAAATCGGTTGCCGACATGAAAGGCAAGGTCATCGGCGTCGACACGGGCTCTACCGGCGACATCTGGGCCACCGAAAATCTGGAGAAATACGGCTTCGGTGAAATCCGCCGCTACGAAGGCCTGGCCCCGGCCATGCTCGACCTGACGGCCGGCCGCATCGACGGCTACATTAGCGACATCCCGGCGCTGCTTTATTACACCAAGGACAAGCCGAACCTTGCGGTCGTCGAACGCATCACCACCGGCGAACAGTACTCCATGATGTTTGCCAAGGACGCGGAACTGGCAAGCCAGGTGAACGACGTTCTGTCCGAACTGAAGAAGGAAGGCGTCGTGGCTGACCTGCACGAGAAATGGTTCGGCTCTCGCGCCGAAGAAACCACCTCGACAGTCACCATCCTCGACATGCCCAAGCTGTAAGCAAAGCACGCGCGGGCCGCCTTCGGGAGGGCCCGCGCCTTCCCTGATTCCAGCCATTCTTCCGGACTTTTCATGGACCTCTTCGAAACGTTCTTCAACGTTCCGGTCTTCATCCGAACGTTTCCGCTCCTCATGAGCGGCCTTGTCGTAACCTTGCAAATCGGGGCAACCAGTATCGTTGCCGGCCTCGTTCTCGGGCTTTGCCTTTCCCTTGTGCGCATGTACGGCTCACCCTGGATACGTGTACCGGCCGCCATATATATCGACATCTTCCGGTCAATCCCGCTGCTCGTACTCCTGATCGTCGTCTACTACGCCCTTCCATTCGTCGGCATCAGACTGTCACCATTCCTGTCCGCCACGCTCGCGCTGACGCTCGTGTCCGGCGCCTACACCGCAGAAATCTTTCGGGCGGGCATTCAGGCGATTCCCGTCGGACAGTTTGAAGCCTCGCGCGCACTTGGCCTGTCCTACAAGGACATGATGGTCGACGTCGTGCTGCCGCAGGCCATCAAGATCGTTATCCCGCCACTGACGAACAACTGCATCAACGTGATGAAGGACACCGCCTTGGCCTCCGTCGTTGCCATGCCGGACCTTCTCAAGCAGGCGACCCAGGCCCAGGCCCTTGCCGCCAACCCCACGCCCCTGATCGGCGCTGCCATCATCTATCTCGCGTTCCTGTGGCCTTTGGTTGCCCTGGTCTCGCGCTTTGAAAACCGGCTCGGGCGGAGGAATGCGTGATGCGAAACATCATCGAAATCGAGAACGTTACCAAGCACTACGGCGCCTTTGCCGCGCTCAGCGACATAGACCTGGCGATCGGCGAAGGCGAGGTCGTCTGTGTCATCGGCCCGTCCGGTTCCGGCAAATCCACGCTGATCCGGTGCATCAACCTTCTGGAGAGCTATTCCGACAAGGGCAGCATTCGGGTCGACGGCATTCCGGTGCAGCCCGGACCGACACTGGGCCAAGTCCGCGCGGAAGTCGGCATGGTGTTCCAGTCGTTCAATCTTTTCCCGCACATGAGTGTCCTGAAGAATGTGATGCTGGCCCCCATGCGCGTGCGCAGGACACCGGCTGCGGAGGCTGCCGCGAAGGCTCGCGTACTCCTGGCCCGCGTCGGCATTGCCGAACAGGCAGACAAGTTTCCCGGCCAACTGTCCGGCGGTCAGCAGCAACGTGTTGCCATTGCCCGCGCACTGGCAATGGAACCCAAGGTGCTCCTGTTCGATGAACCGACCTCGGCGCTCGATCCGGAAATGGTGGGCGAAGTTCTCGACGTCATGCGCCAGCTTGCCGGAACCGGCGTGACCATGGTCGTGGTCACCCATGAAATGGGCTTTGCCCGCCAGGTGGCCGACAGGGTGATCTTCATGGATGGCGGCAGGATCGTGGAAACCGGAACGCCGGCGCAGATTTTCGACTCCCCGAAAGAACAAAGAACCCGCAATTTTCTAAGCGCGGTCCTCAACCACTGAAATTTACTGCCTTTGCTGGAGCCAACCATGCCAAACAATGCACAACTGGACATCGCCTGGGTCCGGGATCAATTTCCGGGACTGAAATCGGACTGGGTCTTTTTCGACAATGCCGGCGGATCGCAGATCCTCAACCAGGCAGTCGAGCGGATCAAACAGTTCCTGCTCGAAAAAAACGTTCAGATCGGCGGTAGCTACGAAGTCTCGAAGGCCGCGGCGGCAGCTCTCCTGGAAGCGCGCAAGGCCGGTCAGCTTCTGGTTAACGCCTCCCGTCCCGAAGAGATCGTCTTCGGCCATTCCACCACCGTGCTGATGCAGAACCTTGTCGAATCCATGCGCCGCCAGTTGGCGCCGGGAGACGAGGTGATCGTGAGCAACGCGGATCATGAATCCAATATCGGTCCCTGGCTGCGGCTCGAGGAATTCGGCATCAAGGTGATCTTCTGGCAGCTCGACAAGGACAGCCTGACCCTGCACCTGGATGATCTCGGCAAACTGATGAACGAACGCACCAGGCTCGTTGCGGTCCACCACGTCTCCAACATCCTTGGGGAAGTTAACCCCGTCCGCGAAATCGCCGATTATGTGCATCACAGAGGTGCCAGACTATGCGTCGACGCGGTCGCCTATGCGCCGCACCGGGCGATCGACGTGCAGGAACTGAACGTCGATTACTACATCTTCAGCCTGTACAAGACCTTCGGCCCGCACATCGCGATGATGTACGGCAAATACGACCACCTTCTGGAGCTGGACACGCTCTACCACTATTTTTACGGCAAGGACAAAGTCCCGGGAAAACTGGAAGCAGGCAATCCGAATTATGAACTTGCCTATTCGCTGACCGCCATCACAGCCTATCTGCAGGAACTCGGGAAACGATGCGGAGCCCCTGCCTCGTCCGAGCCGCGCGCCCTGATCGAGACCGCCTTTTCTGCCATCGCGGCGCAAGAGATGGCCTTGACCCAGCGCTTTCTCGATTGGGCGAAGCAACACCCGGACATCACGATTGTCGGGCGTGATACGGTAGGAAACGGCAACAGGATCGCAACCATCAGCTTCACGGCAAAAGGCTGGGCGCCGGAGGCACTGTGCCGAAAGATCGACGAATACCATGTTGCGATCCGCCATGGTGATTTCCATTCCCGGCGCCTGATCGAAGACCTCGGGCTGGCCGAAGCCGGAGGCGTCGTTCGCCTGTCCATGGTCCATTACAACACCCTTGAAGAAGTCGATCGCCTGACCAACGCCCTGGATGAAACCCTCGGTCAAAAAGCGTCCGGAACAGCACCTGTGAAAGCATCGGCATGACGGCACCCTCCTTCGACACAGTGGTGCGCGGTGGCACCATCGTCACCGCAGCCGATGTCTATCAGGCAGACATCGGCATTACGGATGGCAAGATCGTGGCAATCGGGCGTGATCTGCAGGAAGCGGCCACGACCATCGACGCGACCGGCTTGCTCGTGATGCCGGGCGGCATCGACAGTCACGTCCATATCGCCCAGCCGTCAGGCGAAGGCATTGTCATGGCGGACGATTTCGAAAGCGGAACAAGGTCGGCGCTTCTTGGCGGGAACACGACGGTAATGCCTTTCTGCCTTCAGCAGAAAGGCGACACCCTGCGCGAGGCGTTGAAGGGATATCATGCGCTCGCAGAGGGCAATTGTTTCACCGACATCAGTTTTCACATGATCGTCTCCGACCCGACGCCCCATGTGCTTGGCCAGGAAATGCCGGCACTTGCGGAAGAAGGCTATACGTCGATCAAGGTGTTCATGACCTACGAAGGCCTGCGCCTGCGCGATGACGAGATCCTGGCCACGCTGGACGCGGCCAAACGCTCCAGACAGGTCGTGCTGGTTCATTGCGAAAACGAAGATGCCATCCGCTATCTGATCGGACGGCGTGAAGCAGATGGCGACACCGCGCCGTACCACCACGCCACGTCTCGCCCGATCGCGGCAGAGCGAGAGGCAACACACCGGGCCCTGTCTCTGGCCGAAATCGTCGATACCCCGATCGTCATCGTCCATGTTTCGAACCGCGAAGCGATGGAGGAAATCTCGCGCGCAAGGCTGAGAGGCCAGAAGATCGCCGGTGAAACCTGCCCGCAATACCTCGTTCTGACGGCAGACGATCTGGATCTTGAGGATTTCGAGGGTGCGAAGTTCGTCTGCTCACCTCCTCCCAGAGACAAGGAAAGCCAGGACGCCTGCTGGTCCGGTCTGGAAAACGGCGTGTTCGACCTTTACTCTTCCGACCACTGCCCGTTCCGGTTTGACGACCCCAGCGGCAAGAAGACCGAGAAGGGAATGCAGTCCTTCAGATGGATCCCGAACGGCATTCCGGGCGTTGCGACCAGACTGCCGATATTGTTCTCCGAAGGCGTCAAGACCGGTCGGATCGACCTCAACCGCTTCGTTGCGCTGACGTCCACCAATCACGCCAAGCTGTATGGTCTCTATCCGCAGAAAGGCACCATCGCGGTCGGTTCGGATGCCGATCTGACCCTGTGGGATCCGGAACTCAAAAAAACCATCACCAACGACGACCTCGGCCATGGCGCCGACTACACGCCTTACGAAGGCATGGAGGTGACCGGATGGCCCGTGAAGGTTCTTCTGCGCGGCGATCTGGTGATGGAAAAAGGTGTGCCCGTTCTTGGCAAGGGCCGAGGCAGATATCTTCCCCGTAAACGGAGCAATCTGATCAACGGCGAAACCAGCCTGTAAGTCCTGCCCGGCATCATCCGGCGTGTCGCTGTTGGCGGCTGATGATGCCGGGCCACAAACCGGAAAAAGAAACGCAGACCATTTCACCCGGGAAGGGATCTGGATTGACACCGACGGTCAGGTCGGCGAGGATTTTCAGATGATCCGAATGTCTGCTTTAGCCTCCCGGCTAAAAAGGCGGCTACTGCCTGTCGACAGGCCGCCTGATCAGTTAGTGGGTGATCCGGACGCCCCGTATATTTTCCGCTGGCGCTTGTGGCCGAAGAACCCGCTCATCAACGCGTATTTACACAATGTCGTACGGGCTGACGACGAGGCAGCCCTGCACGACCATCCCTGGCCGAGCGTGTCGATCATGCTGGCCGGCACGATCGATGAGACTTTCGCTGCCCCTAAAGGCGAGAAGGTGCGCAAACTGCGTGCCGGAGATGTCGTGCTCCGCAAATCCCGCTTCGCGCACCGTCTGTCTCCCGTCCTCACCGACCCGGCCTGGACCCTCTTCATCACGGGGCCGCGCGTGAGGGAATGGGGCTTTCATTGTGCCCAGGGCTGGCGTGACTGGAAGACATTCGTCGAGGCCAGAAAAGGTGGCAAATACAACGGCTGCGACGATCCATAGGATTATTCGGAAGGCGTCTCGTCCAGAATGACATCGCTTCCGGCGCAACCGGCTGCCCGCTGCAGGATCAGCTCATGAATGCATTGGGCAACATGTGCGGGCGGAAGCCCGGCGCCCCCGGGCTGAAGCTGCAATTGGCCCGGTATGACGGTGTGCAGGGCAATACCCAGTCCCTCCACCTCTGACCGCAAGGCCTGGCCGAACGCGATCATTCCAGCCTTAGCTGCGCTGTAGACAACGGCTTCAGTAACGGGCCGAAGACCGGCGGTAGACGCGATCTGCACGACGACGGCGTTGTTTGAAAGCTTCAACGCCGGAATGGCGGCGTGGGTAAGAAGGATGGCGGACTGAAGACTGGTTTCCAGCACGCGCAGCAGCAGCTCCGGTGAAGACGGAGCGAAGGGCTGGAACCCATATGCCGCCGCACCATGGATCAGGACGTCGAGCCCGCCCATTGCAGTTGCCGCCTGCTGGACAACAGTTTCGGGTGTGGTTTTTGAAGAGAGATTTGCTTCAATGATGTGGGCGGATCCGCCCCTGGCGTGTATCTCATCCGACAATTGCCGAAGAGACTCCGCACTGCGCCCGACCAGGGCAAACTCGAATTCCGGGCTGGCAAGGCGTTCGATCAACGCTCGCCCAACCCGACCACTTGCGCCTGTCAGCAAAATTCGTGACATGCGTTTATCGGTACTGATTCAACCGGGAAGCCAAAACGGCAGACCCGGTATCAGCGACCTGTGGTTTTATCCTCGTCGCAGCCAAATCCGACCACACGACCTGCTTCTTGCCCCGTCAACTGGCGCGGCGTGGAGCCGGCAAGTGCAACGGTTTCCGACGGATCGACAAACTCGATGTCGGCTTCAACTTCGGTATTGCGCTCGATATTTGCTTTCGCTTCAGACATATCTAGTGCTCCTTGTTTGCAATTTGCAGTTTCAATCCTGCACTCATACCTACTAGATTGTCCAGAGCGATCTCGCGATGTGGTGAATTTTCTAAAAGCGACTTCAGCTACCGGGCGGCGATAGTCTGATAAATTGCAACCGGAAATGATCAACAGGAAGACTGCGTGTCGAAGGCAACTGACGGGCTCGAATTTCAACGAAAGCGGCACGTTTTGGCGTGGATGCCGATATCGCGGGTCTCTGCATGACATCGAGACCAGTGCAATTGGCCGTGATCAGCATAGCCGGCTACGGGTTGGCTCTCCTGACGAACCTGCTTCTGTCCAATATGCTCGGGACAGAGCTCTTCGGAGACTATCAGGTTGCATTCGCCCTCTTGTCGCTGCTGGCCACCCTGTCACTGTCCGGAACGGATATGGTGGCTTCGCGCTACCTGCCCACCATGCGCAAAACGGTGAACCTAGAGGGTATTCGGGCTTACTGTGCCTGGAACCGCAGCCGGATACGCTTCGGCTTTTCAATCATCCTGGCAGTCTATGCAGTGTTTCTGGCAATCGCACTTGCCACACACCTGGCCGATTACAAGCGCTTCGAAGAGTACCATCTGGCTTTTCACAGTATCTGGATTGCCCCGATTGCCGCACTTTCGCTTCTGACCGACCGATATCTCGTCGCCAGCGGGTACCCGCGAACCGGGAGCATCCTGGGCTCGCTGGCCCTTCATCTTGTGCTGCTTTTCTGTGTCGCCGCGGCAGTGTACGGGCTGCGGCTGTCGGTCTCGAGCAGCAGCGTCATGATCGGTATCCTCGTGGTATCGTTTGTGTTCCTGGGGCTCCTGCATGCCGTCATCTTTCGGGCCGTTGAGCCCGAGATTTACGGTGCATGGTGGACACCGGCGCGGGGCGCATCCGCCGAACACCACAGGGCCTGGTCACGGACCAGCAATCGAATGCTGATCATGCGGGTCAATTCACTGATGTTGTGGCACCTAGACCTCTTCATCGTCGAAATCGCCTCGCCGAACGAAGCCGCCACAAGTCTATATGCGGCAGTCCTACTGGTGGTTCGCATCATGCAGCTTATCCCGACCACCATATCCTTCATGATCCGCCCGTTGTGCGGTGCTGCCGCCGACGACCGGTCGCAATGTCCCAAATTGCAAAATGCAATCAACGAGTCGAATGCCGTCGTCCTGGGGGTCTGTTCTCTGCTCCTGGCCGGGATGCTAATCGGCGGACATTTCATTCTGAATGCCTTTGGCCCGGGGTTCTCCGAAGCAACGACGGCACTCGCGATGGTTGCTGTTGGAGCCTTCATTGAAGCCTTGACGCGGCAGTCCCTCGTGATCCTGCAGACCATGGGTCACGAACAGGTCGCGACCCGCATCTCGACGGTCAGTCTCGTTATCGTGCTCGGGGGCGGGTTCATCGCCACCTACCTCTTTTCCTACAACGGCATGGCCGCCGTGACCGGTTTGGTCTTGGCGGGCAAGGGTTTGATATCCTATGCTTTTGCTCGAAGGCGGCTTCCGGAGATCCGTCCTCTGAGCGTCATTTGAAACAACGCGGAGGTGTGATGATGAAGACAGACAATCCATATCAACACTTGATCGAGGCCCTTACCCCACCTTCTGGCGAAATAGATTCATTCATCGAATTGGGCAGCATTCTGCGGTCACTCGATCCGCAACGCATAAACGGCCTGTTGCTGGATCTGCTGCACGTTGTGCGCGAACGCGGCAGCTTGCCGGCACAGCGGGAAGGCAACGTCTACCTGTGCCGGACCGATCAGTTCAGCCTGATGCTGCGCTTCAGTGGACAAGGCGGCCGGCAACCGGTCTACACCGCCAACGAGTTTGATGCCTTCGTGTTGAACCTGTCACCAAATGACGTGCACATACCGCGGCTGGAGTGCGGGCTGGATCGCAACAACCTTCATCAACGCCCGCCCAGCCTCAAGCGCCGGGACAGCGACCTCGTACTGAAGGCGCATGACGTCTATGACGCCCCGGCGTTCGGCGACATCATCGACATTGCCGCCGCCACGCCGATTGCGCCGTTGTTGATCGTGCATTCCCCACCCCGGGCCCACAGCACCTGGACTTTCGACCGCGACACACTGGAGCCACTGCAGCAGGTCAGTACCGATCTGCATGCCTCACGCATGCAGATGGTTCTCCAACTGCTTCAGGCCATGCAACAGATCGATGGACTTGAAGAACCGCTGGCCAAAATGGTGCATTCGAACATGGCAGGTTTTGCACGCTGGGATGCCTTGAAGCTGCTTCATCGCTGTGCGCCACAGCAGGCCCTCACCGCCTTGCACCAAATGGCGCACAGCGACCGCGATGCGTCGCTTCGCGAAGCGGCGCGAGCAACCCTTGCAAGAACAATGGACGGGGATGCGGCATGACCGAGACATATTTTCCCGAAGGGAAAGAAATCCTGACACTTGATCAGTTCGTTGAAAGGCTGGAGGCATCGGGCATCGTTCCGGATCTTCGTGCCTCCCGCTACACTCCGGAAGCAATGTCGCGCGTTGCCGAATGGATGGCTGCATTGGCACGCGATCCCGATGTGCTGCGCGGTCTGCTTGTCGATGGTCTGGCGGATTTTCTGAATTACCAGGTCGACAACGATTTCAAACCGTCAACCTTGATGCTGCACAAGGGCGACGGGTATTCCCTGCGTGCCGTCCTGTGGATGCCGCCAAGCCCTCAACATCCCCCCGAAATCTTTTCCTATTACGAAACCCATGATCACAGCTTCGATTTCTTCACGGTCGGCGCTTTCGGTCCCGGGTACCGCACCCAGTTGTACGACTACGAATACGAGAGCGTGCGCGGCGTCCCTGGAGAACTTGTTCCCTTGAGATTTCAGGAGGAAACCGGGCTGCCGCCAGGCAAGGTGATGTACTATTACGGCAGCCGCGATATTCACACACAGCTCCCGGCGCCCTCGATTTCCGCGTCGATCAACCTGCTCCTGCCCAAGACCTATCCAGCACACCGCCGGCAATACGAGATGACCCTGGAAGAAACGCCGGAAGGTGTCTTCGGCAAGCTTATCGCCGGGAATGTCGATCGCCAGGCGCAGGAGCGCGCGTTGTTCGAAACAGCAGCGGCTATGGGCGATACCGATCTTCATGAGGCCTTGCGCGACATTGCAAGACATCATGACACGCCGCAGGTGCGGGCACTGGCCTGGCAATCCCTGTTGCCCAACAGCAAGCATCTCGCTGAGGATGTCGGCCTGGTCCGCGACGATGGAGACCCCCATGTTCGCGCCGCCCTTTCGCAGTGGGTGTAGAGCGCTGAAATTTACCAGCCTGGCAAAGTGGTGCCTGCCCCGCCTTGCCAGCGACCATCCGAAGCCGTGCAGATTGGGAAGGATCAACTCCCTTTGGATCAGGCCAGAAAGTGTGGTAATCGCCAGCCAAACAACATCGGGAATGCACCATTGAGCGAACTGACCGTAGCGGAAGCAACGAACCGCGTTTATGAATCCCTGCAGGCCGACAACGAAGATATCGACCTGCATATCGCAGCTCTCAAGGAAGCGTTGAAACGCGAGGGCCAGAAGGAAGCCGTTTTTGATCCGGCAAAGCTCGTCCAGAACAACCGGTCCGGACGCAAGCTCATGCAAGCCTACTTTCGCCAGCGCGGCGTGAAGGTTACCTTCGCGGCTGCCTGACACGAAGCTGCCATTGGGCTGCCTGCCTCACTGAACCCTGTATCGATGCTCCGGACGTCCGACCGGGTAATCTCCACTGGAGCCGCCGCCTTGGTTTTCACCTGAAGGCGGCGGCGCCCTGCGAAGTCTCCAGACAGGTTTCCACCTCACTCGAAAACAGTACTGCTCTGTTCCTGCTTTCTCAGGTGGGCTTTCTCTGCATGTCGAGCACCGCTCGTAAACATGTACCGTTTCGCAACCAGGGAAATCGCGAACACAAAGATCAACAGCGGCACCACAATAACCATGAGGGAGCCGAGCCCGTTCGCAAGTTCGCCTTGCGAAAGAAGAAACCATACGAACACCCCGGCAATAGCTACCGAAATGGCCAGTTCAACAAGCGTCATCTGAAAAGCGGCCCGCCAGGCGAAACCGCTGTCGGGGATGATTTCGTACTTTTTGTAAAAGTGTCGCCCTGCGTCGCTTGAAGCGCCCAATACGGCACCAATCTGGTTCACCGAACCGCTCACGCTGATGCCGGTTAGCGTTTCCAGAATGACACTGAAGATAGCCAGGGCGATCAACAGCCCTGTGAACACCAACGCAAATCTCACCAATCCAACACTTTTCTGCACAATAGCCCCCAGGACTTGAAAACACTTTTTTGATAGCGCCGGGACAGGCAAAGCATGCCCCATGCGGTCCCGCCCCGGCATTCCATAGTGGAGATTTCGGGCGACGGCCGTCCGGCTTATAGAAGCTAAATCTTAAGTTGCAATTTCCAGAAACACTTGCATTGGCGACAAAACCGCCAGGTAACACTTCAAAACGCCACGAAAATATGTTCATTTTGCCTCGATCTTGAGGCCTTATTTCAGCCCAACAAATGCTGATGAATGCATGACATCGAACAACAATAATCGTTTGATATTCTGGGCTGAATTTCCTTTCCGTTTTCTCCGTCGAAGCCAAAAGAGGTTTGGATGACTGTACTCATTACCGGCGGTGCCGGTTATATCGGCTCGCATTGCTGCGTGGCTTTTCTTCAGGCCGGGCACGACATCGTTGTGGTGGACAACATGTCCAACGCGAGCCAGGTCAGTCTCGAGCGGGTAGCGGCCATCACCGGCGCGAAGGTATCTCTGGAAACAGCCGATATCCGGGATCAGTCGCGGATGGAGGAAATCCTCAAGCAGTACCACTGTACGGCGGTAGTGCATTTTGCCGGCCTGAAAGCGGTTGGTGAATCCACCAAGATCCCCCTCGCCTATTACGACAACAACGTCGTGGGAACTCATCGCTTGCTGTCGGCGATGGCCAATTGCGGCGTGAAGCAAATGATCTTCTCGTCCTCGGCGACCGTTTACGGCGACCCGCAATTCCTGCCCCTGACCGAAGATCACCCGACGAGCGCCGTCAATCCCTACGGCCGCACCAAGCTGATGATCGAGGAAATGCTGCGCGATGTCGCCGCCAGCGACCCCTCCTGGCGCTTCGGCATCCTGCGCTATTTCAACCCGGTCGGCGCGCATGAAAGCGGGCTGGTGGGGGAAGATCCGCAAGGCATCCCGAACAATCTCATGCCATTCATCACCCAGGTCGCGGACGGCCGCCGGGAGGAGCTCTCGGTCTTCGGCAACGACTACGACACGCCGGACGGTACCGGCATCCGCGACTACATCCATGTCATCGATCTGGTCGAAGGCCATCTGAGGGCACATGAAGTGCTCGGATCAGGCTCCGCCCCGTCCAATTGTTTTGCGGTCAATCTTGGCACCGGCAACGGCTACAGCGTGCTGGAGATGGTCAAGGCATTCGAGCGGGCCTCCAACAGACAGATCCGCTACTCCATCGCTCCTCGCCGGGAAGGCGATGTGGCACAGTGTTTCGCAAACACGGAATTTGCGGAAAAACTGCTCAACTGGAAGGCCGAGCGCGGCCTTGAGGACATGTGCCGCGACACCTGGAACTGGGTCTGCAAGAACCCGCGCGGCTACGAAACCGTCGCCTGACCAAGTCTGACGCCTGACATGTTTGAGACGGCAAGCGGACTTGCCGGCTCAATTCATTGGCAGATGCCACTCGTTTCTAGGCTGAAGTATTCTGAAACACTCTCACGGTGCGGATGCTGGTTGCAGCTCCGGCAACGTCGCCATCGTTCTTGCCGGCAAAGGGCGCGACCGCATTGCTGAGAAGTAACAGCGCTGGCGTGTGAGCAAAATCGTTGGGTGCGTCAAAGACTTCCATGTCGTCGACATAGAAACGAAAGCCCTGCCGGGTCCAGAGCATCCCATAGCGGTGAAAGGTGTCGTCCAGGCGGATGTGCGCCCGGTAACTTGCGGCAAGCACCTTCTTTTCCGGGCGCCACCGCCGGGCTGAGACCTGAACGATGTTCGGATATTTGACTTCGGCCACATCCAGCTCGAAATGTGTGTCGCCCTCCGTCTCGCGATCGGATATCAGCCAGAAGGCATTGTTGACACCGGCCTCGCGCGCGATGCGCATCTCGCACTCGAAATAGCCGTAAGTCTGGCGGAAGGTCCGGGTCCGAACGTAGCCTCCCGTGAAAGGCCGTTTCGGATCGGCCTGATGGCCGAGTTTGAGGTCGAGTTCGCCTTCCCGCATCACCACGTTTTTCGGGTAGCGCATGGTCGGATGACCGTCCCCTCCGATGCGCATGCGGTCCCAGGTTTGCTGAAACCGGTTAAGGTCGTCGAAATCATCCTGGAAGGTCAGCTGCCAGTCGCCGTCCATCCGCTGCAGAGGGGCAGGCAGGTCGTTCGAGGTCAGAGCCAGCAAGCTGCGGGGCGACGCAAGAAGCGCCGCACCCGCCATGCCACCGGCTGCCGCGCCGGTCAGAAACCGGCGACGGCTCAGCACAGGTCCGGGTCGTGTCATGATCCCGCGAACCGGTCAGCTCGCCAGTTTCGCGCCGGCGTCCGGCGATGTCTTCTCGCGAAGCTTCAGCTCCAGGTTCCACGCGCGGCTGCGCAAGGTCTCGATCTCGCTGGTCATGAAATCGACCTCGCCCCGGAACCAGTCGGTTACTTCCTCGGTCGTCTGGTCGATCTTCACAAGGTTCGGCTTGACCAGCGGCTGCTCAGGCGGCGAGGCCACCGGTTTTGCGAGCACGTGGTTGAGGCCGTTCTCGGTGAGGAAGCGATGGTACTCGGCATAATTCAGCCGGTAGACATGCTGAACCTTGGAGAAGTCGGCACTCTCGAAGATCTTTTCCAGGTTGATCGGCATGTAGTCTTCGATCTCGACGGAAGGGATCGCGAACAGCGTCGACAATTCGCGAATGCGGGAATCGTAGGTGAAGAACACCGCGGGAATGCCCTGGTGCAGTCCGATGACGTTACCGTGCAGGCGGAAGCCGACCAGAACGTCGACATTGTCCCGCGCATCTGCCGCCCATTCATCAACGTCGAAGAATGCCTGCATCCGCTCGCTCATCAGCGCCTCGACATCCTTGTCGCCCTCCAGATTGTACTTTCCGAGGATCGAACGGATATGCTTCTGCTTGGCTTCGCCAGTCTCGAAGATTGCCAGCGTTTCCTCGCGCTCGCCCTGGGAATAGAGACGATTGGCCGGCCGCTTGGCTACGGCCTCGATGAGCGCCCGTTGCATGCGGTTGGTCTTGGTGGCGTTGGACGCATAGTCGGCGGAAAGATACTTGTTCAGCGTCAGACCGACACGAGCGTTGGCCGGATCCAGCGGCTTGATCTCGATGGACGGCCTCAGATTGCGGTAGAAGCTCGGGCAGCCGATGATCCGGATGTTCTTGATGCCGATGTCGTTGAAGACCTCGGCGCTGTAGACACCGCGTACGCCGATCGTTTCGCATTTGTCGGCGATGATCTTCCAGGCCTCGATGCTGCCTTTCGGCATTTCCAGCTTCTTGTATTTCGCCGCCTGGGCGCCGACACCCACCGGGACGATCGGTCCCTTGAGCTTCTTCAGGAGCGGAATGACATTGCCGATATCAACCGTCTCTGTGAGGTAGTTGGATCCGCGAATGACGGTGGCGTCATAATCGTCGGTCGGCCAGAGTTTCTCGTCGGCCGCATGGGCGAACTGCACGTTGGTGATCTGGTCGTAGGCAAGCGCCTTCAACATCGCGTCATAGACGAGAACGTCGCCCGTATTGATCCCGCCGCGTGCAAAGGTCGACAGGGGATCATCGATTTTCAGGAATGCCGACTTGTTGCCCGGCTTGACGGCAGCGCCGCCGTTGAGAACGAAGAGCTTCTTCATGTGAACTGCACCTTTCAAAAATGTGGGCTCGGGCCCTTCGATTACCGGACGGACGTCTGACGTCCGCGTTGCTGCCAGAGCGTTGCTCCGTCAGCCGCACTCCCCCGGACGGTCGTTTCGGATGAACTGGAAATCTGCGCCACCGGCGCCTTGGTTCGGCGGATGCTTTGCAGGCGATCCGGGAACCAGTTGTGCAATTGCCGCAGGAACGGCTGCAGGCTCTTTTCCCAACTGCGCTCTGCACTGCGCTGTGACGCATTGGTCGAAAGGGTTCGAAGCAGCCTTTCCGACTTTGCCAGTGTTTCGAGCGCCGTGATCAGATCATGGGTCACCACGCCATCGTCAGAGGAGCGCAGCAACAGGCCATCAACCTTGTTCTCGATCAGCTCGCTTACGGCCCCCACATCGGTGGCGACAGGCACACAGCCAAGACGTTGTGCCTCGATGATCGTAAGCGGCGCACCTTCCCATCTGGACGGCAACACGAAGGCATCGGCCCAGGCCAGCAGTCGGCTGAGCCTGCGACTGTCATAGATCGGCGGATCGACGCGGATACCGAGTTCGGCAAACCGCTCCTTCCAGGAACCGCCTGCCCCGGCGTCCATGACGTCGGAACCGACAATGCGCCAGTCGATGTCGACACCCTTGCGCTTCAGGGCACGAGCCGCAGCAAAGATCCGCTCGATGCCTTTCTGCCTGTCCAGCCGCCCCAGGAAGACAGCCCGCAGACGGCCATCGCGGTCTTGCTGACGGTTGTTCGACAGCCGTTTGGCCTCTTCCGGCGCCATCGGGTAACCGGCGGCATTCGGAATATGAAGCAGCTTGGCAACAGGCACACCCATGCCGTGCAGCCACTCGGCCATGTCCCGCGAGCAGGTCAGCACGCTGTCGTAGATATGCTCATAGGCAAGCGTCAGATAGGGATGGCCCGCCGGACGGCCGAGTTCGGAACTGTCCAGCACATGCACGTAGTTGACGACCTTGACCCCGCGCCGGCGAAGTTCGCCGAAAATGGCATTGGCCGGGGCAAGCTGGTTGTTGATCACCACATCAAGGCCGGAAAGGAACCCGAGAACCTGTTCGGCCCGCGCGTTTTCGTCATGCCCCATCAGCAACTCGTGGCCGGAGAACATGTTGGGACCACCCCACAGAGGATAGTCGTCGGCCAGAAAGTTGATGGTGTCGAACACCCCGTCGTTGTCGGAGATGTGGTTGTAGACCGGCTTTCCGAACACATAGAGATGGACCTCGCACCCGGCTTTTTTCAGAACCCGGGCAGCCGCGTAGGCAACCTTCTCGACACCGCCGAACGTTGCGATCGGCAACAACAGACCGACCCTGAGGGGCGCGCCCTCACGGCCAAGACGCGGCATGATCGGGGCTGCACCCGCACTGTGCCGCAGCAGCTCGAAATACTTGCTGCGGTTCGGGAAGTAGGCAGAACGCCAGATCCAGCGTTCGCCGGGCCCGTGGCGATAGCCGGACTCGCGCAAGGCCCCCAGCGTGGCCAGAAGGCTGTTGGTGGCAGACAGGGCGGTGCCCTGAATGTCTTCCGCCGAGAACGGTCCACGCACGACGACTTCGGCTATCTTCGGTGCCGGATTGGCACCTCTCAATGTCCGGATCCAGTCGTCGGACTTGTCCTCGACACATTGCTTCATGATGTCGAGCGAACACATCCAGCCAAGCGGCTTCTTGGCAAGTTCCTTGCCTTCGCCCAGCTCGTTCACCTCGATCGCCAGCCGGTCCTTGTCGCTTTCGAACCGAAGCGCGACAAAATGATGGGACGCCGACAGGCGCTCGGTCAGCCACAAGACGTTGTGCAGCAGACCGCAGCTTTTCAGCGCGTCCCTGTGTGCCGGCGACATCCACAGCCAGAACGGAGGTACGCCGTAGGTTTCCGGTTCGGCCTGCGCTGCCCAGAAGGTCTTCACGAATTCCTCGATGCTGCGCTTCTTGTGCGCAACGACAGGATCGGTGAAGAGATCGACCAGGTAGGTATCTGCTCCGAATGCAACGAACCGAGGTGCTTCCTCGTGCTCCCAGCCAAGCAGCGTCTCGGTGGAGAACAGCTTCTTGTGCTTGTCCTTGATGTATCCAAGGATGCTGTCACGGGTTCGGTTGGAATCGCGCAACATGCTTTCGGCGCGCTGGCGGTACTCGAAGCCGAAGAAGGGATAGTTCGCTCCCTTGAAGCCATGAGAAATCGCCTGCAGCCAGAAATCCCAATCCTCGAAGCCGGACTTCATGCTCTCGTCGAAACGAACCCCGGCGTCGAGGAGGGATCTGGAGACCAGGCTGCCGGCCTCGCAGATATTGTCGAAGGTAACGTGCAGAAGGCGCGAATATTCCGCCGTGTAGTTGCCGTTCCACTCGATCCCGAACTTGTCGATATTGGGATAGACCCAATCCACGCCATCACTGGATTTCATGAAGTCGAGAAGAACACGGATCGCCGAGGGCGTGATCCGGTTGTCGGCATCCAGGAAATAGACCGCTTCCAGATCGGAGAAGCTGCGCAAGGCAAAGTCGATGCCGTAGTTGCGCGCAGAACTCAGACCGCCGTTGGCCTTCCGCAGGTAATAGACATTGTCGTAGGCGAGCGCATAGGCCCGCCCCGTTTGCCCCGTTTCGGGAAAGGGGCAACCATCGTCAACGATCACGACCGCGATGTTGAACGGCGCCTGCTGGGCCAATGCCGCGTCGATGGCCTCGGTCAGAAGGACCGAGTGCTTGTAGACCGGAATGACGATGGCGACCGTGGCCGAAGCCGTGCCGGAACCGCCGAACTGTGCGTAACGCACATTCGGCAAACCCGGTCTTGAACCAGTGTGCTGGAGCATGCCGGCCTACCCGCTCACGACAGCGCGGAAGTTGGCGAATTTCGCCCAGGCAAAATCGTTACCGGTCGTTTCGTTCATCCGGGTGGCAAAATAGACATTCTGCCAGACCCCGATCCGCTCGCCTGCAAAGGCGCTCAGATGTGCCGTCTCGCCGTAGCTGACGGTTTTCCAGCCGGAAAACGCCTCGCCGACCGACTGTTCACGTTCTCCCTTGAAGAGCGCCTTGGCCGCGCCAAGGTCCTTGGCAACCACAATGGCGAAATCGATATCGGCGGCGCGGCTGTTGTCGATGAACGCCTTGGCAGACATGCGGATCACCTGCGGCGGACAAGCTGCCGGAAGTTGCCCGATGGTCATGCCTTCCGCAGGCGGGTGACAGCCGATGGCACGTTCCGTCGGCAACGGCATGATCGCTTCGAAATCGAAGGACACCTCATCGGAGTTGGCAAGGCTTGCGTGCTCCAGGATGCCCGGGGCGATCGGCATGTCGCGGAAGCCTTCGTCCAGGTTCACCTGTTGCGACTGCGCCGGAATGTAGTTGGCATGCGGCGGCATGGAAACACCCGGAATGCCACCCCACACCTGAAGGGCGAGGCTGTTCTTGAGGACCGACAAGCCGTTGGCGGCATCGCGCACATGGAACATTTCGACCGGCTGCAGACCACCGACGGACAGAAGCGGTACCTCGTCCTCGGTCTCTTCAACCTGCATGCGGAACTCCAGCGTTCTGCGCAGGCCCGCAGTCGAGCGCGACAGGCCGAAGATGTTCCAGCCCGTGGACAGATCGCCACTGGAGAAATGCCAGGTATCGACGATCCTCTGGTCCTCCAGCGTCATCAACTGGGCACGCAGCTTGATATCGGGACGGCTGCCGGTCTGTTCGACATGCACCGCCACTCCGCTGACACCGGAACTGGGCACCGGCAGGATCTGACTGACACCATCGACGGAGGCACTTGCCAGCACATTCGGATTGAGCGGGTTTTCGGCCGGTTCGTTGCTGAACAGGAGGTCCAGCGGCTGCAGACCATGCCGGTTGAGGAACGCTTCAAGTGCGGCAAACCGGTTCTGCAGGTCGTCGTTCAGGCTGCGAAGTGTCTTCAGTTCCTTGCTGGACAGAACCAGGCGCCGCGCACCCGATTTCACATGATCGGCAACCAGCCCGACCATCGATGAAACAGCCTCCACTTCACCGCCACGACCCCAACCGATAACCGGTGGCAACTGAACCACAGCGCGTTGCTGCATCCATTTATGCAGTTCGTCCTTTGCATCCATTGCAGCCGGATCCACGATCACGGCCAGTGGCAGAAGCGGCGCTTCCGACACCTGGTACCGGCCGGCGCTCTCGTCGGAAAACAGGGCGTAGTCGTCCTCGACACCCTCAAACCAGACCGTCTTGACCGCCTCGAGCAACGGCCCGGGAATGTCCTGCCTTGATACGCCCACGACGATCAAGGTCAGCTCCTTCAGCAGCAGCATCTCACGCGTAGCGTTGTGAACGGGAAACGTGTCTTGTGTAGCCACGACTGTCATGCAAGCCCCCATCTGAACTGTGAAGCGTCCCCCTGCCGGAGATCCGCTTGCTCAACTAATATACATGCACAAGATTTATGTTTGTTTGTGACAATAATGCGGCGCAACATAGAATTATGTAAATATATTTATCTACTTATTGTTTTTCACAAAATATAGATGCATTTCTATCGCAATATTACTCAAATTATACGAACAAAATACTTCAAAATTCGAAATGATATTCTTATCAAGCTACATGAGAGCCACCATCTTCCGCTGCTGCACCGGCGCACGCTCCCGCATGACATGCGGCACATTGTTTTCGCTCAGGAAGTCACCCATGGTGTAATAGGTGGCCTCATAGGCCCGGTTGAACCGGTCAAAGAGGCCCTGATCCCAATAGTCGCTCAGGCGGAACACCTTCTCGCTGAAGACGTCGAAGCTCGGGATCCGGAACGTCTCCGCAAATTCGCGCGTGCGGCTGTCGTAGGTGAAATAAAGCGCCGGGACGCCATTGGCCAAAGCCATCAGGTTGCCATGGAGGCGATAGCCGAGCACCAGGTCGCAGGCTTTGACGCAGGCATCATAGTCCGCAACAACGTCGGAATAGAACAAGGAGTTGCGGTAGAGGCACTCGATGTCGTCGTCCAGATACCACTCGCCAACCCAGGCATTCTCCCGAAGCGAGGAAATCGCCTGGTCCTTTTGCGCAGGCGTTCCAAGTACCAGCTTCTTTTCCTCCAGCTCGCCTTGCGCCATCAGAACGGTATCGAAGCGGGCCGCAACCGACTTGATCAGGTCGCGATGGAACGTGAGATACTGCCGGATATCCCTGGCGTATGCCGGCGACACTTCGCGCCGCACGGTCAGGCCGACTTTCCGGATGCGGTCGATCTCGGGCAGCGTGATCCTCAGACCGGGGTCGTTGTGGCGAAATGCCGTCGGGCAACCGATGATCCGCGTGTTGGAAATTCCGATGTCTTCCAGCACCTCGGCGGTGTAGGCACCGCGAACGCCGACAGATGTCGTCGAACCTGCAATCAGGCGCAGGACATTCTTCGTGGCATCCGACAGCACAAGCTTGCCGTCGACCGGCGCCTGGGCACCAATTCCGAAAGCCAGAACCGGAAGCCCGAGCCGGCGCAGCACCTGCTCCGCCATTTCCCAGTCCATCTCGCCGTGAATGTAGTTGGACCCGCGCAACACGACATAGTCGAATTCATCCCGCAACCGGTCGACTTCCGCCGGGTTGAATTCGCGGATCGTCAGGGTTTCGAGCCTGTCGTACTTCAGCAGTTTCAGCGAGGAATCGAAAACGAAGGCATCGCCGATATTGTGATAGTGGTTCAGGTTGCGCTGAATGTCCTGATGGCTGTACCAGCGGACATTGTTGTGATCGTAGACTTCGCCGGACGGTATCATCACCAGAACGCGTGTCATTCCATATTCCTTTGTCTTCTCAGGCGCTTTGCTTGAGGGCACCGGGACGAGACGCGAGGCCGCCATCTAGAACCTCGCGATAAAGGGTCACGTGCTCGCCGGCACTTTCGAGATGCGTTTTGGGTGGCCTGATGCCCGTCCGCAGACGCTGCCACAGACCCGGATCGCGCAAGGCTTCGGCCATGCGGTCCGCCAGGTCTTCCGGGCTTGCCGGCCGGGCATGCAGACCGTCGACCTTGTCGCGAACCTTTTCGGCCATGCCACCGATGCCGCTGCAGATAACCGGTCGCCCATGGAAGAACGCTTCCTGGATAATCACAGGTGAGTTCTCCCACCATACAGACGGCATCATCACCCAGTCCGTTTGCCGGATCAGCGACGGCATATCCTTGTTCTGGTAGCTGCCGGCGAAGCGCACGCGCGATCCGGCCGCTTCCAGAAGATCTGAAATTCGACTGCGAAACGCTTCGGGCTGACGTTCAAGATTGCCGCCATGAATGGTCAGCGTGGCATCTTCCCCCCAGATGCTTTCGGGAACTCGCTGGACTGCATCCAGAAGTACATCCACCCCCTTGTAGGGCGTCATCTGGCCGAAGAACGCGAAACGGTTCCGCAGGCCACCAGCTGCCACGGAACGCTGCGCCGCCTGTTCGCTCACGTTCAGGCCGTTTTCGATAACGGACATCTTGTCCGCCGGCAGCCCCCAGGCGACATAGCGGTCCGCCAGGAAACGGCTGGGCGAGATGTAGCCATCAGCTAGCCCGAGCATGGACTTGATGAACTGCCGCCGGCGCAGGAAACTGGCTGGCGAAATCTCCGGAAAGCAACCGTTGCAGGCAATCGGCGTGGCCGCCTCGCAGAGTTTGTTGCCACCTGCTTTGACCATTTGCCCATGATGATGGCAGATGGACAGGAACTCGTGGAAAGTCACCAGAATGGTGGCGTCCGGCAAGGCGTCGCGCACCGTGTAGAGTGTCTCTAGCCCGAAGCCGATGAAATGATGGAAATGCACCACGTCCGGACGCAGGGTGCGCACAAACCGCCGCAGGTCCCTGTGCAGGTCTCCGGTGTTGCGGTTGGACACCAGGAACGGGTCGTAGTCGTCAGCGTGAAAAAGCAGCTCGTCATCGGCGTCATCGACACCCATCAGCGCGGACTGGCCGTGCCGCGGATAGCCGTCACCAACCCGCGCCAGGAAGAACGATTGTGTTCCCGGCAGGGCCTTCAGGCCCTGGTGCAGATTGTAGGAAGCCACTTCCGCTCCGCCGAGTGACAGTGTCGGATGGCCGTGAGAAATGACGAGCACGCGCAGAGCCGCGGCCTTGGAAGGTGTTCTTTCCTCGTGAGCAGCCGTCATCGGATATCCTCTGCCAGGTCAGCAAGAAACGGAGACCAGGTTCGCTCGAAACTGCGGCGATCGAGTTCGGAAACCAGTTTTTTCCAGGACCTTTCTCCCGGGCGACCGTCCTCGGCGTGGATCATCTCCACCTGAGGCACCCAGAGCGAACCGATGCCCGACAGTTTCAGCCGCAGGGCGGCATCGAGCCCTTTCTCGTCCGTGCCAAGATATTTCCTTGAAAAGCCTCCCGCTTCCGCCAGGGCCGATCTCGGCAGCACACAGCAATCGAACGGTGCCGCGGCAACAGGGCTGACATCCGCGCCATGAAGTGTCCGGCGCGGGTAACCGAGATAATGCTGCTTCAACAGATAGCGGCCGTCTTCCGGCTCGATCCAGGCGCCACCCCATCTGATGGTTTCGTCTTCATAGAGCAGCGTGGGGGCTGCAATACAGGTAGCATCCTGTGCCTGAAACGCCGCAAGCAGCGGCTCCAGCCAGCCCGGACCGCGCGGCAACACACCGGAAGACAGGCAAACAACCGTCTCCGCTGGTGAGGCCTCGACGCCCGCCTGAAGCGCATCGAGCGCGTCCTCGACGTGGTCCGCAAGCACCAGGCGGACGGCGAGACCGTAGAAACCGGCAAGTTGCCTGAAGTCTTCGACCTGCTCCAACGCATCATCCTGCGAGGCAACCAGGACTACCGGCGCGCTCCGCAGCAGCGGATCAAGCGCACACAGCGACAGCAGGACACGTGATTTCTCGAAATTTCCGTCGAGACCAATCACAAGGGCGAAAGCGGCGTTTTCATCCACGGCTCCGAAGTCGATCGTCTCGACGATGACTGGTTCGGGCGCATCATTGGCCTGCAACACCGGCAGAAGATGGCGCTCCAGAAAGTCAGGACGGAATGCCGTTGCCGGATCCAGCCCGGAAAGAAGTCGCCTTAGCGCGGAACGCGGCGAAGCCCTGCCAAGCGCCAGCGGAGCAAAGGCGGACCTGCCATCTTTCAGCACGATCTCCAGATACGTACCCTCGGTGCCGGACATTTCCTCGGCAGGTACATGAACAAGGAACCCGTGCCGTTGCAGTGCATCCGGCCCGTTCAGAAAGGGTGACAATGTTTCGAAAGCGCTTGTCACGTCGGGCCGCAGCTGCGTCGTCCAGCGCGTATCGAGGCGACAACTCATGCAGCCCGAACGCAGGAAGACCGTCTCGACACGGTCTTCCGGATTGAGCAGCCAGCCCGACAACAGGACGCCGGCCCGATCCAGTGAAGCGCTGAAATCGATACCGACACGAACCGGGACGTCGAGCTCGCTAACCGTTTCCCGGCCATCGAACCGCCGGCCCGCCAGCTCCAGCCGGGCCCTGCCGTCACCCGCGGGGGAGAGCTTCGGCAGAAGGGCCCGTATGTGGGAGGGAAGAGCCCGGGCCGGCGGCATCGTCCTGTGTTCATGAACCTCGACCACGCTCCATCCGGCGCGGCCACGGAAGAAAACCTTGCGAAGTTGCGCGGTATCAAGACCGCCCTCGACCTCGAGCAAACCGGCAAAACCATGTGCCTTGCCACCGGTGTCCTTGCGCTCGAAAAGACTTCCGGCCAGCTGACCGAGTTTCAATGCGCCGTCGAAAACAAACACCCGGCTGGTTCCCACCGGCATGCCCTTGGCCCACCCCTGGAGGTAGATATCTCCGGCGTCGAAGACACCCAGCACCTCGATGAAACCGTCGCGCCCCGCGACAGCATCGACAAGTCTGGCGGCCGTTTGCATTGCCTGAGGTGTGGTTCCCGCGCCAAGCAATGCCTGGACCAGGCCGTCAACGATATCCGGCACCGATTGAGGTGACAGCTCACCGACACTGTTGAGGAAGCTCTTGAGATCTTCTGCCTGATGCCTGACGCCATAGGGGTAGGCATGCCCCTGGCTGCGGACCGTCACCCGTTCGGGCCGGGAGGCAGAACCTGGCACCGGAGACAGGATTGCGATGAACGGACGTTTTTTGCCCGAAAGGCCGTTTCCGGCTGGCAGCACCGTCACCGTGCAGGGTACGACCATCTTCGGGTCTTCGTTGAGGATAGCCGGCACCCCGCCGGCAAAGGCTTCCCCCACCCCGGCGATCAACAGCGTTTCGCGGTCGAGGTTGACGTAAAGAACCGAATGACCGTCGAGCGGAACCTGCCCCCCTGCGCTCCCCTGCGCCTTCAGCGTGGGTGCCTGCCGCTCCGCTCTCGCAGGCAGCTTCTTCACGCCTTCCAGGGTGACGACAGGCTCCATCGTTGCTTACCTCCAGAGACCGCCTGCGGCGGCGAACAGCATGCCCCCGACAAACCCGAGAAGGATCGCCAGCAGCAGGATATGAACCTTGAGGTTGTTGCGGCTCTTTTCTCCAAGGACCTTCAACCGGTCATCGAACCCCTTCAGCGTCGTGTCGAAACGCAGCAGGAAGACTTCCAGTTCCTTGACCTTCTGAGAGAGGTCGCCCTGGCCGTTTTTCAGAAGGGACATGGCTTCGCCAAGTTCGCCCTCGTTCGATGCCAGCGCATCGATCCGCTGTACCGTCTCGCGCAAGACCGCCGTTGCATCACGCTGGCCAACAGCGCTTTGGCGCTGCGCCACGATCAGCCGGTCGACTTTCTCCATCACCACTGCCAGAGGCATGGCGACGGCAGCTTCCGCGGCGCGTTCTTCTGCGCTCGGGCGCGGCAACTTCAGTTGCGCTTCCCCCTTGGGGGTTTCCGCCACAACAGTCAGACCGCCAGGTGCTGCGGCAACGGCCTGGGGCAACTCGATGTCGAACGCATAATGGCCGTCGCCGATGCCGTTGCGCTTCAAGTCGATGCGCTGGGTTTCGGCAACCTTGCTGAGAACTCGCTCACCGTCGTGGAAGACGTGGATGGTCATGCGGTCGCTCGGGCTCGACGCATCCCAGGCCCAGCCGAGCAGCCGGCCGTTTTCGAATGCATCGACACGCCCCTGCAGCCGCGCGGAAACGGCTTGTTCCCTGGCCTCCGCAACAGCTTGCGGCGGCTTGGCCTCCGATCCGGGTTTTACCTGTTCAAGAGGGGTTACACTCATTCCGTTTTCCTCAGGCAGCAGGTTCACGCGCCGCGGTTTGCCGGTCGGCAAACAGGCGCAGATATTGTTCGGCAACAGCACTGACGGACAGCGGCTTGCGGATGTTGGCTGCAAGTTTCCGGTACTGCGCGGCATCTCCGGCAGCTGTCGCCATCGCGATTGCCAGGCCGACCGGATCGTTCTTGCGCACATGCAGGCCATCGACGCCGTCCCTGACAGCCTCGGCCATGCCGCCGACACCGCTGGTGATCACCGGCCGTCCGTGCTGCTGTGCTTCTGCAATGACCAGCGGCGCGTTTTCCCACCACAGAGAAGGCACGACGACCCAGTCCACGGGTTCCATGAGACCGGCGACATCATCAGGTTTGTAAGCCCCTAGGCGCTGCACTCTGGGTGCGGTTTCCTCGAACAGCTTTTCGATGCGTTTGACAAATTCCTGGTTCTGAAAGGGAGCGCCGCCATGGATCCGCAGCTCGAATTCCATGTCCTTTTCCACCAACAGCTTTGCCGCCTGCAGCAGAACCTCGACACCCTTCCAGGGGGTCAGGTTTCCGAAATAGCCGAACACAGTTTTGGGCGTGTCGTCAGCCGACCGGCTCTTGGCCGGTGCCGCGTCCGGCCTGCCATTTCGAATGATCCTGATTTTCTCCGGCGGCAGGCCCCAGCGCACATAAACGTCACGCAGAAACGCGCTTGGAGATACGAACTCGTCGACGGCCTCCAGATGCGTCTTGATGAACCGCTCGCGCAGACGCATGTCGTTCGGCTTTGCTTCGGGCAGGCACTTGCACAGTCCTCCCGACCCAAGCGCGGCACAGGCTTCGTCCGGGCTTTTCATCAGGACGCCGTCGTTGGCGCAGATCGCGTAATAGTCGTGCAGCGTCATAACGATGCGCACGTCGGGCAGCACCCGGCGGATAAGAACCGGCAGTTCGACACCGAACAGCAGCAGATGGTGGATATGGACCACATCCGGCCGGAAGCTTTCCAGCAGTGTCCGCATGTCCGGTACAAAGGCTTGCAGATCGATCTGGCTCATGTTGAACCGGTCGAAATGACCAGCCCACATCAGCAACTCGTCACCGCTGTCGCTGATCGCCTGAAAGCTGGTACCGGGATGCGGCTCGCGGTGCAGGTGGTTGGTCGCACCCACAAACAGCGACTGGTGCCCGGCCTTGCGATAGGCCCTTGCCAGGTCAAGCGCGACCGTCTCCGTCCCGCCGGGGTGAAGATCCGGATGATTATGCGCGAAGACAAGGATCCGCATCAAGACACCCCCCGCGACGTTTTCACGGCAACGAAAAAGTCCTGGTAATGCGGAGCCCCGTTGCCGCCGCGCCAGTGCCCGAACCGCTTCAGGGCGATTTCGAATCCTGCCGTCTCCAACGCCCTGTCGAGGAAACCATCATCGAAGGCAACCGCTGCGAGCGGCGCTTGCGGGTTGCCGTACCAGGCAGGCCCTTCGCCGTCGCGTCGGAACACGACACGCGGGATCAAGCCTTCGCCGCGGTCCGGCGCAATCACGAAAGCCGACAGAAACAACCTGCCTCCCAGCTCCATGAGGCGCGAGATTTCGCGAAAATAGGGCAGGATCTCTTCCGACGGCAGATGGGTGACCACCGATGTCATGATCGCAAAATCGAACGAGCCGTTGGCGAACGGCAGGGCAATCTCCGTGCCGCGGATATAGCCGTCGGGATTGTAGAGAGCGTTGGCGATATCCAGATGCATGAACCGGAAATTGGGATAGACCGACCCGATGTTGCGCGTGCACCATTGAATGCCCGCCGATGCCGGATCGATACCCACATATCGGGCGGTGTCCGGATCCAGATACTGGGTCAGGGGCACGGCCATCCGGCCAATGCCGCAACCGACATCAAGCACCCGCTCATGCGCGCGCAAGCCCCCAAGGTCGATAAAGTGACCCAGAAACTCCGTGCCGATGGCAAGATAGTCACCATCTCCGACGAAGTTGTCCTCGCTCGGGGGAACCGGAAGGAACCTGTTACGGCCGATGTAACCTTGCAGGTCTGCAATCCGCTCACTGCCGAGTGGGGATGTGACCAGACTGGTGGCATCCTTGATGAGAACCGGCGAATTCATGCACTCAGCCCTTTTTCACGCCGCTCCGCAGCTTCCATCAGGGCAACGATGTCGTCCTGCCAGCGGGACTGGTGGAGCCAGCGATTGTATTGAGAGGCGACACCGCGCGTGTAATCTTCGTTCTTGCGAATGGAAACACGCTCGAAGTGGTAGAGTTCGACGTCGCCCAGATAGTAGATCTTGCGATTCAACTTGCGGAGTTTCAGGCACAGGTCACTGTCTTCGTAGTCACCGACGATGAAGTCCGTCGTGAACCCTCCCACCGTCTCGAAATCGGCTTTCGACAGAACGAGGCAAGCACCGGTTACCCCCGGCACCTCGCGGGAGGTGCTGGCTTCCGGAAACTGACGCGGGAAACCCTTGTAGTAGTGATGGTTGAACCAGCGGCCCTTGTCGTCCTGGATGAACTTCAACCCGGCATGCTGAATGGCGTTGTCTGCATAGAGCAGCTTGCCGCCTACAGCCGCTACCTGCTCGTCCATCATCAGGCTGGCACAGAGCTGTTCGAGCCAGCCGGCCTCGACCGGCACGACATCGGAATTGATCATCGCCAGATAGCGCCCGTGCGCCGCTTCCGCACCTGCATTGCAGGCAAGCGCATAGCCGCCATTACGTTCCATCACGACGAGACGAACGGGAAGGCCATAAAGAAGATGGAACCCGGCGAGCAGGTCCTCCACATGGGTTACCTGCTCGGGAGAGTCGAGCACGAAAATCACCTCGGCGTTCTCCGCCAGCCAGCTGTCGGCGGAAAACGCTGCAAGCTGCGCCTTGATGAACTCGAACACCTTGTAAAGCGGGATCACGATCGACACGGTCGGATCAGCAAGCGGTTTGCCGAACAGAACTTCGGACGGTTCACCGACTGATTGCCGGAAACGCGACTGGATATCGGACAAGACATTCGACAGACAGGTCGCCAGAACCTCGTCGCTCGCATGGCGCGGTGTCACGACGGAAAGCGCCTTCGCCCTCGTGTCGGGGATGTCACCCGGCTGCGGTGGCGGCACCAGCAGTTCCCGCTCACCCGATGCCAAACGGACTTCGAACCGGGGCTGCAGATTGTGTTGAAGCGCCCTGCCGACCGGCGCAAACGCGACAAAGCGCTTTATCGCATAACCGCCCTGGGTTTCCGGCAGAACGCCATCGAACGTGTGTAGCTCAAGCGCAACCGGACCGGCGTCACCGGCAAGAATATCGAGCCCCTGATAGACACGGGCGGGATCGCGCAGCCAGCCACCGACCAGGACACCGGCTTCGCAGGCGACAGCGGTTTCCACTGCACAAAAGGAGCCGGTCTCTGACAGCGAGCCATGACGGCGCGCCGGCAAGGGATCGCTCACCTGCAGGTCCCGTATGGCCGCACGCGCCTCATCGGATTTGGCGCCGACGTCCGACACCAGGTAGTCCCGCACTTCCGGCAGCTTGCGCGAATTGGTAGCCCACCATGCACCGACAGTGCGCTTCACGTTGTCGGTAGCCAGTTTCCGGATCGCCAGACCCCAGCTTCCGGACAGCACCAGAAAGCCGTTGGCAGGCGGCTGCGGCATGTCGACGGCACCGAGGAACAATCTGCTCTTGCCGCCATTGTACGGCGTGTTGCACGTTCCGCTATCCAGCCGCAGAACACCCGTATCACCGATCACGACCGCTGTTTTGATGTCGGTGCTGTCGCTGTTGATGAGAGTTTCCAGCAACCGGACGGAACCGATGCTCGCGACAGCATCCACAACCGGCGGCGCATCGTTGACGGAGCGCAGCAGTTCTCTTGCAAAATTGACGAAACTGCGGGAACGCCCAAGCCGGAACATGCCGGACCAGGCGCTCAGGAAAGTCGTGACGAAAACGGCGCAGGCGGCCTGACTGAGGCCGTTGGTAATGGCAAAGGCATCGGCGGCAGGACCAGGCTTCGCGGCGTCGACAGAAAGCGTTGCCTCGGACCCGACCGCGCCGGCGCTCAACTTCAGACTGAGCCTGGTTTTTTCCTTCGGCGAAACAGCCCATACGACACGCGACCGGCCATCAAGCCGGTTCAGCCGGACACTCGCAATGGAGCCGAAGGACTGACCGCCCTGCTCCACAAGCCGGGGCGCAGCATTTACCTGATGCGCCGGATCCCAGACAAGAAGAAGAACCTCCGGCGTAAGTTGGAAGTAATGCGGGGACTCAAAGTCCGCCTCGGCGTATTTGCCCAGGGTCTCGAGCATCTTTGTCCATCACTGTTCTAAGGCCTGAGTTGCGGACGGCCACAGGCCAAAGGCCGGTACCCGGGCACACGGACGACCGCGTGCCCGGGTGCGGGATCATCAGGAAACGACGATGTAGCCGTCAGGATTGTCCTGAAGATCGTCGGCATCGACGTTGTTGAGCGTGACGGTATCGCCGTTGCCGAGATCGATGACCGTGTTGTTGCCGACCTGGGTCGCCCGTGCGGCGACATCGGCAGCAGAGGAAACGCCGGTATCGTTGATGTTGCTCGAGATCTGCACCAGATCCCCGACCTGGAAGTCCATGACGATGTCGTTGCCGCCACCGCCGGAGAACACGAAGACATCGTGGTCGCCACCACCGAACATCAGATCGTTGCCGGCACCGCCGTCAATGATGTCGGTTCCTTCGCCACCGAAAATGATGTCGCCGCCGGCACCGCCTTCGATGTAGTCGGAGCCCGCTCCGCCGAAGATGGTATCGCTGCCTTCACCACCAAGAATGACGTCTTCGCCACCTTGCCCGAAAATCTTGTCGGCACCCTCTCCGCCGACGATCAGATCTCCACCTCGGCCACCGAAGAGGAAGTCGTCCCCTTCATTGCCGAGCAGAACATCCGATGAGCCCAATCCGAATATGAAATCCTGAGCATTTGTACCTTGCAGGAAATCCTGAAAAGCACTGCCTTCAATCGTGGCCATGTAGCTAACTCCTGAAGTTCGCCTCGTTACATTTGACGCCCCGCGAACCGCGGCACACCGCACTGCACAAACCCCGTATTTTTGCAGCGCGAGAAGTACAATACACAATTACTAATCTCTTCAAAGGGACGAATAGTGAAAAAAATAAGGCAATATTTTGAAGAAGATAAACTAATTCTACTTTTCATTTAATAGTAGTTCGAAAATACAATTCCTTTACGTTTATTTTATTTCGAAATTCAAAATAAAATCAATGAAACCACATGATCCCGCATAGATTGAAATCCAATTTCTGCGATTTTTCAGATGCTTGAAACCGCCCACACTTCATACAGAAACAGCACTCAACCGCCTCGCCAGGAAAATGAACGACATGGTAGTTTTGCAACGCACTAATCGCGTTAAAGGTGCAATTTTCGCACTGCACCAGGAAAATGCCTCCACGGTCGCAATGGACCGGGGCTTCGAAAAAGCAACGGGCGGTCAATGCCGCCCGTCGTTAAAAAAATTTGTTGGAGCACAAAAAAATTGCGCCTCAGTCTTCCCGGAAAGCTCGATCAAGGCTTTGCGTGATCGGCTCGAGCAGATAGTCCATTGCCTTACGAGCACGCCGGATAATCAGGACTTCTGCCGGCATGCCCGGGTAAAGCGTCAAGGCAGGCTTGCCGTCCAGCTCTTCGGAACGAACCTGTGCGCGCACTATGTAGAAGGCCGCTTGCGTCTGGGGATCGACGGTCTGGTCGGCAGCGACATAGGTCACCTCCCCTCCCAGCGGGCTGGTGTTCTGCCGGTCATAGGCAGTTAGCCGGATGCGTGCCTCCGAGCCGACACGAACGGTATCGATGTCGTTCAGGTTCATCCGAACCTCGACAAGCATCTTCTCGTCTCGCGGAACGATATCCATGATCGCCTTGCCAGGTTCGACCACCCCTCCCGGTGTCCGCATCTCGATGCTGGAGACAATACCGGCCTGAGGGGAATGGACCACCAGCCGGTCGAGGACATCCTGCGACGAAATGATCTGTTCGTTGGTGAGGTTCAGCTCAAGTTGAGCCTCGAGGATCTTTCCGGCAATGTCGCTTTGCCATTCCTGTTCGGCCTGCAACAGGGCAACTTCCGCACCCTGGCGCGCCTTTTCCGCACGCGCCTTCTGGGCCTCCAGCTCACCGCCGTCGCCAATCATCTCGCTCAGTTCCAGCTGAACTTCGCTAAGCATGGCTTTTGACGTGAACCCTTTCTTCTCCAGGCCACTGAGGGCGTCGACACGCTCCTCAAGCAGCTTTCGCCGGTGCCCCGTGGCTTCGATCTGGGCCTGATTGGCCTCGATCTGCGCCACATACTGCTCCATCTCCTTCTGCTGAAAGGCGATCTTGCCCTCGTAGACCTGGCGGCGTTTTTCGAACACCCCCTGTTCGGCCGCCACCACTTCGGCGATCAGGGGCTCGCTGCTGTTCTTGAGCTCTTCCGGAAATACGATTTCTTCCGACAGGTCCCGCTCGGCCCTGAGGCGGGCCAGTCTCGCCAGCAAACTGGTCCGTTTGCCATGGAGCTGCGCCAGCTCGGCACGTGCCCGCGTGTCGTCCAGCTCCACCAACGGCTGGCCGGCGTCCACGAAATCCCCTTCCTGCACGAGCAACCGGCGCAGGATTCCGCCTTCCAGATGACTGATGGTCTTGCGCTTGCTGTCGACAATCACCTTGCCGGTGGCAACCGCCGCACTATCGAGATCGGCGGTAAATCCCCAAAGCAGAAATCCGCCAAAGCCGATCGATACGGCCAGAGCTGCCGCCAGAAGCGGTTTGCGCAAGCTTGGCGGGCGCGCATCATCCGCCTTGAGGGCGGCCATCCAATAAGCCTGGCCCGTTCCGGTCGCCGCCTCGGACGAAGGTGTGGCAACCGGCGGCTTTGCCTGCTCGGGACGCTCGCTCATGCCACTTCTCCACTCGTCGGCAGGGCACGGCGTGCGGCAGGTGCCGGCAGGCGCCTGGAAATACTGCTGACGACATCCGTCCGGTCACCGAACTGGCCGATCCGGCCATCTTCCAGCACCAGGATCTTGTCGGCCGCCTCCATGATCGCCGGTCTGTGCGCGATGACGATGACGATAGCTTTATCCTCCTTTGCCTGCGAAATAGCACGCAACAGGGCAACTTCCCCTTCCGTATCCAGATTGGCATTGGGTTCGTCGAGCACGAGCAGGCGCGGCCGTCCGAACAGCGCACGCGCAAGGGCGACACGCTGCTTTTGTCCGCCTGACAGGGTGTAACGGTTGTCACCCACTGGCGTGTCGTAGCCGAGTGGCATCCGGCCGATCATCTCGTGAACGCCGGCGGCACGTGCCGCATCGATCACCATCTGAGGATCGGCATCATACATGCGCGAGATGTTGTCCCGAACCGTTCCATCCAGAAGAGACACCGACTGCGGCAGATACCCGACCATCGCGCCAAAGGACGCCCGCTCCCAGAGATAGGCGTTGTGTCCATCAAGAAAGACGCCGCCCGTCGTGGGCTGAAGAACACCTACAAGCAGACGGGCCAGGGTCGACTTTCCGGCTGCCGACGGGCCGACAATGCCAAGAACGTCACCGGGTTCGAGCGTGAACGAAATGCCCTTGATAACAGGCACAGGTGCGTTGGGCGGCGCATAGACCAGCTTGTCGATCTTGAGCGATCCCTGGCTGGGCGGGGTCGGCACGGTCTGGCGAAGCGAGGAGTGGTTCTCCAGAACCTCGCGCACCCGGCCCCAGGCGGTTGAAGCGAACACCCACTGGCGCCAGTTTTCCGTGAGATTGTCGAAAGGGGTCAGCAGGCGCCCCATCAGGATACTTGCGGCGATCATCGTGCCGGCAGTCACCTCTCCCTTGATGACAAGATCCGCGCCAAGCGCCAGAACCGCGATCTGCATACCAAACCGGAGGCTTCGCGTCAGCGCGTGGATTGCCTTGCCGCGCCGGCTTCCCATCGCCATCAGTTCCGTGGCATGGAGCTGCCCCTTGCGCCAACGGCGCGTCAGGGCAGGCATCAACCCCATTGCCTCGATCGTCTCTGCGTGGCGAAGCGTGGAGGCGATCGTCGCGACATTCTGCAAGTTGGCGGTGTTCGCTTCCTTCAACAGCGAGCGTGTCGTCATGTCGGACAGGAGGTTGAGCCCGATCAGCGTAATCGCTGAAACAACAGCCAGCAGCCCGTAAAGCGGATGCAGGGCAAACAGCACAATCAGGAACAGCGGCACCCACATGGCTTCCAGCGGTGCGCTGATGGCGTTGCTGGTTATGAAGGTGCGAAGGTCGTTCAGGTCCCGCAGCACTTCGGAGGCCATACCGCCCCCCTTCTCCAGCGAGGATTTCACCCCCGCCTCGATTGCCGTCAGGTTGAGACGCCGAACCAGTTCGCTCCCCATCACCTGGAAAATCTGGCTGCGGATAAATTCCAGAATCGCAAAAAGCATCAGTCCGCCACAGGCGATGATCAGCAACATTGTCAGGGTATCGAGGCTCTGACTGTTCAGAACCCGGTCATGAACCTGCAGCATGAACAGCGGAACGATCATCTGCAGCAGCGTGATAAACCCGCTCAGAAGCGCCGCTGCGGCGAGACCGGTTGCAAAGGTGACTCGAGCCTCTCTTATGAGACGGAACGGATCGATTGCGTCCGGTGTTGTCTTTTCAACCATTCAAGATTCTCCGAAACCTCAACCGATAGGTGTGTTCGCACGTGCGAAAAAAAGAGCGATTGCCCAGAAAACGACACATCTTTTCCATAGGAATGACGAAAGCATATAGACTAACTTGGGGTATCTAGTGCCTTTAATTATGGCAATCGATTGGCAAAGAGAAGAAATGCAAAAACAAAACTAATAAATGCATCAATGTGCATAGACAGGGAGCAGAATAGTGATGAAATTATTTCGAATTTAGTTCGAATGTAGGTGGGAGTTTGGGGCAAATGCACAAAGTCTTAGAAGACGCAACAAGGGACATGAATGGGCACGTTTCGCGGACTGAACCTATGGTTGAAGAATCCATCAATCATTCAGCATACGGGGAAAGAGAAAGGATCGCGGCTCCGGCTTCGCAAGCGAACCATTTCGAACTCGTAAGAGTCATCGAACGAATGTATCGGCGCTACCTTGACCGCCTCCGCGTCGATCTGATCCGAATAGGCGCGGACGACATCTCTCCCGCCCATGCCATGTTGCTTTTCACCATCGGTGACGACGACCTGTCCGTGCGGGATCTGATGGACCGCGGTCATTATCTCGGATCCAATGCGTCCTACAGCCTCAAGCAACTTGTCCAGTCCGGCTACGTCGATCGAACGGCTTCGGCACGGGACCGGCGCTCAGCCCGTATCCGTCTGACCGACAAGGGAAAAATGCTTTGCAGAGCCGTGAAGGCAGCCGACGAGGTCAATCAGGACCAGATCGTGCGATCCGAGCAGGACCTGAAGGCTCTTGAGGAAACATTCGCACTGCTGCGCAAGCTTGAGGTCCTTTGGGCGACGGACCTTCAACAATCCCCCTTGCGTCTGGACGGCACCCGTTTCTGATCGAAGGTTTGGCACATGCATATCGTGTTCGTGCACCGGCATGGGCCCGGGCAGTTCGTTCATCTTGCCCGGCGTCTGATCGCCGATGGCTGGACTGCCACGCTCATATGCGAATCCCTGGACCGGCCGGTGCCGGGCCTGCGTGTGCTGCGCTATGCCGGTGACACCCGGCAGGCGGCCAGCGCAGGTGGACGGCCTTCCGTGCCCTACATCGAGGCGGGCCGCAAGGTTGCCGATATCCTGCACAAGCTGGACCTGAACGGCCACAAGCCCGACATTGTTATGGGACATATCGGTTGGGGCGGCATGATGTTCGTCAAGGATGCCCTGCCGGATGTACCTGCCATCGGTTTCTGCGAATATTACTTCCAGCCGCAGGGCGGAGACGTCGGGTTTGCACCTTCCGACGAGATGTCGCTGCAGCAGCGCCAGACCATGAGGCTGCGCAACGCCATCCAGCTGTCCACTCTGGACCAGCTCGATGCCGGCATCAGCCCGACGGCCTGGCAGAAGAGCCGCTATCCCGCAGAATACCGATCAAAGATCCTCGTGCAGCATGAAGGTATCGACACGACCCGGGCTCGCCCCGACGCGATGGCCGGATTTCGCCTGCCGGACGGCAGACACCTGACCGCGGGCGATCCGGTGGTCACCTTCGCGGCACGTGACCTGGAACCCTACCGCGGCTTTCCGCAATTCATGCAGGCAGCAGCGCTAGTGGCCCGCGAAAATCCAGAAGCCAGGTTCGTTGTTGCCGGGGGCGACGGCGTCAGCTACGGACGCGCACCGTCTCGTGGCGACACATGGCGCAACCGGCTTCTTCAGGAAACCGGCCTTCCACCTGACCGGATCCACTTTCTGGGCCAGATCCCGCACAAGGATCTCCTGAGCCTGTTTCAGGTCTCTGCAGCCCATGTCTACCTGACTTACCCGTTCGTCCTGTCCTGGTCATTTCTCGAAGCCATGGCCTGCGAGGCACCTGTCATCGCGTCCAAAACCGCTCCGGTTCAGGAAGTCGTTCGAGACGGGGTCAACGGCAGGCTCGTCGATTTCTGGGATACGAAGGCAATCGCTGCCGAAGTTTGTTCGGCATTGCAGTCTCCGGCAGACCGGCAGGCCATGCGCCGGGCGGCACGCCGGACCGTTGTAGCCAGATACGAATTGTCAGCCTGCGTCCTGCGCCTGCAGGCGCTCTTGAGCAAGTTGTCGAACCGTTCGGTGCAACGGCAGGCCGGCCTTGGACCAGTCGCCGGAAGGCGCAACGTGGTGACGGAGTGGAACCGGGTATGAAGGGAATTGTTCTTGCCGGCGGCGCCGGGTCTCGCCTGTTTCCCATGACGCTCGCAAGCTCGAAGCAGCTTTTGCCCGTCTACGACAAACCAATGATCTACTACCCGCTGACCACGCTGATGCTCGCCGGCATTCGAGACATTCTGATCATCTGCACACCGCGAGACCTGAGCGCGTTTCAGCGCGTCCTCGGCAAGGGACACCGCTGGGGCCTGAACCTGTCCTACGCTGTCCAGAAACACCCTGCAGGCATCGCCCAGGCATTCCTGATCGCGGAAGACTTTCTGGGCGGGGAACCGTCGGCCCTCATCCTGGGCGACAACATCTTCCATGGCACCGGCCTGTCGGAAAAAATGCTGGCGGCCCGGCGAAACGAGACCGGCGCAACCATATTCGCCTATCAGGTTCATGATCCCGAACGATACGGCGTTGTCGGCTTCGACAGCGCAGGCAGGGCTGCCTCAATCGTTGAAAAACCGGTTGCTCCGCAATCAGACTGGGCGGTGACCGGCCTCTATTTCTACGATGCCAGGGTTGTCGACATCGCCCGGACCCTCACCCCATCCGCACGCGGCGAACTTGAAATCACCGACATCAACAGGGCCTATCTGGAAAGCGGTGACCTCAGCGTCCAGATGCTGGGCCGGGGCTATGCCTGGCTGGATGCGGGAACGCCGGAATCGCTCCTGGAAGCAGCCTGCTTCATCCAGACGCTGGAATCCCGCCAACGCCTGAAGATTGCCTGTCCTGAAGAGGTCGCATTCTACCAGGGCTGGATCTCGAGAGGTGATCTCGAAGCGCTGGCGAGCGAGATTTCAAGCACGACCTACGGCCGTTACCTGAACTGGATCGCCAGGGAAGCGACAAAAGCGCAATTTGAACCGGCAAGCGCCCTGGCCTCGTGAGAAACGTCAGAAGCGCGCCGTGATCGAGGCCTGCAAATTGAGATCCCCGGCTTCCGTTACTCCTGCGTCCTGCAGGGCAACGCCCGCGATCAGGTTAGCCGTCAGATTGTCTCCAAGAGCATAGTCGAAGCCAGCGCCAACACCGGACAGCGTCGCATCGTCGTCTGTGGCGTGATCGATCCCGAACCCGATATCGGCAAACAGATAGGCCGACAGACTGTCGTTTGTCAGTGATTGCGGCCAGCTTTCAGGCAGATTGCCGGCAAGCGGCGAGAAGGACGGCAGACGCAATTCGTTCCGCCAGATGACACCGCTGTCGACGCTGGCATCATCGTAGTTATACCCGCGCACCGCATACCGCCCACCAAGCGAGATCCGCTCCGTATCCGGCAGCACCTGCCCGGCGAGCGTACCCGAGAGGGCGCTCACCCAGAAGAACCTGTTCGGAAGAGACGTTGTCCGGCTGATGTCTGCCGCAAGATACGCATAGTCGACCGACTGGACACGCCCATTGGTAAAGGTCTGCCAGGTGGTTGCCGCATTTCCCTGGAGAACACCTCCCGGATTGGCTTTCACCCTGACATCCAGCGCCGTGTGGCCAAGACGGTCATCGAACGAATTGCTCCAGCCAAGCACCATCTGGAACAGATCCGCGGCACCGTCGGCAACCGCGACGCCATTGAAGAAGGTTGTCCGCTCCAGACGTTTCAGCTCGACGCCCGTGTAGATATCCCCCCAATAGCGCCCCGGCAGGAGATTTGAGACGGCAGACCTGTAGATGATCGGCAATTCGTAGGTGGTGTTTTCAAAGTCGAAAAAACGGTTCGGCGTCTCGCGCGATGCAACCAATGCCGGTGCGACTTCAAGACTTTGCCGGGCCCACGTCGGAATGGTGAGCCTGCCTGCGTGGGACACATAGGAGGGGTAGTCGCCTTCACGCGGAATGACAATTCCCGGATCGCTCCAGAGGTCGTCACTGGCCGTCATCTGGTAGGAAAGCCAGGGGCCGCCCGGAAAGGGAAGACGCGCATTGCCACCCAGAAAATACCGGTCGCGTCCTGTGTCCTGCGATCCGGAATTGGACCACCCCGCAAACACCTGCCAGGGCCTGCCTTCATCGATCGTGACTTCGAGGTCGCTGAGCGCGGCATCCTCGCCCGGGCGAAAAACCCCGCCCGCCCGCCTGTAGGGGGAGCGGTTCAACCAGCCGAGATCCTCTTCCAGTGCGCGCGCATCTATGCGCCCACCGGGGTTGATCCGCAGCCTTGCGCGGATCTCTTCGGCGTCGCGCTCGTCTAGCCCCTGAACCGTCACGTTGCCCGACTTGAACTCGATCACCCTGACCTGCAGCACCCCGCCGGTTATTTCCTGCGGTGGCAGGGTAACGGATACGAACGGATAGCCCGCATCCTTGTAAACGCGGGCTATGGCAGCCTGGATTTCCCCCGCAAGGGCGAGGGAAAGCGGCTTGCCGAGATACTCCGACAGTACGTCATCCAGTGCGGCCTGATCGAAAGCAGCCGCCGGACCTCCGATACCCTTCGGAGCTCGGCCTGCCACATCGTCGGACTGACCGATCAGATAAACGCCGGCCAGGTCAACCCCGAGCGGTGACCTGTCGGTGGCGCCGAAGTCCTGGGGGACGACGTCCAGCGAGACCGGCTCTCCGGGTTCGGCAGCCGGCAGGTTTCTTTCAAGAGCCTGCTGGGCGAATGAACCTTCGGAAACGAGCGCAAGACCGGCCACCAGGGCTGCAGTTATCGTATGTCTTGTCATGCCGGACTACTCTGCCGCCGCACTGAGCCACCGACCGAACGAGCGGTTGCAGGGGTGAACGGCACCTTCGCCGCCAACCACTCCCGGCTCGCAGGCAGAGGGGTTGTCGTCAAGTGCCTCGTCGGTATCCGGGGTCAGCAGCCGGTGGCGCTCCAGCACCTGCTGGCGGGGATCGGTGGAGGACTGACCGCTGCCGGAAGAACCAAACGTTTCGGAGGGGCTCGTGATCATCAACGTGCCATCGACGCTGACAATGTCGTAGCCGAACTGATGCGAATAGAAACTGTTGCCTATGGCATAACTTCCGGCCGCGGTTGCCGTGACGGCGGCACCGCCATCGAAACTTCCGAGGAGACTCGCTCCGGCTGACGACAATGCATAGGTGAACCCGCCGGAATAGACCGTACCGTCATATACTTTCGACTTGTCGTCACCCGTTACCGTGATCGCGGTCAGGAACCCTCGCAGGAGCGGGGTCGTCTGCCCCTCGTAGATGCGCCAGGTGTTCGCCGTGCCACCCTGGTCGTCAATTCCAAAACCTGCCGCAACGAACGTGTCGAGCTGCTGCATGGCACTGCTGGTCACACCGGAAACATTGGTTACCGAACCGCCGACCTGATCGCCGACTGCATTGTTCAGCCCGGTAGTCTGTGTGTCCCAGACGCTGTTGGTGAGCGTGATCGTGCCAGCGTCCATAGTGCCGACCAGGCCGCCGCCGTTCAAACTCGCGGAGACGGCACCGGTTGCGTACGATCGGGTCACGGACGACCCGTCAAGCATCCGCCCGACAAGGCCGCTGATCTCGTTGCTGCCAGAGACGGCTCCGGTAGCGTAGCTGTCGGAAATGCTGCTGGCCGTCACGCCAACGAGCCCGCCGGCCATGCTGCCGGTGTGGATCACGTCGCCAGTCGCAAAGGACCGTGTGATTGGCGCTCCAACGGAGTAGGCAACCAACCCACCGAGACGCGTCGCGACGTTGTCGGAACTTTGCACGGTCCCGGTCGCATAAGAGAGATCGACCGAGCCCGAATCAATGGAGCCGATGAGACCGCCTGCGCCATATGGTGTGGTGGTACCACCCGTGTTATCGGCAAGAAGCGTGACGGTTCCGCTGGCATGAGATCTGGAAACGTCGACATTTGACACCCGGCCCATCAGTCCACCGATGTCATAACGGCCACTGACGTTGCCGGAAGCGGACGAACGGGTAACCTGCGATGCATCAGAGACCTGGCCGTTACCGATAAGGCCACCGGCAGCATAGGCCGTGGTGGTGACATCCGCCGAGGAATGTGTGTCTGTAACGGAATACTCCGACGCCATAACTCCGGCGACGCCGCCGACATTACCTGCGCCTGTCACCGTGCCGCCGACCGAAACATCCGATACCGAGACCTTGCCACCAACGGCAGCGCCGATCAGCCCGCCAACACCGATCCCTCCCGCGATGTTGACGTTCGTCAGCTTGAGATCACGAATGGAGACCTCCTGACCATCGGCTCTAACGACGCCAAACAACCCGATCGAACTGAAGTTACTTGTCGAGGTCAGGCCGTCGATCGTATAGCCGCCACCGTCGAAATTGCCGCGAAGGCTTGTCGACGCAAAGCCGGAACCACCGTTCCAGGCCGCTGTTCCCGAAGCGTCGATATTCCGGGTCAGCACATAGTTTACCGGCGTGGTTCCGGCACCTGACTGTATGCCCTGAAGACTGTAGACATCGAAGATCTGGTACGGGTTGGCCTGCGATCCATCACCACCAAGCGCACGTATGAAATGACCGCCCTGGATATCGAAATCCCGGGCATAAAAATCCGGCAAACTGCTGCCGACCTGCAGCCAGGCCGTATCGGACTGGAAATCGGCGACATGGATATCACACGTCGCCGTTGAAGTGACATTCGTTGCGCTGCTCGTCTGGTCCACACGCAGCTTCCCGTTCGCCGCGGTGACGGAGCCGTTGATCTTGATGGAGGCGTTGCTGGCGTCGGCGTAGAGAGAAAGCTGGTTGCTGTTAGACCACGCGACATCGCCGTTCACCGTCAGGTTACCGTCATGGGCCCACAGGATGGCGTTGCTGTCGCCGACCGAAAATGTGCCATTCGTTGCAACAGTCAGGTTGCCACCGGCGTAAAGATTGTTGTCGAGATTGAAGTTGGACGACGCATTCAAATTGAAGTCGAGACTGTTGCCGTTCCGGTCGGTTCGCACAACCGCCGACGTGTTGAACAGGAAGTCGAGATCGGTGTCGCTGAACGCGCCGATGGTCGTGTCCAGTGCGGTGACCACGTCCGTCATGGCCGCTGCACCGGTATTGATGTTGAAGGCATTGCCCCAGATATCGGCTCCGGAGACGCCGGTCGACGTTACTGTGTCGGCGAAAGTCGCCGCTTTGGCGCTTTCACCGTCCAGATAAGACAGGACCCCTGCGGAATTGAGCGATCCGGCCGTAGTCAGGATGTAATAGTAGCCGTTTGCCCCGCTCACAGCGCTGCCGACAAGATTACCGCCGGAAAGTGCGCTGACATTTGCCCCGGTTTGGGCCGTCGTGCCCGCATCACTGTAGACGATACCCGAGACGGCCTCGGGTGTGGCGGCATACTCCCACTTGAAATATGGGAAAAGTCCGCTGCCAGTGCCCCAGATGCTGCTGTCCAGGGTAAAGCCACCCAGGGTCAGCGATCCCTGCATCTGGGAAGTGGTCAGGCCGCTCGTGTTGGTCACGGTGGGGGTATAGGAATTCGTATAACCGATCACCTCGGTTTGTCCGGTCGTTTCAGTATCCCAGGCCGTGTCGGTTATTGAAACGCTTGAGTCGGAGACTTCAGCGACCAATGCGGCTGCATACCCTTCAGCCTCTACAAGACCCGTAACAAAGGAGTTCTCAATGACCGTGTTCCTGTCGGCCGTACCGATGAGCCCTCCAGCCGCGGCGCCGTTTGTACCGAGCACCTGACCGGCAAAATACGAATTCGAGATCGTAAGATCTTCCGCGTACCCAACCAGTCCACCAGCCTCCCGAAAGCTCCCTGACGAGGTGACTGTCGCCGTCGAATAGGAATTTTCGATCCTGTTGTCGTTGTCGTCTGTGGTGCCGACAAGACCACCGACCTGCCCTCCGGTTATCGATCCTGTCGAGCTGGAATTCGAGATTGTCAGCCCTTCACCCATGATCGCGACGAGGCCGCCGGTAGCACTGCCCCCATCCGTCGTCGTGACGGAAACATCGGCATGAACATTGGTCATGGTCGACTGGTCGATGTTGCCGAAATACCTGGCCACGACGCCTGCGCCCCAGGAATTCGCCTGAACGGTTCCACTGACAGTCACATTCGACATGTTGTGACCGTGATAGTTCCCACCGCCTGTGTCGCCGACCAGAATTGCCGTCTGGTTGTCGCCGATAACAGACGCGTTCGTGAGTGTGAGGTCCTTTATCTCCAGGTCACGTCCGGAAGTGAAATAGTTGTCTTGCCAATAACTTATGAGTGCGACATTACCTTCGGAAGGCCGGTTGATATAGAGGCCGTCTATCGTATGTCCCTTGCCATCCAGGCTTCCGGAAAAGGAAACAGGATCAAAGCCAGCACCGTTATTCCACGATGATGTCATCGACGCGTCGATATCGTTCGCAAGCTCATAGTAAAGGCTGATATCGCCGGACCCGCCACCACGCCTGTCACTGGTCGTGATCCCTTGCAGGCCATAAACGTCAAATAGCGCATAAGGGTTGGAAAAAGTGCCATCGCCACCCTGCGCCCGGATGAAAGTCCCGAAGCCAACACTCAGTGCGTTCGTGGCAAAGTCTGGCAGGCCCGCGCCGACCTGATCCCAGACACCCCTGGTGAGAGCGAAATTGTCGACATCGACCGCGCCGGCTGTTCCCGTCGAGATCGTGCCGACAGCAGCCGTGCCGCTGTTCCCGTAAGCCAGCAGGGTCAGCCCACCGTTCTGGCCGTCAATGGCCGCATTGATTGCGATGTCGTTATAGGCGTTGAGCGTCAGCGTATTTGTGCTCGTCCAGGTGATGCCCGAATTGATGGTGATGTTGCCGTCGCCCGCACTCTGGTTGCCTGGACCGCTTGCAGACGAGTTGGTGGTCTGCAGGCTCACGTTGTTGCTGGCGAGGTTGGAAGAGATCGTTGCAGCCGCCGCCGCATCGACTGTCAGGTCAACCGGGTCGATCAGCCAGAGACCGGTCTGACCGCCTTCAGATGAGGTATCAACCGTGATGCCGGCAAAATCGATCGTGTTTCGTGCAGACGTTTCGACAAAGCCACCTTCACCGCCCACGCCGCCCCTGGCGCTCAACGATCCGGAAACACTTGCCGTGTCCTCGGCAAACACCACGATTTCACCACCCTTGACGCCGCTTTCTTCCGCCGAGGCGTCGAGCGTACCGGTGATCGTGATTTCTCCGCCCGTCACCGTGATGGCGCCACCCTCGGTCGCCGGCTTTGCACCCGGCACCGGAACGTTCTCCGCCAGTCTGCGCGACTTGAGCTTGCCACTGACCTGGACCTTGCCCGTATTGCCCGCCGTCAGGAATATCCGGCCACCGGAAGTGTTGACACCGGTTGCCTTGACGACACCATCCGTGTTTCCAGCCAGCGCAAAGACATTGCCGCCATTCGCGCGGATTTCCGCGTTGGCCGCCGCGATGGTTCCGGAATTGAGTGCTTCGGTATCGGCTCCGCCAAGCTTGACCGACAACAGGCCGTCTGCATCGGCGACGTCTTTCATCAGGACTTCGTAGCCAGCGGCAAGGGCCGCGGTGCCGTTGGGCGCTTCAAGCGTGCCACTGTTTTCAACGCGGCGCGCAATCAGTGCAATGTCACCCTGCGCAGACCGGATAGTGCCCGCATTTACGACTTCGGCACCGCTCGTGCCGGAAAAGGTCAGGCCGCCGCCATTCAGAAAATCGCTGTCGGTAACGTCCTGCGTCGAAGCGACAAAGGAACCACCCGTCGACACAAGGCCGCCGCTGCCAACGGCAACTCCGGCAGGATTGACGAGAAATACGCTGCCCGTCGCGCTGAGACTGCCATCGATACGGCTCGGCACATTGCCCGTGACCCGATTGAGCGTGGCACCGGCGCCGTTGTCGAAATGAACCTGATTGCCGGCCCCGATGGAAAAGCTGCCCCAGTTCACGATACCGGCATCGCTTGATTGCTTCACATCAACCCGTGAACCACCTTGCGTAATGGTTCCGTTGCCATGCGTGAAACTGCCCCCTTGCGGCAGGGCATCGCCGGAAAAGGCAGCGGTGGGGACAAGAGCTGTCGTCAGCAGCAGAAATGCGGCAAGGGAGGCTGTCCGGTTTGATCCGGATAGAATGGCAGGCTCAACCGGTGCGCTTGAAACGCCGGTGCTTCGGGTCCTGGACGCCATTTGTATCAATACTCCCGCTGTTGCGTCGTCTTGTGCCCACGACGGTCAACATTGGTGTAAATACAGATGGCGAGAGATCGAATTCCACCTACCAATACTAATCAATTCTGACAGATTCTGACGAGACTTGCTTCCTTTGGGTGACACCTGCCTGAAATCGAAGCTGCCGCAATCAAGGCCTCGAAACTGTTACTTGAACAGGCAGGCCGCTTCCGTCATCACAAGCGCATGCTCGATCTCAAGACCATGTTGCTGCTGGAATTCGCGACAACCGCTTTCATGTCAGTTGCCTGGCTTCTCGTCTGGTTCGTCTGGCGCCAGATCTATGAACTGAAGGTCATCGCGGCCGGTTTCTTCGCCATTGCGATTGGATTGTTTCTCTATTTGCAGCGCGGTCCGGACCCATCGCTCATTCGCGTCGTGACGGACAACATGGTGATCAAGTTTGGCCTGGTTCTGTGGGCCGACGGCCTGGCGCGCTTCCTGGGGCAGCCCCGTTTTGTCGGTATCAGCGCGTTCTGTCTCGCGGCACAGCTCCTGTTCTGGATCTTCGCCGTTGTCTATGACCCGACAGACCTCGGCCTGCGCATTCATGCCTCCACTGCATTCACGGTGGTGATGATGGCATTGATGATCCGGACGCTTTACCGCGACCGCTCCCAACCCCCTTTCCTTCGCTGGATCATGATCTTCCTGCTTGGGGAATATTCCGCCGCAAGTCTGCTGCAGAGCGCACTCGTCTATATTCAGCCATCGACGGTTGCCAATCCGGTGATGACCAACATCAATACCTGGTACTTTTTCCAGGGACACATCTTCATTGTCGGCTTTTTCTTCTGTCTGATCTTCATGGTGGGCATGCGCCTGTCCATGGATTTGCGCGACCGAAACGCTGCGCTAGCGCGCGAAGTAACATTGAGACGGCGCCTGGAGGGAGAACTGTCCGCCAGTCTGGAAGGGGAAAAGGCCGCCCGCCAGGACCAGCGCCAGTTGATGCGCATGGTCAGCCATGAGTTTCGCACCCCCCTGGCCGCAATCCGCTACGCAAGCGACATGCTCACCCTGATGCTGGAACGACCGCAGCAGGCTGTCGCCCAACGTCTGAAAAGCATCGACGAGGCCGTTTCCCGCATGACGATGCTGATCGATCGTTTTCTTGCAAGCGAGCGGCAGGATGAAGGTGTGCTCAAGATCGAGCAGGTGGATTTCTCGGCCCTTTGTGAGGACGTTCAGCGGCACTTCGACCATGCCGGCCTTGGTGAACGCCTCACACTTCATCCCGTTGCGCCGATGCCGGCATACCGGGGAGATACCGAGATGCTCCGCACGGTGCTCGTCAATCTGGTCGACAACGCGCTCAAATACTCACCAAAGGACGCCGAGGTCGAGATCACGATAGCGGCCCAGAACGGTGATATCGTTCTGGAAGTGAAGGACCGCGGGATCGGCATTCCGGATCGGGACCTGGCGCAGATCGGCAACCGCTTCTACAGGGCCTCGAATACAGGCGGAACCGGAGGCAGCGGGCTCGGCCTGCATTCCTGCCGGCAGCTCGTCGGCTATCACCAGGGACATCTGGATTTGAGTGCAAGACAAGGCGGCGGCACGCTCGCCAGGGTTTTCCTGCCGCTTCCCGGATTTGCGCGAGCGGACTCTGAGACCATGCAGGAGGAGGAACCGGCATGAACAGGATTTTGATCGTGGAGGACGAAAGTGCCCTTCGCGCCGACCTGTTGGATTATATGCGTCTCAACGGCTTTCAGGTCAGCGGCGCGGGCGGCGCGGCCGAAATGTGGACCGCGCTGGATGACGCCGAACGACCGGATGTCGTGATCCTGGATGTCTCGCTGCCGGACGGAAACGGCTTCGACCTTGCAGGCGACCTGAGGGCGAAAATCAATTGCGGCATCATCATGCTGACCGCACACGGCGACAGCGAAAGCCGGGTCCGCGGGTTTGACAGCGGCGCGGACATCTATCTCGTCAAGCATACCAGCCTCAGGGAAATACTGGCTGCGGTCCAGAGCCTCATACGCAGACTGTCCGGCGCTTCATCAGAAGGCAACAACGCGGCAGAATGGGTGTTGGACAATGTCTCCTGGAAGCTTCTGCCACCGGACGGCGACGCCATAAAGTTGACCGCAACCGAAAGGATCTTTCTGGAAGCCCTGGTCTCCAATTCCGGCGCCCCTTGCGCCCGGGACGATCTTTCCCGTCTTCTTTCCAATCGTCAGACCCAATTCGACAACCGGCATCTGGATGCCGTCGTCAGCCGCCTCAGGCGCAAGATCCAGGATCAGACCGGGGTGGAATCACCCATCAAGTCTGTCTATGGCGTCGGATATTCCTTCAGCGCCACCTGCAAGATGGACAGCTAGCCCGGTTTGTCTCGCTCAGGCTGCCGAACACGCGGCGGAACCCGAAGGGTCTGGCAACATCGCCGTGCATATTTCCGTCGACGTTCGGAATTCTGATATAAGGTGCCTCCAAATGAGGCAATCCGGGATGTCAGGCGCAATCAGTTTTCAGAAAATATCCGCCGTGCTGGCCGTTATTGCGATGTCCTGCCTGGCGACACTCCTGCTGTTGACTGCTGCTAACGCGCGGGATCTTCGTGTCCTGACGTCCTTTCCGGACTATTTCACGAAGCCCTTCGTCGATGCGTTTTCGAAGAAGTATCCGGCGATCAACGTTACTGTCCTGAACAAGAACACGGTCGCCTCGGTCGAGGAAATCCTGCTGGACAATCCGCGCGGCTTCGACCTGTTCTGGTCGTCGTCACCGGAGGCCTTTTCCCTTCTCGATAAATTCGGCCGCCTTGGGGGACGCTCACAGGACAGCAGCCAGACCTTTGTCGATTTCGCCTATTCCGGTGTCGGCTGGTGCTGGATGGAAGACTTTGAAGGCAGGCCGCCCACAAGCTGGAACGATCTGCTGGACGCACGCTTTCAGGACAGGCTGGCCATGTCCCACCCTGCCCGGTCAGGATCCACGCACATGCTGCTGGAAGTTATCCTTCAGGACCGCGGCTGGGATCGGGGCTGGCAGTATATCTTCGGCCTGTCCCAGAACCTCAAGACCATCACCGCCCGCAGTTTCAGTGTCATAGAGGGGCTCAAGCGCGGCCGCTTCGATGTTGGTCTGTCGATCGATTTTCTGGCGCTGACGGAGGCCGACGACGGCGTCCGCTTTCAATATGGCCAACCGGTCATGATGGCCCCTGCCCGGATTTCCATTCTCAACCACGGCTCCGCCCCTGAGGAGGCGGGTCTGTTCATCGATTTCATGTTGAGCAAACCGGCGCAGGAACTGCTGACACAGCCCGACATCCGCAGGATCCCGGTGGACACCTCTGTTCGCGAACAATCCTTGAACCAGTTCCCCAGGGAAGTGCAGGCTGCGCTGAAATTCAGCTGGTCCACCTATGACCCCAATCTTGCCGAAACACGGTACCAGGCCGTCAACGACCTGTTCGACATCTTCATCACCAGAAATCTGGTTCAGCGCAGAAACCTGTTGCGGCGCCTGGAAACGTTGAGCCGGCAGGCGCCTCCCGAACTCGTTCCTTCGCTGATCAAGATAAAGAAGAAGCTCAACCAGCTTCCCGTGTCCGAGATCGATGCCGTGCGCTCGGAACGCTACCGGGACGCACAGGAGGAACGCGCCAATTCGCTTGCCGGAACGGGCGAGGAATGGAGCCTTGCCACCTGGCGAGTTGCCGCCAGGGAGCAACTGGCGGCAGTCGACGCCATGCTGACCGGGCTCGAGACAAGCATCCGGAATGGTCTGGCTGTCAATGACTGAGACGGCAAACCGCGGGCGCGGCACGATATGGTTTCGTTTGCTGCTGTCCATCCTCACGATTGCCGCGATCACCTGGATCATCCTGGCCATCGGCGTGGTCTTCTTCACTCAGGCACGCAGCGATTTTGGCGAGATCACCGAAAAGAGCATTCCGGAAATCGCCCTGGCCTCCGAGCTTTCAGAATATGCGACGCGCCTCGCCGTCATCGCGACCGAGATTGCTGCGCAGACCCGGGAACGCGAACCGGAAGCCATGCGCGAGGATGTGGAAGCCGCAAGCCAGGGCATTTCGGGCCTTCTGGAAACAAACACCCTGAGCGACACGAAAAACACCGCGAAGATAATCGAGGCAAAGGAAACCTTGAGCGACAAACTCGGGTCCTTCCTGCAGGTCTCCCGGGATCTGCAGGCAATCAACAGATCGCTGGAACACTACCAGGTGGAACTGCGCTGGCTGCAGATCGATATCCAGACCGAAGTCGCTGCCCGCATTCAGGACCTGTCCTTCAACATCGACAGCCTGTCGTCCGAAATGGTCCGCTCGCAGTCGCGCACCGACCGGGTCGCGGCTGCCGCGATCATCCGGCAGGAAACCCTTCTTCGCGAACAGATGCAGACAATCGGGTCAAGCACTGCGACGGCGATTACCTTCCTGCTGCAGGCGCTTTACGTCGACACGGCGGAAAAACTCGCGCAGCTTGAAGATCTGAATTTCGACGCGCTTGAAAACCTCCAGGGCATGCTGGCGGAGGTCCCGCAAAAGGCCGATACCGAAACGCTGGTGTCGTCGCTGGAACGGCTGCAGGCCTTCGCCTATGACGAAACGGGGGTCTTTGCAGGATCGCGTGACCGGATCGCGCTGCAGCAACAGGCACTTGGCGACCTCAGCACCGCACAGGCCGCCGTCGCAGATCTTCAGGCCGCCCTGGTCGAGCTGGGCAGGGAACGCCGTCTTGCCGCCCTCACCTTCACCAATCAGGCGGCCGAACGGCTGCGCATTGCCTCTCTGCTGCTGGCCGTCGCAACTGTCATCTGCGGTGTCATCTGCGCCGGCATTCTGCTGTTTTATGTCCGCAACCAGATTGTTGCCCGACTGCACCGGCTGGCAGAAGCCCTGATCGAGATCGCTCAGGGCAATCTCTCCACGCCGATCCCCACCCGCGGCAACGACGAGATCGCCCGCATGGGGGCAGCGACGGAGATCTTCAGATCCTCCGTGGTCGAACTGAACAGAACCCACGAAAACCTGCAAAAGGAAATCGTCGAGCGCAAACGCGCCTTCGACCAGTTGAAGCAGACCCAGCGTGAACTTGTTCAGGCCGGCAAGCTGGCGGCTCTCGGCCAGATGTCTGCGGGCATCAGTCACGAACTGAACCAGCCGCTCGCGGCCATGAAACATCACCTGCACAACCTTCGACTGCTGCTTGCCAAGGGCAAGAGCGAAGCCGTCGAAGCCAAGGTCGACGTCGTTGAAAACCTTGCCGAGCGGATGTCGCGCGTCATCAAGCACCTGAACGGCATTGCCCGCCGTTCGGACTACGCGGTCAAGGACCTGACGCTGGATCAGGCCCTGGAACCTGTCGTTTCGCTGTTCGAGCGGCGCCTGGAGGAAAGCAGCGTCGCGCTCAATGTCTCCGACGCTGCCGGCAAGCTAACCGTCCGCGCGGATCCCGTGTTGCTGGAACAGGTCCTGATCAACGTCATCGGCAACTCTGTCGACGCCATCGACATGAAAGCGGCAGGCGGCGGTGAAATCCGCATCGAGGCAGAGCAAACCGGCGGTGACGCGACCATCCTGATCGCCGACAACGGCATCGGCCTTCAGGGGCAGTCGGCAACGCAGCTGACCGACCCGTTCGTGACCACCAAGGAAGTCGGCAAGGGTCTCGGTCTTGGATTGACCATCTCCTTCAACATCATGCAGGACATGGACGGGCATCTGGAACTTGCGGAAAACGACCAGGGTGGCGTAACCGTTCAGCTGAGGCTGCCATGCGCGGCACAGAACAAGGTGGGGCAGCTTGAGCACTCGGTTTGAAACGGGCGAAATCGTTCTGGTCGACGATGATGCGGATCTGCTGGAAGCAATGCAGGAAACGCTCGAGCTCGCCGGGTTCAGCGTACGTTGCTACGCCAACGCCAATGTGATTGCCGAGCAGATCCAGCCCAACTGGAACGGCATCGTCATCAGCGATATTAGAATGCCCGGCAGAACCGGCATGGAGTTTCTGCGCCTGATCCAGGAAAATGCCCCCCAGGTCCCCTTCATCGTCATTACGGCACACGGCGACGTGAAGACCGCGATCCAGGCGATGAAGCACAACGCCTATGACTTCATCGAGAAATCCACCGAACCGCAACACCTGATCGACACGGCCCGCCGGGCACTTGAAAAGCGCAGGCTGCAACTCGAAAACCTGGCGCTGCGGCGCAAGGTTCAGCGCATCCGCGATCCTCAGGGTGAGCTTATCGGCAGTTCGCAGGTCATGGCTGACCTGCGGTCGACGATTTCGCGCATCGGCCCGCTGAATGTCGATGTGCTTCTGCACGGCGAAACCGGCACCGGCAAGGACCTGACCGCACGCTGTCTGCACCAACTGTCCCCGCGCGCGCCGGGACCGCTTGTGACGATCAACTGCGGTGCCGTCACGGAGATGGACATCGACCGCGAACTGTTCGGCTTCGAAACCGAAAACGGCTCCTTCCCGGGGCGGATCGAACGGGCGCAGGGCGGAACACTCTATCTGGATGAACTTGATTCCATGCCCAATGCGCTGCAGACGCGGTTTCTGCGTGTACTGGAAGAGCGCAAGATCACCAAGCTGGGCGGCAGCGATGCCGTCCCGGTGGACATCCGCGTCATCGCCGGCGTGAAGACCAACCCAGCTGCCCTCGTAAACGATGGCCGCCTGCGGGGCGATCTCTATCACCGGATGAATGTGGCGACCCTGTCCCTTCCGCCGGTGCGTGAACGCGGCGGGGATGTCATCGAACTGATGGAACACCTTCTGGATCAGGCCTCGGAAAACCACGGCCTGCCGCTTCCGAAACTCTCACAGCGCCAGAAAAAGCAGTTCCTCACCTACGACTGGCCCGGCAATGTTCGCGAAATTCGCAACATCGCTGCACGGCTTGTCATCGGTCTGGAGGCAGACTTGCAGATAGGCAGCGGCCAGCCAATTGAGGTCTCCACAGGCTATGAGGCGGCCATGACCGCCTTCGAAACCGAGCTCTTGCAGAACGCTCTGCTTCAGACCGGTGGCCGCAAGGCAGAAGCCGCCGAACTGCTCGGCATCCCGCGCAAAAGACTTTACCTGCGCCTGAAAAGCTGCGGCCTTGCGGAGGAAGACGGGTCATGATCGACACGTTGAACGTGTCAGTTTTGACCCAAAAATATCAATAATTTCAATAATTTGACTCGAAAATTTCGCCAGTGATAGCGTTTCCTCGCTGAACGAACAAGGGGCTGGATCACCCCCTTGCGTCAGAATGGAGGAGACATAATCCAATGAGGAAATTACTGGGCCTGACGGCACTGGGACTGCTGATGTCTGCCGGCGTGGCGAATGCTGCCGACAAGGTGGTCGTCGTGACATCCTTTCCGAAGGAACTGACTGATGCATTCGAAGCCGCCTTTGCTGCATCCAACCTGGACTACGAGCTGGAGATCCTGAGCAAGGGAACATCCGCAGCCGTCAAATACATTCAGGAAACCGCCGGAAACAACACGTCCGACCTGATGTGGGCGTCCGCCCCGGATGCGTTCGAAGTGCTGAAGGGCAACGACCTGCTTGCCAAGGTCGAAATCAACGCCGAAGGCATTCCGGAAAAGATCGGCACGTACCCGATCAATGATCCCGACGGCTTCTATTACGGTTTTGCCGCATCCGGTTACGGCATCATGTGGAACACCCGCTACCTGCAGGCCAACGAGCTGGCACCGGCGAAGGAATGGGAAGACCTGGCCAAGCCGGAATATTTCGGTCATGTCGGCATGTCCGCACCGTCCCGCTCCGGCACCACGCACCTGACGGTCGAAACGCTTCTGCAGGGCGCCGGCTGGGAAAAGGGCTGGGCCGACTGGAAGTGGATTTCCGGTAACATGAACACGGTCACCGAGCGCAGCTTCGGTGTGCCGGATGGCGTCAACTCGGGCAACTTCGGCCTCGGCGTCGTTATCGACTTCTTCGGCTTCTCGTCCCGCGCGTCCGGCTTCCCGGTCGACTTCGCCTATCCGTCGGTCACTGCCGTTGTACCAGCCAACATCGGCGTCGTGAAAAACGCTCCGAACCCGGAAGGTGCCAAGGCCTTCATCGAGTTCGTGCTGTCGCCGGAAGGCCAGCAGGTCCTGTTCGATCCGGCCATCATGCGTCTGCCAGTCAACCCGGCCGCTTACGCGACCGCACCGGACGGCATTCCGAACCCGTTTGAAGGCGACGATGTGAAGGCATCGGTCAACTTCGACGCCGACCGCTCGGAAAAGCGCTACAACGTCGTCAATTCCCTGTTCGACGTCATGGTCACTTACCGTCTGACCGAGCTGCGTGAAGCCGTCAGGGCCGTGCAGCTTGCCGAGATTGCACTTGCCGACAAGGACAATGCGGAAGCCAAGGCACTGATCGCCGAAGCACGCGCACTCATCGACGCTACCCCCATCACCGAGGAAGAAAGTCTCGACCCCTCCTTCGCCGCCGTCTTCCAGCAGAAACGCAAGAAGGAAAGCGACGTCATCGAGGGCCGCCAGGCGGAAGTCGAGCAGCAGTGGGATGCCTTCGTGGTCGATAACTACGCAAAGGCCAAGGCTCTGGCGGAAAAAGCCGCCAGCCTCTGACGGAAAACCAAAAACAACATCACGTCGAACTTGCCGCACCGCCCGGAACAGGGAAGGTGCGGCCTCTTCCCCGGAGTCCATAGCCGATGACTACGAGCAATGCAGCGACTGCGCCTGCAAGGCAGTGGCGCATATTTCCCGAGCTGTCCGGCACCGCAATTGCGGGCGTCGCGATCGCCATCTTCCTGCTGGCGTTTCTCATCCTTCCCGTCCTGAAGGTGACCTATGTCGCCTTCCAGGATCCCCATACAGGAGCCCTGACGCTCCAGAATTTCGGCGATTTCTTCCGCTCGTCGCTGTTCCGCAGTTCCTTTGTGAACTCCTTCTACGTCTCGGCGATGTCCGTGGTCGTGGCAACGGTTATCGCCCTGCCGCTGGCCTATATCACCACCCGTTTCAACTTCGGTGGAAGCGCGCTGATCCAGAGCATCGGCGTCATCCCGCTGATCATGCCGCCCTTCGTCGGCGCCATCGCGATGCAGCTCCTGTTCGGCCGCAACGGCACGGTCAACCTTCTGCTGTCGCAATACCTTGGCTTCAAGATCCCGTTCATGGAAGGTCTGAACGGCGTCATCTTCGTCCAGTCCCTGCACTATTTTCCGTTCATCCTGATCAACCTGTCGGCGTCGCTCCGCAACATCGACAAGGCAATGGAAGAATCGGCGCAGAACCTCGGCTGCACGGGCTTGCGCCTGTTCCGCCGGATCGTGTTCCCGCTCGCCATGCCCGGTTACATTGCAGGCGCCGCGCTGGTGTTCATCAAGGTCTTTGACGATCTCGGCACCCCGTTGCTGCTCAACGTCAACAACATGCTGGCCCCCCAGGCCTATCTGCGCATTTCCTCCGTCGGCATCAGCGATCCGATGGGCTACGTCATTTCCTTCATCCTGGTGGCCTTCTCGGTCTTTTCGCTGTGGGCGTCCTTCCTGTTCATGCGGGGCAAGGATTACGCCACGGTTCAAAAGGGCGGTGGCGGCCTTGCGCGGCGCGACCTGTCGCGCGGCGAGAAGATCGTTGCCTATGGCGTCGTCGTCTTCATCCTGCTTCTGGTCCTGTCGCCGCATTTCGGTCTGACGCTGCTTGCGTTCGGCACGATCTGGTCGTTCAGCCCGCTGCCGGACGGCTACACGCTGGCCAACTTCGCCACCGTGTTCGAACAGTCCCTGCAATATGTGGTCAACACACTGATCTACGCAGGCCTTGCCGCCGGCTTCGACATCATCCTGGGAACGGCAATCGCCTACATCGTGCTGCGAACCGGCATCAAGGGCCGCAAGATGCTCGACTACATGGCGACCGCCGCGCTTGCCGTACCCGGCGTCGTGCTCGGCATCGGCTACCTGCGCCTGTTCCACAGCTTCGAGGTGCCGGTCATCGGCAAACCGCTGGCGTCCTGGTGGGTCATCATCGTGATCGCCCTGACCGTGCGCCGCCTGCCCTATGCGCTCAGGGCCTGCATGGCCGCGCTTCAGCAGGTCAGCCTGTCGCTTGAGGAAGCAGCGGAAAACCTCGGCGCCTCCAAGGGCCGCTCCATCCGCAGGATCGTCGTTCCGCTGATGGCCGGGGGGATCCTCGCCGGCTTCGTCACCAGCTTTGCCACTGCCGCAGTCGAACTGTCGGCAACCATCATGCTGGTCTCCACCAGCGACGACGCTCCGCTCTCCTACGGGATCTACCTCTATATGCAAAGTCCGTCCGGCCGGGGTGCCGGCGCGGCACTCGGCATCCTCGCCGTCGTGATCGTCGGCCTGGGGACATACCTGTCGAACCGCATCATCGAGAAGGACCGGGCCCGCAAGGCCGAAGTCCGCGCATCCCACTGAGCGTTCAATTTCGAGGAAACACTTCCAATGACCAGAAAAGCAGTCGAAATACGGATCGAGGACCTGCATCTCTCCTTCGGCACCACCGAAGTCCTGCGCGGCGTCAACATGACCATCGAACCGGGTGAATTCTACGCCTTCCTTGGCCCGTCGGGCTCCGGCAAGTCCACCCTCCTGCGTGCCATTGCAGGCTTCGGTCCGACACCCAGAGGACGCATTCTCATCGGAGGCCGCGACATTGCCAAGCTTCCGCCCTGGAAACGCAATGTCGGCATGGTGTTCCAGTCCTATGCCCTTTGGCCTCACATGTCGGTTCGTGCCAACGTCGCCTTCGGCCTTGAGGAGCGGAAAGTCGCGCGCAAGGACATCGGTACCCGTGTGGAAGCGGCGCTGGAACTCGTCGGGCTCCTGCATCTTGCCGACCGCATGCCTTCCCAGCTTTCCGGCGGCCAGCAACAGCGCGTGGCTCTTGCCCGTACCGTCGTCGTCGAGCCGGATGTCCTGTTGCTCGACGAGCCGCTGTCGAACCTTGACGCCAGCCTGCGCATCCAGATGCGCCGGGAACTTTTGTCCCTTCAAAGGAAGCTGGGCCTGACGACCATCTTCGTCACCCACGACCAGGAAGAGGCCAACACCACCGCCGACCGAATGGCCGTGCTCGACGGCGGTGTCATCCAGCAGATGGGCACGCCGCAGGAACTCTACGACACGCCGGCAAATCTGTTTGTGGCAAAATTCCTGGGAACCGCAAACATCATCGACGGCACACTTCAGCGTGGCGACGGCGGAAATACCTTCAAGATTGCCTCCGGCGAAGTGCTTCATCTCGGTGCAGGCAGCCCCGACGGTTCTTCGCTCGTGCTGCGGCCGCAGAACATCGAAATCGTCACCGACCAGAACCACCCGGACCTGATTACGGGCAAGGTCAAGCACCGGGAATTTCTCGGCAGCCAGACGCGCTACCTGGTGGAAGCAGCAGGCAGTGAGCTGATCATCGATCAGAAACATGTGGGCGGTGTCGACTGGTACGAACCCGGCATGGAAGTGAAGATGAGCGTCAACACCCGGAACGCCGTGTTGCTCTGACGTTTTTCGGCATCAGGCCAGCACGGGATCGTGCCGGCCTCCTGCCCAGTACAAGTGTCTTCACGCCATTCAGATCCGGTGCCCGGCCCAACCTCCTCTCACCCTTCTCCCTGCGGGCGGCCGCCACTGCCGGCTGGGAGGAGCTGAAAGCCCAAGGTTCGGGCGTCGGGGCCCGTGAGCGTCAGTTCACGGGCCATCTTTCGCAGAAACACTTACCAATATGACGCAAGGTCAAGTTTTTGACATTGAAGTCGCGATACAGATCCCACATCGCGAAGAAAATCGGAACGCCTTTCAAGCAATTCAGCGGATCAAGGAAGGTTCCGATGTTCGGTGATATTAGTCAACTTTGGCTAGGCACTTGCCTCACCGATAAAACTGACCTGGTCATAAATAGTTTGGTAACAACTACCACCTAGCTTTCCCGGATTACTCCTGTGGCGGCATGGAGTTCAGTGAACCACTGAAACTCGATTCATGGGGGAAACATGAGAGCCGCCGGCAATCTTCCGATATCGATGAAACTCGCCATCTGCATGGCTGTTTCCGTTCTGCTTACAATGTCCGTTGCGGTCGTCGGCTATGTCGCGACCCGCCAGATGGGCGGGGCAATTCAAACCTCCCAGACAACGGGCTCTGCCCTGATGTCCATGGCCCAGCTGAACCGCCTGAAAGCGCGTTACGTCGAATCCGGCAATCCGGATGACGTCTCCGTGGTGAAGGACAGCATGACCGATATCTCCGCGACGCTGTCCGTTCTGCAAGCCGGCGGCGAAGACGTTGCCTCGGCGACCAGCAACATTGCGGCATTCTCGACTGCTTTCGACACCCTGGTTGCCTCCGAGGAAGAAATAGAACGCAAACGCCTGCAGATGACGACGTCCCTGGAAAACCTGATGGCGATCGGCCACAGCGTTGCCCAGGTGGCAGCGAAACGCGAACAGAAACTGGTCGACGAGCTGCAATCCTTGAGAACAAGCGGGGAAGCAGCCAGTGAACTCGCGCAGGCAGCAACACTTGCCAGCGCCCACTCCATGCAACTCAAGCTGGATCTGGAGACCCTGTTTCGACATCCGGACGCGGCTCACATGAAGGCGGTTAGCAAGTCCTTCGGCAAGTACTATCTCCTGATCCGCAAGCTGACGTCCTCCGCAACCGTGTCGGAAAACCTGCAGCCCGCACGTGACCTTGCCGAAGGCGCCAACGCCATGCGCGCTCTGCTCTCCGCCGTCCAGAAGGATCCGTCCCAGGCGCTGTCCAGGAGAGACGCTCTGACCAAGGGCTTTGACAGCCTTGCCGGCCTGACCGATGCCGTGCGCAATGACCTAGGCCGCGCCTTCAAGACGGCTCACGGCGACATGCTGGCGATCGAGGGACTTGCCCGCTCCGCTGTTGCCGAAGCCAAGGCCGGCGACGACTTTGCTGCCGAAGCCCGGGTGTTGTCAGATGCGTTCTGGCAGTTCCAGGTCAACCGGTCGGATCTTACCCGCAAGGCGGTGCTCGACAGCATCGCAGCCCTGCAGATGCAACAGGAACAGGTGTTGTCCACCATGCTGACGGGAGCCGATGCGGTTGCAGCGCGCACCGCAATCGAAACCCTGGGCAGCGCCTTTGCGAAACTGTCTTCGGCCATGGCAGATTTCCGGGTTGCGCTTGCTGCTGCCGACACTGCCGAGACAAAGTTTGCCGAAGGCATTTCCGCGCTCAACGCAAGGCTGGAAACCAGTGCCGCCGGTACGGAAGCAAGGTCGACACTCATCCTGTTGGCAGTGTCCGCGGTCGGGTTGGTGTTCGGCATTGCAGCGGCAGTTGTACTCTGGTTCACCGTTGCCCGCCCCGTGTCCGTTCTGACAGCAGCGACCCGTCGTCTGGCTGACGGCGAAGTCGATGTCACGATCGACGGTGCAGTCACGCGCGACGAGGTTGGGCAGCTCCGTCAGGCACTTCTGATTTTCCGTGACAGTCTGCTGGAAAACCGCCGCCTTGGCGAAGAACGGATGCAAAGCCAGTTGGCCAGTGAGGAGCGCCAACAACATATAGACAGGCTGGTGGCCGGGTTCCGCAATGACATTCAGGACGTCCTGAAGAGCCTGTCCGAAAATGCCGGACAGATGCAGGACACTGCCCAGTCCATGACGGTGATTGCCGAAACGGCATCTTCCCTCACCGGCAACGCCACCGGTTCCTCGAACGAAGCCTCCGGCAACGTTCAGGCCGTCGCGGCTGCCACCGACGAGATGGCTGCCTCGATTGCCGAGATCGCCCGGCAGGTGGAAACGTCAAGCCAGATCGTCAACAACGCCGCGGACAACGCCAACCGGACCAGCAGCAAGATCACCGGCCTTGCAGAAACCGCACAAAGCATCGAAGGCGTTGTTTCCCTGATTTCCGAGATTGCCGAACAAACCAACCTGCTGGCGCTCAACGCCACCATTGAGGCGGCTCGAGCCGGGGAAGCCGGCAAGGGCTTTGCCGTTGTGGCGGCAGAGGTCAAGTCGCTGGCAACCCAGACCGCAAGAGCGACAAACGAAATCGCCTCGCAGATTGCGGCCATGCAGGCGTCCGCATCGGAAACGGTTACGGCCATCGGCGAGATCGTCGCGATCATGCAGGACGTCTCGGAGTGCACCAGCGCGATTGCCGCTCCTGTCGAGCAGCAGGGCTACGCGACAAACGAAATCGCGCGGAATGCCGCCCTCGCCTCCAATCGAACCATGGCGGTCGTCGAAGACATGTCCAGCGTTTCGGACGCGATCGGCGACACCCGGAAATCCGCAAGCGATGTTCTGAATGCCTCCGACAACCTGAACCAGCAGACAGCACGCATTCGGTCGACCGTGACGACATTCCTCAACGAAGTGGCGGCCGCCTGAGATCAAACGCCTGCCGGGCGGGAGCACTGACTGCTGCCCGCCCAGTTTCCCCCCTGTAAAACCGGTTCGACCCGAACGGACCGCCAACATGACACTTAAAAAGACAATCCGATGACCCATCCGAAAATCATCTTCATGCGCCACGGCGAAACAGAATGGAACCTGATCGGCCGTGCGCAAGGCCGGCTGGATTCTCCCCTGACCGCAAAGGGACGCGAGCAGGCGACCCTCTTGGGAAAGATCCTCGCCCGCGAACTGGTATCAGCCGAAGGTTACGACCAGATGGTCAGCCCCTTGGGCCGAACTCTGGAAACCTCGCAGTACCTGCAGCAGAACTTCGACTTTTCGCCGGTTGAAACCGACCTGCTCGTCGAAATCGATGTCGGCGGTTTGAGTGGCCTGACAAGGCCCGAGATGTTCGAGAAGTATCCCGAACACATGAACGGCAAGCCCGGCAACACCTGGTATTTTGGCGCGCCGGGTGGCGAGACACTGCAGCAGATGCGTGAGCGCGCCGGAGCCTGGCTTGCAGGCCTGACGGGACCGACAATCGCAGTGGCCCATGGCCAGATCGGCAAGGTTATTCGGGGTATCGTTCTCGGCCTCGATGACACCGGGATCCTCAGCCTCAAGGAACCGCAGGGCGTGGTTCATGTGCTTGAAAACGGACAGGAAACGGTCTGGAGCTAAAGACTGCGGGCGTGCCTTCCGTTCTGCACGCCCAGCACCTTCCCCCGCGAAAAATACAAGACCAAAACCGGAAGACCGGACGAACCCGTCACTTTGGCAATGGTCTTCCTCCATTGACGCTGTGGACAGGAAACCGGTGCTGCAGCTATACAAAGGAGAGTAATCAGCAAGAACTCCTTTATTTCATTCACTTAGCGGGGGCTACAAGTGAACTATTTGCTGCCAGCACATATTATTCGATTGAGCGTCATTTTGACGGCTATCGTATTTCTTCAAATAATTTCAAGTACAGGATCCGCCTTTGCGGGTAAGCGTGTCGCACTCATCATCGGCAATTCGAATTACGAACATATTCAATCCCTGAAAAACCCTGAAAACGACGCCCTTCTCATGGCAAAAACCTTGGGCGACGCCGGTTTTGAAGTGAGGCAACTCATCGACGGCAACTACAGGGATATGAAGCGGGAACTTCTCGAGTTTGGTCGCACCTTGCGGGATTCGTCGATCGAAGCAGGCCTGATCTACTACGCCGGGCACGGTGTGCAGGTACGCGGGGAGAATTATCTCATCCCGGTGAACGCCCTTCTGGCGGATGAGGACGAGGTCGATCTTGAGGGCATCAACGTCAACGACTTCCTCAAGGTGATGAACTCGTCCAGCAGTCCGGTAAACATCGTCGTACTGGATGCCTGTCGCAACAATCCCTTCAAAGGCTCTTTCCGCTCGGCCACCCGTGGCCTTGCCCCCATCGATGCACCCATGGGCACCCTGATCGCCTATGCGACGTCACCCGGGCAGGTCGCGATGGACGGTTCCGCCGGAAATTCCCCCTACACGGCCGCCCTCAGCCGCGCCATCGAAACCAGTCCCGGCGAGCCGATTGAATCCGTCTTCAAGCAGGCCCGGCGCGATGTTCTGGCCGAAACCGCCGACCGGCAGGTGCCTTGGGAAGTCAGCTCGATCACCGGTGATTTCTACTTTTATGAAGACGGTCCGCTGCCAGACGATACCGCCGGAGAAGCCGGCAGCCAGGGCAGCCTCGACGTCGCCTACTGGACCGCCATTCGCGACAATCCTTCCGTCTCGGAACTGCGCGCCTATCTCGCCCAGTTTCCAAACGGCCTTTTCGCAGGCGTCGCCGCCAACCGTCTGAAAGACCTCGAAGGCAAGCCGCAGGTCCAGGCAAGTCTCGCACCGAGCGAAGCCGAGCAACCGATAAACGAAGCTCCGGTTCCGTCCGATTCGAAGGAACTGACGAGGGCCGTCCAGGTGGAACTCAACAGGCTTGGCTGCGACGCAGGTTCGCCAGACGGTGTCTGGGGCCCGAAAAGTGGCCGCGCACTCGACACGTTGAGGAACGAAGCCAAGCTTCAGCTTGCGTCCTTGTCTCCCAACGCGGCTGTCCTGAAGAAACTCCGGCAGCTCGACGGCAGGATATGTCCGCTGACCTGTTCCGCTCGCTACGTACTGAAGAACAACGAGTGTGTCCTCAAAACCTGCCCGGCCGGACAACTGCTCTCTTCAGCAGGGCAGTGTTACACGAAGTCAAAACCCAGTCCCCAGTCCTCCTCATCCGGAGGCAACTGCTTCACGTTCAACGGCCAGCAATATTGTGACTGACCTGGCAATGCGGCACGCGCATTCGAGTTTCAGATGATCGGGGCAAGATGGGGTTGATAAAAACTCTGGCCGCCAGCCTGCTTCTTGCGGCCGGCTTTGCAGGAAACGCAGGCGCGGACGACATGTCCGGCAAGACGATAACGATCGACATCACCATGCCGATCTGCGGTTTTGCCGACGGCACACAGTCCTGCGTCTGGGAACACAGCGCGTGGTTCTATCTCGCCGCCATCTTCTTCGCCGGGAACGACGACCTGTTCTATTCCTTTTCATTTCACTCGAACTTCGAAACGGAAGGCGTCCGGATACCAACAGGCACGGGATCAGGTGAGAGGGTCAATAAAACCAAATCCGGCGACCCCATCGTCCATCACGTGGATGTTGAGCGGCTCTCGGCAAACCGTCTTCATGCAGTCCACACCATGGAAATGGTTGAAGACGGATACATCCGGAAAAACGCATTCACGCTGGAAATGAACGGCAAGGAGTGCCGGATCCTGGAGTTCAGGCAGGAGCACTTCTCCAACACCCAGATCAAGTACGCCTATGGAAAGCCGACCTCGCTGATTTGCAAGGTTCAGGACGGTCCGCAAACCGATGTCTATGGAAAGTGACGGCATGGACAGTGCACCGGCAAATCCGCAACCACAGCTCCAAACAAATCCATCAACATCGAATTTCAAGATCCTCCAGATGGAGGGCATTTTCCCGGAAGGAGACTTATTGTGAAGAAGATTTTGTTCCTGGCATTGACGACTTCAATGCTGGGCATGGCCGGTTGCCAGTCGACGGCACCGGAAGGCGCCTCCCCGGCCCAGAGTTCCAAATCAGCTCCCGCGACCTTCGATCTCGGCAGCAAGAAGATTTTCCTGACCTCGAATATCAAGGTCGAGCAGAAGGACTATTATTCCAACACCAACAAGGGATCGTTCACCGAAACCAACAACCGCACAGGCTCCACGGCCGTTCTGATCCGCCAGAACGGCGACAATCTGCTGGTCGCCGATCCGGACAACCAGGCAGGAACCGTGTTTGTGAACGGTAAAAGCGTCAAGACCTCCGGCAGCATCTCCGGCAAAGGCAGGACCAACTGCGTCAAGCTGGAAATCGAGGAAGGCTACAAGCGGAATATCTGTTCGCGCTACACCTACAGCAACGGCATCGTCGAGATTTCCGAAGAGGAAAAGGACCCCGCCGAGGACCGCACCACAAAGCGAACCTACAAATTCGCCTATGACGGCAACAGCTGCCGCTTCATCAGTTTCTCGGAGTTCTCGAACGCCAAGAACGGCTATTGTGACGGCCCCTGCCTTGGCTACTACGGCGGCAAGACCAAGTGGCGCTACACGATCAACAGCACATCGACTTCAGGCAACTGCAGCATTCGCTGATTGGACCTGACGCGTTGCCCCGGGCCGCAGCTTTCCGGCTTGCGTTTCCCGGGGCAACCATCCTCAACTGACGTATATGATGGCCGGAGCGGAGCGCAGCCAATGCCTATCGTCTGCCGCCACTTCCTTCCGACGTGGCGCGCTTGCCGGATACTTCACCACGCACCCGAAACCCTGACATTTCCCTGATATTTCGCGACAGTTTTCGTACCTTGCCGCGTTATCGAAACACGACCAGCCTGTCGCAATCACAAGCCAGCTTTTCCTGACGATTTGAACCGCCGTGTCGTGGCGCTTATGCCGCCATGACGCAATTACGCTATTTTGCCTGTCGATCAGTCGCGATACTGCCGCCACGAAACGGAAATCCGGTGCAGTCGCACGGACCGGACGCAGGCGGACTGCGCTCCGGTCGATGAAAAAGGAATGAGACATGTCAGCATTTCCTGACAAGGCACAGATCGTCATCGTCGGTCTCGGCGGTATCGTCGGCGCGTCGATCGCACATCACCTCATCGAACGCGGCTGGACCGACATTGTCGGCATCGACAAGTCCGGCATTCCGACCGACATCGGTTCGACGGCCCATGCGTCCGACTTCTGCTACACCACCAGCCACGACTATCTGTCCGTCTGGACCACCCAGTACTCCATCGACTTCTTCGACAAGATGGGTCACTACGCCCGCGTCGGCGGTCTGGAAGTCGCGCGCACCGGCGACGACACCTGGATGGAGGAAATCAAGCGCAAGGTGACCTCGGGCAAGGCCTTCGGCACCAATGTGCGCCTCGTGACCCCGGCCGAGATCAAGGAAAAGTTTCCGCTGATCGAAGAGGACATGGTCCAGGGCGGCATGTGGGACCCGGATGCAGGTCTCGTCATCCCGCGCTCGCAGACGGTTGCAGGCAAGCTGGTTGATGAGGGCGAGAAGACCGGCAAGCTGAAAGCCTTTGCCAATACCCCGGCCCAGTCCCTTATCGTCGAGGACGGCCACATCAAGGGCGTCAAGACCCACCGCGGCACGATCATGGCTGACCATGTCATCGTCTGCGCCGGTCTGTGGGGCCGCCTGATTGCCGAGATGGTTGGCGAAGACCTGCCGGTAATGCCGGTCGACCATCCGCTGACTTTCTTCGGCCCGTACAACGAATTCGAAGGCACCGGCAAGGACATCGGCTATCCGCTGCTGCGCGACCAGGGCAACTCCGCCTACATGCGCGACACGGGCGATCCCAAGACGGCCGAAGGCGGCCAGATCGAGTGGGGGTATTACGAACCGACCCATCCGCGCATGTGCCACCCGCGCGATCTCCTGGAAAAGGATCAGGCCCGCCTGTCCCCCTCCCAGCGCGATCTGGAAATGGAACAGGTCATGGAGCCGCTCGAGCGCGCCATGGAGCTGACCCCGATCCTGGGTGAGATCGGCTACAACGAAGGCCATTCCTTCAACGGCCTCCTGCAGGTTTCCGCGGCCGGCGGCCCCTCCTGCGGTGAAAGCCAGAAGGTCCGCGGCCTGTGGTACTGCGTTGCGATCTGGGTCAAGGACGGGCCTGGCTACGGCAAGCTGCTGGCTGACTGGATCACCGATGGCCGGACTGAAATCGACCATGCGTCCATCGACTATTCGCGCTTCTATTCCCACCAGCTGTCCGAGAAATATATCGAGGACCGCTGCTACGAAGCTGCGCAGAAGATCTATTTCCCGGCGATCCACCCGCGTGAGCCTTACCTGACAAGCCGCAGCGTCAAGCGATCCCCGTTCTACGACCGCGAGGTTGAACTCGGCGGCCACTTCATGGAACTGGGCGGCTGGGAACGCGCGCATGGGTATGCCGCCAACGAGCATCTGCTGGAAAAATACGGCGACCGGGTTCCGGTTCGTGAAAACGAATGGGACAACCGCCATTTCTGGCGCGTCTCCAACGCCGAGCAGCTCGAACTCAGCGAGAACTGCGGCATCATCAACCTCTCGCACTTCTACATGTTCGATGTCGAAGGCCCGGACCACGTGGAACTGCTGGAGTGGCTGTGTGCCGCGAAGATCGGTGGTGATGCCAACATAGGCAAGGGTATCTACACCCACTTCCTCGATGACGAAGGCAACGTACGTGCCGACCTCACGGTCTTCCGCATGGCAGACCGCTGCCGCATCGTCGACGGTGCAGACGCCGGTCCGCGCGACTATCACTATGTGAAGCGCATCGCCGAGGACAAAGGCTTCGACGTCACGGTGACCGACGTCAGCGAGCAGTACACCACCATCGGCATCTGGGGCCCGAACGCCCGTGAGAACCTGAAGAAAGTGGTTGCCGATCCGGCAGCACTCGATCCGGAAAACTTCCCGTTTGCGGGCATCCGCCAGATCGAGATCGCCGGCAAGTCCGTCATGGCCCTGCGCCTGTCCTATGTCGGTGAACAGGGCTGGGAACTGCACATGAAGTACGAAGACGGCCTGGCCGTATGGGACGCTCTGCGGTCCACGGGTGTCATCGCGGTCGGCGTCGAAACCTACGCCAACTCGCGCCGCATGGAAAAATCCCTGCGCCTGCAGAACGCCGATCTTCTGACCCAGTACAACCTCCTGGAGGCTGATCTGGCCCGTCCGAAGGTCAAGGAAGCGGATTTCCGCGGCAAGGCAAAACACGTCGAGTACCGGGAACGCGACAAGCAGCCGGCCATGCTCTGCACGCTGGTGATGCTTGAAAACACAGATGCAAGCGGTGTCAAACGTTACCCGGTCGGCGCGATGCCGGTGCAGGATCCGGACACGGGCAAGACGCTGGTCGACAGCCTGGGCCGTATTTCCTACACGACCTCGGTCGCCTATGGCCCGACCATCGGCAAGAACATCGCTCTTGCCTACCTGCCGCAGGAATACTGCCAGGTCGGCCGCAAGCTGAATGTCGAGTATTTCTCGGAAACCTACCCGGTCGAGGTCGCCGGTGTCGGCTATCAGCCGCTCTACGATCCGGAAAACCAGAAACCTCGGTCCTGATGACCAAGGCCCGTGACAGGCAACGACTTGCCACGGGCTGACCTCAGATCACAAGAACAAGCTAAAGCCCCATCTCACGACCCCAAAAAGCGCCGCTCGCCGGCGCTTTTTCCTTTCGTGGCACGCGCGGCGGCCTTAACCGCCCCGCATGACAATCCCTTCTTCGACCCATCTGTCGAAAACGCCAAGCGCAGCATCCGCAAACGCCTTGTCGTTGATATGCGCCGAAACCTCGGTCGTCTCGATGCGGCCCGGGAAGACTGTCCTGACTTCGTCGATGAAGGCCGCCAGCCCCTCCGGATCGTGGGCTTCCTCGCCCTCCTTGTCCCAGGCCTCGATACCGCCAAGCGGCAACAGGAAATGGGTCGGCCCCTTGGCCGCCTCCAGCCGGTCGGCGAGTGCATTCGCCCACTGACGGCGCTCCTGCGGGTTGAAGACGGAGCTCTTGATCAGACGATTGTGCTCGTGAAACGGCCTGTCGGCATATTGCGCCGGGATTTCCTGCCAGCCGGCAAAATCCACCAGATCAAGCGCGCCCGGCGCCACGATCTGCGGCGTGCCCAGCCTGCCTGCATTCTGCAGCCGGTCCGGCCCGCTGCTGACCAGCGACCCTGCCAGGAGATTGCCGAATTCCTGCAGACAGAAATCCATGACGCAGCAGAAGGCTCCCTCCCGCGCCAGGCTTTCAAAAGCCATGCCGCCCATGCCGGTGGAATGGAAGACAGCAACTTCGTACCCCCGGTCTTCAAGTGCCGGTTTCAGAAGCTTCATATAGGACAGGCAACTGGAGCCAAGCGATGTCATGCCGACCAGCGGCTTTGAGCGATCCGGCATCTGCGCGGCCCTGGCGGCACCCAGCACGGCGCCCGCGGCCTGCGCCAGCGACGACTTGCAGATTTCGTTGAGGCCATAAAGGCCACCGGCCCACAGGATCATCTGGATATCGGGCGCCAGCCGTTCCGGCGGGATCAGAGACGAGAAGCTGACCGTGGACACGATGAATTTCGGTACGCCCATCGGCAGCGCCTGGGCACAATCGAGTGCCAGGTCCGTCCCCATGGTTCCGCCAAGCGCGATCATGCCGTCGATACGGCCTTGCGCATAAAGGTCGGCGACAAGCTTTGCCGCACCCTGCGCCATCACCTGAAAAGCCTTGTTCTCGTCGCCTTGCGCGATCACGTCCTCAATGGACATGCCGCCCGCCCTGGCGACCTCATGCTTGGAAATGCCGGTCGGCCTGGCTGGATCACCCAGCACGCTGACATCCATCGTCAGCACCTCGCCGCCCTGGGCGCGTATGGTCTGCTCTATGAATTCCAGTTCGGCATTCTTGGTGTCGTAGGTCCCGATGGACAGGATTGTCTTGGTCATGGATATCCTCAGAGCTGGATCCAGGCTGTCTTCAGGTCGACATACTTGTCGAGCGCGTGCAGCGACTTGTCGTGGCCGTTGCCGGACTGCTTCATCCCCCCGAGCGGGACGGTCATGTCCGAGCCGCCGTAGGTGTTCACATGGATGACACCGGAGCGGATGCCGGAAATCATCCGGTGCGCCCGGCCGAGGTCAGACGTCCAGATACCGGCGGCGAGACCATATTCGGTGCCGTTGGCGATCCGGATGGCCTCGTCCTCGTCCTTGAATGCGGTTACGGCCAGTACGGGCCCGAACACTTCCTTCCGGGCAATCGTATCGCCCGGCTTGACTCCGCTCATGACGGTCGGAGCCATGTAGTAGCCGCCGGTCTCGGTCAGGATCCGCTCACCGCCGGTGCGGCGCTCGGCACCTTCGGCTTCCGCGGTCTCCACGAATTTCAGGTCGGCTTCCAGCTGGGCCATCGAATGCACCGCGCCGATCTGGCTGGAAAGATCCAGCGGATCGCCCACCTTGAAAGCTTCCGCTTCCCGGCAGATCGCGGCAACGAAATCGTCGTGAATGTCCTCCTGCACCAGGAGGCGCGAACCGGCGACACAGACCTGGCCGGAATTGCGGAAGATCCCCGCCGCCGACACCTTGGCAGCTTTCGCCAGATCAGCCGCATCATTGAAGACGATGTTGGGGGACTTGCCGCCCAGCTCCAGATAACAGCGCTTCAGGTTGGATCTGGCGGAATATTCAAGAAGCCGCCGCCCTGTCGCACCGGAACCGGTGAAGACCAGGATGTCGACGTCCATGGACAGGGCCAGGGCTTCGCCGACAACGGCACCGGGACCGGTCACGACGTTGAAGACACCGTCCGGAACTCCTGCCTCGGACGCCAGTTCGGCAATCCTGAGCAGGCTGAGCGAGGCTGTTTCCGCCGGTTTCAGCACGATGGAGTTCCCCATGGCGAGCGCCGGAGCAATCTTCCAGGCGCCGATCATCAGCGGGAAGTTCCAGGGAACGATGGCCCCCACGACACCGACCGGTGCCCGGTGGACAAGCCCCAGCACATTGTCTGCCGTCGGCGCGATCTCGCCATAGATCTTGTCGAGCGCTTCGGCGTAGTACCGGAAGGTCCCGGCCGCCGACAAAGCCTCGGCCTTGAAGGCCATGTTGATCTCGGTGCCGTTGTCGCGCACGCCGAGAACCGCAAGCTCAAGCGCTTTCGCTTCGATCAGGTCCGCCAGCTTCAACAATACCTTCTTGCGGTGGGCAGGGGCGGCTTTCGACCAGCGGCCATCCTCGAACGCCGTGCGCGCGCCTTCAACCGCAACTCCCACATCGGCGGCCGTTCCGCTTGCGATCCTTGTCAGCGGTTTTCCGTCAATGGGGGAAAGCACCTCCAGCGTCGCCCCCTCAAGGGACGCGGCAAAGGCGCCGTTTACAAAATGCCCCTGCTCGGCAACGGGCTGGTTGCGCAAAACGTCGATTGCGGCCTGGTCAAGCATCTTGGTTCCTACCCTTGCTGGGTTGAGGTTTCGGAAGTGTCCTCTTCCCGATCCCGCCGAGCCTTTTGCTCGCGAATGACCGTACGTACGTGCAGAACGAGAATGAGAATGATCGCTGTGAAGAGGATTGCGGCGATCGGCCTGTCGATGAAATCGAGCGGGGAATTCACCCGCGCCATGGCGCTGCGAAGCTTCACTTCCATGATCCCGCCAAGCACCATGCCGAGGATGATCGGCACAATGGGCAGGTTGAGACGCTTCAGCACCAGGCCGAAGACGCCGAAGCCGGCGGCAATCGCGCAGTCGGTCACCGAGTTGCGCAGCGAGAACACGCCGACAAAGGACAGCGTCATGATCATCACGCCCAGGAAACGCGTCGGGATCTGAATGATCTTGAGCAGCAGCCCCGTGGAGGACAGGAGGAAGATCAGGACGATGATATTCAGGAGGATCAGCGCCAGATAGAGCGCGACCACAAAGTCGAGTTGCCCCTGGAACAGCTGTGGCCCCGGGATGACGTTATGAACATAGAACACAGACAGCATCATTGCCGTCAGCGCTTCTCCCGGAATGCCGAGAGCAAGCAAGGGGATCATCGCCGCACCGGGAACCGCATTGTTGGCAGCTTCCGAAGCGATCAATCCCTCCGGTGATCCCTTTCCGAAAAGGTCCGGGTCCTTCGAGGATTTCTGCGCATAGGTGTAGGACAGGAACTGGGCAGTGAATTCACCCACGCCGGGGATCATGCCCATGAGAACACCGAAGCCGGAGGAAACGGTCGCCACCCGTTTGAACGCGAACAGCTCCTTGAGCCCGGCAAAGAGGTTGCCCTCGACCTTGGCCGATCCGGGTTGATGCTCCTTGTCGACCAGCAGCAGCAACGCTTGCGAGATCGCAAAGAGACCGAGCACCACCACGATGAGATCGACACCGGAGGTGAGCCAGCTCTGGTCGAAGGTGAAGCGCTTGGTGTATTTGGCAGGTTCAAGGCCGATGGTGCTCAGGAAGATGCCGAAACAGGCCAGCATGCCGGCGGCAAAAACCTGCCCGCGGTGCGCAACCACGACCAGGATGATGCCCATCAGGGCCGCCAGGAAGATCTCGCGGCTGCCGAAATGCGGTGCGATCATCGCCAGCACCGGCGAGAGGACGATCAGGCACAGGATCGAGAACATGCCGCCGAAGAAAGAAGCCGAATAGGCGAGCGACAGCGCCCGATGCCCCTGCCCCTTCTTGGTCATGGGGTAGCCGTCATAGGTGGTCAGCGCATTGACCGCCGTACCCGGTGTGTTGATCAGCACCGCCGGAATGGCACCGCCATACATGGATGAGCCATAGACGCCGAGCAGCAGCGTCAAGCCGACGATAGGCTCGAAGGAAAAGGTTGCCGGCAGCAGGATTGCGATGGCGACGGCAGCTCCGACACCAGGAATTGCGCCGATGATGACACCACCGATGGAGCCGATCACCAGGGCCGCAAGAACGTCCCATTGGGCAAGCATGGACAGGCTGGAGAGGATCAGTTCCATTCTCGCCTCACAGATAGGTCAGGGCAAAGGCGCGGATGCCGTCAGGCAGCGCCTCGTAAATGTGGCCGGCAGGAACCTTGACCTGCAAAAACGCGCGGAAGATCACCACCACCGAAATGCTGAAGGCAACCGCCGCACCCAGGTTGAGAGGCGTTGCCTCGCCAATCCGGACACACAGAAACAAGGTGAAGGCGAGAGTCGCCGGCAGGTAGCCGATTTGCGGCACCAGGAGCACGTAGATCAGGAAATAGGCCACGAACTCGAACGACTTCAGCCAGAAGCCGACCTCGCGCCAGCGGCCCGGAATGCGCTTGGAACAAAGCGAGCCAATGAAATGCAGGCTGGCGAACAGCACCATGCCGCCGATAGCGACTGTCGGCCAGAACCTTGGCTGCGCGAACCACTTGGTCCGCTTGGCCCAGACCGTCTCACCCGGGATCTGCGACAGAAGAAATAGGGAAAATGCCAGGAACAGGATTGCAAACACGATGTCGCCGGGCCGGCGATAGCGTTTGAACAGTTCCTGCAGCGTCTTGATGCGCGCCAAGCCGAACCCTCCTTGGAACCCGAAAGCAACCGGCCGGCGCGAGATGCGCCGGCCGAAATAGTCGCCTTATTGTTCGATCAGCTCGGAGATTTTCTGAAGCGCCGCCGCATCAGCCTCGATCTGCTGTTCGGACTGAACCGGGTCCTGCCAGTAGATCAGGACGCCTGTCTGGCCGATCAGCTCGAGCGCCTGCGGCGACTTAAGCGCAGCTTGCGCAGCTTCGGAAATCTTGATCCGTGCATCTTCGGGAACGTCCTTGTGAACGAACAGCCCGTTCCACAGCGCAACCGACAGATCCGGGTTGATTTCCTGCATGGTCTGCACGTTCGGCGTCAGGGACGTCCGTTCCTTGCCGATGCTGGCCAGGATCTTGACCTCGCCGAGGCACGGCTGGATCTGCTGCAGTGTCGTGTTGATGACGTCGACATCGCCGGAGGCCAGCGTGTTGCAGTTCAACTCGTCAAAAGCCGCTTCGCTGGCAAAGTCGAAGCCGGACGTCTTGGCGGCAGCGAAGGTGATCTGGGTGGGCGGCAGGAACGAGCCGAAATGGCCGAGCGCGATCTCGTTTTCCTTGGCGTAATCAGCCAGCTCCGCCCACGTGGCATAGGGCGCGTCTGCGCCTGCGGCAATCACGAACGGATAGGTCATGAAAATGCCGATCGGCTCGAACGGATTCGGCGAAAGTTCGGGAATTCCAATCTGCGGGCCACCAATCGGCACGTCGGTAACGAAAGAGCCGACCGTATAACCGTCGGCAGGCGCCGTTGCGACTTCCACTGCACCAGGGAACGGACCACCGCCGCCACCCGGCTTGTTCACGACCGCTGCCGGCACGCCGTACATTTCCTGGAACTTGTCCGCGATCAGCCGGGTCAGCACGTCTTCCAGGTCTCCCGGAGGCCACGGAACGATGAACGATACTGGCTTTTCCGGATATTCAGCCAGAGCGGCCGTTGCCGACATCAATGTCGCAGCCGTCAGGGCGATCACTTGCTTCTTCATTTCAACAGTCCCTTTTCTGGTCAGGTGACAGCCGGACTTTGCGCCGGTCTTGGTCATTTTTTATTTGCTTTGTTAATTATTGTGATCTTAAATAATCAGATGTCAACCTTCAATCGAAGCGCTGACGCTTTTGTTTACCTCGCAAAACGGTTCAAATAACAAACCATCGGTTTAAAAATATATTGTTTCAAATGAAACTACATGTCAACATCGTCCCGTCGAATGCCGGAGCTTCAATCCGGCACCTGCGGGAAAGGAACTGCTGAAGCATGGGCACGATCACAAAAGCGCTGAGCCTGCTGAACCACTTTTCCGCCAGCCGTTCGGAAATCGGCCTGACCGAGTTCCGCAACCTTTCGGGCCAGGACAAGGCAACGGTTCACCGGCATCTGACCGAACTCACAGCCAACGGTTTTCTGGAGCAGAACCCGGGTACCAAAGGCTATCGCCTGGGCCCCGCCATCCTGCGTCTTGCGGCAGTCCGCGAACGACTGTTCCCGGCAAGAAGGCTTGTCGCTCCACTGGTGGAACAGTTGGCTGGAGAACTCGGGGAACTGGTTCATGTCTCCTTGCGGGAAGGCAATCACCTGTCACCGCTCTATCATCATGACGCACTCGTTCACGGCACGCGGGTCTATTTCGACGAAGCTGAATTGCTGCCGCTGCACGCAACTGCCTCCGGTCTCGCCATGCTGGCTTTTGGCCCGATCGATCTGCTGCCAAAGCTGCTGAAGACGAAGCTCAAACCCTCCACCGGCTACACGATCACCGATTCCGAGCTTTTGAAACAGACAGTCGAACAGGTTCGAAACGACGGCATTGCCTTTATCGACCAGGGATTTGAAGAGCACGTCTCTTCCTTTGCCTCGCCGATCTTCGGTGACTTGCCCGAGGCAGTCGGCACCATAGCCGTTGCCGCTCCCACCGTTCGCATGACCGATGAGTTAAAAGCAAAAATCCGAATTTCCCTGCCGATCGCGGCGACGGAAGTCACTGAAAAACTCGGCGGCGTTGTCCCGGTCGATTTGAGAAGGATCTGGCGCAATGTCGCATGACACGAAGGCTCTGGTGCTCGATTTCGGCGGAGTTGTCACTCGCACGATGTTCGAGACCCACGACCTGACCGAACAGGCTCTCGGGCTCGCCCCCGGCACCCTGACCTGGCGTGGCCCGTTTGATCCGGCAACCGACAGTCTTTGGCAGGCAATGCAGCGGGACGAGATTTCCGAACGCGACTACTGGCACCGGCGCACGCAGGAAATTGCCGAATTGACCGGCAACGACTGGACGGAAATGGCCCAGTTCGTGAAGGCTGCGCGCGGCGCTGATCCCGATGCCGTCATGCGGCCGGAAGCCCTGGCCGCAATCGACATTGCCCGGCAGGCAGGCTGCAAGCTTGCGGTCCTGTCCAACGAGCTGGACCTATTCTATGGTGCGGACTTCAGGAAAAAGCTCGCTTTTCTGGATGATTTCGACGTCATCGTCGATGCCACCTACACCAGGATCCTGAAGCCGGATCCGCGTGCATATCAGCTGTGCCTGGACGAACTCGGCCTGCCCGCATCCGCCTGCGTCTTTGTCGACGATCAGCTGCGCAACATTCGCGGCGCGGAGACGGCCGGTCTGCAGACGGTTCACTTCGACGTTCTTTCCCCCCGATCTTCCTATGACCAGGCACTTTCGTTGCTCGGCCTGCCAAGTTTACTCCAAGGAGACATGACATGAAGGATTCCAACTTCCTGAAGGAAAACAACGCCCGCCATGTCTGGCATCCGATGGCTCATCCGGCCGACAGCCAGACCAATCTGCCGACGATCCTGACAGGTGGCCGCGATGTTTTCATCACCGACGTCGACGGGCACGAAGTTCTTGATGCCGTCGGCGGGCTGTGGAACGTCAACCTCGGCTACTCCTGCGAGCCGGTGAAACAGGCAATCTCCGACCAGCTGAACGCCCTGCCCTACTACTCGATCTTTCGCGGCACATCGAACGACAAGGTGATCGAGCTTTCCTACGAACTTGCCGATTTCTTCGCCCCGGACGGGCTGACGCGCGCCTTCTTCACCTCCGGCGGCTCAGATTCGGTCGAAGTCGCCCTCAAGCTCGCCCGCCAGTATCACCGCATTCGCGGCGAAGCTGGCCGCACCAAGTTTCTCAGCCTGAAGAAAGGCTATCACGGTACCCATTTCGGCGGCGCCAGCGTCAACGGCAACGGCAAGTTCCGCAACGCTTACGAGCCCCTGCTGCCGGGCTGCTTCCACATTCCGGCTCCCTACACCTACCGCAATCCGTTCAACGAGAGCGATCCGGCGAAACTTGCCCAGCTCTGCGCAGCCGCTCTCGAAGACGAGATCGCCTTCCAGGGAGCCGGCACCATTGCCGCCTTCATCATGGAGCCCGTCCTCGGCGCCGGTGGTGTCATGCCTCCCCATCCGAGCTTCATGCCGATGGTGCGCGAAATCTGTGACCGCAACGGCATTCTCCTGATCTCCGACGAGGTCATCACCGCCTTCGGTCGCACCGGCAGCGAGAGCGGCGCACGCCACTGGGGCGTACAGCCGGACTTCATGTGCACGGCAAAAGCCATCACAAACGGCTATTTCCCGTTCGGCGCGGTGATGATCGCCGGGCATGTGGCCGAAGTCTTTGAAAAGGACACCAGCGGCATCGCGTCCATCGACACCGGCTACACCTATTCCGGTCACCCTGTCGGCGCCGCAGCCGCTCTGGCTGCCCTGGCCGAGATCCGACGTTTGAAGGTCCATGAAAATGCCGCCGCACGCGGCAAGGAACTTCTTGGTGGCCTGAAAGGGCTCCAGGAACGTTTCGAGGTGATCGGCGACGTGCGCGGTGAAGGACTGATGTGCGCCATCGAACTGGTCTCCGACCGCGCCAGCAAGAAACCTTCGGCAAAGGATGTCCCGCTGAAGCTGCAGCAGGCCGCCTATGAGGACGGCGTCATGATCCGGGTCTCCGGAAACAATGCCATCTTCTCGCCGCCGCTGATCGTGACGTCGGACAACGTCACGAAAATCCTGTCGGCAGTCGAGACCGGACTGAAAGCCGTTTCCGGCTAATCCCCCGGAAGCATCTCCGTAACGCGCAAGCCTCAACGGCCGACCACGTCAACTTGCTCTGAAGCCCTCACAAGACCTCGAGGGCTTCGGATCCTCTACAGGCCACTTGCTATCAGAAAACCAGCTCTCGGCGCGCAAACAGCCAACGGGATTTGCGCGCCCAGGCTCTTCTGTTCGCCGCACCAGCAAGCCGCCGCCCCTATTTCAGGTCGAATTTTCCTAACATTTTCAACCGCTGCGCGACATTTCTGGCCGCCGCGTACCAAGTTTCAAAAAATTCGATCACAAATTCGGGCAGGCAAAACGCTCAATTCCCGTGCCTGAACTCAAATTAGCCAAGTCCGCCTAATTTGTCGGCAATCTGAATAGTTAAATCAAACAAGACAAAATTTTATCTCAAACAGATTTCACCGGGCATTTCGCGAAATCGCCTCGGGACATTTCGTCGCAAACAGTAGAAATCGAAAAACACGATAAATGCTGCAGCGCAGCAATACACGCATGCACACCACCTCCACTTGCATTTATCAAATTCAACGAAAACCATCTCGTGATTACAACTCGATGATCTTAATGTATTCATCGATATATCTCATTTAATACTGAAGCATATTCTACAATTTTCTTAGAGTTATAAATTAACCAAGACTACAGTTGCTTTAAAATTGATGCAATTGCACTAGAGCAACGGCATGAAGTTTCCGGTATAAAAGGTTTAATAATTTATTAACCTCCTAAGAAACCAATCGATCGATTTAGATAAATTTCAATTTCAGAGAATGAATCGAGCCAGAACTTAGATCGTCACCACGAATAAAATCCATTTCTACCTGGGAGCAAAAAATGTATTTTGCAGGAAGGGACTTTAACGAAAGTGTTTTATACGGTGGCCAGACAAAAGAACGCCGCAACCGAAGCAATTTAGACTTTCCTTATGCACTGGCAAAACGCTTTGAATTTCTTCTCTTCAGCATCTTTGTTCTGGATGCAAGAAGGAAGAAGATCGAGATTTGCTATACAATTGATGACAATCGTCAAGCCTGGGAAGCTGAACATCTTCTTGGGAACGAAATAGACACGTTCTCCCAAGTAAAAGCCAACTTCTGCACCCCCGTTACACACGACACCGAGATCCTGCATTGCACCGCAACAACACCCGATGGTTTGTCGCGCGATACAACCCTTGAAACCAACCGTGCGGCTGTTCTCATGGTCGAATTGGGAATGGGTTTGCAGCTCTATCTTGCCGCCCACGTTCCAGTCGGCTTTTCAGACAGTCTTTTCCAAGGTGTTGTTGCTTATGCGGATGACATCTTCGGCGGCTTCGAGGCCTATGCCGAGGATCTCGTTTACGGGCGAAACCGCACTGAACTGACAAGCGCGCAATACTGGATCAAACACATCAAGTCGCCAGCGCTTGTGTTCTTCGGCAACGGCTCGGTCCTTGTCAAAAACCCGGCGATGGAAAAGGTCCTGCAGAAAGGCGGCGAGCTTCGCCTCATCGACGGCAGGATCCAGGCACCGTTGAGCCTGGCACCGTTCTTTGCCCGCCACTCTCGCGACTTGCCCGTCGATGCCCCGGCAAACACCGGATCAACTCGGCAGGACCAGGCACGGGTCATGAGCATTGCCGGTGGCCCCCGCTACTTCGTGGAGGCCATCCCGTCCCAGGTGTCTGACGAGGAAACCCGGGATCCCGTCAGATCCTATTTCCGCAAGAAGATCCTGATCACCGCGGACACCACCTCCAACGAGGTAAGCGCCGAGACGATCAAATCCGCGACCGGGGTCACGCATCAGCAGGCGCGCATCATCAAGAAAATAATAGACGGCAAAACTGTAAGACAAGCCGCCGAGGAAATCGGGATCAGCTACAACACCGCAAGAAATCACCTTGCGATGGCACAGCAAAGAACCGCAACAAGCTCACAAATAGAGCTCGTCAACTCGGTGACGAAAGCAATTCAAATAGCACCAGACCAATAACGTACAAAGTACAGGAACTTAGGCTATGCTGAACTTACTTTTATACGTATTCGCGACGATAGCGACCATCGCTACATTTTTCATCGTCACGCTACCGCTTTCGGTTGAAGTTCAACTCTTTCTCGGCCTCTTCGTTCTGGTTGCCATGCAATTCACGAAGGTCTTGCCGGGCACTCTGGGACGCGTCACGTTTCTGACGCTCGGAGGGTTGCTCGTCGGCCGTTACGTTTACTGGCGCGTGACGCAGACGGTTCCGCCGATCGAGAACTTCTACGACTTCGTTCCCGGCGTCCTGCTGCTTGTTGCAGAGCTCTTCTGCATCTTGATGTTCTTCCTGTCGGCGCTCATCGTCTCCGACCGCTATGAGCGTCCCCGCAAGGTGCAGAACTCCGACGCCGATGCCCCGACCGTCGACGTGTTCATTCCCAGCTACAACGAGGATCCGGGCCTCGTCGCCTGCACCATCGCCGCTGCCAAGAACATGGACTATCCGAAGGACAAGTTCCGTGTGTTCCTTCTGGACGATGGCGCCACGCTTCAGAAGCTGAATTCCACGGACCAGAAGGCCGCCCTTGCCGCCTATGAGCGCAGCCAGGAACTCAAGCGGATCTGCGAAGATCTCGGTGCGACATATCTTGCTCGTGAACGCAACGAACATGCCAAGGCCGGAAACCTCAACTACGGCCTGTCGCGGTCGGAAGGTGATCTCGTGGTGGTCTTCGACGCTGATCACGCACCGTCACGGGAGTTCCTGCGCGAAACCGTCGCCTACTTCAAGGACCCCGAACTGTTTCTGGTTCAGACGCCGCACTTCTTCCTCAATCCGGATCCGATCGAGCGCAATCTGCGCACCTACAACATCATGCCCTCGGAGAACGACATGTTCTACGGCATGATCCAGAAGGGCCTCGACAAATGGGACGCCACCTTCTTCTGCGGCTCCGGCGCCGTCCTGCGGCGTGCAGCCCTCAATGAAGTCGGCGGTTTCTCGGGCGTCTCGATCACGGAAGACTGCGAAACCGCTCTCGAGCTGCATTCGCGCGGCTGGAAGAGCGCCTATGTCGATCGTCCGATGATCGCCGGCCTGCAGCCTGACACTCTCGCCTCGTTCATCGGCCAGCGGTCCCGCTGGTGCCGGGGCATGCTGCAGATCCTGATGCTCAAGAACCCGATGTTCAAGCCGGGCCTGAGCTTCATGCAGCGCGTCGCCTACATGTCCAGCGCCATGTTCTGGCTGTTCCCGTTCCCGCGGCTGGTGTTCCTGCTGGCGCCGCTGATGTTCATCCTCTTCAACATGAAGATCTACATCGCCTCACCACAGGAATTCCTGGCCTACACGATGACCTACATCCTTGCGGTGGTGACGATCCAGTCCGGCCTCTATGGCAAGCTCAGGTGGCCCTGGATCTCCGAACTCTACGAGTACATCCAGTCAATCTACCTGTTCCCGGCGATCTTCTCCGTGCTGATGAACCCGCGTGCGCCGAAGTTCAACGTCACGACCAAGGGTGAAACACTCGAAGAAGAACAGCTGTCGGTCATCGCATGGCCCTACATCATCGTCTTCGCGGTCATGCTCCTCACGACCGGCGTGTTGGTCTGGCGCCTGCAGAACGACACCGGCCAGACTGCCCTGCTTGGTGTTGTCGGCATCTGGCATGTCTTCAACCTGATCATTGCCGGTGCAGCCCTTGGCGCCATCCTGGAACGGAAGGAAGTCAGAACCGCACCACGTATCCGGGTCCATCGCAACGCGACGCTCCGCCTTCGCGACGAAACCATCCCCGTCAATCTGGTGGAATCCAACACCAACGGTCTGCTCATTCAGCTTGAAAGAGCACCTGCATGGGGGAACGTGCTCGGCGACAAAGGCCACCTGACATTCCATCCGCGTCAATCTCTGGACCGGTCAGCCGATGCAACGCCGGAACCTGACGCCGCGCTTGCCGAAACAGGCATCAACATTCGTGTCGCCTCCCAGCGGGCCGGCTCGAAGGGAATTCTGATCGGCGCCGCCTATCTCGATACCGTCGCAACGCGAGCGATCGTTTCCAGCGACGTGATGTTTGCCGACCTGACAATACCGAGAGCCCTGCACAACAGGAAGCTGACGGGATCCTCGGTCGTCGCGGGCATGATGCGCCTGACCAGATGGGCACTTTACTACGGCATTCGCGTCCCGGTCCTCGGCCTCATGACAGCCCTGCGGTCCGGCCTGAAACGCAAGCCGGCACCTGTCGAGCAGGACCTGCCTGAATCCGTCCTCGCACCTGCAGAATGAGGATTGAAGCAATGAAAACTCTGTATCACCTCAAAGCCGCAACCTGCCTCAAGGCAGCGCTTGTCGCCTCAACCTTGATTGCTCTGCCTGTTTCGGCAGTTGCCCAGCAGCTCGACGTATCGGTGCTCGACACCAAGACCGAAGAACGCAGCACCATCCGCCGCCTGACGGCAACCGCCGACCAGCTCCGGATGGAAGGAGAACAGGCAGAAATCCGGCTTGCCGTCTACGCTCCGCGGGACGAGGTCCTTCTCTATCGCAAGCTTCAGGTGGACTACCTGACCGCGGTCTCGACCGCCCCGGAACATTCCAGCATGAGCATCATGGTCAACGGTCAGCCCGTTGGCGACATCGAACTCAACGCAGGCGCTCAAAGCTCCATGCGCAGCTTCGATCTCCCTCCCGGACTGATGGTCGAGGGGTTCAACGAAATCCGGTTCATCGCGAAACACAAGCACCGCGTGGACTGCACGATCCCCGCCACCTATGAACTGTGGACGGTGCTGAACCCGGCAAACACGGGTATCGTGTTCGATCCGGGCCCGGACAACTCACCGAAGGTGTCGGCCAGCCTTGAACTGCTGCGCGCGGTCCCGAACGACAAGAGCGGCGCCACCAACATGCGCCTGCTGCAACTGGGTACGGCGAGCGCCGGAAATCTGGACCGGGCCCTGGCAGTTGCACAGACTGTCGCGGCTTTCGGGAAATATCATAACCCGGACATCCAGATCAGGAACGAGCCTGGCAACGATGCCGGCCTGGATATCATTGTCGGCACTCGGGCCGAGCTTTCGCACGCAGGCTTTGCCGTTGGCGACACCGGCTCGGAAATCCCCGGCCTTGCTATCGTCCACCGGCCGGATACGGGCAGGGTTTCCCTGTTTCTCGCGGCAGAGAACCGCCCGGCTCTGGACAAGTCCATCGAAGCCTTCAAACAGGCCCTGCAGGCCAAGCCGATGCTGGGAAGCCGCCGGGGTATTGCCGCCTTCGAAAACAAGTTCGGCTACGAGATCGAACCCGGCGAAACGGTTTCCCTGGCAAAGATCGGCGTCAGCAGCAAACGCTTCGACGGCCGGCTTCTCCGGCAGGACTTCTCGATCCGCCTGCCGGACGACTATTTCGTCGGAGACTATGGCAAGGCCAAACTCAGCCTGAACATCGACGCGCTGGCAAACCTGTCCAATGCCAACCGGCTGCAGGTCTTCGCCAATGGTGCCGCACTTGCGTCTGCGGAACTGACGCGTGAGGGCATTTCTTCCCGCAATCCACTCGATATCCCGCTTGGCGGCTTCTCGCCCGGCTTCAACGACCTGCGCATCGAAGTGTCTTCCCTGACAGAAGATGATGCCACCTGCGATGTCGCGACCGGCCTCAACGGCGACCGGCTGTCGCTTGATGCGGACACGTCGACGATCGAGTTCGATGCACTTGCCAGAATGCGCGTGACACCGAGCCTGTCTCCTTCCGACCTTCTGCCGAAAAACCCTGCAGAAAACCGGCCGACCACCATTCAGGTGCTTGCCGACGACCCGAAAAGCCTGGAGGCCGCTGCACAGCTTGCCGTGGCAACGGCAGCAATCACACAGCAGGTCCGGCCGATCGCCATCACGACGGCCTCCGCCTCGGTCGGCAATCAGCCGGGGCTGATTGTTGCTCCGGTCAATCGCCTGTCGGGCATGGCCAAGGAAGCCTATCTGGACACGCTCGATCCGGAAAGAACACAAGGTTCGCGCAGTCAGGTGGGGCGCTTTTTCGGGCTGAAGTCTGTTGACGAAAACGACACCAGCCTGATGGCAAGCATCCAGCGATACGCCGGATCCGCCTGGCGCAGCGTCGGTTTCAAGCTCAATTCCGAAGTTCCGTCCGACCGCAGCTTCGCGCTGCAGGGCAACAGCATCCTGATCGCACAGCGCACCAAGACGCTGACATCCAAGGAAAGCTGGGTTGCCTTCATGGGAGCCCCGGTCAAGCAGGACACCTGGACCGTTGTGACCGGCCTGACGAGTGACGACATCAAGGCCAGCACGGAAACGATGCTGCGCGAAGGCAGACTTGCCTGGCTCACCGGCGACACGTCGCTCTATAACGCGACCACCAACCGGTTTGCATCCGAACGCCTGTCCGATCCGAACTACTTTGCCTCGCTGGCAAACCCGTCCGAGTTCAGGAACAGCCGGCTCGTCGTGGCAGGATTGGTCTCGCACAACATGCTCGACTTCGTCGTGTTCATGCTGGCGTTCTGCCTGATCCTCGGCTTCAGCTACTACGTCTCCCTCAAACGGTCCGGACGCTGACATGCTGAGGCTTTGCATGACAACCGGCATGGCACTTTTCCTGTCGCTCGCCCCCGCCAAAGCCGAACCGGTGTTCGGTGCCAGCGCGCGCAGCAAGGAAGCCGTGTCGCTCTGGCTGGGGTCGGCGTGGCGGGACTATACGAGCCGCCACATGACCCCGGAAGGAGCCGTCATCGACGATGCCAATGAAGGCATCAGTCACAGCGAAGGCCAGGGCTACGGCATGGTTCTGGCCGTCGCGGTGAATGATCGCGAGACCTTCAAGCTGATCCGCGACTACACCTACGAGAACCTGCAGGTGCGCAAGGATCATCTGTTTGCCTGGAAGGTGCTGCACACGCCGGAAGGTCCCAATGTCGCCGATACCAACAACGCGACGGACGGGGACCTGCTGATCGCCTGGGCGCTGATCGAGGCCTACAAGAGCTGGGGAGACCCTGAAGACCTTGCCTCGGCAAAAGTCGTTCTGGCGGATATCGCCGCAACGCTCCTTCAGCAAACCGCCCTCGGGCCGGTTCTTGTTCCCGGCAGCGAAGGGTTCGTCTCCGGCGATCATCAGACCGTCACGGTCAACCCGTCCTACTGGGTCTATCCGGCCCTGGAAACCATCGCCGAATTTGATACGTCCGCGAACTGGGGCGAGGTTGCGGTTGTCGGAGAGGACGTCCTGGACCTTTCCCAGAGGGCTCCAAGCTACCTGCCACCGGATTGGGTCGATATCGGCGGCCTCAAGCTGGTGCCTTCCGATAAGTTCACACCTGAATTCGGCTACAATGCCATCCGGGTTCCGCTCTATCTCGCGCTGTCCAGAAATGCCCTGCGCGTGAAAAAGGCGGCGGATTTTTCAACGCTACGCGGCTTTGCCGATCCCCGCGGCCCTTCGGTTACGCAGATCGTCACGGGCGAGCCAAAGAGTGTCATGGGCGGCATCGGTTTTCGCGCAATTGCCGCCCTGACCAGATGCATGGACAAGGCCGAGCCATTCCCGTCCGAACTGCTGCAGATCGGCACCGACGACTATTACTCCACGACACTTCAGATCTTCACGATTCTCGCAATTGCAGAGAGGTATCCGCAATGTCTTTCACCAGAATGGTAATTGCCTCCTTCGCGCTGGCGTTTGCGACCAACGGTTCCCTGGCACAATCCGCTCCGTGGGAAGCCGCGCCGCAACAACAACTGCCCGGCGGCTCTCCGTTTGTCCTGCAGGCACCTGAAACCAGTATTTTGCCGGTCCAGCAGGCCAATGTTTCGCCTTTCGCGCTTTCGGTCACCCAGCCAGGGGCCGCACAGTCCGCAGCCCCGGCGGCCCCCGTGGCTGCCAAGGTCGATGAAACGGCCCTGCGCTACTACGCACAAAATGGCGAGATCGGCCGCGTGTCTGCGGAAATCAAGCGGCTGAAGTCACTTCATCCGGACTGGCAACCGCCGGAAAACATCTACGACCGCAACCGGATCGAGGTGAACGAACAGCCGCTCTGGGATCTCTTCGCCACCGGCCGGACCCAGGAGCTCTACGCCAAGATCCGGGAATACATAAATCTCTACCCAGGCTATGAGCCTTCAGCCGAATTGCGCCGACAGATCATCAATGCCGAAGCGCGAAAGACCCTCATTCAGGCGTCCGAACTGGGCAACGCCCAGGAGGTCATCAAGATCGCGGTGAAGAACTCCGATCTTCTGACCTGCCAGGAAATCGATATTATCTGGCGGACAGCCAGGGCCCTCAACGAGACCGGTCAGGACGTCAAGGCGCTCGAAGCCTACAAGTACATCCTTGCCAACTGCGCCAATGAGGACGAGCGCAAGGCCACCGTGCAAAAGGCTGCCGAAGTGCTGCCGCGCAACGCGGTGGAGCAGCTTGTCGCCTACGGCAGAACCGGATTGGACGGTCGCTCGGAATTCAACGAAATCTACCTGGACCTGTTGCGTGGTGAAGTTGGCGAAGGCGCCACCGATCCCGCCATGCTGGTCGACAAATCGGATCTGGACGCACTCGCCAATTCGGCCGCAAAACTCCAGAACCCGAACGATGCCGAACTTCTGGGCTGGTATTACTATTCCCGCGAAGAGTTCAAGACCGCCACCAAATGGTTCCAGACAGCCTACAAGCTTCGCCCCTCGCCAAAGGCCATCGAAGGCATGGTTGTTTCCATGAAGGAAGATGGCGAATACGAGGAAGCCGAGGAACTTGCCTACAAGAACCGGCGCAAGGATCCGCTCATCCTCAAGGCATATCTGGAAGTCGTTTCGATCCAGCTTCTGGAAGGCTACGGCACCGAGATGGATTTCAAGCGCCTGTCGAGATTTGCGAACGTCGTCCAGGATGCGCAATCGCCGATTGCCGCACAGGTGTTCGGCTGGCACTTCTACAACATGCTTGAACTCGATGAAGCTGAAATCTGGTTTGCCAAGTCGATGGAGTTCCAGCCGAACGAATCCGCGGCCGTCGGCCAGATCGTGGTTGCTCAGCGCAAGAAGCAGAAAGCCCGAGAACGACAGTTGATCGCGCAATGGTCAACCAAATTCCCGGCGATCAAGACCCTCGGCGGCGCACAGCTTGCGTCCGCTTCCGAAGAACGCAGCCGCTCCTCTGGCGGATCGCGCTCCTCCGGGTCTTCCTACCTGCGCTCTGCCGAACAGGAGATCAGCACCGGAGATTATGCAGGCGCTCTGCCGTACCTTGAAAGAAACGCAATGAGCGGGCGCGAAAGCCGCAAGGCAAAACTGCTTCGGGCCTGGGCGCTGTATCACACGGGCCGGTCGAAAGAAGCACACAAACTCTTCGCGGAAGCCGACAAGGCGGGGTCCACGACCGAAACCCGCCAGGGCAAGTGGTTCTCCGAAAAGAAGATGTACCGCTACAACTAAAGCAATTGGTCTCTTCCCGCACGAGACCAGAAGCCCGGGCTCTTTTCCAGCTACACAGGCTGAAGGGAGCCCGGGCCGTTTCCGGCCAATAGCCTGCATCCCGTGCCGAGCCTTTAGCGCGAAAACCGGCCTCAATCCGAAATCCGGCCCTGCCCCAGACTTAGTCCCAGACCTCTTACAGCTTCTGGAAATCCTCCAGAATGTCGAGCAGCTGTGCCAGTTTCTCCTTGCCGATGACCTCTTCTATGCGCGCCGCGATTGCCTTGGCGTCATCGAGCTTCTCCTCGATGATTGCCTGTCCGGCCGGCGTAATCGCCACCGTTTGCTTGCGCCGGTCCTTCTCGTCCGCCTGACGGGTTACCAGCCCCTTTTCCAGAAGCGTCTGAACGATCCGGGTCTGGCTGGGCAACAGCAGACAGGCCCGCTCTGCCAGGGTCGAGGCATCCTGTGGACCGAATTCTTCCAGCACCCGCAGGATGCGCCACTGCTGTTCGGTGATGCCGCAGTCGGAGAGCATCTCGCGGATCGGGCCCATGACCTTCTCGCGCGCCCGGATCAGCGCAATCGGGATGGAGCGTCTTGTGGACGGCAGCGCCGGGCCGTCAGCGGGTTCAGTGTCGTCGATCATGCAAGGTCCATAGCGAATTGGCAGATTATTAGACACAAAAAGTTTGACAGTTTCGATCTCATATATTTAACATAGCAAATATTGCACTGTTAAGGAAATCCCATGCCGCACATATCGCTGGAATATTCCGCCAACCTGGAACAGCGGGCCGACATAAAGGCCCTGTGCGAGCATCTGCGTGCGCAGGCCGCGACCATCGATGCCCTTCCCATGCCCGGTCTGCGGGTGAGGGCCATCCGGTGCGACCACTATGCAATCGCCGACGGCGACCCGAAACATGCCTTCATCGACATTTCCGTACGCCTTCGCGCCGGACGGCCGGACGACGTCAAGCGCGACGCAGCGGAGCGTCTGTTCAAGGCCGCAAAGGCTTTCCTGGAACCGGTCCTGGCCACCAGTTCGCTCGCGCTATCGCTAGAGATGCGCGACATCGACCCGGACCTTTCGCCCAAGACGGGCACCATTCGCGACCATTTGGGGACTGTCTGACCCATGTCTGACCTTCAGAACAACATCGAAAAACTTGAGACCTACCTCGCAAGGTTCCGGGAGACCGGCGTGCTGAACCAGATCGGCGGCAAGGCCTGCTCCGCAGCCTCCGGCGCGACATTCGAAACCACCTCCCCGGTGGACGACAGCCTGATCTGCAAGGTTGCCAGGGGGGATGCTGCCGATATCGATGCTGCAGCCAGGGCCGCCAAGGAGGCCTTTCCGGCATGGCGCGATTTGGCCGCGACGGAGCGCAAGAAAATCCTTCACAAGATTGCCGACGGCATTGTCGCCCGCGCCGAAGAAATCGCCTTTTGCGAATGCTGGGATACCGGTCAGGCCTTGCGTTTCATGTCGAAGGCCGCCCTGCGCGGCGCCGAGAACTTCCGCTTCTTCGCTGACAAGGCGCCAGGTGCCCGCGACGGTCAGGCCCTGCCATCACCGACCCTCATGAACGTCACGACGCGTCTTCCGATCGGACCGGTCGGTGTGATCACGCCCTGGAACACGCCTTTCATGCTGTCGACCTGGAAGATCGCGCCGGCGCTCGCTGCAGGCTGCACCGTGGTCCACAAGCCGGCGGAATTTTCTCCAGTCACTGCACGGATCCTGATGGAAATTGCAGAAGAAGCCGGCCTGCCGAAAGGTGTCTGGAACCTTGTCAACGGCCTCGGCGAAGAAGCCGGCAAGGCCCTGACAGAACATCCTGACATCAAGGCCATCGCCTTCGTCGGCGAGAGCCGCACCGGGTCCATGATCATGCGACAGGGGGCGGAAACCCTGAAGCGGGTGCATTTCGAGCTCGGCGGCAAGAACCCCGTGATCGTTTTCGACGATGCTGATCTCGGCCGGGCGCTGGATGCGGCAATCTTCATGATCTATTCGCTCAACGGAGAGCGCTGCACCTCGTCCTCGCGCCTTCTGGTGCAGGACACGATTGCCGATGAATTCGAGGCAAGGCTCATCGAGCGGGTGAACAACATCAGGGTCGGTCATCCCCTCGACCCAAAGACCGAAATCGGCCCGCTGATCCACAAGACCCATTTCGACAAGGTGACCGGCTACTTCGAAACCGCCCGCCAGGACGGTGCAACAATTGCCGCTGGCGGCAGCCGCGTCGGGACGGAAGGCTGTTTCGTACGCCCAACCCTCTTCACCGGCGCGAATAACGCCATGAAGATCGCCCAGGAAGAAATCTTCGGCCCGGTCCTGACCTCCATCCGCTTCAGTTCGGAAGACGAAGCACTTCAGATCGCCAATGACATTCCCTACGGCCTGACCGGCTACGTCTGGACCAACGACCTGACGCGGGCGCTGAGGTTCACCAACGCTCTGGAAGCGGGCATGATCTGGGTGAACTCGGAAAACGTCCGTCACCTGCCCACCCCCTTCGGCGGCGTCAAGGCCAGCGGCATCGGCCGCGACGGCGGCGACTGGTCGTTCGAATTCTACATGGAGCAGAAACTCATCGGCTTTGCGACCGGCCAGCACGCCATCCCGCGCCTTGGTGCGTGAGGAATGTGAACGACATAAGATCGCAGTAACGGGAGGAGACTATGGGAGAAATCGTTCTCGCGGCCAAGGTCACGCATGTGCCGACCATGCTGATGTCGGAACAGCCCGGACCTGTGGAGGGCAAGCGTCAGCCAGCTATCAACGGTCATTACGAAATCGCGCGCCGGGCAAAAGCGCTCGGCGCGACGACGGCGATCGTCTGCGACACGCATTGGGTGATCAACGCAGGCTTTCACATCAATGCCAACAATCGGTTCGAAGGCCTGTTCACCTCGAACGAATTTCCGCATTTCATCCAGAACCTGCCTTACGCCTACGAGGGCAACCCGGAGATGGGCGACGCCATCGCAAGAGAGGCAACCGAGCGCGGCGCTTTCACGCTCGCCCATCATCTCGACAGCCTGGAACTTGAATACGGCACGCTGGTGCCGATGCGGTTCATGAGCCGGGAACACGACATGAAGGTCGTCTCGGTCGCCGCCTGGTGCACGGTGCACGGCCATGACGAGAGCCGCATCGTCGGCGAAGCGATCCGGGCGGCAGTCGAAGCCAGTGACGAGAAGGTGCTGCTGCTTGCCTCGGGCTCCCTGTCTCACAAGATCTGGGCCAACAAGGACTACGCCGCCAACAACGGCACTTTCACCATCTCGTCCGAGTTCAACCGGCAGGTCGATCTGCATGTCCTCGACATGTGGCGGAGGGGCGATCATGCCACCTTCCTGAAGATGCTGCCGGAATATGCCGACCATTGCTGCGGCGAAGGCTCCATGCACGACACCGCCATGCTCTACGGCGCGCTCGGCTGGGACAGCTACACCGCCGAATGCGAGGTCGTGACCGACTATTTCCCCAGTTCCGGTACCGGACAGACCAACGTCATTTTCCCGGTCCAATAGGTTTATCGCAGGAGCCTTCCATGCCCATTCCGGCCCCCAATCTCTATCCGCCCTTCAACATCATCCGGCTCAGCCATGTGGAACTGGGCGTCAAGGATCTGGCCAAGAGCCGGGCCTTCTATGTCGACACGCTCGGCCTTCAGGTCACGGACGAATCCGATGAGGCGATCTATCTGCGCGCCATGGAAGAACGCGGCCACCATTGCCTTGTCCTGCGCAAATCGGCGGACGCCGCTGCCCGTGATCTCGGCTTCAAGGTGTTCGACGAGGAAAACCTCGACAAGGCCGCGCACTTCTTCAAGGGCAAGGGGTTGCCGGTCGACTGGGTCGAGCGGCCCTATCAGTCACGCACATTCCGGACCCGCGATCCGCACGGCATTCCGCTGGAGTTCTATGCCAAGATGGACCGCCTGCCGCCGATCCATCAGAAATACGCGCTCTACAAGGGCGTAAAGCCGCTCCGCATCGACCACTTCAACTGCTTCTCGCCGGACGTCGATGCTTCCGTTGCCTTCTACAACGAGCTTGGCTTCCGGGTGACCGAATACACGGAAGACGAGGCAACCGGCCGTCTGTGGGCCGCCTGGACCCACCGCAAGGGCGGCGTCCACGACATTGCCTTCACCAACGGCAAGGGCCCGCGCCTCCACCACACGGCGTTCTGGGTGCCGACCCCGCTCAATATCATCGACCTGCTCGACCTGATGGCAACCACTGGCTGGGTATCCAATATCGAGCGCGGCCCGGGCCGACACGGCATTTCCAACGCCTTCTTCCTCTACATTCGAGACCCGGACGGCCACCGGATCGAGATCTACTGTTCGGATTACCAGACGGTCGATCCGGATCTGGAACCGATCAGGTGGGATCTGAAGGATCCGCAGCGGCAGACCCTTTGGGGCGCGCCAGCTCCCAAGAGCTGGTTCGAGGAAGGATCCCTGTTCGAAGGAACCGAAGTTCAAGCCCCCAGCCTTGCCGCACAACCGATTGTTGCGCCATAGGTGAAACAGACAATGGTTGGAAGAATGCGATGAACTGGACTGACTTTGCCGGCTGGGGCCGGAGGGTGGCCGACTGGGCCGCAGATTATCACCAGACCCTGCGGCAGCGGCCTGTCCGTGCCCAGGTGAAGCCGGGTGAAATCCTCAACGCCCTGCCCGAGGCACCTCCCGAACTTGCCGAGGAGATGGAGAAGATCTTCGCGGACTTCGAGAAGATCGTGCTGCCGGGCATGACCCATTGGCAACACCCTCGCTTCTTCGCCTATTTCCCCGCCAATGCGTCTCCACCGTCAATGCTGGCGGAATATCTCGTTACCGCCATGGCGGCGCAGTGCATGCTTTGGCAGACCTCTCCGGCGGCAACCGAGATGGAAACCAGGATGATGGACTGGCTGCGCCAGGCCGTCGGTCTGCCCGGGTCCTTTACCGGAGTGATCCAGGACAGCGCCTCCACCGCAACTCTCGCTGCCGTCCTGACCATGCGCGAGCGCGCCCTTTCCTGGGATGGCAACAAGGCCGGCCTCAGCGGACAACCGCGCCTTCGGGTCTATTCCTCCAACGAGGTCCACACCTCCATCGACAGGGCCATCTGGATCTCCGGCATCGGCCAGGACAATCTGGTGCGTATCCCCGTTCTGGGCCCACATCGCTCTATGGATCCGGACGCGCTGCGTGCGGCCATCGAAGCCGATCTTGCGGCAGGTTTCCGGCCAGCCGGCATCATCGCCTGCACCGGTGGCACCGGCGTTGGCGCGTCGGATGATGTTGGCGCGGTCGTCACGGTCGCGAAAGACTTCGGCCTCTATGTGCATCTTGATGCGGCCTGGGCAGGCGCGGCGATGATCGTCCCCGAGTACCGCGAGCTCTGGGAAGGCGTCGACGGCGTCGATTCCATGGTCTTCAATCCGCACAAATGGCTTGGTGCCCAGTTCGATTGTTCCGCCCATTTCGTCCGCGATCCGGAAGACCTTGTGCGCACTTTGGCGATCCGGCCGGAATATCTGAAAACCCACGGCCACGACGGGATCGTCAACTATTCCGAATGGTCCGTTCCGCTCGGCCGCCGTTTCCGGGCCTTGAAGCTCTGGTTCCTGATGCGCTCCTACGGTTTGGAAGGCCTGCGAGGGCGTCTGCGCAACCATGTCGACTGGTCGGCTGCTCTGGCCGAGCGATTGCGCGCAGAACCGGATTTTGAAATCACCTCCGAGCCCGTCCTTTCCCTGTTCAGTTTTCGCTTTGCCCCTGAAAGTGCAAGGGACCTCGACACGCTCAACCAGCGCCTCGTCGATACCATCAACGACGATGGCCGGATCTACCTGACCCAGACCCTGCTGGACGGTGCCAAGGTCGTCCGTTTCCAGGTCGGGCAGTTCGACTGCACACAGGAAGACGTCGCCTTTGCCTTCGATGTCATTACCGAAATTGCCAGAAACATGGAGACCGCATGACCCGGCTCGCAACCTACAGCGCCGACGGACAGGAATTTTACGGTGCCGTCACTGATACCGGCATGATCGCCCTGTCACCGGATTTTCCGCAGTGGCCGACGCTTTACGACGCCATTCGCGCCGGCGGTCTGCAGGATCTTGTCACTGCCGCAAAGGACAAGCCGGTTACGCATTCCGAGTTCACTTATGAAATGGTGCTGCCGAACGCGCCGCGGATCCTGTGTGTTGGCGTCAACTTTCCCGACCGCAATGCGGAGTACAAGGACGGCAGCACCCAACCGAAATACATGTCCTTGTTCCCGCGGTTTGCCAGCGGGTTCACCGGTCACGACCGGCCGCTGATCCGGCCGCCCGAAAACCACACGCTCGATTACGAGGGCGAAGTGGCCATCGTCATCGGCAAGACCGGCCGACGCATCAAGGCGGAAGATGCCTACGACCATATCTGCGCCCTGACCCTGTGCAACGAAGGCACCATCCGCGACTGGGTCCGGCACGCGAAATTCAACGTCACCCAGGGCAAAAACTGGGACCGCTCCGGTTCAATCGGTCCCTGGCTCGTGCCTTTCGAAAAGGCAGAGCAACTGGATGAGGCCCGCATTCAGACCCGCGTCAACGGAGAGCTGCGCCAGGATGATTACCTGAAGCGCATGACATTCCCGATCCGTGAGGAAATCGCCTACATCTCGACTTTCATGACGCTTCAGCCCGGCGACATCATCGTCACCGGCACGCCAACAGGTGCCGGCGCCCGTTTTGACCCACCCCGCTATCTGAAACCCGGTGACGTGGTCGAGATCGAGGTCGATGGCATCGGCATCTTGCGGAACGGGGTGGAGGACGAAAAATGAGCCTGAGCGAAGCAGACATCTCCAAAGCCGCAAATGATCTCCTGAACGCGGAAAAGACGCTCGAGCAGATCGGTCTTCTCACCCTGCGCCATCCGAACCTCGACATGGACGGGGCCTATGCAATCCAGAAAGAACTTGCCAGGGCGAAGCTTGCCGAAGGCCGCAAGACCATCGGCTGGAAAATCGGCCTGACGTCGAAAGCCATGCAGGACGCGCTCAAGATCGACATTCCGGACAGTGGTGTCCTCTTCGACGACATGCTGTTTGAAACCGGAGCCACTGTCCCCGAGGGTCGGTTCATCCAGCCGCGCATCGAAGCGGAAATTGCCTTTGTCATGAAGGCCTCTCTCGGTGGCGCCAACGTCACGCGCAAGGATGTACTTGCGGCAACGGATCACGTGTGCCCGAGCCTGGAGATTCTCGATACGCGCATCCAGCGCGTCGATCCGGAGACGGGACAGGCTCGCAAGATCTTCGACACCATTGCCGATAACGCCGCCAATGCCGGCCTGGTTCTGGGCAACGAAAAGCATGATCCCGGAGCAATCGACCTCCGTTGGGCCGGCGCCATCGTCACCAGGAACGGTGAAGTGGAGGAGACCGGTCTTGGTGCGGGCGTCCTCAACGATCCGGTCGAGAGCGTCGTTTGGCTGGCGCGCCGCATGGCCGATTACGGACAGACAATCGAAGCCGGACAGATTATTCTGTCCGGATCCTTCATCCGGCCGGTGGAATGCCCGTCCGGTTCGAAGGTCCACGCCGACTTCGGCCCGTTCGGGTCTGTATCCTGCTCCTTCGCCTAATAGGGAAAACCATGCCAGCGCCTCAAAACGCCTTCAAAGCCGCCTTGAATTCCGGTCAGCCGCAGATGGGCTGCTGGGTCGGGCTTGCCGATGCCTACACGGCGGAGATTACCGCGAGTGCCGGCTTCGACTGGCTGCTGATCGATTGCGAACACGCGCCCAACGACCTCAGATCCATGATGGCGCAGCTGAAAGTGGTCGAGGCCTCTGGCAGCAAGCCGGTCGTGCGGGTACCCATTGGCGAAACCTGGATGATCAAGCAGTTCCTGGATGCCGGTGCGCAATCGCTGCTGGTCCCGATGGTGGAAAGCAAGGCGCAGGCAGAAGAGCTCGTCAGTGCCGTACGTTATCCGCCGGTCGGTGTGCGCGGCGTTGGATCCGCGCTTGCCCGCGCGTCCGGCTTTTCCGCCATTCCCGACTACCTGACGACTGCCGACGGTGAGATCTGCCTTCTGGTTCAGGTGGAAAACCGCGCTGGCCTGGCAGACCTCGACGGCATCCTGTCGGTCGACGGCGTTGATGGTGTCTTCATCGGACCCTCGGATCTGGCCGCCGATATGGGCCACCTCGGTGACCCGATGCATCCTGAAGTCGTTGCCGCGATCCTCGACGCCATGAAACGCATCAAGGCTGCCGGCAAGGCACCGGGTATCCTGACCACCAATCTGGATTTCGCCCGCACCTGTCTGGAGCTCGGCGCAACCTTCGTCGCCACGTCGATTGACGTCACTCTCTATGCCGCGGCCATCCGCGGTGCAGCCCGGCAGGCAAAAGAGCTTCTTGGATCGGTCGAAGGCTAAAGGCCAGAGGCTCGATACAGTCTCTTGAACAAGGTGCCCATCCTTCGAGACGGGCCTGACGGCCCTCCTCTGGATGAGGCCTTGGGGCGGTAGTATGAGCTGTCCTTGACTGGCCGGATCCGAGACCCCTGCCTGCCAGAACTCCGGTAACTACGTGAGGCAGGTGACCATGTCGGACTTTCCATCCCCGGGAGCCCCTTCACCGAAGACCCTCCCAACCACCCTCTTCATCCTGAGGAAGCGCGAAGCGCTGTCTCGAAGGATGGGCCGCGTGAACGAAAAGAGCCGCCAGTCCATCTGAGGGGACCTGGCGGCTCTTCAAACATGAGGCCGTAGTGGATGGTGCCGAAAACCTAACCCAGCACAACCACCTTGGCGCCGACATTGACGCGGTTGTAGAGATCGATGATGTCCTGATGCCACATGCGGATACAGCCGCTGGAAGCATTGGTACCGATGCTGGAGGGCTGGTTGGTGCTGTGGATGCGGTAGAGCGTATCCTTGTTGCCCTGCCACAGATAAAGCCCGCGCGCGCCGATCGGATTGCTCGGACCGCCGTCCTGACCGTCACGATATTTTTCCAGTTTCGGATCCCGTTCGATCATCTCGTCCGGCGGAAACCATTTCGGCCACTCTCGCTTGAAGCGGATTTCCGCTTCACCGTTCCAGGCAAAGCCGGCGCGACCGACACCGATGCCATAGCGGATGGCACGACCACCAGGCTGGATCAGGTAGAGATACTTGCTACCGGGATCGACAACGATTGTGCCGGAGGGATATTTGCTCGGATAGAACACCACCTGGCGCAGATATTTCGGGTCGAACTTCTGATACTGGATCGCCGGTATCGAAAACCCGCCATCGGTTCTGGCGGCATAGGCCGTCGCGTAATCCGGTGTCCCGTCGGCCAGCGGGGTCAATCCCGCCTGCACGGTTGAACTCTGCTGGCTCTGGCAGGCTGCCAGCAGCAGGGGTATTGCAGCAACAAATGTGCGTCGGCTCATCGTGGAAGCCATATTCGCGTCCTTTCAGCGGCGTGCTCGAACCGTCAAACTTGCAATAATACGGTTCTGACCGGATCAGAAAATTCTAAAGACACATCACGCGATCCAGGAGCGAAAGCAACATATTTATGGTAAACAGTTGATTAAAATTGGGGCTTTTCTGCCGTTAGGTTACACAAACAATCAGGCACTCAACCTGTTGCGGCAGGCAATCAGGTCCATTCTTGTGACAGGCACCAGCGCTCCACGGCTGCCGATCACATGCGCGGCAAGGGCACAGCCCGCACGAACAGCCTCACGCGTTCTTGCCCGTTCCATGTATTCGACCAGGAACGCCGCATTGAAACTGTCGCCTGCTGCCGTCGTATCGACGACCGTGCTTGCCGGTTCCGGCTGATACTGAAAACTGTCGCCATCGGCCCCGCGCACAAGGATCGGCCCCGCCCCGTTCTTGACCACGACCAGCCTCGCCCCATTGGCGAGATAGCGCGCCGCGGTCGCCGCTTCGTCGGTATCCTTGAAATGGCTGGCTTCATCTTCAAACGACGGCAGCACGATGCCGGCGACGCTGGCCGCCTTCATCGTCCAGCGGCACATTTCGTCACTGGTCGGCCACAGGCGCGGCCGCAGGTTCGGGTCGAAGACGATTTCCGCGCCGCGCCCGGCAGCCGCCTGCAGGGCGGCTAGCAGCCGGTCCCGGGCCGCTTCGGCAAGAATGGCCACGGTGATACCGGAAAAATAGAGCAGGTCCCCTTCCCCGGCTGTCTGCAGTGCTGTGAGATCGTCGGCAAGATTCCGGGCCGCGGACTGCGAGCGCCAGTACTGAAAGCTTCGTTCGCCTTCGCTGAGGAAGATCATGTACATGCCCGGCGCAGCACCTGGCACCCTGGACATCAAGGGCCTGATTCCTGCAGCTTCGATAAAGTCCGTCAATTGTCCGGAAAGTGCGTCATCGCCGACAGCACTCAGGTACCCGACATCCAGCTTTTCGGTGTCCGTCAGCTGGCGCGCGTACCAGGCCGTGTTGAACGTATCGCCGGCAAAGCCGACGGCGTAGGTTCCTGACGGTGTCGGTGAAAACTCGACCATGCATTCGCCGATGGCGAGAAACCGCATCGGCATACTCATTCCTCGAAATGGTCCAGGTTCTCGGCGCGGATGCGGCCGAGAATGGTGGCAATCCGGCCCAGGTGTTCGGTCAGCATGGATTCGGCCAGTTTGCCGTCCCGCCTGCGAATGGCCGACATGATACGGAAATGGTCGTCCAGTGCGACTTGCGCGCCGGACGCCAGCGACAGGAACCGCACCCGGTCCATATGCGCTTTCTGCTCGCGGATCAGCGCCCAGACATAGTCGTGGCCCGAGATTTCACAGATCCTCCGGTGAAACGTGTCGTCAAGCGTGTGAAACAATTGGCGTTCATTCGCATCCACCGCCGCCTGCTGCTGTGCAAGCAGCTCGTCCAGATCGTCGATCTGTGCGTCCGTGATCACTTCGATGGCGGCTCGCATGCAGGCAACTTCCAGCGCCGTCCGCACGAACTTGGCCTTCAGCACCGCAACTTCCGAGATCTTGGAGATAACCGTTGCCCGTTGGGGCCGGATCAAAAGGAACCCGAGTTGCGACAGCCGGTAGAAGGCATCGCGCACGGGTTGGCGAGACACGCCGAAGGCCTTGGCCACTTCCGCTTCCGACATGCGCGTGCCCGGCGCCAGGTCCAGTGACAGGATCTGCTGGTGCAATTCCTCGAACACCGTATCTGCCACGGTCGGGATCTTGATCGGCTCGAGCACCTTCAGGGCGCTACTTTCTGACATCAGCGTTGTCTCCGTTGACTCGTCTACTCAACTAGCATATCAGTTTACTAGTAGCAACATCAGCCTGCCCAAAGGCGCCACGGGAGAAACGAATGTCACTGGAAAGAGCGGATGCACCGGATATTTCGGAACAGGGCCTTGACCCGCACCGCCTGTTTCCCGCCGATGCGACCTCGCGCAAGATCGCGACGGAGCTCTATGCCACCGTCAAGGATCTGCCGATCGTCAGCCCGCACGGGCACACGGATCCGCGCTGGTACGCCGAAAACGAAGCTTTCCCCGATCCGGCGCAACTGTTCATCGTTCCCGATCACTACGTCTTCCGCATGCTGTTCTCGCAAGGGATCGACCTCAGCCAACTGGGTGTACCGCGCATCGACGGCGGCTTGAGCGAGACCGACAGCCGCAAGATCTGGCGAACCTTTGCCGAGAACTTTCATCTTTTCCGGGCCACACCTTCACGCATGTGGCTGGAGCATTCCTTCCAGGAAGTCTTCGGCTGGACCAAACGGATCTCCGCCAAAACCGCGGATGAAGCCTACGACCACATTGCCGATTGCCTGAGCCGCCCGGAATTCCGGCCGCGTGCGCTGTTCGAGCGCTTCAACATCGAGGTGATCGCAACCACGGAATCACCGCTGGACGACCTGAAATGGCACCGACAGATCCGGGACAGCGGCTGGAAAGGGCGGGTCGTCACGGCTTATCGCCCCGATGCGGTTGTCGACCCGGAGTTCGAGGGATTTAGCGCCAACGTCGAAAAATTCGGCGAGCTCGCCGGTGAAGACACCACCAGCTGGCAGGGCTACCTCGATGCCCACCGGGTGCGCCGGGCCTATTTCAAGTCCTTCGGTGCAACGTCGTCCGATCATGGTCACGCCACCGCGCGCACCGAGAACCTGCCGCCTGCGGATGCTGAAGCCCTGTTCCAGAAGGCCCTGAAAGGCAATTGCTCACCAGAGGAAGCCGACGCCTTCCGCGGCCATATGCTGACGGAAATGGCACGAATGAGCCTCGAGGACGGGTTGGTTCTGCAGATTCATCCGGGCAGCTACCGCAATCATTCTTCCGGCATCATGGCAGCTCATGGCCGGGACAAGGGTTTCGATATCCCAACCCAGACCAGCTACGTCAAGGCGCTCAAGCCGCTGCTGGACGCGGTCGGTCTGGAAAAGGACCTTTCGATCATTCTCTTCACGCTGGACGAAACGGCCTATTCTCGTGAATTGGCCCCGCTTGCCGGCGTCTATCCGACGCTCAAGCTCGGTCCGGCCTGGTGGTTCTACGACAGCCCGGAAGGCATGCGCCGCTACCGGGAACTGACCACGGAAACCGCGGGTTTCTACAACACAGTCGGTTTCAACGACGACACCCGCGCCTTCTGCTCGATTCCGGCCCGCCACGATGTGGCCCGCCGTGTCGATTGCGCTTACCTCGCATCGCTCGTGACATCCGGGAGGCTGGACGAGGACGAGGCATATGAGGTCGCTCACGACCTCACTTACAGGCTTGCCAAGCAGGCCTATCGGCTCTGATGAGCCAATTTCGGGAGGAGACTATGAAAGTATTGAAGACCCTCGCGGCATCGCTTCTGGCTACCGCCGCGCTCACATCCGCATCGCTTGCATGCGAAGTGACACTGAAATCGTCCGACACCCATCCGGACGGCTATCCGACGGTGGAGGCCGTCAAGCAGATGGGCAAGCTGCTGGAAGAGCGCACTGACGGCCGCATCTGTGTCGAAGTGTTCCATTCCGCGCAGCTTGGCGAGGAAAAGGACACCATCGAACAGACCAAGTTCGGCGTCATCGACCTGAACCGCGTCTCCATGGGCCCGTTCAACAACCTGGTCGAGGAAACCAAGGTTGTCTCGCTGCCTTACATCTTCAAGGGCGTCGATCACATGCACACAGTGATGGACGGTCCGATTGGTGACGAGATCCTGGCGGCGTTCGAACCGCACGGCTATGTCGGCCTTGCCTTTTACGACGGCGGCTCGCGCAGCTTCTACAACAAGGTCAAACCGATCAAATCGATTGAAGATCTTGAAGGCATGAAGGTTCGCGTCATGCAGTCCGACATCTTCGTCGACATGATGTCGGCGCTCGGTGCCAACGCGACGCCGATGCCCTATGGCGAAGTCTATTCGTCCATCCAGACCGGCGTTATCGACGGTGCGGAAAACAACTGGCCGTCCTACGAATCTTCCGGTCACTTCGAAGTTGCCGGCTACTACACTCTGGACGAACACCTGATCGTGCCGGAAGTGCTGGTGATGTCGAAGAAGTCCTGGGACAATCTGTCTCCGGAAGACCAGGCTGCCGTCCGCCAGGCCGCAAAGGACTCCGTCCCCTTCATGCGCGAACAGTGGCAGGCCCGCGAAAAGGCGTCTGAAGAAAAGGTCCGCGCTGCCGGTGTCGAAGTCGTCACGGAAATCGACAAGGAGCCGTTCATGGCAGCCATGGACAGCGTCTACGAGAAGCACGTGACCTCTGAAAATCTGAAGGATCTCGTCGCCCGCATCCGCGCGACCGACTGATCTTCGCAAGCCCGCAGCCGGCAAAGCTGTTTCGCGGTCCATCGACCGCGGAACGGCCCGGCTGGCTGCTGGCCGTTTTTCAGGATCCGCCTTGACCCGGTTCCCTGCTTCAGGATCTCGACGTGCAGCCTCATCTCAAGTTCACCGCGCAGATGTTGCGCCATGTCTCCACGGCAGCGCTCTGGCTTGCCGGAGGCGGCCTCATTCTCATGACCGTGTTCATCACGGCGCAGGTCTTCATGCGCTACGTCATGAACGACAGCCTCGTCTGGTCGGAACCTGCTTCCGTCATCCTGATGGGCTGGTTCATCTTCCTGGGTGCCGCCGTCGGCATCCGTGAAGGTTACCATCTCAGCTTTGACGTCCTGCTCTACTTTCTGCCGCAGGGAGCCAAACTGGTGCTTTACAGCATCTCCGATGCCGTGGTCGCCGCCTTTGGCGCGGGCATGGCCTGGTACGGCGCGGAACTGGCGCTGTCGGCCTGGGACGTAAAACTGCCGTCGCTCGGCGTTTCAGGCGCGGTTGATTTCCTGCCGCTCGTTGGCGGCGGTTGCCTGGTTTTTCTCTTTTCCATCGAACGCCTGATGCGTCGCGCAGCCGGTCTGCCGACCGCACGCTTCGGCGAAGATCCCATCGAAGAGGCTGCTTGATATGGAACCCGTTATCCTCTTCGGCACATTCACGGTTCTGCTCCTGATCGGCACACCCGTTGCCTTCTGCCTGGGCGCAGCGTCGCTGGCCACCGTGCTCTACATGGGCCTGCCGCCCGTCGTCGTCTTCCAGCGCTTGAATTCGGGTGTCTCCGTTTTCGCACTGATGGCGATCCCCTTCTTCATTTTTGCCGGCGAACTGATGGTGCGCGGCGACATTGCCCGAAGGCTGGTGGCGCTCGCCGGGGCCGTGGTCGGGCATATGCGCGGCGGTCTCGGTCAGGTAAACATCACCGCCTCCGTACTCTTCGGCGGCATCTCCGGCTCCGCCGCGGCGGATGCAACCGCCATCGGCGGCCTGATGATCCCGCAGATGAAGGAAAAGGGCTATTCGGTCGAATACGGTGTCAATGTAACCGTGGTCTCCTCGATCATTGCGCTGATGCTGCCGCCCTCGCACAACATGATCATCTATTCGATCTCGGCTGGCGGACGCCTTTCCATCGCCGACCTGTTCACCGCGGGCATCCTGCCGGGCCTCTTGCTGGCAGTTTCCCTGATGGTCACTGCCTGGTTCGTTGCCCGCCGAGCCGGTTATCCGACGGAACGCTTTCCCGGCCTGTCGGCTCTTGGTGCAATGTTCATCAACGCCATTCCGGGTCTGCTGTTGATCGGCATCATCTTCGGCGGCGTGCGCTCCGGTGTGTTCACGGCTTCCGAAAGCTCCTGCATCGCGGCCGTCTACGCGCTGCTGGTAACCACGCTTGCCTACCGCACCATGCACTGGCCGGAATTCGTCGCCGCGACGAAAGCCGCGGTGCGCACCACCGCCATGGTGCTGTTGGTCATCGGTTGTGCGGCCTCCTTCGGCTGGCTGCTGGCCTTCTTGCGCATCCCCGCGGAACTGGTGGCATTCATGAAGGGCATTTCCGAGAACCCGCTGATCATCCTGCTGATGATCAACATCGTGCTGCTCTTCCTCGGCACCTTCATGGACATGTCGCCGCTGATCGTCATCACCACGCCGATCTTCCTGCCGGTTGCCACCGCTTTCGGGGTCGACCCGGTCCATTTCGGTGTCATCCTGGTGCTCAACCTCGGGATCGGCCTGTGCACCCCGCCGGTCGGCACAGTGCTCTTTGTCGGCTGCGCCGTTGGCCGTATATCGGTCTGGGATGCGATCAGGACGATCTGGCCATTCTACGGTGCCGCCATCTTCACATTGCTTCTGGTGACCTACATCCCGTCCCTGTCGCTGTGGCTGCCATCCCTGTTCCATTGAGGCAAAACCAATGTTCGTGAAAACCTTTCCCGAAGTGACCGCCGATCCAGGCATCCGCCGGCAGGTGCTGTCCGACAGTCCCGACCTGATGGTTGTCGCCTTCCGCTTCCAGCAGGAAGGCGCCGAAGGCAAGCTGCACAATCATCCACACGTACAGTCGACCTATGTCGAAAGCGGCCGTTTCCGCTTCACCATCGATGGCGAGACCTTCGACGTCAGTCCCGGCGACAGCTTCGTCATCCCCTCCAACGCCCTGCACGGGTGTGTGTGCCTGGAACCGGGAACACTGGTCGACACTTTCACGCCGCGCCGCGACGACTTTCTTTGAACACCGCCTGCACCCAAGGACTTTTGCCATGCTGACCGTTGAAACCCGCTACGCCATCGACCCGGAGACCGCCAAGACCCTCGACACCACGGGTCTTCGCAAACATTTCCACGCCGCCGGCCTTTTCCAGGATGGCAAGATCAACCTGATCTACACCCATTACGACCGGCTGATCCTGGGCGGCGCCGTCCCCGGAACTGGCGAACTCGTTCTGGATGAAGTGAAGGAAGCCGGCACCCCGTCCCTTCTCGATCGCCGCGAACTCGGCATTCTCAATATCGGGGAGGCCGGCACCGTGAAGGCGGGTGGGGAAACCTATCAGGTCGGCAAGGGAGATGTGCTCTACATCGGCATGGGCTCCGGACCCGTCACCTTCTCCGGCCCGGGCCGCTTCTACATCCTGTCGGCGCCCGCGCACCGGGCCTGCCCAAGCAGGCTGATCACCGTCAAGGACGCGCGCCGGGTGGAACTCGGCTCGGCGGAAACCTCCAACGAGCGCGTCATCCTGCAATTCCTGCATCCGGAAGTCGCCGAAAGCTGCCAGTTGCTTATGGGCTACACCCAGTTTGCGCCCGGTTCGGTCTGGAACACCATGCCCGCCCATGTCCATGACCGGCGCATGGAAGCCTATCTCTATTTCGAGCTTGGCCCGGACCAGCGTGTGTTCCACTTCATGGGCAAACCGGACGAGACCCGGCACCTGGTGATGGCCAACGAGGACGCCGTGGTCTCCCCGCCCTGGTCTATCCATTGCGGCGCCGGCACGGGGGCCTACACGTTCTGCTGGGCCATGGCCGGCGATAATGTCGACTTCACCGACATGGACATGGTCGCGATGGGAGATCTGCGATGAGCCCGTTTTCCCTGGAAGGCAAACGCGCCCTGGTGACTGGCGCCAACACCGGCATCGGCCAGGCCATTGCCATCGCCATGAGCAAGGCAGGCGCCGAAGTTCTGTGCGCGGCCCGGCGCGACTGCGACGAAACGCTGGCCCAGATAACCAGGGGCCGCCATGTGCACCTCGATCTGTCCGACCCGATGGCTGCGATGCCACTGTTCGAGGCGGAACAGATCGACATCCTGGTCAACAATGCGGGCATCATCCGCCGCGGCACGGCGGACAGCTTCAGCGAAGCCGACTGGGACGACGTGATGGACGTCAACCTGAAGTCCGTCTTCTTCACCTGCCAGGCTTTCGGCAACGCTGCCTTCAACGCCGGCCGGACCGGGGCAATCGTCAACATTGCCTCGCTGCTGTCCTTCCAGGGCGGTATCAAGGTCGCGTCCTACACCGCGGCCAAACATGGCGTTGCCGGCATCACCAAGCTGCTGGCGAACGAATGGGCGGCGCGGGACATCAATGTCAACGCCATTGCACCGGGTTACATCGCCACCAACAACACCGAAGCCCTGCGTGACGACCCCGAGCGCAGCCGGCAGATCCTGGAACGCATTCCGGCCGGCCGCTGGGGTGAAGCAAGCGACATTGGAGAAGCCGCGGTCTTTCTCGCTTCACCGGCTGCAAAATACATTCACGGTGCTGTCCTCAATGTGGATGGAGGCTGGCTTGCACGCTGACTTGCCGCGCCTTTCCAGAACAACACCGGCGACAAAAGCCGGCATCGTTCATCTGGGGCTCGGAGCATTCTTCCGGGCCTTTGGAGCGATCTACATAGAAGAAGCCGTGAAGGCTTCTGGCGGCACCGGACAGAACAACTGGGGCATTATCGGCGTCAGCCTGCAAAGCCCGCGCATGCATGACCAGCTGGCTCCGCAGGACTTTGTCTACACAGCGCAGGAACTTGGCCCGGAAGGCGAAACCCTTCGCCAGGTAGAGATCATCCGGGATGTGCTGGTCGCACGGGAAAACCCGGAAGCCGTGCTGGCCGCGATGGCGGATCCGGACGTCAGGATTGTCACCCTGACCGTGACGGAAAAGGGTTATTGCCACGATCCGGCAACCGGCAGACTGAATGCCGATCACCCGGACATCACACACGACCTGAAAGCCGCGCTGCCTGTCTCCGCTCCGGGTTACCTCGTGCGGGCGCTCGCAAGGCGGAAGGCCGCAGGCCTGCCACCCTTCACAGTGCTCACCTGTGACAACCTGCCGGACAATGGCCGCCTGGTCCGCCGGATTGTCCTGGATCTTGCCGGGAAGCTCGATCCGGAACTGGCCGCGTGGATCGAAACCGAAGGCCGTTTCCCGGCAACCATGGTCGACCGGATCGTGCCTGCCACAAAACCAGAGGATATCGACGCCCTGGCCCGCAAGACCGGCCGCTATGATGCAGCCCCTGTGCTGCATGAGCCGTTCCGCCAGTGGGTGGTGGAAGATGACTTTGTCCCGGCTTACGGCGCCAATGCCAGACCGAACCTCGGTGCCGTAGGTGTCGAGCTTGTTGAGAACGTCACCGCGTTCGAGCACATGAAGTTGCGTATGCTCAACGGCACGCATTCCTCGCTGGCTTACCTCGGCTATCTCGCCGGGCACGAGACGATTGCCGAAACCGTTGCAGATCCGCTGTTCGCCCGTTTCGTGAAAAACCTGTGGCGCCAGGAAATCATTCCGTCCTTCGAAGCTCCACCGGGTGTTGATCTGGAAGCCTACGCGGATGCGCTTTTCGAACGCTATGCAAATCCCGGCATCCGGCACCGCACCTGGCAGATCGCCATGGACGGCAGCCAGAAACTGCCTCAGCGCATTCTCGGCACCGTGCGCGACAACCTGACGAACGGTCGAAACTGCCCGGGGCTTTGCCTCGCGATTGCCGCCTGGATGATTTATGTCGGCGGCACCGATCTTGAAGGCAAGCCGATTGACGTGCGCGACCCGCTGAGCGATCGCCTCAAGTCTCTTGTCGGAGAAAGCGATGGCGACGCCGGCAAGGTGGCAGCGCTTCTGGGTGTCACCGAAGTCTTCGAACCCGGCCTCGCCGCTGCCATCCTGGCGCCCGTCACCGCCGCCTATGCTGCCTTGAAGGCTGACGGTGTCGGCAAATCAATCGGAACCCTGTCATGATCGAAGGTTGGCGCTGGTATGGCGGCTATGACCGCATCTCGCTTTCTGAAATCGCCCAGACCGGTGCTGTCAGCATCGTCACGGCACTGCACGAAATTCCCTACGGCCAGATCTGGCCTCGCGAAACAATCGCGAACACCAGGACCCGGCTTCACGCTGCCGGTTTCGACTGGACCGTGGTGGAAAGCCTGCCGGTTCACGAAGCCATCAAGCGCGGGGAAGGCGATCTTTCGGAACTCTTCGCCAACTACCGGCAATCGATGGCAAACCTGGCCGCTGAAGGCATAAAGGTTATCTGCTACAACTTCATGCCGTTGCTCGACTGGACCCGGACGGACCTGGCCGCGCCCGTGGCACGTGGCGGTACCTGCCTGCGGTTTTCCGCTGCCAGGATGGCGGCCTTCGAAATCTACATGGTCAAGCGACCCAAGGCGGAAGACGACTATTGCGAGCAGGTTCTGGTCGAGGCAAAACGCTGGTTTGATGCCGCAAAACAGCCGGACCTCGACCGCTTGACCCAGGCCATCATGGCGGGTCTGCCCGGGGCCTATGATCGTTACGACCCCAACGGCCTGCGTAAGGCACTGGTGCCCTATCAGGGGCTCGACCGGGCGACTCTCAGACAAAACCACAAGCGTTTCCTGGAGGAAGTGGTCCCGGCTGCCGAAGAGCTTGGCTTGAAACTGGCGGTGCATCCGGATGACCCGCCCCGGGATCTGCTCGGTCTTCCGCGGATCGTCTCGGATGAGGACGACATCGCCTGGATCCTGTCGGCGGTGGACAGCCCTTCCAATGGCCTGACGCTGTGCTCGGGCTCCCTTGGCGCCAACCCGAAGAACGATGTCTCTGCAATAGCGGAACGCTTTGCCGGCAAGATCCATTTCGCCCATCTGCGCAATGTCGCGAAAGATCCGGATGGCTCGTTCGAGGAAGCAGCGCATCTTGGCGGCGACACCGACATGCCTGCATTGCTCGGCGTTCTTCTTGGCGAAGAAGCCGGACGGCGACGCGAGGGCCGTAAAGATGCCGAAATCGTCTTCCGGCCAGATCATGGTCACGAGCTGCTGAGCGACGCCGACCGCGGTGCGCATCCGGGCTATCCCCTGATCGGGCGAATGCGCGGACTGGCGGAACTGCGCGGCGTGATCGCAGGTTTGACGGCTCGCCGCGCTGTCCAGGCCTAGCCGTTACACAGGACGTGCCCGCGGACTTCGTCTTCGGGCACGCCCAGCGCCTTCAGAAGAGACGGATCGATAACGGTTTCGGAGCGGTTCAGCAGATCCTTGTTGGCCCGCCCGATGGCCTTGCGCGTGTTCGGGCCCAGCGACCCGTCCGGAGTACCCACGTCAATGCCGCTGTTGTTGAGACCGGCCTGCACCAGCCGCACAAGACCGGCATCATATTCATCGACCTGACCGCAGAACTCCCGGGGCACCTCGGCAAAGGCGAGGCTTGCCGGAATGCGTTTGAAGGATGTCTCGAACGTTCCCATGTTTTCGGCGAACAGCTCGACAAAATAGAGCAGCGCCACCCGGTGATTGTACTCCTTCAGTGCCAGGCCAACCTCGGTGTTGTCGATGCCTGTGGCAATGTTCATCAGGGCCGACGCATCCCGGTCGCGAAACCCCGAAAGCTTGCCGTTGGCTTCCAGCTCGAACAGCGCCACTTGCCCGAAGTCGCCGAGCAGACATTTCGAACTGCCATCGCAGACGTAGGACCGCCAGCTGTCGCCATTCGGGCTCTTCACGCCCAGACAGACAAAATTCTGCCCGGTGACATAGGTCAGGAAAGTGCGTTCGTTCGATTGCAGATTGGCCAGCAGGTCCGGCGACACGGTGTTGAAGCGTCCTTGATACAGGCTGGAACAATAGGACAGCATCTGGCTGCGGTTGAGATTTGACAGATCCTGCGGACGTCCAACGACGAAGATCCCTTCGGCCGCCATTTCCGCCAGGGACAAGTGATACATGGACCCGGGCTTCGTGCCGTACATGTTGCGCATGAAGCCGATGCCGATACCTGTGCTTAGGAAATAGTCCGTAACCTCGTTGACGCCCCGATTGATAAGTTGAACGACCTGCCCGACCTGCTCCGCGCTGTAGTTGCCCTCAGGAAGCTGGATATAAGGCTGATGAATGCCGAGACGGGCGGTTTCATGAGCAAAACGGCGAGGAAAGAAGAACCCCTCGTATCGCGTGTAGCCCGCCAGAAAGACCAGGGAACAGGCGGACTCGCAGACGGCATTTTCCGGCAGCAGGGTGATGAAGTTCTGCTCTGCGATGTATTTGCCGATTTCCAGCGCCTCGCGCAGGTTGCCGCCCGGGCTGTTGAGGGAAATCACGTTGTTATAGGGGCAGTAGCCGGGTCTCAGGCAGTCCGAAAAGCCGCGGCGTTCCACAAGAGTCTTCAGGTGATCGAGGTCTCCCTTCTGGATCTGTCCCTCGATGGATATGACCTTGCCCGTCTTTAGCCCACCCCAGGCCGGCACGATATGCAGTGTCTCATAGGTATGTGCGCCATCGCCCGCGATGCCGTTTTCGAAATAAGGCAATGATCCGTCCTTGACGGCGCTCTTCGATGTGAAGCCGTCTTCAACGCCCTTGGCGTGACCGACGGCTTCTGCGCTCACCGTCCCAAGGTCCAGAAGCTGGTAGCCGGCAGCTGCTGCAGGATTGCTGTCGAGAAGACGCATTTCCGCAGCATGGGCCGCCGAAAAGGCAGGAATACATACAGCCACCGACGCAAGCGTCTGTATTACGCTTCGGGCAACGCCTTTTCCCGCCACCGCCGCTACAGCGTTTCGCAACATGATCAGCCCCTCATTCAATCCAATTGTCTGCAATTTGATTTTGTAAGGCCGCAAATGTGGCAGGGATGATGGGACAGCGTCAAATATCCAACTGACGCAGTGGCCACTTTCATTTTTTGCCAACCGTATGGTAGAAGCGGATCAATCCGAGAAACGACCACGTAACGGTTCGGGATATTGCCATGAAGCCTTTTGCATTTCTTTTGATTTTTATTTCCCTGGCTCTGCCTGTCGCGGCGCAAAGCACTATCACGCTTGAGGATTTCGATCTTGGCGGCGACACCAAACCCGCAACTTCCGCCTCGCGTGACGCCAGTGCCCCGGCGGAGACCGAGATGGAAAAATGCCTGCTTGATCAGGCCGCCTGCAGCAACTCGGAATTCAAGTCAAACACCACCCTGTCGTTGGACGATGTAGTCAATATCAGGCTTGTCGATCGAGAAGGTGTTGCCGTCACCCCGCCACCAGTCGGCGGCTCTTCGGAAACCGCGTCATCGGCACCACTGCCGACGATCGACATGGAAATCCTGTTCGACTACAACTCGGCTTCGCTGCGTCCGGACCAGGCCGCGAAGATTGCCGAACTCTCGCGCATTCTGAGCCAGGACAAGTTCAAGAACTATCGCTTCCTGCTGCTTGGCCACACGGATGCAAAGGGCAGTGCGCAGTACAATCTGGCCCTCTCGCAACAGCGTGCCCAGGCGGTCGCAGGTTTCGTTGCAGCCTGGGGTGGGCTTTCAGAGCAGCGTGTTCTGGCAAGCGGAATGGGCGCCTCCAGGCTGAAGGACCAGAGCGATCCCTACGGCGAACAGAACCGCCGCGTCCAGCTGGTCCTGCTGCCGGTCAACTGATCCTCACAAGAGGACCTGCCTACATAATCGCCTCCCCGACGTCCTCCCGGCCAATCGAAGCGCGGGCCGGGCTCGGGGATGCACAGGCCTTTCGGTTTCAGAGCGCAGACGCATCTTCGTTGAAAGCGGCCCGCCACTTCTCCTGCGTCAGTTGATCTTGAACTCGGCAAAATGATAGGCGACCCGTTCCGGGTCGGACCCGATGGTCCCGGACATCTCGTTTTGCGCGAGCTGTCCGTTGATCCGCCTGAGCACTTCCTTCTTCTGCTGATCGGAAAGAGCCGGTCCCATTGAGCAGAAGAAGCCAATACGATTCGCCCCCTTCTCGTCCGCTTCTTCCACGACCAGCCCATAGCGCGAGCCGGGCGAGATTTCGTAACGGATCTTGCCGCCGCCGAGTTCAACCGTCTTGAAGTACGAAGTCGGGATCGGCGTCACCCGGTTTGACGGTGTTATGTTAAAGAAATCCGGTGCGCACTGCTGCGGCACATCCGCCAGAACCGAGACTTCCTCGCCGGCACTGACCGAACCGGGATAGACCGCCAGCAGGGTCTGCTGATCATCTGTCTCCGGTGCGGCTGCGTTGGTGCGCTTGAAATAGAATTCCGTCTGCATCTGAGACAGCTGCTGCGGCCGCTGCTCGCCATCGGTTTCGGCCATCACGTCACGCGTCACCCGCTTCATCAAGACGGAGACTTCCGCATCCGGTGTGGCAACGTGGCGGGCCAGCGCCTTGGCGAAAGGCGAGTTCTGTCCGGCACCATCCTTTGCAACGGAATTCGGCAGAGTGGCGAAAGTGACCAGCATGTCGCCAACCGTGCGGATAGGGGCAAGCCCGCGGGTGATCCCGGCGGACCGTCCGTCGGAGGAGGACTGCGACAACAGATGTTCGGCAAAGGGATTGTTGCGGCAGGCATCCAGGAACAGGAGACTGATCGGCACCTCTTCCATCACCTCCATGAACGAACGCAGGCTGACCGTTTCCCGTTCGATCGAGGTCGCAGATTTCAGTTGCGCATCCACGGGGATCAGAAAATTCTCACCATCCTTCTGAATGCCATGGCCTGCGAAATAGAGCACCGCCACATCCAGGTCCGGAGCACGATCGGCAAGATCGTCCAGGACCTTGCCAAGACCGTCCTCATCAAGGTCGAAATGAACCGAAACTTCGAATCCGACCGCTTCCAGCGACTTGGCGACAAGATCCGCATCCCGTCCCGGGTTTCCGAGCCGGCCGATCTTCTCGTAGGACGAATTACCGATAACAAGCGCAAAGCGGTTTTCGTCTGCCTGCGCCAGACCGGCGGCCATCAGAAAAAGACAGCAGAACCCCGTCAGAAGCCTGACACATCTCGACATTTGACCGCCCGGCACGACTGCAACCTCATACTTAGAAATCATCAATTTGAAATACCTCATGACGCCCTGACAATTGACTCAAGCGACCCTGCGTGATGTTGTCTTGCGAACAGATTGAAACGCAATAAGGAACGGAGAAGCAACCGGGATTTTACACCGGTGCGTCAGTTGCAACGTCTGCGAGCTTGGAAACAACCGCCCCTCAACCTTTCGCTGCAAACACCCGCCAGACCGACCTATTTTATAATTTATCATGCAAGAGTTGGAGAGACTTTCCAGCATGCCGATTATCCGAACTGTTTTACCCGCCCGCCTTATGCATCTGGCGGGCCTTGCCGTCTCCGCCGTCATCGCCCTGCCCCTCCTGACCACTGACGCTTCCGCACAACTCGTTTCATGCGAGAGCATTCAGAAGGACTGGCTTGCGATGCCGCTGAGCGCCGGTCACGAAGACCGCGTCAGGATCTACGACCAGGCCTTCAATGACAGCGATTGTGACGGCATGGTGGTGGAAGGCTTCGGCAAGGAAATCATCGATGCCCGGCTCGACGTCATCGCGCCGTTTCAGGATCTTGAAGGCTATACCGGCAACCTTGAAACCCTGAAACAGGACCTGGCCGACCTTCAGGAATTCGGCAGCCACTGGCGTATTTCCTATCTGCTCGGAGAAATTCTGCGCAAGCAGCAGCAAACCCTGCCCGCGTTCCGCGCCTATCAGGAAGCCCTTGGCCTGGTGGATGACACCGAGCTGACCCCTGCAGAACCGGCACATGCCATGATCGCCCGGCTGCGCGACCGCCTGGATGAACTGGCAGTGGTCGTGGCCCAGATTTCAGAGGAACCGGCGGACATCAAAATCCCGGTCACCCGCAGCGGACAGTCGATCTCGCAATACAGCTTTTCCACGCGCGGCTACAAACGCAAGAAGACCCTGGTTCCAATCCAGTTCGTCTACGATCAGGATGTCATGACCAAAGCCGGCCGGACCAGCTTTGAAGACGTGCAGGAAGCCCTGGAAAAGCAGGGTTCCCCGGATATCCAGGTCGTCGGCCATACCGATCCGGTCGGCTCTGATGCCTACAACATGCAACTGTCCATGAAGCGTGCCGAGGCCGTACGTAGCGCCTTGCTGGCAGCCGGATACTCCGGCTCCATCGAGGTGCTTGGCATGGGTGAAAGCCAGCCGTTCCAGTTCGACGATCCATCCCTCTACACCGAGGACGTGCGCAATCAGGCGCACCGGCGTGTTGAATTCGTCCAGAAATAGGCCGGCCCGCATGACCAGATCCATTCTGCCGGCCTCCGCGGCTTTCCTGAAAAAGCGGGTGCCGGGATTTGCCCCTGCCCTCGTGCTTGCAGCAGGCCTTGCCGCGCCGCTTCCCGCATTTGCCGGCAATCTCTACGGCCTCGTCATCGGCATTGACGACTATCAGCACATCACTGACCTCAACGGCGCCGTCAATGACGCGAGAGATGTTGCCGGAACACTGGAAAAGCTGGAGGCCAGCAAGGTCATCCTGCTGACCGACGCCGACGCCACGCGGGACAACGTCTTTGCCTCGTGGCGGGAGCTGACGGAGCTTGCCGGCCCGGGGGATACGCTGGTGTTTCATTATGCCGGTCACGGTGCCCGACAGGAAGCGATCCTTCCCGGGCACGAAGAACTCGACAACATGTTCCTGCTGGCGGGCTTCGACGAAACCGGCCCGGGTGTCAACGAGCGCATAATCGACAACGAGGTCGGCCATCTGCTGGCTGAAGAAAAGGAAGCAACCGTCGTCTTCGTCGCCGACAGCTGTTTTGCAGGCGATATGGCCCGGGCAGCCGATTTCCGCGCCGAAGTAAATGTGCGCGTTGCCGATGTTCGGGTCGACAAATCCTCGGACCGGATCGCCGAGCGGGTCAGGCAACTTGGCGAAGTTGAGGAAGATGCACTTCAAAATGTCATCTGGCTTTATGCCCAGGACCGCAACAAGGTCACCCAGGAAGTGCGGATCGGCGAAGAGCTGCGCGGTGCGCTCTCCTATGCCTTTTCCCGCGCTCTTGAGGGTGAAGCGGACGGTGACAGCGACAGCGTTTTGAACACGGCCGAGCTGAAGCGTTACGTAAACAGCTCGGTCAAGCGCCATACCGAACGGCGGCAACGGCCGGAGGTCAATGCCGGATCGAGGGACCTGGAAATCCTGCTGCATGATGCTGCCGGCGCGCCTGCCCCGAGCGCCGGATTGCCGGAACTGACGCTCTACGCCGACCCCGGCGAGACAATTCCCGCCCTGTCAGGCATCCGCAAGGTCGACAGCAAGGCAGAGGCCGATCTGATTTACGACGGTGATGGCTCTTCACTGGTCTACAAGACCGGTGACGTGATTGCCTCGTTTCCCGCCCCGCCTTCCGCTGAGGCCCTGCAGGCAACCGTCGACAAATGGCGCTTCCTTGCCTTCCTGATCGGCTTTGCCGAAACTGAAGGTCCGGAACTGGATCTCTCCGACGGCAGCCGGACCTATGTCGAAGGTGAGCAGGTGACATTCTCGATCCGCTCGTCCGGCAACGAAAATGTGGTCCTGTTCAACCTCGCTTCAAACGGGGCAGTTCAACTGGTCGGCCCCGTTCGCAGAGGCAAGCGCGGTCTGGCTGCCGGCAAGCTCCGGCCTGGCCAGACTGATAGCTTCCGCTCCGCGGTGATCCCGCCCTTCGGCGCCGACCATCTCATCGCCATAACCACACCGTCCCCCATGCCCGATCTCGTGGATGCGGTTCAGGACGCACAACAAAACAACGATCTCGCCGCCCTGGCCAAGGAAATCGGCCACACGCTCGACGGCCAGTCCTTCGGCCTGGACTGGGTCGGGCTTTATACGCGCGCAAAGGGAGACCTTCAGTGAAAACAGGATACCTCAAGGCCTTCGCGGCAACCATGTGCCTGTGCCTGTCCGCCGGCACGGTTCACGCCGCGCAAAAGGCATTGCTGATCGGCGCCGGCGTCTACCCTTATCTGGAACCGGACGCACAGCTTTCAGGCCCTGCCAACGACGTGCGCCAGATGGCGGATTTCCTCAAGGGCGACTGGGGCTTTGCATCCTCCGATGTCCGCATCCTGGTGGAAGAAGGCGCGGCCAAGAACAACATTCTGGGTTCCATCACCGGTTGGCTCGCCAGTGAAACGCGCCCGGGTGACCGCGTCATCATTTATTATTCCGGTCACGGCTCCCAGGTTCCCGATCGCAATGGCGACGAAGAGGACGGCCTCGATGAAACCTTCGTCCCGACCGATTACGGGCGCAGGGGTGCAAGGGCCGAGGATATGCTCACCGACGACGAGATTGCCTCCGCGCTGTCCACGCTGAAGGGCCGTGAAGTGATCCTGATCGCAGATTCCTGTCATTCAGGTACGGTCAACCGCGATGTCGTGCCGGATCTTGTTTCCAAGGGTCTCGATGCGAAGGCGCGTTACCTGCCGTTCTCGGGCGTTTCCAGGTCCCTGCCGGTGGTGCGGGACGAAGAGCCTCTGGCACGCGAAACCAACGTGCACCTGACCCTGTCCGCTGCCCTGCCGCACCAGCTCGCCTGGGAAACCAACGGCTCGGGCATCTTTACCCAGAACCTGATCCGGGGTCTGCGCACGCGCGAGGCCGACCTCAACGGCAATGGCCGTGTCACCACCGCGGAACTTCTGAACTATCTGCGTCCGCGCACCGAGCAATGGTGCCAGCGCGTGGAGGATTGCCGTGATCTGCAATTCACGCCGAACATGTCACCGCGCAACGAAGCCTTCATTCTGCAACCGGCTTCGGCCGAAGGCCCTGTCCAGACGGTAACCGGAAATACCGCCGACGATGTTTCCGACGTGCTTCCGGAGCAATCCTCGCAGGAAATCAAGGTCTCCATCCTGCCCGGCTCCGTGCACCAGATCGGTGACGAGGTGCAATTCCAGCTCACCAGCGAGGTCGATGGCTACCTGACCCTTTTCGACTTGACCGTCGAAGACGATCTGGTGCTGTTGTTCCCGACCGATGAGGATCGTTCCGCCGGCAAGACTGGCCGCATCCGCGCCAACTCCGCGCTCACGGTTCCCGACCCGTCCTACGGCTTCAGCTTCGAGGCAGAGGCACCGGCGGGCAAGGGCAAGCTGCTGGCGATCGTGACCGAGGATCCGGTGGATCTGGAAAACCTTCTTGCCGCCAACGGCGAATTCGAGCCGATCGGTGACAAGATCGATTTCATGAAGGAACTTTCCGGCCGCCTCAACAAGGTCTGGACCGCGGACAATGCCAATCGCAGCGCCCGGTGGGCGGCCGGTTATCAGGATTATGAAATCCGGCAGTAATCCCTTGCAGGCTTGCTCAAGCAGGCCTCACACTTCACCTTCAAGCATCGCAAACGGGCACTTTCCAAGACCTCGTTTGGTCAAGATCATCGGGGTGGCCCGGCGCCCGCTTCATACAGCAGTCGACGGTACCCATGTTGCTCAAATCCATCGTTTTCTGTCTTTCGCTGGTTTTCTCGGTTTCGCAGCTTTCCGCCGCCGAGATCACACAGCGTCCCGATCTCGCACCGCGATTGGCACAACTAAAGCCGTTGTATCCGGGCAAACGGTCTGCCGGCAGCGTAGTCAATGAACTGCAGGGAACGATATTCCTGGTTTCCGGTGTCATCGAAAAAGGCGATCTGGAAAAGCTGAAGGCTGCTCTCGACGGCACCTGGGGCAAATTCATCGTCTTCGACAGCCCCGGCGGCAGCTTTCTGGAAGGCATCCGCATCGGCCAGTATCTGCAATACAACGTCGGCTCGCAGGACCCGGATCTCAACGGTGTCTTCGTTCTCAACGGTAACGAGTGCCTGTCCGCCTGCGCTCTCGCATTCACCCTGGCAGCTACCCCGCGCAACGCTGTTTATGGCGGCGATATCCGCTTTCTGGAAGCAGGCGCGGCACTCGGCTACCACATGGCGTTCCTGCCGGAGGAGAAGGCCAATCAGCTTGTGGCGGTCAAGGAAGCCATGAACCTGGCCTATGAAGTGACGCAGACCTACGTCAAGCTGATCAAGGGCGGCATTGCCCCGTCCATTCTGCTGCAGGAGGCCCTGTCCCACCGTACTGCCGACAGCTTCTTTTATCTGGCTGGTGGCATTCGGTCCTATGCGATGGGCCTGACGCCGGTTTCTGCCGGCACTATTGCCGACCCGATCAACAAGAGCGCCCTTTACATGGACACGGTTGGCGCCATGTGCACGCAGCTTTTCCAGGCCGACAATTCAATCAGGAAATCTGAAGTCGAATATGAATTCGGCGCAATTGACGGATCTGGTCCGAACCCGCAGGAAACCAAGCTGGAAGATCTGATCCAGCAGCTGGGGTCACGCCGTATCGCCGCAAGCCACAATGGCGTTGCTTATTGCACGGTCGAACTTTCCGAAGACGGCACCGTCGGCATGCGCATCACCTCCGGTTCGCTACCCTGTGCGAAGGGCGGGTATGACGCCCCCACATGGTGCGCAATGCCGGGACCTTTCGACGATACCCTGCCGAAAGTGACCAATGCGCTGCTTGCCGACGCAGCCAGTTGCCACGGCGGCACGCTGACGACCGAATACGCCTACTGGACGAGCGATGTCATCGACTACGACATCGGCGAGGAAACACCGACCGCTCTGACGGACTGGAATTCGTGGGAGCGCACCATCGCGCGGGACGTCAACGTTCGCCAGCACCCTTCTCTCGACTCGGAAGCCGTTGGCCGGGTGCAGATCGGCGACAAGGTCAAGATTTCCGATTGCCGTATCGTCTCGGGGCCGCAAGGTGTCTGGTATCAACTGTCCACCGGCGGCTGGATCAGTGCCCGCTTCGTTTCCGAATTCGACCAGTTCACCCGTCCGGCAACAGAAGAAACCATGATAGGTCGATAAGGGCCTTGACCCCGTCAGCTCCCGGCAGGCAAGGCCTCTTCCTGCTTTGCCTTCAGGCTGCGGTTTTCACCTGTTCTGCTGCAGGAGACCCACAGACCGTCTGCTGCCGGGCGTCATAGCTTGCCAGCAGGCGGTCGGCAACACCGGCAGACAGCCAGATGGCGGTCAGGGTGATCCACGCCGTCAGCGCGAAGATGGAAGCTCCTGTGATACCGGCCCCGACGGCACAGCCGCCGGCAAGCATGCCGCCGAACCCCATGAGCGTTGCTCCGGTGAGGTAGCGCGCCATCGACTTGCCGCCTTCGAACCCCTGCAGGGCGAGTTCCCGCGTCACGAAGGCCGCCAGGAACGAGCCCAGAAAGACGCCGGGCACCAAGCCGACATCGAAATCAAGCAGATCGCCCGGTGGTGACAGAACCAGCATCAGGGCATCGGCGGACGGTCCGGTGAAGGTTACACCTTCCACCTGCACGGGGTCGAAAGCCTGCCGTGCCATGGCGGATGTGAACCACCAGGCCAGGGGAATTGCCAGCCCCGCGCCCGCTGCCGCCACCAGTTGCCAGACCTTCACCCTCGACCGCCAGGCAAACGCAAGCCCCGCCACCAGCCAGAGCGCCGTGAAACCAAGCGTCACGGATGTGCTCAGTCCCAGCATCTCGGTCAGATTGTTGCCGCCGATATCCCCTGTCGTCCAAAGACCTGCAAACCATTCGCGCACCGGTTTCAACAGGCCGCGCAAGCTCGCCTGGGCGACGACGGCAAAGACAAGCCCGGACAATAACGCCCGCAGATTGCCGGTGGCCGAAAGCACCAGCAGACGGCTTGCGCATCCGCGCGCCAGCACCATGCCGGTGCCGAACATCAACCCGCCCAGCAAAGCTCCGGAGAGGCTTTGCGGCGACGCCAACTGGCGGGCTTCATTTGCCTGCACTTCGCCCAGGTGGATCAACACTTGCGTGCACAGAACCGCCGCGGAAAAGGTCAGGAGCCAGACAGGCAACCGGTCCTTCGGCGCACCGCGAGAGAATTCCAGGCTGGCAGCGCGCAGGCAAAAGCGGCTTTGCTGGGCAAAGGCGCCAAAAAGGACGCCGACAACCAGCCCGCCGATTGCCAGCAACCAGGGCTCGGAAATTTCGTCCAGAAGAAATGTCAGATCCATGGGCCCCTCCCGGGCACACTGCGTCCTCGATTGCCACCAGCTTGGTGCCCTTTCGCTTCAACGGGCATTGACCTCTCTCAATGAAACATAGATAAATTCAAAAGTTTGAATATGTGGAGGATGCCATGTCCGGGCAATTTCGGAAAGATCTGACGAGACGCAACGTTCTTGCCGGAGGCCTCGCGTTTGCGACCGCGGGTTTTGCCAGCCGGATAACGCCTGCCTTTGCAACCGCGAACCTGACCCTCGGCGCACACGACATCACCGTCTTTTCCGACGGTCATCTGACCCTGCCGATGAACTTCATTTTGCCTGAGCAAAGCGAAGAAGAGATCGCAGCGCTGCTGAAACCCCATGGCCTTGCCGCGGACGCTCTGACGCCGGATTGCAACATCACATTGCTCCGGACCGGCGACCGCACAGTCCTCTTCGACGTCGGATCAGGCGCCAATTTCCAGTCAACGGCAGGTGAGTTGCCGGACCACCTGGCGGAAGCCGGTATCGATCCGTCGGACATCACCGACATTGTCTTCACCCACGCCCACCCGGACCATCTTTGGGGCATCCTGGACGATTTCGACGATCCGCTTTACCCGGAAGCGCAGATCTGGATGCCACAGGCCGAATGGGACTACTGGCGCGCCGACGATACGCTGGCCAAGACGCCGGAGGAGCGCAAGAGTTTCGTGGTCGGGGCACAGGCGCGTTTCGACGTGATCGAAGACCGGGTGAACATGATCAAGCCGGGCCAGGAAGTGCTTCCAGGCGTTGAGGCGGTCGACACGGCGGGCCACACGCCGGGGCACATGTCCTACATGCTGCACGGCGGATCCGAGAGCCTGCTGGTGGTGGGCGACGCGATTTCCAACACAGTGATTTCTTTCGAAAAACCCGGCTGGGCGTCCGGCTCCGATCAGGACCGCGATATGGGCATTGCCACCCGCAAGGCGCTGCTCGACCGACTGGCGCAAGATGGCTCCCGCGTCATCGGGTACCACTTCCCCCACCCCGGTGGAGGGCACGTGGAACGCACCGGCGATGCCTACAGTTTCGTCGCAGCCTGAACTGCCGGATGAAAGGTGACGGGGTTCACTCCGCCGCCGAGTGATGGGCACTACCCTGGTTGCGCTGGAAGGCGGCAAGGACGTTGCCTTCCACAAGCCAGGCAAGCCCGACCCGCGCACCGAGCGCCATGGATACCATCACGATGGGCGCAGAAATGGCCAGCGTGGAAAAGCCGGTAATGCCCTGCCCCACCGTGCAGCCCATGGAAAACACCCCGCCGACACCCATCAGGGTGCCACCTAGAAGATGTCGGCCGAGTTCGCGTGCATCGTCGCACGCTTCCCAGCGGATATCCCGTTTCCACATGGCCGCGACCACGGCGCCGACCAGCGTACCGGCAATCAGACCGACGCCGTAATCCGGCAGGGTCCCCGTATAGGTGATCAGCTGCATGATGGTGTCACCGACCGGTACCACGAAGGATCCGGCCTCGATCTGGATCGGATCGAAGGAGCGTCCCGCAAGGAAGGTTGTCGCCCACCAGCCGAAGGCGATCACGCTGCCGATCACAACACCAGTTCCGATCTTGCTCCATTGCCGGCGATAGGACGCCGATTTGAAGATCCAGAACAGACTGGCCAAAACGAGCACGATGGCAACCACACCCTGCAGCTTCATGCCCACCAGGGTCGAGACAATGTCGCCCATGGACTGGCTGCCGCTTGCGGTGAAGGAAACGGCAAGATCATCGACGATCGGTACCCGCACGATGCCGACGATGCCCCTTTGGGCTGCCAGTGCCGACAGGCCGATGACCGTCAGCACCACGAGCGCCCGGAGGCTGCCGCCACCCAGACGCAGAACCGCGCCGAAACCGCAGGTGCCGACAAGCGCCATGCCGATGCCGAACATGAAGCCGCCCAGAATGGCGCCCGTCCAGGCAAATTCCGGTGACAGGTAAAAGGAGGCAGCCGTGTCGGCCATGCCGAAGGCGACGAGCAGCTGTGTGCCGATCAGCGCGGATACGGAAGCAAGCACCCAGGTCCTGAGCGCGCTGCTGTCGCCCGCGTACCAGTGCCTTTCCAGTGCCGACAGCGTACAGAAGTGGTTTGACCTGGCAACGAACCCCAGCACGCACCCCGCGAGCACACCGAGAAGCGGTGTCAGCACCGCCGGATCGAGATTGACCATGCGCGTCCTACCCTCCGCCGGTTATTCCGGCCGCGTTTCCCGTACTCGCTCTTTCGGCGATTTTTCAAACCGTAGCAGGCAGCGAAATTTGCAGCAATCGAACTCGTTGCTGCATCGCACGCCCGTATGTTGCGCTACCTGCGTTTATTTTTCAGGTGCACGCACGTCCTTGCAGAACAGCTCGTAAAGGCTCGAAATGATCGAACTCACCTCATCGTTCATGAGGCTGTAGTAGATCATGCGCCCGTCGCGCCGCGACTGCACAAGGCCTTCCAGGCGAAGCCGAGCAAGCTGCTGGGAAACCGCGGCCTGCGGCATTGTCAGGATCTCTTCCAGCTCGGAAACCGACTTTTCGCCTTCAGACAGCAAACACAGAATGACAAGGCGCACTTCGTGCGAAAGGGCCTTGAGCAGATCGCTCGCCTTCCGCGCCTGCTCCATCAGCAGGTCGAGGTCCTTCGCATCCAGGTTCTTGTCAAAGGCCGGCAGTATCATCCGGAACCCACACCCTTTTCAGCATTGCCATTGCAGCGCACAAAACCGCTTTTCAGATTCATGCCTCAACTTCAGTACCGGATCAACAGCATCACTTGCTCGTGTCCGGAAGCTTTCCCAACATATCGGTCAGCAGCGGCCAGAAGAAGTGCTCTCCCGGATAGCCGCGCAGACGGTCGATTTCAACGCCGTCGGCCACCAGAATGAAGGTTGGAGTCATCCGCTCTTTCGGTATGCCGGCCAGGTCCTGCGGCCAGGTGTCGGTAATATCGACGCGGCGCAACGGTGCTTGCCGGCCTTCCGACGTCTTCGGATAGGCGATGCCGATTTCCTCGTTCCAGCGCTTGCACCAGACACACCCCGGCTGCTCAAGCATGACCAGCTCGGCACTCCAGGCGGGCAACGCCTGAAACAGGCCGGAAACCAACACTCCGGCAAGGATCATCGCACGTGTCGCGACGGACATTTTGCAGTCTCCACATTTCTTCCATTGCAATATATAGGAACTTTTGAATATTTTAAAGCAACCGAAGATCGAGTTTCTCTGGGAGGAAATGAATGCTCGATGTTTCTCTGGGAGCTGCCTTTCTGGCAGGTCTGCTTTCATTCATTTCGCCTTGTGTCTTGCCGATTGTGCCGCCCTACCTGTGTTATCTGGCCGGTGTCAGCGTCGATGAACTGAAGGGCGATACGGCCACGGCCGAAACGGGTCGCCGGGTGATTCTGGCGGCGATCGCCTTCGTGCTCGGCTTTTCGCTCGTCTTTGTCGCCCTCGGTGCAACGGCCAGCGTCATCGGCCAGTCGATCGCCCGCTACTACGATATCCTGTCTTATGTTGCAGGTGCGATCATCATCGTCATGGGCCTGCATTTTCTCGGTGTCTTTCGCATCGGGCTCCTGTTCCGCGAAGCCCGCATTCATGTGGAACGCAAGCCCGCGGGCCTGGTTGGAGCCTTCGTCATGGGCCTGGCTTTCGCGTTCGGCTGGACGCCGTGCGTCGGCCCGGTTCTGGCGGCAATCCTGTTCGTTGCCGGATCGTCGGACACCACCTGGCACGGCGCCGGACTGCTTGCGGTCTATGCACTCGGCATCGGTCTGCCTTTCATCCTGGCGGCAGCATTTGCCAGCCGGTTCCTGAAACTGGCCGGCCGTTTCCGCAAACACATGGGCACGGTGGAAAAGATCATGGGCGGCCTCCTGGTGCTTACCGGCCTGCTGTTCATCACCGGGCAAATGTCGGCAATCGCCTTCTGGCTGCTCGAAACATTCCCGGTTTTCTCACAAATCGGCTGACCGGCCATTTCCGGTCCAGGGAGGACAATGACATGCGTATCTGGAAACAATTGGTGCTGGCAGTCGAGCTCTTGGCGGCCCTGACCACAACGGCGCTCGCCGCAACGCTCGGCGACGACGGCCTGCACAAGCAGCCCTGGTTCACCGTAACCTTCCGCGACATCGGCGAAGACATTGAAACCGCGGCAGGAGAAGGCAAGCGCCTGGCAATCATCTTTGAACAACGCGGCTGCATCTATTGCCGCCAGATGCACGAAAAGATCCTCTCCGACCCGGAAGTGACCGACTACATCAAAGAGAACTTCATGGTCGTGCAATACAACATGTTCGGCGACGAGGAAGTGATCGACCTGGACGGCGACGAACTGACCGAAAAGACCGCCGCGCGCAAATGGGGCTATGTCTTTACACCCACAATCGTGTTCCTTCCGGACGAGGTTCCGAGCGAGGGAACGGTGTCGGAAGCGGCCGTTGCAACGATGCCGGGCGCCTTCGGCAAGTGGACTTTCCTGAACATGTTTCGCTGGGTTCAGGAAAAAGGCTACGAAGGTGACGAGCATTTCCAGAAGTATCACGCTCGCATAATCAACGAGTTGCGCGAAAAAGGCCGCCTCGACGCGGAATAGGAAGAGCGGATAAAAAAGGTTTATGCCGGATACGGCAAAAGGCCTATTGCATAACATATGCAAAAAATCATATCTTTTAATATGAGGAGGACAGGCAGGCTGGGGAATCGGACCTGCCGAAGGAACGCAAACGGCACGACAGCCGGCCGTTCCGCACTGAGGAGGAAAGCCGACACAATGTTCAAGGGCGCGACACATTTCAGCCTGCCGGCGGCCTTTGCCGGCCTAGCCGTCCTGGCCGCTTCCGCAGCGGCCGCCGGAACGGTTGCTCCGGACAGCGTTCCCATCGTCGATATGGAACTGTCCGAATCCCTGACGGGCGTTCAGGGAGACCCGCAGGCCGGACGCGAAGCCTTCGCCGATCGCAAGAAGGGCAACTGCCTGGCTTGCCATGCCAATGCCGATCTCAGCGACCAGCTGTTCCACGGCGAAGTCGGCCCCGTCCTCGACGGTGCCGCCGACCGCTGGAGCGAGGCGCAACTGCGCGCCATCGTGGTCAACAGCAAGGACGTCTTCGGCGAACAGACCATCATGCCCGGTTTCTACACCCTGAAGGTGGGCATCAACGTCGACGAGGAATTCGCCGGCAAAACCATCCTGTCAGCGCAAGAGGTAGAGGACGTCGTCGCCTATCTCATGACGCTGAAAGAGAATTGATCTCGGGTTTCAAGGAGCAAGAGATGAGCTTTACAAGACGCCAGGTGTTTGGTCTCACGATCGGAGCCGCTGCATTCGTGGCCGCCGGATCGCGGGTTTCCTTCGCCGCAACCGACCAGACCGAAGAGGCCATCAAGGCCTTCACCGGCGGAGCAGATCCCAAGGAGGGAACAGTTTCCCTCGACACGCCGGAAATTGCCGAGAACGGCAACACGGTGCCGGTCGGCGTATCCGTCGACAGCCCGATGACGGCAGACAGCTTCGTTGAATCTGTCCTGATCCTGGCCGACGGCAACCCCAACCCGGCTGTTGCCACGTTCCACTTCACTGCCATGAGCGGTGTTGCCGAAGCCAAGACCCGCATCCGGCTCGCCAAGACGCAGAACGTCATCGCGGTCGCCAAGATGAACGACGGCTCCACCTTCATCGACCGCAAGGAAGTGAAAGTCACCATCGGCGGCTGCGGCGGCTAATCCGCAACAGCGCAAGCGGCTTGTCCGCAGGACCGGCACCGGCCTTTAGCCGAACCGCCGCCCGGCAAGCAGATCAGGGATACGAAGGAACCAAATCATGGCAGATCCGAAACCGCGCGTGAAAGTGCCCAAGAAGGCAGCTGCGGGCGAAGTCATCACCATCAAGACGCTTATCAGCCACCCGATGGAATCCGGTCAGCGCAAGGACAAGGAGGGTAACCTCGTTCCGCGCCAGATCATCAACAAGTTCACCTGCGAGTTCAACGGCCAGGTGGTGTTTTCCTGTGACATGGACCCGGCCGTCTCGGCGAACCCCTACATGGAGTTCAGCGCCAAGGTGAATGAAACCGGCACGTTCAAGTTCACCTGGGTCGATGACGACGGCAGCGTCTACGAATCCGAGAACAAGATCACTGTTGAATAGGCGGCGGCCCTGCATCTGCGGCAGTGACGTCCGCACGGACTGAAAAGCCTGGGACAGGGTGCATCGAGAGTGTCGGGACATCGTATCTGCAGTCGGTTGAAGGCAGGATGTTCCAGGGATCGCTCAAATCGGGAGGAGACGATTTGGCCAATAGAACGAAACGCATAGCCACCATGTTCGCAATAACGATGGTCGGCACAAGCGCAAGCCTGGCCGGGGGGCCGGTTGACGAAAAGCTCGTTATCGACGGGGAAGTGGAGATCATGACCCGTGTACCGGCGCCGGAAGGGCACCCGTTCGACGAACTGATCTCGGGCTGGCACTACCGCACGGAAGAAACGCGTGATCTGGAGGCCGACAGCTTCCAGAACCCGGGTATGCTCTATGTGGAGCGCGGCGAGGAAATCTGGAACACCGTGGACGGTGCTGCTGGCAAGTCCTGCGCCTCCTGCCACGAGGATTCCGAGGAGTTCCTCAAGGGTCTCGGCGCCAGCTATCCCAAGTGGAATGAGGACGCCGGCAAGCCTTTCAACATCGAGCTTCAGATCAACCAGTGCCGTGAACAGAACATGCAGGCAGAGCCCTACAAGTTCGACGCGGCCGATCAGAAGGCTCTGACGACCTACATCAAGCACCAGTCGCTTGGCATGCCGATGAAAGTCGATCTGAGCGAAGGCGAAATGCAGACCTGGTGGGACAAGGGCAAGGAGCTCTACTACACCCGCACGGGTCAGCTGAACCTGTCCTGTGCCACCTGCCACGAGAACTACAACGGCAACTACATCCGGGCTGACCACCTCAGCCAGGGTAGCGTCAACGGGTTCCCGACCTATCGTCTGAAGCAGGCAGACCTTGTCTCCCTGCACAACCGCTTCCGCGGATGTATCCGCGATACGCGGGCAGCCTTCCCGGCAGCCTTCTCCGACGAGCTGATGGCTCTGGAGGTCTATGTGACCTGGCGCGGCTCGGGGCTCGGCATCGAAACCCCGGCGGTTCGCCAGTAGGCTGACCGTTTAAACTCCGGCGCGGTCGCAGCCACCGCGCCGGTTTCTTTCCTGTCGCCGGCGAATTCCCGCCCGGCCATCAGGCGGAAACAAAGGGCTGAAAACATCAATGTCCCGAACGTGGGATAACCGGGGTGCACGGCGTCGTCGTGCCTCAACGGGAAAACTGTGCAACCGGCCGGGCATCGGCCGTTGGTTTGGAGTAACTGAGGATGTTCTCAAGACGTGAGTTCCTGATGGCGGCAACCGCGACAAGTGCCTTGCTCGGATCGGGCATGGCGGGTTCGTGGTCGCGGCTGATGGCCCAGCAAGCCCTGACGGAAGACCAGCTCCTGGGGATGGCCCCGAAAGGCAAGCTCACGTTGGTGCATATCACCGACATCCACGCCCAGCTGAAGCCGATCTACTTTCGCGAACCGTCCATCAACCTGGGTATCGGCGACGTCAACGGCAAACCTCCACACGTGACCGGTGCCGATTTCCTGAAGCTCTACAACATCGAAGCCGGGTCGCCGGATGCCTATGCGCTGACCTCGGAAGACTTCGTCTCCCTTGCCAGGAGCTATGGCAAGATGGGCGGCATGGACCGGGTCGCGACCGTAATCAAGCGCATTCGTGCCGAACGCGGTGCCGACAACGTTCTCCTGCTGGATGGCGGCGACACCTGGCAGGGCAGCTACACATCCAACGTGACCCAGGGTGAAGACATGATCACGATCATGAACTCGCTCGAGCCCGACGCCATGACCGGACACTGGGAATTCACCTACGGCACCGACCGGGTTCAGGAAGTCATCGACAGTCTGCCCTTCGCCTTCCTCGGCTCCAACATCTACGACAACGAATGGGACGAGCCCGCCTTCGAAGCCTGGAAGATGTTCGAACGTGGCGGGTCCAAGGTTGCCGTCATCGGTCAGGCTTTCCCGTATACGCCGATTGCCAACCCGCGCTGGATGATCCCCGGCTGGTCCTTCGGCATCCGCGAGGAAGACATTGCCAAACATGTGACCGAAGCTCGCGACGAGGGCGCTGAAATCGTCGTGCTGCTGTCGCACAACGGCTTTGACGTCGACCGGAAGCTCGCCTCGCGCGTTGACGGCATCGACGTCATCCTGACGGGCCACACGCACGACGCCCTGCCGGAACCGGTCATCGTCAACGACACGCTGGTGATTGCATCCGGCTCCAACGGCAAGTTTGTTTCCCGGGTCGATCTCGACGTTCAGGACGGCAAGCTGGCCGGGTATGCCTATCGCCTGATCCCGATCTTCTCCGACGTCATCACGCCAGATGCTGACATGGCTGCGCTCATCGATGAGGTTCGCGCGCCTTACGAAGCGGATCTCGCCCGCGTTCTCGGCAAGACCGAGAACCTCCTGTATCGGCGCGGCAACTTCAACGGCACCTTCGACGATCTGATCTGCCAGGCACTTCTGACCGAACGCGACGCCGAAATTGCCCTCTCACCCGGCTTCCGCTGGGGGACATCGCTTCTGCCGGGCCAGGACATCACCTTCGAGGATGTCCATAACGCCTGCGCCATGACCTATCCGGCGGCTTACCGTTCATCGATGACGGGCCAGATGCTGAAGGACATTCTGGAGGATGTCGGCGACAACCTCTTCAACAAGGACCCCTACTACCAGCAGGGTGGTGACATGGTCCGCGTTGGCGGCATGGGCTACACCATCGATCCCGGAAAGGAAATCGGCGAGCGCATCTCGGGCATGACCCTGCTTGCCACCGGAGAAGCCATCGACCCCGCCAGGGAATATGTCGTTGCCGGCTGGGCCTCGGTCAACGAGGGCACGGAAGGCCCGCCCATCTCCGAAGTCGTTGAAGCCTATCTCACAAGCAATCCCGTGGTCAGCCTGCCGGACAACCAGTCCGTCAAGCTGGCAGGATGACGCCTTTTCTTCAGAGATCCTGAGGACACGATCATGACTGACAAAACCAACTCCAAGACGCCGGGCCTTTCCAGGCGTTCCCTCTTGAAAGCAGGCTTCGCCGCAGGCGCCGTTGCAGGTACGGCAGGCGCCGCGCGCGCGGCTGGCGATCCATTGATCACCGAGATACAGGACTGGAACCGATACCTCGGTGACGGTGTGCAGGCGCGCCCTTATGGCACGCCATCGGAATACGAGGCCCACGTGGTCCGCCGCGACGTGGAGTGGCTGACGGCCTCCACCGAGAGTTCGGTGAACTTCACACCGCTGCACGAACTGGACGGCATCATCACGCCCAATGGCCTGTGTTTCGAGCGCCACCACGGCGGCATTGCCGACATCAATCCTGCAGATCATCGGTTGATGATCAACGGTCTGGTCGACAGCCCCCTCGTCTTCACCATGGAAGACCTGAAGCGCTTCCCGCGTGAGAACCGGGTCTACTTCCTGGAATGTGCCGCCAACTCCGGCATGGAGTGGCGTGGCTCCCAGCTCAACGGCTGTCAGTACACCCACGGCATGGTTCACTGCGTGATGTACACCGGCGTGCCGCTGAAACTGATCCTGGAAGAGGCAGGCCTGAAGACCAATGCCAAATGGGTGATGCCGGAAGGCGCCGATGCCTCGGCCATGACCCGGTCCATCCCGATGGAAAAGGCCCTCGACGACTGCCTGGTCGCCTTCAAGATGAACGGTGAGGCTCTGCGCCCGGAACAAGGCTATCCGCTGCGTCTGGTCGTGCCCGGCTGGGAAGGCAACATGTGGGTGAAATGGCTGCGCCGGATCGAAGTCGGCGACGAACCCTGGCACCAGCGCGAGGAAACGTCCAAATACACGGACCTTCTGGAGAACGGCAAGGCCCGCCGCTTCACCTGGGTGATGGATCCCAAGTCCGTTATCACCTCACCGAGCCCGCAGGCCCCGATCACCCACGGCAAGGGACCGATGGTCATCTCCGGTGTCGCCTGGTCCGGCAACGGACGGATCAAGCGGGTGGATGTGTCGCTTGATGGCGGCCGGAACTGGAAAACCGCCCGCCTCGACGGCCCAAGCCTGTCGAAAGCCATGCACCGCTTCTACCTGGACATCGACTGGGACGGCTCGGACATGCTGATCCAGTCCCGCGCGATGGACGAGCACGGCTTCTTCCAGCCGACCAAGAACGAGCTGCGTGCCGCCCGCGGCGAAAACTCGATCTACCACAACAACGGCATCCAGACCTGGTATGTCAAAGCAGACGGAATGGTGGAAAATGTCGAAGTTTCTTAAAGCACTCAGCCTTGGAACCGTGCTCGCCACCCTGCCTCTGCTTGCCGCGACAGCCCAGGCGGGGGATGCCGAAAAAGGTGAGAAGGTCTTCAAGAAATGCGCTGCCTGCCACGCGGTCGGGGAAGGCGCAAAGAACAAGGTCGGTCCGGAGCTGAACGAGATTTTCGGCCGTACCGCAGGATCGCTTGAGGACTACAAGTATTCCAAGGCGATGATCGAGGCCGGTGGTGGCGGGCTCGTCTGGGACGAGGCAACACTGACGACCTATCTGACCAAGCCCAAGGACATGGTCAAGGGCACCAAGATGGCCTTTGCCGGTCTGAAGAAGCAGGAAGACCTGGACAACGTGATTGCCTATCTGGCCACCTTCTCCAGTGCTGCTGCTCCCGCCGACCAGCAGGGCGCCGCAGAACCTGCTGCCACTGAAACGGAAACCGCCAGCGCCGACACGGCAGCGGAGGCTCCAGCCGCACCAGTGTCCGAAGTCCGTGAAGGCGGCATCTTCGGCCTTGGCCGCGTGGCGACGGACGACGAGGTCGCCGCGTGGGACATCGACGTTCGCCCAGACGGCAGCGGCTTGCCGGAGGGCTCCGGTACGGTGGCCGATGGCGAAGTGCTGTTCACGGACAACTGCGCCGTCTGTCACGGCGATTTTGGCGAAGGCGTCGGCCGCTGGCCGGTTCTGGCCGGTGGCCAGGACACCCTGACCGAGGAACGTCCGGAAAAGACCATCGGCTCCTACTGGCCGTATCTGTCCACGGTCTACGACTATGTCCGCCGCGCCATGCCCTACGGCAACGCCCGTTCCCTGTCGGATGACGACGTTTACGCGTTGACGGCCTATCTCCTTTATCTGAACGACATCGTCGAGGACGAGGACTTCGAATTGTCGAAAGACAACTTCCTGGAGATCCGTCTTCCCAACGAGGAAAACTTCATCGCTGACGATCGCGCCGAAGAGCCGCATTATGCTGCCAAGGCCGAACCCTGCATGAGCGACTGCAAGGACAGCGCGGTCGAGATCACCATGCGCGCCCGTATTCTCGACGTGACCCCGGGATCCGTCGACGACGACGAGGCCTCCGGCATGGGAGGCGTCGACTGACATCGTTTTGCGGCAACGGCCCGTGAAAGAAAGGCCGCCCGCGCAAGGCCGCCGCAGGATATCCTGCGGCGTTAGGAGGAGGAAACGATGGGAATGTTTTCAAGACTGGCAGTGGCCGCTTCGGCCCTGCTGATGCTTGGCTCTGCCGTATTGGCAGACGACGGCATCCACAAGCTTGCCCTGCAGATCAGCGACAATGATCCGCAGAAGATGAACACCGTCTTGAACGTCGCGTCCAATGTGGCGCGCCACTACTCTGAAATCGGCGAGGAGGCCGATATCAAGATTGTTGCCTTCAATGCGGGCCTGCACATGTTCCGGGCGGATACGTCTCCCGTTTCGGATCGCATGAAATCCTTCGTGGAAAGCATGCCGAATGTCGCTTTCGAGGCCTGCGACAACACCCGCCAGGCCATGGCCAAGAAGGAAGGCAAGGACATCGAGTTTCTGGAAGGTGTCGAAGTCGTTCCCGCCGGTGCCGTCACTCTGATGGAGCTGGACGAAGACGGCTACACCATCCTGCGGCCCTAGACAGTCTCAAGACCCGCCGTGCGGACAGTTGCAAGGTCCGTACGGCTTCGTCCCTTCCGGCATGTAGCCCGCGGGAACGCCCGGCTTTTGCATTTCCGCAATCAATTGTCAGCCGTTGCAGGTCTTTCTTTTGCACGAAGCATTCGCATCCGGCATCGGACGAACTTGCTTTCCCACACCCTTCTGCCTCAAATGGGAACCAGCAGCAGTTCTAGGCGTTTTGATGGATTGCTAATGGAGATGCCATTTGAATGACCGAAACAGTCCCGTTTCAAACCAATTGCCAAACCTGCCCCCTGAGACGGAAATCCGTATTCCGCTCGCTGGAAGACAAGGAACTGGACTTCATTTCGGATTTCAAGACCGGTGAACTGACGGTCGAAGCCGGAGCAACCATTGTTCAGGAAGAAAACAAGAGCCCGCATCTCTACACCATTCTGGATGGCTGGGCCTTTCGACACAAGGCTCTGGCGGACGGCCGAAGGCAGGTATTGAACTTTGCCCTTCCGGGCGATCTTGTCGGCCTTCAGCTTGCCGTCCTGAACGAGATGCAGCACACGGTCACCGCCCTTACCGACACTACCTTGTGCGTCTTTCAGCGCGACAGGGTCTGGTCGATCTTCAAGGACTACCCGAGCCTGGCCTTTTCAATGACCTGGATCGCAGCCCGCGAGGAACAGATCCTGGACGGGCACATCATCAGCCTCGGTCAACGTTCTGCCCTGGAACGGCTCGCCTATCTCATCCTGCATCTTTACGACCGCGCAGAGACCATCGGCTATGCGAGCAATCAGGCGCTGGATGCACCGTTTTCCCAAAGTCACCTGTCAGATGCGCTTGGCATCACACCGGTTCACACCAGCCGTACGCTCCGCAAGCTTCAGGAAAAGGGGCTGATCAGCTGGGCCAAGGACCGCATCCGGATCCTGGACAGGGATGCTCTGGAAAAACTTGCCTCATACGAGAGCATGGCCGATGAGTGCCGCCCGCTCATCTGAGCGGCGGCCGACATCTTCACGTTTGCTTGAAAGACAACTTTTCCAGCGAAAACGAGCGCGTCAGATCAGGGCGCCGATCTGGGCTTTTGTGTAGGGCTTGCTCAGGACCACCTGCCCCTCGAACGCCGCGGGCAGCGGGTCGAGATCGCTGTAACCGCTGGCGAAGATGAACTTCGTCCCCTTTTCCAGCAGCTGGCTGGCAAAAGCCAGGCTGGTATCGTCGCCGATCTTCACATCCAGAATGGCAAAGCTGAACAGCTGAGCTGCCAGTGTTTCAGCCGCTTCCGCAAGATTTGCGAGCGTCTGTACCGGCGAGAACCCGAGCTCTTCCAGCATCATCTGCGTATCGAGCGCGATGATCGGGTTGTCTTCGACAACCAAGGCAGCGCCGCGCGTTGCCAGCACGGCAATAGTGGGTTCCATTGTCACGAGGGTTCTCATCGTCAGACTTGTTGACTTTCCGCACGATGACACGAAATCAATCGCTCCGCATTAACATAAGTTATCGGCGCAGTTAATTTTCCACTTTGATCTCAACCTCCTCCTTTATCGAAAAGAGGCGTGAAACCTTTTCTTAACTCGGGAGTTTACTAGGCGGAGGTAGACACCATGTTCACGCATCGCAAACGAATTCCGACCAACGCCCCGACGGCAATCGCCATTGCCGCCCTTCTGGCTTCCAGCCTGATTGTGGCAGAACCCCTTTTCACCAATGAAGCGGGTGCGGAAACCGCTCACAACAGCAACACGCCCGCGCCGGTAGAAGTTGAACAGAAGGCCGCTCCCAAAGGCGACCTGAAGGTTGAGCTTGCCGACGTGCATGGCCGCCCGATGCGCTGTGTTTCCGGCACGCGCGTAACCACCTGTACCGGCTGGCCGATCTCCCACGGCATGCTGGCATTCAATACCGAGTAAAGAGTTCATGACGCAAAATCGTTGAAAAGCCGCCTTTCCCAGGCGGCTTTTATTTTGCCTTGATACGTGACGAACGACACACGACCCCGCTGGAAGGGCCCCACCCGGCAAGCAATCCGGCAAATGACAAATTGTCCGTTTAACCTGTTGGAACCTAGAACCGGCACCACAACACTCACCCACGGCATCGGACAATTGCAGCCTGGGTGCCACCTTCCATCCGCTCCTGAAAGAAGAAACCCGCGACAACGTTGAATCCGCGGGCATTGGAACGCCGGCACGGGTGGCCTTTGTCATGTCCGCAGGTTCGCAGGATTGCGATTGTCAGTGAGATGCGCCGGGCTCGAGCTCAGGTTCGGAACGCCCGGGCTCTTCGGACTGAGCTGTGTTGTTGATGATCTCCAGCACACTGACCGCAATCAGCAGCAACGGCACGGCGATGAACCCGCCGATCGGTCCCCACAGCCAGATCCAGAAGGCAATTGCCAGGAAAACCGCAAAGGGGTTCAGCGTCATGGTCCGGCCGAGAACGGTTGGCGTGACGAACTGCGCTTCGATCAGGTTGAGAACCAGATAGGCCAGCGGCGGCGTCAGGATCTCCACCGCCGTATACCCCGTCGCAAGTCCGATACCGCCCATCACCAGGACCATGATCGCCGGCCCCAGATAGACGACGTAGTTCAAGACGCCGGCAAGCATTCCCCACAACAGCGGCGAGGGAACATCGAGCAGCCACATGGTCAGGGCCACGGCCACGCCGAGCCCCGCGTTGATGACGCTGATGGAGATGAGATAGGTGGAAAGACGCGCTTCGATCGTCCGAAACGCGGTCACAATGCAGCGCCTGCCTTCACTGTCGGGAGACAACTGGAGCGCAGCCCTGCGCAGATGCGGGCGTGTCAGCAGAAAGAAATAGAGACTTGCCAGAAACAGGACCACCTGGGCCATGAAGGCCGGTGCGAAATAGAAAACGCTTTCTACAGCGGAATTGTCATCGACACTCACCTGCATGCCGCCCTTCTGGCCCATGGCACTGCGAAGGTCTTCCTGCAGGCTCGCGACAGACGAGAAGAACCCCTGCCAACTGACCAGTTGCGCCTGCAGCCGTGACCAGATGAGCGGAAGCTTGTCGAGCCAGTCCGACAGCGGTACGACGAAAGCCGCCCCGGCGGTCAGGATCAGAGCGATAAAAACGATCACCATCCCCCCTGCCGAGAGCCAGCTCGGCACGCCCAGGCGAGACAATCTTTCCATGGGAAGTCCGAAGATCGTGCCGACAACCACCGACAGGAAAACCGGTGCGAAAAACACTTGGGCAAGATCAAGGGAAGCAATCACCACGATGCCACACAGAATGGCCGCCGAGTAGCGGACAACCGGGTCCGATCTGACAGCCTCGCCCACTGTTACGGGGGGAACAAGTCCTGTTACTGCGGGTCGGTCTGGCTGCGCTGTCATCACTTTTTGCTCCGGTGGCCGGCAAGAAGGCGCGGCAATGGGTTAGCCGCGCTCTTCGTCACCTCGTGCCTGCGCTGCCAGAAAGGCCAGACCGCCCAATGCGGCGGTGATCATCAGGCCTTTTGATTTTGTGAGCTGTGGCAGAACGGAAATGGCAGCAGCCAGGCCCAGGCGCTGCGCAGCCTGACTATGCGCCTTGCGTCTTCGGTCCTTGTGCTTCAGGAAGCTGAGCACCGCCACGAAGACCAGTCCCGTTACGGCCATGAAGACGGCAATCAGCAAAGCCGACATCGCAGGGCCTAACACCGGCGCCAGAAAGGCGCCGGCTGCCACCACGCCGGCCACATAGGCTGTCGCGAAACAGACTGCCGCAATGCCGCCCAACACGGCATTGCGCTTGGCACGGTGAACCATGCCGTTAAAGTCTCGCGAAACAGCCCCGAAGGCCAGCGGAAGGGCGCGCAGGAGCATCAGCGGCGCACCAGCGCTGCAATCAGGAAGCCGACACCGGCGGCAATGCCGATCGACTGCAGCGGACGACGACGCACTTCAGCAACGAAGGCGCGTTCGTAATTCTGCAGCTCAGCAGACAGATCGCTCAGGGCGTCCTGGGACAATTTGGTCAGATCCTGCCCTGCTTCGGCGGCCTTGGTCTTGTATTCATCCGTCTTGCCCGCGCCGTACTTCTTCAAGGAGCCGGCGAGAGAGGCAATATCGCCGCGAATGCGTTCGATGTTTTCCTCGATCTCACGAGCGCTAACGGTGTCATTGGCAGGATTGGCGGTCGATGCCGTGGCAGTCTTCGCAGTTGCCATCTTGTCGCTCCTGTTTTCAATCGCGTGAGGCCCTGATGACGGGCGACACGCATCGCGTGAATGGGATCAAGCCCGGAATTCGGACACTTGGACACCGCGCTGAACCAAATTGCGCGGTCTGGCTTGTAAACGGCCTTGCGCTCATTTGGTTCCAGACAACACAGCATGAATTGTTGCAGCGCCGTCTTCACGGCTGCCTGTCAGCCGCGCAAGGCCTCGATCAGATCGGATTTGTTCATTGAGGACCTGCCGCTGATGTCGAGCTCCTGCGCCCGTTCATAAAGCGCATCCCTGGTCCAGGTTTCATAAGGTGCGGCCTTGCCGCCTTTGCGCGACGGCGCTTGGTGGTCGTTTGCCTGCGCATTGGCAATTCTCGCCGACTTTTCCTTGCTGTAGCCCTTGTCGCGCAGGGCGTCGTAGGTGTCTTCCTTCTTGATGCTGGAGCTGGTTTTGGAAGCCATGCCCGTGTCCTTTCATTTGCTGTTCCGCTGTTTTCGAAAACAACCTCAAATGAAAACGCCGTCTCGCGCGGGATCGTTCCAATATCTTTTCGATAAGAGAGTTTGATAGATAGCTTTATATCGACAGGGTAAAAATGAACTATGCCGCCCGGAAGCTCAGACCCATAAAAAATACAAATGCTATTCTTGAAATAATTTCAGATCACATTTTCCATACTGTCAAAAATCGAAATATTTTCAAAAACATGGAACTGAGCACGAGCTGAAGACTTTTCCTATCGAACGTCCGGGCCACGCTCTTGTCAGCAGCACACCCGGACACATCGATCGCCAATCGAAAGCACGAAAGGAAGAACTATGTCGACGTCTCAAGTTCTGAACATCGAAACCCCGAAGGTCGACCCGATCAAGACGGGTGTTTCTGCCGAGGTGCGCGAACAACTGGCGAAGCATCTCTCGGTCATTCTGGCCGAAACCTACATGCTCACGGTGAAATCGCACCTTTATCACTGGAACGTCGTTGGACCGCTGTTCAAGTCGATCCATGACCTCACCGAAGAGCACTATGAAAATCTCTTTGCCGCGACAGACGACCTTGCCGAGCGCATTCGTGCCCTTGGACACCGGGCGCCGGTGAATGTCGACGAAGGCAAATTGAACCTGACCGTCAGCCTGCCGGCCGGCGGCATGCCCAATGCCTTCGAAATGATCGAGGATCTGGTTCGCAGTCATGAAATGATCGCTGCCGAAATGCGCGACATGGCAGCCTACGCCGGCGACAATAGCGACCCGGTGACGGAGGATCTTCTGACCCAGCGCATCACATTCCACGACAAGGCAGCCTGGATGCTGAGGGCCGTCATTACCGAATGACCGTTCCTCACCGGCATCCCGGGTAACTTGCAAGACGACAAAGGTCCGTCTGCCGCAAGACGGCAGGCGGCCTTTGGCGTATGCACCAACTCAGTTTCAACCGTGTGATACCATGATCAGCGTATCGAAACGATTTGCCGGGTTCCGGACGCCTGCAAGCGTCCTGGAAGACCGGCACCTGTCGAAAGAGCAAAAGCGGACAGCCCTGCTGGCCTGGCGGGCCAGCCTGCGCAAGGCCCCTCAGGCGGTTTCTCGGGACGGCCGGTCTCCAGCCGAACTGATCGAAGAAATCGACGAGGCCCTGAAGGCGCTTCGCCGCGAAAAGGCTGCGCGCGGAAAAGGTTAGTAAAGCTTCGCTCGTCGCAGGACGTAACGCACCTCTCCCGGCCCTGCCTGCAGTTTACGGCACGGGCGCTCTAAGAACTTGTCTTCCTGACCGGAAACTCGATGACGCAACTCACGCCTTCCGGAGCGAAGTCGATGGTGACGTCGCCGTCGAGCGCCGGCCCCACCAAACGTTCCAGCAGCATTCGCCCGAAACCGTTGCGCCTTGGCGGCACAACTTCCGGACCGCCACTTTCCTTCCAGACCAGCCTGATCCTTCCGTCTACGGTCGTCCACGACACCGACAGTTTCCCCCCGAGCACTGACAAGGCGCCATATTTGGCGGCATTGGTCGTCAGCTCATGCAGGGCAAGGCCAAGGTTCTGGGCCGCATCCGCCGTAATCGAATGCGGATCGCCCTCGATCTCGATCTGCGGGCTCCCCGGGTCGATCGATTGCGCCAGATGCGCCAGCACAAGTTCTTTCAGGTCAGCGCCGTACCAGGACTGCGACACCAGAAGATCATGACTGGCCGCCATCGCCTGGAGCCGTGCGGCAAAACTTTCGACAAAATCCTCGGTGTTGTCCGAACGCGCCGCTGTCTGGCGTGCCATCGCCTGAATGACTGCAAGCAGGTTCTTGGAGCGATGCGTCAGTTCCCGCATGACGAGATGCATCTGGCGTTCGTTTTCCCGCTTGTGGGTCAGGTCGATGGAGATGCCGATCAGGCCGGTGATCCGGCCTTCCTTGTCGCGCGAAGGCTCCATGCGCATGTTGTAGCTGCGATTGACCCCGTTCATGTCCATGTCGAATTCGATGACGGCGCTTTCGCCTGTCTCGAGGACCTTCTTCTTCACCGGAATGAGTTTCAGCTGATCTTCTTCCGGAAACAGCTCATCATCGCTTTTGCCGATGAAGAAATCCGGTTTGAAACCGGGCGACGGATTGACGACATGAATATATTTCAGGTCCAGATCCTGTTCGAACACAGTTGTAAGCGAGCCGTCGAGCGCCTTTTCGTAACGCCGGTTTGCCTCCGCGAGTTGACTTGCCAGCGAGGCGAGACGGATCTCATAGAGATTCTTCTCGGTCATATCGATGGCCGTGCACAGCACACCATCAATTTCGCCACTGCTGTCGCGTGTCGGATGCACGATCAGGTCCAGTGAAATAGTTCCCGTTTCTTCGCTGTCGAGCGCGAAGAAGGTAGATGCCGTCTCGCCGGTTTCCAGCACCTGGCGTTTGACCGGCTCCAGTTCCGCCGCGGTCTCTTCCGGCAGCAGATCCTGATCTGTACACCCGATGACGTCATCGGCTTCCTTGCCGAACCGCGGATTATGGATCCAGGTGTAGCGCAGATCCTTGTCCTGGGTGAAAACGGAGATGTTGGATCCGGTCAACGCGGTCTCGAACCGCTCGTTGATCCGCCTTATCTCCCGCCGCGATCTGCCGACCTTGTCGGAAAGCTGGAGATTTTCAGCCTTCAGAACATCATTGGCCCGCTCCAGATCCTTGAGCGAGGGAATGGCCAGCAGCATCGGCCGGACCCGCCAGACAACCACCGCTGTCGCCACCGAGACAAGGGCTGTTACCAGCTTGATCAGACCCTGTGCACCGTAGATCGGCCACCAAAGCGTTACCAGGGCTGTCAGATGGGTCAGCGCACACGCCAGAATGAAGGCGATGAACAGGTAACCGATCTTGCGAGAATTGCCTTGAATGTCCGGACGCTTGCGCAAAAACCCGAAGATCATCAGGGGAATGGCAATATAGGCCAGCGCAATCAGGGCATCGGAGATTGCATGAATGGCCACGAGATCCGGACGCCAGAGCAGGCAGTATCCATGCGGCATGAAGGAGGCCGCACCAAACAGATAGGACACGATTTCAGACATTTCGAATTTGCTCCGTCATCCGGGCATGTAAACTTTCGCGGCCGTTCCGCATCGGAAAAGCCGCTCCCGCGCCGATGCGCCAGCAAACAGTCGAAGCTGGCAGCAACCGCAATTCATTCGGAACCTTTGACCTCAGGAACCGTTTTCCAGATGTCAGAAAGACAAGGAGAAAACGACCGATGAATTGGGACCGGATTGAAGGAAACTGGAAAGAATTCAAAGGCAAGGCCATCACCCAATGGGGCAGGCTGACCGACGATGATGTGGATCGTGTTGCCGGCAAACGGACCGAACTCGCAGGTCTGATCCAGCAGAAATACGGCAAGACCCGTGAAGAAGCCGAGCGGGAAATCGATACCTGGATCTCGCGGCACTGATGGAAGAAGGCGGGCAATGCCCGCCTCTTCCTCCCGCCTTGGGATCTGTCGTTATCGCGCACCGAAGGGCAGACGCCGAAACCGGCATCTTGCTTCGCTCTCGTGGAACGAATGCAGTGGAACACGCCCCCCGTGCTCATCGCGCAGCGCTGCCCTCAGGCAGCGGCCACCTCTTCCGCCCCTTTGAAGAACAGCGCCTGGCTGATCCCCGCCTTCACCGTATTCGGATTGAACGGCTTGGTGATAAGGAACGTCGGCTCCGGCCGTTCGCCTGTCAGAAGACGCTCGGGGAACGAGGTGATGAAGATGACCGGAACGGACATTTCGGCAAGGATATCCTTGACCGCATCAATGCCGGACGATCCGTCTGCAAGCTGGATATCGGCAAGCACAAGACCCGGGGTCTGCGCTTTTGCAGCTGCGATGGCGTCGCTCGCTGTCCGGGCAACGCTGGTAACGCCGTGACCGAGCGACTCCACGATCTGGATCAGATCCATGGAAATAAGCGGCTCGTCCTCGATGATCAGCACATCCGTCTTGGTCTGCCTGTCAATTTCCGCGATCGCATCCTGAACGAGCTGGGTCACTTCTTCTTCGCTACGCTCGATGATGAGGGCGGTCTCGGGAAGCGAAAACCCTTCCAGTGTGGACAGCAACAGGGTCTGCCGGCTTTCGGCCGCCATGGTTGCAAGCCGCTGCTGAGCAGTCTGCTCGAAGATGGAAACCGTCCCGTCATGCGCGGTGGGCGGAACGACGCTTGCGTTCCAAAGGACATGGAAAAGCCGGTAAAGACCGATTTTCACGCCATGAGATGTATCGATAATGGTCTGATCTGCCACCAGCGCCTGCAGGCAGGCCCTGACATAGGCATCGCCACTTTTCTGACTTCCCGCCAGTGCTCTTGCATATCTACGCAGATACGGCAGGAGCGGCGCGATTTCTTCCGAAAGGCTCACGGACATAAATTAGTTCCTCAATAGTTGCCGCCTGAAAGCAGTCGAAGGGCCCGCATCAAGCGCACCCATAAGTCGAAAATGCATTCGACAAAAAAAAGTTCCATACTCGAGGAACTTTTTTTTTGGCGCCGCGTTTACGTCGCAAATCAGCCTGTCTTCGAAGACGCAAATATCGGGAATCTGCCATGGCAAGCAAGCTTAACCCAAGTCGGCCCAACGCCGGATTTGGTGTAATAACACCGGCCGCCGGAGCCAAGTCCAAAGAAGACTGGATCGGCAACCAGCTCAAGAAGGTTTACGACGAGGCCCTATCGGAAGACATACCGGATGACATGATGGACCTGCTGTCCGCCTTGGACGACAGAGGCTCTGACGAGGAGGCCGCCGAATGAACGTCGCAAAGTTCAAGCAGGATCTGGTCGACGCCATACCGCGATTGCGCGCCTTTGCCAGATCGATCAGTGGTGACCGCGACCGTGCGGACGATCTGGTCCAGGAAACCCTGGCAAAGGCGATCGCCAACAAAGACAAGTTCACCGAAGGCACCAACCTCACCGCCTGGCTGATTACCATTCTCCGTAACCAGTATTACTCCGTTGGCCGGAAGATGCAGCGCGAGGTTGCCGACCCTGACGGTGAACATGCCGCCAGCCTTGAAAGCAAGCCGCAACAGGCAGGCCATCTGGAACTGAAGGATTTCCTGAGCGCCCTTCAGGTTCTTCCGGACGACCAGCGTGAAGCCCTTATCCTGATCGGTGCCAGCGGCTTTTCCTATGAAGAAGCAGCCGACATCCTCGGCGTGAAGGTCGGCACGGTCAAAAGCCGCGTCTCCCGTGCACGCCTTCGTCTGGATGACCTCATGAACGGGACCGAGAAATTTGAACGGTCCGAAATCGCCGCCGCCGAATCCGCCTCCCTGATCAGGGACGCCCTGTCCGTCTGATCATTCTCTTCTACACCGGAACCTTTCCGCTTCTGCGTCCGTCACAGGCCGGCGCACTGCATCCGGTGTGATCAGGCAAGCCGGTTGGCGCACGACAGCTAACAATGACCGGCAGGGTTCCATCGACGATGGAACCCTGCCGGTTTGAGGGGGAACGGGAATGGATCTGGCCTATCGGGAAAACGCCCGCGAACAAGCCCTCGTCCGTCTGGCCAAGGGCTTTCTGTTCATCCCCGTCTGCATCACACTTCTGGGGGCCGTGCTCGCATTTGCGGCCTTCCTGATCGATGACCTGCAACTCCTGACCGGTGTCTTCGACTTTTTCGGCTACAAATCCATCAGCATCGACGGTGCCCGCTCGGTCCTGTCGACCATAGCCGGCGCGATGATGTCGGTGATCAGCCTTGTCTATTCCCTGACGCTGGTCGTATTCACACTCGCCGCAGGCAATATTTCGGCCCGCCTGCTGGAAACCTTCGCCAGCAACAGAACCACCCAGATTACCATCGGCCTTCTGGGCGCGACCTTCCTTTATTCCATGCTTGTCCTTTTCGGTGTCGACGACACCAAGGATCTCCGGTTTTCCGTCATCCTCTCGATAATCCTCGCCTCCAGCAGCTTTTTCTGGCTGGTCTATTTCGTCAACGACGTTGCCGGCCGTATCCGGGTCGACGCCGAAATCGGCCGCATTCATGCAGCGTTGCGATCCTCGATCGACGAGCTTCTGGCGCACGAACCGCGTGAAAAGCCGAATGACCGCGAGGAGATACCCGACCTGCCGGTCTGCACCTTCAAAGCGGCGCGCAGCGGCTACATCACCTTCATCGACAGCGAACGGCTGATAGACATCGCGAAGTCTCTCGACGGTTTCATCGAAGTGTCCGTAATTCCCGGAACCTACGTCATCGAAGGCATGCCGATCGCAAAGGTGCGCACGAAGGCCGAAGAGCCTGATCTGAAACCCCTGAACGGGACCTTCAAGATCGAAAAGGCCCGGGCTCCCGAAGGGGATATCCAGTTTTCGGTGCACCTGATGGTGGAGATCGCGCTGCGTGCGCTCTCCCCCGGCGTCAACGACAGTTACACCGCAATCAGCGCGATCGATCACCTGTCGGCCTCCGCCGCGCGGATCCTGCAGCGCGGCGCTCCCAGCTCGCTCATTACGGATGACGACGAGACCCCTCGCCTGTGGTTGACGATCCTGGAAGTGCACGATCTCCTGGACACGGCGATCAGTCCGCTCAGGCAGGCGTCAAGAGGCAACATCCTGGTGCTCGACCACCTCATTTGCGCTTTGGAAAAGGCGTCCCTGGTCTGCCGCAAGGAGCACCTGCACCTTGTCTCGAGGCAGCTATACAATATAGCCCAGGATGCAGTTTTCTCGATCGAGAGCAGACCGGACAGGCAACAGATCGCCCGCCGGCTCTGGACTGCCCGCAATACGCTACGCACTCAGGCCGAGGCCCGCTAGCCACCGGATACCGGCAAGGCGACTGAATCACCTATTTCATTGAACGAGGAAAGCGTTGTCTTGTCAGGCGTTTGACGTCGCCTGAATGCCTGTTGGGGAAGGCACAAAAAAGGGCGCCGAAGCGCCCGTTTTGTTCTCGTGTCAGACCCTGCGGCCTCTGATGGCATGTGCGACTGCCGAAATCAGGAACAGCGCAATGGCGACAAAGAAGATCAGTTTGGCAATGGAAACCGCAGTACCGGCAATACCGCCAAAACCAAGTACGGCTGCAACAATAGCAACCACCAAGAACAACAATGCCCAGGAAAGCATAGCAACCTCCGATATTTGAGATACGGAGATGAAACGCGTCGTTTTCGAAATCGTTCCAAATATTTTTGAAAATTATCTCGAAAACTTCAAGACCACCGCAGGGAACCTTCTTCGCGCCCGGCCGTTTCCGTCACAGTCACCAGCATCGGAGATCTGTCATGGAATATGGAATTGTCGGCCTGTTGATCCTCATCCTGGACGTCTACGCGATCATTCAGGTCCTCGGAAGCGGCTCCTCCACCGGCGCAAAGCTGCTTTGGGTTCTCGGGATCCTGATTTTCCCGGTCGTTGGCTTCATTGTCTGGCTGCTGGCCGGTCCGAAAAGCGCAGGCAAACTCGCCTGATTTTTTGCGTCGCGGCTCAACGCCCCCCAAGGCGCAGCCGTGACGCCTTCTCCCGGAACTTCCCGAAAGTTCAACCATTTACCTACTGCACTTTCAACTTTTCAGAACACGAAAGGGAGATGCTGAAATGCTTCGCCATCTACTCGCCACCACCGCAATCGTAGCTGCCATTTCAACGGCGGCTGTTGCCGGTGAGACCGCTGCGATGAAAGACGGCGGTCAGGCCGGTGCAAGTGATGACACCGGCGTATACGAATTCGAACTCCACACCCTTGCACCGGATACGACCACCGGCATTCTCGCCACCAACATGGTCGGCAAGCCTGTGGTGACCAGCAGAAATGCTGAAGGGGAAGAAATCGGCGACATCAACGACGTGGTCTTCGGCCGCGACGGCTCCGTGCATGCGGTGATTGTCGGTGTTGGCGGTTTCCTCGGCATCGGCGAAAAGGAAGTCGCCCTCGATTTCGCCCGGCTCAACTTCGTGGCTGGTGAGGACAAACGGCTCATCGTCGTGAGTGATGTCTCGCGCCAGGAACTGAAAGCGGCAACCGCCTATGAGCGCCCGGATTACATCCCCTACTGGATGACGACGGAAGGTGCGCGCGAGCAAATGGACAAGGTCTCCGAAAACGCCAGGTCCGCCTATGAGACCGTGCGCAAGGAGGCCATCGACCCGGCCAGGCAGCAGCTGGATGAAGCCATGTCCGACGGCTGGACCGAAGAAAAGACCGAGGTCGATGCAGCCAGCGTGTCCACGGACGAGCTGATCGATTCAACGGTCTACACCAACCAGGACACAAACATCGGTGAAGTCGCCGAGGTCCTGATCGGCAAGGACGGCAAGGCCCAGGCAGTTGTCATCGATGTCGGCGGTTTCCTTGGCTTCAACGCAAAGCCGGTTGCCGTTGCCTTCAACAGCCTGAAGATGTTCGAAACGGAAAACGGCGACCTTCTGGTCACCGCCCCCTTCACCAAGGAAGAGCTTGAGAAGGCGCAGACCTACGAGCCTGCCACCTACAAGGCCAATCCGGATGCGGTTCTGCTGAAAGGCTGAACGGCTTTCTGAAAGACACCAAGGAAACGGGTCGCTTCGGCGGCCCGTTTTTTTTTGCGTGACCAGAGGTCATGGCTCTACCTGCAAGGATTAGCTGGGCTTCATGGCGCATGGGTTGTCTTCAAGGCGGAAGGACAAGGGAAAAATGGCTCACATTGGCGCTGTTTTCGTTCCGTGAACGGATCATCGGCCCGCCCTGATCCGCGCTCCCACCGTTGTCCGTCACGAGGAGGCCTCCCGGTTTTGGGGCGAACTCATGGACAAGGTCGTCACGAGAAGCTCTCAGGCAAGCCAGTAAACGACGGTGGCGACCGCTGCCAAGGCCACCATCAACCCCACCAGCGTCACGACGCCATCGCGCACCAGCAACCCGAGGCTCAGGAGCAGTATTGCCGAACCGGGCAAGGCGACAGCAAAGGGCAACAGGGTAGCGGGATAGACAAGAAGAGACAGCAAGATGCAAAACGCCGCGACGATCCGGCTCGCGGTTTCGCCGGCGAAGATGGCCAGGCGTTGCCCGAGGTAACGGTCGGCGCGTTCGGCATAGGGGGTGAGCTTGTCTATGATCGACTTCACCTTCTGCTTGGGGAAACCGCGATTGCGCACGAAAGACGGTAACCAGATCGAGGTTCTGTCAAGCACAAGCTGTCCCGCCACCAGAAGCGTCAATGTTGTGAGAACAATCGGGACACCTGGTATGGCCCCGATGGGAGATATCATCACAAGGGCCGGCAGAAACAGGAGAGGTCCCGCCGCACGGCTGCCAGAAGCATTCAACAGGGAGCCGACATCGGCGCGGCCTTCCTTTTCAATTTCGTCTTCCCAGTTTGTAAGAACTCCCTTGATTGTCTCCGACTGACCTGTCGCCATCCAGGTATACCTCCAGTTCGAATTATCGTCGTACGTCCGCACTCTTTTCAGCCAAATCTGCGTCCGGAAATGCAAAAAGGGCCGGCAAAGCCGACCCTTCTTGACGTTCTGTCACTGTGTTCACTTGATCGCTTCCAGTGACATCCGACTGACACCAACCGTGATGTTCGTGCCCGTCTGACTTTCGACACTGAGCGGGTTCAGCGCAATCGACTTGTCGAAGCCGCCAATAAGGGCATTGGCCTTGATACCCGCACCAAGGCTCGCACCTGCGGTCACGCCGGCATATTCACCTTCAAGAGCGCCCACCTCCAGGTCGGCGGTCGGTGCAACGACGCCCCATATCAGCGTGGCCGAGTCGGTGGTCCCGATATCAAGCCCGTACTCGCTTACGGTCGCCGTGTAGTAGCTGGCAGGGCCGTCACCGACCCGGTCGAAGGTGCAGTTCATGACGGCCTTGGAACCGACGATGAAATTGGTTTCCTGCTCGACAACGCATGTCAGTTTGCCAACTTCAACGCCAGCAGGCTTGTCCTGGGCCATCACAGGGGTCGCAAGAAGCGTGGCTCCCGTCAGGGTCAGGGCGAGTTTGGTAAACCGTGTCATCAATGTCTCCTTCGTGTATGTGGCCTCCGGATTGCTCCGGTCCGCCTTCATCACGGTGGAAACGTCTGCCCGGTCTGTCAGTTCCAAAATAATTCTGCTCTTGTCCCCTCAGCGCATGGCCATCGGCAGATAAAGCGCAATCTGCGGCAGGGCGATCAGCGCCGCGACCATGGCAAGCATCGCCAGCACATAGGGAATGGCTCCCAGCATCACCTCGGCAATGGATCCGCCGCGCCGCGCACTCTGGACGACGAAGAGATTGAGCCCCACCGGCGGTGTGATCAGCGCCATCTCGATCAGCACGATCATCAGGATGCCGAACCACACCGGATCATAGCCCAGGCTGATGACGATCGGCACAACGATGGGAATGGTGATGACCATCAGCGACAGGGTCTCGATGAAGAAACCAAGCACGATATACATCGCGACGATCACCAGCAGCGTTTGCAGGGGACCGAAGCCGAGCCCCTCCAGAAAGCCGCGCAATTCCTGGGACAGGCCCGCAGCCGAAAGCGTGAAGTTGAGAAACGACGCCCCGATTACCACCAGCATGATCATCGCCGTGACCCGCACTGTGCCGATCAGCGCTTCGCCGATCATGCGTGTGTTGAGCCCACCGAAAAGCGCGGCAATCGCCAGCGCTCCGGCAACCCCGACAGAGGCTGCTTCGGTTGGTGTCGCCCAGCCCTTGTAGATCGAGCCGATGATGGCACTGAACAGAAGAATGATCGGCAGCAGATCCGCGAGCCCGAGTGCCATTTCCCGCAAGGGGAACGTCCGCCGTGCCCCGCCGAGCTTCGGATTGACCAGACAGACCAGCGCGGTGACGGCCAGAAAGGCCATCGCAAGCAGGATGCCGGGCAGAAGCCCTGCCAGAAAAAGCTGCGGGATCGAGGTCTGTGTCAGAAAGCCATAGACGATCAGGTTGATCGACGGCGGGATCATGATGCCGAGCGTGCCCCCGGCGGCGATCGCACCGGAAAAGAGCTTCTGGTCATAGCCCAGCCGATCAGCCTGCGGCATGGCCACCGTCGCCACCGTGGCAGCCGTTGCCACAGACGAACCGGAAGTGGCCGAGAACATGGTGGCGGTTGCCACATTGGCATGCACCAGCCCGCCGGGCAGCCAGGAGACCCAGCGGTCGAGCGCCGAGTAGGTGCGTGCGGCAATGCCGGTGCGCACCAGGATCTCGCCCAGCAGCACAAAGAACGGAATGGCGATCAGCGCCGCATTTTCCGATGTCGACCAGACCATTGACCCGAGGCCGCGTGTCAACGGAAAGGCACTGAAGAACTGATCGATGCCGAACCCCAGCAGGAACAGCACGATGCCGACGGGAATGGAAAGGCTGAGGAGGCCGAGAAGGCCGACGGAAACGAAGGAAAGCATCAGGCCGTCTCCCCTTCCGGAAAGGCACCGATCGCCTGCTCGGATTTTGCAAATTCACCGCGCAGGACCAGCAGCACACCGGCGACAAAGGTCAGCCATGCGGTGACCGCGAACCACACCCACCCGGCAAACCAGGGCAATTGCACCAGCGCGAGCGGAGTTTCCAGGGGTGTGTTCGCCCTTGAGGAATTGCGCAGTGTCGTCTCCACCACCGGCCAGCACTTCAGCGCGACGATCGAGACGGTCGAGGACAGGGCAAAGATCGACAGAAGATCCAGCACCGCCCGCCATTTTGGCAGTCCAACCGAACGGCGCAGGAAATCGATCCGGATATGCGAAAGTTCGCTCAATCCGAAAGCCATGCCCCAGGCCGTTCCGATGGCCATCACGTAGCCGGAGATTTCGTCGGTGCCGCCGAAGGAGGCACCGACACGGCGGAGACAGATATCAATCAGAACAAGACCTGCACAGGTGAGGAACAGAACGCCGACCGAAATCGCTAGCGCCCGGTTGATCCTCGACAGGATTGACAGGAGTTTCTCCGCCACCTCGATGTCTCCCGGGCTTAGTTGGTCTTGATCTGCACACCGACGACGGTGCCGACGCTGTCGTTCCAGCGCGCAGCCCAGTCGCCACCGGCCCGCTCTGCCCATTCCGGCAGAACATCCGTTTCCAGGATCTGGCGTGCCCGCTCGATGTCACCGTCGCTGGCTTCGACCAGAACCATGTCCCGCACGTCGCCCGAGGCGCATTCCCCCTTGCCGGTCAGGCAGGCGATGTCGTTGGTCAGCGCACCTTCCGCCGACGCCCATGCGGGGGCTTCGAACTTCTCGGCAATTTCCTTTTCGATCAAAGCCCGGGTCTCGCCGGACAAAGCGTTCCACTTGTCGAGATTGATCGCCGTCACCACCGGGTCCCAGCCGCCAAGCGGGATCGGCAGAAGATGCGTGCTGACTTCCCACCAACCGGCGCTGTAGCCCGACCCTGCCCCGGTCACCGCACAATCGACGACACCCTTCTGCAGCGCGCCCGGCACCTCTGAAAAGGCAACCGTAATGCCTTCAGCACCCAGCGCTTCCAGGAACTTGGCCGTCATGCGGCCGGATGCGCGGATCTTCTTGCCCTTCAGGTCGTCCAGCGAACCGACTTCGGCGTTGCAGAACACCACCTGCGGCGGATAGGGCGCAATGGCGAGCACCTTGGAATTGAAGCGTTTTTCGAAGATCTCCTCGACCATCGGCCGGGCGGCATCGACCGCGGCATGGGCCTTGTCGGCAGACATGGCCACCAGCGGCACATCGAGGCCTTCCAGTTCCGGTGCATCGGCAACTGCATAATCGCCCACCGTCATACCCACGTCGAAAACACCTTGGCCGAGCAGGCGGAACACTTCGCCAACGCCGAGGTTCATCTGGTTGTGAGTGGTGACGGTTGTGTTGATGGTGCCACCGGATGCCTCAGGCAAGGCAGTCTGCCAGAACGGCGCCTCATAGTCCTGGTGCAGAGGCAGGCTGGACCAGCTGCCGACGACAGACAGATCTTCCGCAGCGGCGGCCGAGGACATGGCGACACCGGCCATGAGGAAAGTCAGAATCTTTTTCATGTGTCCACTCCGTGAAGGTTCGAGCTTACAGCGTCTTTTTTGTTATGATTGGAATTTCAGCGTCATCCGGGATGTCCGTGATCAGCATGTGTCCCGGTTTGTGGGTAATCAGCAGCGGCAGGGCCGCGTTCTGGATGATGGCTTGCGGCGTCACTCCGCAAGCCCAGAAGACGGGCGTGTAACCGGCCTCCACCGGCACCGCATCGCCCCAGTCCGGATTGCCGAGATCGGAAATGCCGACGGCCGCTGGATCGCCAATATGGACCGGTGATCCGTGCGCCAGCGGAAAGCGGGCCGAAATGGCAACCGCGTCCCGCACCCGCTCATCCGGGATCATCCGCATGGAAACCACCATCGCACCGCGGAACGGCCCAGCCGGTGTCGTTTCCAGGTTCGAGCGGTACATCGGCACGGTGACATTGTTTGAAATGTGCCAGAGGTCGATCCCCGCCTCGATCAGCGCATGTTCGAACGTGAAGGAACAGCCGAGCGCAAAGGCAACGAGATCGTCTGACCACAAGGCGCTTATGTCCGTCACCGAGCCTTCCAGCCGGCCATCGCGATAGATGTTGTAGGCGGGGACGTCGGTACGAATATCGAGGCAGTGTCCCAGGGTTAACAGGAGGGGATTTCCCGTGTCCGAAGCACCGATCAGCGGACAGGGTTTCGGATTGCGCTGGCAGAAGCGCATGAAATCCAGCGCATAGGCTTCCGGAATGATCGCCAGGTTTGCCTGAAGCAGGTTTTTGCCGAGCCCCGCCGTGTGCGAGCGATAGCTGCCGGACCTTATCTGCGCCCGTAGCGTCTCGATGTTTTCCTGTCGAAGGGTTTCATAAGATTGCAGCACCGGGGCTCTCCTCCATTGGAGAAAGGCTCCTGCATTGCGGTTATAAACTCAAATTGAATGATTTTAGCAGATATTATAAATTATTTTTATAGCCAGAGTAAGCGACCGCAACCTCCAGCGCCTTCTTCGCAGCTGCCGCGACGATGTGGCTGCGCGGGTCACCGAGATAGCTCGCCGAAAACCTCAGGGCATCCGGTACCCATCCCGGATCGAACTCGACGATGCTTCCTCCCTCGACATAGGGCCGTGCCAGCGCCCTCGGCAGTGCCGCGACCCCGAGCCCTGCTTCCACCAGCCTGAAACAGGCAGACAGAGACGATGACGGGAACATCTGCACGTCCGGTGCAACCCGTTCGAACAGCAGTGTTTTCAGCTCGCGGTAAGGCCGCGTGTGCCGGGCGTAGGTGATCACGGGTTTTTCCCGCAAAAGCGCCTCGGCATGCGCGCCCTCGGCCGGACTGTCCGACGCCACGTACCAGCCGAGGTCGAAACCGGGCAGCTCGATATTGTCGACCGAATATTCCGAAATCGGCCCCAGCAACAGGGCCAGATCGATTTCCCGGTCGAGCAGGCCAGCACGCAGGTTCACGGAAATATCGACATTGATTTCCACGATCAGGTTGGGAAAGTCGGCCCGCAGCGCGGCAACCAGGTCCGGCAGCCAGCACTGCGCAATGGTTTCCGACGCTCCAATGCGCAGATGTCTATCGATGCCCTCGCGGGAGACCACCGTTTCCTCGACCTTGTCCGACAGACGTTCGAACTGCTCGGCAAATGTCTGAAGCAGCTCGCCGCGCTTGGTCAGCTTCAGCCTGCCGGGCGAGCGTTCAAACAGCTCGGTCCCCAGGGCTTCCTCAAGCCTCTTGATCCGCGTCGTCACCGCCGGCTGCGTCAGGTTCAAACTTCCCGCGGCCTTGTTGACGCCGCCATGGCGGACAACGGCCAGAAAGGCCCTCAGCTGATCGAGATTGAGCGGATGCATGAAACGTCCCGGCGTGATCGGTTTGGGTTACTTTGCGCGAAGCTGCGGACATTGAAAAGGTTTCGGGAAAAGACCGGCGTGCAAAAGCAGAACGAGAGAGAACCTCATCCCCGGCCTTTTTCGCGAGACGTTCTGCCCAAGGGGCTCGTGCCCCTTGCCCCTTGAGGAATAGAATTTCGCTACAGTTTAGGTTCAGGCGCTCAGCGCCAGTTCCGGCCTTTCAAGCACTTTCCCTGCAAGCCGCCTGATCCGCTCAGGGTCCGGATGAAGGTCAGCCTTTTCCGCCATGCGTGCCCACAGGACCTTCAACAGGGTCTTGCTCGTCAGTTTCATGAAGTCATGGGCAAGGGCTGTCGGGTCTTCGCTCTGCATCACCAGATCCCTCACCCGGCACCAGTTGGCGACAACCTCACCCAGTTGCGGGTAAATCTTGTCGTTGCGCAGACATTCGGCCCGCAGGAATGCCTCGAATGCCTCGCTTTCCTTGCCCGGCAACAGACGCGTGACCAGTGCTCTTTCATGAATGGCGTTGGCACCTTCATAAATCGCGGTGATCCGCACATCCCGGTAGCACTGTTCCAGGAAGTATTCCTTCAGATAGCCGTACCCGCCGAGCACCTGCATGCCAAGCTCCGTTGCCTGCATGCCGGCTTGCGTGCAGTAAGCCTTGGCGATCGGTGTCAGGAATTCCGCCAGTGCCCGGTTCTCGCCTGCTTCGACCGTGACCAGCGCAAGGTGCGCGATTGCTCGTCCGCCAAGGGCAAGGGCATCGATCTCGTCCAGCATGCGACGTACGTCGGCATGACCATCCAGCGTCACCGGCTTGCCCGCGGCATCCCGGCCCTGCTTGCGTTCCGCCGCATAGGTGCTGGCGATATCCGCAGCGCGGGCGGCATGGGCAACACCCTGCAAGGCTACATCCACGCGTGCATGGTTCATCATCGTGAACATCGCCTTCAGGCCTTCGCCTTCCCGGCCGACCAGTTCGGCGTCGGCGCCGTCGAAAGCAAGCTGGCAGGTGGGCGAAGCATGCAGGCCCATCTTTTCCTCAATACGGGTCACGGTCACCGCGTTGCGACTGCCGTCCGCGCGGGTGCACGGGCACAGAAACAGCGACAGGCCCTTCACGCCATCGTCGGACGTGCGCGCCAGCACCAGGTGATGGATCTTCTCGCTCATGTCCTGATCGCCGCCGGAGATGAAGATCTTCTCGCCGCTGATTGACCAGCCATCACCAGCCTGCACAGCCCGGCAACGGATGCGGGAAAGATCGGACCCCGCGTCCGGTTCTGTCAGGCACATGGTGGCAAGGGCCTCGCCGGAGGCAAATTGCGGGATCACGCGCGCCTGCTGATCTTCCGTGCCAAAGGCCAGCAGGGTGCGGGCGGCACCCGCAGCAAGGCTCGTCACCATCTGCAAACTGTGGTTCGCACCGGTGAAGATTTCCGAGGTGATTGCAAGTACGCCGGCATCGAGCCCCTGCCCGCCAAGCTGTTCCGGGATCGTCAATCCCGGCCAGCCCTGCTCCGAATAAGCGGCATAGGCTTCACGGAACCCGTCCGGCATGCGCACCCGTCCGTCCACCAGCCGGCAACCCTGGCTGTCACCCGGTTCGTTCAACGGGGCCAACTGCTCTTCTGCAAAGGCCGCAAAATGACCGCCGATCTCGGCGGCAAGATCCGCATCGAAGTCCGGCAGATCGGCTGCCCCGGCAACATGGGTCAGGCAGAACAGGATATCGTCAAGCGGTGCGGTGAAGGGTTTCATCAGTTACGGGCTTTCAAAGGAACGGCGATACAGAAGTTGCTGCAAATTCCCCCTCATCCTGAGGAGGGCGCCAGCCCGTCTCGAAGGATGGGCGGCAAACTCCGGCGCAAGCGGCCCATCCTTCGAGACGGACCCGAAGGTCCTCCTCAGGATGAGGAGATCGGTTATCGAGGACTTTGTTTCGGAATGTTTCGAGAGCCCGGACATCACAACTTCACTCCCGCCCTCATCCCACCCGAAACAAGGACACAAGCACGGCGGAGGCAAGACGCCGGCCGGTGCCGACGAAGAGAGTATTGTTGACCCAGTCATAACGCGGGTCTCCCGTCTCCAGCCGCGCCGCCGTGCGGAAGTAATAGAGCGCAGGGTCGATATCCTCGCCGCGGGCAAGGGCTTGCAGCACGTCCGGCGGACCATGGCGAACACCCTTGTTGATGATCTCGATCACCGCGCCGTCGTCTGTCTCGAAGGCGTAGCGGGTGTCGATATCGGCCGAACCGTCCGCCAGGATCGTCTGCCAGTCAGCGCCCATGTCCAGCACCGTGCCGGACACCTGACCAGACACCCGGCCACCGACAATCGGGATGATCCGCCGCGTGCCCGCTCTTCCCTGCCCCATCTCCCGGACAGGGCCAAGTTCGACCTCAAGATCGCAGAAATGGGAGAGCTCCGGAGTGATCATGCCAGCCCCAGCAGCCTGGCCGCATTGCCTTTGATGATGTCCGGCCGCAGCTCGTCCTTGATGGCGATCTTCTCGAAATCCGCCAGCCAGCGCTCCGGCGTGATCATCGGCCAGTCGGAGCCGAACAGCACCTTCTTCTTCAGGATCGAATTGCAGTATTTCACCAGGATTTCCGGGAAATACTTCGGCGACCAACCTGAGAGGTCGATATAGACATTGGGCTTGTGTTGGGCGACCGCCAGGGCTTCCTCCTGCCAGGGGAAGGAAGGATGCGCGAGGATGATCTTCATGTCGGGAAAATCGACCGCGACATCGTCCATATACATCGGGTTGGAGTATTTCAGCCGCATGCCGTTGCCGCCGCGCATACCGCTGCCGACGCCCGTCTGGCCGGTGTGGAACAGCGCAATGGAGCCTTCTTCCGCGATCGCTTCATAGAGCTCGTAGGCCATGCGGTCGTTGGGGTAAAAACCCTGCATCGTCGGGTGGAACTTGAAACCCTTGATGCCGAAATCCCTCATCAGACGCCGCGCCTCGCGCGCACCCATCTTGCCCTTGTGCGGATCGATGGAGGCGAAAGGGATCAGCACATCGTCGTTTTCGGCGGCAAGCTCCGCCACTTCCTCGTTCTTGTAACGGCGGTAGCCGGTCTCGCGTTCGGCATCGACCGGAAAGATTACCGCCGCAATGTTCTGTTCGCGGTAATGGGCTGCCGTTTCCGGTACGGTCGGCGGATGGCTCCAGGGCGCGCGGAAGTATTTCGCCATCGTCGCCTGCAAGTCGTCATAGCCATCGTCGGAATGACAGCCGCAGGGCTCTTCGGCGTGAGTGTGGATGTCGATGGCGCGAACCTTGGTGATATCGACCATTTCAAGCGCTCCTCAATCAGAGTGTGACCACAGCGGGGTCATCGTCGGTGTAAAGCCGTTCCAGCAGGGCCTCGCGGCGCGCCAGAACCTTTCGGATGTTCAGATTGCCCTTGGCGGTCATCTCGCCTTCGGGCATGGAAGCCGGCTGAGACAGCACGATGGCGCGGGACACCAGTGTCGAGCTGCCGCTGATCTCGCGGGCGCGCGCCGAAAGCCGGCGGTGGATTTCGCCCTGCAGCAGCTTGCAGCGGAAAGCACCGTCATCATCGTTGAGGTCAAAGCCTTCCCGGGTCAGCTCCGCGACATTCGGGAAGATCATCACCCCGATCTGGTTCCGATCGGCGCCGGTGATGATCAGGTCTGCGGCAAGCGGTGCGAGGCGGGACAGCATGTCCAGCTTCAGCTGCGCCGCCCGCACCCAGGTGCCGGACTGCAGCTTGAAGTCTTCCGATATCCGGCCGTCAAAGCGCATGCCCTTGTTTGCGTCCGCCGGATCAAGAAACAGCATCGCATCCCCGGTGATGAAGAACCCTTCTTCATCGAAGGCCGCGGCGGTCTTTTCAGGATCGTTGAGATAGCCGGGCATCACGTTGGGGCCCTTCACGCGAACTTCGCAGCGCATGTCCGCATCGGGTAAAAGCTTGACGGTGACGCCGCTCACCGGAACACCGACAATGCCGGAGTGGGGTGCAGGTTCCTGCTGCATCAGGGCCGAGGGCGCTGTTTCGGTCAGTCCCCAGGAAGACGTCATCAAGGGCACCTCGCCCTTGACCTCCATCGCCATGCGCTCAAAGCCGGACCAGACCTCCTGCGGCAGGGAGGCCCCTGCATAGAAGATCAGGTCCAGATCCTCGAAGAAGCGCTGACGCAGATCCGCGTCCGCTTCCAGTGCCTTCAGCAGCATGCCGAAGCCAAGCGGCACGTTGAACACCAGCGTGCCGGTCTTCAACGACAGGTTCTCCACCGTCCGTTCGAACAGGCCCTTCACCGGCTTGCCGTCGTCAATGTAGAGACTGCCACCGTTGGCCAGCATCATGTTGAAATTATGCGAGCCACCGAAGACGTGGTTCCAGGGCAGCCAGTCGACGATCACCGGCGGGCGCTTGCGCAGGAACGGCATGGAGTCGGCAAGCTGGGCCTGGTTCACGCACATCATCCGGTGGGTGGTCAGAACGCCCTTCGGGCTGGAGGTCGAGCCGGAGGTCATCAGGATCTTGCCGACCGTATCCGGCGTGACGGCCGCGAAAGCGCTGTCGACGTCGACGCTGCCGTCTCCCTTCAGAAGATCGGCGAAGGCGGTAACGTTCCGGCTTCCCGGGCGGCTGGCGACAATCTCGACCGACGCAAGATCTTCCAGGTTCAACGCTTCGCCGTATTGGTCTGCATCGACCACATAGGCCATTTTCGGCTTGATGAGGTTGATTGCCTCGCGCAGGCGGCCATGGGCACCGTGAATGAGCGAATACTGCTCGGCCACCGGCACCACCGGCACTCCGACATACTGGGCGGCAAGCGCAAGAATGCCGTGATCGACGCCGTTGCCGGACATGATCAGGATTGGCGTATTCGCCCCCATGCCTCTTGCCAGGAGCGCGGCACCAATCGCCCGAACCTTTTCAAGGATCTCCGCATAGCTTTCCTCGCGCCAGCCGGCACCGCTGCGTTCGGCCAGAAACACCCTGTCCGGAGCTTCCCTCGCCCATTGGAGCAGCCAGTCTCCCGTCCGCTCGACCACCGGGCTCAGCGGATAGGTGGACCGCAGCAGAATGCTGCCATCCGGACGGTCTTCCCGCTCGACCGAGTGGCGCAGAAATTCCGTGGTGCGCTTCATGATCGTCTCCTCCCGAAACTTCATGTCAGTCTTCCCGTTGGCGGTTGCTTTCAATCAGTTGCATCACCTTGGTGGCGACACTCAATGCGTCCTTGCTGATACCGTTGAGCAGCATCTTCTCGTGCTCCATGACCGCGGCGATTGCCTTTTCACACAGCCGGCGACCGGCCAGTGTCGCCTTCAACGCATAGGCCCTGCGGTCACTCGGCAACCGGTCACGGATGATCAGGTCACGCCGCTCCAGTTCGTCGACAATCACGACCAGGTTGGGCCGTTCGATATCCATGGCCTCGGCCAGTTGCGACTGGCGCAGGCCCGGGTTGTCGACGATCAGCACCAGGGCGGTATAGGTCAGCATGCGCAGGTCGAACGGCTTCAGGGTGCGGCTCAGGTCCGACTGAATGACGTTGAACGTCCGCTTCATCTGATAGCCGTAAAGCGCGCGCAGGGTCCTGTCGCTGACGTTGACAATTCCGGTCTCGGTCTCCGGTTCCATCGCGGTTTTCCTCATGAGGTCACCTGAAGGTCGGGTTGCGCTTTTCCAGGAAGGCGGCAAGGCCTTCCAGCGCGTCCGGGCTGGTCTGTGTAATGGCGGCGCACAGGCTCTCGGTAAAGAGACCGTCCGTCTTGGACATGTCCGCAATGCGCGCCAGCGCCTGAATCATGATGTAGTTGGACAGCGGCGCGTTGGAAGCGATCCGGCCTGCCAGGTCCTGTGCCTTGGCCAGCGCCTCTCCCTCGCCGACGGTGTAATGAGCAAGGCCCAGAGCCAGTCCTTCTTCCGCGTTGTACTTGCGGCCGGTCAGCATCATCTCGGTCATCCGGTCCGCGCCCAGTATGCGGCCCACGCGCACGGAAGCGCCACCACCGACGAAGATGCCCCTGCGGCCTTCCGGCAGCTGGAAGAACGCGGAGGTTTCGGCAACGCGCACGTGGGTGGCACTGGCCAGTTCCAGACCGCCGCCGATGACGGCGCCGAACATGGCGGACACCACCGGCAATCCGCCGAACTGGATCCGGTCCATCACCTGGTGCCAGCCACGCGAATGGCGCATGGTTCCTTCCGCGTCGCGGGCCACATGCTCGGACAGATCAAGGCCGGAGCAGAAATGCCCGGCTGTGCCGGTGATGACCACCGCCTTCACCTCGGCGGGCGGAGACAGGAAAAAGCCGTCAATGGCCCCAAGCAGCTCGTCGCACATGGCATTGCGCTTGTCCGGACGGTTCATGGTCAGGGTCGCGACGCTGTCGGAAATCTCAATTTTCAGGATCGGTTCTGTCATCGGTGTCTCCTCAGCGCGGCGGCAGACGCACGGCGCCATCCAGGCGGATGGTCGTGCCGTTCAGGAACGGGTTGGTCACGATGTGCCCGGCAAGCAGGGCGAATTCCTCCGGCTCGCCAAGACGTGGCGGGAACGGAATGTTGGCCGTGATCTTGGCTGAGACCTCTTCCGGCAGGCCTTCCATCATCGGCGTTCTGAACAGGCCCGGCGCAATGGCCATCACGCGGATGCCGTGCTGGGCAAACTCTCGCGCTGCCGGCAGACACATGGCGGCAATGCCGCCCTTGGACGCCGAATAGGCAGCCTGGCCCAGCTGGCCGTCCTCGAAGGCGACCGATGCCGTATTGACGATCACGCCTCGTTCGCCGTTTTCCAGCGGCTCCACGTCCATGAGGCGTCTTGCGGCATGGCTCATGACATTGAAGGTGCCGAAGAGATTGACCTTCAGCGTCTTTTCAAACGTATCGAAGGAGAGCTTGCCTTCCCGGCCGACGATGCGCGCGGCAAAGCCGACGCCTGCGCAGTTGACGACAACGCGCGGCGTTTCACCGAGCAACCCGATGGCTTCGTCGAGGGCAGCGCCTACGGCTGCCTCGTCGCTGACGTCGGCCTGAACGGCGAAGCCGCCGATTTCTTCCACCACAGTGCGGGCCCGGTCGATATCGAAATCAAGGATCGAAACTTTCGCGCCCTGGCTCGCAAAATGACGGGCCGTCGCGGCCCCGAGGCCACTGCCGCCACCTGTCACGAAAGCTGCTTGTCCGGATATCAGCATGACACAGCCTCTGAATTGGTTTTAGTCATCATTGTTATATCTCATACCTATTTTGATACGCCGAAAGGGCGCACTCCTTCCGGCTGGGTTAACCAGCCAGAAGGAACAGGGTGATTGACGGAAAGAGAACCAACAGGATCACGCGGACTATGTCGGACGTTACGAACCAGAGAACCGCCTTGTAGGTCTCCTTCATCGGTGTCGACCGGTCCATCGCGTTGATGATGAATAGGTTCATGCCGACGGGCGGTGTTATCAGCCCCACCTCGACAACGATCAGCACCAGGATACCGAACCAGATGGCAACGTGTTCCGGGCTCATGCCGAAGTCGAGCACGCTGATCACCGGAAAGAAGATCGGGATGGTCAGAAGGATCATCGACAGGCTGTCCATCAGGCAGCCGAAGACCAGGTAGAACAGCAGGATCAGTGTCAGAACGACAAGCGGACTGAAGCCCTGGCCAACGACCCAGCCGGAGAGTTCCTGCGGCAGCTGGCTGAGTGCCAGGAAGCTGTTGTAGAAGCCGGCACCGAGCACGATGAAGAAGATCATCGCCGTGCTCATGGCCGTCTGGATCATGCTGTCGACAAAGACCTTCCAGGTCAGGTTACCGGAAATGAGCGCGATGATGCCCGTTCCGGCCGCACCCACGGCAGCGCCCTCGGTTGGGGTGAACCAGCCCAGATAGATGCCACCGACCACGAGCCCGAACACCAGAAGCACAGGCCAGACGTCCATGAGCGCACGCATGCGCTCCGCATAAGGCACCGGCTCACGTGTTCCGGCGGAGCCGGGATTGAGGCGGACATAGATCGAGATGGTGATCATGTAGCCGATGGCCGCCAGAATGCCCGGAATGAAGGCAGCCAGGAACAGCTTGGCGATGTTCTGTTCGGTCAGGATGGCATAGATCACCAGGATGACCGACGGCGGAATGAGAATGCCGAGCGTGCCGCCGGCGGCCAGCGTTGCCGTCGAAAAGCCGCCGGAATAGCCGTAGCGGCGCAGTTCCGGCAGGGCGACACGGCTCATGGTGGCGGCGGTTGCCAGTGACGATCCGCAGATGGCGCCAAAGCCAGCGCAGGCCCCGACCGCAGCCATGGCAACACCGCCCTTGCGATGGCCGAGCCAGCTTTCGGCGGCCTTGAAGAGAGACGACGACATGCCCGAGTGGGTCGCGAACTGCCCCATCAGCAGGAACATCGGAATGATCGTCAGCGAGTAGCTGGAGAAGGTTGAATAAGTCTCCGACTTCAGCTTGGCGAGAATGATGTTGGAACTGCCGGTCGCAAGATAGAGACCACCCAGACCGCAAATCATCATGGCAAGGCCGATCGGCGCCCGCAGGAAAATAAGCAGCAGAAGAACGGGAAACGACAGATAGCCGAGTTCAAGCAGGCTCAATGGACCCCTCCCTCGGCATCGGGCGTGAAACGCCGGCCGGTGATCAGTTCAAGCACCTTGGCGACGGCGCAGTAGAGCGCGACGACGGAGGCAACAGCGGCGGCGGCAAAGCTGAGCGCGAAGGCCCACCAGATCGGAAACTGCAGCAGGAAGGTGGTTTCGTTGTAGCGCATCTTGTCTTCCATGCCGACGAACAGCCGCCAGGTGATCAGGAAGATCAGCAAGCTGAGGAGAACCTCCCACACGACTTCCAGCCACCGGTTCATCCAGCGCGGAAAACTGCCGGCGAAGACGTCCACGGTGGCGTGCCCCCGCTTAAGCTGGCAGATGGGCAGAAAGGCGAAAATGGTGAAGCTGATCCCCGCCTCGACCAGCTCGAAATCGCCGGAAACCGGACCGACACCGGTCGCGATCAGCGCGTTGGCGGCACTTTCGGACAGCGAGGTCATGAATTCGGAATGACCGAATGTGTTCAGCCCGCGGCCAAGCACGCTGACACAGGTCAGCCCGATCAGCGCTGTCAGAACCAGACCGCCAAGGATCGCCATGAAGCGCGCGAGACGCTCCACCAGAGTGAGCAGCATTTTACGTGTATCCTGTCGAAGGATGCCCTCCGGAACACCTGGTTCCGGAGGGCTGCTTCATGACGGTCAGTTGGCCATCAGCGCTTCGGCACGGGCCTGCAGCGCCTTGCCGTCGATGCCCTTGGCATCCATTTCGGCGTACCACTCGTCGATGGTGCCCTGAGCGGCGGCTTCCCACTCGGCAGCCTGCTCGTCCGTCAGCGTGATGATGTTGTTGCCCATCTCCACGGCTGCGGCCCGCGGGCCGGCATCATCGGCCTGCATCTGCTTGCCGGCGAAGGCAGAGAATTCCTCACCGGAGTTTGCGTCGATGATGGCCTTCAGGTCGTCCGGCAGGCTGTCGTACTTGTCCTTGTTCATCCCGAAGATGAAGGACGTGGTGTAGAGCGCCTTGCCCGGAAACTCGGTATGGTTCTTGACCAGCTCGTTCACCTTCAGCGCGCCGACGACTTCCCACGGAATAACCGTCGCATCGACAACACCCTTGCTGAGCGCTTCCGGAATAGCCGGAACCGGCATGCCGATCGGCGTTGCACCCAGATTGGAGAACAGCTTGTTGGTGACACGGGTCGGTGCACGCAGCTTAACGCCGTTCAGGTCGGACAGTGCGACGATCGGCTTGCTGGAGTGGATGACACCGGGTCCATGAACCCAGAGGGCCAGCGGCTTGAAGCGCGCGAAGTCCTCATCCATCATGGTTTCTTCGGCAAGCTTCCAGTAGGCGCGGGACATTGTCTCCGCATCCGTCATCGTGAACGGAAGCTCGAACACTTCTGCGCGCGGGAAGCGGCCCGGGGTGTAGCCGGCAACGGTCCAGACGATATCAACGACACCATCGACGACCTGATCGATCAGCTCCGGCGGCTTGCCGCCCAGCTGCATGGCCGGATAACGCTCGATCTTGATGCGCCCACCGGATTCCGCTTCGATCTTGTCGGCCCAGGGGTCGAGAACGTTCTTGGGTACATTGGCCTGAGCCGGCAGGAACTGGTGCAGGCGCAGCGTGACTTCCTGCGCAAGTGTGGACGACATGCTCCCGCCAAGTGCGATTGCGGAGACAGTCGCAACCACAGCCAGTTTGGCAAACTGCTTATGCAAGTTGATCATGGTTTCCTCCCTGTTCGATCAACTTCAAAACCTGACCGGATTCCTCCCTCCGATCAGATGATGATCTATAATAGTTATATTACATAACTTTTTTCAAGCTCTATTTGGCGACCTGGTTCACTCCCTTCGCCTTGAGCTTTGCATGCAGGCGACCAATCGGAAAGTTATACATTCTGGTCAGCCGCAAAAGCATCACAAGATCCCGTAAAATTTGCCGGAGTTTGTGATGGATCAATCCCGAAGGCAAGGGTTTCCGTGAGAAGAATGGACAGAAAACGTCTTTATCATCAACCCTGCCACTTCCTGCAAATGAAGACCCGCCAGCCGGCATGACAACAGGCACCTCACCTAACGCAAGGGCATCAAGGCGGTAGCATCAAGCCAACGGGAATTTGTGGAAAGCCTGCCGGAAGTCGCAACGTCCCGGGCCTTGCGGGCTATCCGAACGCCGGAACACCATTGGCGAGCACACTCGACCAGAGGCTGGTTCAATGGAATGGAAAATCAGGGAAAGCACCGGCAGGCCGTGGGCTCGAAGCCCGGCCTGCCGGTCAGGTGCCGGCCTACGCGGACTTGGAGGTAAGGGTCGGTGAGAGGGTCAGTTGCTCGAACAGCCGGGCGACGGCCTCCGCGCCCGGATCGTTGTGACCGGAGAGGTTCGCCTCCGAGACATAGGATGCCCTGCCCGCGCGCGCCCGCGTGATCCGTGCCGTGGCGTCCGCGCCCTGACGGGCTTCGGCAGCAGCCGCCTCGACACCGTTTTCCAGCGCATTCAGCGCCGGCAGCAGGGCGTCGATCATGGTGCGGTCACCTGGCTGGGCACCGCCCACCTGCATGATCCGGTCAAGACCCGCTTTCAGCGCTCCAATGGCCCCACGGCCGCTGGAGGACGCATCGCCAGCAGCGGCAAAGAAGATCGCCAGCAGGACACCGGAAGACCCGCCCATCGTCTGGCTGAGTTCCAAACCGATGGCGCGATAAAGCTGGGTGAGATCCGCCAGCGGCAACCGGTCGAGCGCCTTCACCAGCGCCCGGGCGGCGGTGGCAAGTGTGCTGCCGGTATCGCCGTCGCCCGACTTGGCATCAAGCGCATTGAGATCGTCCTCGGCCGCGATCAGGATGTCGCAACACCGCTCGATGAACTTACGCGTCTCCGGGTTCTTGGACGGCAGCGGCTGGATCGGCGTCAGGCCGTCCGGCAGGGGCAGGACGGAAACCGCGCCAAGCGCAAGACAGCCGGGCCACGCCCAGGGTGCGACCGGCGCCTGCAGCAGGGCTTCTTCCGTCTTGCCGACGGGCAGCAGCGACACGGAGAACCCATGCATGTCGAGCGAGGTCATCATCGCCGCGGGGCCGATGACCCAGCGGATCTGACTGCCGATGCGCGAGGCCGTGAGTTCTTCCAGAAGCACCGACATTTCAAGAGGTGTCGTGCTGCCCAGATTGTTCACGATCGCCACATGAGGTCCGGGTGCGAGGTTCGGCGCAAGCCGGTCGACCACCATGGCCATGGCGGCGCGGGCATTCGAATAATCAACCTGCTCGATCCCCGCCTCGCCGTGAATGCCAAGCCCGAGTTCCGCCTTGCCATGGGCAATCCGGTCTTCCTTGGGCGAGCCCGGCACCGTGCAGGTGTCCAGCGACATGCCGATCGAGATCGCACCGCCGATGGTTTTCTTCGCCGCCTCGGTAATGGTTTCCAGATCCGCGCCCTGATCGGCAAGCGCTCCGGCGATCTTGTGCACGAACAGCGTACCGGCGACACCGCGCGCCTGCGGCAGGTCCGGCAGGGCAACGTCGTCATCGACAATCACCATGTTGACCTTCAGTCCGAAGGAGCGGGCCCGCTCGGCCGCAAGACCAAAGTTCAGCCGGTCGCCGGTGTAGTTCTTGACGATCAGCAGGCAGCCGGCCTTGCCTGTAACGGCCAGAATGCCCGCCAGCACGGCATCCACGGAGGGAGATGCAAACACCTCGCCGCAGACGGCCGCCGTCAGCATGCCCTGGCCGACAAAACCTGCATGGCTCGGCTCATGGCCAGAGCCGCCGCCGGAGACAAGTGCCACTTTGGATTTGTCCCAGTCGGTGCGCACCACCACCTTGATATGCGGATAGCCGTCGAGACGGGCGAGCCGCCCGCCGGCCGTGCGCAACATGCCGTCAATCGCTTCGGTGACGAGCGTTTCCTTGGTATTGATGAATTGCTTCATGTCCCGTCTCCTCAGGAAATGCGAGCGCCGCTGGCGTCGAAGAAAAGCGGATTTCTTGGTTGAATGGCGAGAGTGTCGCCCGGTTCCAGGGCGGTGTGGCTGTCTGACAGCGTTACGACGGAATGTCCATCCAGAGATAGATGCAGCCGGGTCTGATCACCCAGATGTTCGACCCGGCGAACTTCCGATACCTTGCCCTCGCCTTGCGCGATATGCTCCGGGCGCAGACCGATGGTCTTGGCGCCGCTCGGCGCACCGGCGAAAAGATCGGCCGGCAGCACGTTGATGCGTGGCTGGCCGAGACGCCCGGCGACATAAAGATTGACCGGGTTCTCGTATATCTCGCGCGGCGATCCGAATTGCACCAGGCGACCATGATCGAGAACGCCGACGTGCGTTGCCATGGTCATGGCCTCGATCTGGTCATGGGTCACATAAAGCAACGTCGCCCCCAGGCTTTCCTGGATGCGCTTCAACTCGATGCGCAGGTCAGACCGCAGCTTGGCGTCGAGCGAGGAAAGCGGTTCATCCATGAGATAGATGGATGGATCGCGCACCAGTGCCCGGCCGATGGACACCCGCTGCATTTCGCCGCCGGAAAGGTTGGTCGCCTTGTTGGCAAGCTTGTGCGAAATGCGCAAGACTTCGGCCACTTCGGCAACCTTGCGGTCGATCTCGTCCGCAGGCGTCTTGAGCAAGGGCGAGCGAAGCGGAAATGCCAGGTTCTCCCGCACGCTCATGTGCGGATAGAGCGAATACTGCTGGAACACCATGGCGACGTTGCGCTGCGCCGGCGTGTCGCCAACCACCGACCGCCCCGCGATGACGACGTCGCCCGAGTCCGGCTGTTCCAGTCCCGCGATCAGACGCAGGATGGTGGTCTTTCCGGCCCCTGTCGGCCCCAGCAGCGTCACGAAGGCGCCATTGGGGATGTTCATGCTCACCTCATCGACGGCGAGCGTATCGCCGAAACGCTTGGTGAGGCCTGACAGCCTGACTTCAGCCATGAGCAAGCACTCCCTCGTTCAGTTCCGACCGCAGCGCCCGCCCCGACTGATTGTCGAACAACGTGACCGTTGATCCGTTGAATTCGAGGCCGACAAATTCACCGGCGCGAACTGGCTGGTCCGAGGGAATGCGGGCCTTCAGCTCACCAGAGGCGGTCTTCAACGTGACGATCTGCGTGGTGCCGAGATATTCGGCTGCCAGAACCTCGCCCCGGTAGGATCCGCTGTCGTTGAGCGTGATGTGCTCCGGACGGATGCCGAAGACCATGTCGCCTTCAAAGGGTTCCATCAGCCGCGGCACGTCCAGTTCCTCGTGATGCATCATCACCTTGGACGCACCCGCATGGACCTCGCCATGGAAGCGCAGGAAATTCATTGGCGGCGAGCCGATGAAGTCGGCAACGAACATGGTCGCCGGCTTGTCGTAGATATCCTGCGGCGTGCCGAACTGTTCGATGACGCCGTGGTTCATGACGACGATCTTGTCGCCCATCTGCATGGCTTCCAGCTGGTCGTGGGTGACATAGACCGTGGTGGCGCCCATACGGTCGTGCAGGGCCCGCAGCTCCTCGGCCATGTGCTCGCGGAACTCCGCATCGAGCGCACCGAGCGGCTCGTCCATCATGAAGGCTTTCGGATCCCGGACGATGGCCCTGCCGAGCGCGACGCGCTGGCGGTCGCCGCCGGAAAGCCCGCCCACGGGCCGGTCGAGGATGTTCTCGATCCCGAGAATGCGGGCAACTTCCGCCACTTTCTCGGCAACCTGATGTTTCAGCATGCCCTGGCTGACCAGCGGATAGGAGATGTTCTTGCGCACATTCATGTGCGGGTAGAGGGCGAACATCTGGAAGACGAAGGCGATATCGCGCTGGCTCGCCGGCCGTTGGCCGACCTCCTCGCCATCGATATAGATCTCGCCCGACGTCGGCAGCTCCAGCCCGGCGATCATGCGCAAGGTCGTGGTCTTGCCGCAGCCGGACGGACCCAGAAGCATGAAGAACTCACCGTCCTCGATCTTGAAGGAAGACGACTGCACGGCAGTGAAGTCGCCGAATTCCTTCCGAAGGTTTCTGATTACGATCTCTGCCAAGACAGTCACTCCGGAAAGTGGCTGACGATGATGAACATGACTGTTCCGGTCAGCGTGACGATGAAGGAATAGGTGTAGGCCCACAGGAAGACCGGCTGCATCAGCATGATCACCCCAATGGCGATCAGAAGGGATGCGAGCATTTCCCAGGACCCGCGGCGCAGGCGGACGAGGCCGCTCATGAAATCGCTGATCATTTGCGGACCGCTCCGAAGGTGATGCCGCGCAGGAGATGTTTGCGAAGCAGGATGGTGAAGACCATGACCGGCACCAGGAACAGGGTTGCCCCTGCCGCGACCGCCGGCCAGTCCTGGCCGCCGACGCCGATGATGGTCGGGATGAAGGGGGGAGCCGTCTGTGCCGTGCCGGAGGTCAGCAGCACCGCGAAGGCATATTCGTTCCACGAGAAGATCAGGCAGAAGATGGCAGTGGAGGCGATGCCCGTTGCCGCCTGCGGCAACACCACCTTGTAGAATGCCTGGAAGCGGGTGTAGCCGTCGATCAGCGCCGCTTCCTCGTATTCTCGCGGGATCTCGTCGATGAAGCCCTTCAACAGCCAGACCGCAAGCGAGATATTGACCGCCGTATAGAGCAGGATCATGCCCAGGTGCGTATCCGACAGCCCAAGGGTGCGGAACATCAGGAAGATCGGGATCGCGACCGCGATCGGTGGCATCATTCTTGTCGACAGGATGAAGAACAGCAGGTCATCCTTCAGCGGCACCTTGAACCTTGAAAAGGCATAGGCGGCGAGTGTTCCGAGGAACACCGACAGGAAGGTGGAGCCGAAGCCGATGATGACCGAATTCAGGAACCTTTCGCCGTAGCGGGACGGACCTGCGATCACCATGTCGCGGTTGCGCACGATTTCCTCGTACCAGGTAGCGGGCGGCGGCAGCGCCTGAAGCTGTTCCGGCGACACGCGGGTGCGGGTGGTGAAGAGGTTGACGTAGCCTTCCAGAGACGGTTCGAAGAGTACCTTCGGAGGATAGGCGATGGCATCGACCGGAGACTTGAACCCTGTTGTCAGGATCCAGACCAGTGGCAGCAGGGTGATGACCGCGTAGGCGATGACCAGCGACCCGGCCACCCACTTCTGCCGCGAAGACGGTTCTGTGATGGAATAGCTGCTCATCTTTCCTTCACCTTGTTCAGGGCTTTGACGTAGATCGAGGCGAGGCCGAAGACAGTCACGAACAGGACGATCGCGTAGGCGGAGGCATAGCCGGTGCGCCACTTCTCGAAGGCTTCACGCTTCAGGTTGATGGAGGTGAGCTCAGTCACGGAGCCGGGGCCACCGCCGGTGAGCTGCACCACAAGATCGAACATCTTGAAGTTCTCGATGCCGCGGAACAGGACTGCCAGCATGAGGAAGGGCAGCACCATGGGCACAGTGATCGTCCAGAACTGGCGCCACTTGCTGGCCCGATCGATTTCCGCGGCCTCGTAGATATAGTCCGGTATCGATCGGAGGCCTGCCAGACAGATGAGCATCACGAAGGGGGTCCACATCCAGGTATCGACGATCACGATGGCCCAGGGCGCGAGCGCCACGTCGCCGATCATCTGGAAGGATGCCGGATCGACCCCGGTGAAGAAGGACACACCGTAATTGAAGAGACCGATCTGCGGCTGGTAGAGAAAGGTCCAGAAATTGCCGACAACGGCCGGAGACAACATCATCGGCAGCACGATCAGGGTGGTCCACAGATCGTTACCCTTGAATTTCCGGTTGATCAGCCAGGCCAGTGTGAAACCGATCAGCACCTGCAGGACGATGGTCCAGAACAGGAAATGCGCGGTCGCCTGCATGGTCAGCCAGATGTCGCCATCGGTCAGGATGCGCTCGTAATTGCGCAGGCCGATGTATTCGACATCGCGGTTGGGCCGATTGGCCCGGAAATTCGTGAAACTGAGATTGATCGTCCAGATCAGCGGGAAGATATTGACCGCAAGCAGCAGGAAAATTGTCGGAGCGACAAAAAGCCAGGCAATCGTACGGTCGGAAAGCCCTCGGATTTTCGCGGCAACGGTGGGCGGCGTTGCCTTTGCTACTCGGTCTATCGGGGTGTCGGACATGAGACGCTCTTCTTGAGAAACGGTTCCGGAAAGCACGGGCCGGGACGACCGGTCTTTCAGGGTGAGACAGCCCGCCAGAAGGCGGGCTGTCCGCAGAGGCAGGATCAGGACATGGCCGACAAAAGACCGGCCATCCACTGAGACAAGGGCAGGTCAAACCCTGACAATCGCATTGGTATCGTCAGGGTTCTCCTGGAGCCGTCAGAGCTTGCCTTCGTCCTCGAAGGTTTCGGTCCAGTCGGCGATCAGCTTGTCGAGCGCTTCCTGTGCGGTGCCCTGGTCGGCAACCACATAGTCATGAAGGCGTTTTTGCATCGCCAGCAGCAGTTCGGCGTAAGCCGGCTCCTGCCAGAAATCCATCACGTTATCCATGGCCAGAAGGAAGTCGGACGCAAACGGAGCACTGTCCGGGAAGCTCGGGTCGCTGAGGACGCTGACATGGCAGGAATAGCCACCGAGATCCCACCACTTCTTCTGAACGCTCGGCTGCGCGAACCACTTGATGTACTCAAGCGCCGCATCCTGCTTGTCGGAATAGGCCACCACGGAGATGCCCTGCCCGCCGAGCGTCGAGGCTTCCCGGTTCTGGCCGGGATTGACGAAGAAGCCGATCTTGTCGCCGCCCACATCCGGGTCGGCATAAAGACCGGGGAAGAAGGCGAACCAGTTCATGGCCATGGCCACCTGCCCCGACTTGAAGGCATCGAGGGACTGTTCCATGTAGCTGTCGGTGTAGCCCGGGGGCGTGCCGGTCTTGTAGAGTTCCTTGTAGAACTCCAGACCCGCCACGGCTTCGGGCGAGTTGACCGCACCTTCCATGTCGTATTTGCCCGGCGTCATCTCGTATTTGAAGCCGAACGGATAAAGCGCGCTGGTCGCGCCCATGGTGATGCCTTCCGAGCCGCGCTCGGTGAAGATGGACGCGCCGTACCGGGTCTGACCGTCGATCTCGCGTCCCTGGAAGAACTGTGCGACTTCCAGAAGCTCAGCTTGCGTCTTGGGCGGAGCCAGGTCACGGCCGTGCTTCTCCTTGAAGGCAGCCTGAATGTCCGGCATTTCGAACCAGTCCTTGCGATAGAACCAGCCGTTGGCATCGCCCATGGCCGGCAGCGCATAGTAGTTCGGCTCGCCCTTGGGCCAGGTGGAATAGGCATAGACGGTCGCCGGAGCGAAATCGTCCATGCTGATGCCTTCCTTCTCGAAGAAGTCGTTCAGCTTGACGTAATGGCCGTTTTCCGCACCGCCGCCGATCCACTGGCTGTCACCGATCAGCAGATCGCACAGTTTGCCGCCGGAGTTTAGCTCGTTCAGCATGCGGTCGGCGAAGTTCGGCCAGGGCACGAATTCGAAGTTCATGGTGTGGCCGTACTCGGCTTCAAATTCCTTCGACAGTTCGACCAGCGCGTTGGCCGGATCCCAGGCCGCCCAGCACAGCGTCAGCTCATCGGCCTGCGCATTGGAAACAGATAGTCCGCTAACCGCAACAATGGCGGTTGCCGCGAGAAGTTTCGCAGTTTTCATGGGTGAAGTCCTCCCGAATGGTCGCGCGCCGGCGCATGCCGGACCGCAGCACTCCTCCAAGTGCAGGCTCACGCTATCTGACATACGTATGTCACGTCAATCAAAAAACTGACATACGTCTTTCTTTTCGAGGTCAATCAGACCTGAACCATGCCGACAACACAGGGCATGATATTGATATTGCTTATTTTTAAGGGACAGAACTCTTGGCCGGAGCGGCCAGCCTCAATAGAGGTTTTCGCGCATGATGATCTCGATCCGGATCTTTTCCTGCGCCTCATAGATGTCCGTGCCGTCGCATTTCGCCCGCAAGACCCGCAGGGCACTGCGCACGAGATGCCCGACATTCTGGGCGATGACAGCATCAAGTTCGCCATCGGCAAGAGCCTGCCGCGTTACGGGCGTCAGATCGTGAGCGATCACCACAAACCGTCCGGCAACGCCATGCTCACGCAATGCATCCAGCATGGCCGCATTGCCCGACCCCATGGAATATACCGCCTTCAGCTCCGGATGTGCCTTGAGCGCGTGGTCAAGGGTTTCATGGATCCGGTCCGGATCGTCGTAGAATTCGATCGTCGGCAGGGTCTTCAGTTGCGGAAAGTCCCGCGACAGCACTTCGTCCAGACCGAAGCGGCGCTCGATACTGTCACGCGCCACCATGGAATTGGTCACCACCAGGATGCTGCCGGTCTCGTTGCGCAAAAACTTGCCCAACAGCGCCCCTGCGGTCTTGCCGGCGGAGAAATTGTCGACACCTGCAAAATAGTGGCACTTCGAGTTCGGCAGGTCCGACACCAGCGCGACGACGTAAACACCTGCACTCTTGATATGCGCGATGGCATCGCGCACCTGCGGTGTTTCCGGAACCATCATGGCAACGCCGTCCAGTTCGGACAGGTCCAGGGTCTTCAGCTTGTCGACAACCGCGTGCGGATCGGCGGCGTCGACCAGCAACACGCTGACGTCGGTCCGGTCCGCCACCTGCGCACCGGACGCTTCTTCGACCGCAGCCACCAGCGTTTCGACGAAATGATTGGGCCCTTCGGGAAGAACGAACACGAATTTGTACTGGCGCTGCCTGGCGAGATTGGCCGCATTCGTATCGCGCACATAGCCGAGCTTGCGGACAGCTTCCTTCACCCGCTCCGCGTTCTTCGGGCGCACATCCGCACGCCCGTTCAAGACCCGGTCGACGGTCGACAGGCTGACCCCGGCCTCGCGGGCGATATCGTGTACGGTTGGCTTGACCATTACGTCTCCCGGACCACCCCGCGTTCTCGTGAACACAGACAAGATGATCCACCACTTCAACGCCGATCAGCGTCCGGGCGCTCCCGCGGGACCGACCGGACACTCGCTGACCGACAGGGAGACAATGTCGCGCAGCATTCTGACATACGTCAATCAAAAATCCGCTTTACGGCGATAGACGGAGGAAATTTCCCCAAGGATATCAGGCAATTGCAAATCACGGGCAAGCGTTGCAGAAGCAAGATGGCGCCATTGGCCACGCTTTCCTGCAGCTAATCCGATTCATGGCAACAGGGCAAGCCAGGCCGGTCGTTTCAACCGGCACCAGCTCAAGGAACAGCAATCAAACAGCGGACAGACCGGGGTCAGTAGCACCCGCACTGTAGGCACATGCAGGCTCTGCAAGCGGAGCCTTGCCATTTGCCTCCGCAAAGGCCCGGACCATGTGCGCAAGCCCTTCCTCTATGCTTGTCTTCGTTTGCCAGCCGAGCAATTGCCGTGCTCTTTCCCCCGACCCGACGAAGCCGTTGACGTCGAAGCTGCGCGGCCCGACATGGTGGATTTCGGCGGCCGTTCCGGCCAGCCGTACGCTGGCTTCGGCAAGTTCGGTCAGGCTGGTGCCGACCCCGGAGACGAATTGCACAGGTGGCGGCGCCTTCCGTTCCATCTCGATGAAAGTGACCATCTTCAGGATACCGTCAACGACATCATCCAGATAATTGAAGTCGAAGACATGATTGCGGCCCTCGACCTGCAATCTCCGCCCTTCGGCGGCGGCTCTTGCGAAGGCAGGTACAACGCGGTCCGCATGATCGGAAATCCGGCCGTAGACGTTCGAGAACCGCAGGATAGCGGCCTTGACACCGGCCTCCTGGGCCGCCTCCACCAGCTTTTCGCCTGCCAGCTTCGACCGCCCGTAGACATTCATCGGGCAGCGTGCAGTGTCTTCATCTGCCGGAAACCGCGTGACCGGCCCATAGGCTTCCCGGCTGCTGCCGAAGAGAACCCAGGGACGGCTCCCGCTACTTGCGGCAGCTGCAAGAACGTTGCGGGTTCCCCCGACATTCACGTCCCGGCACAGCATGGGATTATGCTCACCCCAAAGCACCCGGGACACCGCTGCCAGGTGAATAACGCCGCCGCAGCCCCGCACTGCGTCTTCAACAGCAGCGCCGTTGCGGCTGTCCTGCCCAGCCTCGGCAATATCAAACGTGCGGACGGGACGGCCCAGCGCCGTCAGCGTGTCCACAAGGGCGGACCCGATAAGGCCGGCACTTCCGGTGATCAGTATAGGAAGGGACATGATGTGGTGTGTTCCGGGGTAGCTGCGAAAGCCCGGCCGCCTACCCGCTCGGCCGTTAAATCGCGCCTAGCACGCGCCGTGCCAAAGACGCCCGGCAGCATCACAAAGCTGCTGCGGATCAAAATCTCTCGGCCAATTCCGCCAGACGGCTTCTCCATCAAGCTGCGCTTGCTCGGAGCCCCCTCCGCCAATGCTGGGCCATGGCATGACCGCGCCATGGCATTTCCTGCCCAGCGCACGGCCAGCACCGGGCGAATTTTGCCTGGCGAAAGCGGCAGGGTTTGTCCGACGCGACCAACAGTCAGCATCCATTCAACAGGAGAAATCAGCGTTTTTCGCAAAAACAGGCACTGGCACGGAAGTTGCTGAGCAGCCTTCGGCCCGCTATGGGGCTTTCTGGAACCTCCTTAAGTGACGACAATCAACGCCACGCCCAGCGCGGCAACCTTCTACGTCTCACCTGCAAGCACGTCGGTGTCTCCGGCCACGGACGAGCCATCTTCCGATACAACTTCCGGACAAACGACGACGGGATCTGGAACCAGCACCCTCACCTCGTCCCAGACGCTCGCCAGTTACGACGCGATCACCTACCAGGAAGTCAGCACCGACGACGCGGACCATATCCGCGCGCTGACCACCACCCAGATCCGGCAACTGACGGCGGAGGACCTTGCCGCCTTTTCCGCGAGCGAGTTGCAGGCACTGACGGCACCCCAGATCGCCGCCCTTTCCGCCACCCAGATCCAGGATCTTTCCGGAACACAGATCGAGGCGTTTTCGCCCGGTCAGGTCAAGAGCTTTGCGACATCCGTCCTCGCCGGGTTCTCCGACAGCCAGTTTTCGCATTTCGGCTCTGACGATATTTCCGCACTGACCAGCCTGCAGGTGAAGGCTCTTTCACCCGCGAGAGTGGCGGGCCTGAGCCTGGAACAGTTTTCCGGCATGGCCAGCACCCAGCTTGGCATGCTGAGCGTGTCGCAATTCCGCAATCTGACCGTGGACCAGGTTGCGGCAATGACGGCGGTACAATCCGGCCAGCTGACGACCACCCATATGGGCAGCCTGACGATGCCGCAGGTGAAGGCGATCAGCGTCGACACGCTGCTGTCGCTCGCCAGCACCCAGTTCCGCGCCCTCAGCAGCCAGAGCATCGCCGCACTGACGACGACCCAGTTCGGCGCCCTGACCGCCACCCATATCGGCACGCTGTCGACCACCCAGGTGAAAGGGCTGACGCTGCCGGAAATATCCGCGCTGACGTCCTCCCAGCTTGCCGGGCTCACGGCCCAGCAGGTCTCCGTGCTGTCGACCAGGCAGGTCCAGTCCTTCTCCGAGGACCAGATCCAGACCTTCAGCCCCGGGCAGATCAGGTTTTTTCCGGAACCTCCATCGGCGCCATGACGACCACGCAGATCGGAGCACTGACCGCTCCCCAGATCGCAAATTTCAGCAAGGCCCAAATCCAGGGCCTTACCCAGACCCAGACGCGTTACCTGAACGAGACCCAGCTCGGCGCGCTGAACTTCTCACAGATCGGCCAATTGACCCGGACGGCGGTGGCTGCCCTCGGGGCTCAGCAGGTCGCCTCCCTGACGGCAGACCAGTTCGCGTCTTTCTCGGCAACGCAGATCACCTCGCTCAACAACGAAGTCATTTCCGGCCTCAGCGAAACCCGCATCGCCAGTCTGACCACCACACAATTCCAGGGCCTGACCGCCGGCGACCTGTCGCTGTTTTCCGAAGACCAGTTCAAGGCGCTGACAGAGACCCAGCTGAACGCAATCACCGCAACCCAGGGCAAGGCGCTGAAGGAAACCCAGATCGCGCTTCTTACCGGCACGCGCTTGAGCGCCCTGTCCAGTTTCGTGATCGCGGGGTTCAACGAGACCCAGTTCGACGCCCTGTCGACCGACCAGATCGGCGCCTTGAGCGTCAACCAGGTGCGCGGCATCGGCACCACGATGATCGCCGCACTGGATGAAACCCAGATCGGCGCTCTCGGTTCACTGCAGGTCCGCTCGCTGACCGCTCCCCAGATGCGGGCGTTTTCCGCCGGACAGCTCCGAACTTTCAGCACCGAGCAGATCGGCTCGATGGGCTATGCTCAGGCGCTAGCCCTGAATGGCACGACAATCCGCCAGCTCAGCAGCGATCAGATCGCCGCCTTCAACAGCACAGCCATCAAGGGCTTTTCCACCACCACGATTGCCGCTCTCGGACCGGAGCAGATGGAAGCGCTGTCGAGCAGCTTCCTGTCGAACCTGTCGACCAGCCAGTTGCGGAGCCTGACCGAAACCGCCTTCGCAAGCCTGAGTGCCGAGCAGTTTGCGGCGCTCGGCAACACGCAACTTGCCGATCTTGCCCCGGCGCAGATCCGCGGTTTGAGTGAAAGCCATATCGCGGCCCTGACGCCAGACAGGCTGGAAAGCCTGACTGCCACTGCCCTGTCGGGCCTGACCGGCTCCCAGATCGGGTTCTTCTCGACGAGCCAGCTCAGCCAGCTTGCCCCGACCCAGATTGCCGGTCTCTCGAGCCAGGCAATCGCCGCCCTTGGAACGGACCAGCTTGCAGCGCTGTCGACAACGCAAGTCGCGGCTCTCACCGGCGCACAGGTGAAAAGCCTGACCGCATCGGCGGTTTCATCGCTGTCGTCGGATCAGTTCCAGGCGTTGTCCACGTCCCAGATTGCAGCCCTTGCCGGCAACACTGCCGGCCTGACGGATGCTCAGATTTCCGCGCTGCAGGGCGAGCGCCTGAACGCCCTTTCGGCAGCCGGCATTTCTTCCCTCGGCTCCGGCCAGATCGCTGCTCTGACACCGGACCAGATTGCGGCGCTGAGCAACACACAGGTTTCAGCTCTTTCCAGCACCGCCGTCGGCCAGTTGAGTACGGCGCAATTCGATGCCTTCACGACAACGCAGATCACATCCCTTGTCGCCAATCAGGCCAAGGGCCTGACCCGGGACCAGATTGCTTCCCTGTCGACAACACAGGTGGCAAGCCTTGCACCTGCCGCACTAGGCGCCCTCGACGGCACCCAGACCGAAGTGCTGTCTTCGACCCAGGCGGCCGCGCTGTCTGCCAAACAGATCGGCTCGCTGTCGGCCTCCGGGCTTGCCGGCCTGAACAGCGACGTTGTTGCAGGGCTTGAGAAAACCCAGATTGCGGGACTGACAGCCACACAGACCGCATCTCTCGGCGCGACCCAGATCGCCGCATTGTCCGCGGACCAGCTGGCCCAGTTCAGCTCCGTGCAATTGCGTGCCCTGACCCAGACGCAGATGGCGGCGGTGACGGCGACCAAGCTCGGATCTCTGTCGAACGCGCAATTTGGCGAACTGACGGCAGCCGCGATCGGCGGTTTGCGTGAAGAGACCATCGCCGCCCTGACGACGACACAACTCGGCTCCTTGACAACGACACAGATGAAAGGCCTGACCGACGAACAGGTCGATGCGCTGTCGCCCGAGCAGATCCTGGCACTGAGCGACAAGCAGATCGGTGCGTTGTCTGCAACGGGTCTTGCAGGTCTTTCCGCCTCTGACGTGTCGGGCCTGACAACAGCCCAGTTGAACGGCCTGACAGGGGTTCAGTTGAAGGCCTTGAACGCAACCCAGTTCGAAGCCCTGGTGCCGGATCAGATCGCCGCGCTGACAGCAACCCAGATCGCCAGTTTCAACGCGGCGCAGGTGACCCGCCTGACAACGGAACAGGTGGAAGCACTGACCACCACCCAAACCGCAGCCCTTTCGGCCACCGGGATCAAGGGCCTGACCCGAACCGCAATTGGAACCTTGAGCGATGCCCAGCTGGCCGCCTTGACCGGCACGGCGATGGCGGGCCTCGCCACCACGCAGATCCAGTCTTTCAGCACCGGCCAGATATCCGCCCTGTCGGTAACACAGGTGAAAAGTCTCAGCGCCGGAACGATCGGCGCGCTCAAGGCCACTCAGGCAGCCACCCTCACCAACGAACAGCTTGCAGCCCTGAGCACCACACAAATTGCGGGCCTGGGTGATGAAGCCCTTGAAGCCTTTTCGAGTGAGCAGATCGCGGCGCTGTCACGGTCGCAGATCAGCAGTCTGAGCACCGCGGCGCTGACCGGACTAACCACGACACAGACCACCTCCCTCTCCACATCACAGATCAGCGCGCTCACGAGAACGCAGATCGGATCGCTGTCGGCGGATCAGATCGGCGCTTTCACGACCAGCCAGATTGCCGGGCTGACGACCACCCAGGTCAGCGCCATTTCTGGAGACGCTGCTGCAGGCCTGAGCCCGGCGACGACCGCCTCCCTTTCGACAACACAACTGAACGCGCTTTCAGCCGCAGCCTGGAAAGGCCTTGCCCCGGCAGCAGTTTCCGCGCTCTCGACCAGCCAGATATCCAGCCTCGCTGCAATCACCATCGGCCTTCTGAACGGCGATCAGGTCGGTGCGCTATCGACCACGCAGATCGAGAGCCTGTCGAAAACGCAGATACAGCGGCTTTCCGCCGAAGGTCTCGGTGCCATGAGTGCCGGGCAACTGGGTGCTCTTACCGACAAGCAGATCTCCGGCCTGTCTTCGAAGGCCCTTGCCGGTCTGACCCCGACCCAGGCAGACCAGCTTGGCCCGGGCAAACTGCTGTCGCTGACCTCCGAGCAGATAACAGGGCTCTCCACGAACGTCATTTCAAGCCTGGCTCCGGGCACGATCGCCAGCCTCAGCACGCATCAGGTAAAGGCCCTCACGGCAAGGCAGACAGGTGCCCTGTTGACTGACCAGGCCGCCGCCCTCACCGGCAATCAGATCGCTGCAATGTCGACTGCCGGTATCGGCGGACTTTCGTCCTCGGTCCTCTCTAGCCTTCCACCGGAACAGATCTCCCGGTTCGATCCGGATCAGATAGCCGCGCTTGCTCCCGGAGCCCTGGCAGGAAGCGGCACTGCCGTGCTTTCCAGATTGTCCGAGGAGCAGTTTTCCGCATTGACCGCTGGTCAGCTCGCAGCTCTCAAACCAGCTCAGATCGCGTCCCTTGAAAGCGGAACGATAGCCGGACTGGCAACGACACAGATTGCGGGGTTGTCGGCAGCGCAAGTCGGCGCTCTCACCCAGGATCAGATCGGAGCGCTTGGCACACGTCAGGTTGCGGCGCTGACACCTTCCGGCCTGTCCAGTCTGGGGGCCGATCAGTTCTCCTGGTTGTCAGCCAGCCAGCTCGCCATGTTCAGCGGAAAGCATGTTGCCGGGCTTTCGACAACAACGATTGCCGCACTCGATGCAACGAGCCTTGCAGCTTTCTCCGGCGGACAATGGGCGAGCATGACCGCCACCCAGGCCGCAGCCTTGACGGCAACGCAGATCGGCACACTGACGCCACTGCGGGTCTCGCAATTGTCGCTGATCGAGATGGGTGGCCTTTCCAGCTCGGCAGCCGGCGCCCTGTCCGCACCTCAACTGGCCGCGCTGACAACAGGACAGGTTTCGGCCCTGTCCCAAAATGCTGTTTCCGGCCTGAGTGCGGCACAAATCAGTGCACTGTCGGAAGACCAACTCACAGCTCTGACGACCAGCCAGATCGAGGGATTGTCCGGAGCAGCGCTTGCCGGGCTTTCGCCAACGACGCTTGCCACCTTCACAGATCCTCAATTCGGCGCCCTGTCGACCACTGCGATCAGCGGACTGAGCACCGGCCAGATCGCCTCCCTTCCCAGCACACGCATTGGCCTTTTGACGCCAGCCGCAGCCGAGGGCCTGACCGGGGCGCAGATCGCCTCCCTGACCACCGACCAGTTGGCCGCGCTCAAGCCCGCGCAGATTACGGCCCTTTCGGCCAGCGGCATCAAGGGACTGACGGCAGCGCAGCTCTCGCAGTTCAGCCCAGAGCAGCTTGGCGCCCTCGGTTCGACCGGACTGGAAGCCCTGACCGCCACCGCCATTGCCGGCCTGACGCTGTCACAACTGAGCTCGCTCTCCACCTCGCAGATGGAATATCTGTCGGCGTCGGCGATCTCCGGTCTGGGTGCGGACCAGATCGGCGGTCTGGCGACAACACAGCTTCTCGCTCTTGCCAGAGAGGCGGTTTCCGGCCTGACGGCAACCCAGATTGGCGCCTTGTCTGCAGACCAGTTCACCGCCTTCACCTCAACGATGATCGGTGCGCTTTTGCCGTCGACGATTGCGGGACTTTCGGAAAACCAGATAGAAGCGCTGACCCTGACCCAGATCAGCGGCCTGAGCGCTGCGCAGGTCGGATCCATTTCCACCAGCGCGCTGGCCGGTCTTTCTCCGGATGAAATCGCTGAAATGAGCGCGTCACAACTTGCCGGCCTCGTGCGTGTACAGTTGCGGGCCCTGTCAAACGCGCAATTCACGGCTTTGACCCCATCCCAGATCGCCTCCCTCAGCGCAAACCAGGTTTCCAACCTGACCAGCAGTGAAATCTCGATCCTGTCATCCACCCAGTTCGGAGCGCTGACCTCGCGCCAGGTTGGAGCACTGACAGTCACTCAGCTTGGTGCCCTGGCACCGGAACGCATCGGAGCCATGTCCTACGCCCAGCTGTCCGGCCTCACCGGAACCCAGATCCGTTCGCTCAGCGCGCAGGCGATCGCTGCCCTCGGCCCGCAGTCGATCGAAGCGCTCGACGCCGACCAGATCGGACACTTCACAGAGACACAGATCGCGACCATGACACCTGAGCAAATCGCCGCAATGGCTGTAGCGGTCTCCTGATCCTTGCGCCATCATTCCGACTCACCAGACACACCCAGGACCGCCACGAATGGCAAATGAAACCAGCTTGTCGATCGTCGAACTCATCGGCGCGGCCGAGGCCCTGAAAGGCAACGGCTCCTTTGGAGCCGCGGAAGTTCTCTATGGCACCTGGGTGGCACAGAACCCGGATGACCCACTGCTGTATGCAGTGCTTTTCAACCAGTCTGTGCTGTTTTCCGAAACCGGCAAGCTGGCGGCTGCGCGCGAGACCCTGGAGCGCGCGCTGAACCTCAATCCGAGCTTTCATGCGGCCCATATCAACCTCGGCCGTGTTCTGGAACAGCAGGGGGATATCGGCGCGGCCGTTGGCCAGTGGAACACAGTGCTGGAACAGACCCTTGCGGTGACGCCGGCTTCGCTCTCCGTCCGACTGACGGCCCTCAACCAGATCGCCCGCACGCTGGAAGCCGCCAACCAGGACGTTCTAGCCGAAAGCATGCTGCGCCAGAGCCTTGAACTCGACCCGCACCAACGGGAAGTCGCGCAGCATTTCATTGCCCTTCGGCAGCGCCAGTGCGAGTGGCCGGTGGTGCAGCCGCTGGAACGGGTAACGCCTTCACAGCAGGTGCGGGCCATGTCGCCCCTGTCGGCGGCGGCCTTCAGCGACGACCCCCTGTTTCAGCTTGGCCTTTGCGCCGACTACAGCCGCCAGGACGTCGGAACACCCTCCGCCCCCATGAAGGCCTGGCCAAAGGCCATGGAGCACGACGGCCCGCTGCGGATCGGTTACCTGTCGTCCGATCTTCGCGAACATGCCGTCGGCCACCTGATGGCGGAAGTGTTCGGGCTGCATGAGCGGTCCAAGGTCGAGGTCTTCGCCTATGATTGCGGCCCGGCGGCGGATGATCCGCTCACCCGGAATTTCCGGGAAACCACCGACAACTGGCGCACCATTTCCGGCATCGACGACGAAGCTGCCGCGCGGTTGATCGCCGAAGACGGCATCCAGATCCTGATCGACGTAAACGGCTATACCCGGGAAGGCCGCACGCGGCTGGTCGCACTGCGTCCGGCTCCGGTCATCGTCAACTGGCTCGGCTTTCCGGGCACGACAGCCAGTCCGTTCCATCACTATATCGTCGCCGACGACATCATCATTCCGCAGGACCACGAGATCTATTATTCCGAAGAGGTTCTGCGCCTGCCCTGCTACCAGCCGAACAACCGCAAGCGCGTCGTGTCCGAGCGCATCTGGCAACGCTCCGATTTCGGACTGCCCGAAGACTGCACGGTGTTCTGCTGCTTCAACGGCAGCCACAAGATCACACGGTTCTGCCTGGACCGCTGGTTCGCCATCCTGAAGAAGGTACCGGGAAGCGTTCTCTGGCTGCTGACCGGCGGCACGGAAACCGACCAGCGTCTCAAGGCTTGTGCCGAAGCGGCAGGCATTGCTCCGGACAGGCTGGTATTTGCCGGGAAGATGGCCAACCCCGACCATCTGGCACGTTATCCGCTTGCCGACCTCTTCCTCGACACCACCCCGTATGGCGCCCATACCACCGCCTCCGATGCCCTCTGGATGGGCGTGCCGGTCCTCACGATTGCCGGAAAATGTTTCGCCGCACGGGTCTGTGCGAGCCTGGTCACCGCCGCTGGTCTTCAGGAGCTCGTCTGTCCGACGCCGGAGGATTACGTGAAGCGTGCAGCAGACCTCGGCAAGGACCGCCAAGCGCTGCGGGATCTTCGTCAACGCCTGACCGAGAGCCGGGACGACTGCCTCCTCTTCGACACGCCGCTTCTGGTTTCGAAACTGGAAGATCTTTATGCTGAAATGTGGCAGGCATGCCGCAGCAATACGCTTCCCAAACCCGATCTCAGCGATCTGGACGCCTTGCTCGAAGTTGCCACCGGCATCGACCACGAAACGACAGACATGCTGGCCGTGGACGATTATCCCGCCGCCTGGCGCGATCTTCTCATCGCACGACACGAGGCAAGGCCATTGTTCAGCCGCCGGTTTCTGGACTTTACCGGGGCCTGACCGACATCAGCCTCGGGAACGAGTTGGGGGTTCAGGCTTGGACGAGCGCGCCAAGTCGTTCCACGGTGAGGTTCACCTGTTCATCCGCCAGGCCAGGATGTATGGGCAGACACAGGATCCTGCTTGCCAGCATGGACGCTGTTTCGAGGCGACCGGACCGGCGGCAATGCTGCAGAACCGGCTGGTCGTGCAACGGAGCGGGATAATGAACTGCCGTTTCTATACCTGCCTCGCGCAGACCTCTGGCAAGCACTTCGCGATCCTCCAGAACGACGGCATATTGCGAACGGGCACTGCCTGCCATGTCCGGACTGCTGACATAATCCAAACGACCAGTCTCCCGGAGTGGTTCGAGTAGCCTGTCATATAGCTCACCGATACTGCGGCGACGATCCAATGCCTTGCTGAAACGGTCGAGCCGTGCAAGTAGGGCAGCTGCGGCGATCGAACTCATCCTGCCGTTCATCCCCAACCGCAGGTGATGGTACTTGCCGCCTTGTCCATGGTCACGGATCTCGCGAAGCGCGCCGGCAAGCGCCTCATCATTGGTGAAGACCGCTCCGCCGTCCCCTGCCCCGCCGAGCACCTTCGTCGGAAAAAAACTGGTGCATCCGAGCCCCGCCAGATTGCCGCTCCGCCTGTCTTCCAGCCCCGCCCCAAGGCTCTGGGCAGCGTCTTCGATCACTGGAATTCCGTGCCTTGCGGCAATCGAATTGATGGCTTCGAAGTTGGCAGGCAGTCCAAAAAGCGAGACCGCGACGATGGCCTTGGTGCGGCTGGAAATCGCTGTTTCCAGTTCATCCGGGTCAAGCAGGCCGGACGGGTGAAGGACGTCCACCAGAACCGGCTCCGCACCGAGCACAAGAGCGCTTTCCGCCGGCGCGATAAAGGTAAAGTCCGGAACAATGACTTCATCACCCGGCCCAATGCCGAGAGCCATCATGGCCATTTGCAGGGCCGTCGTTCCCGAAGCACAGGCGACTGCAAACCTTGCCCCAGTTATTCCGGCAAGTTTTTGTTCCAGCTCGGCAATTTCCGGACCGCCGACAAAACGCCCATGTGAGAACACCCTGTCGATACCTTCCAGAGCCTTGGCCCGGACAGGTTGCCATTCGGAAACCACATCGGCGAAGGGAACAATCACCTTCACGCCGCACCTCCAGGTGGTCTTGTGGTCTCGAGTGCGCATCCTCTGATTGCGTCCGACAGTCGAAGTACAGCGAGCGCCTCTTCAGCTGTCGCCAGTTCAGCCGCGTTACCTGCTCTGCTCATGACAAAAACTTCGGCCTGCCGCGTCAGCGGATCCGGCCGCCCGTCTGGCGACAACGCAAGAAGGTCGAAACAGCGCGTTTCATCTCCGTCCAGCCAGACGTCAAGGCTGCGCTTCCGTTCGCTGGCTCCATGGACCGCAGCCAGCTCATAGGATCTGTCGCCAAAACCGAGACGGCAGCAGACATAATCCAGGCAGCCTGCCGTCCTGCGGCACTCCAGCACCGTTATCTCGCAGTCACTTGTTCCCTCGAGTTTCACGATCCAGTCCAGATCATGCACCATCAGGTCGGCGATCACGTCCGGGACGCCGGAAACGCTTTGCATCCTGGACAGCCGTTGCACGCGCACCTTGCCTGAGCGCTTGCGCAAGGCGGCCATCGTGCTTTCGATGGCCGGGTTGAAACGTTCGACCTGCGCGACCGATAGCCTGGCGCCGCCGGTGCGGGCCGCGGCAATCATCGTCTCTATCTCTCCCGGGCACAGGGACAAAGGTTTTTCGACAAGGCAATCGATGCCGCGCGCGAGCAACGGAATGGCAGCCTCGGCATGCCTTTCGACAGGGACCGCAATAACGGCAGCTGCAAAGTCGTTGGCGAGACCATCGATCGATCGCGCGAAGGGGATCCCGTTTGCAGCAATCTTTTTGCCCTCGTCTTCATCGACGATACCGACAAGAGAAACGCAGGGCATTTTGGTCAGGCATTCCAGATGGAGCTGGCCCATCTTGCCAAGGCCAACCAGCAGCACGCGCAATGGTTCCTCGGAGACAATTTCGGCAAGATGCAGGGTCACGATTTCGGCTTCCTGAAGGACGCGATCTGCCGGCGGCACGGCTTGAGAACCTGCTTCTCAAACCCCTGCCAGGCCATCCGGACAGCCAATCCTGGAAATCTGTGTCTTTCCAGTTCCCTCTTCAGGCCCTGCACTTCTCTTTCCAGTTCAGCGATCCTCGCCTTGTGTCGCGCATCGTTGCTGGCAGCAACTGCCGTATCCCGCTCCAACTGAGCTTTCGCCGCCCTGAGGTCTGCATCGGCCAGGTTTTTGCAATGTTCCGCCTGTTCCTTTGCCTTCACCCGCGGTGCTAGCTGACTGACATAGCGCGATGCGGAGGTCAGTCTCTCGCTATCGTGCAGCGTACCGGCAACATCACTCCAGCGTTCGATGGTCCTGTAGTAGATTTCCAGCCATCGATCCACGGCAGCTTCCAGGCCGGCGTTCGCCCTGATCCACTGTGTCACCGTGCGCGCATCCGATGCGTCGTAACGCTCCAGTTCACGCTCGATCTTGTCCTGATGCAAAAGCTGGTTCTGCAAGGTTCGGATGCCGAAATTCAATCCGCGCATGCTTTGCAGATTGGAGGAGCTGACAAGTCCGCCAAGTTGACCGTAATCCATGACGACAACGGAGCATCCGGATGCCATTGCCTCGATTGCAGCGCGCGCCTTCGCAAAGACAACGTCATAGTCCGCCAGGATGGTCTCCGGGTGCGCGGCGGAGCGGCCGGAGTTCTGTCCAACGATATCGACGCGCTCGATGCCCATACGGGTGCAGGCGTCGCGTATCGCCTTCGGAACCTGAGCCGCAGAATTGCTGAAGACAAGTGCGGACTTCGGCTTGTCCGGAAGGTCCCGCACCTTTCTGAAGCGGTCGAGATCGACAAAATTATGCAGGACCGAGATCTGGTCAGCCGGTACGCCCGCACTGGTCAGAAGACGTTCCCGGCACAGGTCATCAACCGCGACATAGTGCAGGATGTTCGGGAAGACCGGTGGCCATTCCTGCCAGGGAATCCAGCCGTGACAGGTATAGGTGACCGGCACTTGCGGAAAATGAAGCGCGGCCGTCATCGTTTCCAGATGATGCTGCCCGTGGATCACATCGGGCACCGCGGACAGGTCCTGCAGGTCGTCAACGACAGGAATGGTCGCCGCTCGGAGACGGTCGGCAACCGGGCCGAGGCTCTGGCTGTAAGCAACCGGGAAGTGCCCGCGCCGCATGAGGGACAGCGCCAGATCCCTGAGATAAAGCTCCGACCCGGCTGGTTGATCCAGCGTGTTGTTGGTCATCAGGATCCGGAGCGGACGACGGTCAGCCTGCATGAGGCGTCATCCCAAGCGCTTCGCGAACCTGCGAGGCAGAGGCAAACCGCTTGCCAAGGAGCGTGCAGAGCTCGCTTACCCGGCTAACCAGTTTCTCGTTTGTGGCCGGTTGCGTTCTGTCCGCATCAAGCCACAGAAAATCCTCCAAACCGGTTCGCACACCGTTTCCGAACAAGAGCCCCAGCGTGTTGGCGGCAAGCTGGCTTTCGCCGATCCCGCCTGCACACCAGACGGATTCTGGAGGCAGATCCTGCGTGATCGCCGCCAGATGCAAGGGCGTTACCTGTGCACTGCTGAGATTTCCGAGCAGCACGTTGAAATAGAAGGGAGGCTTCAATATCCCGCGGTCTGCAAGATACCTGGCGTAATTCACCATGCCCGCATCAAAGACCTCCAGCTCGGGACGAATGCCGCGGTCTTCCATGGTCTTTGCAAGGCGGACAACCATGTCCGGTGCATTGATACTTTCGGTGCGGGCAAAATTCAGCGAGGACAGCGTGAGGCTGGCCATGTCAGGCCTGAGGTCCCCTGTCAGCAGCAAGGGGTCTGAACGTTGTTCGAACTCCGGGAAGTTCCGACCGCTGAGGGACACGCAGATAATCACATCCGGGTGCGTTTCCCGGATACCTGCAATGATCCGCCCGTATATGTCTTTCCGGAATGTTGGCCAGCCATCCTCGTCTCTTGCATGAATGTGCAGGATCGTCGCGCCAAGGTCCGCACACAGGCGGCAGTCGGCGATGATCTCGTCCGGCGACAGCGGCACGGCCGACGACATGGCGCGGGTCGGCACCATTCCCGTGGGTGCAAGGTTCAGGATCAGGTCCTTCATGGGGATTTCTGAGCTTGCCTGTCCTGTACGTCAGATCTGACACGAGCCGGATTACCAACCACGAGGGCACCCGGAGGAACGTCTCTGGTCACAACACTGCCGGCACCGACAACTGCGTTTGCGCCGACACGAACACCCGGAAGAATTCGGCTGCCACCACCGATCTTCGCTCCGCGCTCGATATAAGGATAGACCATCGGCCCGCCTTTCAGCTTGTCGTTGAGCGTGACGACTTGCGGGCCGATGAAGACGTCATCTTCAACAGTAACCCCGCGTGTAATATGGCAGCCGGTCTGAATGGAGACGTTATCGCCAATGACACATTCGCAAATATTGCAATGCGACCCGATAGTAGTTCCAGAACCAATGCTTGCATTCTCGTGAATTATCGTCATGGAACCGACACGTGTACCGGGTCCTATTTTGACGTTTTCCTGCACCTCCGTGAGTGAGGCATTGTAAAAAAGCACGTCGGGAAAACGTTCTTCTGTCGATTCGGATTGGCTCATGTGATTTGACGGGGCTGTTGTTGTTGTTTTTGAAGTTCAGGTCTGCGGAACAATGGCATAGCCGTTGACGGCGTGAAAGGTCAAAAGCTTTCAAATACGCCTTTGCCGCAGGTGCTGTTTCGCGGTAGTCCACATGCCCGTTCCCGTCCTGTTACGACAGGACAAACACCACGAACCGCGAGACCTGACACCTTCACACGGAACGTGTTGCGGGCAGACAGACAAGGCAATGAAGACAGCATCGGATCAGCAAAAGACAAACGTCCAGCGCCTTGGCGAGAAGATGGCGCTCGACCACGGATTTCTTGGCGTGCCGACCCAGACCTTCGATGAAGGTGGCAGACGTCAGTTCGCAGAGCTCCTGCGCGAAGGCTTGTCGCCGGAAACGAGCCTGCTGGAAATCGGCTGCGGTTGTCTGCGGACCGCCTACTGGCTGATTCCCTTTCTTGGAGAGCGAAACTACTGTGGTATCGAACCGCACCGCGACAGGGTGCGTTGGGGACTTGATCTGTTGTTTGATGATCAGGTCCTTCGACAAAGACAGCCGCGTTTCGACCAAAATGCCGAATTCGACCTGTCCGTGTTCGGAAAAAAGTTCGACATGGTTCTGGCGGGGTCTATCTGGACCCATTGCAGCAAGTTTCATATCCGCACGATGCTGGAGGGTTTTCTCCAGAATTCGAGCGAGAATGCGGTTTTCCTTGTTTCCTATCTCCCTGCGAGGTCCCCGGAGGAGGACTACAACGGCACAGCATGGGTCGGCACCAGCCATGTTTCCGCTGAACCGGGGATCGTTCGCCACAGCAAGTCCTGGATCGACACCGAGTGCACCAGTCTCGGACTTCGTGTGGATTTTCTCGACCGGAAGGCCTTCGACGGACAACTCTGGCTGCGGGTACAACGGGCATCCAGCATCGGCTTTCCCGGCCGTCTTCAAGACTGAGCCGCTTCATGCCGTCCATGGAACACGCCGCAAGCATGTGGAACCATGACGTTTCGGCAAGCGCGTTGTAATTGTATTTCCAAGAAGACTTGCTAAATAAGAATCACTTTGAAAAAATTTTATCCGGAAGGGGCCCATGGCGGATTTCAGCGCTCAGATTGAAAAGTCGAAAAAGGAAGTTGCCGCCGCGAGGCAGAAGATCGACGAGCTGACCTCGAAGATCGAAACCGCGAAGTCCAAGCTGGACACCGGGCAGGACATTTCCATCGACATCGAAAACGCGTCCCTGGACGATGTTCACAAGCACACCGAGCTCATGGGCGCCAACATCGCCGAGCTCATCATGGGTCTTGACGATGTCACCGCGACCTTCTCCAAGGACTTCGATGCCATGCGCACGAAGACCGGATGGGAAAGCTTCATCGGCATCTTTTCCAAGCAGCGCTCCGACAGCATCCGCCAGGAACGCATGCGCTCCGCCAGCATCGACGACAAGCTTCAGGACCTGATCACCAAGTCCAATGTCATCGGACAGCTGCTGCAGGAGCAGCTCAACACGCTGAACGAACATTCCAAGCGCGTGGAAACCAACCTCAGCGAAACGCTGAGCCAGCGCGAACAGACAGTCGGCACCCTGGAAGAAATCAAGGCCAAGCTTGTGGCCATGGATCCGGATGTGATTGCTCTGGAAAACAAGATTTCCGTGGAGACCGATGCCTCCGAGCGCACCAAGCTGGAGAGCCAGTTGGCGGAGATGAACGCCGAATACAACCGCCTGGCCCAGGAAGAGCAGGTCAAGCTGGCCGAGAGCCAGACGCTGGAACGCTACATCGAAAAGGGCAAGACCTGGGTCGACAGCCTTCAGAACCAGGCGGCTACCCAGATGGTGCTGATCAACAAGCTGCAGACGGACACAAAGCAGCGCGTCGTGCTTTACGATGCGCTTGTGAAATCCCTCAAGACGGCTCAGCAGCAGGATATCGCCCACAAGATCAACGAGATCGGCGTGGCCACCGACAAGGAAGCCCAGTCAGCGATGGCCGCCATAGGCTCGGCAACCAACCAGCGCATGGCCGACATGATGGAAGCCCATGAGGACCACATGGTGTTCGCCCGCAAGGTGCTGGAGGAAAAGGCCAAGTCGGACGAGCGTTTCGCGCGCCGGTTCCAGCAGATCGTCGAAAAGCACGACAAGAACACGTACGGGGCCTGAGGGTCTGAACCGTGGATCTGACCCTGGACCACAGAACCCTGGAAGAAGCGCATGAAACACGGCGCTACTTCGCCAAGTTCGAGCGGATCATCTCGCATTTGCAAGGGGTGGCGGAAAGCGTCATCAACGAGAACACCGCGCTCGCCTCGGAAATACCGGTTCTGAAAGAGTACCTGGAAGCGCTGTCGGGAACCTTCACGGCGCTTTCCTACAAATATCTGCTGGCGGGCCGCGTGTCGGACATGCTGCCCTCGCTTTTGAACATCGACCGTCAGGACAGCGGCTTCCCGATCTATCAGGAGCTGCTGCAGATGGCGAACGACGCCATGCAGGCGGACAAGCATTTACGGTCGCTGCCGGCGATGCGCGAACTCAAGCTGGAAATGGTCAACCATATCCTGCGTGAACAGTCCTCGCCGACCAACCTGCAGTTTGCCGCCTCGCAGCGCCAGTATTACGAAGAACTCGCCAAGGGCGACCTGTTCTGGGCACGAAACGATCCACGTCTGGCCTGGATGGGCAACGTCGTCGACAACCGCCGCCTCTACAGGGTGCATTGGGCCGTCTATGACAGTCAGCAGAACATTCCGCTGATCTACATTCTCGACCTGGAAGACAGCGGCAAGTGGCCTCTGGCCAAGGACGAGCGCCGCTGGCCGCGCGTCCAGAGCCATCTGACCGCGCAATCCTCCGCGTCCCTGAAGCTGGTGACAATCGCCCGCGGCTTCGACCGCGACTTCGATGACCTGCATCCCAAGCGCCTGCGCCGGTTCTTTCTGGGGCCGATGTACAGCCACACCTTTACCCAACAGTCCGGTCCGCTGCGCGACGTCCTGGCCGAAGCCGCCGGTCGTCCTGGAGAAGACTGGGCCCTGGCCTGGACGACCGAAACCCTGGTCGCCTCCGGCTCCGAGTTCGAATCCGCAGGCTTCTTTTCGTCTGTCGAGCGGCAGATCTACCAACTCGATCCGCTGTCGGCGCACAATCCGGCGTCACAGGAAGTCGCAGGCCATACACACCAGCAGCGATCGCTGATCCTGCCGCAGCGGCCTTATCAAATTCTGGAAGAGCGAAACCCTCCGGGCTTTGCCAATATCCGCAAGTATGTCGTCAGCCCTTCGGGCAAGATCCTCAGTTACAAATAGGTTTTTCGCGTGACCCTTTCCAACGACCTCATGGAACTGAAAGAAGACAAGATCCGCGAGAAATACGCCTTTGCGGAAGCAATGCTCCAGGGCTTCGACCACACCCCGCGTATCGCCAAGAAGTCGGATGCACCCGTTGCACAGGACCGTTCGCCCGGCCTTGGCGCCCGCCGGCGGTTCCGCTCCACGACGCCCGGCCTCGTCACCCGCTCCACGGCCCGTCCCGAGGGCGTGCAGCTTTCAAACCGCATTCTGGAATGCGACGACGATGCATTGACCACCCCGCTTCAGGCGAGCGTTCTGCGGTCCCTGCGCCGGGCGCTGGCTGTCGCCCAGGTGACGTCCGACCAGTTTGCCGACCAGACCGGCCTTGCCGAGCTAAAGCGCGCCAATCTTGCCGGAACGCTGGACGCCTCGCAGAAGATGCGATTCCAGGATCTTCTGTCGGCAACGGCCATGATTGCGCTGCACGTCTTTGCCAACATGACGGACTTCCTCCTGTCCGGGCTTTCAACCGAAGCCGGTGAAACCGAAGTCCAGTGCGGCGACGTCGAGGAAATCCTTTTCGACAACGACCAGCTCGCCCTTCATGGTGTTCTCTGGGAGCTGGACCAGGAAATTGCCGCCGCCGCGATTGAAACCGATGCCCAGTTGATCGGCCTGGTGACGTCCTTCTGCGAACAGCTGATGGAAAAGGTGACACTTCGCGCGGAAGGCGTCAGCGTGCTGCAGGCGTTCTCGGAAAGCCGCTACCGCGTGGAAGCGGACAATTTCGAGATTACCGGCTTCACGCCTTCTGCACGCGCGCACTCGACCACGCTCGCCATGGCGTTCAAGAAGCCGGAAGAAGTCGTCGGCAACCACATCGCCAAATACCAGGCGATGAAGCTTGCCAAGATGCTGATGGCCTACGATTTCGACCGCAAGCTCAACCCGTTCGCGGAACTCGGCGGCTTCATCTTCACCTTCATGGGCGACGGCAAACCGGGCACCGGCAAGACAACCCTGATCCAGATGATGGCCGGCATGGTCAACGACTATTGCCAGGTCGCCGGCTATCCGTTCCGCTATCAGAACCTGTCCACGGAAAGCATCGACAGCTACCAGGGCAAGTCTGCCCAGAATGCCAAGGCCTTCATCCGCAATGTCACCGACCCGAATGTGATCGGTTTCGGCACCATCGACGACATAGACCAGCTTGCCGGCAAGCGCGGCGATCGCCAGTCCTCCGCCGGACAGCTGGAAATTACAGCGGTCCTGATGGAGAGCTTTGCCGGTGCCAACACGGTGGTGCGCGGCAACTGCACGTTCGGCATGTTCTCCAACTATCCGGAGAACGTCGATGACGCCCTGCGCCAGCGCGCCGGCGCCCGCTTTCTGGTCGACGGCCCGCAAAGCCGCGAGGACTACATCGACATCCTGCATCTGCTGATGGGCAAGAACCACTCGATCCCAGTCGGCGACCATGATCTTTTCGAGGCCCAGGCCCTGAAGAAGGCTGTTGCGGCGTCCTACGAGCGTCACTCCCGGCCACAGGAAGATGCGCTGACGAAGGTGTTCGACAAGGTGCGAGCTGAAATCGGTGACCTGGACACGATCGCCAAGCTCGGGACCTACCTGAAGGCCATCCAGCAAGCGGACGAACGTTTCACCGGCCGGGCGATCAAGAACATCACCGATGCCGTGAAAGTGCGGGCGATGGACTTCGAATTGCCGGATGCCTGGATGGAGGATCCGGAACTGTTCCTGTTCAAGGACTACGAGACCAAGAAGGCGATGATCGCCGACCTGGCGCAGCCGATCACCGTCGACATGGTCATCCAGGAAATCAACCGCTACGCGGACAGCGAATTCCGCTATGCGGACAAGTCGGACGAGGTTGCCATCGAGAATGCCGTGCGCGAGATGCAGCGCATGGAAGAAGCCAAGCGCCGCTACATGGAAATCACGCGCACATGATGAGGCTCGTCAAACATGGCTTGATGTTCGGCAACCTCTACGAGGTCTCCGCACCGTCCATGGTGGCCCGCTACAACCGCGCGCTGGAACACCTGACCGGCAAGCGAACGGCGCTCGAGGCGTTTCACGTCGACATCTCCGGATTTTCACCGGAGATCGGCGACGAGCTGGACGACATCCACTACCTCAATCCGCACGGCTGCAACCGGCAGTTCATTCTGCTGTCGATCGAACAGAAGACCGCACCGCTGCTGAACGCGCGGTTCTCCACGTCGCGTTCGATCCTGAAACGCTTCATCGAGGACAATGAGGAACAGCTCTTTGCGCTGTCGATCCGCGATTGCGTCGTCGGTGAACTGGTCAACTCGATCTATTCCATCACCTCGCCGCAGGACCTGTTCTATATCAGGGCGATCGAGGTGGAGGCCGACACCGTCGGCGGGCATTCCGAAGCAGGTGACGAACTGGCCGACAAGATTGAAGCCTTTATGAGCGAGCCCGACGGCTGGTGGGACGATGTGCTGATCGCGGACATGATCGAGCTTTCCAAGCACACAGGCGACATCATCCGCACCCCCTTGGCGATCAGTTCGAAAAGCTATGAGCAGGGAAATTTCCATACCTCCCATTTCGGCGGCCTCTACATCTTTCGCGATGTGAAGGAAACCGCATGCATCGCCTCAAGGCGCATGGACATTGTCGTCGACCTGCCCGTGAAGCACCTCTTCAGCCTGGAAGACCGCTACGAGGTGGCCGATTTCCTCAATCGAAACCAGTTGGTGGAGCCTATCCTCGATGCAGGCGGCAGCGTCGCCAAGAGCCTTTTGAAACAGAAACTGGACTTCATCGTCATCGACACGGCCGCCAGCCAGGGCGAGGATCTGTCGGACGTCTCACGGCGCGACCTGCGCGCTTTGAGACGCAAGTATCACCAGCAGCTCCCCGCGGAATATCACGCCCTCAACGACATCGTGCACAGGCTGGAGCTGAAAGACGACAAGCTGTGGGTCGAACCGGAAAACGCGGCCTATTTCTACCTGCTTCGCTCGCGCAATCACCGCGACAAGAACCTGGTCAACATGCTGCTGTCCGAATTGACACCGCTTGACTTCCGCCAGCTTTTCATTTGTCACAAGGACGCATTCTACGGTCATTACCGAAGCTGGAGCGAAGCCAAGAAGAACTACGCGGTCCAGTTCCTTGCGGAAGAATATATGGTCGACAAGGTCGGCACACGGCTGGAGCTGTTCGGACCGGAGGCCGCCATGGCGGAAGAAGACCAGGCCGACTACGGCTTCGGCAGGAACATGGGGCCGTGGGGTGCAATCCCCGGGGAACAAGACGGCGAGGACGGCGCACAATGAAGTGGATCAAATGGATAATCGGCATTCCGCTTCTGCTGATCCTTGTCGCCTTCCTCCATTACACGTTGCCGGGACGTGATGTGGTTCGCATCGTCGGCACCGACGTCAAGCGCATGGACATCGGCGCTTCGTCGCTCTTCTGGGCCGCCCCCGATGCAGGTACCAACAAGAACTGGACAAGGGACGTCCGCTTCATCAACACGGTCTGGCCGAACGGCAAGCCAAGGGTCTACCGCAACGAAGATACCGACTGGGGCTGGCCGCCCTACTTCAAGTTCGACAGCAGCAACATCACCGCCCAGGCGCAGGATCTGGCCAAGAAAAGCGATGATGTCTGGATCGCCGTCACCCATTATGGCTGGCGTGTGGAGCTGTTCACGATCTTTCCCAATGCCATCAGCATCGAGGTCGTCTCCGGGCCGGATGTCTTCCTGATCCCCTGGTTCAATATCCTGTTCGTCGTGGTGCTTGTCTCTCTCGCCTATCTGATCATCAAGACCGTCAACGCCTTCAAGAAACGCCGGATCGACCCGGTGGTCGACGGTATCGACGACTTCATGGACGATGTCGGCGACAGCGCCGAGCAGGCCCGCGCCAGCGCCCATCGTCGCGCGAGCGAAGCCACGAGCGGCTTCCGCCGATGGCTGAAGCGCTGGTTCGGTTGACGGGACCGGAACGGCGTGCCTCTCTGTCGACCGTGCTCTCTGCACCGCCCTCATCCTGAGGAGGACCGCCAGGTCCGTCTCGAAGGATGGGCTTCATACTCCTGAGCAAGCGGCCCATCCTTCGAGACGGCGCTTGCGCGCCTCCTCAGGATGAGGTCGCTCGTTTTAACTTTCCAATCGGCAGGAACCCCGAGTTTGAATCAGCCAATCGACCTAGTCATCTTCGACTGCGACGGTGTTCTCATCGACAGCGAAGTCATCAGCGCGCGCATGCTGGTGGCAGAACTGGCGACGCGGAACGTCCACATCACCATGGACTACGTCGCTCACCATTTCCTGGGTCGAAGCTATCCGGTTGTCCTGCAGCAGATCCGCAAGGAATTCGGTGTCGACCTGCCGCCGGAATTCGAAACCGCCTACCGGGCAAGCCTTCTCAGCGCCTTTGAAGCGGAGCTCAGACCGATCGACGGCGTGCGGGAGGTGATCGAGAACCTTGGCGTGGACTATTGCCTTGCGACCAGTTCCAGCCCGCCGCGGCTCGCCAGATCGCTGGAGATAACCGGGCTGACGGATCTCTTTGCCGGCCGGACCACCACGGCTTCCGAAGTCGCTCACGGCAAACCCGCGCCGGACCTGTTCCTTCTTGCGGCAGAAAAACATGGCGTCGCACCGGAGCGCTGCCTGGTGATCGAGGACAGCGAAAACGGCATCAAGGCAGGGCTTGCCGCCGGTATGGAAGTCTACCGTTTCATTGGCGGTTCGCACCTTGCCGGACTTCTGAATTCGGCCACTGCCACGGCGGGTGCCGCGCAACTGTTTGCATCTTTCGGCGAATTCTTTCAGCTTAGGCCGGATCTGAAGAACAACGGCAACTAAGATGAAACAGAAAATTCCTGCCGAGGCATCCCGTCTCGATGACGCCGCCCGCGCCGGCTGGTTATACTATGTTGCCGGCAACACCCAGGACGAGATCGCCCGCAAGCTCGGCGTATCTCGACAATCGGCACAGCGGCTGGTTTCGCTTGCAGTCAGTGAACGGCTGATCAAGGTGCGGCTCGACCACCCGATCGCCAACTGCATGGAACTGAGCACCCGCCTGACGGAACGCTTCGGACTGCAGAGCTGCGAAGTGGTTCCCAGCGACCCGGATGCCCCGTCCTCCACGGTCGGCATTGCCCAGGCGGCCGCCACCGAGATGGAACGTCATTTCCGCTCCCAGAAACCCAAGATCATCGCCTACGGCACGGGCCGCACCTTGCGCGCTTCGGTGGATCAATTGCCGATGATGGACTGTCCGCAGCACCGCATCGTCTCGCTTCTGGGCAACATGATGTCGGACGGCTCGGCCTCGGCCTACAACGTCATCATCCGGCTTGCCGACCGCATCAATGCCCGGCACTACCCGATGCCTCTGCCCGTCTTCGCCCGCTCCCGCGAGGAACTGCAACTGCTGCATAACCAGGAAGCGGTGCACAATATCCTCGATCTCATCCGGCAGGCGGACGTTACTTTCGTGGGTATCGGCAACATGGGACCGACTGCACCACTGACGGTCGACGGATTCGTCAGTCACGACGAAATGCGCGCACTGGAGAAAGCCGGTGCCATCGGCGAGATTACGAGCTGGGTCTATGACCGAAAAGGCGCGCTGGTCGAAGGACTTACCAATGACCTGGTAGCCAGTGCCCCCCTGCTGCCGGCCGGAGAGAAACCGGTTTACGGAATTGCGGCGGGCGACGGCAAGGTGCCGGCCATGCTGGGAGCGTTGAACGGCAAATTTGTCAATTGCCTGATCACCAACGAGACGACGGCTGAGCAATTGCTCAAGCTCTGAGCGATTTCCCAATATAAATAACTATATGTATTTTAAAGGCTTTTCGCAGTGCAGCGAGAAGCCTTTTTTGTTTTAGGCGATTCACATCTTGACTCGGGGTGCGAATTGGAGCGAATATTTGCCCGCAAGAATGGCAAATGCCCAATCTCGCTTGGGAGGAAAATATGGCATTTCATACCCGTGCGCTCCTCAGCGCATGTGCAATGGCGGCTCTGTGCGCATCCGCATCTGCAGAAACAATCACCATCGCGACCGTGAACAACGGCGACATGATCCGCATGCAGGGTCTGACGAAGGACTTCACCGACAAGAACCCTGACATCGAAGTCAAATGGCTGACCATGGAGGAGAACGTTCTCCGCCAGCGCGTCACCACTGACGTCGCCACCAAGGGCGGTCAGTTCGACGTCATGACCATCGGCACCTATGAAGTTCCGATCTGGGGCAAGCAGGGCTGGCTCGTTTCCCTGAACGACCTGCCGGAAAGCTACGACGCGGACGACATCCTGCCGGCCATCCGTGGCGGCCTGACCGTTGACGGCGAGCTCTATGCAGCACCGTTCTACGGCGAAAGCTCCATGGTCATGTACCGCAAGGACCTGATGGAAAAAGCCGGCCTGGAAATGCCGGAAGCCCCGACCTGGGACTTTATCGTCGAAGCCGCCAAGGCAATGACGGACAAAGAAAACGAAGTCTACGGCATCTGCCTGCGCGGCAAGGCCGGCTGGGGTGAAAACATGGCGTTCCTGACGGCCATGGCGAACTCTTACGGCGCCCGCTGGTTCGACATGGACTGGAAGCCGCAGTTCGACACGCCGCAGTGGAAAGAAGCTCTTACCACCTATCTCGACGTGATGAACGAAGCAGGCCCTCCGGGCGCTTCTTCCAACGGCTTCAACGAAAACCTGGCCCTGTTCCAGACCGGCAAGTGCGGCATGTGGATCGACGCCACCGTGGCGGCCTCCTTCGTGACCAACCCGAAGGACAGCCAGGTTGCTGACAAGGTCGGCTTTGCGCTGGCACCGGACAAGGGTCTCGGCAAACGCGGTAACTGGCTCTGGGCATGGTCGCTGGCCATTCCGGCCGGCACCCAGAAGGAAGCTGCTGCGAAGAAGTTCATCGAGTGGGCAACTTCCAAGGAATACCTGGAGCTGGTTGCAGCCGAAGAAGGCTGGGCGAACGTTCCCCCGGGAACCCGTACGTCTCTCTATGAGAACCCGGAGTACCAGAAAGTTCCGTTCGCAAAGATGACGCTGGACAGCATCAACTCTGCTGATCCGCAGAATCCGACCGTCGATCCGGTTCCGTATGTCGGCGTACAGTTCGTCGCCATTCCGGAATTCCAGGGCATGGCAACCGTTGTCGGCCAGGCATTCTCGGCAGCTCTTGCCGGCTCGATGGATGCGGACGCTGCACTGGCTGCTGCCCAGGCGACCGCTGAACGCGAAATGAAGAAGGCCGGTTACCTCAAGTAGAAGCCTTCGCGGACCGGCGGGTGCCTGCCCGTCCCGCCGGTCTCCTCCTTTCTGTTCCGCGTGAGCTCTGGCTCTGACCGAGCAAAGGTCGCATCATGGCTACCCAACATTCACGGGCGGCGGCCCGTTTGATGATCTCTCCGGCAGTTCTGCTGCTGCTGGGTTGGATGATCATCCCGCTCTCGATGACCCTCTATTTCTCTTTCCTGCGCTACAACCTGCTCATTCCGGGAATGGAAGAGTGGACCGGCTGGACCAACTACGAGTTCTTCCTCACCGATCCGGCTTTCTTTGCAGCGCTGAAGAACACCCTGCTGCTCGTTGGCGGCGTCCTTCTCATCACCATTGTCGGCGGCGTGCTGCTGGCCCTGCTGCTCGACCAGCCCTTCTGGGGCCAAGGGATCGTGCGCATTCTGGTGATTGCCCCGTTCTTCGTCATGCCCACCGTCTCCGCGCTGGTGTGGAAGAACATGTTCATGAACCCGGTCAACGGCCTGTTCGCATACTTTGCGAAGTTTCTGGGGCTGCAACCGTTCGACTTTCTCTCGCATGCACCGCTGTTTTCGATCATCCTGATCGTCGCCTGGCAGTGGTTGCCCTTCGCGACGCTCATTCTGCTTACCGCCCTGCAATCGCTGGACAGCGAACAGCTGGAAGCGGCCGAAATGGACGGCGCCAATTTCCTGAACCGCTTCGTCTTCATCATGGTGCCGCACCTGGCGCGTTCGATCACCGTCGTGATTCTGATCCAGACGATCTTCCTGCTGTCGGTCTTCGCGGAAATTCTCGTCACCACCAATGGCGGTCCGGGCTATGCCTCGACCAACCTCACCTACCTGATCTACGCCCAGTCGCTGCTGCAGTTCGACGTCGGCGGCGGATCGGCCGGCGGTGTGGTCGCCATTATCCTCGCCAACATCGTTGCGATCTTCCTGATGCGGATGATCGGCAAGAACCTGGAGGCCTGACCCATGGCGCGCGCAGTCTCCAACCGCCGCAAGGCTCTCGTCACCGTATGTGCGTGGGCCGTCGGCATCGCCATCTTCTTCCCAATCCTGTGGACCGTGCTGACCAGCTTCAAGACGGAAGCGGAAGCCATTGCGTCTCCTCCTAGCTTCCTGTTTTTCGACTGGACGCTGGAAAACTACAGCACGGTCCAGGAGCGTTCGGACTATTTCCGGCACTTCTCCAACTCGGTCATCATTTCCTTCGGCTCCACCCTTCTGGGTCTGCTGATCGCGATACCGGCGGCCTGGTCAATGGCCTTCGTGCCGGGCAAGCGCACCAAGGACGTCCTGATGTGGATGCTGTCCACCAAGATGCTTCCGCCGGTGGGCGTGCTGATCCCGATCTATCTCCTGTTCCGGGATACCGGTCTCCTCGACACGCGTGTCGGCCTCGTGATGGTGCTTACCCTCATCAACTTGCCGATCATCGTCTGGATGCTGTTCACCTACTTCCGCGAAATTCCGGGCGAGATCCTGGAAGCCGCGCGGATGGACGGTGCGGAGCTGTGGTCCGAGATCATCTACGTGCTGACACCCATGGCGGTGCCCGGCATTGCCTCGACCCTGCTGCTGAACATCATCCTGTCCTGGAACGAAGCGTTCTGGACCTTGAACCTGACGGCGGTCGACGCCGCCCCCCTCACCGCTTTCATTGCCAGCTATTCCAGCCCGGAAGGCCTGTTCTACGCAAAACTGAGCGCTGCCTCGACGATGGCGATCGCCCCGATCCTCATCATCGGCTGGTTCAGCCAGAAGCAGCTCGTACGCGGCCTGACCTTCGGCGCGGTTAAATAGGAGACCTGAACATGGGTCAGATAACCCTCAAGCAGATTACCAAGAGCTTCGGCGACGTTCAGGTTATCCCGCCACTGGACCTGCAGATCGACGACGGCGAGTTCGTGGTGTTCGTCGGTCCGTCCGGCTGCGGCAAGTCCACACTCCTGCGTCTCATTGCAGGCCTGGAGGATGTCTCTTCCGGTGACATCACCATCGACGGCAAGAACGCCACCGAAGTGCCGCCCGCAAAACGTGGCCTTGCCATGGTGTTCCAGTCCTACGCGCTCTATCCGCACATGTCGGTGCGCAAGAACATCGCCTTCCCGTTGCGCATGGCCGGCATCGACAAGGCGGCGCAGGACGCCAAGGTGACCGCCGCCGCCAAGGTGCTGAACCTGACGGATTACCTGGACCGTCGTCCGGGTCAGCTTTCCGGCGGTCAGCGCCAGCGTGTTGCCATCGGCCGTGCCATCGTGCGCGAACCGGCCGCCTTCCTGTTCGACGAACCCCTGTCGAACCTGGATGCGGCGCTGCGTGTCAACATGCGGCTCGAGATCTCCGAACTGCACCAGTCCCTCAAGACGACCATGATCTACGTGACCCACGACCAGGTGGAAGCCATGACCATGGCCGACAAGATCGTGGTGCTGCAGGCAGGCAAGATCGAGCAGGTCGGCTCGCCGCTGGAGCTTTATCATACGCCGCGCAACAAGTTCGTAGCCGGTTTCATCGGCTCGCCGAAGATGAACTTCCTGATGGGGTCCTTCGCCACCGAATACGATGCCGCCACGATCGGCATCCGCCCGGAGCATCTGACCGTCTCGCAAAGCGACGGCAAATGGGTCGGAAAGGTCGGTGTCTCGGAACATCTCGGCTCCGACACCTTCCTTTATGTCGATATGGAGGGCGTCGACGAACCGATCACCGTGCGCTCGTCCGGTGAGATCGGGTTCCGTCATGGCGACACCGTTCACCTGACCCCGGCTCCTGACAAGATCCACCGCTTCGACAACCAGGGCCTGAGGATTGCATGAGCCGACTTGAAGGAAAATCCGCGCTGATCACGGGTTCGGCCCGGGGCATCGGCAAGGCCTTTGCCGCGCGGTTTGCAGAGGAAGGCGCCCGGGTGGCGATTGCCGATATCAACCTGGCCGGCGCAGAAGCGGCGGCCAGTGAAATCGGCCCGAATGCCTATGCCGTTCAGTTGGACGTTACCGACCAGTCGTCGATCGATGCTGCCATCGCCGCCGTGGAACAGAAGACCGGTGGGCTCGACATCCTGGTCAACAACGCAGCTCTGTTCGATCTGGCACCGATTGTCGAGATCACCCGCGACAGCTACCAGCGCCTGTTCGACATCAACGTTTCCGGAACCCTGTTCATGATGCAGGCCGCGGCAAAGTCGATGATCAGGCGTGGTCAGGGCGGCAAGATCATAAACATGGCCAGCCAGGCAGGCCGGCGCGGTGAAGCGCTGGTGGGCATCTATTGCGCCACCAAGGCAGCGGTCATCAGTCTGACCCAGTCGGCAGGTCTCAACCTGATCGAACACGGCATCAACGTGAATGCCATCGCCCCCGGCGTCGTCGACGGCGAGCACTGGGACCATGTGGATTCGATGTTCGCGAAATACGAAGGCCTGCAGCCCGGCGAAAAGAAGGCAGCGGTCGGAGCCGCGGTGCCTTTCGGCCGCATGGGCACCGCCGAAGATCTCACCGGCATGGCTGTTTTCCTGGCGTCGAAAGACGCGGATTACATCGTATCGCAGACTTACAACGTCGATGGCGGCAACTGGATGAGCTGACCAATGACCCAGAACCTAAGTGAAACTGTGCTCTCTTCTCTTCCCGAATCCGTCAAGGCACCGGCGTATCGCCGGTCGGACCTGACCCCCGGCATCCTTCACATCGGCGTCGGCAACTTCCATCGCGCGCATCAGGCCATCTACCTGAGCAAGCTGTTCGATCTCGGCGAAGGCCGTGACTGGGCCATCGTCGGCGCGGGCCTCAAGCCCTACGACAAGACCATGCGTGAACGCCTCCAAGCCCAGGACTGGCTGACGACTGTGGTCGAGCTCGACCCGGAAGGCCTCAGCGCGCAGGTCTGTGGCGCCATGATCGATTTCGTCGACGTGGATCCCAAGGCGCTGATCGCTCGCCTTGGCGAAGCCGATATCCGCATTGTCTCGCTGACGATCACCGAAGGCGGCTATTTCGTCGATCCGAACACCGGTGGCTTCGACGTCAATCATCCGGAAATCCAGGCGGATCTCGACTCACCGGATGCGCCACAGACCGTGTTCGGCGTGCTTGTCGCCGCCTTGCTGGCCCGCCGCGACAAAGGCCTTGAACCCTTTACCGTGATGTCTTGCGACAACCTGCCAGAAAACGGCCATATGGCGAAACAGGCCGTTGCCGGTTTCGCCAGGGCCTTGTCGCCGGAAGCCGGAAGCTGGATTGCCGACAACGTCGCCTTTCCAAACGGCATGGTGGACTGCATCACCCCCGCGACCGGCGACCGCGAACGCGGCCTGGTTCAGGAACGCTTCGGCCTGACCGATGCGGCCCCTGTGGTCTGCGAACCCTTCCGCCAATGGGTGCTGGAGGATCATTTCCCGGCCGGTCGCCCGGCACTGGAAAAGGTCGGTGTCGAATTCGTCGAGGACGTCGCTCCATACGAGCTGATGAAATTGCGGATTCTCAACGGCGGTCATGCGACCATCGCCTATCCGGGTGCGCTGCTGGGACATTACTTTGTCCATGACGCCATGGCTGATCCACTGATCTGCACTTTCCTGAAAAAGCTGGAAGAAGACGAGATCCTGCCGACCGTTCCGGAAATTCCGGGGGTCAGCTTCGAGACCTATCTCACCACCGTGATGGACCGGTTCTCCAATCCGGCGGTGGGAGACACGATCCCCCGTCTCTGCCTTGACGGCTCCAACCGCCAGCCGAAGTTTATCCTGCCGTCTATCCAGGACCGCCTCGACAAGGGGTTGCCAGTGGCTGGCCTTGCCCTCGAAACGGCTCTTTGGTGCCGCTACTGCCTCGGTCACAACGAGGCTGGAGAACCGCATGTCATCGAGGACAACAACGCCGACATCCTGAAGGCCTGGGCACAAGGCGTTTACGCCGACAAGCCTGCGCGCATCGAAATGCCGGAGCTATTCGGTGGGCTCGCTTCCGACGAAACCTTCCTGAAGGCCTTCAGCTACGCCGCAGGCATGATCGCTGAAGTTGGGGTGGCCGCAACGCTGAAAGCCTACCTCGACGGCCGCTTCGACAAAGGCGCCGCCGCCCTCAAGGCGAACGCCCACTAGGAAACGAGGGATCACACTCGCGCCACCGTGTGCGCAATGTGATCCCATTTGCCTTTCAATTTGCCCTGTCCCGCTTACCTTTGATGTCACTGACAGACGAGGATTTGACCTTCGCCTGCACGACGGAAAGCGGTAAGGCGGGATTACGGGCATGAGACAATTGAACAGACGGGACCTTCTGGCCGGCAGCGCGGCAATGGCATTGCTGCCGGGAACGGTGTTTGCGGCAGGCAACGACTTCTTCCGACTTGGTCTGGCCGAACCGGCCTTCGAAATCGAACCCAAACTCGACCTTCCCGATCTTGATGGCACCGTCCACACGCTTGCCGACTACTCCGGCAAGATCCTGCTTGTATCGTTCTGGGCGACATGGTGTCCGCCCTGCCGGAAGGAAATGCCGGGTCTGGCGCGTCTCAACCGGGAACTCGGTCCCGAAGGCTTTGCAGTGCTCGCCGTCAACGTCGGTGACCGGCAGGACCGGATCGAAGGTTTTCTGGATGAGATCGACCATGATGGCCTCACCGTCCTGATGGACACGGATAAAGCCATGCCGAGCACATGGTTCCTGCGCGGCTTGCCGGTAACCTACGTCCTCGATGGCACCGGCAAGGTTGCCCTCGCCGCCATTGGCGACCGGGTGTGGGATTCAGAGGAAATGATCTCCGCGCTGCGCAGTTTGAAGACCGCCTGATCACATCGAACATCGCCAGGGTGAAAGACCCTCAACCGTTGTCCATCGGCACGATCACAGGCCGCCCTCCACCCGGAGGTGTCAGGATTTCCAGCGGAAAGTCATAAGCTTTCGACAACAACTCCGCCTGCATGACCTCGTCCCGCGCACCGAAGGCGAGACGGCGTCCACCCTGCATGACCAGCACCCGGTCGGCAAAGGCAGCGGTCAGGTTGAGGTCGTGCATCACGGCGACGACGCCGCCACCACGCTTGGCGTAATCGGCTGCAAGCTGCATGATCTGGACCTGGTGCTTGATGTCGAGACTGGAGACCGGTTCGTCCAGGAACAACCAGTGCGGCAGACCTTCTTGCGGAAGCGGGTCCCAGACCTGACACAACACCCGTGCAAGCTGCACCCGTTGCTGCTCGCCGCCGGACAGTTCCTGATAACTTCTCCCTTCGAACCCCGACAGGCCGACTTTCGCAAGGGCTTCGGCAATGCGCCGGGCACGAAAGGCTCGTTCCCGGCGGCTGGAGGTCAGGCCGAGACCGACCACTTCAGCCACGTTCAGCGGAAAGGAAATCTGGCTTGCCTGCGGCAGCACCCCGCGCATGGCGGCAAGCACTTCCGGTGACAGGCCACCGACCTCCAGCCCTGCCAGCGTTATCCCGCCGGAATAAGGCAGTTCACCGGTCATTGCCTTCATCAAGGTCGTCTTGCCGGAACCGCTCGGCCCGATGATCGCCAGCACTTCCCCTGCCTTTGCGTGAAAGGAAAGGTCCTGCACGATCCGGGTCTTGCCTGCCGAAACAGACACCTGCTCGACAACAAGATCGGGTGCCAGCGCCGTGCCATTTTCAATTGTCCTGTGCAACATGACTACACCCTAAAGACCTGTGAGGCCGCGCTTGCGCAGCAGGATCCAGAGGAAGAAGGGCGCACCGGCAAAGGCGGTGATGATACCGATGGGCATTTCCGCCGGTGCCACGATGGTGCGCGCCAGCGTATCGGCGGCTATCAGCAAACAGGCGCCAAGAAGCGCTGCGGCCGGCAGCATGTAGCGATGGTCGGGACCGATTGTGAGACGAAGCAAATGCGGCACGACGATGCCGACAAAACCGATGCCGCCGCTGACAGCCACGGAGGCGCCGGTTGCCGCCGCCACCAGCAGGATGCTGAGGTTCTTGAGCCGCTGCACCTTGATGCCGATGTGCGAGGCGGCGGCTTCGCCAAGCGTCAGACCGTTGAGACCGCGTGCCAGGAACGGCACGCAGACCAGCATGGTGAGGATGATTGGCGCGGCAGAAGCGACCTTCTGCCAGTTGGATCCCGCGAGCGACCCAAGTCCCCAGAACTGCAGGTCGCGCAGCTCCTGGTCATCGGCCACATAGACCAATAGCCCTGTCATCGCACCGGTGAGCGCACCGAGCGCAATGCCCGCCAGCAGCAATGTCGCAACTGACGTGATACCTCCGCGTGTGCCGATCCTGTAAAGAAGCAGCGTCGTGACGAGGCCGCCGGCAAAGGCTGCCAGTGGGACCGCGTAGATACCCAGAAGCGCCATCACCGGCGCCAGTACGGTATTTCCAAGAACGATGAACGCGGCAGCGCCCAGACCTGCCCCCGCCGAAACGCCGACAATGCCCGGATCTGCAAGCGGGTTTCGGAACAGCCCCTGCATCACGGCACCGGACACCGCCAGGGCGGCTCCGATGAGCGCTCCCTGCGTAACCCGCGGCAGGCGGATATCCATGAGCACGATCCAGTCCCTTGCCGAAACGCCCTGTGGCACGCCCTCTCCCGCTCCCGCGAAATAGGACGGCACATGCGGCAGGAGCTCCAGAACCGGGATCGAGATCGGGCCGATGGCAAGGCTTCCAAGAACGACGAGACATGTCAGCACGGCGAGCAGCACAATGACGGCCCGCGCGAGCGGAGCCCTGTCTCCGCGCTGCAGGTCGGCAAGTCCAAGGAGAGAGGAAATCCGTCCGCTTCTGGCGGGCAAGGTCGTATCGCTCATCAGTGCCATCAGCTTGCAGTATCCGCCAGACGGGTCGACAATTCACGGACCGCTTCTGCGGTGCGCGGACCGAACCCCAGCAGGAGCTGCCCGTTCATGCGGACAAGTCGCCTGTTCTTCCCTGCCGGCGTTTGCGCCACGGCCGGATGATCGAACACCCCATCACCGCTCGCTGCGTCTTCGCCGTCGCCGTGGCGGTCCATCATCAGCACGACGTCCGGTGCCGCACTGACGATCGCCTCGTCGCTGAGGATCTTGTAGCCGGAAAAGCCGGACGTCGCGTTTTCAGCACCCGCAAGCGCAAGTATGCCGTTGGCGGCCGTATCCGATCCGGCGGCAAGGATACGCCCGCCCTTTGTCGACAGGACGAAGAGGACGCGAACACCAGACGTCCGGTTTTCAGCGGCACGTTGCGCCTCGGCCAGATCCTGTTCAAGTTTGCCGGCAAGAGCATCGGCTTTCGCCTCGACGCCGAGCACTTCACCAACGACACGCACCTTCTTGATGATGCCTTCGGCGGTATATGCCTCAGGCACATCCGCCATCGCCACACCGGACTTGCGCAACACGTCCACCGTTTCCTGCGGCCCGCTGCCTTCCAGCATCAGGATCAGCTCCGGATTGACGGAGAGCACACCTTCCGGGGACAGCGCGCGCATGTACCCGACATCCGGAAGGCTTGCCGCTTCCGCCGGGAAAATGCTGGTGCTGTCGCGGGCAATCAACCTCTTGTCTTCACCCAGGGCGTAGACGATCTCCGTCACCGAACCACCGATGGCGACAACATTGCTGCTATCCGGACTGCCCGTGCCTTCCGCAAACAGTGGTTTGCCGGGCAGGACCAGGGCTGCGACGGTCAGCGCGACAGCTGCCGAGACGCCGGAAAAACGCGAAAGTGACCCAATCATTCCGCTGCTCCCAGCTTTACCGCCCGATCCAGTTTCGGCAGATTTTCGGCAAGGCCGCGCCAATCGGACCGTTCCTGGTTGCCCTCACCACGCACACCGAAGAACTGGATGATCTGCTGTCCGTCGCTGTCATAAGCTTCCACCGAGGTGACATGGCCGACATCCGCCGGTTTGCGCACGGCCCAGACCTCGTGGATGTGGTCGGTCCGCAGATGCAGATGGAAGGTCGGGTCCATCACGTTGATCCATGGACCCCGGTCCATCACCGTTGCCACCGTCCCGGAGTGGATCTGAATGCAACCGCGATTGCCGACAAAACACATGATCGGGATGTTTTCTGACGCTGCAAGACGCAACAAGGCCGGCACCGCCCCACGATCGAGCGGCCAGGCCCAGGCATCGCCCGCCAGTTCAAAGGCACTGACCCGGTCGAGGTCCAGATCCTTCAAGATACCGTGGAACTGATGCGGATCGGTCATCGCCTGCCAGCGGTCGCGCAGCATCGCTTCAGCTCCATCGGATGCCTGTTTTCGACTGAACGGTTTAGCTTCGCTCACTTGCGGCAACACATCCGGCGTCTGGTCGTCCAGCACGAGCTTTTCAACCAGAGTGTTCCACGCATCCAGGTCCGTTTCCGCACGGGTGTGGATCTTCATCACCGCATCACCATGGGCATCGAAGAACTGCAGTGACCGGCGGATATCGTTGCCGTCAGCCTTTTCGACCGCAAAGCCATGCACCCAATTGGCCGGAAACATGCGCGTGTCGATCTGCTCGCCCAGCATCAGGGCCGCCCGCTTGCCGTTCACGAATTTCTCAAACGGGCCGATCTTCTCGTGCACCGCGCTCTCGTTGCGCGTCAGTGCCATGACCGTGCCGACGGTCTGCAACCCCGGAAACAGATCATCGAAACGCGGTGCGATGCGGCGCACGCCATGCCCTACGAAGCTGGCGACCAGCTCCGCTTCCGTAATGCCGAGTATCTGCGCCAGATCCCGCTCCCGCATCTTCGGATTGTCCGCGCGTGCCGCCCGGATGTCGGCTGCGCTCTGCCTGGTTTCAGAGGAGATCTGATCGGCATTCATGAGTTCTGTCCCCAATCGCTATGGTCTTCCTGCAGCCCGCGCTCAGTTTCCCGCCTCATCATCCCGTAACGTAAATTACTGAGATTATTAGGAATTTTTGAATCATTCCAAAGAGACGCTTTTCCTCGGCGACCGCAATCTAATACTTGACTCCTATATTCATATTTCATTAGGAACACAATACCTGAGTCACTGACTCATGTTTAAAACGCTGTGTGAGAGGCAGCGAAAAGGACGCGAACAACGCGCACTCTTGGAGAATTTTTATGGGGCTCAAGAAGACCGGTAACACCCGCTTGATGGGTGGTGTTGCCCTTTGGGTTTTGGCTTTTAATTGCGGGGCGGCTGCACAGGATGCAGTAGCGGATGCAGCACCGGCGACACCCGTTGCCGGACAGGATCAACCGGTGTCGCAGCTACAACAGATCGTTATCAGCGCCGGCGTGCCCAAAGTCGCGATCGACACTCCTCAGGCCGTCACCGTGCTGGACCAGGAAGCCATCGACGACCTGCAACCGCGCTCGATCGGAGACGTCTTCCAGGAGATCCCGGGCGTCACGCCGATCGGCAGTAACTCGATCCTCGGCGAAAGCATCAATATCCGCGGTATCGGTGAAGCTCTTTCCGGCGACGAGACCCGGATCATCATGCAGGTAGACGGGGTCAACAAGTTTTTCGAACAGTACCGGATGGGGTCGTTCTTCTCCGATCCGGAACTCTACAAACAGATCGAAGTCCTGCGTGGACCGGCATCATCGACACTTTATGGCGCCGGCGCGATGGGGGGTGTGATCACCTTCACCACAAAGGATGCCAGCGATTTCCTTGATCCGGGAGACCTGATCGGTGGCCGGCTGAAAACCTCCTGGGATTCGAACGGCAACGGCTGGCTAGGCAGCGCGATCGTCGCGGCCGAACCGGTCAAGAACCTCGAGTTGCTCGGCGCCCTCAACTATCGGCAGTCTCAGGACATTACGGATGGTCAGGGTAACGAAGTCCCGGACACGGATTTCAGTTCCATCAACGGTCTCATCAAGGCCCGTTACACCTTCGGGGAAAATGAAGACCAGTCCGTTTTCGCAAGTTACCAGAACTGGTCGAGTGACGAGGACGACCAGAACTACGACCAGATTGCCTGGGGTCCGGACTTTGGCGATGTCGACCGCACAGTGACGGATCAGACCGCGATCGTCGGTTATGCAAACGGGTTTTCAGGAAACGATCTGCTTGATGTGAAGGCCCAGTTCAGCTGGTCCGACACGCGGGTCGAGCAGAAGAACCAGGATCAGATCTGCGCCCAGTTCGCACCGGCGCCCGCGCCGCCGACCTGCTATTATCCGTTCGGCTTCAATTCCGAATATTCCTACGAGACCTGGCAGGGCAAGGCCGACAACGTCGCAACGTTCCAGCTTGGCGAAGACTGGATGGCCTATGTCACGACCGGCATCGACGGCCAGTACCAGGAGCGTCGCAATCCGCGTGATTTCGGCACCTATGTTCGCAGTGGTTCAGGGTCTCACCCGGAAGGCGAAACGGTCAATGTCGGCGGCTATGCGCAGGCCGAACTGGTGTGGAACGACCGCATCACCCTCATTCCCGGCATGCGGATCGACTACAGCAACGTGTCTGTCGGCAGCTACGTGGACGGCAGCGGCAACACCATCAACCTGAACGAGGAAAAGAGCGCCGTCGGCTACTCGCCAAAGCTTGCAGCCATGATCAAGATGTCCGAGTGGCTCGGCGTCTTCGGCTCCGTCGCGCATACCGAGCGTCTGCCGTCCCTCGACGAGGTGTTTTCGAACTACGTCGTCAACGATCTCGACAAGGAACTGTCGAACAACTTCGAGGCCGGTGTCACCTTTTCTTTCGATGACCTGATCATGGGCGGTGACGCTTTCCGCCTGAAGGGAACGGCGTTCCGCAACAACGTCACCAACTACTACGCCAGCTACTGGAACGGTTCGACGGTGGTGACGGAAATCATTCCGAAAGCCCGTTACGAAGGGCTTGAGCTGGAAGCCTCCTACTGGACCGAAAGCATCTACGGGTCTCTCGGCGCCTCGCTGATCCGGGGCAACAACGTCAGCACCGGCGGCTACATGAATGCCGTCCCCGCCGACAGCGCCTTCCTCAAGATCGGCTACGTCTACCGTCCGTGGAACCTCGACTTCGGCTGGAAGGGCGACTTCTACGCCGCCCAGGACCGTGTGGGCGCCGACGAACAGGAAACCGCAGGCTACGTGCTGCATAACCTTTATGCGGCATGGAAACCGACCGACGGTTTCATGGCGGACAGTGAGGTCCGGTTCAGCGTCGACAACGTGTTCGACAAGTCGTACCGGAACCACCTGAGTGAAGATGAAGGTGCAGGCCGCAGCTTCAAGCTGAGCTTCGCCAAGAAGTTCTGACCCATGACCCGCCGCCTGTCCCCGCGGGCGGCGGGTTTCAAGCCCGACGACGGATGACGACTGCGCATCGAAAAACGCGCTCTTTCCCTTCTCAAAACGCTTTCATCAAAGTGACATCGACACCCTGTATTCAGTGTTGGAAACGTTTCCAAGACTGAAGGAGCCAAGGGTGAGATCGCGTCCGCCGACGATCAAGGATGTTGCCGAGCAGGCCGGTTGCGGCATTGCAACGGTGAGCCGCGTCCTCAACGGCACCGGCTCCGCCAGCGCCGACACCCGCCGGAAGGTTCTTTCGGCAGCAAATGCGCTCGGCTTCGAATTCAGCGCGCTTGGCCGATCCCTGCAAAGCAGTTCGACCAAGACACTCGGCTGCATCGTCCCTTCTCTCGCCAATCCCGTGTTTGCCGAAGTCGTCCAGGCTGCCCAGCAGGAAGCCCACCGCGAAGGCTATCAGCTCATTCTGGCATGTTCGGAATACGACGAAGTGCTGGAGCTTCAGGCCGCGCGCACCCTGATTGCCAAACAGGTCGACGGCCTTGTCCTGACGGTCAACAATGCGGCCGACAGCGAGGCTCTGGAGCTGATCCGGGATCGGAACCTTCCTTGCTGCCTCGTCTATAACCGCTCTTCTTTCGGCTTGCCCGCGTGGGCCGTCGACAACCGCGCCGCCGCGCGTGAAGTCGCAAGGGCCTTTCACAGCCAGGGACACGTTCAAACCGGTTTTCTGGCCCTGCGGTTCCACCGCTCCGACCGCTCGCGTGAGCGCTACGAAGGTTTTGCCGCCGCATGCCGCGAGTTCGGCATGGCAGACCCGCTTCTTCTGGAAATCGAGGAGCAGGACGGCACCCTTCTGGAATTGCTCGGCACGCTTCTGGCCGAACATCAGGCCCTGACCGGAATTTTCGCATCGAACGACTTTCTCGCCCTTGCCGCCATGAAGGCCGCACGCGCACTTGGCAAGCGTATTCCCGACGATCTGTCGCTGGTCGGCTTTGACGGCATTTCCACCGGGCTGCTGGTCGACCCTCATCTGGCGACGGTCGAAACAGATCCGCGCACCATGGGTCAGGGCGCCGTCCATTCCGTGCTGGCAAGGCTGCTGGACCGGCCCACCCCCGACCTGCCGTCCGCAGCCGCCACATTCAGTTTCCGCGCGGGAGGCAGCCTTGGCCCTCCCGTTCCCGGAAAAGCCGATGGCAGAGAAGCTGCCACTTCCCTGCCATCCAATGAGTAACCCCGAGACCTGCTTGAGATCGCTTCAGGAGTCACTGACATGAAACGTACACTTTTCGCATTGGCCATGACAATGGCGGCCGTCGTACCGGCAAAGGCCGAAGATGCCGTTTGCTACAACTGCCCGCCGCAATGGGCCGACTGGGCATCGATGCTGGAAGCCATCAATGAGAAGCTCGGCATTGCCATGCCGCATGACAACAAGAATTCCGGCCAGACCCTCAGCCAGCTTCTGGCCGAGAAGGCCACACCCGTTGCCGACGTTGCCTATTACGGCGTGACCACCGGCATCAAGGCCGGCAACGAAGGTGTCGTCACCGCCTATAAGCCGGCCGGTTTCGATGACATCCCCGAAGGCCTGAAGGACCCGGAAGGCAAGTGGTTTGCCGTTCACTACGGCACCCTCGGCATGTTCGTGAATGTCGACGCGCTCGGTGGCGCTCCGGTGCCGCAGTGCTTCGCCGATCTGAAAAAGCCGGAATACCGCGGCATGGTCGGCTATCTCGATCCGTCTTCCGCCTTTGTCGGCTATGCAGGTGCTGTTGCCGTCAACCTGGCATTCGGCGGTGATCTGGAGAACTTCGATCCGGCCATCAGCTACTTCAAGGAACTGGCCGAAAACGATCCGATCGTTCCCAAGCAGACCTCTTTCGCGCGCGTCGTTTCTGGCGAAATCCCGATCCTCTTCGACTATGACTTCAACGCCTATCGCGGCAAATACGAAGAAGACGGCAACTTCGAATTCGTACTTCCGTGCGAAGGTTCCGTGCGCGTTCCCTACGTGATGAGCCTGGTGGCAGGCGCACCGCATGAAGAAGCCGGCAAGAAGGTTCTGGACTTCATCCTGTCCGACGAAGGCCAGGCCATCTGGACCAATGCCTACCTGCAGCCGTCCCGCCCGGTGGAACTGCCGGCCGAAGTCGCCGCGAAGTTCCTGCCTGCAAGCGACTACGAGCGCGCGGTTGCCGTCGATTATGCCCACATGGAACGCGCCCAGGCCGGTTTCGGCGAGCGTTACCTGAACGAAGTCAAATAAAATTCTGACCTTGCGGGCCGGAGCGCATCGGCGTTCCGGCCCGTTTTCCCGAAGGCATTCTTCATGTCCGACAGAACATTCGTGACCGCCTGCCTTGTACCGCTGGCGGTATTCGCCCTCGCTTTTCTGGCTCTGCCGCTGGTGCGCCTGGTTCAGGCTTCCTTTGAATCGGAAGTCGGCTGGCACATCTACCTGCAGATCCTGCAAACGCCTCGATATCTTGAAACGCTGATCAACACGGTGCTCGTGTCACTGGCGGTCAGCCTTGCCGCGCTCGCTCTGGCGACCACCGCCGGCCTGTTCCTGGCGCGAAACCGGTTCATCGGACGCGGCCTGCTGCTCTCCGTCCTGACCCTGCCGCTGGCCTTTCCCGGCGTCGTCATCGGCTTCCTGATCATCCTCCTGGGAGGACGCCAGGGGCTGTTCAACCAGCTATTGCCCGGGCACATCGTGTTCGCCTATTCGCTGACAGGCCTCTTTCTCGGCTATCTCTATTTTTCCATCCCGCGCGTCCTGCTGACGGTGATGGCTGCCGTTGAAAAACTCGACCCCGCACTGGAAGAAGCCGCCCGCACACTGGGTGCATCGCCGTGGCGCATTGTCATCGACGTGATCCTGCCCGGTCTTGCCCCGTCCCTCGTTGCCGCCGGTGCAATCGCCTTTGCCACCGCCATGGGAGCCTTCGGAACCGCCTTCACGCTGGCCACCAATATCGATGTCCTGCCGATGGTGATCTATACCGAATTCACCCTGTCGGCGAACATCGCCATGGCGTCAGCCCTGTCCGTTCTGCTTGGTCTTGTGACCTGGGCCCTGCTTTACATCGCCCGCAGTTTTGCGGGAACGACGGTTGCGGCGGGAGGCTGACATGAAAAGATCACTCGCCTGGTGGCTGCAATGCGCGGTCACGCTTGTTATCGCCGCCTTTCTGCTGGTCCCGGCCATCCAGTCGATCCTGGCCGGGGTAACAGCCAACTACTTCCGCGGTCTTTCCTCGGGCCTGACCCTGAAATGGATCGGGCGGGTCTGGGAATTATATTCCGCCAGTATATTCCTGTCGCTCTGGCTCGCGATAGCCTGCCTTGCCGTCACGCTGGTGATCGGCGTTCCGGCGGCCTACGCCCTTGCCAGGAACCCCGGACGCCTGTCGCGCCTGCTGGAAGAGTTCATCTCGTTGCCGCTCGCCATTCCCGGCCTAGCACTGGCGCTCGCGCTCTTGCAGCTTTACGGGACCTTGTCCGGGTTCCGCACGTCCTGGACCTTCATCCTCGTCGGCCATGTTCTCTACACGCTGCCGTTCATGGTGCGATCCGTCCTGGCCGTTCTGATGGCCATGGATTTCCGCAGCCTTGAAGAAAGCGCGGCGACACTTGGCGCGTCTGCCTTCACCCGGTTTCGAACGGTGATCATCCCCAATGCCATGCCGGGCATCCTGGCTGGTGCCCTGACCGTGGTGACGCTCTCCATCGGCGAATTCAACCTCACCTGGATGTTGCACACGCCTTATCTGAAAACCCTGCCCGTCGGCCTTGCCGACAGCTATGCCTCCATGCGGCTGGAAGTCGCCTCCGCCTATACGCTCGTCTTCTTCGCGATGATCGTGCCGCTGTTGATGGCCATGCAATGGGCCTCCGCCAGAGCGCAAAGGATCGCTCAATGACCCTGACAATCGAAAACGCCGCCAAGACGTTTGCCGATGGCACGCGGGCTCTCTGCCCGACCAGTCTGACCGTTGGTCCCGGCGAAATCCTGTCGCTGCTCGGTCCCTCCGGCTGTGGCAAGACGACCCTGCTGCGCATCATTGCCGGACTGGAGCGCCCCGATGCGGGCAGCCGGATCCGGTTCGACGAGACCGACGTGACCGGACTTGCCGTGGAACATCGCAATGTCGGCATGGTGTTTCAGTCCTATGCGCTCTTTCCCAACATGAGCGTGCGCGCGAATGTCGGCTACGGCCTGAAGGTTAGAAAAGTGCCGGCGGAAGAACGCCGACAACGTGTGGACGAGGTGCTGAGCCTGTGCCGTCTCAACGACTATGCCGACCGGCCGACACATGCCCTTTCGGGCGGCCAGCGCCAACGGGTGGCCCTGGCACGGGCCGTGGCACCGCGCCCCAGGATCCTGCTGCTGGACGAACCTTTGTCCGCGCTGGACGCCGCCTTGCGCGACAACCTGCGTGACGAACTGGCCGCAATGCTGCGGCAATTCCGGATCACGGCTGTTTTCGTCACCCACGACCAGAGCGAGGCGATGGCGATCGCGGACCGAATCGCGGTGATGTCGAGTGGAACCATGCTTCAGGTAGGCCGGCCAGAAGAGCTGTACCACACTCCGGCCAATGCCTTCGTCGCCCGGTTCATCGGCAACGCCATGCCATTGACCGGACACATGGAAAACGATGTATTGCAACTGCCTGGCGGGCAATTGAAGCTTCCCGCTGGCGCCGCCGGCAAAACAGCTTACATACGGTCGGAAAACGTCCGGCTGGACCAGGCAGGATCCTTGTCGGGAACGGTGGAAACCGTCACGTTCTCCGGCGGTCATTTCCGTCTCGCCGTGGGCGGCGTCCTTCCGGATGCCGGCCTTCTCTATCTTCAGCACCCGGGCAGGACAGCCCCTGAACCCGGCAGCACCGTGCGCCTCACCATTGATCCCTCCGATCTCATCTTCCTTGCAGACCAGACATCGACCCATTCATGACCAAGATCATTCAGATTTCAGACACCCACATTGTTCCCGAAGGAGCACTCGCCTACGGACAGGTCGACACGGCCGCGGCCCTTGCCGAAACGGTCGCCACAATCAACCGCCTGCTGCCGCAGATCGGTCCAGTCGACCTCGTGATCGTTACCGGCGACCTGACCGAACATGGAACGCCGGAAGAATACGACCGGTTCAAGATGCTGATGGCGGACCTCGACCTGCCCTACAGGGTGCAGCCGGGCAACCACGACCGGCGCGAACCGATGCGGGAGAGCTTTGCAGACGCACAGTGGATGCCTCGCACTGGCCCCCTGGACTGGCAGATCGATTTTGAAGACTTTGCCGTTGTCGGGCTCGACAGCCTTACCGAAAGCGCAGCGCATGGCACACTTGAACCGGCAACCCTGTCTTTCCTGACGGACGCGCTCTCCGGTCTTGGCGACAAACCCGCGATCGTCGGTTTTCATCACCCTCCCTTTGCCGTGGGGATCAAGGCGATGGACGCGCAGAACCTGCACGACGCAGACAGCCTGGGCACCGCCCTCTCCCTTCATTCCGGGCAGGTTCGGCTTGTCTGCGGCCATCTGCACCGCTCCATCGCCGGCCTCTTTTCCGGCAGCCTGTGTCAGGTCTGCCCCGGCACCTCGCATGCGGTCACGCTGGACCAGCGCGCCAACGCCGGCAATAGCCTGACCAAGGAACCCGGCGGGATGCTGCTTCACGAATGGCGAGACGATGGTTTCCTGACCCACCTCATTCCGGTCGGCGCCTTTCCGGGGCCTTATCCCTTCCTGGGCGTTTCCTGAGGACCTGAAACGCCCGTCGAGCAACGTGCCTGCCAGCGCCTCATGGCCCGGGAAACGTCGACCGCCAGCGGCGCAAAAAGGTTTCCCGGGTCAGGGCATCCAGTGCAACCATGAGCGCAGGGGAAAGACCGATCGGCCGCAGGGCTGTCGAACTCAGGACTTCGCCTTCGTTGCCATCCTCCGTTTCCAGAAGCGGGCTGATCAGCAATGCGGTCCGAAGTGCAAGCGTGCCTTCCGAGGACAAGAGAAAATCCAGGAACGCCTCGGCCTCGGCCTCGTTGTTCGCCTGCTTCGGGATCATGAAGGTGCGCGACAGGACCAGTGTGTAGTCGGACGGCAGCACGATGCCGATCCGGTCGTCGTTCAGCTGATAGCCCTGGGCGTAAGAGCCAAGCACGTTGTAGGCGATCAGGTAGCGCCCCTCGGCAACACCCTTGATGATGTCGACCGAGCAACAGGTCGAAATCGCCTGGGAGCGGCCGAAGGATTCCTGCAGCGCGCCGAAGGTGGTTGCTTCCTGCGCGTCGGCAAAAGCAAACAGATATCCAAGCCCCGACTGCTCGATGTCATAGGTTGCGACCCGCCCGGCATAGGGGGTGCCGGAAGGCCGAAGGAGATCGAGCAGGTCGAAGCGGGTCTGCGGAATATCCTCCACGGGCACCAGCTCGCGGTTATAGACGATCACCGCGGGCTCTCGGGTAATGCCCCACAATTCGTCGCGCCATCGAAGGGCCTCCGGCAACTGTTCGGTCAACCGTGAGCGGTAGGACGCTGCGCAGGCTTCGTTGACCAGCTGCACCATCTGGTGAACACCGGAGCTGATGACAATGTCGGCGCCTGGAACGCCGTCGCGGCAGTCCCGGCGGGTCAGGCGGTAGAGCTCGTTCGATCCCCATTGCTCATAGCGCACCTGCAGACCCGGCCGGGCGCGCAGGAAGCTTTCGACCACGGGACCGAAGATGGAAATATCCGTCGTGGAGCGCACCACCAGCACACGGTTGGTGGTCTCCGGTCCGAAATTTTCCACCAGCTCCTGGGCCGACACGGCCCTGCCGGTGGCAAGCAGCATCACGACTGCAGCCAGGCACTTCAGCAGATAGGCGAGCCGCTTCATGTCCGCCCCTCCGGTACGGCTGCAAACACAAGGGCAGCACGAAAACGCGCCCCACCGGTCTTTTCCAGGCGCAATTCGCCATCGTAGGAAAGGGCGACGGAATGCGCGATCGCAAGACCGAGGCCGGAACTGCTTTGCCGCGACAGCGCGCCCTTGTTGAAACGGGACCCCAGTTCGGCAAGAACCCCATCCACCGGTCCACCGCCCGCATCTTCCACCCAGATACTGGCCCGCCCGCCTCGCAGCGAAGCCCCGATCCGTACCGGCGAGCGGCCGTATTTGAGCGCGTTGTTCAGGAGGTTCTTCAAGGCTTCCTTCAGCGATTGCACATCCGCCAGCACTTCTACAGGGTCTTCGCCGATATCCAGGATCACGTCGAATTCCGGATTGAGAACAGCGTGATCGCCTTCCTCGAAAACGTCGAGGGCAATATCGCGCAAGTCCACCTTCTCCCGTCTGGCGCTGTCGCCGCGGTGGATCACCAGTGCCTGGCTCAGAAGCTGGTCGAGCAGACGGCCGAGGCTTGCCGTTCGGGTCTGTATCCTCTCGACGATCTTTTCCTTGCGGGAAAGTTCCGCTTCGTCGGTGAAGAGATCCGCCTGGGCCCTGAGGGCAGCGACAGGCGTCCTGAGCTGATGTGCGGTGTCGGAGATCAGATGCCGCATGGAATTCATCTGCCGGTCGAGCCGGGCCATGAAGCCGTTGAGGGCATTGATCATCACCGCCGTTTCCCGCGGCACCGAGGTGTCGAGCGGTGTCAGATCGTGGGGATCCCGTGCCGATAGACCCCCGGCAATCCGTTCCAGCGGCTGCAGCACCGAGCGGACGACGACGACCGACAACAGCACCATTGCCAGGCCGGAGGCTGCAAGCACGTAGAGCGCCTTGCGGGTAATGTCATAGGCCATGTCGTTACGCGCCCGCAGGGTCTGGCCGACGACCACCTTGATCGTGCCGTTGAGCGTACGCTCGGCAAACCGGCGCGAGACGACAGCAAAACGGGCTGGCTCTCCAAAGAACGAACTGTCGAAAAACCCTTCCCGGAAATCGCGCCGGCCTGTCGGCAGGGTGATTTCATCATAGCCGGTCAGCGTCGCGCCCTCCGGGCCGATAATGCGATAGCCGATCCTGTCGTCGGGGGCGAGCGCCAGCAACTCGAACGCCGAAACCGGCAACTCGATGACGGGCCTGTCGTCCTGAACGGTGATCGACGAGGCAATGCCTGTCGCCGCGCCCAGGAGCAACCGGTCGTAGGCGCTTCTGGCCGCTTCCCGGCCATAGGCGAATGCCGCGATGGAAACGATCACCCCACCGAAGATCAGCAGAAAGGCAATCCCGAAGGCAACACGTGCGGTGAGCGAGGTCGACGCCAGCCTGCGGATGAGATCAGTCATCGACTTCCAGCTTGTAACCAAGCCCTCTCTGGGTCTCGATCCTGACAGATCCGCCCGAGAGTTTCTTGCGCAGCCGCGCAACATAAAGCTCCAGCGCGTTCATGCTGACGTCGGTGTCCTGGAAACTGAACACCCCTTCGAACAGACGTTCCTTGCTGACGGTCTTGCCGCGGTTGCGGACCAGGATCTCCAGCAGCGAGAATTCGCGCCGGGTCAGATTGATCGGGCTGTCACCCTGACGCACGACCCGCGCGGAAGCATTGAACGTGAGGCTGCCGAGTGTCAGTTCCTCGGCCTTGTCGCCCTGTTCGCGTCGATAGAGTGCGCGGATGCGGGCTTCCAGTTCGCGGTGGTCGAACGGCTTGACCAGGTAATCATCCGCCCCGGAATTGAGCGAGGATACCCTGTCGTCGACGGAAAATTCCGCCGTCAACATCAGCACCGGCGTGCGCTCGCCCCGAGACCTGATCTCTTTCAGCAGCTCGGTACCCAGGCCATCCGGCAAATTGATATCAAGAACGATCACGTCGTAATGCTGAACGTTGACGCAGGCCCTCGCCTCTTCCAGCGACTTTGCCAGATCGCAGGCAATGCCAGACCGGTCCAGCCGGATCATGATCGCCTCAGCCATGTCAAACGTGTCTTCAACGAGCAAAAGGCGCAAAGATTCGTTCCTCCCGCCTCCAGTCTTGCCCCGCAAATTCGCTGCTTGCAAGCAATGTGCCCCCTGGTGACAGGTTGATGACAGGGTTTGGCGCTAGGCTCTCCTCACGTCCGTTGGGAGGACCCGCTTTAACGCGGCACAACGGATACCAGGGGCTCACCAAAAGCCTTGCACATGTGGAGGAAACACAACATGGCATTCAAAACGACCCGCCTTCTGCTGGCGGCCGCATTCCTTGGCGCATCCGCTTTCGGCGCAACAGCTGCCGATTTCACGCCGGAAAACCCGGAGTGCATCGCACCGGCCAACCCGGGTGGTGGCTGGGACTTCACCTGCCGCCAGGTCGGCAAGACCCTTCAGGACCTGAAGCTTCTCGACAAGACCATGCAGGTTGTGAACCTGGCTGGCGGCGGCGGCGGTGTGGCCTATGCTGAAGTCGTCAACAAGCGCGGCGACGACAACGATCTGATCGTTGCAGCTTCCTCGGCAACCGCAACCCGCCTTGCCCAGGGTGCCTTCCCGGGCAACACCATGGACCAGGTTCGCTGGGTGGCTTCCGTTGGCGCTGACTACGGCGTGATCGCCGTTGCGGCCGACAGCCCGATCAACACCCTGCCGGAACTTCTCGACCAGATGAAATCGGACCCGACGTCCGTATCCGTTGCCGGCGGTTCCGCTGTTGGTGGCTGGGACCACCTGAAGGTTCTGATCGCTGCAAACGCTTACGGCATCGAAGACGTCCGCACCGTGAAATACATCGCTTTCGACGGTGGTGGTGAAGCCGTGACCCAGCTTCTGGCCGGTTCCGTCCAGGCTTTCACCGGTGACATTTCCGAAGCCAAGGGCTTTGTCGACAGTGGCGACATCAAGGTGATCGCTGTTCTGGCACCTGAGCGTCTGTCCGGCGAATTCGCCGACTTCCCGACGGCAAAGGAACAGGGTGTCGATGCGATCGGCGCAAACTGGCGCGGTTTCTACGCACCGGGCAACATGTCCGACGACGCCTATAACGCATGGGTGTCCAAGATCTCCGATCTGTACGCAAGCGAAGAATGGAAAGGCATCATGGCTGCAAACGGTCTGGCGCCGCTCGACCTGCAGGGTGCCGAGTTCCAGGAATTCGTTGCCAACTCGGTTCAGCAGATCCAGAACATCTCCAAAGAAATCGGCATCATCAAATAAGAATGCCGTCAGTCCGACTGGAGGGGGCGCAGTCCATGTGCCCCCTTCTTTTTCAGGACGCGTCCGAACGCGGGCAATATCCGGTTTTCCGCACGCAGCTTTGAGACTGACAGCGTAACGTCGGAAGTATGTCTGACTGATCATTGTCCGCCCGATTGGGCAAAGTGGATTGTCGGCGGACACAGTGGCACACTTCGGGTGCCAACAAACAACAGAACACATAAGGGGCGGCCGCCGGACTTGGGGAGGAGCCGCTATTAGGAAGGTATCCATGAGCGACCGCATCTTTGGCGCGGTCGGGCTACTTCTCGCGCTGGGATATGCCTGGGCCGCTCTTGTCATCGAAGAAAGCTTTCTGTCCGACGCCGTCGGCCCGAAGGCGTTCCCCCTGATCATCGCATCCGTGTTGGGTCTGTCGTCGCTGGCGATTTTCCTGAAACCCGACGTCGCCCCGGAATGGCCGTCGCTGCCGCGTCTGCTTGAAGTCGCCATGGCAGTGCTGGCGATGATCCTCTACGCGATACTTCTGCCGGAAGCCGGCTTCATCATCGCGACAGCCGTTGCCGCTGCCTATCTGACCTGGCGCCTCGGCTCTTCACCGATCGGCTCGCTTATCACCGGCTGCCTGACTTCGCTCGGCATCTATGCGGTCTTCCACCTCGTTCTTGGCCTGTCCCTGGCCAAGGGCCCGTTCGGCTTTTAACGGAGCATCGCCATGGAAACTCTCTCTTCACTGGCCGACGGCTTCATCATCGCGCTGACCTGGCAGAACCTGCTACTGGCCCTGCTCGGCTGCTTTCTCGGCACCATCATGGGCGCCCTGCCGGGCCTCGGCCCGTCCAACGGCGTCGCCATCCTCATCCCGCTTGCCTTCACGCTCGGTCTTGGCGCCACGCCGTCATTGATCCTGCTGACGTCGGTCTATTACGGCGCCATGTACGGGGGGCGTATCTCGTCGATCCTCTTGAACATTCCCGGCGACGAACCGGCGATGATGACCTGTCTCGACGGTTACCCGATGGCCCAGCAGGGCCGCGCAGGCGAGGCCCTCTCGCTGTCGGGCGTTGCCTCCTTCGTCGGTGCCTTCCTGGCCACCTGGGGCCTGATCCTGCTGGCACCGCAGCTTGTCAAGATCGCGCTTCTGTTCGGTCCGGCGGAATATTTCGCCCTGTTCACCCTGGCCTTCGCCACCCTGGGCGGCGTTGCCTCGACCAACCAGGCCAAGACCGCCTTCGCAGCCGCGCTCGGCATCGGCCTTGCCACCGTCGGCGTCGACACCCAGACAGGTGTGCCGCGCTTTACCTTCGGCGAAGTGCACCTCTACGACGGGATCGACTTCCTGGTTGCCATCGTCGGCCTGTTTGCTCTGTCCGAGGTCTTCCTGTTCCTGGAACACCGTCACGGCAATGCCGACGCCAACTCCAGCAAGGTTTCCGTCGGCCGGCTGATGCCCAGCTTCTCGCTGCTGAAGTCCTGCACCCCGACCATGCTGCGCACCAGTCTGCTCGGCTTCATTGCCGGCGTTCTGCCTGGTGCCGGCGCGTCGCTCGGCTCGTTCATCTCCTATACGTTCGAGAAGAAACTGGTCGACAAGGAAGGCACCTTCGGCAAGGGCGACCCGCGCGGTGTCGCCGCGCCTGAAGCCGGCAACAACGCCGCCGCGGGCGGTGCGCTGGTGCCGATGCTCGCCCTCGGCGTTCCCGGTTCCGGGACCACGGCCGTGCTGCTGGCGGTTCTGCTGGCGCTCAACATCACCCCGGGCCCGCTGCTGTTCACCCAGCAGCCGGATGTGGTCTGGGGTCTGATTGCGGCCCTGTTCATTGCCAACTTCATGCTGCTGGCCATGAACATTCCGATGATCGGTCTCTTCACCCGCGTCCTGTTGATCCCGCCGCGCATCCTCATGCCCATCGTGGCCATGGTCAGCTTCGTCGGCATTTACGGCATCTCGGGCTCCTCCTTCGACCTTCTGGTCATGGTCGGCTTCGGTGTGCTGGGCTGGGTGCTGCGCAAGCTGGACGTGCCGCTGGTCCCGATCATCCTCGGCACGCTGCTCGGCAACGCAATGGAAAACAACCTGCGCCGCGCAATCACCATCAGCAACGGCGACTGGTTCACCCTGATCGACAGCCCGCTGTCGCTGACCCTGTGGAGCATGGCCATCATCGGCTTCGTCCTGCCGATCATCTTCGGAAAGGTCCTGAAGGCCCGCATGCGTCACATGAAGAAGGACGAAGAAGGCTCGGTCATCGACTGATCGCTGCCAACTCCGCAAGAAACGAAAACGCCCTCTCCTTCCGGATGAGGGCGTTTTTTGTTTGCGGACGTCTCACCATCGTCATTCCCGATTATCCGAAGCGAAGCTGCCACCCAGCGGGAAACCAACGTGCAAGGTGCCAGTCAAGAATGCTTCAGATTTGAGAAGACGAACTCAGCTAAACCACCAGCGCTCCGTAGCGCGCAGACCGTCGAGCGGCCAGTTTGCGGCGACTTTTTCCGGATGACTGACCTTGTCGCTGAGTGCCATCACGTAGCTTGCGAACATGGGGATGATGGTGCCGCCATCGGTCCTGACGATGTTCTGCATCTCGCGATACATATCCGCGCGCTTTGCTTCGTCGAGTTCGGAGCGCGCTTCGCTCAGAAGCCGGTTGAAGCGCTCGTTGTCCCAATAGGTATCGTTCCACGGCGCTCCGGCAGCGTAGGCGAGCGTAAAGGTCGCGTCCTCGGTCGGGCGTCCGGTCCAGTAGACCGCGCAGAACGGCTTCTTCATCCAGACATCGGACCAGTAACCGTCATTGGGCTCTCGCACCGGCTGAATGTTGATACCGGCCGCCTCTGCCTTGCTTGAATAGAGCACTGCTGCATCGACAGCGCCGCCAAAAGCAGCGTCGGAGGCGGAGAGTTGCAGATCCAGCGAGCTGAGACCTGCCTGTTTCAGATAATATTTCGCCTTGTCCGGATCATAACTCGTCTGCTCAAGATCGGCTGCGTAAAAGCGGTTGGCCGGGCTGATCGGGTGGTCGTTGCCAACCGAGCCATAACCAAAGAGAATCTTGTCGACGAGTTCCTGCCGGTCGATGGCGTATTTCAAGGCCATGCGGACATTGTTGTCGTTGAAGGGCGCTGCCCGTGTGTCCATGGCGAAGGTGTAGTGCTGGCCACCAGTCGCCGATACGATCTGGACGCCCGGTGCGCGCTGGAACAGATGTACCGTCTTCAGATCCACCTGATCCACGACATCTACATTTCCGGTCATCAACGCGGCCTGGCGCGCTGCCGGATCAACAATGGCCATCAGAACAACCGCATCGAAATGGGCACGGTCCGATTTCCAGTAATTCGGATTGCGCGTGAGCTCGGCGATGTAGCCGGGTTTGAAGTTGGTGACTTTGTACGGACCGCACCCGTCACCGCTGGTGGGATCGATCTTGCCATCCGATGACTTCAGGATCGGCATATGGTAGTCGCTCACCACATAAGGGAAATCGGCGTTGCCTGCATCCAGCGTGAAAACGACGGTATCGCCGTCGCTGGCAATGTCGGTAACCGGTGCAAGGAAGGGCTTGGCAGCCGAACTGCTGTCCGCGCCGCGGTGATAGTTGATCGAGGCAACGACATCCTCAGGTGTCACGGTACCACCGCTGTGGAACTCGACGCCGCTGCGGATCTTGAACGTCCAGACCTTTGCATCGGGAGACGACGTCCAGCTTTCCGCCACTTCCCCGACGAGGGATCCGTCCGAGGCGATCTCCACCAGGTAGCCGTTGCGGGCAAAGGCGAAGACCTGCGAATAGGTGTTGTCCCAAACTGCCGGATCGTACGTGTCGTTGGTATTGCCCGAGGCAATCCCGAAGCGGATCGTTCCGCCTTTTTTGGGCTGGGCAACGGCCGGCCCGATACCAAGAGACGATACGAGAGCCGTGGCGCCGAGCGCAGCAGTTCCCCCGAGAACGCTTCGCCGCGAGACTGCCAGTCGGTTTTGCGGCGTAAAGGCCTCTCCCATTCCATGGTTCTCCTTGATGAGCGTGATAGGTTTCAGTTCAACTTGTTGGCCGGTACAGACGACCAGTCGCGATAACCGGAATTTCGGCAAATTCCGCCCGCCCGGCCCGGCGGTGTCACCATCGGGCCTTGCATGATTTTGTTTCGAGTGTCCGCTGCCTTGCGTCCGCAGCCTCGGGCCGTGCCGGTGCCTAGCTGGCGTAGTTCGAGCCTTCGTCGTCCAGAATGGCTTTCAATTCGGCGAAGTGGTCGTGTCCAAGGCCCGGATAATTTTCAATTTCCTGCGCGGTCTTCTCCGCAATCTCCGGACTTAGAACGCGCAGTGGTTTTCCGGTCTGCAGTGCCCGGATGTAGGTCTCCGCAGCACGTTCGAAATGATAAAGGCGGTCAAAGGCTTCTGCGACAGTACTGGCGACGACCAGAACGCCGTGGTTGCCCATGATCAGCACCTTGATCTTCGGGTCGCGAAGCAACGTCGCGCAGCGTTCGCCTTCTTCCTCGAAAGCAAGCCCGCCATAGTTCTCGTCAATTGCGAAGCGGCCATAAAAAGTCGCGGTGTTCTGGTCGATCGGCGGCAGAGTGCTGTCGGCAAGGCAGGCCAGAACCGTGGCATGGACCGAATGCACATGCATGACGCAGCGCGCATGTGGGCATTGCCGGTGGATGGCGCCATGTAATCCCCAGGCAGTCGGGTCCGGAGCGTTTGGATGTTCCAGCGTTTGCGGGTCATTTGCATCCAGCAAAATCAGGTCGGATGCCCTGATCCGGCTGAAATGCCGCTGGCGGGGGTTTACCAGAAAAGCCGTGCCTTCGTCATTGACGGCGAGGCTGAAATGATTGGCGACAGCTTCGTGCATTCCAAGACGCTCGGTCCAGCGGAATGCTGCCGCCAGGTCGATCCGCTCCGCCCAGTGAGTGATGTTCGAATGTTCTGCAACACGCAGCATGCACTGTCTCCCTCGCTTTCTCTTCGACGCTAGGGAGCGCTTCCAACATTGACAAACAATATATTCGATGGCGTTGCATTAATAAAATTAATACGCATTATGTCAGTTGATGAATAAGTGAGGTGCACGCATGAAGACGGTTGGACTGCCTCCGCTGGCCTGGTTGCGGGCATTCGAAGCAACCGCGCGCCATCTCAGCTTCACCCGCGCCTCGCAGGAATTGAACCTGACCCAGTCCGCGGTCAGCCAGCATGTACGCAGCCTCGAGACCTTGCTCGGCTGCAGTCTTTTTGTGCGCAAGACGCGTGCCCTGGAACTGACGCTCGAAGGGGAAACCTATCTGCCGAGCCTGCGTGAAGCCTTCGACCTGATCACTAGGAGCACGCAGCTTGTCACCGGCAGTGACCTGGGGCGCAACCTGACGCTTCAGTGCAATCTGGCCTTTTCCGTTTATTGGCTGGCCCCGCGCCTTCGCCGACTTTACGAAGAGTTTCCCTGGCTGACGCTCAATATCGTGACATCGATCTGGGACACCGAGAAGCGCGCGGCCGATGCCTCCCTGGAAATCCGCTTTGCCCGTCCGGAGGACATGCCGACCGCCGCCATTCGGCTTGCCGAGGAAAAATGCTATCCGGTCTGCTCACCCGGCCTGCCTGAAGAAGAGCGGTCACTCGAGAGTGGCAGGCTGTTCGACTGCGCGGGCATCACCGGCTCCTGGTCCGGTTGGATGAACTCGCAAGGCAGGTCCTTTGCAAGGGAAGCCGAAGTCAATCTGGCGTCGACCTATGTGATCGCGATTTCGGCAGCCTTGAACGGTGCGGGCCTCGTCCTCGCACATGACACGCTCGTCGGTGACCTCCTCCGAAGCGGTGACCTTGTTCGTCCCTTTGAACATCAGGCGCCCCTGAGTGAAGCCTACTTCGTCCGGACCCCGCCACCTTACGCGGAAACGCCTGCCTCCAAGGTGTTTTTGGACTGGATCCAGAAAGAGCGGGCTTCTGCGCGCTGATCTGCAATCCAGCGCTGCCAGCGCAAGCAAAGGCGCTTTCACAAGAGCGCAATAGTCAGAGTTTTTGAATACGGCAACGCGCCCAAGGCAATAGGTTATCCAGGGCCCGGATCTTACCGCGCAGCCACGCCGTGACCCACCCGGAATACCGGTGGAGGGGGCATCATACCCTCCCCCTGAGCCCTCAAAAACGGCCAAAACCTTCCCCCAAAACTCAAAACCGCCGCCTTCAAGTCAAGTGACATGCCGCACAAGTGCGACCTGCAGGACGCGTGATATCCAGCCTCTCAACGAGAACTCAAGTGATACCGAAATAGAGGTGTAAATCTGATGCACGTTCAAATCAGAAAACCAAAGAACCCCATCCCCAGGAACTACTTTCCCCACAACCGTGTGGAACAAAAGCGCGACGGCGTCTGGGTAAGGTGCGGAGTCGTTATGCCTGTCGGCGCCGGCGACAGCTGGGAGACGATCGGCAAGTTCTGCGACGGCATCCCTGCCGAAGAAGTGGCCTATGCCAACTTCGAGACCTATGACCCCGCCGAGATCAACTGGTACCTGAGAGAATATGTCGGCTGCCACAAGCCTGGCCCTCGCGGCTTCAACTTCATGTTCGATGGCGCCAAGCCTGGTCTTATCCTGGCTCCGTTCCGGGATGCACTGATCGGCGATGTGGTGGAACGCGCGCACAGGCAGGAGGAGCGTCGTCAGCGCCGCACCATCCTCGATCGACGATGGGACAACCGCAATATCGACATTCCGGAGGGTGAAAAACTCGTCGTCCAGGCACGCGAAATGATTTACCGGCGCGTCCAGAACCACGTCCCGAATTCGCAGGATTTCGATCTGCAAAAGGAATTGACGGGATTTCTCGTGGGCGAGGCGATTGACGGTGGCGGCGGGCTCCTCACGCCGCACAAGGCGCTCTTGAAGACCTTGCTCAAGCCCCTCAAGGAACTCCATCCGGAAAACGAGCGGGTTCGTAAGCTGCGCAAGAAGTATTATGAAGGGTTCGCAAACGGCGTGGCGGCGGCGCTCTTTCCAGGGCACGACTACGCGCTTCACGACAAGGTCCCGGGAGAGAGGTTCTTCTACAATGCCGGTCTCGAGCATGGTCGCCAGATGAGCGGTCTGCAACGTTACCAGTTCGTGATGGGTCTGATGGAACGCGCACGCCGTTATGGTCTGCGGGGAGGCAACCCGATCTATCAGCAGAAAGCCAACTTCTCGAAGGGATTTGGCGGACGCGCCGTTGCGTTCTATCTCGCACGGGAATTGTCTTCCAGCCGTTTGCTGGAACGCAATATCCACGAGACACCGCTCAAGGAAGACATTGTGGATGCAGTAAAGGACACCCTCACGGACAAAGCCAAGGAAGCTGTCGGTATCCCGTCCTTCTGAGACGGGCTACTGCTGGCCTTAGGCGACTGCTCAGGACGTGCAGAAGGCGGCGCCGATCAAAAAGCGAGCACAGAAATATTCATCTTGTGCGTGTTGAGGGGTGCGCAGAGCCCCTCCCTCACTTCCTGCGGAGACCCTGTCGGTTACTTCTCGGCCGCCAGGCTTTCCCAAACCTGCCACGCCTCGTCGAACGCCGGTGTTCCGCCTTCCGACTGGATATAGGCGCGGACATAGGCCTGACGGTCTGCAATTTGTTTGGGAATGGTGAGGGTATATTCCGGGCCGCCCATGCCGCCTTCGACCGTCGTCAAGGTGTGCGGGGCAGGATCGGTCCCTTTGGTGTCGACCCCGCCGGCGACCGGCTGCGGCGCGGTGGTCCAAATGGCGATTTCATCGACTTCGCGCAGTGTCTCTTCCGGCAAAAGCAGAATGTGATCGGCACCTGTTTCGACCTTGCGTCCTTCGGGTACGCCAAACTGCAGGCCGTCGACAACTTCAGTCTTCATCTCAATCACTCTTTGCTGTTCGGCATTGCAGGACGCCAGAATAAACGGAACCAGAAAGGGGAATATTTTCAGCCACTTCACCATGATATCTTGGCGCCTGACATGTCGGAATGAGCTTCACCGACAAAGCTTCCCCAACCGGTCACCCTGTCGTCCCACGGCCGTGAGGTGTATTCGGACCCAAGCGCCGCAACGTTGTCCGCAGGCCAGTTCCTGGCATGCTGCGCATAGGCGGCAAAATTGATGCCGGGAAACGCAGCGGCGGTTCTTGGCAAGTCCGTCTTTGTCTTTTTGCCGACGAGATTGGCAACATACCTGATGTATTTCGCGACAGCAAAGATGTTGAACTCGTCGCACGTCAGAAGCGTCGCGATCTGCGCGCCGTCGAGACCTTGCCTCCGTTTGTGTTCCAGCAGCCCGGAGAACAGATCCGTACGCGCGACAGTGTCGTCGCGCACCTGACCAAGGCCTACAGAAGTTGTGCGCCTTGAGACCGAGTGCGTCGCCGCTGTGTAGTCGAGCATGTCTTCGTTTTGAGATTGATCACGCTGTTCCGCCAAGACGATCGCTCCTATGACTTCCGGCGTCAGATTATAGGTTTTTGCAGCAGCGTTCATCACGGCTCCCCGGGACGGGCGACCGTTCAGGTAAATCGGCTCAAACAAAGTGGAGATCGGCAAACTCGTAATGCGCGCGGCCTGCCGAAGACGTTCACTGGCGGAACTGGGAACAGTCAGACCATTCCAGAGCGGATTGGAGTAGCTGCGCGACACAGGACCGGATGCGCCAGGATCACCTTGCGGATTTGTCTTCTGCTCATAGAGGATGCGTGCCTGGTCAAACGCAGAAACGCGGTGATTGAAGATGTCGCGTCCCGTTGCACCGCTGCCTGAGAAAGACGCGGATGCACTTGAGGGAATAGTCGCACTGGTGATGGGTTTCTTGGTGCTGATCGAAAGCAAGCCGTGCTTGCGCATGCTGTCGGCAAGATCGTTTGCAAGCCCGAACACCTTTGCCGGATTGCCAAATTGCGCGTTGAGGATTGCTGCATCCCGGTCGAAAAAGAAGAAACCCGCCAGGTTGTTTTCGATACTGGAAACTGAGACGGGCCCGGCTTTCGCTGCCATCAGCATTACCGCGTCGTAAAGCGAAGGAGCACTTTGCTGATTGAAGTACCTTGTAAAAAAATCCCTCAGAACTTTCCCGGACTGCAATTGCGTGATTGTTGCATCGAACCTCGAGTCACGTTCAAGAAGTTCCAGAGCTTTTGCCCGCTCCCCGTCGGTAACCCATCGGAAGACATCTCCCAGTTCCAGGAGTTTGATGACCTCATCGCCAACAACGGTCATGATTTTCTTCAACCCCTCTATTGCTCGGGCTGGTCAGGACAGAAATTGTTTTCCAATCCGAAAATTGAAATAAATCAATTATTTAACACTATATCAGAATCCAACCCTAATTGATTGCCGACCCAGTTACAACTCTAAGGGGCGCAATCGCATTGAACGGGGTCACGCCCGGCCGGTATTTGAACACCCTTGCTGGAGACGTCGGAAAACGCCCCTCCCCGTTCAGATCTCCGTCCGCATCCGGTAGCCCGGGGCGAAGATCAGGCGGACATGGGTGATCGGCAGAGGGCCGGTCCAGGTGATGCGTTCCATGGCGAAGAGGGCTGCGCCCGTGGAAGCATCCAGTTTGCGCGACAGGGTCTTGTCGGCATTGACGGCGAAGAAGGAAATATCGCCGTGGCTGTAAGGCGCGTTGTGCACCAGCCACTCGTTGGCGCTGACGTCCTCGAACGTCATGTCACGCGCCGCGGGAGCGGCTTCCAGGTTGATGTAGCGTTCCTCGAAGGCATAGGGCCGGTCGTCGGCAAAGTGCAGCGTCTTCAAAAACAGGACATCCGCGCCGAGCGTCACCTGGAATGCGCCGTGCAACATGGGCGGCAGGGGCCGGAGATCCTTTTCCAGAAGGCTGTGCCGGTAGGTGCGGCCAAGCGCTTCGACTTCTTCACGCAGGATCGGAATGGTGAGCGTCGCGCGCTGGGGCGGGTTGAGCGCAACACGCGTTCCCGCCCGGCGCTTGCGCACCACAAGCCCGCTTTCGGCAAGGTCCCGAAGAGCACGGTTGACGGTGGTGCGGGCGCAGCCGAACTCTTCCGCAAGATCGGCCTCATGGGGGATCTGCTCCCCCGGCTGCCAGATCCGGTCATGGATCCGCCGAAGGAGTTCTTCGCGAATGCCCGTCCAGGAATTTGTGTCCGCAAGCGCCAAGTCGTCTTACCCGTTCAAGTCGTTCTTCAAAGTCGTTCTTCACAGTCTGGCGCGCAACGAGGCCATGGTGGCCCGGTATTTCGCGCGGATGGCGTTGCCTTTTACATGGTTTCCGCCGGAAACAACATGCCGGCCGGCGGACCAGACCTCAGCGACCATCCGGTCGTCACCGGCAAAGATCCAGGCATCGAGAATTTCGTCGCCTTCCCGGCCTTCCAGATCGATGGCGGACCCATCCAGTGCGACGAGATCGGCAAGCGATCCTTCCGAAATCCGGCCCGCCGCACGCCCCGCCGCCTGCGCACCACCGGCCACGACGCCGTCGAAGAGGACCCGGCCGGTGGACTTTTCCTTCGTTGCAACAGAAGCCCGGCAGGTATCGCGCAGGCGCTGGGAATATTCCAGCGTGCGCAGCTCTTCGGAGAGCGCGATGCGGATGTTGGAATCCGAGCCGACGCCGAAGCGGCCGCCCGCGGCCAGGTAGTCGACGCCGTCGAAGATCCCGTCGCCGAGGCTGGATTCGGTGATCGGACAAAGCCCCGCGACGGCCCCGGTCGCAGCAAGACCGGCGGTCTCCTGCGAGGTCATCTGCGTGCAGTGGATCAGGCACCAGTTTTCTGAAACCGCGTGGTTGGCAAGCAGCCATTCCACCGGGCGCTGCCCCGTGGCCGCCAGAACCTCGTCCACTTCCGGGATCTGCTCGGCAAGATGCATGTGCAGCGGGTTGCCGCCGGCAAGGGCAACGGCCTTCTTCAGACTGTCGGCATCCACGGCCCTCAGTGAATGCGGGGCAACGCCGATGACCGCATCATCCGGCAAGGACTTGAGCGCCTCAGACGCAAGCTCGTGCAGTTTCTGGAAACGGTCGAAGTCGTTGCCAAAGCGAATCTGTCCGGCAGCCAATGGGCGCCCGTCACAGCCGCCGAATTGGTAATGAACCGGCAGATGCGTGAGGCCTATGCCGGTATCTGAAGCGGCCGCCATGATGCGGTCCGACATTTCCGCCAGGTTGGCGTAGGGCGCACCGCCCGGCTGGTGATGCAGATAGTGGAACTCGCCAACAGCGGCATAACCCGCCTCCAGCATTTCCATCTGCACGAAGGCGGCAATCGCCTCCACGTCTTCCGGCGTCAGGGCGTCCAGAAAGCGGAACATGATCTGGCGCCAGGTCCAGAAACTGTCGCGGCTTTCGCTACCGCGCCGCTCGCTCATGCCCGCCATGGCCCGCTGGAAGGCGTGGCTGTGCAGGTTGACCGGGGCCGGCAGAAGAATGCCGACGCGTTCGCCGATTGGCTGCGCATCTCTTTCAACCGAGGCGATCCGGCCGTCCGGCCCGATCGAGACAGCGACATTTTCCGCCCAGCCGTCGGCCAGAAGCGCCTTTTCCGCAAAAACCGTCGCGCCAGAAACTGTCGACATGCCGTCTTTTCCTCCGTTGACACGTTAATATGTGCATGCATATTATCTTATATCGCAATCTAATCAAGCCGGAGATGGACGTGCTGAAACGCCTCCTCACAAACGCCAAGCTGGCAACGCTCACCGCAAACGGAGAGCCGTACGGCCTGATTGAGGACGGTGCGCTGGTGATCGAAGGCGGGCGGATCGCCTGGATTGGCAAGGCCGCAGACCTGCCGTCTCATTATGCGTCGCTCAGCGCGGATGATATCGGCGGACGGCTGGTGACCCCGGGCCTGATCGACTGTCATACCCATGTTGTTTTCGGCGGCGACCGGGCACGTGAATTCGAAATGCGCCTTCAAGGTGCAACGTACGAGGAAGTGGCCCGTGCCGGTGGCGGCATCGTTTCCACGGTCAAGGCAACGCGCGCAGCCAGCGAAAAGCAGCTGCTGGAAGCTGCCCTGCCGCGTGTCGATGCCCTGATCGCCGAGGGCGTCACCGCCATCGAGATCAAGTCCGGCTATGGCCTCGACCGGGAAACGGAGCTGCGCATGCTGCGCACCGCCCGCAAGATCGGCAAGCTGCGCCCGATCACCGTCAAGACCAGCTTCCTGGGCGCCCATGCCATTCCAGCCGAATACAAGGACAAGGCCGACCTCTATCTGGAAAAGGTCTGCCTGCCGACGCTGGAAGCGGCTCATGCCGAGGGACTGGTGGATGCCGTGGACGGTTTTTGCGAAGGCATCGCCTTTTCGCCGGAACAGATAGGCAAGGTGTTCGACAAGGCCAAGCAGATCGGCCTGCCGGTGAAGCTGCATGCAGAGCAACTGTCCAACCTGAACGGCGCGGCCCTGGCCGCTTCCTATGGCGCCCTTTCCGCCGACCATCTGGAATATCTGGATGAAGCCGGCGTCAAGGCGATGGCCGAAAGCGGGTCTGTTGCCGTGCTTTTGCCGGGCGCCTTCTACACCTTGCGCGAAACGCAGTTCCCGCCGCTTGATCTTTTGCGCAAGCACAATGTGCCCGTCGCGCTGGCAACGGACTGCAATCCGGGTTCATCCCCCCTCGCCTCGTTGCTCCTGACCATGAACATGGGCTGCACCTTGTTCCGCATGACACCGGAAGAAGCGCTGGCCGGCGTCACCCGCGAAGCGGCGAAGGCGCTTGGTCTGGACGATCAGGGCACGCTGGCGCCCGGCAAACGGGCGGATCTGGCTGTCTGGAACGTCAGCCACCCGGCCGAGCTTTCCTACCGGATCGGCTTCAATTCCCTCTTCAAACGCATTTTCGGAGGCTCTGAATGAGCGCCCTTACCCTGACACCGGGCTCCGTGACCCTGGCGGATCTGGAACGCATCTACCGGGAAGAGCTGCCAGTGCGCATCGACCGCGCGGCGGAAGCCGCGATCAACCTTGCGTCCGAACGAGTTGCCAAGGCGGCCCGGGGCAGCGAGGCCGTTTACGGCGTCAACACCGGCTTCGGCAAGCTGGCCAGCGTCAAGATCGCCCCCGAGGACACTGCAACCCTGCAGCGGAACCTGATCCTTTCCCATTGTTGCGGCGTCGGCGAACCGCTCGACAAGACCACCACCCGCCTGATGATGGTGCTGAAGCTGCTCTCACTTGGCCGCGGCGCCTCCGGTGTCCGCTTCGAAGTGATGAAGCTTATCGAGGATTGCCTGGAAAGAAACGTCACGCCGATGGTTCCCTCGCAAGGGTCTGTCGGTGCATCCGGCGATCTTGCGCCGCTGGCCCATATGACGGCGGTCCTGATCGGTGAAGGTGAAGCTGATTTCGGCGGCACGCGCATGCCCGGTGGTGAAGCCCTCGCCAAGGCGGGACTGACACCGGTCGTGCTTGGCCCCAAGGAAGGCCTGGGGCTGATCAACGGCACGCAGTTTTCGACCGCCTGCGCGCTCACCGGCCTGTTCGACGCCTGGCGTCTGGCCGAAGCGACCCTGATGACCGCCAGCCTTTCCACCGACGCCATCATGGGTTCGACCGCGCCACTCCTGCCGGAAATCCATGAACTGCGCGGCCATCGCGGCCAGATCGAAGTGGCAAGGGCCATGCGCGCAATCATGGACGGCTCGGAAATCCGCGAAAGTCACCGCGAGGGCGACACCCGCGTGCAGGACCCCTACTGCATCCGCTGCCAGCCCCAGGTTGCCGGCGCCTGTGTCGATCTGCTCCGCATGGCTGCCCGCACGCTCGAGATCGAAGCCAATGCGGCAACCGACAATCCGCTGGTACTGATCGATGCCGACCGGATCGTTTCCGGTGGCAATTTCCATGCCGAACCGGTTGCCTTTGCTGCCGACCAGATTGCGCTGGCCATTGCCGAACTCGGTGCGATTTCCCAGCGCCGTGTCGCGCTCATGGTCGATCCGACGCTTTCCTTCGACCTGCCGCCGTTCCTCGCCAAGGATCCGGGCCTGAACTCGGGCATGATGATCGCGGAAGTGACGACCGCCGCCCTGATGAGCGAGAACAAGCATCTCGCCAATCCGTGCTCCACGGATTCCACGCCGACCAGTGCCAACCAGGAAGACCATGTTTCCATGGCCGCCCACGGTGCTCGTCGTCTTGCCCGCATGAACGCCAACCTCAGCCAGATCCTGGGTGTGGAACTTCTGTGTGCCGCCGAAGGCATCGAGCACCGTGCCCCGCTGAAGACCAGCGCTTCGCTGCAAACGGTGATGGGCACTCTTCGCGGTGTCGTTCCCTCTCTGGAAAAGGACCGCTACATGGCACCGGACCTGGAAACGGCAGCCGGCCTGATCCGCAGCCGCAAGCTGGTCTCGGCGATTTCCGCTGGCCACATGATCACGCTGGGAGATGCCCATGCAGCCGGTTGACGTCTTCCGCGGTGATGGCCCGGTCGTTCTTGGCGTGCCTCATGCAGGCACATTCGTTCCGGACGACATCAAGGCAAGGTTCAACGACACCGGCTTGAAACTGGCCGACACCGACTGGCATGTGGACCGGCTTTATTCCGATCTCCTGCCCGGTGCGACCATGGTGAAGGCGAACTTCCATCGTTACGTGATCGATGCCAATCGCGATCCGGAAGGCGTCAGCCTTTATCCGGGCCAGAACACCACAACGCTCTGCCCGACCACCGATTTCGATGGACGCCCCATCTACCAATCCGGCATGGAACCGCAGACCGGTGAAATCGAGGCCCGGCGTCTTGCCTGGCATGCTCCCTATCACGCTGCCCTTCAGGCGGAAATGGAACGGGTCCGCGCCAAACATGGCGTCGCCATTCTCTACGATTGCCACTCGATCCGCTCTGTAGTGCCGTTCCTCTTCGAAGGCACGCTGCCCGATTTCAACACGGGCACCAACAACGGCACGACCTGCGCCAGCGCCATCGAGGCTGCCGTCGTCGCCTGCACCCAGGCAGCGGAAGGTTACACGTCGATCCTAAACGGCCGCTTCAAGGGTGGCTGGACGACACGGCATTACGGCCGACCGGCCGAAGGCTTTCACGCCATTCAGATGGAGCTCGCCCAGAAGACCCATCTTGCCACCGAAGACACGCCCTTTGCCTATGACGAGGCCAAGGCCGACCGGCTTCGGGCCCATCTGAAAGACATCCTGAGCGCGCTGGAAAACCTCGCGCCATCCTTATTCCAGAACAACACCCAGGGAGCGAACAATGACTGATCGCCGCCACAACGCCCGCGACGTATTCCCGCCCACCGGCACCGAGCTCAACACCAAGTCCTGGCTGACCGAAGCCCCGCTGCGCATGCTGATGAACAACCTTCATCCGGATGTGGCGGAAAACCCGCATGAGCTGGTCGTCTATGGCGGCATCGGCCGCGCGGCACGCACCTGGGACAATTTCGACCGCATCGTCGCAAGCCTCAAGACCCTTGAGGAAGACGAGACGCTGCTGGTGCAGTCCGGCAAGCCGGTCGGTGTTTTCAAGACCCACAAGGATGCCCCACGCGTTCTGATCGCCAACTCCAACCTGGTGCCGAACTGGGCCAACTGGGACCATTTCCACGAGCTGGATAAGAAGGGCCTGGCCATGTATGGCCAGATGACCGCCGGTTCCTGGATCTACATCGGTACGCAGGGCATCGTGCAGGGTACCTATGAGACCTTCATGGAAGCCGGACGCCAGCACTACGAAGGCAACCTGAAGGGCCGCTGGATCCTGACCGGTGGTCTCGGCGGCATGGGCGGTGCCCAGCCGCTTGCAGCCGTCATGGCCGGGGCTTGCTGCCTTGCGGTGGAGTGCGACGAGAAGAGCGCCGACTTCCGCCTGCGCACCCGCTACGTCGACGAAAAGACCCACTCCCTCGACGAGGCGCTGGCACTGATCGACCGCTGGACCAAGGCAGGCGAAGCCAAGTCCGTGGCACTGATCGGCAACGCCGCCGATGTCTTCTCCGAACTGGTGAAGCGCGGCGTGAAGCCGGACATCGTCACCGACCAGACCTCTGCCCATGACCCGGTCAACGGTTACCTGCCGCAGGGTTGGACCGTCGCCGAATGGCGCGCCAAGGCCGAGACCGATCCGAAGGCGGTGGAAAAAGCCGCTCGCGCGTCCATGAAGGTGCATGTCGCCGCCATGGTCGACTTCTGGAACATGGGTGTGCCGACACTCGATTACGGCAACAACATCCGCCAGGTTGCCATGGAAGAAGGCCTGGAAAACGCCTTTGCCTTCCCGGGTTTCGTGCCGGCCTATATTCGTCCGCTGTTCTGCCGCGGCATCGGCCCGTTCCGCTGGTGCGCGCTTTCCGGCGATCCGGAAGACATCTACAAGACCGACGCCAAGGTGAAGGAACTGATCCCGG